>Ga0209337_1000005_pt1 | contig 787485 bp, 723 predicted proteins | sample LinPmetageLP53_FD_184044 | JGI IMG/M metagenome (GOLD analysis project Ga0209337, IMG submission 184044) | Marine viral communities from the Pacific Ocean - LP-53 (SPAdes) (version 2) | ecosystem: Environmental > Aquatic > Marine > Oceanic | place: Pacific Ocean | collected 2010-02-08 | reverse complement strand
TCACTCACACGCATCATCATCCTGGCCCGGGCAAAAGCGCCCACACAGAGGCCGAATGTAGAGCTGCAGTCTCAAACCGCTTCAGATTCAAGTGGCGTTGCTTGACCGCAGGGGGAGTCCATGTAGCCGAAGCACAGCGGCGCCACGACTGTGGCGTCCGGCGGCCAACGGCCGCGTACTGATGCGCCTTGTTAATGGCCGGTTACCCGGCGGTTTATCCCTGGCACCCAAAGCCGAATGCCCTCTGCAGTGCAGCTTGCACCCAGCCTAGCCCATGGCGAAAGGAACCAGAACACGAAACTCGCGGATTTTGCAGTGTTTTGCGGGGGAGAAGAGCTGGACGGCGATAAACATTTGAAAGCAACTCCCTGCTTTACTGCCTGAATCCTTCCGAGGCCTTGGCCATTAACGCCTTGGGTAAGCTGCCGGTGCGGAGCGCAGCGTAGTACCGGTCAGCTTCACCCACTGGTTATAAATTAGCGCCGCCCCCGATAGTTGACGGTATCTTCGATTCCTAAATCTTCGCGCATAGCATTCAGCATCTGATCGGCCTTCTCGCGCATCTGATGCCATGTACCGGGGGCACCCTCGTACATGATCTCTATGAAGAAATCGATCATCTCATTGTAGCGATCCATAACTTCCTGGCTTGAAACCAGAGCGATGTATCCATAGGCCTTGTTGCGGTTTAAAGAAAAATTTTGCTCGACGGCTTGATCAAATTTTTCTTTTTTACCTAGAGAGACAGCTTCAAGTTCGCGGAGAATTTCGCTGACGATATGCACGACATCTCGATAGATGACCAACTTGTCGTGATGGCGGGTTAAATCTTTTGCTTTTAGGGTATCGAGCTCCTGTTTAAGCTCTTCAAGCTTCTCGGAATGCTTAGCCCTCTCATTCTGGAGCATTCGTTTTGCCCAGATACCTCCAAGCCAGTGGGAGAAAGCCGCAACGATTAACGCGCCTCCTCCCAATGAAGCTATTACAGCGCCAGCGATCTTGAATATATCATCCATAGTCACTTCAATTTATAACGCTGAGCGAAGCGGCGGCCCGTCAGGGACGTCCGCCTTACGCGCCTTGTTACGTGCTCTCCCCATCAGGAAAGAGCTGATTGATAAAGTCCGCACAGACTGCGATGTGGTGAATACAGTCCCCCACCAACATTGATGAGCCATGAGCTTGGGAATTTCTTAGGTGAGGAATCCCTTTGAGCATTGCTTTACACCAATCGTTGTCTCGCGAAGGGTTGTCAATATGGCGAAATCCGGCGTCAGAGATCCATCCATTGTGAAGTGCGGCACGGAGAAGCTTGCCCAACATCATGTGCTTCTCGGGCTTCACTTTGAGCTTAAGTGCGTGCTCGATCAGTGTATAGGTTTTCAAATGCACTTCCGGAGCCAACGCGTAAAAATAGTAGCTATAAAGTGCCATATTCCGTGCGACATTGAACTGGCCCTTAATCTCATCCGGGACTTGGCTGTTTAGACGTTCCTGCGATAACAGATCGTGCATCTTTTCCAGGCTAGGAACACCACCGCAAACAGCCCCCATTAGGCGATGCTTTTCGTCCATTTCGGTGAGCTCGTCAAGACTCTTGAGTTCTTCCATGGTTTCCTATGCCTTACACGTAACGCCTGCATAAACGGCGGCTTTTACGCAGCGAAGCGGAGAAAAAGCCGTCCGGTGGAGGCCCATCGGGCCGGAACGTATTTAATGCATTGGTTATACGTTACTCAATCTCGATACCTGTGCCATCGTTGGAGGAACCGGATGGACCTCTATTCATGCGTGACCGGCAATCCCCTATCGGAAGATCTACAACCGAGCTTCCGGAATCGAGCTTTTGTTTCCCGCCCTCGCTGCTTGCCCACGGCCAAATGCCCGAAAACAAAATAAGCCCCACAAAGCCAACAAGATAGAACATCTCGGCCTGTTCGCTAAACAAACCAAACAGAGCCAGACCAGCTGAACTGGCCAGAATGAATGCTGCAATTGCCTTTCGAACTTTAAGCACTTCGTCTCGGACCTATTTCCGTATAACGCTTGCAGCATGCGCGCCCACGGAATGAAGCCGTAGGCGCAATGTAGTGGGCGTCGCCGTGCCTGCATTTGTTAATCAGACAATTACTCTCTGCCGACCAACCATAGTGAATTATTCATGGTTGCGTAGCTTGAAAGGGACACACCTGCGATAGCAGCTAAACCAAACATTATAAGGATTAATTGGAATGCAAGATTAAAATCTCCAGAGTACAAAGCCGCACCCAAAGGTAACGCTACCGGCAAAACAAGGAACGCAAAAATGAAATAGAGTACTACGCATATGCCTCTGAAAATTCGAAAAGGGAAACGTGGCTTTTTCAAATAAAAGCCAGAATCAGGGCAAAAATCGACGTGAACCCTGGCGCTTTTTAAGGCTCGGGCGTAAGTACTTGTTTCTGGGTTTGTCATTAAGAAATTCAGTTCTGAAGGAGAGACTATTACTCCAAAAACCTCCCTGAATCGCTGACGTACAGAATCAATATTGCCCCGCTTCTTGTAGTAATCTTCTAGTTGTTCAATTTCCTTAGATCGTGAGTTCTTCGGTGCTATCTTACGAACAGACAACCAGGTGGCGGCAGTAATAAGCACAAAAAAAGCAGTTAATCCCGGCCACGGTGAATCGGAGTTCGAATAGCCGATATCAAAGCTTGTACCGTATAGCTCACCATCTATCTTGAAATCCAAGTTGGCGCCCAAGCTTAGGACCAACGCCGTCCCTGCCAATGTTAAGAATGTCAACACGACGCGCCTATAAAAAGGCACAACAAACAATCTAACCAATAACTTTAACATCCTGAACATTACTCTCCATATATATAACAGCGTATTAGATAGAGCGCCTCATTATTGCAAAAACGTGACTTCCGCATTTTACGCAACCTGCGCTCTGCAATAGAAAGCATTTACCTAAAAATATCAACAACTTAAAATCGCCAACTTCCCGTACCCCGTAATCGCGTGACGTCTTCACTATTGCAATAACGACGAAGCATCGGCCTCTTGCGGTTTCGGGTAATCGTTCTGAATCTTCTTTCGAACAGCGCCGCATCACCCACAGGCAGAGCTGTGCCCAATAGGCGTAATAAGGCGGAGCACCCAAAATCGAAAAAGAGAGATTGTATTCGTACTGAAGAGGTCATCGGCCATTGTCCCTAAAAAGCAGTACGTCCATAGCGTATAGCTTCCAACACTAGCCCATCCCCGAACTATTTGCCGTTGTCCTTTGCAATACTTTGTTAATTTGGGTGAAGAATATCGAGAAGGGAATCCGGAAGTGGAAATTACAGCCCCAGGCGTAGATCAGCAACACAAACAGTATTGCGGCCACTGTTCTTAGCTTGATAGAGAGCCTGGTCTGCTCTATTAACCCAGCTGTCCAGAAGGTCACCGGGCGACACTTCCGCAACTCCGAAACTGCAGGTTAGGTGCCCAACCTCACCAAAAACCTGTTCAGCAATCGACAGGCGCAGCTTTTCAGCAACTTTTTGCGCTTCTTCGGCATCGCACTGAGGTAACAAGATGATGAACTCCTCCCCTCCCCAGCGCGCCAGAACATCACTGGATCTCAAGTTTTGAAGGGTCAACTCAGTGAGCCGAACCAGAACCTCATCCCCACCGTGGTGACCAAAGCGATCATTGATCTTCTTGAAGTAATCAATATCGAATATTATCAATGAAAGAGGCGTTCCATGACGCCGTGTAAGCGAAACCTCCACTTCGGCTCTCTCTTCAAAATGCCGCCGATTGAAAGCTCCTGTAAGGGGATCCGTGGTTGCCAGCTTCGTCAGTGTGAGACTGGACTTCTGCAACTTCCGGTATGCAGACTTGATTTCAGCTATGTAGTTCGAGATCAAAGCGCGACCTACCAGTAGAAACACCACCAGATAAACGGGTAAAAACACGAAAACCAGACCAAGCTCTACCACCCGGATTCCGTATGTCTTGTCGACCGTGACCGAGCCCCCCATGAAAAACAATGCTAGTCGCGCGCACTGGACGACCAACTGCACTATCAGCAAAGTTTTAAGTGAATTCAGGGGAGGCTCACCCGGGCTTCGCTGAAGATGCAACACCATCACCTCCACCAAGGCCCAGCCCGCCAGACAAATAAGCAGAATCAATAATAAAAGCTGGTGTTCCCTCTGTATGTCGAGCAAAGACAGAAGATCCAGGCTGAAATTCAGAGCCAGTATCAATGAGCTTAAAGCACCGACCATGCTGAGCGGGAGTTTTGCCCTTTGTAACCAGGGGGTTTGAACCAGCTCTCTCACTGACTAACTCCTGCTTTTCTCATGAGAACGGGTTCTACCAGTTCACGCCATTCGTCGGAGCAACCAGGGTAGAGCTGATCACAATGCTCAGCCCATCCTGGAAAGACGACCTCTTTAAAAGCCTGACGCAGCAATTGATAGTCCTGCTCACTCGGCTCAACCTCAATCAGATTATAAGACGTGCCCTCACGGCAAGGCTGACCGGTATTGCACGCTGTAAACTGCACATGAAGCTGCTCAACAGATGCCCATATGGAGTCCACATAGGCTTTAAAGGCCTGCTCCAGGCTCTCCTGCTGATGGCTCGACAAGCGATTCCAGAGATTGAGATTAATGACATAGCCATTGATCCCCGCCTGCGTACGCAGCCGGAAAAAGTGGGTTGAGTACTCGGGCCAACCGGCCGCATTAGCCGAAGCTGCGCTACTGACAGCACAATCGATCAGCTCACGGCGCAGGCCCATTTGAACGTCTTCAAACGACATAATGACAGGTGACGCACCAAAATATTCTATAAGAGGCGAGAAGGTTTCATTGCCCACTCGCACCCTCAGCCCCTCAAGATCCTGAAGAGACTCAACCGCAGTTCGGCAGAAAAATACCTGGGGACCAAACGGCCACATTCCCAGCAACTTCACATTAAAGCGATCCTGCAGCCGGCGGTCGAGTGCCGGAGCATAGGCTTGCATGACCGCGTAGGAGGTCTCAATATCGACCGCTCCGCCGAACAGATCCACGCCGAGCAGTGCGGGTTCAGCCCAGGCATTCTGAAAAAAGCGCAGCGAAACCAGGTCAAGCGCGCCTTCTCTTAACATGATTAGCTGATGAGTGTCTTTGAATCCCAGGGTATCAACGGGCGTATAGCTAATTTCAAGCGGCAGGCCGGTCGTTTCTGCAAGGCCCTCAAAAAACTCTTGTTCCTCCATATGCACACTACCTGATGCATGCTGCTGACCAACAACCTGAACAGGAATACGGTCATATATTTTCCAGGCAATGGAAAAACCGGCAATCAAAATGATCGCTACTAGAACTCGAACCCACATATTACCAATTTCCTCAAAGTGTGCGCTGGCGAATCCTGTTTGCAGCCAAGTAGGCGTGCAGAATATGGAGGAATGAGCTCGGAGGGGATGTCACAGCCCCGGGCAAGGCGCCCAGGGCTGTTGTACTGCAGTTTTACTTAACTTTCGGGTCCAGCTCACCAGACGCATAGCGTTCAAACATACGATCCAGATTGATCGGTTTGATCTTGCTCGCATTGCCAGCACAACCAAACGCTTCATAGCGCGCGATGCAGATATCGGTCATGGCTACCATGGTGGCTTGCAGGAATTTGCGCGGGTCGAACTCTGCGGGGTTCTGGGCCAGGAAGCGACGCACTGCACCGGTGCTGGCGAGGCGCAGGTCGGTGTCGATGTTTACTTTACGCACACCGTGTTTGATGCCTTCCACGATTTCTTCAACCGGTACACCGTAGGTTTCGGGAATCTCACCGCCGTATTCGTTGATGACTTTCAGCCATTCCTGGGGTACTGAGCTGGAGCCGTGCATAACGAGATGGGTATCGGGAATGCGTTTGTGGATGGCTTTGATCTGCTCAATGGCCAGGATGTCGCCTGTGGGCGGGCGGGTGAACTTGTAAGCGCCGTGGCTGGTGCCGATGGCGATGGCCAGGGCATCTACGTGGGTCTTTTTCACGAAGTCTGCGGCTTCTTCCGGGTCGGTCAGCATCTGGCTCATGTCCAGAGTACCTTCGGCGCCAATGCCGTCTTCTTCGCCGGCCTGGCCGGTTTCGAGGGAGCCCAGGCAACCCAGCTCGCCTTCCACGGATACGCCACAGGCGTGGGCCATTTCTACGGTGCGACGGGTTACGTCTACGTTGTACTCATAGTCCATGGGCGTTTTACCGTCTTCGCCCAGGGAGCCGTCCATCATTACGGAGCTGAAGCCCAGCTGGATGGAGCGCTGGCAGATGGCCGGGCTGGTGCCGTGATCCTGGTGCATTACTACCGGGATGTGTGGCCACTCTTCAATGGCCGCGAGGATCAGGTGGCGCAGGAAGGGGGCTCCGGCGTATTTGCGGGCACCGGCGGAGGCCTGAACAATCACCGGGGAGTCGGTTTTGTCGGCGGCTTCCATGATGGCGCGCATCTGTTCCAGGTTGTTTACGTTAAAGGCTGGCACACCGTAACCATGCTCGGCGGCGTGGTCCAGCATTTGCCGCATCGAAATCAGGGCCATTTGGTTGTCTCCTTGGTTTTAGCTTTTAAAGTTTCAGTTTCAAAATTGTTTGGAACGGATGCTTAGGCGCCGCGTTCTTCCAGTACGGCAACCGCTGGCAGCACTTTACCTTCCACGAATTCCAGGAAGGCACCACCGCCGGTGGAAATATAGGAGATCTTGTCAGCTATGCCATATTTGTCAACGGCAGCGACGGTGTCACCGCCGCCGGCCAGTGAGAAGGCGTCGCTTTCAGCGATGGCTTCGGCCAGGGTTTTTGTGCCGTTACCAAACTGCTCGAACTCGAATACGCCTACCGGGCCGTTCCACAAAATGGTTTTGGCACTCTTGAGCAGTTCAGCGAACTGGCCAGCGGTTTCCGGGCCTACGTCGAGGATCATGTCGTCTTCGGTCACGTCGGAGATGTTCCGGGTGGTGGCGGTGGCATCTTCTGCGAATTCGCTGGCAACCACTACGTCTACCGGCAGTGGGATGTTAACTCGGGAGGCGATGTCTCTGGCTGTATCCAGCAGGTCGTGTTCGCACAGGGACTTGCCTACCGGATGGCCGGCTGCGGCCAGAAAGGTGTTGGCGATGCCGCCGCCAACGATAATCTGGTCACACACTTTTTCAAGGGCGTTGAGCACGTCGAGCTTGGTGGAGACTTTGGCGCCACCAACAATGGCGACGACAGGCTTGGTCGGGTTATCCAGGGCTTTGCCGAGGGCTTCCAATTCTGCTGCCAGCAGCGGGCCGGCACAGGCTTCCGGTGCAAAACGTGCAACGCCGTGGGTTGAGGCCTGGGCGCGGTGGGCTGTGCCGAAGGCGTCCATCACGTAGATGTCGCACAGGGCCGCGTATTGCTTGGCCAGCGCCTCGTCGTCTTTCTTTTCGCCTTTGTTGAAGCGTACGTTCTCAAACAGCACCACTTCGCCGTCGGCCACTTCAACACCGCCGAGGTAATCCTTAATCAGGCGCACTTCCTGGCCCAGCACTTTGGTGAGGTGCTCAGCTACCGGCTTCATGGAGGAGGCTTCGTCGTACACGCCTTCTTCCGGGCGGCCCAGGTGAGACATCAGCATGACTTTGGCGCCGGCATCTTTGGCTGCCTTAATAGTCGGCAGGGATGCGCGGATACGGGCATCGCTGGAAATCACGCCGTTCTTTACCGGTACGTTGAGGTCTTCGCGAATCAGAACCCGCTTGCCGGCGAGGTTCAGGTCGGTCATTTTTTTGATGGCCATGATCTGGTTTCCGTTGTTTCGGGTTATTGGCAAAGAGTTCGGGGTTCGGCGCTAGCCCACTTTCTGAAGCCAGCTCTGGCTTACATCCAGCATGCGGCTCGCAAATCCCCATTCGTTATCGAACCAGCACAGTACTTTCACCATGGTGCCCCGGGTAACCCGGGTCTGGCCGCCGTCTACTACGCCGGAGTGGGAATCGTGGTTGAAGTCCGAGCTGGCCAGCAATTCGTCGGTGTAGCCAAGAATGCCTTTTAACGGGCCATTCGCCGCTTCTTTAATCACACGGTTCACAGACGCCACATCGGTGGCTTGCCGCACATTGAACACCATATCGATGGCGGACACGTTCATGGTGGGTACGCGCAGGGCTACCGAGCTGAAGCGGCCTTCCATGTGAGGCAGAAGCCGTTCAACGCCGCGCGCCAGCCCGGTATCCACCGGCACTATGTTGTGGAGTGCACTGCGAGTAAGGCGAAGATCCTGATGATGGTAGGAATCGATCACCGGCTGGTCGTTCATGGCGGCGTGAATGGTGGTGGTACTGCCCTGCTCCACACCGAAGGCTTTATCGAGCACGGTAATCACCGGCACCAGGCAGTTGGTTGTGCAGGAACCTGCGGCCACTATCCGGTCTGCTTCCGAAAGCTCGGCCTCGTTAATGCCGAAGACCACTGTGCGGTCGACATCGGATTCTGCTGGCTGGGAAAACAGTAACCGTTTTGCGCCTGCCTGCAGGTGCAGTTCGGCTGTTGCTCTATCCGAGTAGGCGCCGGAGCATTCCAGCACCAGATCGATACCCAGTTCTTTCCACGGCAGTTCTGCCGGGTCTGAATGGCGCAGCACGCGGATAGGATCACCGTTGATGATCAGGTCCTGCCCCTCTACCGCAATGCTTCCGGAGAACCGGCCATGGGTGGAGTCGTAGCGGGTCAGGTGTGCAATCGTGTCGATATCAGAAAGCTCGTTAATCGCGACCACCTGCAGGTGATCGCGAAAACCGTTTTCGTACAGAGCACGCAACACGCACTGGCCAATACGGCCATACCCGTTGATAGCGATACGATAGGGCGCGGAGGCTGTCATCAGGCGTCCAGCAGCTCCGAGGCCACTTCCAGCACGTTCTCCACGGTAAAGCCGAACTCTTTGAACAGTTCGCCAGCAGGCGCAGATTCACCGAAGGTGGTCATACCCACAACGCGCCCGTCCAGGCCCACGTACTTGTACCAGTAGTCAGCAATCGCGGCTTCGATGGCAATGCGGTTAGTGACTTCTATTGGCAACACCTGTTGCTTGTACTCAGCGCTCTGGGCATCGAATACGTCAGTAGATGGCATGGATACAACCCGCACCTTGCTACCCTGCTCTCGCAACTTGGCTGCGGTGTCTTGCGCCAAGCCAACTTCAGAACCGGTGGCAATCAGGATGAGATCTGGCTCACCTTCGCTGTCCGTCAGCACGTAGCCACCTTTGGCCACATCCGCAAGTTGTTGCGCATCACGGGTTTGAGCGGGCAGGTTCTGACGGGAGAAGACCAGGGCGGTTGGGCCGTCTGTGCGCTCAAGTGCGGACTTCCAGGCCACCGCAGATTCTACTGCGTCGGCCGGGCGCCAGGTGCTCATGTTCGGGGTAGTACGCAAACTTGCGAGCTGCTCGACCGGCTGGTGAGTCGGGCCGTCTTCGCCAAGGCCGATGGAATCGTGGGTAAACACGAAGATGGAGCGCTGCTTCATCAGTGCGGCCATGCGCACGGCGTTGCGGCAGTATTCCATGAAGATCAGGAAGGTCGCGCCGTACGGCACGAAACCGCCGTGCAGGGCGATGCCGTTCATGATGGCGGCCATGCCGAATTCGCGCACACCGTAATAGATGTAGTTGCCGCTGGCGTCTTCTTTGGTGACGCCTTTGGTGCCGCTCCAGATGGTGAGGTTGGAGCCGGCCAGGTCAGCAGAGCCACCCAGCAGTTCCGGCAGCATCGGGCCATAGGCATTCAGGGAGTTCAGGGAAGCCTTGCGGCTTGCGATGGTCTCGCTCTTGTCCTGACATTCCTGAATGTAAGCCTGGGCTTTCTCAGAGAAGTCGGCGGGCAGATCACCGGCCATGCGGCGCTTCAGCTCGGCAGCCAGTTCCGGCTCGGCTTTTTCATACGCAGCGAAGGTTTCGTTCCAGGCGTTTTCTTCACTGGCGCCTTTTTCTTTGGCATTCCAGGCCTGGTAAATGTCGGTCGGAATCTCAAACGGGCCGTGCGCCCAACCCAGTGCTTTGCGGGTCAGTGCGATTTCATCATCACCCAGCGGTGCGCCGTGGGCAGATTCGCTGCCCTGCTTGTTGGGCGAACCAAAACCAATCACGGTTTTGCAGCAGATCAGCGTTGGCCTGTCAGTGGTGGTGCGAGCCACTTCCAGCGCAGAGCTGATGGCTTGGGCGTCGTGGCCGTCAACGCCGGCAAGCACCTGCCAACCGTAGGCAGCAAAACGCTGTGGGGTGTTGTCGGTGAACCAGCCGTCTACTTTGCCATCAATGGAGATGCCATTGTCATCGTAGATACAGATCAGTTTGCCCAGACCCAGAGTACCCGCCAGCGAGGCCACTTCGTGGGAAATACCTTCCATCAGGCAGCCATCGCCTACAAAGGTATAGGTGTAGTGGTCAACAACGTTATGGCCCGGGCGGTTGAACTGAGCTGCCAGGGTTTTCTCAGCCAGTGCAAAACCCACAGCGTTAGCCAGGCCTTGCCCCAGTGGGCCAGTGGTGGTTTCTACGCCCGGGGTGTAGCCGTATTCCGGGTGGCCCGGGGTTTTCGAGTGCAGTTGGCGGAAGTTTTTGATGTCGTCAATGGAAACGTCGTAACCGCTCAGGTGCAGCAGCGAATACTGCAGCATGGAGCCATGGCCGTTGGAGAGCACGAAACGGTCGCGGTTGGCCCACTGTGGATTAGCCGGGTTGTGGCTCAAATACTCATTCCACAGAACCTCGGCGATATCCGCCATGCCCATGGGCGCACCCGGGTGGCCGGATTTGGCTTTCTGAACCGCATCCATGCTCAGCGCGCGAACGGCGTTGGCGAGATCTTTACGAGAGGGCATTGACGTTTCTCCAGTGTCTTTTCAAGGAAATAGGAAGGTAACCGGGCGTTTTTAACGGGCAATAGAAAGCCGCTCAAAAATATGGCGCGTATTTTCGCCGATTAGGGTGTGCCGGGGCAAATCGGCATTCAGCTTCTTTGGGAATATCCTGTCGGGGATTCCCGAAAGAGGTTGATTTCAAAGAATGATAAATCTATATCAAAAAACTTTGATATGGCTATTGATTGAACACCTCAACCCCCTTACACTCCGCAACCATGACAAGTTTGAACGCACACGCTAACCCCATATCCTCCGTGGACGTCCTTGCCCCGATCTTCAAGGCAAGCGGCGACCCGTTGCGCCTGGAGATACTGCGTGTGCTGCGGCGAGATACGTTTGGCGTGCTGGAACTGAGCCAGTTGTTCGACATGCGCCAGTCGGGCATGAGCCATCACTTGAAGGTGATGCACAAGGCCGGGCTGGTAGAGCCGCAACGTGAAGGCAACGCGATTTTTTATCGTCGCCCGCTGCACCTGGATAACGACAAGCCAACGGATCTGACCATTCGCCAGATTTTTGAAGCTGTGGATCGCGCGCCTTTACCCGTGCACCTGCAGGAAAAGATTGAATCCATCCGTAACCAGCGTGCAGATCAGTCGCAAGCGTTTTTCTCCCGGCATTCAGAGCAGTTTCGGGAGCAGCAGGAACTGATTGCGGCCTTCGATTTATACGCGGTGCCCGTGGCAGACATGATCCGCAAACGGACACGCAAGCGTCAGTGGCAAACCACTCTGGAAATTGGCCCCGGCGAGGGCGGCTTTTTGCCGATTCTTTCCGAACTTAGCGAACACGTTGTCGCCCTGGATAACAGCCGGGACATGCTCGCCAAGGCAACGCGCACCTGCATAGACGAGCGCCTTAATAATGTTGATCTGATAGAGGGTGTAACCGACACCTTGCTTGCCCGCGGCGATGCGTTTGACCTTGTGGTGGTCAATATGGTGTTGCACCACGTACCCAGCCCGGCGGACATTTTTCTGGATGCGGCAGCACTGATGAATAACGGAGGCTGCCTGATGGTTAGTGACCTGTGCCGGCACGACCAGAATTGGGCAAAAGAGAATTGCGGCGATCTGTGGCTGGGTTTCGAGCCGGAAGAGCTCACCGCCTGGGCCGCAGCGGCGGGCCTGAAGGCGGGTGAGCAGCTGTTTATCGGCTTGCGTAACGGCTTCCAGATTCAGGTTAGGGAGTTCTGGAAAACCCAGTTACCACTGAGGCAATAGAACCCTGAGATACCAGCCCTTCGCAGGGCATATCAAATAACTTTGATATTGTTGTAGGTAGTATTACTTACACATTAAACGACACGATTTCGAAACGCTCACAGAGGAGCAAACTTATGTCTGACTACAACGTCTTCACCTCCGAATCGGTCTCTGAAGGCCACCCGGACAAACTGGCTGATCAGATCTCCGACGCCGTTCTGGATTCCATCCTGACGGAAGACCCGCACGCCCGTGTGGCTTGCGAAACCATGGTAAAAACCGGGGTTGCCATCGTTGGCGGTGAAATCACCACCAGCGCCTGGGTGGATCTGGAAGATCTGGTTCGCGGTGTGATCAAAGACATTGGCTACACCTCCTCAGACGTGGGCTTCGACGCCGACACCTGCGGCATCATCAACATCATCGGCAAACAATCGGTGGATATCGCCCAAGGCGTTGATCGCCAGAAGCCGGAAGACCAGGGCGCCGGCGACCAGGGTTTGATGTTCGGCTATGCCAGCAACGAAACCGAAGTGCTGATGCCTGCGCCGATCACCTTCGCCCACCGTTTGATGGAACGCCAGGCCGAAGCCCGCAAAAACGGCATACTGCCATGGCTGCGCCCGGACGCGAAAAGCCAGGTAACCTGCCGCTATGAAAACGGCAAGGTTGTGGGTATTGATGCTGTCGTACTCTCAACCCAGCACGACCCCGACGTTACCCAGGAAGATCTGAAAGAAGCGGTCATGGAACTGGTTGTGAAAAACGTGCTGCCGCCTGAGCTGTTGCACAAAGGCACCCAGTACCACATCAACCCCACCGGCAAATTTGTTATCGGTGGCCCGGTTGGCGACTGTGGCCTCACCGGCCGCAAGATCATCGTGGACACATACGGCGGCATGGCCCGCCACGGCGGCGGCGCCTTCTCCGGCAAAGACCCCTCAAAGGTCGACCGTTCTGCCGCTTACGCCGGCCGCTACGTTGCCAAAAATATTGTCGCTGCCGGCCTGGCCGACAAGTGCGAGATTCAGGTTTCCTACGCCATCGGCGTGGCACAACCAACGTCCATCTCCATAAACACCTTCGGCACCGGCAAAATCGGCGACGACAAGATCGCAGAACTGGTACGCCAGCACTTCGACCTGCGCCCGTATGCGATCACCAACATGCTCGATCTGCTGCACCCGATGTACCGGGCCACAGCAGCCTATGGTCACTTCGGCCGTGAGCCACAAGAGATAACCGTTGGCGGCAAGACCTTCACCACCTTCCCTTGGGAGAAGACTGACCGCGCAGACGCTCTTAAAGACGCCGCAGGCATCTAAATGATTTTCGGGCGTATTGATGATTTCAATCGCCAAAACAGAACTGACTGGAGAACACCAGAATGAGCAATTTCGAAGACTTCAAAGTCCGCGATATTTCCCTGGCAGGCTGGGGTCGCAAAGAAATCAATATTGCTGAAGGCGAGATGCCTGCCCTGATGGCTCTGCGTGACAAGTACAAAACGGAGCAGCCGCTGAAAGGCGCCAACATCATGGGCTGCATCCACATGACCATCCAGACCGCCGTGCTGATCGAAACCCTGATCGAGCTGGGCGCTGATGTTCGCTGGTCATCCTGCAACATCTTCTCGACCCAGGATCAGGCGGCTGCCGCTATCGCTGCCCAGAACATCCCTGTGTTTGCCTGGAAAGGCGAAACCGACGAAGAATACGACTGGTGCCTTGAGCGCACTGTCGGTGCTGACGTGGAAGGCTGGGAACCCAACATGATCCTGGACGACGGCGGCGACCTGACTGCCCTGCTCCACGAGAAGTACCCGGAAATTCTGGCCAACTGCCACGGTGTGACTGAAGAAACCACCACCGGCGTACACCGCCTGCAGGAAATGCTGCGCGACGGCACTCTGAAAGTTCCTGCCATCAATGTGAACGATGCCGTCACCAAGGCAAAGAACGACAACAAATACGGTTGTCGCCACAGCCTTAACGATGCCATCAAGCGCGGTACCGACCACCTGATGGCCGGTAAAAAAGCGTTGGTCATCGGCTATGGCGATGTGGGCAAAGGTTCCGCCGCTTCCCTGCGCCAGGAAGGCATGATCGTAAAAGTAACCGAAGCCGATCCCATCTGCGCCATGCAGGCATGCATGGACGGTTATGAAGTGGTTTCGCCATACCTGAACGGCGTGAATACCGGCACCGAAGCAGCCATAGATAAAGCTCTGCTGCAGAACACAGACATTCTGGTGACCACCACCGGCAACATGAACGTGTGTGATGCAAACATGCTCAAGGCCCTTAAAAACGGCGCGGTTGTGTGCAACATCGGCCACTTCGATAACGAAATCGATACTGCCTACATGCGCAAGAACTGGGAATGGGACGAGGTTAAGCCCCAGGTTCACGTGATCTACCGTGACAAGGCCACTAACGACCACCTGATCCTGCTTTCCGAAGGCCGCCTGGTAAACCTGGGCAACGCCACCGGTCACCCGTCACGGATCATGGACGGCTCTTTTGCCAACCAGGTTCTGGCGCAGATGTACCTGTTTGAGCGCAAGTTCGCAGACCTGCCGGAAGATGCCCGCGCCAAGGGTGTGTATGTTCAGGTTCTGCCGAAGCACCTGGATGAGGAAGTGGCCCGCGCCATGGTGGAAGGTTTTGGTGGCGTGATCACCAAGATGACTCCGGAGCAGGCGCAATACATCGGCGTACCGGTCGAAGGCCCGTACAAGCCAGAAAGCTACAAGTACTGATCGGAAAAACAAGATGCAATCCCAGAAACAGTTCAAACGCCGCTTCAGCTTTGAGTTTTTCCCGCCCAAGACAGACCAGGGCAAGGAAAAACTCCAGGTGGTACGCGATCAGCTTGCCGGGGTGAATCCGGATTTTTTCTCGGTCACCTTCGGCGCGGGCGGTTCCACCCGGGACCGCACCATCGAAACCGTGCTCAACCTGCACCAGCAGGGCATTTCCACAGCACCACACCTCTCCTGCGTTGGTGGTACGCGGGCGGAGATTGCGGAGCTGCTGGACGTGTATAAAGAGAACGGCATCAACCGGATTGTCGCCCTCCGGGGTGACATGCCCTCCGGTATGGGCGCATCCGGCGAGATGCGTTACGCCAACGAGCTGGTTGCATTCATTCGTGAGCACAGCGGCGATCACTTCAATCTGGAAGTCGCGGCCTACCCGGAGTTTCATCCGCAGGCCCGCAACGCTGAAGAAGATCTTAAGAACTTCGCCCGCAAGGTGGAGGCTGGTGCCAACAGCGCCATTACCCAGTACTTCTTTAATCCGGAGAGTTACTTCTATTTCATCGACCGGCTGGAAAAGCTCGGGGTCACTATTCCGGTGGTGCCGGGCATCATGCCCATCGTGAACTTCTCCAGCCTGGTGCGTTTCTCCGACATGTGCGGAGCGGAAATACCGCGCTGGATTCGCAAGCAGCTTGAAGCCTATGGCGACGACACTGTAAGCATCAAGAAGTTCGGTGAAGAAGTGATCACAGAAATGTGTGAAAAGCTGTTGAAAGCAGGTGCGCCAGGGTTGCACTTTTATACTCTGAACCAGGCTGAGCCAAGTATCAGCATCTGGAAGAATCTCGGGATCAGTGGTCGGGAGAAGATTGCTTTTTGATTTCCTGCGCCCATCTGCGTAATAGTCTAAAGTGTACGTGATGCAGTTCCACTAATGCTCCCCGGGAGTCGCGGTCACCAGCAGTGAACTTCCCGGCCTGCCTTACCGGGCAAATGGAGCCTCATAAGAAAGAAAAGGAGAAAGCATGAGCACGAAATGGCTGAAGACACTGGGAACCGGCCTCGCACTTACCGTTGCGGCGAGCACCATAAGCGCTGAAACCTTGCGAGTGGCTACCGACCCCAGCTTTGTTCCATTCGAGATGTTGGATCAGGAAACCGGTGAAATGATCGGGTTCGACATGGAAATCATCGCCGAAGTCGCTCAGCGCGCGGGCTTTGATTACAAGCTCAACACCATGGACTTCAACGGCATCATCCCGGCCCTGCAAACAGGCAACGTGGATATCGCCATTGCCGGTATTACCATTACCGAAGAGCGTGAAAAAATCGTTGATTTCTCTGACCCGTACTACGATTCCGGTCTGAGAATTCTGGTTCGTAACGACAACAACGACGTTACAGAAGTGTCCAACCTTGAAGGCCTGAAGATCGGCTCCAAGATTGGCAGTACCAGTTACGATTTCCTGAAGAAAAACCTGGATGAGAACGACGGTGTAACCCCGTACCCAGGCAGCTCTGACATGTATATGGCTCTGATGTCCGGCGCAGTAGACGCAGTGTTCTACGATGCTCCGAACGTTGGTTACTTCGCCCGTACCAAGGGTGAAGGCAAAGTCAAAACCGTTGGCAAACTGTACGAAGGTCAGCAGTACGGCATCGCGCTTAAAAACGGCAGTGAGTGGGTTGACGAGGTTAATGAAGCCCTCGCCTCCATGAAAGAAGATGGAACCTATAAAAACATCTACGAAAAATGGTTTGGCCCGATGCCTGAAGGCATGTAAAGGCTGAAGGGGTCGCCAGGCCCTTTCTTTTTTGTAGCGCCGGGGCCTTGCGCCCCGGCGACTTCTGCCCCCAACCCCTGCGGAGACGCACACTGTGGATTCCCAGTTCCAATTTGACTGGCAAGCAGCCATCAACTCCATCCCTTTCCTTATAAAAGGGATACCCTACACACTGATGATTTCTTTTGGCGGCCTGGCTATTGGCTTTGCCTTGGGCATCATTTTTGGTCTGCTGAGCATCAACAAACAATGGTTTCTGAAATGGCCCGCAACGGCCTACATAGAAATCTTTCGTGGCACCCCGATTCTCGTTCAGGTTCTGTTTATTTTTTACGGCCTGCCGGACCTGATCGGAGGCCCCATCGACCCTCTTACCGCGGGTATTGCCGCGATTGCGCTGAACTCGGGCGCTTACATTTCTGAAGTGGTACGTGGTGGTGTTCAGTCCATCGACAAGGGCCAGGCAGAAGCCGGGCTTTCTCTGGGCCTCACTCGCTCTCAGACATTCTGGTCGATTATCTGGCCACAAGCCTTCCGGCGTATGATCCCACCGCTTGGTAACCAGGCCATTGTAAGCATCAAGGACACCTCTTTGTTCTCGGTTATTGGCGTGGGCGAGCTTGTTCGTCAGGGCCAGGTTTACATTGCCAGCACCTTCACTGCCTTTGAGGTGTATTTTGTGGTCGCGATTATGTATCTGGCCATTACGCTCTCACTGTCCCTGATTCTCCGCCTTGTTGAACGGCGCGGACTGGCCTCTGTCTGAAGGAACCTGACCCATGACTCAGATTGTACAAATGAAGGGCATGAACAAGTACTTCGGAAAACTGCATGTCCTTAAAGATATCGATTTATCCGTAGAGCAAGGCGAAGTGGTGGTTATTATCGGTGCCAGTGGTTCCGGTAAATCCACCCTGATCCGCTGCGTGAACGGCCTGGAAGAGTTCGAATCCGGCCGCCTGGAAGTCGACGGCCAGGCACTGGCCCCAAAAGGCGGCAACCAGCAATCCCTTGCGGAAATCCGCAAGGAAGTCGGCATGGTATTCCAGCAGTTCAACCTGTTCCCTCACCTTACGGTGAAAAAGAACATCATGCTGGCGCCCCAGAAAGTCAAAAATACGTCGCAAACCGTTGCGAACGCCACAGCAGAACGCCTGCTGGAGCGGGTTGGTATCGGCAGCCAGGCTGACAAATACCCCAGCCACCTCTCCGGTGGCCAACAGCAACGCGTTGCCATCGCCCGTGCCCTCGCCATGGAACCGCGTCTGATGCTGTTCGATGAGCCCACCTCGGCGCTGGATCCGGAAATGATCGGTGAAGTGCTGGACGTAATGCGCGAACTGGCAAAAGAAGGCATGACCATGATGGTCGTCACCCACGAGATGGGCTTCGCCCGCGAAGTGGCCGACCGTGTGATCTACATCCACGAAGGCCAGATTGTGGAGCAAGGCAAGCCGGACGACGTGTTCGACAATCCCCAGAACGAACGCACCCAAGCGTTTCTCTCTAGGGTGCTGGCGCACTAAGTCATAATGATTAAAGCCCCCGAATCGGGGGCTTTGTTGTTGAGCTAACGATAATCGTCAGGCGATAGCAGGCCGGGCGGAACGGTTCTGTTCTGCTTATCAGAAAGCCTCCCCAGCACATCCGCCAAATGCCAGATTGCAGACGTACCTTCATGTAATGGAAGGGGAAAACTGGCCAAGTGAGTCTGAATAAGCTTGCGCATATTCTGGCGAGAGAATTCCAAGAGCCTCACGAGTGAAGTTCAGGCCCAACCGGCCTTGGACAGCCGTTCTTCGATTTCATCCTTAGCAATCGCTTCCGGAATCGCAAAGGTCAGTGAGAAGTCAAAATCACGATTCATGAGCGTCGTCTCCTGCACCATCTCGGCTCCCGGAACAATTATCCACAATGCGACGAGTCTACCGGGCATGACCGCTTCGCATTTCAATCCGCCACCCTTTAAATTCTGCGCAGGGTTGTCATAGGACAACCGTCATAAAAAACGGGGGCTGATCGTTTGATTTCCAGGGACACAACCCCCCAAGCGACTTCGGCGGTGCATCAATTCCCGATAACCACCGATCCCGAACCAATCGCCACGCCCCCACAGGAAATTGCGCTACCGGTCACCGCAGCCGGTATGCCGTTAATCATCACGGTGGCAGATCCGGCAGCAATTGCTCGCGGGTGTGGAGAATGTTTGGGTTTGGAGTGCGGCGCCAATGGGTCACCCACACGGGCTACCGGCTTGCCATCAATCAGCACATCAGGGGAGCCGGCAATTACCGGCGTAGGCGGGAAACCTTCGTGATCGGAGCCCAGGTCTCCGAGAAGCACAACAGCTTTACTCATGTCGCATCCTTTGCGTCGTTTTCATCCTTGAAACCACATTATAACAACTGTTGAATGGTTTCATACTCACGTTCTATCTTTGCGTGTGAGTCCTCTGTCAGAAATGCCGCAATTTTTTTGCCCATCAGCGGCACATCGCAACGTACGTTCAGGGTCACATGATTGGTACAGGCCTCTTCTGAGCCTTCCAGCTTCATCATGCCTTTAATTTTCGCCGGCACGCCTTCGATGTGTACGCGAAACTCGCAGTGCCATTCGCCGTCGCTCTTGCGAAACCAGTGTTCTTCCTGCCGCACCTGATTCCACTCACGATGAAAACGGGAGAGGATACCTGGGACTTCTGCGGACGATGTCATCTGGCGTTCAACCACCAGTTTTGCGGAGGCGTCATCTTTTGCCAGTTCGGCGACGCGTACATTTCGGGATCCCAGAAGGGCATTTTTCTCAAGGATGTGATCCTTGTCGAAGAAGGCTCCAAGCACTCGCCCAATACCAGCCTCGTATGGGTGGGTCAGTTGAAGTTCCATAATAAACAAGCCTCTGTGTAGTGAAATCGGGATTGTCGGGGGAGATAAAGTTGCGCACATTGGCCTGCCTGTCGGTGCCCTCTGGCCCGCTAGTCAGCCGTCGCTGTTAACTGTATTATTCGAAATGGTTAACAGCCACCAGATTATCACCTCACAACCATCGTCTTATCGGAGCCCCTCTATGCGCAATGCCGACCTCGTTGCTCGCGGCCTCAAATCCGTGTGGCACCCCTGCACCCAGATGAAAGACCACGAAACCCTCCCTCTGGTACCGATAAAAAAGGGCGAAGGCGTCTGGCTTGAGGATTATGAAAACAACCGGTTTATCGATGCTGTCAGCTCCTGGTGGGTTAACCTCTTTGGCCACGCCAACCCCAGAATCAACGCTGCGATCCAGAAGCAGATCGGCGAGTTGGAGCACGTCATTCTGGCCGGGTTCACCCACGAACCCGTGGTCAACCTGTCCGAGCGGCTCATCGAGGTAACCCCTGAAGGCCTGAATAAGTGCTTCTACGCCGACAACGGCTCGTCTGCAATCGAGGCGGCACTGAAGATGAGCTTTCACTACTGGAAGAACGAGGGCAAACCCGGTAAGAAGAACTTCGTGAACCTGAGTAACAGTTACCACGGCGAAACCTTGGGCGCGCTAGCATTGGGCGATGTCGCTTTATATAAAGACACCTATCAACCATTGCTTATGGAAGTGTTAACCGCACCCTCGCCAGACGCCTACAACAAAGAAGAGGGCGAAACCGACGAGGCCTATGCTCTGCGCCAGTTCGAGGCCATGGAAAAGCTGTTGGCAGAAAAGCACGAGGAAATCTGCGCCGTTGTGGTGGAACCACTGATCCAGTGCGCCGGCGGCATGCGTATGCACCACCCGATTTACCACACCAAACTGCGCGAAGCCTGTGACCGTTACGGCGTGCATCTGATTGCCGATGAAATAGCCGTCGGCTTTGGCCGCACCGGCACCTTGTTCGCCTGCGAGCAGTCTGGAATCACCCCGGATTTCATGTGTCTTTCCAAAGGGCTTACCGCCGGCTATCTGCCGTTATCCGTGGTACTGACTACCGATACTGTTTACAACGCTTTCTATGATGATTATGAAACCCTCAAAGCCTTTCTGCACAGCCACAGCTATACCGGTAACCCCATCGGTTGCGCCGTGGCGCTGGCCACCCTCGATATTTTCCGTGACGACAATGTTATTGAGAACAACCGCCGGCTTTCGGCCTGTATGGCGGAATCTGTCGCTCATCTTTCCGATCACCCCAATGTCGGGGATATCCGCCAGCATGGCATGACTCTCGCTGTGGAAATGGTGAAAAACAAAGCCTCCAAAACGCCGTTTCCCTGGCAGGAACGCCGGGGTGTTCGCGTTTATCAGCACTCTCTCACGCGCCAGGCCTTGCTTCGCCCCCTGGGTAATGTGGTTTACTTCATGCCGCCTTACGTCATCACCGAAGATCAGATTCGCCATCTGGCACAGGTCGCGACCGAAGGCATCAACATCGCCGTTCGGGACTGACCAAGGTAAACACGCATGCGCATCCCCAGAATCTACACCGATTCGCCACTGAGCGAAGGATCTCAGGCTGAACTTGACGAAAACGCCGCACAGCACGTTGGCCGGGTATTGCGCATGCAGCCAGGGCAGGAACTGAGGCTGTTCAACGGCGACGGCCAGGACTACCCTGCCACCATTACCGAATCGGGCAAAAAACGCGTGGAAGTGCTTGTAGGCGCCCCCGAAGCCAACCACACGGAAGCGCCGCTGAAAATCACCCTCGGCCAGGCTCTGTCCAAAGGCGACCGCATGGATTACGCCGTGCAGAAAGCCGTGGAAATGGGCGCCACCTGTATAGTGCCGCTCACCACGGAGCGCTGTGAGGTAAAACTCAAAGGCGACCGCGAAGATAAACGTCTGCGCCACTGGCAATCCATCGCGGTGAGTGCTGCAGAACAATGTGGTCGCGCCCGGGTGCCCGAGATCCTGCCTGTTATGACTGTGGAGCAATGGCTGGAGCACAGCCGCAACTGCGACCTGCGCCTGGTCCTGCACCACCGCACTGAGCAGTCACTGAAATCCATGGCCAAGCCTGGCAACATAGCCTTGATGATTGGCCCGGAAGGCGGCCTGACCGCTGATGAAATTGCCCAGGCGGAGAAGGACGGGTTTTTGCCTGTAGCACTCGGCCCCCGTGTTCTCAGGACTGAAACCGCGCCGGTCGCAGCCATGGCTCTGTGTCACTGGCTGTGGGGAGACATTGGCCGTTAGACCGCGTTGCCGCTTCGAAGGGTCTGGCGAGTCATTGACAGACCCCCGCCTTCCACACATGCTCCATCCCGCAGACATAATCAAAAAAGTGAGTACGAGCCCGGATGACAAGCCTGTTTAGTAACCCAGAATTCTGGCAATACCTCAGCATCCCCGTTATTGCGGCCCTCATCGGCTGGACCACCAACTGGCTCGCCATCAAAATGACTTTCTTCCCGCTGGAGTTCGTTGGCAAGCCGCCGCTGCTGGGCTGGCAGGGCATTATTCCTTCGAAAGCCCGAAAAATGGCTGCCATCAGCGTCGACGCCACCATCTCCAAAATCGGCACCGTGCGGGAAATTTTTCAGCAGATTGACCCCAGAGTACTCGCCACCCACATTGTCCACTCCGTTGACCCTCGTATCGAAGAGTACGTCGACGAACTGATGCTCCGGGAACACCCCACGTTCTGGGAAAACCTACCCGCCTCGGCGCGAAAAATGGTCTATGACCGGGTGCGCAAATCCACACCGCAACTCGTTGATAATCTGGTAGACGATATATCCGACAACGTTGAAGATCTTCTTGATATCAAAAACATGGTGATCGAGCGCCTCGCCGCAGACAAACAACTCCTGAACCGTATCTTCCTGGAATGCGGCGACGCCGAGTTCCGCTTCATCGTGAACTCCGGCCTTTATTTCGGTTTTTTGTTCGGTCTGATTCAAATGACTGTCTGGTACTTTTATCAAAGCTGGTGGGTGCTGCCTTTCTTCGGCCTATTGGTAGGCTGGGCAACCAACTGGATTGCACTGAATGTTATTTTCCGGCCTTTGCACACGAAAAAGATCGGCCCGCTCCGCATTCAGGGGCTGTTCCTGAAACGGCAGCCGGAAGTCGCCGAGTCCTTCTGCCACATAGTGACCCACGAAATCCTGACCGTTGGCAATATTATCAACGCCATCCTGGAAGGCCCCAAAGGCGACCGGGCCCGTAACATGGTGAAGAAACACATCAAGCCTCTGGTGGATGAAACCGCTGGCATGGGCAAGGCACTGACCCAGATGGCGTTTGGCCCTACCGGCTTTGCCACTCTCAAAAACCAGGTGGGCGAAAAAGCTATTGAGATATCGAAAACGTCGTTCAACAACCCGGTGTTTGAGACCGACCGCGCTCGGGCCGTTGAGTCGATTATGGTAGAGCGGATGATTGCCCTCTCATCCGAAGAGTTCCAGGACCTGCTCCGCCCCTGCTTTCAGGAAGATGAGATCAAGCTGATTCTGGTAGGTGCGGCTCTTGGCTTCGCAGCGGGTGTCTGCCAGCTTGTCTTTGTATTCGGTGGAGCTCTGGCGTAAACAGTTTGCTAGCCGCAAGGTGTTTAACCTGTGCAAGCCAGCGGCCGATCTCTATACTGCGTGGATACGGGTGCGTACTCTTTCACGACTGATTGACCGGGAGGTAGCGGATGTCAGGCTTCTTATCCTGGATTGCAGGTTTTTTCAAAAAAGCGGAACCGCCACCTCCTCCGGTTTCATCAGAAGTCCGGCTGTTTAATCCTGCCAAAACCACCGAGCAAGACAAAGCATCAGGAAACGCGCGGGAGCTTACGCTGCAGCTTGAGGAGAACCTTTTTTGCTGGCTTCTGGACACTGGGCCTTCAAACCTGCGAGCAGAGTTGAACCCGTCGAACGCCGCACTTCAGGAGCTTCATACCCGCCTTACAGAAAGCAAGATGGAAGAGGTGCCGAGGCGGCCCATGACGCTGCCCATGCTAATGAAAGCGCTCTCGGATGAAGGCGTCGACCGCCATAAGCTGACTCAGATTATTCTTGGCGATCCCGCGTTAACGGATCAGATCCTGCAGGTTGCCAACAGCCCCTATTTCCGCACCGGAGATTACACCATTGAGTCTGTGGACCAAGCCGTATTCATTCTCGGCATGGACGGCATCCGGAATGTGATCGCGGCTGCGGTTATGCGCCCGATGATGGCCGCCCGTAACAGCCGGGAAGCGCTGTTTGCCCAGAGGGCCTGGATCTGGGGCCTGACCTGCGCCCGTGCTGCCGAGTTTATAGCCAAGCTTCGCAATGAAGATGCGAGCGCATTTTTTACCGCCGGTTTGCTGCCAGCACTTTCCTATATAACGATTCGCAGGGAACTCCAGCGCATTTGCCGGGCACAGGTAGGGGCCGGAGAACCCGACGCCGCGCTGATTCGCCATGCACTTACACGCTACCAATGGGTTGCCTGCCAGCTGATTGCCAGCGAGTGGAACCTGCCACCCAAGTACCACGCTTACCTCATGATGGCAGAGCGCCCTGCCCCCGAGCAGGAACAGACCACTCTGAGCGACGGTATAGTGGTAGGCAGCCGCGAAGTTTTGCGCCATGCCCATCAGCGAAATCTGCCTGAAGAAGATCTGGGTAAAATCGTGCAGCTTACCCCGGAACAAACCCGTCGCGTGAGAGCGGCCCTGAAGGCGGGCCTCAGTGAGGGAGCCCGGGGTTAACCTCCGAGCTCGCACCGTCTTTCAGTAACGTCGCAAACGTAGTGGATTCGTTTTTGCGCTCGCCCTTGAGCAGTTCGACAGGAAATACCGGCGGCAAGCGGTCAACAACACGATCCTCATCGTGGCGCACCACCTCAAGCACATTACCGACCGTAATCAGATCAAGAGCCCGCCCAGGCACAAGCTGGTCGCCCTGCTTGCCCGCCAATGACAGCAAACCCGCACGAATCAGTTTGTCGCTGACACCGCGTGTTACCTCACCGGGAACCCGCAATGTTTGTTCGAGAGCCTCCTGCTGTGGCGCTTTCGCACCCTCGCTGAACGGGCGCGCTACAAGCCACATCATTGCCAGCGCAACCTTCTCCTGCAGTTCTGGCGATAATTGAACGTGGCTGCGCTTGGCAACAGCACCCGGGTTTTGCAGGTAGAACGCCAGGCTTGCCCCCAGAAGAAGGATCATCCAGTTCAGGTAGATCCAGATCAGCATGATAATGCCGATGGCAAAGCTGGAGTATATAGCTGCGTACTTGGCCGAGCCGGCCACAAAGGACGCAAACAGTATCCCGCCCGCCTGCCAGGAAACCCCGGCAACCAGGCCACCAATGAACGCACACCTGAGCTTGACTCGGGTATTGGGCATAAACACGTAAACAAACGTGAATGCACCCACCACAAGAAAGAACGGCGTAAAGCGGCTGGCCACAAGTATCAACGAACCAAATGGCTCAATGGCGATAAGCGTCTGCACAAAAGCGGACGAGAAAATGGTCGCACTGACACCAATAGCCGAGACCATCAACAGCGGCCCGACCATAATAACACTCAGGTAGTTGCTGAACCTCTGCGCAACGGAGCGCATTTCCGGCACCCGCCAGATCATATTGAACGAGCGCTCGATTTTCTGCACCAGCGACACAACGGTATATACCAGCAAAGCCAAGCCAACGGAGCCCAGAACACCCACTTTCATGTTGTCCACAAAGCCCAGGATGCGCTCGGCCATTTCGACGCCCTCGGGGCCCATGGGCTGGAAGAACTGGAACAGGAACGGCTCCATGCGCTGATGCACACCCAAGGCTTTGAGCACCGAGAAACTCAGAGCCAGCAAAGGCACAATGCTGAGCAGCGTGGTGTAGACCAGACTCATGGCATGCAGCGTTAGCTGGCCGCTGATAACATCCCGTATCAGCGCATAAACGGAGCGCCCAACCTTGTACAGCCAAGTCCATGGCCAGCTACGGGGAGGGTTCGGGTTTGCCAGAATCCAGGTTTCTGCAGCCTGGAGGCGTTCTTTGAATTGGAAGGAAGCCACGCAACATCCTGTTTTTCATATTAAGGCAAAGGTACCCCGTAACGGATACGGAGCAAATTCAGTATGGCCTACTTTGTCTGAGAGGGGAAAGCTGGCCCTACCAGGAAACGGAATTGTTGGGTCCGCGCTTTATAATAGGCGTTTCGCCTTCCCACACGGCCAAGCCAGACGCCAGCTCAGTCAGTGACAACTGGATGTAATACTCTACCTGCTGCTCTTTACCGACTTTGTGATTACGCTGCAGAATCTTTCCGGAAAGGCTCATGTCGGGCGCTTGAAGCGTGCCTTTGCGCTGCACGCCAGACTGGTCGAACTCCTCGGAATCGCGCAGCTCACGGGCTCTCATGTTCATTTCATCTTCGGCGCCGTCGAGGCCGACCGCTGTGGTGGTAACAACCTTCCCTGAGCGCAGCAGAGCAACACGGATTTTCTTGGTGAGCTGGTCGGTATCAATGCGCTGCATAGTGTCGTTGGTAATACGGCTGACCACCATGATGTAACGCCCACCGTTGGGATTGTCTACAGCACCACTGGAGAGCATATCTTCTACCGCATCCGTTGCCGCTTTTTCGAAATCCCGGTAATCCATAGTCATCGCTACGGGGCCATCATCTGCAGCTGGATCAATATAGCGGGCGGGCGCGGCACAGCCGGCCAGAACAGCAAGGCTGACGGAGATGGCAAGAGCGCGTATCAACATTGGGTTTTCCTTTTATTTGGGTTCACGAAGATGTAACTGGAAACTGGTAACACGGGAGTGCGGAGCCGTCGCACTGAAATAGCGCGCCTGGCCGGTTAGCAGGGTCGCTTTGCGGTATCCCTCACCGACACTTTTAACCACCATGCCGCTGTCATCGAACCAGGTCACTTTCCACATCAGTTCGGTATCTGATCGTGCCTCCACTGCAAACTGCACCTGCAGAAGACTGTCGCCACCGGGCTGTGTCACTCGCTGCTGAAAGAGCTCTGTCACATCCGTTGTATAGATCACTTCGGGATCTACCTTCAGCTCCTGCCTGTCGATCATTGTGCTGCTGACCTCGGGCTGCAAAGCACAGCTTGCGAGACCAAAGACCAGCACGCCGGCTAACAATACTGACTTCATAACGCACGTCCTGCTTTTCTGGTGTATTGACTGCTTGATCTGTAAAAACCCTATAGTTCCATGCTACTCGGGCAAGCGTGCAAAAGCTGCCTCGGTTTTACCCTGCAAATCCATGATCATGACCGTCGCCGGCGCCTTCAGTGTGGGTCGCTTAACATACACCAAGGTGAAAGGTTGTTGTGGGATTTCCAGGTTCCCCAACACCTCTCCCCGCTCACCCAGCAGTGTCAGCCGTGCGTTCTCGGGGCGGTCGATGCGAGCGGCCTGCCAATGGTCTGGCAGCGCCTGCCAACTGCGCAAGTCAGCCTGGGTCGTTGCCACAGTAAACACCGCAGCAAACAGCTGCCCCCATGGTCCAAACTGCTCGGCGGCCTCGTTCTGAAGAACCGCTTTGCTTATGGCAGACGTAACGGCTCTGGCGAGCACACCGGAGAAGCGCTCTTTCATTTCGGTGCGGATAACCTTACCCATATCCGAGATTCGCTCGGTCCGCACCACCTCACCGCGATCACCCGTCACACCAATACTACCGGGCACGGCAGAGCGCTCGGCGTATTCCGGTAACGCGATCCCGAAATAGGCGGGCACCTGTTGGTTGCCGTGTATAAGAAACAACGGAACATCCAGACGCGACTCCCTGAGAACCGGACCCAATCCGTTCTCATACACAATCCAGACCTGCGGAGGCAGCCCGGCCAAGCTCTGAGTGCCAGCAGCCAGGCTGCTCGCCAGGTCTGCATCGGCCTGCAGCACAGCGCTTCCCGGGTTCATTTGTGCCACCCTCCCAAGCGAGGTCGCAGCGCGCTCATAATCCGCTCCATCCGCGGCATTTGCCAGAAAATAGATGCCGTGGAGATAGGTGCTTGAAGGCACGATAAATTCCGGAAAAACGGACCAGCTTGAAGGTGCGCCATACTGACTATCAACCGCGGACTGAAAACTCCTGTTCCCAAGGCTGCTGCGGACCATGGCGGCTTGGCTGTTCCCATTGCGGGCGGCTGTTGTAATGGCAGCCTGCTGTTCAGCGATTTCTTTTCGAAAGTAATCAACAGCACGCCGGGTCCGGTCATCGGCCCGGTTAAACTCAACCCTCGCGTAGTCATTATTACCCAAGGCGAGGAACGCCAGCCCTTTGTAGGTGTTGACCAGAACGGCCTCGGACATCAACGCCTTATAATCGCGTTCCGAGTCATTCACCATCACCGCCATAAACCCTTGCGAGGCACGTGTGACCAGCCCCTCTGTGTCGAGATTCTTCATACCCTCTTCTGCAAGATCAAAAGCCCCGGCAGACTCTTCATAACGACCCGTCAGGAGGTACATCTCGCCCTGATGCAACAGTTCCAGCAGGTGCTCCCGGGAATCGACAGGTTTGTTTTCAGGCACCTCGAAGCTCACAGCCTTCAACGCAGCGTTGTAGTCACCGGTGACATAAGCTGCGTTGAACGACGCCAGTTGATCACGGTGCTGAAACGACGAGCACCCTGATACAAAAATCACTGCACTGACTGCCAAAACCAGACACCGAAGTGCGTTCAAATCCTTACCCTTTGCAAACTGCTATTCCTTGGTTCATCCGGAAATCGACGCGAGATTTTGCGCTGTGATGTCCACAATCCGCTGGCGCGCTTCGCGGCTGGCCCAAGCCGAGTGCGGCGTTATGATCAGGTTCGGAATATCACCCGCAAGCAGAGGGTTGCCATTGCGCGGCGGCTCCTCGGTCAAGACATCAAACCCGGCGCCGCCAATAACGCGGTTACGCAGCGCGTGGGCCAGAGCCTCCTCATCCACCAGACCACCACGGCTGGTGTTTATCACCAGGGCATCCGGCTTCATCATCTGCAACTCCCGGGCACCAATCAGGTTCCGGGTTTCGTCGGTGAGCAGGCAGTGAAGCGAGAGAACATCTACCTTGGGCAGGAGTTCCTCCAACGGGAGCCTGGCATAACCGTCGGTTTCACCTGCTGACTGCCCCGGGCGTGCGCCCAACAGAATATTCATGCCAAATGCCTTGGCCCGCTCGGCAACGCCTTGCCCGAGATCCCCGTAACCAAGAATACCGAGGGTACGGCCTTCCAGCTCCATAATCGGGTGATCCATCAGGCAGAACATGTCGCTTTGCGCCCAGCGCCCTGCCCGCACGTCGCGATCGTAATCCAATAGCCGTGTTGCCAATGCCAGCATCAGCGCCATGGTGTGCTGCGCCACCGTTGAGCGGCCGTAGTTGGTCACATTGAGCACCTGAATGCCATGTTCTCTGGCCGCATCCAGGTCGACATTGTTCAACCCGGTAGCCACAACGGCGATGGCTTTCAGCTCCGGGCAGCTTTCAAAGTGCTTTCGCGTAAGCATAACCTTGTTCACCAGCACGGTATCAAAGCCCCGGATCCGCTCCGTCACCTGGGCCGATGTCGTGGCGCCATGCTTCATAACATCACCTGCAACGCGTTCGATAGGCGCCAGATCCACATCATTGCCAAGCGTGCTGGCATCCAGAAATACGGCTCTCATACTATTCTCCCTCATCAATACCGCCAGAGATTAAGGTAGACTGAGCCAAACGTCCAAACAAGAGACTGGAAATCATGGATCACGAATTCTGGCACGAGCGCTGGAGCAAAAAGGAAATCGGCTTCCACGAAGGCTCCGTCAATCAATTTCTTTACGACCACTGGCCAGAGCTCTCCGGCGGTGGCACTGAAGGCGTATTTGTTCCGCTATGCGGTAAAGCCCACGATATGTGGTGGCTGCATGACCGCGGCCACCCGGTTATTGGTGTGGAGCTGAGTGAAATCGCCTGCAAGGACTTCTTTGCCGAGGCTGGCGAAAAAGCCATGGTTCATCCCGGTGAGCCGTTCACTACCTTCCGACATGAAAACCTGGAGCTCTGGGCTGGTGATTTCTTCCAGCTGGTTCCCGATGATCTGAAGGACATCCGCCTGGTATACGACCGCGCCGCTCTGATAGCTCTGCCTGCCCCCATGCGTAAGGCCTACGTGGAACACATCACGGCAATCATTCCCGATGGCACCAGGATCCTGCTCATTACTCTGGACTATAAAACCAGAATTTCTCCACCGCCGTTCAATGTCAGCGACGATGAAGTCCGGGAGCTCTATTCTGCCGACTACGACATTGAGCACATCCTCACCAACACGCTTCCCAACGACCACATGTTTACGAAACGCAAAGGCCTGATCGGCGCAACCGAGAGCGTATTCCGGCTGACTAAACGATAGTGCTGTGTAGGCCGCTGTCGATAGCCCAGGGGCGGCAGCGGTAACATAATTTAATGAACCTTAACCGTTTAATGCCTGTCCAACCTCGTGACCGTGAACTAAGATCAAATTAAACCGACCGAAATCCGACACAGATCGAGAACGGTCGAAACTGTTGATTCCTTTCCATCCACAACTAACCGAACCGCCAGCATGGCGTCCGTAACTGCAACGGGGATATTGCGTGTATTAAAAGCTGAAGACCAGCAAGCGAGGGGCTACCCATGAGCATACTGCAGCAGTTCAAGAACCGGTATGAGAGCACCCAGGAAGAAGAGTACAGCCTCGAGGAATACCTCGAGATCTGCAAAAAAGATCCCACGGCCTATGCCACGGCCGCAGAACGATTATTGATTGCCATCGGCGAACCCGAATTAGTCGATACCTCCCGTGACACCCGCCTGTCGCGCATTTTTTCCAACAAAATCATCAAACGATACCCGGAATTCTCCGAGTTCTACGGCATGGAAGAAGCCGTGGAAAATATTGTGTCGTTCTACCGGCACGCAGCTCAGGGCCTGGAAGAAAAGAAACAGATCCTTTACCTGCTGGGTCCGGTTGGCGGTGGTAAGTCGTCATTGGCAGAGAAGCTCAAGTACCTGATGCAGAAGGTACCCTTCTACGCCATAAAGGATTCGCCGGTTAACGAATCGCCCCTCGGGCTATTCGATCCGGCCGAAGATGCCGGCATTCTGGAGGAGGAGTACGGCATTCCGTCCCGCTACGTGAAAAACATCATGTCGCCTTGGGCCGTCAAGCGCCTGCATGAGTTTGGTGGGGATATCAGCCAGTTCCGTGTGGTGAAAATGTACCCTTCTGTTCTTGATCAGATCGCGGTGTCCAAAACCGAACCGGGGGACGACAACAATCAGGACATTTCGGCGCTGGTAGGCAAGGTAAACATCCGCATGCTGGAAGATTATTCCCAGGATGACCCGGATGCATACAGCTTCAGCGGCGGCCTGTGCAAAGCCAACCAGGGTCTGATGGAGTTTGTGGAAATGTTCAAGGCGCCGATCAAGGTGCTGCACCCGCTGCTGACTGCGACCCAGGAAGGCAACTACAACACCACCGAAGGCATGGGCTCGGTGCCCTTTGACGGCGTTATTCTGGCTCACTCCAACGAATCCGAGTGGCAAACGTTCCGCAATAACAAGCACAACGAGGCCTTCCTTGATCGGGTCTACATCGTCAAGGTGCCCTACTGTGTCCGGGTAACGGAAGAAATCGAAATCTACAAAAAGCTATTGAAAAACAGTTCGCTGGCCGGCGCACCCTGCGCTCCGGATACGCTGGATATGCTCGCTCAGTTTTCCGTGCTTTCGCGCATCAAGGAGCCAGAAAACTCCAGCGTTTTCTCGAAAATGCGAGTCTACGACGGTCAGAACATCAAGGACACGGACCCCAAGGCCAAATCCATTCAGGAATATCGGGATGCAGCAGGCGTTAACGAAGGCATGGATGGCCTCTCTACCCGATTTGCATTCAAGATTCTCTCCAAGGTTTTCAACTTCGATACCACTGAGATCGCAGCCAACCCGGTGCACCTGCTGTATGTGATTGAAAAGCAGATTGAACAGGAGCAGTTCGCGCCAGAAATTCAGGAGCGCTACCTGCGATTCATAAAAGAATTCCTGGCTCCGCACTACGTTCAGTTTATCGGCAAGGAGATCCAGACCGCCTATCTGGAAAGCTACAGCGAATACGGCCAGAACCTGTTCGACCGCTATGTAACCTATGCCGACCTGTGGATTCAGGATCAGGAATTCCGGGATCCGGAAACCGGTGAGATTCTTGACCGCTCCTCTATCAACGAGGAACTGGAAAAAATCGAAAAGCCGGCTGGCATCAGCAATCCCAAGGATTTCCGCAACGAGGTGGTCAACTTTGTGCTGCGGGCCCGGGCCAACAACCAGGGCCAGAACCCATCCTGGCTCAGCTACGAAAAACTGCGCAGCGTGATCGAGAAGAAGATGTTCTCCAACACCGAAGACCTGCTGCCCGTTATTTCGTTCAACCCCAAAGCCAGCCAGGAAGATCAGAACAAGCACAAGCAGTTCGTCGAACGCATGGTCGATCGGGGCTACACGGAGAAGCAGGTGCGCCTGCTGGCAGAGTGGTACCTGCGAGTTCGCAAGTCTCACTAGCAGTGATGGCGGGCTCGCAAAACGAGCCTGCGATCTTTGCCCCGAACGTGCAAGTGGAGTGTGAATTATGGGTATGACCCACATTGTCGACCGACGGCTGAACGGCAAAAACAAGAGCGCGGTAAACCGGGAGCGGTTTTTACGCCGCTACCGGCATCACATCAAAAAGGCCGTTTCTGATGCGGTGCACCGGCGCTCAATCACCGACATTGAACGGGGTGAGAATGTCAGTATTCCCTCGCGGGACACAGACGAGCCCGTGTTCCATCATGGTCAGGGTGGTCACCGCGAAATGGTGCACCCGGGTAACCGGGATTTTGTAGCGGGAGACCGGCTGCCCAAGCCAGAGGGTGAGGACGGTCAAGGCCAGGGGCAAGGCCAGGCCAGCCCCGATGGCGATGGAATGGATGAATTTGCCTTCCAGATCACCCAGGAAGAGTTTCTGAACTTTCTCTTTGATGATCTCGAACTTCCGAACCTTGTGCGCAAAAAACTCAAGGATACTGAAACCTTCAACTACGTGCGCTCCGGGTTCAGCACTCAGGGTGTGCCCGCTAAATTGGATGTGATTCGATCTTTACGCGGCGCTCACGCTCGACGACTGGGTCTGAGCGGCGCCCGCAAGAAAAAAATCCGTGAACTGGAAGCCCAGCTCGCCGAACTCAGAAGCGCTCCCGCCGACCTGGATGCAGCGTTCAGCCATGAAGATCAGATCAAGGCACTGGAGGATGAAATCGCCCGCCTCAAGGCCAATGTAAAGCGGATACCCTTCATTGATGAAATCGACCTGCGCTACCGCCAGCACCTGAAGCAGCCCAAGCCGGCCACCAGCGCCGTCATGTTCTGCCTGATGGACGTATCCGGCTCCATGACCCAGATGCACAAGGACACCGCCAAGCGGTTTTTCATCCTGCTGTATCTGTTCCTGCGAAAAAACTACAAGAAAATCGATGTGGTGTTCATACGCCATCACACCAGCGCCAAGGAAGTGGACGAGGAAGAGTTTTTCTATTCCCGGGAAACCGGCGGCACCATAGTTTCAAGCGCCCTGAAGTTGATGCACAAAATTATCGAATCCCGCTACTCGCCGGCGGAGTGGAACATCTACGCCGCCCAGGCGTCCGACGGCGACAACTGGAATGACGATTCTCCCGTGTGCGGCAAGCTGCTGACCGACCGTATTTTGCCTCTGGTGCAGTATTTCGCTTATGTGGAGATTACGCCCCAGGATCACCAGATGCTGTGGTACGAGTACGAGCGGGTGCAGGAGCGTTTCCCCGAGAGTTTTGCCCAGCAGCAGATTTCCGACCCAAGTGAGATCTACCCGGTCTTCCGCTGGCTTTTTGAGAGGAAAGCGGCATGAGTGATGCCACCGATCGTCCGAACGGGCCGGGCAGTGAGGGCCCGGAAACTCGCACACCGGTTTCCACCGGCTCGGAATGGACTTTCGAGCTTATCGGAAAATACGATGAGGAAATTGCCAAATGCGCCGCCGAGTTCGGCCTGGATACCTACCCAAATCAGGTTGAAGTGATCAGTGCCGAGCAGATGATGGACGCCTACAGCTCCGTTGGCATGCCCGTAGGCTACAATCACTGGTCGTTCGGCAAGCAGTTTCTCAGCACATCCAAAGGTTATCAGCGCGGTCAGATGGGGCTGGCCTATGAGATTGTGATCAACTCCGATCCCTGCATTGCCTACCTGATGGAGGAGAATACTTTGCCCATGCAGGCGTTGGTGATTGCCCATGCCTGTTATGGTCACAACTCTTTTTTCAAGGGTAATTACCTGTTCCGCGCCTGGACAGATGCCAGCGCCATTATCGATTACCTCGTGTTTGCCCGGAACTATGTTTCTGAGTGCGAAGAACGCCATGGCGTAGACGCAGTTGAGCAAATCCTGGATTCCTGCCACGCGTTAATGAACTATGGCGTTGATCGCTACAAGCGGCCTGCGCCTATTTCTGCTGCGAACGAAGTCCTGCGCCAAGAGGAGCGGGAAGAGTACCTGCAGCGCAGGGTGAATGATCTTTGGCGCACTATCCCGAAAATGGACGAGGATGAAGACCCGGTAAAACGCAAAAAGCGCTTCCCGGACGAGCCTCAGGAGAACCTGCTGTACTTCATCGAAAAAAACGCCCCCTTGCTGGAAACCTGGCAACGGGAAATTATCCGGATCGTGCGCAAACTGGCTCAGTATTTCTACCCGCAACGCCAGACTCAGGTTATGAACGAAGGCTGGGCCACCTTCTGGCACTACACCCTGTTGAACCGGATGTACGAGAAGGGCCTGGTAACAGACGGCTTCATGCTGGAGTTCCTGCAAAGCCATACAGCCGTGGTGTACCAGCCCCCGTTCAACAGTCCGTGGTATTCCGGCATCAACCCCTACACCCTTGGCTTTTCCATTTTCATTGACCTGCGGCGGATCTGTGAAGCGCCCACCGATGAGGATCGCGAATGGTTCCCGGACATCGCAGGTACCGACTGGGTGAAAACCCTGCACTTTGCCATGGCCAACTTCAAGGACGAGAGTTTTATCCAGCAGTTCCTCTCGCCCAAAGTCATGCGGGATTTAAAGTTGTTTGCCATTGAAGATAACGACATGGAAGACAGCTACACCGTAACCGCCATCCACGACGAGCCCGGCTACCGCGAACTGCGCGAGAAACTGGCCCGCCAGTACAATCTGAGCTACCGGGAACCCAACATTCAGGTGTGGGGCGTGGATATTCGCGGTGATCGTTCACTGATGCTGCGGCACGTGCCCGTAGACAGGGTGCCACTTGGCAGGGATACAGAAGAGGTTCTACGCCATGCACACAGGCTTTGGGGCTTTGATGTGCATCTGGAAAGCGTGGAAGAAGGCCTTGTGGTGGAAGATTACCATTGCCCCCACGCGCCTCCACCAGACTCCTGATCGCGGCTGCAACAGATGCAGAATAAACTCGCAGTGCCGGTATGATCAGAGCAGCGTCTGAATCCAATCTACCATCCACGGCACCAAAAGCGCTGTCGCGAACGCAGACAGCGCCATTGCCAACCCGGAAAATGCCCCCATTCGATTGCTCACCTGGAACGCTCTCGCGGTTCCTATACCGTGGGCCGCAACGCCCATGGCAATGCCTTTTGCGGTGTCATCTTTCACGCCAATCCACTCAAACAGCTTGGTGCCCAATACCGCCCCGGTGATGCCGGTAATCACCACCAGCACCGCGGTCAGCGAAGGCAAGCCCCCGATCTTCTCGGATATGCCCATGGCCACAGGGGCAGTAGCGGATTTGGGCGCGAGGGACATCTGGATTTCTAACGATCCACCCAATAACCGCGCCAGTAAAACAGAGCTGCCCGCCGCGATTCCAACGCCACAAATCAGCGATATCAGAACCGGCAACCACAACTGTCGCAATCTCGAAAACTGCTGATAGAGCGGGACTGCCAACGCCACGGTAGCGGGTCCCAGCAAAAAGTGCACAAACTGTCCGCCGGCAAAATAATCGCTGTAGGAGATACCGGAGACCATCAGCAAAGCGATCAGCATAGCCACCGATGTAACCACAGGATTGGCAAGCGGGCTGGAATTGGTTTTCAGGTAAAAACGGTACGCCAATCCATAGGCTACCAACGTGACTGTAAGCCCCAACAAAGGGGTCGTCGAGAGATAAACCCAAATGTCCTGCAGCCCCGGGTTATTCATCACTGTGCCCTCTCACGGGCTTTGCAAACCAGCGACTTGTTTGTTGCATGATCAACGCCGTGGCCACCATGGTTATAACCGTGCTGAGAAGCAAAGCGAGCGTAATGGGCAGCCATTCATCTGCAATCCGGCCAAAGTGCGTCATCATGCCTACACCCGCAGGAACAAACAGCAAGGACAGATGACTTAACAACGCGGTAGAGGCCTGCTCCACAGATTCCGGAGCCTGGCCACGAATCATCATGGTAACAAACAGCATCACCATACCGAGCACCGGCCCGGGAATAGGTACACCAAGAAGGCGCACAATTATTTCACCTGCCAGCTGATAGACAAGCAGCAGGGTAATACCATTGAGGAAGTGCATTGAGCAGTCCTATCCTTACTTGATGCCAGGGCTGGCACTGGGAATCATGCGCCGCCCATACATGGCCAGCAAGAACCCGATTGGAAACATCAGAACCCCGTATACAGCCGCAGGTATGGACATGGAACTGGATTCCAGCAGCGTCAGCGTCACCATAAGGGCAATCGTACCGTTTTTGACACCCAGTTCTACGGCTACGGCAAGCGACTCTCTCTGTGTCAGCCCAGTGACCCGCCCCGCAAGCAGGCCTATAAAAATACCCGCAGCGTTCAGCAAAATCGTTGCCGGCCCCGCCTGCTTCAGCAGCTCCCAAATCTGATCCCGTACTCCATAAACAAGTGCAAAAATCAGGAGGGCGAGCACAACACCGCCGAACACACTGACAATGCTCTCGGCCTTACGCGCTACCTCGGGTTTGCGGGCACGCACCGCCATGCCTATCGTCACCGGGAAGAGCACGATCCCGATCAGCATGCCGATGGTTTTCCACACCGGCAGCACAATGTTCTCTTCGGTGCCCATATAGAACTGCAGGGCGACGTTGGCAATCAGCGGCAACGTTAGAATGGTGATCAGGCTGGCGCTGACGGTCAGTACAATAGAAAGCGCAATATTACCCCGCGCAAGCAGTACGAAGAGGTTTGAGGTTGTGCCGCCGGGGCAGGCGGCGATGATCACCAGGCCAACCGCAATCGCCGGCGGGACCGACAGCGCAGAGGCCAGAGCAAACGCGACCAGAGGCATCAGAAGAATCTGAGCCACGGTGCCAACAATCATACCTTTGGGATAAACCGCTACCTGACGAAAATCGCGAACAGTCAGCGTCATGCCAATACCGATCATGATAATAAACAGTGCGATCGGCAGTCCTGCCGAGATTAGCGGGCTGGATTCCATAGTGCCTCCGGATGTCTTTGTTTTTATTAACTCATTCTACTGAAAGTAGCACAAGCAGACGGCTTCCATTTTTTTTACATCGAAGATCGTCTGCAAAGGAAGTAACAAGTATACTTGCAGTCAACAATTAAAAGACTTTCTGTCAAGCCCGACTCGGGCAGGGGTGCATAAGGAATGAAACGCCTGGGAACACTGGATGCCTCATGGCTCGCTGTAGAATCTGAAGACACGCCGATGCATGTGGGCAACATGCAGATTTTTTCATTGCCGGAAGGCGCCCCCGATACTTTTCTGCGCGATATGGTCGACAGCATGAAAGCAACCGGGGACATAGCTCCGCCCTGGTGTTACAAGCTGGCATGGTCCGGTTTTCTGGGTCGGCTGTTGGCTCCGTCCTGGAAAGTCGACAAGGATATCGACCTGGATTACCACGTGCGTCATTCTGCATTGCCCAAACCGGGTGGTGAAAGGGAACTCGGTATTCTGGTCTCCAGGCTGCATTCCAACCCTCTCGACTTCGCTCGCCCGCTCTGGGAGTGCCACGTTATTGAGGGGCTTGAGAATAACCGTTTTGCGCTCTATACCAAGATGCATCATTCAATGATTGATGGCATCAGCGGCGTGCGCCTGCTGCAACGGGTGCTTAGCACCGATCCAAAAGAGCGGGACATGTTGCCACCCTGGTCGATGAGGCCAGAACGTCGGCGGGGCAACAAAAGCGATGCGGAAGCGAGCATTCCTGCGGCCTTCTCTCAGGCCCTCGACGCACTCAAATTGCAGGCTGATATGGCCCCGACCCTCTGGCGGGCGGGCACCCGACTCGTGCACTCAGCGCGCCACCCGGAAGATGGCCTGACCCCACCCTTCAAAGGGCCAGTTTCGAAGATCAATCATCGCGTAACCGGCCAGCGCCGATTTGCCACACAGCACTACCAGCTCGACCGCATCAAAGGCCTGGCCCAAGCGTCTGGTTCATCACTGAACGACATTGTGCTTTATCTCTGCGGTACAGCACTGAGGCGCTTTTTGCTTGAGCAGGACGATCTTCCGGATACCCCTCTGACGGCGGGAATTCCAGTCAATATCCGGCCGGCGGATGATGAAGGCACAGGCACACAGATCAGCTTCATGATCGCCTCTCTTGCAACCAACGAGGCGGACCCCCTTACCCGCCTGCAGAACATCAAATCCTCTACGCGCCGCGCCAAAGAGCACCTGCAGAAACTGCCGAAAAGTGCCCTCAATCAGTACACCATGCTGTTGATGTCGCCGTACATCCTGCAACTTATGTCAGGCCTCGGCGGGCGAATGCGCCCTGTATTCAACGTAACCATTTCCAATGTTCCGGGCCCTCAGGAAACACTTTACTACGAGGGTGCCAGACTGGAGGCCATGTACCCGGTTTCGTTGATTGCCCACGGCGGCGCACTCAACATTACCTGCCTGAGCTATGCGGGATCATTGAATTTCGGATACACCGGCTGCCGGGACACCTTACCCAGCATGCAGAAACTGGCGGTGTATACCGGAGAAGCTCTGGACGACCTGGAGAAGCTGATTCTTCCACCCAAACCCAAGGCCAAACCAAAGCCCAAAAAGGCGGCGGCGAACAAAAACGGTAAGGCCTGAGGCCGGCGGCTCAGCTTTCACGGCCCCCGGTTATCCCAGTGCTGCGCACCGACAAAGATGAGCTGAAGGAAGCGGGTTGTCCGCTTCCTTATTTGCTCTACCTGATACTCGTCATCGGCTGAAACACCCAGCAAATCCGTCAGGCTGAAAGCAACGCTGCGAACCACCAGATCGCAGGTCATCTCCAGATCCCCGTCGGTAAGGTGATCAGCCAGTTTTAGCCGTCTCAAATCGTTCGCCAACTCACTGGCGAAATAGCGCATTTCACTGCGAATACCTTCCTGTATAGCCCGACTCTCGCCGGCAAGCCCCTGCGCCATGAACAGGAAGAAACTGCGGTTGGCCTGAGCGTGGCTGATAAAAATGCCCACAGACTCGTCAATAAGCTTGTCCGCCTGCAGTACGTTCTCGCGCGCCTCTCGCATCATTCGCCGTAAGACCAGCCCGAGTTCGTCAACCAACTGAAGCCCAAGGTCGTCCATATTGCGGAAGTGCCGATAAAATGACGTGGGCACGACGCCCGCCTGGCGAGTCACCTCACGAATGCCCAGGCTGGCAAAATGCCGTCCCTTCCCAACCAGCGTCAGCGGTGCATTCATCAGCTTCTCACGGGTTTCACCGGGTTTGCGTTTTCTTCGTTCCGACATCGCCTGCCCATACCGCATTAATCATTTAAACAGGACTACAAGTGTACACATCCGAAAGGTTTATAGTATCGGATGCTTGTCATTTAATGCCAAAAAAACCCTCCCCATTGTGCCTGGAAATGCCCATGTGTACAGTCGTACACAATATGTGCACAAGTGTACACATTTGATCAGGCCGCATAAGGGGAAAACATCATGCTGGCAAAAAACACTCAGACAAAAGCGTTGCACTGGCTTGGAAAGCAGCTTTTCAACCGGAATGATCCTGCTGCGTTCTTCGATCCGCTTCTGGAACAAATAAGCCCCATGTTGGTGCAGGGCCACACGCCCGCGCGCATCGAACAAGTGATTCAGGAAACCCCTGATACGCGAACATTTGTTCTGAAACCTGTTGCACGGTGGGCGGGATTTCAAGCGGGGCAGCACATAAACATCAGCGTTGAAGTAAACGGGGTTCTGCGCTCACGCACCTTCAGCCTGTCAAGCTCGCCCGAACTCTGGGCTCAACAGGGGCTGGTCACGCTGACCATCAAGCGACTGCCGGGCGGCCTCGTAACAAACTGGCTGCACGATAAATTGGGTTGTGGCACGGTCATTGGTCTGGGAGAAGCATTCGGTGATTTTTTGCTGCCGCAGCCGCCACACCCTGTGCTCTTTATTGCAGGCGGCAGCGGGATTACGCCCGTTTTGAGCCATTTGGAAACCATGGTCGCCCAGGATTTCCGGGCCCCAGTCACCCTGCTCTATTTCGTGCGCACTCATAAAGACATCATAGCGGCCGAGCGACTAAAGGCCCTTGAAAGCCGCTACGGCGCTCTGACTCTATGCATCATCGCTACCGATGAAAGCGACAAACCCCGCTATTTGAAAAGCCAGGATCTTGAAGCCGTACCCGGGCTTAAAGCCAGGCAGATGTTCCTGTGCGGTCCAATGGGGCTAATGGATCTGGCCAACGAGCTGTTACGCAAGCAGGGGGTTCGTGAACAGGATATCCACAGCACCTTTTTTTCTACGGCAGCTCCGGCGCTAAGCGCCGATCTGGAAAACCAGGCTCTGGGCGGCAAAGTGCAATTTGAAAAGAGCAATCTGCAAGCCAGCTCCGAGGGCGATGCCAGCTTACTGGAAATAGCTGAGGCGTCGGGCCTTAGGCCACGACACGGCTGCCGCATGGGCATTTGCCATCAATGCAGCTGCCGCAAGACAAGCGGCACAGTGATCAACCGGCTCACCGGCCAAACCTCCGGGCCAGGGGAAGAAAGCGTTCAGCTTTGTATATCCATTCCCCATGGCCCTGTAACCATCGACGTTTAAGGAGCAAAGCATGAAACAGCTGACCGAAGACCAGCTCCAGGAACTGGCGCAAGATCTCAACACCATTCGCGATGACGTTCTTGCAGATCTGGGAGAGCGGGACGCCAATTACATACGCAGGGTAATCCGGTTGCACCGCGCACTTGAAGTGGGAGGTCGGGTCATGATGCCGTTCGGTTTTATCCCTCCGGTTTTTGTAGCAGCAACTTTCTCGCTGGGCCTGTCAAAGATCATAGAGAACATGGAAATTGGCCATAACGTGATGCATGGCCAATATGACTGGATGAACGACCCCAGCCTGCACTCACAGACCTACGAATGGGACACCGCGTGCTCGTCTGATTCCTGGCGCCGCACGCACAATTACGAACACCACACCTACACCAACATCATCGGCAAAGATCGGGACTACGGCTACGCTCTGTTGCGCCTGAGTGATGACGAAAAATGGCACCCGGCCCACATTCTGCAGTTTTTCAACTACATCCTGCTGAGTGTGTTTTTCCAGTGGGGTGTGAGCTTGCATGAGCTGGAGTTCGAGCGGATACGCAGCAGGGAAATCCGCCTTCGTGACAAACTCCCGTTTCTGAGGGATTTCGTGCGCAAAGGTGGGCGCCAGGCGTTCAAAGACTATGTATTCTTCCCGCTTGTCACCCTGCCGGTGGCACCCATCGTGCTGGCCGGGAATCTCAGCGCCAACCTGATGCGCAACCTTTGGTCATCCACGGTAATTTTCTGCGGCCACTTCACTCAGGATGCAGAAACGTTCGAGGCAAAAGACTGCGAGAATGAAAGCACAGGCCACTGGTATTTGCGCCAGCTAACCGGCTCTTCAAACTTCACCGGCAGCAAATGGGTCCACCTGCTCAGCGGGCATCTGAGTTATCAGATCGAACACCATGTTTTCCCGGACCTGCCCGCACACCGTTACCCGGAGATTTCCGAAAAAGTTCAGGCAGTATGTCGCAAGCACGGCATAGGCTACAACACCGGCAGCTTCAAGCATCAGTACGCGAGTGTGGTGAAAAGAATACTGACCTATTCATTGCCCGACCGGCTGCGCATGAAACTTACGAGTCAACCGGCCTGAGCCAGGCAGGAACATGAAGGCAATCAGGCGATCTGAAGCAGTCTTAATAACTGCGGCTTGTACTGATCCTTCATGACATCTTTCAGGGTGTACTTGTCGAGCACCGCAAGAAACGCGTGCAAGGCTTCACCGAACATGGGCTTGAGCCCACAAACCGGAGTGATTTTGCAGGCGTTTTTGTCGGAGTAACATTCTACGATACTGAGGTCATGCTCTGTTTCGCGCACCAGGATACCCACATTGATACTTTCGGGCTCCATGTGTAGACGCATTCCGCCTTTTTTTCCGCGGACTGTTTCGATATAGCCCTTCTTGTTGAGCTGGTGCACCACCTTCATCAGGTGGTTTTTGGAGATGTCATAGCTGTCGGCGATCTCTTGAATCGTCGTTAAACGATCACCCTGCTGCGCCAGATAGATCAGTACACGCAGCGAGTAATCAGTGTAGCGGGTAATGTGCATTTAACACTCCGGTTGTTCAATCATGGCGGTCAGTACGATGGACGGGTAACTATATAACTTGCGACGCAAACCATAAAAGTGCCCGAAACAGCCAGTACCATTCCTGCGGCGCCCAAAAATAAAAGAAGGCCCCAACTCAGGATCATCATGCTGCATGCCAGCACCTTCGCCGTTAACGGGATAACCCGATTACGACGCCAGTCTCTGATGGCTGGCCCGAACGAAGGATGCCCCTCAAGCCAGCGCGCAAATGCAGGGGAACCTTTGCTGGCAAAAAACGCGGCAAGCAGAACAAATGGCGTCGTTGGCAACAAAGGCAGCACCACACCGATAGCAGCGAGCCCTATGGATATATACGCAAGAATTCTAAAACCGGTTTTACCGGGTTGCGCGGCCATAGCCTGTACCTCAGCGCTGTTCAATCCAGCATTCATTCTACCGCTAATCAGTGAACAGGTCTTCCAAGGCGACTTAAAAACACGAGCCTGGCGACGTAGGAAATCTTGATACCTACCGCAAATAACAGCGTGCCAATATGAGCCAGCACCTGAATCATCATCGGAAAGCGCCCGGCAAGGGGGTACGCCATCAAAATCGTGGCAATCAGTCCAAGTAGCGACCAAACTATCGCACTATTTGCACGAAACAGCAGTTTTTCCATCTTATCCTCCAGTACAAAGATCGTAGGATTTATTCTTTCGCCCGATAAGATATATTTTATAGCTATGTTTAGATCAAAAATCAACCACTTTCTGCAAAGTTTTACGAGCCCCTGACAAAAACGGCGACCGCCAAAGAGAATCGCGAGACTTACCCCGCGAGGGGTATCGGATTCACCAGTTGATTCTGCGATACTCGTTTCATTATCAATCCGTAAACGCGCTTTCAGCAGTTACAGGAAAGAAACCGATGTCACAGAGCAAGCTGACAGACCGTTTTGGTCGGACCGTCAATTACGTGCGCCTGTCCGTTACCGATCGCTGCGACTTTCGCTGCGTATACTGCATGGCGGAAGAAATGACGTTCCTGCCCCGGCAACAGGTCCTCACGCTTGAAGAAATCGCCCGGCTAGCCAAAACCTTTGTGTCTCTGGGTACCGAAAAAATTCGTCTTACCGGTGGTGAGCCGCTGGTGCGCAAAGACATTATTGAGCTTGTCCGGGAAATCGGAACCTACGGCTTGCGTGATTTCGCCATGACCACCAATGGTAGCCAGTTGCCCACCATGGCAGAGCCACTGCGCAAAGCTGGCCTGAAACGCCTGAATATCAGCCTCGACTCACTGGACCCAATCAAGTTCGCGAGCATCACCCGTACCGGAAAACTGTCGCGGGTGCTGGAAGGCCTAGATGCTGCCCGTGAAGCCGGGTTTGACGGCATTAAACTGAATACCGTGGTGATGAAAGGCGGGAATGATCACGAAGTTCCGGATCTGATCGAGTTTGCACGGAAGAAAAACGTCGACATTACCTTTATTGAAGAAATGCCTCTGGGTACCATTTCCGCGCACGATCGCGGGCAGGCGCTGTGCACCAGTGATGAAGTGCGTGACATCGTCCGCCAGCACCATGAGTTGATCCCGACACCGGAAGACTCCGGCGGCCCGGCCCGTTACTACCGGATGTCTGACAGCCCTATCAAGGTGGGCTTTATTTCGCCCCACTCCCACAATTTTTGCTCCACCTGCAACCGGGTGCGCGTAACGGTTGAAGGCAGACTGTTGCTTTGCCTTGGGAACGAGCACTCTGTCGATCTTCGGCGGGTTCTGCGCGGCTACCCGGTAAACGATGACAAACTCCGGCAAACCATTATTGACTCCATGGACCTGAAGCCTGAGCGCCATCACTTCTCCACCAATGGCGATGTTCAGATTCTTCGCTTCATGAATATGACCGGGGGCTAACCCCCGGCAATTCTCCAACCTTTGACACTCGTCATGGCACTGGTTTGATTTATCGTTAAGCATTAAGCTCTTGGATCAACTAACAATAAGAATGAGCTGATAACGAGCCATGCATACCTACAACAGTGAAGTCGTCGTGATTGGTGCCGGCCTGGCCGGAATTGCAACGGCACTGGAGTTGCTCGACCTCAACGTGCCGGTTGTGTTGCTGGATGGCGCGCCGGATGGCAAACCCGGGGGCCAGGCTAACGAAGCGTTTGGCGGCATGTTGCTGAGCAACACAGCTGAGCAAGCACGCAACAAGATAAAAGACTCCCCGGAATTACTGCTGACTGACTGGCACAATGCGGCCTGCTTCAGTGACGACGACCATTGGCCCAAACGCTGGGCTGAGCTCTATGCGGAACAGAACCGGCCAATGATCTACGACTGGCTGAAGCAGCGCGGCATCCGCTTTTTTCCTTCCGTGCAGTGGGTTGAGCGTGGCCTTTACGGCAACGGCAACAGTGTGCCCCGATATCATATTGCCTGGGGCTGTGGCCGAGGCGTGGTGCAAACACTATTACAACAATTGGAATCCCACCCGAACCTTGAACAGCTCACCTTTCTCAGCGGCCATCGTGTGAGCACTCTGTGTCTGAGCGATGGAAAGATCACCGGTTGCGAGGGCGTCATTACGGGCAATGACAACGAACCAGGCAGCCGGGCTTTTTCTGTTTCCGCTACTCACACGGTGGTCTGTACCGGAGGGATCAACGGTAACCTGGACAAAGTACGCCAACACTGGGATCCCTGTTACGGCCCGGCCCCTGCAAACCTGCTCAGCGGTTCCAGCCCGGATGCAGACGGTGCCATGCACGATGAAGTTGCCAGAGCCGGCGGCCAGGTCGTCAACCTCAACCAGATGTGGAATTACGCCGCGGGCGTTCGCCACCCGGAGCCCGCCTTTTCTGACCATGGCCTCAGTCTGATACCGCCTCGCTCGGCGCTGTGGCTGGATCAACATGGCCGTCGAATTGGCCCCATGCCGTTGATTACCGGCTTCGATACACACGATCTCTGCAAACAAATCGGAAACCTGCCCGGACAGATTTCCTGGCAGGTTATGAACTACCGGATTGCTGTGCGGGAGCTAGCTGTGTCCGGCACCGATACCAATCCGGACTTCCGTGATGGCAAACTGCGTCGCGTGGTCTGGAACACCTTGCGCGGTGGCGACCCGGCACTTATGGATTGGCTCATAAAACAATGCCCGGATGTTGTCAGTGCAAATACTCCCGAAGAGCTGGCGGCAAAGATGAATGAGGCCGCCGGCAACAACGAGGTCCGCGCCGAAGATATGATTCGCGATATAGGCGCCTACGACAGCAACATAGCCCGGGGTAAAAAGCTGCAAAATGACGACCAGATACGACGGCTCGTTCAGCTACGGAACTGGCTGCCGGACCGTTTTCGAACCTGCAACCTGCAGCCCATAATCGACCCGGCCGCAGGCCCACTGATTGCCATTCGTGAACAACTGATCAGTAGAAAAAGTATGGGCGGCATGCAAACAGACACCCAGTCCCGTGTTCTCGACGCGGCTGGTGAGTCCATTTCCGGGCTTTACGCTGCGGGCGAGGCTACCGGGTTTGGTGGTGGAGGCATCTCCGGAATAAGGTCTCTGGAAGGTACATTTTTATCCAATTGTATTCTCAATGGCCGGCGGGCCGCTCAAAGCATCGCCGGCAAGCTTTAAAGCTGCAGCGCAATGAACCACCGCACTGCAATAATCACCGCACAACCACAATAATAATTTTCAGGATATATCCATGAAGAAGACCGGCGCTACCCTCGTTCGTCACGCACTGGAGCAACTCGGCATACGCCACACGTTTGGCATTCCAGGTGTGCACACCACAGAAATCTATGATGAGCTGAACCGTTCTGAGAGCATCGAGCCGACGCTTGTTACCCATGAGTGTGGTGGTGCATTCATGGCTGATGCAATAAGCCGCACCGGTGCGGAACTGGGCACCCTGCTGATTGTGCCGGCTGCGGGCGTTACTCATGCCGCCAGCGGCATCGGCGAAGCCGGAATCGACGGCATACCCATGCTGATTATTTCCGGCGGGATTCATTCGCAATCCGGGCACCGCTACCAACTCCATGAGATGGATCAGCACACCGTGCTCAAGCCGATCACCAAGAAAACCTGGCGCATTGCCAGCCACCGGGAAATCATTCCGACGCTTTACGAAGCCTATGACCTGGCAATGGCTGGCGAGCCGGGCCCGGTCTTTATTGAAATCCCGGTCAACATCAGCAACTTTCTGGGCGATGTGGACGACATGCCTCTTTACCAGTCACAGCGCGCGCCAAAGCAGCCCGAGCAGTCACTGATTGACGCTGCCGCAGAGGCATTGGTACAGGCAAACCAACCGGGGATTTTTGCGGGCTGGGGTTCAGTTGATGCCCAGGCCGATCTGATTGAACTGGCAGAGCTGCTGGATGCACCTGTGTCAACAACCCTTCAAGGGCTTAGCGCCTTCCCGGGCAATCATCCGCTGCATACAGGAATGGGCATGGGTGACTATGCCGTGCCGGCAGCCAACAATGCCTTTGCCCAGATAGATTGCCTGCTGGCGATCGGAACACGATTCTCGGAAATCCCCACAGGAAGCTATGGCATCAACCCGCCGGAATGTCTGATTCACCTGGACATTAATCCCGAGGTGTTCAGCGCCAACTACCCTGCCAGCCATACCATTGAGGGGGACGCGAGAGTGACCGTGCCAGCGCTCCTGGAAGCGGTAAAAGCGCTCAAACCCTCTGCATCCAATACCGGCATTCGCGAGCAGATTGCCAATGACAAAGCCGCCTACAAAAAAGAATGGCGGGACTACGACAGCGGCGATCGGGTAAACCCGGAACTGTTTTTCAGCCACCTGCGTGAGCGCCTGAACGACGACGCGATTATTGTCGCTGACGATGGCAACCATACGTTTTTGGTGGCCGAGCTCATGCCCATACTGGGTGCCCGGAATTACATGTCTCCCAGCGACTTCAACGCCATGGGGTACTGTGTCCCCGGCGCTATCGGCGCCAAGCTGGCAAACCCCAAGCGTCAGGTAGTAGGCATTGTAGGCGACGGCGCATTGCTGATGACCGGTATGGAACTGGTAACGGCTGCACGCCTGCAAGTCGGGGTGATGATTTTCGTATTCAACGACGGCGAGCTCTCACAGATTGCCCAGGCGCAGCAAATCCCCTACAACCAGAAAACCTGTACTGTGCTTGGCACAGTGGACTATGAGGCTTTTGCCAAGGCCTGTGGCGTTGAGTTCGTTTCCCTTGTCGGGAACCCGAATATTTCTGAGAGCATAGAGATCGCTCTCCAGAAATCGGCGGCCGGCCGGCCCGTGCTGGTAGACGTGCGCATTGATTATTCCAAATCGACACGCTTCACCAAAGGCGTTGTGAAAACAAACCTTGGCCGCATGGCGACTCGGGACAAGGTGCGGATTGTCGGGCGGGCTCTCTGGAGAAAAGTCCGGCCCTAGTGCTGCATACCACCGTGCATATCACCAGCGGGCATCTCGGTATTGAGATGTTCCAGGGTGATTGCGTCATACTGCAAAACCTCGCCACCATGCTCCATCATGAAATCATGGGCAGCCGATTGGGTGGAGAACGATGCCAGTGTCTGGCCCATAGCACCTTTATGCTCTGAGCCAGCCACGTAAACCGCGTCACGGGCGTCAATCAGAGCCGCATCATCCGGGCTGGCCCATTCGGTCTGGCTCATGTCGTGAACGTACAGAGTGTGCTTACGCATGACGTTTTCTGGCTGCAGTGCCCAGGCGAACATATCCCGGGTGGAGCAGAATTTGTGGACGGTCTGCTCTTTCTCGGTAATGACTTCGCCTTTAGGCCCGGGGAAGCGGGTTATCGCCATGCCGCATACGTGGCACTCATCGCCGGATTCGATATGCACCGGTGCGGGCTTTTCGGCAACTTTTTCGGCTTCTCCGGAGCATCCGGCCAGGAATACCGCAAACATCAGCAATGCTGTCAGGAATTTTAAACGAACAGGTTTCATGGAGTTCTCCAGAACAAGATTGACCAGAATGAGACTGGCAAAAGTCAGATACGACGGCGACGGAACAATGCCCAGGCGCCGATTAAGGGAATAACAAACCAAAGCACCAGTGCCAGCCATAGCCCAGTCGGGCCAATGGGCAAGTCTGCACCAAGGCTGAGAACACCGCTTAACTGGCCGCCATCGCTGAAGGCGACAATATTGAGCAAACGGTAGATATCCGTGGGGTTTAGCAGCAGAAGCCAAGGCAGCAAATCCGGATTGAATTCTCCCTGGCTGGCAACCAGCGTGCCCAACAGCAGCAAATCGAAAATCAGCACAAAAAAGAACCAGATGGCCAAGGCCAAACCTGCAGCAACCGGCTTCTCACCCACCCGCACACTGACCACATACGCCAGTGAAATAAAGCTCCAGCCCAACAGCGTTGTGGAGATAATAAAGCGCAGCATGGCAACCGCCAGAGCGCCAACGGCAACGTCTTCTACCAGCAGCGCAATAGCAACGCCTGCCACGCCAAAGCCAATCAGGGTCGCAAGCGCCAATGTCAGCCCGTGACCGAGAAACTTGCCGAACAGCAACTGCGCGCGGCTAAGTGGATAGGTCATCAACAGCAACAGCGTGCCGCCTTCCTCTTCGCCCACAATGGCGTCGTAGGCCAGTAGCAAAGCAATAAGCGGGATCAGGAAGATACCCAGGCTGGCAAGGCTGGCAATCGTCGCCGGCGTGGAAGCATAGCCCACCTGACCGGACGCCGCCGCCCCAAACCAGGCAATGCCTACTGCCAGCGTGGCGAAAACCAGAGCGATGGCAATCAACCAACGGTTACGCAGGCTGTCGCTGAGTTCTTTGCGGGCGATGGTCCAGATACTGTTCATTGGGCACCCCCACGATGAGCAAGGCCACCGGAGCCGATAAAGTGCACGTACACATCTTCCAGTGTCGGCTGATAGATATTCAGATCACGCACCTCGTCAGATGCCAACAGGGTTTTAACCAAGGCCATTTTTTCCGTTGACCGGACATCCACGTGCAGCCGCCCGTTGTCACGCCGCATCATCAGGCCGGCAGAGGCCTGGGCGTTGTTCACAACCGCTTCCAGCGCAGCCACGCTGGTCTCCGGCTCGAGAGAGAGAGTTATCGGCATGTTTGCCTGCCGGCGCAGCGAAGTGAGATCTCCAACGGCTTTCAGGCTGCCATCGGTAAGAATTGCCGCTCTGTCTATGTAGGGTTCCACACCCGGAAGTACATGGGAGCAAAGGACAATGCCGGTGCCCTCATTGCGCAGTGTGCGCAACAAACGGTAAAGATCAGCCGTGGCAACCGGGTCCAGACCAACGGTAGGCTCGTCCAGCATCAAAAGGCGCGGCTTGCCGAGCAAAGCCTGGGCAAGCCCCAGACGCTGGCGCATGCCTTTCGAGTAGGTTTTAACCCGGGTATCCATGGCATCATCCAGCCCTACCTGGCCCAGAAGCTCAGGAACCTGGCGCAGATTTGCGCCCTTCAGACGGGCAAAATGCGCAAGGATTTCACGCCCGGTAAGCTGCGGGTAAAACATCACATTTTCGGGCAGATAACCGATGGACTGGCTGATTTTGGGATCACCTGCTTCACCATCCAACACCGACACCTTGCCCTGAGACGGCGCCATGAGGCCCAGAATCAGTTTGATACTGGTGGTTTTGCCAGCGCCGTTGTGGCCAAACAACCCGAGAACTTCCCCGGGCTCAAGGCGCAGATCAATGCCATTCAATACCAGCGCCTTATCGTACCGGTAGCTCACATTCTCAAGACGAAAACAGCTCATCAGGACTCCGGTTGTAATATTTTGGGTGGACTCATCAACGGGTGCGAATCAGTGACACCCGCAGCCTTGACCACTGGAAACGCCTCCTGGACCCAGCGCAGCGTATCCACTGCCGGGCTGAACATCAGGATCTTGGCTTCCGGATAAGTCCACAACAGACGATCAACGTTATCGTTAGGCTCGTATGGCAGATCACCGACGCCATTCTGATTGCGATCCCAACCCAGATAATCACTCCAGAAGTTACCCTCGCCGTCCTTCGACCACTCCTGAGTGCGCAGCGCCACATACTTCACCTGGCGCTGATTGTTGATAAACGCATTACGGAAAACCTCATTGTCTTCCGAACCGGCGGTCAGATGAATGCCCACACCGCTATCCCGGAACACATTGTTTTCGAAAGTATTGTACAAAGAGTTATAAATAAACACGGCCTTGCCTTCCGCGCCGGAAACCGACACCCCGGCAGTCTGCCCCTGTGACACTCCGAAAACCACGTTCCCCCGCAGCACCGACTGGGTTATGAAGTTCATCAGAATGCCGTAATTCTCATCGTTCTCGGACCGGTTGTTGATCACCGTAAGCCGCTTGCTTTGCATCAACGCATAGCCGGTACGGGTTCCCCGGGTTATATTGCCTTCCAGAAGATTATCCATGGAATACATATAGTGTATGCCGTAACGCAGATCCGTCATGGTGTTGTTGCGGATCTCATTCCCGTTAGCCGTCTCAATATAAATCGCATCTCGCGTCTGGCGAATATCATTCCCCTCAATCAACGCGCCGGTGGTATTGAACAGGTGAATACCATTACCACGATCATTCGGGCGAACAGTCGCATCACCGCGAATGGTATTGTTCAAAACCGTCACACCCGGTGTCGCATCCAGCCAGACACCGAAAGCTGTACCTTGCAAATCATTGTTCTCAACCGTCGCATTAACCGACTCTCGGCTAATGAAAATTCCCGCATTCATCTCATTCAGATCCGTACCCCAGTTTCGGATACGGCACCCGATAAGCGTTACACCTTCTGCAAGAATCTCCACCGCATTTCCCGTGCCGCCACCATCAATGAGCGTTTCCGGACCGCATGCAACAGTTACCCCCGGCACCCGAATGGCCAAAGGCGAAATATTTTCAGAAGGAAGCTCAAAGGTAGCGCCCGGCTCCAGATCATCCAGCTGCCGCTGAATATCGGCCTGCGCGGTCAGCGCGGTCAGCGATAGCAAAGCGACTGTCAGGGCCGCCCCTAAACGCAAAATGTGGTGCATCAAATCGGTTCTCAAACTAGCAGCTACTGCCAAAGTTGGGCAATACACAGGAAGAGCCACTTCCAAAACTGTGCGGAGCCATGGATGGCGGAGCCAAGCTTACATGGAAGTATTCACAGCGTGTTTTGGAAGTGGCTCTTCCTGTGTATTGCTTCTCAAAAGTCAGAAAAACCGGAGCCCCTTACGGAACTCCGGTCGAAACTCCTAAATCAGGCCTTCTCGACCAGCATCCGACCCGTCATCTCCATGTGCAGAGCGTGACAGAACCAGTTGCAGTAGTACCAGTTAACGCCCGGCTTATCCGCAATAAACGTAACCGAAGACGTCTGCTGAGGGCTGATCTCCATGCTCACACCGTGATTTACCATAGAGAAACCATGAGTCACATCCTCAATGGTATCCTGGTTAGTGACGTACACGGTCACCTCATTGCCCTGCTTCACCTTGAATTCTGTCAAGCCGAACATCGGCGCAACCGACGTCATGTAAACGCGAACCTTGTTGCCATCGCGAATTACCTTGTTGTCGGATTCCAGAGTAATGCCATCTTTCTCAGCCTGAGCACGTGCACTGGCAAAGAACGGATCGTCACGAGTATAGAGCTTTTTGGTCTTGATCTGATCACGACGAACCATAATGCAGTCGTGTGGCTCTGCGAAGGCAGGGCCGTCGTGAACCAGCTTCATCTCCTCACCGGAAATATCGATCAACTGATCGTTCTCCGCGTGCAGCGGGCCAACCGGCAGGAAGCGGTCTTTGGAGAACTTGGACAACACAACCAGCCATTTGCCGTCGGCATCACGGGATTCAGTCAGCGACGCATGGTTGTGTCCCGGCTGATAATGCACATCCAGCTTCTGGCGTAGGTAGTTAACCTTTTCACCGTTGTAGTGCTTGATGGCATCCGCAATGTTCCACTTTGCCACCTGGCTGTCGATAAACAGCGTGGTGTACGCGTTGCCACGGCCATCGTAGGTGGTGTGCAGAGGCCCAAGACCCAATTCTGGCTCTGCAACAACCACATCACGAAGCTCGATTTTGTCATCAAACACATCGTCCAGCTTATCGATCGCGATCACCGTACAGGTGGGCGACAGCTTACCGGCAGCAATAAAATACTTGCCGTCCGGTGAGGTGTTCACACCGTGCGGGTTCTTCGGCACCGGAATGTAACGGGTGAGCCTGGATTTGCCACGGCCATCGACCACAGGAACTTTGGAGTCACCCAAGGTTTTAAAGTCACCGTTTTTCACGGCTTCTTCTATACGCTCAACGTTGAACACGACCACCCAGTCGCGGTCGTTGCGCATGGTGCCCGCCAGATCCGAAGCTTTCTCCGAGTTGTAGCAGGTAGAGGCAGCGTACTTACCGGTGTAGTCGGCATCGGTGTTATCCAGGTTACCGTCTACAATCACCTGCCAGGCGACTTCCATGGTTTCCGCATCCAGTGCGTTGAACATGGTGTAGCTGTTCTCCATGGAGAAGTCGCTGCCGTCGTTCGGATGGGGAATCACGTATTCGGCATTGCAGAAGACGTACTTGGTGTGAGGCACTTTCTGCAGACGTAAGCCGTGAATTGCCTGTACGTTCGGAATATGAGTGATTTTGTCACACTTCATGATATCCAGACGGATACGAGCTACACGGGTGTTAGCCTTATCGTTGATGAACAGGTACTTGCCATCGTAACGCCCGTCGGTCATGGAAACGTGGGGGTGGTGACAGTCACCATTCAGAAACTTGTTGTCGTGGCCGAGAACGTCTTTGCTCTCGTTGGTGATACCCCAGCCCGTCGCTGAATCAACGTTGAAAACCGGGATCCGCATCAACTCTCGCATGGATGGAATACCAAGAACGCGCACTTCGCCCTGATGACCACCACTCCAGAAACCGTAGTATTCGTCCAGTTCGCCCGGCCCTACATGAATCTTGTTCTGTGCTTCCTTTGCCGCAGCGGCAAAGGACTCACGGGTCATTACAGCACCACCGAGGCCCGCAGCACCCACGGCGCCAGCCAGAGCCGTGGCGCCCAGGAACCGGCGACGGCTTAAGCCGTTTTCACCGTTTTCCGACATGTCCTTTTCGAACTCATTTGTCTTTTTCATACTGTCCAACTCCGTTATTGGTAATGGCGTTTCTATTTCTCTTTTTTTTGGTTTTGTACTGCTAGGTCACCTGAACCACCGGAATTTCTTCCGGATGGCCCGGTGCGTTGTGACCACGACGCTTGCCCCGCCGCTTGACGATCAGCGGTGGACATTTATGGTCATCGAAATAGGTCATCTGACAGTCCAGGCAATAATGGCATTCCTGATAGTTGATGGTGCCATCAGGATGAATAGCCTGAACTTCACACTCTTTGTCGCACAAGCGGCAAGGGTTGCCACATTCCTTGCGCCGCTTCAGCCAGTCGAAAACACGCAGTTTGGTAGGCAGCGCCAGTGCCGCTCCCAGCGGGCACATGTAGCGGCAGAAGACCTTGCGAGTAAAAACGTTCACTACAAGCAGCAGGACTGCGTAAGTCACAAACGGCCAACTGCGATCAAAGTGCAGTGTTATTGCAGTTTTGAAGGGTTCGATCTCCGCCATTTTTTCGGCGGTTGCGAGGGAGTCCAAAGAGACTCCGAACAGCACTAGCAAGATGATGTACTTCACCGCCCACAAGCGTTCATGGATGGGCCAGGGCACTGTGTATTGGGGCACCTTGAACTTGCGCGCTATCTCGTTGATCAGTTCCTGCAGGGCGCCGAAGGGGCACAACCAACCGCAGTAAACGGCTCGTCCCCAAAGCAGCACAATACCGGCCACAGCGGCCCAGAGCACAAAGATGATCGGATCAATCAGGAAGGTTTCCCAAGTGAAGCCGCTGACAAGGCTGTGGACAAACGCCAAGACGTTAACAATCGACAACTGCCCCAGGGCGTACCAACCAATGAAAAACAACGTGTAGGTAAGAAAAGCGTGGCGAATCCAACGAGTGATTTTCGGCTTCTTCACCAACCAGTCCTGGAAGAACAAAATCAATAGCAGTACACCGATACCAATGCCCAGTACGATCACCTGAAACTGCCGCTGATACCACACCTGGACCCACAGCGGCTGCTCTTCAAGCCACTCCTCTTCCGTCAGTACCGGTTCAGCTCGGGTGTAATATTGCTCAGGAAGTTGGTACTCCAACGGGAAGACCTGGAACTCGCTGTCCAGAGGGCCGGTCTGGCGCTTTACGGTCAATTCCAGCGTCCAGGGCGCGCCCGGGTCAAAGTTGTGCTGTTGCCGAATGATGAAAATCGCCATCTCTTTAAAGCTTGGGATTCCTTCGGCGTACACATCGCTGAGACGGAAAAAGTCGAGATCGCGGAAGTTGAACGTATCGCCGTATTGACGAATCTGGACCCGGTCAAAAATACCACCGCGCACATAGCCGGAACCTTTGAAGGAGTATTCGCCATTGGCCATAACCGCAATGGCTTGCTCTCCTTCCTTTAGTTCAGACATCAGCCAGTCATACTGACTTTCGCCCAACACATTCTGACCAATCGTCGGTGTATCCAGATACGCTGCATAAAGATCAATCAAAGGCTCATCACGTTCATCAGGTGCGGCTGTTTCGATGCCCTCCGCATCGGTGCCTTTAAAGGAATCATCTACCTGGCCCTTGGTGAGCAGCATGCGACGAATGGAGCCGTCGCCGGCCAGCTCCTCCCAAGTACGGGACTGAAAACCATCTTTGACCACATCCGCCGTTGGTGGGCGCTTGGTGCCACTGCCTTCCACCAGCCCGAGCTCCACACCCACGCGATGGGCCGTGCGCATGATAACTTCATTAACAACCATCACCGTTACCGTGGCCCCTGAGAGCCCATCAACGGCAACCTTGCGCTCGGTGGAGGTTCCCCCCACCGTTACGCGCTGATCGGCCTTCAAACCGGCGTACTGATCCGTAAATGCGTGGAGTTTACTCTCCGGGATGCCCACCAGAAGTATGGGCTCATCGTGATGAATCACTTTGGTAAAGCGGATCGAGCCTTCGGTATCCAGCACCACCATGGCGTTCAATGGTTTGCCGGAATAGGCAGGCGTCTGCACGAAATCGAGGGACTGGTAGGCGTAACCTTTCAGCTCGTCCCCGGCGTAAAGCTCCTGTATGGCGCGGTTGCCTTCCCGTGGTTCGAACCGGGTAACTTCCGGGAAGGCTTTCTGGATAACCTGGCGCCCGGCAACCGGCTCATATGCACTGACCGGCTCGGCCTGAACCTGAGGCACAAGTGACAGCAAAAAAGCGAAGAAACAAAACACATTGCGGAAAAAAACGTTCAAAGCAAGCTCCCGACAAAACCCACGAATCACCCGTGTCTTAGCCAAACAGCCTAAGTGATTGGCAGATAAAACAAATACCTCTTCATGGATATGGCTTATCGTAAAAGCCAAAGCGATCGTTTGGCTCAGCCCAGACTGACCGCGTTTCCGCTCTTGTCCAGAGGCAGGTAGTTGCTGACATGCCCCAGGCGAATCGATTCAACCATCATGGTCATTGGCTGCTGAGCTTCATCTGAAGAAGGCGCAGTACCCGCTCTACCAGACATGGCAGCAACAAACACAACATCCCATGACTGACCGGTGCTACGTGATTCTTCAACCAGGGCGGAAAACTCCGTGACGTCGTCCGGGGTCTTGTCGACACAGATAACCGGTGTAAGTGCACCGCCCTCACCCTGTTCAAATGCGGCTTTTTCTTCTGCAGAGGCGTCATCTGGAAGCTCGGCCCGACAGAACACAAACAGCAAACGTTGAGGCTCCTGTTCGGTGCGGGTCGCTTTGATAAGATCACTGTAGCTGCTAATCATTAATGCAATATCCTTTCTGAAAACGGCTTTCTACTGAAGAATAACTACTGGCTGATTTCGATCAATCGTTTGGGATCGGATATGAACAACTTGCTTCGGTTGACCCGCACCAGCCCATTGGATTTAAGATCCGCAAGAATTCGGGAAAAAGTTTCCGGCTGCATCGCAAGCCTGGACGCGACCAGACATTTTGGCAGAGGCAGCTCTACTTCCCCGCCTTCTGCGGCGCCGTTTGGCAGAAGGTCAATCAAATAACGGATCAGTCGATCACGGGCGTTTTGAACCGTCATGATTTCAAGGTCGTGGAACCTGGAAACAGCGCGCTGAGCATAGTGCCGGAGTGCTGCATGCGCGTAGTCCGAGTTTTTGTCCAGCATCTCCTGATAGGCCTTTACCGGAATCATCAGTACTTCACTGGATTTGAGGGCTTCGGCGTAGCAGGCATAGCGAGCTGGATCAGCGTAGATCATGACCTCCGCAAAGCAGTCACCCGGAGCTATGCTGTCGAGCGTACGATCAATCCCTGAGGAATCCAGGCGGTATAGCCGCAAGCGGCCAGACATGACGAAAAAGAAGTGGTGGGCAGGCATATCCTGTCGGTAAAGCAACTGATGATGCCCAAGGCGAAGACGACGAGACTGCAGAATGAGGTTCTGGAAGTCTGAGCCACTGAGCGTGTTAAACAGGGCATGATTACGCAGCGCCTCCAGCCCGCTTTCGTCGCCCGTCAGCTTGTTTGTCGCCACCAGAACCGGTTTGGCGTAGCGGGTTTCCGCAGATTGCATCGCCACCATTGTTATACCCTCTTTAATATCATGCATTCAAAATCATGTTTTATGATAATAGGAGGATGTTCCAGAAAAATCGCTCCCTCCATAGGGGTAGAATCGTGCATATTTCCGGAATATTGACCTAAATCAATAGATCCCTCTGCTACCAATACGCCAGATAAGACGCCCATATCAACGCAAGGTCATTTACTGCATTAAGGGCGAGTCCGGTATCTCAAGATCCACACCTTTTACACCTGTCTCAGCCGCCAACACCTGCAGGTACTGACGGAATGCACGCCGGGTAACACTCTCACTCAGGTACTGACGGATCTTGGGCTTTACATGCTCGTATGGCAGCTGTTCGCCATCAATACGCTGGTCCACGCGCACAATGTGCCAGCCATACCTGCTCTCGACCAACTCCGGGTTGAGGCCCTCTTTGAGCGTCAGAACCGGTCGCTCAAACTCTTCAACCGTCTGGCCCTTGCTGATCTGGCCGAGGCTGCCGCCCTGATGGCGGGACTCACAAACAGAATACTGCTTGGCCAGCGCCGCAAACTGGGCGCGACCTTCCAACAGGGAGGACAATAATTGCCTTCCGACCTCTTCCTGCCGCATGCGCTCTTGCACATCGTCTGGTGCAGCCGCCAGCAATATATGGCTTACAGCCATCAGCGTCTGGCTTCGAAAACGACTGGGGTTGGATGCGTGGAAACGCTCACAATCTTCATCGCTCGGTTGCGGTACATCCAGCTCCTGCTCGAGCACGCGCGCTAAGGTGGCTTCTTCGTCCAGATCTTCCGGCAATTTCAGGGCTTTTGCCTGTTGCAGCAAAAGTTCACGAATAACCAGACTCTTGGCGGCCTCGTGCCATGCCTCAGCAACCTCTTCGGCGGGGTGGTGCTGCATTTCCCGTGCAATATCCTCTTCGGATATCAGGGTTTCACCCACATACACTGGTGGAAACTGGTTTCTGGGCTTTTCGGCTTCACCGGTGGGGATCAGTTGCATGGTAAATCTCCGTAAATGTGTTCAGTGCTCCCCCCTCCCACAGAGGGAGAGGGGACTTTCAATTACGCCCGCTTCCGCACCACCTGGTATTTCCGTCCGAAATACTCCAGCGGCACACTCAGCATGTGCACCAGTCGAGTGAACGGGAAGAGTACAAAGATCGTCAGGCCCAGGAAGATATGGAGCTTGTAGATCCAACCCACGTCCGCCATATACTCGGCTGCGCCGCCCTGAAAGGTGAAGATGCTTTGTGCCCAGCCAGCCAGTAACAACATGGTGCTGCCATCAAGGTGCCCTAGGGTCGGAACTATCGTCGCCAGCCCCAGCAAAACCTGAACCATCAGAATAATGATGACCAGGTTATCGGCAGAGGTGCTGCTGGCGCTGACCCGCGGATCCGTCAGACGGCGGTGGGCCAGCATGACGCCTCCCACCAGGCACATCACCCCGGCAATACCGCCCACCACAATAGCCAGCACCTGTTTGGTGCCTGCAGTCATGAAAGGCTCGTACACAAAGTGCGGTGTCAACAGGCCAACCAGGTGGCCAAAGAAAATCACCAGAATACCCACATGGAACAGCACACTGGCCAGCACCAGGTTTTTCTTGCGCAGTATCTGGCTGGAGTGGGCTTTCCAGGTGAACTGTCCATGGTCGTATCTCGCCCAGGTACCAACAACCAGCACCACCAGGGCGATGTACGGATAAATCCCGAAAATCAGTGTATTAAGGTAAGACATCATCTTGGTCTCCTCCTGCGCCGTCAGGCGTCTCTCGCGGCGGCACGCGCCTGAGCGGGCGTTACATCCGTCATCAGATGATCACTGAGGTGAATGGTCTGTGTCTGTTCCATTTCACGGCGACGCTGGCCTACAACGCCACCGGTGTTGCAGGAGCTGCCCTGGTCATCCACAAACTTCACCATCTCTTCTTCCCAGACCTTGTCCAGAGCCTCGGGCGTATCATCGCGTTCTTCCGAGGCGACAATCTGGGCCAGTTCCTGGCGATCCGTCTTACGGCCAGAAAGCTCCAGCAGAGAGTCCATGGCGACATGGTAAAAGCTCTCGCGCTGGTACAACCGCTCACCCAACAAGCCAAGAATGTGGTGAATGTCTTCCAGCCAGTTCTTGATTTCTTCCCAAGGGCGCGTTGACAGATACTCCAGGAATAGCGGCAGGTAATCCGGCAGTTCTTTGGCGTCGATTTCCAGACCGTTGGCGCGATACTGTTCCATCAGATCAACCATCGCCTGGCCGCGATCACGGGATTCGCCGTGCACGTGCTCAAACAACAGCAGTGAGGTAGCGCGTCCCTTGTCGAAGGTGCCGGTATAGGCCTCTTCAAGGTCCAACAGCTCACCGTCACAAAGGCGCTCGATACACTGGAGCAGTTGCTCCTTGTTTTTTCGTGGCAGCCGGCTGTCCTCGAGGACAACCGCAACCAGGGCGTCTTTGGAGGCCTGAAGCTCCGCGGAGGGATACTCCAGAATCCGAGCCAATACTTTTAAAAGTTTCATAGTGGCCTCTTTATTCCTGCAACTGTTTCGGGTCGACCTGTTTCACCGTGGCCAGCTTTTTCACCATGGAGGTGGTCTGGCTGCGGCCGCCGAACATATTGAACTCGCTGTCGCTACCACTGCACCCGTCACCAAAGCTGAAGCCACAACCACCGCGCTCGCCGTGTGCGTCCGGGAAGGCTTCCTTCGCCAGCTCACGATGGCTGGTAGGAATCACAAAGCGGTCCTCGTAATTAGCAATGGCCAGATAGCGGTACATTTCATCAGCCTGAGCCTTGGTAAGGCCGGCTTCTTCCAGTGCTCGCAAATCTTCAACTCCGTCTACCGTTTCAGCACGCTTGTACAGGCGCATGGCCATGATGCGTTTGAGCGCACGTACAATCGGCTTCTCATCCCCTGCGGTAAGCAGGTTGGCCAGATACTTCACCGGGATCCGCAGGCTTTCAATCTTCGGCAGCACGCCGTCGAACTCAACCTTGCCGGCCTCTGCTGCAGACTGGATCGGGCTCAGAGGCGGCACGTACCAGACCATAGGCAGCGTGCGGTATTCCGGGTGCAGAGGCAGGGCCAGTTTCCAGTCCACCGCCATCTTGTATACCGGGCTGCGCTGAGCCGCTTCAATAACGTTCATCGGCACGCCGTCTTTTTTGGCTTGCTCAATGACTTTTGGATCGTTCGGATCAAGGAAGATTTCCAGCTGCTTCTCGTAAAGCTCGTGCTCACCCGGAGTGCTGGCCACTTCTTCGATGCGGTCGGCGTCGTAAAGCAACACGCCCAGATAGCGGATACGGCCTACGCAGGTCTCGGAGCACACGGTCGGCATACCGGCTTCAATGCGCGGGTAGCAGAAGATGCACTTTTCAGACTTGCCGGTTTTCCAGTTGAAGTAGATTTTCTTGTACGGGCAGCCGGATACACACATCCGCCAACCACGGCACTTTTCCTGATCAATCAGCACGATGCCATCTTCTTCACGCTTATAGATGGCGCCACTTGGGCACGCCGCTACGCAGGTCGGGTTGAGACAGTGCTCGCACAGCCGCGGCAGGTACATCATGAATGTACTTTCGAACTGGCCGTAAATATCGGCCTGAATCTGGTCGAAGTTTTTATCCTTGCGACGTTTGGCAAATTCGGTGCCCAGAATTTCTTCCCAGTTCGGGCCCCACTCGATTTTCTGCATGCGTTTGCCGGAGATCAGCGAGCGTGGCCGTGCAACCGGCTGATGCTTGCTGTCGCCTGCGGTGTGCAGGTGCTGGTAGTCAAAGTCGAACGGCTCGTAGTAGTCGTCAATTTCCGGCAGATCCGGGTTGCCGAATATGTTCGCCAACACCCGGAACTTACCGCCAATGCGAGGACGGATTTTGCCGCTGGCATCACGCATCCAGCCGCCTTTCCACTTGTCCTGGTTTTCCCATTCTTTGGGGTAACCAATACCGGGCTTGGTTTCGACGTTGTTGAACCAGGCGTATTCCATGCCTTCACGACTGGTCCATACGTTTTTACAAGTCACTGAACAGGTATGGCAACCGATACACTTGTCCAGGTTCAGCACCATGCCTACTTGGGAACGGATCTTCATTTTACAGCCTCCTGAACAGTGTCGTTGCCCTCGCCATCAAGCCAGTCAACATTCTTCATTTTGCGCACCACCACAAACTCGTCGCGGTTGGAACCTACAGTTCCGTAGTAGTTAAAGCCGTAGGAGAACTGCGCGTAGCCACCAATCATATGAGTGGGTTTCGGGCATACCCGGGTTACCGAGTTGTGAATGCCACCGCGGCTACCGGTAATCTCGGAGCCGGGAATATTCACAATCCGTTCCTGGGCGTGATACATCATCATCATGCCCGGCATAACGCGTTGGCTGACCACCGCCCGGGCTGAAATAGCCCCGTTTGCGTTGAACACTTCTACCCAGTCGTTGTCTTCCACACCTACATCGCGGGCGTCGTCTTCACTCAGCCACACAATGGGCCCGCCGCGAGACAAGGTCAGCATCAGCAGGTTGTCGCTGTAGGTGCTGTGGATACCCCACTTCTGGTGGGGTGTGAGGAAGTTAAGCGCCTTTTCCGGGTTGCCGTTGGGCTTGGCGTTCAGCAGCGGTTCGGCCGCTTTGGTGTTGATGGGTGGGCGATACACAAGAAGGCTCTCACCGAAAGCTCGCATCCACTCGTGATCAAGATAGAACTGCTGGCGACCGGTCAGGGTGCGCCAGGGGATAAGCTCGTGCACGTTGGTGTAGCCGGCGTTGTAAGACACGTGTTCATCTTCCAGTCCAGACCAGGTCGGGCTGGAGATGATCTTGCGCGGCTGCGCCACGATATCCCGGAAGCGGATCTTTTCATCTTCTTTATTCAATGCCAGGTGAGAGTGATCCAGCCCGGTGAATTCCGACAGTGCAGCCCATGCCTTGACGGCGACCTGGCCGTTGGTTTCCGGCGCCAGGGTCAGAATCACTTCCGCCGCATCAATCGCGCTTTCAATCTTCGGCCGGCCTGCGTTAGCGCCATCGATGTGCTTGTAGTTCAGGTCACCCAGAAACGTCACTTCTTTTTCAGTGTTCCAGTTGATGCCCTTGCCGCCGTTACCCAGCTTGTCCATCAGTGGCCCAAGCGCGGTAAAACGAGCGTAGGTGTTCGGGTAATCCCGCTCGACAGTAATAAAGTTCGGTGCTGTTTTGCCCGGAATCAGCTCACACTCGCCTTTCTTCCAGTCTTTTACATCAAATGGCTGACCCAGCTCTGCCGGCGCATCGTGCATCAACGGCAGGGTAACCACGTCTTTCTCGACACCCAGGTGACCTTCGGCCGCCTTTGAGAAGGACTTGGCGATGCCTTTGTAGATTTCCCAGTCACTGCGGGACTCCCACGCCGGATCGGTAGCAGCTGTCAGCGGGTGAATGAACGGGTGCATGTCTGACGTGTTCAGGTCATTCTTCTCGTACCAGGTAGCGGTCGGCAGTACGATATCTGAATACAGGCAGGTGGTGGACATGCGGAAGTCCAGAGTCACCAGCAGGTCGAGTTTGCCTTCCGGTGCCTCGTCGTGCCACTTCACTTCCTGAGGCTTCAGGCCGCCGTCATGACCAAGGTCTTTGCCTTGCAGACCGCTTTTGGTGCCCAACAGATACTTGAGCATGTATTCGTGGCCCTTGCCTGAGGATCCCAGCAGGTTTGAACGCCAGATAAACATGTTGCGCGGATGGTTCTCCGGCGCTTCCGGATCTTCCGCCGCAAAGGCCAGTGAACCGTCTTTCATGGACTGGGTTACGTAGGCGGGCACGTCCATGCCGGCTTTTTCAGCTTCCGCCGCAATACCCAGCGGGTTGCGGTTCAGCTGCGGTGCTGATGGTAACCAGCCCATGCGCTCGGCGCGCACGTTGTAGTCGATCAGGCTGCCACCGAATTTCGACTTGTCCGCCAGGGGCGACAGGATTTCGTCTACGCCCAGTTTCTCGTAGCGCCACTGGCCAGAGTGCGCGTAGAAGAAGGACGAGCCGTTCATCTGGCGCGGCGGGCGCTGCCAGTCCAGACCAAAGGCCAGCGGCTGCCAACCCGTCTGCGGACGTAATTTTTCCTGGCCTACATAGTGAGCCCAACCACCACCGCTCTGGCCGATACAGCCACACATGATCAACATGTTGATCAGCGCGCGGTAGTTCATGTCCATGTGGTACCAGTGGTTCATACCGGCACCCACAATGATCATGGAACGACCCTTGGTTTTATGGGCGTTCTCGCCAAATTCACGGGCAATGCGAATCACTTTTTCAGCGGGCACGCCGGTGATTTTTTCCTGCCAGGCTGGCGTGTAAGGCTTGACCTGATCGTAGGAAGTTGCGCTGTCATCGTCACCCAGACCACGGCTGATGCCGTAGTTGGCCATCATCAGGTCATAAACAGTAACCACGTGGGCTTCGCCACCATCGGCCAAGTCTACTTTGCGGCTACCCAGCTTATGCGTCAGGGTGTCGCTGATTTCAACCGACTTGAAATGGTCGTGCTTGATACCACCAAAGTACGGGAAGGCAACGTCGACGACTTCATCGTGCTTTTCAACCATCGACAACTGTAGATTCACGTCTTCAGTTTTGGCTGTCTGCTTCAGGTTCCACTTGCCTTTTTCACCCCAGCGATAGCCGATTGAACCGTTAGGCGCGGTCAGCTGATTGGTGGTTTCATCAATGGCAATGGTTTTCCATTCCGGGTTGTTCTCTTCGCCCAGACCGCCCACCAGATCACTGGCGCGCAGGAATCGGCCGGGTACATAACGGCCATCTTCGGTTTTGTCGAGCTTCACCAGGTACGGCATGTCGGTGTAGCGACGCACGTAATCGGTGAAGTATTCGCTGGGATTATCGATGTGGAATTCTTTAAGAATGACATGACCCATGGCCATGCCCAGAGCCGCATCTGTACCCTGCTTGGGGTTCAACCACTCGTCTGAAAGCTTGGAAACTTCGGCGTAATCCGGGGTAATGGCAACGGTCTTGGTGCCTTTGTAACGCACTTCAGTAAAGAAGTGGGCGTCCGGAGTACGAGTCTGGGGCACGTTGGAGCCCCAGGCAATAATGTAGCCTGAGTTATACCAGTCTGCGGATTCAGGAACGTCGGTCTGCTCACCCCAGGTTTGCGGGGAAGCCGGTGGCAAGTCGCAATACCAGTCGTAGAAGCTCAGGCACACGCCGCCAATCAGTGACAGGTAACGGCTACCGGCCGCGTAGGAAATCATCGACATGGCAGGAATCGGCGAGAAGCCGATGATGCGGTCGGGACCGTGCTTTTTGGCAGTGTAAACGTTCGCTGCCGCAATCAGCTCGTTCACTTCGTTCCAGTCTGAACGCACAAAGCCGCCCATACCACGGCGAGGCTTGTACTCTGCGGTCTTCTTCGGGTCTTCCACAATGGAGGCCCAGGCATCTACCGGGTCGTTGAACTGGATGCGGGCGGCACGCCAAAGCTGCATGAGGTGCTTGCGCATCAGCGGGTACTTCAGGCGGTTGGCGCTGTACATGTACCAGGAATAGCTGGCGCCACGAGGGCAGCCACGGGGTTCATGGTTAGGCAGATCCGGGCGGGTACGGGGGTAGTCGGTTTGCTGGGTTTCCCAGGTGACCAGACCATTTTTGACGTAGATCTTCCAGCTACAGGAGCCGGTACAATTTACACCGTGGGTGGAGCGCACAACCTTGTCGTGCTGCCAGCGCTGGCGGTAGCTGTCTTCCCAGTCACGATTCACATCGTGGGTTTCGCCGTGGCCGTTCGCGAACGATTCGCGCTTTTTGCTGAAGTAGCTCAGCTTGTCGATCAAATGACTCATGGTCTCTCTCTCCATCTACCCGTCTACCGGATCGTTTTCCGATTTGAGACCATTGTGTGGGAGAACAACCCTGAAATCTGCGTGGTTACTACTACATAACCCACCCCTACCCCTGAGTGGGTACAGAGCCTATATCTCCGGCTGGAGAAGAGTCTGGCGCTCGTGGCGACGGCTGAAGCGGGCAAACATGAACTGGCAGATGCAAAGAAGGAGAAACAGAATCATGAACACGGCACTGCGCACACCCAACCAATGATTCACCGCGCCGAAAATGACGGGCAACAGGAAAGCCACAGAGCAGGCGCTGACCAATAGCAGCCCGGCAACAAAGGCTGCATTGTGGCGACTCTCAATAATAACCATTCTCTGCAAGCTACCCATGGCACACCCGAGCGCCATTCCGAGTACCACCACAAAGACACTCTCAACGTTCATAGGCAAAGCGAATTCGAATTTGATGGTTGTTTCCACCCCTCGAATAAACAATGTCATGGGCGGGTAAGACAGTATCACCAGAGCCACCAGGCCAATAACGAGAGACCGGCCGATGACTCTTGGGCTGCCATAACGATCAGACAATCCTCCACCCAGAATCTGCGCCAGAGCGCCAGGAATGATGAACCACTGTGCAAGCCTGGCGCCGGATTGCACCTGCAGCTCAAACTGCGAGGAAAGATAATCCGGAAGCCACAGCGCGAGAGCAAAAAAACTTCCTGCAATTACACCGAAGTAAGCACCCAGTTGCCAGACGCCTTGGCGCCTGACACGGCGGAACATGACTTTGACCGACGTTTCGGTTTCGAGATCTGCAATGGCATCTTCCGGATCCGTTAGCAGCAGCAGAAGAGCGAGCACAAGCAGGAGCACAATCAGATAGGCAAGCGGTACGCCATGCCAGGAGAAGGCCTCATGAAACAGCGGTACAAGATAGTAGGTAAACCCTGCCCCGGTAACACCCGCACCAAACACACCAAGCACAAGGCCAAGGTGATGGCGCTGGCAGTTGCTGGTTACAAACTGCATTCCAGCACTGTAGAACCCGCCGGCCAAGCCGAGGCCTCCCGCCGCCAGAAGATAGCCAGGGAAAGTATCCGTCGTCAGTAGAATCACCATGCAGACAGCAAGCCCGGCAAGGCAGATAAGCATAATACGGCGAGCACCCAATTTCCGGGCGGCGAGCCCGGCGGGAACGGCCAGCAGAGCACTGACAGCCATGGGCATGGCGAGCAGCAATCCAAACTGCAGATTGCTCAGACTGAGCTCCGCACGAAGATGTATTCCGGCAACCGCGAAAAGCGTCCAGCAACCTGCCGCGATTACAAATCCGGTTACGGCAAGCGGAAGAACCACGGCAAGCGATGCCAGCCGCTCATCTTCCTGATCCGCTTCTGACTCCATCCGTTACCGCCTTTGTGGACTGCTTCCAACACTAACTTTCAGTTTCGGCTTTTGCCCTGACGCAGGTCAAAGACTATGATGGGATACCGACCATTGGGGTAATTGACTATCCTCAAGGAGGTATTTGAGCCCGGCGACTGTAAAGACGAGATTCAATGAAATCCAGAAGCCCACTTGTTAACCGGATTGCTATCGTTGTTTGTGCCGTTGTGCTGACCTCCATTGTCAGCATGACCACAACGCTGACGGTCTCAAAAAGCATTGAAGGGAACGCCACAGCCATCAACCTGGCAGGCGCTCTGCGTATGGGCGCGTTCCGTTTGCTTTCTCACGTTGCCAGCCCGGAAGGGAGCAAGGCCGGCGAAAGCAGTATTCAGGACCTTGCGTCCCAATACGAACTCAGCCTTGAAGACGACAAGCTCACCCGCGCTATTCCGGCTACCGAAGATCACCAACTCGCTAAACAGTACCAATCCATCAGCATGTACTGGAAACAAAGCCTGCGCCCGAGATTGGAGAGCCACCCTCAAGGGGCGCCCATCAGCGCTGAGATGCTCGCAGTTACAGAAAACTATGTAGAGTCCGTGAATCAAATGGTCAGCATGCTAGAACGTCGTACTGAAGCACGAATCGGCCTGCTGCATCTAATTCAGATAATCAGCCTGGCGTTCTCCATCCTGATCATCATTGCCCTGTTCGTTGATCTGAGAAACCGGGTTCTCAAGCCGCTGCGTAAACTGGTCAGTATTGCCATAGCCGTTGGCGAACAGGATTTTTCACGTAAGGCAAACCTGCAGGGAAGTGACGAACTGGCGCAGCTGGGCAGCGCGTTTGACCAGATGAGCAGCGAGCTGGCCCTCACCTACTACGATCTTGAGGAGCGTGCCCGCAGCAAAACCGAGGAGCTGGAAAAAAGTCATGCCGCCCTTCAGTTGCTTCATACTGCCAGCCGCAACCTTTTTTCCAATCATGATCTGTGCAGTGGCGCGGTTCCCATGCTGCAGGAACTGGAACAACTTCTGGGCATCGGCCCGATTCTGCTCTACCTCCACGATAAAGAGTCAACAGAACCCGTGCAGGCGGTTACAACAGCCTCGGCAGAACGCCCCTTCTACTGTCGTGACCACCACTGCAACGCTTGCCTGGTAACGTCGGAAGTCTATGACGAGCGCCCCATAGAAGAACACGACGGTCGCAGACTGTTGTTACCCATCCGGACCCCGAGCGGGCTCCTCGGCACTCTGGAGGTGTGGTACCCTGCTGACAAAGGTCTTTCTGACACGGCTCGCCGCCTACTGGAGACGCTCAGTGACCAGCTGGCTACCGCGATTTTCCTCGAACGGCAGATTACCGAACAGCAGCAGCTTACGCTGGCCGAAGAGCGCACGGTAATCGCCCGGGAATTGCACGACTCCCTGGCCCAGTCACTTTCTTACCTGAAAATGCAGGTAGCCCGTATGCGCCGGCTGAACATTGAGGGTGATCAGAAAATACCTCATGACGCGATACTGGAAGAACTGAGCACGGGATTGAACAGCGCCTACCGTCAACTCCGGGAGTTGCTGGCGACTTTCAGGCTGAAACTGGATACGCCGGACCTGGCGACCGCTCTGCGCAAAACCATCGAGGAATTTTCAGAGCGGCTGGGTAAGTCCGTGGGGCTAAAGTACAACCTGCCGCCCCAGGCACTATCACCCAACGAGGAGATCCACACTCTACAGATTGTAAGGGAAGGTCTCGCCAACGCAGTCAAACATGCTGATGCTACTGAAATTTTTGTAGAGATATTGTTTGAGTCGCCCCAGGTAAAAGCAAAAATACGGGATAATGGCAGAGGCTTGCCCCAGGACGGTCAACCGGTCAATCATTACGGCTTGATTATCATGCAAGACCGCGCACGCACACTGGGCGGCCAGGTTGCCGTGCAGAATCATGAGAAAGGCGGTGTTGAAGTTGTTTTGACGTTCGTCCCGAAAAGCCGGCACCTGATCCCAACTGAAACATCAAGCACGTAGACAAAGGAAGCGAAGTACCATGCCTGATAGACCGCCTGAGACACCCGCAAGCATATTGCTGATCGACGACCACCCACTGCTGCGTCAAGGTATCAAACAACTCGTCGAGATGGAGAGTGACATGGTTGTGGCTGGCGAGGCCAGTAACGCGACAGACGGGATTCGACTGGCGACCGAGCTCGAACCCGACCTCATTCTGATGGACCTCAACATGCCGGAAGTCAACGGCATTGATGCACTGAAAAAACTGCGGGAGCTGAACATAAGCTCCCGTATCGTGATGTTTACTGTTTCCGACCAGGAAGACGACGTAGTCGCTGCTTTGCGTGCCGGTGCCGATGGATACCTTCTGAAAGACATGGAACCGGAAGACATGATTGCCCAGCTACATCAGGCTGCAGTGGGCAAGATGGTTATCAGCGACCGGCTAACCACATTGCTTGCTGAGGCCCTGCGCTCCAACAAGCCACAACAGACATCACGACCGGATTTCGACAGCCTGACACCGCGGGAGAAAGATATTCTGCGGCTGATTGCAGAAGGCCTGTCCAACAAAATGATTGGCCGCAAACTGGACATCAGTGATGGCACCGTGAAAGTGCACGTAAAGCACCTGCTTAAAAAGCTCAGCCTGCGCTCACGTGTGGAAGTCGCCGTATGGGCGGTGGAAGAAGGTCTTCACAAGGGCTGAGCTATATCAAATCAAGTATTCACGGTTTTGGTTACTCTGGGCAGATCGAATTCACTGCCCGGAGTTGATTATGGCCTTGCCATCACTTGCCGCCTTCCCATGGCGCACTAACCCCTTGATCAGCGACACTCTGGCGCTGCTTTCTGAATATTTGCCTTCACCCTCTCCTTTGCTCGGAGCTATAGACCGCGCTGTTCCCATGCCTGTAAAACAACTGTTAGCCGAGGAGCCTCTGAACCGGATCTTTGCGGCCGCCATTGCAGATGGCGAATTTGACGATTTTGAAGGGCGTCGTATCCGTCTGGAAGTAAATGGTGGCCAACCGGGGGTCACCTTCGGCTTCTGGGCGGGCCGGCTCCGGGTACTGGACGGCCCGGGCGAAGCCACCATTCGAGGTTCCCTCGCTGCGCTCAAGACCCTGGCTGAGCGCCGGCAGGACCCTGACCAGCTGTTTTTCCAGCGCCGCCTGGTAATTGAAGGGGATACCGAACTGGGGCTTGGGTTAAAAAACCTGCTGGACAGCCTGGAGTGGGACCTCAAACTGCCAAAATTGCTTTTATTCTGAAGCCTTCTGCCTCTGGAGCCATATAAACACCCTGCGAACCTGTGCGATGGTTTAGCAACAGACAAGCAAAACCTTAAAACAGAATCCTCTACGGATTTACACAGTGAGCACGCAGAATGGACGGAACTCCAATAATGGCACTGGCTGAAAAACTCTGCCTCACCGCTGCCTTTGTTTTTTTTATGACGGGGCTGTTAACAGGCATCTGGAAATACTGGTGCATGGCAAATAGCCCGAAAGCAGCAGCACCACGGTACGTGGACATTGCCCATCGCAGCTCACTGATGTACAGCTTTGCGGCCTTGCTATTGGGCTGGTTTGCCAGCCACAGCGTGCACCCTGACTGGCTAAATACTCTGGGCGCAGTCTGTGCTCTGGGTTTTTTTGCCCTGGCTATCGGTACCTACATCGCCCATGGCGTGCTCCGCGACACCAGCAATCAGCTACGGAAACCCCATCGTCTGGGGGTCATGACACTACCCTCGTGGACTGTTCACAGTTTTATGGTTGCGCTGATCGTAGCTGAAGTAGGTGGCTCGCTGATTTTGGGAACCGGCGCCATGATGTCAATCTGGTAACTGCATTTGCGGCAAACAGACGATGGAGTTTTTAGATGGCAACCGGCATTGTGATCAGACAACTCAGAATCGGTAACCTGACAAAGCTTGGTGGTACCGACACCCTCACCGGTATTCATAAGCGGGAAATTGACTCGGCTTACCTGGGCGTAAATGGCCTGAACGATGACCAGCAAGGTGACAAGCGTCACCATGGCGGACCAGAAAAAGCCCTGCACCATTTTACCTCAGACCACTATGCGCGATTACGTTGTGAGCTTCAGGAGGGGCGTCGATTTGGCCCTGGCCTGCTGAAACAAGACGACGCAAACGCCCCATAACGTCCAGGTTGTTGGCTTCCATTAACTCCAGAGCTTTTAGAGAATCGTTTGAGCGACCTTCAGTGTGCGCGCGCACAGCCTCTTTGGCGTATACATGCACCAGCCGATGAGGCTCTTCAATTGCGCGAAAGTTCATCTGGCCGGCGTACTGCTGGTTGCCGTCGCCTTTGTAATACCATTGCCCCAAACGGCACTCGGTTTCGCTCGGCAGGCTATCTACGGTTCTGTCGGAAAGTCCCGCTAAAATCTGGTACACCGTTAGTTTGATTTCCAGCTCTTCAAGATTGGCCAATTCGATTTCAGACAGCAACGCAGCGTTGCCCAAAGCCTCCGAGGACGCACTGGCCAAATCAATCAGTGTAAGCAGGCGGTCGCGTGCGCTTTCTGCCTCTGTGGACAAACTCTCCATTTCCTCGCTGTTACAACGGCTGGCTCTGGTAACACTTTGGGTTCGTGCCCGAATACGAGCGATGGCTCCTTCAATTTCCTTGGTGGCCTCCCCGGCCCGAGATGCGAGACTTCTGACCTCTGTTGCCACCACGCTGAACCCGCGACCATGTTCACCGGCCCGGGCTGCCTCAATACTCGCATTCAGTGCCAACAACGAGGTTTGGTCCGAAACGCCGTCTATCACATCCACCAGTGATGTGATGCTGCCGGTTTCATTTGCAAGAGATTCCATTTCCTGAGCCGAGCTGGCCGCACTGTTGCGGGCGCCACCCAGCCGTTGTACGAGCGACACCATTTGATCCCTGACTTGCCCGGATTCATCCCGGGTTCTCAGTGCTTCATTGCGACGAGAGCCCAGTAACAGTGACAACTCGCCAAACGACCCTTTGAGCTCGGTTAACGAGTTACCAAATTGGCCTAGCCCCGACATCAATCGTTGTCCAAGTTGCTGCTGAGCCGTAACTTCCTGCAACGCTCTGGTTTCCGCTTCAAGCCGAGCCTCGAGAAGGCGCCTGTCTTCGCCAAGCCTTGCCGCCCCCTCCTTAACCGCAGACAACTCCTGCTCAAGCACTTCAATTTGTTTTTTGTACCGCCCAAAAAACATATGCGACTCCACCAATCAATTAGATTCATATTATATGAATCTTATAAAAAGAAAGGTGTACGGAAATGTAACAATACGCCCGGCGAGGGGCTATGCCTGGTTGATCACAAGATCCATCCCCGGTTTGCCATACCAGTAGCCATTGCAAGGCGGCGCCTCTACCAACTGCAATGGGTCAGTAGCTGGAACCTTTCCTCGACGCATCTGGTCATAGCGCCGAATGACTTCTTCCATACCCTGGTGCTCCGGGCTCAGGCGCACGGTGGATACGCCCATTTTCTTCATATCCGGCATTTCCCGCATCAGGTCATAACGGGAGCCAGACAAAGTTGAAATGCCATTCAAACGAAACAGCTCCTGAGATTCGCGGGAGCGCAACTCCATACCATCCGGATGCTGCAGGCAGCGGAATTCACAGTTGTCCTTCGGCAGATTGTAGTGCCGGGCCGTAAAGCAACGGGATGACCAGGCCAGCGGCAGAAAGCCCCAGGCGAACACCTCCGCAGGCAAATCCAGCCCGTCTTCGTTTAGTTCACCAATTAGTTTCTGCAAGGTTTCACGGCCCAGCTCTACCGGCAAACTCCACCCTTTCAACCCCTGTTTTGCCAGTAACTTCAGTGTTGCGCTGTTGTAGATGTTCATCGAAGGACCGGTCACGAACGGCAGTTTGTTCTGGGTCGCCAGTTGCAACGCACTTTGGTCGTTGGCCTCAACCAGATACTCCTGCTGGCTGCAGATTTTACGTAGCGCCCGCAAGTCCGCCTCGGATTCAATCAATGTTTGCGTTGAGAGCACGACCTGTTTGCCCGAGTCCTTGAGCACACTGGCAATCTCCAGCCAGTCGTTCAGTTTAAGCTCTCGACGGCGGGAACAAACCGTTTCGCCCAAATACACCACATCGACAGGCCATTCGGCGGCGTTGGCGTAGAAATCAAATACGGTTTGTTTGGACCAGTACCAGAGAATAGGGCCCAGAGAGAGCTTCATCATGGGTTGTTCAGCCTCATTTCCATTTGCGGTGATAGGCGCCGATAGTGGTCAAACCACCTTCAGACAAACCCGCCAGCGTGCTGTTCCAGGTCGGATCCACACGAAAATCCTCTGCGCCTGCGCCCAGCCTGTCCAGCGCCTGGCGCCAAGTGCGAGCAACATCGGCTATATAAGCTGGGCTGCGTTGACGACCTTCGATTTTCACTGCACTGATTCCCAGCTCTTTCAATTCGGGCAACAAATCCAGCGTGTTCAGACTGACGGGTTCCTCAATGGCGTGGTACACACTGCCCTCAACCTCAAAGCGGCCTTTACACAGAGTGGGGTAGCCAGCAGATTCGCCTTTACCATAACGATCAATAAGCACACCGTTCAGGCGGGATTCCAGCCCCTTCGGCGTTTCCTGCCAGCGCACAGCTTTAGCGGGAGAACAGGCGCCACGCGTATTGGGGGATTCATCAGTGAGATAGGACGATAGATAACACCGCCCTTCCGCCATAATGCAAAGACTGCCAAAGGCAAACACCTCCAGCTCTACCGGGCTGTGTTTTGCGACACCGCGCACCTGATCTATGGATAGCACACGGGGCAACACGGCACGACGGATATCAAAGTTGTCCTTATAGAAGCGCAGAGCCTCGTAGCTGGTGGCCGAGCCCTGGACTGAAAGGTGTCGGTGAACCTGCGGGTGCCGGTTGGCCGCGTATTCCAGTAACCCCATGTCCGCCAGAATAATTGCATCCACACCCAAGTCAGCCGCGCGATCAACGGCGGTTTTCCAGCTTTCCCAGCCATCTGGCTGTGGATAGGTGTTGATGGCACAGAATACCCGGGCGCCTTTGCTGTGCGCGTACTCAATGCCCTCGCCTGCCCGCTTGTCGTTAAAGTTCAATCCGGCGAACTGGCGGGCATTGGTGCTGTCTTTGAACCCCAGATACACGGCATTGGCTCCGTTATCCACTGCCGCTTTCAGAGCCGGCAAACTACCGGCCGGACAAACAAGTTCCATGGCTGCCTCCACGTAAAAGTTGTACCGACCATACGCGGGGCGATCTTTCAGGGCATTGACCTTTGTCAGCAGAACCGTTGATACCCGGAATACTCCGAGCAGCTACCTATAAAGGAGTAACCCACGCATCATTACGTATAGACCGATAATTGCGTTGAAAAACGGGAGATTAACATTGAATAACAATATGTTACCGACATACATCTACCTCTTCGGGTACCTCGTTCTGTGAATGGTGCAGGCCAATGCGGTTGCCCACAATGAAGTCCATTTACAGATCTTGAGGACTCCCGATGAAAAACGCCATCAACAATCTCTCCATGCGGGGAAAACTCATCACGCTTGTGGTGCCGGCGTTGCTGGTGATCCTCTATTTAGCGGTTGAAAGCATCGCGCTGAGTACCGAGCAGCTAGGTGATATGGGCCAGTTACGATCACTGGTTCAGTTGGCTGATGTCGGCGACCCCCTGATCGAGACATTGCAGAAAGAACGCGGGCGGACTGCCGTGGTGCTGTCCACCGGAGCGGATCGCGATGCGGCGCCACGTGCCGAGCAGGCACTGAATAACCAGCGCCAACAAACCGATACGCGGCTCTCTGAGTACCGCACCCGTATTGGCACTCTCACACAAGAGGCCAATTTCAGCCCTGCCGTCAGTAACAGCATTCACTCTGTGGAGCGGGATCTGGCAACGCTGGGCCAGCTTCGCAGCAAGGTCGACAACCGCTCAATCAATGGCCGTGAGTCTGGCGCTCTTTATACGCAATTGATCACAGGGTTACTTGACCGGATCCCTCTGGTCATTTCGCGCTCTACCGATCCCGAGCTGACCCGTGACATCAACGCCTACTATGCGTTGGCGGAAGCGGCAGAGTCTGCCGGCAAAGAACGCGCAGCGGGGGCGGCTCTGATCAGCAGCGGAGACTTCGACCTACCCTCCATCCAGAAAATCGCCGGGTTTGAGGGTCACCAACAAGCCTTTATCCGCGAAGCTAGCGCCATGCTGCCGCCGGATTCCAGACTGTTTGCCGCGCTGGAAGACCTGCCAGCCACGACTGAAAGCCGCAATCTGCAGGAAAAGCGCGACACCTTGTTCAGCAGTCCTTCCGGTATGTACGCCCTGGACTCTGCGGAATGGTTCGATATCACCACCGAGCGGCTAGGCAACCTGAACGACCTGCGCCAAGCTCTGCTGGATAACACATCGGGCGCTGCAGACCAAAGCCTCGCGCGCGCTCGCCAGGAGGTGTTTGCGACCTCTGGCATTGCCGGGGCTGCAATCATTATTGTCTTTGCGCTGATTCTGCTCATGGTCAGCGCAATCAACCGACAGATCAACAGCCTGCTCGTTGGTGTGCAGCACGCCATGGACAACAAGGACCTGACACAGCAGGTTCACATTTCCAGCAAAGATGAAGTCGGCACCATCGGACGCGCCATCAACGAACTGTTCGCCCGGTTTGGCGGTGCCCTCAAACACATCGACAGCGCCAGCGTGCAACTGGCAACGGCCACCGAAGAAACCAGCTCTGTCGCTGATCAGAACGCCACTCAAACCAAGACCCAACAGCAGCAAATAGAACAGGTCGCGGCCGCTACTGAGGAGATGTCGTCTACCTCAGAGCAGATTTCCCGAAATACCCAGCAAGTGGCTGATGCCGCTACGACGGTCATGGAGAGAAGCCGCGCGGGTGAAGAAGTCCTGCAAGGCAGCGTGCGCCGCATACGTTCCCTGGCCAGTTCGGTTAAAGATGTTAATGACGTTATTGAAGAACTGGAGAAACGTAGCGGCAGTATCGTGGAAGTTATGGATGTGATACGCAAGGTTGCTGACCAGACCAATCTTCTGGCCTTGAACGCAGCCATTGAAGCCGCCCGGGCCGGTGAACATGGCAGGGGGTTTGCCGTTGTTGCTGACGAGGTTCGTACACTGGCCCGCCAGACCCACGAATCCACTACTCAGATTGAAGACATTATCAATGGTTTTCAGGTGATCACTGAAAATGCCAGCCGTTCGATCATTGCCAGCCACGAACTGGCCAATGAAGCCAGCGCACAGTCTTCTGAGCTTGAGCAAACATTTGCTGCCATCCTTGGAGACGTAAACAGTATCTCTGACATGGCCACCCAGATTGCGGCGGCGTCCGAGCAGCAGGTGGCTGTAACTCGCGAGCTGGCCGCAAATATGGAATCTGTCAGTGAGGTAGCCACACTGACGCTGACCGGCTCCCAGGAGATCTCCCATGTTACGGGCGAACAGGCAAGACTGGCCCGGCAGCTTCAGGATCTGGCCAATGAGTTCAAGGTTTCAGCAGCCTGATCACGCTGCCGCGGGAGAGAGGTATCCGGGGCACGGGACGCCCCGGAGTTTACCCTGGCTGGAAGGAAGTCAGATGATGCGGGAAAACCGCTGGCTGGCACCTTCTTTGCGGTAAAAATCGAAGATCTGGCATATGGCACGGATCAGCAGCCGACCGGCCGGCTCTACTTGCAGCACCTGACCATTATCACCAATCAGCTCATCGGCAATCATCGGCCTGAGGCGAGCAAGTTCGTCCGCAAAGTAACCATCAAAATCTTCCTGCCACTGAGCAGCAAACTGCTGGCGATCCAGGCGGAACTGGCAAATGAGCTGGCCAATCACCCAGCGCCGAATGCGATCATCCCGCGTCAGGTTTACGCCTTTGGTAATGGCCAACTGGCCGGCGTCGATAGAGGCCTCCCAAGCGGGCAGATCGTGGTTATTCTGGAAGTAGGCATCGTCAGTCTGGCCGATCGCCGAGACACCCAGAGAAACCAGATCGCAGTCCGAGTGGGTGGTGTAACCCTGGAAGTTCCTGTGCAGCCGTCCGGCGCGCTGGGCCACGGCCAGGCTGTCATCCGGCTTGGCAAAATGATCCATACCGATGTATTCGTAACCCGCCTCAAGCAGGCGGTTGATGGTGTTGTGCAAAATGGTCAGCTTTTGCTGCGGCGATGGCAGCGTGTCATTCTTGATTCGGGTTTGCGGATAAAACCGATCTGGCAGGTGGGCGTAGCTGAACACAGACAGTCGGTCTGGAGACATTTCGAGCACCGCTTCCAGGGTATCTGCAAAGCTTTCCGGCGTCTGGTGCGGCAAGCCGTAGATCAGGTCAAGGTTGATGGAGCGGAACCCGAGCTGCCGGGCCTCGCTCAGAACCGCTTCCGTCATTTCCCGTGGCTGGATGCGATTAACCGCTTTCTGAACTTCCGGGTTCACATCCTGCACACCCAGGCTGATGCGGTTAAAGCCCAATTGCCAGAGTGTCGGCAGGGTGTCCTGATCCACTTCACGCGGGTCAATCTCCACGCTGTAATCACGCTCATCACCGCTTTGCAGGTTGAACAGCTCGGCGTAGCCGGCCATCAGTTCCTGCATGACATCTTTCGGCAGAAACGTTGGTGTACCGCCGCCCCAATGCAGCTGTTTTACCTGGCGATCCGAGCCAAAAAGCCTGGATTGCATGGCCGCTTCTTTCAGAACGCGCTCTACATAGGGCATAGCCTTGTCGCGCTTCTTGGTAATTACCTTGTTGCAGGCGCAGTAGTAACAAAGGTGCGCGCAAAACGGCAGGTGGGTATACAGAGAAAGCGGCCGGTTGCTGGCTTTGCTGCGCGCTGCAGCTTCTACCATCTGCTCCACCGGGTAGCTCTGGTTAAACTCTACCGCCGTTGGATACGATGTATAGCGCGGCCCGCTGAGATCGTAGCGCTTGATCAGCGCATCATCCCACATGAATTCCGGGAGGGTGGATTCAGAAGTCTGCGGTGCGGGTTTGGAAGCCATAATAAAAACTCTGAGCGTGTGATGTGAAAGATCAGCCGAGGAGCGGGACATTATATGCCAAGCGGGCTGCGCGCATCTTGATGCGAGTCATCCTGACGACCAGCTGTTGACAACTATCCGAATTTTATCATCTTGGGGCCTGAACCACCCTTGCGCACAAGGCGTATTCTGACTACCTACTTTGGGTAATGCCCCGCATGCCCCTCAGAACAAAAATCCGCCAGACGCCGGAGCGCCTCCTCTTATGACAAATCTGATTCTGATTCTTGGTGATCAACTGACAACCGATATCAGCGCTCTGGAAGGCGCCGATCCCAAGCGCGACAGAATTGTGATGGCGGAGGTACATGAGGAGGCGAGCTACACCAACCACCACAAGAAAAAGCTGGTGCTGCTGTTCAGCGCCATGCGCCACTTTGGGCAGCAACTGGAGCAGGATGGCTGGCGGGTTCACTATCAGCACTATCACCCAGACAACGAACATCAGAGTCTTGAAGCCGTTGTATCAACCCTGCTGGAAGATTTAAGTCCGGACACGATCATCACAACCGAGTGCGGCGAATGGCGCTTGCACGACCAGATCAGTCAATGGCAAGAGCGCCTTGGTGTGCCAGTAGACATCCGCACCGATACCCGCTTTATCGCCAGCAAACGCGAGTTCGCAGACTGGGCCGAAGACCGCAAGCAACTGCGCATGGAGTTCTTCTACCGGGAAATGCGACGTAAAACCGGCCTGCTAATGACACCGGACGACAAGCCCGAAGGCGGCAGCTGGAACTTCGATGCCGACAACCGGCGCAAATGGAGCGGCAAGCCCCCCGCCCCGGCGCCATTCAGAATAGAGCCAGACACCATCACCCGTGATGTTATTGACTTGGTTGACCAACACTTCCCTGACCACTTTGGCGACACTGACGACTTTCACTTCGCAGTCACCCATGGGGATGCGCAAGAAGCCCTGAACTATTTTATCGAATTTACCCTCCCCTGCTTCGGCGATTATCAGGACGCTATGTCCGACACCGAAGACTGGCTGTTCCACTCGATTCTCTCGCCCTACATCAACTGCGGCCTGCTTGACCCTCTGGCCGTGTGCGAAGCCGCCGCAAGAGCCTGGTACGCCGGGCTGGCGCCCATCAATGCAGTTGAGGGGTTTATCCGTCAGATCCTTGGCTGGCGCGAGTTCGTTCGGGGTATCTACTGGTTGCACATGCCGGGTTACGCCAAGGAGAATCGCCTGGGCAATACTCGTTCCCTGCCCTGGTTCTACTGGACGGGCGAGACAAAGATGCGCTGCATGCACAAGGCCATCGACGCGACCCGGCGCAACGCCTACGCGCATCATATCCAGAGGTTGATGGTTACCGGCAACTTTGCTCTGCTCGCAGGTGTAAAACCGGAGGAAATCTGCGACTGGTATCTGGCCGTATATGCGGATGCTTATGACTGGGTAGAGTTGCCCAACGTGCTGGGCATGGTGATGCATGCCGATGGTGGCTATCTTGGCTCAAAACCCTACGCCGCCAGCGGCAAGTACATCCAGCGTATGTCTGACCACTGCGCCAATTGCCACTATAAAGTCAGCAAAAGCACCGAACCGGACGCCTGCCCGTTTAACTCACTGTACTGGCACTTCATCGACCGGCACCGGGCTGACTTTGAGGGCAATCCACGCATGGGCATGATGTACCGGAACTGGGAAAAGCAAAAGCCGGAAAAGCGCGAAGCCTTGCTCAAACGAGCCAATTACCTGATTGAGCACCTGGAAGAGCTTTGAGCCAGGGCATCAAGGCGGCCCGACTTCGCAGGCAAGCACCAACGCCCAGAATTCCGAGAAATCATTCACCACCACATCCGGTTTATCCGGATGTTTGTGGGTGCCAGGGAAGATCCGGTTCAGCCACGGCAAGTCCCACTGCGCGCCATTAAAAAATACGGACGTCATGCCCGCGCGCTTGGCGGCAATAACGTCGGTGGTGCTGTCGCCGACGTACCAGACACTCGGGTCAGGCGGATAATCCAGCTTTTGCACCGCCAGCAAGAGCTGATCCGGGTGCGGTTTGCGCAGAGGAGTGTCATCGCCGCAAACGTCCGCATCAAACAACTCCACCCAACCGGTATCTTCAACAGCCGCCAGTTCGTGCTCGAAAAACTCCCGGTCACGATTGGTAATCACACCGACCTGAATGTCCAGGCGTCGCAGGCCTTCGAGCACCGCTCGGACTTTTGCCTCAAAGGCTTTTACGGTGCCGTAGTGATTGCGGTAATGGTGATTGAACGCCTTGTGGGCAATCTGTTTTGCTTCCTGATCATCACCGAAGAGCACTTCAAAAATATCCGTGCGCGAGATCTTCCGGTCGGCCTTTACCTTGGGGTGAAGCTTGGCAAACTCACGCACATAAGCCACCAGTCTGGCGTCCTCAGGGGTTTTGCTGTCTTCAGGCGCCACCATTCGCGGCATTAACCCGAGCGTGTGGAAATCCGGGAACATGTCATCCACCGCGTGATACATGGCATCGAGAGTATCCACAAGCGTTGCGTGCCAGTCGAACAGTATCACCTCGGGCCGGATAAGCCGCACCACGGCAGGGTGCCAATCCGGCTCGATGCGTGGCTCGGGGCGGGCAGGCGGTGGAAAAGGGCTGGGACGAACTTCCGCCGGGGAGTGCAGGAATTTCTCCGGCTCATCCCGTTCAATCAGGGCAAGCAGATCCATCAGCTCTTCAAAGCTGTTCAACACCGCCAGAGGTTCATCGCGCCGGGTAAACCAGCTCCGAATACGGTCGGCCTCCCATTGAGCGCCGTTGTAAAAAATACCGGAAACTCCGGCACGGTCTGCGGTAAGCATGTCGACATAACTGTCGCCGATATACCAGGCGCGTTTGTCTGCAGGAAGATCGAGCTTTTCCAGCACCCGGCTGATCACCTGCGGATCAGGCTTGTATTCGGTAACGTCATCGGCGCAGACAGTGACCTCGAACAGGTTCTGCCAACGCCCCTCATCAACGGTTTTCAGCTCCCTGTCGAGAAACTCCCGGTTTCGGTTAGTCGCGACAGCCAGCCGCATACCCATGGACCGAAGCGCGCAGAGGTATTCATAGGCACCCGGCTGAAATGGCCGAACCTGTCCGAAGTAACGCCGGTACGCCTCGTTGTAGGCCTGATGGGCAACCAGCCTGGCTTTTTTGTTGTCGCCAAAAATCGCACTGAAAATGTCGGTTCGTGAGACCCTGCGCTCTGCGAGAATGCGCGGGTGCAAACGCCGAAAAATGCGAATGTAACGGACCAGCCTCGCATCGTCTTCCGTTCGGCACTGATCTTCAGGCAGCAGCTGATCCACCAGCCCAAGCTCCTCCAGTTGCGGCAACATATCTTCCATGGCGCTGAACATGGCGTCGTGGGTATCCACCAGGGTTCCATGCCAGTCGAATATCAGCACCGAGGGCGCAGACAGGCGCTCACTCAAGCGGTCCATAAACAATCCTTTGGCGTTTCGCAGCCGTATAGACAAACGTTATCCATCAGTTAAAACCATATTGGACCAATGCACAAAAAACCGCACCTGTCCGGACCGGCAAACAGGGCCCAGCAGGAGCGATTTGGCGGTGGCACCTACATCGCGCCGGTTCAGCGGCGACCGGGTGAAGGCAAAAACAAAAAAGCTCCGACCGAAAACCAGCTTTCGCTGTTCGACGATGGCTTAGGATCTGAGCTGTTGAATATCAGACACCCCCTTAGCCCGCCGGGGTAGTGTCTCTGGTTTCTTCCGGCGCTTTCACCAGGGATGGCAAAATAAGTACCGCGCAGCAGGCGTTAACCGCCACATACTCAACCGTCGCCCGGCGCATTGGCCAGCGGCTGCTGGCGCCCTTGGACACCAGAACAAGCAGGTCTGCACCAATATTCACGGCCAACGCCAACAGCTTTTCTCCGGGAGTGCCGGCTATAACGTGCAGGCTGGCGCTGTACTTCATGGGCAGGTACTTGCGCGCCAGCAGGCTGAGGCTTTCCTTTACCTCGTTTTCACGGTCTTCCGGTGCGTCTGTGGTCACATGGGGAAAGAACCCGGCACCACCAGGGTTAAACACCGTGGCCAGGTGCAGCTCGCTGTCCTCACCCATCAGCCTCACGCCTTCCTCCAGCGCCCGCTTGCCCTCGCCGTCGTCTTCATAATCTATGGCTAACAGTATTTTACGGTACATTCTGCCCCTCCTCTTTCTGCACTGCAGTGCCCTCCACCTCCGGGAAAACACGCCCCTGCACAAGTTCGCTAACGGAATACCCGCGATGGTCAGCTCTCAACGCCCGGAAAAGCGACACCGCCATAAAAATAAGCAATACACAGAACGGCAGCCCCAAAGAGGTAATGACGTTCTGCAGCGCATCCAGCCCGCCTGCAAGAAGCAGGGTTGCCGCAATCACTCCTTGGGCAACCGCCCAGAAAATCCTCTGACGCACCAGCGACGGCTGATCCTCCCGGCGCGTGAGCATATCGATCACCAGAGACGCAGAATCTGATGAGGTCGTGAAGAAAATAACGATAATGATGATGCTCAGCAACGAGCCCACTTCCGACAGTGGAAAGGCCTCGAGAAAGGCGAAAATGGCCACCGAGGGGTCCTGCTGAACCTGTTCAAACAGGGCTACCTGCCCGTTCATTTCCACGTTGATAGCGGAGAGTCCGAACACCCCAAACCACACCAGGGTAAACACCGTTGGCGCAAATAACACACCGGCGACAAACTCGCGGATAGTGCGGCCCCGGGAAATCCGGGCAATAAAAATACCCACATAAGGCGCCCATGTAATCGTCCAGGCCCAGTAAAACAGCGTCCACTGCCGCTGCCAGTCCGATTCGGTATACGTCTGCGTCCAGAACGCCAGCCATGGCAGTGCATCAAAGTAGTCGCCAACGCTCTGAACCATACCCTCAGCAATGAACACTGTGGGTCCCAGCACCAGCACAAACAGAACCAGCAGTAACGCCAACACAATATTGATCTGGGAAAGACGACGCACGCCCTTGTCCAGCCCCAACGCCACAGATGTGGCGGCAATACTGGTAATCACCGTAATGAGGAGCACCTGAACCCATCCTGTCGAGGGTGTTCCAAACAGGTAGGCCAGGCCACTGTTGAGCTGCAAGGTGCCAAGCCCAAGGGAGGTAGCCACCCCAAACAACGTACCCAGCACGGCAATTACATCCACCGTCCACCCCAGGGGCCCATATATACGGTCGCCAAGCAGCGGGTAGAACAGGCTGCTGATACGCATGGGCAGGTTATGGCGGTAGGCAAAGTAAGCAATCGCCAAACCGGGCATGGCGAATATCGTCCAGGTGTGCAGGCCGAAGTGATAAAGCGCTATGGTCATGGCGTCACTGGCGGCTTGTTCAGAACCGGCTTGAACACCGTCAAAAGGCGGGTTAGAAAAGTGCGATATCGGTTCCGCTACGCCCCAGAACATCAGAATGGTCCCGATACCTGCAGCAAACAGCATGGTGAACCAGGTGAGGTTGGAATAATCCGGCCGGGAATCGTCGGCGCCCAGGCGGATACTGCCATAACGGCTAACCGCCAGCCCCAGCAGGAACAGCAAAAGCGAGGTAACCGAGAGTATGTAGAACCAACCAAGGTTTTGCGCAACCCAGCCGGTCAGGGCGCCGAAAATATCCGCCACGGCCTGATCAAAAGGTATGGCCAAGGCAACAAACAGCGCCGCCACGCCAGCGGAAGTGAAAAACACACCCGGTATTGTCTGCAGTCCAAGCAAGCGTTGCAGGCGCTCCAGCAAGGTGAATCTCCCCGTTAATGTTCACAAGTGATAGGGTGACGCTCTACCATAGCCAAAACAGCCCGGTCCCGACACCGGCCAGATCAATAATAACGAGGAAGTACAGGCACGATGAAAATCGGTGAAATATCCAGGAGTTCGTCTGTGCCCGTGGAAACCATCCGGTACTACGAGAAAATCGGTTTGCTCCCCAAACCGGATCGGGATGCCAGCGGCTACCGCGCCTATCGCAACATGCACCTGGATCGCCTTTTATTTATCAAGCGCTGCCGCAATCTTGATATGGCCCAGGACGAGATTCGTGAACTGATCCGGCTCTCCGAAAGTCCCGAAGCAGACTGCCACGAAGTCGATGCACTTCTGGCCCGCCACCTGAATCACGTGCGTGATCGTTTGAAAGAACTCGCAAACCTCGAAAACACTCTGCAGCAACTACAAAAAGCCTGCTCGGATGCTGGCACGGTTAAGGAGTGCGGCATTCTGGGAGGGCTGAGCTCTGAACTGGAGGATCTGCACAACAAGCACAGCGACCACGAGAATCACGTGCCAGGCACTCACCGGCCAGGTAAGAATTAAGATTCTCTCACGACTGCTTGTTTGGTGTTGACCCTCTAGCAACTACAGGGTTTTTAATACCTACCTGCCTACTCAGGAGGTGTTTATGGCATGCAGTTGCTCTGGACCAGAACTGAAATCCCCTGCCCCGGGTTTTCGCCGCGCACTCTGGATTGCACTTTGGGTAAATCTGGCCATGTTTTTCGTGGAAGGTGTTGCCAGTTTGCAGTCCGGGTCTGTTTCTTTAATGGCAGACGCCATCGATTTCTTTGGTGATAGCGCCAACTACATCCTGTCGCTTTCGGTTCTGTCTATGGGCATGCTTTGGCGGGGCCGCGCGGCTTTGGTCAAAGGCATTACCATGGCCTTGTTCGGCACGGTTGTCTGGGCGCGCGCGCTCTGGGTGATGCAGCAAGGAACCACTCCCGAGCCGTTTACCATGGGATCGATTGGCCTGCTGGCTTTGATCGCGAACCTCTGCGTGGCGTTTTTACTTTTCCGGTTTCGGGACGGCGACTCTGATATGCGCTCGGTTTGGTTATGCAGCCGCAACGACGCCATCAGCAATCTGGCCGTCATGGCGGCCGCTCTGGGCGTCTTTGGTACAGGAAGCGCATGGCCGGACCTGATTGTCGCCGCCATCATGGGCACTTTGGCAATCACGGCCGGCGTCAGCGTAGTGCGCCATGCCCGAGATGATATTGCTGAGGCCAACCACCACCCTAGAACGCTAGCGAAATCATCACAGGGATAAACACCAGCGCAAAGATCGTCGACAGCATAACGGTGCCTGCAGCCTGCCGGGGAGAGGTGTCCAGCAAGGTTGCAATAACGACAGTATTGGCTGCGATGGGCGTAATGGAAATCAGGAAGATGGCCTTGTGCACCGCTGGTTCATAAATACCCAGGATCTGTGAATCCAGCCACCAGAATGCTGTTGCCAATAACGGCCAGGCCACAAACTTGCCGAAAAATGCCAGAGCGGTAAACCGCACGTTGCCCACTAAGCCACGGAAACTGCTGATACTCATACCAATGATCATCATGCCCAGAATGCTGTAGGCACCGCGCAGGTTGTCAAAAAGCGGCATAAACACCTCAGGAATGCCGATACCCGAAAGGTTGAGGGTCACGGCTGCAAGGAATGCATAAACCGAAGGCAGTTTTGCGACTCGCCACAGCGACTCTCTCAAATCATGCCGGCCGCGAGCGGCGAGGTAGAACCCCACCGAGCTCTCAAACAGGGTGACGCCCAACATGCACACAATATAAATCGCCAGTCCTTCTTCCCCGAACAGCAGCAACGCGACCGGCACACCAAAATAACCGGTATTACCCGAGCCGACACACAGCGGAACAATGCTGGCACTTCCATCTGTCAGTACCCGCCGCGCGAACCTGAACTGCACAATGGCAAGCACCGACGCAAACCCGAACACCAGGAATGGCAGGAAGATCACTTCCGGTGAAAGCGGTGCCGCCATGACACCTGAAAACACCACCGAAGGCGTAACAATATAAAGCATGATGCCCGCAATGTGCTTACCGCTTGCCTCGAGATAGCGGCCGGCAACCCAGCCGAGTGCAACCGTGACATAGAGCGGAATCAGCTTGATAAACAACGCCAGCGCTGCGGCCATAATGACTCCGGGGCATCAAGATTCAGAGAAAACAAGTCGCGAAGTCTACCATCTACCCCTACGGAGGTAACTCCCCGGCGCAATAGTGTGATTCCCGACAATGCTTGATAATCATCAACAGCATTATGAATACATCTTTATATCCTAGTAGGGCAGTCAGGTATTCCACAACGACCGAGGAGAGAGACCAATGGCCGAACGCTTTACCAAAAGCATGGCCAGAAACATATATCTGGGGGGAAGTACATTCTTCATCCTGCTGTTTCTGGTTCTGACTTTTGATACTCAAGTACGGGCAATGCCCGAACGAGACAACAGGGATCAGCTTACCGAGCAGGTAGTCCGGGGCAAACATGTCTGGGAAAACAACAACTGCGTCGGCTGTCATTCCATTATGGGCGAAGGTGCCTACTTCGCGCCCGAACTCGCCAACGTATTCGACCGCCGTGGCGGTGGCAATAGCGAAGTCTTCAAGGCGTATATGAACGCCTGGATGAACGCCATGCCTACCAACGTGCCCGGCCGCCGGCAAATGCCACAATTTAACCTGACTGACCAGGAAATCGAAGATCTGTCGTCGTTCCTAGAATGGACGTCCAAGATCGACGATAACGGCTGGCCACCCAACATTGAAGGCTAAGGGGGTAGATATGAAATACGAATCTCAACGGGTCGCCATGCCCTACTTTATCTTCGCCCTGATTCTGTTTGCCGGCCAGATTGTGTTCGGGTTGGTTCTGGGCTTGCAATATGTCGTAGGTGATTTTCTGTTTCCGGAAATCCCTTTTAACGTTGCGCGGATGGTTCATACCAACCTGCTCATCGTCTGGCTGCTTTTCGGCTTTATGGGTGCAACCTACTACATGGTGCCTGAAGAAGCGCAAACCGAGCTTTACAGCCCGCTGCTTGCGTGGATTCTGTTCTGGGTCTTTGCCGTTGCCGGCACGCTAACGATTCTGGGTTACCTGTTCGTGGATTACGCCACTCTGGCTGATATCACCATGAACAAATTGTTGCCAACCATGGGCCGCGAGTTCCTGGAACAGCCGACGATTACGAAAATCGGTATAGCCTTGGTGGTGGTCGGATTCCTGTTCAACATTATGATGACCGCTCTGAAAGGCCGCAAAACCGTCGTCAATATTGTGCTGATTACCGGCTTGATCGGCCTGGCCGTGCTCTGGCTGTTCTCTTTCTATAACCCCGGCAACCTGGCCACCGACAAATACTTCTGGTGGTTTGTAGTGCACCTGTGGGTTGAAGGCGTATGGGAACTCATCATGGGCGCCATCCTCGCCTACGTGCTGATCAAAATCACTGGCGTAGACCGGGAAGTTATCGAGAAGTGGCTTTACGTGATCATCGCCATGGCACTGATTACCGGCATCATTGGTACCGGGCACCACTTCTTCTGGATTGGGCCACCTGAGTACTGGCTGTGGCTGGGCTCTATATTCTCGGCCTTGGAACCTCTGCCATTTTTCATGATGGTGCTATTCGCCTTCACCATGATCAACCGGCGTAAGCGCAATCACCCCAACAAGGCCGCTACACTGTGGGCCATGGGTACGGCGGTCATGGCTTTCCTGGGCGCGGGCGTGTGGGGCTTCCTGCATACTCTGGCTCCAGTAAACTATTACACCCACGGTACTCAGCTCACGGCAGCCCACGGCCATATGGCCTTCTACGGCGCCTATGTGATGATCGTGCTTACCATCATTTCCTACGCCGTACCGATCATGCGTGGCCGGCCTTATGGCAACAGCAATACGGCGCAGGTTGTGGAAATGTGGGGCTTCTGGCTGATGACCATTTCCATGGTCTTCATCACGCTGTTCCTGACCGGTGCAGGCATCCTGCAAATCTGGCTGCAACGCATTCCGGAGAGCGGTGAAGCCCTGTCATTCATGGCCACCCAAGACAACATCTCGCTGTTCTACTGGGCACGCATGATTGCCGGCTGCTTCTTCATGGCCGGGCTTGTGGTGTACTTCTGCAGCTTCTTTATCAAGGGCCAGGCGTCTTTCGACGAGGAAGTCCGCGGCGCGGCTATTCAAGACGTATAAGCCGCCGTCGTGAAACTCACCAGGGCCGGAACTCGTTTCCGGCCCTGCCTATCCGGAACTGAACTGTGACCGTGCAGCAAGCAAACCCCAAGGACACACTCCAGAGCAAGCGCCTGATCACTCGCGCTGCGTTCTTTGGGCTGTTCCTGCTGGCACCGGTTTTGAATATTTTTCGCTATGACTTAACGGAAGCCCGATTTGTTGTTCTCGGTTTTCCGCTTTCGTTCAACCTGAATCTCGACTGGGTGGTGCAGAGTTCCCCTGTGGACGTCGCCAGCCAGGTTCTGCTGTGGTTTATTCTCCCCATTCTTGTTCTGGTTCCCCTTGTGCTTTGGGTTGCCTGGAATTGGGGCCGCATCTACTGCGGTTGGCTGTGCCCACATTTTTCTGTGGTGGAAACCATCAACAGCCTGATGACCCGCATTACAGGCCGCCCGACACTATGGGAAGCCCTGAGGAAAGGCCGACGCGGCAAGGTCATTCACTGGGCGGGGCTGACATCCGTGTGCAGCCTGATTGGCTTTTCCTGGGCTCTGGCTATGCTTTCTTACCTGTTGCCACCCATCCCGTTATATACGGACTTGGTCACCGGCAACCTGGCCTTCTACCCAACGGTGTTTCTGGCCATAGCCACCACCGTTTTTACCCTGGACTTCCTGTTTGCACGCCACCTGTTCTGTAAATACGGCTGCGCCTTTGGCGTGGTACAGAGCATTGCCTGGATGACCCACGGCCGTGGCCATCTGGTTACTTTTGATACTACCCGTGCGGCGGCCTGCCGCGACTGCACCAAGGCCTGCGACGAGGCCTGCCCCATGCGGCTGCCCACTCGCAGCCACAAACGTGCAAAGTTTTCCTGCACCCAATGTCTGCAATGCGTGAGCGCTTGCCGTGAAGTGCAGAAAAACAACCCGGAAGGCAGCTTGCTGCACTGGCAACCCGGTGAGCCTAGCCGGCAGACGGTTCTCATCCCAATTCACCTGCTGGATACTAACCACCAGCCTGCCAGCAAACCCGCCCGGCAGCGGGCCTGAAGGAGTTCGAGATGGAAGAGTGGGTCGGCTACAAATGGCATGAATACATTACCCGCCAAGCTCTGGGCGAATTTCCCGAGCACGCCGTTTACCTGAAAGACGAAGCTCGCAGCCTGGGCATTGTGTTCCGCGCCTTCGGGGGCGACCCGGCACTCAGCCTGGTGACCGCAGAACCCCGGCACTTCCGCCTGCGTCGGAAGTTTTTGCACAAACTCGCGGGAACACATCGCAAATTTGAACTGGCCTGGCGGGACGACCAAAACCTGCGTCTGCCGGAGAGAATCGCCCGGTTCCCTTCCAAACAGTTGAACCGGGATCTCTATATCTGGCTTGCTGCTCTCGCGGCTTCGCCGGCTCCATCTGACAGCGACTGGTTCACCGGCAACCAGGCTCTGGTGCAGGGCGTTCTCGCGCGCTGGCCAGGGCTGGAAAAGGTTTACCAGCGCCTGGTCAAGCAAGTTTTGTACTGGCGCCCTGATCCCGAAAGCCTGACTGCTCAGGAAGCGACCCGCGAACAGGCAATCCGACAGGCCCTCATCCATCCGGGCAGTGTTCCTTCCCTGCCCGCCGCCGACAACGATCTATGGCCGGTCATTCTCTGGCTGTACCCCGCTCTGGAGCAAGGCAAAGCCAACGGGCAGGTAACCGGCGATGAGGATACCCAATCCAGCCCCGGCGGTCTTACCAAGAAAAACAAACGCAAACAGGCAGAACGGGTGGAAGCCTTCAATCGCGACCAGGGCCTGATGCTCTTTCGGCTGGAAAGCCTGTTCTCCTGGACCGAGTTCATTCCGGTTGACCGGGCGGGCGACGATACCGACGAAGAAGATGCCGAAGCCGTTGCGAATGATATGGACATAATCTCCGTATCCAACGACCGCAAGGAAACTTCATCGGCCATCAAGTTTGATCTCGACCTGCCCTCGGAGGAGCACGACGACCTGCGCCTTGGTCCGGGCATTCACTTGCCGGAGTGGGATTGGCGCAGCCAGAGTTATCGAGACGCATTCTGCTGCCTGCAGCCCATGCTGGCAAAAGACGCCGTGCCCGCTGAGCTTCCGGAAGCACTACGTCGGCCGGCAAAGCGTCTGCAACGGCAATTCAGCGCTCTGAAGCCTCTGAAGCAATGGCAAAAGCGGCAAATGGACGGCGATGAGCTGGATCTCGACGCCTGCCTTGAGCGGGAAGTTCAAAACCGGCGTGGCCAAGGGATTATTGACCAGAAATTGTTCCGCCGTTGCCAGCAAAGCCAGCGTGATCTCGCCTGTCTGGTACTGGCGGATGTGTCACTCTCGACCGAAACCTATATCAACAACCATCAGCGGGTGATCGACGTTGCCCGGGACGGACTGCAACTGCTCAGCGAAGCCCTGCAGGCCAGCCGCGATCCCTTTGCTCTGTTTGCATTTTCATCGCGACGGCGCGACCACGTGCGATTCCATCATCTGAAAAGCTTTGATGAAGCCTACACCAGCACCATTCGAGGCCGCATACAGGCACTGGAACCAGGGTTCTATACCCGCATGGGCGCCGCTATTCGCCAGGCGACCAAACTGCTACAGGCGCGCCACGAGCATCAGAAGATTCTGCTACTGCTGACCGACGGCAAGCCCAACGACCTCGACATCTACGAAGGCCGATACGGCGTGGAAGACACCCGCATGGCGGTGCAGGAAGCCCAAAAAGCCGGACTGACACCGTTCTGCGTGACTATTGATGACGAAGCGAGCGAATACCTGCCTTATGTGTTCGGCAGCAACAACTTCGTGGTGATTCGCGACCCGGCACAGTTGCCGTTGCAGCTCCCCAAACTCTATCTGAATCTGACGCACTGATATGAGCGATATGACTGACTTGGCTCTTGAGCCCGAACCGGAATCCGGTGCACGCCAGCTACCTGGCGATATCGCGGCATGGATATTCATCTTCGCCGAACTGGCCGTCTTCGGCATTATGTTTATCGGCTTCGCGGTCGCCCGCAGCCTGGATCCAGCCACGTTCCACGCCGGTCGCGAAGTTCTGCACCCGTTGATCGGGCTGCTTAATACGGCCGCACTGATCACCGCCAGCTACCTGGTCGCAACATCGGTTCATCAACTCCGTCACCGACGCTCTGGCGTGCAATGGCGCCTCTGGCTGGCTGTTGCGGTTTCCTGCATTTACACCGTGGGCAAAGTTTATGAGTACGTGAACCTTTATAGCCAGGGCTATAACCTGGGTACAGATACTTTCTTCATGTTCTATTTCTTTCTGACGTTCTTTCACTTCATGCATGTAATTCTTGGGCAGGTCATCCTGATCGTTCTGGCCGTAAAAGTCGGCAACGGTGACTACGATGGTTCGGATATGAACGGCATGGAATCCGGCGCTTCGTACTGGCACATGGTGGACCTGGTGTGGCTGGTGTTGTTTCCGATGATATACGTTCTCGCCTAGGGAGGGCTTACGATGCTGACGGTCTATTTTGCATTGATGATTTGCACCGCCTTGCCAGTGATCGCACTTAAGGCTGGAATTGGCCCTGAATTTCTGGCTTGGTTGGTTTTTGGACTGGTGATTGTGAAAGCTATGCTACTGGTGGACCACTTCATGGAGATGAAGCACGCACCGCGCGGGTGGAGGCTGATTGCCCAGTCATGGGCGCCTGTGGTGATTGTGGCAATTGCAGGGTTTCATACATTTACGTGAGCTATGGTCTGATCAGATCCGCCCGGAGCGCAGCCGGGCGGATGATATGCTTGAAACGCCAGACGACTGCCTATCCTATGATTTCCCCATACCGTCTTTCATGTGCTTATCTTTCTTCATATCGTCATGCATCATGCTGTCATCTTTTTTCATGTCGTCGTGCTTCATGCCATCGTCTTTTTTCATGTTATCTTTCATCATTTCGTCTTTCTTCATTTCATCTTTCTTCATTTCATCTTTCTTCATGTCGTCTTTCTTCATGTCGTCATGCATCATGCCGTCATCTTTCATCGTAGCACTGTGATTCGTGTTGTCGCTTTTACCCATCTCATCAGCATTGGCCAAGCTTACACCCATCCCGGCAACAGTAATCGCTGCCGCAAGAAACATTCGAGTCAGCTTCTTCATACACTTCTCCCGGTATTTGTTATTAGCCAGAGGCATCTGCCCCCGGCTCTAACAACCATCATGCACGTACCGGTTCACAGAGACTTAACGCAGAGCTAAAGAATTTATCCCGAAAAGATCACGTTGAGTCAGAGCCACTTGGTCGGAAAGTATGGCATTTTCTCCGACATCGCTTGCGCCAAGGAAACAATTCCCCAGAGCACAAAGCCCGTATGCAAGGCGATTGCCCAAACCAACGCAAATGTCCCGAAATGTCCCACATCACCGAAGAACATCCAGCTAAGAGCAACACCCGAACTGATCAGCACAAACCCAATCAGTGACATGAACATAGCGGCACGGGTGTGAGCCCGGCGCAGCTCATTGGTTTCGGAACTTTTCATAAACAGCCAGAGTAAAATCACGAAACCGATAACCGGAGTTGCCAACAAATTCAGCAAATACCAGACAACTGGCACTATCGCCCCGCTAGCGGGTTTCTTCCGGGCGCCCGAATACTGCATATACCACCTCCATCAATGAAATAACCGTTGCTTCGTCGTCTGACAATGGCTCGATCATGCCTGCGCGACAGGCTACCTCTGCTGGCAAACCAGCACGTATCAAAAGGGCCGTGTGTATCAATAACCGGGTTGATGCAGCCTCTTCCAGATCGTGATCTTTAAGATTACGCAGCGCTGTCGCAAGACTCACGAGCTGCTTGGCAAGATCACGGTCGCAACCGGATTCTTCCGTCACGATGGTTTGCTCCGCCTCTTCAGAGGGATAATCAAACCGCAGGGATACAAATCTCTGGCGAGTACTGGGCTTCATGCCTTTGAGCAGGCTCTGGTATCCCGGGTTGTAGGAGACCACCAACATAAAACCTGGTGCTGCGGTCAGCAGTTCACCGGTGCGTTCTATTGGCAGCTCCCGGCGGTCGTCCGCCAGCGGGTGCAGGACCACGGTTGTATCTTTGCGTGCTTCCACCACCTCATCAAGATAACAAATGCCGCCTTCGCGCACCGCGCGAGTCAGCGGGCCATCTTGCCAATAGGTACCTTCCGGTCCGATCAGATGTCGCCCAACCAGATCGGCTGCGGTCAAGTCGTCGTGGCAGGCTACGGTATAAACCGGCCGATTGAGCTTCTCTGCCATATAACGGACAAACCGGGTTTTACCGCAGCCGGTGGGCCCCTTGATCAGAACCGGCAGGCCATTGTTGGCTGCGGCCTGGAACAGTTCTATTTCATTACCAACTGGCTGGTAAAACGTCATGTATTACAGTCCTCTGTTACTGATCATCAGTTCTGGCAAAGCCATGAACCCATTCTGGAAAAACCTCGAACGCCTGCTTGTCGTCCGCTCGCCTCAGATTACCAAGCGCTTCTTCGCAGGCCAGTGCCTGCTCACTCCACCCATTACCCCGGTACCAGCCTACTGACTTTACCGGGTCGCCGAGCCAGGTGATCACCAGATCCCGGCTTTCAAGAAACTGGCCGGCAAACCCCGCCTCGGAGGCCGCAGCATGAGTGTTGTTATGCAGCAAAAGTCCCAGTGCCGAGCTAAAGTCTCCAGATTCATAGAATCTTGCCGGGGCCGGATAGACACCGGCTGCCTCCAGTGCGGCAAGCGGCAGCGCCGATGCCAGCGGGTCCCGACCCGCAACTGTGGCCAGGTCCCGCTCCGCCAAATCGGAAACCGAACGGACTCCGGCCGTTCTGCGGGTGACCCAGACTGAGCGAGGCCAGTCGCCATCGCGGTTCTTCGCACTCAATACAACCGTGCCCTGACTGTCTTGAGCAGACAAGCTGAACATCAGTGCCGCTGCCTCGGGTTCGCGGTTAAAACGAATCTCGGCCAGGCATCCCTGCCTTGCCAAGTGCTGGCTGAGGCGGTAGCGCGCAACGTCTGTTACGCGAGTGACCGAATCAATAGTCAATACAATTGGCTGAAGCCCTTCGGCCGTTATCGCAGCCGGCATACATAGTAGAAGCGCCGTAAATGCCAGCGCTTGAGTGTGCCTATAACCCAAGTGCATGGGCCCGGCTGGTAAAGAAAATGCCGCTGGGTTTTTGCGCGTCCAGTTCTGCAACGGGTTCCAGAGTCGTTGTGTTGTAAACCGTAACCCGGTTGCTGTCTCTCGACGAGATCCAAACCTCTTCACCTCGGGGGGTAAACTCCATGTGCAGCACCGCTTTGCCAGGCTCCAGTGTGCGGATGATTTTACGGGTCTGGGAGTCGATCACCTGAACCACATCGTTTTTCGGGTGCGCAAAGCTCACCCAGATTCTTCGGTTATCGGGACTGGCCATCACGAAAACCGGCTGGCCTTGTACCGATATTTTGTCCACCAGTGACCAGTCATTCATATCAGCTACCAGCACTTGATGGTGCCCAACTGCCGGCACGAATGCGCGACCATCAGCAACAGTCCACCCCTCAAGGTGAGGCATTTTGTAGACGGGGAGTTGCTGTTCACCTTTGCCGTAATTGGGCAGAATTTCGGTAACTCCGGCATCCGTATCCCAGAGGTCCAGCATTGAAAGACCATCTTCGCCAAACAGGCCAGCAATGTAGTAGCGCCCGTCCGGTGTGATCATGGAATCATAGGGTGCTTTACCGGCCTCGAAACGGGTCACTTCGGGCTTGCTGCCTGCAACGCCATCCGGCATATCAAGAATCCAGATCTGCCCGGCATCAAACAGGCTGAACACAAAACGGTTGCCCGGTGCGTCTACCAGCCCAACGGTTTTGGAACGCGCGGTTTCACCATTTTCACGGATATAGGTAGCAGGGATATCGGCGATCAGCTCAAGAGTCTGGCTGTCAAAGACTTTCACCCCACCTGGCTCGTAGTTGGACACCGCAACGTAGCGGCCATCCTGGGAGATAGCGCCACCAATGCTGTTACCGGACTGGATCACCCTGCCAACAATAGACTGCGTAAGCAGATCCACTTTGGTAAGGCCACCATCACGGCCAAATACGAAGCCGTAACGCGCATCACGGGAATATACAATGGAAGCGTGAGACAGATCCCCCAGCCCTTCAATACGGCGGATCACACTGTGGGTAGTGGTGTTGATAACCAGCAAAGAACCGGTCGCCCGTTCAACAATAAGACCCAGGTCGCCGGTGCCCATCAAGCTGTCAGCCATCGCGTTCTGCGCACTATCATCAGAAACAGAAAGAGCCTGGCAACCGCTCAGCAACACCGAAAACAGTGACAATAACAACACGCGCTTTGCACAGCGGGTTATCCAAAACATCTGGTACATCCTCCGGGCTAATTGTCAGGGCGATACCAGCGTACCGGCCTTTAACTGATGACTGATCCAATCAATATCGGCGGGAGCCAACAAAGGCTTCCAGGGCGGCATTGCGGTGCCCGGGATGCCTTCACGAATTATGGCGGCTATGGCGTCTTCAGGCAGGTGACTCAGGTTTTCAGGCCTTAAGGGCGGGCCAAGCCCACCCTTAAGGGTCAGCCCGTGGCACGAGCCGCAGTCCTGCACAACAAAGTTTTCAAGATCAGCCAGGTGACGCGACGGTTCCAACTGCTCGTTTGCCAACAATGCCGATGGCGCCAAAACCAGCATCAATAACACCATTGTGGCGCTGGCCTGCAGCCTGATCTGACCCCTTTCGGAACGATTCACGACTCGCTTTCTCCCATGGCTCTGCAGCGGGTTTTCACATGGTGGTGCCGCCAGTCAAATTCATCTTTGATATTGGTTAAAAACACCGCCCGCCACAACAACTCTTTGGTTATACCCATGGGTGGGTACTCAGTGGACAAATAACATCTATATGATTTAAATCAATGTTCATCAGGGTAAAGAAGACAAACCTAACAACACTCTTAACTCAAAGGAGAGAACCTGATGAGAGCAACCCATTTATTCCTGAAACCACTGGCGCTTGCCGTGGCTGTCGCGTCGTTCGGCGTGATGACCGCAAGTGCCGCCCCGAAGAACGCCGACCCCGCCGAAACCGCCTATGAGGGCACTTCCAGCCCCATCGCTTCGGAGTCTGCCAAAGTTGTCCGCTCACCGGGCGCGCCAGACCTTACCGATGCAGAGTTTGAAAAATCCAAAAAGATCTTCTTCGAGCGTTGCGCCGGTTGCCATGGCGTGTTGCGCAAAGGCGCCACTGGCAAAGCTCTAACCCCGGACATCACGCAGGAAAGAGGCATTGACTACCTCAAGGCCTTCATCACATACGGCTCCCCCGCCGGCATGCCGAACTGGGGTACCTCAGGTGACCTTACCGAAGCAGAAGTCGAGATGATGGCCAAGTACCTGATGCACGAGCCACCCGCACCCCCCGAGTGGGGTCTGGCCGACATGAAAGAAACCTGGGAAGTGCTCATCGCCCCGGAAGACCGGCCCAACAAACAGATGAACGATCTGGACCTTGAGAACCTGTTCAGCGTTACTTTGCGGGACGCGGGTGAGATTGCCCTGATCGATGGCGAGTCCAAAGAAATCGTGGAAGTCATCAAAACCGGCTATGCCGTCCACATTTCCCGAATGTCCGCCTCCGGCCGCTACCTGTTCGTGATTGGTCGCGATGCGGCAATCAACATGGTTGACTTGTGGATGGAGCATCCAGACACAGTTGCCAAGATCAAGATTGGTCTGGAAGCACGTTCGGTAGAAACCTCCAAATACAAAGGCTATGAGGACAAATACGCGATTGCTGGCGCTTACTGGCCACCGCAGTTTGTGATCATGGATGGCGAAACTCTGGAACCGAAAAAAATCGTGGCTACCCGGGGCATGACCGTAGGTACCCAAGAGTACCATCCGGAGCCACGGGTTGCCGCTATCGTTGCGTCTCACGCGCACCCTGAGTTCATTGTTAACGTGAAAGAAACCGGCAAGATCATGCTGGTCAATTACGAAAACCTGGATAGTCTCAACACTACCACCATTGATGCGGCAAGATTCCTGCACGATGGCGGCTGGGACAGCAGCATGCGGTACTTCCTGACTGCGGCAAACCAGTCCGACAAGATCGCAGTGGTCGACTCCAAAGAGCGTGAACTGGAAGCCCTGGTGGATGTGGGCAAAATCCCTCACCCCGGCCGTGGCGCCAACTTTGTAGACCCGGAGCATGGCCCGGTTTGGGCTACCAGCCACTTGGGCGACCCGACCATCCAGATGATTGGTACCGATCCAAAAGGTCATCCTGACAAAGCCTGGAAAGTCGTTCGCACCCTCAATGGTCAAGGCGGCGGCTCACTGTTCATCAAGACCCATCCAAAGTCCAAAAACCTGTACGTCGATACTGCCCTTAACCCGGCGGAGTCGGTCAGCCAAAGCGTTGCGGTGTATGACATCGACAATCTGGAAGGCGGCTACGAAGTACTGCCAATTGCCGAATGGGCAAATCTGGGCGAAGGTCCCAAACGCGTTGTTCAGCCGGAATACAACGTGGCGGGCGACGAAGTCTGGTTCTCTGTATGGAATGGCAAAGAGCAGAAGTCGGCCATCGTAGTGGTGGACGACAAGACCCGTAAGCTGAAAAAGGTTATCGACGACGAGCGTCTGGTCACTCCGACTGGCAAGTTCAACGTCTACAACACTCAGCACGACGTCTACTAGAGAGCGCTAAGCCGCGCCGACCCGGAGGAGACGAGCGATGAGACTGGATCATACGGACCAGCAACTGATCAATCACTTTCAGCGGCATTTGCCGGTGTGTGAACGGCCTTATCTGGAGATGTCCCGGCAACTGGGCATTTCCGAACAGGAGGTCATTGAACGGTTGCAATCGCTGCAGTCTCGCGATGTCGTCGGCCGGGTCGGGCCGGTGTTTGAACACAGCCAGGCAGGTGCAAGCCTGCTGGCTGCAGTGGCGGCTCCGGACGACCAAATGGACATGGTAGCTGCCCGTATTAACCGTGCTCCGGGGGTGAATCACAACTACGCCCGAGAGCACGCCTACAATCTCTGGTTTGTCATGACCGCGCCGGATAACGAATTACTGGAAGAGCATCTAGACGAACTGGAACAGGAACTGAAATTGCCCATGCTGCGCCTTCCCATGGTGGAGGGTTATCACATTGACCTGGGCTTCGATATCGACTGGGACGCCTTGTCATGAGCCAACCATTTCCGGCAGATTATCTGGCCCCTGATTCCGCATCGCCAGCTTCAAGTGAAGTAAGTGCATGGGGGCTGCTGCGACTCCGGCAACAACTTGAACAGGGATTGCCACTTGCACCCAGACCCTATCTGGCACTTGCCGAGCGTACAGGTCTCACCGAGCAGGAAGTGATAAGTGCCATTACCCAGTGGCAGGAGCAGGGCCTGATAAAGCGCTTTGGGCTTGTGGTGAAACACCGCACCCTGGGCTACACCGCCAACGCCATGGTGGTCTGGAACATCCCTGATGAGCAGGTACAGGCATTGGGGAAATCCATGGCCGGCGTGCCATTTATCACCCTTTGTTACCAACGCCCGAGACGCCTCCCGGACTGGCCTTACAATCTGTTCTGTATGATTCACGGCACGAATCGCGAGCGGGTGCTGGCACAACTGGAGAGTCTGATCGCTGACCACAACCTTCAGCACATACGACATTCCGTACTGTTCAGCAATAAAGCCTACCGGCAGCGCGGAGGTCGCTATGTCAGCCACGATTGAATCCCGCCGCCAGGCCCCCGTTGCGGATCTGAGCCCGGTTGAGAAGGTTCTGATCAACCGCTTACAGCACGGTTTGCCGCTGGTGCCCCACCCTTACGCGGCAGTCGCAGAAGAACTCAATCTCAGCGAGCAACAAGTATTGAGCACGGTTAAAAACCTGCTCGCCGAGGGCGTACTGACACGCTTTGGCCCCATGTTTCACGCCGGCGAATTGGGTGGCGGCCTCACTCTGGCGGCCATGCGCATTCCCGAGGTGGATTTCGAGCGGGTTACCGAACAGGTAAACAGCTTTGATGAAGTCGCCCACAACTACCGTCGCGAGCACGACCTGAACATGTGGTTTGTACTGGCAACCGAAACCCAGGGCGCCATTGAAAATACCATCGGCGCCATTGAAGAAACCACCGGTTACCCGGTTTACAACATGCCAAAGGAGCAGGAGTTCCATGTCCACCTCCACTTCCCTGTCTGATACCGAAACACAAAACGGCTTCGCAATGACAGAGCGCGACCGCGAACTGATTCTTGCCACCCAGGCTGGCCTGCCACTGGTATCCGACCCCTGGGCTGAGCTGGGCAAGCAACTGGACATGAATGCGGCTGAGGTGCTCGCCCGCTTCCAGGCCATGCAGCAAGCCGGTGTAATACGCCGCGTTGCCGCAGTGCCCGATCACTATCGCCTGGGCTATCGCTACAACGGCATGACCGTATGGGACCTGGCTGATGATCGTATTGCAGAGCTTGGCGTCGCCATTGGTGAACTGCCGTTCGTGAGCCACTGTTATCGCCGTCCACGCCACCTGCCCTACTGGTCGTTCAACCTGTTTGCCATGGTTCACGGCACCACCCGGGAAGAGGTAGAAGATAAGGCCGCACAGATTCGTGCCGTGCTGGGCGACGCCTGCCAGCAGCACACCATTCTTTACAGCTCGGCCATCCTGAAGAAAACCGGCCTGCGGCTGCGCAAATAACGCAAGGGGAAGCACCATGTTCAGAATGACGCGCTATATAAAAAGCCTGATGACTCCGGCCCCGGTGAGAGCCATCCCCAAGCCCTCCGGCCCGGTGGTAATCTGGAACCTGATTCGCCGCTGCAACCTCACCTGCAAACACTGCTATTCAATTTCTGCAGATATTGATTTCAAGGGTGAGCTGAGCACTGATGAGGTCTATACCGTGATGGACGACCTCAAAGCTTATGGCGTTCCGGTGCTGATTCTTTCCGGCGGAGAGCCACTGATGCGGCCGGACATTTTCGAGATCTCACGTCGTGCCAAGGACATGGGCTTTTACGTGGGCCTGTCCAGCAATGGCACCCTGATTACTGAGGACAACATTCAGCAGATTGCCGACGCGGGATACGATTACGTGGGCATCAGCATTGACGGCCTGGAAGAAACCCACGACGAATTCCGCCAAAAAAAGGGCGCCTTTGCCGCCTCCATGAAAGCGGTCAAGCTGTGCAAAGATGTCGGTATTAAAGTGGGCCTGCGCTTCACCCTCACACAGGACAACGCAGTGCAAATGCCAGACATGCTTAACCTGCTGGACGAGCATGATATCGACAAGTTCTACCTCTCGCACCTGAACTACTCCGGTCGAGGCGGTCGCAACCGCAAGCGTGACGCCTGGTATGACATGACCCGGGATGCGATGAACCTGTTGTTCAACCATTGCCACGAAGAGCTGAAGCGCGGCATCGAGCGCGAATACGTGACCGGTAATAACGATGCTGATGGGCCTTTCCTGCTTCAGTGGGCCGCAGAACACTATCCGGATCAGGTGCCGGCCCTGGAGCAACGGTTGCTTAACTGGGGTGGCAACTCCTCCGGCCAGAACGTGTCCAACATCGACAACCTGGGCGTCGTCCACCCTGATACTTTCTGGTGGGACTACAACCTGGGAAACGTGCGCGAAAAGCCCTTTTCGCGAATCTGGTCAGAAGCAAATGATGAGCTAATGCAAGGCTTCCGGCAGAAACCACGGCCAGTGAAAGGCCGCTGTGCCCAGTGCCAATATCTGGCCATCTGCAACGGTAACACCCGGGTACGAGCCTACAATGTTTCCAGTGATTATTGGGAAGAAGACCCCGGCTGTTACCTCACCAACGAAGAGATTGGCGTTCTCGACATGCCCAGACGCATCGCCGCCGCGGCGATCGAAATCCCGGTCAACAATCTGTAAGGAACGCAGTATGACAGTCAGTCAGAGAAAGAAGTGTCTGGTGGAATTCCAGTTGGCGGAACAGGCCTTGCGAGCCGGTGAAGTTGCCATTGTAGGCGCAGGCCCCGGTGATCCCGGCCTGCTGACGCTCAGAGCCCTGATGCTGATCCAGCAGGCGGACGCCATCGTTTACGACCGGCTGGTGTCGCCACAGATCATGGAGCTGGTGAACCCGGGCGCCGAGCGAATCCACGTAGGCAAAGCCAGCGGCTGCCATTACGTGGCTCAGGAAGACACCAATGAACTTTTGGTTCAATTAGCGGTAAAGCAGCGTCGCGTGGTGCGGCTGAAAGGCGGAGACCCATATATTTTCGGCCGTGGCGGTGAAGAAGCCGAGTTTCTGGTGGATAACGACATCGATTTTCTGGTGGTGCCCGGCATTACCTCCGCAGCCGGCTGCGCCTCCTACTGCGGCATTCCCCTTACACACCGGGATTACGCACAAAGCGTGACCTTCATAACCGGGCACCGCAAAGCTGACCACTCCCTGGACCTGAACTGGAAAGTGCTGGCAGCGCCAGGCCAGACCTGCGTGTTTTACATGGGCCTGCATAATGCGCCCACCATAGTGCGGGAGCTGATGGCCAACGGCCTGTCCGGCGAATGCCCGGTGGCACTGGTGGAGCGTGGCACAACCCCGCAACAGCATATGGCCGTGACCACACTTGAAAATCTGGAAGAAACCATCCGCATGGAAGGCTTCCAGCCGCCTACCCTGATCATTGTGGGCGAAGTGGTGCAACTGGCAGAAAAACTCGCGCAACCGGCCCAGGCAGGCTGGAACAGTGCATTAATCGGGCCGGCTGCGGCCACGGCGACGCGACGGCCCGCATAAACGAAACAGACCTGAACACATTACCAACGCTCCAAACTGGAAACTCGATGCAACAGCCCCTGAAAATCCTGATGCTGACCGCAGGCCTGCTGGCCTCACCAATTATCGCTGCCAGCACCGATGCACAAACCGAAGCCCTGTATCAGCAGCACTGCGCAAGCTGTCACGGCAGCGACAGGCTCGGCGGCATGGGCCCGGCCTTGCTGCCGGATAACCTCTCGCGCCTGAAAAAAGACCAGGCTGAAGACGCCATTCGTAACGGTCGTCCCGCCACCCAGATGCTCGGCTTTGCCGATACTCTGAACGCCGAATCGATCACCGCCCTGGCGGAATATATCTACCAGCCGCCTGCACAAGAACCGATCTGGGGCAAAAGTGAAATTACCGCCAGCCATCTGTTACCCCACCCGGCAGGCTCACTCCCTGACAAGCCGGCTTATGACGCCGACATGATGAACCTCTTTCTGGTGGTGGAAATTGGCGACCACCACGTAACCTTGTTGGACGGCGACAGCATGGAGCCCATCCACCGCTTCGCCAGCCGCTACGCCCTGCACGGCGGCCCCAAATACAGCCCTGACGGACGCTATGTCTATTTCGGCTCACGGGATGGCTGGATTACCAAATACGACCTCTACAACCTGAAAGTCGTTGCAGAAGTCCGCGCCGGCATCAACATGCGCAACATCGCTGTCTCTGCTGATGGCGAACACGTAATGGCGGCCAATTATCTGCCCCACACGCTGGTATTGTTCGATGCGGAAAACCTCGACCTGCTGGAAATAATCCCCGTTGAAAACGACGCCAAAGAGAGCTCAAGGGTAAGCGCCGTTTATGCCGCTCCGCCCCGGAACAGCTTCATCGCCGCCCTGAAAGACATTCCGGAAGCCTGGGAAATCACTGTAGAAAACGACAAAGCCAAAGTACGCAGAATGCAAACCGACACCTGGCTTGACGACTTCTTCTTCGACCCTGGCTACGAACACCTTATCGGCGCTGCACGCGATGGCAAACACGGCCTGGTGATCAACATGGACACCGGAAAAACCACCGCCGACCTACCCCTGCCCGGCATGCCCCACCTGGGCTCCGGCATCACTTGGGACTACCAGGGCACACGGGTAATGGCCACCCCCCACTTCCGCTCGAACGCCGTTTCCATCATCGACATGGACACCTGGAAAGTGATCAAAACCCTGGAAACAGCCGGACCAGGCTTCTTCATGCGCAGCCACGAAAACTCACGCTACGCTTGGGTAGACGTTTTCTTCGGCCCCAACAAAGACAAAGTCCACGTTATCGACAAACAGACTCTGGAAATCGTAAAAACCCTCCAGCCTGCCCCAGGCAAAGTAGCCGCCCATGTTGAATTCGACCGCTACGGCAAAAAACTGCTACTGAGCATCTGGGACGAAGAAGGCGCCGTAATCGTCTACGACGCCGATACCCTGGAGGAAGAAAAACGAATCCCGATGAACAAGCCTTCGGGCAAATACAACGTGTGGAACAAAATCAACTACGAAGAAGGAACCAGTCACTGAGCCTATATCGAGTAGGTGAAAATGCCTTAATGATTTAAGTCATTTCCGTTAGCGCCTTTCTGTTAGGATAATTGACACATATTTCAACGGCACTAATACAATGACCCGCACTCTCAAACCCAACGTGTCTTCCTCTCCCTGCATGCTGGGAGAGGGCAATCCGGACATCATCCAGCAGGAGCCGGCCCCACAGTCCGTGGCCTTGCTCAACGGTCTGAGCCGTGTCTTCGGGATAAGGCTGAACGAAAAACAGGAGAATCCGGACACAAGGTTTTTGAGTGATCTGACCCGGTTGTTTCATCAACGCCGGGTGGATGCCGAAGCGCAAATGGAAAAACACGACACCCCCTGGGCCAACGTGTACCTGATCCAGCACGGCATTATGCGCCTGTTCCGTGAAGCGCCCAGTGGCAAAGTGGCGGTGCACCACTTCTTTACGGAAGGCGACATGGTCTGGCCGGTGTTCGGGCGCAGCCGCACGGTGCGCAACACGCTTTGCCTCACCGCAGTCACCCCCGCCACCGTTTGGGTTGCCGATTTTGCTGCCTTTCGATCGGCCATTCAGTCCCATGGCGAAGGCCTCTGGCCGCAGTTTGCAATGGCCCTGACCGAAGAGTTGGCGGAGCTGACCAGCATGCGAGAATTTCGCAAGCACACCATGTCGGCGAAAGAGCGTTATCAACTGCTGCGTGAAGAATATCCCGAGCTGGTAAGGCGCGTACCAGATAACCAGCTAGCCTCGTGGCTGGGCGTGGTGCCCGCAACCTTCTCCCGGCTCAAAACCGGTGCAATAAAGTACTGACAAACCGCGCACAATATCGTCACCAGCAGTCATTGCGTACAGGTGTACGCTGAAGTACCGTGTTGCCATAATCAACACGGATCCTTCCACAATGACGACATCACCAACGCCCACCCATCCGACTCACCAGCGAATAGAAGAATGGCTGAACAGCGCTACCCATGGCATCGGCGCACTGCTCAGCGTAATCGGCACCATCGCGTTGATCGTTGGCGGCAGTGCCTGCCATTTCAGCGCCATCTATTTTGGCGTGCTGCCTTACGCTGCATAATTGCAGCAGATACCGGAACGAGCTTTCGAACGCCGGCGACGAAGCCACACAAAAAGCCCTTTTCGAAAGGCTGTTGGCCAAGCACTATGAGCAGGGTAAAGCCAGGTGCAGGGCACGACCGGCGGCGCCCAATGATCGACACCTGGTAGGCACATTATTCTCAAGAACAAGGAAAGCAGCGATGACACAATCACAGGAAGCGCCTGAACAAGAGTACTCGGCTGATCAGCCGTTCAGGTATTTCATGCAGGTTCGGTACAGCGAATGTGATGCCCAACAAGTGGTTTTTAACGCCCGTTATGGGGATTATATCGATCTTGCAGCGACGGAATTTCTGCATCACCTGAGTGCAGACGATCCCTCGTCAGATAACGCTTTCGATTACCAGGTGGTTAAACTGACGATCGAGTGGAAGGCTCCTGCTCGCTATCGCGACAAGCTGGAAATATCAGTCCGCACAACTCACTTGGGCAACACGTCTTTTGCCTTGACCACGGATATCCGTAACGCGACTACTGGGGAGTTTTTGGCTACGGGGGAGATGATTGGTGTGGCTGTCCACCCCAGGACTCTCGGAAAAGTTTCCATACCTGAAGCCATAAAGTACGCCATGAAAAACGGCGGCCAAGGTCAGTCTGTTGATCATGCGGGACTTTTCACGGCCCCACAGACCATCTGACCTCAAACAGCCACAATCAGTATGCCCAAACCATAGCCAGCAGGAGAACCCAGGCGAGCAACGACGCCGCCATAACGGTATAGGTCGCGGACATGGTGAGAACGTCGTCCTGAGTGCGACCGCACACGGATCTCAGGCCTTGGTAAACCAGAGTGCACGACAGCGCCATCGCTGCCAGAACGACGATCACACTGAATGCCACGGAGGGCACGAGCAACGCCAGCGACGACAGCCACAGTGGAAGCGGTGCAATTGCGGCAAGCAGATAGGCGTTATTGTAACTGACTTCGAGTTTGTGACTTTCCGCCACCGCATGAATCAGCCACCCCATCACAAAGAACGTCAGCAGTTCTGCGAGAAAGAGAATGGTGGTAATGAAGCGCCATTCCTTACCTGCGAACCCCGCAATGAAGTCATCACCGTAATGGGTTCCGGCGTAGTAAAGCATCACGGGAGGCAAAAGCGACATGGGTACCACAATGAACCACGCGAGCATGGGTATGGACAGCTGCCTGCGTTGAAGTTCGCCCCAACCTCCATTGCTGGAAAACGGCAGTTTAAGCAAGCTTGAAACGTTCATGATGGATCTCCTTTGTCTCTGGCGGAGACATTTGCCTCACGGGACTGCGTCTGCAATATTATTATGGTTTTCATTTATTCTTTTTAGGCGCCTCACGCCAAACCGTCAATTGACCGGGATGATCTTGAACAAGTCAGACAACAGGCGTAAGCAAAAACCTCAGGCGTTTTGGCTGTTTTTCCCTGCCGCAAGCCTGCTGGCCGCGCTATCGGTTCCGCTTTCTGTGTGGGCAGTGTGGTCCGGAACCGGTTGGCCAGCGGGGCTGCTTGGTGCCGGGCATGGGCACGAATTGATTTTCGGTTTTGCGCTGGCCCTGGTGGCGGGCTACACCCTCGGCCCTCAAACTGCTGCAGTGCTTTATCCGCTGTTTGCCCTCTGGCTGGCAGCACGAGTTAGCTGGATTTTCTTTCCTGATGCTCTTCTGGCCCAGCTTCTGGGCCCTGCATTTGCCCTGCTGCTTGCCTGGCACGTGGTGCCGCGCTTCAACGCCGCAAAAAAATGGCGCAACAAAATGGTAGGCCCTCTCATTCTGTTGATCTGCCTGCTTGCCGTCGCTTTCTGGCTTTCTACGGCAGTGAGTTTGTCGCACACACCTTGGTGGCCTGGCCCATTCAAGCTCATGCATTCAGCCATCTTGGGGCTGCTGTTACTGATGACGTTTATGGGAGGGAGGGTCATTGCGCCGGCGGTCGCGGGTACATTGGAAAAGAAAGGCGTCCCACTGGAGGCACGCGTTCAGCCGCGCATCGAGGGCATGCTGATTGCTGTGTTGGGTTGCCCGGTTTTTCTGGTGGCGTTTCCCGCAACAAACACGATCACCGGCAGCCTGCTGGTGGTCGCGTCAGGGCTGATCATCCTGCGCACCCTGCGCTGGAAACTCTGGCTATGCCCGGAGCGACCGGACTTGCAGGTTTTGGCGGTGGGTTATCTCTGGCTCGCCGTTGGCGCACTTGCCACCGGTATTGCGTTGCTGCGCGGCACTGCGCTGGCCCCTTCGTTGCATCTCATTACCATCGGAGCATTGGGCACCTTATCTACCAGCGTGATGCTTCGTTTGGCCTGGCAACGAAGCCATCGCAAAGCCCCTGTTGCCGCGGAGGTCTTTCCCATCGCAGCACTGGTCCTTGGTGCTGCAACCTCTCGGTTTATGGCCGGCGAATCACCATTCAGCGAACCTGCGTTGCTATGGTTCTCGGCCAGCGTTTGGGTACTGGCCTATTTGTGGGTAGCTCTGAGGCTCTTCGTTCTCGCTAAGCATGCGAAAAACCGCAGGAAATGAGTGGCTACCTCTCCTGCGCCAATCGCCACGACGCTTACCCATTTGGTGATATTCCTTCTATATCTCGTTGAAAAACAGAGATTTAAACACCATGAACCCTTGCTTTCTGAAGGCCCTTTAATACACCCCCATCCCAACAACCTTTTCCTTGATATATGTCATGATTTAACAGGTGCTTCACTTTGCACAATGGCGTCGGGAAGCCCGGAAACCGCGCCCAACGCGGTCCAGGGCACGCTAACCGAGGAGTACTGTCATGGCTAAAACCAACGCCGACATCGAGCACTGGGATGTCGAAAGTGAAGAGTTCTGGGAACGGGAGGGCAAGCGTGTCGCCTCCCGCAACCTGTGGATATCCATTCCCAGCCTGTTAATGGGTTTTGCGGTATGGCTGATGTGGGGAATGATCACCACCCAGATGAAGAACCTGGGATTCGCCTTCAGCATTGAGCAGCTTTTCACACTCTCGGCCATTGCCGGTTTGTCAGGCGCCACGTTGCGGATCCCGGCGTCGTTCATGATCAAAATTGCAGGTGGGCGCAACACCATATTTCTGACCACCGCCCTGCTGATGATTCCTGCTGCCGGCACCGGCATTGCATTGATGAATCCGGATACGCCGTTCATCGTTTTCCAGGCTCTTGCATTGCTCTCCGGTATCGGTGGCGGCAACTTCGCCTGCTCCATGAGCAACATCAGCTCTTTCTATCCTAAAAGCAAACAGGGTTACGGCCTTGGCATGAACGCTGGCCTGGGCAACTTCGGTGTTACCACCATGCAGGTTCTGATACCACTGGTGATGACCATCGGCGTTTTCGGCGCCCTGGCCGGTGGCCCCCTGGAACTGCAGGCCCCCAGTGGCACCCTGATTGGTCGCATCGAAGCCGGCACGGACACCTGGATTCAGAACGCAGGTTTCATCTGGCTGGTTTTCCTGATTCCGCTGGCGTTCGCTGGCTGGTTCGGCATGAACAACCTGAAAGTCGTCACCCCGAACCCGGGCAGTCCGGTTTCGGCTTTCAGCAAAATTCTTGGGCTTTATGGCGTGGGCATGCTCGCGGCCATCGTCGGGGTCTGGGCACTTAGCATCATGAGCATGTGGCTGGCTCTGCCGTTGACCATCGTTCTGACTGTGGTTCTGCTGCGCCTGATCCCTGGCGACATCAAGCCCAACATCAAAAACCAGTTTGCGATCTTCAGCAACAAGCACACCTGGTCCATGACCGTGCTGTACATTCTGACCTTCGGCACCTTCATTGGCTTCTCTGCCGCTCTGCCTTTGTCCATCAGTGTTATTTTCGGCAACATGATGGACGTGGCCGCTGACGGCACCGTTACCCGAGTAGTGAATCCGGATGCACCAAGCGCTCTGACCTGGTCGTGGATCGGACCCTTGGTGGGCGCTCTGATTCGCCCTGTGGGCGGCTGGATTTCCGATAAGGTAGGTGGCTCCATTGTCACCCAGATTATCTCCGCCATCATGGTCGTCGCTTCCGTGGCCACTGGTTATGTGATGATGCTGGCCTACAACTCCACCGACCCCAACAGCCTGTTCGTGGTATTCATGATTCTGTTTGTCGTGATCTTCGCGGCCAGCGGCATCGGCAACGGCTCCACCTTCCGCAGCATTGGCTACATTTTTGACCAGCAGCAGAAAGGCCCCGTACTGGGCTGGACCAGCGCCATCGCCGCCTACGGTGCGTTCATTGCGCCCAAGTTGCTGGGGCAGCAGATTCAGGCAGGTACACCAGAAGTGGCGATGTATGGCTTCGCAGTGTTCTACGCTCTGTGTCTGGTGGTGAACTGGTGGTTCTACCTGCGCAAAGGTGCGTATATCAAGAATCCTTAAACGTTCCTCAAAGACACGCAAGTAAACAAAAAGCCCGCAGGGGGTAACTCCGGCGGGCTTTTGCTATGGGCCTTACTAAACAAGGCCGGCCTACCCGCACCAAGATTACCTGAACGTCTTAACCCCACCACCTCTACCAGAAATGCTCCTGCCTATGACCTTGTGTCTACAGCCTGTGACCGGCAGTCATACGCAGCGCAGGCTCCGCCCCACGGGCCATCCCAGCGGGCATGTAGCAACACCCATACCTCCCTGCACACCGACATGGGAGAGGCTCACACCTCATACCAGGAGCCCCGGATCGAGCCTCAACAATGGCTGCAAACATGTGGACCCACTACAAACAGACATCCAACCCATCAATACAGTCGGCGCAACCGGTACATAAGCACCCACAAAAAAGCCCCGCCGGGATCACTCCCGGCGGGGCTTGGGTTCGAGCTATATTACTTCAGCATCACGCCTTACCGAGTGCTGCCTGGCGCTTACGCTCTTCGTCTTCGATCTGAAGGTCTACAGAAGACACATTATACTCTTCAGCAAAACCGGACTCCGGCTCTTTCAGCCACATCAGGCACAACACCCAGCTGATAAAGGCGCCGCCAGCGATGATGAAGAAGAACTGGTTAGGTGTTACGAAGGTAAAGATAGTCAGATAAACCACCGCACCCACGTTACCGTAAGCGCCCGCCATACCGGAAATCTGCCCGGTCAGGCGACGCTTGATCGACGGGATAATACCGAAGGTTGCGCCTTCTGCGCCCTGCACAAAGAAGGAAGTGAATACAGTGATTGCCACAGCAATAATCAGCGGCCAACTGGAGTTGAGCAGGCCCATCAGTGCGAAACCAACCGCAATACCAAACATGTAACTGAGCATCACGAAGCGGCGGTTACCCATGCGATCGGAAACCATGCCGCCCATGGGGCGGGCAACCAGATTCACGAATGCGAAGGAAGCGGCAACCATACCTGCGGCAGCAGCGCTCAGGCTCCAGGTTTGCTCAAAAAACATCGGCAACATGGAGACCACCGCCAGTTCCGCACCAAAGTTGGCAAAGTAGGTACTGTTCAGCGCAGCAACACTGTTGAACGGATACTTGTCGTCTTCCGGAACACCTTTTTTCAGGATAGGCAGGTTCACCCGAAGAATCTGCGCTATTTGGTAGCACACGATCGCAACGATGACTACGTAGGCAATAATCGCACCGGTCACGCTCAGGTAGCCCATGTTTTCAATGCGCCATACCAGGATTGCCAGAACGCCAATCAGGGGAATGGTCCACAGAATCAGCTTTACCATATCGCCCCAGGTGCTGACCTCCAGCGCGGTCGCTTTACGCGGCTTGCGGTGAACGGTCCCTACCGGGCCGTCGGTAACAGCAAACCAGTAGTAAACGCCGTATAGCGCCATCACGATAGCGCTCTGGGCAATGGCCCAGCGCCAGCCGTCATCGCCGCCGTACATCTGCAGAGCAATGGTAGGCAGAGTCAGTGCCGCCGCTGCGGAACCGAAGTTACCCCAGCCTGCGTAGAAACCCTCGGCAAAGCCGATATCGCGGGGTTTGAACCACATGGCTGTCATGTGGATGCCCACTACAAAGCTGGCGCCGATGGAGCTGAGCACCAGTCGGCTGACCAGCAGCTGGGTCATGGTGTCGCCAAACGCGAAGGTGAGCGCCGGAATGGACATCAACACCATCAATATAGAGAACACCCGGCGCGGGCCAAAGCGGTCAAGAGCCATGCCCACAAGGATGCGCGCGGGGATCGTCAGTGCCACGTTACAGATAGCGAACAGGCGCAGGTCGTCCGGGGTCAGCCAGTCGACACTCTTGAGCATGCTGGACGCCAACGGCGCCATGTTGAACCATACGTAGAATGTGATAAAAAACGCAATCCAGGTCAGGTGCAGGGCCTTGATCTCTGGATTTTTGAAACCGAATACGTCTGCGACTTTCATTTAAGCCTCCGTGGGCTCTCAGCTCTTTCAGTGCCAGCAGCTGTTAGCAGCTGGGCAGGATAAGTAACGGGCACTGGACACGGCGCGCAAGAAACGAGCTGACCTTGCCGAACGTCATGTAATCCAGTTCGTCCACGAAGTAGTTCAGCGAACGGGCGATCAGGCCGCCGTCCACCTCTTCACTGTGGCGAGCGATAACAAGCATGCCGGGCCTGATCTTCTTCTCCGCGGCATAAAGCAGCATCTTGCGGGCATCGCCCTCCAGAAGCAGTGTTTCTGAGGCAACACCCTCTCTCTCGCAAACCACCTGTGCATCAACAAGATGCTGCTTCAACTCGGCCAGCTCCTCCTGGAACATGTCTTCGTTTCCGGCGGTGATGTCTCTCGGGTTTTCTGCTACAGCCACCAGGGCAATCTGCGGTTTCAGTTCGCGAAACATCGTAATCGTCTGGACCAGGGCCAGCTTTGCGTTCCTGGAGCCGTCGTAGGCAATCATAATTTTCATAGCAATCTCCAGTGGCGGTAATGCCACTCAAACGCAGCGCGCCAATTGATATTGGTCAGCATTAGCCCACACTCCACACCCATGCATAATTGATTAAAATCAAAAGGCACAGCAGGTACCCCACCAGTGCAATCAGGGCTGTACTCCCTCCCATAAAATCCCCGCCAACGCCTACCACCAAGCCATCCCGCTAGAGGTACCTCCATTGCCCTCACCCCAAAAAACCGGGTTTTGATATTGTTACAAAGACCATAAACACAGGTCGTTAAATGCAGACAAGGAACGCCACCACAATGATCTTGCCAACCAAACCACAGCAGCATCGAGCACTTGGCCTTTCCACACTGGCGTTCACGCTTTGCTTCGCGGTTTGGACGATTTTTTCCATTATCGGCATCCGCATTGCCGAAGATCTGGGCCTTTCGGACACTCAGCTTGGCCTGCTTATGGCCACTCCCATCCTGACCGGTTCAATCAGCCGGCTGTTCCTTGGTATCTGGACCGATCGTTACGGCGGGCGCTGGGTGTTTGGCATACTCATGCTGACCACTGCAGCCTGTGTTTACCTGCTGACCTTTGCCACTACCTATCCGATGCTTCTCGTGGGAGCCCTTGGCGTTGGCCTGGCCGGAGGCGCCTTTATCGTAGGCGTGGCCTATACCGCCGCCTGGTTTGAACCCGCCCGTCAGGGCACAGCTCTGGGCATCTTCGGCGCAGGCAATGTCGGTTCTGCTGTAACCAATTTCGGCGCGCCCTTTTTGCTGGTGGCACTGGGTTGGGAGGCTACTGCGCAGATTTATGCGTCGGTGCTGGCGGTTATGGGCGTTGTTTTTATCCTGCTGGCTAAAGAAGATCCGGTTTCTGCTGGTCGTAAAGACGACGAGCAGAAACGTTCGTTTATGGAGCAGATGGAGCCGCTGAGGGATCCACGGGTCTGGCGCTTTTCGCTTTACTACTTTTTCGTGTTCGGGGCTTTCGTGGCTATGGCGCTCTGGCTGCCACACTATCTGATTGGCGTTTACGGTCTGGACATTCGAACAGCCGGCATGATCGCCGCGCTCTACACCATTCCGGCATCACTGTTCCGGATTCTGGGGGGCTGGATGTCCGACCGCTTTGGCGCGCGGCGTGTGATGTACGGGACATTTATCGCATCGGTTATCTGCACGTTCCTGTTGAGCTATCCGCCTACGGATTACGTGGTACACGGAATAGAAGGCGACGTACGCTTCAAGCTCGAAATGAGCTTGCCAGTGTTCGTGGTGCTGATTTTTACCCTGGGATTTTTCATGTCCCTCGGTAAAGCCGCCGTATACAAACACATACCGGTCTACTACCCAATGCATGTTGGCGCTGTCGGTGGCGTGGTCGGAATGATTGGCGGGCTCGGTGGTTTTATCCTGCCACTGACATTCGGCGTTCTGAATGACTTTACCGGTATCTGGCAGAGCTGCTTTATGCTGATGTTCATCATTGCTGCCGCGGCGCTGGCGTGGATGCATTACGCCATTCGTTCAGCTGAGCGCGTCGAGTGGGCCGCGAATAAGGAGCAGACCGACTTGCCGGAACTGGCGTCACCGCAACTGTTCTACCCGCTCAACCGGAAAAAGCCGTAACCGGATATTGCTCTGCCGCTGGCAGCCCTCTCCTTGACGGGCAGCCAGCCTTCCACTCATTCGTCATGGGGAATAGGATCCGGGTTCCGGTCCCAGCCCACCAGAGCGAGGGTTGCGACTACGCCAATCAACAAGCCTATCCAGGGCTCAAAGAAAGCAAGACAGGCGCCAATCAGAACCACCGTTCCCCTTGAGGTATTGTCCCTTGGAATAGACATGGCAATATAGGCGCAGGCAAAGCCGGTGAGAACCAGCGTCAGTGACAGCGCAATGCCCAGCAGCGGCTTAAGCCCGGTCAGCAGGGGCAGCAGGAAATAAATAAACGGCAAACCCATCAGGTAATAGGACGCCAGGCCGCTGTGCAGGCTATTCATTGCCGTAGGCCCCTGCTTCCAGCGCTGCACCACGATCACATGCACACCTGTCCACACGGCTCCCTGGGTCGGGAAGAAGGGTGCAACAATTCCCATGAGCGCGTTGCGAATCGACAAGGAAAAGTGGGTACGATTGAGATTTATGTCGATGTGCTCGTCTTTACGAGTTTTCAACCCTTCCCTTAACACCTCATTGCCGGTGACAAGGTCGCCGAAAAGTATGATGTAGGCGATCAGCGCCAGGGGAATGCTTTGTATCAGCATCTCGCGGGACGGCCAGCCATTGGCCAGCGGCGAAGCTTTCGCCATGGCCTCACCCAGAGGCGGCACAATAAATCCCCACTGGATATCGAAGTTCACTTCGCCCACCAGGGGCCCGATAACCGCCGCTGCCAGAAAACCGGGCAACAGGCCCAGCGATCCCAACATAAAGAAAAACCGGTTTCGCGCTTTGAGCTTCTGCATGGGAATCGAGAAAGTGAAGATCAGGCAGATACCGCAAGCAAGCGCGGTTGCAATGGGCTGTTCAAGCAGAAAACGCTCTGCATCATCAACGAAGACCCGCTTGAGCGCAGCAATCGCGGCGCCCAGTATAATGCCAGCCTTGAGGGTATCGGGTAACCAGATGACAAAACGACGACCCAGGCCAGTAATACCGAGAACCAGAACAAGCGATGCGAAAACCAGGCTTAGCGCCGTCATTGCCTGGAATCTGCTGGCCGGGTCATCATAGCCGCCGATCACAAAGGCCAGAATCAATGGCAGCGCTGGCGTTATCCATCCGGCGGCGTAGGGTTCACCAAACACGATAACAGCTGAAGCAATCAGAGAAGCATGAATCATCGACAGGGCAACGGCTTCTTCAAAGCTCAGACCGAAGAACGCTGTCATGACCGGAATCAACGCCAGGCCCGTGGCAGCAGAAACAAAAAGCCCCTGTAAAAACTCGGGCCAGCACAACCGCGTATGGTAGAAAGGAACGCGGAACGTGAAAGGCCCCCAGCGCCACCCGGCCAACTCAGGTCTTTCTTTCATGGAATGTCACTCGTTTTTGGAATTGTTATGTGTGCTCCGATTATGGAAAAGCTTGCAGCACCAAACGAATGAATAATTCTGATCCCGCTGCATAAATCATGTTTATTGTGCCCGAGGCGCTGCTTCTGCCACTGACAGCCTCCGGGCACCATTCAAGCTATCCTATTGCAGCGCAGCCCTTTAGAATTCAGCCCTCCCCCGAATGATCTGGAGCCTTTGTCTGCCATGTTGCCCCAACTAAGCCCCACTTCCGGTTTTAACCAGCTACACCGAATTGAGTCCAGTACGCTTTTTCAGGGCGTGGTCATCACGATTATCATTCTTTCCGCTTTAACCATTGGCGCCAAGACCTATGACCTGCCGCCCCTGGTAGAGCAGTCACTGAGCGTGATGGATACCGCTATCACGCTGTTTTTCCTGATCGAGATTCTGTTCCGCTTTGCGGCCAGCCCGGCCAGACGGCGCTTCCTGATGGACGGCTGGAACCTGTTTGACACACTCGTGGTGGTTGGCAGCCTTATCCCTCTCGACAACTCTGAAGCCGTCTTGTTGGGGCGGTTGTTGCGAGTCTTCCGGGTGTTGCGTCTGGTGTCGGTGGTGCCTGAGCTGCGGTTCCTGATCAATTCTCTGCTCAAAGCCATTCCGCGCATGGGTTACATCGCGCTTCTGATGTTTATCATTTTCTATATCTATGCGGCGATGGGCTCGATGTTCTTTGCCAGCGTTGACAATGAGCTTTGGGGCGATGTCGCGATATCGATGCTGACGCTGTTCCGGGTAGCCACGTTCGAGGACTGGACCGATGTGATGTACGCGACCATGGAGCAATACCCACTAAGCTGGATTTACTACCTGACCTTTATTTTTCTGACGGCGTTTGTTTTTCTGAACATGATGATCGGGGCGATTCTGGAGGTTATGAGCGAGGAACAAAACGCTCAGCAGGCCCGGCAGGCTCACGATGAGCGCGATGAAATTACGCGCCAACTTCGAGAGGTGCAGGGCCAACTGGCCGAGCTAATAAGCTACACCAAGTCAGAACAGAACGGGTTTGGTCATCGCAAGGTGAAAGATGAATGACACCTGGAGCAAGGCCAGAACGGCTGCAACAATACGCACGGGGCGTGATACGGTGACTCTCAACGCGAACAGCCCGGCAGCGATGTAGCCCAGCAACAACACGATTTTAGCCAGAATCCAGCCTTGTTCCAGCGGGTTCCAGCCGCCAACAAATAGCAGACTGATAGCTGCGACCAGCAGTACAGTGTCGTTGGCGTGGGGAATCCAGCGCAGCGGCGTCTGGCGCCAACCAGGCCTTCCCACGGCGTCCATCAGCAGTCTCAGCGTGAACAGGATGACCGTCAGGTAGGCTGTGGACATGTGGAGAGTTTTCAGGATCACGTATGTACTCATAAATCATTCCATTGTGAATCAAAACGATAGCGGCATTGTACGCAAAGATACCACCAACCGGGTATGTTATTTCTGGCCACATGCGTTTAACATATAACTAACATATATGTATTAGCAGGAACCAACATGCAGGCTATTCCTACATCCGCTCAGGCCGATTCCGCCAGTGTCAGCCAGCTTTTCGGCTATCCATTCCGCATTTTCTTTCTGTCGATGACGCTGCTGGCGCTGCTGGTCGTTCCTCTATGGGTTTTGCAGGTAACCGGTGTCATCAACCTGCCCCTCGCTATGCCGGGGCTGTTCTGGCACCAGCACGAGATGCTGTTTGGTTTTCTGTCTGCCGCTATCGCCGGTTTTTTGCTGACCGCCGTCTGCGTATGGACTCAGACCGAGCGTACTCACGGCTTCCGGTTGGTGTTGCTGTGGGGTGTATGGCTGGTCGGGCGCCTGCTTCTGGCCTTTGGTGCTGATTTGCCGGACTGGCTGGTTCAAGGTTTTAATCTGGCTTTCCTTCCGCTGGTAATGCTGGATGCCGGATGGCGTGTCTGGCACGCAAAGCAAAAGCGTCAGCTTATGATTCTGGTGGTTCTGGGCTTGCTGTGGCTGATGCAAATAGGCTTTGTTACCCGTCTGGACATGGCCTTCAGCCACGGCGCGTTAATTATGTCTATGGCACTTATCAGTATTGTGGGTGGGCGCATCACCCCCGCGTTCACAACAGGCTGGCTGCGCCAGCATGGGCTGGATGCCGCCGCCGTAAAAACCATTCCGGCGCTGGATATGGCAACGCTCTTCTCGATGATCTTGCTTACCGCATCGCTGGTGACAGGCTGGCAAACTCTCACGGGGATTCTGGCAATCTTAGCCGGCACGCTCATGCTCGTTCGCCTGGTCAACTGGAAAGGCTGGCTTGCTCGCAAGGAACCCCTGCTGTGGGTTCTTCATCTGTCCATTCTCTGGGTGCCGGTTTCTCTGTACCTTCTCGCGGGCACGCTTTTCGCGGGTTGGCCATCCAACGCCTGGAGCCATGCGGCGGGTACCGGCGCTATCAGCTGTCTTATTCTGGGAGTCATCGCCCGAGTGACTCTTGGCCACACTGGCCGGCCTCTGGTGCTGCCAAAAGGCATGGTTATCGCGTTTGTTGCCATTCAGATGGCAGCTTTGATCCGTGTGCTTACCGCGTTTGATTTTATTCCCTGGCATCCAGGGATCGGCAGCAGCAGCCTGCTCTGGATTTTCGCCTACGGCATGTTTCTGGTGCGCTACACCAAAATACTTGCAAGCCCCAGACCTGACGGCCGCCCGGGCTGAGGGGGGGGGCAGCGCAACTTATCTCTGATGCAATTTAAAAAGGGCAGGTTCGTGGAGAGCCTGCCCTTTTTTCTATCCTGAATTCCGCCTTTTGACGAACATTTGGCACTTGCAACTACACCGCTTAAACGTTAATCATCCACTAATGGTCAATAGCGACTCGCGAAATAACAGCTAAAGTGACAATAAATCATTCTGTAACAGAGACTATGGCACTATGAACCCGGATCATTTTGACAAAGAAGACCTGATTAAGTGTGGTCATGGCAAACTTTTCCCGGGCGCCACGCGGCTGCCCATAGATGAGATGCTGATGGTTGACCGCGTCACCCACGTGGGAACCGACGACGGCCTTTACGGAAAAGGCAGCCTGGTGGCAGAGCTGGACATCAATCCGGATCTCTGGTTTTTTAAAGTTCATTTTGTCGACGACCCCGTCATGCCCGGCTGTCTCGGCCTTGATGCCATGTGGCAACTGGTAGGTTTTTACCTGGCGTGGGACGGCAGCGAGGGCAAAGGTCGCGCACTGGGCGCCGGAGAAGTGAAGTTCACCGGCCAGGTTCTGCCCACAAACAAAAAAGTGCGCTACTACCTCGACATCAAGCGCGTGATCAAACGTAAACTCACGCTAGCCATTGCCGACGGACGCATGGAAGTGGATGGCAGAGAAATCTACACGGCTAAAGACCTGCGGGTTGGCGTATTCACTTCCACCGATGATTTTTAGGAGTTAACAAGATGCGGCGTGTTGTTATCACCGGTATGGGGATTGTCTCCAGCCTTGGCACTAACCAGAAAGAAGTAACCCGCTCCCTGAAGGAGTCCATCCCAGGTATCGGCTTCAGCGAAGAAGCCCGTGACAATGGTTTGCGCAGCCATGTATGTGGCCAGATCAATCTGAATTTGCCGGACTTGATCGACCGCAAGCTTCTGCGCTTCATGTGCCCGGCTGCAGGTTACACCTATCTCGCGGCCTGCGAAGCCATTGAACAGGCTGGATTGACCAAAGAGCACCTCACAGCTAACAGCACCGGCGCCGTTTTTGGTACCGGCGGCGCATCAACTGTTGAGCTTCTCGATGCGATCGACACCCACCGCGCCAAAGGCATTCGTCGCGTTGGACCTTATCGCGTGCCCCGCACTATGGGCAGCTCAATCAACGCTACCATCGCAACGGCATTTGGCATTACTGGTATCAACTACGGCATTACCTCAGCCTGCGCCACCAGCGCACACGCTATTGGCCATGCTGCAGATCAGATTGCTCTGGGGCGTCAGGATGTCATGCTTGCCGGCGGCGGCGAGGACATCCACTGGACCCTGAGCCTGATGTTTGATGCCATGGGTGCGCTTTCAACCAAGTACAACGATACCCCTGAAAAGGCATCCCGCACCTACGACAAAGACCGTGATGGTTTTGTCATCTCCGGAGGCGGTGGCACCGTGGTGCTCGAAGCCTTGGAGCATGCCGAGGCTCGCGGTGCGAATATCATTGCGGAACTGGTTGGTTTTGGCGCTACATCAGACGGTGCCGACATGGTTGCACCCAGCGGCGAAGGCGCCATACGTTGCATGCAGCAGGCCATGAAAAACCTGGACGGCGAGATCAGCTACATTAACACCCACGGCACCAGCACACCGGCCGGCGATGTCACAGAACTGACAGCGCTGAAAACGACCTTTGGCGACAAGATACCGCCGCTAAGCTCAACCAAGCCTCTGTGCGGCCACGCTCTTGGCGCAGCCGGCGTTCATGAAGCCATCTACAGCATGATCATGCAGCGGGAAGGTTTTATAGCACCCTCAGCCAATATCGAGAACCTGGATGAAGGTGCTGAAGGTTATCCGATAGTACGCGAGCGCATGGATAACCAGAACCTGGATCTCGTTATGAGCAACAGTTTTGGCTTCGGCGGCACTAATGCAACCTTGGTGTTCAAGAAGTACTGATCAGGAAAGCCTGACAGAGCGATATTCAGCCGGCGAAGTGCCCATCCAGCGCTTGAATGCCCGGCTGAATGCGCTCAGTTCAGAAAACCCGAGCTGCTCGGCAATCTCCACCAGCGGCTTGGTTTTATCCTGCATGTAAGTCAGCGCCTGCTTACGGCGCACATCTTCCAGCAGACGGGCAAAGGTTAACCCTTCCCGCTTCAGTTTCTTGTGAAGCGTGTACCGGCTCATGTGCAACTGCGATGCCACCACTTCAACACCCACCTTGCCACGGGCAAGCTGAATACTGATCAGTGAACTCACTCTGTTACTCAGTGAAACCCGCACCACCTCTGGGCCCAGAGGCTCTAATCCCATTCTGTGATTCTCCTTATTCATGAATACTGACCCACTCAATCCGGCATACAGCGTACACATGTTAGCCGAAAATAATCAATAAGACGTTTGAGCGGGGTCAAGGGAAAGCGCAATAGCTTGCGGCAAAATAGCCAGCCACCGATTTATCCGGAGCACCCCAATGATCATCCCGGAACTGCTGGCACCCGCTGGCACTCTCGAGCACCTTGAAACCGCGTTCGCCTATGGCGCGGATGCGGTCTATGCCGGCCAGCCGCGCTACTCTCTACGGGTGCGCAATAACAGCTTCAAAGACACCGCGGCGCTGGGCGCAGGCATCCAACGCGCCCACACTCTGGGTAAACAGTTCTATCTGGTCTCGAACATAGCACCCCACAATGACAAGGTGCGCTCCTATCTGAGAGATCTGGAACCGGTGCTCGAATACAAGCCGGACGCTCTGATCATGTCAGACCCTGGCCTGATTATGCTGGTTCGGGAAAAGTGGCCAGACCAACCTATTCACCTGTCGGTTCAGGCCAACGCGGTAAACTGGGCGACGGTGGAATTCTGGCGTCGCCAGGGCATCAGCCGGGTCATTCTGTCCCGGGAGCTCGCCCTCGGTGAAATCCGGGACATCCGTGAGCGGGTTCCGCAAATGGAGCTGGAGGTGTTTGTTCACGGCGCACTGTGCATGGCCTATTCCGGGCGCTGCCTGCTCTCCGGCTATATGAATCACCGAGACGCCAACCAGGGTGCCTGCACCAATGCCTGTCGCTGGGACTACAAGGAAGTGCAGCATACCCACGACCACACCGGCGACCTGATTGCCACGTCAGACACCAGCGATGTGCATAGCTACGAGCCGAAAGAAATCCTTCTGGAGGAGCCCAACCGCCCAGGCAGCTTTATTCCCGCCTACGAGGATGAACACGGCACTTACATCATGAACTCCCGGGATCTGCGCGCAGTGCAGCACGTGGCGGAGCTGGCGGCAATGGGTGTGCACTCACTGAAAATAGAGGGGCGCACCAAAAGCACCTACTACGTGGCCCGCACCACCCAGGTGTATCGCCGCGCCATTGATGAAGCCGCAACAGGCAAGGCATTTGACATGAGCCTGATGAACGAGCTGGAAGCTTTATCCAACCGCGGGTACACCGAAGGGTTTCTGCGCCGCCACATGCCTCAGGAATACCAGACCTACGAAAGGGGCTCGTCCTATCTGGGCACACAGCAAGTGGTTGGCACTATCACCGATGATGACGGCAATTGGCTGACCATCAATGTAAAGAACAAGTTTGCACCTGGCGACCAGCTAGAACTGATCACGCCATCCGGCAATCTGTTGTTCGCGATACCGGTTATGGAAAATTTGAACGGCGTCGTTATGGATTGCGCCCCCGGCAGTGGCCACATTGTTCGCATACCCCGCCCGCCGCACACTCCCGATTCGCTGCAGCACAGCTACCTTACCCGCATTCTGCCACCCGAAGCCTGATACCCCATCAGGCCTGGAACTCCGTATAAACTCATACCCAAGCGCTCTGCGCCCGTCAGGCTTAGCCTCTGACGGGTGTATTGCGATATAATCGATTTTCCCATAATTTAATACCTGACTAATTTACTCTGGTATTGTACAATCCTGTACCAGAAGCATTAAATTAGCCTCCCGCAACCCACTCTGGTTGCCGGCAAACCAAAGGGCCTCAGAGCCCGCGAGAGAGAATACGGAGCGACGATCATGGCGACCACCGACCAAGAGGTGAACGAACTGATCAAACGGGAATACGAACACGGTTTCGTAACAGAAATCGAAGTTGATACGTTCGAGCCCGGTTTGAATGAAGACGTTATCGCCCGCCTTTCTGCCATCAAGAAAGAGCCGGAATTCATGTTGGAGTGGCGCCTCAAGGCCTATCGTCGCTGGCTTGAGATGAAAGAGCCTGACTGGGCGCACGTGGGCTACCCAAAAATCGATTACAACTCAATTTCCTACTACTCCGCTCCCAAGCGCAAAGAGGACATGCCCCAGAGTCTCGACGAAGTAGACCCCGAGCTCCTCAGGACCTACGAAAAACTGGGCATCCCTCTTCACGAGCGTGAGAAGCTCGCGGGCGTGGCCGTGGACGCGGTGTTTGATTCCGTATCCGTAGCCACCACGTTCAAAGAGCCACTGGCGAAAGCCGGTGTTATTTTCTGCTCAATCTCGGAAGCTGTCCGCGACTATCCGGAGCTGGTTCAAAAATACCTCGGTTCCGTAGTACCCCACACCGACAACTACTTTGCCGGGCTGAACGCCGCCGTATTCTCCGACGGAACCTTCGTTTATGTTCCCAAGGGCGTTCGCTGCCCCATGGAGCTATCTACCTACTTCCGCATCAACGCAGCAAATACTGGCCAGTTCGAGCGCACGCTGATCATTGCTGACGAAGGCAGCTACGTTAGCTATCTGGAAGGCTGCACCGCCCCCATGCGCGACGAAAACCAGCTGCACGCAGCGGTGGTAGAGCTGGTCGCACTGGACGACGCTCAGATCAAATACTCGACGGTACAGAACTGGTACCCGGGCGACGAGAACGGCAAAGGTGGCATCTATAACTTCGTCACCAAACGCGCGGCCTGCATCGGCAAAAACTCCAAGGTTTCCTGGACCCAGGTTGAGACGGGCTCGGCAATTACCTGGAAGTACCCAAGCTGCATCCTGCGCGGCGAAAACAGTGTCGGCGAATTCTACTCAGTAGCACTCACCCACAACTACCAGCAGGCTGATACCGGCACCAAGATGATTCATCTGGGTAAAAACACTTCCAGCACGATCATCTCAAAAGGGATTTCTGCCGGCAAAAGCTCCAACGCCTATCGCGGTCTGGTCAAGTTCGGCCCCCGCGCGGAGGGTGCGCGCAACTTCACCCAGTGCGATTCGCTGCTGATTGGCGACCGCTGCGGTGCGCACACGTTCCCGTACATCGAGAGCCTGAATAAATCCGCGATCGTGGAGCACGAGGCCACCACATCCAAGGTTAGCGATGAGCAGATGTTCCTTTGCCGCCAGCGTGGCATCGATCCGGAGCAGGCCGTTTCCATGATTGTGAACGGTTTCTGCAAAGAAGTTTTCAAGGAACTTCCTATGGAGTTTGCGGTTGAAGCCGGCAAGCTTCTTGAGGTGAGCCTCGAAGGGTCCGTCGGCTAAGGCGGCATGAACCCAAAGCATTGCATAAGCAAACAGAATTCAGACGGTTAAAATAGAGAGAAGCCTACAAATGCTGAGCATCAAAAACCTGCACGCCTCCGTTGGGGGGAAAGAGATCCTCAAGGGCATCAACCTGGAAATCAAAGCCGGGGAAGTACATGCCATCATGGGCCCGAACGGGTCAGGCAAAAGTACCCTTTCCCAGGTGCTCGCAGGGAACGACGCATTTGAAGTCACCTCAGGTGAAGTTACTCTGAACGGTGACAACCTGCTTGAGAAAGAAACCGAAGAGCGGGCGCGAGAAGGCGTGTTCCTGGCGTTTCAGTACCCCGTAGAGATTCCGGGCGTCAGTAACCTGCAGTTCATGCGCACATCTGTGAACGCCATGCGCCACCACAGGGGCGAGCCGGAAATGAACGCGGCTGAATTCATGAAGCTGGCGCGGGAAGTTTCAAAGCAGGTAGACCTGGATCCCGCATTCCTCAAGCGCGGCGTAAATGAAGGCTTCTCCGGCGGTGAGAAAAAACGTAACGAAATCATGCAGGCTCTCTTGCTGCAGCCGAAGCTGGCCATTCTGGACGAAACCGACTCGGGGCTGGACATCGACGCCCTCAAGGTAGTTTCAGACGGCGTGAATGCCTTACGCGCAAAAGACCGCGCAATCCTGATGGTGACTCACTACCAGCGCCTGCTAGATCACATCGTACCGGATTACGTGCACGTTCTGGCCGATGGCAAAATCGTGAAATCCGGTGGTCGCGAGCTGGCTCTGGAGCTGGAAGCGCGCGGCTACGCTTGGCTTGGTATCAAGGATGAAGCAACTGCAGCCAGCTCAGCCAACTAAGGAGATCGCGGAATGAAACCAGCACCAACTCTTCTTTCCACCGCGTTCCTGCACCCGGCTGGCCAAGCGCTACCTGGGCCCCTTCTCGCGTTGCGCAAGCAGCGCGGCGCTGCCTTGGTGGATATGCCTCTGCCGACGCGTAAAACCGAAAACTGGAAGTATTCCAGCAAGTACCTGAAGCTGACTGACGAAATGGCTACATCACTGCCAACCGACGGTAAGACCGGCAGCGCACTGGCCGTGCCGGGCTACAAGGTGGTTTTCATCAATGGCGTGATGGTGCCGGAAGCCAGCGAGTATCCGGATCTGAACAATATTCTTATCCAGCGCTTCGGCGACCTGTCCGATGCAGAAGCCAGCGAATTGGCTGAGCGTCTGGACACGACCCTCGACACCAAAGCCGTGCAGTTCGCAGGTCTGAACTCAGCACGCTTTGAAGACGGCTTGGTAATTCGCCTGAAGCCGGATGCCGTTCTTGATCAACCTCTGCTTATCATCCATGAGGTGACCGCAGACGCCAGCGGATCCGCCTTCCCACGCATTTTTGTGGACGCAGGTCGCAACAGCCAAATCACTTTGGTTGAAGAGTATATTTCCAGCGGCCAGGAAGCGGTTTTTGTAAATTCTGTAACCGAGTTTACCCTTGCAGAAGGTGCGAACGTTACCAACATTCGCCTGAGCATGGGCGGCGAGAACGTGCAGCACATCGGCGCCACTGGTGTAACACAGCAACGCAGCTCACGCTTTCAGAGCCACTGCGTAGGATTTGGCGGTCCCCTTCGTCGCCACGACCTGCAAGTGCGATTGGAAGGCGAAGGCGCTGAGTGCAAGCTCAACGGCGTAGTTGTGACCCAGGGCACCCAGCACTACGACAACCACACCACCATTGAGCACATAGCGGCCCATTGCGACAGTGAAGAAACTTATCGCAACATCGCGGCGGACAAGTCTCACGCTGTATTCAATGGCCGAATTCATATTCATCAGGATGCACAGAAATCCAACGCGAATATGAACAACAAAAACCTGCTGCTTTCCACCGGTGCAGAAATCGACACCAAGCCCGAGCTGGAAATCTATGCTGATGACGTAAAATGTGCCCATGGGGCAACCATCGGACAGCTCGACGAAGAGTCGCTTTTTTATCTGGTATCACGTGGCATCAGCCGCAGGGAAGCCAACGTACTGCTGACCATGGCATTCATCAACGAATTGGTAGCCCAGATCCCGGTGGACGCCGTAAAAGACACGGTACAAACCCGGCTTAATCAGTTCTTTGATCAAGCATTTCAGGAGGCCTGACCGGTATGACTGACCTGTCCGTGGTAAACACAGCGACCCTAAAGGCGTTTGATGTACAAACCATCCGCCGTGATTTCCCTATTCTCTCACAACAGGTGAACGGGAAACCGCTTGTGTATCTGGACAATGGTGCGTCGGCGCAAAAGCCACTCGCTGTTCTGGATGCCATGGACCGCTATTACCGGGAAATGCACTCCAATGTACATCGGGGCGCCCACACCCTGGGCGACCGTGCCACAGCGGCATTTGAAGGTGCCCGCGAAACAGTGCGCAGCTTTCTGAATGCACGCAGCACACAGGAAATCATCTGGACAAAGGGCACTACCGAGGCCATTAACCTGGTGGCAAATGGCCTGGCACCGAGACTTAAAGCCGGCGACGAAATTCTGGTAAGCCGCATGGAGCACCATGCCAACATCGTGCCCTGGCAGATGATCGCCGAGCGTACCGGCGCAAAAGTGGTGCCGATTCAGGTCTCGCCAGAAGGCGAGCTGGATATGGATTCGTTCACCACCCTTTTGACTGAGCGTACCCGTGTACTGGCCATCACCCATGTTTCCAACGTTCTGGGCACCATCAATCCCGTTACAGCGATGGTGAGTCAGGCCAAGGCTCGCGGCGTCATTACCCTGCTTGATGGCGCGCAGGCAGTACCCCACTTTCAGCCGGACGTGCAAACACTGGATTGCGATTTCTACGTGTTCTCGTCCCACAAGTTGTTTGGCCCAACGGGCATTGGCGTACTTTACGGCAAAGCCGCGCTACTGGAAGAAATGCCTCCGTACCAGGGCGGCGGCGAGATGATTGAACGGGTATCCTTCGAGCGCACCACCTGGAATGTCCTACCCTACAAATTTGAGGCCGGCACACCGGCTATCGCCGAAGCCGTAGGCCTGGGCGCTGCTATCGACTACCTGAGCCACCTCGACAGAGCGGCAATGGAAACGGCCGAAAATGCGCTCCTGCAGCGCGCCAACCAACTGGTTGAAACTGTCCCTGGCATGAGCATTATCGGTACTGCAGCGCACAAAGTGCCTGTAATATCTTTTAAAATCCAGGGCTTGCACCCGAGTGACATAGGGACTCTACTGGACCAGCAAGGCATCGCCATTCGTACCGGCCACCACTGCGCCATGCCGCTGATGGATTTCTACGGAGTTCCCGGTACAGCCCGGGCCTCCTTTGCGTTTTACAATACACTGGATGAGGTGGAACAATTGTTTACCGCCTTACAGAAAGTCCAGCGCCTGTTTGCCTGATGGAGGAGACACCATGACCGCAGAAGTCTTCACACCGACCGAAGGCGTCACCATGACGCCAAGTGCCGTCAAGCACGTGCGCAAGCAACTCGACAAAGCATCGAGCGCCAAAGGAATTCGGTTGGCGATCAGAAAAAGCGGATGCTCCGGCTTCAAATACGAAACCCAGTGGGTGGATGAAGCGTCGGACGACGACAGAATATTCCACATTGATGGCGTTGATGTGTTTGTGAAAGAGGAACACCTGTCCTTGGTGAATGGCATCGAGATCGACTTCGTTACCGAAGGCGTGAACTCCATGTTCCAGTTCCGCAATCCAAACGCCACCGCCGAGTGCGGGTGTGGTGAGAGCTTTACCGTAAGCTGATTCCGCCCCTCGCTGCGCCAAAAGAGGTTTAACCAGGCATGCAAGAACGTGAAGTCGTCCTGACCAAACGCGAGGTGGAAGCCCGCCTTGTTCCAACCGGAACGGAAATCATGATTCCGGTAGACAGCTTTGTAACCATCACGCAGTCACTGGGTGGCACTTTTACGGTTGCGGTTAATGGCAACCTCGCCCGCATCGAAGGCCACAACGCCGATGCTCTGGGCAAAAAACCGCTGGAAAGCAGCTTTGAGACGCCGGCAGACGGGTCCATCAACGAAAACCAGGTGTGGGAAGCCATACGCAACTGCTACGACCCGGAAATTCCGGTTAACGTGGTGGATCTGGGCCTGATCTATGAATGCCGGATCGAAAATAATACGGCTGAAGGCAACCATGTTTTCATACTGATGACTCTCACGGCTGCAGGTTGCGGCATGGGACCCGTTATTACTGAAGATGTGAAGGTCAAGGTTGAGCACGTACCCAACGTAGATAAGGTAACCGTTGAGCTTACTTTTGATCCGCCCTGGAACAACGACATGCTTACCGACGAAGCCAAACTCGAACTGGGAATGTTATAAATGCCAGCGACAGAACAGGATTTTCTGGACAACCCGCTCGGGGAAAACCCGACGCTTGAGGACGTGGTGGATAGCTTCGAGTTTCTGGACGACTGGGAAGAGCGGTACGCATTTATTATCGATCTTGGCAAACAGTTGCCGGCGTTTCCGGAAGATGCGCGAATCGAAGAGAACTATGTTCACGGTTGCCAGAGCCAGGTATGGCTGATTTCCCATTATGACGAAACCAGCGGAAAGCTCTATTTACTCATTGATTCCGATGCGCTGATCGTGCGCGGTCTTGCTGCACTGATCCTGGTTGCGCTTAATGGCAGGCCTCCCAGAGACCTGCTGGCAACGGACATCGACGAGCTGTTCGAACGATTGGACCTGTTCAATCACATATCCCCGACCCGCGGCAACGGTCTGCGCTCCATGGTCGGAAAGATCCGCGATATCGCAGCTGCTGAAGTGGCGGCCTGATCAAGCTCACCGGCCTTACGGTGAGCTACCAGATAATGGCAATGTCGTCGCGCTGAATGTTAACCTGCCCACCAACCTGGGGCATACGGCCGTTACTGAAGTCCGGATGAACATTGTTGAGCGTCACCTTCATCTGGCTGTCACTCAGCTCCGGCGTTCCTCCCAACGAATCAAAATACCGGGCACTGCGATACAGATTCAGTTCATCTCCCGGCCTTAAACCAGCTGTCGCACCTGATGCCAGCGTCACGAGTTGCCCGTCTACCCGGGTAATACGTGTCATAAAGGGCTGGCACGCAAGGGCTTCGGTTGTTGCCTGCGCCATGTCGCCGATAACACCGGCCACGGCCTCTCCGTAGTGTGTTTTCCGGAACCCTTCAGAGCCGAATCCCGCGGCACTGCCGGGGCCTGCATTCCAGTCGGCTGCGGTTTCAAAACGCTGCTGATAGACCGGCGAGCCACTGAAACCATCCAGAACCACCATATCCACCACAAAGCGACGGCGCATATCCGATGCACCGATGCCCCGCTTCATCTTATCGAGAACGGAAGAGCCCCAGGCGGCAGGATCTGCAACACCAACATCCCGGATAACGCCGGCCACTACAAATTGAACCCCCATTTCCCGCGCCACCTGAATCACATTCGTAAGGCGGTTACCGCCCTGCTGTACCGTCGGCGCATTCAGGAGGTCGGAAAACAAGTGCGTGCTGGTGGTCGAAAACACCTGAAGATTGCCGGTTTCCCGCAGGTCTTGCTGAAGCAATTGCGGCAGGATTTCGCCAGCATCATCAATACGCCCCACCCTGGCCTGATCCGGATACAGCAGTGGGAATCCGGTAACCGCTATCCGCTTCTTCAACCGCCCGGCCTCTCCGCCATCGCAACTTGCCTTCCCGGCGGAGATATCGCCACGCACTGTCACGCGAAGCAGATTGCCGCTACGGTGCTCATCAATAACTTTCACATTCCGTGCCCTGGCGCTTGAAGCCAGGCGCATTCTGGACTCTGTCAGAACACCGTTTTCCATGGTGTCGCTAGTGCTTACCTGAGCCTCATACTGCAGGGCAAGATCTCGCATGGCCGCGTTGCGCGCTTCAGCACGGGCAGAGGCAAGATCATCGTCATGGATATTGGCATGACCCACGCCCTCCAGAACAACGGCGTGAGCGCTGCTAGCCAGCATCAGCGGCATCAATGAACACCAAAGTGCCAATCGCACGCACTGCTTTATAAACCCGCGCATCGTTCCCTACCCGTTTGTTCGTTCACTTTGCCGCCCCTCCTCAATCCAGATAGTACAGAGAGTCGACGTTTCTGCTCTGCACATCACCAACACTGTCGTTGTACCGGGGCATGGGTATCGCACAAAGGTCCTGAACCTGATCAGAATCCACCTTGGCCACACAGGCACGGAAGCGTGGCTCCAGCTTTAATTCCATTACCGTCTCAATAACACCGTCGCTGTGCTCATTAACCGCGACCATTTTGGCCCCACGGATGTAGCTGTCCACGTAGGTGCGGAACACGTCATTACGAAGAACGAAATCGTTCACGGTAGCGCTGCCATAGATAACAGTGCCGTAAACCCGCTCTGCAAGGTTTCGGTATGCATCCATCTGCGATGCCCTGCGCGCCATCAGCCGTTTGCGAGTGTTCAGCCGGTCCGCACTGACATCCTCATAAGTACCGAAGCCACTGACTCGCACCGTAACAGGCTCAAACCTTACGTCTGATTGAGCGCTGTTTCCGCCGCTGTCCCGGTGGCCACCTACGGGGGCGCAGGCCGCCAGTGTAAATGCCAGAAAGGGGATTAGTATCCAGCGAATGATCATGCTTTTGTCTCCAGAGATCGTTTCAGCTAACCGTTTCCGGTATCCATGAAAGATTCGCGCCAGTTTTTCTAACACGCTGATTAAAATCGTTTTCTGGGCAAACGGAACAAAGCGGAGTGTGAAACCGGCAATAAACTGCCTCTGTTTACACATCAAAGACAAACCGTTACCGCTTATGTCATGTCCGGGTACCCATATTGCTCTAATCTTTCAAAAGTTTAGAAATCCAGCAATTCATATCTCTTTTTTTACCAAGGTACCCAAATGCACCAATATCGCCTGTCCAGACTGTTCGTTGCCCTGAGTTTATCCGTGGCCACCACTTCCGCACTTGCCAGCCCTCAGGCATTCATGTCTTCACGCTCATTCGCCATGGGTGGAACCGGCGTAGCTGTTGCTCATCCTTCTTCTGCCACCTCAGCCAACCCGGCCATGATGGCTGCTGACCACCACTCATGGTCAGATGACTTTGGCCTCGCCCTGCCATCCATCAATGTAAGGGTTGCGGATGAAGAAGAAACGATAGATCAGGTTGATGACATTCAACAGACAATTGATGAACTTGAGGCAGCAATCAACACCTCAGATACAACCGATGCCCAACAACTGGCCGGCCAGCTACGTGAGCAATTCGAAGATTTTGATAAGGACACCATGCGTGCCAATGCCGGCCTCGGTCTCGCTCTCGCCATTCCGGGAAAGACACTGTCCGTTGGTGTGTTCAGCAACGGGAACCTCACTGCTACGGTCCGGGGTGAGTACGACCAGAGCGATGACGCAAAACTTCGAGCTATCGAAAATGGAATATTGATACCGGGCGCTACCGACGATCTCCAATCGCGCGGCAGAGTTCTTGCGTCCGCAGTCGTCGAAGCAGGTCTCAGCTTTGCACATGCTTTGGAGCTAAATAACGGCAGAACTCTGCAACTGGGCATTTCACCGAAGTATGTCGAGCTGAGAACTTACCAATACACAGAAACCGTTTCCGGCTTCGAAGATGACGAATTCGACGGTGATCAGTATCAGACCAGCAAGAGTGGCTTTAACCTCGACATAGGTGCGGCTTACGCTTTTGGCGATGAAAAACAATGGAACGCCGGTGTCGCCGTTAAAAACCTGATCCCGATGGAGCTGGATTCCGCGGCAAGCCGCCCATTGCTCGGCGAGCAAGTAAGATCTCTCAAGCTCAACCCAACGGCAACCGTGGGCATCGCGCACAAGAGCCCCTACCACGTTGTTACAGCCGAAATTGACCTGACCAAAAAAGAAGCCTTCGGTTTTGAAGATGACACTCAGTGGCTTGCGCTGGGCGCCGAATTTGATGCCTGGCGCTACGCCCAGCTCCGTGCCGGTGTCCGTCATAACCTGGCCAGCAACGACGATAACGAAGGCATTGAGGAGAAAACCCAGTTTACTGCCGGCCTCGGGCTCAATCTGATGGGCGTACGTTTTGACCTCGGCGCCCTGTTCAGCAGTGCCGATGTAGGTGCGGCTCTGGAGTTGGGCACTTCTTTCTGACCCGGCTCTGAGGGTTATTTCTGGCGTCAGGCAAGCCCCACAGAATAACGGGGTTTGCCTGACCCGCCCAGGCAAAGGATAATTCCCGCACACTTCTTCGAAAGGAACCTGCCCCTTCATGCAAACCTATCTGGTTGGCGGAGCCGTACGCGATGAATTACTGGGCCTGGAAGTCGAAGACCGGGACTGGGTAGTCGTAGGCGCGACCCCGCAGCAGATGCTCGCCCGGGGCTTTACCCAGGTTGGGTCAGACTTCCCCGTATTCCTGCACCCCAAAACCCATGAGGAATACGCCCTCGCCCGCACCGAGCGCAAGCAGGGGCACGGCTATCACGGCTTCAGCGTATACAGCGCGCCGGATGTCACGCTTGAAGAAGATCTGCTGCGCAGAGATCTGACCATCAATGCCATGGCGCGCTCGGAACAAGGCGAACTGACAGACCCCTTTAATGGAAAAAAAGATCTTGAATCGCGAGAGCTGCGCCACGTATCCGAAGCTTTTAAGGAAGACCCGCTTCGGATCCTGAGAACCGCACGTTTTGCGGCGCGCTTTCAGCCTCTTGGCTTTCGCGTTTGCACAGAAACCATGACCCTGATGCACACCATGGTTACCGACGGCGAAGTGGAACATCTTGTGCCCGAACGGGTATGGCAGGAGATCCAGCGGGCCCTGCATGAAAACACCCCCTGCACCTTTTTCCATGTACTGCGAGACTGCGGCGCACTCGACGTACTGATACCCGAACTGGCATCTGAAGCCGACTTCCACGCTGCAATGAATGCCCTCAACTGCATTCACGCCAACGATGGTTCTGCAGCAGAGCGCTATGCTGCACTGCTCGGCAGGCTTGATGAGCGCACCTGCGTGGCACGATCGAAGGCGATGAAAGCGCCCAATGACTGCCAGCAACTTGCCAGGCTGGCAGCAGCGTTTACGCCAGTGATCAAGCAACTCGACCCAGTCCAGCCGAGCGCAGGCACACTTCTTGAGTTACTGGAAAAGTCCGACGTCTGGCGCCGGCCCGAGCGCTTCTCACAACTGATACAGGTGCTGGGATGCAGCCTTGACCCTGTGGACCGACAACTTCTTGAAGCACTCGAGAAAGCCGTCGTTGCCGCGTCGGACGTTGATCCTCAAACATTAATAAAGCAGGGGTTTTCCGGCAAAGAACTGGGCGAAGCAATCCGGACCGAGCGCCTGGCGCGTATAGCTCAGGCAGCTTCCTGCTCACCAACCTGAGGAAACTCCATGTCCGCGAATACACCCGTTGCCCTGATTACCGGTTCGGCGCATCGCCTTGGCGCCCGCACCGCGCAGTTACTCCACAAACAGGGCTGGAATCTGGTGATCCACTACCGGAGCCGTGACACGCAGGCCCAAAACCTCGCAGAAACCATGAACCACCAGCGCCAGAACTCTGCAATCGCGCTGCAGGCCGACCTGAGCGAACTGGCAGAGACAAAGCGCCTTGGCCATGAGGCAACGTTATACTGGGGGCGACTGGACGCGCTGGTTAACAATGCATCGGTGTTCTATCCGAACCCGACTGAGCAGGTGACTGAAGACGACTGGGACAGCATCATGCACACCAACCTGAAGGCGCCTTTCTTTCTTCTGCAAGCGTGCCTGCCTGCGCTGCGTGAGAGCTCCGGCAGTGTCGTGAACCTCATCGATATCTATAGCGAAAAGCCGCTGGAGGAACATCCACTTTACTGCGCCAGCAAGGCCGGTCTCGCCGCCCTCACCCGCTCCTGGGCCAAAGACCTGGCACCCGAAGTGCGAGTAAACGGCGTCTCCCCCGGAGCCATTCTCTGGCCAGAAGGCGACACAGCGGTTAATGCAGACTATCAGCGTAAAATTTTGGCGAAAACGCCCCTGAACCGCACTGGCACACCGGACGACATCGCCCGAACCATTATGTTTTTGCTAACCGAAGCTCCGTTTATTACCGGGCAGATTATTTCTGTGGACGGTGGGCGAAGCCTGAATATGTAAGCACCGTGATCGCGCCGAGCTTTTGCCGGCCCCGCCTTTCCGGCTACAATAGGCGCAGTTTTCCATGAGATAAGGGTAAGGCTCTGTCTGCTTTGCCTCCAGCCGCACAACATTTAAACGGAGAAACCCCATGCGTGATGTCGTCATTGTTGCCGCCCGGCGTACTGCCATCGGATCGTTTGGCGGAGGCCTTTCCAGCCTGCGTGCGGATCAGCTTGGCACTGCCGTTATCAAGGCACTGCTGGAAGAGACCGGTGTCGCCGGCGACCAGATCAATGAAGTACTGCTCGGCCAGGTGTTAACTGCAGGCTCTGGCCAGAACCCTGCCCGCCAGTCTGCCATTAATGCCGGCATTCCGGCGTCTGTGCCGGCAATGACCATCAACAAGGTGTGTGGCTCCGGGCTCAAAGCTGTGCATATGGCTGCACAGGCTATCCGCTGCGGCGATGCCGACATGATTATCGCCGGCGGACAAGAAAGCATGAGCCTGGCCCCTCACGTCCTGCCCAACAGCCGCAACGGTCAGCGCATGGGCAACTGGACCATGATCGACACGATGATTACAGACGGCCTCTGGGACGCCTTCAGCGATTACCACATGGGCGTCACGGCTGAGAACATTGTCGAGAAATACGGCATCAGCCGGGAAGAACAGGATAAGTTTGCCGCAGCGTCTCAGCAAAAAGCGGTCGCGGCGCAGGAAGCCGGGCACTTCGAGGGCGAAATCGTGCCGGTATCGATCCCCCAGCGCAAGGGTGACCCGGTCGTTATCAGCAAAGACGAAGGGCCCCGCGCCGGTGTAACCAGCGAAGGCCTGGGCAAGCTTCGCCCGGCCTTCAAGAAAGACGGCACGGTGACCGCTGGCAACGCTTCCTCGCTCAATGATGGTGCAGCGGCCGTCATGGTGTGTAGCGCAGAGAAGGCCAAAGAGCTGGGCCTGACCCCGCTGGTGACCATCAAAGCCTACGCCAACGCCGGCGTAGATCCGACCATCATGGGCACCGGCCCGATTCCCGCCAGCCAGCGCTGCCTGAAACTGGCCGGCTGGGGGGTTGACGATCTCGACCTGATTGAAGCCAACGAAGCATTTGCCGCCCAGGCCATCTCCGTCAATCGCGACCTGGGCTGGGATACCAATAAGGTTAACGTGAACGGCGGTGCCATTGCTCTGGGCCATCCCATCGGTGCGTCTGGCTGCCGTGTTCTGGTGTCGCTGCTGCATGAAATGGTGCGTCGCGATGCGAACAAAGGCCTTGCAACCCTGTGCATCGGCGGCGGCATGGGCGTCGCCTTGGCCGTGGAACGCTGAAAGCCCAATGCTGAATGTGGTGCTGTACGAGCCGGAGATACCGCCTAACACCGGCAATATCATCCGGCTTTGCGCCAACACTGGTTGCCGGCTGCATCTGATTGAGCCTCTGGGCTTTACTCTGGAAGACAAACAGATGCGGCGGGCCGGGCTGGACTACAGCGAATACGCCACAGTAAAGGTCCATAAAAGCTATCAGGCGTTCCTCGACAGCGAGCAGCCCCGGCGCCTGTTTGGCCTCACCACCAAAGGCCAGCGTTACTTCCATCAGGTTGCCTATCAGGACGATGACTACCTGATGTTCGGGCCGGAAACCCGCGGCCTGCCGGAAAGCGTGCGCGAAAGTTTAGCAGCAGGCCACTGCCTGAAAGTACCCATGTGCCCCGAGAGCCGCAGCCTGAACCTGTCGAACACCGCTGCGCTGGTGGTCTATGAAGCCTGGCGACAGCTAGGGTTCAAAGGCGCAAACCTTGAAAGTGAAGGCTCGGCATAAGCCGATACCCGCGCATCATCCTGAGGTATCACCAGCGGATAGCCCTCATCCAACTCCAGAACCCTTGCAGACAACCCATAAACCGCCGCCAGAACCGCCTCGGTGAGTACCGCCGAAGGCTGGCCTGAGATATAGCTCTGCCCCTGGTGGAGCAACATCAACCGGTCTGCAAATCTGGCTGCCAGATTCAGATCGTGGGCAACCGCCAACACTCCAAAACCTCGCTGCTTCGCCAGCCGCCGAAGCAAAGAAAATACCTGTTGTTGGTGCGCAGGATCCAGAGCCGAAGTGCACTCATCGAGCAACAGTAACACCGGGCCAGCTGTACTCCATACCTGCGCCAGTACCCGGGCCAGTTGAACCCGTTGCTGTTCACCGCCGGACAAGCCCGGCGCAAGGCGATGTCGCAGGTGGGTTATGTCCAGCAGTTCCATCAATTCCGAAAGAACAGGCATGCTTTTTGATAGCGGCTCGGGCGGGCGTCCCAGACGCACAATTTCCTCTACCGTCAGAGGGAAGTTAACCTCAACCCTTTGGGGCATAACCGCTCTGTGCCTGGCCAGATCGCGGTTCGACCAATTTGACAAAGCCCGCCCGACAAACATCACTTGCCCCGCGCCCATCTTGTGCTCGCCCGCCAACCCTTTAAGCAAAGTAGACTTGCCCGCCCCATTGGGCCCCAAAATGACGAGCATTTCGCCCGCATCCAACTGAAAACCAAGGTTGCGGACGATCGGCTTTCCGGAGAGATGAACACCCAAACCGTCGACGTGCAAAAGCATCAGGCTATCCTCGTTCTCAATAGCAGCAATAGAAAAAACGGGCCGCCTATCAACGCCATCATCAATCCTATGGGCAGTTCTGCCGGTGCAACCACAACCCGCGCCAGGCAATCAGCCCCCACCAACAGTGTTCCACCAGCAAGCGCGCTGGCCGGCAATACGATCCGGTGCCCTGCGCCCAGGGTTTGTCGCACAAGATGGGGTACAACCAACCCGACAAAACCAATCAGACCACTAACCGCCACAGCAGCACCCACGCCGAGCCCGGCGATCAGTATGGCTGCGCGCTTGGTCCAATCGGTGTTGTAGCCAAGGTGGCCGACCACCTGTTCACCTAACAGAAAGGCATCCAGCGGCCGTGCCAAAAAAGGCGCTGCACACAACGAAAGCAAAAGCCAGGGTGCGGCCATGGCAACATCATCCCAGGACGCATGACCCAGACTACCCATGGTCCAGAATGTCAGTGAGCGCAGCTCTTCATCAGAGGAATAAAACGTCAGCAAACCCGTACCTGCGCCTGCGATGGCATTGATAGCAATCCCCGCCAGCAGCAAGGTTGCCACCGATGTTTGCCCCGCTCTCCGGGCGATGCGCCAAGCCAGAAGAACCGTACCACTGCCGCCAAAAAAAGCGGCAATAGGCAGTGCCCACACGCCAGCCAGGTCGAGCCAACCTCCCAACCAAGTGCCGCCCAGCACGATAACGGCAATAGCCGCCAGGGACGCCCCTGCCGAGACACCGATAAGCCCGGGGTCTGCCAGCGGATTGCGAAACAGGCCCTGCAGAATCGCGCCCGAAACGGCCAACACTGCGCCCACCAGAAAGCCAAGAACCAAGCGAGGGAGGCGCACATCGAAAAGCACCATGCTGGCAACCTCGTCATCAAGATCACCCACCCATACCGCCAGGATATCGGCTGTAGAAAGCGGATAGGCGCCGCTGCTGACGGAAACCACAGAGACCGCAAAAGCGGCCCCGAGGATCATCAGTAAAGCCGGCCCTTTTGCCAGCCGGCCGGCACCATCAATGACCATTACGGGCAACCCGGCCCACTTTAGCCAATACACCCGCAACCTCTTCCATGGCTTGCGGCAGCCGGGGGCCAAAACCCAGCAACAGCATGCTGTCTCCTACGTAATGCCGGCCCTTCTTCCAGGCATCCAGTGCTGCCAGTTGCGGCCACTCGGCAATATCGAACTGACCGGGGCGGGATTCTGCGATAACAATGGCATCTGGCCAGGAGGCCAACAGTGCCTCACGGTTAGCAGGCTTGTAGCCGCTCACCTCATCCATTGCATTGCTCGCGCCAAGAGCTTGAAGAAGCGCATCAGCTGCAGTATCCCGGCCTGCGATCATGATTCCATGATTCCCCGCCGCCATCAGGAATAGCACCCGCACCGGCGAATTTCCCGCCACTGCACCAATGCGTTCAACTCTTTGTTGCATGTCGGCAACCATAGCCTCCGCCTGTGCGTCTTTGCCAAGAACCCGACCAATCTCACGAATACGCGCCATGGTATCCTCTGGCGAACGGGCTACTGGCAACTGGATGACTTCCACTCCAGACCGCTTAAGTCGCTCCAGCGTTTTATCTGGCGCAGCTTCAACTGTTGTCAGAAGCACATCCGGCCGCAGCGCCAGTACGCCTTCAAAAGGCAACGCACGCAAATAGCCCACTCTTGGCAGCGATCGAACTTCCGGAGGGTAGTTACTGGTGGTATCCACTCCCGCCAGGCTGCCCGCTGCCCCCAAGGCATAAACCGTTTCTGTGATGCTGCCATCGGCGCTGACAATGCGCGGCTCCGCGGCTTCCGCCAGCGTTAGGCCGAAGAAACAAGCCGCGCACACCGCAACCACAACTCTCATGCGCATAAGGTGCGCTCCAGCTTTTCAATTTCACCCTGCCAATGAGTAGATTCGGGGTTGCCTGGTTTGCGATTTCCGAACAGTGTAATCACTATCTCGCCGTCTGCGTTGTAGCCTTCCAGCGACGTAATAGTGCCATCGGTCGACGGCCTGCGAACCACAAACCAGTCTTTGATGCCATCGGTATTCGCGTGCAGATTGAAGCCTTTATCCAGCACATTAATCCACGGGCCCATGCGCTTCACATTATCTACCGTTCCGGAATAGATCTGGACAATACCCGGGTTCCCGACGAAGACCATGATCGAGCAGTTGCTGGATTTTGCCTGCTCCAGAATTCTGTCCAGCGGTGAACGGATTTCCGGGGTGGTGGCTTTCAGGCGAGTAACCCACTCAGTACCAACAAGTTCAATTGCTGTCAGGCGGTCCACTTTGTTGCGCTTGAGCATGGCGTGAAAGTGATGCACATCCTTCAGGCCGGACCAGTGCTTGCGTAGCGCTGCCACATCAATTGTGCCCGCATCTGCGCGCGGCTCCCGCGCCGGCACCTCAGTCACCTGTGGAGCCGGTAGGGTGTTGTCCAGATAGTTACCCAGCAACACATTCCAGGCGGCGGAATCTGTGGCATCCGTTTTATAGATTTTGTGCAGGGCCAAACCGTAAGCACTAAAGAACTGCAGGCTTTCGCGGATTATTTTGCCCGTGTTCTCAGTTACCAAATATCCGTGGGCCCAATGGTTCAGAAACACCCGGACATCAATGTCGCCCACCGCAAGCCCCATGGCTCCCTTACCTGCTACGGTGAATTTTCTGAATGTAGCGGTTACTTCATGCACCACCTGATCGTTGCGGGTAAGAATCATCACATCGCCCACATTATCCATTGCCGACATTAGTGCGCCAAACGCCGGTTTCAATGGCCGAACGCCGTCTTCGCGACTAAGCAGTAATTCCAGCTCACTAACACCAAGAGCTTCAGCTGCATTGCGAATTCGGAGCTTGGGCTGCTCTTCAAGCAGCCCCTGCCAGCGTTGCGCAAGTGTCATTTCCGGTTCAGTAACGAGTGCTTCCATTTCAGTTCTCCTCGCTTGTGAGAGTGACCTGTTTCCAGCGGATTTCTGGCTGACCACTGTTACCGTCGGCCCCGTAATAGTTGATAATTTGCATCGCATATATGGGGGCAGAGGCATCTTCGGAGTCACTGTCGATCAGATACACACGGAAGTTGGGCCACAGTTTGTGGGCACCCTGAAGGTTGTAGGCATACCAACTGCTGCCTGCGAACAGACCGCCGGTAGCGTCGGGGACGTAAGCATGCTCAAGAGATTCGCCTGTAGCATTATCGATTGTTGCGCTTGTGTAGGCTGACAACTCTGCCCAGGAAATCGGCCCTAGCGCCCCGCCCTGCCCCGTGCCGGATGGCCCGCTGTTGGTCTTGAGGTACCACTCCCGACCGGAATAGCCGATCAGCACATCCCAGGTATCGGAAGTGGCGCAGTCCACGGTTGCATTGGCATCGAAATCGAAACAGGCATCACCACCGTCGTAGTCAGCGGGCTCCGTGAAGCTAACCGTTGAACCCGAAAATTGGGTAGTACCCGCTGCCTGAACTTCAAATTCAAGGTTGAAGCTCTCAATACCGCTTCCGGCCCTGGTGGGGAAATCAAAATCCACGACGCGCATGCGGGCATAGCTGTCGCCCTCGCCGGAGCGAACCAGATAGCCTATGTCGGGAACCTCCGAAATAACGCCCCCGGCACCGTATGCCGACCAGCCATCCCCAAATGCATAGACCACACCATCGGACGTCCAGCTTTCCGGCACGGGAAATGAATCCGCAAGATGGTCCAGCTCGCCATCCGCTGTCGCGCCAACAAACTTGTTCAGATCCGGGTCACCGGCGACATCATAAAAATCCGCCTGTTCATCCCCCACCGCGCCCGCAACGCTGCCATTGCCGGAATCCCCCGAGTTAAGCAACACGCTGGTGCGATTGAAGGCCAGGTGCCAGTCCCCATCACTGGCAACCGTCTCTCCTGTAGCCAGGTTCAGATACCGGGTTTCAGCCATGGCATCAATCACTTGCTGACTGTAATCGCTATCCCCTTGCCCCCCTTCGTCCGTTTCTCCAGCTATCTTGTTTTCACTGCCGCCGCCACACGCAGTCATCATCAGGCCAAGAGCGGGAGCCAGATACTTCAGTTTGTGCTGATCCATGTAAGGGTTCCTTATTGTTCAATCGAGGGTGACAGTCATTGGCTGCCAAGAGTCATTGAGAAACCGGTATAGAGAAACCTACCGGCAATGGGCTGGAAGTCGTCAGGGTCGGAAAAATCACGCTGCGCATCGGTAAGATTGTCAATGCCCGCAAACAGCTTCAGCTCAGGGAGAAGCCGGTAATTGAGTTTGAAATCGACAGCGCTGTAAGCGGGGGATTTTCTGCCCAGGGAGGAATCAACATACTCAGAGCTCTGGTTACGGGCTCTTACTGACCAGGACAAGCCGTGCACGCCTGTCAGACCATCTATAGAAGCCTGTAGCTGATGTTGTGGGCGTCGGTTGAGGTCAATACCCGTTGCTACATCTTCCGTTTCGGTCCAGGTATACCCGGCAGATACGCGCCAGCCTTTGGAGATTTCCCAACCTACTGTGGACTCGACGCCCCAGGTGCGGGCCTGATCAATGTTGCTGTAGCGGTAGACCTGAACATTGTCCGTGCGTGCATCCGTTGCCTCTTGGTCTGCAGCGGTCTGAATCAGATCATCGATATCATTGAAAAAACCGTTTACATCAAACCAGATCTTCTTTTCAAAATGACCGCCAATGCCAAGCTGATAGCTAACAGACGATTCAGGTTCAAGTTCCGGGTTACCGTTAACAATGTATCCCAGCTGACTGTGATCAAAACGATAGTGGCGCTCTTTGAGGTTAGGAACACGATAGCCCGAGCCCACGCCAGCGCGAATGAAGCTGTCAAAGCCCTCTCCATCTTCAAAACCGAGACGGGCATTAATCTTCGGCGCCAGGTGATTACCGAAATCAGAATCCCGCTGCCCACGCAGGCCGCTGACGATCTCCAGGTTGTCCATTACGAACCAGGTATCCTGAGCCCAAAGTTCATAGCCCTCCCTGGAGAACTCTTCATTGCTGGCAAGCTCTGAGACACCATCCTTGTACTGTTCAAGCGTTTCACGCCTCAGATCTGCCCCAATCTGGACGCTATGCGCATCGCCCACTGCGGATTCGATATGCCCGGAAGCCTGGGAGAGTGAGATATCCGCCTCACGCCGGTCAAAGGTGCCGGCAACGGAAAACTTGGACGTATCATCGCTCAATTGCTCGTGTAGCAATGCCCAGTTCCCACGCAGCCCGTTACCGTTACCATGATCGCCAGACAGGGTGGTTCTGAGACGGCGCACATCTTCGTCTTTACCTTGATTAATGGTGCCGCCTGGAAGTGCGCTAAAGCGAGAACTGGAGCTTTCATCAAAAACCGAGCCAGTCCAGGACAGTTTATTGTTCCCGGCTGGCAACCAGTCCAGACGGACTGTGGCATCGTTGCGATCGTACTCGTCCCCTGGGCGGGCCCAGGTTTCCGGCTCCGGATCAATGCCATCAGAGTGCTGCGATGAACCGGACACCCGCACGCCCCATTGCTCATTGCCAGTAGATACCGCCGCGCGACCGCTGTAGCGGGCAGCATCCCACTTCTCGCCGGAGGGATTCTGGTCACCGTAAGTACCGGCATCTGCGGAGAACATCCCTGTGATTCCCGGCCCCACGCCACGGGTAATCACATTAACAACGCCACCCATAGCCGCACTGCCGTACTGGGCCGAAACAGCGCCTTTTACCACCTCAATCCGCTCAATATCCAGCATCGCAAGCTGGCTCACATCAATGGCCGAACCAGTTGTAGCGCTCAACGGCATGCCATCCACCAGCACCAGTACACGGTCCGCATCGATACCCTGCAACCACACTTCATACCCCGGCTTACCGTGTATTTCCCGCAACTGCAGGCCAGGTACGTTTATGAGAGCTTCTTTCAGATTCCGTGCGTGGGTTTTTTCAATCTCCCTGGCGGTAACAACTTCAGTACGCACCGGAGTATCAAGAACCGTTCGCTCGCTGCGCGTGCCGGTAACAACCAACTCATCCAGATACCCGGCGGCATACAGAGGTGCGGAGGCTACGGCCAATGCAAAGAATGTGAGCGGATACAAGCCGGTAAACAGCCAACGATAAGTGGAAGATTTCAAAACAAACCTCTTAATCATAAATGCGAATACGAGTAATTCTTATTCAAGTATTAACTTAAATCAAGATTTTTATGGATGAGATTCATTTTTATTTAAAGCGGGAGACGCGGAGGGCGATAAAACCGAAGGGCCAGAAACGAAACAGCCCGGCGCTTGCCGGGCTGTTCAGGGGTCAGATCAGAGCGAAACGGTCAGTGCGTCTTCTGCTCTTCTCCGGCTTCCCCAGCAGCCTCACTCTGCTTGCGCTGGAGCGCCTGAGCGTAGATGGCATCGAAGTTGACCGGTGCCAGCATCAATGCCGGGAAGCTGCCCTTGTTTACGACACCGTCGATGGCTTCACGGGCATAAGGGAACAGAATAGTCGGGCAGTAAGCGCCCAGCATCTGACCAAGTTGTGGTCCTTCGATGCCGGCCACGAGGAACACACCCGCCTGTTGAATTTCGACAATATAAGCGACCTTCTCGTCGATTTTCGTCGTTACTGTCAGCGACAGAACAACTTCATACTGATTGTCACTGACTTTGGTGTGAGCGGTGTTCAGGTCCAGATTCACCTGCGGCTTCCATTGCTCCTGAAACACCACCGGTGAGTTCGGGGACTCAAACGACAGATCCTTCACGTAAATACGCTGAAGGGCAAACTGGGCCTGGTTCTGGTTATCACTGCCTGCAGCGGCTTGCTGATTCTCAGCCATGTTAAGTCCTTTCCCTTTTGTAGAGTCGATAGAGTGGGCTCAAGACCCATTGTTATGATTACATCTGCCGAAACAGTCTACTGTCTGGCGGCGCTCGGTTATGTGAAACAGTGCGGCAGATCGGTGCTCAGATCAACCTCTGAAGCAGCCTCTACTTCTTCACCAGCGGCAAGTTGCTGGCTTTCCAGTCACTGACTCCGCCATTCAGTCGCACCACATTGGCGTAACCTTCGGCATTGAGCTGCTTAACCGCCATGGCGGAATGCTGTCCCATTTTATCCGCTACGATGATCTGTTTGTCTTTGTGCTTTTTCAATTCAGCAGCACGACTTTTCAGACTGTTCAGTGGAATATTCACAGAGCCGGTAATGCGGCCTTCGCCAAACTCTTTGCGATCACGGATATCAACCACTATGGCCTCATCCCGGTTGATCAGGCTAACGGCGCCCTGGGCAGAGATTTTAGCACCACCGCGCCTGGACTCCAGCACCAGAATAGCGACCAGAAAGGCCACAAACAGCGAGGCGAGAACGTAGTGGTTAACGACAAATTCAAACAACCGATCCATGAGGTTACCCTGAAAATAAGTTTGGGCGGATTATACACAGCCTGCTCGCCGGACAGAAGGTGACCATACAGGTGACGACTGTGGCCTCAAAGTGCAAAAATGGATAAGCTTCACATCGACTTCTGTAAACTTACCGCTTTTCTACTTCCGGACTGAATGATGACAGCACTGCGCAAGCCGACAGCACTGATAATTCTGGACGGCTGGGGCCATCGTGATCCCGCCGAAGACAACGCCATCAGCAACGCCAGTACACCTTTTTGGGACAAACTCTGGAAATCCAGGCCCCGAACTCTCATTAATACTTCCGGTATGTTTGTAGGGCTGCCACAGGGCCAGATGGGCAATTCAGAAGTCGGGCACATGAATCTGGGCGCCGGTCGCGTCGTTTATCAGAGCCTTACGCGCATTGACAAGGACCTCGAAGAAGGCACGTTCAATCAAAACCCGGCCCTGTGTTCCGCGATAGACAAAGCCGTGGGTAATGGCGGCGCCGTTCATCTTATGGGCCTGCTTTCGCCCGGCGGCGTTCACTGCCATGAAAATCATATGTTGGCAGCCGCTGAGCTTGCCGCCTCAAGGGGCGCAAAAGAAGTGTATATTCACGCGTTTCTTGATGGGCGTGATATGCCTCCTCGCAGCGCTCGCCCGTCCCTGGAGAAGGCTGCCGCGAAACTGAAAAGCCTTGGCGTTGGCCGGGTGGCATCCATTGTCGGTCGCTATTTCGCTATGGACAGGGATAACCGCTGGGACAGGGTTGAAGCCGCATACAACCTGATGACTCTGGGTGAATCGGAATTCACGGCCGCCGACCCCGTTTCGGGTCTGGAGCAGGCTTACGAGCGAGGTGAAAACGACGAATTCGTAAAGCCAACCCGTATCCAGAGTGCTGGTGAGCCCGCGGGCAACATTAATGATGGCGATGCAGTTCTGTTCATGAACTTCCGGGCTGATCGTGCACGGGAAATGACCCGCACGTTTGTAGGCGAGGACTTTGACGGATTTGAGCGCAAAAAACACCCCAAGCTCGCCGATTTTGTAATGCTTACAGAGTATGCTGCAGATATTGAAACGTCCTGCGCCTACCCACCTGAGACACTGGTTAACGGCTTGGGCGAGTATATGTCCAACCTTGGCAAAACCCAGTTACGCATTTCTGAAACCGAGAAGTACGCCCACGTAACCTTCTTTTTTAACGGCGGGCAGGAAACACCCTTTGCTGGCGAAGACAGAATTCTGGTGCCCTCACCCAACGTGGCCACCTACGACCTGCAGCCTGAAATGAGCGCACCGGAAGTAACCGACAAGCTGGTAGAAGCCATAAAGAGCGGCAAGTACGACCTGGTGGTTTGCAATTACGCCAACGGCGACATGGTGGGCCACACCGGTAAACTGGACGCCGCCATCAAGGCTGCGGAATGTCTTGACCAGTGCGTGCAGCGCGTGGTCGAAGCGCTGGAAGAGGTCGATGGTCAGGCACTGATAACGGCCGACCACGGCAACTGCGAGCAGATGACAGATCCGAATTCTGGCCAGGTTCATACAGCGCACACCATCGGGCCAGTTCCTCTGGTTTACACGGGCAGCCGAGCAGTAAAGCTGAGTGACGACGGCAACCTGAGCGATGTAGCACCTTCCTTGCTCGCGTTGATGGGTCTGGAACAACCGAAAGAAATGACCGGGCATAGCCTGGTCAAAATCGGTTGATTCAGAAGCAGGCCTTGCCATTGCGTCTGACGGCATTACTGGCGTTCGCACTCACGTTTTCACTGGGTGCGGTGCCGGCAGCATCCGAGCAAGAGGTTACTCCAGCCCAGATTGAAGCCCTCAAGGAACGCATAGAGGATATTGATGGCTGGCTGGCCGATGCCGAAAAGGACCGCTCCTCCCTGGAGCGGCAGCTGGCCGATGCCGAACGCAAGATCAGTCGGCTGACACGCGAGCGTCGGTCTCTGCGAGAGCAGGTCAAAAAACAGCAGCAGCGTCTTGCCGGGCTCCAGGGCGAAGAGCGGGAACTGACACAAACCCTGGAACGCCAGCGCGAAAGCCTGAAACAGCAGATCCGCACAGCATGGATGGAAGGTGACGCCTCAGCCGTAAAAGTGCTGCTCAACGAAATCAATCCGGACAACATTGCCCGGACCATGACCTACTACGAATATCTCAGCCGCGACACGGTCGGGCGCCTGGAAGCCTTCCAGAAAAGCCTGCAAGAACTGAAGGTTACTCAAGCTGCCGTTCAGAGTACCCGAGCCGAGCTTGCAAAAACCGAGGCCGGCGTTATCAAGCGCCAACAGGAACTGCAGGCCTCTCGCCAGGAGCGCCAGATAACTCTCGCGGCTCTCAACAAGGACATAAGCAACCGTCGCAGCGAGAAAGATGAACTTGAATCGGATCGTAAGCGATTGCAGAAGCTGCTTTCGGAAGTTCAACAAGCCATTGCCAGTATTCCATCGCCAAACGAGTCACAGCCCTTTCCGTCGCTCAGAAATAAACTGCCCTGGCCTGCAAAGGGCAAGGTCACAAGCCGGTTTGGCGACAAATACGCAGATGGCAAACTAAGCAGAAACGGACTGCTAATTCAGACCAGCGAAGACGCGGAAGTAAAAGCCATTCACTACGGCCGCGTTGTGTTTGCGAACTGGCTCCGGGGCTTTGGACTGATAACAATTATTGATCACGGCGATGGCTACATGACACTCTATGGCCACAGCAGCAGTCTGTTTACCAGCCCCGGCGACTGGGTTGCCGCCGGAGAGGCCATTGCTTTGGCTGGTCGCACCGGGGGCACAGAAAGCCCGGCGCTTTATTTTGAGGTGCGCCATAATGGCAAACCAGACAACCCGGGGCGCTGGCTGGGCAAATGAAGCCCGGCAGCAGGGCTGACAAACGCGCCCGCTGACGCCATACTGTCGGGAACAGGGAATTCTGCTCAGCTTTCCGCTCAACTATCGGAATAACCACGGGATATGTGAATGAAACGGGTCCAAAGCAAACTCCAAGCCTTACCTTTGCGCTCTGCCATACTTGCCGCCTGTTTCTTCACTCTTCCCGGACTGGCGTTCGCACAGGACAAACCGGCAGCGGGCTCCCAGGTTCTGGAAGGCATCCAGGATGGAGAGCGTGTTGAAATCACCCTGCCCGACCCGGAAAAACAATTGCCGCTGGACGATCTGCGCAAGTTCACCGAGGTCTTCAGTCGCATCAAAGCTGCTTACGTTGAAGAAGTAGACGACAGACAGTTACTGGAAAGCGCTATCAAAGGCATGCTCTCCGATCTGGACCCGCATTCCACTTATCTGGCACCGAAAGACTATGAAAAACTGGAAGAGAGCACTTCCGGCGAGTTTGGCGGGCTGGGGATTGAAGTGGGCATGGAGAACGGTTTTGTAAAAGTTATTGCTCCCATTGACGATACGCCCGCCGATCAGGCCGGCGTTCAGGCGGGCGATCTGATCATCAAACTTGATGAGAAACCCGTAAAAGGCATGAGTCTGGAAGAAGCTGTGCAGCTCATGCGGGGCAAGCCCGGCACCATACTTACCCTGACCATCATGCGCGACGGTGAAAGCGCACCCGTTGAGATTGACGTTGAGCGGGCTGTTATCAAGGTCACCAGTGTAAAAAGCCGCATGATCGAAAACGGCTACGGTTATGTGCGGCTGACACAGTTCCAGGCAGAGACCGGCGGACAGTTCACAAAAGCACTGAACAAGCTCAAAGCGGATCATGGCGGCGTGCTTGACGGGCTGGTGCTCGACCTTCGCAACAATCCGGGCGGGGTGCTGCAGGCAGCTGTAGCAACTGCAGACGCACTTCTGGACGAGGGGTTGATTGTTTATACAGAAGGCAGAATCCAGAGCTCTCGCCTTCGTTTCAGCGCCAAAGACGGCGATGTGATGGCAGGAACCCCCATTGTTGTCCTGATCAACGGCGGTTCCGCCTCTGCATCCGAAATCGTTGCAGGGGCTCTGCAAGACCATGAGCGGGCCGTGATCATGGGCACCCAGTCCTTTGGCAAGGGTAGCGTCCAAACGGTTATCCCGCTGGATGAAACCCACGCGATCAAAATGACAACAGCTCGCTATTACACACCCGACGGGCGCTCGATCCAGGCCACAGGCATCAAGCCGGATATTGAAGTGAAGCCCGCAGAACTGAAGGAACTGGATAGCCGCCCATTCTTTACCGAAGCCGATCTGAGCGGCCACCTGATTGGCCAGGATGAGGAAGTGGAAGGTAACAGTAAGCAGCCGACGCCGGAGAATCAGGTCGGCTCAGTAGCCGACCGAGACTACCAGCTGCACTCAGCACTGAATTTGCTGAAAGGGCTACACATTCTCAACCGCAAGGGAGCTGACACAGCACAGTGAAGGCGCTCTCTAATCTGACTCTGGTTAGCCTGGCACTGGCCGCCCTGACTAGCCTTGCCTCTGGCGGCGTCGCGGCAGATCCGGCGAAAAGTGATGTGCCCCCAACCATCGCCATCATTATTGATGATATGGGACATAACCTGCACGAGGGCGAGCGGCTTGCCAACCTGGACCAGCCACTGACCCTGGCGTTCCTGCCCTATCGCCGGCACACAGGTGTGCTTGCCCGCCTGGCGCACAGCCGCGACAAGGAGATCATGCTGCACGCGCCCATGGCCAACACCCGCAACTTTGGCCTTGGCCCTGGCGGGCTAACACCGGATATGGATGAGCAGAGCCTGACAACCACTCTGCGCCGCGCCCTGCAGTCCATTCCCTACGTACGCGGTGTGAACAACCATATGGGCAGCTTGCTGACTCAGCAGCTCAAGCCCATGGACTGGGTGATGAAAGAGCTCTACCGCTACCCGGTGTATTTTGTCGACAGCAGAACCATTGCTTCATCCATTGCAGGCGACGTTGCCGCAGCTTATCAGGTACCCACCCTGACACGGGACGTTTTTCTGGATCACGAGCAAACGGAAGAATTTGTAGACAAGCAATTCAAAGAACTGATTCGGCGGGCAAAAGAGAACGGCAGTGCGGTCGGTATAGGCCACCCACATACCGTGACCGTCGATTACCTCGAAAAACATCTGCCGCTTCTTGATGAACAAGGCATTGCCGTTGCCACGGTGAGCGGTCTCTGGGCGATACGTAACAACAACCGCAGGATGTTTGCAGAAGGGGAAAAGCAGACCATTCGGCCTGCTTTCGCTAAAAAAGACTAATCCCGGACTTCAATTCCCTGAGCTTTCATGAAGGCCTTGGCCTCTGGAATCGTGTGCTCGCCAAAGTGAAAGATAGACGCTGCCAGCACGGCATCCGCGCCACCTTTGGTTACGCCATCCGCCAGATGCTGCAGCTCACCCACACCGCCTGAAGCAATTACCGGTACAACGACCGCATCGCTGATTGCACGGGTCAGATCAAGATCAAAACCGATTTTGGTGCCGTCCCTGTCCATGCTTGTGAGCAGAAGCTCGCCGGCACCCATATCTACCATCTTACGGGCCCACTCCACAGCATCCAGACCTGTTGGCTTGCGACCGCCGTGGGTGAAGATCTCCCAGCGCAGTTCCTCACCTTCGGTACTGACTTTCTTGGCATCAATAGCCACGACAATACATTGGCTACCGAAGCGATCAGCAGCTTCACGCACAAACTCCGGGTTGAATACCGCTGCGGTGTTAATGGCCACCTTGTCTGCGCCGGCATTCAGCAGATTGCGTATATCCGCGACAGTGCGAACGCCGCCGCCGACTGTCAGCGGAATGAAGACTTCGGACGCCATGCGCTCCACGGTTTCATAGGTGGTGTCGCGGCTTTCATGGCTTGCCGTAATATCCAGAAAGGTAATCTCGTCGGCGCCCTGCTCGTTATAGCGACGGGCCACTTCCACAGGATCGCCGGCATCCCGAATATCCACAAAGTTCACGCCTTTCACAACGCGCCCTTTGTCCACATCCAGACAGGGAATAATACGCTTCGCCAGTGTCATAAGTTCTACCTTGTTCAGCCTTTCATGGAGTCACAGAACGCCTGGGCCTCTGCAACATCCAGGGTACCTTCGTAAATAGCACGGCCGGTGATAGCACCGATGATGCCCTTGTGAGCGACCGGCGCCAGCCGCTTGAGATCATCCATATTGGTTACGCCACCGGAGGCGATAACCGGAATGCCACCTTCTTCTGCCAGAGCAGCAGTGGCTTCAACGTTTACACCCTGCATCATGCCGTCGCGGTTGATGTCGGTGTAAACAATCGCTTCAACGCCATCGCTGGCAAAGCGTTTTGCCAGATCGGTCGCCATCACTTCGGAGACCTCGGCCCAGCCATCTGTGGCGACGCGGCCGTCTTTGGCATCCAGCCCCACAATAATGTGCCCGGGGAAGCGCTTGCACATTTCAGTCACGAACTCAGGTTCTTTGACCGCTTTGGTTCCGATAATAACCCACTGCACACCGGCTTTGAGATAGGCTTCGATGGTTTCCGCCGAACGGATACCGCCGCCAATCTGTATTGGCAGATCCGGGTACTTGCGTGCAATGGCTTTAACGATTTCTCCGTTAACCGGCTCGCCAGCAAACGCACCGTTCAGATCCACAAGGTGCAAGCGACGGGCACCGGCTTCCACCCAGCGAGTGGCCATATCAACCGGGTCGCCACCGAAAACGGTGGAGTCTTCCATACGGCCCTGGCGCAAGCGTACGCATCGGCCATCTTTCAGATCAATGGCGGGGATAATCAGCATGTTCCATTCCAGTCAGTAAAGTTCTTGAGAAGTTGCAGCCCTGCCCTGGCACTTTTCTCCGGGTGAAACTGCACAGCAAAAATGTTGTCCCGGGCCACCGCAGCCGCAAGATCAACGCCGTAATGGCTGCGCCCGGCGATGTCTGCGTTAGCTTCTGCCTCAGCGTAGTAACTGTGCACAAAGTAGAAGCGATCACCATCTGGAATACCCTGCCAAAGCGGGTGCTCCATGGCGTGATAAACCTCGTTCCACCCCATGTGAGGCACCTTCAGGCGCTCGCCGTTTTCTACCAGGTTCTCGCCAAAAAAACGCACTTCGGAAGGGAACAGGTTGATACAGTCAACGCCACCGTTCTCTTCGCTACGGGACATAAGCGCCTGCATGCCGACACAGATGCCGAGGAATGGCCGATCACGGGACACTTCCCGTACCAGCGTATCCACGCCCAGCCGGCGAATCTCTGCCATGCAATCACGTATGGCGCCGACGCCGGGAAGAATCACCCTGTCGGCTTCGCGGATTTTATCCGCATTGTCGGTTACCAGAACCCTGGTATCCGGGGCTACATGCTCTACCGCCTTACGGGCAGAGTGAAGGTTCCCCATGCCGTAGTCGATGATGGCAACGGTTTTCATGGTTAGTACGGTGTCCTTATGTGACTAGGAGCAGCTGAAAGCGGCTAAGAGCGGTGGTCTACAACAGGCCTTTGGTCGACGGTGTAATACCCGCCATGCGCTCATCCATTTCAATGGCAACACGCAAGGCGCGGCCGAAGGCCTTGAACACGGTTTCGATCTGATGGTGGGTATTCTTGCCCCTCAAAGTATCGATGTGCATCGTCACCAGAGCGTGGTTAATAAAACCACGGAAGAACTCTTCAAACAGGTCCACATCAAATCCGCCCACGGTGCTGCGGGTAAAGGGTACTTCCATAATCAGACCCGGGCGGCCGGAAAGATCAATCACCACGCGGGAGAGCGCTTCATCAAGGGGCACATAGGCATGACCGTAGCGGCGAATACCTGTTTTATCGCCAACCGCCTGCTTAAAGGCCTGGCCCAGGGTAATGCCCACATCTTCTACCGTGTGATGATCGTCAATGTGCAGATCACCTTTGGAAACGATGGTGAGATCGATCAAGCCATGACGGGAAATCTGCTCCATCATGTGCTCAAGGAACGGCACGCCGGTATCAAAGCTCGATTTACCGGTGCCGTCGAGATTGATTTCAACGCTGATCTGGGTTTCAAGGGTATTTCGTTCTACCCGAGCCTTACGTTCGGCCATGGGGACTCCGTAGCAAATTGAGGTGGCACAACGCCGGAAAACTTCATTCCGGGATTATACCTTTTATGCCCTCAGGAGTCCCATAGCGGGGTTAATCGGCACGATAGCCAGTCTGCCTGCAAAAAAATCAGAAAGCCTTCTTCAAATTGTTCATATACGTATCCACCAGACCGTTGAACTCGTGCTTGATAACGGGGCTGATCGCGAGTTTCAGCAAGCCGGGCAGTGGCAATGTCAGTTCGGCGCTGGTCTGGAATTTCGCGGCCGTCGCCTTGTCGCCTTTTGCCGCCAACGTCCAGGATCCACGCACCAGACCGTTACCTTCTCCTTTCACCGGCTCCCAGGTAATTTTTCCAGCCTCCTTGTCCGAAAAGTACTTGCTGGCGTATATGGACTGGATTGCGTGCTTGTCGATACCCACCTTTTCCATTTCCCAGCGGTAGATATTGTCGCCCAGATCGGTCAGTTTGTGGACTTTCGGAAAATGACTTGCAGAGCGAGGCACATCCGCCAGCAGCGCAAAAACCTCATCATAGCTACCCGGAATTTCAAGTTCCCGGTTCAGTTCAATCGACACAGTAATAGCCACAGCGAACTCCTTATTATGTTTATGCGAACCACTTTTTATCTTGAAGCGTAACAGTCGAGCCAGAAAACAATGGGTGCATTTTGGCCTAACACTACGGCATTGTCATACTCCCGCCCTGTTAATTTGTTAACCCTGCGTTATCCTTTAGCATATTCGCGCCCGGATTCGCTTTGAATCCTGAAAGCTCCCGCACCAAGAAAGGAAGCCTGAATCATGAAAGCCATACGTTATGCGCTGATCGCCATCGTTGCACTTGTTGTTCTCGCCATCGCCGCGATTGCTATTGCCATGGCCGTTATCAACCCGAACGATTACAAACCGCAAATCGAAAAAGTGGTTGAGGATAAAACCAACCTGGACCTGATTCTGGACGGCGATATCGGATGGTCTTTTATTCCACTCGGGCTTGAGCTGAATGATGTAGAAGCCACTCTGGATGGTGAACGCCTGATTGCACTGAAACAACTGGTGGCGCAAGTCGATTTCTGGTCCCTGATTGCCATGTCACCGCAGGTCAGCACTTTCGTTCTGGATGGCCTCGACGCGCGCTTGACGGTTAATGAACAGGGTGAAGGCAACTGGACTCGCATCATGCCGGAGCCAGCAGACGGTGTCGCGCAGAAGGACAAACAGGACGTTGCCAGCGAGCCAGAACAACCAGCCACCACGGAAACCGGCGACGGGCAAGGCAGCAGTGAGCCTTTGAATTTCAATGTCGAGAACGTCCAGATCAGCAATGCACAGGTACATTACAGCGACCTGCAAACCGGCCAGACGGTGACACTTGAAGATTTCACCGTAAATGCCAGCAACATTACTCTGGGCTCTGAATTCCCGCTTGAAGTTGGCTTTCGCGTAGAAACAACGCAACCACAGTTTTCTGTAGACGGGAGCATCCAGGCCCGCCTGGCGGCCAACGAAGCGCTGAACGACTTTGCCGTTTCCGGCCTGGACGCCGAATTCAAAATGAACGGCGAAGCTTTTGCCGGCAAATCGGTAACGGCTAACCTGGGCGGTTCCGCCAAAGCCAACCTGGAAAACGAAACGGCGACGCTGAGTGACTTCACCGCCAGCCTCGCAAACCTGACACTGGAAACCAATCTTGATGTTAAGGGCTTTGGCGACAAGCCAACCGTGCAAGGCAAAATAGCCATCGCCGAGTTTTCCCTCAAGGACCTGCTCGAAAACCTGGGGCAACCCGCCGTTGAAACGACTGATGAAGATGTATTGCAGGCTCTCGCGTTCTCGACCAGCATTGGCGGCGATGCGGGTAAGCCAGCGTTGTCAGATCTCGTGATCAAACTGGATGACACCACATTCAAAGGCTCCGGCAGCTATAACCTCGACAACGGCGGCATTGTATTTAATCTTCAGGGCGACAAGCTCAACGCAGATCGCTACCTGCCGCCAAAGGTTGAAGGCGAGACGGCTACGGAAAGTGCCAACGATGCTCCCGCACAGACGGCAGGAACGGCTCCGGAGGGCGACCTTCTGCCACTGGAAACCTTGCGCAGCCTGCTGCTGGATATCGATTTCGGGCTGGGCGAACTGACTGTAAGCAACCTGACCATCAACGAAATCAAAGCCAGCACAACTGCCAGCAACGGCTTGCTGAAAGTAGACGAGTTCAGCGGCAAACTTTACGAGGGCAGCTTTGGCGCCAAAGCCACCATTGACGCCCGCAGCGATACCCCGAAGTGGTCAATCAACTCCGATGTAAGCAATGTGCAGACTCTTCCAATGCTGGCTGATGTGGCGGAAGTCACCATGCTGTCTGGTGGTGCCAACCTCAAAATAAACGCCACCACCTCCGGGAACCGTATCTCGGTTCTGCGGGACAAGGCAGATGGGCAGATCAGCTTCAATCTTGCTGAAGGCCAGTTCCGTAACATGAACCTGACCCGCATGGCCTGCCAGGGTATTGCGCTGGTTAATCAGGAGCAGTTGACGACTGATGACTGGGGCGACACGACCCCGTTCAACGACATGCGCGGCACCCTGGAGATCAACGGCAACACTTTCAACAACACGAACCTGATCGCGTCGCTGGCAGGCATGAAGCTCGAAGGTAAGGGCACCGTTGATATGAAGCAGTCTCTGGTTGATTACGAACTGGGCTTGCGGATTGTTGGCGAAATTCATCGCGATAACGCCTGCCGGGTAACCGAATATGTCGAAGACGTTGTTATTCCGGTCGAGTGCCGAGGTGATTTCTCGGACGGCGCAGCCAGCCTGTGCTCCTTTGATGGCTCGCGCTTCCGCGACGCGCTGAAAGACATTGCAGCAAACGCCGCGCGGAAAAAGGCCGACGAAGAAGTGGACAAAGCCAAAGAAAAAGTTGAAGAGAAGGCTCGCGAAAAACTCGAAGAGAAGCTCGGCGAGGGTGCGGGCGACAAGGTAAAAGATGCTCTCAAAGGCCTTTTCAAGTGATAGCAGACAGGTTCGTTGAAAGCCTTCTGGAATGGTACGACCAAAACGGCAGGCATAACCTGCCGTGGCACCACAACCGCAATGCCTACCGGGTTTGGGTTTCCGAGATCATGCTTCAGCAAACCCAGGTTGCAACTGTTATCCCCTATTTCCAGGCCTTCATGGAACGCTTCCCGGATGTGCAGTCCCTTGCAAAGGCGCCGGTCGATGACGTGCTCAGCCACTGGTCCGGGCTGGGCTATTACGCCCGTGCACGCAATCTGCAAAAAGCCGCCCTATCCGTTGTGGAAGATTTTGGCGGTACTTTCCCCGACACACAGGAAGAGCTGGAAAGCCTCACCGGCATCGGCCGTTCCACCGCAGCCGCAATTGTTGCCCAGGCATACGGCAAGCGCGCAGCCATTCTTGATGGCAATGTGAAACGGGTACTGGCCCGCTATCACGCCGTTCCCGGCTGGCCCGGGCAAGCTCCCGTGCTGAAGAAGCTCTGGGAACACGCCGAGGCACATACACCGAACGAACGTGTACGGGACTATACCCAAGGCATTATGGATCTGGGCGCGATGGTATGCACGCGCAGCCGACCGGCCTGCAATGATTGCCCTCTGCAACAAGGCTGCACCGCATACGCCAGAGAAGAGACCAGCCTCTACCCCGGCTCCAAGCCTAAAAAGGCGAAACCTGAAAAAACCACCTGGATGGTCATACTGGAAGATCACGAAGGTCGCATCCTGCTGGAGCGTCGCCCGCCCAGCGGTATCTGGGGTGGCCTCTGGAGCTTACCAGAACTGGACCCGGCTTATGGTGCGGAGGAGCTCCAGGAAGCATGCGAACAGAACCTTGGGTTTGACTGCGGGGAACCGGAGCTGATCAGCAGTTTCCGCCATACGTTTTCCCATTATCACCTTCACATCCAGCCCGCCCGGTTGGATGTGACCGGACAAAATACCGTGAAGGATGATGCCCAACAGAAATGGCTACACAGGCACGAAGCACTGGCCCTTGGCCTGCCGGCGCCAATCCGCACGCTGCTCACCAATCCGGAACAAACCACCCTGCTCTGATAACTCTGTCCCAATCACCCCGCGCCCACTCGCTCAACCGGCACTATCTGTTATCATCCAGTCACTTATCTATGACAACAGGAGCGATCATGAGCCGCACCGTTTTCTGCCGCAAACACCAGAAAGAACTGGAAGGCCTGAACTTCCCGCCCATGCCCGGCGCAAAGGGCCAGGACATCTACGAGAACATTTCCAAACAGGCCTGGGAAGAATGGCAGCATCAGCAAACCATGCTGATCAATGAAAAACACCTGAGCCTGATGGACCCCAACACCCGCAAATACCTGCAGGCGCAGATGGAGCATTACTTCAACAACGAGCCTTTCGACAAAGCCGAAGGCTACGTACCGCCGGAGAAATAAGACCGGTTTGATCAAAGCCTGATCAACCCTGAAAAGATTCAGAAATTTTCCGGGCCGGCCTTGACTCACCACACCGAAACCGGTTTAATAGCGCCCCGTTGCACAGCAGTATGGCAACTTGCCCGGATAGCTCAGTTGGTAGAGCAGAGGATTGAAAATCCTCGTGTCGGTGGTTCGATTCCGCCTCCGGGCACCAATAATTCAATGACTTAGCCCGCCTTGTGCGGGTTTTGTTGTTTCTGATCTCCGCAAAGTGTCCACCACCTACTATCCTTCCCTACCCGACGACAAAAACACGCTGTCAGCTGGCAGAGTTACCTTGTAGCCGTTAGCAAAGTTCTCAACTAGCACCTTATCTCCAATTCCGTGAAACATAATCGCGACATCTTCTAGGTAACAGAATCCTTCCCGATTACTAATTGCATCAAAGCCAGCGATTACCAATCCACAGTATTCCTGTTTGATAAACAGGTTTGCAGGGACTTGAACAAGGCCAGCTTTAGTCATTGTAATAAGCACAAACGTATCAAAGCTGCCCCAAGCAACAACTGGGGCGATAAAAGCAATCGCTAAACCAGCCATCACAAAACATCTAAGCAACATCTATAAAAGCGGCGAGCTGATCGAAGAGAACACATGTTCCATTTTGGAACATATGGCCGACCACGGGCAAAGATATCGCACCAAGCATTACAACCTCGATGCCATCATTTCAGTGGGTTATCGGGTAAGCTCCATACGCGCAACCCAGTTCCGTCAATGGGCAACCCAAGTCATCAAAAACCACTTAGTTCAAGGCTACACCCTCAACCAGCGCCGCCTCACAGAGCGGGGCATTGAGTTCGAGCAAGCCGTTAATCTCCTAAGCCGCACCCTCACCAATCAAGGCCTGGTTTCTAACGACGGCGAAGCCGTTGCCCAAGTAATCAGCGATTACGCCCGCTCATGGAGCCTGTTGCAAGGCTACGACGAACAGCATTTGGCAGAGATCGGCATCAAGCAGCCCAACATGCAGCCTCTCGAACTAGATGAAGCACTGCGGGCCATTGGCGAGCTAAAGCAGACATTGATCGCGAAAAGAGAAGCAACGGAGCTGTTCGGCCAATTACGTGGCGAAGGTCTTACCTCTGCTCTTGCCACGATAGAACAGGGCTTTGGTGACGAATTCTTCTATCCAAACATCGCCACCCGCGCCGCTCATTTGCTCTACTTCGTTATCAAGAACCACCCGCTAGCCGATGGCAACAAGCGCTGTGGTTCTTTTCTGTTTTTGTGGTATCTACGCCGCAATGCAGCTCTGCTGGCTCGACCGGTAGAGCAACTTATCAACGACAATACTTTGGTTGCGCTCGCCCTTCTTGTAGCTGAAAGCCTGCCGGATCAGAAAACCCTGATGATCCGGTTGATCGAGCATTTCATCCTGTTACGAGAGACCGCAAGAGAATAGAGCACGCTTACTGATGTTGATTCGGTCTGCAGATTACAGCCAATGCTTGCGACACGACAAAGCAAAAAAGTGTCGTATTAGCGCAAGCTTTTGCTTAACAGTCGATGTAACTTCAAACTGCTATTAAAAGTAATGAGGTCATTGATCGCTTATCACTGGGTAACTTTTTCCTTTCCGTTTTTTCTCCTGTTTATAGCCTCGAAATCACTTTTCTTCTGGCGAAAAACCGAACCTCTTTACGGCTCAACGATAGCCTCACCAACATGAGCTGCGGCATTGTTACGCTGATTTTTGAGCTCCTTACCGAAGGTGGTCTATTTCTGATTTTTGCCTTTCTACCCAACAGGTTTGGCCTGGTTGAATGGAATATGGGCTCTGCGTCTATCTGCTTAGTGGCAAGCGCCAGATACGCGAAGCCACATCAACCTGTAAGCCGAATAGAAACCCTAATCGGCTCACATGCTGATCTGATAAAGCGGATTATTAGAACGGAACAAAAGCAGAGGCAGAGGCACAAACAAAGGATTTTCGTAAAACAGCCTCTCAGGCAGCCTTGCGAAAATCCTCCATCCGTACGCTCTTGTCCCGGTTGCGGCGGTATTTGCTTTTGTCTTCAACCACGCGCATCTGATACTTAGGGGTTCTGAGTTCCCGCTGCACCGCGCTGTGCTCCGTCGGTTTCGCCTTCTTTTTCGTCATCGTCATGCCTCCGTTGGCAATTGGTTTACACGCTTTGATTATAGCATCATCCAATCCTGGCCGGGGCGTAAGGAATGACACTCACTCGCCGGCGTTCCTTTTTTATTGCAGCAGTGTTGGTCAGAGCGTCGCCTGATGTAAGACCCTGCCATGCGGATACTTCTTGATTCAGCTCCTTGATTTCCACACACTTGCAGACCAGCCCTCAAGCGAAAAACTGCTTTTATGCTCTACAAATTATTGCCTGGTCTGCTTTGGCTGCAGGGATACACGGCTCATACGCTAAGACAGGATGTGGTATCGGGCCTTGTCATTGGCGTTATGCTGATCCCGCAAAGCATGGGCTATGCGGTGCTCGCGGGGCTGCCACCTGAGTTCGGGCTTTACGCCTCGATTTTTCCACCGCTTCTATACGCGTTGCTGGGAACGTCCAACAAGATTTCGGTTGGGCCGGTAGCGCTGGATGCCATTCTCATTCTTTCTGGCCTCAGCGTGCTGGCCAAGCCTGGCTCGGATCAATACCTTCAACTTTCGATTGAGCTGACTCTGCTGGTGGGCTTGATACAGTTTCTGTTCGGGCTGTTACGGTTCGGGTTTATCGTCAACTTCCTCTCCTACCCGGTTGTTGTTGGCTACACCTCCGCCGCGGCCATTATTATCATCGGAAGTCAGCTCCAGAGCCTGACAGGCGTCCATTTGGATAGCGCCAATGTATTGGATCTTTCCTGGCAGCTGCTGATGCACATAAACGATTGGCACGTCGTTACGGTGGGGATCGCGGTGACAAGCCTGCTGTTTATCTTTTTCTGCAAACGGCACCTGCCGAAGCTGCCTAACGCTCTGATTCTGCTTGTTGGTACCATGCTGCTATCGGGGCTGTTCCAGGCCGGGCAAGCTGTCGTAGAGGTTATCGACTCGGTACCACGTGGTTTTCCGGCGCTGCAGATGCCGTTTATCGACTTCGCGAGACTAGGTGATTTGTTGCCCGTGGCGTTTACCGTGGCCCTCATGGGGTTCGTGGGCACCATGTCGATATGCAAATCGCAGGAGTCGCCGAAGGACAAGCGCAGCGTACAGCCGAACCAGGAGCTGATAGCGCTTGGCCTGGCCAACGCCCTTGGCGCCATGTTCCGGAGCTTTCCGGTTTCTGCCAGCTTTTCACGCAGCGCCGCGCTGCGCGAGGCCGGCGCGCTGACGCAGGTTTCAGGCGTTGTTTCCTCAGCCCTGATTGCCATTACTGTTGTCTTTCTTACACCTCTGTTTACTGACTTCCCTCTACCCAAAGCGGTTTTGTCCGCAATCATCGTGATGTCGGTATTGGGACTGTTCAAGTACAGGGAGATGAAGATCTTGTTCCGGCAAGACAGAAAGGAGTTTCTGATCTTGCTGGTTACCTTCGTGATCACATTGATGCTTGGTGTTCAGCAGGGATTATTGGTGGGTGTTGCGGTATCACTGATGCTGGTTATTTATAACAGCACTACACCGCACATGACTGAGCTCGGCAAAATCGACGGAGAAGACCTTTATCGAAATATTCACCGCTTCGAAAGCATAAGTGTGCGTAAGGACCTTCTGATCTTCCGCTTCGATGCACCGCTGTATTTCGCGAACAAGGATTTTTTCAAATCGCGATTGTACAGCATGATGAAACGACGCCCCGAGGGTGCCCTGAAAGCCGTCATCATGGACGCGCAAGCTGTAAGCAGTATCGACAGTACCTCACTGATCATGCTTGAAAGCGTGATAGAAAACCTGCGGGAACAGGGTATCCAGTTATATCTGGTCAGCCTTATAGGCCCCGTTCGCGATACCCTCACACACTCTGCGGCTCTGCGCGAGTATGTGCTGGATGAGCATATGTTTCCTCAGATAACGGATGCAGTGCTGTACATTGACCAAGGTATCAGTTCGCGTGCCGCGATCGCCAGGCAGAGCAACGCGGCAAAAACCCGGAGAGGTTAGACTAAGCTCCGTTCGCCCCCTCTACCGCACCCGGCCCACCCGCAGCCAGTATTGCAGCGCCGTATATACAGGCCGCCATAACCAGCACAATAGGCATAAGAGCGCCACCAGCCAGAGTTGTCGAGAGCGCACTTATAGCACCTGCAATAGTGAACTGAGCCGCCCCGAGCATAGCGGCAGCGGTACCACCGAGGTGGGGAAAGAACTCTAGCGCGTTGGCCATGTTATTGGGAATGATGGCGCCCATGAATCCGACGGACAGAATAATGCAGGCAGCGATAACCCAGTATGGTGCTCCGGCCCAGGCACTAACCACCAGCGCGGTAACGGCTATGGCCTGGAGGAATACGCATGCTCGCAGTATCCGCACAGATTCGTAGCGGTTAAGCAGACGCCGATTGAGCAGGTTCAGGCTGGCCATGGCCACTATATTGGCAGCAAACAGCGCCGAGAAGGTGGCGTTTGATAGCTGAAACCACTCCTGATAGATAAACGATGCGTGTGTGATAAACACCAGCATGGCGCTGAAGCATAAGGCCTGCAGCCCGACAAACCTCATGGTTACGCGGTGCCGGAGCACAAACGCATAGTTGGTAATCAGCGTAGACACCGGAGTCGTGTCTTTTTGCCTGGACGGCAACCGGCGAAACAGAACAAAGTGCAGAACGATTGCCAGCAGCGCTCCATAGCCCGCCAGCATCAGGAAGATTGCGTGCCACTCGCTGAAGTAAAGCAACATGGAGCCAATTGACGGGGCTGCTGCCGGCGCTATAAACATCACAAGGCCAATAAGCCCGAACAGGCGAGCAGCATCCTGCCCGTTGGTCTGGTCACGAACGATAGCGGGCACGGATACCGCACAGAAGGCTCCACCAATCCCCTGCACAATCCGCCAGCCCAGCATCTCCGGGAGTGTTTGTGCCTGAGCAATCATAAACGCAGCAAAGGAAAATACCGCTAACCCGGTAAACAGGATCTGCTGCCGCCCGTAGCGATCTGACAAAGGCCCGCCCAGCAATTGAGCAAGTCCCAGGGCGCCGACATAGGCACTCAGCGTTAGCCCTACACCTCCGGGACCCAGGCCCAGCTCATCGGCAATTTCCGGAAACGCTGGCAAGTAGGCGTCAAGCGCCAACGGCCCCAGGGCAACGGTCATGCCCAGAAGAATGGCTAGCTGAAGATGCGATAAGGGTGTCGTTTTCAAACCGGCATCCAGATAAGAGTAACCAGACAGAACATGAAAAACCTTATATCATTAGGGTGCTCATCACACGGCAGTCTACATCATCAGCGCAAAATACACTCACGGCTTAGTGATTGACTGAGTTTGCGCCGTTTGCGGCGCAGGTTATTCCCTTTGCTATTGCCATAGCCTGACCGGAGCTGAGACTGAACCTGCGCCAGTTTGCGCCGGTAGCTGGTGCAGGTTTTGTTCTGCTTTGCAGCTGCTTTTGCTTTGGACTTACTTCGCGTTGAATCACGCTTGCGGTCAGATACGAGCATACTCTGCACCTGCTCGCGTATCTCGGAAACACGCCGGTGTTGACCAAGATTATCCGCCATTGGCACGGTAACCGGGGCGGCGACTTCAACGGGCCGGTGGTTTTTATCGGGTGGCGGAGTGTCGGTGAAATGAACGACTCCGCTGGGGTCTGTCCAGGTGTAGATTCCGGCAGTAGCCGACGAGGCGAATATTAATAAAAAAACTGCAGTTGCCATAATCCCTGGCATGACTTCCCACTCCCTGTGGTGACGTTAATTGCCAGGGCAGTATAACGATTACCACCGGGAGTGTAAGGCGAGCTTGTGCTTCCGTTTACTGATCGAGCAGTTCAATCCAGTGCTGAACTGGCACTTGGGCTTTTGTTTCAAGGTGCATCTGGCACCCGACGTTGGCCGTTACGATACGATCAGGATTATCCACGGTTAATGCGTTGAGCTTGTTACTCAGCAGTTTCTGACTGAGTTCTGGCTGCAACACCGAATAGGTACCTGCCGAACCACAACACAGATGCTTTTCTTTGGTGACAGCCAGATTGATGCCTGCTTTGGTGAGTACCTGCTCCACGATGCCGTTCTGCTTCATGGCGTGCTGCAATGTGCAGGGGCAATGAAACGCCACTTTGCCAGGGTTGTTTTGCACCTTCAGGTTTTCAAGATCCTGCGCCAGCAAGAACCCGCCAAGGTCCGTGCACAACTGGCTGACTTTTTCAGCCTTCGCGGCATACATCGGGTCGTCTCTCAACAGGTGACCGTAGTCCTGCACCATGGCTCCACAGCCAGATGCCGTCGTCACCACAGCCTCCGCGCCAGACTCGATAGCCGGCCACCAGGCATCAATATTCTGGCGCATGCGATCGAGGCCTTTTTCGTGCTCTGAGAGATGGTAATTCACCGCGCCACAGCACCCGGCTTCCGGAGCTTCAACCATGGTAATTCCGAGCTTGTCCAAAACACGAGCCGCCGCCGCGTTGGTGTTCGGTGTCGCTGACGGCTGAACACAACCGGCCAGCGCCAGAACAATCCGGTTATGACTGGCGGCGGGCCAGGGGCTGGCCTTCTTTTTGGGCGGCACTTTGGCCCGCAGCTTGCCGGGCAAGATGGGGGCGAACGTCTGCCCGAGGCGCAGCAAGAATCCGAACAACACCCGGTTGGGCAGAACCCTCGCCAGCGCCCAGCGCATCCATTTGTCTTTCGGCGCACGGGGTAGCTCTTTGTCAATAAGGCCCCGGCTGATATCCACCAAACGACCGTACTGAACGCCAGAAGGACAGGTAGTTTCGCAACTACGGCAGGTGAGGCAACGATCGAGGTGTTCACGGGTTTTCTCGGTAACTTCGGCGCCTTCAAGGAACATTTTCATGAGGTAGATGCGGCCACGTGGGCCGTCTCGCTCGTCGTTCAGTTCCTGGTAGGTCGGGCAGGTTGCGGTGCAGAAACCACAGTGGACGCAGGCCCGCAGGATGGCTTCCGCTTCCTGTCCTTCCGTTGTGTTGGCAAATTGTTGAACCAGGTTTGTTTGCATGTTTTACCTGCTTTGAACTTACAACCAGCTGTAAAGGCGGCCGGGGTTAAATATTCCATCGGGGTCGAACGAGTTTTTCACTCGGCGCTGGATTGCTTTAAGCGCATTGGGTTGGCTGTGCATTACCTCACCGCTGCGATCGCCGCCCCGGAACAGGCTTACTTGTCCGCCAGCCGCACGTGCTAAAGGCTCCATATCGCCTAGCTCTCCTGCACCCCGGAACCAGCGCTGGGAGCCGGCCCAGTCGATGAACCATTTGCCCTCCATGGCGGGATTCGCAGCCGTGGAGTTCACGGAGAAGCGCCACAGTGGTGAATCGTCGTTGGCGAAGAATTCGTGTTGCATGTCCTGCACAGAGCGCCAGAAAGCCTGACCATTACCCATAACCTCACCGCTCCATTTTGCAGCGGTTGCTTCTACCGCCGATTTGGCACCGGAGAGGCGAAGGTAAACCTTGCCGTCGACCCAGCAGGCGGCGGTAATGGGTTTGGGTTCTGCGGCGCGGCTATTCATGTAGTGCAGCACTTCATCGATTGTCATGTCCTGCACCAGAGTCAGGCTCGCGGCCGGGCCGGGCATCACTTTCATGCTGATTTCGGTAATGACCCCCAAGGTGCCGAGGGCCCCAGCCTGAAGCCGGGAAACATCGTAACCGGCTACGTTTTTCATCACTTCACCGCCAAACCGAAGCTGCTCACCTTTACCATTAAGCAGGCGGATGCCAAGGACCTGATCCCGCACCGATCCGGCCCAGGGCCTGGCGGGGCCAGAGAGATTGCAGGCCAGTGTGCCGCCAATTGTCGAGTCTGGGCCAAAATGAGGCGGCTCACAGTGCATCGCCTGGCCTTGTTCGGCAAGCGCGGCTTCTATGTCACTCAGAGGCGTTCCTGCGCGAACCGTCATCACCAACTCAACAGGGTGATAATCCACGATTCCGGTATGCCCGCCTACGTTCAGAGTGCCGGCATCCGGGCTTGGCTCCCGACCCATAAAGGCTTTGGTACCGCCACCGACAATGTTGAGCTTCTCCCCGCCTGAGCGGGCCTGGAGCACTTGCTCCTGTAGTTGTTGCGAGATATCAGCCATGGGCGGCTTCCGTATGTTCATGCTTGTGTTGTTTGTACTCGAGCGAGCGGTATTCCTGGCAAAACTTCAGCGCGGGTACGCCTTTACCGGGGTTGAGAATGCCCGCCGGATCAAAGGCCGCTTTCACATCGTGAAACTGCTCCAACTCCTGATCACTGAACTGAATCGCCATCTGCCGAATCTTTTCCACGCCCACACCGTGCTCACCGGTAATGCAGCCTCCAACGTCCACGCACATTTTCAGGATGCTGGCCCCAAAGGCCTCTGTGCGCTCGAATTCTCCGGGTACGTTTGCATCAAACAAAATCAGCGGATGCAGATTGCCATCGCCGGCATGAAACACGTTAGCGACACGCAGGCCGAACTCTTCTGACATCTTTTCCATTTCTGCCAATACAAAAGCAATATGACGACGTGGAATCGTACCGTCCATGCAGTAGTAATCCGGGGAAATGCGGCCAACAGCCGGGAACGCGGACTTCCGGCCCAACCAGAGCAGCGCCCGTTCCTGTTCACTTTGTGAGGTGCGAACCGACGTGGCACCCAGTTTGCGAAAAACCGCCTCGGCCTCGGCAATATGCTCGTGCACCTCCTCTTCGGTGCCGTCCACTTCGCAAAGAAGGAGTGCTTTTGCTTCGCGAGGGTAGCGGGCACCGGCAAAGTCGTCGGCGGCCACAATAGCGTAGCCGTCCATCATCTCCAGACCGGCAGGGATAATGCCATGGGAAATAATGCCGCCAACCGCATCACCAGCCTTCTGTACGCTATCAAAACCCGCCATCACCACCTGCGCGACTTCCGGCTTGGGCAGAAGTCTTATCTTCACTTCCGTTACTATCCCAAGCAGGCCTTCCGACCCGGTCAGCAGGGCGAGAAGGTCCATGCCGCAGCCGTCCAGCCCATCGCTTCCAACCGTCACCACATCGCCCTCTGCGGTCACCATCTCCACACTGAGAATGTTGTGCACCGTCAGGCCGTATTTCAGGCAGTGAACACCACCCGAGTTTTCCGCCACGTTGCCACCAATGGTGCAGGCAATCTGCGACGAAGGATCGGGGCCGTAATAGAGGCCGTATTGCGCCGCCTCTTCGCTGATCGCGAGATTGCGAACACCCGGCTGCAAGTTGGCTGTTCTTGCCAGTGGGTCAATGTGCAGAATGCGGTTGAACTTCGCCAGCGAGAGCACCACGCCTTCTTTATTGGGCATGGCGCCCGCGCTGAGGCCTGTTCCCGCCCCCCGGGCAACGACCGGAACCCCATACTCATGACAGATCCGCATAATCCGCTGCACCTGAGTTACGGTTTCCGGTAGCACCACCAGCAACGGCATTTCGCAGTACATCGACATGCCGTCGCATTCGTAGGGCTTCATGGTTTCGTCATCGGTTATAACGAAGTCCGCATCAACAAACGTCCGGAACTGGTCAGCCAGTTCCGCCTTGCTGATTTTCGGTTTGGTTGTCATAAGATCTGCCTCAACCCGCCTGTCTTAGCCACGCTGGGTTTCGAAGTAGTCGATCCCCGCCTGGGCGCAATCCATATCTTGCTGTGGCGTGCCGGAACTCAGCCCGATGCCACCTACCACCTCACCGTCGATGGTCACCGGCAAGCCGCCGCCCACCGAGCTCAATCGCCCACCCACTTCGGTGTGAATACCAAAAGCCAGACTGCCCGGAACGTTGACGGCGTTGTAATCGTGCGTGGCTTTCTTTGCAGCGGCCGCCGTGAACGCTTTGTCCTGGGCAATCGTGACGCTTGTAATTTTTCCGCCATCCATACGCTCAAAGGCGATCAGGTTGCCGGACTCGTCCACAATGGCAATGCACATAGGCACGCCAATTTCCCGGGCCTTTTCAGCGGCTCCTGCAATCAGCAGCCGAGCCTCGGACAGATCCAGTCTTTTAATCGTTAACATATTCTTCATCTCCAAAAAAAATCAGCCGTAAACCAACCCCGGCAACCACGTCACAACACCCGGAATAGCGATGCAGACCATCAGACCGAGGGCCTGAATGGCGAGGAACACCAGAGAAGATTTGAAAATAGTGCCCATGGATATTTCCGGCGGGCACACGCCACGTATGTAAAACAGTGCATAGCCAAAGGGTGGACTGAGGAACGACATCTGCATATTGACCAGATACAACACCCCGAACCAGAGTACTACATCATCCCCGTCTACCGGCGGCAAGCCGAAAAGACCTTCAAACGTCAACGCCTTCACGATCGGAATGAAGATTGGAACGGCCAGGAGCAGGATACCAACCCAATCCAGGAACATGCCCAGCACGATCAGCAGCCCCATCAGCAGAAACAGTATGCCGTAGGATGACATGCCAGTGCTGAGAATGGCGTCTGTTACGAATTGCTGGCCGCCCTGAAGAATGTAAAAACCGACAAATACAGAGGCCCCGAACATGATCCATAACACCATGGCAGAGGCTTTCGCAGTGGTTATTGAGGCTTCACGCAAGCCACCGATGCTGAACTTGCCGTGCATCATGGCGACCACAATGGCACCGAACGACCCGATACCCGCAGCTTCAACCGGTGTTGCAATACCACCGAACAGTAAGCCAAGAACCAGCGCCACTAGAATCAGGGGCGCAATCAGCCCTTTGAGCAAAAGCAGCTTTTCCCGCAGGGAAATGCGCTCTTCAATCGGAACAGGAGGCCCAAGACTGGGGTTCAGCCAGCTACGAATCAGAACATACGCGATATACAGGCTCGACAGCATCAACCCGGGTATTACAGACCCCAGATAAAGCTCACCCACGGATTGCTGGGCCACCACCGCATACAAAATAGCAAGGATAGAGGGCGGAATAAGAATGCCCAAAGTACCGCCGGCCATGATGGACCCGATAGCGATCTTGTGATCATAGCCACGCTTCAGCATCGCAGGCAGCGCAATGATGCCCATGGTTACAACCGCTGCACCGATCACCCCGACCATAGCAGCCAGAAGAGTGGAGGCCAGTATGGTTGCGGTCGCCAGGCCGCCGCTAAGGCCGCCCATCCATTTGTAGACCACACTGAACATTTCCTCGATCAGCCCGGCACGTTCCAGCATGGATGCCATGAAAATAAACAGGGGAATCGCAGCCAGATCGGAGTTGGTCATCATCGGGAAGATTCGGCTGGGCACGATGTTCAACATCATCGCGTCACCCACCAGATAAACGAACAGCACCCCAAGGCCGCCCGTCACGAAGGCCAGTGGCAAGCCCATCATAAGAGCCACGAAAAGCGAACCAAACATCAGGTATGTCAGTGGGCCAATTTCGACACTGGCAAGGCTGCCGGCAAACTTGAAGAGGAATTTCTCATCGCTGAACGGATCGTAGAACAGGATGTTGATCATCTCGACACAGATGATAAAACCGAATCCTACGGTGGCCAGGATCATCAGCCAGGTGCCGAGTTTACCCGACATAGTAGGGCCTGAAGCAATCGTTGGGCTGGTGCTCATGCGACACGCTCCTGTCCGAGGCGGATAAACAGAACAATATCCTTGATGAGTTTGGATATGCCTGCGAGCAGCAGCAAGGTAGAGCCCAGCATCATCATGCCTTTAACAGGCCAGTATTGAATGCCCCAGGTCTCAACCGTGGTTTCGTTCATGGAGTAGGAGTTCTCGAAAAAGGTCCAGGACGTGGTCATCAGTACCAGCGCGAATACAAAGAAAAACATCGAGGTGAAAATGTCCATGCCGATCCTGCCACGCACCGGCAAAAGGTTGTAAACCACATCCACGCGCACGTGGGCGCCATGGAGCATTGCAAACGCACCAGCCAGCAGGTATTGCATTCCCAGCAGGAGGAAACTGGCTTCATGCACCCAGACAGTCGGCTGGTTGAACAGATACCGCATGATCACTTCGAAAAAATAGAAAACAACAGCATTCACGGTCCAGAAGGCCACAAACTCGCCCGACTTCTCGCTGGTCCAGTCAACAATGCGGGTAAACCAGTTACCTTCAAACTTCAGGTAAATCAATGGATCATCTTCCTCTGACTGCAGCTCACCAGGCGTCATGCCAGGGTCTGCGGGCTCGCCGCCACGGGCGCGAGACCACCTGTGCCACGCCATCATGATCAGCGGCATCACTGCCAGCCAGCCCCAGTACAACCAGTGCGGCATTACAAATCCGAAGCCTTCTAGGTCAGACATTTTGTTACTACCTCAGCCAAAAAACAGGGAAGGTGGAACTCCTCTTTTCCGGAGCAGTCCCTGCCCTCCCCCACTATGCTTTTATTGTTGTCAGATAACGCAGGCTTACTTGCCTTCGACGCCTTCCAGATCAGACTCGCTTACATAACCAACGGTGTCGTTCATCATGTACTCAAGCTGCATGTCGAAGATTGCCCGGGCATCCTCATCCTTGTTTGCCCACTTGTACCAGATGGGAATGGCTGCACGGCGGAACTCTGCGAGGTCTGCCTGGCTAAGCCGGGTTACCGTATCGCCGTCTGCCCTGAACTTCTTCATGGCTTCGATGTTGCGCTTCTGAATGGTGAGATAATGAATCTGAGAGTAATTGCGGACCTCATCTTCCACCAGTTTCTGCAGTTTCGGGTCCAGATTGTTCCAGTTCCGCAAGTTGACGGTAAGGTCCATCAAGTCCACCGGCTGGTAGATGGACATAACACCCGGAGGGCCGAACATGATGTAGTCGGTAACCTGGGAGAAGCCCAATTCGTAGTTCACCGCAGGACCAACATAGTCCGCCGCATCAATGGTGCCTTTCTCCAAAGCCGGGAAAATATCAGAGCCCGGCAAGCTGACAGTAGACACACCGAACTGCTGGAACACTTCCGCAACCATCCCACCCGGCACGCGAATCTTCATGCCCTTAAGGTCGCCCAGGCTGTTAACCGGCTTTTTGGAGTGAATGATGTTGGAATCGTGCTGGATCGGACCAACGTAAAACAGGCCGAATTTTTTATAGATTTCGCGAGTCTTCTCCAACATTCCCAGAGAGTAGAACATGGTGTCCCACTGGTGCGGTTGATCCGGGCCCGCAGGATAAGAGGACAAAAAGACCGATGCCGGAATTTTTCCGGACCAGTAAAGAGTGAACGGGTTCATGCCTTGCAACACGCCATTACGTACTGCCTCAAACAGCGCGTTGTTATCGGCGGCAACGGCTTTAGCGGGGAAGGGCTTAAAAATCAGCTCTCCACCGCTTTTTTCCTCGATGCTCTCGCACCATTCTTCAAACAGATCATAACCGACGGTACCGGCATCCCAGACCGACTGAATCTTCCAGGTTGTTGCAGCATAAGCCTGGCCAGCACCCATCATCAACGCGCCAGCGAAGGCTGCACCAAGGGCTGCGGTTTTGAGAAAACGTCTGCGCTGCGAAGCCGCACCGGCTCCGCAATTATTTGTAATGGTCTTGCTCGATTTCATTGAGACATCTCCGCTGAAATTGTTTTTATGTTTTTGTAGAGCTCAGAGCAACACCGGCATTACACCCGGCATCAGAAAGGATATTCGTAGGCGACACCGGTTTAGTCCAGCAAAGAGCGTACTGGTCGGACCAGTTTCTGAATTTGCAAAAATGGACGAATGCTCCCGGATCAGCCATATTCAGAGGGCTTGCATGCAATTGGAAGCGAAGGCCTAATAACAACAATGGCAACAGGCACTGGTCAGACCAGTGAGCGAACAGGCAACAAGATGGCTATTTCACAGGAAATTTCCTACCGGCTGGAAAGATTAATCCTCGACGGAGGCTTGGCACCGGAGCAAAAAATTCCTTCAGAACGACAGCTTGCGTCACGCCTGCGGGTATCGCGGTCGGTTATCCGTGAAGCGCTCCACGAACTTCAGGGGCGTGGTGTGATCGAAACCCGCCACGGCAAAGGCTCCTTTGTTTCCACCATGGTGCCCGGGTCGGGTGATCTTCGTGAGCAAGGCCCCTTGATGCATCTTTTCGAAGGGCATCCGCGAACGCTTTACGATCTCCTGGAAGTTCGAGAGCAGCTCGAGGGCCAGGCAGCCTGCCTGGCCGCGCAACGGGCGACCAGCCTTGACCGTCACCGTATAACCAAAGCCTTCCGCGCGCTGGAAGAAACAGACCCTCTGAGCAACGCTCGCCCGGACCACGGCTTTCACCAGGCAATTGTGGAGGCATCCCACAACCCGATTCTGGTTCACGTGCTGAACAGCCTCAAGAACATGATGCTTATGACCGTGCAGGCGTCGGTCGCCAATCTCAATCCACGTGCCGAGATGCGCAAAAAAATTGTGCTTCAGCATCGTCAGCTATACGACGCCATTATTTCCGGCAGGCCAGCCAGCGCACAAAAACTGGCCATGGCCCATGTGCGCTTCGTCAGCAAGTCCATGCGAGATCTGGAACAGGAAGGCAGCACATTGATCCGGGTTCCGGTTGAACAGGAGGCTGCTGGCGGCCATCAACACACCCAGGACTGAAACCGGCAAAATGCTTGCATTGAACACTCATTGCGCCACAATAAGCGGCGAAAATCGTCGCTGAAAAACCGTTAAACTGTGTGCACAAGGTATTGATTTCCAGCGCCACAGTCCGTAAAACAATCGCCTTTGAATGACAGCTTCAGGAGCCACGCATGGCGGACCAAGCGCCTTTGATCTGCAGGGACATATACAAAACCTTTGCCCAGCTTGAAGTACTCAAAGGTATCTCGCTGGAGACAAAAAAAGGCGATGTGATTTCACTGATTGGCAGTTCCGGTTCCGGTAAAAGTACCTTCCTGCGCTGCATCAATCTTCTGGAAACACCCACGTCGGGTGACATTATTGTGCACGGCGACCCCATACGGTTTACCAACAACCGCAAGGGTGAGCGGATTCCTGCAGACAACAAACAGGTCGAGCTCATTCGCGCCAAGCTGTCCATGGTGTTTCAGAGCTTTAATCTCTGGTCTCACATGACGGTGCTGGAAAACATTACCGAAGCGCCCATCAACGTTCTCAAGGTTCCCAAAAAAGAAGCCATTGAGCGCGCCGAAGCTTACCTGAACAAAGTCGGCATTTATGAGCGCAAGGATTATTATCCGGCGCAAATGTCCGGCGGCCAGCAGCAGCGGGCGGCCATTGCACGTGCATTGGCCATGGAGCCGGAGGTAATGCTGTTTGATGAGCCGACCTCGGCGCTAGATCCGGAACTGGTCGGAGAAGTACTGAAAGTTATGCAAAGCCTGGCAGAGGAAGGCCGCACCATGATCGTGGTAACTCACGAAATGGCGTTCGCAAAGGATGTGTCGACTCAGGTGCTGTTTTTGCATCAAGGCGTTATTGAGGAACAGGGAACTCCCGAGAAGGTGTTTGACCACCCCGACTCGGAACGCATGAAACAGTTCCTGGCTCCCAAGTTTTGATGTGCAGTGCTATCGTAACGGTTGTTGGATATAGAACTTCCACAAAAAATAACGCCCTCGAGGCGATCCACTGGAGAAGTGACACATGAAAAAACTGATGATTGCAGCAAGTTGTGCTCTCGCCTTTATGACTGGAAGTGTTCAGGCCCAGGACACAAGCATCGGGAGTTCCGACCCGAGAAGCCTGCGCATCGCATTCGACGTGCCTTACGAGCCTTTCGAATACAAAGATGAAAATGGTGAGCTGACCGGTTTCGAAGTCGAACTGGCCGAGGCCATGTGTGAGCAAATGAACGCGACTTGCAAGTTCGTGATCCAGGCATGGGACGGCATGATTCCCGGCCTGCTCGCTCGCAAGTTCGATCTGATCATGTCGTCCATGTCGATCACCCCAGAGCGTGCGGAGCGGGTTCTGTTCTCTGAGCCTTACTACAACACTCCGGGCGGATGGTTTGGTCCTGAAGGCTTCAACGCCGACGTTACCGATATGGACGCCATGAAAGGCAAAACCGTCGGTGTTCAGCGCGGCACCACAATGGACACCTATGTGACCGAGGAAATGAGCGGCGTAGTGACCATCAAACGTTACACCACTGCAGATGACATGGTTCTGGATCTGGAAGGCCAGCGTCTGGATGTGGTCTTTGTAGACTATCCGGTGGGCGAACAGACGGTACTCTCCAAGGAAGGCTTCAAAGAAGTCGGCGAGGCGGTCAAGCTGGGTGAAGGCGTGGGTGTTGCCATGCGCAAGCGCGACGCAGATATTGCCCGGGAAGTGAATTCTGCTCTTCGCACTCTGAAAGAAGATGGCACCTATGACACCATCATGCAGAAGTACTTCGCGTACGACGTAAAGATCTGAACACACAAGCCTCAGGGGTAGTCATCACGGCTACCCCTGATCACCGGACACTCCCATGTTTGATCTGAAAGGCTATGGGCCGGAACTGCTGAGCGGAGCAGTTGTCACCATAGAACTTGCCTTCCTGTCTCTTGCCCTCGCATTAGCCCTCGGGTTGATCGGCGCGGCTGCAAAGCTGTCAAACAGCCGTGTAGCGGTTGGCATCGCCACGGCCTACACCACGCTGATTCGTGGTGTTCCCGATCTGGTGATGATGCTGCTGTTTTACTACGGCGGTCAGGTGGGCGTAAACATGCTCTCCGACTATATTTGGGAAACCTACGAAGTCGATTTCTTCTTCCAGTTTAATCCGTTCATTTCCGGCGTGGTAACGATCGGACTGATCTTTGGTGCCTACATGACGGAAACCTTTCGCGGCGCCTTTCTTGCGGTTGAAACCGGCCAGATTGAAGCGGCACGCGCGTATGGATTCAGCAACTGGCATACCTTCCGCAGGGTAATGGTTCCGCAAATGCTGCGCCATGCTTTACCGGGTATCGGCAACAACTGGCAAGTGCTGCTCAAAACCACCGCGCTGGTTTCCATTATTGGCCTCACAGATATGGTGCGTGTGGCGGAGGAAGCAGCCAAGGCGGAGCGCATGCCGTTCCACTTTTTCATTCCGGTGGCGTTTGTGTATCTCGCCCTCACGGCAGGCTCAGAGCTGTTTATCAAATGGCTCGATAAACGAGCCAATGCCGGCGTGATTCAGGAGAGTTGATGATGCCACCCGACTTTATCGCTGCCTGGCTCAACAAGAACGACATTTTTACAGCCATGACCATCATGGAGTACTGGGATGGGATGGTTACGACCGTTCAGCTGGTGTTTCTGTGCCTGATCATCGGGCTTGTTTTTGCGGTTCCGCTGGCGATTCTTCGCACGGTTAAAAATCCGTTTGTGTCTGGCCCTGTGTGGCTTTACACCTACCTTTTCCGTGGCACGCCACTGCTGATTCAGCTATATATCATTTACTATGGCGTTGCTCAGATTCCCGGTATCCAGGAAACCTTCTGGTGGGAGATTTTCCGGGAGCCTTTCTACCCTGCTCTGCTGGCGTTCACTCTGAATACCTGTGCCTACACTACGGAGATTATTCGTGGTGCCATTATTTCAACGCCCCACGGTGAGATTGAGGCTGCGAAAGCTTACGGCATGAGCTGGTTCATGCGGATGCGGCGCATTGTGCTACCCAGTGCCGCGCGGCGGGCGGTACAGGCGTATTCCAATGAGGTGATTTTCATGCTGCATTCGAGTGCGATTGCGAGTGTGGTGACCATCGTGGATCTTACGGGGGCGGCACGAAATATTTACTCGCGATTTTATGCGCCGTTTGATGCATTTATCTTTGTGGCGCTTTGCTACATGGCGCTGACGTTTATCCTGGTGTTCGCATTCCGCAAGCTTGAAAATCATTTGTTGCGGCATCAGCGACCAGCGGGTTCCTGATTAAAAGCATTGCCTGAAACAACGTGCCTGGGCAGGCGATTACGGTCTTTCCGGGAGACGCTACGAGCACATCCATGTGCGCTTGACTGAAGCCATCCATGGCTTCAGACACTCCCGGAAAGACCGTAACCGCCCGCCCTCCGAAATTTTTCGGTGAGTCTCCATGACAGCAACCGCACCAATGCACTTATTTGATGCCAGCCCTGATTGGTTAGCCCACACGCTTGCCAATGCCACAGCTGATCTCCCGGAAATCAAAACCACGCTTCCCGATGGCACCCGCATAAGCCGTAAAGCTGTTGGTGTGTTACAGCTCTTACCGCCGGCCAACCGTGAAAATCCGAACCAGGAAGCCTTGATTATGTCTGCCGGCATTCATGGCAATGAAACCGCACCCATTGAGGTTCTGAATGCGCTGGTCAGTGAGCTGCTGAATGGGGAGTGGCAACTGGCTTCCCCGCTGCTGCTGATTCTGGGGAACCCACCGGCGATGGTGGCCGGGGAGCGGTTTCTGGATGTGAATCTTAATCGGTTGCTCAACGGTGCTCATGGTAAACAGGAGTATGTTGGGTTGCCGGAAGCGGCGCGGGCGCAGTTTCTTGAGGAGGCTTGCCGTCAGTTTGCCATGGCGCATCCGCAAGCCTTGTCCCATTACGATTTGCATACGGCCATAAGGCCATCCAAACGGGAAAAGTTTGCGCTTTATCCGTTTGTTGAGGGCCGGCAGGTGCCGAAGGTGCAGTGTGATTTTCTGCTGGAAGCGGAGGTGGAAACGCTGTTGCTGCAACACAAGGCGGGAACCACATTTTCGTCGTTTTCATCCTCTGTGCTGGGGGCTGAGAGCTTTACAGTGGAGTTGGGCAAGGTCAGGCCATTCGGCGAGAATGATCTGCAGCGTTTTGAGGGGATCAAGAAGGCCCTTCGGCGACGTTTTTGTGGCGAGCCTTGCCCGGCCAAGCAGCCACCGTTTGACCATCTCACGGTGTTTGAAGTGGTTCATGAAATCCTGAACACCGGGAAGAATTTCCGGTTTCACATTCCGGACGATGTGGCCAATTTTACTGAATACCCACCAGGCACCGTCATCTGGGATGATGACAATGCCTGTTACCGGGTTGGTGCAACCGCAGAGGCAGTTGTGTTTCCGAACCGGGATGTGCCGGTTGGTCAGCGGGTGGGCCTGATGATCAGGCCCAGGTAAACCCGCCGGAAATCTAAGCCGGGGCGTTTTCCGGCTCGGCAACTTTCACCTTGATCAACTGCGTGCATACCGCCGGGATCACCAGCAGGGTCAGTACGGTTGAGGCCAGAAGCCCTGAGATAATCGCCCAGGCCATGGGCGGCCAGAGTGTGGAGCTGGAGAACGCCAGCGGCAGCAGGCCAGCCACAGTGGTTGCTGTAGTCAGCAGGATGGGCCGGGTTCTTTGCACAACGGCTTTGCGCATGGCTTCGTGTATGTTCTCACCGCTCTCCAGCTCTCTGTCCATCACATCAAGCAGCACGATGGCGTTGTTCACCACAATGCCTACCAGCGCGATCACACCCAGCAATGACTGGAATCCGAAGGGTGATCCCGAGAGCACCAGTCCCGGGAAAATACCCACCGTGGCCAGGGGCACGGTTAGCAGGATGATGCCCACACGCCGGAACGAATTGAATTGCAGCAGCAGGAAAAACAGCAACAGGAGTATGCCGATCGGGGCGGCTGTCAGCAAAGCACCGTTGGCGTCGCCGGAACCTTCGGCATCGCCACCCATTTCCAGACGAGTACCTTCAGGCAGAGGATTTTCTTCCAGTGCAAGATTAAGGCCGCTCAGTGCCTGACTGAAACTGTAACCGGTCAGCAGGTTAGCGGTAACGGAGTTAAGCCGGGCACCGTTTCGCAAGTAACGTGCGGCTGGCTCCCATGCGGTTTCAACGCTGGCAACGGCAGACAGCGGAACCGCTTGTCCGAGATCGTTGTAGATATTCACTGAAAGCAGGCGCTCCAGAGGCAAGGTTGTACCTTCCTGCGACCTCAACACCAATGGAATCGGGTCTTTTTCCTGACGGTAGCGCTCAGCAACAACACCAAAGCTCTGGCCGTAGAGGCTCTGCGCCACGTCCGCCCTGGTAAGCCCGTATCTTGCAGCGACGGCATCGTCTACGTTGATCGCAATGCTGGGAACGCCAATGTCGAGATCGTGCCGGACATCCACGGTACCCTCCACTTCGCGCAACGCGCTGAACAGCTGTTCCACCGCGTGAATGCGCGCTTGCTCATCGGCGTGATAAACACGCACCTCCACCGGAGCAATGCTAGGCGGCCCCTGCCCGAGAATGCCTACGGTTACGTCCAGCTCGGGCATTTGTTCATTCACATGGGCACGAATCCAGCGGATCATTTCGGTGGTGTCTTCCAGCGTTGGCGTCGTTACCACCAGCCGGCCTCTGTTCGGAGCCTGGGGTGCACGCTGGAGGTTGTAATAGAACGCAGGGCCGGTGAAGCCCACAAAACGATGGATTTTCAGCGCGTTTGGGCGTGTACGTATGGCGTGTTCCAGGTCGGCAGCGGCTTCTGCGGTGCGCGACTGGTCCGTGCCTTCTGGCATGAAGAGTTCAACAATCACCTGGGGCCGGTCGGCGTTGGGAAAAAACTGCTGCGCCATAAACGGAGTCATGGCCAGACTCATTACAACCAACAAGGTACCGGCCGCGATCAGTCGCCGGGGGTGACGATAAACCAGTCCGCCGAGAAATCGGGCCAGACCAATCAACCGATCAGCCTCGGCATTTCGGCGAGGCTTGAGGAAGCGGGCGGCCAGCAGGGGCACCACGGAAACCGCCAGCAAATAACTGACGGACAGAGTAAGCATGATCATCACCGGCACGCCTCGGGTGAAGTCTGCCGCCCCACCTTTGGCAAGCAGCAGAGGCGCAAAGGCAGCCAGCGTGGTGCCGGTGGAGGCGCCAAGTGGCCCAGCGAGTTCGCTGACGGCTTTGCGTAGTGCGTCCAGGCGTCTCATACCCTCGTCCAGATGGCCCTGAATATTTTCAACAATCACAATAGCGTTGTCGATCAGGATACCCAGAGAAATCACCATGCCGATTACTGCAATCTGATGCAGTACGCCGCCGCCAAGGTCATAAAGCCCAACACTGATCAGCGCCACCATCGGCAGGATAGAAGCCACCAACAGCCCCATCCGGATGCCCATGCCGGTGAATACCACAGCCACAATAATCAGAACAGAGAGCACCAGGCTCCAAGCCAGGTTATCAAGGCGGTCAGAAACCTTATCGGGCTGGAAGAACATTTCGCGGATTTCGTAAGGCTTAAAGTCAGTACGAATTTGCGCAACCCTTTCCCGCACACGCTCACCAAAACGGATCGCATCGGTCTCGCCCTCTTCCATGATCAACGACAGCAATACAACCCGCTCGCCATCAAACCAGGTTTCCGGCTGGCGGGGCTCGGCGGGGCCGCGCCATACATCAGCCGCCGCTGCCAGCGGCACCTGAGAGCCATCCGGAAGTTCAATGGGGGTAGCACGAATGGCATCAATATCGGCAAACTCGGTGTTGGGAAGCACGGACAAGCGACGACCATCCACTACCACAAAACCGCCGGGCGTAGTCTGGTTGCGTTGAGCCAGGGTTTGCAGAATCCGGGCCGGTGATATACCTAGTCGGTAAAGCGCGGCGTCATCCAGGGCAAGTGTAATTTGCTCGTCAGCATCCCCTTCCAGTTCAATACGGGAAACACCGGTAAGATCGGAGAGGTTCTGTTTGAGCCGTTCGGCCACATCCGTCAGCTCACTCACCGAAGGCGCGCCGCCAATGGCCAGCACAATGGCAGGGTTATCGATCAGTCGATCATCCAGAACCATCTGGCCGACGTCGCCCGGGAAGTCCTGTCTCGCACGCTCCATCGCCTGGCGGATACGATCCCAGGCCGGGTCCGTATCATAGATGTCATCGTTGAGGCGCAATCTCACAAGCGCCACGCCTGTGCGGGCTGTGCCCTGGGATATGTCTACTTCTTCCACCTGGCGCAGCTCGTCTGTCAGCGGCCTGAGCACCAATCGCTCTACCGCATCGGCGCTGGCACCGGGATAGCTCACCGAGATCAGCCCGGCCCGGTATGGGAACGACGGGTCTTCCTGCCGCGGCATGGTGCTATACGCAGCCAGGCCCAACAGACAAAGCATGGTAACCACCATGCCCAATAAACGTTGGAAGTTAAGCAGCCGGCGCGTCATTAACGCACCTCCACGGCATCACCGTCTGCGAGGCGGGTTATGCCCGCGTAAACCACCTGATCTCCTGGCTCCAGCTCACCTGTGCGCACAACAACGCGCTCGCCGACTACACGCTCAACGTCTATACGCACACGGCGTGCCACGCCATCGCGCACCCGAAATACCCTCATACCGTCCGCGCTGCGGATAACCGACAAGAGTGGAACGGTAAGTGCCGACTCGCGAAGCGGTGTAATACCTACTTCTACCGGTTCACCCGTATCCAGAGTGTTGACCGGCAGGCTGACCAGAACCGGGTGAAGTTCACCACGGATTGCACCTGCCTGCGCAATTTCGACAACAGAGCCGGTCACCGGAGCCTCAATGCGATTCTGCACAGACCACACGGGTAGCTCCTGATCTACCGACACATGAGCCAACAGGTAGGCCGGCACTCGCACTTCCACTTCCTTGCCTTCCGGTGAAGACAAGCGCATAACCGGCTGACCGGCAGCGACAAACTCGTCATTCTCGACCAGAAGCGCCTCAACACGTCCGCCAAACGGTGCTCGTAAAGTGCTTTCTTGCAGTAGCTGAGTAGCCTCCGAAAGCGAAGCCTGAGCTGTCGCAACGCTGGCTTTCAGAGAGTCGCGTCTGGCGGCGATCTGCTCCAGGTTCTGCTCGGAGACCACCCCGCGCTTGTGCAGACGGCTGGACCGTTCCCATTCGCGTTTTGCCTGATTGTATCCGGTTCTCAGTTCTTCCAGCCTGGCTCTGGCTGAATCCCGAGCGGGCTCCAGCGCCGGGTTATAGACCCGGGCGAGTACATCTCCGGCCGCAACTGTCTGGCCCAGTTCTACCGCACGCTCTCTCAGTGTGCCGCTGACCTGGAACGTCAAGGTTGCCCTCTGGGTTGAACGCACGATCCCGGAAAACCTCAGGGTTATTTCCTGAGCTTCACCGCCGGTTACTTCTGAAACGCGCACGGACACCACATGCTCGCCAGGTGCCTCCTGCACATCATCGGCCATGCAACCGGAAAGAAACAGGCCGCTGGCAGCGAGAAAAATAAGGGCAACAGGGGTGCGGAATGGTGTCATAAGTTATCCTTTCGTCCTTGTTCAAGTTGTTGTCGATACCGCTTCCTGCGGAAATCAGGTTATTGGTTTCGACATAATGTCATTCTTTGACATTATGTCAATAATCGGCTTTTATTCTCCCACTGGCACTTGGCCGGCGAAAGACTCTGATGAGAGGACCGGATGACTGAAGTTCTGAAAACACGTCGCGAGCGGGAGAAGCAGGCCCGTTATAACGCTATTCTGGATGCTGCAGAGCACGTTTTCTCCGAGAAGGGTTACGAGCGCACATCCATGGATGACATTGCACGCATGGCCAGCCTGAGCCGGGCACTGCTGTATGTATACTTCAAGGACAAGGCCGCTATTCAGCGAGGCATTATGCTCAGGGCCGGGCACAGCCTGTCTGAACGCTTCAGAAAGGCTAAAAACACCGCCGATACGGGGCTGTCGCAAATACGGGCTATGGGGGAATCCTACTACCGCTTCTACCTGGACGAGCCGGATTACTTCTCAGCACTCACCAAAGCTTCAACCGCCATGGCAGAGGCCGACGAGACCCAGACCATGGAGATGCTTTGCTCGAAATCAGAACTTATGGAGCTGATGATAGAGGCTATCGAGCTGGGGCTTGAGGACGGCACTATGAGCCGTCAGCGTATCAAAAGCCCGGAACAGACCGCTCTTTATCTGCGTGGGGCGTTGCACGGTGTCATTTTGCTATGCCAGTCGGAAACCAGTGAAAGCGACGTCAGCTTCCCCGCTGAGAATCTGATCCGGCACACTATGGATATGCTGACATCGTCAATCGCTGCCTCTTGTTGAGGCACTGAGAAGTTCCTAAATCTGGAAGTCGTAGATAGAACCCAAACCCAGAATGCCTGTCAGCTCATCCAGTGCTTTACGCACCTCATCCAGCAACATAGGGTCGGCAAGATCTTCGCGGGCAAGCTGATCACGGTAATGCGCTGCAACCCAGGTGGTCAGGCGCTCGTATAGCTTGTCGGTGAGAATCACGCCGCGATGCATGGCCTGCAGTTCGTCGTCATTCAGAACCACACGCAAGCGCAAACAGGCAGGGCCGCCTCCATTGCGCATGGATTGTTTCACATCAAACACTTCCACCGCCGTAATCGGCCCATCAGCCGCCAGGAGTTTATCCAGATACTGACTGACAGACGCGATGTCCCTGCACTCGCCGGGAACCGCCAGCAGCATGCCATCGGGCGTATTCAGCAGTTGGCTGTTGAACAGATACGAAGCGACTGCATCCTCGAGCGCCACCTCCGCACTGCTCACACGAACAGCCTCAAGTTCCGCCCCGGTAAGGCGTGCACGGATATCGGACAATACCTGTTCTTCGTTCAGAAACGCCATGTCGTGGTAGAACAGGGTGTTGCCATTGCCCACGGCAATAACGTCGTTATGGAATACACCGGCATCAATTGCTGCCGGGTTCTGCTGGGCAAACACCAGGTTCTGGTTTTTCAGCCCATGCAAGCGAGCTATAGCCTGCGAAGCCTCCAGTGTTTGACGGGCCGGGTATTTTTGCGGTGCAGGTGCTTGCTCGTTGAACGCAACCTGACCGTACACGAACAACTCCACCCCAGGCTCACCATAGCGGCCACACAGGCGAGTGTGATTGGCTGCACCTTCATCACCAAAATGGCTGACCGAAGGCAGCGCCGGGTGATGGGCAAAATAGCCATCGTCCGCGAAGATGGACTTCAGAGTGCGGCCGGTCACGGTATGCTCAATGGAGCGGTGGTACTTGGCGCTCAGATTGGCGGGCGTGAAATGCACACGGTGATCGGCGGTGTCGGCACTGGGTGAGACGGTGGCGGCATTGGCTGTCCACATGGAGGAAGCCGAAGACACCGCCGCCAGAATGGAAGGACTGGATTTTGCAGCCTGTTCCAGAACCTGTGCATCCGTACCGCTGAACCCGAGCGCTCTCAGCGATGGGATATGTGGGCGTTCATGGGGCGGCAAAATGCCCTGAACATAGCCGCGATCAGCCAGCCGCTTCATTTTTGCCAGCCCCTGAAGTGCCGCCTCACGGGGATTGGATACCGCATTCACATTGGATTTCGATGCCACATTACCCCAGGACAGGCCCGCGTAATTGTGGGTTGGGCCAACCAGGCCATCAAAGTTTGCTTCTACCGCATGCTTAACCATGGCTTAGAGTTCCGTCCATCCGGATTCAGGGAATGAGGCTCAGAAACTGCAACTCAAGACTCAAAATTCAGGCCCGGCGCCAGGCTTCCAGGCACCTCGCTTTTGCTGGCCTCAAGAGACGCCATGGGCCAGGCGCAGTAATCTGCCGCATAGTACGCGCTGGCGCGATGGTTGCCGCTGGCGCCCACGCCACCAAAAGGCGCCGCACTGCTGGCCCCGGTTAGCGGGCGGTTCCAGTTAACGATGCCGGCCCTGGCTTCCTCAACCAGGCGCTCGTATAGCTTGCGGTCGTCAGAGAGAATACCTGCAGAAAGTCCGAAGCGGGTGTTATTGGCAAGTTCAAGCGCATCGTCAAAGCTCTTGTAGCGATGGATCGTCAGCAGGGGCCCGAAGAACTCTTCATCGGCCAACTCAAGCCCAGTCACATCCACGATGCCAGGCGAAAGGAGGCCGGTTCCCGGCTTGATCTGCTTCATTTCCAGCAGTGACTTTCCGCCTTTCTCCAACATCCCGGCCTGGGCGGCCAGAAGCTTTTCTGCCGCCTGGGCAGAAATCACCGAGCCCATAAACGGCTGAGGATCGGCATCAAATTCTCCCACCTGAATACGCGCAGACACAGCTACCAGGCGATCCAGAAATTCATCACCCTTTTTGCCTTTGGGGACCAGTAAACGCCGGGCACAGGTGCAGCGCTGACCGGCCGACAGAAACGCCGATTGCAGGGCGTGGTGTACCGCGCCATCTACATCTGCAACATCCTGAACAATCAGCGGGTTGTTGCCACCCATCTCCAGCGCAAGAATTTTTTCCGGCTGGCCACCAAGCTGCTGGTGCAGCATGTGGCCGACCGTTGAGCTGCCGGTAAAAAACAGACCATCAATCATCGGGTGCCCGGCAAGTGACTTGCCAGTATCGGCGCCCCCCTGAACCAGATTGATCACGCCATCCGGCAGGCCGGCTTTTTCCCAGAGCTTCACTGTCAGCTCCGCCACGCCTGGCGTCAGCTCACTGGGTTTGAATACCACCGTATTGCCCGCAAGCAGCGCAGGCACAATGTGGCCATTCGGGAGATGGCCGGGGAAATTATAAGGGCCAAATACTGCAACAACTCCGTGGGGCCGATGGCGCAACACCGCATGGCCCCCTGCCACGTCGGATTCGAAATGGCCAGTGCGATCGTTATAGGCTTTCACAGAAATGCCTATCTTGCCGATCATGGCCGCCACTTCCGTTCGCGATTCCCACAGAGGTTTGCCAGTTTCCAGACCAATCTGGTAGGCGAGCTCTTCTTTACTGGATTCCAGCAATTCACCAAAGGCTTCAACAACCGCCAGGCGCTCAGCAAAGTTCTTTCGACGCCATTTCAAAAAGGCTTCCCGGGCTCCACGCACCGCCGCATCCACATCCGCGAGGCTGCCGCCCGTGCCTTCCCAGACCGCATTGCCGGTAACGGGCTGAACCGACTCAAACGCTGGGCCATGGCCCTGAAGCCAAAGCCCGCCGATAAACAGTTCGCCTGTCAGGTTTGCCATATTCACGTTATCTCCCGTTACTGAATTTGTAAGGACTTCAACCTGCTGCCTTTGCCCTGTCTTTCAAGGGGGCCACACGCACCGGATCACCCGATTCAATCTGCAAGGCTTCCGCCACATCTGGCGGCAGGCTGACGGTATCCATGGCCACGCAACTCGCCGGCACCGTCGTTACCCGGAAATTACGGAACGAACGGTTAGACACCATCACCCTCTCTGCTGCGGGCACATCGAGGTTTATGGTTTTGCGGGTTACCATGGCGTGGCGATTCCGGCTGTCCCGAACCGTTCGAATTGTGCTTATGAACGCCTCGACCACCGGGCCACCATCAAAAATATCCACCATACCGTTAAAGTTAAACCCTTCCGCCTGCAGCATCTTGAGCGCTGGAGCCGTGTTGCCATGAACACGGCCGATAACCGAGCGCGCCGAATCTGGCAGCATGGGCAGGTATATCGGATATTTAGGCATCAACTCCGCAATAAAGGATTTGTTACCAAGCCCGGACAGCATGTCCGCTTCGGTAAATTCCATATCAAAAAACTTGCTGCCCAGGGCATCCCACAATGGGCTCTGGCCCTGTTCGTCCGATACGCCGCGCATTTCGGCAAACACTTTTTCAGAAAAGTGCTTGCGGAACTCATCCAGATACATGAACCGGCAACGCGACAGAAGCAACCCGTTGCCGCCGCCCTGATAGTCATCTGAGAGCAACAGTGAACATATCTCGCTGGTATCTGTCATATCATTCGAGAGATGCAGCGTTGGAGTTCGTACATGAACCCCCAGCTCCTTGGAGGCGTTTACGGTAACGCTGAGGCGGTAGTTGTAGAACACTTCGTCAAGACCCACACGCGCCTGAATGCCGCTAATACCTACCGCTTTTCCGGCTTCCGTATCCTCCAGCGCAAACAGGTAGAGGCCAGCTTCCGGGGCACAGCGCTGGTTGAAGGTTTCCCTGGCAAGATTGATCTTGCGCTGCAACAGGGCTTTGTCGGCAGGTAGCGTGGTAAGCCCCTTGCCGGCTTGCTGCGCCATGGCATAAAGATCGTCAAGATCGTTTTCCTGGAGCGGGCGGATGACTAGCATGGTGCTACCCTCACCTCATCACCGGCTGTCTTGCCCAACAGTTCCCAGACACTCACCGGCACCTTGAGCGTGCCTTCGAGCGTATCGGCAACCTGAGCCAGGGTACAGCGGAATTCGGCACCCTCACCTGCAGCAATCAGACAGGTATCGCCGCCATCTTCGCTGGCGCCATGAAGAGTTTTAGGCCGGCTGGTGACCAGCGTGTGCAACGCATCCGTTCGCGCTTCAAGCACCGGCCCGGCATCAAAGATATCCAGGTAGCAGCCAGCCTGAAACCCTTCCCGTTGCAGCAACTCGAGATTCGATACGGTCAGATCGTGAGGCTGGCCCAGCGCCGCCTGAGCAGATTCGGAAAGCAAGGTCACATACACTGGGTTCGGCGGCATGAGTTCGGCAATAAACGTTTTGCTGAGCACACCCGAGTGCTGATCAGCGGTGTCAAAATCCATATTGAAAAAGTGACGCCCCAGGCTGTCCCAAAAAGGGACACTGCCATCCGCAAGTTGAACACCCTGAATCTCAACTGCAATTTTCCGGGTAAACCAGTCGCGGTGCCCCGCGATGAACAGCACCCGGGCCCTGGAAAGAAGCTCAAATGCTTCGGTGTTACGCAGTTCAGGCGTTATGGAGAATGAACAAAGCAGCGTGTGATCGGTGAGCGCATGGCTGGGATAAAGAACATCAACCCGGCTGGAGATGCCAAGTTCGTGAGACGCATGGATAAGTGCGTCGCGGCGGTAGTTATAAAATGGCTGGCCATTACCTGCTCGGGCATCGATCCCTGCTGTGCCATGAACTCTGCCAGTGGCCGTGTCTTCAAGCACAAACAGGAACCGCTGTGGTTGCCCACCAACGATGGTTTTACCCGCCAGAGAGGCAAGCGAGTGTTCTATTTTTTCCGCAAGCGCTTCACGCTGTTTGGGCAGCGTGGAAGACAGGCGAGCCGTCTCTGAACCAGCCGTGCCCGCAATTTCCAGTATCTGGTTTACGTCACCCGGTAACGCTGCGCGTACCAGCCACATAAAAGCTCCTACGCCGTCAGTTTTTTTACCGCCGCCTCAAAGCGCTCAAGCGCTTCATCGATATCGGTATCGGGAATGATCAGCGAGGGCGCCAGCCGAATCACATTGGCGCCTGCGATCAGCACCATCACGCCTTCATCAAGACCAGCGTTCAGGAAATCCTTGGCTTTACCCTGCCATTTTTCGGTCAGTACACAGCCTAACAGAAGCCCTGCCCCACGAACCTCACTGAATATCCCGTAGCGCTCGCCGATATCCATCATGCCTTTGCGCAGATGGTCGGAACGGGCTTTCACACCCTTGAGGATGTCGGGCTGGCTCACCGTATCGATCACCTTCTGAGCGACGGCACAGGCCAGCGCGTTGCCACCATAAGTACTGCCATGGGTACCGACACCAAGGCTGGCCGCAACTTTTGCAGTGGTCAGCATGGCAGCAACCGGGAAGCCGCCCCCCAGGCCCTTGGCACTGGTGAGAATGTCCGGCACCACGCCGTACATCTGGTAGGCAAATAGATGGCCGGTGCGGCCAACGCCAGACTGCACCTCGTCAAAAATCAGCAGCGCATCGTTGTCATCACAGAGCTGGCGCAAGCCATTGAGAAACTCGGGGTCGCCCGGCATCACGCCGCCTTCACCCTGAATCGGCTCTACAACCACCGCGCAGGTTTTTTCCTTCGAGACAAGTTTCTTTACCGACTCCAGATCGTTGAAGTCTGCATGATGGATGCCGCCAGGCGCGGGCTCAAAACCCTCAAGATATTTGGGCTGACCGCCCACACTCACGGTGAACAGGGTGCGCCCGTGGAATGCATTTTTAAAGGAGATGATTTCGTGTTTTTCCGGCCCTGAGTGTTCCCAACTGTAGCGGCGCGCCAATTTGAAAGCCGCTTCGTTAGCCTCGCCACCAGAGTTGGCAAAAAACACCCGCTCAGCGAAGGTAAGATCACAAAGGGTTTTCGCAAGCCGCAGAGCCGGCTCGTTGGTCATCACATTGGAGAGATGCCAGAGCTTTTCTGACTGCTCCCGCAACGCCCCAACCAGCCCGGGATGTGAATGTCCGAGGCAGCTCACGGCTATGCCACCCTGAAGATCTATAAACTCGCGCCCGTCCTGATCCCATATACGAGAACCCTCGCCCCGTACCGGAATAATCGAACCGGGAGCGTAATTAGGTACCATGACTTCATCAAAAAGTTCGCGGCTGACAGGTTCGTTGTGCATAGATCTCTCTCAGGAAAGCAGTTAAGCCTATAAAAATAGTAGAGTTGCCGGCGCGGGCAAGTACGTAGGTGTGCGGATCAATAGCTCATAATACGCCACTCAGGGCATAAGCACATCCGGCTCTCCAACGGCAGGCAGTTCGATCAGGGAATGCGCCTTATTATCGGGCCCCATCAGTGCCTTGACCAGCAGCTTGTAAGAGTCGAGATCAAAGGTAACCGACTTGCCGCGCAGAGACAGCTCATGCAGTTCCTGCTCATCATGCACAGTGGCGACATGCATCCAGTTGTAGACCACCAGTATGTCAGACTGTATCCGATCCTCCCTGCATTCGACAATCGCCACTGGCCCTTGCCAAGGCCAGGTCCGCAGTCGTAATTCGTGGAAGGCAATCTGCACTCGGAGATTATACCGGGCAACATCTTCAGCACCCTCACACGCACCTTTGCAGCGCCCCAGAGCACGCTGAAAACACGGGCCCTCGTATTCAGGCTCAAGGCCGAGTAACCGGTTGCAAAGCTCGTTCTTCGCGACGATGCCGCTCAAGGCACGCTCGGCATCCCGTTTGCTTCGAAACAGCCCGAAGTAATTACCCAAGCGATGCGGCTCAATTTCCCGCACCAGTTTTGCCTGCAAATATCCGGAACCATTGGGCGCCAATTCGATGCTCACCAGGTTTTTCGCCGCACGGGAGCGACGGTTAAAAAGCGGGCTTAGCGTTTTGATCTGCCGAAGCTCCAGCAACAACGCCCCGAGTTCGCCGGCGGTTTCGGTGTATTCCACACGACGCAGGCTCTCGGAAATGCGCACGCCACGGCCGGTGTTATGGTCCCCAGAAAAATGCGAGGCCACCCGTTGTGCAATATTGGTGCTTTTTCCTACATATAAAAGCACGTCGTTTTCGCCGTAGAACCGGTAAACACCCGGGCTACGCGGCAGAGCTTTCAGGGTATCCAGAGGAAGGTGCGACGGAATGCTTGGCTGTTGTAACAGAGCGGCAACAGCCTCCTCCATTTGCGCGCTACCTTTTTCCGCCAGCGCGTGGGTGAAGAACGCCAGCATTGCAGATACATCTCCCATGGCCCGGTGCCGCTGAACTTGAGCCAGCCCATGGCGCTCCATCAACGCATCCATATTATGTCTGCGAAACTCCGGGTACAGGCGCCGTGACAGCTTTACGGTGCACAGTACCCGCGCAGAAAATACGCGCCCCAACCTGCGGAACTCCGACTTTATAAAGCCGTAATCAAAACGTGCGTTGTGGGCAACGAATACCGTATCCCCAAGTTTTTCCTCAAGAACATCGGCTATGGATTCAAAAGATGGCGCATCGGAGACCATGGCATTTGAGATGCCGGTCAACTGCTCGATAAAGGGAGAAATACGAGTACCCGGATTGAGCAAGGTTTGCCACTCGCCCACGATCTCGCCTGCCCGCCAGAAACGGATTCCGATTTCTGTAATGCGGTCATGGGATGAGTTTCCACCGGTAGTCTCAATATCGAGAAACGCAAGCGTGGTGTTACTGAGGAGAGTACTTTTGGAGAACATGAAGCTATCTTAATACCGAAATATATCCGCAGATACCTGTATAGAAACAAAAACCCGTCATAGACCTTCGTCTAACTATTGTGCAAATTTATTTGAATTGTCATGAAATGGTAACTATCTTGACTGCGGGTCCTATAAAAATAATTGTCTAATGTGTGGAGACAACAACAATGCAAAGCAATAAATTGAGAATGGCCATTCGTGCGACGGCGGCCGTGGCAGTATTTGGTTTGGCTGGTCAGGCAGGAGCTGTAAGCTTTGACGCCGGCGGCTGGAACACCAGCGTTTATGGCTATGCTCGTCTGAACGCCAGTTACGATATCGATGAAAATGTCTCATCTTCCACCCGTTCTTCGACTACAACGCCATTAACGTTGGCGCCGCAGAAGACAACGAGGCATCTGGCTATTTTGGTGCTGACGCTTTCCAAAGCCGTATCGGCCTGAAAACAACCAGCCCCGAAGGCGTAACATTCAACGTTGAAGGCGACTTCCGGGGCGGCGGCGGCGGTACTCTTCGTCTGCGCCACGCATACGGTTCATACAATGGCGTTCTGGCAGGTCAGACCTGGTCTAACTTCACCAGCTTCGTAGGCAACACTGGCACACTCGATTTTGACTCACTACCAGGCGCTGCAGGCTACCAAAGCCGCACGGCGCAGCTGCGCTATACAACTGGCCCCCTGTCTATCTCTGCGGAGCAACCGCAGAGCAAGTTCACAAGCGCGGGCACTGCGGAAAAAGACAGCATGCCGGCCTTAACTGCTCGCATTGAAGATTCAGCGGGTGGCCTATCTTACTCTGCCGCCGTTCTGGCACAGCAGCTGGGCTACGACACAGGCACGAATGACGACAGCGCCTTTGGCTTTGGAACATTTGTTGCTGCAAAAATGGCGCTGTCAGACATGATCACCATTCAAGGCTCATTGAGCTATACTGATGGTGCCAGCAGCTATCTGTATCGCGCAGGAGCGGAAAGTGCTTACGTTGCCCCAAATGGCGATGTAGAAACCATTTCAGGCTATGGCGGAACCATTGGCGCAGGCTTCAGCCTTGGCGGTGGCAGGAGCATCAACATCGGTTATGGCATGACTGAAGTCGATTTGGACGATGGTGTTGCTGATGGCGTAATTTTAGCTACTGATGCTGAGAGCATCTCTGCAGTTATGGCTAACTATAAGTGGACTCCAGTTAAAAACGTCATGATGGGCATTGAGTACCAGTACGGTATGAAGGAAGCTCAAAATGGCGATGATGGCGACGCAAGCCGTCTGCTGTTCGCAGCCCAGTACAACTTCTAAAACGTACTGTTAAGCAACAACTCATGCGCCCCGGTCTTCCGGGGCGTATTTGTTTCCGGTTCTATTAATTCCTCAAAACCCCATCGCACCACTGCAGTACAGCCGCCTCAGAATACGGCAGATCAACCGCCTCCTCCCCACCGAACTCGTGCCACTGCTGTAGAAACTTGCGTTTCACCACCGTCAGCACAGGTATACCCGCGTCCAGTAGCTGAAGAAACTCTGCACGGCACCCTTTGCCGTCAATTTCCTGCTGACCAAAACGGTTCACAACCGCCAGCCGAGGCGGGTCTTCCAGCAAAGCGCGCAGTACACCGGTGGCCTCTGCCAGCCCACGAGGGTCCAGGCAGCAGGATTGCGACGCTTTACCCAGGTTCTGTGCAATAGAGTACTCTTGCCCCGTCTCCAGATCCTGAAGCGCCATAGGCTCCCGCCGCAAACCCTGCGCATTTAATGCCATTACCAGCCCGGCTACTCTGTCGCCACGGCGGCTCAGGCTCGCTGCCAGTTCATGCAGCAACGCATCAACCGGCTGATCGTCGTTATCGTAGATAATAGCTGCAAGGTTCAGTTCTGTGCTCATACAAGTCCCCAACAGGAAAGTCCTGCCTACACTCCTGCCTATAATTACGGAAAAAGGGGGTGCAGATTGCTCTGCACCCCCTTATGCATTTCACACTTACGATCTTAGCCAGTTTAAGCCAGCGTCGGTTGCGCTGGATCAGAAACCTGCAACAACGACTTACAACAACAAGGTACGAATATCCCCAAGAACCTGGCTAAGCAGCGACGTAAACCGCGCCGCATCGGCCCCGTTTACCGCGCGGTGATCGTAAGACAACGACAGCGGCAGCAACAGCCTTGGCTGGAATTCACTGCCATCCCACACCGGCTTCATGGCCGCTTTGGAAACACCAAGAATCGCCACTTCCGGAGCATTCACGATGGGCGTAAATGCGGTGCCACCGATACCGCCCAAGCTTGTGATGGTAAAGCAGGCTCCTTGCATTTCTGCCGGTTTCAGCTTCTTGTCCCGGGCTTTCTGGGCAAGTTCAGCACTTTCGGCTGCCAGCTCCCAGAGGCCTTTCTTGTCCACGTCGCGAATCACCGGAACCATGAGCCCGTTCGGTGTATCCACCGCAATACCAATATGAATGTATTGCTTGCGAATCACCTCTTTGCGCTCCATGTCCAGAGACACATTGAATTGCGGCAGCTCCGCAAGAGCTGTCGCACAGGCCTTGAGCAGGAACGGCAACGGCGTCATCTTCACGCCCTTTTTCTCACCGGTGGCTTTCTGCGATTTGCGGAACGCCTCCATATCAGTGATGTCGGCGTCCTCAAACTGGGTCACGTGAGGCACATTAAGCCAGCTACGCTGCATGTTAGCCGCCGTAACCGACATCATTCGTGACATCGCTTCTTTCTCGATGTCACCAAACTGGCTGAAGTCCGGCAGCTTAACGCCCGGAATACCGGAGCCTGTCGCCACAGCGCTGCCCTGCTGGGCCTGCTGCAGCTGGCTCTTCACGTAGTTCTGCACATCGTCTTTCAGGATCCGGCTTTTCGGGCCAGATCCTTTGATGCGGGTCATATCTGCGCCCAGCTCACGGGCGAGCTTACGCACAGCGGGGCCTGCATGAACGCTAGCGCCTGGCGCCGGTGGTTCACTGACCGCGCTCTGAGGCTGCGCCGCCGGTTCTTTCGGAGCGGCCTTCTCATCTGCTTCAGCTTCAGGCTTTGACTCCTGACCGGATTCGGCGGGCGCATCGTCCTGATCGCCACTCTCTTCAACATCATCGTCGCCGCCATCTTCGGCAACGGTCAGCTCAAGAAGCTTGTCGCCTTCGGACAGCTTGTCACCTTCGGCCACAAAAACCTTGACCACTTTGCCACCGAAAGGCGACGGGATTTCCATAGATGCCTTGTCGGACTCTACGGTTACCAGAGCATCATCGGCCTCAACAGTATCGCCCTCCGATACGTTGATTTCGATAACCGGCACATCTTCCATGCCGTCCAGAGGCGGAACCAGCACGACTTCCGTGCGTGAACCGCCAGATTTTTTCTTTGGCGCCGGTTTGCTCGCGTCCGGCTCAGCCCCACCTTTGGAGCTGGATTCCGCCTCAGTTTTTTCTTCGGCCTTCGCTTCCGGCTCGTCAGCAGAATCATCAGAACCGCTGGACTCGCCGCTGGAGTCAATCGTGCCCACCACATCGCCTTCTTTCACCTTATCACCCACCTTTACGGTGAGCTTGATGATCTTGCCTGCCCCGGGGGATGGCAATTCGACGGAGGCCTTGTCAGTCTCAACGGTCAGAATCGGATCTTCTGCTTCAACCGAATCGCCGGCGCTGACCAGAAGCTCAATAACCTCAACTTCGTCTGCCCCGCCGAGATCCGGGACCCTGATTTCCTGTTCGCTCATAGCGGTCTCCTTAAAGGTGCGCCGGGTTCGGTTTATTGCGATCGATTCCGTACTTGCGCATGGCTTCAAGAACCTGCTCTTGCTTGATCTCGCCGTCTTTAGCCAGAGCGGAAAGCGCCGCCAGGGCCACGTGGTAGCGATCAACCTCAAAGAAATCACGCAGTTTTTCACGGGTGTCGCTGCGACCAAAGCCATCCGTACCCAGAGTCAGGAAGGTTTTCGGGATGTACGCCCGAAGCTGTTCGGAATGCAGCTTGATGTAGTCAGTAGACGACACCACCGGGCCCGTCTGGTTTTCCAGACACTGGGTAACATAAGCCTTACGGCCTTTATCGTCAGGGTGCATGAAGTTCCAGCGTTCTACGTGCTGGCCATCGCGGGCCAACTCGTTAAAGCTGGTGATACTCCAAACATCGGAGCTAACGCCCCAATCGTCTTTCAGTAGTTCGGCAGCCGCATTCACTTCGTTCATGATGGCGCCGGAACCCAGCAACTGAACCCGCAATTTGGTTTTACCCTTGCCTTTGGCTTCAACAGAACTGAACTTATACATGCCCTTAATGATGCCTTCTTCACACCCTTTCGGCATCGCAGGCTGTACATAGTTTTCGTTTTCCATGGTCAGGTAGTAGAAGACGTTCTTGTTGTCTTCATACATTTCCTTCATACCATGGTGAATCACCACCGCCATCTCATAGGCGTAAGCCGGATCGTAAGATTTACAGTTGGGAATGGTGTTGGCCAGGATATGACTGTGACCATCCTGATGCTGCAAGCCCTCGCCATTCAGAGTGGTGCGCCCTGCGGTACCGCCAATCAGGAAGCCACGAGCCTGAATGTCGCCAGAAGCCCAGGCCAGATCGCCTACCCGCTGAAAACCGAACATGGAGTAAAATGCGTAAAACGGAATCAGCGGGAAGTTGTTGTTGCTGTAGGAGGTAGCAGCCGCCATCCAGGCCGCCATTGAACCGCCTTCGTTGATGCCTTCCTGCAGAATCTGGCCCTTTTTATCTTCACGGTAATACATGATCTGCTCGCGATCCTGCGGCACGTACTTCTGCCCTTCTGAGGTATAAATACCCAGCTGGCGGAACATGCCTTCCATACCGAAGGTACGGGCCTCATCCGGAACAATCGGCACAACCCGCTTGCCTACACGCTTGTCTTTAACCAGCGCACTCAGAATGCGCACGAACGACATGGTGGTGGAGATTTCACGGCCGTTGGAACCTTCCAGCACCTGCTTGAAGATATCCAGGTCAGGAATCTGCAGTGGCTGGCTGTCTTTACGACGCTTGGGATAGAAACCACCCAGGTCCTGCCGGCGCTTCTTCATGTACATCAGTTCGGGGCTGTCTGGCGCCGGGCGGTAGTAAGGTACGTCGTCCAGCTCTTCATCTTTCAACGGAATGGCAAAACGATCGCGGAACGATTTCAGGGTTTCAGTATCCAGCTTTTTCAGCGAGTGAGCCGTATTGGTGGCTTCGCCAGCAGCACCAAAACCGTAGCCTTTAATAGTGTGAGCCAGAATAACTGTGGGCTTGCCATTGGCCTCGGTTGCCGCTTTCTTATAAGCCGCATAAACCTTGTATGGGTCGTGGCCGCCACGGTTCAGTTTGTTGATGTCATCATCGGTCCAGTTTTCGACCATCTTCGCCAGCTTCGGGTACTTGCCGAAGAACTGCTTCCGCGTTGCAGCCGGGCCAGCATTAGTGAAGCTTTGCAGCTCGCCGTCGACCACTTCGTCCATGGCACGCTGCATGGTGCCGTCTTCATCCTGATCAAACAGCGGGTCCCACATGCGACCCCAAACCACTTTGATGACATTCCAGCCGGCGCCACGGAACGAGCCTTCCAGCTCCTGAATGATCTTGCCATTGCCACGCACCGGACCGTCCAGCCGTTGCAGGTTACAGTTCACTACGAAAATCAGGTTGTCCAGATTTTCACGGCCTGCTTTGGAAATACAGCCAAGGGTTTCAGGTTCGTCGGTTTCGCCATCACCAATAAAGCACCACACTTTGCGGTTTTCCATCTCGACCAGCTCACGGCTGTCGAGGTATTTCATGATGTGCGCCTGATAAATAGCCTGAATCGGACCCAGACCCATAGAAACCGTGGGGAACTGCCAGTAGTCCGGCATCAACCAGGGGTGCGGGTAAGAAGACAGGCCACCGCCGTCGACTTCTTCGCGGTACTTGTCCAGTTGCGGCTCGTCAAATCGGCCTTCGAGATAGGAACGGGCGTAAATTCCCGGCGACGCGTGCCCCTGAAAATACACAAGATCGGACTCGCGTTTTTCATCACCGCCGTGGAAAAAGTAGTTAAACCCTACATCGTACAACGTGGCTGCAGATGAAAATGTGGAAATGTGACCACCCAGATCACCCGGGCGTTTATTGGCCCGAACTACCATTGCCATGGCGTTCCAGCGAATCAAAGAGCGAATACGGCGCTCCATGAACAGATCACCCGGCATGCGGGCTTCCTGCACTAATGGAATGGTGTTGCGAAACGGAGTGGTAATTGCATAAGGCAACTCGGCGCCATCCCGGCTGGCACGCTCAGAAAGACGCTCAAGGATGTACTTTACTCGGTCTATACCTTCATTTTCGATCAGTGACTCAAGCGCATCAAGCCATTCACCGGTTTCAATCGGATCATCATCCTGGTACATCAAACCTCCCCCCTTCAAATCAAAAAAGTGCTACAGGTGCCGGGACCGGCATCCGCGCTTGCGATAACGATGAGCTGCGAAAATACAGCTTCTTGTCTTTAAACAACCTGCCGGGCGATGTTCCAGCCAATGGCAAAATTTATGTTTATAAAGCATAGAACAGCTTTCGCTGCCCTGCCCCGCAGATTGAGCCATTTATCGCCAGACAACTGCAGGACATATCAATCAAGGCCGGATTTCCGTAGTATTTTTACTACCTATTACTCGAAAACTTTGGCTGAAACGTGAAACCTTCCGACAAATCACAAAGATAATTACGATTAGTTACGCAATAATGCCTTTTTTTCGATATCCAAACAACCAGACTCCGACCAACGTCTTAGTGCCTGCAGAACCTCTCTTTTCATTACCGTCCTAAACGATATCGATACAAAACCTGACAGCCATTCACGGCAATTAATATTGTTTTTCAGATAGTTAATAGCTTTACGCTTGCCGCCCCCAGTTTACTCTTCACATTTTTAATTAGACCTGAAACTAAACAATAATTTATGTATACTCCTCTGCCCATTTTTTGACCATCGGAGCGGCGCTTATTTGCCCTCCGCAATTTCAGACTCTTAATCACAGAGGGCGAACCATGAATTCAATCGTCACTTTTCCCAACCGGATTCCTACAGCTGAATTCGAGGAGCGACGCTTCAAGGTTTACACCGACCGCCAGTTAGACAAGATCGAGATCATTCAGAACCTCCCTGCAGAGACCTTGTTTGAAATGAGGGTCGTCGCCAGCGTGCTGCCTTTTCGGGTGAATGAGTATGTGATCAACGAACTGATCAACTGGGACAAGGTTCCCAACGACCCCATTTATCAGTTGGTTTTCCCCCAGAAAGGCATGCTCAAAGACGAGCACTTTGAGCGCATGGCCCAGATGCATCGGGACGGCGCCGAGAAAAAAGAAATTCAGGCCGTCGCCAAAGAGATCCGCGACGAGCTGAACCCTCACCCGGCCGGCCAGATGGAAATGAACATGCCGGAGCTTGAAGGCGAAGTGCTCGACGGCGTGCAACACAAGTACCGCGAGACCGTGCTATTTTTCCCGGCCCAGGGCCAGACCTGCCACTCTTACTGCACCTTCTGTTTCCGCTGGGCGCAGTTTGTCGGCGACAAAGATCTGAAAATGTCGAGCACCGAAGCGGACAAGCTGCATGGTTATCTGCAGGAGCACACCGAAGTAACCGATTTGCTGGTGACCGGTGGCGACCCCATGGTCATGAAAACCAAAAGTCTGGCTCAGTACCTTGAGCCTTTGCTACAGCCAGAGTTCGACCACATCCAGACCATCCGAATCGGCACCAAGGCTTTAACGTTCTGGCCATACCGCTTCGTGACGGACAAGGATGCAGATGAGCTGATCGATCTGTTTGCCCAGCTTGTGGACGCCGGCAAGCACGTTGCGATCATGGCCCATTACAACCACTGGCAGGAAATCACCACCGACATTGCCGAAGAGGCCATTCGTCGTATCCGTGCTACCGGCACGGAAATCCGCGCACAAGGCCCCCTGATCAAACACGTCAACGACGATGCAGATGCCTGGGCCAAACTGTGGAAGAAAGAGGTACAGCTCGGCATCATTCCCTACTACATGTTTGTGGAGCGCGACACCGGCGCCAAGAACTACTTCGAAGTGCCGCTTGCAGAAGCCTTCAATATTTACCGCGAAGCCATGAAAAAAGTCAGCGGCCTGGCACGCACCGCGCGCGGTCCCAGCATGAGCGCCGGACCTGGCAAAGTGGAGGTCCAGGGAATTGCCGAAGTGAATGGCGAAAAGGTTTTTGTACTGCGTTTTCTGCAAGGCCGAAACCCCGACTGGGTGCAGCGTCCATTCTTTGCCAAGTACAGCGAGACAGCGACTTGGCTGCATGAACTGGAGCCGGCATTTGGCGAAGAAAAGTTCTTTTTCGAGGATGAGTTCGAAGCGATGAAGAAAGGGACCGGCTGAGGCTGCAACCAGACAAAGATAAAGCTTGAGAGGAAGGCCAGATGGAGGGATTCATCTGGCCTTCTCACTTTCGGCAGCCCTCACGGGCTGACAACAAGTGCTTGAACCCGAACTAAATGGTTAAAAAGAGTGAAATTGTGTTTCTTTATATATCCGGGCGTCTTCCACCGGACAGGCTAAAGCCAGTCCCCTGGCGGGCTCCCGCCCTGCTCTAAAGTTCATCCCCCAAGCCTTGCGATCTCAACACCCCCATATGGGGGCATGCGCAAAAAAAAACACGTGATAGCTTCATCGACTTCAACATTGGCGGTTCATAAGGAGTTTTCGGTGAAGATAATAAAACACATAGCAATAGCAGGCGCGCTGTCTTCTTCATTACTGCTTGTTGGTTGCGGAGGGTCATCAAGCAGCAACTCGGCACAAAACCCTCAAGCCAACTCACAAGACATTTCCGGCACAGCGACCGCTCCGGCAGGCGCAGTCGCACATTACGAGGCGCAAAACGCGCTCGAACTGGCACTGAACTTCTTCATTTCTCCCCTTGCGGCAGCCATTACGGGGCTTGATCCGATCAGTGGTGCCACAGTTGAGTTGATCCGGGTCGACAATTCCGGCAATCAAGTGGGTGATGTGCTGGCAACAACCGCCACGTCGATTACCGGGGACTACAATCTGACCCTGCCTCAGGGCGTCAATCTTGCGGGCAACCTTGTTGTCAGAATTACCGGTAGCAATGACACGCTCCGCGCTCAAGTGGTCGAGCAGGATGTAGACATTTCACCAGTATCCGAGTTTGTACTGCAGAAGTTCATCAGCCAGGGTGCCGCGCTGGATCAGCTTGCTGTAACCGATGTAGTAAAGCTATCCGGCCGGGTAGAGGAGTTTGATCTTACGCTATCAGGCTCAAACAATCTGGAGCAGGCTTTTACCGCACTGGAAGATAAACTAGGCGATTTTCTTGAAAGTGAAGTCGCTATCGTTACATCTACCAAAGGGGATGCTTCCGGCATTGCCGGCAACTATCGCAGCTCTGCACTCTCTTTCGGATTGCACGACAGCGACAGCAACAACTTTGGTACCTTCGCCAACGACCTATGGTCCAGCACGTTTACATTTGCAGATAACGGAAACGGCGCCGTCACCATTACACACCTTGCAGAAGACAGCTTTTACTACAACCTGTCTGGCAATGCACTGAACCAAAGCAGCGTTTACTACGAATCAGAAACAGAGTCGGTTGACGAAAGCTTTCCTGCAACCCTTACCTCCAGCGGCATATTGTCGATTGCCGGTGAGTTTGAAGAGGACATAGACGGCGATTTTGGTTGGCGCTTTCCTGGCATCAACTTAAACCTCTTGCGTGTCGCAGATACTGGCACGTTCTTCCTGATTTCAAACGAAGCCGCTGTGCGATACGCAACAGTTGATACCAATAACGATGACATCAAAGACGCTATAGATCCACAGAACAAGTTGGGGGACGAGGCCTTCCGTTCACTGGAAGTTTTTAGTCGGCAACCCGCCGCATTTACCAATAGCGACCTGACCGGAACATTCGGTCGGGTTTTCCTGGAGTCCTGGGTAACAAACGGCATCATTGAGGTTCAAACTGAAATCAATACATTAACCTTTGATGGCGCCGGGAATTACGATTACGGTACCGTCGCAGGCCACCTGATAGGCCTGGCACCAGGGGGCGCCACCTACAACCCCATCACAGAGACTGCCGAAACCAACCAACCTATGGTCATTACCGCAGATGGCGACATCACGTCAGCCGGTGGCGAGCCATCCGACGGTTTCATTAACGACACCTTTGACCTGCTGGTATTCGCTGAAGCCGACGGCACCAATCAGCAGGAAGCTGAAACCAACAAAACGCTGCTGGTAAAACTACCGGAATCAGCCCCAACGGTTACGGGCAACGAGTACCGCATGCTGCTGATGTCCATGAAGCTGGACGCCGGCGAGGAACTGTTGATGACGTCAAGCAAGTTCAACACCTTCCTGACGATGGCATCGGAAACGAGTGGCACTATTGACGGCGCGTTTTTCGAAGTTCGCAAAACCGGCCTGGGCGGTAATCTTGACATCGCCACCAATACCGCCGAAAACCTCTCAGTCGACGTGAGCCTGGGAGGCGCGGGCATAAGCACCCTGACAGTCGGCGGAGAAGGCGGTGGTACGACCACTATGGAAGGCTTTTTCAACGAAAACGCCACTCTTGGTGTCTTCACGCTCAGCTACGCAGAAGCAAACGAAGACCCGGATGAACTGGGCATGGTTGTTTTGGTAAAGACCGGTAACTGACGTCACCGACGATAGGGCGCGTCTTTCATTGCGCGCCTTATCGCAATTATCGCAATAACGCCGAAAGAATCGTACTGATCAGCTGGCCTTGCCGGGTTTGCCCGGTTTTATGGAATATCTGCTTCAGATAACTTCGGATCGTAGCCTCGCTTTTACACCGTTTTTCGGCAATATCTTTGAGACTGAGCCCCGTAACAAGATCCTCACACACCTCCGCTTCTACCGGTGACAGAACAAAACACTCAGCTATCGCGGCAGCGCTGGGAAATACTCTCGAATCCGAGTCGATCAGCGTTATCAGCACTCCGCCTGTGAGCAATTCGTTGTACTCAAGAGGCCGGATAGTCATTACCAGCGGTGACCTGGCGTCGCGATTGATAATCAGTGTTTCCGGTCGTGCCGCTGCGCCCGTTATCGCGGCATCCGAGGCTCGTGTAATAGCACGGAAAAACATCTTCTGCGTGACTTCAGCCGGAAAACACAAACGCTCGGAGCGCATAGTCAGGCAGCGCTCACCTTCCAGCAACTGATTTCCGCGCTGGTTCGCAAGCACCACCATACCCCGGTTATTCAGAAGAAAGGCCGCCTCGGGAATCAACTCCGCTATTGCTGATAGCGACTGCTGCGTGCTCGGGTGCTGATGAAAGGTTTGCGCCAGACTGACAGTTTGCCGCACAAACGGCACCAGCCGGTTCATGGCACCAAGCTCCTCAGGGAAATACCGACCTTGAGCAACGGTTCGCTGCACAGTAAGCAGAATGATGTGTGTGGCAGACGAATCAACCACAAGCCATGCCGAATCAAGCATGCTCTGATCAGATTCCCAGCGACCATAATCATCACCAGGCGGGCCGTTTGCAATTAACGGTAAGGCAGAGTTGAACACACCTGGCTGCTGGTTGATGGCATGATTGGTAACCGCGTCATGCTCAATCATGTTGTTGTCCAGGTACCAGCCTACCATCTCATCAGAGAGCCCTGCGTGCCATATGTGTTCTATGGTTCTCGGCGCCCTGCGGATGAAAGAGAGTTGCGCAGCGCAGCCATTAACGGCCGAGGTCAGCATTACCAGGAAATCGTGGAAGCCAGCCTGATGCTGCAACGACTGATAAAGACACCGGATCAGCTCAGATTCGTTAGGCAGAACTTCTTGAGGATTCGATACCCCATGAAGTGGTTGAGACTCCAGTGGTTGAGACTCCATGAAATCCCTCGTTCTTTTTTTTATGGAAGCACATTGCCTGTTTCAACAAGCCAAACTATAAAAGAATCTCTACCGATGTGAAGCAAAAATAGATATATCGAAGATCTCTGGCCCGGAGCGCCAACCATGCGCAATGGCATCGCCCTCGCTCCGGCTTGTGGAATTAATGCATCAGTGTATACAGCTTTCGCCGATAGGTGCGCACGTCCGGGTTGTTATTTCCAAGCTTCTCAAACAGCTCAACCAGTGTGATTTTGGCCACTTCATCTTTATATTTGCTGTCAACCTGCATAAGCCGGATCAGCAGCTCCATGGCTTCGGCATTCTTTTCCGCCAGCACGTTGTGAAGTGCCAGGAGGTGCAAAGCATTCGGGTCTTTCGGGTCCTGTTCCAGAGCCATTTCCAGATCCTTTACAGGTGGCAGCTCCGCCGACTGCTTGAGGAACTTTATTCTGGCCGCCAGCTGCTTTGCCTGCTGTTGCAGCTTCTCCTCCGGCGGCAGACTTTCCAGAACCTCTTCAGCGGTTTCGAGATCACCGGATTCAGCCTTCAGTTGGGCAAGGTCAATCAGCACCTTGAGGTTCTCTGGATCGTCCCGGTTCATTTCTGAAAGAATTTCCATGGCGCCTTCAATATCGCCCTCTTCCCAGATGCGATGGGCTTTCTCGTAAGGCGCCTCATCAGGCAGCTCGATGTGCTTTTCCAACACTTTGCGGATTTCACTTTCTGGCAAGGCACCGTTAAAACCGTCAACCGCCTGGCCATCCTTCACCAGAATAATGGTTGGCAGGCTACGCACACCCAAGCTGGATGTGAGCTGCTCCTGCTCATCCGCATTAACCTTGGCCAGCCGGAACGCGCCATCGTATTCGTTTGCCAGCTTTTCCAGCAGTGGCATTAGCTGTTTGCAGGGTGCACACCATTCGGCCCACACATCCACAAGTACGGGCGTGGAAGCAGAGGCATCCATAACGTCCTGTTGGAAATTTTCCATGGTAGCTTCAAATATATGGGGAGAACTGCTCATGTCTGGCACCTGAAACGTTCATTATGGTTTAAGGCGTTAATGGGGCGCCTGGTGTAATAATTCAAGAGCTTCACTCCAGAGCATTTACAACACCCAAGCTTGAAAATGCGGCTTTCGGCTCTAGTTAGTAATGAACCACTCCTCATACCAGGAAGCAGATACGGCATGAACTACGACAGCGACAGAGACCCACTGGAAGAACTCGAGGAAGACGTCACTGAATACATTGGCAAAAACGAACACAGCAAAGAGCTGGCCCTGCCTCAACAATCGTTGCCGAAGCGCATGTATGTACTGCCCGTATCAAATCGCCCGTTTTTCCCGGCGCAGGTACAGCCGGTTGTGGTCAATCAGAACCCCTGGCAGGAGACGCTCAAGCGCGTAAGCGAAACCGACCACAAAATGCTCGGGATCTGCTTTGTCGATGACCATCAGCCTGGCCAAAGCGTGCCGGCGAGCAACGAACTGGCGACCGTTGGCTGCGCTGTGCGCATTCATCATGCTCAGAATAAAGACGGCAATGTTCAGTTTATTGCCCAAGGCCTGCAGCGCTTCCGGATTGTGCAATGGTTACGCCGCAAGCCGCCGTATCTGGTAGAGGTCGAGTATCCGCAGGAGCCTGAGGAAGATGCAGATGAAACCAAAGCCTACACTCTGGCCATCATCAGCGCGATCAAAGAGCTCCTTCGCACCAACCCTCTGTATGGCGAGGAAGTAAAACAGTACCTCTCGCGTTTTGGCCCGGAAGACAGCTCTCCGCTGACCGATTTTGGCGCCTCCATGACCAGCGCGCCCGGCCCTGAGTTGCAAAGCGTTCTGGACACAGTACCCCTGCTTCCGCGCATGGAAAAAGTGCTTCTGCTGATGCGCAAAGAGCTGGAAGTGGCGCGTTTACAGTCTGAAATCAGCGAAGAAGTAAATGAAAAGGTGCAAAAACACCAGCGCGACTTCTTCCTGAAAGAGCAGCTGAAAGTGATCCAGCGTGAGCTGGGTATGTCGAAAGACGATAAAACGGCCGATGCCGAACGCTTTGAAAACCAAATGGCAGAGCTGAACCCTCCCGAGGCGGTGCAGGAGCGCTTCGACGATGAGTTGCAGAAACTGCGCATTCTGGAGCAGGGCTCGCCGGAATATGGCGTTACCCGCAACTATCTCGACTGGCTGACTCAGGTGCCCTGGGGCCAGCATTCCGAAGACCACTTTGATCTGGCGGAGGCTCGCCGTATCCTCGACCGGGATCACGACGGCCTGGGCGATGTGAAAGACCGGATTATCGAGTTCCTGGCAGAAGGGTCATTCAAAGGCGAAGTTAGCGGCTCAATCCTTCTGTTAGTTGGTCCTCCGGGCGTCGGCAAAACCTCTATTGGCCACTCAGTGGCGGATGCGCTGGGCCGCAAATTTTTCCGGTTCAGCGTTGGCGGCATGCGTGATGAGGCGGAAATCAAAGGTCATAGGCGCACCTATATTGGCGCCATGCCAGGCAAGTTTGTGCAAGCGCTGAAAGATACCAAAGTAGCCAATCCGGTCATCATGCTTGATGAAATCGACAAGATTGGTGCGTCCTATCATGGCGACCCGGCCTCTGCCCTTCTGGAAACTCTGGATCCGGAACAGAACAAGGAGTTTCTGGATCACTACCTGGATGTCCGTATGGACCTGTCCAAAGTGCTCTTCATTTGCACGGCCAACCAGCTTGACACCATTCCCAGGCCGCTACTGGACCGCATGGATGTTATCCGCCTGTCTGGCTATATTGGTGAGGAAAAGCTTGCCATCGCCAAGCATCACCTCCTGCCGCGTTTGCTTAAGCGGGCGGGGCTTCTGAAGAAACAGTTCAACATTACCGACGCCGCCATGCGGCAGGTTATAGAAGGCTATGCCCGCGAAGCCGGTGTCCGGAACCTGGAAAAGCTGCTACACAAAGTCATGCGTAAGGGCATCGTAAAACTTCTGGAAGCACCGGATGAGCCGATAAAAGTAGGTGTATCCGATCTGCAGGAATACCTCGGACAACCCACGTTCCGGAAAGAGAAAGCGCTCAAGGGTGTCGGAGTGGTTACCGGGCTCGCCTGGACCGCCATGGGCGGTGCAACGCTTAGCATGGAAGCCACACGAGTTCACACCAGCCAGCGCGGTTTCAAACTGACCGGCCAGCTTGGCGATGTCATGAAAGAGTCTGCAGAAATCGCTTACAGCTACGTTTCCTCCAACCTGAAACGATTCAAAGGCGACCCCGGCTTTTTCGACAAGTCCTTCGTGCATCTCCATGTACCGGAGGGCGCAACGCCCAAAGACGGCCCCAGCGCAGGCGTCACCATGGCCACTGCCCTGCTTTCTATCGCCCGGCGTGAGGCGCCTCAGCAAAATACCGCAATGACTGGTGAGTTAACGCTCACCGGACAGGTTCTGCCTGTGGGCGGCATACGCGAGAAAGTCATCGCTGCCCGCCGGCAGAAAATCAGCAATCTGATTCTGCCAGAAGCGAACCGCGGAGATTACGAGGAGCTGCCGGACTACCTCACGGAAGGCTTGACCGTTAACTTCGCCCGACATTACAACGATGTGTTCCAGGTGTGCTTCGGCAACAAGCCCAGAACGGGCTCGTCGGTACACTGAACCGGAGGGAAGAAAAGGCTCAGGCTTTTTCTTTCCAGCCATCGTCCTTCAATACCGGGCCTACATCCAGAACCGGCGAAGCATCAATGTCGTCTGCATCCATCATGTTGGCCACGCGCTGAAGGGACGCCAGAATCATATTCTGTTCCCACTCATGAAGGCTCTGGAATTTCTTTATGAAATCCTCCTGCAGGGGGTTCGGTGCGCGAGACAGTATGTCTGCCCCACCCTCGGTCAGATGCGCGTGAACCTTTCGTTTGTCCTGCGTACTGCGAACACGATAGACCAGCTGTCGGTGCTCAAGGCGATCGAGGATGGTCGTAACCGTGGCCTGGCTGAGGCTGACCTTATCGGCGATCGTGCCTATAGTCACCTCTCCCAGATCCCGGATTGTTCTCATGATTAACAGTTGCGGGCCGGTGAGTCCGGCATTTTTGCTAAGGCGCTTGGAGTGAAGGTCCGTTGCCCGGATAACACGCCTGAGTGCCACCAGAACATACTCATGATTGTTCACTGTAATAATGCTCCGCTGAAACTTCCCGATCTTTACTTACACCACTAATTATTAGAGGTTTTCGGACCCTGGAATGCAAGTAGCAGATTCTCCCACCCCATTCAGGTAAATCCAAGGCGATACTTCGTTCGATATCAATCTGGAAAAGTTGCGTGTCCACGAAAGCTTCCGCACACTGGTGTTCCCGGTCCATCCTGACAGAAAAGAAGTTTGAGCCGGAAAATGTTAAATATTCAACGAAGGCTCAGGCTAGCTTGACAAGGCTGGATACGTAGTGTTTGTTTAGCTTTCTGAGAACATAAGAATAACCCTGAACCTAACAGGACAGACACAATGACAACTTCACTGAAAAAACTCGTAACCGCCGTTAGTGCTTCCGTTGCCCTCATGGGCGCCGGCCACGCAGCCGCGGACATTCAGATTGGCATCGCAGGCCCAATGACCGGCCCCGTTGCACAGTACGGGGACATGCAGTTCTCCGGCGCTCGCATGGCCATTGAGCAGATCAACGCCAATGGTGGCGTGATGGGCGAGAAGCTCGTTGCTGTAGAATACGATGACGTTTGTGACCCCAAGCAGGCTGTAACTGTCGCAAACCGACTGGTCAACGATGGCGTCCGTTACGTGATCGGCCACCTTTGCTCCAGCTCGACCCAGCCCGCCTCGGATATTTATGAGGACGAAGGCATCCTGATGGTCACGCCCGCTTCAACCAGCCCCGAGATCACCGAGCGAGGCTATGAGCTGATCTTCCGCACCATCGGGCTCGACAGCATGCAGGGACCGGTTGCCGGCAACTACATCGCCAGCCAGAGCCCCAAGCGTGTTGCGGTCATTCACGATAAGCAACAGTACGGTGAAGGTATTGCAACGGCAGTACGTGACACTCTGAAAGACAAAGGCATCGAGATTGCCATGTTCGAAGGTGTTACTGCCGGCGACAAAGACTTCTCTTCCCTGGTCACCAAGCTCAAGCAAGCCGATGTGGATTACGTTTACTTTGGCGGCTATCACCCTGAATTGGGCCTGATTCTGCGCCAGGCGCGCCAAGCAAACCTGGACGCCAAGTTCATGGGCCCGGAAGGCGTTGGTAACAAAGATATCAACACAATTGCCGGTGAAGCCGCTGAAGGTCTTCTGGTAACACTGCCACCAAGTTTCGACGAAAAAGCTGAAAACCAGAGCCTGGTACAAGCATTCGAAGCCAAGGGTGAGGACCCCTCAGGCCCGTTCGTTCTGACCTCCTACGCTGCTGTGCAGCTGGTTGCTGACGGTATCGAAGCTGCGGAATCCACGGATCCATTCGATGTTGCTGCCGCATTGCGCAGCGGCAGCTTTGAAACACCAATCGGCACGGTGCAATACGACAAAGCCGGCGACATGAAGTCATTTGAATTTGTAGTGTACGAATGGCATTCAGATGGCAGCAAAACTCCGGTAAACTAAGCCCAATCGTTAATAAACGGTAATCATGAGGACACCTTCTCACCGCGATCCGGGAGAAGGTGTTTTTCTAGGCTCCTGTTGATCCTGTCCCATTGCCAGCCCGGTTATCCCGTGTGTGGTGTGTTTCAGGGGAGGGAGCAGGCCTCCGGAGTCAAACAACAATGCAAGACCTCCTGTATTTCTCCCAGCAGCTCATCAACGGGCTAACGATCGGGAGCGCCTATGCCCTGATCGCCATCGGTTACACGATGGTTTACGGCATCATCGGCATGATCAACTTTGCCCATGGTGAAATCTATATGATCGGCGCTTACACGGCGCTGATTGCGATTACCGGCCTGACCGCTCTAGGTCTTGCCTGGCTCCCTCTGATTCTTGTCGTTGCGCTTTTGTGCGCGATGCTTGTTTCCAGCTCCATGGGTTGGGCCGTGGAACGTGTCGCCTATCGCCCCGTGCGTGGCCGTCACCGCCTGATTCCCCTGATCTCTGCGATCGGCATGTCCATCTTCCTGCAGAACTATGTGCATCTTGCCCAAGGCTCCCGCAACGTCGGTTTTCCCGCACTTATTGAGGGTGGGTTCAACTTTGGCTCTGACGGGAATTTCCAGATGTCGCTGTCGTATATGCAGATCACTATCTTTGTGACCACCCTGATTTGCATGACCGCGCTCTCGCTGTTCATTTCCCGTTCCCGTACCGGTCGCGCCTGCCGGGCAGTTTCCCAGGATCTGGGCATGGCCAGCCTGCTGGGCATTGACACCAACCGCATTATCTCGGCCACCTTCATCATTGGTGCAGCACTGGCGGCGGTTGCAGGCTTGCTTCTGGGCATGTACTACGGCTCGATTGACCCATTGTTCGGCTTTATTGCGGGGCTCAAAGCCTTTACCGCAGCCGTGCTCGGCGGCATTGGCAGCATTCCCGGCGCCATGCTCGGCGGTCTGATTCTTGGAGTGGCTGAAAGTATGACCTCCGGATATCTCAGCGGCGAATACAAAGACGTCGTCTCGTTCGGCTTGCTGATCCTTATTCTGCTGTTCAAACCTACGGGCCTGCTCGGCAAACCGGAGGTTGAAAAGATCTGATGGCTGCTAACAACTTCAGACATGCGCTGTTTTGCGCAGTTGTCACGCTAATAATCTCTATCCCTATCCTTGGGCTTAACCTGGAAGCCAAAGGCATCAACATCATCCTCACGGGAGCCAAAACCTCAACCTACGTTGCCATTGTTCTGGCGGCGGTTGCCGTGTTTGTTTTCCAGGCATACCGTGACTCGATCATGGGCTTACTGGGCAAGTTGCCCAATTTCAACCCGCTGGCAGACAAAGAACCCATGGAGCAATCCAAGCGGGTAAAGCTGGAGTCCTGGATACTGACCGGTATCGTAGTGCTTGCACTGTTCTGGCCGTTTGTCGTGTCACGAGGCTCGGTGGATCTTGCCACTCTGGTTTTGATTTACGTCATGCTGGCTCTGGGGCTGAACGTGGTCGTCGGTCTCGCTGGCCTGCTGGATCTTGGGTATGTTGCCTTCTATGCAGTGGGCGCCTACACCTTCGCCCTGCTGTCGCAATATACAGGCATCTCGTTCTGGATGGCTTTGCCCATTGGTGCGTTACTCGCAGGGCTGACAGGCATGATTCTGGGCTTCCCGGTTTTGCGCCTCAGGGGAGATTACCTGGCGATCGTCACCCTGGGTTTTGGCGAAATCATCCGCATCCTGCTTAACAACTGGACCACTCTGACCGGCGGCCCCAACGGAATAGGCGGTATTCCTGAACCTACGCTGTTTGGCATGGAGTTTGGCCGGCGTGTGAAGGAAGAAGGCAACACGTCGTTCCACGAAACCTTCGGCATTGCGTACAGCGGCGAGCACAAGGTCATCTTCCTGTACCTGATCGCATTGGTACTGGCTGTTATCACGGCCCTGATCATCCGCCGCTTTATGCGCATGCCGGTAGGCCGTGCCTGGGAAGCCTTGCGGGAAGATGAAATCGCTGCGCGCTCTCTCGGCCTCAGCCGCACCGCCGTCAAGCTCTCTGCTTTCACCATCGGCGCGTTCTTTGCGGGCTTTGCAGGCACTGTGTTCGCCTCCAAGCAAGGCTTCATCAGTCCGGAATCTTTTGTGTTCCTCGAGTCCGCCATCATCCTTGCGATTGTGGTTCTGGGCGGCATGGGATCACAGCTCGGCGTTATATTGGCGGCTATCGCGGTAACCATCCTGCCCGAGCTGGCACGAGAGTTTTCCGAATACCGCATGCTGATTTTTGGCGCTGCCATGGTGTTGATGATGGTCTGGCGACCACAGGGTCTGCTACCTATGCGCCGCATCCACATCACACTGAACAAGCAGGAGTGACAGACAATGCTTGAAGTACAGAATCTGTCCATGCGCTTCGGCGGCCTGCTGGCAGTAGACGGCGTTTCGCTGGACGTTCAGGAACGGGAAATCGTTTCCATTATCGGCCCCAACGGCGCTGGGAAGACCACCGTATTCAACTGCATGAGCGGCTTTTACAAGCCTTCCGGCGGAAAGATACTTTTCGAAGGCAAGGAAGTGCAGGGCACGCCGGATTACAAGATTTCCCGGCTGGGCATGGTCAGAACCTTTCAGCATGTTCGTCTGTTCACTCAGATGTCCGTCGTGGAAAACCTGCTGGTCGCCCAACACCGACACCTCAACACCAACATGCTGGCGGGGCTTTTGGGCACGCCCGACTACAAGAAGCGGGAACAGAAAGCGCTGGATCGCGCTGCTTACTGGCTGGAACGTGTCGGCCTACTGGATCTCGCCAACCGGGACGCAGGCAACCTTGCTTACGGCCAGCAGCGACGGCTTGAAATAGCGCGTTGCATGGTAACCGAGCCCAAACTGCTGATGCTCGACGAGCCAGCTGCGGGCCTTAACCCGGCGGAAACCAAAGAACTCAATCAGCTCATCGTGAGCCTGAAAGAGGACTACAACGTTTCCGTGGTGCTGATTGAGCACGACATGAGCCTGGTAATGGATATTTCTGACCGGATTAACGTCATCAACCAGGGGCGCCCCCTGGCCAGCGGTACTCCGGAAGAAATCCGCCAGAACGACGACGTGATCAAAGCTTACCTGGGCGAGGCCTGACTATGAGCATGCTTGTACTAGAAGATGTCCATACCCATTACGGCAAGATTGAGGCCCTCCACGGGGTCTCTGTTGAAGTAAACAAGGGTGAAATCGTCTCGCTGATCGGTGCCAACGGCGCCGGAAAAACGACGCTGCTGATGACCGTATGCGGAATGCCACAAGCCAGTTCGGGGCGCGTCGTCCTGGAAGGCCGGGATATCACCCATGAGCCTACCTCGCAGATTATGCGCTCCGGACTGGCGATAGTGCCCGAAGGCCGTCGCATATTTTCGGGCCTGACGGTTGAAGAAAACCTGCACATGGGCGGCTTCTTCAATACCAAATCCGAAATTCGCAAAAGCCAGGCTCACGTTTACGAATTGTTCCCGCGCCTGAAAGAACGTGAACATCAGCGCGCGGGCACCATGTCCGGAGGCGAGCAGCAGATGTTGGCGATAGGGCGGGCACTCATGAGCCGGCCCAACATGATTATTCTGGATGAACCATCACTGGGCCTTGCACCACTGGTGATCAAACAGATCTTCGAGATCATTGGCCATCTTCGGGAAGAAGGCATCACGGTGTTCCTGGTGGAGCAAAACGCGCACCAGGCGCTGCATCTCGCCGATCGTGGTTACGTGCTCGAAACCGGAAAAATCCGCCTGCACGATACAGGCAAGAATCTGCTCGAGAACCCGGACGTGCAGAACGCCTACCTGGGTGGCTGAAACAGCGCCCACGATACTACTGAACCGGAGCCTGCTCCGGTTTTTTTATGCCTGAACTTTACACTGCTGCCCGCTAAGCAGACCAAATAATCTCTTAAAATCAAATGGTCACCGAACTATAGACTTGCCACTTCCAAATCTGCACTATACTCAAGGCAACGGTCTTTGCGCTTTTTTCACGAGAAATCTGTCAGAGCCGTTCCCGCACAGCCCGCAATTCAGTTGGCTGTGTGGATTTTGCGACGACTGTAAAAATATTCAAAGGAGTGGAAAATGAAAAAACTGATCGCAGGTGCAATTCTTCTGGGTGCTTCTTCCATGGCTTTTGCTCAACCGGGCTGCGGCGTTGGCGCCATGATCTGGAAAGGACAATCCGGTGTTGCTCCCCACGTACTGGCTGCAACAACCAACGGTACCTTCGGCAACCAGACATTCGGTATGACCTCGGGCACCCTGGGCTGCCAGACCAACGAGTCTGTTCAGTCAATGGCCATGTACATGGACAGCAACATCGATAAAGTAGCTCGCGACATGTCTCGTGGCAACGGTGAGAACCTGGAAACTCTGGCAGTTCTTCTGGGCGTTGAAGAAGCAGATCGCGGCGCTTTCCGCGACGTCCTGCAGGATAACTTCGCTGCTATTTTCCCAAGCTCCGAAACTACCTCCGGTGAAGCAGTGGACGCCATTGTCGCCCTGCTGGAAAAGAATGAGTCGCTGAGCAAATACGTAGCGGCCTGATAGCTGAACTGCAGGGATGCCCGAGCGCCAAGGATGGCGCGCTTTCCCCGTTTTATCACCTTCGACCGGAAATCGCATTTACCCATGAGCAACACGCTTCGCATTGGGCCAGCTGTGCTTTGGCTCATCATCAGCTTACCGCTGCAGGCTCAGGTACAGACGGCAGACAAACCTTTACACCTGGACCCTGCGTGGCTCACGCTCATTCACTACCAGCCTTCGCGACTTGGCGGTGGCTATACCAGCCAGGCCGATGATCCTGCGTTTTTTCTTAGCGAGAGCGGCAAGACCTCGCCGAAAGCAGAACTCGAAGCAACACTGGACGCGATCCAGCGGCCGGGAAACGGAAACGAACACGCCAGATGCCGATTCCCCGCAAGGGACGCCTGGCTTCGCGAACGCCTTGATCTCCCAGCAAAGACAGCAGACTGCCCCGGTTACCAGGAATGGACGGAAACGCTGAATACCGAAAGCGTTACTTTGGTTTTTGCCGCCTCCTACCTGAACAGCCCCTCATCGATGTTCGGCCACACTTTCCTGAGGCTGGACCCACCGCAAGAAGACGAGCAAACAAACCTGCTGCTTGCCAATACGATTTCCTACGCCGCCGATGCCGCCGCCCACGACAGCGAGCTGCTTTTCGCCTACCGGGGAATTTTCGGCGGTTACCCGGGCATTACAACCGTGCAGCCCTACTACGAAAAAATCAGGCTCTACTCAGACATTGAGCACCGGGATCTGTGGGAATACACGCTGAATCTCGATCAGCAGGAAGTGGATTTTATGCTGGCCCACGCCTGGGAGATCCGCGACCGTAATTTTGATTACTATTTTTTTGACGAAAACTGCGCCTATCGCCTGCTCGCCCTTATCGACATCGCGCGCCCTGGAACCAATCTGCTGGATGAAGTCAGCACCCACGCCATACCATCCGACACAGTGCGCTGGGTCATCGACAAGGATCTGGTCAGTAAAGTGCATTATCGACCTTCAGCGGCCACCTCGGTTGCGCATAACCTTTCAACGCTATCCAGCTCGCATCAGACCCTTGCGGCGGCCATAGCCAATGGCTACGTAAAGCCAGACAGTGATGAAGTGCTTGCGCTCTCCCCACAGGAGCGCGCGCATGTGCTCGACGCCACCTACGACTACGTGCGCTACCAAAGCGAGGCAGACAGTTGGCCAAGAGAAATGGCCGCCCCCCTCTCTCACAATCTGCTGCGTGAGCGCAGTAAAATCGACGGTGTTGCGCCACGTGAGGAACCGCCTGAGCCGGAGGTACGTGACGACCAGGGCCACGATACGTTCCGTATCAGCTTGGGCGCCGGACAACTGGCCCATCGTGAGTTTACCCAGCTCACGTTCCGACCGGCTTATCACGATATCCTCGACCCGCCTGCCGGTTACCGAAGCGGCGCCCAGCTACAGTTTTTACGCGTAGACGCTCGCTATTACACCGACAACGACGAACTGCAACTGGAACAGCTCACGGGTGTGGAAATCCGCTCCCTGAGCCCCCGAAACGCATTCTTTTCGCCGTTGTCGTGGCAGGTGGGCTTTGGTGGCCGCCGCACCGACACCGGCGACAAAAGAGTTCTGGCGCCCTATCTGGAAGGTGGCGCGGGTGGCAGCTGGAGTCTCGGCCAACAAACTCAGGCATTTGCCATTGCGACGGCTGATCTGGAAATAGATGACGACCTGCGCCGTGGCTATGACGCTGCGCCCGGCGCCGACATTGGCCTACTGCACCAGAACAACCGCTTCAGCCTGACGGCCGGCGCCAAAACCAAAGCCTGGATTGTCAGCAGCCAACACCGGCAAGATCAGGTATACGCCAAAGGCAACTGGCACATCGGCCGTGAATTCAGCCTGTTCGCCGAATTCACCCGGGAAGATCACTACGACAGGTACCAGAGCACATGGCAAGCCGGACTGCACGCTTACTTCTGAAAACCACCAGCCTGAAAACCCCCTTGCTGGTCCTGCTCGTCTCAGCCGCTGCGCTATTACAAAGCGGCTGCAGCAGCCTGTTCTTCTTCCCGGATAAAACGACCTACATAACGCCGGACAGGCTCAACCTGTCCTTCGAAAATGTATACCTCGACACGTCCGACGGCGAAACCCTTCACGGTTGGTGGCTACCCGCGCAAAGCCGACCTAAAGGAACTGTTTACTTTCTGCATGGCAATGCCCAGAACATCAGCAGCCATCTACTCAACGTCGCCTGGCTGCCCGCAGAAGGCTATAACGTCTTCACCATCGACTACCGGGGCTACGGCAAATCCACCGGCGCACCCGACATAGAAGGCGCCCTCCACGACTCCGAAACCGGTCTGCGCTGGCTGGTAAACAAACCTGACGTCCAAAACGCCCCCATCTTTCTCCTTGGCCAAAGCCTGGGTGGCGCCCTGGGGCTGACTCTCGCCAGCGAATGGGTACAAAGAAACGAAACCCCGGAGATAAACGGGGTCGTCCTCGACGGAACCTTCTCCGGCTTCCGCGGCATAGCGAAAGAAAAGCTCTCAGAGTTCTGGCTAACCTGGCCGCTCCAGATTCCCCTGAGCTGGACAATTCCAGATGAATACGAGGGCGTGGACCAGATAGCAAACATCAGCCCTGTGCCCGTTATGGTCATTCACAGCGTCCGCGACGGCATCATCCCCTTCCATCACGGCCAGTCGCTTTATGAGGCCGCCAGTGAACCTAAGCAGTTCCTGCAGACAGATACACCCCATGGGGCAACGTTCATCATTCCTGCTTACAAGAATTCGGTACTGGAATTTCTAAGGGATGACTGATTTCGCAGGTCGCAGGCATTGGTGAGGGCTTTTCAAAACTGTGCGGAGCCATGGATGGCGTAGCCAAGCGTACAGGGAAGTATTCACAGCGTGTTTTGAAAAGCCCTCACCAATGCCTGCCATCTCCGAGTTTAAGTCCGAAAAACAAAAAACCCGCCAATCCAGAGGAAAGGCGGGTTTTTAGTAGCTGCTAGCTATCAGTCAGAGAAGTCCGTCGGCTGCTCGCCTTCTTTCACTTCCTTCATGGACAGCTTCACACGACCACGGTTGTCCACATCCAGAACCTTGACCAGAACTTCCTGACCTTCGCTAAGCTCGTCAGTCACGTTCTCGATCCGGCGGTCAGAGATCTGGGAAATGTGCACCAGACCATCCTTGCCAGGCAGGATGTTAACAAAGGCACCAAAGTCCACAATGCGCTCAACGCGGCCCTTGTAGATAGCACCAACCTCGATCTCAGCAGTGATTTCCTTAACCCGGTTAACCGCCGCCTGGGCCGCTTCCATGTTATCTGCGTAGATCTTCACGTTACCGTCGTCATCCAGATCAATGGAAGCACCGGTCTCGTCGCAGATCGAACGGATCATGGAACCGCCCTTACCGATAACGTCACGGATTTTCTCAGGATTGATCTTGATAGTCGTAATGCTCGGAGCGCGCGGAGAAAGCTCGGTACGCGACTCGGAGATAACCTTGTTCATCTCAACCAGAATGTGCTGACGCGCCGCATGGGCCTGCTCAAGAGCAAGTTCCATGATCTCGTCAGTAATACCCTGGATCTTGATGTCCATCTGCAGAGCAGTAATGCCGTCTTTGGTACCGGCAACCTTGAAGTCCATATCACCCAGGTGATCTTCGTCACCCAGAATGTCAGTCAGAATGGCAAACTTGTCGCCTTCCTTGACCAGACCCATGGCAATACCCGCTACTGCCGCTTTCAGTGGCACACCAGCATCCATTAGCGCCAGACTTGAACCACAAACAGACGCCATAGAGCTGGATCCGTTGGATTCCGTAATCTCGGAGACCGAGCGAATGGCATACGGGAACTCTTCCAGAGTCGGCATAACCGCCATCACACCGCGTTTGGCCAGACGACCGTGGCCAACTTCACGACGGCCAGGGGTACCAACACGACCAGCTTCGCCTACCGAGTACGGAGGGAAGTTGTAATGGAACAGGAACGGATCCTTGCGTTCGCCTTCGAGTGCGTCGATTGTCTGCACGTCGCGGGAAGTGCCAAGAGTCGTCGTGACGATGGCCTGGGTTTCACCACGGGTAAACAGCGCAGAACCGTGAACGCTTGGCAGAATGCCCACTTCGATTTCGATCGGGCGAACCGTTTTGTTATCACGGCCATCGATACGCGGCTTGCCATCGATTACCTGCTGGCGAACAACGGTTTTCTCGACCTTTCCGAAATTCTTTTTGACTTCATCTGCGGAAGGCTGGCCTTCCTCTTCGCCAGCCAGCTTCTCAACGGCCGCCGTTTTGATCTCGCCAAGACGCGCGTAGCGGGCCATCTTGTCGTGAATGCCATAGGCTTCTTCGATAGCACCGGCAAACTCAGACTTGATCGTGTCCAACAGTTCGGTGTTTTCAGCAGCTGGCTGCCAATCCCAACGGGGCTTGCCATTTTCAGCAGCAAACTCTTTGATAGCGGCAACAGCCGTCTGCATTTCCTGATGGGCGAACAGAACACCACCGAGCATCTGATCTTCGCTCAGGCCTTTGGCTTCGGATTCAACCATCAGAACCGCGTCTTCAGTACCCGCAACTACCATGTCCAGCAGGGAAGTCTTCAGGTCTTCAAAACTCGGGTTCAGAAAGTAACCCCTCTCGTTGGTGTAACCAACACGGCTGGCACCGATGGGGCCAGCGAAAGGAATGCCGGAGATTGCCAGGGCGGCCGACGCAGCCAGCATGGCGGCGATATCCGGATCCTGCTGTTTGCTGGATGACATAACCGTGCAGATAACCTGCGTCTCGTTCATATAGCCGTTCGGAAACAGCGGACGAATCGGACGGTCGATCAAACGGGATGTCAGGGTTTCTTTCTCGGAAGGACGGCCTTCACGTTTGAAGAAACCACCGGGGATTTTGCCCACGGCGTAGGTTTTTTCGAAGTAGTTTACAGTCAGCGGGAAGAACGGCTGACCCGGCTTGGCTTCTTTGGCACCAACGACAGTACCCAGAACCGAAATATCACCCACGGTGACAAGAACGGAACCTGTAGCCTGACGGGCAATACGGCCCGTTTCCAGAGTGACAGTTTCGCCACCCAGTTCAAATGATTTTTTACGCGGTTGCAGATCCACAACGAACTCCTGCGTTATCTGTTCAGAATGATTGAAGCGTGTCTCTGAAAGTACTCTGCCTGAAAGCTAACAGGCTGTTGCAAAACCCCGGCCAGGCAATTGGTACGCCTTATCTGCGCACCGCCCGGGCTTTCAACAACCTGCTATCAATTTCAGCTTTCCAATACGACAGGAAATCCCAGATTCACTGAAAATTCAATGCGGTGATGTAAAGCACAACCGGCAGGCCCCTGAGGAGCCCGCCGGCTGGTGGCCACACCGGAAAAAACCGGGGCGGCCTTCAGGTCGTAAGACCGGATTTAGCGACGCAGTCCCAGGCGCTTGATCAGCTCCAGGTAACGGTCAGCATTCTTCCGACGGAGGTAGTCCAGCAGCTTACGACGCTGGTTTACCATCCGGATCAGACCACGGCGGGAATGGTGATCCTGCTTGTTGATCTTGAAGTGGTCCTGCAGCTTGTTGATGTTGGCGCTCAGCAGTGCAACCTGCACTTCCGGGGAACCTGTATCGCCATCAGCTTGCTGATAATCATTAACGATCTGTGCTTTTTCATTGGCAGAAAGTGCCATAACTCACCTCATGGTTGCGATGCTGTCAAATCCGGCCGAACCGCGCATCTCTACAGCCCGGCTAAACAGCGGTCAAACTATCGTTTGCCGCTGCTACTTACCAGCCGACGGGGTACCAGTTCGGTTTCCTCGCCTTCCGGCAATGCTTCTGCCAGCCCTACAAAGCCTTCGTTGCCATAAATGCGCACGAAGCCGTCGTAAGCCCGGCCCGGTATTCTAACCGGTTGTCCGTTCAATATCGACACCAAAGGCTGCCCCGACAGGCGGTGCTCCGGGAACATGGAGAGCGCCGCATCAGGGGCAACAAGCAGGCCATCCAGGCTCTCACTACGCTCGCGCATTGCCTCGAGATCAGGCACTGCATGGACGTCAGCAAGAGTGAACCCGGCCGCCAACGTACGCCTGAGAGCAATTACATGCGCGCCGCAACCCAGAACCTCGCCGATATCTTCAACGAGTGAGCGAATATACGTACCTTTGGTGCATTTCACCGCGATATCCATTTCGTTCTCGCGCACATCCAGAAGGCGGAGCTCGTAAATGGTTACCGGGCGCGCCGGACGCTCTATTTCAATACCCTCACGGGCGTATTCGTAAAGCGGACGTCCGTTGTGCTTGAGCGCGGAATACATAGAGGGGACTTGCTGAATATTGCCACGAAATTGCTCAAGCACCGGCTCTAGCACCTCCGGCGACAAGTCTTCTGGTACCGGCTTTGTGGCAACCACCGCCCCCTCGCTGTCACCTGTTTCGGTGCGCTCGCCAAGCCGCGCGGTAGCGATGTAGGCCTTGTCGCTGTCCAGCATCATCTGCGAAAACTTTGTCGCCTCGCCAAAGCAAAGGGGCAGGACCCCTGTTGCCAGAGGATCCAGTGCACCGGTATGGCCAGCCTTGGCGGCACCATACAGGCGTTTAACCTCTTGCAGGATGCCATTTGAGGTGATGCCAAGCGGCTTGTCAATTACCAGAATACCACTGACATCACGGCCCTTACGTCTGCGACTCAAGGGTTTGACTCCGGATTACTTTGATTGTCGCTCTGGTTTTCACCCTGACTGTCGTCGTTCCGCTCAACGGCTGATTTATCACCAACCGCTTCCCGGATCAGACTGTCCATTCGGCGGCTGTAACCCTGAAGCGCGTCAAAATGAAATCGAAGTTGCGGTATCACTCGCAATTTCATGGCTCTTCCGACTTGGCCGCGAAGGAACCCAGCCGCCCGATTCAGTACCGAAATCGAATCCTTGACCTCGGGAGACTCAGCAGTGAGCTCTTCGGTGGTCAACAGCGAGACATAGATATCGGCGTAGCCAAGGTCACGACTGACCTTGACTGCGTTCACCGTCACCATGCCCAACCGCGGATCCTTGACCTCCCGCTGAATCAGCTGAGCAAGCTCACGCTGCATCTGATCGCCAATGCGATCAATACGACTGAACTCTCTAGGCATCAGGCCCCCGTAGATTCGAGTTTACGCTCGACTCTGATACGGTCGAAGACTTCGATCTGGTCACCGACCTTCACGTCGTAACCTTTAACACCGATACCACATTCCATGCCGTTGCGAACTTCAGGTACGTCATCCTTGAAGCGGCGCAGGGATTCCAGCTCGCCTTCAAAGATAACCACGTTGTCGCGCAGTACACGGATCGGCTTGTTCCGGTATACGTTGCCCTCGGTCACCATACAGCCAGCAACCTGACCGAACTTCGGTGAACGGAACACGTCGCGAACGTCGGCAATACCTATGATGTCCTCGCGGAACTCCGGCGCCAGCATGCCCGTCAACGCGGCTTTCACATCGTCCAGCAGGTTATAGATAATGCTGTAGTAACGCAGATCCAGACCTTCCTGCTCCACAAGACGCTTGGAGGCTGTATCCGCACGCACGTTGAAGCCGAAAATAACGGCGCTGGTGGCCATTGCAAGGCTTACATCCGTTTCGGCAATACCGCCGACGCCAGACGATACGATTTTCACTTGAACTTCGTCGTTACCCAGGTCTTGCAGCGACTTGGTGATCGCTTCCAGAGAGCCACGAACATCCGTTTTGAGAACAACGTTGAGGGTTTTGACCTCATCTTTGCCCATGTTCTCGAACAGGTTCTCAAGCTTGGCCGCTTGCGCTCGCTGCAAACGCTGCTCGCGCTCACGAATATGGCGGAATTCGGCCAGTTCTTTGGCCTTGCGCTCATCAGCTACGGCAAAGAACTCGTCACCGGCGTTTGGCGTGCCGTTGAGGCCCAGAATCTCGACCGGAATCGACGGACCGGCTTCTTTCACCTGTTTGCCAGCTTCATCCGTCATTGCACGAACCTTACCGAAGTAGGATCCCGCAACAACCATATCGCCCTGGCGCAGTGTCCCGTTCTGAACCAATACGGTGGCAACAGAACCGCGGCCACGCTCAAGGCTGGACTCAACCACAACGCCTTGTGCTGGCGCATCGGGAGAAGCCTGCAGCTCAAGGATCTCGGCCTGCAGCAATACGGCTTCCAGCAAGTTATCGACGCCATCACCTGAGTGAGCGGAGATTGGCACAAACTGGACATCGCCACCCCAGTCTTCAGGAATAACGTCAATCGCTGCTAACTCGTTCTTCACACGATCGGGATCGGCTTGTTCCTTGTCCATCTTGGTGATGGCGACAACGATAGGCACACCAGCCGAGCGTGCGTGCTGAACCGCTTCCTTGGTTTGCGGCATTACGCCGTCATCTGACGCCACTACCAGGATAACGATATCCGTGCACTGCGCACCACGGGCACGCATCGCGGTGAACGCCGCGTGGCCCGGCGTATCAAGAAACGAGATCATGCCGTGATCCGTTTCAACATGGTACGCGCCAATGTGCTGGGTAATACCACCGGATTCACCGGAGGCAACCTTGGTGCGCCGGATGTAATCCAGCAGTGATGTCTTACCGTGGTCAACGTGGCCCATCACACTCACAACAGGAGCGCGCTTGGCCTTTTCCTTACCTTCAACGCTGAACTCGCTGAGCACACCCTCTTCGAAAGCATCGTCACTGATGGGCTTGGCCTTGTGGCCCAGCTCTTCAACGACCAGAGTCGACGTCGCCTGATCCAGCGGCTGATTAATGGTTGCCATCACGCCCATGCCCATCAATGTCTTGATGACATCACCGGATTTGACGGCCATCCGCTGGGCTAGATCGCCAACGGTAATAATTTCTGGAACTTCTACTTCTCTGACCATTGGTTTGGTCGGCCTCTCGAAGCCATGACGCTTCTCTTTGGGTTTCTTTTTCGCACGCAGTGGTTTGCGCAATGTGGTGTCATCATCATCGTCAGAAATCACCACGGGCGCGTCCGCAGGGCGGTTACGTGGACCACGATGACCAGCCTGCTTCTTCTTGGGCTTGCCTTCTTCGGTTTCGTCGCCACGCTCACGAACTTTTTCTTTCTTTTTCTTCGGCTTCCGATCCTTGCCTTCGCCATCAGCTGGTGGCGGTATCGGCATATCTTCCGGAGCGGGAACAGGCTCTGGTTCTTCTGCTTTCTTCGGCTCAACCTTCTCGGCCGCTGCCTTGTCTTCAGCCACTGGCGCTTCTGCTTTCTCAGCGTCTACTAGAGCTTCTGTTCCGGCCTGAGGCGCCTGATCAGCCGCTACATTTACAGTCGGCTCTGCCTGCGGCTGTTCAACCTTCTGCTCTTCTTGCTGTGCTTCCGGCGTCTCTTCTTCCGCCTCAGGCGCAAGCTCCGCACGCTTTATATACGTGCGCCGCTTGCGCACTTCAACATTGACGGTCTTGGCCTTGCCAGCCTTGAGCGTGGTTGTCGTCTTACGCTTCAAAGTAATCTTGTTCGGCTCAGCGCCTGCTTCACCGTGGGTCTTTCTCAGATAGGCCAGCAACTGCTGCTTCTCATCGCTGGATACAGCGTCGCTTTCTGAGCGGGCTTTAAGGCCGGCTTCCACGATCTGCTTCAGCAAACGATCCACGGGAGCGCCTACATCATCGGCCAGTTGTTTTACCGTTACTTCAGCCATACTGGTCTCCTCCCGAATTAAGCCTGGTCTTCAAACCAGGGGGCGCGTGCAGTCATAATCAACTGTCCTGCACGCTCTTCATCCATACCTTCGATATCGAGCAAGTCGTCAACCGACTGCTCCGCCAGATCTTCCATGGTACGTACACCCATGCCGGCAAGCTTGAACGCCAGGCCACGGTCCATTCCGTCCATACTCAGAAGATCTTCTGCAGGTTCCGCGCCATCGAGGGCTTCCTCGCTGGCCAGTGCCTGATTCAACAGGACATCCTTGGCACGGCGGCGTAATTCAGTGACGGTTTCTTCGTCAAAACCGTCAATCGCCAACATCTCTTCCATAGGCACATAGGCGACTTCCTCAATAGACGTAAAGCCTTCGTCAATCAGCACTCCGGCAAACTCTTCGTCGATGTCGAGGTGGGTAGTAAAGTGCTCAACCAGAGTGTTGTACTCCTGCTCCTGGCGCTCACCCGCCTCTTCTTCCGTCATCACGTTCAGGGTCCAGCCCGTAAGCTCGGTAGCCAGGCGCACGTTCTGTCCATTACGACCGATAGCCTGCGCCAGGTTATCGGCTGCGACGGCTACTTCCATGGTGTGGCGATCTTCATCCATCACGATAGAAGCCACTTCCGCTGGGGACATGGCGTTAATGACCAGCTGTGCCGGGTTGTCGTCCCACAGCACGATATCGACGCGCTCTCCGCCGAGCTCGTTGGAGACTGCCTGAACGCGAGAGCCGCGCATGCCTACACAAGCACCAACGGGATCAATACGACGGTCGTTGGTTTTCACTGCAATCTTTGCACGTGAACCGGGATCCCGGGCCGCGCCGCGGATTTCAATCAACTCTTCTGCAATCTCCGGCACTTCAATACGAAACAGCTCGATCAACATCTGTGATGCAGAACGGCTCAGAATCAACTGAGGGCCGCGATGATCTGTGCGAATTTCGAGCAGCAATGAGCGTACCCGGTCACCCATGCGGAATGTTTCACGCGGGATCAGGTGCTCTCTGGGCAGCAAAGCTTCAGCGTTGGCACCAAGATCGACGATGACGTTATCGCGGGTAACCTTCTTTACGGTACCCGAGACCAGTTCACCAACACGATCGCGATAGCTATCTACAATTTTGCTGCGCTCAGCTTCACGAACTTTCTGGAAAATGATCTGTTTCGCTGCCTGCGCACCGATACGGCCGAAAGCAACAGACTCTGCTTTCTCCTCGTAGGTGTCACCAGGCTTCAGCGCAGGGTCAATTTCTTCAGCTTCCTGAAGCGTCAGCTCGGTACCCAGCGCAGGAACGGCATCGTTGTCAACGATCAGCCAACGGCGGAAAGTATCGTATTCACCCGTGCGACGATCAATTGATACGCGCACATCCGACTCTTCGTCTTCGTAACGTTTTTTGGCAGCGGTGGCGAGTGCAAGCTCGATCGCTTCGAAAATTACATCCTTCTCGACGCCTTTTTCGTTCGAGACGGCTTCAACCACCAGCAAGATCTCTTTACTCATTGGATTGCCCTGCTCTGAAAATAAACTGTGCATCTACTGAGTTTTTCAAATAGCTCACTCGAATACCGGAATAATCTGGGCTTTTTCGATGCTGTCAAAAGGCAACAAATACTCGTGATCATCAACGACCACGACAATATCATCGCCCTCCACACCTTTAATAAGCCCCTGAAACTTGCGCCGGCCTTCAAATGCCATGCGCAAGCGGATTTGTACCTGGTGCCCCACAAATGCCTGATACTGCTCAGGCCGAAAAAGGGGGCGATCCATCCCCGGAGACGAAACCTCCAGTGTGTACTCGGTCTGGATGGGATCTTCCACATCCATCACGCCACTGATTTGACGGCTGACTTTCTCGCAGTCGTCAATGCCGATGCCATTCTCGGCATCGTCTATAAAGACCCGCAGCATGGATTGATAGCCCTTGGAGCGATACTCGATGCCCCAGAACTCGTAACCCAGGCCTTCCACCACAGGCCGAAGAATGTCTTCCAGTTGTTTAAGCTTGCCTGACAAGTTAGGCGGTCTCCGTATTAAAATTTACCGGCCCCAAAAACAAAAAAAGGGCTGTTAATCAGCCCTTTTTACGCACCAGGGCCCGTTGCGCCAGGGCCCCTTAATCAAAAAGCCCCGATAACTGGGGCCTTTTGTTGCAAGAACTAGCAGAAAGCAAACCGGTAAACCGCTTCCTGCTGACAGACACCTGGCCTGCCAGAAACCCGACAACAAGAGATGTCTGGCTCCAATCTCCGCCGGAGTATAGAGACGCCGGACGAAGTGGTCAAGGACTGCTCAAAAAAACGGCCTGGAAGATCCAAGCCGTTTCTCTTCTTAATTGGTGCCCAAGGCCGGACTCGAACCGGCACGGCTTTCGCCACTACCCCCTCAAGATAGCGTGTCTACCAGTTCCACCACTTGGGCAACACTCTTACTCGAGCTCGGGGAGATCAGACTCCCCGCTCCCGGTTTCGCTCTTCGCAGCATCACCATTATCTGCAGCTCCCTCAGAAGGACCCTGGCGGGATTCCGTCACTACCGGAATGCCTGCCTCGCCTGCCACTTCAGCACGCTGCTTGGCAAATACTGCCAGCGAAAAACTCGTTACAAAAAACACGATTGCGAGCAAGGTTGTCATGCGGGTCAGAAAACTGCCGCTACCCTGACTACCGAATACCGTCTGCGAAGCACCACCACCGAAGGCCGCACCTGCATCCGCACCCTTGCCCTGCTGGATCAGCACCAGACCCACCAGCGCCACCGCGATCACCACGTGCACAACGACTACCAGTGTTTCCATCCAATCCATATCGAATCTCGCGAACCTTTAACTTTAGGCACTCGCCGGTAAGGACCGACAAATACTCATAAATTCTTTTGCGACCAGTGATGCGCCGCCAATTAAACCACCATCTACATCTGGCTCTGAAAAAAGAGCCGCTGCATTATCTGCTTTTACACTGCCGCCGTAAAGCAGTGAAATCTCTTCGGCAGGGGCGCCCATACTTTTCAGCACACCCCGTATAGCTGCATGCATAGCCTGAGCATCATCAGAGGTTGCCGTTTTACCGGTACCAATCGCCCAAACTGGCTCGTAGGCAACTACGATATTCTGCCATTCACCCGACGCCACTGACGACAAACCTGTGCGCACCTGGTTAGCAACGACTGCCTCAGCCTGCCCGGCCTCGCGCTCTTTCAGCGTTTCACCAACGCAGACAATGGCCGTTAAACCGCTGGATACTACCAGCGACACTTTTTCAACAACCTGCTCGTCGGTTTCACCAAAGAGCTGACGGCGCTCGGAGTGACCAACAAGCGCGTAGCGGCAGCCTGCATCTCTGGCCATTTCCGCGGAAACTTCCCCGGTATAAGCTCCCGACTGCCACTGACCCACATTCTGAACACCAACTGACACAGTGTTTCGGGCCTGCTCCAATACATTCGCGACATAAATTGCAGGAGGAATAATAACAACCTCCACGCCGTTATCAAGAGACCCGGCGTCAGACCGGACATAACCCACCAGCTCATGCGAGAGGTCTTTCGACCCGTTCATCTTCCAGTTTCCGGCTACAATCTTGCGACGCATAACAGTTCCCGAATGTAAGGGAGGGCGCACTATACAGCAGTCCCTCAGAACAGACAACCGCCTGAAACCAACAAAATCAGGGCGTTGAATTTTCCACGATTTGCGCGAGCTTTTCAGCAACACGACGAATATCGTCCGCACTCTGACCTTCAGCCATTACGCGAATCAAAGGCTCAGTTCCCGACGCACGCAGCAGGATTCTGCCCGTGCTGCCAAGTTCCGATTCAGCCTTTTTAACCGCTGCAACAATATCCGCACGGCTGGAAGGATCAAACAGCTTTGCAACGCGCACATTGATCATCGTCTGGGGCAGCTTACTCATACCCTGCCGCAACTCGGCGAGAGTTTTGCCGGACTTGCCGATAGACAGCAGCACCTGAAGTGCGGACACGATACCATCGCCGGTACTGGTGCAGTCGCGGATGACCATGTGCCCCGAACCCTCACCACCGAGCACCCAGTTATTCGCCAACAGCCGCTCCATCACATAGCGATCGCCCACATTGGCGCGCTCGAACGAGATACCCATTTCCGTCAGCGCCAGCTCAACACCAAGGTTGGTCATCAGCGTACCGACCACGCCGCCTTTGAGGCGATCTTCGGCAAACCGCTGGGATGCAATCACATACAGAAGCTCGTCACCGTCAACTTCAGAACCGTCACGATCAACCATCAATACCCGGTCACCATCGCCATCAAAGGCAATGCCCAGATCCGCACCCTTCTCGATAACAGCCCTCTTGAGCGCGCCCAGATGAGTGGAGCCCACATTCAGGTTGATGTTAAGTCCGTTCGGCTCCGCACCAATGACAGAAACATTAGCGCCAAGCTCACGGAACACTTTCGGCGCAACGTGATATGTCGCACCATGGGCGCAATCGAGAACGATCTTCAAGTGATCAAGGGTGAACTCATTCGGCACAGTGCTCTTGCAGAACTCTACGTAGCGCCCCGGAGCGTCTTCTACCCGCGATGCCTTACCCAGCTCATCCGGACCGCAAACCTCGATCGGCTTGTCCAGCCAACGCTCGATTTCGGCCTCCAGGGCATCGTCAAGCTTGGTGCCGTCTGCGGAGAAAAACTTGATGCCATTATCATGATGCGGATTGTGGGAAGCACTGATAACGATGCCTGCGGAGGCACGGAAGGTGCGCGTCAGGTACGCGATGGCTGGGGTTGGCATAGGCCCCAAAAGCTTCACATCCACTCCCGCCGCCGATAATCCGGCCTCAAGAGCGGACTCGAACATGTACCCCGACAGCCGGGTGTCCTTGCCAATCAGCACACTGTTGCGCTGCCCGGCCCTCTTGAAAGCCTGCCCGGCAGCCCACCCCAGATGCAACATGAATTCCGGCGTAATAGGCGGCTCACCTACCCTGCCGCGTATTCCATCCGTGCCAAAATACTTTCTTCCGGCCATCAAACTGCCTCCTTTACAGCCGTCGCAATCTTGACGGCATCTACGGTTTCCCTGACGTCGTGCACGCGAATAATACTTGCACCCTTCATGGCCGATATTGTCGCGGCCGCAAGGCTCGCGGGCAACCTTTCATCAACTTCCCGGCCCGTTATATGGCCGAGCATGGATTTTCTGGACATACCGACCAACATTGGATGCCCCAAGACCTGCAACTGCTCAAGCGAAGCAAGCAAACGCAAATTATGCTCAAGAGTTTTCCCGAACCCGAACCCGGGATCCAGAATTATATTGTGGGCCTCTATTCCAGCCTTCTCCGCGACGCGAATGCGCCCAGTCAAAAATTCACTGACTTCACGCAGCACATTCCGATATTCAGGATGGTCCTGCATGGTTTCAGGCTCGCCTTGGATGTGCATGATGCAAACCGGTATTGCCGCACGCGCTGAAGCATCCAAGGCGCCCTCCCTCTGCAGCGCTCTCACATCGTTAATCAGCCCTACGCCGAGCTCAGCCGACTGAGACATCACTTCAGGCGTGCTGGTATCTATCGAAACAATAACATCCAATTCCCTTACAAGCGCCTCAACGACGGGGCAAACACGATCCAGCTCTTCCTGAATTGATACCTTCGCCGCACCCGGGCGTGTGGATTCTCCGCCCACATCAATAAACGCCGCACCATCCACGACCATCTGGCGAGCTTTAAAAAGCGCTGCATCCAACTGGTTGTACCGGCCACCATCAGAGAACGAATCCGGAGTTACATTAAGAACACCCATCACGTGACAACGGGACATATCCAGGATTCGTCCGGCAAATTTCATTTCCATAACAAACCTTCTGGGCGGGCATGGCTTAGCGTGAAAAACAGCGTCTGGCAAAAACAAACGCCGCCCGTAATCGGGGCGGCGCAAGTGTCAGCTCGGGTCATCCAAAGCCTGAAGCCTCAGTGCTCTCCGGCTGGGCGACCAACATCCGGCCTTTGACCATCATCAGAAGGCTTGGTCCCTGCTGCGGGCTCCGAATCGTCAGCCTTGACGCCACCGGCAGAACCACTGTCATCCCAACCTTTCGGCGGGCGTGGAGTGCGGCCCTCCATGATGTCATCAATTTGGTGACGATCGATGGTTTCATACTTCATCAACGCCTGGGCCATGATATCCAGCTTATCCCGGTTATCGACCAGAATTTGCGTGGCCGTTTCGTAACAGGTATCAATGATGTTGCGAACTTCCTCATCAATACGCTGTGCCGTTTCGGGCGAATAGACAGTTTGAGCCTGTCCGGCAGAGCGGCCAAGGAACGGCTCTTCGCTGTCGGTATCGTATTGCAGCGGTCCAAGCTTCTCGGACAAACCCCAACGGGTAACCATGTTACGAGCCAGACTGGTCGCACGCTCGATATCATTCGAAGCACCGGTGGTAACGCCGTCAAAGCCCAATGTCAGCTCTTCCGCAATACGACCACCAAACAGGCTGCAAATGGAGCTGATCAGGAAGCGTTTGCTGTGGCTGTACCTGTCTTCTTCCGGCAGGAACATTGTGACACCCAAGGCGCGGCCACGAGGGATAATGCTCACCTTGTAAACCGGGTCATGTTCAGGCGTCAGCCGACCCACAATGGCGTGACCAGATTCGTGGTAGGCCGTATTCAGCTTTTCTTTCTCGCTCATCACCATGGACTTACGCTCAGCGCCCATCATGATCTTGTCTTTCGCGAGCTCAAATTCTTCCATGGAAACCAGGCGCATATTTCTGCGCGCTGCAAAAAGCGCTGCTTCGTTGACCAGGTTCGCAAGATCTGCGCCGGAGAAGCCCGGCGTACCGCGCGCGATCAGTGCTGGCACTACGTTTTCATCCAGGGGCACCTTCTTCATATGCACCTTGAGAATCTGTTCCCGACCAATAATATCGGGCAGGCCAACAACGACTTGGCGGTCAAACCGACCTGGGCGCAACAACGCCGGATCAAGAACATCAGGGCGGTTGGTCGCAGCAATAACGATGACGCCTTCATTACCTTCGAAGCCGTCCATCTCAACCAGCAGCGCGTTCAGGGTTTGTTCACGCTCATCGTGACCACCACCCATGCCGGCACCACGATGGCGACCGACCGCATCGATTTCATCAATAAAGATGATGCAAGGGCTCTGCTTCTTGGCTTGTTCGAACATGTCACGCACACGTGATGCGCCAACACCCACGAACATCTCAACGAAGTCGGAGCCGGAGATAGAGAAGAATGGAACCTTGGCTTCACCGGCAATGGCTTTGGCCAGCAGGGTTTTACCGGTACCCGGCTGCCCCACCATCAAGACGCCTTTGGGAATACTGCCACCAAGACGCTGGAACTTGCTGGGGTCCCGAAGGAAGTCAACCAGCTCCTTAACGTCTTCTTTAGCCTCATCCACACCGGCGACGTCGGCGAACGTGGTCTTGATCTGATCTTCACTCATTAACTTCGCTTTGCTTTTGCCAAACGACATGGGGCCTTTGCCACCACCGCCGCCCTGCATCTGGCGCATGAAGAACACGAATAGTGCGATTATGATCAGAATCGGGAAAGCCGCGACCAGCAGCTGCGTCCAGAGACTCTGGCGCTCCGGTTCCTTGCCGATTACTTCTACTTGATTCGCCAGTAGATCGTCCATCAGCTTGTTATCCGCCACCTGCGGGCGAATTGTCTGGAATTGGGAACCGTCGCCACGGGTGCCCTGAATTTCCAGACCATCAATAGTGACTTTGTTGACTTGGCCCTGCTGAACCATTTCAACGAATTGGGAATAATTGACTTGCTGACCGGTGGTGGTGGGAGAGAAATTCTGAAACACCATCAACAGTACCGCGGCTATTATCAGCCAGAGAACCAGATTTTTTGCCATATCGTTCAAGGATCATCACCTGTGAATTGAAGAGCAGGCCATCGAAGGAACTACTCTTTACTGACACCTTACACCAATTATACGTCTATCCACCAGAAACGGCCTATCCGTTATGGCCACAGAAAAACGCAGCTGCGGATCAACCTGAAAGCGTTTAAGAACGCCGGATAAATCCCCATATTACTTGTATGTGGGCCTCATCTCGGAAATTACAACGCCTGCAGGGTGATCTGTATACAAGGTTGTCTGTTACAATCCGCCAATTATACGACGTTGCCAGCGAATATGCCGCTGACCTTTTGTTAATTGCACTGATAAAGAGATTACATCATGAGTCTTTCACCGGAACAGCGCCGGGAATACCGGGCCATTGCCCATCACCTGAAACCCGTCATTATTGTGGGCGACAAGGGCCTCACCGAAAACCTCCAGGAAGAACTGGAGCGCGCCCTGAACGACCACGAGCTCATCAAGATCAAAGTGGCAAGCCAGGACCGGGAAGCCCGCCAGGAAGCAATAAATGCTCTGTGCGAAGCCAGTGGCGCTGAAGTGGTGCAGACCATTGGAAAAATCGCCGTTATCATGCGCAGATCCAAGCAGCCCAACCCGAAGCTTTCCAATCTGCTGCGCCATAAAAACTGACGCCTGCAGAGCACCTGAATTAAAAAAACCGGCTATGCATAACACAGCCGGTTTTTTGCTCTCTGCGTGCTGGCAACGCCAACGCCGCTCGAATCAGATGTACTCCACCTTTTCGATTTCGTATTCCACGGTACCAGAAGGCACACGAATAGCGACTACATCGTCTTCACTCTTGCCGACCAGCGCACGAGCGATGGGTGACGAGATCGACAACTTGCCTTCCTTGATATCCGCCTCATCCTCACCGACAATCGTGTAGACCACCTGCTCGTCCGTATCCATATTCAACAGATGAACCGTGGTACCGAAGATAACCCTGCCGGTATTCTCCATGGCCGTAACATCAATCACCTGAGCGGCAGATAACTTGCCTTCTATTTCCTGAATCCTGCCTTCAATAAAACTCTGCTGCTCCCGGGCAGCATGATATTCTGCGTTCTCTTTAAGGTCGCCATGCTCCCGCGCATCTGAAATTGCGGCGATAACCCGGGGACGATCCTCGGATTTCAGCTTCTGGAGCTCCGTACGAAGGCGGGTCTCACCCGCTTTTGTCATAGGTACTCTTTCACTCATAATCTTACTTCCCTGCGTGGAGGTCTTGCAGGCGGCGTACTGTGCGCTCCGGGCCAAACTTGATAGCCCGACAGAAGGCTTCGCCACCCGCCAATGTTGTTGTGTATGCTACTTTGGTCTGCAGGGCTGACTGGCGAATTTGCGCCGAATCAGACACTGCCTTGCGACCTTCAGTGGTGTTAATAATGAGCTGAACCTGTCCGTTCTTGATAGCGTCCACAATGTGAGGACGCCCTTCACCCACTTTATTTACCCGCGCTACTTCGATGCCTTCCGCGCGAAGAGCTTTTGCAGTGCCAGTCGTGGCAACAAGCTGGAAGCCAATATCGACCAGATCACGGGCAACCTGAATGGCGCCCGCCTTGTCCACGTCACGAACCGACATGAACACGGTACCGCTGGGAGGCAAACGCTCCCCGATGGCCAGCGAGGCCTTGGCAAACGCTTCATCGAAGCTGTCCCCAAGCCCCATAACCTCACCCGTGGACTTCATCTCGGGCCCAAGGATCGGGTCAACAGACGGAAACTTGTTGAACGGGAACACAGACTCTTTTACAGCGTAGTAACTCGGAACAACCTCTTCGGTAAAGCCCTGCTCTGCCAGAGAGGTGCCAGCCATAACACGCGCCGCCACCTTGGCCAGCGATACACCGATGGCTTTCGATACAAAAGGCACCGTCCGTGAAGCTCGCGGGTTAACCTCAATCACATAGATTTCATCATCCTGCCAAGCCAACTGCACGTTCATCAGGCCAACAACTTCCAGCTCAATGGCCATTTTCCTGACGGCCTCACGCATGGCGTCCTGAACCTCGGGCGGCAAGGTGTAGGGCGGCAAGGAGCACGCAGAGTCACCGGAGTGAATACCGGCCTGCTCAATATGCTGCATAATGCCACCGATGACCACATCCTTGCCGTCGCAAATGGCATCAATATCGACTTCAATGGCAGCGTTGAGGAAGTGGTCCAGCAATACCGGGCTGTCGTTGGACACCAGCACCGCACTACGCATATAACGCACCAACTCGTCTTCACCAAAAACAATTTCCATGGCTCTGCCGCCCAACACATAAGATGGGCGAACCACCAGCGGGTAACCAATCTCGCTGGCCGCAACAATACCCTCTTCGAGGCTCCGGACGGTGGCGTTTTCCGGCTGCTTGAGACCCAGGCGCTGAATCATCTGCTGGAATCGCTCACGATCTTCTGCCCGGTCAATTGCATCCGGACTGGTTCCGATAATCGGCACACCAGCAGCTTCCAGACCCCGAGCCAGCTTCAGTGGTGTCTGGCCGCCGTACTGAACAATCACGCCTTTTGGATTCTCGACGTGGATGATTTCCAGCACGTCTTCCAAGGTAATTGGCTCAAAATACAATCTGTCGGAGGTATCGTAATCCGTTGATACCGTCTCAGGATTGCAGTTGATCATGATGGTTTCGTAGCCATCTTCACGCATGGCAAGCGCCGCGTGCACACAGCAGTAATCAAACTCAATACCCTGGCCAATGCGGTTAGGACCGCCACCAATAACCACAATTTTCTCACGATCGGTAGGCTCCGCCTCGCACTCTTCCTCATAGGTGGAGTACATGTAGGCAGTATCCGAGGCGAACTCGGCGGCACAGGTGTCCACACGCTTGTATACCGGGCGAATGTTCAGATCATGCCGTAACTTGCGCATGCTTGCTTCGGCTATGCCCAGCAGCTTCGCCAGCCGCGCGTCAGAGAAACCCTTACGCTTGAGACGGAACAGGGTGGCATGATCGATATCCGCCTTGCCGGCGGTCTTTAACGCCTGTTCTTCACGAATAAGGTCTTCGATTTGCACCAGATACCAGGGATCAACCTTGGTGTACTCGAACACGTCATCCACACTCAACCCGGCCCGGAAAGCATCACCGATGTACCAGATACGCTCCGCACCGGGAACGCTGAGCTCTTTGGTAAGGGTTTCGCGGGAGCTTTCGGAGCTGAACTCTTCGAGCTGCTCATCGAAACCGTCTGATCCAACTTCCAGTCCACGAAGGGCTTTCTGCAGAGATTCCTGGAAAGTGCGACCAATCGCCATAACCTCACCCACAGATTTCATCTGGGTGGTCAGGCGGGCATCGGCCTGCGGGAATTTCTCAAAGGTAAACCTGGGGATCTTGGTAACAACATAATCAATACTGGGCTCGAAGGATGCCGGTGTCACGCCCCCGGTTATTTCGTTACGCAGCTCATCGAGCGTGTAGCCCACCGCCAGCTTGGCTGCCACTTTGGCAATCGGGAAGCCGGTCGCCTTGGAGGCCAGTGCGGATGAACGCGAAACCCTGGGGTTCATCTCGATAACAACCATGCGGCCAGTGTCCGGATTAATACCGAACTGTACGTTGGAGCCACCGGTTTCCACACCAATTTCACGCAGCACGGCCAGCGAGGCATCGCGCATGATCTGGTATTCCTTGTCGGTCAGCGTCTGGGCTGGAGCAACGGTGATGGAATCCCCGGTGTGAACGCCCATGGCATCGAAGTTCTCGATGGCACAGACGATAATGCAGTTGTCCGCCTTGTCGCGAACCACTTCCATCTCATACTCTTTCCAACCGATCAGCGACTCATCAATAAGCAGTTCGTTGGTAGGGGAAAGATCAAGACCACGGGTACAGATTTCTTCAAACTCGTCCCGGTTATAGGCAATACCGCCACCGGACCCACCCATAGTGAACGACGGGCGAATGATGCATGGAAAGCCAATTTCTTCAGCGACTTGCCAGGCTTCTTGCATCGTATGAGCAATGGAGGCGCGGGGGCACTCAAGGCCAATCGCTTTCATCGCCTTGTCAAAACGGCTCCGGTCTTCCGCCTTGTCAATGGTGTCGGCATTGGCGCCGATCATTTCCACGCCGTGCTCAGCCAGAACCCCGTGCTTTTCCAGATCCAGCGCACAGTTCAATGCAGTCTGACCACCCATGGTAGGCAGCAAGGCATCCGGTTTTTCTTTTTCAATGATTTTGGCGACGGTCTGCCAGGTAATCGGCTCGATGTAGGTGGCATCCGCCATCACCGGATCGGTCATGATGGTGGCCGGGTTCGAGTTAACCAGTATTACCCGGTAACCTTCCTCACGCAGGGCTTTACAGGCCTGAGCGCCAGAGTAGTCAAATTCGCACGCCTGCCCGATCACAATCGGGCCTGCGCCCAGAATCAGGATGCTTTTAATATCGGTCCGTTTTGGCATGTCTTGGTAAACCTGTCAGCAACGTTTAAATTCTTGCAGCGCAAAAAACGGCGCGTGCCTGGAATGGCGTATCTGTCCGTAAGCCGGTACTAACCCTTTCGGACGTCCATCAGACGGATAAACTCATCAAACAAGTGCGCAACATCACCGGGGCCCGGGCTCGCCTCGGGGTGCCCCTGAAAGCTGAACGCCGGCTTATCCGTGCGACGAACCCCCTGCAAAGTGCCATCGAACAGTGACTTATGGGTCACTTCGAGCACGGCAGGTAGAGAAGCTTCATCCACTGCAAATCCGTGGTTCTGGCTCGTGATCATGACGCTGCCGTTTTCAAGACGCTGAACCGGGTGGTTGGCGCCATGATGGCCGTGATTCATTTTCATGCTTTTCGCGCCACTGGCCAGCGCCAGAAGCTGGTGCCCCAGGCAGATGCCAAACACCGGAATCTCGGTTTCCAGCACGTCCTGAATCGCTTTGATCGCGTAGTCACACGGCTCAGGATCGCCCGGGCCGTTGGAGAGGAATATGCCATCCGGATTCATCGCCAGCACCTCTGATGCCGGGGTTTGCGCAGGCACAACGGTGATGTCGCAGCCCCGGGATGCGAGCATGCGCAGAATGTTGTACTTGACGCCGTAGTCCCAGGCCACAACCTTGAATTTCGATTCGCCACCTTCTGCGTAGCCCTCGCCGAGCGTCCACTCTCCCTGGGTCCACTTATAGGATTTTTCGCAGCTGACCACTTTGGCCAGGTCCATGCCTTCGAGCCCCGGGAACGCATTTGCGAGTTCTAATGCACGCTCTGCAGTGGCATCAGCACCGGCGACAATTGCGCCGCTCTGTGAGCCTTTATCTCGCAGAATGCGCGTCAGGCGCCGAGTATCTATATCGGCAATTCCTACAATGTTGCTGCTTCGCAGGTATTCGTCCAGCGCCCCGGTGCTGCGCCAGTTGCTGGCCACCAGAGGCAGGTCGCGAATAATGAGGCCGGCGGCCTGGATGCGGTCTGACTCAACATCTTCTTCATTCACTCCGGTGTTACCGATATGAGGGTAAGTCAGGGTAACGAGCTGGCGTGCGTAAGACGGATCGGTGAGTATTTCCTGGTAGCCGGTCATGGCGGTGTTGAACACCACTTCTCCGCTGGTTTCGCCGTCAGCGCCAATAGCGGTGCCGTAAAACAGGCTTCCGTCTGCGAGTGCAAGGATTGCGGGTGTGCTCAAGGCTTGTATCCTCATCGAGTGGCGTATCGGTTCGTCACGAACAGGAACGCAAGCGCAAATTCAGGTCGCAAAAAAGCGAGAGGGAGTAAAATCTCCGTCCCGCTTTTTGTTATCCGGGAACTTTTTTGTTCCCTGGGCTTTTCAAAGCCTACGCTTGGTGCAGTTAAACCGCCTTATTGTATGAAATTTGCGGTTTTGTGTCCATGCAAAATCTCACTTAGCTCAGGCACCGGCGGCGCACTGGGGTTATCTTCCAGGAAACGCTACAAGCACCCCTGCGGGGTCCGGCCAGCAATCACAGATTGCCGTCGTTCGGCTGCGCATGAAGCTTCGCTTCATAAACGCTTGCCTCACCCCTGTGCGCTTGACTCCGGCCATCCATGGCCTCCGACATTCCCGGAAGATAACCCCAGCCCGCCACCTCAGGATTGCCTAAAACTCATTTCAACGAAAGGACGTCCTGCATATCGTATAAGCCGGCAGGCTTGTCTTTCAGCCACAGAGCCGCTCGCATTGCGCCTTTGGCGAAAGTCATGCGGCTACTCGCCTTGTGAGTAATCTCAATGCGCTCGCCCTCGGTGGCGAACAGTACGGTGTGGTCGCCCACTACGTCACCGGCGCGAATGGTTTCGAAACCGATTTCCTTGCGGGTGCGTTCGCCGGTGAAGCCTTCACGGCCATAGACGGCGCACTCTTTGAGATCACGCCCAAGTGCATCAGCAACCACTTCGCCCATGCGCAGGGCGGTACCAGAAGGCGCGTCTTTTTTATGACGGTGGTGGGCTTCGATGATCTCGACGTCGTAGTCATCACCCAATGTCGCTGCCGCGGTGTGCAGGAGAGTGAGAACCACGTTCACGCCAACGCTCATATTGGGGGCAAAAACCACTGGCGCAGACTCCGCTGCGAGGGCTAACTGCTCTTTTTCGGCATCGGACAGGCCGGTGGTGCCAACAACCAGCCTTTTGCCGTTGGCTTTGCAGAATTCGGCGTTTTCCAGGGTCAGGTCCGGGAACGTGAAGTCGATGAGCACGTCGAAATCGTCTTTCACGTCGGCCAAGGTACCAGCCATCTTTACGCCGGTTTTCCCGATGCTGCTCATTTCGCCAGCATCGGCGCCAATCAGGCTGCTGCCCGGCTCGACGACAGCGGCGCCCAGTTCCAGCCCTTCTGTGCCGTCAACCGCCTCAATCAGCACCTTTCCCATGCGCCCGGCGGCGCCGATGATTGCTACCCTCATGGCCTTTTCTCTCTATGAAGCTGATCAGAATTTCATTTCGTCGAAGAAGCTCTTAACACCCTCAAACCAGGACGTTTTCTTCGGCGCGTGGTTTGTGCCGCTGCTGCCATCAAGGGCGTCTTGAAACTCGTTCAACAGTTCTTTCTGCCGCTTGGTCAGATTCACCGGGGTCTCCACCGTTACGCGACACAGCAGGTCGCCGGAAGGGCCGCCTCGAACCGGGCTGACACCTTTATTCCGCAGCCGAAAGAGTTTTCCTGTCTGGGTTTCCGCAGGAATCCGGAGTTTCACGCGGCCATCCAGTGTCGGCACTTCCAATTCACCACCAAGCGCTGCATCAACAATGCTGATCGGCACTTCGCAATACAGGTTACGACCATCGCGGGTAAAGATGGAGTGCTCCCGCACCGACATCTGCACATACAGATCACCGGAAGGGCCGCCATCCACACCCATTTCGCCCTCGCCGGAGAGCCGGATACGATCACCGGTATCAACGCCCGGGGGTACTTTTACGGAGAGGGTCTTCTCTTCCTGCACCCGGCCCTGACCATGGCAGGACCTGCAAGGATTTTTGATAATCTGGCCCGCGCCCCGACATGTCGGACAAGCCTGCTGGACGGTAAAGAAACCCTGCTGCATGCGCACCTGCCCCATACCTTTACAGGTACTGCAGGCTTCCGGGCGTGAACCTTTTTCAGCGCCACTGCCGTCACAAACGTCGCACTCCCGATGCCCGGGTATTGTAATCTCGACGGTTTTTCCTTTTACCGCTTCCTCAAGGTCCAGCTCCAGTGTATAGCGCAGATCTGAGCCGCGAGTGTTGCGGCCGCGACCACCGCCGCCACCGAAAATATCGCCAAACACATCACCAAAGATGTCGGAGAAGTTACCACCTCCACCTCCGAAGCCGCCGCCGGCCTGGCCATCTACTCCGGCATGACCGAACTGATCGTAGGCCGCCCGCTTGGATTGATCCGCCAGAACTTCGTAGGCTTCGCTCGCCTCTTTAAACTTGTTCTCGGCATCTTTATCTTCCGGGTTACGGTCAGGATGGTACTTCATCGCGAGCTTTCGATACGCCCGCTTAACTTCTTTCTCATCCGCGTCCCGGGATATTCCGAGAATGTCGTAATAATCGCGCTTGGCCATGCTTTAAAACCCTGTTTTTTAAACGCGGAAAACGCGGAGTTGCTCCGCGTTTTCCAACTACCTGATGTACGTCAGATTTACTTCTTTTCGTCGTCTTTGACTTCTTCGAACTCGGCATCTACCGCGTCGTCAGCAGTCTGCGACTGAGCGTCGTCCTGACCGTCGGCCTGCTGAGCCTGGCCATCCTGATCTGCGTACATTTTCTGAGCCAGCTCACCTGAAACTTCGGTCAGCTTTTGGGTTTTGGCCTCAATGTCGTCTTTGTCAGAACCGGTCAGTGCCTCTTCCAGTTCTTTGATGGACGCTTCAATCGACTCTTTCTCGCTCTCACTAACTTTGTCGCCAGCGTCTTTCAGAGTCTTGCGCACGGCGTGAACCATGGCATCACCCTGGTTGCGGGCCTGAACCAGCTCTTCGAACTTGCGATCCTCATCGGCATTTGCCTCGGCATCACGCACCATCTTCTCGATTTCTTCGTCGTTCAGACCAGAAGAAGCCTTGATTACGATGGACTGCTCTTTACCGGTAGCCTTGTCTTTCGCAGACACATTCAGAATACCGTTGGCGTCGATGTCGAACGTCACCTCAATCTGCGGCACGCCACGCGGTGCGGGCGGAATATCTGCCAGATCAAAACGACCCAGTGACTTGTTCTGTGTCGCTTGCTTGCGCTCACCCTGAACCACGTGGATGGTTACCGCGGTCTGGCTGTCGTCTGCCGTTGAGAAGGTCTGCGATTTCTTGGTCGGAATCGTCGTGTTCTTCTCGATCAGCGGCGTTGCAACGCCACCCATGGTCTCAATGCCCAGAGACAGCGGGGTTACATCAAGCAGCAGTACGTCTTTTACATCACCGGACAGTACGGCGGCCTGAATTGCAGCGCCCATGGCAACCGCTTCGTCAGGGTTAACATCCTTGCGAGCTTCTTTACCAAAGAACTCTTTCACTTTTTCCTGAACCAGTGGCATACGGGTCTGACCACCAACCAGGATAACCTCATCGATCTCGCTGACTTTCAAACCTGAGTCCTTCAGTGCAACCTTACAGGGCTCCAGGCTGCGCTCGACCAGATCTTCTACCAGCGACTCAAGCTTCGCGCGGGTCAGCTTCACGTTCATGTGCTTAGGACCGCTGGCATCTGCAGTAACATACGGCAGGTTTACATCGGTCTGCTGGCTGCTGGAAAGTTCGATCTTGGCCTTCTCACCAGCTTCTTTCAGACGCTGCATAGCCAGAGAGTCGCCGCGCAGATCGATACCGCTATCCTTCTTGAACTGGTCGGCCAGGAATTCGATAATTTTCATATCGAAATCTTCACCACCCAGGAAGGTGTCACCGTTGGTTGCCAGCACTTCAAACTGGTGCTCGCCGTCTACATCTGCAATTTCGATGATGGAAAGGTCGAAAGTACCACCGCCCAAGTCGTATACCGCCACGGTGCGATCACCGCTCTTTTTGTCCAGACCGTAGGCCAGAGCTGCAGCAGTTGGCTCGTTGATAATACGCTTTACTTCCAGACCGGCAATTCTGCCCGCGTCTTTGGTAGCCTGGCGCTGACTATCGTTGAAGTAAGCCGGCACGGTAATAACCGCTTCGGTCACTTTCTCGCCCAAGTAATCTTCTGCGGTCTTCTTCATCTTCTTCAGAATTTCGGCAGACACCTGTGGTGGCGCCATTTTCTGACCCTTGACTTCTACCCACGCATCGCCGTTATCCGCTTCGGCAATTTTGTAAGGCACCATCTTGATATCTTTCTGAACAACGTCGTCCTTGAAACGACGTCCAATCAGACGCTTGATGGCATAGATAGTGTTGTGGGGGTTCGTCACCGCCTGGCGCTTGGCCGACTGGCCAACCAGAATTTCACTATCATCGGTATAAGCGATGATGGACGGGGTGGTGCGATCACCCTCTGCGTTCTCAATAACGCGAACTTTGTCGCCATCCATGATGGCCACACATGAGTTGGTCGTACCAAGGTCAATACCGATAATCTTGCTCATTGAGTCACTCCAGTTCTTCTGAATGCTGTACTGAATAGTTGCCCGGAAACATCTACTCCGGCTGCTGCTGTTTACAAGCTATATTGGCGCTTTAGCTGATTTTTCAAGCCTGCTCATCAATTTTTGGTGCATCCTGAGCCTTCGCTACCATCACCATTGCCGGGCGCACCACGCGACCGTTCAGCAGGTAGCCTTTTTGCACCACAGCCACCACGCTGTTCGGCTCTGCATCCGGCGCCGGAACCATAGACATCGCTTCGTGGTGCTGAGGATCGAACGGCTCGCCGATCGGGTTCAGCGGCTCAACATTGAATTTTTTCAGACTCGACTCAAGCAAGCTCAGCGTCATCTCGACGCCCTGACGGATAGACGCCACAAGATCGCCGGCATTTCCCTGGTCTTCTGTGCTCTCAACCGCCTTTTCAAGGCTGTCTGCCACGGGCAACAGTTCTTTGACGAACTTCTCCAGTGCAAACTTGTGAGCCTTCTCCACGTCCATTTCTGCCCGACGACGGACATTCTGCATTTCTGCCTGAGACCGCAGCGCCTGTTCTTGAAACTCCTGCACCTGCGCTTTCAACGCGTCAAGTTCAGACGTCTCGCCCTGCTCAAGCTCCTGCTCGCCGGCTGTTTCTGCCGCCGCTTCAGCGGGCTCATTCAATTCCTCTACCTGCTCATTGCGGTTTTCGTCAGTACTCATGACTACTCCTGCCAGATCTTCGGTGGCCGGCTAAAACGCGGCCCATTAAACATAGGCTCCGGCCGCGTAGAGCCGGAAGTCTGTTATTGCGAACGGATATGGGGCTCACCGCTCAGGTTTCAACCACCAACACTTGTATTCCTGAAAAAATCCCACCCAGATGTTTGCAAAGCTGAAAATCCCTGTATATATTCACAGTCACTGTATGTACGAACAGTATATTTTGAAGAGCGGAGGTTATCTGCATGCTCACACAACTCACGGTTTCCAATTACGCGATTGCCGAAAGGGTAGAACTGCAATTCGGCAAAGGCATGACAGCCCTCACCGGCGAAACGGGAGCGGGTAAATCCATTGTGCTGGATGCTCTCGGGCTTGCCATGGGCGGGCGCGCCGACGCCGGAGCAGTGCGCTATGGCGCCAAGCGTGCAGATATCACCGCAACCTTTGATGTCTCTGCCATCCCGGAGGCACTGCGATGGCTGGAAAGCCACGAACTGGACGACGACAACGACTGCATCCTGCGCCGTGTAATCAGTAAAGACGGGCGCTCACGGGCCTACATTAATGGCCAGCCCTGCCCGCTCGCGCACTTGAAAGATCTGGGCGGGCTACTGATGGACATTCACAGCCAGCACCAGCACCAATCTCTCCTGCGTAAGGAAACCCACCGCAAACTGATTGACGAATTCGCGCGCGCAGAAGACCTTGCCAGCGAGACCCGCGAAGCATGGCAAGCGTGGAACCAGATCCGCACAAAATTGCTCGAACGCCAGCAGAATGCAGAAGAATCTGAAGCCAAGCTGCAACTGCTGCGCTATCAGGTTGAAGAGCTTGACCGTCTTGCGCTGGAAAGCGGCGAGCAGGAGCAACTGGAACAAGAACAAGCGCAACTTAGCCAGGCCGATGCAATTCTTCACAGCAGCCATCAGGCAGCCCTTCTGTGCACCGAAGATGAAACCAATGCCGCAGGACTCTTACGCCAGGCACTGCAACAGCTTGAGCAGCTGCCAGTTGAAATGCCCGCGCTGGCCGACACCATCCAGATGCTCAACGAAGCGCAAATCCAGATCAGCGAGGCTGGCGATAACCTCCGCCATTTTGTCGATGACTACGAAGCAGATCCCGCGCGCCTGACTGAAGTTGAAGACAGACTCAGCGCCATATACCAGATGGCACGCAAGCACCGTATCAGCCCCGAGGAACTCCCGGAGTTTCACAAGCGGCAAAGCGCAGAGCTGGCAGAGCTGGACGGCGGCGAGGGCAGCCTGGAGAAGTTGGAAGCGGAACTGGAAAGCCGGCGCGACGGCTTTAATGAACTCGCAGGCAAACTGTCAGGCATCCGGGCCAAAGCTGCAGGGCAGTTAGATCAGCGCATTGCCGGTGAGCTGGCCCAGCTGAGCATGCCCGCAGTTCAGTTTGTTACCCACCTGAGCCGCAACAACCAGGACGAGCCAGCACCCCACGGGCTCGAAGAAATCGAGTTTCTGGTAAGCGCCAATCCCGGGCAGCCAGCAAGACCTCTTGCCAAAGTCGCGTCCGGTGGCGAACTGTCCCGAATCAGCCTGGCGATCCAGGTAGTGGTTGCACAAACATCGACAACCCCGACCCTGATATTTGACGAAGTTGACGTGGGTATTGGCGGCGGCACCGCAGAGGTGGTTGGCAAATTACTTCGATCTCTGGGAGACAATGGCCAGGTTATCTGCGTAACTCACTTGCCGCAGGTTGCGGCCCAGTCTCACCAACATCTGTTTGTCAGCAAATTCACTCAACAGGACGCGACTTTCTCGAAAATCGAGTCTCTGGACGATCAGGGAAGAATCAGTGAAGTTGCAAGAATGTTAGGCGGCGTGGATATGACTGAACATACCATTGCCCACGCGACAGAAATGTTTTCCAAAGGACAGGCAACCCATCACTGACGTGATGGCAACCACTTCCCCCTCTCGACACTGAGAGCTATTGGGGCAGGCTTAACGGCCTGCCCCTTTTTTATGGGATTTTCGGCGCCGAGCGCTTAAGATTTTATGGGCTTAACGTAGAGAATAAGGCTGTGCTCTACTATTTCATAGCCATGCTCTTTGGCAATTTTCTGCTGACGCTCTTCTATCACGTCATCGACAAACTCAATCACCTGACCTGTCTGGGTGCAAACCATGTGATCATGATGATCTTCGCTTGCCATCTCGAATACCGCATGGCCGCCTTCAAAATTATGACGTAAAACCAGACCCGCCGTCTCAAACTGGGTCAATACCCGGTATACGGTGGCCAGACCCACATCATCACCCTGATCCAGAAGCCGCTTGTACACATCCTCGGCACTAAGATGATGATCCTTGGCGTTTTCCAGGATGTTAAAGATCTTCACTCTTGGCAGAGTTACTTTGAGACCGACTTTTCGTAGTTCGGCGTTTTCAGATGACATGTTACTATTCACTCTTTGGTGTGCCTCACGGCTTCCGGTATGATGAAGCCGCCATTTAACGGTTAACCCGTGCCACACCTGCCCTTGGCAGGCGATTTCAAGATAGAGGATTTCCTCCGGCGATGCAAAAGCTCACAGCTCTCATTCTCACTCTCATTCTGTCTGGTTGTGCTTTCCCGGGCGTTTACAAGATCAACGTCCAGCAAGGCAACATTGTTACCGAAGAAGAGCTAGCCAAGCTTAACGAAGGCATGCCGCGAAGCCAGGTTCAGGCGCTGCTCGGCAGCCCTCTGATGCTGAACCCGGTTGACCCTTCCCGCGAATACTATGTGTACACTTTCCAGCGCCGCGGCGGTGATATCGAAGAACAGCGCATCATCGTTCACTACGACGCCGACCGCTACTCGCATCACGAAGCCGAGCTTCTGGAAGAAACGCCAGCCTACTGATCTGAAGCGGATTTCTTTTTGGCCCGGTTCAGGCGCGCCTGCTTCGGGTCAATCTGGAGCGGGCGATACAACTCCACCCGGTCTCCGTCGCGCAGCTCATGATCAGCGGGATTTTTAATTACCTTGCCGAATATCCCCATATCTATGGAATCTGCGTCGATTTCCGGGAAGATCGCGCAAATGCCTGACAATTTGACCGCCTCAACGGCAGTTGCACCCTCGGGCACCTGCACGGGGACGATTTCCTGCTTGTCTGGCCGGGCATACGCCACCTCAACCTGAGGCATCAGGCGCCTCCCTTGTATATGTCGTCTGCGCGACGGCAGAACGCGTCGACCATAGTGTTTGCCGCCTGATTGAATATCGGGCCAAAGGTCATGCGCGACAGCGAACCTGAAAACTCGAACTCCAGCGTCAGGATCACCTTACAGGCACTCTCATTGAGCGCCTTGAAGTGCCAGCGCCCCGTGAGATTTCGAAATGGACCGTCTACAAGGTTCATTTCAATGGCTTCTGGCATCAGTAGCTGGTTGCGCGTAGTGAGCTTATGGCGCACGCCGCCCTTGGCTATTTCCAACGACGCCATGATCTGTTCCGGGCCATCGTGGTGAATCTCGGCCCCTGCACACCAGGGAAGAAATTCCGGATAACGGGCTATGTCATTAACCAGGTGAAACATGCGCTCGGCAGAGTGCATAACCAGGGCTGTCTTATCAATCTGATGGGGCATTGGAACCGGTTGTCCTGCATACAAACACGCTTTGAAAATGATTGCAGGCGCTTATAGCGCCAACAAGGCTGCAATCAGACGCTATGATAAAGGATATCGTCGTCTTTAGGGGCATTTTCAGGGAGCGATTGCTGTTCATCGGGCTCATTTTCAGACGGCTGATCTGCTGGGAGCAACCCCCCGGGCTGCTCATCAACTCCGTCTTCGATTGCGTCTTTCGCGTCCGCCTCTGCGGCCCCAACGGGCGTCTCCCCCTCACCCCGAAAAACCATACCCGGCGCCTGCTCACACCAGAATGCCTTGCTGCCATTGTCGCAAAGGTTTGCCAATGAAGCCGCGGTGTAATGGATGCCGATATAAACAACTACCAAAGGTAACACCAGGCGCATCACCCAGAACCAGATTGTACCAAAAAGCTTCGGCGCCGTTCCGAGCATGGTTCTCGAAAGATTGCGTGTAAGACACCAACCGGTAAAAAGCGCAATGAGAATCGCCACCAGAGGAATCATCAATCCCCCGGTTGCCAGTTCCAGCCAGCGAAAAACGGTCGCCCCACCCACCCGGTATTCCGCCCACACGTTGAACGATAGCAGGGAGGCCAATCCTGCGAGCCAAACTGCCAGACCCACCAATACAACAGACAAGCCCCTAGGCGCGCCTGTCCATTCGCGAAACCAGCCAACAACCGGCTCCAGCAAAGCCAGCGCGGTCGACCATACGATCATTACCACCATAAGAAAGACCGTCGCGATAACGAACTGGCTTACAGGGAGCTGCGCAAGCGTAACCGGAAGCGAGACAAACAGAAGACTGAACCCGCGCTCGCCATCAAAAATATGGCTTTCCGTAGCCATGGAAAAAATCATCAACCCGGCCAGAATCGCCACCAATGTATCCATCAATACGGCGGCCAGAATGGATCGCTTCAGGCGTGTATCCGGCGTGGTATAGGCACCCAGAACAGCCCACACCCCCATTCCAAGACCAAGCGTGAAGAACGCATGGAATAGCGCGGCTCTTAAAGAGGCCCAAGTGAGATCTTCCGGGTGCATCTCAAGAATCTGACTGATCGCGCCATCAATCCTGCCGTGCCAGGCGGCAAGCCCAAACAACGCGAGCATAAGTAAAAGCGTGCCTGGCACCACAATTCTGAAGGCCCGCTCAAGCCCCCCAACCACACCTTGCCCGGACACCCAAAGCACCATGGCCAAAAAAAACGCATGCCAACCCATAAACTCGCGAAACGCTCTCGGGTCAGAAACAAGCCCGGCCAACACATCGGTGGCCTCTACTTGGCTCGCGCCCGAAAACCGGCCTAAAGCACCGAAAAAAACATAAGCCAGCGCGATGGCACCAAATACCGCAGAAAACGACAACACAACAAAGGCAGCCAGCACGCTTAACCGGCCCGCTGCCATCCAGACTCTTGAGCTTTTCGCACTGCGTATCAACCCATCCATCGCCAGCACGATGCCATGGCGAGCGTAGCGGCCAATCGAAGCTTCGGTAACCATCAGGGGCAAAGTGACCAGTAACAGACACCCGAGATAAAGCAAAATAAACAAGCCACCACCGTGCAGGCTTGCCAGATAGGGAAACTGCCAAAGATTGGCCAGACCCACAGTTGCGCCTACTGCAGCCCAGAAAAAGGTTGATTTTCGGGTAAACGACCCGATATGTGTCTGATACGGCGTAGGCATTTGCGCCCCTGAAAGAGTCTGGTCAGATAGTGTAGCCGAAGGACTCGATTACATACGAACCTGCAACGCCTTCGGCGGCCATTTCGTGACCAATCTGGCACTCCTGGGCTACAATGCGCGTTTTGCCGACCTGAGTCTGGTCGGCCCGTTCACTCGTCCGAACCCGGATAACTGATTCATGAGCAAGAAAAAAGCCGGTACGCCAAGCGGTACCATCGCCCTTAACAAGAAGGCGAAGCACGAATACCATATAGAAGAACGCTTTGAAGCGGGGATGGTTTTGCTCGGCTGGGAAGTGAAATCACTGCGAGCTGGCAAAGCACAGATCACGGACGCCTATGTTCTGCTCAAAGGCGGCGAGGCGTTCCTGCTGGGCGGGCACTTTGAGCCACTTACCACGGCGTCCACCCACGTTATTGCTGATCCCACCCGAACCCGCAAACTGCTGCTGCACGCCAAAGAGCTGGCAAAGCTGATCGGGGAAACGAGTCAGGCCGGACAAACCTGTGTACCTCTGGCGCTGTACTGGAAAAAGAACAAAGTGAAGTGCGAAATCGCCCTGGTGAAAGGCAAGAAGCTGTTCGACAAGCGCGCTACGGAGAAAGAACGCGACTGGGACCGCCAAAAGCAGCGCATCCTGCGTGAAGGAAATGCCTGACCGGCACCCATTACAAGCGGCAATTTTTCTGACCCGAGTCATGGGCGAACCTCGCCTTGTGTAGCATACTCTTCCTCTATGCGCCGTTTTCTACCCTGCTTATAGTGCCGGGTTACGGCACACCTCAGAGGGAGGGGTTATGTCACCCAAGCGGATTCCGATGGCGGCTGTTGATCGCTCGTGGTTGCGTATGGACACCCCAAGCAATCCGATGATGATCTCAACGGTTCTGGTATTTGACAAACCCATTGCCCTCAACCGGCTGAGACACCTCCTTAATGATCGTTTCCTTCGCTTTCAAAGGTTCCGCCAGAGGGTTGTCGATGAAGGTGACAAGGTTTACTGGCAAGACGACCCTCTCTTCAATATCGACAACCACCTTCACCGGATTGCACTTCCGGGAAAAGCCGGTCAAGCAGAGCTTCAGGCCTTGACGAGCGATTTCAACAGCACATCTCTGGATCTGCGACACCCCCTTTGGCAAGTTCACTATATTGATAACTACGATGGCGGCTGTGCACTTCTGATCCGCATCCATCACTGCATTGCCGATGGTATTTCGCTGGTGCGAGTACTTCTCTCCCTGACCGACAAGACGCCGGAGCCCCGCAAGCAAACTACGCTTCCGCCCCGGCCTCGGCAGCAAAACAAATCCTCAACCATCAGCAAGTTTTTGCACCGCGCTCTGGATACTACTGAGACTGCAACGCACCAGGCCAGGCTGTTTATTCAATCCGTGCGTGAAGAACCCAACTACCCTTTGAAGCTGATTAGCACTGCCAGCGGCGTTGCTGCGGACCTGCTCAAACTGGGGCTCTCACCTTTCGAGCCGAAAACCTGCCTGAAAAGCCCGCTCTCAGGGCGCAAGCAAGTTGCCTGGGCGGAACCGCTGGACCTGGCGGAAGTAAAAGCCTGCGCGAAAGCGCTGGGCGGTACCATCAACGACGCACTGCTCTGCGCGGCGACGGGGGCGCTACACAGGCACTTCAAAGCGAGCAAGGAAGTTATTCCGGAGTGTGGTATCCGCGTCGCGGTGCCCTTCAACCTTCGGCCGCTCAACCAACCCATCGAAACCTTGGGAAACCAGTTTGGCCTGGTTCTGGTATGCCTGCCCGTGGAAATCGCTGACCCGGTAATGTGCTTCCGACAGGTTCAGGAAAACATGACCCGCCTCAAACAGTCCTATCAGGCTCAGGTTACCTACAGCCTGCTCGACCTGTTTGGGCGGGGCCCCGATATTCTGGAACGGAGAGCGCTGGATTTACTGAGCAACAAAGCCTCAGCAGTACTCACCAACGTGCCCGGGCCCAAGGAGCCGGTATATCTGGCCGGCAGCAAACTGATACAACCCATGTTCTGGGTTCCACAAAGTGGCAATATCGGTATTGGCATGAGCATTTTCAGCTACGCTGGCACCGTGCAATTCGGCATTACGGTAGACAAAGCCATTCACGCAGACCCGAATGCCGTGATGGGCTACTTCCGCGAAAGCTTCGAAGCCTTACGCCATGCGGCATTAGCGGGCCGGCACGAGAATATAAAGCGCCAGGCAAGCTGAAATACTGAGCCTTGCATGCTTGCCTTTGAGAAACAGCAACAAAGAAGCCTTGAAGTTAAGCGAGGCGCCCACATATACTGTGAGTAAGGGGACGACATGGCTTCGACGCTGGTGGCGAACCCTTGGGTGCATGTCGAGATGGCAGCCAATCTCGTTAATCCAAAGCTGCAACGCAATAGTCGCAAACGACGAAAACTACTCACTAGCAGCGTAAGCTGCTAGTCGTCCTGACTGGGTCGCCCGTAGCCCAGAGCTACATTTCAGGACGTCATCGCTTACGGGATGCTCCGTTATACAGAGTTCACTGTCTAACGGCTAAGATTTAAAGAACTCGCCTTTTGCACCCTGGCCTTCGGGTCGCAAGAGGTTAAATCAATAGAAGGACACAAGCATGTAGATCTCAAGGCACAGTGCTGGCGGACGCGGGTTCAATTCCCGCCGTCTCCACCAACCAAGAGTTTCAGGAGATCCAGCGAGATCCACTGAAACGCCCCAAGGCCCCGGAAACGGGGCTTTTTTATGCCTGTCACATCCATATTGATCCATTGGCATCCACGCTCACTTGTGGGTAACATTGTGGGTAACACCGCTTTTCCAGAAGTCGTTACCCACAAGTTGGACAATCATGGCCCACCAGCTCAACAAACTCTCCGCCAACGAAGTCAAAAATGCCAAGGGTTCCGGGAAGATACGGAAGCTGGCAGACGGTGGCGGCCTGACACTGATCGTCAAGGGCGAGTCCAAATATTGGTGGTTGAGGTATCGGTTTGCGGGTAACGAGAAGACGCTATCGCTCGGCAGTTACCCACAAGTGTCTCTCGCAGCTGCGCGCCGGGCTCGTGATGAAGCCAAAGCATTACTCCAGCAGAACACCGACCCCAGCGCTCACCGACAGCGGGCGTCTACACAGCGAGTATCAGACGGCGAGAATACCTTTCGCACGGTTGGTGAGGATTGGTACAAGCAGAAGCACTTCGTTGAAGTGACGGAGGCGCATGCAATTCGGAACTGGAGAAGGCTGGAGATCTACACCTTTCCTCTGCTGGCCAGGCGCCCTATCCGCTCCATTCAACCCGCAGATGTCCTGCAAGTTCTGGATGCCATTGTCAAAAAAGGCAACACAGAGACCGCTCACAGGGTCAAAACCCTTATCAGCCTGGTGTTCCGGTATGCAGTGGCAACATCGAGGGTCGACTCCGACGTTACCCGGGATCTGACCGGCTACTTGCCCAACACACAAGTGAAACACCAGCACGCGCTGGTTCGCCCCGACGAAGTCTCACAGTTGCTCAAAGACATCCATGCATACCAAGGCCACTTCGCTACGTCGGCCGCCTTGCGGCTCTCTCCATTGGTATTTACACGTCCTGGCGACACTAGGCAAATGCTTTGGGAACAGATCGATTTCGATAAGGCTCAGTGGGAGCTGCCCTCGACAAAGAACGGCGCGCCCTTGATTGTTCCTCTATCCCATCAGGCAATGGCGATACTTAAGGAAGTAGAGCCGGTCACAGCGCACCGCAGTCGTTATGTGTTTCCCAATGCCAGAGATGCAAAACGCCCTATGAGCAATGTGGCTATCAAAGCAGCATTGGATCGGATGGGGTATGGAGGGAAAATGACGGCCCACGGCTTTCGGGCTATGGCCCGGACACTGCTGCAGGAGGAGCTCAAGTATCCAGTTCACCTAATTGAAATGCAGTTAGCCCATCGCGTAGCGGACATGCACGGGCGGGCTTACAACCGCACAGAATTCATTGATGATCGGCGCGAAATGATGCAAATATGGGCTGATTATTTATCAAAGCTGACAAACAATTAGCTTTGGATAACCTCGATATTATTCTTTGCTCATATATTCACTTACGAGCTTCTCGATAACAGCACCTGTCGAATTGAGCTTCAATTTCTTTTTTAAATACTTAACATTCATTAAAGTATCTTCGCTTATTAAGAAATTTCCCTGAACCTTATCTTTGCTTTTTTCTTTACCTTTCGATTCCCAGCGCTTTTTTAAATTTTTTACTATTAATAATTTTGCCTTAAGCGGTAAGTTTGATTGATCTAATTGACATTTAAATTTTAGCACCCGACCACTTGAATCTATCGGACTATTTACATCTTCGTTGTATAAAAAAATAGGCAAACCAAGACCTGGCGCCTCGTCTAACAGCCAAAAAGTTTGAAGTTCATTGCGCTCATTAATCCACTCAAGGTATCTATCGATTTCAATACTCTCAGACCACTCCTTTCTAAGACCAGATAAAACTGAAGACTTGTATTCAACTGACCTCTGGTCAAGATCAAAAGAAGCAACTAACTTTTCATTTATACTTAGCAAGCTTTTTCTTATATCACTACTCACATGAAACCCATAACCTTGGATCATTCTCATCCAAAGCCAACTCGACAACCTTGCATCAGCCTTTTTAATAAACAACAAACCCGAATCTTCCGGAACAAGAGAGCTTTTTTCTTTATTTATTTCTTCGTAGCTTAAACTAGACAAACCCTTCAGAATCTTTATTAAATGATTTGCTCTAGACTCGCTCTTATGAAGAAGCCTATCGTCTAAAAGCACATTCTTCTGCCTTAAATAGAACCACAACCAAATTAGATCCCTATCTTTAAAGTCTGCGATCTCCTTCGGCAATTTCTTTTGCCAACCTTTCACAACAGCCATACCTATAACCAACCTATTAATTCATAACCTGACACATTTACTGCTCACAGCAACCTATCTACGTCATCATTATAGTTCGTTAATAGAATTTTTCTAGACTTTTTATAGCATTTTAAAAGACATTTTATAGTTTGAATATAAATACCTAAATTCGGACATAGCCTTTTACAATCAGGTAGTTAGCCGTCATAAAAAGGTATTTGATCTGATATTCCAACTATTTTCCAGCTTTGGATACGCTGACACTCTATGCCTGAACGTCGTTTTATCGACCTCTTATCCACTCCTTTTCGGTGCAAACCGATCATTCTCGACAGACTCCCCTAGATGGTTTGAGACAAACAGAAAAGGAGATAAAGCATGCGCATTCTCAGACTTAAGGACGTAATTGAAAAAACTGGCCTAGCCCGCTCAACCATATATAAGTATGTTAGCGCAGGCACCTTCCCCGAACCCGTTCCGCTCGGCGGGCGAACCGTAGGCTGGGTTGACGCCGAGGTTCACCAGTGGATTACAGAAAGAATTGAAAAACGCGATATCCAAAACCACCCGAAGAACCGTAATTCCGTTGCTTAATTGACCCTCTCGCGAATAATCCGCGCCTATTCAAACAAACCTTGATATTGATGCAGAGTAATGCCGCTCTGAAATTCTCATGCTCTATCGGGAAAACTGAACCCAACATTCAGGGGGCATCGGCAAGCTATATGTAGGTTTTAAATAGTATTTACGTACCGGCATCACGCCATCTATCTCATCACCATATACAACCAATTGAATAACTGGATCAGACACCTATAGGAAACCTATCCATCAAGCAGGTTACCTAAGCATTGCTGTGTCTGGTAATTGACCAATAAGGAAATAATGATGATCGATACACTTGATCTCTACAGACACTCTTCTGATCCAAACCTCTGGATTTATCATGGCTACGACTACAATGGGATGCCGCTCATTTGGCAGCAGGGCCCGTTCATTCACAATTATCTTAAGCGCATAGATGAAACAATCCAGGGAGCGCTTCAGGAGCATGCCACCGTAATGGCCGTCAGAGTCGACCTCAGGCTTCCTTTCCAGTTCGACTGGAGGCGTCAACCAGATTGGCGCCCTGTATTCAGCCGGTTCACGGCTTCATTGAAAGCCAAAATCGGGGCGAAGCAAGCGAAGGCAATACGAGATGGTAAAAGGTTCCACCCGACTAAAGTTCATTTCATTTGGACCAGGGAGTTTGGACAGAATGGGCATCCGCACTATCACTGTGTGCTTTTCTTCAATAAGCAGACCTTTCGCGGACTGGGCGAGTTCAATCCCTATTCAGGAAGCCTCTACGGCATGATCAGCAGCGCCTGGGCCAGTGCGCTAGGAATGGACGCACATCTGGCTGACGGGCTTGTGAGCATCCCTAGAAATCCCATCTACCGGATCAGGAATGGTGAGCGATACGACGACCTTTTCCGTCGCATCAGCTACTTCGCAAAGCTTGCCAGCAAGCTATTTGGATCAGGTAGCCACAACTTCGGCACAAGCAGAACGCCTGGCAACTGAGCAGACATCTGCTCCCCATCCCTTCTCCTCTCTCCGCTTTGCCTTAAAGAGTAACCCCTATGAAAAATAATCCAAACCAACCGCCAACGGCTGCGGAAGTCGCGGCGTATTTTCACGGAAATGAAGACACAGAATACCAAGCAAGAATGATTCGCGATTGCGGACAAAGCGTGAAAACGTATCCGTTTGAGCGTTTCGTGACCAATCCATACCTGCTGGCCTGTCATCACCGGTTCTGCCCCGATTGCCAACGAAGGCGTGCTCGAAATTGGGCGTCGGCACTACGGTCGGTGATTGACAGGGAATCCATGCCCACTTCTGAAAGCGACCCGAGGCGCGCGCCTCACTGGATTGCCATCGTATTGCCAGGCGTGCCATGCGATGCGTCAAATTTACAAAATCAGCTCGAGACCCTTATAGCGTACTTATATCTCGCCCGTGACCAGCCGTTCTGGCGTTACAACGTCAGAACTGCGCTGCGGCTCCTGAAAGTCGAGATCAGTCGAACAACAGACCGGAAGCTCCAGATCACACCAACATTCACATGTCTCGTGAGCGTCTCGCGAGATCTTCTCAACGCACAAAGCAAAGGGCGGCTGATTCAGCGGGTTGAACGGGACTGGGTTCAGCCTGCAGAGCCGGATAGCTGGCCTGGCACGCGTTCATTCATTATCCCCACGGCAACGGCACGAGAACGGGATATCCTACAAAACAAGATCTCAAGGATGATCGAAAACCACTACCCCCACCCAAATCGACAGACCTTTCTGAGCATCGTTGAGCAATTGAAGGGCGTGAAGACAGTGGCCATGTATGGACCTGAAGGGACGCCATTCCGGCCCCCCAACATTTCGCAGGCTGATGATCTTCGCTACGAGCAGGAATACTCCGTTTCCAGGATTGGTGAGGACCTACCGGAATCCATGAGCGGAAACCGAGGCCTTGAGCTGCTGCCATGGAATTTGAAGGCGCAACTCAAGGCGCGGTAACGTCAACCGTCACTGCCGGTTAAAGATTACGAACAGCCCACGCCAACTCCTGAACCGCTCTTTTACTGCTTGGGCTCGTCGGTAAAACTACGATGCCCCTTCGGCCAGGGGCAATTAACTTCCCGTGTTTCTTGCCACGCTTGAAGCCCCACCCCTCTCGAATCAGTTGTTTTGCATACTTGTTGACGTCTTTATCCGAGGAATACTTCACGCCACACCCCCGCCGTTGCCGGGGTATCGGGAGCTGAACTTATCGACATCGAAGTTAACCTGGCTGAATGCCTTTTCAGCACCAACCTCGAGGATAGGCTGGCTATACTCATAGCCTGCTGAACAGGGCGAGTTCTGAAAAAACCGGCCCTGGGGATCAACCATGATGTAGGACTCCACCATATCCTGGTTATCTTCAATCACGGCAATCTTGCGGTACTTTCGGTGGCGATTTAAAAAGAACTGAAATTCCTCATCTGTGATAGTCATGGACTGATCCGTCACAGGCAGAACTCTTAAGACCTTCCACTTGTCGGGCTGTATCAGCGATATCAGGTCCGAGAAATCATCCTGCCAGTTCACTCGGTTAACAACGGTATTCAACTTGATCTTAATCGCTGGGTTCCGCTCCCTGATGGCTTCAACAGCCCTCTGCAGCTGTCCCAAATCCAAGAACTCCCCTTGCGAATTGATACGCCCAATAAGGCGGTTACTGAACGGTTGAGCTGAGTCGATGCTGATTCCTAGCACCTCCAGGCCCGCACCAATGCGACGGGCAATCCGTTCTGTCAGAAGGGAGCCGTTTGTTATCAGCGAGGCCCGAAGCCCAACCCGTCGCGCAAACTTAATGGTGTCCTCGACAACGGAGGGAAATAGCAGCGGCTCACCTCCGGCGATATTCAACCGGGTGTTCGACCAGGCCATTTTCCAAGCCAATGGGTTCCGGGAATTAATCGGATCGAAGAACCCTCGCAGCTCCGACAGCAGCTGATGTATCTGGTAGTCTTGCCGAATCAGATCTTTTACCGACTCATCGCGTTGCCAATGGGCATAGCAATACCGGCATGAATAATTACAGGCTTCTGTAAGATGCCAGTTAATGACCAGCTGTTTCGGATTGTGGGCGTTGTAGTGCAGCATCGTTTCCTCTCCTCGGTTTGACGACGTGAGAGCAAACAATAGGTTTTGAGTAGTCGGGTTAGTGGAAAACGCTTTCCCACCCCCCCCTAAAGGGAGAAGTTTTGGCCAATATCCCCTCAAAAGAGTCCGTCCTCGCCTTCATTCGCGACATCCTCCAGGCGGGTCCAGCCGACAAGCAAAGAAGAAAGTTTGAGGAACTTCGACAACAGAGCGACTCACAACTCGCAACGAAAGAAGATTATGTCGATGACATCCTATCCTCACTTGGCGTAGATGAAATCGCTCAGTTGCAGGCCCGGCACAACTTCACGGTGTGGTCAGGGGTCAATAATTTCCTGGAACGCAATATATGGGTCGCCCATTCAAACCCTAAACACGTCATATGGCTGATGGCAACGCACGTGTATGCCCCCGGTCTTGGCAGACATCTAGCTTTCTGGGACTCAGAGCAAAAAACAGATCCCGGAATGCCAGGGGGTCGATTTTGGTATCTTCCAGCGGTAATGGAAGAAAATGATGAAGTGCTAACAATGCCAGTGACTCAGGTACTGGATTGGCTTCTCGATTTGCTCTCAGGATCGATTGATGAGCTTGCACAGACACTCACCGACTCCAACATGATTGGCAGTCGAGAAAAAGACACAGTTGCTGACGCAAGATCCATACGAAAAACCTTAGGAAACTGGCACACGGGCAAACGGACGCCCGGAATCAACAAAATCCTCGAGTTCTTCCCTAACAGGCTCAACCTGAAGTTCAAAGGAACCTTTGAGTGGGACGAAAACAACAGCCTTGACGAAAACTTCGAAAGGGCTCGAGCGTTCGTCAAACTGAAGGGCCTCAACGAACATGCGCTTAGTGTTGAAACCCCTATTCCTGAGGAAATGGCAAAAAATCTCCTCGAGAACGACCAGCTCAGTGCCGAAGTAAAAGACTACTTTTGTCACCACATATCCCTGCGATATCACACACCAACGATTCAAAAGATTCGAAAGCGCCTTCTTTACGCGAGAGCATTCCAAGCCACCTTCTTCAAGCTCGCAGAGGCTATCGGCGTGTCTGACAAAGCCAGGCGACTGCCAAACCCTTCAGTCAATCCAGCGATGCAGGTGATCTCAATCTTTCAGATGGTCTACAACACCACGTTTGATAGCTGCAAGCGAGCCGACGACAAAACGACGGAACGCCAGTTGTTCAGAGAAACACTAGAAGAGTGCTATCCATTGGAATCTCAAACAACTTTACTGTCCGTGAACCCACTCGATGGCAGCCTACATTTTCTCTCGAATCAGCTGAACAAGAGATTGATGGAGCTAGGCAGTACCGAAAGAGTCCAGGATGAGTCCCCATTCACTGGCTCCGAAGAGCGCTTCATGGCGCTTTATAAGCGAAAAGCTGAACTTCTCCGAGCATGTCAGATCGAGCACAAGGAAAGCGACTGGTTAATTACCGCCCCAACAGACATCGAACTCTACCAACGGATCGACAACACTCAGAACTGGGCCGCCCTGAACAGCCTGGTGTGCTTTGACACAATTTCATTACCTGCGAGAAGGGCTGCCGGATGGAGGATGGTGGATCTAGCAAGCACTGATCTTGAACAAGCTTATGGACTCGTGAGCTTGCTCTCGCAACTACTGAATGACCCGGACAAACGGAATAGACCCGCCGATGCTAGGGAGCTGGCAGATACCCTTTTCAATCGACTCAGGCAGCTCCCGACGGCTGACCACCTCAAACCTCTAATACTCCAGCTTGAAGCGAAGCATGATTTGGCAAATAACAGCCTGGAGGAATCGAAGAAAAAGTTCGACCAGGCCCTAAGAAACCTCCGCAGGCAAGGTTTTGGCACTATTCGCGGAGAAGTCGCGAGAGATGCCCTTGCAGTATTTGCTTGCGGGCACCACCCCGGGTTCAACCAGGATGCATGCGACCAATACAGATTGTCGATTATTTACTATGGCGGTCTGGAGGAGCCCGTGATGTACCTTCCTTCAACGGAAGAAATGGTCAAGGAGGTACGGAAGTATTTCTGGGAAAACCTATACCAACCCTATGAGGGCGTTCCTCGACTTCAACCCTAGGGAGATCAACCCCTGATGCATAACCCCAGTCAAATTCGAACCGTCAACGAAATTTGTTCAGGGCGGAAAATTGACCTACCGCATGATGCTGGCATCTATGCCTTTTGGTGGCTTGGCGACCGGGAACAACTTTTAAACTCGAACAGATCCGTCGTTTTGAAAGGTCCCGGGGGTAACCTGGTGCAAGTAAGATACGAAGACTGGTGGCCTCGGGAACTGGAGTTTCCATGCCTTTACGTTGGGAAAACGACCAATATTCGCGGGCGGTTCTCTCCCCACCTCAAAAGAGGGTGTTCTGGCAGGCTCCACAAGACCGAACCAGAAAACCGTAAAGCGCGCCCGAACACCACATCTTGCCAACTGCGCTGGGGCATTGAGCATATATTTCCGAATGAGAAGGAGCCACTCAACCTCATCGGATCATCGGTCGGCTTTTCCTACCGCACTGACTTCGAGGACAATGCAATTGCAGAACGCTTCTTCGAGGAAGATCGTCTAATTGGCGCTTGGCGACCGTGGTTCAATATTGATTCGGAACGTTGAATCCGAACAAGAGAACCACCGAACGTATGAACCATATAAACGTTCATGGGCGCAGGTGAACCCCAAACCTGCCATCGAGGAAGACTTGGAGTGGCCCGCTGCGGTGAACTGACTATCGAGCCTGATACAGCTAAATGCTCCACTCGCCAGAAACACTGAAGCTTGAGACAAAAAAAACAGATACATGGACGGAATGGAAACGAAATTGATTGAAGCATCGATTGGAACTATGGGAACTTTCACGACGGCCGTAATCGGGATTTGCGCTCTCGGTCTCACTATCTACCAAGCCGTCCTGGCACGTAAGCACAACCGGCTCTCCGTCCGGCCTCACCTAACCAGATTCACTAACCTGACCACTCAGCCGGGCAAAGGGGTCCTGTCAGTCGACCTGATCAACAAAGGGATTGGCCCTGCCTTTATCAGCGCGTTTGAGGTTTACCTTGATGGCAATCCAATAACCGACGTTAAAGAAGCGGTGAACAAAATGCTATCTACACGGCAGTATCACCAGCAAATAACATTACTCACCGCCGACTATGCTCTTTCGGCAGGTGAGTCGAAATCATTGCTCACAATAGCAGTTGCCCTGCAGGACGGTGACAGCCTCGACCAGATCGAAAAGGAGCTGAGCCGGTTGGATCTCCGGGTGGATTATGAATCTGCCTACAAGGAATCCTACCGACTGGACACCCGCGAATGAGAGATTGCCAAATCAGGAAAAGCGACTTAACCAAGAGTCTTGAGATATCAGCTGAACCAGCCGTCCATCACCCGCAAACAAATGTCATTTTTCACTGACTCGCTGATATCAAGCAGAAACACGCTGCTTGGAATGCGCCGCAATCACATCTCTCACCAAGCTTGGATCAAACACCGTATCAAAGCACCAAGAGCCGAACCCCCCCTGCTCGTTTACCGCTTTGACCCAGACATCCATCGCTGCCCGCTTGGCTCGGTTCTGCTCTGAATCCTGCCCCTTCACTTCCAATACCAATGTCTGGCCATTCTTTAACCGAATGAGATAATCCGGTATGAAGTTCCGAGATGAACCATTCCACAGGTATCTGACCTTGAAGCCCAGGTGATCGTTTTTCGCCCATGAATGAACTGATTCATCCTTCTCACAGACATCCGCTACAAGTTTTTCCCAGGTGCTGTCGTATACAACATGACTGATCTGAGAACGCTCTGTCTGCCTGCACGGCTTGGTGGTTAGCCAAGGGCGCATCTGAGAGGTCGCACCGATTGGCTGGTGCTCATCGAACAAAGCTTCCAGACGTTCAACGTTCTGTTTGCTTACAAACCGATTCACATGGGCGACTACGTTATCCATATTTAGCGCGAACAAAAGTCGGCGGCGAACCGGGTCCTGGTGCCATAGGCTCGGGATATCCAACTTGTCAGATTCCAGAAACTGCTCAACGATACGGATTAGCTGTACGGCCAGGTACTGTTTATCCCCCTCAAACCCAGCGCTGCTACTGATGAAAAGCTTTTTGGCTGCACGAAAGATCAGGTGCTGCAGTCTGAAGTCCTCTACAGCCTTCTCCAGATCGATTTGAGAGGCTTGTGCAAGATTAGGAATACCGGTCAGGGCAGGCGCGATTTCCGCATTCAGTGGCGTTTGAGCCGGGTCCAGCGTCAGAGGCTCAACCGCCTCCCAATCCATTCTCAATTCTGGCTTGAGAACGGTCTGAACCCGGTCAATATTGGGCCAACGGATTTCAAAGTGGTTTCTGCCAGGCTCGACTTCTACCCGCACACTGGGTTTGGGGGGAGGCGGTGTCTCGCCACCCTCGCCCACTTCCTGGAAAATTGAGAGCGGCACACCAAATACATTCACATATTCAGGGATGAACTTGCCGTTTTCATCCATGTCGTGCGCTACACGCCGCAACCCTCGGCCAATAACCTGTTCGCACAGAAGCTGACTGCTAAACGCTCTCAAGCCCATGATGTGAGTTACATTAGCCGCGTCCCACCCTTCGGACAGCATGGCTACCGAAATCACGTTTTCGAGATTCTGACCGGGTTTTCCTCGCTTGCCGACCGTATCCACCAGAGCTCGGAGCTGCTCTTCTTGCTTTAATGCAAGCAGCTCTTCCTTCTTGTCGGCCGGGAGCATGGATGCATTGATGATCTCCTCCATTCTCACCGCATAATCTTTATCCTTGGTGATGCTTTCCCCACGCTCGGCTTTCTCCAGAACCCTCGAATCAACACGCAAGGTAGCCAGTGGATTCTGAGTTCCGGAAATCAGGCAGTCACCGTTGTTAAAGAAATGCTCGATACGGGACGCGGTTTCCGTCCGATTGCAGACGGTCAGCAGTACAGGTGGAATCGTGTGACCTTCCGCCTCCCAGCTTTTTGCCGTCTCTTGCCAATCGTAGGCAAGGATCGCATAGGCCTTCTGAACCAGATCCGGTAAGGGGTCGGTGGGCTGAGCCTTACGGGCGAGATCCTGCTTCACGGACTCGTCCCGGTACAGATGGTAGAGCTTGCTGGCGTATGTCTTCGCATCGGGTAGCGCGTCATCCCGCACGACAATCCGAGGTGTCTTGACCAATCCTGCTTCAATGGCATCGTTAAGGCCGAAATCCGAGATGATCCACTCGAATAGCCCTTTCTCTGTGTTTTTCTTACCCGTAGGTGAAAAGGGTGTAGCGGTTACGTCAAAGCATCGGCGAATTCGACGGGTCTTGTGAATGCGATCCAGCCCTTCGATCCAGCGGGTCGCCTCCTCCAGGTCGATACCCATTTCCTCCGCTTCTTTCTTGCTGACTTTTACTTCAGCCTTTTGGCGATAAGCGTGGTGGGCCTCATCGTTAATGACCAAGATGTCTTTATAAGAAGCCAACTTGCCAAGCACCCGCCGGGTAAACGCCTCGTCACTCTCTTTACCCTTCTTCACGACGGAGCGTACCTGCTCTTTGAGGGGCATCAGGCTGTGCCAGTTTTCGATGACCAAAACGACCTGGTTCAGCTTCTGGCGCATTGCCTCGTTCGGGCACAACACGAATTCATCGTAAACGTTACTCTCATTACCAGGATTGAGCACCTGCAGCCGACTTTTTACGGTAAGACCTGGAGCCACCACAAAAACAGCTTTTGAGTAACGTTTATCTTTCGGGTAGGTAACGGCATTAAGGGTCTGCCAAGTAATGATCAAGGCCATCAGCGAGGTTTTGCCAGAGCCTGTCGCCATTTTGTTACAGATACGCTCCCAGGGACCGCCATCGCCTTGCAGAAAGATCCCTTGACGATAATCCTCTGGAGCTTCCAGCCACCAGATCAGAGACTCAATGGCTTCAAGTTGGCAAAAGTAAAACGGAAAAGGTCGTGGGCCACCATTCCAACGTTTTGAGTCAGAATCCCACTCGCCTCTTGAGTACCAGTGGTTGAGTAATTCGCGGGAAACGCTCGTCACCCCTGGCCAGCCAGCCTCCCGCCACGCATCGACACGCTGACGGATTCGGTTAACCGTTTCCAGCTCCTCAACCCTGCGCGTATTATTCCGGGAGTCATAAAGCTCATAGGCAGCAGGTCTTCGACCACTCACTACACCGGCAACACGGCCATTATCATCCTGTGACCAGAACTGATCTGGCTTGTCATAAGGCGAATTGATCACCAGGGAATTCGGTTTATCAGCCATGTTTCCCTCCTCAATCCAGCCGGATGACTTTCAATGACTCTATACCCCGATCATCCACGATCTTAACCGCGATGCAGCGATTGTCGCCTGGCTCGAAAGGAATTGACTTGGTACCGTGGAATTTGTCCATGAGCTCTTCATTGAGCTCGGCCCGAATATCCTTCTTCAGTCGGTACCATCCGTCTTTCTTGCCTGCCATGGGGAAGAATACCTGGCGGGCGTAAAGTGATCGGTTATCGTAATCGGTATCAAGCTGCCACATGGCGATGTTTTTCTTGCCACCGGACTTCAGCTCTCCAGTCTTTGTATCGAAATAATCGAACCCATGCACCTCGACCTGGAGCTTGTCGCCCTTCAGTTCATGCACCTCAACGTCGGGCTGGCCCATTAGCCAGAATGACTGGTTGCTGGCCCGACCTTTTTTGAGATCTTCGGTGAGCAAGTCGGTGTTCATGTGCACTTTCAGTGCCTGGACACCCTTTATATTGTCGATATCCTTTGCTGCCTCAGGATCGAAGTTGAAAGCACAGAAAACGAGCATTTTGGGGAGAGGAAATAGATCACCAGCTTCCCTCATAGCAATCTCAACCTGACGTTGCTCAAGTGCAGCGTGTTCGGGGCCAAAGCTGACTGCCACTCGATCGCCACTTTCCGCTACGGTGCCAACTGCGTGAATATAATGAGCACCCGGAAGTGTTTCGAGATCCTGAAGCTTGATTTGCTGCCCGCCTTTTCCCCGAATACCTGCTTTCAATAACTCTTCTTGCCATTGCCCCTGGCGTGAGGTTGCTCCAGAACGGGCGACCGCTACATCAGCCTCCTTGGACTGCTCTGCCTCATCCAGACCAAGTACCGTGGCGAATGGAACAGCCTCTACGGTGAAAGGACCAGTAATGCGAACTTTGGCGCGGCTAACCTCTGGCTGGTCATAAAGCACTTCCTGCCCCGCGTGGTTTGCAATGCTTGCATCCATACGACGTTGCATCGCCATACGTGCCTCATGAAACTTGTCGAACCAATACTCAATGCCAGACAAATCTCGGCTTTGCCCCTGATGGTTCCGCTCATCAAACAACCTCTCTTCTTCCGGAATCCATTCTTGCGGGAGCTCCAGCGGCACCTCCCATTCAAGTAGGCTATTGTTCGGTAACTCTTCTCCAGTTCGAAGAGTATCTTGATTATCGTTACCTGGCGAAAAGTCAAGCGCGATCCCCTTTCGAGCTCCTTCTAGCACTTCAAACCACGGCAAGCTTTCATCAGCGTCATGGAGTTTAGAGTTCAGACCTTCTAGGGCTTCGACTATATCAGGATGGTACTCATCATAAATATCGGTTATTTCAGGGTTATTGGCTATCGACTTTAATGTAATTCTGGGAACGGATTTATATATAAATCCGCCTTTTAAGCCCTCGTTAGGATATTTCAATTCAAAATAATCAAAGCCAGAGGTCATTAACCTTTGTTTTGCAAGCGTAATCGAAATACGAGAAGTGTCACAGGTAACCCAGCGCCTGCCTAGCTTTTCTGAAACATACGCAGTTGTACCTGATCCGCATGTGGGATCGAAAACTAGATCTCCAGGATCTGTTGTCATTAAAACGCATCTTTCTATTACTTTCTCGTTAGTTTGAACCACATACATTTTTCTAGAACTCGTAAATCCCGCGACTCCTGTATCAGTCCAAACGTTAGTTCGAGGAAATGCACAAAAATCATCAAAATACCGTTTATATCTTATATTGTTACCTGACTCTAGAATTCTCCCAGCCTTGGAAAGGCGATACATCCCCTGTGTAGACGTAGACCAGTACCTTGCATTAGAAGAAAAAATACTTCCTTGAAAACTAATGGGCTCAGATATACTGTAATGGGAAGACGTAAGATCACTAGCTGCAAACGCTTTTCCTTCTTCAAGCTCTTTATCCGAGCACTTTGAGATTCTTGATTTCTTCCCATTTTCTGTCTCAATATAAGAGTAGCCAGAGCTTCCCGTAGAGCCAAATTCCTTCACCTCATATAGGGCGCGATATTTGGCCTCACTGATATTCTTTGAATACCATACAACATAATCATTTACGACTGGAATCAACCCGCTTCCTTGAGAGCTTGTTGTCACATAAGCTATTTGCGCAACGAAGTTTGCCTCCCCAAAAACTTCATCCAATAATTCGCGGACATGATGTAGGTTTTCATCAGAAATCTGAACAAAAATACTTCCAGATTCAGCCAAAAGCTCTCTTGACAATAATAATCTGTCACGCAAATAACTGAGATAAGAGTGAATTCCTAACTCCCACGTATCTCTAAACGCTTTTATCATCTCGGGCTCTTGTGTAAGGTCCTCATCCTTACGATCCGCTACATCTTTTTTATGAACAAAAGGCTGGAAGTTTGAGCCATACTTAATCCCATAGGGAGGATCGACATAGATCATCTGCACCTGACCCGCCATACTTTCCTTTTGCAGAAGAGAATTCATCACTAACAGAGAATCACCGGCAATCATACGGTTCGCCCAGTCCCGCTCATGCTTATAGAAATCGATAGCATCACGTAATGGTAGATTCTCGAAAGGCGCATGAAATAAGTCTGGCTGCAGCGCTGGTGAGGATTTACCTTTGGCGTCTCTAATTCGCTTCTGAACAGCAGCCAATATCGTCGCCGGATCGATGCGCTCATGTACATGAAGCGACACGGTATCTAAGTCAAAGCTGGTGCGTTCTGCTTTGCCTGCCCAATTCAGATAAGGAATCTGCATACGCTTGAGCTCAGCAAGATCATCTCGCTCACGCTCCAGAAAATTCTTATCCGCTACCCGCTTTCTAAGATTGGATACAACCTCCCGAACAGCCCGCTCGTCACCCCCAGCCAAGGCATGGTCCAACCAGGCCAGCAAATCATCCTTGGCCTGTTTCGCTTCCACCTCCCTGGCCTGCAGAGCATCTTCAATCAGGTCTTCAACGTGCGATCTAGCTGGATCGAACTGCAATTCTGGAGAGAGGTGAGGATCATATTGCCAGGTCGTTTTCTGCTCAACACCATCAGAATGAGTATCGACCATCCCCACGTGTGGATTGTTCTTCCGCTTTTCGTCATACCGGTATGACAGAACCTGGTTGTGCTCACTTCTTTTCTTACCGGGTTGACGATTAGTTTGAGGCCGAGCAGGCTTCTGCTTCTCGCCAAAGGTCAGATCTTCCTGGGACGGAGCTACCTGCGCCTGCAACTCAAATCCAGCAGGGGCTGCCTGCTCAGCGGCGCTTGGCTGGTTAAGATAGGTTGCACCTCCACGACCACGCCCTTTGCCGACACCCCCCTCTGTCAACAAGCTCTGTCTGGCTGCATCAAATTCCTCATCAGAGATTTCCACCTGATGCTGGGTGCGTAACTGCTCTTTGAGGCTGAGGTTTCCGACAGTAGAGCCATCTTTTGGTAACAAAGACAGCAGCAGGGATTTGATCTGCTCGATGTTGGTGCTCATGGGATGCTCGCTAAGAATTTAGTGGTTCCGTCCTGCCCTCAGCATTCGCGGAAGGACACGGGCTTGGCAAGCTGCGACCGACGGAAAACTCCGCCATGCTGCCAGCCGGTTTTAGACCGAGTAGTGCGGGTAAAAGTAGCAGAAAGAGCCCTCCGTATCAGGTGTTTAACCCATTTAGTCAGGGATCAGCTATTTTGAAAACCACTCCACCGACCCAGCTGGGGGCCTCACAGGCAAAACTGCACGGCCGAAATAGAACGTTAAGCGAACAATGAGAAGTGCCCCCAACTCACCTCCAGCGTTTCCATTGTTACTGTAGTAAATTATACAGTCCTGACATTCCTACGCTTGCGTCTCCTTTCAGTAAAGGGATAGACTGAATTCACTGTGTCATCGTTTTGTCAGGTTTAATTATGTCTACGTCAGAAAAAATAACCCGTCGATTGCGGCACATGAGGCGGGGCGTCCCGTTTTCCATCAGTCAGTTCCATGAGCTGGGCTCCAGTGCGTCTGTGCAAAAAGCTCTAAGCAGGCTCGCGCAGGAAGGTGTGGTCGAGCGTGTGGCCAAAGGTATCTATGTTCGCCCAAAGCCGCTGGCCAGCATGCCATCCATCAAGATCACGGCAAGTGCAGAACAGATCGCCAGGAAATGGGCTCAGCAGCATGGTTACACGCTGGTGCGGCAAGGCGTTGAGTCCGCTTATCGACTCGGCCTGCAAACACAGGCCCCTGTCAAAACGGTGTTTTGGAGCAACGGTGCCAGCAGAACGTTTGCGATAGGCAACGAAGTCGTCGAGGTGCGGCATGTCTCGGAGTCAAAGCTGCGGTGGAAATCAAAACCTGAAGGCGAGTTGCTGCGAAGCTTCACCGTCACCCCAGCCAATTCCGTTAAACTCAGCGAACTGAAAAAGGCACTCTCCAGGCTAAAACTTTCCGAGGCAGAGAGCCGCACGACAATTAAAAGGCTCATGGCGACTCCTCTGCCTGAAGGATGGCATGTCAAATTGGAGCAGTTTGAAAAGGAAATGATGGTTTGACGGATATTTTCGACTTCTATCGCGACCCGAAAAAACATGATGAGCTGAAAGCCATCCTGAGTCTTGGCGCCCAAAAGCATCCCGCTGGACTGGCCCAGAATTTCCTGGAGAAGGATATCTGGGTAGCCGAGGTTCTGCGCCTGCTCTACGACGAAAACCTGCTTGGAGCTCACTCAACCGCCTTCAAGGGCGGCACCGCCCTGAGCAAGTGCTGGAGAGCCATTGAACGCTTCTCGGAAGACATCGATCTCTCCATACACTGGAGTGATCTTGCTGGTGAACCTGATGAAATTGCAGCTTGGGAGCAATCCACTCAGAGCAATAGCCAAAAGAAGAAATTCCGCGAGCGGCAGACAAAACTGCTGACAGAATGGTCTGCAAACCTAGTTGATCGTCTCAACGAAAGACTGGCCGAGTATGACATTGAGGGGCTACGGGCGGAGTTGGAACCTGATTCGAAAGGGGAAAAGGTCAACGTTCATTTTCCGAGATTGAGCAGCTACGACCGCAACTACCAGCTCGACTACATCCTGCTGGAATTCGGTGGCCGAAACCGGGGCCGACCAACAGTAAGCCATAATGTCGGATGCTATCTTGCAGAACTGGAAGAGCTTCAGGCCATCGCATTTCCTCAAGCAACGGTTGCCGCATATCACCCAGGGTATGTTCTTTGGGAAAAGCTCACTGCACTGCACCAATTTTCGACTCAGGAAAAAGACCCGGACCCTCATCGACTGGCGCGACACTGGTACGACGTGGACCGTCTCCTTCAGCAAGATGATTTCATTGGCCCCCTCGATGCCATGGACGCAATGGCCGACGTAGTGGCTATGAAGAGCCAGCGATGGGCGCAAAAGGGCGTGAGTTTTGAGGCGGTGCTAGAGGGTAAACTGGTTCTCGTACCGGAAGATGACCGACTTGACCAAATTGCAGCCGATCACACAGCAGCGATTGAAGGTAGGATGTTTTTCAGCGCCCCGGACACCTTCGAGACCATCATCTCTAGGCTTCGAGAGGCTCAGGATAAGATAAATGCCGGGATTACCCCTGAGAACCCACACGAATAAAGCCGAGCCAAGTTACGAATGTAGATTCCCGTGCCTAACCATGAGCCGACCTCAAACGTTGCGTTTAAGTCAAAAGCTCCTGGAAATCCACTGAGAACTCCTCTTCCAAACAGGCGGCGGTAAGAGGTTGCGCATCCAATGAAGCCCGGACCAGCTGCGACGTGAAGAGTCCGCTTCGCGCCTTCCAGTAGGCTTCAGACCGTTTTCTTATCGAAATCCAATCAACCAGACATGCATATTCCGACTTGTCCGGATCATCACTATTTTCAGCAATCTGGGGACACTTCAACTCCTGCTGCAGGAGGAGCCCGCCGTCAACGTAGACCTCTCGAACTGGCTTTGCCTTCTGTGTTATCCGGCCGATTCCCACAAAACCATGCCTCTTCAGATAAGCAGCGAAAATGTCTCCCTTCTCGAAACCCAGCATTGCATCACGGAAGCGAGAAGCTTGCCCGCCAGAAATGAATCCAAATTTCACATAGTCATCCCAATTCCGATGCGGTCCCTCGCCGACATTGTAGTAATAGAGCCCGTTCTGGAAATCAAACCCAGACAGCTTTTTGTGTAAGGCATCGTGTGGCCGGAAGTTACTCGCATAGTGTCCTGACGAGATATTGGTGAGATGCTTCCCCAATTTCCAAAGCAGCGTCTTCTCGACCAGCAGCGCATCGTGCTCGGACAGATTACGAGCAATCACCCGAATAATTGGCTCTAGCCCTTCTTTCCTGATCGCCTTAATCCGCCTGGTCTTCTCGCTATCCGATTCATCATTAACATGGGCGTACTTCCGGGAGCCCTTTCCCTTTCCATAATAAAACTCTTCGAAATTCCGGGGATCGATGTAAACATATACGTAATAATTGCTCATGGGCTCTCAGAAGTCGCTGCTAAGGGATGTGTTCTGAAACGCTATTTAGCTGGGCACGTACTGGTACATACGACGTAGGATTCACGGCATGCTCTCAATGTTTCTGTTTTAAAGCCAACTTGATTCCCCTGTGAAACGCAAGAGGAGTAGCTTTTTGAGCATTCCCTTACGCAGCTCGACTCCAACCCACTTACATCTACATCTTTGATGCTATAAGCGCATCCATAAAGGCTCAGCAACACTCCGACGAGAGTAGCGACTTTCAACTCTGAACTCAGGATCATACATAGCTGCCTTTCTTGTAATTCTGCGCCCCAGTTTCGGGTCACGCCAAAAAACTTCCGGTTACGTAGCGGTAGCATTCAATTTAATTAAGGCTCTAGGCATCCACCGCATCTGTTCTGATTTTGGTCCTTGTATAGTTGATCGGCGGATACTCGCAATGATTCTGAAAATACCACCAAAGGAATTGTCCCTCAGCTTCGATCAAGGTTTTTCCAAACCTACGGTAATCACAAACAGCAACTTCTATCGGACCATACTGTCGTAGTATTGCCTCGAATTTCAGTGAATTGGCTTTTGAAGTTGCATGCAGGTTCGCATGAGGAAAATATCTTGATCTGAAATCATTCTTCGTTTGGCCAATGTAGAGGATACGGCTTTCGCCATATAGCCTAGGGACTGGCATCGAAGACAAAAAGAAGTAGATTATGCCTTTTGCCTTCGAAGCCTCAGCTGAGCCATAAACCTTCTCAAATGAATCCTTTGACAGCTTGTCAATTTGGCCTGGAAGTCGCTCAAACCCATCAACGAGAGCGTATAAGTCGTTTTTAGTGATCAAAATCATCCCCTATTGTGGAATGGCCTGAAAGATGCGTTGTTCCGTCTGGTAGCCACTCAATATTCAGTGCTCCATCACCAAAACGAACGACTCCCTCTTTTCTCGGTGTTTCAGCACACTGCCCGCGATACGCAACGAAATTGTCGAGAAGATCGATCAAATGCAGCTTGAAACCGGATTCCGTGATCTGGTCGAATATATCCTTTTCAAGCGTCCAGGACGTGCCGCTTAAACGATCTTCATTGTCTTCGGCCCTGAAAACTACCTCACCCTTTACATCTACAATACCCGGGTGCTGTTGAGCGAGCATAGCCAAGCGATCGCCTTCAAAATTCAGATCAAAATTCGACATCTCTCTTCCTCTTAATCATTCTTGCTCAGCTTAAAGCACTGGCAAACCAACGATATTCTAGACACCTGACAGCTTCTTAAAATACTGCTTTTCGAAGTCCACGGGGTCTTGCCATACGTCGCTCTGAACAAAGTGCGCTACACTTTCACCTCAATATCAGTCGTTATTCTCGGTTGAATTTCAGAGAGCACTTCTGAGTAGGCGGCGAGTATGTCTGAAAATATGTCCGTGTGCTTCGGCGCTTCCAAAGTAACCACAAACGCATACTTAATGATATCTGCGCTGCTTGAATTGATATCGGCGCCAGAATTCCTAGCCATGTAATGTAGCTCGAAGGCCGATTCATCTAAGGAGCTGCCAAACTTCTTTTTTTCTGCATGCAATACAGTTTCCCATTTCGCAGCATCTCTCCGAAGTTCTGCTTCAGTCGCTTTTTTAACTTGCTGAAAGAATCCCTCCGACTTTCCCCCTATTTTCGGCTTCCAACTGATTTCAACTCCGGCCTTGGTATACATGGACGTATCTTGCGGATCGACTTGAGTTGAAAAACAGCATGTTGCTTTGATCTTTACTTTTCCGTCAATGCCATTCTTCGGCAACGGAATAGGCACCCTTAGATACTTGCCAGGCAACAATTCTCCCTGATAAAGAATCTTTGCGACCCCGTCTGGTGACTGCACAAGGTCGTCAACATCGGCTATAACTTTCCCCCAACCAGTAGAAGGTTGCCCCTCGCCATTTTGGTGAGCTGAATTAATCATAAGAGCTTTGATAGCAAGAGCTGTAATCTCATTACCCATCAAAGCGCGAATACCAACCGCTTTTCGCAATAAATATGGAGCAGAGAAGCTCGTACCTCCCTGCGGGACAAGATCTGGATGAGGACCAGCATTCAAAACATGAAAATACTGGTGATGGGACCCGCCAAATGCGAGCAAATCAGGCTTCACTCTACCTGGAGCCCTACCAGGCCCAACTGCACTATAGGTTGCTCTCTGCCAGCTTGCATTCGTGCGATCTGATGCTCCCACTGCTATTGCATTTACGCTATCTGAAGGGACCTGAATTCTATTAAGCCCCAGCAATTCATCTCCTTCACCGTTGTTGCCTGCCGCTATTGTCAAAAACGTCTCACCATCCGCCAAATAGGAGTCTATTAACGAGGTCCAGGGATGTACCTCATCATCATCTATCGATAGCTCGGGACCGAGACTTATGTTAATAAAATCATATTGCCGAGAAATTAGAACATCCTCGATATGTGTCAATGTCCGATAAAGCTCCAAGGGGTCTTCATTATTAGTGCCCGCGTCCAGAACTCGATAGTGGTCGACAAAGGAATATGGGCGTGGGGCCTCAACGTCATGAGGCAAAGGGCCGAACAAGAACGCTGATGTCACACCTAAACCATGATCGGAGCCGTCCGGATAGTCCGGCGACAACGGATCTGATAGTTTGTAGTCATTTAGCCAAGGACCGATCGCATGATCGGCAGGAAGCCCACCATCAAGAATCGCAACCCTAAAATCAGAAGCTAAAGGCGGTGCCGTGGGGAGTTTCGCTTTAGTGGAACCTGGCAACATTCGAACCAGCGGCTTGAAAGATCTAAGCGGAGCTATTGACCTCACTACGCGAACAAAAGAATGCCTAGCAATCATCAGCACTTTTTCTGGCGATCCAACGACAGGCACGAACCAAAGGTTCGAAACCTCAACCGACAAATCATCCTTCACCTCGAACTCCAGGCTACGAGCATAATCGAGGAACGAACGCTTAATGAAATCAGAAGTGCCGCCTGGTATGAATTGCACCACGACCTCAAAGTACCCTGCTTCGGATGCCTGATTTTCCTTCAACTTTGACGCTGCCGAAACCGCCTCAAAACTCCAGATCTTCATAAGGTCGTCAGTGATGTACGAATCTCTTGAAACACCTGCCAGCTTTTGCTCAAGCTCTCTGAAATTATCGAGTTTTCCGGCAATGAAAAGACTTGTTGAGGGCGACTTTTCGGGTTTCCCTTTTCTCATCCATTTATCTGGTTTCACCTCAGTAGCTTTGCTACCGATGGATCTCACCCCAGCATCGCGTAGAAGCTGCTTAGGGAAGTGGCCTTTAGCAATAAACGAGGGGTGCAGCGTCATCTTCGCAACGGCAAAACCTCTGGGACAGAGACTACCACCGAGCTCTGCTAACTCATCGTTTAATCGCTTGAGTTGCGGCCTCAGTCTATTCACGACCTCATCAACGGTATAAAGATCCCGGCTTTGAGGGTCCATTTTAGGAGGCGGTGTGATCTTCGCTAACTCTTCAGCCTTCCCTATGAGGTAATTTGTTTTCTTCGCCATCACGTTATCCTCATGATTGGTTCTCGGCTATTTTTTTCCGAATGGTATCCCTACTCACACCGAGCAATTTTGCAGCTCTCTGCTTTGGAAATGAAAACTCTCTGACTAATTTGACAGCAAATGAGATTCTCTCTTGGCGCGACAGTTCTTCTACGTCAGGAATCAAGTAGCTGAAAATGGCGCTCTCGAACCCTTCCGGATCGATATGCTTATGTTTTCGTAGTCTATTAATAGTCCGTTTGATATTGCTATAGGACTCTCCTCTCTGGCTATCAACAAGGAAATCAATTACATGCGAAAAATCCTGAGCATCGCTACCTAAAAACTCGATTATTGCCTTCCTCACATTCTCGTCGCTCGGAAGAGTAAATGTGACATCCATGTCGAATCGGCGCCAAAGAGCTGGATCTACAAGTTCAGGATGGTTCGTTGCAGCAATAAGCAAACCCTTGTGAGGCCAATCCTCTATTTCCTGAAGCAGTATGTTGACTAAACGCTTAAGCTCACCAACATCTGACTCATCACTTCTTCTCTTTGCAATCGCGTCTATTTCATCAAGGAACAGGACGCAAGGGTGGCTTCTTGCAAAATCCAAAACGGATCTTAAGTTGCTGCCAGATTTTCCGAGTAGACTACTCATTACCGCAGTGAGGTCCAGAATATAGAGTGGCAAGTCCAATTTGCGTGCCAACCAGTTGGCAGACATGCTCTTGCCAACACCAGGAGGACCTTGAAAAATCGCGGAGCTTGCTGGCCTGAGACCCTTTTCTTCCAGCTTCTCTGAACAACGTCGCTCCAAAAGAATCTGCTGTAGTTGACTCTCAAGAGCCTTATCCAGTAGTGGCTCCTGATCAGTCGAAATACTGACTTCACGGAGCAAGGACGGCTCTTCTTTTTGGGAGAGGCCGGGGCCTTGGTCTTGGTGTTGGTGTTGGCTCCTGCGCATTACGCCATTTGACCTGGAAGGCTGAGCCTTTAAAAGCTCCTCTAACTGGGCGGCGTACTCAGGATCTTCTTTGCGCGCCTTACGCACAAGCTTCGCGAGGTACAGCCGCACGTCGGAGGGCCTCCCTTCCAATGCAAGTCGCGCAACATCCAGCATTTCAGGTGATCGTTTCACACTTTCGCCCCAATAAGTGACTAGTAAATAGATTTTTCGAAAATTCTAGTCATCAATATCGAAAAAGTCCACAATTACAGACGATTTAAGCTATAAAAGGCATGACTATTTTTTACACCATTTATGACTTGTAGCCACAATAAGCGGAAAGCCCTACCCAGACCGCGCCATTGCCCAGCGCCACAGTGCAAAAAAATATACTTATTCCGATTCAGGCGAGTGACCCTGGAGGGTCACTCGTCAAAATTTAGCCTGAAGCCGACCTTGTCGAATAGATGTCTTTTTTCAACTTCGACACAACAGAAGAGTGGTCCTGCGATTCTTCCTGAGTAGCTGCGGGATAAAACTCCTCAACCACTTGACTCATTTCATCCTCATCGTACTCAAATAACGCATTCCCAAATCCCTTGGCTGCAGCCGCATCCAGCGCAGCCTGGTCAACGCCCTTCTCTTTCAGTTGCCTGGCCTTTTCCCTTGCCTCTGCCACCGCTTCCTGCAATGACATTCCGTCCTTGATCACCAGATCCACATAATAGATTGGCGTCCTATGGCTCTGTGTCGTGCTTTTTCCTCGCAGCTTCAATTCCAGCGGCATGTACGCCAATAGAGCACCAGAGACTGCCTGGTAGTAGCTCAACCTGGCGGCGAGCGTCCGGATGCTGTTGTAACCGGTCGTCCGAAAGATGAAGGTGCCTAGATCATCGTCGTCACCGACCTTCACGTTCAGGCGGCCATAGGGCTTGCACAGACCGCCCTTGCCGAACTCACAAAGCGTTGGCCCCGGGCACGACAAAGACTGCACTCCTGATTGCGTCAGGCGCTTACAGGTGTCGCCGTTACCGACACACATGGGTCGCCCGCTTTTACGGTCAAACATGGTGTACTCAGCCCGCAGATTGAGACCCGCATCGTTGAACAGCATGCGTACTGGGATGGTCCGCAGCTTGCCGTTCGGCGCACCCTTTCTGAGCTCTTCGTCCATGGGGTGTAAAACCCACCCGGCGTCCTTCTCCTGGATCTGGGAGGTGATGGTGAATTGATCATCTTTTTGAGGTAACCGGATGCCGTTCTTTTCAACGACCCGACCGATGCTGATACGCCCCAAGACCGGAGGCGTGATGGCTAAACCTTTAATCATGATATCTCTCCATTAAAAAGGACCACGGGGCACTCGTTAAGCCCGCGTGGCCAACGGGGGTTTTATGCTTGAATGAGAAACCGCCGACTGCCCGGCTTGGTGAGTGGGTATTGATCCAGAAGCTCCGGCTGATCCTTCAGCAGTTGCTTCACGTTGAGCCCCACGGAATCCTTGCTCCGCTTCCAGCTGACGCTGCCACTGGGGAAGGTTGCTTTTGAGGCTTCGCCCATCTGGCTTTCGATTCGCTGTTTCAGGTGGGATTCAGTGGACTTGAGGCTTTCCATTTCCGAACGGATAGCCAATAGCTCTTCGAACGCATCCGACAGCTCCTTGCTTTGGCTGAAGTCCAGCGTCTCCCCTCGGTCCACCGGGTACAGGTTGCGCAAGGCGCGTTCTGCAGAGTCGGTACCGTCAACGGGTGGCGGCGTATCTGTTTCCACGAAATCCCAGAACTGGCGCTCCAGCACATACAGTGCGTCGATGAGCTCTTCGTTCCGTTCAACGCGGTAGATCTTCAACTCCTGACCACACAGCAGCACGCATACGTCTGCCGACTGTTTGCCGGTGACAGCCAGCTGATGCTGGACCTGGCACTGGATGTAGTCCGGCACGCCCTCCTTCCAGAGACGTGACCCGAACTCCCCTGCCGTTTTGCATTCCAGGATCTGCACTTCGTCATCGGCCACCACGGAATAATCCAGGTTGGCCAACATCCAGTGCTTTTCCGGATCTGGATGCTGCAATACCGCATTGACCCGGCGAACTTTTCGTCCAGTCTTTTGGCTGTATTGCTCAGCTACAATCGGTTCCAGGATACGGCCCCAGTACACCGGTGAAGTGGGATCGTCGGAATCTGGTTTAGGCAAGCCCGCATCTCTGCCGGTTTTGATCATCCAGAGCTCCAGTTGGGACTGGTAAGGGTTCATGCCGACAGCGGCAGCGGCATCGCTACTGCCAATGCCCTGCTTCCGCACCTTCAGCCACTCATCACGACTGAGGCCCTTGGTGGAGACCAGGCGCAATGCCGGTCGCTGTTTCTGAATTGTGTTTGCACTCATGCTCATGATTTTTCCTCCAGACATAAAAAAGCCCACCAGAGCATCAGGCTCCGGTGGGCTTTATGGTGGTATTGAGATTTGTAGTGTTGGCTCAGGTCACAAGTGACATGGCCTGCTCTAATGCGCGGTTCTTGATGGCGGCACCGGTTCCAAACCAGGCGGAATCCAGTCGGTGGTCCACGGTTTTGGCGCGGCGTTGGTGATCGATGAACTCGGTCACGGCGTTAAGCAGGCCATAGGCCGTGCCTTCGGAGGATGCCAGGTTGGCACCCATGCCCTCACCTTCATACAGACCCAGAGCCTTCGCCATGGAGCGTTCGTTGGTCTTGCCTACGCCAGTGCCAGAATCGTCAGTGAACACCTTTAGGAAGTAGTTTCTGGCTTCGGTGGTTTTCACCTTCCGTTCGCTCAGGGTCTTCAGGCGATACATGAAGTCATCCCAGGTGGAAACGGAAATGCCGAGCTGCTTCTTGACCTGGTCCGCATCAAAGGCGGTGTTGTGCTTCACCTTGACGGCATTGGCAGTGGCCCCCTTCAATGCAACTGCGAGGGTGTTGTTACACACCACACGAATACTGGTGAACTGACATGTCGTTGCCATGGTGCCGTCGCAGGCGGTCGCCAGCAGTACGTAGGCATTGGTCTGGTCGTTGCCCTTGAGCATGCCGGACTGACCGGTCCGGGCCAGTGCCCACATCTTGCGGCCGCCTTTGAGCACGCCTGCTGTTTCCAGCTCAAAACCGGAGACCTCAGTTAGATCCCGATAGAACTCCAGGATCTCCTCAGGCTGAACCACTTTGAAGCGGTTGCCGACCACCGACAGCGGTGCTCTTGTATCCGAGCGATAAAGCACTTTGGAATCCGGGTAGGACAGGATCTCGCCCAGGGTGCCGCCAGAATTAGTGACATAGCGGACCGGGCTTTCCTGGATCTGCCAGTCTAAACCGGCTTGCTTTGCCCAGACTTCCAGGGGCTGATTTGAGGTCAGTTCATTCCCCAGGCCATGCCACGGGGTTTGGCCAACATAGGCCATTTGCTCGATGAGATGAGCCATGGTTGTTCTCCTTTGAAATGCGCGAGGGGAATTAACGGATGTCGTCTGGGGAGTCAGGGTCGACACTGAAGGAATAGCCGCAATCAAGGCAGCGGTAGTTGTCGAGCACACGCTCATCGAGGACGTCGCCCAGGATTACACCAGCGGAAGCACCGGTTGCGCCGCCAAGCAACGCACCGATAACAGCACCGCCAATACCACCGACAGTCGCGCCTATCGGACCGCCGACGATTCCCAGGGCGGCACCGGCCTTAGCACCAGCTGTTGCGGCGGCAAAACCGCCATAGGTACCGGCAGACGCACCGACCACGCCAGCGGTTTTCTTGCCGTAGTTGTTCTTGCTGATCCGGACGGATAGGCAGTTGGGGCATTTTTCAGACATTGGAATTACCTCTGTGAATTGGAAGGGGAGGCACAGTCAGTGCCCTAGTTCACAGAGGTGATATATGTGTCAGTTATATTTGAATAAGTTCTGCCCTGACATACAGAAAGATTTCAGCCAATATGACCAGACATTTCCGGAGTTAATTGCGCGCTGCAGCTCGATGATGCGAGCCACCTAGGGAGTTTTATGTTTATAGAGAGCATCAGCCTTACCAGCTTTCGGTGCTTCGGCCCGGTTTCACAACGTATTGATTTGGACCCAGGCCTGACCGCGCTAGTGGGATTCAATGGTTCGGGAAAAACAGCATTAATGCAGGCGCTCCAACGGCTATTCGGCATCACCGGAGATCAAAGAAGACTTCGCCGTCAAGATTTTCATATTCCGAGCGACGAAAGCATATCTCCAAGCGAACGAAACCTTGCCATTGAAGCCGTTATAGCATTTCCAGAGCTGTCGTCTGACGAAGCTAGCGCACGCTCTGTTCCTGAATTCTTCCATCAGATGGCTGCTGATGAACACGGAAACCTGAAATGCAGAATCCGCTTAGAAGCAACATGGATAGATGATGGCTCTCTCGACGGAGCCATCGAGCAAAGGTATTTTGCTGTCAAAAAGTTTGGAGAATTCGAAGACGCGGACTGCATGGACGTAAAAGCTGCAGACCGAAGCCGAATCCAACTGATCTATGTACCGGCTTCAAGAGACGGGGCATCCCAAGTGACCGCATTTTTGCGAGGTCGGCTTTGGCGGGCAATTAACTGGTCAGATGGTGTAAGAAGTACATTTGCTGAAGCAGGTTCGACTCTCAATGCCGCATTCACGGGAGAGACGGCTGTAGATACTGTGGCAAATGCCGTGAAACGGCGATGGCAAGAGGTCCATACTGCCGGCACCGACACTACACCCATATTTCGGCCTATCGATCTGCGGTTCCAAGAATTCATACGCAAAGTAGAGGTCGTCTTCCATCCGGATGAAGCGGGTCGAGAGCGAGCCCTTGATGATCTAAGCGATGGCCAGCGCTCACTTTTTCATCTAGCAATGACGGCATCAACCCTTGATGTCGAGGCCAGCATTTCAAACGATTCCACTAACGCGGGATTCCAGCCTGGAGGCATACCCCTTCCTGCGCTCACTTTGATAGCCGTCGAAGAGCCCGAAAACAATCTCGCACCGCTCTATCTATCACGGATAGTCGGGCAGATCGTAAATTTAACTGGCGGTAATCATGCACAAGCAGTCCTATCAAGCCACTCTGCAAGCATTCTTGCGCGAGTCGATCCCTCCCAAGTAAGACATTTCCGGCTAAAATCACCTGACAGAACAGCGCAAGTTAAGGCAATAACATTGCCGGAAAACCAGGAGGACGCCTCGAAATTCGTACGTGAGGCCGTTCGCAGTTACCCCGAATTATATTTTGCCCGCTTCGTAGTTCTTGGAGAGGGAGCCTCTGAAGAAATCGTCATCCCGAGGGTCAGCCAAGCAATGGGGTGCGACATTGACCGCTCAGTAGTGTCAGTGGTTCCATTGGGCGGGAGGCACGTAAACCACCTCTGGCGCCTTCTTGCCGGCCTGGAAATCCCCCATGCCACTCTCCTTGATCTTGACCGGGGGAGAGAAGGCGGGGGTTGGGGTCGAATCAAAACCGCATGCTCTCAGCTGATGGAAATCGGGGTCACTCCGCAACAGATTTTTCAATCTCCATCACCTAATGGGCCCTCTCATGATCTCGCAACGTTCGATGGGCGATCGGATGACGATTTAGCAGGACTGAATCAATGGTTAGGCTTTTTAAGAGGGCACAGCGTGTTCTTTTGTGACCCTCTTGACCTTGACTATTCGATGCTCCGCTCACTCCCCATGCATTATCAGGTTGTTGAGGATGGACGAAACGGCCCGTCTTCCCAAGGGGACCCACGGACAGCTGTCCTAGGAGAAGGGGGAAACGGGAACCTTTATAGCGCAGACCACGATCAGTCCTTGCGTTGGTACCGCTACCTCTTCCTGGGGAGGGGAAAGCCCAGCACACATGTTCGTGTATTGAGCAGCATTCCCACCGAGCAACTGTCAGCGCAAGCGCCTGAGGAGCTGAAGGCTCTCATCGCAACAGTGGCTAACAACCTAACACCCCAGTAATCGAAGGTCGGCTCGAATGTTTCTCACCCAACCGCATCAATGGCACCCGCGAGGCATAGCAGACTTGGAACCAGCTGCGTGGCAGGCGCTAAAAAACGATAGCTCAACGTGCGTTATTGCCGGGCCCGGTGCAGGCAAGACGGAATTTCTGGCTCAAAGGGCTGCCTACTTACTTGAGACAGGAATATGCCCTGCACCATATCGAATACTCGCAATTTCATTTAAAAGTGACGCAGCCTCGAATTTAGGAGACCGTGTAAAAAAGCGGTGTCCGGAGGAATTATCGAACCGATTTTCCTCGGTGACCTTTGATGCCTTCACAAAAAGCCTAGTTGATCGCTTTCTTGCGGCCATACCGGCCGATTGGCGTCCGACAGAACGATATGACATTGAATTTCCACCGCGCCGGAAGATCGAACAGTTCCTTGCGGGCTCCGCGGCTCAATGGCCAGGTGAGGTACCGGATTTCAGCCCAAATACCTTCGAGTCGCGTTGGGTCGGAGCTCATAGACTTCCCATTGCTCGTCATACACCTAAAACGGCCACCGAATTTATTATTCAGTGTTGGTGGGACGAACTTTTGCGGTCCTGCCACTCTTCCAAGCTGACTTTTGTTGCGCTGAACCGTCTAGCAGAGCTCTTGTTGCGCGCGGTACCTCATGTAAGGCGTGCTTTGCAGCTAACGTACCCTTTTGTCTTTGTTGATGAATTCCAAGATACGACATATGCACAGTACGATTTTCTTCTTTCAGCATTCAGTGGTGGAGAAATCAGCGTCACCGCAGTGGGAGACAACAAACAGAGAATAATGACTTGGGCAGGCGCCAGAATTGACGCCTTTGAACAGTTCAGCCACGACTTCAATGCGACCAGCATTCCTTTGTTATTCAATTTTCGCTCTTCTCCAGAACTTGTGCAGATTCAACATGTTGTTGCCAAAGCTCTCGATCAAGGTGTTACCGAATCCAAGTCTCAATCAGTCAATAGAATAGATGGGGACGTCGCTCAGGTATGGTGCTCTACTCGAATCAGCGATGAGGTGGAGTACTTGGCCAGCTGGCTAGTCACCGATATGAGGGATAGAGGAAATACTCCTCGAAATTACGCCATCCTGGTAAAACAAAGGGCCGACATTTTCGAGAAGAACCTTGTTACCCCACTTATGAAACAAGGTCTACAGGTAAGGAACGAAAGCAAAGCAATAGGCAAAACGACGCTCCAAGATCTTTTATCCGACCATTTTTCCTGTACTGCAATCGCCATGATGCGACTAGGGGCTTCACGCCAGGCGCCAAGGGCATGGGAGCTATGCGTTAACGCGGTTAGGGAGCTCCGAGCTGTTCCTCCATCTGACGATGTTGCAGAAAGACGCATTGAATCTGAATTCGAATTTTTTTTAAAAGACCTTCGCGAAACAATGGAGGGCCTAGCACCGACTGAGACCAACGCCCATCTGATATCGAATAAGATCGTTGACTTCTTGGGCCTGAAGGAATTTGCACGCTCTTACGTTCAGTACTCTACAGGGGATCTTCTGGAAATCATGGTAGAAGCCTTCTGCGAGTACCTTGCCGAATCTGCCAAAAGCGCAATATCTTGGGAGGCGTGCGTAGATTCATTCGAAGGGGTTGACCAGATTCCTCTGATGACAGTACATAAGAGCAAGGGACTTGAGTACGACACAATTGTCTTTCTCGGGCTTGATGATCAAACATGGTGGTCACATACACCAGGAAACGCTGAAGGGCTTGCAACTTTCTTTGTAGCACTCTCTCGAGCTAAACAGAGAGCAATCTTTACCTTTTGCTCAGAGCGTGGTGGTCGGGTAAAGGTAGATGAGCTTTTCCAACTGCTGACCTCTGCTGGGGTACCGGAGATCGATCTAATATAGAGCACATAACTAATTAGTAGCTAACTAACATTAACGGATTCCGATACAGGCTGGTTCGGTAAAAAGCTCCTCATGCAGCAAAATTGTGGGTAACATTGCGGGTAACAGCAAAAAAAATCATTTAACAACCATAACTAAATCAACATTTTATAGATGTTTTTATAGGGACGCCGTCTCCACCAAACGACAAAAAGCCGCCCTCGGGCGGCTTTTTTCATGCCTGAAATAGTATCCTAAAGCTGCGCTTTCATTAGGCTCTATAGGGCCAAGGAGATTCTCAAATGTCGATACTCATTACAGGCGCCAACCGTGGCATAGGCAGCGCCTTAGCAGTGGAGTGGCAAAAGGCAGGAAAAAAGGTCATACAAACGGCCCGAAACTCCCCGGGCATGGAGCCGCTCGATGTCGCCGATCCCGCCAGCATCAAGCAATTTGCACAGCGTCTGGATGGGCGCCCAATCTCCACTCTGGTCTGCAATGCCGGCGTTTCTCTGGATAAATCCGACGATCTGGAAACGGGGTACGCACCGGAAGACTGGGCGCAATCTTTTGCCGTTAATGTAACCGGTGTCTTCCTGATGGTTCAGGCGATGCTGCCAAACCTACGGGCCAGCCAAGACGCCAGCGGGGTCGCGAAAATCGCCATCATTGCCAGCCAGATGGGATCACAGAACTCACCGGTCGGTGACCGGCTAATGTACCGCGCATCCAAAGCAGCAGCCATTAACCTGGGGCGGAACCTGGCAGTGAGTCTTGAAAGTGAAGGCATAGCGGTCGGCATCTATCATCCGGGATGGGTGGCCACAGACATGGGAGGCGACTCAGCGGAGCTGACCCTCGAAGAAACCATACCAGGGCTGCGGAAACAGATCGATGAGCTCAGATTATCCGAGACCGGTTGCTTTAAATCCTGGGACGGCACCGACTGCGAGCTGTGAGCGCCCGGTAAGCGAAGTCAGCCATCACTCCGCCGCAACTTCTCAAGCAAAAACGCCTGCATCGCCTGCGCCGCTGGCGCGAGCGTTCTGTTGGCTGCTTTCACCAAACCTATCCGGCGCACTACCTCTGGATCGTGTAGTGGAATAAAGCGCAGATTGGCGTTGTGTTCCGGAAAGGCCAGCCTGGGCAGGGTTGTAATTCCGGCGCCGGCTTCCAGCATTGCGATCAATGAAATCATGTTGGATATGTAGAAAGCACTGTTTTCGACCAGTTCAGCAGCTGCAGTGCTCATCAGCAGCCTGGAGGTGCCGTTGCGTATCAGTTTTTCGCCTTGCAGACTCTGCCAGCCCAACGTTTCAAGGGGCGCTAGAGGATGATCCTGGCGGCATACAACGCCAATTTTGTCCTCGAACAAATGGGTATACTCCAGATCTTCCTCGCTCTGCCAAAGGCTGGTAACACCAAGATCAACCTCTCCATGGGCCACCATCTGGCATACGTAGTAAGCGTTTTCATCGTGCAGGCTGATTTTTATATCCGGGTAGCGGCCAATGAACTCTGCCAGCAAAGCCGGCATGATTCGGCTGGCAACTGAGGGCACCGTGGCTATGTGTATATGCCCCTGGGTGCCCTCTGCCTGATTAACCACATCCTTCACCATCCGGTCGTGTACGCCAACCAGATCACGAAACCGGGGCATGCAGTATTCGCCAAAAGGCGTGAGCCTGGTTTTTGAACCCCGCTCAAAGAGGTTCTGCCCCAAGCGCTGCTCCAGTTCACGCACTGCCATGGAAAGTGCTGGCTGCGTTCTGTGCAGTCGTCTGGCTGCGCCGTGGAAACTGCCTTCCTCGACAACTGTGATGACGTACCGCAACTGCTGGATTTTCAGGTCTGACACGACGCCTCCAGATGATAAAGATAGCTTATCGTTTAATCTTTATTATTGATTATTCTTATTATGCCACCTTCGTTACCATGAGGGCATCGTAATAAGGAGACATTCATGACCAATTCTCACCCGCTTTATATCAATGGCCAATGGGTAACCGGCGACACCAGCATCACTAACGTTAATCCATCAGACCTCAGCGATGTTATTGGTGAGTTCGATCAGGCCAGCGCCCAGCAAACCAACGAAGCCATCAGCGCAGCACAAAAGGGTTTTGCACAGTGGAGCAAAAGCGGCCTTGAGCAACGCTACAAGATTCTGATGGCGATTGGCGACCAGCTGATTGCGCGTCAGGAGGAGCTGGGTGAACTGCTGTCTCGCGAAGAAGGCAAGCCTTTGGCGGAAGGCAAAGGTGAAGTCTACCGTTCCGGTCAGTTTTTCCATTATTACGCGGCAGAAGTGCTGCGCCAGATTGACGAGCGTGCAGATTCGGTTCGACCGGGCGTGGAAATCGATATACGGCGTGAACCGCTGGGTGTCGTAGGCGTGATCAGCCCCTGGAATTTCCCCATGGCCACAGCCGTCTGGAAGATTGCACCGGCGCTGGCGTTTGGCAACGCAGTGGTATTCAAGCCGGCCAACCTTGTACCCGCCAGCGCATGGGCACTGGCCGAGATCATCAGCAAGCAGGATTTGCCCGCAGGCACCTTCAACCTGGTGATGGGCTCTGGTGGTGAAACCGGCGAAACCCTGATCAACAGCCCGCATGTGCAGGCCATTACCTTTACCGGCTCTCTTGAAGTGGGTCGCAGGGTCGCTTCGGCCACCGTGGGCAATCTGGTGAAATGCCAGCTTGAAATGGGCTCGAAGAATGCCCTGATCGTGCTCGACGATGCCGACCTTGATCTTGCCGTAGAAGCCGCGTTTAACGGTGCCTATTCCGGTAGCGGGCAGAAGTGCACCGCATCCTCTCGTCTGATCGTGACCGATGCCGTTCATGATGAGTTCGTTGCAAAACTGAAAGCCAGACTTGAGCAGGCCAAAGTTGGCCACGCGCTTGAGGCCGGCGTACAGATCGGCCCCATTGCCGACAAACGCCAACTGGATTCCAACCTGGCGTGGATTGAGCGCGCCAAAGCCGATGGCGCCACCCTTGCCTTCGGCGGCTCGCGCGTTGAAACCACAACTGATGGGTATTACATGGCGCCGGCCTTATTCACTGGCACCACGAACGAGATGGCAATAAACCGTGACGAAGTGTTCGGCCCTATTGCCTGCGTGATCCGGGTTGCCGATTACGAAACCGCACTGGCCACGCTTAACGATACTCAGTACGGGCTTACAGCGGGGATTATCACCAACTCCCTCAAGCTCGCCTCCGATTTCAAAGCGCGGGCTCAAACCGGTTGCGTGATGGTAAACCTGCCCACTGCTGGCACCGATTACCACGTACCTTTCGGCGGCCGTAAAAACTCCAGCTTTGGCCCCCGCGAACAGGGCCAGTACGCCCGCGAGTTCTACACTGTTGTTAAAACCTGCTACGTGCGGGCCTGATGTGAGGGCGAGCTCCATGCTGACTATTGATGGACTTCAGTATTCCAACTGGTCCCGTGAGATTTTTGAGCAGATGCGTTCCGGTGGAGTATCTGCCGTGCACGCCACGCTGGTGTACCACGAGAACACCCGTGAAACCCTGTCACGCTTTGGCGACTGGAACCGGCGCTTTGAACAACACAGCGATCTGATCATGCCGGTCTATGAGGCAGCAGATATTGAGCGCGCCCGTGAAAGCGGTCGCGTGGGAGTGTTTTTCGGCGCGCAGAACTGCTCACCCATTGAAGACGACATCGACATGATTGCGGTGATGCGCCGGCTCGGTCTGATGATCATGCAGCTGACCTACAACAACCAGAGCCTGTTGGCGACTGGCTGTTACGAATCCGACGACACCGGCATCACCCGATTCGGGCGTCAGGCGATTGAAGAGATGAACCGGGTCGGCATGATCATCGACATGTCGCACAGCTCGGAAAGATCCACGCTGGATGCGATAGAGCTATCGAATCGGCCGGTGATTATTTCTCACGCAAATCCCGCCTCGTTTCATCCGGCGAAACGTAACAAGTCTGACAGGGTACTAAAAGCCATAGCCGAAAACGGCGGGCTGCTGGGGTTCTCGGTTTACCCATTCCACCTCAAAGACGGACCAGACTGCACGCTGGAGAGTTTCTGCAACATGGTGGCCGATACCGCCGACCTTATGGGCATCGACCACATTGGTATTGGAACTGATTTGTGTCAAGGTCAGCCCCGCTCTGTGCTGGAGTGGATGCGTAACGGTCGATGGTCGAAGCAAATGGACTACGGCGAAGGCGACAAAAACAATGCCGGCTGGCCTGAACCGCTTACGTGGTTTCAGGACAATCGCGACTTCCCGGCAATTATTGAGGGGCTTCGGACAAAGGGATTTTCCGAAACAGAGGTAGAGAAAATCATGGGCCTGAACTGGCTGAATCAACTAGAAAGCGGCACCCGGACACTGAGCTGAGCGCACGTGGCAACAGCACTTAAGTTGCCTGGCAACAGTGAAAAACAACGGGGCCCAAACTTATAGGTAAGCGTTATGAAGGATAACAACCTCAAGTCAGGCGGTGACTACTCCATCGCCCAGCTTGGTGACCCGGTGGTACTGGCGCTCAGCGTGGGTTTCATTGTTCTGTTCGTCGGCTTCTCGCTGTTCGATCTCAAAGCCGTGGCCGACCTTATTGGCAACGGCTTTGCCTGGACCGCCAAAGTGTTTGGCACCTACTTCCAGATGCTTCTACTGGCTACCTTTTTTATTGCGATCGGGCTGGCCTGCACGCCTGCGGCAAAAGCCAGAATAGGCAATCTGGACAAACCGGAAATGAGCACATTTCGCTGGCTCTCAATAATCATGTGCACTCTGCTTGCGGGAGGCGGCGTGTTTTTTGCTGCGGGCGAGCCGATTTATCATTTTGTTGTGACACCACCGGCCTTCACCTCAGAGCCCGGCACTGCAGCCGCAGTTTCTAATGCTCTGGCGCAATCGTTCATGCACTGGGGCTTCCTGGCATGGGCCGTTCTGGGCACGTTGGCTGCCATAGTGCTGGCACACGCCCACTACGTAAAGGGCAAACCACTACAGCCAAGAACCCTGCTTTACCCGGTATTTGGTGAGCGTGTGATGAGTGGCTGGCTTGGCAGTGTTGTCGATGCCTGCTGCGTTATTGCGGTGGTTGCGGGCACCGTTGGTCCTATCGGCTTTCTGGCTACCCAGATGAGCTTCGGGCTCAGCGAACTCTTCGGCCTGACCGACGGGCTGGGCACGCAAATGGCCATTCTGGTGGTTCTCGCCATTATTTACGTAACCTCTGCGGTTACCGGCATTCACCGTGGCATCCAGTTCCTGAGCCGGTTGAACGTGTTCCTGGCGCTGGCAGTTGCCGCCATCATTTTCATCTTCGGCCCCACTCTGTTCCTCACCAACACCTACTTCCAAAGTATTGGGCAGTACATGTCCTCCTTTATGGACATGGCGACCATGACCGCTGAAACCGCCCCCGGCTGGTGGATGCAGTGGTGGACTGTGTTCTTCTTTGCCTGGTTTATCGGTTATGCACCGCTGATGGCGATCTTCGTTGCCCGCATTTCCCGTGGCAGAAGCATCCGGGACATGATTCTCGCAGTGGCCGTTATGGCACCCATTGCCACTACCATCTGGTTCACCCTGTTGGGCGGCTCAGGCATCTACTATCAAATGACTGGCGTGATCGACCTTGCTGAAGCCCTGAACAACTTCCGCTTTGATGTGGCCACCCTCACGGTTGCCCAGGCTCTTCCGGGCGGCGCGTTTATGGCACTGGCCATTCTGGTACTGACCACGATATTTGTTGCAACCACAGGCGATTCCATGAGCTATTCCATTGCGGTGGTAAGCTCAGGCCACGATGAACCGAATACCTTTGTACGGGCGTTCTGGGGTTTGGCTATGGCAGGCATGGCGGCCATCCTCCTGTATATGGGAGCGGGCCAGATAAGCGTACTTCAGCAGTTCATTGTGATAACGGCGATTCCGGTTTCACTGGTTCTGTTGCCCTCACTGTGGCTTGGCCCCAAAGCGGCTTATGCCATGGCGCGGGAGCAGAAACTCATCTCCTAGCAACCTGAAAATATTCGCCTGACAACAACAAAGTGAACAGGCAAGGGTGACATCATGATTTCAGCAACCTCTGCATCCGCACCGAACAACCTGCGCCCCGCGAGCGAGGTTATGAAGCTGGAACGACTTGGCAGCATGTTTGCCAGCAGGCTCAGCTTTGTAAGATCGCTGATGCGAAAAATGATCACAGAACGATGGCAGATTACGAACACGGTGTTTGATCTGGACTCCAAAGGCCACGGCCTTGCGGTCTACCGCATCACAACACCAGGCCACTGCTACCACTGTGTGATTTTTTCGCGGGACCTGGCACCGGAGCAACGCTCCGACCGGGTGATTGCAGAAGCCTGGGATGTCACCTTTGCCGTCGTTGAAGGTGAAGCAGAAGACTCTTTACTGGAGCAGATGGCTGCCAACGTGCCTTTACAGGAGGCGGGGCGGCAGCATCCGAGAGTTCTCGTGCTCTCACGCGCCAACAAAAGCCTGCGTAACTTCAGCCAGTTTGCAACCTCGCTGGCGACCGGCCAACAGCCGAACCCTGCGTGGCTGACCTCAGTGGGCTACCTTTACAGAACCACCGCAGTGTACGGTAACGGCAAATTCGGCATCGCCGACTTTGCCCGGCTTGAGCGCAATCCGGACTTTAACCGCCCGTTTGCGGCCCAAATGCTTGCCGTCTATGTACTGCGTCAGTTCTCGATTGAACAGCTCAATCACCTTGCAAGGGTACAGTCACCAGAACAGGCCGTACCCTTGCACCCCGAGCTGCAACGCTATCTCGGTGTTGGCAACTCGACAGGGCTAGGTATGGCGCCCTTTCTTATTAACCATCCGCAACTGATTCAGCAATGGGTTTACGGCAGAGAACGGGCACTCGCCAGTGCCAGGTTAGAACCTGCCAACGAGCAAACTCATACGAAGCTGCGCGCACTAATGGCCCGCGCGCTAAAACACCTGCAGCAGACCAGAACCGAAGACAGAGACCAGACGCTCCGCAACCAGGAAACCGTCGGTTCTGTGGCGGAGGTCATAGACTGGCTGGATCGCACTCCAGCTCACCATGCGCTATACGAAGAGCTTATCACCTGGGCCCACTCGCACTGTTCCCTGGAAACCCAGGAACTTATTAACACCATGCTGATAGAACTTTACCCGGAATTACTGGACGGCCTTGAAGACGAACTCGGATGCCAGGAGTCCATGGATCTGCAGCCGGATATGAAAGCCCGGCAGTTGAAAGACCTGATTGAGCGCAAGTTTGACTGGGCCCTGAGTTACCGCGAAGACTGTCCAGACGATAATTACTGGTTCTGGTATCGCTCCGCTGAAAAAGAAGAGCCCAGGCTGGGCATTCGCGGAGCCGAATCCGGAGCCGAAAAGGAAACCGCGCTGGCGGTTGGCCCCCGGATCAGCCGCTGCCACGCCAAGCTCGAGCGTTTTTTGCAGCGCAGCCCAAACGCCATGGTGGTGGAGTTTCTCATGGCACATCCGGAGCAGAAGGAGTGTGTGCGTCGAATTCAGACCCTCGGCGAAACACCTTACGGTGAAATTCGCGCGAATCTGTGGCACCGGGACATGAAACCGATGCACCTGCTGAGAACCAAACTGTCGTTCTTTGGCGCCAGCCGGTTTGATCCGAAATCCGACCGCTGGGTGCGTATTACCCTGTTTCAGGGGGCGCCGCTGTCTGCCGAGCTGAGCAACCACGAACTGTCGCCGGAAAAGCTGGATGACTGGGGTTTCCCGCTGGAGCCCGTCATCGAAGCCGGCGAAAGCGGTCAAACTTTACAAGGTGGCGCACTGTGAAAGTTTCATTCAACGAACTGCAGGGGCTATCCCGAAAAGCGTTCAGTGGTATTGGATTTGACGATGGCGATGCCAACGATGCGGCAGACGTAGTCGCCTGGATGGAGGCTCATGGGCTCGGCGGCATTACAGCGCTAAAAAAGGGCCTGGACTTCCTGCTTAACGAAGACAAGTCACAACCCCCTGAGCTGGTCTACCAGGACGCGGACTTGTGCGTTGTGGATGCTCACAATAAAACGATACTGGGCCATGCCAGCCTTGCGATTGAATTGGGCTACGCAAAATGCAGGGCCCGGGGGCTTTCGGTCACCAAAATCCGCCATTGCCACAATCGCATGCTGATTGTGGGGTACCTGTCGCGCATTGCCCGTCGTAACATGAGCGTAACGGCGTTCTGGCGGAATGCCCATGAGCCTCTGACAGAAATTCTGGTGAGTTTTAGATCCGGTGACGCCGAACCGGAAATCTGTATGTACAGCCTGCCATCAACACCAGACGACACCGAACCCAATGATGGCATAACGCTGGTCATGGTGAACCATGTAAACCTGTTGCCAGACCTGAAACCTGACGCGCCGCTGAACAACCTTCTACGCCAGGATCGTGACGCCATGGCGAGCTGGCATGAGCGCTCACTGGTTGAAGGAATCGAAGTGGACACCGCACTGTGGGAACGACTGAAAACACTGGCAACAAAAATGCTGGTGGAAGCGTCCGACGATTCACGCCTGGGTGCTGGCGCCGGCACGAATGACAACGACTGAGGACACACACATGAACCCGTATCCGGTTAATACAAACTTGCCTGCCTCCAAATCACCCCTGGCCTGGGCGACCGTGGGCAATGGCATTCTGTTTACGGCACAGATTCCCATTGATGCTGAAGGCAAGGTTGTGGAGGGTGGCATCGAGCCACAGATCATCCAGACTCTGGCGAACCTGAAACACACTCTGGAAAGCGCCGGGAGCGGCGTATCCGACCTCACTCAGGTGGTTATTTACGTGACGGACCGGGAACACCTTGCCATCGTCAATCATGTATACGCAGATTTCGTATCACAGCCCTTCCCCAACCGGGCGGCGATTATTGTGTCCGGATTTGCCCGGGAAGAAATGCTGGTGGAAATCCTTGCCTATGCGGTTGTACCCCCACCAAAAGACAGCTACCCGTATTAACATTTCGGCTTTATCGGATGATAACAGCACGTAAGCTTGCTATCTTTAGCCCGTATCATCTTTGATTCCCCAGAAACCCGCCGGTTTCGGGGGAGCTTTTATCTGAAAGGATCGGGTTATGTCCAGCAAAGCGAAGCAATCCCAGAAACTGCTGCTGTTCAGGCTGTCTGGCTCTCGGCTGTTCGGGATTGGAACGCTGAAGATCCGTGAAATACTGCCCTACAAACCGCTGACAAAACTTCCGCACAGCCACCACGCTGTCGTGGGAACGACCAGTTTTCGCGGTTCTGCTGTACCGGTGATTGATATGGCCGCTGCCGTTGGCTATCCGGCTTTAACTCAAGAGGAGCAGCAGAAGTCGTCAATCATTATCACTGATGTCCAGCGTCAGGAAACCGGCTTTCTCGTGCGCGGCGTGCAGAAGATCATTGAAACGGACTGGAAGAAGGTAAAGGCGCCACCGGCAGCACTGGGCGAAAAAGCGTTTATAACCGGCCTGCTGGACGTGGAGGGCGACATCATTCAGCTGCTGGATGTCGAGCTGTTGCTGGCGAATGTCTACCCCGATTCGCTGAATACCGGCGATGTCGCGCTTACCGACGTACAGAGCGAAACTCTGCGAGCCCTCAATATTCTGCTGGTAGACGACTCCCGCATCGCTCGTAAGCAGCTGTGCGATGTGCTGGATGCGAAGGATATCCCCTATCAGGTCACCACCAACGGTGACGAAGCCTTGCAAGTTCTTCTGAAGGACAACGAGCTCGGCCAGCCGGTTGATATTCTGGTGAGCGATATCGAGATGCCAGGGCTGGATGGCTATGAGCTGACGTTCGATGTGCGTGACAACGGCGTGCTGAAGCAGCCTTACGTCATTCTGCACACGTCCCTGAATAGTGAGATGAGCCTTAGCTACGCCAACCAGGTGGGCGCCAATGAGGCGCTCACCAAGTTTGACGCAGACGAACTGCTGCATGCCATGTTAAGGGGCGCGCGCCAGCCGGGATAACCGACAGGCTTGCGCGCCAGCCTAATCGGCCTGCGGCGGCTCGGCCTGCAGCTCTTGTGCGGGCAGACGGTTCTCGCCCCAGCTTCGATAGACTCGCTCCATCACTCGCTGCAGCTCCTCTTCCCCTACATCCGCAGGCTCACCACGTTCTAGCGGATCGTAGTGAAAGATGTAGAGTCGGGAGGCAAACTGTTCTAACGGCAGAGACGCCTCACCGAATCTTTCGCCACAGCCCTCCGTGCCCACGTGTACATCATCGCCCCAGCTCTGGCCGCTGTCGTTGTTTGGATTGTAAAAATACACCCGCATCTCGCCTTCCGGGTCCAACGCGACCCGAAGAATCGTTATTGCGTGCCAGCCGATAAATCGCGCTGCCCTGTCCGTGACCGCAATACCGGCAGGCTGAGGATGTATGAGCGGCTGATTACCGTTGTAGTAGGGGTGGTAGCTGGCGTAGAAATGCCGGATAAACCCTTCCAGGTCATCCAGATTACCGGTGGCCACATCCACGTTGATGGCAAAACCTCGCCCCGCAGACCAGCCATGGAATTCCGGGTTCACCCATCTGTGTGGATCGCCTTCGCGCCCGATGCACATGCGGCCCATCTCGCCGTATATTCGGTCAAGGTGTGGTACTACCACCAGAGATACCGGATCCAGATCAAAGGTTACTTCCGAAGCCACGCCACCAAGGCTGCGCGCCGAGGAAACAGGCTGACCTTCAAAGTGCATGACAATTTCGTTGTCACGGGCGGCCCAGGCAACCATCTGCAACAGATAGTCCGGATCGTTGTAGGCCCACATGGAAAGCGCCCGGGCGGATTGGCAGGTCGGGTTGTTTCCCTGGCCAACGCCCAGCGGCTGCCCCAGAATATTCAGCACGCCCTGAATCAACCAGGCGCCGGCTTGCGGCTGATAGCCGTAGGCAAGCTGCAGGCGCTCACGGGCCTGCGGGCACAGGTTCAGCCGGGCCTGACGCCAGAGCGCAGGCGCTACGGGTGGCTGGTAGAGAATGCCCCGTTCCAGCAAGAGCGCCAGGCCGTATAGGCCCTGTGCAGTTTCGGGAAAAATACCCTCGGTGATCAGGGTATAAACAAGCTCCCGATAACACATCAGGCAGTCGCGACCTGTACTGGAAAGCCCCAGCGCTTCGCTGAGAAGATTATCCTGGCCTTCCAGAATGTAGCGTACAAAGGATGCATGGTAGGGAGAGACCAGGCCGGTGTCATGCATGGAGCGTGCAAACCCGGTGGCTTCATTTTGCAATGTTTGGGAATCCATGGTTTCCAGACGCTGCTGGTAAACCACGGTCCCCGGATCCTCACTGCAGCCTCGAGTCGGGCCGTAAAGGCTGGAGATCAGCCGATCTGCTCCGCGCCCCGCACTGCCGAGATCGGCTTCTGGCTCCGCCCGGCAAATAGCAATCTGAGTGATCATCTTGCGCACGCCAGCTACCTGAATTGGCCGCTGCTGCAGAATTCGCCAGATTTCTTCAATCAGGCTATCGATAACATGTTCGTAACCAATGTGCCGAGCTACGTGCTGCACGGCGTGTTGGCTGATGAGCGCCAGCTTGCCCTGTTCGCGCTCAGCTTCGCCGGTCATGCCAAACAGCAGGCCAAGGTTGATTGCGAGAACCTGAGTCAGGTAGTGGTGGGCCTGCTCGGCCGACACCGTGGGGTGCGAATACATGCCGCGAGCAACCGCCAACAGGCGAAGCTCACTGAGCGCTTCAATAACCACCGTGTCTGTATTCTTGCTTTGCAGAGCGTAGGTCGTTAATGAGGGGAGCAGAATCCCCGGCTCCGCCCAGTCGGTGCCAGTAAAAACCCCGGCGTTTTCCAGGCGTTCTGCTCGCGCTTCCACGATTGCGCAGCCTCCCGGCTGCAGCAGTATCCTGCGGACAAGATCAAATACCTGCGGCAACTTTCCAAGCTTGGCGAACGACCGGCTTTCTTCCAGAACCCGAATCGAATCATCCAGCTTTGTCGCCAATTTTTCCAGATTCACAACAGGAGCTGCATTGCCCGATTGTTGATCGTTCAAACGATGTTCCTCAGGGCCTGAGCCAGGCCCTATAGTTGTTAATGCATCGCCCGATTATACATAGAAATCCAGATCTTCCTGATGTTTCAGCAGATCACGCATAACGTACGGATCCTCACCGAAGAAATACACCAGGCCCCAGTGAGTGCCGAATGCTGTGCGCTTGGTGACGGTTTCTTCAACCGGCGGCGTCAGCTCATGGGATTCAAAATACTCATGATTCTCGGTCTCTTCGGGAATCTCGAGCTTGCTGACAACCCTGCGTCGTGGGTACACACCAAAGCAGCCCGCATAGCCCTTGGCATCCTCCACCTCTTTCGGGAAGAAAGCTTGGATTTCTTCCTGCGTGGTTTTGGGATCGAAAGCCAGAATAAGCCCCTGGTATGCGTTAAAACCATAGGCCTTTTCAAGCAGTTCGAAAACCTTGAACCCGGGTGGCCGGTAAGCCACTTCACCAAAGTACATGGTGCTGTCGCTGGTCACGAAGTATTCCGGGTGAACAAAGCCGAAATCAATATCGAAGGTCTTGATCAGTTTTTCGATTTCACCGCGAATCTGGTCACGGTACTTTTCAAGATCCGGCGTGGCGGGCACGAAAACAGAGTAGCCCAGAGTGACGTACTCGGAGATGTTCAGGAATGCGATTTTGCCATTATGGATCCAGGCCTCTACGGCAAACTCCCAGCCATCAAGGTGCGACTCCATAAGCACGGGGAACTCTTCATCCGGAATGGAATCCACCTCGTCCGGTGTGCGGATTACCCGGTGGCCGAGACAACCGGCCTTATCGAAGGCTTTCAGGTGAATCGGGTCGTTGGGATCGCCATCAAGCTTGAGCAGTGTCTGGTTAACGCGCTTGAGGAAGCGGATGACATCGCCTTTGTCGTGGGCCTCTTCAAAAATGCCTACACGAATACCGCCAAGCTGGGCACGGCGCTTCATCAGCGCTTTGTCACGCAACAGCATGGCTTGGCCAAACAATCGCGGTTTGTCCATCAACACCGAGTTAATCGCGCCGGCCCACTCAACGGTTTCTTCAAACAGGGGGATGGAAACATCCACTCCCATATCCTTGAGGGTCTGCGCAATTTCTACGGAGCGGTCGTTGAGGCGCTCAAAGTTCCAGGGCACGTAGGGAATGTCATGCTCTTCGCAGTACGCCTCTGCCCAATCCGGGGCAACAACCACGTAGCGGCGATCAAATTTGTCTGCAGCCTCTACGGCATTCAGGCTCCAGCCAAGAAGTGCGACATACCCCTTTTCCGGGTCATATTCTTGCTCGCTCATCGGCTATCTCCTTATCTCAATATGTCCCTTTACCCTACGCCGATGAGTGAAAATCGCAAATGTCAGCCCAGCGTCAGCGCAACTTCAAGGTAGCGAGCGTTCTTTCTCGCACCTTCGTCAGCAGCGCTTCATCGTCCACCAGAGACTGGCCGTAGGAAGGCACCATCCGCTTCATGCGCGCCTGCCATTCAGCCGTTTTGACACTATCCGGGAAGCAACGTTCGATCACGCTGATCATCGCATTAGCGGCTGTAGAAGCACCAGGAGACGCCCCTAGCAAGGCCGCCAGGGTGCCGTCTTTTGAAGCGACAATTTCGGTACCAAATTCCAGCTTTCCGCCGCCGCCTTCAGCCTGTTTGATAATCTGAACTCGCTGGCCGGCATTACGCAGTTCCCAGTTGGCTTCCTCCGCTTCCGGGAAAAAGTTACGTAGCGCTTCAACACGGTCACTGTGAGACTGAAACACTTCGCCAATCAGATAGCGAGTAAGGTCCATGTTGCTTTTGCTCACCGACAACATCGGCTTGAGGTTGGTTGTGCGCACCGAACCAAACAAATCAAAGATGGAGCCCTGTTTGAGAAAACGGGTGGTAAAGCCGGCAAATGGGCCAAACAACAGAGCCGGTTCACCATTGATAATACGGGTATCCAGATGCGGTACCGACATGGGAGGCGCACCAATAGGCGCCTTGCCATATACCTTGGCGTGATGCTGAGTTACCACCTCGGGCTTGCGGCACACCAGCCATTGACCGCTAACGGGGAAGCCACCATAGCCACGCGCCTCGTCAATGCCGGATTTCTGCAGCAGCGGCAGTGCACCGCCGCCAGCGCCGAGGAACACAAAACCGGTTTCCAGTTTGGTCTGTTCACCTGTGTGCTGGTTTTTCACCCGAATCTTCCAGCGGCCATTATCGCGCTGATCTATGTAATGCACCGGGCATCCCAGCATCAACTCAAAGTTGGGCTGGCTTTGCAGGTAATCGACCATGTTTCGAGTCAACGAACCGAAATCCACATCCGATCCGTGGCGGATACGGGTGGCGGCAACGCGTTGCATCGGATCCCGGCCCTGGACCACCAGCGGCATCCAATCTTCCAGATCCCTTGGCGACTCGGTGTATTCCATGTCGCGGAACAAGTGATGGGCGCTCAAACGCTCATGACGACGTTTGAGAAAAGCCACATCTTTTTCACCCCAGACAAAACTCTGGTGCGGTGTGCGATTAATGAATTTAGAAGGCTCCGGCAACAGCCCCTGCTCTACCAGGTGCGACCAGAACTGCAGAGAAACTTCATATTGGGCATTGATTTGCAGCGCACGCTCGATGGCCACATCGCCGTCTTCAGTCTCGGGCGTGTAGTTCAGTTCGCAGTACCCTGCGTGTCCGGTTCCTGCGTTGTTCCATCCATCCGTGCTTTCATGAGCAACGTGATCAAGACGCTCCAACATGACGATTTTCATGGACGGATCGAGTTGCCTTAGCATCACACCGAGAGTGGCGCTCATGACACCACCACCGACCAGCACTACGTCTGCCTGTTTAACGGCCATTGGTTTTTTCACCCTAGCTAGTTTTGAGCCTTTGACCCCTCCACGATCAGCAGAGGCGGTTGTCGGATGCGGGCGAGTCGCGAGGTAAATGGCGATGCCCTGTGCGTCCGTTCTGAATGTGCGCGCAATTATCCGGATTTTACGAAAATAATAAATTGCGATTGTGAATCGTTGCGGGTCGGCGTACGACCTTGAGGCTGCATTCTTTATTTACGAACAATGAGTTGAGCCAGCTTATAGGTAATCACACGGACACATTGTGCAACAAGCTTTTGGGGCATTTTCTCGCCTTTGACCCGCAATATCACCGCAACTTTAGTCTCATGCCCGTGACCGCCCCGGATCATAACACTTCAGCCGAAAGGTGCTGACCTTAACCGCCCATATGCGGTATCTTGCACACCTTCCTGGTGCCTACGCCCTTGGATCCACAGGGTTAGCGCCGGATTTATTTGCAGAAGGTATCTGACTGAGGCTTATCTATGGGAATGGCTATTGGCGCAATCATCGCCGGCCTTGTATTGCTGGTCTGGAGCGCAGACAAATTCGTGGAAGGCGCTGCTGCCACCGCCAAACATCTGGGCATGCCCGCGCTGCTTATCGGCATGGTGATTATCGGGTTCGGCACCTCGGCTCCGGAACTGGCTGTGTCTGCCATGGCGGCCGCCGATGGCAACCCGGGGCTTGCACTGGGTAACGGTTACGGCTCCAACATTACCAACATTGCGCTGATTGTGGGCCTGACTGCGGTGATAGCACCCATCGCGGTACATTCCCAGGTACTCAGGAAAGAGCTCCCCCTGCTTGTGGTGCTGACCCTGATTGCAGGTGCGCAATTACTGGATGGCGAGCTGTCACGATTTGATGGCTGGGTATTGCTGGGCGTGTTTGCCGTGGTAATGGGTTGGTCGATCTTCCAGGGCATGCGAGGCAAAGCCGACGCGATGGCCGTAGAAGCCAATGCCCAGATGACCGACGAACTGATGGCGATGAAAACAGCCATCATGTGGCTGGTTATTGGCCTTATTCTGCTTGTTGTCAGCTCTCGCCTGCTGGTCTGGGGCGCCGTCACTATTGCGCAAAGCCTGGGTGTCAGTGACCTGGTGATCGGCTTGACCATCGTGGCAATTGGCACGTCGCTACCAGAACTGGCTTCAGCTCTCGCCGCCGTGCGAAAGAACGAACACGACCTGATACTGGGCAACATCCTCGGCTCGGGCATCTTCAACACGCTTGCCGTTGTCGGGTTGGCAGCTGTTATCGAGCCGCTGTCGGTGGATCCGGAAGTGTTGTACCGGGATTGGTCTTTGATGCTCGCCCTGACGCTTGGCTTGTTGGTTATGGGTTTCGGGCTGACTGGCTGGCGCAAGGTCATCAGCCGGTTTGACGGCTCGATTCTGCTATTGGTTTACGTTGCCTACACAGGCTATCTGCTTTCTACCGTTGTTGCTGCCAGCACGAGCTGACAGCAACAACGGTCTGCATTAACTGTTTTCCTGGAACACCAGCGCAATGGAGTTCAGGCAATAGCGCTGCCCCGTAGGGGGTGGGCCGTCGGGAAACACATGCCCAAGATGGCTTTCACAGCGAGGGCAACGCACCTCTGTGCGGGCCATACCAAGGCTTGTATCTTCAATGTAGCGGATGTGTTCCTTGTCGAACGGCTGGAAAAAACTGGGCCAGCCGGTACCGGAATCAAATTTCGCGTTTGAGCTGAACAGCGGAAGATCACAAAGCCTGCAGTGATAGACACCGGCAAGTTTATTGTCCAGCAAAGTCCCACAAAACGGGTGTTCTGTTCCGTGATTCAGCAACACCTGGCGCTCTTCAGGTGTCAGGCTGGCTGCTTTCTCTTCTACCTGCGCCTCGGTCAGTGGCGTCAGGTCATATCCTGCAGCAGAACTGCTCATTATTCATCTCCTCAGGCCAGGTTTTCCCCGGAGTTGGAATCGACATTGGAATTGACGACAGTGTATTCCGGTTTGAGCCGGTCACTGAAGCCATCAATAAGTTTTTCCATTTTAGGCGCCGCCACTGCCATGATGTATGGCTGGTAAGGATTCCGGGCGGCGAAATTCTGATGATTCGCCTCGGCCGGGTAAAAGGCTTCCAGCGGCTCCAAAGTAGTTACTACAGACTCGGAATAGACTCCTGCCTCATCGAGTTGGCGAATATAAGATTCTACAACCCGTTTTTGCTCGGGGGTTTCGTAAAAAACGGCCGAGCGATATTGCGTACCCCGGTCATTACCTTGCCGGTTCAGCTGAGTCGGATCATGGGCAACCGAGAAAAACACCCGGAGTAGCTCACCAAAACTGACCCGGGCGGGGTCGTAGTGCACATCCACCACCTCCGCATGGCCGGTAGTGCCGGTGCACACGGCTCCGTAGTTAGCCGTTTCCTGCAATCCGCCAGCGTAGCCAGACTCCACGCGGTTTACGCCATCCATTGCCAGAAACACGGCCTCCACACACCAGAAACAACCACCCGCAAGCACGACTCTTTGCTCACCTTCTTCGGCTGGCAGATCCTGCTCGGGCTCCGGGAAGCGGCTACGGGCTACGTTCAAGCCGGGAATACTGCAAGATGATGGCATAAAGACCTCTACTACGGATGTGAATGTCTACTGGCTACAGATTGTGGCTGCTAACCCACCATTTTTCCAACTGGAACTGTGATGGTAGTCGGAGCGCACTCTGCCTCCTTGTTAGAAAACTGAAATGGAAAAAGTTCCCGGCCACCTGCAGGAACAATGTAGCAACCGGGTTGCATCCCTTCTGTTGCCTACCATAATGAGAAAGAATGTATTGAAAAACGATGCAATGACCCGATGCAAGATCAGAGGACGACCGATGACCTCACCGGCCAGAAAACCGGAACACCAGGATGAACTTCTGGAGTACCGCCTGAGCCTGAGGCTTGGGCCGGTTCATGCTCGCCAGCGGCTGGGCATTGAGCGCGAAGCCGAAACCAGAGTGTTTGGCCGGGATCGCGCCTCGTTTCATCTTGAAAACCTGACATCCGCACCCGGGTTTATCCGCTTCTGCCTCAGAATTTCGGGGCTTCTGGGTCGCGGGCAGGCTAATAGCCTGCGCTTGGACACGGTCCATAATCGCTTTCTTCTGCCAGACTTGCCCGCGAGCTTTGAGGGTTTCCGCATCCTCCACCTGACGGATCTCCATGTGGATATGGATGAGGCGAACCTGCAAGCAGTTATACGACAGATTTCTTCGCTGGATTACGACCTGTGTGTGCTCACCGGCGATTACCGCAAAGAGACCTGGGGGCCTACCGAGCCCGCCCTTGAGGGCATGGCACGGCTGCGAGACGCAATCCGGGGGCCGGCCTACGCTGTACTTGGTAACCACGACAGCGTGCGTATGGTGCCCGCTCTGGAAGACATGGGCTACGCTCTGCTGATGAATGAGATGGTGCCGATAGAGCGGAGCGGTGAACACCTGTATCTCGCTGGGGTTGATGATCCGCATTTCTACAAGGTTCACAATCTGCACCGCGCCGGCGATGACATTCCCCCGGGTGGTATCAGCCTTCTACTCAGCCACTCACCCGAAATCTGGCGGGAAGCCTCCCACGCCGGCTACGATATCTTCCTCTGCGGACACACCCATGGCGGCCAGATCTGCCTGCCCGGCCGCATTCCGCTCACACTGGACGCCGACTGCCCGCGCCATCTCGGCCGCGGCTATTGGCGAGCGAACGGCATGCAAGGTTACACCTCGCCCGGGGCAGGTACTTCAGTGGTTAACGTGCGGCTTAATTGCCCGCCGGAGGTGACTATTCATACCCTCACACGAGGCCCGTCTCAGTGAGGCTGGCGCCGGATCCCCAAACGATAAAGCAGAGGCGATATCCACATATTGGATAGCGTGAAGAGCACAACAATCAACAGCGCAGCCCAGGCTCCTATCAGCCCCCAGCCCATCGCCAATAACACAGGCAAAGCTGCCTCGGGCACCTGATCCAACCACGACATGCGCTCGCTGGGGGTGAGCCCCAACCGGCGCTTGATGAAACTGCTGAGCAGGTCTCCAATGAGTGCCAGCACACCGAACAGCAACCCGAACAGAAATCCCTGCCCAGCAGCCAAGGCAAACAGCGCACAGCACAGGGCACCGGAAACGATCCCCCTCCAGGTTTTGCTTTTGCCTAGCAGCGGGCGACCATCAAACCATGTCCGCCCGGCATCCACCGGTGCCGACCAGCGGTGCCGTAAAACCTTTGCGGCAACCACTGGCGCACCATTGGCCAGGACCAACATCACAAATAATTTCAGGGATATCAGCAATCGCCGCTACTCCTGATCCGTTTATTTCAGGTGCTCCCGCCTTGAGTCAGCTTGAGCGGATCCATCAGTTCCTCCAGCCGTTCCCGGCTGAGACCACTTCTCTCTTCTGCCACATCAATTACCGGTCTGCCGGTTTTATAGGCTTCCTTGGCAATGTCCGCTGCCAGGCTGTAGCCGATTTCCGGATTCAACGCTGTCACCAGCACAGGATTGCGGCCTACGCTGGCATCCAGCGTTTCTGTATTCACGGTAAAGCCCCGGATAGCCTTGTCTGCCAGTATGCCGGTTGCGTTTGCGAGCAGGTCGATCATATCCAGCAGGTTGCTGCCGATCAGCGGCAACATCACATTAAGCTGAAAGTTACCAGACTGCCCGGCAATGGCATTGGCGCTATCCAGGCCCATTACCTGCGCGCCTACCATGGCGACTGATTCGGGAACAACCGGATTTACCTTGCCCGGCATAATACTGCTGCCCGGCTGCAGTGCCGGCAGGCTGATTTCCGCGAGCCCATGAATCGGGCCACTGTTCATCCAGCGCAGATCATTGGCAATTTTGGTGAGCACAATCCCCAGGCCACGCAATTGCGCTGAGAGCGCAACCGGGCCATCCACCGAACTCAGCCCTACAAATTTGTGATCCATAGAACGGAACGAGTAACCGGTGTTTGCCTTCAGGAACTTCACAAACTGGCTGGAAAACTCAGGCAACGCATTCACGCCTGTGCCGACGGCAGTGCCGCCCTGGGGCACTGCCAGCAGTTCAGTTGCCGCCGCTTCAAGGCGTTTTTCAACCGCAAGAACTTGCTCCCGCCACGTGCGCAGTTCCTGGCCCAGGGTAATCGGCATGGCATCCATGAGGTGGGTGCGGCCGGTTTTCACCTGAGTGGAGAAGAGCGCTTCACGTTCGTAAATAACCCCACGCAGGTGCGTGAGCGCGGGAATAAGCCTCTCTGTCACACCAATGACTGAACTCACGTGGATGGCCGTAGGAATCACATCGTTGGAGCTCTGGCTCATGTTTACATGATCGTTTGGGTGCACCTCAACGCCGTTGTTAGCAGCAATGGCCGCAATCACCTCGTTCACATTCATGTTGGTGCTGGTACCAGAGCCCGTCTGGTAGCGATCAACCGGGAACTGATCGGAAAATTCTCCACGAATAAGCGCCCGACAAGCGTCCGTAATAGCGTCGCCGCGGCTGTTATCCAGGAGCCCCAGACTGGCATTGGCCTCTGCCGCCGCCTGTTTGACTCGGGCCACCGCCGAGATGAAAGCCGGCGGCATGGGCTGACCACTGACCGGAAAGTTATCAATCGCGCGCTGGGTCTGGGCTCCCCAAAGTGCGGCGGCGGGTACGTGGACATCGCCCAGACTGTCGGTTTCTACCCTGGTTTGAGCATCTATGCCCATGGCTCTGTTTTCGCTCATGGCTCCTCCTGTACTGTTTATGAGTCAGGATGGCTTACTACACATCAAACGGTGCGACAGACCAGCCTTTCCTCAGGCCGCCTGTCGCAGCCAGGTCAGAAAAAACCTAGCGGGTTGATGTCATAGCTGGTCAGCATACACTTGGTCTGCTGATAGTGCTCCAGCGCCATCTTGTGGGTTTCACGGCCCACGCCGGATTTCTTGTAACCACCAAAGGCCGCGTGTGCCGGGTATGCGTGATAGCAGTTCATCCACACCCGGCCCGCCTGAATGTTACGGCCCACACGATAGGCACGATTGGTGTCGCGGGTCCATACACCGGCACCCAGCCCAAATTCCGTATCGTTGGCAATCGCCACCGCCTCTTCTTCGGTTTTGAACGTGGTCACACCTACAACCGGGCCAAAGATCTCCTCCTGGAATACCCGCATGGCGTTCTCACCCTTGAACAGGGTGGGCTGAACATAGAAGCCGTCTTTGAATTCGACATCCATTTCTTCCTTGCCGCCGCCGGTGAGAACAACAGCCCCTTCCTGTTTGCCAATCTCAAGGTAGGACATGATCTTGTCGTACTGCTCTTTGCTGGCCTGGGCACCCACCTGCACGTCGGTGTCCAGCGGATTGCCGCGTTTGATGGCCTTGGTGCGCTCAACAACCTTCTGCATGAATTCCTCAAACATGTCTTCCTGCACCAGAGCGCGGGATGGGCATGTGCATACTTCACCCTGGTTGAAGAACGCCAGAACCAGACCTTCGACACACTTGCTCACGAACTCCGGCTCCGCTCTCATAACGTCAGAGAAATAAATGTTGGGAGATTTACCGCCCAACTCAACCGTTGAAGGAATGATGTTTTCCGCCGCGCACTTGAGAATGTGCGAGCCCACGGGTGTAGAGCCCGTGAAGGCGATCTTGGCGATGCGCTTACTGGTCGCCAGAGCCTCGCCAGCCTCGATGCCGTAGCCGTTAACAATGTTGATGACGCCCGGTGGCAGCAGGTCACCAATGACCTCCATCAGCACCAGGATACTGGCAGGCGTTTGTTCTGCCGGCTTGAGCACGCTGCAGTTACCAGCCGCCAGGCAGGGGCCAAGTTTCCACGCAGCCATCAGTATCGGGAAGTTCCAGGGGATGATCTGTCCGACGACGCCAAGGGGTTCATGGAAGTGGTAAGCCACGGTGTTGTGATCAATTTCACCCATGTGCCCTTCCTGGGCCCGGATGCAGCCGGCAAAATAACGGAAGTGGTCTGCCGCCAGCGGAATGTCGGCGTTCAGGGTTTCGCGCACCGCTTTGCCGTTATCCCAGGTTTCTGCGACCGACAGCTTTTCAAGGTTGGCCTCAATGCGATCGGCAATTTTGAGCATGATGTTGGAGCGCTCTGCCGGAGACGTTCTGCCCCAGGCCGGTGCAGCCTTGTGCGCAGCATCAAGAGCCAGATCGACATCCTCAGCGGAGGAGCGCGGGATCTCGCAGATTACAGCACCGGTTACCGGGGTTATGTTTTCGAAATACTCGCCTTTAACCGGTGCAACCCACTCGCCGCCGATGTAGTTTCCGTAACGGGATTTGAAAGAAACGACGGAACCGTCTTTTCCAGGTTGTGCGTATATCATGGTCGTCACCTCTTGTTGGATTTGTAAATGACAACGCGGTCATTCGCGTTCACTCATTCACTGTAGACCTCAAACAACAATAGGTGAACCACCCGGGAGCTCTGACAACTCCTGCAGACAATCTTCCAGGAACGCCTCGGGGTCATCCAATACGGCTTCATCTGCCACTACACCAAACTGCACCTGCCCGGCATAACTGACAATGCTGACGCCCAGCCCTATATCACCGGCCTGAGGCACCCAGAACATCTGCTCCGCAATTCGGCAACCGGCGATATAGCGCGCCTCAGGTGTACCGGGCACGTTCGATACCACGGCACTGGCTTTGCGGTAAAAAACATCCGAAAGCGGCTGGCGCAGGGGTTCAGGAACGAGGGATGAACAGCACGCCAGGCCCCAGGCAATTCCGGGCTGCCAGCTCTTTTTCAGCCGACGGGTTTCCTGCTTGATTCGGTAGAGGCGCTCCAGAGCGCTCTCTCCGTCCACAGGCAAAGGTACAAACACCGTACCGAAGTAATTGCCGAGAGAATCCGGCTCGGGCTGCAGGTCATCCGGCAAACGGCTGCGGATATCAACAGGAACGGCCGCGTGCATTACCGCATCTTCCAGAGTCGCCCCGGAAATCCCGAGGCGCGGGCGAACCGCTGCCGCCACACAGCTAAGCAGAACGTCGTTGATGGTTACATTTGTTGCTTTGGCGATTGATCTGAACCGTTCAATAGGAACCGGCGCAGACCACCGGCAATGCCGCCGGCCCAGCAGTGGGCGCTTGAGATCAGACGGCGTATCCTCTGGCTCTGCCAGAAAATCACTGAATTCATTCACCAGTTTCAAGCCGTTGCGGGCCACTTGGTCCAGCAACCCGCCAGCCTGCTCACCCTCGCCTACCGGATTCCGGAGGTGCTTTTCAGTGTCCGTTTCCGGTGCAAAACCACTGGCAACCAACTGTTCAATCCGGCCTTTGGCCGCCGATATCCAGGGTGCCAGATCCCCGGTTTGCCGGGCTCCATAAACCGCTGGATGTTGCTGTGGTGAGGCGGGGCACAAACGGTCAAAAATACCCGTAAGGGATACGCCATCGGCATAGCAATGATGCACCCGCAACAGCAATACCGAGCCACCCTCGGCGTTCGGCGCAAGCCAGAATTTCCACAGCGGGCGGTAAAAAGGCAGGGGTTGGTTCAGACGAGCGGACACCCACTCCTGAAGGGAAGATTCCGTGAAGCGGTCGAGCACCACATCCAGGTGATGCCTGAGATCAAAAACCGGATCCGGCTCCCACCACCACGCTGGCGCACGCTTGACTGGCATGTACCGGAAGCGCTCCCACGCCATCCAGTAAACCCGTAAAAACTCCCTGAGCCGGGGCGCGGTGAGACCATCCACCCGCATCATGACGGTAATGGTCATAGGGTTCCGGGCGTTCTCCAGAGCCAGCCAGGCTGAATCCGCAGGAAGCATGAGGTGCGTTTGTTCTTGGCTCAATCCCGAACGTCCCCGGAAGTGGTGGAGTAAAAAACACAGTGCCCGGCATTGTGCCAGACATCCTCTAACGGCTCCACAAAGCCACGGGCAACGATATGTTACAAAAATTTACACGTTGACATCCCTTCACTTCTATACTGGTTATAAGGCTTGGTGTAATAGTTATTAAACGCCACGGCGAATACCGATTGGCCGCAGCAAAGCAGTAAATGCGTTGCCAGCGCCAATACCGATCGGGTCGAACAGGAGTACAACTGGGTTACCAGCACAACCAGGTCAAACGACCAAACACCAAAAACAAGTTATCGCCGTGCTGGGAGTGGAGGCAATATGAAAGCAAGCCATATACGCAAGCTGATCAAACCGATCGACCATGCCTATTCAGAAATGTTCTCAGGGCGGGTCTTTCGTGTTGGTGAAGGCGCAGTGTCTGTTCGCAATCACAGCGGCGAGGCAGAGCATACCGTTATAGGCGTACATGGCTTTCTGGAAAACCATTGCTACTTCACTCAAACCTACGACGCCCCAACCACAGAACTGATCCTGCTGACCTGCAGCAACTACCATATACCGGTAAACGGCGTAACACCGGAAACGCCGGAATGGGAAGTGCCAATCAAACACCTGGAAGGCACCATTGAATACGATGCCTGCATTCTGAACCAGGCGTTGACAAACTTGCCCAGCACCCGACATGTGCGCATTCACGGCCATTCACGGGGTGGCGCCGTGATTCTCGAGGCGATTAAACAACGGCCAGAACTCTACGAAGACGTAGAAGTAGTGCTTGAAGCGCCGGCACTGCCACAGGGCAAGATTCACCCGCTGGTGTCCGCCATTCTGGAGCCCGTCAGCCATGGCATGTGGCCGTGGGTGATCCGCCTGATTAACAGCGCACCCGCGTCTGCCTACGGGCAAACATTTTTTGGAAAAATGAACCCGCGCAAGAAACAGCTACTCGGCAAGCTGTTTTACGCAACCCGCGACCACCTGACCATTGTTCGCAATATAGAGAACATTCTCGACTGGATGGAACGCACCGATCCTGACGTATACCGGCATGTGCGTCATGGCACCTTCCTGATTGCCGGCGTAGACCGTATTCTGGATCGCCCGGCCATGCTTGCCAGCGCGCGCAGGAGCCCGACCAGCATGCGCATTATCGAGACCCAGGCACCAAGCCACTTCGTTACGCTCGACAGCAAGGAATGGCTGCCCGACTTTGAATCCCTGCCTGTTGCCGCACACGGCTGAAGCCCAGGGTTACTGCACCCACGCTTATCCTCCGGTAAACTACCCAGCTAAATTCAAATCCCTACACAGATCTACCGGAGCTGGTCCCATGTATCGTGAGCGCCTTGTTGGCACGGAAGTGCGCTCAAAAAGCGCCCGCCGCTTGCAGCAGCTGTTACTGGACTACCACGACTTCAGGCATTACAGAGCGGACCACAGGCTGCTCGACAGCGCACTCAGCGTGGCAGACTGGCAGGCCAGGCGACTGAAACAGACCCACCAGGACCTGTACCAGCACCCCGGCTATCGGGATGGGTTGGAATTCCTGCTCACCGATCTTTATGCCCCCGCCAACATGACCCGGCGCGACGACAACATAGACAGGGTCTTCCCGAAGATGGTCAAGTGGCTGCCAGACCATCTGCTGGAAACACTTGCCGGGCTCGTGGAGCTGAACCTGATTACCCAGCAACTGGATCTTGAGCTGGCTGAACTGCTTGATGAGTGCGGCATGCATGCCAGAGTGATCACCGCTGAGCACTACTGTGAGGTGTATCGCGCCAGCCAGAAACTGGAACAACGCAAACATCAGGTGATGCTGGTTGCTGATGTGGGGCAGCAGCTCGACCGTTATGTGCGCAACCGCACCCTGGGTTGGCTGCTATCAATGAGCCGTACACCCGCAGAAATGGCTGACCTGAGCGATCTGCACGATTTTCTTCACAGAGGGTATTCGGCGTTTCGCAGGATGGACAAGGTGAACGTGCTGATCGACCGGCTGGTAACCCGGGAGCAGCGGGTTATGGCCAACATTCTCAGCGGTCACCCGGAACCGTTTGTGCTCCCGGACGACCTTTAAAAACGGGTTCCCGCTTCTTTTTGAAAGCAGGATCAGGCCTTCAGAATCTGGTCCAGCTGACTGTGAATCTCTTGCTCAATCCGCGATTTGAAAGGCCGCAACAGCATACCCAGCTCCAGATGCACGTTGAGGTCGTCGCTGGTAATCTTGAGGTGGCCTTTTACCCCGGAACGTTTGAACTTGAGATGATCACCCTCCCACTGGTAATCGAGCTCGAACTTGCTGGAGAGATCCTTGGCAAGCGCTTCTGCCGCTTCGCGGGCATGTTCTTTATCAAGGGTGTGGGCGCGATGTACATCGATTACGGACATGAGTCAGTTTTCTCTTCAAAATTGAAAGGTTTTACAGTGTAAGGCGGTATTTAACGTCTAGCCACCCTTGTAGCGACCCCGCCAAGCGTTAGAATACGGGGTTCAGATTCTGACAGGACATGCCCCATGAGCGATCAACAAACGCCAGCCAGTTCCGGCAACGGCCAGGACGACGTCACACATTTCGGTTTCCGGGATGTACCCAAGAGCCAGAAGGCAGGCCAGGTCGCCGAAGTTTTTCATAGCGTAGCGGGCAAATATGACCTCATGAACGATCTGATGTCCATGGGGATCCACCGGTTGTGGAAGCGCTTCACCATTGAGCTTTCCGGCGTGCGCCCCGGCCATCAGGTGCTGGACATCGCTGGCGGCACCGGCGACCTGACCATGAAATTTTCGGACCTGGTTGGGCGTGACGGCAAAGTGGTTCTTGCCGACATCAACGCCTCCATGCTGCAGGTTGGCCGTAGCCGCCTGACCGATCGTGGTTATGCCGGCAACATTGAATACGTGCAAGCCGATGCCGAACACCTGCCTTTTCCGGATAACAACTTCAACGCAGTATCCATTGCCTTTGGCTTGCGTAACGTGACCGACAAGGATCAGGCACTGCGGGATATGACCCGCGTATTGAAACCCGGCGGCAAACTGATGGTGCTGGAGTTTTCCAAGCCCTCCAACCCGCTGCTCAGCAAAGCCTACGACACCTACTCCTTCACTGCTCTGCCGCTGATTGGCCAGCTCATCGCCGGCGACAGTGAGAGTTACAAGTACCTGGCCGAATCCATCCGTATGCACCCGGATCAGGATACGCTCAAAGGCATGATGGAAAACGCGGGCCTGGTGAACTGCAAGTACTACAACATGACCGGCGGCATTGTTGCCCTGCACGTGGGAATCAAACCCTGATGTTTCCTGGCCCGACCCTGCTTACGGCAATAACAGCCATAATCGAGCGGGCACTGAACCACGCGCTTGAACTGGATCCTGCTGGCCAGCAAGCGCTGCTGAAGGCGCTTGAGGGGCCGGTACAGTTCCGCATTACCGATCCAATCTCCCTTACCTGCTCTTTACACAGGGTTGGCGACAGTGTGCAGGTACGCAGCCAGCCCGCAGATCACCCATCACTTGAAATCAGCGGCAAACCGTTGGCCTTCGCTGCACTGGCTACGGGCGACAGCCGCGTGTTCGCAGACAACCGCCTCGAAGTCGTTGGCGATACCACCCTCGCACACCAGTTCCAAAGAGCGCTGGACCAGCTCAACCCGGACTGGGAAGCTGCCATGGCAAGGCACATTGGCGACGTACCCGCCCACTTTATCGGCAAGCGCATTCGCAACTCAGTGAGCTGGAGCCGCCAGGCTTTCAGCACCCTGAACGCCAACATCGAAGAATACGTGCATGAAGAAAGCCGTGCCCTACCCGGCCGACGCGAACTGGAAGCCACGTTCGAGGATATCGATGCCCTCAGCCTGCGCACAGAACGCCTGGAAGCACGCTTGAACCAGATCGAAAGCCGCAGCAATACTGACAAACCGGAGACTCCGTGACCCGCCTGCAAAGAATGTTCCGAATCTCCTGGGTATTCTGCCGCTACCGGCTCGACATATTTCTCCCAATAGCGGAGCTTCCCGGGCCATTGAAGCTATTTTTCCTGCTGGCACCCTGGCACCTTTTCCCACAGCCCAAGCTTGATCGTGGTGATCGCCTGCGCCTGGCTCTGGAAGAGCTCGGGCCGGTGTTTGTGAAGTTTGGCCAGATTCTGTCTACGCGCCGTGACTTGCTGCCCGACGACATGGCCGATTCGCTCAAAACCCTGCAGGATCGCGTACCACCGTTCCCCAGCGATGTCGCACGCAACATTATTGAAAAATCCCTTGGCGCGCCGGTATCCGAATTGTTCAAAGAGTTCAGTGCAGACCCCTTGGCTTCAGCCTCTGTGGCACAGGTCCATGCCGCGACTCTGCTGAACGGCCAGGAAGTAGTGGTCAAGGTGCTGCGCCCTGGCATCGAGAAAGTGATCCACCAGGATCTTGCCCTGATGTACCTGATGGCAAACCTGCTCGAGAAATACTGGACGGAAGGCAAACGCCTGCATCCCGTAGACGTGGTGGCAGACTACGATTCCACCATTCACGACGAGCTGGACCTGCAGCGGGAAGCCGCCAATGCCAGCCAGCTGCGCCGTAATTTCGACAATTCCCCGCTGATTTATATCCCCTTCATCGACTGGGATTACACTCGCAAATCCGTGATGGTGATGGAGCGCATCCACGGCATTCCCATTGCCGATGTTCCGGCCCTGAAAGCGGCGGGCGTGAACCTGAAGGTGCTGGCAGAAAAAGGCGTTGAAATCTTCTTTACCCAGGTATTCCGCGACAGCTTCTTCCACGCAGACATGCATCCGGGCAACATTTTTGTCGACGTTTCCAACCCCGCCGATCCGAAATACATCGCCATTGATTTCGGCATTGTCGGCACTCTGGCGCCGGACGACCAAAGCTACCTTGCACGCAACCTGCTCGCCTTCTTCCGCCGGGACTACCGGCAAGTAGCCCAACTCCACATTCAGTCCGGCTGGGTGCCGCCAGATACCCGGGTGAATGAATTTGAAGCCGCCATCCGAACGGTATGCGAGCCGATTTTTGAAAAGCCCCTGAAAGACATTTCCTTTGGCCACTTCCTGCTTCGCCTGTTCCAGACGGCTCGCCGGTTCAACATGGAAGTGCAGCCGCAGCTGGTTTTACTGCAAAAAACCCTGCTTAACGTGGAAGGCCTGGGGCGCCAGCTTTACCCGGAGCTCGACCTGTGGAGCACCGCACAACCCTTCCTGGAAAGCTGGATGCGCAAGCGAATCGGGCCGGCGGGGCTGATCAAATCCTTGCAAACCCACCTGCCCTCATGGCTGGAACAATCTCCTGAAATGCCACAACTGATTCACGATGCCCTGCTGCAGCTGCGCGGCGCCGGCCCCACAGAGAAACAGAACCAGGACACCCTGGCACTGCTTCGGGAGCAACAACGCAGAACCGACCGACGCTGGCGCCGCGGGATTACCATCGTGGCACTGATTGCTGCAGCCGTTATAGGCACCCAGCCAGAAGCTCATGAATGGGCAAAGAATGCTCCACTGTGGACTTGGGCACTGCTTGCGGGTGCAGGAGTGCTGGTTATGCGTGGCAGCCACTGAAATACACATTGATGCTGCAGTAACTCGCAAAAATACTTGTGCGAACCTCGGCGCCTGGCCGAGGTTCCTAGCCCCTCACAATTTTGGCTCCCGGCCTGACGCTGTTTTTCGACTGTGTTATTGAGAGTATGGATCGCAGAGGCCAAACGGTTGCATGGCGGTGGCAACTGAGGTGGGCGGGTAATCCCCCCATCTGCGCTAAGGGGTTGGCACCGGTGATAGCGACGCTAAGCCACTGACCCGGAAATTCTCTTACGCCAGCACCAAAGCTTGCCATCGCGCAGGGTTGATGGGCAAAGAATATGCGCATAATATTGGTGTGTCATTTCTTCCGAGGACTGAACCATGCAAGCTTCTGAAGCCACCAAATCCATACGAAAGCCAACAAACCTATCGCTGGACAGCGCCCTTCTCAAAGAGGCAAAAGTTTTGGGAATTAATGTCTCGCGGTCAGCAGAAGCTGGGATCGCGGAGGCTGTGAAACTTCATAAGCAGGCGAACTGGCTGAAAGATAATGCCAAAGCCCTCGCAAGCTCGAACGCATACGTCGAGGCTAACGGCTTGCCTCTCGCAAAGCATCGCCAGTTCTGATGGCTCGTTTCGATGTCTTTGAAAATAACGGTGGGGCTGGCTTTCTACTGGACGTTCAGTCAGACCTTCTCAGTGGTTTGAACACCCGAGTTGTCGTGCCACTGTTGCCCAAAGCCTCGGCACCGTTCCCTGCTCAGAGGCTGAATCCTGTATTTAGCATTGAGGGTCAAGAGGTAGTCATGGCTACTCAGTACATGGCTGCTGTGTCCGAAGGTGAATTGCGTTCTGGCGTTGGTAGCCTTGCTGAACAACAGGATGAAATTTCCGTAGCGTTGGACATGCTGTTTTCAGGTTTTTGATACAAAGCCCTCTTTAAATTGGACATGCGGTACTGAGACTATGAGATGTATCCCGGTTCGGAGTCTGGTTAACAAGCCGCGTGAACCGGGCGCTAAAACTTTTTAGAAGGAGGCATCATGCCAAGGATGACATTAACTAGCCTGTTCGTTCTATCCACACTCCCTGGTTTCGTACTTGCCGGGCCGCCAACCGCAGATGATTATTTGGCGAGCAAACCATTGCTTCTGGAAGTCCGGTACTGCGAGTGCCAGGCCACTAAACCAGATAGCCCTCCATCAGATCTGTTGCCAGATTTTCTCAAAAATTCAAACCTTTTGCAGGCTTCCGTTTCCGGCAAAGATGAGGGTTTCCTTTCGTCCCAGGAGTTTTCCATGGGCTATGAGTTAAGGCCTGTCGAAGACTCGCCCGGAACATTTAATTTCAACTACGCTGGAGAGTATGTAGCAAGTAGCGGTGACAATTCCGGCTACGGGAATCTGGCGTTGAAGGAGGGCCAATGGGTTACTCTTTTTGGCTCACATCACGAAAATGAAACTGACTCGCAACATACGGATGTCGCGGTAAGGTTGGTCAAGATGGGTGGCTCCTGATCGTAAGTTTTGACAGTGCGCGCTGACTAAAAATTGACCATTCTCAATGTAGATCTACACTCATCTCATGGCGTAACAAAATGTAACGACAACAACAATCAAGGGGCAACCATCATGAGTCATAAATCATCCCTTCGTTCACTCAGCGTGGCGGCTGCCTCGGCCGTTTTGGTGAGTTTGCCGCTGGCCCTGCAGGCTAAAGCGCCTGAGGTAAGCCAAGATGTGTATTTGGACGGACTGGAAAGCCCGTGGGATCTGGCCTTTATGCCCGACGGCACCATGTTCTTCACTGAAAAGTGCAAGGGCCTCTCGGTTCAGTTGCCCGATGGCACGGTGAATAACCTGTTGGGTATGAGCGGTTCCGAAGGCTATGCCATGACCACTGACGATCTGTTCTGCTCCGGCCAGGCCGGCATGAACGGCGTTACGCTGGACCCGGATTTTGCGGATAACCACACCATCTACGTCTATTCCGCTTATCGCGTAGGCGACAACCCCGCTTCCAATCGGGTGTTACGACTGAAGGTGGGCGGTGACCTGGCCACCGTGTCTGATCGCACCGACATAGTGAAAGACATCCCCTACAAACAGGCGCCCACGGATCATCCGTTCGGTGACTCCGGCGCCCACAACGGGGGTCGCATTCGCTTCAGCCCGGATGATGGCTTCCTTTACGTTACAACGGGCGACAACCACAACAGTAGCCTGCCGCAATTCGGGGACAACCTGGGCGCCAAGGTCTTGCGCATTGACGGCAATGGCGACGCGGCCCCCGGCAATGCCGATGCCACACCGGAGGGTTTCGACCCGCGCATATTCACCTACGGTCACCGCAACGTTCAGGGCATCGCATTTCACCCGGAAAGCCACCAGCCGATCGTCACCGAACACGGTCCCTGGCATTCTGATGAAGTAAACGCCTTGGTGCCGGGTGGCAACAGCGGTTGGGACCCGCGCCCGAACATGGCAGGCCGGGGAGATTGCCCGGATGATTACTGCGGTTACCAGCCCAACCAAAACGAGGGAATGGACCCCGAGGAGCGCTCGGCCTACATGCCCATGACCGACCTTGAAACGTATCCGGATGCCATGAAGCCGCTGTGGAATAACAACGGCTACTCCCAAGGCATAAGCAGTGCTGCCTTTCTGGACGGTGAGCAGTGGGGTGACTGGAACGGCCGCTTGGTAGTCAGCTTTATGGGGATCGGTTTTGGTGGTACACCGGTAGGCCAGCGTATCAACGTGATTGATCTGGCGGCCGATGGGCCAACCGTTCAGGACATCACCGAAATGCCGGTACCGGCGGGTTCTGCCCGTTTCCGCGGCCTGGTGATGGGGCCGGATGGCGCGCTCTATGTTACCGTTGATGAAGGCCAGGTTCACCGGTTTACTGTTGAGTGATTATCTGACTGACTGCACTTCCCTCGGGCAGTGCAGTACCCACCAGAAGTAGAAGGACACTTTATGAAGCGAACAATGCTGTTTGCGTTGGCTTGTGCTATAGGTCTGGCCCAGGCCCAAGCGGCAGATACGGCAGCAGGCAAGAGCCTATACGCCAGCAACTGCGCCCAGTGCCACGGGCCGACCGCCAAGGGTATGGCCAGCTTTCCTGCTTTGGCTGGAAAAGATGCAGACTACCTCCAGTCTAGGCTGGAAACCTATCGCGCGGGCGAGAAAGTCGGGGCGAACTCCAGCCTGATGATTCCCAATGCGCGGAACCTGAGCGACGACGACATAGCTAACCTTTCGGCTTTCCTCTCAACTAACGCCCAGTAGTTCCTGCTTTGTTACAACCGCCACCCCTGTGTTCCGGTTCACCGGATGCGCGCAGGGCTGGCTTGTCTATCTTTTCAAAGGTTACTACCAAGGGGTCAGTTTTGTTGCCTGAGTTGAAAACGGTTGGGCTTTTCCTTGTTACAGCGTTAGCGGAAATTGTTGGCTGTTATTTGCCGTACCTCTGGCTTCGCGAGGGCAAAACTATCTGGCTTTTGGTGCCGGGCGCGCTGAGCCTTATGGCATTTGCCTGGTTACTGTCACTGCATCCCACCGCTGCTGGCAGGGTCTATGCTGCGTATGGTGGCGTTTATATTTTTACGGCAATACTTTGGCTGTGGGCCATTGATGGAGTAAGACCAACGGCATGGGATTTGGTTGGTTCAGGTGTTGCGCTAGTGGGTATGGCAATCATCATGTTCGGGCCGCGCACCACATAACATCGGTTAACTCACGCGTTAGACCTTGGAGTAATGTCCAGATGCTGACATCCACCGAACTGCACTCCTGCGCTTGAACCAGAAGAAGCTGTTGTTAATCACGAAGGCATTGACGGCCGGTTCTGGTAGCATTACGCATACAAACAGGAAGCCTTCACAATTCCAGGTTTCAAGCACTACAGGCGGCTTCGCTTCAGAGCTCAGGATTCATAAAAATGAAAGATTTGCCCGATACTGTAAACAACTCAGACTGGCTTGAAGCCATTCGCTGGACGACAGACGGCCTGGTTCCGGCAATCGCCCAGGATGCGGCCACCGGCGACATCCTGATGATGGCATGGATGAACCGGGAATCACTTCGCCTCACGGCTGAAGAGGGTCAGGCCGTGTACTGGTCGCGATCACGAGGTAAACTCTGGCGCAAAGGTGAGACGTCGGGGCATCAGCAGGTAGTTAAGGATATTCGCCTGGACTGTGATGAAGATGTGATCTTGCTGAAGGTCGAGCAGAAAGGCGACATTGCCTGCCATACGGGCCGGCGCAGCTGTTTTTACCGCTCCCTGAAGAACAGCCAATGGGTGAGTGTTGAGCCCGTTATTAAAGACCCTGATGCCATTTATGGCAGCAACTGAGGAGTGTGTGCGTTGAGTGATGTCCTGGAAAACCTGGCTCGGGTTCTGGAAGCCCGCAAAGCAGCCGACCCTGAAAAATCCTACGTCGCCAGTCTCCATGCCAAAGGTCTGAACAAGATATTGGAAAAAGTTGGCGAAGAGTGCACAGAGACTTTGCTGGCCGCCAAGGATGCCGAACACTCTGGAGACACCCGTGCGGTAATCAGCGAAACTGCGGACCTCTGGTTTCACAGCATGGTGATGCTTTCCAGCCTGGGCCTGTCCCCGAAGGATATTCTGGACGAGCTGAACAGCCGGTTTGACCTGTCCGGCCTGGAAGAGAAAGCGTCCCGAGACCAGTAAGGCAGCAATACCTCTTTGGAGGGTTTTCGCCAACAGCCTCCGGTAACGTACAATACCAACGAACAGAAACATTTAAACGAGGACCCCCGAAATGGGTATCAGTATCTGGCAACTTCTTATTGTACTGGGCATCGTCATTCTGCTGTTCGGAACCAAAAAACTGCGCAACATTGGTACCGACCTGGGCGGAGCCATTCGCGGCTTCAAAAAGTCCATGAGTGACGAAGACACCAAATCGGAAGACCCGGACTCTCTGGAAGGCCAGGCCGACGAGCAAACCCGTCAGGCGGCTGACGAGAAGCCCAGGGACAAAACCAAAAGCTGAGACCAGACAGAATGTTTGATATCGGCTTTCTTGAGCTGCTGATCTGCGGCGTTATTGCTCTGTTGGTGCTTGGCCCCGAACGGCTACCCACCGCTGCCCGCGCGGCCGGGCGGTGGGTTGGTGGTGCCCGGCGCATGGTCAGCCAGTTTACCTCAGAGCTGGATCGACAGCTGAAAGCCGATGAGCTCAGAAAGGAACTTCGCGACGCGGGTGATGTTGGCCTGGATGACGTTCAGAAAACCGTGCGTGGCGCTTTGGACGAAGCCAAGAAGTACGAACACATGATCATGTCGGACAAACCCGCGAGCAAACCGACAACAGACAAACAGGCTATGACTTTCGATAGCCCGAAAAGTGAGACAAAAACAGACTCCGGTGAGAACCCATTGGCTCAGCCAGACGTCGCGCAAAAACCCTCGGACAAGTCTTCATGAATGCAAAAACGGAGGGTAAAGGCCCGGACTACAAGGACACTTCGGCCGGCCACCCGGAAATGCCTCTGGTTGAACATTTGCTGGAACTTCGCAACCGCTTGCTGAAAATGGTTCTGGCTGTGGTGATCTGTTTTGCGGCCATTTACCCCTTTGCCAACGAACTGTATCTATGGCTGTCTGAGCCTATCCGATCACTACTGCCAATCGGGCAAACAATGATCGCAACGGACATCACCTCGCCGTTTTTTGCGCCTCTTAAACTGGCGCTGTTTTTGTCAGTTTTTGCAGCTATTCCGATCATTCTTTACCAGCTCTGGAGCTTTGTTGCACCGGGGCTCTATGCCCATGAAAAACGCCTGGCGTTTCCGCTGCTGTTTACCTCCGTCATCCTGTTCTATCTGGGCGCTGCGTTTGCGTATTACGTGGTATTCCCTCTGGTGTTTGGCTTTTTCACGGCCATAGGCCCCGAAGGTATTGTTGAACTGCCAGACATCAGCAGCTACCTGAACTTCGTGTTGAAGATGTTTTTCGCCTTCGGGATCGCCTTCGAGATCCCCATTGCCACCATTCTGCTAATCCTAAGCGGCGCAACAACACCGGCAGATCTGGCGGCGAAACGGCCATACGTGGTGGTGGGGTGCTTCGTGATCGGCATGATGCTGACACCGCCAGACATCATCTCCCAGACACTTCTGGCTGTGCCCATGTGGATTCTGTTCGAGCTCGGCATTTTATTTGGCCGTCTGGCCGTGCGTGAAGTATCGGAGCCGGATGCCGATGAGCCATCCTCTGAATGAACCTGGCGTTACTGTTTAATGAGGACTTTGTTGCGCCCGACCGCGTGGTGCTGCGGGGCCGCCGGCTTGAACACATCCGGTCTGTACTCGGCGCATCCACAGGAGATCAGCTTCCAGTTGGCCGAGTAAACGGCCTGATGGGGCTTGGAGAAGTGATAAAGCTTACGGATTCTGAAGCTGAATTGGTTGTTGTGCTTGATCAGCAACCACCGCCCCTCCTACCCCTTACGCTTATCCTGGCCATGCCCCGGCCCAAAATGTTCCGCCGTATTCTGCAAACCAGCGCGACACTGGGCATCAAGGACATTTGGCTGATCAACAGCTACAAGGTGGAAAAGAGCTTCTGGCAGACGCCTTGGCTGTCGGATCAAAACCTGAGGGAGAACCTGACCCTCGGGCTTGAGCAGGCAAAAGATACGATCATGCCTAGTGTGCACATTCGCAAGCTGTTCAAACCCTTCGTGGAAGATGAGCTGCCCGCCCTGCTGAACGGCAAACAAGCCCTGGTAGCACACCCGGGCACTGCTATGCCCTGCCCCACGCACCTGAACACGCCCACTGCGCTGTGCATAGGGCCGGAGGGTGGCTTCACTCCTTACGAAGTGGGTAAGCTGGAAGAAGCTGGATGCCAGAGCGTTCATCTGGGGCCACGCATTCTGCGGGTGGAAACGGCCGTGCCCGTTCTCGTCAGCCGGCTATTTGACGCCTGCCTGTAATGTAAATTCAGGAAGCGTTTGACCTCGCTTCCCAAATCCGCAGTACAGGCGTAAGCACCGCCACCAGCAACGCACCCGACAGCAGGCCGAACAAGCCATTGGCCAGCATAGGAATCAGTGTTGCCGAGAGGCCACCAAAATCCGCAGCAAAGTGTTCGATAGCTTCATAAACCGGCGGGATACCGTGCACAAGGATGCCACCGCCCACCAGGAACATGGCAAGAGTGCCAAATATGGATAAGGTTTTCATAAGATAGGGGGCAAGCCAGAGAATGCCATTGCCTAACCGTTGAGCCAGCGCACTGTCTTTCTGGCTCAGGTAGAGGCCTACGTCATCCAGCTTCACGATACCTGCCACCAGGCCGTAGACAAATACCGTAACCCCCACAGCCACCACCGAGAGCACCGCAAACTGCATCCCGATGCTCGCCGCCGCAACCACTCCGAGAGTGATGGCTATAATCTCTGCGGACAGAATGAAGTCTGTTCGGATAGCGCCTTTTATCTTTCGCTTTTCCAGGACTTTCAGATCCACATCAGGCTGCTTCAGAGCCTCGCGCAGCTGCTTTTTGTTCTTTTCATTTTCCTCTGCATGCAGAAATTTATGTGCCAGTTTTTCTGCCCCTTCAAAGCACAGGAAGGCACCGCCGAGCATTAATAACGGCGTAACCAGCCAGGGCACAAAAAAACTGATCGCGACGGCGGCCGGCACAAGAATTACCTTGTTCACCATCGAGCCTTTGGCAACTGCCCAGACGACAGGCAACTCCCGGGCCGGCTTTACACCGGTTACCTGTTGCGCGTTCAGGGCGAGGTCGTCCCCGAGAACACCGGCTGTTTTCTTGGTTGCGGCTTTGGTCATCAGGGAAACATCATCGAGCAGTGTCGCAATGTCGTCGATGAGCATGAGCAGACTGGTTCCTGCCATCAGTGCAGATCCTTTATTGTGGTAGCCGTTTAAAGAATAAGGCCCATGGCCTCAGCGGCAATCCGGTTTTTAACCGGGCCAAGCCCGTCAAGCCAACGCATGCCGGTATTTCTCAGCCATCTCAGCGGCAGCTCATCACGCCCAAACAATTGTTTGAAACCTTCCATGGCAGCCATCATAGCCAAATTCTCGCCCTTGCGACGGCGCTGATAGCGCGCCAGCACCAATTCGTGAGCGGGGCTCAAACCGGTGCCTTTTGCTTTCGCCAACTCCTCCAGCATAACCCGGACATCGCCGTACCCGAGGTTAGCGCCCTGGCCCGCAAGCGGGTGAATGGTATGAGCGGCATCACCCACCAGCGCAAAACCGGGAGCAATATAATCTTTGGCATGGCGCTGCCTGAGCGGGAAGGCAAAACGCTGGGACACGGCTTCAACGGCGCCGAGTTCTCGTTCGATCGCCCGTTCCAGTTCAGCCGCATAGGTTGCATCATCCAGAGCCATCAGGCGGCGAGCTTCTTCGGTATCCTGCGACCAAACGATGGAGCAGAAGTGCTCATCACCGCTTTCCGTTGCCAGCGGCAAAAACGCCAGCGGTCCGGTTTGAGAAAACCGCTGCCAGGCGGTGTATCGGTGACTTTGGGCCGTGCGCACGGTGCACACAATCGCTTGCTGATCGTAATCCCATTCACGGGTAGGCAATCCTGCCCATTGCCGCAACCGGGAGTTGGCGCCATCCGCCGCGATCACAAGGCAGGCCATCAGTGTGCGGCCATCCGCAAGCTCAATACTGCGATGGTCACCAGCCTGCGCACAGCCGGTAACCTGCACACTATCAATCAGCTCAACATCGCTGGTTTCAACAACTTCGAACAAGGCCCGGACCAGGCTGCGGTTTTCAACAATCGTACCCAAGGCGCGGGCCTGCAATTCGGCCGCATCAAAATGGATACGCCCGGTGCCGTCTCCGTCCCACACGGTCATACCCTGATAGGGACAATGGCGACCGGCCACGACACCCTGCCAGGCACCCAGGGATTCCAGCAACTGCTGGCTTGCTACGGAGATGGCGCTGACACGGGGCTCAAAATCCGCCACACGCTCAACAGGAGATGGAGCCTGCAGCAGAGTGTCGCGGTCTCCGCCTTCGATCAATCCAACCTGCCAACCCTGACGGGACAGGCCAAGAGCGAGAGCTGTGCCGGTCATGCCACCGCCGACCACGAGAATATCGAACACTCTGGCATCACTCATGTTCTGAGGTCTCGAGCTGATCGCGAATTGGCTTTTCATTGAATCCAGGCTTGTTGATGACGGCACGGCGCCCGCCGGTGCCCATAGCGTTGCGCGCAAACAGGCGTTTGGCTCCGGGCAGAAGATCCAGGCCAATCAGCCCTGCGTCCCTTGCTGCCGCCACTGGTGCCGGGGATTGGCCAAAGATACGGATCAGTGAATCCGAAAACTGCACGGTCTGCCGCCAATCCGGTCGATGCAACTCGTGATAACGGCGCAAAATCTGAAAGTCACCCGCTGGCTGGCCTTGCTCAGCCGCCAACCGGAACTGCTCTACCAACGTCATCAAGCCCCGCAGTGCGAGATTGAAGCCCTGTCCGGCAACCGGGTGCAAGGCGTGTGCAGCATTGCCTACAAGCGCGACACCCGGCCTTACTGGCTCATCGACTGTGGTCAGTGTCAGGGGATAATAGTTGCACTCGCCTATCCGGGTGAACCGCCCCAGCCGCCAGCCAAAGCGCTCCTGGAGCCGCTGGCATTTATCGCTATCCGGCATGGCCAGAACCGCTTCGAGCTCCTGGTCGCTCAACGTCCACACCAGTGCGGATTGATGCCCTGCCCGGGAGGGTGAGCCGTGTGGCAACATCGCCATGGGGCCAGCGTCGGTGAAACGTTCGAATGCAGCGAACTGATGACTGTCGCTGGTGGACACGTTGGCAATCAGCGCATTCTGGCCATAGTTGTGATGGCTTGGCTGGAAGCCGAGTTTTTCTCTCAACCCGGAACGGCCACCGTCTGCGACAATCAGGCATTGCGCCGTTACAGTGCGGACCGCATCGCCGGTCTTCAGGGTAACACCCACGCCCTGTTCGGACGGCGTCATGTCCGTGACTTCAGCGGGCGCCTGCCACTGGATGTTTGTTTCGAGCAACTCCCGCATCAGGCAAAGGCCCATCCAGCGGTTATCCACCACATAGCCCAAGGCTTGCTGTTCATACTCTTTGGCATTCAGGCGAGTGGCACCGAAACGCCCCCGATCAGACACATGAATGTGCTGAATGGGCGTCGCATGTTCCGATATCCGCTGCCAAAGCCCGAGCTCTTCAAAAATCAGTCGCGAGCCCCAGGCTAACGCAGTGGACCGTGCATCATAACTGGGCTGATAGGCATCCGGCAGGGCATCCGCAGACAGTGGAAATGCCTCAGCCACGGTTACCCTCAACGCAGGAGCAGCCTTGGCAAGCGCCAGTGCCAACGTAGCACCCGCCAGCCCTCCGCCGGCAATGATCACATCGGTATCGGAGTGTTTCACAGGCTCATCCCGCCATCAGTGCTTCGATCTCTTCAATGGTCTTGGGCACACCGTCGGTTAATACACGGTGCCCCTCTTTAGTAACCACTACGTCGTCTTCAATACGAATACCGATACCGCGCCACTTTTCATCCACATCCGTATTGCCCGGTGCGATATACAAGCCGGGCTCAACCGTGAGCGCCATGCCCGGCTCAAGCAGCCGCCATGCGTCACCAATTTTATAGTCGCCCACATCGTGCACATCCAGGCCAAGCCAATGACCCGTGCGGTGCATAAAGAACGGCTTGAAGGCTTCGATGGCAATGGCGTCGTCAACCGTGCCTGACAAAATGCCCAGGTCAATCAGGCCGCCGGTCAACACTCTCAACGCTGCCTCATGGGGGTGGTTCCAGTGATTGCCGGGGCGCACTGCATCAATGGCCGCGTATTGAGCCTCCAACACCACGTCGTAGACTGCCCGCTGTTCAGGGCTGAATTTGCCGTTGACCGGGAAGGTGCGGGTAATGTCGGAGGCGTAGCATTCTACCTCACAGCCCGCATCGATCAGCACCAGATCACCGTCATTCAGGGGCGCGGTGTTTTCGATGTAGTGCAAAATACAGCCATTGGCACCGCCACCAACAATGGACGGATAGGCCGTGGAGCGGGAGCCGTGATCCATAAACGTATGGATCAGCTCGGCCTCAAGGTTGTATTCGTAACCACCCTTGCGGGCACGCTTCATGGCACGGCAATGGGCTTCTGAGCTTATCTGACCTGCTTTGGCCATGGCCTTGATTTCGTTGGCGCTTTTGTACAGCCGAAGATCGTGAAGAAGATGCTCCAACGCCACGAATTCACCCGGAGGATGCGCACCGCTTTTCACCTTGCTGCGGATAACCTTGACCCAGTCCATCACCCGGGTATCGAAGCCCTGATCCTTACCCAGCGGGTAATACACCCGGCTGCGACCTTCAATCATGCCCGGCAGAATGTCGTCGATATCCGCCACCGGGAAAGCATCGTCCAGGCCGTAGCGCTCAATCGCGCCCTCAGGCCCCACCAGAAAACCATCCCACAGTTCCTTTTCAGGGTTTTTCTCTTTGCAGAACAGCACCGACTCTCCGTGCTCACGGCCAGGAATCAGTACCAGTACCGCCTCAGGCTCACCAAAACCGGTCAGGTACTGGAAATCGCTGTCCTGGCGGAAAGGGTGCAGCACATCGCGGTTACGAACGCGCTCCGGCGCGGCCGGAATAATGGCAATACTGTCCGGCGCCATGCGCTCCATCAGTTTGCTACGGCGCTCGGCGAATTCCTTGACGGGTATAATGGACGGCATAGGTTCTCCCGCATTGTTTGACATGATCAGTGCAGCGTTGGTGCTTGCGACGCCGGTTTTTCCGGAGGGTTGAACTCGGTGAATACGGCCAAAGCCCCGAGCCGGATGTACTCGGTTATTTCCACCAGCTGCTGCTCGCTTTCCTGGTCTGATTCCTGTTCTTCAGAAACCTGACTGATAGCCACCATATCTTCAATAAGCTCGCGAATCTCATCCGGCGCTTCGCCAAGAGACTCCCCGGCAGACAAGGCCATGCCCTCGAGAAAACCACGCACCCAGGCCACAAGGGCTTCAAGGCGTTGATCGATGGCATAATCATCGTCAGGCAACAGGGGATGAAAGCTCATATCCGCTGACTTCAAAAACACCAGCACCCGTTCGTACGCTTCGTTCATGAAGACGGACAGGTCATCGGCCTCCGCAGCTGCACTTTCAGGCAACCCCATGTGTTCGCAAACCATGGCAAGCCATTCGTCTTCCTCAATGCGGGAACCAGCAGCCAGACGGCCACAAAGGGCACCATGAAGCTCGGAAGGATGGCTGAACGCTTTGTGGGCAGTAAAAACATTCGCCCAGCGCTCGAATTCAGCGGCATGCGCCGCGCTGGCAGTGTCGGTTTCTGACATGAACCAAGACAATCCTGTGTTGTGAAGTTAGGGCTCTATCCTAGCATTCAGGTGTCTTCAAGACACTCTTCGCGCGCTGCTCACACAATCACGCGGCATACGCCTGTTGATTTTCGGCGAGCAAGAGAACAATATGTTATAACATATCAATAAACTCTCAGGGACGAAGGTATGCTCTTCAAAAAATTTCTGGCCTTATCCATCGCCTCAGCGCTGACCAGCACACAGTCAATCGCGGCAGACAACCCCGGTTCACACCAACATGGCCATGCCGAAATACAACTTGCCATCGGCAACGGTCAGATTGAGATACTGCTCATGTCACCGGCTGGGAACATGTTGGGGTTCGAACACCATCCACGCACACCAGAGCAACATCAGATTGCAGAGCGCGTCAGCCATTGGCTGAGCGAGAATCCGCTGGTTAACACTCTGAAATCAACCTGTGAGATACAGGCCAGCACCATTCAGCATGAGGTTGCAGGCGGCCACGACCATGACAGGCACAGCCACGATGAGCAGGGTCAGCACGCCGACATCACTGTCACGCAGACTCTGAGCTGCATCGGGCTGGACAAGCCAGCATCACTGACAACGCCTGTCACCAAACGCTTTCCGGCTCTGGAACAACTCGACATTGCCTGGGCCGGCCCGAACGGGCAAGGTGCAACCCGCCTGGGGCGTGGGGAGAGCTCGTTCAAACTTGAGCGCTGAAGCTATTCCTCATAAGGTTCGACCGCTTTTGCTACCATGGAATATGAAGACGTACCGACCGCTGTTTCCGTTCGATCTATGACAAGCGTGCCCTTAACCCACACGGGATCGTACAGGGCATCGAGTTTGAACCCCCGCTTATACTTGATATGGATGATCTGGTTGGGCGGCGGAGGCGGCACATGAATGCAGGCACCGTAATAAGGCACCAGGAAAAACTCCAGAATGCGCATGTCTTTGGTTGTCTTCAGGGGCACCACAAATCCGGGGATTCGGCCTTCAATATCAGCCATCTCAGGAACAACCCTGCCGGTCATGATCTCATCTGGCAGCAAAGGTGGGCCGTCACCCTCATGCACCACGTCTGGCATATTTTCGAGCAGGGCCAGATCCTCGGCAGGCATCAGCTCCAGCCAGTCGATTTCGCGCGGTTCCGAGTAAGCTGACATGGGAAAGCTCAGCAAGAAAACCAATAGAGCCAGGAGCAGCGCCCCGGCAGGGCAACGTAAAGATTGGAACATTAGCAAAGCTCTCCGAAAAGCCAGATAGCCAGACACGCGTCGGCGAATGTAAGCCAGACATAATACACGGGGCAGACAACGATCAACATGAACAGACAATCAGAATCCGGGGCGCGTAGCTCCGAATATGTACCTGCGGCACTCGAAGTCAAAAATCTCACCTTTTGCTGGGACAGCCAGCACCCGCCGCTCGCGTTCCCGGACCTCAGCCTGCCCCGGGGAGAACATCTGTTCCTTCACGGCCCAAGCGGCACTGGCAAAAGCACCTTCCTGAGCCTATTGGCCGGAATGCTCGCGCCAGCGACGGGCTCAATCAGATTACTGGGCGCTGACATCCACAAGCTTGGCGCAGGTAAACGTGACCGCTTCCGGGCGGACCACATCGGTGTGATATTCCAGCAGTTCAATCTGGTGCCCTACCTCACAGCCGAGGCCAATGTGACACTGCCATGCAGGCTCTCGCAACGCCGAAAAACTACCACCGGCGAAGCTCCCACGCCGGCAGCTCAGAGATTGCTGACGGCCCTGGCCATTCCGCAAAGCCATTGGCAGCGGAAAGTCACCCAGCTCAGTATTGGCCAGCAACAGCGCATCGCTGCAGCACGAGCATTGATCGGAGCCCCGGAGATTATTCTGGCGGACGAGCCCACATCCGCACTGGACAGCGACAACCGCGACCGCTTCATCAACCTGCTGCTGACCATGGCAGAAGAGCGCAATACCTCCGTGCTGTTTGTCAGCCATGACCGTTCCCTGGCCAGGCACTTTCACCATCAACTCCAACTTGAGCAGGTGCCCGCATGAAGGCTCGCCTGGCACTTTCATTGGCAGGTGCAAGCCTTTGGCACCGGCGCAAAGTGTTGGCTCTGGTGTGCCTGACTCTCACCCTGAGCGTTACCTTGCTGCTCGGCATCCAGTATCTGCGCACAGAGGTGAAGCAATCCTTTACCAGCACCATCAGCGATACCGATCTGATCATCGGCGCCCGCAGCGGCCAGCTCAATTTGCTGCTGTATACGGTGTTCCATATTGGGGACGCCACCAACAATATCCGGTGGTCGACCTTTCAGGAGCTCGAACAAGACACGCGCATTGATTGGCTGATCCCCATTTCCCTGGGTGACAGTTACAAGGGTTTCCGGGTTGTAGGCACAAGCAAAGACTTCGGAGAGCACTTCCGGGTTGGTCGTGGGCAGCCCCTGAATCTGACTGACGGCCAATGGTTTGATGGAGTTTTCGATGTAGTTCTGGGCGCAGGTGTTGCCAGAACGCTAAACCACCGCATAGGCGATGAAATCATACTTTCTCATGGTGGCGGGCGCACCAGCTTCTCGAACCACAAGGATACGCCCTTCACGGTAACCGGCACTCTTGAAGCCACGGGCACGCCTGTGGACCAGGCTGTCTATATCAGCCTGCAGGGCATGGAGGCCATGCATGTAGGTTGGGAGTCGGGCGTTGCCATACCCGGTCGCACGTTGACGCCCGAGCAGGCAGAGGGCCGGGATTTTACACCCAGCGCTATCACCGCTGTTTTCGCCGGACTGGATCGCAAAATACTGACATTCCGCGTGCAACGTGAACTTAACCAGTACGCAGGAGAGCCCCTCTCTGCCATTTTGCCAGGTGTCGCGCTAAGCGAGCTTTGGCGCCTGATGAGCCAGTTCGAGCGGGCGCTGCTGGGCATTACCGGCTTTGTGGTAATTACCAGCCTGATCGGACTGGTCGCAGTGCTGCTCACGCTGCAAACCCAGCGAGCGCACGAAATAGCGATTCTGAGCGCTACGGGCGCGTCTCCCGGCCTGATCGCAAGCCTCTACCTTATCGAATGTCTGGGCCTTGCCGTCGTAGCCTGCGTGACGTCGCTTGGGTTGAGCGCTTTTGCGATTTCAATGCTTGGCCCCTGGCTGTTGACGAACTACGGGGTTCAGATACAGTTGCGCCCACTGAATATTGAAGAATGGGCTTTGTTGATATCCGTGCCCCTGGCCGCAGTACTGGTGGCTCTGGCGCCGGCACTCAGTGCCTGGCGACATAGCCGTTCCCAAGGTTTTGGGAGCCCCGGTGAAGCGTGATCCGGGTCTCACCCGAGAGCCAAATAACAGTAAGCAGCCATCTCATGACATGCCTGTAAATTGACCGCTATGGCGCGCGCACTTATAGTTAGTCGCAATAACTTCAACCTATGCTGGGCACGTCATGGAACAGTCCGAAGTACAAGCATTAGCGGACAAGCTGGACAAGCTGATCGAACACTGCCAAAAACTGGAGCAGAGCAACGCAAACTTCAGGCAGTTGCAGGATGACTGGAACCGGGAACGGTCCCAGCTTATGCACAAAAATGATCTTGCAAAAAACAAGATCGAAGCCATGATCGGCCGCCTTCGGGCGCTGGAGCATCATTAATGTCCAAGCAATCCACTACTGTTGAGGTAAAAATTCTCGATAAGGAGTACCTGGTCGCCTGCCCGGCAGAAGAACAGGAAGCCCTTATTCGCGCTGCCAGGCATCTGGACAGCAAAATGCGTGAAATACGCACCGGCGGCAAGGTGTTCGGAACTGAACGTATTGCCGTGATGGCGGCCCTGAACATGACCCACGAACTGCTTGAACGGGATACCATGTCAGATGCCACCAGCACTCTGCTCAAAGCCATGGACAACAAGCTGGAAAGCGCTCTCGGGGAACACTCAAACCATTGAACCTAGGGAGATTCCCCGATAGGTGTTGCAATCGGCCCCGGGTCTGGCCCTATAATGAATCTACTTCCTGGGCTGTTCGCTGGTCGGATTCGTCCTCGAGCCGATGCGCTTTACCCAGGTGGCTACTCTAGGGCATTGTGAGCACGTCCCCGCAAGGGGAAAGCCTAATATGTCACAGCGGCCACCGACCTTGAACTTTGGGTTCAAGGGCTACATCCGATAACGGCAGCCCGGGAAGCTTCATTTTGAGCCAGACTACCGACTCACACCCTTCTGAACCCGATTTACCCCTCTTGTCTCGCAACGAACTGCGCAAACAACTGCGTCAGCAGCGGCGTATGCTGTCGCCCCTGGAACAGGAACAAGCCTCGGCTTCCCTTGCTCTGAACCTGATCAAGAATCCGGACTTACACAGAGCCAGACACGTAGCTATCTACCTGCCCAACGATGGCGAGATTGACCCGCACCTCTATATGGCTATGGCTCGGCGCAAAGGTATTCACCTTTACCTGCCGGTGCTGCACCCGATTCATCCGGGCAAACTGGTTTTCAGCCCCTACTACGATGGCGTTGAATTGACAGCCAATCGCTTTGGCATTCCCGAACCCGCATTCAGCAGTGGACTCAGGCGACCCGCCTGGGCGCTGGACGCCGTGTTGTTCCCACTGGTTGGGTTTGATGAAAACGGTGGGCGGCTGGGAATGGGAGGCGGATTCTATGATCGAACTTTTGCGTTCAGCCGTCAGCGGCCAAGGCTGGCGCCGAAACTGATTGGCCTGGCGCACGATTTTCAGAAAGTGAAAAAACTGCCGGTAGAACCCTGGGATGTGCCGCTGCACAGCGTGGTGACAGACAGGCAGCTTTATCGGGTCAAATAGCTCAGGGGAAGCTTTAGCGGGCCAGCGGGGATTTGGTCATCTGTACGGAGTCTGCAGCAACAGAACTTTTCACCACGGCCGCGGAGGGCTTGTCTTCCGACGCCTGAAGCGAAGTAAACCCGGTGATAACAAGGCCGACAGCAAAAATCAGCACAATTGCCCGGATAATATCAGGCTTGCCACCCATGACGCGTATTCCTGTTCCAGATAAGGTTAATTCTGCGGGAAATCAGTTAGCTATTCTTGTTTCCAAGAATTTGACGAAAGACTAACACGCATCCTGACTTTTACAATTTTTGACAGATTAAAGTTCAGTAAGAAAGCTGGCGGGGCATTCAGAAAAATGGTCCGCAGGGGCCAACCCGGAAGCGAACTTCCGGGCAGACCGTATTTGCAGGCTAAGGCCGCTTACCGTTCCCAGCTCCAAGGAACAGTTGATAGGCTTCGTTGTCCGTCATGTTTTCATAACGGAAACCCACTTTTTCAAGCATCGCTTCAAAGTCTTTTACTTCGTCATCATCTACCTGTGCACCCAGCAGTACCCGACTGTATGCCGCACCGTGATTGCGGTAATGGAACATGGAAATATTCCAGCGCGTGCCCAGCGACATCAGGAATTTCAGCAGGGCTCCCGGGCGTTCCGGAAACTCAAACTGGAATACCTTCTCATTGGCAATCGTGAGCGCATGGCCGCCAACCATGTGGCGAATGTGCTGTTTGGCCATATCGCTGTCAGTCAGGTCGAGAACTGAGTAGCCGTTTTCACGAAGATCCTGCACCAGTTCGTCCCGACCCAAGCCACCGGCCTGCACCTGAACACCCACAAAAATGGTCGCCTGACCTGCATCGGCGTAACGATAGTTGAATTCGGTGATGCTGCGTTTATGCAAGCCGTTGATAAAGGTCTTGAAGGCCCCCGGCTTCTCGGGAATGGTCACCGCAAGAATAGCCTCACGCTTCTCGCCAATTTCCGTGCGTTCGGAAATGTAGCGCAGGCGATCGAAATTCATGTTGGCGCCACTGAGGGTGGCGATCAGGTTTTCATTCTCGATCTTTTCCCGCTCGATGTACTTCTTTATGCCAGCAACACCCAACGCACCGGCAGGCTCTGAGATCGAGCGTGTGTCTTCGAAGATATCCTTGATGGCGGCGCAAATTTCGTCGGTGGAGACGGTGATCACCTCATCCACGTGGTCCTTGCAAATCTCCCAGGGATATTTCCCGATCTGCTTTACCGCCACTCCGTCCGCAAAAATACCCACTTCGTCCAGAATCACGCGCTTGCCTGCTTTCATGGCCGCCTGCAGGCAATTGGAGTCGTCAGGCTCCACGCCGATCACCTTGATTTCGGGGCGCAGATACTTGATGTACGCAGCCATGCCGGCGATCAGGCCGCCACCGCCCACACAAATAAACACCGCGTGAATAGGCTTGCTGAACTGCCACAGCATCTCCATGGCAACGGTGCCCTGCCCGGCGATCACATCCGGATCGTCGTACGGTGGTATGTAGGTGTAGCCATGCTTCTCAACCAGCCCTTGGGCGTGAGCAGCGGCTTCATCAAAGGCATCACCCTTGAGCACAACCCGCGCGCCATGGTCCCGTACCGAGCGCACCTTGATCTCCGGCGTGGTCTGCGGCATAACAATAACAGCCTTGATTCCCAGCTCTTTAGCCGCCAGTGCCACACCCTGAGCATGGTTACCGGCAGAGGCACAGATAACCCCCTTGGATTTCTGCTCTTCTGACAACTGGACAATCCGGTTGTACGCGCCGCGAATCTTGAAGGAAAACACCGGCTGAAGGTCTTCCCGCTTGAGCATAATATTGTTGCCAAAGCGCTTGGACAGGCTGCGGGCTTCAGTGAGGGGTGTTTCAATGGCCACGTCATAGACGCGCGCATCGAGAATCTTCTTGATGTAGCGTTGCGGCATGTTGGTTCCGGTTGCTGATGGATGGTCGGGGAAAACGGACAGTGTAGAAAGTTTGCACCACAGCCGTCTATAAGCCCAGCGTCCTTAAGCGCTATAATGGCCCCGAACTCACAAGATTTTTACCCGGAGTGCCCGATGACCCAGGACGAACTCAAGAAAGCCGTTGCCAAAGCCGCCGTGGATTACATTGCCCCTCGTTTGGAGCGCGACACTGTTATCGGCGTTGGCACAGGAAGCACGGCCAACTTTTTTATCGACATGCTTGCCGATCTGAGAACCGAGTTCGACGGCGCTGTTGCCAGCTCTGAGGCGACGGCTGAGCGCCTGAAAAGCCACGGCATTCCGGTTTATGACTTAAACAGCGTTGGCGACCTGGAGTTCTACGTAGACGGTGCCGATGAAACCAACGAGCGCCTTGAACTGATCAAAGGTGGTGGTGGTGCGCTGACCCGCGAGAAAATTGTTGCGGAGGTCGCCAGGACCTTTATCTGCATAGCTGACGAGTCCAAAAAGGTGGACGTGCTGGGCGACTTTCCTTTACCGGTAGAGGTTATTCCCATGGCCAGGAGCCACGTTGGCCGTGAAATCGTCAAGTTGGGCGGCGACCCGGTATACCGGGACGGCTTCACGACCGACAACGGCAACATTATTCTGGATATATACAACATGGACATTTCCCGCCCGATTCAGGTTGAGGAACGATTGAACAGCATTGTGGGCGTGGTCACCAACGGGCTGTTCGCCCGCCGCCCGGCTGACCTGCTGTTGATCGGCACCAGCACCGGGGTTGAGAGCATTCCCCGAAACGGTACCTGATCCCGACGGCGCGACAAAAAGCTGGCATCTCAGGCCAGTTTTTTTGTCTCCACCTACACCCTGACCAAGCGCTTGCTTGGTATCCGAAATTGCGCGACACTACCTCGCATAAATTCTGAACAGGGTGGCTCATCGTGTCCGATTACTTCAACGATACTCATGAACAGGCACGTTTGAGTGCGCGCAAATTCATCACCACGCACGTTCTTCCCCATATCGATGAATGGGAAGAAGTCGGTGAATTTCCTCGTGAAATCTTCAGAAAGGCAGGTGACGCCGGGCTGCTCGCCGTCGGCTTTCCGGAAGCACTGGGAGGCGTGGGGGCCGGCGATGTGTTTTTGAAAGTTGCAGTTTCCGAAGAACTGATGCGCTCCACCTCCGGTGGTTTCGTTGCCAGTTTGGGCTCCCTGGATATTGGCCTGCCACCCGTTGCCAAGTGGGCAAAGAAAGAAGTGCGCGAACAGATCGTCCCCTCGGTACTCAGTGGTGAGAAAATTTCCGCACTGGCCATTACCGAACCCGGCGGCGGCTCTGATGTAGCCAGCCTGAAAACCCGTGCGGTGAAAGATGGCGATCACTATGTTGTGAACGGCAGCAAAACGTTTATTACCAGCGGTACCCGCGCGGATCACTACACGGTTGCCGTGCGCACTGGCGGCGAAGGCCACGGCGGCATCAGTTTGTTGTTGATCGACCGTGACACCCCGGGTTTCTCCACGGGCAAAAAGCTGCGGAAAATGGGCTGGTGGGCCAGCGATACGGCGGAACTCTTCTTTGAAGATTGCCGAGTGCCTGCTGATCGCCTGATCGGCGCGGAGAACGCAGGCTTTATCGCCATTATGAGCAACTTCCTGTCGGAACGCCTGATGCTGTCAGTAATGGCGTACATGACGGCCCAGATTGCCTACGAAGCCGCAATGGAATACGCCAAGCAGCGAAAAGCGTTCGGGCGCAACGTTGCAGGCTTCCAGGTAACCCGCCATAAGCTTGTGGATATGGCGACTCAAATCGATGTAGCCCGCGAGTATACCTACCGCTGCGCGGCCCTCATGCAGGCAGACAAGAACCCCATCACGCAAGTGGCCATGGCCAAGAACTTTTCAGTAGAAGTGTGTGAGAAAGTGACTCGCGAGGCAGTACAGATCTTCGGCGGCATGGGCTATATGCGGGAATCGGTAGTTGAGCGCCTGTACCGGGATGCGAAAATTCTTTCTATTGGCGGTGGTACCACTGAAATCATGAAAGAGCTGATTGCCAAGCAGATCCGACTGTAGGCTGCACAAAAAGCCAAACCCGCAGACGAAGGTTTAGTTTCGAATGATTGTAGAGTCCCGTATAATTGCGCTCACTTTTCAAGCACAGTTAAACGAACCTCACATATCAGGAAGGATCGCACATGCAATTCGACAACATCCCCGCAGGCAAAAACCCGCCTGAAGATATTTACGTTGCCATCGAGATTCCGGCTAACAGTTCTCCGGTCAAGTACGAACTGGACAAGGACATGGGCGCTTTGCTGGTAGATCGATTCATGGCTACTCCCATGTTTTATCCTGCAAACTACGGGTTTATTCCCCACACTCTGGCTGATGACGGCGACCCACTGGACGTTCTGGTTGTTACGCCTTACCCGCTTCAGGCCGGTTCAGTGATTCGCTGCCGCCCGGTAGGCGTCCTGAACATGGAAGACGAAGCCGGTGGTGACGCCAAGCTGGTCGCAGTGCCCCATAGCAAGCTGACCAACGCCTATCAGGATGTGAAGGAAGTCGAAGATCTGCCAACGCTGCTGCGCGACCAGATCCAACACTTCTTTGAAAACTATAAAACTCTTGAGCCAGGCAAGTGGGTCAAGGTGCAGGGCTGGGACAATGCGGACGCTGCCAGGAAAGCTATCGTCGAGTCGATCAACGCCTACAAAGGCTGAGCCGATCGGCACCAAATAAAAAACCGGGCCCTCTCATAGCGGCCCGGTTTTTTTATGCCTGCACAGGAACCTTTAGCCCCTGGACAGCAGGTCCCTCATGTCACTGATCGCCGCATTGGCGCGAGACAGGTAGGCCGCCATTGTCAGTGAATGGTTCGCCAGAACACCAAACCCGCTTCCGTTCAGAATAACCGGGCTCCACATTTCACCTTGGGCACCTTCAAGCTCAATGATCACCTGTTTGACGCTGGAAATAGCATTCTTGTCCTGAAGCACCTTGCGGAAATCCACTTCGATTGCACGGAAGATGTGCAGCAAGGCCCAGGAGCTGCCCCTGGCTTCGTAAAACACATCGTCAATTTTGGTCCAGTCGGTTTTTATATCCCCGCCACCTGTTTCTTCATTCAGAGGGTTGTCTGAATCAACATTCGCGACGGCTTCTGATACTGATGCTTTGCCAACGCTTTCACCGAGAGTGCGCGAAAGGCTGCCCAAGCGGGTCTCCAGATCACCCAGCCAGTTGCCAAGGTTATCGGCTCTTGCATAGAACTGCGCATTGGCCTGCTCCGGGCTGGAAAGCCGATTGAGGTAGCGCTTCAGCGCGGTAATGCCCCGGCGGTACTCGGCCTCTGTCGATGGAATGGCCCAGCTTGCGCTGTCAAAATGAAATTGCGGCTCGGCAATGATCAGATCCGGATCTTCCGCCGACTGGCTCTGGGAACGGCTGATGTCCTTGCGCATGGCGCGGGACAGATCTCGCAACTGAACCAGTACACCGTATTCCCAGTTGGGCATGTTATCCAGCCAAAGGCCCGGCGGGAATATATCGTTGGTGATGTACCCGCCCGGCTTGTCCAGAAGGGTTTCGGCTATGCGGATCATCGTAACAGTCGTGGCAAAACCGGTTATGGGCTCTCTCTGCATCTCATTGGCGACGGCACGGGTGTGTTCGCGTACAGAGAAGGATTCCGGCTCACTGCTCCAGTACATTCCCACCACTACCGCCACTATGAGATAGACCAGCAGAACAACCGCTAAAAATTTGCCAATCACGCCGTTGTTGCCAGCGTAATCCTGAGCATCATCTTTCTTGTCTCTGAAATACTGTCTGATTTTGCCTGGCATATTACGTTGAGCCCCTTGTCTGTTTATTGGCTGTGCAAACGGTCTAAACCGATCCTAACCTATGGTGCCCTCTATATACACCGCAGAAGTGACAAACAGTTACACAGTGCAACCTTCGCCGACAACTCAAAACACTATAGACTCCGGAAACATATTAAGGTTGGGAAAATCGTCCATACCGCAAAGGACGGCCCATAAAGAAAAGAGACAGGCCGGAGCACAATGAACGACGCAAGCCAGAAAGAAAAACTCAGGCAACATTTTGCACGCCGCGTAACAACCCAGGCGCGGGTTGTGCTGGACACCTGGCAAAAAATTCACACGAATAAGGGTTCCTTTACCGCCCACCGCGAAGAGCTAAAGTCTGCCTCCGACAAGCTTGTGCGCTACGCGCAGCGGTTTGAGATGGCAGGTCATGCCGAAGCTGGCAACACCGTTCTCGGGATCCTCCGCGACTGGCCTGCCGATACAGCTCTGGACGATGCAACCGAGCGGCAGCTTCAGGATGCCATTGACGCGCTTGCACGCAGCACCTTGCGGCGAACGGATCAACGCAACACCGAAGCCCCTCACCAGTTCCGGCGCACACCGGTTTACATCGCGCTAGCAAACGCCGAGATGGCAATCAGATTAATTCGCCAGCTCGAGTTTTTCGGCTTCCGTGCATCAGCTTTCGATTCTGCCGAGGAACTGACCGAGGCCTGCGCGCTCCATAAACCCGAAACCATTTTGATGGACGTGAATTTTGGTGGCAGGCCGAATGCGGGCATCGCCACGATTGAACATTTGCAGGAGCGGCACGACACGCCCATCCCGATTATTTTCATGAGCGACGAAGACGGCACCATTCAGACCCGCCTGCGGGCCTCCCGCTGTGGCGGTGAAGAGTTTTTCTACCCGGCGGTTGATCCGGGCCAGCTTATCGAGAAAATCGAAACCTATACCCACGGCAACGCCGTTGAACCCTATCGGGTACTGGTTCTGGACGACTCCAGGGCACAGGCAAAGTTCATGGAAACTGTTTTGAAGCGCGCGGGAATGACCGCACACATCATTACCGACCCCATGGAAATCGTTGATGCGCTGGACATGTTCTCCCCGGAAATCATCATTCTCGACATGTACATGCCTGGCTGCACCGGCATGGAGATTGCCCGGGTAATCCGTCAGCAGGACCGGCTTCACAGCGTGCCCATTATTTACCTCTCAGCCGAAGACGACGTTACCAAGCAGTTGCACGCCATGAGCCTGGGCGGCGATGACTTTCTGACCAAACCCATTGATCCCAAGCACCTTATCGCAACGCTCCATAACCGCGGCCGGCGCGCGCGCTCCCTGCTCGCCCTGATGATCCGTGACAGCCTCACCGGCCTTTACAACCACACCCACACGCTGCATCTACTGGATCAGGAAATCGGTCGTGCACGACAGAAGAACCAGCCACTGTGCTTTGCGATGATCGATATCGACTATTTCAAACGGGTAAACGATACCTTCGGCCACCCCATTGGCGACCGGGTTCTTCGAAGTCTCTCGATGTTCCTCAAGCAGCGCCTGCGTAAAACCGACCATATCGGCCGGTATGGCGGTGAGGAGTTCGCGATTATCCTCCCCGACACACGTCCAAGCGATGCCCGCAATGTTCTCAACGAAATCCGCGAACGCTTTTCGGAACTCCAACAACCTGCAGGTGACAGGGAATTCAACGTGACCTTCAGTTGCGGTATAGCCGCCTGGAATAATGAATCGTCCCAGACGCTGTGCGAGCGCGCCGACCGCGCTCTCTACGCCTCCAAAGAACATAACCGCAACTGCGTCACGCTTGCCGATAATTGAAAGACGAAGTAACGGGTCGGGTGGCCGTGACAGGTCGCCCGTATGAAACCATCGTCGTATAGAAGTCCTCCCTACCGTTCACGACAATGATTGCTATCATTAGATAGGTTCCGGTTCGGCTTTCACGTTCTTTTTTGTGCGATCCGGGGCCATGAAGGATCATTGTCAAAAAATGTTGATCTGAAGAATAAAAGCACACACCATTGGTGGAACATGCCGTTAAATTCGGCGATCCTGTTAATAAAGAGACAAAGGCAAACACATCCATGTCGACAATTCTCGTGCTCCATGGTCCAAACCTGAACATGCTCGGAACCCGCGAGCCTGAGGTTTATGGCCACGAGACTCTGGCAGACATCGATGACCGGTTGCGGAATAAGGCAGCAGATCAAGGGCACCACTTGTTGCATCTTCAATCCAACGCTGAATACGAACTGATCGAGCGGATTCACGAGGCGCGGGCAGAAGGTGTGGATTTCATCATTATCAATCCTGCTGCCTTCACCCACACCAGCATTGCCTTGCGGGATGCCATACTGGCTTCAGGAATTCCATTTATAGAAGTGCATCTTTCAAACGTGCATGCGCGAGAAACATTCCGCCATCACTCCTATTTTTCCGATATCGCCGAAGGCGTTATCTGTGGACTGGGCAGCCAGGGGTACGACCTCGCGCTTCAGGCCGCCATGCAACGAACTCACCGATAGACCTGACAACACGGGACTGGATTGACTATGGATATTCGCAAAATCAAGAAACTGATCGAACTGCTCGAGGAGTCTGACGTCGAAGAGCTTGAGATTCACGAGGGCGATGATTCTGTTCGCATCTCGCGTCGTCGTGAACAGGTTTCCGGCGGCCAGTACATCAGCCACTATGCACCACCGCAGCCCCAGTATGCTCCGGCACCGGAAACCCCGGGACCAGTTCAGGAAGACAGCTCGCAGCAGACAGTTCACAGCGGGCACGCGCTGCGTTCTCCCATGGTTGGGACTTTCTACCGGGCGCCTTCTCCCACAGCCGATTCTTTTGCAGAAATCGGCCAACAGGTTAAAGCCGGCGATGTTGTCTGCATCGTAGAGGCCATGAAAATGATGAACCAGATTGAGGCCGACAAGAGCGGTACGGTCACAGAAATTCTGGTTGATAACGGTCAACCTGTAGAGTTTGACCAGCCGCTGTTAATCATTTCCTGAACCCGGTGATAGCTACTCATGGCCATGTTAGAAAAAGTTCTGATCGCAAACCGGGGTGAAATAGCCCTCCGGATCTTGCGTGCCTGTAAAGAGCTCGGCATCAAAACCGTAGCGGTTCATTCACAGGTTGACCGTGATCTGATGCACGTGCGTCTGGCCGATGAATCCGTCTGTATCGGCCCCAACAGCCCTTTGGAAAGCTACCTCAACATTCCAGCCATTATCAGCGCGGCTGAAGTGACGGATTCAGTAGGCATCCACCCGGGCTACGGCTTTCTTGCCGAGAATGCCGACTTCGCTGAACAGGTCGAAAAAAGCGGCTTCCGCTTCATCGGTCCCCGAGCCGAAACCATTCGCCTGATGGGCAACAAGGTTTCGGCCATTAACGCGATGATTCGCGCCGGAGTTCCCACTGTCCCGGGCTCAGACGGTCCGCTGACAGAGGATGACGAGCGCACCCTGCAAGTTGCTCGCCGAATTGGCTATCCGGTTATGATCAAGGCGGCCTCCGGCGGCGGCGGTCGTGGCATGCAGGTGGTTCATTCCGAAGCTGCGCTGCTCAAGGCCGTCCAGATTACCCAGACCGAGGCCCGGAATGCCTTTGGCGACCCCACGGTTTATCTGGAAAAGTTTCTGGAAACCCCACGCCACGTGGAAGTTCAGATTCTGGCGGACATGCACGGCAACTGCATCCACCTGGGTGACCGTGACTGCTCCATGCAGCGTCGCAATCAGAAGGTGATAGAAGAAGCGCCCGCTCCGAACATCAATGCGGAATCCCGCGAGCGCACACTCAAGGCCTGCGTGGATGCCTGTAAGGAAATCGGCTATGTCGGCGCTGGCACCTTTGAGTTCCTGTATCAGGATGGCGAGTTCTTCTTCATTGAAATGAACACACGCGTGCAGGTGGAGCACCCGGTCTCCGAAATGGTTACCGGTGTTGATATTGTTCGCGAACAATTGCGCATTGCAAGCGGCCTGCCGCTTCAGTACAAGCAGGAAGATATACACATCAGCGGTCACGCTATGGAATGCCGCATCAACGCGGAAGACCCCGATACCTTTGTGCCCAGCCCCGGCAAAGTGAAGCACTTCCATGCCCCTGGCGGTTATGGCGTGCGGGTGGATTCACACCTCTACAGCGGTTATACGGTTCCGCCGTATTACGACTCACTGATTGCCAAGCTGATTACCTGGGGCGACGATCGACAGATAGCACGGAGGCGAATGAAGAACGCCCTTGATGAGCTTTTGATCGAAGGAATTAAAACCAATCAGCCTTTGCATCGGAAACTGGTGCGCGATGGCGGCTTTAAAACGGTAGACTTCACCATTCACTACCTTGAGAAGCTGATGCGGGACTAATCTCCTGCATCACATTGCAGGAAGAACTATGCCCTGGATACAACTTCAGATCCCGGCTGATCCCGATACTGCGGATCAGCTTGAGGATCTGCTAATGGAGATGGGCGCTGACGCCGTCTCCATGGAAGACGCTGCAGATCAGCCACTCTATGAACCCGATCACGGCACCACCCCCTTGTGGAGCCAGACCACTGTTACCGGTCTCTTTCAGTCGGACCGGGATATTGACCAACTGTGCACGGACGTGCGCGACGCCTGGCACCAGCAAACCCAGCAATCCCTCGCCGACATTGACGTGACTCTGGTCGAAGACAAGGACTGGGAAAGAGCCTGCATGGACGACTTTCATCCATTGCAGTTCGGCAAGCGCCTGTGGATCGTGCCCAGCTGGCGTGAAGCGCCCGATCCTGATGCCGCCAACCTTATGCTCGACCCCGGCCTCGCCTTCGGGACGGGAACGCATCCGACCACGGCCCTCTGCCTCGAATGGCTGGACGGGCAGGATGTAACAGGCAAGCAGGTTACCGATTACGGCTGCGGCTCGGGAATATTGGGCCTGGCGGCACTGCTTCTGGGTGCCAACCACGTTGTTGGCGTAGACACCGACCACCAGGCACTGGAAGCGAGCCGGGAAAACGCCAACCGTAACGGCGTAGACGAAGCCAGGCTGGATCTTTATCTTCCCGAAGCCGAGCCCAAAACCAAATCCGATGTCATGCTGGCAAACATTCTGGCGCAGCCCCTGATCGGCCTCGCACCGCACTTGGCAGAACTGACAAAGCCAGGGGGTGATCTGGTGCTTTCAGGCATACTGTCGAACCAGGCACGCGAGGTGATGGCCGCCTATGAACCCTGGTTTATTATGGATGAGCCGGAACAGCGTGAAGAGTGGATACGCCTCACAGGACGACGTAACGACAGATGACGAAGGCTGTTTTAACAACTAAACTCCCAGACTCGTAGTTCAGTCGCTTTCAGGAACGAAGCATGCCCCAGAGTAGCCTGCAGACCCAGTGCCCCAAATGTCGTACCCGGTTCCGGGTTACCGATGAGCAACTTGGCATTGCCAAGGGCAAAGTGCGCTGTGGACACTGTATGGATGTCTTTAATGCGGTCGAGCACCAGGTGGCAAGCGCCGCAGCCAAGACGCCAGGAGCAAGCTCTGAGACCAGCAACCGTGCGCCAGCAGAGGCTTCCCCGCGAGCCCCATCAGACCAGCCTTCGCCCGAGCGCTCCGCCACTGGCTTCGCAAGCGATATAACAGACGAAAACTTCATCTTCGCTGACAACCCGGAGGAAGACGCCGAAGAGGGCCGTTATGCCGGCACCAGACTGACGTTTTCCGATGATGAGTTGAGTGATAGCTTTCGTGGCTTTGACGACCGGAATTCGTCTGCACGGGATCATACAGATGACGACGATCTCGCCGAAAACGTTGATGAAAGCTGGGCCGAAGCGATTCTTCAGGAAGACACCACACCTGCCCAACCCATACCGAAAGCAGACACAGAGAAGCCGCAGACAACACCCGAGCCAGAGCCCAAACCGGAACCACCGCTGAAACAAAAGTCTTTCGCTGAGCCTGCAGGCTCCGGCGCTGCCAGCGGCGGCGAACCGACCAACGAGCAGCCCGGGGAAGAAGCATCAGACTTTTATATTAACGAACGGCCCGATCCTGCATTTGATTCCTTTGCCAACGAACATGGCGGTGCATCAGACTACGAGAGCACGCAACAGGATGAGCCCTTCACAGCAAGTGGGCAGTTTGGCGACCTCAGGCATGACCCTGTATCGATAGGTGGCAACAATAAAAGCTTGCTGCGCACAGTGGTCTGGTCAGTGATTGTGCTTGGCCTTGTGGGAGTTCTGATTGCACAAATAACCTGGTTCCAGTTTGATCGGCTATCTGCGGTACCGGAGCTCCGCCCGTTTTATGAAAAGGGCTGCGAGCTGGCTGGCTGTGAACTGAAGCCTTTGATCAACGTTGGCGCCATCCAGAGCCGCAAACTGGTCGTACGTACCGACCCGGAAAACCGCAGCCAACTGATTGTCGATGCAGTCATTGTCAACCAGGCGGACTTTCAGCAACCCTTCCCGGCCATTGCCCTGACCTTCTCCAACCTGAATGGCGACGTGGTTGCTCAAAGCGTTTTCACACCTGCGGAATACCTTGCGGGCGAGGGCGAAGAGCTCGATATCATGCCGGTGCAAACACCGGTTCGTATTGCGATAAGTATTCGCGACCCTGGCCGGGATGCCGTCAATTACAACATCAGCTTCCGGCCCTACGCGCCTTGAGACTGTTTGGCGATGATGACCTGGCGGACACGCCAGTCGCCACCTAGTAGAGCAAAAGTCAACCAGAAAGAGCGAAAAATAATCAGTTTTTTCGCCTCACTGCCCCTTCAATCACAGCCCCCCCGGCGGTATCATTAGCGCCCTTCGGAACTGGCATCGGTTATTTATTAAACAACCGCCCCACTCCGGCTTATGCTCAATCTGCTGTGATACGGATTCAGACCATGTTGCCAATGGCAAAAATCGGGCCGTACACCCTGCCCAATCCGCTGATTGTTGCACCCATGGCGGGTGTAACAGACCGCCCCTTCCGGCTGCTTTGCCGCAGAATGGGCGCAGGCTTGGCAGTGTCTGAAATGGTTATCGCTGACAGTAAGCTCTGGCATACACGCAAATCCAGAACCCGTATGGATCATAGCGGTGAGCCAGAGCCCAGATCCGTGCAGATTGCCGGCGGTGACCCGGAAATGCTGGCCAACGCGGCCCGCCTGAACGCAGAGTCTGGAGCCCAGATTATCGACATCAATATGGGCTGTCCGGCCAAAAAGGTGTGCAACAAAGCAGCCGGCTCAGCGCTGATGAAAGATGAGAATCTGGTGCGGAAAATACTGGAAGCAGTGGTTAATGCCGTTGATATTCCGGTCACTCTGAAAATGCGAACCGGCTGGGATCAAGACAATCGCAACGCACTGGCGATTGCGCGTATGGCAGAAGATAGCGGTATCCAGGCGCTGGCGATTCACGGCCGCACCCGGGCCGACAAGTACAACGGCGATGCCGAGTACGACACCATTGCTGAGGTAAAATCCAGCATAAGCATTCCGGTGTTCGCCAACGGTGATATTACATCACCCGAAAAGGCCCGTCGGGTTCTGGAGCATACCGGAGCCGATGGCCTGCTCATCGGCCGAGCGGCGCAGGGAAGCCCATGGATTTTCCGGGAAATACTGCATTTCCTTGAAACCGGTCAGCACCTGCCAGCGCCCCCACTGAGCGAAGTAGAACAGATTTTAAGTGAACACCTTGACGCCCTGCACAGCTTCTACGGAGAGCTTATGGGCGTGCGCATTGCCAGGAAACACGTGGGCTGGTATCTGCAGTCCCACGACCCCGGCAAACAGTTCCGCAATCGCTTCAATACATTCGACGAAGCGTTAGAGCAGAAAGACAGTATCCGACAGTATTTTTCAGGTTTACGAAATGGAGAGGAATTCGCAGCATGACCGCTGAGACTTTGGCAAACAACACCCTGAACGCCCCGGCCAACGATGATATTAACCAACTGCAAACGGTGAACAGCAGCGGCAACACCGTTACCCTGCGCGATAACGTTGAAGTGGCCCTGAAAAACTACTTCACTCAGCTTGACGGTGCGCCCGTTACCGAAGTGTACCAACTGGTGCTTTCCGAGGTAGAAGCACCGCTGCTGGAGCAGGTAATGAAGTACACCCGCAACAACCAGACCAAGGCATCCACCATGCTCGGCCTGAACCGCGGAACCCTGCGCAAGAAGCTGAAGCAGTACGGCCTGCTATAATCGAAGCACCCTGACTTGATGAGGGCCTCCCGGACACCCTTCGCGAGGCCCTCGTTCGTTCACCCCAAGTGAAGAATGTGACCCCATGGCAAACCAGGCTAATACCTCCGTTCGTCGCGCACTGATCAGCGTCAGTGATAAATCCGGCATCGTCGAGTTCGGGCGCGCCCTCACCGGCCGCGGTATCGAACTGCTCTCCACCGGGGGCACCTTTCGCCTCCTGCAACAACACAGCGTTCCTGTTACCGAAGTCTCTGACTACACGGGCTTTCCGGAGATGATGGACGGCCGGGTAAAAACCCTGCATCCGAAAATACACGGCGGCATTCTGGGTCGCCGGGGCACAGACGACGCAATCATGGGCGAGCACGGCATCAACCCGATTGATATGGTTGTAGTGAACCTGTACCCATTCGAATCCACAGTTGCCAATCCGGACTGCGATCTTGCCACCGCTATTGAAAACATCGACATCGGTGGCCCGACCATGGTTCGTGCAGCGGCGAAGAACCACGCCGACGTCGCCATCGTGGTCAACGCTTCAGATTACGACCGCGTTCTGAAGGAGCTGAATGATAACGATGGCCAGCTGAGCCACAGCACCCGCTTTGATCTGGCGGTAAAAGCCTTTGAGCATACCGCAGGCTACGACGGCGCCATCGCCAACTACCTGGGTGGCCGCACCGCCGATAATGACAACGCCGATTTCCCGCGTACGTTCAACAGTCAGTATGTGAAAGTTCAGGGCATGCGTTACGGTGAAAACCCACACCAGCGCGCAGCATTCTATGCCGAACGCAACCCGAAGGAAGCCAGTATTGCCACGGCAAAGCAGCTTCAGGGCAAAGAGCTGTCCTACAACAACGTAGCGGATACTGACGCCGCCCTGGAGTGCGTGAAGCCGTTTGCAGACCCGGCCTGCGTGATCGTCAAACACGCCAACCCCTGTGGCGTGGCAATTGGTGCGGATATCCTCCAGGCCTATGACCTGGCTTTTGCCACCGATCCCACCTCGGCCTTTGGCGGCATCATTGCCTTCAACCGGGAGCTGGACGCAGAAACCGCCAAGGCAATCATTGAGCGCCAGTTTGTGGAAGTCATTATTGCGCCAACCATCGCGCCTGAAGCGATAGCGCTGGTTGCCACCAAAAAGAATGTACGCTTGCTGGCCTGTGGAGACCTCGGCGGTGAACGCGCCCAAACCATGGACTTCAAGCGCGTAACCGGCGGCCTTCTGGTTCAGGATCGCGACCTGGGCATGGTCGCCATGGCCGACGTAAAAGTCGTGACCAACCGCCAACCAACCGAGCAGGAGCTGAACGACCTGCTGTTCGCCTGGGAAGTGGCTAAATACGTGAAGTCCAACGCCATCGTTTATGCCCGGGCGGGGCGTACCATCGGTGTTGGCGCAGGTCAGATGAGCCGCGTTTACAGCGCCCGCATTGCCGGTATTAAAGCCGCCGATGAAAACCTGGAAGTGAAGGGTTCGGTTATGGCGTCAGATGCCTTCTTCCCGTTCCGGGATGGCATTGATGCAGCCGCCGAGGCCGGAATCACAGCCGTTATACAGCCGGGCGGCTCCATGCGTGATCAGGAAGTGATCGACGCCGCCAACGAGCACGGCATTGCCATGGTATTCACCGGTATGCGCCATTTCCGGCACTGATACGACACTTTGTAAACGTATAGGGTAGCGAGATATGAACATTCTGGTAATCGGCAGCGGTGGGCGCGAGCACGCACTGGCCTGGAAGGCGGCACAGTCTCCGGAGGCAGATACAGTTTTCGTAGCACCAGGCAACGCCGGAACCGCCCGCGAGCCGGGCGTTAAGAACATCAGTATTGACGTGCTGGATCTTGAAGGCCTGGCCAAATTTGCCACTGAGAACAACGTCGGCCTTACCATCGTTGGCCCCGAAGCACCTTTGGTGGCGGGCATAGTGGATCTCTTTGAAGAACGTGGCCTGCGCGTATTCGGCCCTAGCGCCGGCGCGGCGCAACTGGAAGGCTCCAAGGCGTTCACCAAGGATTTCCTTGCCCGCCAGAATATTCCTTCTGCTGCCTACGGCAATTTCACTGACGTAGACGAAGCCTTGGCTTACGTTCGCAAACAGGGTGCGCCCATTGTCGTCAAGGCAGACGGCCTGGCCGCAGGCAAGGGCGTGATCGTAGCCATGACTCTGGAAGAGGCCGAGAATGCCGTCCGCGACATGCTGGCAGGCAACGCTTTTGGCGACGCCGGCAGCCGTGTTGTTGTTGAAGAGTTCCTCGACGGAGAAGAAGCCAGCTTTATTGTGATGGTGGATGGTGAGCATGTGCTTCCCATGGCCACCTCTCAAGATCATAAGCGCGTAGGCGATGGTGATACTGGCCCGAACACCGGCGGCATGGGGGCCTACTCTCCTGCCCCTGTGGTAACCGCTGATGTACACGAGCGCATCATGAATGAAGTCATTTACCCGACGGTTCGTGGCATGGCAGCCGAAGGCCATCCCTACAAGGGGTTCCTGTATGCAGGCCTGATGATTGACACCTCTGGAGCACCCAGGGTTATCGAGTTCAACTGCCGCTTTGGCGACCCGGAAACCCAGCCCATCCTGCTGCGTATGAAGTCCGACATAGTTGAGCTCTGCCAGGCCGCCATCGACGCCAATCTGGACCAGTGCAGTTCCGACTGGGACGAGCGCGCCGCGGTAGGTATTGTTCTGGCAGCGGGGGGCTATCCCGGCAGCTATAACAAAGGCGACGCCATTTCCGGCCTGCCGGAAACCGACATTGAGGGCGAGAAGGCATTCCACGCGGGAACCACCCTTAACGGCAACCAGGTAGTCACCAGTGGCGGTCGGGTACTCTGTGCAACCGCACTGGGCAACACCGTGACTGAAGCCCAGCAACGGGCTTATAAGCTCGCTGAAAAAATACGCTGGGATGGCGCATTTTACCGCAACGACATTGCGTATCGTGCCATCGCACGGGAAAAATCGTAGCGACGCTCTGCAAGCTAAAGCCCGGCCAATGACCGGGCTTTTTTATAGGGTAAGGTGAGTGCATTCACCCAATGGGTGTAAAAAACAAACAGCCAGGAACCGCCCAAATGCTGCAGAAATTCCCCTTCACCGCCGCTTTTCTACTTGTATGCATGCTGCTTGTAAGCGCGTGCTCACGCCATGCCATATACGAAACCGCCATTAACCTTGAGCGCTCCGCTGCCGGGCTTGAAGCTGCCCAAATTACGGTGGGCGAACTGGACATCGCCTACCTGCGGAACTCAGAAGCCAACAATGGAGACACGATTGTTCTGGTTCATGGGTTTGGAGCCAACAAGGATAACTGGACTCGTATCGCGCGGGAGCTCACCGATGATTTCAACGTGTATGCCATAGACCTCCCGGGCCACGGCGAGAGCAGCAAACCACTGGACCTGGGTTACAGGCTGGAGGAGCAGGTTGGCCATCTTGATCGCATTCTCGAGGCACTGGGCATAAACGGCATGCATATGATGGGCAACTCCATGGGCGGCGGCATTACCGCACTCTACGCTGCCACCTACCCCAACAAGATCAAAACGGCTGTTCTGTTCGATCCTGCGGGCATTCTCGATTATGAAAACGAGATGGTCGATATGGTCCTCGCTGGTGACAACCCCCTGATTCCCAGCAAACCTGGTGACTTCAAGCGTTTGATGGACTTTGCAATGGAAGAGCAGCCCTTCGTTCCCTGGCCGATCTTGAGTGTTATGGAAGAAAAAGCCATCGCCAATCAGAAGGTGAACAAAGTGATCTTTGCCGCCATAAAGGAAGTCGGCTTCACATCGGATTTCCGCAACACCATCAAGCGCACCCAAGTCCCCGTCCTCATCGTCTGGGGTAAAGAGGACCGCATACTTGACTACCGCAACGGAGAAGCCTTTCTGGAGGCAATTCCCGGAGCCCGACTGGAGATCCTGGAAGGGATTGGCCACGCACCGATGATTGAGGCGCCGGAAGAATCGGCCCATCTGTTCCTTGAGTTTGCCAAAACCCACAGATCAAAAGCCGGGTAAGGAGAACTTGAACGAAGTTCTGTTGTTATCGACTTCAACGGTCAGATAAAACAAGGTAGCCTTGAAAGGAATGTGACCCGCTACCCCTGAAAGAATCTCTCATGCCTGAAGCTATCTGGATTTCTTTGGCGTTTGCCCTTGGCTTGGTGATCAAGACCATTGGTTTGCCGCCGTTAATCGGTTACCTGGGCGCGGGTTTCGTTCTCAGCGCTATTGCGGCCAACCCATCCATTCCTATCTATCCTGAACCTACAGCGGCACTCGCCCACATCGCGCACCTGGGTGTTCTGCTCATGCTTTTTACTGTAGGCCTGAAGCTCAAACTGAGATCGATTATCAGCCCGGAAGTGATCGGCGGCAGTCTGTTACACTTTGGCATCACCTGCATGGTGTTTACGCCCGGTCTTTACCTGCTATTGGATATCACCTGGTACGTGGCCTTCATGCTGGCCGTTGCCCTGTCGTTCTCATCTACCGTGCTGGCCGCAAAGGTGCTGGAAAACAAGCGCGAGCTCAGAGCCTTCCACGGTCGGGTATCCATCGGCATCCTGATCATTCAGGACCTGATTGCACTGCTTGTCATGAGTCTGGCAGCCGGCCAGACGCCTTCGCAGTGGGCACTGATCGTATTCGGTCTGCCACTGCTACGGCCACTGTTGTACAAGCTGCTGGATGCCAGTGGCCATGACGAATTGCTGGTTCTGCTGGGCATGTTGCTGGCACTGGTTATTGGCGGCATGGGTTTTGAAGCGGTCGGGCTCAGTTCGGAACTCGGCGCCCTGATCTTCGGCGCCATTCTTGCTAACCACCCCCGCAGTCAGGAGTTGGCAAAATCTCTGTGGAGCGTGAAGGAAATCTTTCTGGTTGGCTTTTTTTTGCAGATTGGCATAGGTGGCCTGCCCGATACCAATGCCATCATCTTTGCCGTAGTAGCTGCGCTGGTACTGCCCCTCAAGGGGATTCTGTTCTTCTTCCTGATGTTGCTGTTCCGCCTGCGCGCCCGCAGCGGTTTTCTCACCTCGCTGGCGCTCACCAACTACAGTGAGTTCGGACTGATTGTAGCCAGCATTGCGCTGCCCGAATGGCTGGTGCCTCTGGCGATTACGGTCGCGCTATCCTTTCTGGTTTCCGCTCCGCTAAACCGGGTCGCACACCCACTATATGAACGCTTGAGCCACCGTCTTGTACGCTTCGAAAGTCACAGACGGCACCCCGATGAGCTACCCGTTTCCCTTGGCGATACCCGCGTTCTGGTGATGGGAATGGGGCGAACCGGCACGGCGGCATATGATTGGTTGCAAACCTCAGAAGCAAGACTGATGGCACTGGATTCTGACTTGCCAAAGGTTGCACGGCACCAGGCCCTGGGGCGCAACGTTGTCTATGCTGATGCCGAAGACAACACCTTCTGGGAAGCGCTCCACATGCCATCCGTGGAAGCAGTTATTCTTGCCATGAGTGATATAGAAGCGAAACTGATCGCAGCAAGAATGCTGCGAAAACTGGGTTTTACCGGCTACATTGTCGCCCACACCATGTACGCCGATGAAGCCGAGCGCATTCGTGAAGCGGGCGCCGACGATGCTTACCTGACCATGAGCGAAACCGGCGTGGCTCTGGCTAGCCACCTTCTCGACGAGATTCCGGCAATACCGGAACTGGCGTCTGAAAAAGCCAGCTGAACTCAGCTACCGGTCAAAGCGCAAGTTCGGAACCCGGTGTAAACGTCATTTCTTTGGGGCAGATAAGCCTGCCGATAAGTGCCACGGATCAGACTGGACGAGGTCGCGCAGCTGCCTCCGCGGCTGACCTTGTGATCACCGAACTGAAGCGTGGACATGAACGGATACATGTCTATGCAAAAGCCATCGTAGGGGAAAAACTGACTGCTGGTCCATTCCCATACCGTGCCGATCATCTGCCGGCAACCGAAAGGGCTATCGCCCGCCGGGTAATCAGAAACCGGGTTCTGGGCCATTCCGTTGGCGTTCATATCGGCGTGATTGGGCTCTGGCGACTGATTACCCCATGGATACCTCTGAAGTGGATCACCCTTGCGGTTAGCAAGCGCCGCAACCTCCCATTCCTGCTCGGTAGGTAGCCGCCGCCCCGCCCAGTAACTATAGGCTTCGGCCTCCCAGTAGCTGACGTGGGTTACCGGTGCATCCGGATTCAATGGCTGCCATTGGTCGAATAGTTTTTCCTGCCACTGACCATCGTGCCTGCGCCAATATAACGGGTGCCGCGGCGCCATCATTCTGGGCTCCACTTCCCCGTGAACCAACGCTACGTCAGTTTCTGTTCTGAGCCATTTCTGGCCTCCAAAAGACCACAGCTCGGGTTTTTGATAACCACCGCTCTCCACAAAGGCCATAAACTCCTGATTGCTGACCAGACACCGGGAAATCGCAAATTCATCCAGGCTCACTTCGTGCCGGGGCTTTTCATTGTCGAATGCAAAGTCGGCAGTCGCATACTGCGACGAGTCGCCTGGCATGCCAATCAGCCAGTGACCCGCGGGCACAACCGCATCCTGTTTCAGGAGATCGTTTGAAGAACCGGCGGCGGGGCGCGGGAAATTTGCCCCGGGGGGTGGAGCATAACCGACAGTCTGACGGCACCACACCAGCGATTCTATGTGCATGTTCTGATGAAATATGGCGTAGCGACAAAGGTAGAGTTCGCGATCGCTCAGTGGCCTTCGCTCAATGCGCTCCGCCATCTTGTCGTAGACATGATCGAAGTAGGCCAGAGTACTTTCAAGGCCGGGAAACAGATCACGGCGCCAGCGATCCTTGTGATCGATGTGAAACGAATCCCAGAGATCGTCCATAGCGGGGTCGAAGCTATCATCACCATCAAGAAGGTTGAAAACGAACACTTCATAGAAAAAAGCCGCATGCCCCATTTCCCAAAGCGGCGGATTGACGCCCGGGTGATAAGGAACATCCAGCTGCTGGTTATCCAGCGATGTGATGAACTCACGTGTTCGTCGCCGCGTCAAAGCAAGCTCCGCCAACAATTCAGCTTTCTGCATCGGCTTCGCCTCCATCACGATTCCTCACGTTTGGTTCATTCATATTTTATCAGGTCCAGACCAGCATGATCACAGGCACAGCAACAACCGTAACGATTGCGCTCAGGGGTAAGCCCAAGCGCCAATAATCACTAAATTCATAACCCCCAGGCTCCATAACAAGGGCGTTGGATTGATGACCAATGGGCGTCATAAAAGCGCAGGAGGCGCCAACCGCAACCGCCATCAATACTGCATCAGAGGGCATCTGCAGTTCACTGGCCAGGCTCAGGGCAATAGGCGCGACCACAATGGCCGCGGCTGCGTTATTTACTACGTTGGATAACAGCGCTGTGCCCACCAGTATCATCACAAGCACCGAAGCAACTGACAGGTTCTCACCCAGCACCAACATCTGAGAGGCTATCAGAGCTGCGCCTCCAGTGGTTTCCATGGCCTGGCCAACCGGTATCATGGCCGCCAGCAAAACGATCACCGACCAGTCAATTGCCTTGTAGGCCTCCGCCGCCGACATGAGGTTCACGAGTACCATGGCAACCGCCCCGGCCACCAGAGCAACGGGGGCTGAGAGCAGGCCTGTCACAATAACCGCAATACTGGCCAGAAAGATGCCGGTTGCCATCGCAGTGTTTCGGGTAGAGCCCAGTCGCAACCCTCGCTCAGCCAGCGGCAGACAGCCAAGCTCTGCCAGGGTGCCGCTGAGGGAGTCTTCAAAGCCCTGAACCAGCAATATATCACCGGCATTGAACCTTATATCGCCAAGGCGTCGCTTTAGCCGGTAACCCAGCCGTGCCACGGCAACAATGTTGAGCTGGTTTCGCTCCCGCAACTTCAGCCGGTTAGCGGTCTGTCCTACCAAAGAAGACTCTGGAGCAATAACCGCTTCCACCAGGAACAGCTCGCCTTTTGCTATACGGGCTGAAGCATCGTCGTTGTCTTTGCCATCGCTCTCACTGGCGCCGTTAATGCTGTCTTCTTCGCTTGTTTCATTTTCGTTTGTTTCTTCATCTTCAGCTGCCTGATGGGCCAGCTCAAGCTTCGTTTTATCGAGAAACACCTGCAAGCTGGAAGTATCGGCTTCAACCAGCAGCAAATCCCCCTCACGCAGAATTTGATAGGTGGAAGGAACAGCCTGTAACTTCTCGTCGCGAATCAGTGCCAGGACAACAATATCTGCTTCGTCTCCCGCGATAGCCAGTAGGTTGTGCAAGGTGGCGCCTGCATGGACTGAATCCTTTGGCAGGCGAAGTTCCGTCAGATATTCGCCAACACTGAACAGCTTCGCATCGGCCGAATTCTGTTCACGGCGGGGCGTTAAACGCCAACCGACCAGCGTAATGAAAACTATTCCAGCGAGCGTAATGGCTACGCCGACCGGCGCAAAATCGAACAACCCAAAGGTGCCGCCTTCACGATAGGAGGCAATGATGATATTCGGTGGCGTGCCTATAAGCGTCATGGTGCCGCCAAGCAAAGACCCGAACGCCAAGGGCATCAACAGCATTGAAGGCGAGCGCCCCGCTTCCCGCGACATCCAGATTGCGACCGGCATCAGCAACGCCAGCGCACCCACGTTGTTGATAAAGGCGGAGCAAAGAGCCACCACGCTGGTCAGCGTGAGCACCTGAAGCGTAGGCCGGTGACCAATCTTCCCGAGCAGGCGCGCAATATTGTCCACCACGCCACCATTCACCAGCCCCTGACTGATTACCAGAACAGCAGCCACGGTAATCACGGCGGGATGACCAAAGCCGGCAAACAGTTCTTCCGTTGGCACCAGCCCGGTAATGGCGACCGCCAGCAAGGCGAGCATGGCTACCACATCAAACCGCACGCGGTTCCATACAAACATGGCAAGGGTGATTCCGAGCACCGCAAATACAATGCCTTGCTCGATACTCAAGGGCAGCCTCCTGTTCTTTAATCAGGTAACAGAATATAGCAAAGCCAAGACAAAGTAGTGCAAGTGCGCGCTCTCAGGTCAATACAACAGGCACCCTGAAAACGTCAGCCTTCTATACAGTTTTGTGTCGCGAAAAATACATGCAATTCGCAGGTAACTGTATAACCGTATCTATATGCCGTCTGGTACAGATCCTGCACACAGAATAGCAAACCAAAATGATACTCTTGGCTGTATAGAGCAGCCATGGTGGGCCAAACAGGGCAGTGGCCGGGCTCTTCGCAGTACCGGTTAAGCAACGTAATCCTGAGCGGCTGGCAGTCCCATTTCCGAGGCACAACTCCTGTGGAGGTTTGCCATGATGGAAAAGCGACCGCTTGTTTGGTTGTCAGCGGCAAATAGCAACAACAGCATACGAAAGGAACTGGAAGCAAACTGGAATCTGATCGATTTCAATCTTGATGAGCCGGTACCCCTTTTTACTCACGTTCCGGATGAGGCCCGAGTTGGCGTACTGGAACTCCCAAACCTCTCACAAGACAGCACGCCCTGGCCGGACAGCTGGCTCGAAATGCTTGATCTGAGCTACTGGGTCGCTATCGCGCCCCAGCAACCTCTCAGCGGAACGCGCGCTGCAAGACTCATCGTGCGCTACTGTTCCGATTTTCATACATTGCCTGTGGACTATAAGCGCCTCAGTACAGTGCTCGGGCACTTGTGGGGTATGGCGACGATTCTGGAGCCTGCCGGCAGCCTTGTTAACGATGATTACCAGAATCTCGCTTTATTGGGGGACTCTCAGCCCATCCAACATGTTCGCAATTTGCTCCGTCGTTTTTCGAAAACCCTGGAACCGGTGTTAATTTCCGGTGAGAGCAGCACCGGGAAGGAGGCGGCTGCCCGCTTTCTTCATTCGCACTCGGCCCGCGGAGCAGGCCCCCTGGTTATCATTAACTGCGCAGCCTTGCCCATCACACTCACCCAGAGCGAGCTGTTCGGGTATGAAAGAGGAGCCTTCACCAGCGCTCTGAGTTCGCGCCAGGGACGGCTTGAACAGGCTAATGGCGGCTCGGTAGTATTCTCCGGCATCAATGAACTTCAACTCGAACAACAGTCCGCACTCCTGCGGTTTCTTCAAGAAAGCCTGGTTGAGCGAGTGGGCGGTAACGCCCAGATACCGGTTGACTGCAGAGTTATTACAACCACGAGCGAGCCCTTGGCGGACCTTATTGACCTCGGGCGATTTCGAAGTGATGTTTACTTCCGGCTTGGTAGTCTTGAAGTAAAGCTCCCTACTTTAAAAGACCGGCGAGAGGATATACCGATCCTTGCCCGCTCACTGCTGGAAGCAACGTGTCAGGGAGCAGAGCCAAAACAGCTTAGCAGAGGGGCTAATCAGAGCCTGCTAAACCACTCTTGGCCCGGCAACCTCCAGGAATTACAGAACCGCCTGCGACAGGGGTGGTTGCTAAGCGACCGGCCTGTTATCGAAGCGTCAGATCTCGGGCTCTCCCTGCCCGTCCCAGGTTCTGATGCAGCCGCTAATCTCAGCCTCAAAGAGTTTCGGGCCCGGGCCGACAGGCAGGCGCTGCGGTGCAGCCTCAGGCTGGCAAACCACAACATGTCTGAGGCTGCCAGACTCCTCAACATATCGAGGGTGTCACTGTACCGACTTATGGAGAAGTACGACCCACGTCCGCATAACCGACCTACGCGACAACGGCCTCACCGAAAGGGGGAATTAACATGAACATCCAAGCTCGACTCCTACTCACCCTATGCGTTAGCCTGGCTCCCGTAACGAGCATCGCAAAACCTGAAAACAATGAGGAGGGCCTCGCATCCGCCCAAGCAGAGGAATATAAAGAGCAAGCCTCGGATATTGCCTCCATTACCTCCGACCGGGGCATTGTCACCCAACCCGGTCGATTCACCATTGAACCCTCATTTTCTCACGCCCACAGTAACGCAACGCAGGTCGCGGTGGAGGGCTACACCGTGATTCCTGCGCTGCTGATAGGGTTGATAAATATTTCAGAAGTCCAGAGGGATATTTTTGTCGGGGCCCTGTCTCTTAAATACGGTTTTACCAGTAGATTTGAAGCCGCTTTGCGGGTGCCTTACCTGAGCATCCAGGAGGACCTTCGGGAACGACAGGCATTTGAAGGAACCCCGGTAGATACACTGCGAGAGTCTTCAGGAGAAGGCCTGGGCGACGTGGAGCTGTCCGTACGCTACCAACTCAATGACGGCCTGGAGGGCTGGCCTTATGTCATTGGCTCCTTACGGGTAAAAGCGCCGACTGGGGACAGCCCATACGACGTCGATCAACAGGTTATTAACGATAGCCAGGGCAACCCTATCGGAATTGAGCTTGAAGAACGACCAACAGGCTCAGGATTCTGGTCCTTCGAGCCGGGTGTGTCATTCATCTACCCGTCGGACCCTGCAGTTCTCTATGGCAACCTCAGCTATGTTTTTACTTTGAAGGACGAAAAGGGCTTTGAGAACGGTAATACGGTTGATCCGGGCGATGTAATCAGGTTCGGTTTTGGTATGGGTTTCGCCTTTAATGAACGGACGTCTTTCAGCCTCGGCTATGATCACTCGGTTATCCGAAAGACCACTTTCGAACGCGACATAGACCTGTTCAGCGCTAACTTTGATAGCATCCAGATCGGCTCATTGGCATTCGGGCTCTCTCAGCGGCTAACACGCAGCACAACGCTGAGCCTTACCGTCAATGTCGGGGTAACAGAGAATGCTCCGAACACTGAGATCACCCTGAAACTGCCGATCAGTCTCTAGGACCTTGCGGGCGTTTACACTCAGATGATCAATGCCCAAGAAACTGGAGGATGGGGGCCCGCAGGTTATCGGGCATACGATAGCCTGCCCCCAGATTGTTCAGTTCAATATTCAGTTGTCGCGCATTCTGGATAACGGAGCTATTCAGGTCATTCTGGATCAGCGTCATCCACCCGCCATCGTTTGCGGTGGCTGAGACAAGTGCCTGCCCGTTCTGCCCGGAGTTGATGATACCAAGCACAGTCTCCACCTTATGAGGCATAGCCTTACCGCTGACCAACTGATTCAGGTTCGGGATGGTCAGGCGATTGATCGCCAGGGTTTCGCCGTTCACCGAAACCACTTGCTCAAGCCCGATCGAAATCTCCAGATTGTCCAGACTGAAACCGCCCCTGTGTGTGGCAAGCTCATCGTCGCTCAGAGCCGGAGCTGAAAATATTCCATCGGCCAATGCGGGCATTCCCGCAATTCCTAGAGCAACGACCAGTCCTGTAATTGCACATCGCGGAAGGCTAACCATGGCGTTACCACTCCCTTGTTGATGGCCAATATGGCAGCGTATGACCGAGTGATGGTCCTTCCTGTCCTTTGAAAAGCGGTGCCCGGACAATCTGCGGCCAGTTTCCATCGGTAAGGAACTTGCTACGCCCCTGCGGTATATCGCTGCGAATAACAAAGGCTGCGCCATTCCAGTAGTCTTCAAACTCCACTCTGGAATAGGCTTTCAGTCCGCGAGCGGGGTCGCCAACAAACACCTCATTCTCACTGATCCCCTTGATGACAACAAAGTGTCGGAAACCGTTCAGATTCAAAAGCACAATGACCGGCAGGCGAACCTTGTCCCGCAATCCCGTCAGCGGCATGCGGAAACCATCAGCCTGATACCCTTCAGATTCCAGAAACCGTTTCATATCCAGCATGGAGAAGCCTTCCCGGCGAACCTTTTCCGGATCTGCCAAAGAGAACATTCCGGAGAAAACTTCCTGCTCCGTGACCTCGTGATCGTAATGGTAGGTCAGTAGCGATGCGATCGCGGCAGAACCACAGCTGAAGTCGTACTGCTGCTGCATAACCGAGCTGAAACGCTGTTCCTTGAAACTGCGAACCTCCACCTGAAGCCCGCCACTCAGTCCCGGCAACATGACGGTACCCGCAAACGCAGTGGACCAGAGCATTGCAACGCCCGCTATTGATATAACAAGCCTTCGCTTCACCATGGCCCACCTCCTGTCAGCGATTGATAAGAATGTTTACCTGAGTGCTGTCCTGAATCACCACCTGGTTACCGGTGTTCTGGATGACCGTGGCAATACCACTCATATTCCCGAATGCCTGGTCTGAGATCATGTTGTTGCCGGTCATTGAAGGACCCGACAACGTATTTCCTGTAACCACCGCGCTCTGTTGATTGTCATTGAGCTGCACCTGGACAGGAACCCCCTGGCGACCGCTGGATTGCTCCAGCTGATCCGCAGTCATCGGGGGCTGGTTCATCCATTCTTCGGCGGCCGTTGTTGCAGCTGGCCCCATGACAGCGAATAAACAGGCGACCCTCAGGATCCTTCTGATGACGTTAGTCATGACACGCCTCCCGGCAGGAACCGGGCCACACCCTGAGGTGCGGCCCGCCTTGCTCACTGGGTGCCGCCACCACCTGCGGACAGGTTGGACATAACACTCACGTTGGCCTGGGTAACACTACCCACGCCGGCGTTCTGGGCAAAGGCGCCAACACCCGTGAAGTTGGCAGAACCTCCGGAGATCTCGTTGGAAGCACTGACATTGGTGTAGGAATAGTCACCGTTGGCATCGCCATAGGTCACAGTGCTTCCACTGACAGTGCCATCAAGATCAGCATCGTTCATGAACACCTCCAGCGAGACATTCAGCTCTGTAACACTGTTGTCAGAGGCGTCACTGCTGTCGCTGTTGTAGGAGTCCGTGGCGTTGGTGGAGTTATCTGAACTGTCGCTGTTACCACTGTCAGCGATCTTGAACGAATCGGTTACAGCGGTGCTGTTGTCAGAGTTATCGGAGTTGTCCGAATTATCCGAGTTGTCTGAATTATCCGAGTTATCAGAGTTGTCGGAGTTGTCAGAGTTGTCCGAGTTGTCCGGATTGCCACTGTCGGCAATTTTGAACGCATCGTTCACATTTGTGCTGTTGTCTGAATTGTCCGAGTTGTCGGAGTTGTCGCTGTTATCGGAATTGTCAGAGTTGTCGGAGTTATCCGAGTTGTCAGACATATCGTTCCCACTGTCAGCAATCTTGAACGAATCGGCAACGTCCGTGCTGTTGTCCGAGCTGTCGGAATTATCCGAGTTGTCGGAGTTGTCGGAAGCGTCGGAATTATCCGAGTTGTTTGAAGCATCCGTATTGCCGCTGTCGGCAATCTTGAACGAATCAGCGACATCCGTGCTGTTGTCTGAGTTGTCCGAGTTATCAGAGCCATCCGAGTTATCGGAGCTATCGGTGTACGTGGAGTTGTCGTTCCCTGAATCGGTATTGCCCGACTGATCGTTGTTGGCAGTTGAGGTATTATCCGCATTGGTATTCGGATCCCCGTCTCCCCCCTGATCCGCAAAGGCGAAACCGGAAACACCCAGACTCATTGCAATGGCAGCTGCTAGCAATCCCTTCCTGGTTTTCATGATGTCGTTTCCTTTTAGGTTATTGGCTTTTAAGGGATCCGACCCAACCCGCTAGCCTTCGGGTAAGCCAAGGTCCAGACCCGCAAGACAAACGCTGCCATTCTCGTGCCAGAATAAGGCAGCAAAGTCTAAGCTTATATTTTTAATGAACTTTTAGTGTTTTACTGAAGGCAAACCAGCATTTGCGGAGGCAGGAACTGTTTCAGGGATGAAACAGTGCGGATGCAGAGAAAGTAGAGAATCGAAGGTTTGTGCCGCAGTTTCAGACACATACATAAATCCGGCAGTGTAAAAAACAAAAACCCCGCAAACTGACTCCAGCTGCGGGGCTTTGTGCTCCCGGAACAAGTCCGGGAGCGGGAGCATTATCAGCCGTTCGATTAACCGAACTGATTCATGGTGTTGTCTGAACCGCCGGCCTTCAGCGCAGCATCACCTGCGAAGAATTCCTTGTGGTCGTCACCAATGTTGGAGCCAGCCATATCCTGGTGCTTAACAGTAGCAATTCCCTGGCGGATTTCTTCACGCTGTACGCCTTTAACGTATGCCAGCATTCCTTCTTCGCCGAAGTAGCCTTTGGCCAGGTTGTCGGTAGACAGGGCCGCAGTGTGGTAAGTCGGCAGAGTGATCAGGTGGTGGAACACGCCGGCTTCACGGGCAGCATCACGCTGGAAATTGGCTGTCCACTCGTCGGCCAGCTTGCCCAGCTCGGTGCTGTCGTATTCTTGGCTCATCAGCTTGGCGCGGTCGTAGGCAGAAACGTCCTTGCCTTCTTCCTGCATTGCGTCGAATACCTGCTGACGGAAGTTCAGTGTCCAGTTAAAGGACGGGCTGTTGTTGTAAACCAGCTTGGCATCGGGAACGACTTCCTTGATGCGGTTTACCATGGCAGCGATCTGGCCAACGTGCGGCTTCTCGGTCTCAATCCACAGCATGTCAGCGCCGTTCTGCAGGCTGGTGATACAGTCCAGAACAACACGGTCTTCACCAGAACCTTCTTTGAACTGGAACAGGCCAGATGCCAGACGCTTGGGCTTAACCAGCTTGCCGTCCTGCTTGATCACAACGTCGCCGTTGTTGATATCCGCAGCGTTTTCGATCACGTCGCCGTCGATAAAGCTGTTGTACTGGTCACCCAGGTCACCTGGCTCATCAGTTACAGCGATTTGCTTGGTCAGGCCAGCTCCCAGCGAGTCCGTACGGGCAACGATAACACCGTCGTCAACACCCAGCTCAAGGAACGCCAGACGTACAGCATTGATCTTGGACAGGAAGTCTGCGTGAGGAACGGTTACTTTACCGTCCTGGTGGCCACACTGCTTCTCGTCAGACACTTGGTTCTCGATCTGGATGCAGCAAGCACCAGCTTCGATCATCTGCTTGGCCAGCAGGTAGGTGGCTTCGTCGTTACCGAAACCGGCATCGATGTCGGCGATGATCGGTACAACGTGAGTTTCGTGGTTGTCGATCTGCTTGATCAGTTCTGCTGCTTTGGCATCGTCGCCAGCTTTTTCAGCGGCTTCGAGATCGCGGAACAGGTGGTTCAGTTCCCATGCATCAGCCTGACGCAGGAACGTGTACAGCTCTTCGATCAGACCCGAAACGGCTGTCTTCTCGTGCATGGACTGGTCAGGCAGCGGACCGAATTCCGAACGCAGAGCAGCAACCATCCAGCCAGACAGGTACAGGTAACGACGCTTGGTGGAACCGAAGTGCTTCTTGATGGCAATCATCTTCTGCTGGCCGATAAAGCCGTGCCAGCAACCCAGGGACTGCGTGTACTGCGACGAGTCATTGTCGTAGTTCGCCATGTCTTCACGCATGATTTTTGCAGTGTACTTGGCGACATCCAGACCGGTCTTGAATTTGTTCTGGGCGCGCATACGTGCAGCGTGCTTGGGATTGATAGCGTTCCAGGTCGGGTTTTGCTTCAGGATGGAAGCAATGGTATCGACGTCTTTTGCGTAAGGCATGATCTCGATCCTTAGTGTGTTGATGAAGTGCATTAATGACAGAGGCCCGGGCGCACTGCCAGGCTGCTTGACCGTATTGTCACGTACTCTAATTGCTCAGGATTTATAATTGAAATTTATATAATCTATTTTCAGCATTTCCCTTATGAATAGTGGTCGGCAACCATTTTGCGGCGACTGAACAGCTTTACCCGAGCGGTGTCTCAGGACTGACACAACACCACCAGCCGGTCTCCGGCCTGCAACTCCAGGTATTCTCTGCGCGGAGGATTCATCAACAGATGCCTGCCACGAGCGTCGGCAGAAGCCCGGAAAACCCCAAGTGCCACTTCGCCTTCTTGAGCCAACACCTTTTCCAGTAGGTGAAAGTCCGTGCTCGCCGGTAGCGAATAGTCGTCAGGATCGCGAAACTGGATCTCAGCGCCGCCAACGGTAAACAGCTCGTCCAGTACCGCTCTGAGTTCCCGGCGCAACGCCACTTGAGCAAGTATATGACTGAGGATCATGGGGCTGATGAGCATTTCGCTCTGGTGGCCATAGAGCAGGTGGCGGTTGTCCGGATCGCTCAGCTCCATAATCAGCTGCGGGCGACCCGGCGCCTCAGCCAGTATGTCTTCAAGTTGCAGGTAGCCAACCATTGTCCGTGCATCGGCCTCTTCTCCAGAGGCCAACCGGTCGCTACTTAGCAGTATAATGGTGTCGTAACCGGCGGGGTTGATCCGGCGCAATTCATCCTCAACCATGTAATCAGCTTCGATATGACTGTAGCCGTTGAGAAGTTTCCCGGCCGCATAGCGGCTAAGCGCATTCTCTCGTTCGGATACTGACACAACGGAAACAATATCCAGCACAGGCTGCCCGGGGCCATAACTTGCTACCTCAGCCATCAGGCTGGGCACCCTGCGATTCCAACCAAGCAATAGAATGCGATGGCCTGCAAGACCTTCTCCGCGCACAGAGCGTTTCGCTTCTCTACGATTTATCTTGGGTAGTGCCTGGGCTTTTGGATCCGCGTCCGTTTCGGAATAATCACGAGCCATCATAACAACCCGATCCTCCGCCTCTATAAGGGTCTCAGAGGGTGCCGCCAAACGAATATCCCAACTCTGTCCGTTGCTGCGAAGCAAGCCAAGAACGATCACGCTCGGGCGCTCGGCAGCGAGCTCTCCAAGGGAAAGGCCCGCTACCGATTCTCCACCACGAACGTAAATCTCATTACCTTCGCCCGCCGTGAGCAACTCGTTGTAGATTTCAGACAATCCCGGATGCAGCACGTTTTGCACCATCAGGCGGCTGATAGTGGCATTGCCTGCGACCACCTCAATAGGCCCGGGGTAGGCTCGCTCAACCACCGGAAGCTTACGGACATCCTGAATCTCTGCGACCACAAAAGGCAGTGGCGCTTGGTACTGCCTTGCCTGGGCCGCAATCGACAGCAGGGCTTTAACGGTTTCTACATCAGAGGTTATCAAGCTTCCTGCTTCGTAAACCGCACTGGGCACTATCACTGCAGCAGCATCAAGGCAGGCGACCCGATGCAAGGCATCCGGTTGAATGGCAGAGCCAGAGCGCAGGATAATCTGCCGGGCGCGGTGCCCAATACCAGGTTCATTGCGCAGCTCATGGACCTGTTCCGCAGAGGCTTCTTCCGACAACACCACCAGGTTTAATCTCTGAGTGTCGTGTTTTTCCAGAAACCGTCGCATACGGCCAGATGAGCCCAGCAGTTCGGCAAGCAGCGGCAACGTCTGGCTGGTCCAACCCAGCACAACCACGTGTTTTTTCAGGGTAACGGGCGTCAGCCCACGCTCAAGTTCTGCCATTTTGGCAATCAGCCAGCGGGTAAGAATGGCCACCAGGGTACCCATGAACACCACATAACCGCTGATGGTCAGCAGCGTTGAGACAAAGCGCTGCCAGGTGCCCACGTCATCACCCAGATAGCCGGGGTCCGTGAGGCGCAGAAACGCCCACCAGACAGCAGATCCGGGGTCATCAAAATCGCCGCCCTGAGGCACCACCAGCAGTCCACCGATGAGTGAAATCAGGCCGATAAAAACACCCACCACCACCAACTGGAAGCCGGCACCTTTTACCAGCTGTCGCTCAACAACAAACTTCACTCGGTCGACTACACGAAAAGGCAGCATCGCGGGTTTTTTCATCAGTTTGCTCCGGTGGGCGTTGAGGGCATGGTGTACTGCCGAGCCATGGATGGCAAAGGCAATGCCAGAGCTTCCTGCAGTGACGGCGAAAACTGCAGCACGCCTTCAATCGGCCCAAGGCCGCCGCGCGCCAGCGTACGCTGAGGTTGGGACTGCAGGTCTGCAATAACAATACGGGTGCCGTCTCTCCTGCAGGTAGCGATCAGTTTGTTAAGCGACGACAGGCCGCCAGCATCAAGCACGGTAACGCCATCCATATACAGAATGAACCCGTCAACGTTCCGGGACAGCGCCGCAAGCTCACCAAAAATCCGGTCGGCGGCCGCAAAAAACAACGGGCCATTGATTTTGAACACGCGCCAGCCCGCCGGCAGGTTTTCTTCGCTTACCCGTTTGCCGGTGGTGATATCGGTTACCTTGGTCATCTCCGCCATTTCGCGCATGAACAGCACGGCGGCCAACAGAATGCCGGTGGTGATGGCGATAACCATATCCAGGGCGACCGTCAGCGAGAAGCAGGTCAGAAAGACCCACACATCGCTGCGCGGCGCGGTCTTCAACAAGCGCACGGCCTTGGGCGCTTCGCTCATATTCCAGGCTACCATGATCAGCAGAGATGCCATGGCTGGCATGGGCAGGTAGGCCAGCACGCCGGCCAGTGATACCAAGGCCAACAGAACCACTACGGCATGAATCATGGCTGCAACTGGCGATTCCGCACCGGCACGGTAGTTTGCGGCAGACCGGGCTATGGCGGCCGTGGCGGTAATGCCCCCGAAAAACGGCACCACAATATTGCCGATTCCTTGCCCCATCAGTTCGCTGTTGGCGCTATGGCGTTTCCCGGTCATGCCGTCAAGCACTACGGCGCAAAGCAGAGATTCGATAGCGCCAAGCATGGCGATGGCGAAAGCCGCCGGTAAGAGTTCGCGCACCATGTTCCAGGAAAGCCCGATGGCCTCGCCACTGGCATTTGCCTGCTCCCAAGGCCAGGCAAACTCGGGGAGGAACGGCGGAATGCCTGCGCCCGTGCCACCGCCCGGCAGTAGATAGCTGAACCTCGACCCTATGGTATCCACCGCAGCGCCATTCGCGTTCAGCCACATCGCCAGCAAGCTTCCAATCACAACCGCCGGAAGGTGAGGTGGTATTGGCGTTTTCAGGCGCGGCCAGGTCAGCATGACCGCAAGCGTAACCACAGCAACCAGCGCGCTCATTGTATCCAGCGCGGGAAAGCTCTGTGCCAGCACCGTCAACTTGTCCCAGTAGTGCTCCGGCATCGTCTCAACAGGCAAACCAAAAAAATCTTTTACCTGCAGAGTTGCGATCACCACCGCAATACCGCCGGTAAACCCGAGGGTGACCGATTCTGGAATATATTCGATAAAGCGTCCCAGCCGCATGAGCGCCATGATAATCAGCAGAACACCAGACATCAGAGTCGCCAGCAACAGACCTCCGAGGCCATAGGTCTGGGCAATGGGGTAAAGAATAACGACAAAGGCTGCCGTGGGCCCGGAGACACTGAAGCGACTCCCCCCGGTCAGAGCGATAATAAAGCCAGCAATAAACGCCGTGTACAGGCCGTACTGGGGCGCCACACCGCTTGCAATCGCCAGGGCCATAGCCAGCGGTATTGCAATAATACCCACCGTAACGCCCGCCATGAGATCCCGCAGAAAGCGGCGGCTGTTGTAGGGCTGGTCAATGCAGGCTTCACGGAAAGCGTGGGCAATCCGCAACGAGAAAAGGTGGGCGCGATGGGACATAATGGCCTCGTGTCTGGGAATACTTACAAGTAGCGAGGCCGTATATCATATATAATTTTGCCATGAAAAAGTTGTCCATTGCCGTGCTTGCGTTATTAATCAGCAACCTTTCCGGGTGTGCGACCATGATCCATGCCAGCGACAGCAACTCCGAGGCCAGACCACAAACTCTGTATGAAACGCACCTGATTGACGCCGAAAATAGCAAAGTGCTGAGCGTCGATTCGCTTGTTCAACGCATTGCTTCGGCCGATGTGGTTGTGATTGGTGAATATCACGGCCACCAGGCTGCGCATCTGCTGCAATCGCAGATCCAGTTTGCGCTCTACCGCCAGCAACCGCTGCAAGTTCTGTCCATGGAGCAGTTTACCTTCGACAATCAACACGCCATTGATGCCTACCTGAACAGTAAAACCGGCGAAACAGAAATGATTGAAGACAGCAGCGCCTGGGACAACTACCGCGCTTCCTATCGACCGCTTGTGGAATTTGCTCGCCAGCACGGCCTGCCGGTGATAGCAGCCAACGCGCCCGCAGCCATCGTGCGATGCGTGGGTCGAACAGGCCCGGGTTATCTGGCAAGGCTGCCTGCTGCTGACCGGGCGCAGTTGCCGGACAATGCGTTTATGGACACTCCGGCCTACCGTGAAAAGTTCACTGCCACTATTTCCAACAGCCACGGCGCGGCGGATGACGCCATGCGCGAGCGCATGAACAACACCTATAAAGCTCAACTGCTGCGGGACAACACCATGGCAAATCGAATACTCGCTGCCCGCGGCGCGCATCCCGGCCACCAGATCGTCCACACCACGGGTACTTTTCATAGTGAAGGGCACCTCGGTACAGTTGCCATGCTCAGACAACGGGCGCCGGAGGTTTCAGTTACGGTTATTTCACCGGTAGTGTGGCCAGCGGATGAAGAAAATGTGCCGTTTTATGAGAACCGCAACAAAGGCGACTTTCTCTACTTCATCCAGCCTCTGCCGGAGGAGTTCCTTGATGAAGAACGCGAACACAAGGCGATGTCCGCAAGATTCCGACGCCCCACTGAAGATACCTGCCAGGGAGATTCTCCATGAAAGTCATTGTTGCCCTTATTCTGGGTTTCAGCGCCATTATTTCAGCCTCACTAATCAGTGACGGCCTGACCGATCTGCGCACCGGTGATCGCTACGTAACTGTGAAAGGTGTGGCGGAGCGGGAAGTGAGTGCCGACCTGGCCCTCTGGCCGATTCGCTTTGTAGCCACCGGAGCCAGCCTTGGCGAGGCTCAGGAAAAAGCACGCAGCAGCCGCAATGCCATCATGGCGTTCCTGAAACTGCAGGCTATCAGCGACAGCGCAGTGGAACTGCAGCGTCTGGATGTTACCGACACCCGTGCCAATCCCTATCAGGACAACAACAGCGAGCAGAAATTCATCATCAGCCAGACCTTGATGGTGCGCAGCGATGATATTGAAAAAATCCGTCAGGCCGCACAAGCCGTAAGCGAACTGGTTGATTCCGGCGTGGTGCTGTCTTCTGACTATGGCCCGAGTGGCCCGACCTATCTGTTTAACGGGCTAAACGACATCAAACCCGCCATGATCGCCGAGGCCACCGCTTCCGCACGCGAAGCCGCCAGCCAGTTTGCCGAGGATGCCAAAACCGGGCTGGGCGATCTGCGCCGGGCCAATCAGGGAGTGTTCCAGATACTTGCAAGGGATCAGGCCCCGGGGATTTCCGAGCAACAACATCCTGTGAAGACGGTTCGAGTGGTTTCTACCGTTGAGTATTATTTACGGTAATAGTCCTTGAGGTAACAACCTTGAAAGAGCAGTCGCTTATTGGGTCTGCACCATCTCGTCGGTTACCTGATACTCCCCCACCAGCCAGCGCAGTATTTCGCTGGCTGCCGGGTGGTCATAGGCATCGTAGGTACGCATCAGGCTTTGCCGTTTTTCCTCGTTGATGCGCCCCAGGCCGGCATCCTGTAACACCAGTAAATCCGCATGGAGCTGGTCTGCCAGCTCTCTCCCAAGGATTTCTTTTGCAGCGTTGCGGAATGCCTGCCCATACTGGTATTCCGGGCCCTGACGATAAGACTCAGCCAGTGTTATTGCAGGAATCGAGGTCAATGTTGGCTGCAGCGCCGGGTTGATGCCATGGCCAGACAGATAGGCTCCGTTTGCCGAAGGGCGGCCGGTAAAGCCACGCAGATGCAGATGCTGTGACATGCGATCACCATCGTTCACCGGGTAGTTGTCCCAAAGCACAGGCTTACGCCCGAGCCGCTCACCCACGCGCTTGAGGTGACCGGGAGAGACCTCTCTGGAGCAGACCTCCTCGCCCGTCCAGAATACCTGAATATCATGGTCCAGCCGGCGACCGAGGGTTTCCAGATACGCTGTTGGTCGCTCGCCGAACACACGGTCCAGTACCGGGTCGTCAGAATAGTAACTGGGGCACATTGAAAGATAGTGCGCCTGAGTGCGCTCACGGACCCAGTGCATGATATCCGCCTGGGTTTCTGCAAGTGCAGGGGTATCCGCACGCATGTCGTCAAACAGGATGGCCAGTTCATCAATCCCTATGCGGTCAAGCATCTCCAGTTTCGCGACAAGCGCGGAGCGGGCAGCATCGTCAAAGCGGTTAAAAATTTCGAAAGGGCTAAGCCCGATACCAAAACGCAGGCCCTGCTGGCGGCAAAATCGACCAAATTCTGCCAGTTCCGTAACCATCGCCGGCGGGTGAGGCTCCTGCCAGCGCCGGCGCAAAAAGGCATCAGCTTTGGGCGCATATAAATAGAAACCGTAGCCATGGGGCGCCAGTGTGCGCACCAGTTGTTTCCGCTCCTGCCAGTTCCATACTGGCCCGTAAAAGCCCTCGATAATCCCCAGCAGTGTGCTCATGGCGCTCTTCCTGTAATAGCCCGGTGTATTACCACATGGTATATCTGCGGCAAGCGAATGGTATATCACATCTGTATTGCCAGCCTTCGAAGCAGGCTAATATAGATGAAACCCCAACGGAAACTGTTATGAACCCTTCCCAGGCCCGACTGGGCAGTCTTGATGCATTGCGAGGTCTCGCGGCTCTTGGCGTCGTGCTTTTTCATTACCTGCCCTACTACGACAAGCTTTTTGGACACTCATTCGAAATACCTCAGCTGCTGACGGACACCCTGCTGTTCGGCCGTTACGGGGTGCACCTGTTTTTCATTCTCAGTGGTTTTGTTATCTTCATGACCCTTGAGCGCACCCGCAATGCCGCCTGGTTTGGGCTGGCACGTGGAGTGCGGCTGCTCCCGGCACTGTGGACCGGGATTATTCTTACCTTTGTTTCTGTGCACCTACTCGGCCCCGAAAGCCGTGCCGTCAGTCTTGAAACCGCCTTTCTGAACGCAACATTGTTGCATGAATACCTTGGCGCAGAGCATGTAGATGGCGCTTACTGGAGCCTGGTGGTCGAAGTGACCTTTTACAGCTGGATGGCGCTGCTGTTCTACACCCTGCGCGGCTGGTCTCGGCTTCGTGTTGCCTTCTGGGTCTGGATGCTGGTGAGCTATGCGGGTGTGATCTGGTGGAAACAGATACCAGTCAGCCTGGAGCTCCTGATCAAGGACCTGATGTTTGTTAAATACGCTCCGCTGTTCATTGGTGGCATGCTGATCTATCGCATTTACCGATATGGCCGACCGGCAGCTGGCGATGCCCTGTTGCTAACACTGGCTGTTTGCCACGGCCTCGTTGCTTACAAATTCCCTTACAGCCTCTTCGTTCTGGGCTGTTTCACGGTATTTTCCCTGGCCGTGGCAGGTCGCCTGAACTGGCTGGCCAATGCACCCATGCTCTGGCTGGGCAGTCTTTCCTATAGCCTTTATCTGGTGCATCAGAATATTGGCTACGGCGTGATTAGCTGGAGCTACAACGCAGGCCTGCCCGGCTGGCTAGGCATCTGTCTTGCTCTTGGTATGGCGTTGTTTCTCGCCTCTGCGATTCACTACGGCGTTGAACAACCGGCGTTGCGGTGGTTCCGGAGCTGGCGTAGCCGAGCTGAAACAGCCAGGACGCTGGAAGCAACATGATGTTCTGCGGTTAGTCCGCCAGATAAGCCGCAAGAATGATCTTTGAATGCACCTACGACCTATGTCGTAGGGCGCACGTTTTTTCATTTCACTGGTCAAGAATAATTGATAATGTGAACCAGTTGCATGGTATTCCCCACGGAATACTCGCTCGACCAAAACAATGACAAAAGGACACAAGAGCAATGAAAATCCGTTCCGTTTTCTCCGCGGTGGTACTCGCTGTGGCAGCAACCTTTGCCTCCACGCAGGCACTGGCTCAGGATACATTTACTCTCAAAATGGCAGAAACCTGGGGCCCGAACTTTCCGATTTTCGGCGACACCACCAAGAATTTCGCCAAATCCGTCGAGGCCATGTCCAACGGGCGTCTGAAAATCCGTATCGATTCAGCCAACAAGCACAAGGCTCCCCTGGGTGTGTTTGATATGGTCAAGGCCGGCCAGTACGACATGGGCCACTCCGCGTCCTACTACTGGAAAGGCAAGGTTCCCGAGACTCTATTCTTTACTAGCATGCCGTTTGGTATGAACGCCATTGAACAGTACGCGTGGTTTTACCATGGCGGTGGCATGGAGCTGATGCAGGAAGTGTATGCACCGCACAACATACTGTCGTTCCCGGGCGGCAACACCGGCGTTCAGATGGGCGGCTGGTTCCGCGAGGAAATCAAATCGCTGGAAGACCTCCAGGGCCTGAAAATGCGCATCCCGGGCTTCGCCGGTGAAGTTTTTGCTGAAGTGGGCGTAAACCCTACCAACATTGCTCCGGGAGAGCTTTACACAGCTCTTGAGCGCAACACTATTGATGCAGTTGAGTGGGTAGGCCCGGCTCTGGATCTTCGTCTTGGCTTCCAGCAGATTGCAGACTATTACTACACCGGATGGCACGAGCCTGCGACAGAGCTTCAGTTTCTCGTGAACAAGAAGGTTTGGGAAAAGCTGCCGGCTGATCTGCAAGAAATCATGCGCGTTGCCATGCGTACTGCGTCCTACGACATGCTGGTAATGTCACAGCATGCCAATGCGGAAGCCTGGGCCAACATCAAAAAAGATTATCCAAACGTGCAGATCAAGCAGTTCCCGCAGGATATCTTCCAGGCCATGTACGATGCCAACAAAAAGCTGCTGAAAGAAGTCTCTGAGAACAACGAACAAGCAGCCCGGATCGTAAAATCCCAAGAGGATTACCTGGAGCAAAGTCGCGCTTATACAGATATTTCTGAGCGTGCATACCTGAACACCATGGGTACAATCGAGTAAGATAGGGACTTGAATGGAGCCGGGATCGCTCTGAAGGTGATCCCGGTTTTGTTGTTTATAGCAATAGCAGAATCGCCAGGCCATCTGGCGGAGGAATGGGAATGCAGTGGATTATTAAGCTGGATGATGGCCTAGCCCGTTTGTCCTATCTTTGTGGCTGGGTAGCCTGTGTCGCAATGCTGCTGATGGCCGGTAACGTTTTTTACGACGTTGTTGCCCGTTACGCGTTCAACGAAGTCTCCATTGGTATGCAGGAGATGGAGTGGCACCTATACTCGATAGTCTTTCTGCTTGGCATCCCCTACGCCCTGCGTACCGATGGCCATGTGCGGGTCGACGTGTTTTACACCCGCTGGAGCAACAAAGCCAAAGCGTGGATCAACCTGACAGGCGCCCTGCTTTTCGTGGTGCCGTTTGCCTATCTGATTGGCATTTACGGTTACGATTTCGCGCTCGACTCCTACAGCATGGGTGAAGGCAGTGGTGACCCGGGCGGTTTGCCCCATCGCTGGCTGATTAAATCCGTCATTCCTGTCACTGCGTTTTTTATCGCCATCGCGGGCCTCAATATGGCGACATTCGCCCTGCGCGTCATGTCGGGTGAAAAACAGTATGAAGGTGAGAACAGCGGAGGGGGCCTCGCATGATCGGCATGATTATGTTCCTCGTCGCCCTTTTCATGTTGATGCTGGGCTTCCCTGTCGCCTTTACTTTTGGCGGCGTTGCATTGTTCTTCGGCGTATTTGCAGAAGGTATGGACCTGTTTGCCTTCATGCCGTATCGCATCATGAGCGTTATGCAGAATACCGTTCTGATGGCAGTGCCTCTTTTTATCTTCATGGGCGTCATCCTGCAGCGTACTCGTCTCGCCGAGCAGCTTCTGACCTCCATGGGCCGCCTTTTTGGTGGTCTCCCGGGCGGCCTGGCTATCTCTACCATTCTGGTAGGCGCCCTGCTTGCCGCCTCCACGGGTGTTGTAGGCGCAAGTGTGGTTGCCATGGGCCTGATCTCTCTGCCTGTCATGCTTGCCCACAAGTACGACAAGCGCTTGGCAACCGGCACCATCTGTGCCGCAGGCACGCTGGGCCAGATCGTCCCTCCTTCAATCATTCTGATTATTCTGGGCGACGTTCTGGGCCTTCCTGTAGGTGATCTGTTCAAGGCAGCCGTCGGACCTGGCGTGGTTCTTATCGGGTTATATGTTGCCTACATCCTGATCATGACCCGCTTCAAGCCCGAGACCGCTCCGGCCATGCCGGAAGACAGCAGCATTTCCCGCAAAAAAGAAATCATGAATGCGCTGCTGGCGATCATTCCACCGCTGGCGTTGATCGTCATTGTGCTTGGTTCTATCTTTACCGGCATTGCGACACCTACAGAATCCTCCGCGCTGGGGGGCATCGGCGCCATTGTTCTGGCCATCATCTATCGTCAGTTCTCATTCCAGATGGTTTGGGAAGCTTCAAAAGATACGGTCAAGGTAACCGCCATGGTGTTCGCCATCCTGATCGGTGCAACCGCCTTTTCGATGGTCTTCAGCTACACCGGTGGCGATTACCTGCTGGAAGAGTGGATGCTGGCGTTACCTGGCGAAAAATGGGGCTTTATCATCCTCGCCATGCTGGTGATCATGATACTGGGCTTCTTCATTGATTTTGTTGAAATCTCTTTCATCATCGTGCCAATTCTGGCGCCAGTTGCTGAGGCGCTGGGCATCAACATGCTCTGGTTTGCCATTCTTATCGCCATGAACCTGCAAACCAGCTTCCTCACACCGCCTTTCGGGTTCTCTTTGTTCTACCTCAAAGGGGTCGCGCCACCGGAAGTGCGAACGGTGGACATCTACAAGGGGGTGTTGCCATTCATCCTCCTGCAGGTGCTCGTACTGGCACTGATCGTGATATTCCCTGAATGGTTTGGCATGAGCTCCTCTTACTGACCTCCGCTGCAGCCGGGTCATATGACCCGGCTGCACAGCCTATCTCCCCCTGACTGCCTCTTCCTTGCACTTTTTCGACACCTGATTCACGCCGATGTGCGACATACCTGACAAAAACAGAACGTTTTCTATACTAAACGGACAACCGGCAATTCTCAGACGGGTATTCGGGACAAGCCCTCGCGTGCAGACGCCAGCCTGGACAGCAATGTCAGGGTAAAACAAGGGAGCAAAATCCGTGAACCAGAAAATCGCCCGGAAAAATACCAAGCAATCCGGGCTTACTGAACAATCTGATAAATCACACATCCTCAACCTGCCCCTGCAGGACACTCACGTTGACCGTGAACCCCATACCTATGAGCGCTGGCTGGTAGCCAAGCTGGTGCGCATGGCGGGATCTCCACCGATTCGTTTCCGGCTATGGAACGGCGACGTGATTGAGCCCCACGGCAAGCCGGCCCGTTTTACCCTGCATCTCACTGATCCAAAAGCACTGTACACCCTGGTTACTAACCCCAACCTGGCCTTTGGCGACCTATACAGCGCCGGTCGCCTGGGTATCGAGGGCGACCTGCCCGACCTGATGGAAGCGCTTTACCGGGCCATTCATCAGGCCCGCCAGAAATGGCCACGATGGCTTGAAGCCCTTTGGCGAAACCACGCTCCGAGATCAACAGGCCTGTCGGAAGCACAGGAAAACATTCACCACCATTATGACCTCGGCAATGATTTCTATCGGCTCTGGCTCGACCAGGCCGAAATGCAATACACCTGCGCCTACTATGAGCGGCCGGAATTGACCCTTGAGCAGGCACAACAGGCAAAGCTGGAACACGTATGCAGAAAGCTCAGACTCAAGCCCGGCATGACGGTGGTTGAGGCCGGGTGTGGCTGGGGCGGATTGGCGCGTTACATGGCCCGAAATTACAGAGTAAGCGTCCACGCCTACAATATTTCCCGGGAACAGGTCGCATACGCCCGCGAACAAGCCCGCGACCAGGGCCTGGATAATCTGATTGACTATATTGAGGACGATTACCGCAACATTCAGGGTCAATACGATGCGTTCGTCTCGGTTGGCATGCTGGAGCATGTGGGCAAGGAGAATTACCTTGAGTTATCAGAACTGATCAAGCGCTCACTGAAGCCGGATGGCTTGGCGCTCATTCACAGTATTGGCCGTAACCGACCCATGCTGATGAATGCCTGGATTGAAAAGCGCATCTTCCCCGGGGCTTATCCACCCAGCATTGGAGAAATCATGACGCTGTGTGAGCACGGTGATTTTTCCGTCATCGACGTGGAAAATCTGCGACTGCATTACGCCCGCACCCTCAGCGCCTGGATGGAGCGCTTTAATGCCGCGGAAAACGTAATCTCTGACATGTACGACGAGCACTTTACTCGGGCCTGGCGCATGTACCTGGCCGGCTCTATTGCCGCCTTCCGGGCGGGATCACTGCAGCTTTTTCAGGTTGTGTTCACCCACGGCGATAACAACCGGTTGCCTGCGACCCGGCAGGATCTCTACAACCTTCCCGCCGCGCCCCAAGACACATGAGGTTACCGCACATGGAAGCTTATGATGTGATTATCGTGGGGGCAGGCCCGGCGGGATCCACATTGGCAAAGGCCCTGGAGAGCAGCGGAAAGCGGGCTCTGCTGATCGATAAACAGACGTTCCCCCGGGATAAAACCTGTGCCGGCTGGGTAACGCCCACGGTCATGGAAACCCTGAAGATTAATCTCACCGACTACAGCAACGGTCGAACGCTGCAACCCATACGACGTTTCCGTATTGGAATGATGGGGCAAGCCGCGATTGAAAATAATCATGGCCGCGTAGTCAGCTATGGTATTCGGCGCTGTGAATTTGACGATTACTTGCTTGGCCGTACAAACACTCCAAAACAACTTGGCACTCCGGTCAAAAACATCACACGAAGAGACGGTAACTGGCTGATTGACAATACCTGGTCAGCGCCACTGCTGGTCGGCGCCGGAGGGCACTTTTGCCCGGTTGCGAGACTGACTGGCGATGGCCCTGGAAGCCATGAAACCATTGTGGCGGCCAAAGAGATAGAGTTCGAAATGACTCACGAGCAGGCAAGGGCCTGCAAAGCCCGCGGAGACACGCCGGAGCTTTGGTTTTGTCGGGATCTCAAAGGCTATGCCTGGGTCTTTCGCAAGGGCAACTACCTGAACGTTGGCCTTGGGCGGGAAGACAACCACAAGTTGAGCACGCATTTACAGGACTTTGTGGCAACTATGAAATCCGCCGGTCGACTTCCTGAGGATCTGCCCGATCGCTTTAAAGGTCATGCCTATTTGCTTTACCATCGCGCAGGGCGACCGCTGGTAGACGATGGCCTGTTGTTGATTGGTGATGCTGCTGGGCTTGCCTATACCCAAAGCGGAGAAGGTATTCGCCCGGCTATTGAATCGGCTCTACTGGCAGCTGATGTGATCCGGCAGGCACCGGATTTTTCTGCCACCTATCTGCAAGCATACGGTGATGCCATAGCGGAGCGTTTTGGCCATCGTGGATTCGTAGCAGAGGAAAACTTTCAGATACCGGACTGGATCAGAATGCCGCTGGCGAGCACCTTGATGCGGTCCCACTGGTTCACGCGCAAAGTGGTGACTGAAAAATGGTTTCTGCACCAAGAGGTACCGGCCCTGGCAGCAGGTACCTAGTAAACAGCATTTTGACCAGATATAAAAAGGGCGGCCAATTGGCCGCCCGATAAACATTTCAGGGCTTAGTGGCCCAGGTAACTGCGATACATCCAGACCGTTTTTTCCTGCTGGGATATGTAATCGCTCATCAGCGCAACCGTACCCTCATCACTCGCATCGCCGGCAAGGCGCAGCAAGTCCCGCTGTTTGCCAATCAACTTGGCAAAACTGTCGACTATGTTGTTCATGGCTGCTTTGCCATCAGCAACGTCTTTCTGCTCAGGGATTTCCGAGCGCTCAATGTAAGTACTGTAAGCATGGGAAGGGCGATGTCCCAGCGTCAGAACGCGCTCTGCGATTTCATCAATCTTGAGCAGCAAGTCGTCGTACAACTCCTCAAATTTCACGTGAAGCTCAAAGAAATTATCGCCCTTGATGTTCCAGTGATAACCGCGCACATTCATGTAAAAAATTTGATAGTTAGACAGCAAATCGTTAAGAGAATCGGCCAGTTCTACGGTTTTTTCCTTATCCAGACCAATAAAATTCTTACTCATTGTATGCCTCCTTCGTGGCTGTAAATTTCAATCTGGGGCCAATATAGCGAAGGCCCCGGGTATCCGGGAAGTTGGGTTTTCCCATGGCTGCCATAGCGCAGATCAATCTTCGGTGAAAAGCCTATACGCCAGGGCCACAGTCGGTGCAGTCACCCTCGGGAACTGGCCCTATGTTGAGGTTTCGGTTCAGGTCTCTCAGCGCCGTTCTCACGCCCTCTTCAATAACCGGATGATAAAACGGCATTTCCAGCATTTCACTGACCGTCAACCGACGTTGCGCGGACCAGGCCAACAGGTGGGCTATGTGCTCGGCTGCCGGGCCAAACATCTCGGCACCCATGAACAACCCGCTACCATGCTCGCCGTATACCCGAAGCAAGCCGCTGTTTTTGCCGATCACCCGGCTACGGCCCTGATTCTCAAACGATACCTCGCCCACTGCGAAGCGACCGCCACAGCGCTTATCCACCTCATCAATCGTCAAACCCACACTGGCTATCTGGGGGTCAGTAAAAACCACTGCAAGGGGCGTGCTCCTCAGGCCCACGCGAACATCCGGGTAAGACGCCGCATTATTTCCGGCAATGCGTCCTTCGTCGGCGGCTTCGTGCAACAGCGGCAGATTGTTGTTGGCATCACCGGCAATAAAGATATGGCTCTGGCCGCAGCGCAGCGTGTACGGGTCGAACAACGGCATGCCTTTTTCATCCAGCTCGATATCCGCATTCTGTATATCCAGACCGTCAACGTTAGGCCTGCGCCCCGTGGCCGCGAGCAGATACTCAAATGTTTCGGTTTTTTCACCACTGCTACCGTCGGTGAATGTGACAGCCACCCCACCATCAATTCGCTCAACCCGCTTCACCTCGCCTTCCGGATCTAACGGAAATTCTTCGTTGAAGCGCTTGAGTGCGTATTCACGAATACTGTCGTCCTGGATCGGCCCAACAGCTCCGCCCACTCCGAACATTCTTATTCGGACACCCAGGCGGCTGAGCGCCTGACCCAGCTCCAACCCGATCACCCCTGGCCCGAAAACCACGACAGACTCCGGCAAATCCTGCCATTCGAAAATATCATCGTTCACCACCAAGCGGTCTTTTGCTTCTTTCAAAAAGCCGGGGATATTGGGGCGGGAGCCAGTTGCAATGATGATCCGCTGGGCGTTAATTTCGATTTCGTTGTCGACAATCAAACGGTTAGGGCCAGCGAAGCGGGCGTGGCCCCGGATTTTGTGCTCTTCGGGAAACTTTTCGACAGAGCCTATAACCGAACTGACAAACCGGTCTCGCTCCGAGCGCACCCGCGCCATCACACGCTTGCCATCCACAGAGATCTTGCCCGCAGACACCCCGAACAGGTCTGCCTGCGACATCTGCCAAGCGCTGTCTGCAGCAGCAAGCAGCAGTTTACTCGGCATGCAGCCCACTCTCGCACAGGTAGTGCCGTATTGGTCACCCTCAATCAGCACAACCTTGTCCGTAACCTTTCGCACACTGCTGTAGGCCACCATTCCGGCCGTCCCTGCACCGATAATGGCTACATCAACTTTGCGCTTATCCATAAAACAGTCTCCAGACCGATATTCCCGAAAGTCGGGAACGTGGGTGAAACGATAAATCCTGTATACGCCAGTATAGGGGCAAGAATTAGTTTGTGCGGTACGTGAAAAAAACGGCGATGGGATTTATGCTGACAGTCTTGAATTAATTCTGACAATCTCTGAGTTCTTATCCATAAGCCTTTACCCGTAAAGCCTGTATGGCCAAGCCCAAACATAGAAATATTGAGAGAAACTTGCGTATGAACAGTTACTGGCCCGAATTTCTCACTGTGGCATTGGTGCATCTGCTCGCCGTTGCCAGCCCGGGGCCGGATTTCGCCGTGATGCTCCGGCAGGCATTGTGTCAGAGTCGGAAAAACGCGCTGCTCACAGCGTTCGGTGTTGGCGCCGGCATTCTGGTGCACGTTAGCTATTCACTGCTGGGTATTGGTTTGATCATTCAGCAGTCAATTCTGCTTTTTACCATACTCAAAATTGCCGGTGCTCTTTACCTCACCTGGATTGCAGTCCAGTGCCTGAGGGCCCGGGCAGGTGGCATTCATGTAGAGACCGAACCTGTGATTCTGCAGTCTGGATTTGCCGCCCTGCGCCTGGGATTTTTGACCAATGCACTGAACCCGAAAGCCACGCTGTTCTTTGTTTCGCTGTTTTCGGTCGTTATCAGCCCGGGCACGCCCGTCGCAGTTCAGGCTGGCTATGGCTTTTACATGGCGCTGGCGACAGGGGCCTGGTTTTCACTGGTTGCCGTATTTTTCACACTGCCCGCCGTTCGCAAAGGCTTCAATCGTTTTGGTCACTGGCTCGACCGGCTAATGGGCGGGATTTTGCTGCTGTTAGCCGGCCAACTCCTGCTCTCTACAGTGAGCGGATCAGAGCCTCTGTCTGATCCCAGTCCAGGCACGGGTCGGTAATGGAGCAGCCGTATCGCAGATCATCGCCGTCGTCCTGTCGGCCAGCTTCCAGGAAGCTTTCCAGCATCAAACCGCGAATGCCATCGCTACCCATCCGCTTCTGCCGCATGACTTCACGGGCCACATCGATCTGCCGTTCCGCCTGCTTGCAGGCGTTATCGTGACTGCAATCTACCATGATTGCAGCACACAACCCTGAACCAGACAGACTTTGCGTAGCGTGCTTTATGCTCACTTCGTCGTAATTGGTAAGGCCCCGGCCACCACGCAGTACAAGGTGAGTGTCCGGATTGCCCCGGGTGCTGACCATAACCGGTGCACCATTGCTGGAAACGCCCAGGTGATGATGCGGGTGCGCTCCCGATTTCATGGCATTAATCGCAACGCTGATGCCACCGTCGGTACCATTTTTAAACCCGGCCGGCATGGGCAAGCCGCTGACCATTTCGCGATGGATCTGGGACTCGGTTGTGCGGGCTCCAATCGCAGTCCAGCTCACCAGATCACCGAGATAATCCATAGTGAAAGGGCTCAGGGCCTCGGTCGCAAGCGGCAACCCCATCTCGGCCAGGTTCAGAAGCAAACGGCGTGAGCGCAGCAGGCCTTCGTTGAGGTCACCGGTTCCTGTGCGCTCCGGATCGTACAGCAAGCCCTTCCAGCCCACTGTGGTTCTCGGTTTTTCCAGGTACGCACGCATAACAATGAGAAAACGGTCGCTGACCAAATCTGCCAGTGCCTTGAGCTTTTCGCCATACTCCAGCGCGGCGACCTCATCATGGATTGAGCAGGGCCCGACCACTATCAAAGTGCGATCATCCAAGCCGTGCAGCAGGTTCCGGATCGCTTGCCGGTGCCTGTCCACCTGCCGGGCAAGCGGTTCCTCGACTGGCAAGCACTGCCGCAGTTCAGACGGCGTTGGCAGTGCAGTTTCCTGCCTGTGCGTTGCAGCGGCGCTCCGCATCTGGCTCTCTCCGGCTGTTTTCAAAGGCATGTTCATATCTGTGTTCCCGTTTCCCTGCGTCAGAATCTAAAAAGCCCCGGCTGGGCTACCAGTCGGGGCTTTCTGAGTCCGACAGCAGCCTGGCTTTCCCCGGGCTGCCATCCTCGTTATTCGTTTGGTGAAGATGTTATGGGCGGCCCTGGGACTGGCTAAAATAAAAGCCATAACCAAACCACCAAAAAAACACAGCAGCGACTGCCGCCACCGGCTTTTGGCCGAAAGCTTGCAGAACATTCAATTGACAGATCGCTTGTGTCGTCTTCATGCTTAACAATATACCCCCCGGGTTTTCAACTTGGCAACCCGCAAACCGGACTTTTAGCAAACTAACCGGACTTTTCGGGACATTGGGATCCAGAAATGACACTGAATCGACAGCCTTACCGCTCCCTGCTCTTGTTCATCCTCGTGTTGGCACTCATCGCCGCCACAGGTTCTGCACACGCTGAGTCCCGGGCTTACCAGCTCAAGAATCGACCCGGTACCGATGTCGCCGTGCAGGTGCGCGAGCTCTACCAGGGCGAGCCAGTATCCGTCACCGCCCGGGGGCAGCAGCTTGTCGTTCGCGGCAACCAACAATTGCTGGATGAAATCGGCACCTTGATAGCAACCCTGGACGTGGCACCGGCGCAGCTAAGGATAACCGTCAGGTCTCAGAGTGATATCGGCGGCAAACGGGGCGGCGGTGGCGTTACCACAACACGAAACGAACTCGGTGTGACCGTGGAGCGCAAGGTCATTAGCACCGGTGGATCACAAGAGCGAAGCCTGATGGTAATGGATGGCCAGTCTGCTCATATTACCTCCGGCCAGGTGCGGACATTGCCTTTCGCGCTGCGCGGAGGCAGAAACCCTGCAGCGATCTTTGAGCAGGTGGAAACGCGAAGCGGGTTTGTGGTCAGCCCGCAGGTGATTTCAGACCGGGCTGTGGAGCTGAACATTGTGTCTTTTGAAGCCGACCCTGCGGAACTGGAAGGTTATGAAACCCAGGCTGTGGTGACCATTCGCCAGGTAGAGCCCGGCCAATGGGTGTCTCTGGGCAGCACGTCGACCCATTCCACCAGCCGGCAGTCGGGCATTGCCTACAATGTTAACAGTAGCCGGTCAGACAACCGGAGTTTTGAAGTGAAGGTCGACGTTATTCACTGAAGCTCACGCTCTGTTGCGCAGCAATACGCTTTTGGCCTCGTTAATCTTTGCTGCAAGATAATCGCTCCCGCCCCTGTCCGGATGCATTTTTTGCATCAGGCGGCGGTGAGCCATAATAACATCTTCCCGTGAACACGCTGCCGTCACGCCCAGAATCTCGCAGGCTTCACGTTCAGACATATCATTGTTGTGCACCGGACCATGTTGCCGCTGGCCTGACTCATCCGGGTTGGCACCGTCCGAACCAGAAAAGAAGCCCTTCAGACCAGGCACAAACCGGGCAATCTCCGGCAGCTTTCGCAACAGCGGAATCAGTGCGGCCACAGCCGCTGTCAGTGCGTGCACGCGACCGGTCAGGACCATAAATACCAGCAAGGCACCACCAACAACGAGAACGACTTTCCAGGTTGCGGCCTTCTTTCTTTCTGCTGACAATCCGCCCCATTGTTTCAGAACCACAAAGACGGCGATCGTCAACGCGATTCCCAATATCCAGTGCATGGTTGATCCTTTAGTAAGGTAAAATCGTAATTCTGGCACCTGAACTGGTGATAATACCAGCGACAAGTACCTACAAGCCGGTGACAACTACACCCTGAATTTTGTAGGATGCTATGCTTTGTCGTTGATCAATAATTTCCGCATCCATACAGTCTGTTGTTATGCACCGATTCGGCGAGGAAACACAGCAAGACTGTTTCTTCACTCCTCAACGCAAACCCCGGACCAGACAGAGATTTCCAGGACCTGAACTATGCGCACTGCTTCCCGCTTCCTGATCGTAATCGTTTTCCTTGGCGTGGTGCTTGGCGGCATCTTCGGCTACAAGTTTTACCAGTTTGGACAAATGGAAAAACAAATGTCCCAACCACAACCGCCTGCACAGATTTCCGCCACCGAAGCTCGCACTGAGAGCTGGACCCCGTCCATAAAAGCGGTGGGAAGCATCAAGGCCATCAACGGCATTGAGGTCGCCAACGAGGTTCCTGGCGTTATCGAAAGCATTAACTTCGAATCCGGTGACATCGTCAAGCAGGGCGACATCCTCATTCGTCTTAATACCGCAATTGATGAAGCCGCTGTACGTACGCGCCGAGCAGAAGCCCATCTGGCGGAGCAAGAGTTCAAGCGCATCTCTGACCTGCTGCCACGGCGAGCTGTTTCCCAGTCTCAATACGACGAATCCAAGGCAAACTTCGACGCCGCACGTGCCCGCGTTAATGAAGCAGACGCTCAGCTTAGCAAAAAAGTGATCCGCGCACCGTTCGATGGCACCCTGGGCATTCGCATGGTGGATCAGGGGGAATACATTGCCACAGGCACGCCGATTGTTGAAATCAACATGCTCAACCCGATTTACGTGGACTACACCCTGTCCGAAAAGAACCTGCAAGCCGTTGACCGAGGCTATTCTGTCGTCGCTACCGTTGCTGCCGTGCCCGATCAGGAATTCAAAGGCCAGGTCAGCGCCATCAACACCTCGGTGAATCCGGAAACGCGCACCGTTCGCATTCGCGCTACGCTGGACAACCCGGAGAACCTGCTGCGACCGGGCATGTTTGCAACCATACTGACCAAGCAGCCAGAAGATAACGAAGTTGTTACCATCCCCCGCACCGCCATTTCCTACAACACCTACGGGGATTTCGTGTTTGCTATTGAGGAAAATGAAGGTGGTGATCTGATTGTCAATCGCCGCACCATTACCGCAGGCCAAACGCGGGATAAGCGGGTGGCAGTTCTCTCCGGTCTTGAAGCAGGCGAGAAAGTCGTTTCCAAAGGATTGCTGAGGCTTCGTGCCGGACAAAAAGTTACCATTCAGGATGGGGACAAGGACGAAGAAAAGCAGCCGCGGGAGGCATCTGAGTAATGCGATTCACCGACATTTTCGTCCATCGCCCCGTACTGGCGACGGTAGTCAGCCTTCTTATCCTGTTGCTCGGTGCCCGGGCCGCCATGGAAATGGAAATCCGGCAATATCCGGAACTCGAGAGCACCACGGTTACGGTCACAACGGCCTACCCCGGAGCCAGTTCAGACCTGATAAAAGGTTTTATTACCACGCCCCTGCAACAGGCTATTGCTGAAGCCAGCGGCATCGACTACCTGACATCCACCAGCTCTCAGGGCACGTCCACCATTGAAGCGAAGATGGTCCTGAACTACGACGCCAACGCAGCTCTAGCCGAAATCCAGGCAAAGGTGGCGAGCCAGCGAAACGTCCTCCCAACAGAGGCGCAAGACCCGGTTATAACCTCCACTACCGGTGATTCAACGGCGCTGATGTACATCGCTTTTTACAGCTCAGAGATGGCTGTTCCAGAAATCACCGACTACCTGACCCGTGTGGTGCAGCCCAGACTGCAAGCCCTCTCTGGCGTTGGTAAGGCAGACCTGCTTGGCCGCAAGTTCGCCTTGCGCGTCTGGCTCGACCCGGAACGTCTCGCGGCGGTGGATATGACGCCTCAGGAAGTGGTGGCCAAGCTGCGCGCCAACAACTATCAGGCCGCCGTTGGCAATACCAAAGGTGCCTACACAGAAGTCAGCATGACCAGCGATACCGATGTGTCGGATCCGGATGAGTTCCGCAATCTGGTGGTCAAGCAGGCTAACGATACCCAGATCCGGCTTCAGGACATTGCCCGGGTAGAGCTGGGATCGGAAACTTACAGCGCGCTGGCCCTCTACAAGGGCCAGCCGGCGACTTACGTTGCAATCGAACTGGCCCCCGGCGCCAACCCACTGACAGTGGCGGGCCTGGTAAAAGGCGATCTTCCGGACATCGAAAGCCAGCTTCCTGGCGATCTGAACGTGCGTCTGGCCTACGACGCATCGGACTTTATTGAAGATTCGATCAACGAGGTGATCTCCACCCTGCTGGAGGCCATGGGGATCGTACTCGTCGTAGTATTCCTCTGCCTGGGGTCGATCCGGGCCTCAATTGTGCCGTCTGTCGCCGTTCCGCTGTCGTTGATTGGCGGGGCCTTTTTCATGCTGATGTTCGGGTTCTCCCTCAACCTGCTTACGCTGCTATCCATGGTACTGGCTATCGGCTTGGTGGTAGACGATGCGATCATCATGGTAGAGAACGTACACCGACATATTGAGCAGGGCGAATCGAGACTTGAGGCTGCACTGCACGGCGCCCGGGAAATGGCGGTGCCAATTATTGCCATGACCACAACGCTGGTGGCGGTCTATGCACCGATCGGCTTTATGGGCGGCCTGGTTGGCTCATTGTTTACAGAGTTTGCATTTACTCTGGCCGGCACGGTGGTGATCTCTGGCATCGTTGCACTTACGCTTTCTCCAATGCTGTCCGCCAAGGTACTCAAGCCCCACGGCAATCCGGGTAAATTCGAGAGACGGGTAGAGCACGCGTTCAACGGCCTTGCTTCGGGCTATAAATCTGCTCTGGGCTCACTGATGCAAACCAAGTCTGTAGTGGTCTTTTTTGCACTCGTCGTACTGGGCTCCATCTATTTCATGGCAATGATGAGCCAGAACGAACTGGCTCCTACAGAAGACCAGGGCATCCTTTTCTATCAAGGCCTCGGACCGCAGACATCCACTCTGGATTATCTGCTTGAGCATGGCGACGAAGTTCAGGAACGCATGAGTTCTGTACCTGGCTACTCCGAAGACTTCATGATTGTAGGTATCACTGCACCCAACGCCGTGTTTGGCGGGTTCAAACTGGCACCCTGGAGTGAACGGGAGGTAAGCCAGTTTGAGGTCCAACCCCAACTTGATGCAGAACTCAAGAACGTAACAGGATTGCAGACAGCCGTCTTCCCAAGGCCATCGTTACCCGGGTCCGGTGGTGGCCTGCCGTTCCAGTTCGTGATCACTACGGGCAACAGCTACGAGCAGCTCGACCAGGTGGCTGATGAATTGCTGGGCAAAGCGATGGGCAGTGGTAACTTCATGTTCCTGCAGAAGTCCATTAACTTTGATCGCCCGGTGACACGCATCCAAGTTGATCGCGACAGGGTCGCCGACCTTGGGCTTTCCATGCAGGACGTTGGCCAATCGCTTTCCAGCATGCTTGGCGGCGGATACATAAACCGCTTCAGCATGGAAGGCCGGTCCTACCAGGTCATCCCGCAGGTAGACCAGAAGTTTCGACTGGATGAACAAGCGCTGAACGATTACTACATCCGCGCAGGCAATGGCACACTCGTGCCGCTGGGCAGCGTGGTGAGCTTCAGCCACGATGTGGAGCCCTCAAGCCGCACACAGTTTAACCAGCAAAACTCTCTCACCCTGCAAGGGGTCATCATGCCAGGTATAGCGGCAGGCACGGCCATGGACTTTGTCGAGCAAGCTGCAAATGACGTGTTCCCACAGGGATTCACTTACGATTACACAGGTGAAAGCCGACAGTTGGCAAATCAGGGTAGTGCCTTGATCGTCACGTTCTTCCTGTCCCTGCTGGTCATCTATCTGGTGCTTGCGGCTCAGTTCGAAAGCTGGCGTGATCCGTTTATCATTCTGGTTTCGGTTCCCATGTCGGTAGCCGGCGCAATGGCGTTTATCGTGCTTGGTTTTGCAACCATGAACATTTACACACAGGTGGGCCTGATAACGCTGATCGGGGTTGTCTCCAAGAACGGCATACTGATCGTGGAATTTGCCAATCAGCTGCAAAAAGAACGTGGACTGGGCAAAGTCGATGCGGTTATTGAAGCGGCCGCCATTCGTCTACGGCCAATCATCATGACGTCTCTGGCCTTGATCTTCGCCATGGTGCCGCTGCTGATCGCATCCGGCCCGGGTGCGGAAAGCCGCTTTGCGATTGGCCTGACAATCAGTGCCGGCTTGGGTATCGGCACCCTGTTCACCGTGTTCGTGCTGCCAGCGTTCTACATTTTGCTGGCCCGCGATCACAATGCGGGAACAGAGACAGCGGCTGAGTCTCAACCGGTGCCAAAACACTCGTAACCGGTAGCAACGTAATAAAAAACCCCGCTAACGTTTGGTTGGCGGGGTTTTTTTAGCTTCAATTACCTCTGAGTCAGCATTTCACAGGTCAACTCGCCCGCGTTCATATCGGCTTCATAGAGATGTTGGCGACACCGCACTGTCTTGCTGGGCAATTCGCCAAAATGCTCCCGGTAAAGTGCCGCAAAACGACCCAAATGGGAGAAACCCTCATCCGCGGCATACCGGGATATATGAGGCTCCCTGGCTTGGCAATCCACCAAACGGCGTCGAACCCGGATAAGGCGTTGACGCTGGTAAAACCGGTAGGGTGTCAATCCCGTGCTGCGTTTCATCAGATAGTATAGGTTACGCTCGCTGGCACCTGAGTAACTGGCAAGCTCCTGCAGGTTAAATTCCCAATTCGGATTCTGTTCGATTTTATCGATTGCTCGTTGCAGGCGTCGATCCGGAGGCGACGTATCCAGAACCTCCGTTATCTGGCCCCCGGCCTGCAACTTTGCCAGCTGACCAAAAAGCTCACGGGTAAGTGCCTTGGCATGCGCGTCGTCGATATAGAACCGGGTGCTTTGGAGATAGCGTTTTATCAATGGCGCTATGGCGGGCAATTGTTGGTACGTCCCGGCCAGCAGGTTTGTCTCAGCCAACTCAAGGGTTGGCTTCAGAACAATAAGCCGGCTGTTTTCTGCGAGCCTGAGATCAAATTCATCTCCTGAACGAACCCAGGTCGGCACGCTCAGTGACTGCCAGGCACCGTCAGAAGACGAGATTGAAATGTCTCCACCAGAAGCAAATAACAGGAGTGGAATCGATGCCCGGCAATGGCCGGCTTCCATCTGTTGAGCAACGTGCAGACAAATAACCTTGCCCGCGCTGGTAGTTAACCAGGCCAATCCGCCTACCGGTTTGGTAACCTGGTACGACCGGCAACCGGTAAATGAAAGGCCGGATATCAAACCAATTGTTCGGAACCACGGTTGGCAGAACACCCGATCAATACGGATATAGGCGTCCAGTTCAGATTTTGTGATTGCGTTTCGCATAAATCCCGTAAATCAAGGAGTTGGTACGCGCCTTCGTGCGCCACGCGCCATCTGTAACAACCTGTATTAATTTGTTTTAATTTAATACAGTTCGCCTCCTCGACATGGCCGCTTATTGCAAATCGTGCAAAATACGAGCCCCAGATTAACAATTTATTGACATAGATCAAGAACCGTCTTCTTCACCTGTTGCCAGGGCTGCGGTCGGGCCATTAAATACCCCTGCCCTCGCTGGCAGTTCAGCTCCTGCAGTTCCTGGTATTGAGCCTTAGTTTCGATACCCTCAGCCACAACCTCCAGCTCCAGGGCATCTGCAATCCCCAAAATGGCGGACACAATCCGGGAATCGGAATCCTGCGTACCCAGGCGACGGATAAACTGCCGATCTATCTTGAGGACCTGTACCGGCAGGTTCTGCAAATACGCCAGCGAAGAATAGCCTGTGCCAAAGTCATCAATGGCTATCCCCACGCCCTGATTTCGGAGTTCCTTGAGCGTTTCCAGGCACTGCCTGGTAAGGTGCATGATATGGGTTTCGGTAATCTCGATCTCCAACTGCCAGCCAATTTTCTCGATACGTGCCAGCAGGGGGCCTATAACGAGGCCAAGCCGGGCATCGGTGATCTGGCGAGCTGAGATGTTAATTGCCAATCGGAACGAAGCGGAGATTTCCGGCGGCACTTCCTGCAAATCTGCCAGTATCTGGCGCACCAATTGCTGTGTCATTTCGTGGATCTGCCCCCGACGCTCGGCCAGAGGAACAAACACAGCTGGCGAAACCGAACCGAACTCCGGATGGTCCCAACGCAACAGGGCCTCCATACCCACAGCCTGCCCGGAGTGGAGGTCGTATTGAGGTTGGTACATCACATGAAACTCGCCAGGCGAGGTTTTCAGGGAAGCGACCAGGGCCTCTGAAAGTTGTTGCTCACGACGACCTTGCTCATCATCGGCCTCGCTGTATATCCGGTAGCAGGCCCGGCCGGCCAGCTTCGCCGCATACATGGCACGATCTGCTTTCTGTAATAACTCCGCGCCACTTTTCCCATGTAAGGGGTAAACGGCGGCGCCTATCGACGCCGATAAAAAATACTCCCGTTGGCCCACGATCACCGGGGCACGAAAAGCCTGAATCAAGCGCTGACCAACGTCCTCCAACTCATCGAGATTTTGCAGCTCCACAATAACCGCGAACTCGTCACCAGATAATCTGGCGACCACATCAACTTTGCGCACCACACTCCGAATGCACATCGATGCTTGCTTCAATACACCATCACCGAATTCATGCCCATGGAGATCATTGACTGACTTGAAAAAATCGAGATCAATGAATAAAACAGCAAAGCGGGCACCATCACAGGAATGCTGGCTCACCCGAGCTTTCAAGAACTCCTGAAACAATGAACGGTTGGGCAGCTCGGTAAGAGGGTCATAGTAGGCAAGCGAAGCCAGGCGCTCATCCGCCCCGGTTCTTTCGCCCATATCCATAAACATGCCCACGTATGCATGCCGCCCTTCGTACTCCATCGGATAAATGCTGAGCCATTGAGGATAGACCTCGCCACTTCTTTTCCGGTTCCAGATCAGCCCCTCCCATCGCCCTTTGTTAGCCAGGGTCTGCCACATGGTCTGATAAAATTCCGGCGCATGCAGTCCCGAGCTAAGGATTGAAGGGGGCTGACCCACTACTTCATCGCGCTCATACCCGGTCACCAAGCGAAACATACGGTTCACATAGGTAATTCTCGGCTCTTTGGTGACCAACATGATGGCGCGTGGGTATTGATCCACCAACGCCCTGAAATCTTGCTGCTGCTCAAACTGCATGAGTGATCTGCCCCCGTCATTTCAACCCGTAATCTTTGGGCTGCGTACCATCAGCATACAAGGAAGTCCGCATTCAACTATCCAGATTACGCAAAACAGGGTTTCCGAAATTGAATAATGAAGCCCTGCTCATCTTTTGCGTTATATGGATACCACTCAAAGCTCCTTTCATCGCAAACTGGTCTTTAATCAGGTTCGCTGCTGTGCTCGCGCGCCTTGAACTGCGTGCCTTGCACGCCTGCACAGCAACAATACTAATGAGATCCAAGCAGAGTGAGATATGCGCAGAAACGAGCCGGTTACCCAAAAAGAACGGACCTATCCCGACGACTTCAACCTCATCACCACCACCGACCTGCAAGGCAAAATTACCGCTGCCAATGACGCTTTCTCAGAGGTTTCCGGTTATACCGCAGAGGAACTGATTGGCCAGGACCATAACTTCATACGGCACCCTGACATGCCGCCCGGAGCATTCGGGGATCTGTGGCAAACGATCAAGAACGGAGATTCCTGGCGCGGAATGGTCAAGAATCGATGTAAAAACGGTGACCATTACTGGGTAGATGCCTTCGTGACCCCAATTTTTAGCGACGGCCGCGTCGTTGAATACCAGTCGGTACGCGTACTCCCCGATCGGGCGCAGATCAAAAGGGCTGAAATGGCTTACGCCGCCTGGAATCGCGGCGACATATCGCGGCGGTTTCTCGCCATAAGCCCTGCTCTGCCCTGGAAGCTGCTATGCCTCTACGCAGTGGTTGCCACAGGCCTCCTGGCTTTGGGTCTGGCTACTATGCCCTTCCAAAGCCTGGCCCTCCTTCAAGGGCTGTTAGTTGTGGCTTTTCTGACTCTGCATTGGCTGACACGCCCAATGGTTCTGAGCGCAAGAGCCGTTTGTGGCGATGCTCACCCGGCCATGCCATGGATCTATACCGGCCGCCGTGATGAGAGCGCATGGATAGAGTTCGACCGGCAAAAACGCAACGCCATACTGCGGGCAGTATCGGCTCGAATGCACACGAACGTTGGTCAGTTGCACGGCAACAAGCAACGCACCATCGAGTGGGTATCGCATTCCGTTGCCAGCATTCGCAGCCAACGTGAAGATATCCAGAACATCACCCGGGCATTCGACGAACTGTCGCGCAGCGTCAAAGGCGTGAGTGAGCTGACAAGCCGCACCCATGGCGCAACCATGGATGCCACCAAGTCTGCCGAACACTGCCAGCAACAGATGCAGATAATGAATGACGACCTGTCGGGTCTGGAACGTCAGCTTTTCGCAGCAAACGAACGAATAACCACTCTCTCGGAAAAGAGTGACGCGATCGGTCTGGTGCTTGATGTAATTTCTGATATTGCAGAGCAGACCAATCTGCTCGCGCTCAACGCAGCTATTGAAGCGGCGCGAGCCGGAGAGGCTGGTCGCGGCTTTGCCGTTGTAGCCGATGAAGTTCGAGGGCTGGCCAAGCGCACCCATGAATCAACCCGCAAGATCGAGGAAATTATTGGCGCTCTGCAAAACGAAACCCACGGCGTGGTCGACGTTATAGAACGTGGCGCGAGCGCCTGCAAACAAACTACCTTTATGGGAGGGGAGGCCAGCAAGGCACTTTCCTCTACCCTCAAAGACATTGAGATAATTACCAGCTGCACCCACGAAGTGGCCGGCGCCACGGAGGAACAATCGGCCCTCAGCCTGCAGGTGCAGCAACAGGTGGACCGCCTGCTCGCACTGGGTGACGAGTCCGTACGGAGCGGCGAAAGCGCCCGTCAGGAATCGGAAGATCTCGGTGACAGCGTGGATCAGGCCCAACTGCTCACCAGTCACTTCCTGAAAATGCTTTCTGCCCCGCTACCAGCACCAAACCGGGCTAGAGCCCAGGAAAAAGCATAGCGATTCCCCGCACTCTCACAATAAGGTAGTCTGGCGCTCTGACCCGCTATTTCTTTCGGAAGATCGCCGCTATCGTGTTGTTATCATGACTCTGGGAACGCTGTTCTGGTTGTTTGTTGCAGCCTTTTTTATCTGGTACTGGTGGCGCGCCAAGGCCATCAAGGACTCGGTGCTCCAGGCGGCCCACCGCTACTGCAAAACCATGGACGTCATGCTGCTTGATGATGCCATCTATCTGCGGGGCATATGGTTCAGGCGGGATGACCAGGGCCAGATCCGCGTGTGGCGTCGCTTCATGTTTGACTTTACGTCTACCGGCGAAGAGCGATACAGCGGCAGGGTTATCATGCTCGGCCCGCGAATACTGCATATGGAACTGGACCCGCATCGTTTTCCCTGACCCCCAGGAGTGGCTTGTTCCATTGTTGCGACTGCCTATAGCCACTGAAACATTCCCGCAATAATTCTGCCTCATTCTTCCCGCAACACTGACTGTTTGTTGCCATGAGGTTTTATGATGAAACAACGCCACTCACTCCAGGCGCTGCAGAGTGCTCTGTCCGGGGTGCTCTGCCTGCTTTTGATTTTTAGTGCACCTGCTGGCCACGCCGAAGACATGGAGATTCACGGCTCCAATACAATTGGCGCAAAACTGGCCCCCATGCTTGTCGAGGGCTTCCTCGAAAGTCGCGGCAGCGATCCGATCCGAACCCTTGGCAACGGCAAGCACAACGAGACGCTTCTGGTTGGGAACCGGAGTGGTACGCCCCTTCGAATCCTGGTCGCCGCTCACGGTTCCAGCACCGGCTTCAAGGCACTGGACGCCGGAAACGCCGATGTATGGGCGTCCTCCCGGTCAGTCAAACCGGTGGAAGTGCAGCAAATGGCAGGGCGCGCCAACCTTGGGAATCTCCAAAGCGAGCATGTGATTGCGATCGATGGCCTCGCGGTACTGGTTCATCCTTCAAATCGAATCAATCAACTGAGTACCCACACACTGGCCAGAATATTTTCAGGCGAGATCCGCAATTGGTCAGAGGTCGGCGGCGCCGACTTGCCCATTAACCTGTACGCGCGGGATGATCGTTCTGGAACCTGGGACACCTTTAAGAGCCTGGTTCTGGGCAAGGATTACCCGCTCCACGCTTCCTCCAAGCGCTATGAATCGAACGACCAACTCTCAGACGATGTGAGTGCCGACCCCGGAGGCATTGGCTTCTCCGGGCTGGTCTCGGTACGCAATAGCAAAGTACTGGCGATTTCTGATGGCGAAGCTCCCGCAATGAAACCATCCAGGCTGACTATTGCCAGTGAAGACTACCCGCTTTCCAGACGTTTGTTCATGTACACACCTGGCGATGTCACAACCGCCGTAGCGAAAGACTTTGTCGAATTCGTATTGGGTGCGGAAGGCCAGGCCCTTGTCTCCAGGTCAGGATTTATTTCCCAGAATCTACGTGCCGTCAAACCCGACTTGGCCGATAGCACACCCACCACGTTCAAGTTGCTGATCCAGAACTTCAGTCGACTGACCGTTAACTTCCGATTCTCCGAAGGGCGCACCAAGCTGGACAACAAGGCGCAAAGAGATCTGACACGAGTTGCTGAGTTTCTCAGCAGGGAAAGTCGCAAAGCCGATGACTTATTGCTCATTGGCTTTGCCGATCAGCAAACCAACGAGTTACGAGCCCAGATGATTTCAGAATTACGCGCACTTTCAGTGCGTAAGGCACTTTCTGATCTCAACGTCCATGATGTTCATTACACCGGTTATGGCCACTATATGCCTGTGGGCATGGCCGGCGGCACGAGCGGCCAGAAGCGCAATGGGCGAGTAGAAGTCTGGGTTCGCGATCGCTAAGGCCAATTGGAGATTCGGCCGTAGCCAGGCACAGTGATAGCGCGCCGGTGCGGCTTCGGCAATCACCTATCCGCAAAGCCCACACAGATATGTTTGGGTTTCCTATACTGTCGGGGCCACTCTCAACAAACAGACCGGGACAATGGATATCCACAACGACCAACGCTTCGCAATCAACCTGAATGTACGCGGCATTCAACCCTCCGCCACCCTTCGGATCAACGAACTGAGCAACCAGCTTAAATCTGAAGGCAAGGACATCATCAAGCTCGGGCTGGGGCAGTCACCCTTCCCTGTTCCAGAACGCGTAGTGGATGCGCTCAGGCACCACGCCCACGAAAAAGACTACTTGCCGGTCAAGGGGCTCAAGAGCCTGCGTGAATCCATTGCCGGTTACATCAACCGCAGTGAGCGCATGCGGTGTACCTGGGAGGATGTACTGATTGGTCCGGGCTCCAAGGAGCTGCTGTTCATTCTGCAACTGGCCTATTACGGCGACCTGCTCATTCCGCGCCCAAGCTGGGTTTCCTATGCCCCCCAGGCCCGTATTATCGGTCGTTCCGTGCACTGGCTGCCCACCCACGCAGAAAACAACTGGCAGCTCACCGCTGAGGAGCTGGACATCGTTTGCCGGGACGACGTTTCCCGCCCGCGTATTCTGATCCTGAACTACCCGTCGAACCCGACTGGTTGCACCTACACAGACGACCAACTGCTGGCCATTGCGAACGTGGCCCGCAAATACAGGATCATCCTGCTTTCCGACGAAATCTATGGCGAAGTGCACTTCGAGGGCAAGCATAAGTCCATCGCACGCTACTATCCGGAAGGCACCATCATCAGCACCGGGCTTAGTAAGTGGGCAGGTGCCGGTGGCTGGCGTCTGGGCACCTTTATCTTCCCGAAGGAACTACGCCCCCTGCAGGACGCCATGGCGATCATCGCCAGCGAAACCTACACGGCTACCAGTGCACCCATACAGCACGCCGCAATCACTGCCTTTAACGGAGGCGACGACATAGATGAGTATTTAAAACAGTCCCGCCGTGTGCTGAAGGTGGTTGGCGAGTATATGCACCGGCGCCTGAGTGAGATGGGCGCGGTGGTGCAGAAGCCCGAAGGCGCGTTCTATCTGTTCCCGAACTTCGACAGCTTCCGCGACCAGCTTGCCAAAAAAGACATCAAAACCAGCCAGGCATTTTGCCAATCGCTGCTGGAAAACACCGGCGTAGCCATCCTGCCCGCCAGCGACTTCGGCTTCGTGCCTGACCACCTCGGCGCGCGCCTGGCATTCGTAGACTTCAACGGCGCCGAGTCGCTGCAGCTGGCCGGCGGAGACTATGCCGATCAGGAGCTGGCTGACGATTTTGTCGACAAGGCATGCCCCCGCCTGGTGGAAGCCATGGACAAGATGGAGGCCTGGCTGAACAGCCTTTGATATTGTCATGCTAAACTGGCGCCCTCACTCTTGGAAAGATTCGAACGGGGGCGCCATGTCTGATTCTGTTTTCCTGCGGGACATTACCGATTTCGCAGAAGATCTGGCCCGGGAGGCCGGAAAGCTGATTCGCCGGGAGCGTGATCACAGCTCCCTCCGTACTGACTACAAATACCAGGCCGAGCTGGTCACTCACGCTGACATCATGGCCGATGAGTTCATCACCAGCGCCATCCAGAAGCGTTTCCCGGATCACCGCATCCTGTCTGAAGAAAACACACCGGATCTCAGCCAAGCCGAGAATCTCGAAACACCTCTTTGGATCGTTGATCCCATTGATGGCACGGTAAACTATGCCTATGGCCACCCGCAGGTCGCGGTGTCCATTGCCTACGCAGAAAACGGCCGTGTGCAGGCTGGCGTGGTACATGCGCCCTTCCCTCGCGAAACCTTCCGCGCCACCCGTGGCGATGGTGCCACACTCAACGGCGCTCCCATCCACCACAGCGATGCGACCGTTCCAAGGGATTCGCTCTTCGCAACCGGCTTCCCCTACAGCAAAGATAACCTCGCCCCGCTGGTCAGCCGCCTGGACGCCATGATTCACCAATGCCGTGACCTGCGGCGCATCGGTTCCGCGGCTCTGGATATCTGCTGGGTAGCTTGCGGTCGACTGGACATCTACTACGAAAACGTCAGCCCCTGGGATTTCGCCGCTGCCCGCCTGATCGCGCTGGAAGCCGGCGCCACAGCTGGTCACTTCAGCGAGGTTCCTCAGGGTTACCCTGCCGACCTCTGGGGTCGCGATATCCTGATTTCGGCACCTGCTATCTGGGAGTCTGTTCGCCAGATTCTTCGGTCTGCTTCCGGGTATGAGTGAGGCTTGGGCTTTGGGAGTTTTCTTCTTTTTAGCCTGATGGTTTCGGAGTGGGCACGGTCAGGAAGGCCCTGTCCCGGAACCGCTACAAGCACGTCCGTGTGCGCTTGACGTAGGCCATCCATGGCCTCCGACATTCCGGGACAGGGCCTTCCTGACCGCGCCATCTAACTGACGTGAAATCTCATCAAAAAAAAAACCAGACATCCTTCCGTTTGTCTGAACAGAAGTTAGAGTAAGACGGAAAGAAACGAGATATATCTGAGTTGCCTGAAAGAGGTTGGTGGGATCGGTCTGCACAGAATGTTGGAGGCCAAGGATGGCCGGAAACAAGCGCACATGGACGTGCTCGTAGCGGTTCTGTGCAGACCGATCCCACCAGCCTCCAGCACCAAAACCCGAAGGCTACCAGTAGAAAACCACCAAATTCAGCCCCACAGAGCCTCAGCAACCAACCCCCAACTCTCGTCGAAATCGGCCGAGGGCAACCGTGAAAACGATGAGCGAATGAACCGCTGAATCCGGCCTTCCATGAACACCAGAACAAAGTCAGCACCCCGGGTAGCACTGGTGCGTGGCCGCAAACCCTGGCGGATTTCGCCTTCTTTCAGGGTTTGCCGAAGCTGGGTTTCCAGGCGTTCGAAAAACTGGGAAGCACGCCTGCGTAGCGTCTCGTTTTCGCCGACCAAGGCATCGCCGGTGAGCACACAACACAACCCCGGATTGCGCTCGGCGAACACAAGAACCAGATGCACCAACTGCTGCAAACGAACGCGCACATCTTCCTGTTCCTGCAAGATGACCTGGCAGCGGGAGAACACAGCTTCTTCTGCAAACTCCAGAAGCGCCTCGAACATTTTCCGCTTGCTGGGAAAGTGGCGGTATAACGCCGCCTCGGTCACGCCAACGGATTTGGCGAGAACCGAGGTGGTGATTCTGGCTCCCGGATCGTTTTCCAGGAGTTCCAAAAGGGCGTGGAGAATCACCTCCCGGCGACTGGGCTTCTGATCGGTTATGGCCATACTGCAGCGCTCTTAATCAGAATTTAAATCAGAAGAAGGTGCCATCGAGGGGCGACGACGCACTCGCATAAAGTTTTTTGGGCATCCGCCCTGCGAGATAGGCTTCACGGCCTGCTTCAATAGCCAGGCGCATGGCGTTGGCCATTTTGACCGGGTCTTTGGCCTGGGCTATAGCGGTGTTCATCAGTACGCCGTCGCAGCCCAGCTCCATGGCGATCGTGGCATCGGAGGCCGTGCCTACGCCAGCATCCACCAGAACGGGCACCTTGGCGTTTTCAACGATCAAACGGATGTTATAGCGATTCTGGATGCCCAGGCCCGAGCCGATGGGTGCGCCCAGTGGCATGATCGCGATGCAGCCCATTTCCTCAAGACGCATGGCCAGTAAGGGATCGTCGGAACAATAAACCATGACATTGAAGCCGTCGTTGATCAGCTCTTCAGCGGCGACCAGAGTTTCCGGCATGTTCGGGTACAGGGTCTTATGTTCCCCCAGTACTTCCAGTTTGACCAGGTCACGACCGTCGAGCAGTTCACGGGCCAGTTTGCAGGTGCGCACAGCGTCTTTGGCGGTATAACAGCCGGCAGTGTTGGGCAGGATGGTGTAGCGATCCGGGGAGATGACGTCCAGAAGGTTGGGCTCATCCGGGTTCTGTCCGAGGTTGGTACGGCGAACCGCTACGGTCACGATGTCGGCTCCGCTCATTTCAATAGCTTGGCCGGTTTCCGTCAGGTCACGGTATTTGCCCGTGCCGACCAGCAGTCTTGACTGGTAAATTCGACCAGCAATTTCAAGAGGTTTGTCTTCTGGCAACTGAATCTCTGGCGTGTCGGTCATAGTGTTTCCGGGTTGGTAAAACGTAATGATGTAAATTCTTGAAGACGTGTATCGCGGCCAGGCTTTCGACCGACCAGGCCGGGGTTAACCACCCCCGATCGCGTGTACCACCTCAACACGATCACCGTTATTGAGAGCGAATTCTGCGTGTTGGCTGCGGGGGACTATGTCTTCGTTAACCTCTACCGCCAGCCGTTTGCCCGCAAGGGCCATTTTTTCCACCAGTAAGGTAACCGTGGCTCCTGCGGGGAGATCCATGGCTTCACCATTTACCTGAACCTGCATAGCGTTCTTAACCTCTGTCTTGATTCACTTGATGGCGCGCACCAGCCGCCAGCAACAATGCCCACCCAATCATAAAACATACGCCGCCGATGGGCGTAATCGGGCCGACCCAGCGCATGTCGGTCAATACCAGTGTATACAAGCTGCCACTGAACAGCAGGATGCCCGCCAGAAAGAAGCTGACAGCCAGCCCCAGCAGACGTCGTGAAAGACCAAAACCAGACAACACGGCAACCAGCATCAGTGTGATGGCGTGATACATCTGATAGGTAACCGCCGTCTGGAATACCTCCAGGCTGCGTTCGCTCACCAGGTTACGCAGGCTATGAGCACCAAAGGCACCAGCCATGACCGCCGTAAGAGCAAAAAAAGCACCAGTAACGATGGGCAGGCGCATAAGGCCTTGGCCCCGCAGTTTTACGGTTTCAGCAGTCACAGTGGATCTTTTCTCCGGTATCCAGATTCATCATCGTGAGCGCACCACCCCAGACGCAACCAGTGTCCAGGCCAATAAAACGCTCTTTCCCGGTCTCGCCCTCGATAGCCGCCCAGTGCCCGAAGATAACTCGCAGGTCGTCAGGGCGGGGAAATTCAAACCAGGGCGAAAAGCCCTTGGGCGCACTGCCAGCGTGCTCTTTCGTGGTGAGCTCCAGCCTGCCATCCCGGGCAATAAAGCGCATTCGAGTGAAATAGTTGGTGATCACCCGCCAGCGGTCCATACCCGTGAGGTTTTCATTCCAGCCTTCCGGTTTGTTGCCGTACATCAGCGTGAAGTATTCCGGAGCATGCTCCCCACGAATCACATCTTCCACTTCCCGGGCATGGGCGAGAGCCTGCTGAATGCTCCAGATATGGGGCACCCCGGCATGGGCCATCATGATGTTGCGTTCAGAATCGTGCACACACAGGTTCTGCTGACGCAGCCAGTTCACCAGCTTGTCGCGATCCGGAGCCCGCAGTATTTCTGCGAGAGTGTCCTTGCGCTTTGGCGCATGGCCGCCAAGAGCCACCGCCAGCAGGTGCAGGTCGTGGTTGCCAAGAACTACCACGGCTGAATCACCCAGGCTTTCAATGTAGCGCAGGGTTTTCAGGGATGACGGCCCACGGTTTATCAGATCACCCGCCACCCAGAGGCGATCACGGGAAGGCGAAAAATCCACTTTGGCAAGCACATCCTTCAAGCGATCGTAACAGCCCTGAATATCGCCTATGGCGTAATCAGTCATGGCTGTCTCCGCTTGCGTCTCCTGCACTAGCTTCGGCGCCCGAAACACAGCCTTGCTCACTGCCTTTTTCGGCTATCAGCATGTCTGCGATGCTTACGTAGTCCGCCAGGCTGAGATTTTCCGGGCGCAAGCCGTCATTGATACCCAAAGCCTGCAACTGATCAACCGTTACCAACCCTCCCAGAGCCTTGCGCAGGGTCTTTCTGCGAGCGTTAAACGCGGTTCTGACCACGGCCTGCAGTGTGCCGAGATCCTTTGCCGGATAAGGAAACTCTGTATGGGGAACCAGACGCACAATGGCGGAGTCCACTTTCGGAGCCGGCCGAAATGCGCTGGGGCCCACTTCAAACAACGGCTGAACCTTGCAGAAATACTGGGTCATGATGCCCAGCCGGCCATAGTTGTTGTCGCCGGGCACTGCGGCCATCCGCTGCACCACTTCCTTCTGCAGCATGAAGTGCATGTCTTGCACCACGCCTGACTGGGCCAGCAAATGGAAAATCAGCGGGGTAGAGATGTTGTAGGGCAGGTTGCCAATAATGCGCAGAGGCTTCTCGTCCACAAGCTGGTTGAAATCAAATTTCAGTGCGTCGGCTTCGTGGATGCGGAAGTCGGGATAATTGAAAAACTTGGTGCGCAGCACGGGAATCAGGTCGCGATCCAGTTCCACCACTTGAAGCTTCGGATTAACCGCCAGAATCTCCTCGGTTATTGCGCCAAGGCCGGGACCGATTTCCACAATGGCATCGTCCGGCTTCGGGTGAATGGCGCGAATGATGCGCTCTATCACGCCCGGATCGTGAAGGAAGTTCTGGCCGAACCGTTTCCTGGCCTGATGGCCGGCTTTTTTGCTCACTCAGGTTTCTCTCTTTTTAGCGTATTTGAGGGAGCGCGCCATTTGCTCGCCCACTCGAATGGCGGCGTGCAGGCTGCCCGAATCCGCTTTGCCTGTGCCAGCCAGATCCAGTGCGGTGCCGTGGTCCACCGACGTACGTACAATGGGTAATCCCAGAGTAATGTTTACAGCACGACCAAAACCCTGAAATTTGAGAACCGGCAGGCCCTGATCGTGGTACATGGCCAGGGCAGCATCGGCGTTGTCCAGCCAGTGCGGCGTGAACAGTGTATCTGCCGGTAAAGGGCCTATGAGATCTATACCTTGCCCACGAAGCCTCTCAAGCGTGGGCTCAATCACCTCAATTTCTTCCCGCCCAAGATGGCCTCCCTCACCCGCATGGGGGTTCAGGCCCGCGACAAGAATTCTGGGCCGCGCAATGCCAAAAAACTTCTTCAGGTCGGCGTTCAGAATGCTGGCAACCTGAGTCAGCCGCTCTGGCGTAATCGCCGCGGAGACATCCTTGAGGGGTAAGTGAGTTGTTACCAACGCCACCCGCAGTTCTTCTGAGGCGAGCATCATGACCACCCGCTCTACGGAACAAAGCTCCTGAAGGAACTCCGTATGGCCGCTGAATTCAATGCCCGCTTCGTTGATAACACCTTTGTGGACCGGTGCGGTAACCATGCCGTCAAAGTCGCCCTCAAGGCAGCCTTTGGCGGCAACGGTGAGGGTGTCCAGCAGATAGCGGCTGTTCGCAGTATCCAGTTTGCCCGCCTGAAGAGATACACAGCCCTCAACGTGCAAAACAGAAAGCTCGCCCGCCCCCTTTTCAGGCTTCATGCCCGGTTTCCAGGAGTGCAGCGTCACGTCGAGGCCCAGCAACCGGGCCCGTTCCTCCAGCAGTGGCTGGCTGGCAACGACCACCATGCCAGCATCACGCTGGCCGGTCGCCAATTGCAGGCAAAGCTCGGGGCCTATGCCTGCGGGTTCACCAGCAGTCAGAGCCAGAACAATCCCGTCACTCATTATTCTGCAGCTTCCTGCGCGTCGCCGGGTTCGTCTTCATCGGCGTTGTGTTCATACTCGCCCTTGAACTCGATAAAGGCTTCATCACGGATTTCCCGGAGCCAGTTCTGCAGTTCGGTTTCAAACTTGCGGCGATAAATTGCTTGGCGGGCCTCGGCCTCCTTCACGTCGCTGCTTATGTCTTTCTGGCGGCGCTCCTCAACCTGAAGAATGTGCCACCCAAACTGCGAGCGGAATGGCCCCTTAATCTCGCCTACTTCTGCTTCCTGCATGGCCTGTTCAAACGCCGGCACCATTTGCCCGGGACTTACCCAGCCAAGATTGCCGCCGTCAGAACCAGACACGGGGTCGTCCGAAAACTCGCGAGCCAGCACGGCAAAATCATCCCCGTCCTGAAGCTGCTGCGAGAGTTTCCGGATGGCGGCCTCTGCTTCAGTATCCGTCACAGCTTCAGACGGCCGGATCAGAATATGGCGCACGCGGTTCTGCTGGATAACCTGCTTCTGCGAGCCTCCGCGTTTGTCCATTACCATGACCATGTGGAAACCGCTGTTGTTCTCCAGAACCTCTGAGGGTTCGCCAACCGCCAGCCCCGGTACAATCGGCGCAACCAATGACGGCAACTGGCGCTCACTGCGCCAACCCATATCGCCGCCTTCGAGCGCGTTGCTGGCATCGGACTCAGCAACAGCCACCTCGCGAAAATCACGGCCGTTCACTATAGCCGCGCGGAGTTTTTCCGCCTTCTCGCGGGTTGCATCTAAAGCGGCATCATCAGCCGGGTTGTCCAGCTCGATAAAAATGTAGGCAAGCCGGTATTCCGCATCGGTACCACCACCAGACTCCAGCGCCTGCAGGTAATTTTCAACCTCGCGCTCCGTCACGCGAACACGGTTGCCAACCAAACGCTGCTGCACCCTACTGGTGAGCATTTCCTGGCGAATCTGCTCTCTGGCCTGGCGATAGCTTACACCCTCTGCAACAAGCTGGTTTTCAAACTCGGGCAGGCTCATGCCGTTGCGCTCGGCAATGTTGGCCAGGGTTTCGTTCAGCTCGTTATCGCTGATGCGCATCCCCATCTTGTCCGCCATCTGTAGCTGAACCGATTCGGTGATCAGTTGTTCCAGAACCCGCTCTTCAAGAAGGCGGCGCGGCGGCAAGCCGGTGCCCTGGGCACTGAGACGCCCGGTGATGGTGTTGATCCTTGCTTCCAGTTCGGTCTGGAGGACTACGTCGTCATCAACAATCGCCACTACCTGATCGAGTAATTTGCGCTCAGCCTGGACCGAAAAAGAAAGCGCCACTGCCAACAGCATCAGCAGTGTCATTAAACCTTGGCGAATCGTCGCCTTCATAATCACCTCTTAATGAAGATATAAGCCTGCGAACAGGGTACCGGAAGGCACGGTTGTCGTCAGGGGGGTAACATTAAGGAGCACCAACAAGGAACGCCAATCAGGGAGTTCCATAGCGGCGCTGCTCGCGCTCATCGAAACCGTAAATGGCTTCGGAGATCGACGTTGAAGATCCTCCGCTGCCGCCCAGGCCTTTTAGCTGAATCTGGAACAGTATACGGCTGTCCAGCTCTTCATCATCGGTCAGATAATTCTGGTGCACCACCTGAACGCTCCAGCAGCAGTTGTTGTACTCGATTCCGGCAAGAGAGCCTACAGTGCGGTCCAAGTCCGAATCGTACACCCAGCGGCCGATCAGACTAACACGGTCCGTTGCAGGAATAACCGCTGCAATATCCGACTGTTCCAGCTCGTCCTTGCTGTAAGTATGACCAACACTTGCCAGATACCGGTAGTCCTGTGAGTGGAAAATCAACTGGCTCCGGCCCTCTTCGGTATCACCGGTGTCCGGATCCCAGAGCCCAGAGGACCGGATTTGCAAATTCTGTAGCGGATTAAGCACCACTTCCCCTGCGAGCGGCGAGCGACTGCGGGTGCCACCACCTTCACCGAACAGTGTTACCTCACGGTCCTCGAAATACTGGATCTGGCCCACACTGAAGCGCGCCCGCTCGGCGCCGGTAACCAGATCATTGAACCGGCTGGTCAAAGCCACTGTCAGCTGATTGGCATCGCCTACCCGATCACCCCCAACAAAACGATCTGGCCGGAACAACTGCTCAAAGCGAAAGGTCTGCAAGGCAGTATCAAACGCCGGAATATCGTTCTGATCCGCCTCTGCGTCCGCCCAGGCGTAATAAAGCCGGGGCTCAAGGGTCTGGTTGTAGGGCACATCGAACAGGGTCGACTGACGATCAAAATACAGCCCGTTGTCCCACTCCACCACGGGGACCGTGCGATCAAACCCACCGTCATCAACGTTGTAATCTTCCAGCTCATAACGGGTGTAATCCAGGCTAACCGACGGGCGGCTGAAGCCCCAGAGCGCCCGCATCGGTATGGCCAGTTCGGGGCGGGCCCGAAAGCGCTGGCCATTGGCTTTGTCGATGCCGGTCAAGGATTCGTTATCCCTGTAAAACCAGGTGTACTGACTCTCTATTCCGGCTTCCAGCCAGCCAGCCTCAGCCACTCCACCATAAATGACTTCCGGTAGTTGTGCGTAAGGCTTGTCGACCTCAGCAATACTGTCGCTAATCGTTTGATAATCATTGAGATAAGCGTCGAAATACTGATTGGCCGTTTGGTAACGTACTCCGCCACGACGCTGCAGGTGCGTAGTCTGATTGATCTCCAGACTGCGATTCAGATCACTAAGGTAGTCATCGTCACTGACCACGGAGAAATCGCCGTAACCGTTCCAGCCGTTGCCCAGAACAGCACGCGTGGACGCGTCCAGGGCCCAGCGCTGGCCGGATTCACCAGGGTTTTCGTCTGTGTATGCGGAATCATCGTTGATATAGCCGAGCTGTAGCGTCGTCTGACCGAAACGACTGAGATACCGGCCTTCGGCCTCGTTAAACAGGCCGCGGCCGTGAATGTACTGGGGCGTGAGCGTCGCATCGTAGTGAGGGGCCAGGTTCAAATAATAGGGTGCGGCCAGAAACGCTCCGCTGCCGGCACTGGAGGAACCGAACTGCGGATACAGAAAACCGGACTTGCGGCGGTCATCAATGGGAAAGCTGGCATAAGGCCAGTAAAACACCGGGACATCCAGAACCTCAAGGCGAACGTGCCTTGCGGTGCCGAAGCCTTCGGTCTGATCAAGCTCAATCTCGGACGCGACAATAGCCCAGTCGTTCTGTTGTGGGCCACACGTAGTGAGCATGCCATCACGAATTTCTACTCTGGAATTATTCACCCGGGAGAGACTTCCGGCACGGCCCCGCATTTCAGGACCGTGCAGCAGGAAGGTCGCGGTGTTGATATCAAAGCGCCCTGAATCCACGCTGTATTCGGCGTAATCCCCGGTTAACAAAAATCCTTCACCACGGCTGACCAGTGGGCCCTGGACAGATACCTGACCGATGTTTTGTTTGTAACGGGCTTCAGACCCGGTCACCTGAAAGCTACCCTGGCGCACCCGGACATCGCCTTCGAGGTATAATTCCTGGTCAATTTCGTACCGGGCATTCAGCCCGCTGGCCTGCAACGGAACTGCACCGTCAGCGCCTTCACCAAAAACACCGGAACCGTCTTCTCCGGCGCTGGAGGGCAAATAGCCTCCCTCGCAAAACGCCGGCAACGAATTTCTGACCGCCTCCGGAAGCTGGTCTTTAGGGCGCCAGTCCAGATCGGCAGCCGACGGCGCTTCCTCACCTGCAGAAAAGCCGGCACCCGACATCAGGGCGAAGGCAACAAGCAGGCTCGCAAGCCGGCGTTGCAATGTGCCGTTCTGCGCCTGCAGACAGTTGTCGGACATTGGCACGGTAGCAAGATTCCTGTTCCGGGTGCATAAGGGGATGTGGACGGCGCAACGGGGCACGAATACACAAACGACAGCGCCCTAGTTTACACATGCCTCTGAAGCTTGTTAACGGAAACGGCGACGGATAAACGAAACTCCGCTGCAAAACCGTTTTACCCTCTTTATACTCGTCTGCTAACTTCTGCTCTAAGCTCACTTACTTTTATCAGGATAACCGCCCGAGTCATGGACAACCGCCTGCAAATGCTGACCGCTTGGGTCAGACAGTTTCCCGGCTTCGAAAATGCCGATGCCCGGCCCGTTTCCGGCGACGCCAGTTTCCGGCGCTACTTCCGGGTTTGCAAAGCGGATATCAACGGCAATGACACTCCATTCATTGTTATGGACTCCCCTCCGGAACAGGAAGACTGCAGGCCTTTTATCCACGTTGCCAAGCATTGGCACCTTACAGGCATTAAGGTTCCGAAAATATTTGAAGCCGACCCTGCACACGGTTTTCTTTTACTGGAAGATTTTGGTGACCAGCTAATGCTGGACCAACTCAACCCCAAAACCGCAAGCACGCTTTACCGTAGCGCACTGGACGAACTCGTGCTTATACAGCAGTTGCCCGCCTCGCCTGACTACCCAATGCCAGTTTATGATACAGCGCTGCTGAACCGTGAAATGGCGCTGTTCCGGGACTGGTTGCTGGAAGGTTACCTTGGGCTGGTACTGAGTAACACCGAACAATCCATGTTTGATACAACGTTTGCGCTGCTTCGGGAGAGCGCGCTGGCCCAGCCTCAAGTAACCGTGCACCGGGACTACCATTCCCGGAACCTTTTGGTACTTGAGCAAAGCAGCCGCCCGGGTGTTATCGATTTTCAGGACGCGGTAACCGGCCCGGTTACCTACGACGTGGTTTCGCTACTCAAGGACTGCTACATTCAATGGCCCGAAGAGCAGACTGCCCAATGGCTGGAAACGTTCCGTGAACAGACCCTGGATGCAGGCTTGCACCGGGCCGACAGTGACACCTTCCGCCAGTGGTTTGAGCTGATGGGCATGCAGCGCCACCTCAAGGCCGCCGGTATCTTTGCCAGATTGGCCATGCGTGACGACAAGCCGCGCTATCTGGGGGACATCCCCCGCACCGTAAGTTATCTGATTTCCGCCAGCAAACGGCAGCCAGCCTTGAGGCATTTTCACGACTGGCTGACAATGGTCGCTGTACCGCGAATCGAAAACCTGATTGGCCCTGTTCCGGGCCAGGAGCACTTGGCACTGTGAAGGCGATGATTCTTGCTGCCGGCAAGGGCGAACGTATGCGCCCCCTTACCCTTACGACCCCCAAGCCTCTGCTCAACGCTGGCGGTAAACCGCTCATTGAATATCATCTGGAACGCCTCCACCGTGCCGGTTTTCGGGATGTGGTCATCAACCACGCGTGGCTGGGGGAGCAGATCGAATACACTCTGGGCAACGGAGAGCGGTTCGGGCTTTCACTGCACTATTCACGTGAAGGCGAACCGCTGGAGACCGCAGGCGGTATTGTCCGCGCCCTGCCGCTGCTGGGCACCGCTGACACCGACTGGTTTATGGTTATAAACGGCGATATCTGGACCGACTTTGACCTGACCCGACTCCAGCCACCGGCATCCGGCGAGCCGTCTGCCGTGGATGCCATTCTGGTGATGGCAGACAATCCGGTGCACCATCGCCAGGGCGACTTCTGCCTGAACGACAACGGCACACTGTATGAAGAATGTGCCGGGAAAGAAGGCGAGAAACTGACTTTCACCGGCATCAGCCTTCTGCATCGCAAGCTGTTTGACGGTCTGAGTGACCAGGCAGGCAAGCTCGCGCCTGTTCTGCAGGCAGCAATGGCCAAAGGCCGGGTCGCCGGGCTGTACCATCCTGGCCTCTGGGTAGATGTAGGAACGCCTGAGCGGTTGCGGACGCTTGATCAGCAATTGGCCATTCAGGAGCTGTAGCGCAATGCCAACCCATTCTGCGCACCCAGCCCTGTCGCCGCGAATGGAAGCCGCTTTCTCCGGCCTGCTGAAAAAGCTCTCAGTCGCTGATCACCAGGCACAAAAGCTGATGGGCCAGACTCGCCTGCCGCGCTGGTGTCGGCGCCCCCTGTTTTTCTTTCTGGGCTATATCGCGAAAGCGGAAGGGCGTGTGTCAGAGCAGGACATCGGTTTCGCTGAAAGCCTTATCACGGCGCTGGCGCTATCCAAAAGGCAAAGACGCAAAGCCATCAGCAGTTTTCAAAAAGGCAAAGCATCGGAACAGATTCCATCCTTCACGGGCCTCACATTAAGGCTCAGCCACCGCATCTCGCCTGCGCCGGCCCTGAAAGTGGCCATCTGCCTGTGTCACGCAGCTCAGCTCAGGGGCCGGCCGGCCAAGCCCCGCCGCTACCGGTGTGAGGATACCATTGACCAGATTGGCCTGCCGGTCACCATCAGCGAAGATATATTCGACAGCTACGCCAGCCGTGTTTGGGGTGATTTCAGCGATGCACCCTCAAAGCCGGCTACACTCGAACAGGCTTTCGCCCTGCTTGGGGTCACCCGACGAGACCCACTTACGGCAGTCAAGCGCGTTTACCGAAAGAAAGTATCAGAGTGCCATCCGGACAAGCTGGCACAACAGCAACTCAGCGGCGCAGAGCTCGCGCTAGCCAAAGAGCGGCTTCTGCGTTACCAGCAGGCATGGGAGCTGATCAGGCGACATCAACAATAGCCCACAACAAGCGCTACTCTGGCTTGAGCCAGGCCGAAATTCTGCCCGCAAGCGCCTTTCCGTCTCTCGACACAAAGGGCGCGTAGGACCCCATAGACTGAACACTGAACCCTGGCACCCTGGCGCGCTTCAGCCCGGCCTCGCGCTGCTCTCCTGTGTCGGACAGCGAAAGCTCCAGAATACGCGGCACGGACGCCTTCTCCAGTGTTGCGGCCAGCCGGCTGGCGTCATGGGGGTAGAATTTCGGCCCCACCCAGATCAGGGCTGGAGGTGTTTCCAGTTCCACCGCATAGGCAACGACATGATTGCCTCCTCGTCCAATACCGATCACACCGATAAGCTCGTATTCACGCTTTCCAAGTTCGGCTGCGCCGGCCACAAGCTCCTCGCGGATATGCTCCCTGTAGGCGACTTCCAAATCATCCACAGCGTCTGCCGCCATGACATCTATTGTGGCCGGGCTGCCGGTATCCGGGCTGGGTTCTTCGGACTGCAGCTCTGGCGTGGGTCGCGGACGCTCCAGAATTTGTTCAAGGGCCGCCGATGGTGGCTCCAGACCAAGCGCAAGCACGGCAAACTTCCGGTGCGCCAACTCCCTGGCCAGAGTGCCTGCCAACCCCGATTCTGCATTTTCACCTTCATCCGCCAGAATGATCAGCGCGCCTCTGGCGGGGGGCTCCATCTCGGGCCAGAACAGCGCCAAGGTGCGGGAGTCGTCCTCAAGATCAAGCCAGAGTGCTGCATCCGGAAATCTCTGGCTCAAGCCCCACTCACCCAACCCGGACGACACCACTCCGCGCACTTCGTTCGCCGGCGGCTGAGCGGGCGTTTCCGGCGCCTTGTTTTCCTTGGCAGCCGCTGGCAAAACGCTGCCCGCTAATGCCAAAGCCAGCAACCAGCCAGCTGGGCGCCTGCGGTAGCCGTTTCGGCTTATTGTTCTGAATCGGCGCACAGTTCCTGCTCCTCTGGCTACGAAAACACGCTCTTGTGCTGTTAGACTGTCATTATTATCAATGGCTGCCAATTGTTTGCGAGAACCGTGATGAATCCTTATCTGATTGCCCCGTCCATTCTGTCTGCCGATTTTGCCCGCCTGGGCGAAGAAGTGGATAACGTTCTGTCCGCCGGCGCAGACGTGGTGCATTTCGACGTGATGGACAACCATTATGTGCCTAACCTGACCATCGGGCCGATGGTGTGTGAAGCATTGCGCAAGCATGGTGTTACCGCACCTATCGACGTACACCTGATGGTATCGCCGGTGGACGACCTGATTCGCATGTTTATTGACGCCGGTGCCAGCTATATCACCTTCCATCCCGAGGCGTCCCGGCACATTGATCGCTCCCTGCAACTGATTCGCGAGGGTGGCTGCAAGGCCGGACTGGTGTTCAACCCGGCCACTCCGCTGCATCACATGGATCACGTGATGGACAAACTCGACATGGTGCTGATGATGTCGGTGAATCCTGGCTTCGGCGGCCAGAAGTTCATTCCCGGCACCCTGGACAAGCTGCGGGAAGCCCGCAAGCGCATTGATGCCAGCAACTACAACATCCGGCTGGAAATCGATGGCGGAGTAAAAACAGACAACATCCGTGAAATTGCTGAAGCCGGGGCAGATACCTTTGTCGCGGGCTCGGCTATTTTCAATACCGACGATTACAAAGCCACCATCGATACGATGCGCGTGGAGCTTGAACACGCACGCATGGCACTGGGCCACACGGTTCCGGGCCAATGAGCCTGGCCGGCCTGTTTAACGCCCGCTGGCCGGGTGTTGCGCTGTTTGATCTCGACGGCACCCTGGTAGACAGCGCGCCGGATCTCGCAGCTGCCGTTGACCTGACCCTTGAGCAGTTGGGGCGCAAGCCAGCCGGGATCGAACAGGTACGCCAATGGGTGGGTCACGGCTCCCCCATCCTGATGCGACGGGCCCTGGCCGGCAAGGCGGACTGGAAGCCAGCAACGAACGGTGACGAAGCCCTGTTCAACGATTCGCTGAAACTCTTTTACCAGAACTATCAGCAACTCAACGGCCAGCACTCAACGGTCTTCGCCGGTGTTGAGGCCTGCCTTGAAACATTGAGTGGACGTGGCTGCCGCATGGCCGTTGTGACAAACAAACCTGAACAGTTTGTGAGCCCTCTGCTTGAGCAGATGGGCTTGGAACATCATTTCGAACTGGTGGTTGGCGGCGATACGCTGAGCACGAAAAAACCGGATCCTGCGCCGCTGCTCCATGCCATGGAAGCACTTCAGGGTAGCCGTGGCACCACTGTGATGGTGGGCGACTCGGCGGCAGACGTCAGTGCCGCCCAGGCAGCGGGCATTCCCTGTGTAGCGGTCACCTATGGCTACAACTTTGGCCGTTCAGTACAGGCACTGGGAGCAGACGCTGTGGTTGATTCCCTGAGCGAGCTTTTGTAACCTCTCAGGTCTTGAACGTTAATTCTTTTCAATTCGGGAGATTCCTGCCGTGCAGGGACTGAATCTGACTGCAGCGCGAGGCATCCTCACAACCCGCGCAACACGATGGTGGCGATGGCGTACCGGCTGAAAACACTCAGCCAGGCATCAAGCGAGCGCCTGCTCGAACGCAGATCAGATTCCAGGAAGCCCGACCATGAACTCCGAACAATTCCGCAAGCTGGCACAAGCCGGCTTCAACCGCATACCCGTGTACCGCGAAGTACTTGCGGACATGGACACCCCTTTAAGCACGTACCTCAAGCTGGCCAGCGGGCCTTATTCTTACCTGTTTGAATCGGTACAGGGCGGCGAAAAATGGGGCCGTTATTCCATCATCGGCCTGCCCAGCCAGGAAGTGCTCAAAGTATTTGACCACCGCATTGAAGTTCGCCGGCACGACGAGTTGGTAGAAACCGCCGAGGTAGACGACCCGCTTGCGTTTATTGCCAGTTACCAGGAACGCTTTCATGCGCCTGATCTGGAAGAACTGCCCCGCTTCAACGGCGGCCTGGTCGGCTATTTCGGCTACGACACAGTACGCTACATCGAGAAGCGCCTTGCAACCAGCTGCCCTCCGGACCGCATTGGTACGCCCGACATACTGTTAATGGTGTCCAACGAACTGGTGGTGTTCGACAACCTCCGCGGCAAGCTGCATCTGATTGTGCACGTAGATCCGGCCGATGAAGGCGGTTACGAACAGGCTCAACTAAGGCTCGACGAACTCGAACAGCAACTGCACCGGAAAACCGCCAACACTCCGAAAACACCGGAACATCTGCGCGGCAAAACCGTCGACGAAAGCGAGTTTGTGTCCGGTTTCAGCCAGGGAAAATTCGAGGCCGCGGTCGATAAAATCAAAGACTACGTGCTGGATGGTGACGTCATGCAAACCGTCATTTCCCAACGTATGTCGATCCCTTTTGAAGCTCCGCCGCTGAACCTGTACCGCTCGCTACGGGTACTCAATCCGTCACCTTACATGTACTTTCTTGATCTGGATGATTTCCATATTGTCGGCTCATCGCCGGAAATCCTGGCACGTATGGAAGACCGGGAGGTCACCGTGCGCCCCATCGCCGGGACCCGAAAACGCGGCGCCACCGACGCCGAAGACCGGGCCCTGGAAGCCGAATTGCTGGCCGACCCGAAAGAGATCGCCGAACACCTGATGCTGATTGACCTGGGCCGCAACGATGCAGGCCGCGTGTCGGAAACAGGCACCGTGCGGCTGACCGAGAAAATGGCAGTAGAACGCTATTCGCATGTAATGCACATAGTGTCCAACGTAACCGGTCAGGTAAAAGACGGCACCAGCTGCCTCGACGTGCTCAAGGCCACCCTGCCCGCCGGCACCCTGAGCGGCGCCCCGAAAACCCGGGCCATGGAAATCATTGACGAGCTGGAGCCGGTCAAACGCGGTGTTTATGGCGGTGCTGTTGGCTATCTCTCATTCAACGGCAACATGGATACGGCCATTGCCATCCGCACCGCCGTGATCAAGGACAAGACCCTGCACATACAGGCCGGCGCCGGCATAGTGGCCGACTCGGTACCTCGCCTTGAGTGGAAAGAAACCATGAACAAGGGCCGCGCCATCTTCCGCGCGGTGGCCATGACCTACAACGATTTTGACCACTGAGGCGAGGGAAATATCATGCTATTGATGATCGACAACTACGATTCCTTCACCTACAACGTGGTGCAGTATCTCGCCGAGTTGGGCGCCGATGTGCAGGTGCATCGCAACGACGAAATTACTGTGGAAAAGATCGAGGCGCTAAATCCCGAACGGCTGGTGATCTCGCCCGGCCCCTGCACACCGAATGAAGCCGGAGTGTCCATGGACGTTATCCGGCATTTTGCCGGCAAGATCCCCATTCTTGGCATCTGCCTGGGCCATCAGGCTATCGGCCAGGTATATGGCGGCAGCATTATCCGTGCAGGGCGCGTGATGCACGGTAAAGTTTCACCGGTTTACCACCACAGCACCGGCGTGTTCCGCGGCCTAAACAACCCATTGCAGGCTACCCGCTATCACAGCCTGGTGATCGAGCAGGCCAGCCTGCCGGAATGTCTGGAAGTAACCGCCTGGACTCGCAACAGCGACGGCAGCGTGGAGGAAATCATGGGCGTGCGCCACAAGACCCTGGCCATCGAAGGGGTGCAGTTCCACCCGGAATCAATCATGAGTGAACAGGGCCACGAACTGCTGCGCAACTTCCTGCGAACCCAATAAAAAAGGTAACGTCAATGAATATGAAAGACGCACTGAACCGGGTGGCCGAAAACCTCGACATGTCCCGGGAAGAAATGAAACAGGTAATGAGCATCGTCATGAATGGCGAGGCCACTGACGCCCAGATCGGCGCCCTGCTGATGGGCCTGCGCATTAAAAGCGAAACCGTCGACGAAATCACCGGCGCGGTGGAAGTCATGCGCGAACTGGTCTCCGGCGTAACCATCAAAGCCGAGCCCCTGGTCGACATCGTAGGCACAGGCGGCGACGGCGCCAACCTGTTCAACGTCTCCTCTGCCTCCGCTTTCGTTGTCGCCGGCGCCGGTGGCTTTGTCGCCAAACACGGCAATCGTGCTGTGTCCTCCAAAAGTGGCAGTGCAGACCTGATCGAACAAGCCGGTATCAACCTTAACCTGACACCTGAGCAGGTCGCCCGCTGCGTAGAGCAGATCGGTGTAGGCTTCATGTTCGCGCCGGCCCACCACGGCGCCATGAAACACGCCGTTGGCCCGCGCAGGGAAATGGGCTGCCGCACCCTGTTCAACATCCTCGGCCCCATGACCAACCCGGCAGGCGTAAAGCGCCAGCTAGTCGGCGTATTCAGCAAAGCCCTGTGCCGCCCCATGGCCGAAGTGCTGCAAAAGCTGGGCTCCGAACACATCATGGTGGTGGCCTCCCAAGACGGCCTCGACGAGATCAGCCTGGCCAGTGCCACCCACGTGGCTGAACTGAAAAACGGCGAAATCACAGAATACGACATCACCCCGGAAGACCTGGGCATCAAAAGCCAAAGCCTGGTCGGCCTGTCTGTTGATACAGCCGAAGACTCCCTGAACCTGATCAAAGCCGCCTTCGGCCGCGGTCACGACGAAATGGCCGAAAAAGCCCGGGATCTGATCGCCCTCAACGCCGGTGCCGCCATCTATATTGCTGGCCTAGCGCCAACAACCAAAATGGGCGTTGAAATGGCCCTTGACGCCATGGGCTCAGGCTTGGCTGCCGGAAAACTGGCTGAACTGGCGGATTTTTCCCATTGTTTCTGAGTCAGGAATAAATTTGATGAGCACGCCCAACGACAAAACCCCCACCATCCTGCGCAAAATCGTCGAAAGGAAGTGGGAAGAAATAGATTCCCGCAAGCGCACAACAAGCCTGGAAGATCTCAAGGCCAAATCCGGCGACCAGCCCGGCACCCGCGGCTTTACCAACGCCCTGCGCCAGCGCATAGAAGCCAGCAAACCCGCTGTCATCGCCGAAATCAAAAAAGCCTCACCCAGCAAAGGCATACTCCGGGACCCCTTTGAGCCAGCCGAAATCGCCGAAAGTTACGAACAAGGCGGCGCCGCCTGCTTGTCAGTACTTACTGACCACGACTTCTTTCACGGCCACGAAGACTACCTGATTGCCGCCCGCAACGCCTGTAGCCTGCCGATTATCCGCAAAGACTTCATGGTCGCGCCCTATCAGGTCTACGAAGCCCGCACTATCGGTGCTGACTGCATACTCCTGATCGCTGCCTGCCTTACCAAAGACCAGATGCAGGAGCTGGAAGGCACGGCCCACGAAATTGGCATGGACGTGCTGGTAGAAGTGCACAACAGCGAAGAAATGGACGACGCACTGACGCTGACCACACCGCTGATCGGTATCAACAACCGCGACCTGCACAGCTTCGAGGTATCACTGGAAACCACCTTCAGCCTGCACCAGCGCATAGGCACAGATCGCATAGCCATCACCGAAAGCGGCATCATGACGCGCGCCGACGTGGAAGCCATGACAGGCCACGGCATTTACGGATTTCTGGTGGGCGAATCCTTCATGCGCGCTGATAACCCGGGCGCGAAGCTGCAAGAGCTGTTCTTCCCCCAATAGCCAGATACAAAACCCGCACCCGGGGCGAATCAGACAGGATCCGCCAACGCTTCCTGCATCAGCAGTTGCAAATGTTCAGGCAGCTTCGTCGATAACGCTAAAGCCCGCTCATGGGCACGCGGCGACATTTTGCCCCAGGTGCGCCGTACAATCCTCAGCCACTTCTCCCGCTCGTATTCGGCGTTGTCCGCATAAAACTGTGCAAAATACTTTTCCAGGAACACCATGCAGGCAACATCTTCGAGCAACTGGGTGTCTGCGTCTTTACGCAACTCCCGTTTGGTCAGAATCACCTCAACACGCTCGCATTCACTCGCAGGATAGCCGCAGTCCGCCATAATCTCAGCGGCCCTGTGGCCGTGCATACGGCCGCAGGCCTGGCGCCATTCGTAATAGGATTTTCGGCCTTCCGGGTAATCGCTGCGGGGCATTTTCCAGCGTTCGATGTGCTGGGCGCGACAGGCAATCTGCATCCGTTCTGAGGGCGCAGGCTCCAATTCGTGCAGCCAACGAGTCATGTGCAGGCTGTAAACGTACTCTCGGGGCAAGCGCTCGTCTGCCACAGTCTCCTTATTTGGATCTGCGCGGTTTGCACTGTCAATCGTATCCAGAGCACACGTGAGGGATGCTCGCTCCATACCGTCTCCTTTAGCGGCACAATTACCCCGCAGGGGATATTGCGCCGGGCGTCGTATTATCTGATGATTGAAACTACTGGCAGCCGGATTATGACGATGGTGAGATTTTCAGACCTCAAACCGCCATATAAAAAGGTACCACCTCAATGGCTTCCCGCTTATGAAGCCCACATCCGGATGGTGGAACGCCAGGTCGCCGTTGTTGCCGCCTGGGTTCTCCTGATCACTGTGATTTTCTACCAGTTTACCCATGAACTGCGTCTCGCCCTCCGTCCGGATCTCTGGTTTACGGAGCTGGCCTTCCGGACACCGGTTCTACTGAGCGCTTTACTAACGCTGCTTTCCCATTATACCGGTAAGCCCATGTGCCGAAGCCTTTACTTGCTCAGGGCCATGGGGCTTTCAGTCATGACCATGATACTTGCACTGTTTCTGGTTCACTACAACGGGGTGTCTGCCGACACCTATCAGATCACCAATGGCATGGTCATCAGCTTTTTCGGGGTTGCGATTCTGTCTGTTAGGGGCTGGAGAGAATGGTGGCTGCTATTTGCCCTGCCTTTAGCGATTTTCGCGCTCGTCGCCCAGGCACGGCGCCTTGCTCTGACAGAGATACTGCCTTTCATATTCGACCCACTGGTCATGATGCTTATCGGCATAGTAATGAGTGAAGCGCTGAGACAGCTCAGAGCAGGAGAGTTTCTTGCCCGGCAACAGCTCCGGGAGCAGGCCACTACCGACCAGTTGACCGGGTTACTGAACCGCAGGGCCATGCACCACTTGCTTGAAAAAGAGCATGCCCGTGCACGGCGGTACGGAACGAGGTACAGTCTGATCCTCGGGGATCTCGACCGGTTCAAGCTCGTGAATGACCGTTACGGCCACAATGTCGGGGATATAGTACTGCAGGAAACCGCGCGCAGGTTGGGCAGCCAGATGCGCGCGCAGGACGTTTTATGCCGCTGGGGTGGTGAGGAAGTCCTGATGCTTTTACCCGAAACCGGCCTGGAAGGCGCCATGCAAGTGGCTGAAAAAATTCGTTTATCTCTCGCCGACGAGCCCATTCTGGCAGGCGAGCACAGTATTCCGCAAACCATCAGTCTTGGGGTCACCAGTTGCTTGGGGCGCCATGGCATTGTCAGCGCCATCAAACGAGCTGATGACGCTCTTTACCGGGCCAAGGAAAACGGCCGCAACCGCTCTGAGGCCGTGGCCTCCCCATGTTCTGAGCAGGACTTGCCAAACATCAGGCCTGCGCGGACGGGCGCGACTTGATGCGGTCATACCATGCCTGAAGGTGAGTATGCTCGGGCAGAATACGGATACTTACCACGCGGGCGAACGCCACCGTGGTAAAGGCATTGATGTCGGCAGCGGTAAACCGGTCGCAGCAGATGTATTCCCGGTCGGCGAGGTGATCATTGAGGAACGCCATAAACTTGTTGACGCTCTTCCCGCAATCCTCGCCCCATTCCTTGATGGGATTCATCCTGTCTTTGAAATAGCCGCTGGTGTGCTGGAAACACATGCCTGTCGGCGTAAAGAAGTAGAACTCGATCCACCTGACCCACTGCTCAATTGTTGCTTTCTCAAGCGGGGTGTCGCCCAAGAGGGTCGGCGCCTCCGGATAGCTTTCCTCAAAGTAACGGCAAATGGCCATGGTCTCGGAGATGCAGGTCCCGTCATCCAGTTCCATTACCGGCACTTTCTTCATCGGGTTACGCGCCACGTATTCCGGCGTCAGGTTTTCACCTTTCTGCAGATCAATCTCAATGAACTCAGCCTTATCAAGCAACCCCTTCTCCGCCATAAACATGCGTACACGACGAGGATTCGGTGCAGTTTTCGTTTCGAAAATCTTCATTGTTATCAGCTCCGTTCAGGAATAAGCAGAATGAGTCAAGGTGACAGACAACCGAGAGATTGGCTCGAAAAAAGGGTTGCGTCAAGCAACTGACGAGAAGCCTCGCAAGCTTATTCAATACGTCTTCATAAATGGCCCATTTTCGTTAAAACCTTGTAACTGAGCTCAGGATCCTTATGCTTATGGCTACGTGGTAACCGAGACGAGTCGTTTTGCCCTACTCCCAGCATTGCCAGAAAACCGCAAACCAGAGAGCCTTTCCCGGTTACCTCACATCAGTCATAAAACAATTAGCAAAACAACTGATACCAGAATTCACCAACCCTCGAACGGAGAAGTGACTATGCGAAAGCTTACGTCTGCCGCACTGCTATGTGCGCTATCGGTGCCCGCCATGGCACAAGCCAACTGCGGTGAAGTATCAATCACGGAAATGAACTGGGCCTCCAATACAGTGGTTACCAACGTAGCCAAGTTCATTATGGAGCAGGGCTATGGCTGCGATGTGTCGGTTATCCCTTCAGACACCGTACCTGCGGTAACGTCCGTAGCGGAGAATGGCGAACCGGATATTGTCACCGAACTGTGGTTGAATTCTGCCGGTGAGTCTTATCTTCGCCTTGAGAAAGAGGGCAAAATCGAAAGGCTCGGAAAAGTGCTTGATCCCGGCGGCGTGGAAGGCTGGTGGATTCCCACTTATCTGGCCGAGAAACACCCCGAGCTGAAAACGATCGAAGGTGTGATGGCCAACCCCGAACTGGTGGGCGCGCGCTTCAACAACTGTCCGGATGGTTGGGGCTGCAGAGTTGTCAGTGACAACCTGATTCGCGCTCTGGATCTGGAAGACGCCGGCATCAAGGTGTTCAACCACGGCTCCGGTGAGACCCTTGCCTCTTCAATGGCGTCTGCTGTTCAGAAAGAAGAGCCATGGTTCGGCTACTACTGGGGCCCGACCGTGCCACTGGGCAAATATGACATGACCCGGGTAGAGCTTGGCGAATACAAGCCGGAGGTTCACCAGAAGAACCAGACTGCCAACGCGGACAACCCCGGTGTATCCGAGTTCCCGGCAGCAACCGTTCTTACCTCTGTGACCACCGACTTCAAGGACCGCGAACCGGAAGTGACAGAGATGCTCAGCAAAATGACATTTAAAACAGACACCATGAGCGCGCTTCTGGCCTGGATGGACTCCAGTAACGCATCCGGTGAAGAAGCTGCGGTTTATTTCCTGAGCAACAACCGTGATGAATGGTCTGGCTGGCTGAACGATGACGCCAAGAAAAAACTTGCAGCCATTCTTGAAAACTGATTAACCCGCCCTGGCCCGGGAGCAGTATCTGCAAGGATATGCCCCGGGCACATCTGATAGTGACAGCAACCGAATTCTGTTGCGGATGGCTCCCCATGCGCAGAAGAGGCTAAACGCAAATGGCAACCTACGACTCCCTGTTTTCGGCACTTGGGTTAAAAGAATGGTGCGCGGAAGGCAAAGAAGACGGCCCCATGTCGATGGCCGACCTGCTCGCCAAAGCCAAAGGCGATAATGCAGAACCGGAATCCCTGTGGGACTTTCCATTCCCATCGATGGATTCTCTCAACGACTCCTGCGCTGCATTTCCACAATCCAGAGAACTCACCAAGGGCCTGGAACAGGGCTTTCTTGCCGTAAAAGACAATCTCAGCCTGGTGCTTGATCCACTGACTCAGCCGCTGAGCTGGGCCCTTGATGGCGCCCTGTACGGCATGCTCACCACACCCTGGTGGATCATAATCCCGATTATGTTAGTCATTGTTTTTCTGGTCACCAAATCCTGGAAACTGGTGCTGTTTGTGGGCGCCAGCATTTGCCTGTTGGCCTTTATCGACTACTACGAATACGCCATGCAGACGCTTGCCATTATTTTTGTCTGCGCTTTCCTCTGTGTCCTGCTTGGCGTACCCATAGGCATCGCCATGTCCAGAAGCAACACAATGCAGCGGCTGACGATTCCGGTGCTCGACATGCTCCAGACGCTACCCCCATTCGTTTACCTGATTCCGCTGATCTTCCTGTTCAGCGTGACCGAATCCAAGCTATACGGTATCGCCATTATTCTGTACGCCATCGTGCCTGTAGTGCGGCTGACCAATCTTGGCATCCGGCTGGTGGACAAGGATGTGATCGAAGCGGCGGATGCGTTCGGCATGACGCCCAGCCAGAAACTGTTCAAGGTCCAGATACCCCTGGCTCTGCCCAACATCATGGCTGGCGTAAACCAGACCATCATGATGAGCCTCGCCATGGTTGTTATCGCATCACTGGTTTCGGCTCCCGGCCTCGGTGTGCTGGTGCTTCGCGGCATTCGAAATCTGGAGCTGGGTGTTGGCCTGGTTTCCGGCCTCGGCATTGTGATCCTGGCCGTCATTCTTGACCGTGTGACCAAAGCTTCTCTGGCACGCATCAACGCCAGCCAAAATCAGTGAGGACAGCACGTGGCAAATGAGATAAAGATTTCCATCAAGAACCTTTACAAAATTTTCGGTCCGACACCGGATGTGGCACTTGAATATGTAAAACGGGGCATGAACAAGGCCGATCTGCTGGATCAGCAAAACCATGTCCTGGGGCTCAGGGATATCAACGTGGATATCCTCGATGGCAAGATCACCGTTATCATGGGGCTTTCGGGTTCTGGCAAGTCAACTCTGATCCGCCACCTCAACCGTCTGATTGAACCCACCGCCGGAGAAGTCCGCCTTGATGGCGAGGATGTTCTCGACCTGGACGAAGAACAACTCCGTCAGCTCCGGCGGGAACAGATGTCCATGGTGTTCCAGAAGTTCGCATTGCTGCCGCACAAAACAGTGCTCGAAAACGCCGGCATGGCCCTCAACATTCGCGGTTCCACCGTCGCGGATTTTGAAGGCGAAGCGGTAAAGTGGCTAGCGAGGGTGGGACTTGAGGGCAACGAAAACCAATATCCCCATCAGTTATCCGGTGGTATGCAGCAACGGGTGGGCATAGCCCGTGCGCTGGTGTCCAACTCCCCGGTCATGCTGATGGACGAAGCCTTCTCTGCGCTGGATCCGCTGATCCGGTCCGACATGCAGGATCTGCTGCTGGAACTGCAGGGCGAGCTTCAGAAAACCATTGTGTTCATCACGCACGATCTGGACGAAGCACTGAAGCTCTCGGATCATCTGGTCATTCTCAAAGATGGCGAAGTCGTTCAGCAAGGTGACCCACAGGACATCCTGCTCAACCCCAACGATCCATACATTGTCGCCTTTATAAACGATATCAATCGTGCGCGGGTGCTCAGGGTGCGCTCCATCATGAATCCTGATGTCGAGAGCGATACAGATTATGCAGGTGACATTTCCGAGAAGGACAACCTTGAAACCGTGCTTTCCCGCTCAGGTGGCGACACGGACCTGATATTCAGGGTGATTCGCAACGGCGAGGCAATAGGCAGCCTCAGCATGAAGGATCTGACTCGTGCACTGGTACCGACAGATGCTTCAACCACGAACAGCGCCAGTAAGGAATAATTAGCCGTAACCGATGCAAAGAGCCGGGCGTGAGCTATTCTCTCAGTGCACGCTCGCCTTCGTAGTACCCTGACATCACTAATGCGGCTTCAACCATGCCCCGAGCAATCCTGATTGCATTGTTCATTAGCCTTGCCGGCTGCTCACCGCCAGAAGAGCAGCCGGTCAGCTACCCTGCGCAAACCACTCATCCATCGGATAAAACCCGGCCTGTAAGCCGGAGTGAATTCACCATTGTTATTGCCGCAGACCCTTGGTGCCCCCACAACTGCGTGGCTGGCGCTGCCCGCGAGGGCTACACCATAGACACGGCAAGAGAGGTCTTTGCTGCAGCGGGATACGAAGTCGAATACCTGAATGTAAGTTGGGCGCGGGCCATTCAACTTGCCAAAGAAGGCCGCATAGACGCAATAACAGGCGCGTTTACAGGGGGCGCTCCGGGGTTCGTTTTCCCCCGGGAGGCCATTGGAGTCTCACGTACAAGTCTGTACACCAATGCTGCCAGCCATTGGGTTTACCAAGGCATTGAATCCCTGAAAGGACAAACCCTGCTTGCAATTAACGGCTATTTCTATTCACCGGAACTGGGTGCTTACATCGAACGTAATCTGGACGACCAGAACCGCGTGTGGATACTGTCCGGGCCGGCGCCACTTAACCGCGCTGTGAGCCTACTTGAACGGCACCGGACAGATGTTTTTGTGGAAGATGAGTTTGTCATGAACTGGGCACTGCAGACCCGAAGCGATCTGACGCCGCCGCGCAACGCCGGCGAAATATACGAAGCACCTATCTTTATTGCGTTCTCGCCAGCCAACCCGAAAGCCGCAGAACTCGCCCAGGTGCTGTCGGATGGCACCAGAGAACTGCGGCAATCGGGGCGGCTCAGTGAGATACTGGCCAGCTACGGGTTGCCCTTGTTCTCCGTTGACTGAAACGCGGTGATCTCCTCGCCTGTCGAGGTTGTCAGCACCAGCTGTCCGTTGCGGCCAATCGATGCACGTTTTACCTTCGACATGAGCTCCAGAAAGCGATCTTCCTGGTTCATCAGGGCCGGCGCGCAGGCCATTTTAGTTGAAAACATATAGTCAAAGCTCATCCCTTCAGCAGTGCGCTCATACTGGCCTCCGTAGCGATTACAAGAGGCACGGCCAGCAAGGCGGTTTTCATCCAGAAACTCAACAGTCATCCGGGAGCTATCAATAATGCCGGCGCCTGCCAGGTCTTCAACAACCCACTCGGCTCCGCGGAACAAGCGCTCAGGATCACCACCACAGCCCTGGAAGACTTCACCGTTCAGTTCCATGCGAACCTGCGCCGGGAACTGGGCTCCAGACATAGTGTCTTCACACAGCTGATGCGCCACCTTAAGCGTCAGTTCCTGCCCATCCAGCTCACCACGTAATTCGCGGCCATGGCGGCTAGCGACGGTCGTTTCCAGCGCGACCTTTTCAGGCTCACCGGTATCATAAGGGCGATTCAACACCAACTCCTTATGCGCTAAACGGACGTGCCAGAAAGGCTCGTTGCCAGTGGCCTCAAACGGCATTTCCAGCGCACCGTCCTGCAAGCACTCCGGGTATTTCTGTCCTTTTACGCTGAACAGCGCTCGCTCGCCTTTACTCCAGAAGTAGGTTTCATCATCTTCCGGCGCTACATAACGCGCTCCGGAAGCGCTCACTGCCTGTTTTAGCACAAGGCGCTGGCCCTGATAGTCAACGTCAAGCTGGTCGCCGTTTCCAACACTGGTCGCAGCGACGCTCAACTGGCCACACTGATAGCTGCCTGACGTCGCCGGCGAATCCGGCCCGGTGGCGCAGGCAGAGAGAAAAAGCCCACTGGCTGCGACGACAGACGTCACCAAGATCCGTTTCAGGTACATGGACACACCTCGGCATTAAAACGTGAATGAATGTCGGCATCTTAAAGGCAAGCCTTGAGGAAAACCAATTGCAGAAGCCCTGGAAGCGTTAGAATCACGCAACGCATACAGCCATGCTGCTTTTTATCCCTCCAACCGACGGTTATGCTAAAGATCATCACACAGGAGACAAAGCATGGCTCTCAGGCTTTATCAGTTCGCCATATCCCACTACTGCGAGAAAATCCGTTGGGCACTGGATTACAAAGAGCTCAGTTACGAAACCACAACTCTGTTGCCAGGCCAGCACATAAAAACCGTGAGGAAGCTGACGCGGGGTGCAGGCGCCTCAGTACCGGTATTGGAGCATGATGGTGAGGTAATCCAGGGGTCGTTCGACATTCTCGATTACCTTGACAGGGCCTTCCCTGACAAGCCGCTCACCCCAGCGGATGAACCTGCAAGAACGCAAGCATTGGAGTGGGAAAAGCGCCTGGACGCAGAAGCCGGCCCCGCCGTCCGCTGTTACTCCTACCACCATTTCCTGCAGCGCCCGAAAATAGTGGTGCCACTACTCGCGGCGGGGACGCCTTTCTACAATCGCATACTGCTCAGCCTCGCCTTCAGCCGGGTAAATGAAGTGATGCGAAAATGGATGAAGATCAACGAAAAAACCGCCGAAGAATCCCGAAAGGCGATGGAAGGTCTGCTTGTCGAACTGGCGGAAATCTACAGCCGGCAGCCGTTTCTGGGGGGTGATTCCTTCTCTCGTGCCGACCTGACGGCTGCCGCACTTTTTGCACCGCTGTTTCAACCTGAAGCCTACCCGGTACCCTGGCCAAAGCCGGCGAGAATCCCCAAGGAAGTCAAAGATTGGCTCACCCAATGGCAACCGCAACTGCAGGTGCTTGGAAAAGTGTACAGTGACTACCGATAACTCGTTGGCGTAAATCGCTACCCCCAGTGGCGTGATACGACTGCCCCCATCCCGCGAGCTCGTGCCAGAATACAGCGGAATATAGAAGGGGGAAAGCTTATGTCACTAACGGACATGATGTTAGCGGTACTTGAGGAAAGTGGCCTGCTGGCACTCTGGCAGGCGATTTCCCCTTGGCTGGCACTGGATGAACGGCAACTTATATTTGTTGTCGCCACACCGGTTTTTCTTGCCGTAGCGGTTTTCGAGTATCTGAAAATACGACACAACCCGAATCTGATGGATACCCGGGAAGCCATCCGGAACTTCACCCTGGGGGCGGGTTACCAGGTCACCGAGCTATTGTTTGCCGGCATTATTGCCTTTCCGGTTTACGCTCTATGCTACCACTACCGTCTTTTCGAGCTGGAGCTGAACTGGCTGACCGGTTTGCTTACCTTTTTGGGCGTGGATTTTTGCTTCTACTGGATGCATCGTGCCAGCCACCGCATGCGATGGTTCTGGGCCGCCCACGTTGTTCATCATTCCTCCGAGCGAATGAACTTTTCCACGGCAATGCGCCAGAACGCCACCAACGTTTTCAATGGAGGCTGGGCCTTTTACCTCCCCCTGGCTCTGCTGGGCTTTAATCCGGTATGGATAGGCATCACCTACGCACTGTCTCTGGTCTATCAGTTTTTTGTTCACACCACATTGGTTGGGCAACTGCCGGGCTGGATCGAACAGGTTTTCAACACCCCGAGTCATCACCGGGTTCATCATGGCCGCAATCCGGATTATATTGACCGCAATTACGGCGGCACTCTGATTATCTGGGATCGCCTGTTCGATAGCTTTACGGAGGAAGACGCCAAGGTACCGGTTGATTACGGAATTACCCGCCCTGCGCCGTCCCAAAATCTGTTTGTGCTCTGGACTCACGAATACGTGGATCTGTTCCGCGACATGGCCCGCCCCGGTGGACTAATGTCTCGGCTGAGCCACCTTTGGAAACCGCCGGAATGGGAACGCCCGGCCCCACCTGCTCCCGGAGCGCTGCATGCAAGAGCAACCCCTAAGTCTGAACGGCCAGAATAATCATGTGATAACGGGCACGATTTTTTGTCCGAAAACGCCTCGTTCAGCTCTGGTTATCGCCCACGGTATGGCGGAGCATGCGGGGCGTTATGCTGATTTCGCCCGTTGGCTGGCCAAGCAAGATATTGCCGTTGTTACTTTGAATCATCGGGGCCACGGCCCTGAATGCCCGCCCCATCAGCTTGGACATTACAGCGATACTGACGGCTGGGAAAAGGTGGTCGACGATCTGCACCAGGTACTGCTCGATGCACGGGAACGTTTTCCTGGCATACCTCTGGCCTTGCTTGGGCACAGTATGGGGTCGTTCATCGCCCAGAGCTGCGCGCAGCAGCATCCTGACTCACTGGACTGCCTGATACTAAGCGCCAGCAACCGTATCTCCCGACCCCACTTATGGGTCTCTGGAATCTTGATCAGGGGAATTCGTCGGCTATACGGCCAACATCACCGAAGCCCAACCATTGCCGGAATGACCTTTGGCAAGTTCAACCGCCTGTTCCGCCCCAACCGCACTGACTGCGACTGGCTAAGCCGGGATACCGCCCAAGTAGACCAATATGTAGCGGATCCGCTGTGTGGGTTCGAATGCACCGCCGGGCTGTGGCATGATTTTATTCAGGGTATGCTTACCATTAAACCTTCGCTTTGGCGCCAGACCCTCCCCGTTCACCTGTTTTCCGGCTCGGACGATCCGGTTGGGGAAATGGGCAAAGGAATTACCCGGCACGCTCAGCACATCCAGAGGGCAGGCGTGCGGGAAACAAGTTTGCGGTTATTCGAAGGGGGCAGGCACGAGATGCTGAATGAAGCCAATGCCGAAGAAGTCCGGGAACATGTATTCTCGCTGCTTGTCACGGAGAATGAGTTCGATAACTGAGAAGCCGCCCGCCCTGGCCCTGAGGCAACCATACCAGGCACATCGCTATACACATCCGGATACAAAAAAGACGCCCATGCACTTACCCAGGAAACGTTTTCACCCAGCAGCAGCCCTGTGCCTGCTACTGGCGTTCAGCAGCATGGCTCACGCTGTCGATGTTCGGATTGCTGTGGCTGCCAACTTTACCGACACCACCCGCGACCTGATTGCAGCATTTGGTGAGGCAACCGGGTTGGAGGCCGTTGCCAGTTTCGGCTCCACTGGCAAGCTTTATGCACAAATAGAACATGGTGCGCCGTTTGACGTGTTTCTTGCCGCCGACAGCCATCGCCCGGAGTTGCTTGAGAAGAGTGGTCAAGGCGTAGCGGGCACCCGGTTCACCTATGCCAAAGGAAAGCTTGCGCTATGGAGCCCGGTACGCGACACATTTGAGGATCCGAAGGTATGGCTTGAATCCGGAAAATTTGCTCGCTTGGCGATTGCGAACCCTAAAACAGCGCCTTACGGTCTCGCAGCTCAGGAAGTGCTCACCCAAATGGGCCTGTGGGAATCGTTGCAGGATCGCCTGGTGCGTGGCGACTCTATCGCCCAGACCTTCCAGTTTGTCGCCACCAGCAACGCCCAATCCGGTTTTGTCGCTCTCTCGCAGGTGCGCGCCTGGGACGAAAAAGGCGGCTCACTGTGGGTGATTCCGCAAGCCTACTATTCCCCCATCAAGCAACAGGTTATTCTGCTTACCCGCAGCGCAACTAAAAATGCGGCGCACCAGTGGCTTGAGTTCCTGCGCGGCGACGAAGCCCGAAGCATCATTGAAGAATCTGGCTATGAAACCGAACACTGAGAAGTAACCCGGCCGATACCATGGATATATACTGGGAGCCCGTCTGGCTCACCCTGAAACTCGCAGGTTTTACCACAGCCATACTTCTGGTACTGGGAACGCCTATTGCCTGGTGGCTGGCCCGGAGCAGCCATTGGATAAGGCAGCCTATTGCGGCAATTGTTGCTCTGCCGCTGGTATTGCCCCCCACCGTTCTCGGGTTCTACCTGTTGGTTCTGATGGGGCCAAAAGGCATGGTCGGTCAGCTCACCGAGCAGCTGGGCCTGGGTTTTTTGCCCTTCACCTTCGAGGGTCTGGTGATTGCCTCGGTCATCTACTCCCTGCCGTTCACCGTTCAGCCCCTGCAAAATGCATTCGCCTCAATCAATCAGCAGTTACTTGAGGTCGCATCCACGCTTCGGGCGTCACCCGGAGATCGTTTTTTCTCCGTTGTACTCCCCCTGGCCCGCCCCGGTTTTTTAACCGCTGGCGTGCTCACCTTTGCTCATACCATCGGCGAGTTTGGCGTTGTGCTGATGATCGGCGGCAACATACCCGGTGAAACCAAGGTGCTCTCAGTGGCCATCTATGACCATGTAGAGTCTCTGGAGTACACCCAGGCCCACTGGTTGGCGGCTGGCATGGTTGTCTTTTCTTTCGTCGTGCTCGTGACGCTCTATTCGCTCAACGGCCGACTGCAATCCGGGTTGGTGAAATGATGGGGACAACGGGGATACAGGCACGATTCGCCTGCAAAGTCGGAACATTTACACTGGATGTCGATCTGGACCTGCCGGGCAGCGGGCTCACCGCTCTGTTCGGGCACTCGGGCTGCGGTAAAACAACGCTGCTGCGCTGTATGGCAGGCTTACAAGTAGCGATTGGCGCCATGCGTGTTAACGGTGACGAGTGGCAGAGCGAATCCGGAAGCCGCCCTGTTCACCAGCGGCCTCTTGCTTACGTGTTTCAGGAAACCAGCCTGTTCCCTCACCTTTCGGTAAAGCGCAACTTGATGTACGGATACCGACGCATTCCACAAAGCGAACGCCAGATATCCTTCGATCAGGCTATTGAATGGCTGGGGCTCGCACACCTGCTTAACCGTATGCCCGAAAAGCTCTCAGGTGGAGAGCGCCAGCGAGTCGCGATTGCCCGAGCACTGCTCACAAGCCCTAAACTCCTGCTGATGGACGAGCCCCTGTCTGCACTCGACCAGAAGAGCAAACAGGAGATCATGCCCTACCTGGAAGCTCTGCGGGACAACCTCGCCATTCCCATGCTCTATGTGTCTCACTCCACAGCGGAAGTTGCACGACTGGCGGACCACATTGTAATGATGGACAAGGGGCAGGTAATTGCCCAAGGTCCACTGCAACAGATTATGGCGCGCACAGATCAACCCTTTGGGCTGGAGGAGGACGCAGGGGTCATTCTCGAAGCCACTGTCTCAGAACGTGACGAACGATGGCACCTCTATCGGGCTGATTTTGCAGGGGGCCATCTATGGCTACGTGCCGATGAGAACCTGGCTATCGGTCAAAGAGTTCGCTTACAGATACTTGCAAGGGATATTAGCTTGGCCCTAAGCGAGCAGGCCGATCAAAGCATCCAAAACATCCTGTCCGCCACCATTAATGAAATAGCCTCAGACGTGAGCCCTGGGACCTCGATGGTGCGATTGCTGGCGGGGCAAACACCGTTTCTGTCTCGCCTGACCAGCAGAGCCGTGCACACTCTGGCAATTGAGCCCGAACAGCAAGTCTGGATGCAGATCAAGTCCGTCGCTATCGTCGACTGATCAACCGGACCGGCTTATGGCCCTATTGGCCAAAGCCCCGCCTGCCTCTGACAAGTAAGCTTCTTCGCATAAACCGTTCAACTCCTTGATCCCGGACTTGTAATGACGTTCAGCACTCACCGTGTCACCAGCGGAAAAATTTGCCTGCACGCCGTAACCCAAGGGAACCCGGACGGCGTACCTCTGGTTTTGGTCCACGGATACCCGGACAACCACCGCGTCTGGGACAAAGTAGTTGACGCTCTGGCGCAAGATTATTTTCTCCTACGCTACGATGTCCGAGGTGCCGGCCTTTCCGACAAACCGGTTCGTACGCGGGATTACCGGTTAGCGCTACTGGCGGAAGATCTTGAAGCTGTCGTGGATCAGTTACTGCCAAACCGCCAGTTTCATATACTTGCCCACGATTGGGGCTCTATACAGAGTTGGGAGTCTGTCGGCTCAGGTCCATTGCAGGGGCGAATTCTTTCCTTTACGTCCATTTCCGGCCCTTGCCTTGATCATATTGCAGCCTGGTTAAGGGCGCAGGCTTCAAACCTTACCGGTAGCGGGTCAGTCCGAGTTGCCAAACAACTACTTAAATCCTGGTACGTTTTTCTGTTCCAAGTGCCAGCCATACCGGAAGCCGTTTGGGGTATGGGCCTTTACAAACAGTGGCCAGCTTTTCTGAAGAAGCGGGAGGGCGTTGTAGATGCCCGTTTCAGCAGGTTACAAAAAGATGACGGGCGCTTTGGTATGCATCTGTATCGGGCTAATGTCATACCTCGTCTGCTCAGGCCTCAACCAAGGTTCGCAACCTGCCCAGTGCAGCTAATTATTCCGAAGCATGACAACTATGTGAGCGCAGACTTGCTCTGTCATTTAAACCAGTGGGTGGAAAAACTAACCCGAGTGCAGATTGATGCACCGCACTGGGCGCCTCTTACAGAGCCAGAGACTATTGCCAGTGCGGTACACAGCTTTATTCACCCTTAGCGGGTGCCGAAAACCACCATGGTTTTGCCTTTAACTCTTACCAGCCCCTGATCTTCGAGAGTTTTTAAAACCCGGCCCACCATCTCGCGCGAACAGCCTACAATGCGGCCAATTTCCTGACGGGTGATCTTGATCTGCATGCCATCAGGGTGCGTCATGGCGTCTGGCTCCTTGCACAGATCCAGCAAGGTGCGGGCAACCCGACCAGTTACATCCAGAAATGCCAGATCGCCAACTTTGCGGGTAGTCTGGCGCAGCCGCGAAGCCATCTGCTCGCCAATAAAATAGAGAACTCCGAGATCCTGCTGGGCAATTTCCCGGAATTTTGGGTAGCTTATCTCAGCCACCTCACATTCGGTTTTAGCCTTCACCCAGGCGCTGCGGGAATCCATATTGTCGAACAGCCCCATCTCACCAAAGAAGTCTCCGGCATTGAGATAGGCCATGATCATCTCGCGACCATCATCATCCTCAATGATGACCGTAACGGAACCCTTGACGATGTAAAAGAGAGAGTCGCTTTTGTCGCCCGCGTAAATAATGGTGCTCTTGGCCGGATACCGGCGGCGATGACATTGCGAAAGAAAATAGTCGAGATGCTTGGTTTTCTGCTCAACCGGCTTGACGATAGTGGCCATAGTGCGAGTCGTGCCTCCTCAAATACTGGCGGGTTCCGATGTTTGTTGTTCACCCGGCTTTCCATGCGGGTTCGGTTGTTTTTGCTACAAAACAGAGCAACTTATAGCAAGAAGGCCTGCTTCGAGCAACTGGAAACAGTATACAAGATGTATCTGGAATGTCTGTCGCCACCTGTCAGCAAACCCGGGTTATGCTAGCATCCTGATCCAACAGCTTACCTCGGGGCCTGCTGACGCCAGCCCTGTTTAACAGGAGAACACCCTTCATGAAAGCAACCGTCGACTGGACAGGCAACGCCAGCTTCCGGGTTACCAGTGGTACCGGACACTCTGTGCAACTGGATGGCCCGCCCGATCACGGCGGCGAAAACCTCGGCCCCCGCCCGATGGAAATGCTGCTGATGGGTCTTGGGGGATGTTCATCCTTTGATGTCATGAACATTCTGAAAAAAAGTCGTCAGGACGTCACGGCCTGCCACGCCGACCTGGAAGCAGAACGAGCCGATGCAGTTCCGTCGGTGTTCACGAAGATCCATCTCCATTTTGTGGTGACCGGCCACAACCTCAAGGAAAATCAGGTAAAACGCGCCGTAAGCCTGTCAGCCGAGAAGTACTGCTCCGCCTCGATCATGCTCGAAAAGGCAGGGGTGGAAATCAGCCACAGCCATGAAATCCGCAGCGCAGAGTAAGCCTTGCTCACAGTACTATTCAATACCCGGCGGGGCGTGCATAATACCGCCCTTTCTCCGCCGGTCTGCGCAAAAGGTGAACAACCTGGTCAGTAGTCGGTGGCGGCCTATGCAGGGCGTGCAACCGCCGCTCTGACGTCATTCATCTCCATAATCCGGAGGGGCTGAGCATGGAACCAAAACTCCAGTTGCACGGTTTCAATAACCTGACCAAATCCCTGAGCTTCAACATCTACGACATCTGTTACGCGCAGACCGAAGAGCAACGCGCAGGTTACATTGATTACATTGACGAGATGTACAACGCAGAACGCCTTACCCAGATCCTGACCGACGTGGTCAAGATCATCGGTGCCAACGTTCTCAACATCGCCCGCCAGGATTACGAGCCCCACGGTGCATCAGTTACCATGCTCATTGCCGAGCATGAGCTGACCAGTGGCGAAGAGCCAGACAACGAAGAATCACCCGGCCCGCTTCCCGACACCATCGTAGCCCATCTGGACAAGAGCCACGTGACGGTGCATACCTACCCCGAAAGCCACCCACACGAGGGCATCAGCACCTTCCGGGCAGACATCGACGTGTCTACCTGCGGCCTGATCTCACCATTGAAGGTACTGAACTACCTGATCCACAGCTTCGATTCCGATGTGGTTACGGTTGACTATCGTGTACGCGGATTTACCCGGGATATAGACGGCACCAAACACTATATTGATCACGACATCAACTCGATCCAGAACTATCTGACCGAAGATACGCAGAACGCCTATCAGATGATTGATGTGAACGTTTATCAGGAAAACCTCTTTCACACCAAAATGATGCTCAAGGCGTTCAACCTGGATAATCATGTGTTCGGAGAGAATGCCGACGAACTGGACCCGGAAGTGGCACAGTCCATCGAAGATCGTTTGCGGCGCGAGAAGCTGGAGATATTCTACTCGCGCAACGTGGAGTAAAAACGCGCGGCAGAATCAGGCGAAGGATTTCTGGGCAATCAGGCGCTGCAACATGGGTCTCACGATCAAATCCATGGCCAGCGCCATTTTTGGCCCCGGAATGACCAGAGTGTCGTGGCGTGACAAGGTACTGTTCGGTATTGCTTGCAGCAGGTAGGAAAAATCAACTTCAGAGGCATCCCGGAAGCGAATCACCAACATGCTTTCATCTTCCGTAGGCACATCCCGGACCACAAACGGGTTGGACGTGTCCACCAGAGGGATGCGCTGGAAGTTGATATGGGTATGTGAAAACTGCGGCACGATATCGTGAACATAATCGTCCATTCGATTGATGATTGTTGCGACCACCGCTTCCTGACTGTAACCCCGCTGATAGGTGTCCCGGTGTATTTTCTGAATCCACTCCAGATTTACAATGGGTACCACGCCGATCAGCAGATCCACATACTGCGCGATATTAAACGCCTCACTCACCACGGCACCGTGCAGACCTTCGTAGAATAACAGGTCGGTATCGGGGTCCAGCGAGCCCCAGGCCGTGAACGTACCCGGCTTGTGGCCTTCAGCCTGCAAGCCGCGATCTTCATCGTGAACATACTGTCGATATCGACCGTTGCCTGATTGACCATAGTCGTAAAACAGCGCCTCCAGCTTATCGATATGGTTGGCCGCGAGAGCAAAATGGTTACGCTCACCAAATTGACCCTTGGCGGCCAATCGAGCCATCTGCTCCCGGTTATAACGGTGAAAACTGTCTCCGCTGACCATCGCAGCGGTCAGCTCCTCACTCGTAAACATGCGCCGAAAAATCTGGCCTGTGGTGCTTGTGCCGGCACCGGATGAGCCGGTAACCGCAATAATGGGGTGACGTTTCGACATGGCTGAAGCGCGCCGTGGTTTGAATGAAAATTGAATACGGGTTAGATAAAAACCGGGTAAACCTCAGGCAAGGCTGTCGAGCGAACGGGGGTTCTCGATCACAAAGCCCTGAGCGTAATCCACGCCCAGCTGTCTCAGTGTATCCAGCACGTCGCGTGATTCAACCTGAGCTGCAATCACTTCCCGATCCATATAGTGCGCCATATCCACCATGGATTGCACCATAGCCCGATCGGTTTCGCTGGTGCTCAGCTGGCCGGTGAACGCGCTATCAATTTTGATCATATCAACCGGTAGCGAGCGCATGAATTCGAACGAGCTTGGGCCGCTGCCGAAATTTCCGAGGCAAAACCTGCACCCCAGCTCTTTCATCTCAATAATAAAGTCGGCCACCGCCTGCACATCATTGATCGCGGACGCTTCGGTTATTTCGAACCAGAGGCGCTCGATAGGTGCGTCTTTTTCACTCAACTTTTCATAGATGTATTCAAGTAGCGATTGGTCGTTCAAAGAGTATCCGGACAAATTGATGCACACGCCACCAAGATGGCGAGGGTCCGGTGCCTTTACCCGCAACCAGTCCAGCAAATGCCCAACTACCCAGCGATCAACGGCCTGCATGCGGTCATACCGCTCTGCCATGCGTACAAAATCCCGGCCGGTAATCAGCACCCCGGAATCGTCGTACATGCTGATCAGCACTTCATACTGGGTTGCCATCCGGGCACGTCCGTGTAAAGGAATAATCTTCTGACAGCGCAACAACATCCGCTCTTCGTCGAGATCACCAAGGCTGGCAACCTTGGCCGCTATCTGCTCCTGACGGGCCTGATCACCAGCATCCAGGGAATAAACAGAAATCTTGCCCAGCCCTTTATGCTTGGAGACCTCCAGGGCCTGCTCAGAGGCTCGCAGCCAGCGCTCAGCGCTAACCAACCCAGGCAACTCCGGAACAACCCCGACACTGGCAGACAACCGGTAACTTCTGCCACCGTATACGAATTCGGCCTTCTCGACGGCCGCAATCAGATTAAGGGCCGCATCGTCTGCATTCTCAGACGGCACCAGCATGCCAAATTCATTCCCGGCAAGCCGCGCCAGAGGCATTCCATCACCAACATGATCGCGCAGCAGATCCGCAACACTTTTCAGGGTGTCGTCACCGGCCTGATACCCGGCCGTGTCGTTCAACAGGCGGAACTTGCGCAGATCCAACCGCAACAAGGAGCGCTCGTCCTCACGCCGGGCCAGCTGCTGGTCGAGCATGCGCTCAAACTCGCGACGCCCAAGGAGCCCCGTCAGTTCGTCATGAGTAGAAGCCCAAGACAGCTGGTCATAGACCTTACGAACCATTCGGTCGATACTTTCATCCACCAGCGGCCGCTCGTATTGGCCATCGGGCACAATAATACCCTTTCGCATATGACGCGCCAGAGCTTCGAGCTCAAGCTCCACAACCCGCATACCCTGATGATTCACAAAAACAAACCGGCTGAACCCACGGGCCACCCAGACCAACCGGATATACTGTGGCTCGTCAGGTTTTTCCTGATCCCGCAGCCAGTCCCCAGTACGAAGCTTCTGGGCCCGGTTTATCCAACGTTGAAGGCTGCGTTGCTCACGCTCCGACAACGACTGTTTGAGGTCTTTATCAGTCGTCGTCGCAGGCACCTCCACCATTTCCGGTGGTTTGTCAGGACTGCGCACCAAAAACTGCTTCAGTTCATCACGTATCTGTGAGGACGGCATGTGATTACTGGAAATAGATGCGAGGCCGTCCTGAATAACCCGGAGCAGTTCCGGCAGATTCACTGAACTGTCACGGTCTTCAGCAAACGCCAGTAGCGAATCAACCACCGATAGGTAATCTTGCCAAACCTGGCTGTCCTGTCCCTGACGTATCCAGGTCAGTGACAGCAAATCCCGCCAGCCACCATCAAGCAGGCTGAGCACGGCTTTTGGTATTTTGCGTCCCGCCAGTTTCCGGTTCAGCACCTCGGCTACTGCAGATTTGGACTCGGCAACTTTCTGGGCGCCCTCCGCCGCGGCCGTTACCCGCTCCACATTTCGGCGGTATACCAGGTTCTGGCGATCAATCAGGCTGTCAAGCTCCTGAACTGTCTGCTCAAAAACCCCGGTATCCTGCTCAAAGTCTGTGGTGATACGCTGGACAAGCTCATCGACCCGGCGCTGAACCACCGGGTTGAGCCGGCCGCCCTTAACGCCAAGCTGCGCCAGCCGGTTCATAACGCCTCTGACGGGGCTGTTCTCGTCATCAAAAAATGCGGGGTCGCGCATCACCACTTTCAGAACCGGCACTTCAAGCTGGCGCATCCGGTCCTGGGCGTATTCGCTGAGCTTCGGACTCTCGGTTACAGACTGAAAGAAACGATCGACAACATCCAGCGTACCCTGCTGTTCGTCATCCAGCTTTTTTGCACCGCTCTCGCGAACTTTTTCGACTACCCGCTCCCGCAGTGGGATAACGTTGCTGGCACCGTCAACCGGTTCTGCCTGGAGCTGTTGAAGCTCGCGTTGCAACTCGCCCGAAGACATGGGTTTGGCATTGACCGGAAATGACGCCGGCTCAGTACCGCCACGCGTTGCACGGCTGTCAGCGAGCGTTCCCAGCAAATTCCGTACGGTCGCAAAGGCTGACTGCGCTGCCTGAGCATAACTCCGGAATTCATTGCCCGAGCGTCCCTTTCCAGGCCCCGTATCGCGGTTCTTTGGTGTGGGCTGTGGCTTGCCAGGAGCTGGCTCGCTCGGACTTTGAACCGGTTGACTCTGCTCTGCCGCCGGCTTGCTCTGAGGGCTAGTGACAGCCTGCTCACTCAGATACTTACTGAGATCCAGTTCCGGCAACACGCCATGGCGAATGAGGATATTGTTCAGTTCTTTATACAGAGGCCCCAAGTGGAACAGCACGGACTGTTCAAACACTTTAAGGCAGATTTTTTCAACCTCTCGGGAGGCTTTGAGCTGGCTCAGGCCCGCGTGAAACGACTCGCACACAAGTGACGGGCCAAGCGGATTATGATGCCCGGTTGCGTTGGCAATGCCCAGCTTGTCCAGGCGCAGCTTGAGCTGAAGCAGGTCTTTACGGTATTGGGTGTCGGCTTTTGTAACCATCACCCGGATCGTCAGCCAGTCTTCAAACTCGCCCTTGTCCACCATCGAAAGCTCGGAGCCGGGAAAACCTTTAGGGGCCGGTTTTAGCGGAGATTCAAGGCTACGAGCTATCTGGTGCCATATAACCCGCTGCCGCGCCTGAACCTGGCCCGAAAAATCCATCAACTCATTAGCCTGCTGGTCGTTCGTAGCTTTCTGTGCTGCCGCTTTCAGGGCTGTGGCCATCTGCACAAAGCAGACGTCCATGAGTGGTTCTATGTGCTGGATAACCGCACGGGCAGACTGGTGCAGCACAAACTGGACACGTTCACTCGGGGCGCGCAACGAGGCGCGATCCTGACTGTGGGAACCGCCGCACTGCTGTAACATGGCGGCGACTGCTTCCGGGTTCGTACGGGTGAAATTAACGCCCATGGCGCCGTCAATACGCCTGACCATACTGACATGGAGTTCATGGCGCTTTTTTCCATCCGGACCGCGAAAGCGCACAATCAGCTCGGGTGGCGTGGCGGAAGCAAAGGCCCGATCAAGTTTGCGTGATGTTTCACCGGAATAGCGTACAAACAGGCCCTCGGGACAAAAATCCGCAATCTGACATGGCCACGACTCGCCGGTACCCAGATCAATCTGGGCGGCAAGTTTGATGGGTTTACGGGGGCTGTTGCGCCGCTCTCTCGGATCCATGAACTACCTGATATTGCACAAAGCCGGAAGGGGCCGGATACTCTGCCCGCTAACGGCTAACGTCCCTGAAAAATAGTGGTCGCTGCCACCTTCTGTTATGAAAAGCGTGACCGTGCTTGTAACCGTTATTATGAGTGTACTATAGCGACTATCCCGGGGCACACAAACCCCACCGTCTTAACGTCGTAACCTATGAAGCAGCTTAGTCAGATCTATACAGTTTTGCTACTGATAACGTGCCTGAACGGTTGCACTTCCATCAGCTACTACACTCAAGCCATTTCGGGCCACTTGGCGCTGACGATGGCGGGCAAACCGGTAGACAGCTATATCGCCAGCCACGAAACACCCGATGGACTCCGAAACAAGCTGATTGTGTCCCGCCAGGCTCGCCACTTTGCAACTGAACGCCTCGATCTGCCAACGGGTAATGCATTCAAAGACTATGTGGCTCTTGATCACTCCTGGGTGGTGGTTAATCTGGTCGCCGTGCCGGAGTTTTCGCTACAAGCACACCAGTGGTGCTATCCGGTGCTTGGCTGCCAGGCATACCGGGGGTATTTTCATCTTGAAGACGCTCAGCTGGAAGAGCAACGCTTCCAGGCCAAAGGCTACGACACCTTCATCGGCGGTGTAACGGCGTACTCGACACTGGGGTGGTTTGACGACCCACTCCATTCCGGTTTTACCAATCTGTCCGATGACCGCATGGTGGCCCTGATGTTCCACGAGCTGGCTCACCAGGTTGTCTATATCAAAGAAGACACCGGCTTCAATGAGAGCTTTGCCACCGCGGTGGAGCTGGAAGGCCTGAAACTCTGGCTGGCACATCGAGGGGAGCCATCAGTATTCGAACAGGCACTTGTGCGTTTCGAGTTGCGCAACAAAACCTATGCACTGGTAGAGTCCGCAAGCGTTGATCTGAAGAATCTGTACCGGCAGCAGGGCATCCTTTCTGACAGCCGTCTTCGCAAGCGCAAACGGCTCATTTTTGAAGAGCTGAATGCGTCTTACGAAGGGCTGCTTGATGACGAGAACCAAAGAACAGAGTCAAGAGGCAACAGGGAAGAAATAAAGGGGCCCTTCGGGACGCCACCTGTCGCCTTCAACAACGCTCGTATCGCTCTGTTCAAGCAATACAATCAGTATGTGCCCGCCTTTGGCCAGCTACTCAAACAGTCAGACTACGACTTCCCGACGTTTTACCGTGCTGTGAAATCCCTTTCCCGACAACCTGATGGACAGCGTCAGCAAATGTTGCAGGACCTGTCAGAGCGGTTTAAAGAACACTTTTGAATTGCGCTGTGTATTGTAGGCAGCAAGCTTTGGCCCGGGCAATGCCTGCACCGTGCTGGGTTGGAAACCGCGCTCACGAAACCAGTGCTCAGTTTGTGTGGTGAGCACGAACAGCTTCTGAACACCCTGACTGCGGGCATGCCTTTCGATCATCAGCAGAATCTCGTCGCCACGACCGGCGCGGCGATAGGCGGCATCCACAGCAAAGCAGGACAATTCTCCGGCGCCCTCATCCGGATAGTTGTGCAAAGCGGCGCAACCGACAATGGTGCCATCACGCTCTGCGACAACAAAGTGTTCGATATCAGTTTCCAGCATTTCCCGCGACCGCCGCACCAGAATGCCCTGCTCTTCCAGTGGTTCAATCAGCCCCAGAATTCCACCGATATCCTCGGCCCGGGCCTGCCGGATCTGTTCGTAGTGATCACCACTGACCAGCGTGCCGGTTCCGTCGCGGGTAAACAGTTCTTCCAGCAGGGCGCCATCATTTACGTAGCTGATAATGTGCGCTCGTCTAACGCCCTTCACGCAGGCGTCACAGGCGGCCCGTAGCAAATCGGCGTCGTGCCCGGTGACGGTTCCATCCGCCAGCCGCCCCGGCGCCTCGCGTGCTGAAAGCTCTCTGATAAGCGAGCCGTCCTGCTCAAGCAGCCCCTCATCATCGATAAACACAATAAGTTTTTCCGCCTGCAGCGCCGCCGCCACTTGGCTACCGACATCTTCGTACAGGAGATTGAAGGTGTCGCCGGTGGGTGAATAGCCCAAAGGGGGCAGTAGGACAATATGTCCCTGCTCCAGCAGCTTCTCGATACCGGCCACATCAACCCGCCGCACCTTGCCGGTATAACCAAAATCGATGCCGTCCAGCACACCAACAGGTTTCGCAGTCACATAGTTGCCACTGCTTACCCGAATGCGCGCATTGTGCATGGGCGAATTCACCAGCCCCATGGACAACTGGCTTTCGAGGTATGCGCGCAGGCCACCGGTTGCTTCCATGACCAGCGGCAAATGGTCTTCGGGGGTTATCCGCAGACTGCGGGCAAACGTCGATTCCAAACCGGCGCCATCCAGGCGGCGCTGAATTTGCGGCCGCGCCCCGAAGGCGACAACCAGGCGCACGCCCAGACTGCTCAGTAGCGCAATGTCATGAATGATGTTGATGAAATTTTCATGCTCGACCGCATCGCCCGGAATGGTCAACACAACCGTACGGCCACGGTGCGCATTGATATAAGGCGATGAATGACGGAATGAATGCAGCCAGCCGTTCGATTTCAAGTTTTGTTCCCCAGTCCGTATTTTTTGATGCGCATACCAGTTTACTCCAAGAGCGCTGCCGGGCACCCACGCCAAAACCGTGGAGCGCCAGGGATGGCGCGACCGAGCCCTACAGGGATGTATTCACGGGCGTGTTTCGAAGTGGGCGCCCGGCAGCGCTCAGCCCGGAATCTGGCACGCAAGGATACTTAAAGACAAAACTGCCGGATAAGACCCCTGAGAATCTTCACCGTAGGCTCAAGCTGCGACAGTTCTATGAACTCGTCTGGCTGGTGGGCCTGATCAATCGAACCCGGGCCCAGAACCAGGGTTTCCATACCAAGCTTCTGCAGCCAGGGAGCCTCGGTCGCAAAGGCAACCGCCTGGGCAGTATGGCCAGTAAGCGTTTCACAGGCTTTAACCAGCGCGGCGTCCGCTGACGTTTCAAAGGGTGGCACGCCGTCAAACAGCGGTTCGAATTCCATAGTCAATTCGCGCCGCTCAGCCACCGGTTGAATTTTGTGCAGAATGTCCTGACGCAGATTTTCCATGCTCATGCCGGGCAGCGGGCGCAGATCAAAGTGCAGCTCGCAGCGGGCGCAAATGCGGTTCGGGTTATCACCACCGTGAATGCAGCCAAGGTTGAGTGTTGGCACCTGAACGTCAAAATTCGTGTTGCGGTACTGTTGTTGCCAGTCTGCGCGCAGTGTCAGAAGTTCACCAAGGGCCTCGTGCATGCCCTCCAGAGCATTACGCCCCAGCCCCGGATCGGAGGAGTGGCCAGATTGCCCTTCAAACGTTAACCGCTCCATCATAATGCCTTTGTGCATACGCACTGGCCGGAGACTGGTGGGCTCGCCTATGACCGCATAACGGGCTTTTGGCTGGCCAGCTTCCGCGAGCGCTCTGGCCCCGTTCATGGAGGTCTCTTCATCCGCTGTCGCGAGAATGATCAACGGTTGCTTCATGTCTGCGGCTGTAAACGCCTTGGCAGCCTCGATTGCCAGGGGAAAAAAGCCTTTCATGTCGCATGTGCCCAGCCCGTACCAGCGGTTGTCGCGTTCGGTCAGGGTAAAGGGGTCGCTTTGCCAGCGCTTGTCATCAAAAGGCACGGTGTCCGTGTGGCCAGATAGCACCAGGCCGCCAGAACCGCTACCCAGAGTGCCAATCAGGTTGTACTTGCCGGGCATCCCGGGCACAGCCAGAACTTCAACGCAGAACCCCAAGGCTTCCAGCCACTCCCCAAGCGTTCGCACCACAGGCTCGTTACTGTGATCCCATTCTGCGGATGCGCTGCTGATAGACGGCAGCGAAATCAGCTGGGTCAGCATCTCACGCACGCCCGGCACGGTGTCTGCCCTACTGGTACTTTTACGGCCGTCAGTATCGTCGCTGAACTGCTGCATTGTCTCTCCTTGTCCGGCTTGAACGCTATTGTGCCTGGCCCCGTCGCCAGACCTCAAACGCTGTAATAGTACGGACAGCTATAGGATAGGCCACCTCACCTCCTGCAACCTTGCGGGCAACTTCCAGCTGCCGCTCGGTAACACTCGCAAGTCGGCCATCCACCACATTCCCGTTCGAGAGTGACACCCGGACCTTGCGATTGATCCACATGGCCGCCTGTTCAAGATCTTCGGTATACCAGCGGGTAATATCCGGGCTTTCCCGAGGCACAACCGGCTCAAGGGCTTCTTTTGGTGGTTCAGGAACAACCGGCTCGGCTTTGCGAAGAAACACATCTGGCACCATAGCGCCATTGTATTGCAGCGCCCAGGCCACAGCACCATTCGCACGTTCATTCTCTGAGCGCACCGGTATACCCAGTGTGTCTGAGCTCGGCTGCACAGAGGCTGTTATTTCCCCACCCTCAAGTAGCCACTGCCGGTAAAGCGCCAGTAACTGATCGCTGGCACGCCAGCCACGCGCCTTCAATCCGGCCTCGAAGCCGGCCAGGGCACGCCCTGCCCACTGAACCGGATCCAGACCGGCTTCGCGGGCGCAATAGGCCGCCACTCGCCGCATAAGCCCGCCATCTCGCAATTTAACTTCAAGGGGCTGGGCCGAGCTTGTCAGTGTCGCCTCTGGCGATGCCAGATTAATTCGTGCCTCTGGCCAGCTAAGCTCCAGACTGCCGGTATTTGCGGAGTTCAGCTCAAGGTGAACGCGATCTGGCGTCTGATTTACAATTAGCTCGCCGGACAAACCGGTTATGCCCATGCGTAACAAATCACCACTGCCGAGCTGCTGACGTGGATCGGGTGCGCAGGGAAGCGCGAACAACGCCGCCTTCTGACGCCGGGTAACTCCCTCTGCAGTCACCCAATTCCGGAACATGGTTGCCTCAAGGGCCAATGCCAGCCCTTCTGCCCGCATAGTCCAGCTGGCCGGTATATCTGAAGGGGTCGCTAACGCCGTTAACAGGGCAAGGGGCGAACCGGCATCAAACTCTGCCCGACCGATAACCAGCGGTTGGGTCAGCTCGAAATCCTGCCAGGATGCACCCGATAGCACCAAGCGGCCCTCGACGCCGGAACTGAGCCTGCCGCGCTCCAGGACTCCGCTTTCGCCAAGCGCCTGACGCGCTTCTGACATGCGCTGATCCGCCAGCCACCAAACGCCTGCCTTAAACGCGGCAAAGCCGAGCAATGCAGCCAGAATCAGAATTGTGAGCAGACGTTTCATCCGGAAAATCCTCAAGCAGCGCCGTCAGTTGCGGAAAATCGTTAGTTACGGGAAATAAGTGTTCCGACACCCTCATCCGTAAAGATTTCCAGCAGGCACGCATGAGCCACCCGGCCATCAATAATATGGGACGTTCGCACCCCATTCTCTACCGCGCTCAGTGCGCAGCGGATCTTTGGCAGCATTCCGCCATGAATGGTGCCGTCTTCAATCAGATCATTCACCTGTTGTGCGGTCAGCCCGGTGAGCACTTTGTCTTGCTTGCTTTTGAGCCCGGATACGTTGGTCAACAGCATCAGCTTTTCGGCCTTCATGGCCTCGGCAACCTTGCCGGCAACCAGGTCTGCGTTGATATTGTAGGATGCGCCATCAGGACCCACTCCAATCGGCGCAATCACTGGAATCACGTTGCTGCGGGTGAGCATATCAATCACGTCAACATTGATGCTGGCCACCTCGCCAACGCGCCCGATATCAATAATCTCAGGGCGCTCCAGCTCCGGCGAACGATCCACAACTTCCAGTTTTCGGGCGCGAATGAGGTTGGCATCCTTCCCGGTCAGGCCTATGGCGGTTCCGCCCTGGGCATTGATCAGGGACACAATTTCCTTGTTCACCTGGCCACCCAGCACCATTTCCACCACATCCATGGTTGCCGCATCGGTAACACGCATGCCGTTCACGAAGCGGGACTGGATATTGAGGCGCTGCAAAAGCTCGCCAATCTGGGGGCCGCCACCATGAACAACAATCGGGTTTATGCCAACCAGCTTCATAAGCACTACGTCACGGGCGAAACTGCTTTTGAGTTCCTCGTTTTCCATGGCGTTACCGCCATATTTGATAACGACCGTTTTCCCGGTAAACCTCTGAATGTACGGTAAACCCCGGCTCAGAACTGTTGCCACCTGCATTGCTGTTTCACGATCCAGCGTCATCTTGTTGCCTTAATAAATCAGAAATTAAAATCGGGAGCCTGAGCCGCCTGCAAGGCTGACATCAGAAGTCCGCCACGAGATACGGCGCTGCCTTCTGAAGCTGAGCCCGGAAAATATCTTTTATCCGCTCCAGAGCCTCTTTGGTTTCAGCTTCAAAGCGCAACACCAGAACCGGTGTGGTATTGGACGCGCGGCACAAACCCCAGCCATCGGCGTAATCCACACGAATGCCGTCAATAGTGCTGATATTACCGTCACCAAAGTCTCCCACATTGCCCAACTGTTCGATAATGCTGAACTTGCTGCTTTCGGTTACTTCGACGTTAAGCTCAGGCGTGCTGATATCCTCCGGGAAGTCTTCGAACACGTCGTCACTGTGGCGATCTTCGATGCCCAGTATTTCCAGAAGTCTGGCAGCGGCATAGAGCCCGTCATCAAACCCGTACCAGCGTTCTGTGAAGAAAAAATGGCCACTCATCTCGCCCGCCAGCAAGGCGCCGGTTTCCTTTATTTTTGCTTTCATCAGGGAATGACCGGTTTTCCACATGATGGGGCGCCCGCCGGCTTCGGAAATCACGCTGGCAAGCCTTCGGGTGCATTTCACATCGTAAAGCACATCGGCACCAGGGTTTCGTGACACCACGTCCCGGGCGAATAGCATCAACAGACGGTCCGGCCAGATAATCTTGCCGGAATTGGTCACCAGACCCAGCCGGTCACCGTCACCATCGAATGCAATGCCAAGATCCGCACCTTCTGCTTTAACCCTCGCGATCAGGTCAGCAAGGTTAGCAGGCTTACCGGGATCCGGATGGTGGTTCGGGAAGTCGCCGTCAACGTCGCAATACAGCGGGATCACTTCGCAACCAAGCTCTTCGATCAGAATGGGGCCCAGCTCACCCGCAATACCGTTGCCCGCATCCACCACGACCTTAAGGGGCGCGGCGACGGCGATATCACCCACGATACGGTCAAGATAAGCCCTGCGAACATCTTCTGTAGACTGAGTGCCACGCCCGGCAGCAAGGTCACCGGTTTGAACCCGACGGTAGAGCGCCTGAATAGCCTCGCCAGAGAGCGTTTCGCCGCCCAGCATGATTTTGAGGCCATTGTAGTTGGCCGGGTTGTGGCTGCCCGTCACCATGACCCCCGACCCGTTTTCAAGGTGATGAGTGGCAAAATAGAGTACCGGCGTGGGCACAGCACCCACGTGGATGACGTTACAGCCCGACGCCATAACGCCACGGGCGAGGGCATCTGCCAACTCAGGGCTTGAGTGACGACCGTCGTAACCAATGCATAGCGATGCCAGCCCGCGACTGATAGCTTCTGAGCCTACAGCCATGCCAATCCGTTCAACAATGGACGAAGACAGAGTCTCACCAACAATCCCACGGATATCGTAGGCCCGGAAAATAACCGGTGACATTTCTATTCCTGACTCATCTGTCTCCTCAACCCCCGGCATCTCGCCACCGGAAAAGAATGAACTGTCACGATTGCCGCTACCAAAGCCCAGAACATCCTCGTCACCATCCAGCATATCGATATCGGGCAGTTCCTTGTCCTGAAACAAGGGCTCGGCATCCGTCGTTTCCGTCGTTTTTGTGCCCTTCGAGGACTTTGGTCGGGCATTTTCAGCCGCTTTGGTCACGCGCTTGTCCACCACCTGCGACAGTCGGTACAGAACCTCGCCAGCAGAGGAAACCATGTCCCACTGGAAGCTGGGCAGCTTCTGACGCTCTCCGCCAAATACTTTATGCGCCCATTGAATCAGGCTGGTCACTTCAAGACGCAGCCCTTTCTGAGCACGGATAAGCAACCACCAGACCAGCATCGCTGCCACCAAGACTGGCACGCCCACCAACAAAGCTACCATCAGTATATTAACGGGAGGCTCTGGCAAGACGCCTGGTTTATAGCTGACAGTCCAGTCCGGATTCACGAGAGCCCGGACTTCCGTGGCGCTCGTGCCGGCTCCAGCGCCACCTCCCTCGTTAACGAAGGTACGGGAGGCTCCCGAAACCGTCTGAACCAGCGCAAGCTCCCCGCCAAGCCGTGTATTTACAACAGAGAGCAGCGGCTGGAGCAGCGCGGCATCGAAGACCACAAGAAGGCTGCCTACGACGGCCTTGCTGGCCGGGTTCCGCACAGGAGCAGCCATCTGCATGTACCAATTATTTTCCCGGGGAAAGGCGTCCGGATAGAGGGGCTGACCATTTTCTGCCCGACGTGCCAGTTCAAGCCCGGCAAAGCCCAGCAAACCGTTTGCACCCCCGGTCCTTGGAATCTGGCGATAAGGGAAAAGAAAAGCCGCCTTGACGCCTGGCATTGCCGTTAACAGCTTCTGCTCGACTGCCCCCGAATCAGAACGCTCTATCAACGTATCCACCACGTGAGGCTGGGTCGCCAGACCGTTTACGCTCTGCTGCACCAGCTCAAGGTACTGGTTTATGCGCTGGGCGGCTGCATCGGCCTCAGCGGTTTTCCAGGCTTTGAAGCGCTCTTCTGTGGCAGGTTGCAGCACCAGAAAATGCATCAGAGCAATCGCCGCCACAGCAGCCAGCAAAACCACTAATGCCTGGCTGAGGGCAGTTGATCCAAGGTGTTTGCGTTTTGACCCTGCGGGTGCGCGGGTCTTTGTCTTTGTTTTTGGTTCTGCTTTGTCAGCAGGCTGCTCATCAACAGACGCTTCGGGAGCTTTCTTCCTACCCAGTTTCATAGTTCATCCTGCAATTATTTTTTTGCCCTGGACAAGCACTTAACGGCAAAGTATAGACGCGGCAATAGGTTTCTGCGCTATGGTATAACGGTTATCGGGTACCTGTAGAGCCAAACCCGCCTTCGCCCCGACTGCTGGCATCAAACTCGGAAACCACTTCAAAATCGGCTTGAACAACAGGCACCAGAACCAGCTGGGCTATCCGCTCGCCGACATCAACCGTAAAGTCGGTGTTACCCCGATTCCAGCAGGAGACCATCAACTCGCCCTGGTAGTCCGAATCAATCAGCCCTACCAGATTACCCAGCACGATACCGTGTTTGTGGCCGAGCCCGCTTCTGGGCAAAATCATGGCTGCCAGCGACGGATCGGCGATGTGGATGGAAAGCCCGGTCCGGATTAACGTCGTATCGCCTGGCGCCAACGTTAGTGGCTCATCCAGACAAGCCCGCAAGTCCAGGCCTGCAGAACCTTCAGTGGCGTATTCCGGAAAAGCGATCTGGTTGCCGATCCGGTCGTCGAGAATGCGTACCTGTAAATTTTTTCTATTCATATCAATCCTGCTTCAGGTGTTCGCTAATAAGCGCCACGAGACGCGATGCAATAGCTTTTTTGGTATCGGGCCCTATCGTCTCCTGCCCGCTCGGCCAGAATACTGTTACGGCATTATTTTCACTGTTGAACCCCAGCCCTGGCGCAGATACATCATTGGCAACAACCATGCGCAAGTTTTTGCGTTGCATCTTGCCCTTGGCATAGCGGGCGACATCTGAGGTTTCAGCAGCAAAACCAACGGTGAACGGCGCATCCGGACGCCCGGCAATCGTTGCCAGCGTGTCCGGGTTGCGTATCAATGGCAGCGCCATGGACTCGCTGGATTTCTTTATCTTGTCGCTGGCAAAGCTCTCGGGCCGGTAATCCGCAACCGCAGCCGTCGCGATGAACAGATCACAGCCTTCGTCGACCGCTCCTGTGGAGGCCTGCAGCATATCCTCGGCAGTCACGACGCCACGAACGTCAATGCCCGCTGGTGCCGGCAAATTGACTGGCCCACTGACCAGAACAACACGGGCACCTGCATCCCGGGCGGCTGTGGCCAACGCGTAGCCCATTTTGCCCGAACTGTGGTTGCTGATATAGCGCACCGGGTCTATCGGCTCGCGGGTTGGGCCGGCGGTGATGACGACACGCTTACCTGCAAGCTCGCCAGCACCGGCCTGCCTGTTCATGATCAGCCCGGCGATGACCGCAGCCTCAAGCATGCGCCCGGGCCCATTATCGCCGCAGGCCTGGTCGCCCTGGTCCGGGCCCCAGAGCGTAATCTGTGGATCGTCCTCAAGCAGATGGATGTTGCGCTGGGTGCGCCAATTACTCCACATTGCCTGATTCATCGCAGGCGCCAGGGCAACAGGGGCCTCAGTTGCACAACAGACCGTAGTCAGCAGGTCGTTGGCCATACCCTGAGCAAGCCGAGCAATAAAATCTGCAGAAGCCGGGGCAATGACGACCTGATCAGCCCACTTCGCCAACTCTATATGCCCCATGCCGGCTTCGGCTTCCGGATCCAGCAGGGAGGTGCGCACAGGCTCGCCGCTGAGCGCCTGAAAGGTCAGGGGGGCTACGAAGGCTTCGGCACCCTGTGTCATGACAACCCTCACCTCGTAGCCGGCTTTTTTCAGCAGGCGCACAAGCTCGGCACTCTTATAGGCTGCAATGCCGCCGGTTATACCCAGCAGAATTTTCCTGACCGCCATACAGGCTCCGTATCCGCTTAAAAAGAAAGGCTTATAAGATAGCATGCCCTGACCATACCGACAGCCCGCAAGGCCACCCGCTCGTTTACCATTTGTTACTTTTTGAAGTAGTCTTTGTAAGTGAAAAGCGCAGGATGCGCCAAACCTCTCCAACGATATGCAAGGAAGCCCATATGACCGACCCCGCCTGGCCCATGGACGAACGCCCCCGTGAGCGACTGCTTGCCCACGGCTCCGAAAGCCTTTCAGATGCCGAACTACTGGCTATTTTTCTACGCACTGGTACCACAGGCATGCCCGTTATGGACCTTTCGCGTTTTCTGTTGCAGGAGTTTTCCGGCTTACGTGGACTGCTTACTGCATCCCGCAGGCAGTTCTGCAGTGTAAAGGGGCTGGGTGCTGCGAAGTACGCTCAGGTACAGGCCGCATTGGAAATGGCACGACGTGTAATGGATGAGCCATTGCGCCAAGGTGATCCGCTGCGCTCACCGGAAGATACCCGGCGTTTTCTCACAAGTCGACTCGGCACCTACCCTCATGAAGTCTTCGCGGGCCTGTTTCTGGACAACCGACACCGGATTATTCAGTATCGGGAGCTGTTTCGCGGCACTATTGATGGCGCTGCTGTATACCCGCGGGAAGTCGTCCGGCAGGCACTGGAGGACAACGCCGCTGCTGTCATTTTCGCCCACAATCACCCTTCCGGGGTGGCCGAACCCAGCCAGGCCGACATCTCCCTGACCAAACGCCTGAAGGAAGCGCTCGGGCTGGTGGATATCAGGGTTCTTGACCATATGGTGATTGGTCACGGTGAGGTAATATCCCTCGCGGAACGTGGATTAATGTAGGTCGTCAAAAACAGATGTCGGAAAACTGGCCAAATTCCCAACAATTTTTTGCGTTGGGGGGCTGGTTCTGGTATAAAAGCGTCCCTTTCTGGCGGCGTCTGGCGAGCAGCGTTCAGTTTAGAGGCGCAAACGGGGGCGTAACCGTTCCTTGGCAACCAGAGACGCATTAAAATCGAATTCGCATTTATTAAGACCAATGCTCAGGTCGGAGGCAAGTATGTCCAGAGTTTGTCAGGTAACCGGTAAACGTCCGGTTTCCGGTAACAATGTATCTCACGCGATGAACCACACCCGTCGTCGCTTTCTGCCCAACCTGCAAAGCAAGCGCTTTTGGGTTGAGTCTGAAAAGCGTTTCGTAAGGCTGCGCACGTCTACCAAAGGTATGCGCATCATCGATAAAAATGGTATTGACGCTGTATTGGCCGATCTTCGTGCCCGCGGCGAGAAAGTATAAGGAGCCGCATCATGCGCGAAAAAATCAAGCTGGTATCTTCAGCAGGCACGGGTCATTTCTACACGACCATGAAGAACAAGCGTAACACCCCGGAAAAAATCGAGATCAAAAAGTACGATCCGGTTGTCCGTAAGCACGTTGCGTACAAGGAAGCGAAGATCAAGTAATTGATCTGCGCTCACAAAAAAACCCGACCAGCGAGTCGGGTTTTTTTGTGAGCGCAGAAGAACCTCACGGCGTTACGGGCACCGAGACATCCAGCGCGATAGGCAAGTGGTCCGACATTGGATAGCTGACCACTCCGGAACTGTGCACTTGGAGGCTCGGACTAACCAGAATGTGATCCAACGCTTTCTCCGGGCGCCAGCTGGGGAAGCTGTGGGCATCCGCAGGTAGCGGGATCAGGTCGGTCTGCTTCAGCGGCGTGTTGGTAAGCAGTTGTTCTGCGTGAGCGTTCATATCGCCCATCAACACCACATGCCGGTAATCGTTGATCAGATCACTGACAAAGCCCAATTGGCGCTGCTGGGCGGATTTGCTCAGGGACAGGTGCATCATAACCAGCACCAACGGGTCTTCCGGGTTGCCGTATTTCGCCACAATTACACCCCGGCCGGGAATCAGTCCGGGCAAGCGGTGCTCTTTCACCCCCAGCGGCCTGAACCGGCTCAGCAGACCGTTGCTGTGCTGGGCAAACTGCCCCAGATTGCGATTGAGTTGCTGATACCAGTACGGGATTCCAGCGGCCTCGGCCAGGTACTGCACCTGATTGATGTGTCCGCTGCGCAAACTGCCGCCATCGCACTCCTGCAAAGCCACTACATCGTAGTTGCTGAGCAGGGTGGCAATCCTGTCCAGGTTCTCAAACCGGTTGCGATGGGGCAGCACGTGCTGCCAGCTGCGGGTCAGATAATGCCGGTAGGCCGATGTGCTGATGCCCACCTGAATGTTGAACGTCAGCAAACGAATGCGACCGGCGGTTGCAAAATCCGGAACATGGTCCAGACCCGACGAGCTGCCGCGGGCAACATCCGCGGCCTTCTGGCTCTCATTCCATTGACGTCGTAAACGCTTATACATAGCCACCCACATCCATCGGAATAACGCTTAGCCCACCCACTGCGCGCCAGCGTTTATTCGCTTGCGGCGTGTTCCCGGGCAACCAGATAATCAACAACCTCCAGCACCCCCTCAAGGCTACCCGCCATGGAGGCGCTGACTGTGTACTTGCCATTGACAAGCATAGTCGGTGTGCCGGTAACGCGCGCACCCCGGATTTTTGCCTGCGCCTGCTGCATGCGGGCATTCACACCGAAGCTGTTATAGCTATCAAGAAACTCCTCGCGATCTACACCGTAGCCGGCCACAAACTCCGCCAGAGACTCGCCATCATTTAACGGCCGGCGCTCACCTGCCAGGGCATCAAACAGAGCATCGTGCAGTTTATCCAAAGCATTGATGGCCTCAAGCGCATAAAAGGCCCGGGCGTGCGGCTCCCAGGAGCTACCAAGAGCCGCGGGAATTCTCACGTAGTCTACGTAGTCCGGAGCTTTTGCTTCCCAGCTTTCAGCCAATGGTTTGAAGTTATAGCAGTGCGGGCACCCGTACCAGAACACCTCCACCACCTCAACGCGTGAGCCGCTGTCTGTGCGTACCGGGGTGTCCAGTTTCTTGTAATGCGTGCCTTCCTTCCATTCGGCCGCATTGGCCTGGCCGAATATGGCAAGGGCTGACAACAGCAGGACGACCGTTCTGAGCGCTCGGAACATGAAATATCTCCAGGTTTTTGTGATATTGTTACTTATATGAATGACGTTACCGGGGAATTATGACCCGTCGAGCCTGAAAAGTTCCATCGTTCGTGGATTACAGGTTCGAAAGACAAAAAACCCCGCACATGGCGGGGTGTGTCTGGCACCGAATAAGTGAATCAGTTCAGGCCGGAAATATAACTGGCAACGGCTTCAATCTCTGCATCGGTCAATCTGGACGAAACATCCATCATGATAGCCGCATTAGAGCCATTCGCCCGGGTACCGTCGCGGTAGGCATTCAGCTGCTTGACCAGGTACTCCGCATTTTGTCCGCCAAGGTGTGGATACCCGGCCGGCCCATTACCCTTGCCCTGCGGGCTATGGCAGCCGGCACAGGAGGGAACGCCAGAAGCCATGTTACCACCGCGGTACAGAGCCGCGCCTTTTTCTACCAACTCTGGGTCTGCTTGGCTGACGCCCATGTCCTGTGCAGCAAAATACGCGGCCAGATCCTGAAGATCCTGGTCGGATTTACCGTCCAGCTGCCCGGTCATCTCGGGAATGGAACGGGCGTTCTCCTGAATGGCCACCAACTGGTCATACAGGTACCTCTCACCCAGTCCTGCGATTTTCGGATAGGCGCCCATAATCGGCTTCGCTCCACCCTGGCCATGACACGCCTGACAGGCTGCCGCCGCTTGCTTGCCCGCTTCAGGATCCCCTGCTCCGTGCGCCATGGCAGTAAGGCCAACGCCGAAAACAAACCCTGCGATCAGTTTCTTCATGCTCGCTCCGCTTCTCTCATCTCGAAATATTAATGGTTTGCAGCCGGCAGGCGCTGTTCAGTCAGGCTCAAAACCAGGGCTGACAGCGGTTACGCCAAGCGTACCGCCAGGAATTGGTGTAGCATTATACATTAATCCCTGATAACTGAAATCCAAAGGAAAGCCAACCGCTGTGGACTCTGATCTGACTCAAAAAAGCATCTCTTTTAATAGCGCACGCTTCCTGGTCAGCGCGCCACGATTGGAGGACTGCCCGCCTGATACCGGCGCCGAAGTCGCCTTTGCCGGACGCTCGAATGCGGGAAAGTCCAGCGCCATGAACGCCATTACCGCAAACGGCAAGCTGGCCCGAACCAGTAAAACGCCAGGGCGCACACGTCTGATCAACTTTTTTTCCCTGAACCGTGAGCATGCCCGGTTGGTGGATCTGCCAGGGTACGGTTACGCGAAAGTATCCCGGGACATGAAAGACGACTGGCAAAAACATCTTGGGCACTACCTGAACGACCGCCGATGCCTGCGCGGCTTGGTCCTGGTAATGGATATCCGCCATCCGCTTACCGACTTCGATCAAATGATGGTGGAATGGTGCGAGCATAACAAGCTGCCACTGATGATTTTGGCAACCAAAGCCGACAAACTCAAATTCGGGCAGGCAAAAACCAGCATGCTGAACATTACCCGAAAGCTTGAGGCCTTCAGCTGTGTTGAACACCTGATCATGTTTTCATCCACCTCAAAACTCGGCGTTGATGAGTGCCGGGCAGCGCTGATTAATTGGCTGGAAGATGAAAAAATGCGGGAATAACACAGAAAAAACCGGCCTGAGAAAAACAGGCCGGTAAAACGTCAGGGTTTGCGACGTGTTAAAACCTGAAAACTCACTCAGGAGGCGCCAGAAATGTCCGGATTTCCAACACCCAGTAATGTGACAGTTTCGCCTGCCAAAGGTTCCGGAAAAGCCTGATCTGCACGTTTTTTGCTCTCAAAAAGCAGCCCACTCAGCTTACAGGGGCCTCTCGCTTCTCTTCCTGATTCGGCATTGTTGGCCGGTACTGTTCCCTCAGCGACATTACTTGTTCACGGTAAGCGGGTGTCAGGTATGGAATCTCAAGCGTCAGAACCTGATAAATGCCCTGCTTCAGTTCGTGAAGGCTCAGGCTGGCGGAGGCTTTAGCCGCATGAGCTGTCTTCAGATATGCCATCCAGTTAGTGATCACAAGCCAGACGTTCAGTGACATGGCTCCGCGCAAGGATTCGGGCTGTGGCTCGATGATGCCTGAATCTGCCAGTTTCTCGAATATCCGGCTTATGGCCGAGAGGCACCGGTTGGTAAACTCCCGATAGTCACTGCGCAAGCGCGGATCTCTGTCCAGCAGGTATTCCAGATCCCGGTGGAAAAACCGGTAGCTCCAGAGCCCATCAAATACCGACTCCAGATAAAACGTCATGTCGTCCAGCGTCATGGGACGGTCTTCCGGGATATCCAGATAGAAATCTACCAGCTTTTCATATTCCTGGAATATCTCGTAAATGATGTCCGACTTGTTACGAAAGTGGTAATACAGATTGCCCGGCGAAATCGCCAGATACGCAGCGATATGATTTGTTGTGACATTCCGTTCGCCCAGATCGTTAAACAATTCCAGACTGGACAGCAGTATCTTGTCTCTGGTTTTCATAAGCTCATCAGTAATCGTTGTTTTACAGCTCACAGATGGCCTGATTCGCCATTGGGCTCCGCTTGACTCCCTAGAGTATATACTCTAATAATACTCCCCAGTGCAAATTGAGCGTTTTTTCACCACCACACGCCGACACAAAACAACAGGTCGCCGCCGCAAAGCGACGGCTCCGACAGGAGGACATCATGGGTGCAAGCGTTGTTCAGCTCACTGAGAGCAAAGACCATATTCAACATACTCATCAGGTGTTCAAAGATCAGAAAAATGCATTTCACGATAATCCCACACCGTCGCTGAGCGAGCGCCAGGACAACCTGAAGCGCCTCAAGCAGGCCTTGCTGACTTATCAGGACCGCCTTCTTGATGCTATTGACCGGGATTTCTCATGCCGATCGAGGGACGAGTCCCTGATTGCCGAAGTGATGCCGTCCATCCAGGGGATCAACTACACCCTGAAAAACCTTGAAGGCTGGATGAAACCTTCGCGCCGTCACGTATCCATATTGTTCCAGCCCGCCAGCAACAGGGTCTGTTACCAGCCGAAAGGTGTTGTGGGCATTATTGTGCCGTGGAACTACCCGCTATACCTCGCAGTCGGGCCACTGATTGCCTCGCTTTCGGCGGGTAATCGCACGATGATCAAGATGTCCGAATTCACGCCTCACACTTCAGCTTTGTTCAAAGAACTTATAGAGGCGACCTTCCCGGAAGATCTGGTGGCTGTCATCAATGGTGAAGCAGATGTTGCCGCAGATTTTTCAGCGCGACCGTTCGACCACATGCTGTTTACCGGCTCCACGTCCGTTGGCAAACTGGTAATGCGTGCCGCTTCCGAAAATCTGACACCGGTTACACTGGAGCTCGGCGGCAAATCACCGGCTGTTGTTTCCCCGGACGTACCTTTGGAAGATGCCGCTCAACGCATCGCTTTCGGGAAGGCATTCAACGCCGGCCAGACCTGCGTAGCGCCAGACTACGTACTCTGCCCTAATGACCGCACACAGGCGTTCGTAGACGAGTTCCGCACCCAGTTTTCGGAAATGTACCCGTCGTTGCGCGATAACGACGACTACACGGCTATTGTCAATGAGCGCCAGTACAAGCGCTTGCAAGGCTACCTGGAGGATGCCAGAGCCAAGGGTGCCGAGCTGATCGAGATGAACCCGGCACATGAAAACATGGGCGACGGCACCCACAAGATCCCGGTAACACTGGTACTGAAAACCACGCCGGACATGAAACTCATGCAGGATGAAATCTTCGGCCCTATCCTTCCGATCGTGAGCTATAGCAATCTCGATGAGGCCATTCAATACATCAATGATCGACCGCGACCGCTGGCTTTGTACTTTTTCGGCTACGATCGCGACCAGCAGCATCAGGTCATCGACAACACGCTCTCCGGTGGCATGTGCATTAATGATTCTCTGATGCACGTCGCTCAGGACGATCTGCCTTTCGGTGGTGTAGGCGACTCAGGCATGGGTCACTATCATGGCAAAGAAGGCTTCCTGACTTTTTCGCACCAGCGCGCCATTTTTTCCAAGCAGAAATTCAACAGTGGAAAGTTTGTCTACCCTCCTTACGGAACATCCTTCCACAAAATGGTTTACAAGTTCTTTATCCGTTGAGCGAGCCATCTATGCCAAACCACCTTAGCCCATCCGAAGGGTTGGACTCTGTATCCCTGAACCGGCGCAGCTTTCTGCGCACCGGTCTGGGTGGCGCCCTGTTTCTGGGCACTGTCAGTGTAACCGCCGGCCTGAGTGGCTGCGCGACAGCACCGGCCGACAGGCTCGGCGCCGTTGAAACACGCATGGATGCCCGCTACCAGTTCCAGTTTTTGACAACCGGGGATATCGAACTGTTTGAAGCTCTGCTTCCTGCCATTCTTGGCTCTGCACTTCCGGAACAACCCAACGCCAAACGCATGACTGTTGCAGGAACGATCGAGCGCATTGACGCCGGCATCCACAAATTCGGGCCAGCCAACCAGAAAGAGCTGCGGCAACTCTTCGACCTGCTCAACTTCGGTCTCACCCGGGTGACCATTGCCCGAGTCTGGCCTTCCTGGCGCAATGTCACCACGGAGCAGGCCGACGCGTTTCTGGAACGCTGGCGCTCGAGCAGCATCGGGTTGTTCAATAACGGCTATATGGCGCTCACCAAAATCAGCAACGTGGCATTTTACGGCTACCAGGAGAACTGGGACCTTTCCGGTTATCCCGGGCCGCCTGAGTGGGCAGTGCAAGTCCTGCCACAATTCCGCAACGTGTGAACTTCAGCCTGCTGCTTTAGCTTGCTGTTTTAGTCTAAATTAGGGATCCACCAACCATGTCGTTCACCGATCGTATTGCCCAAGGCCTGGAATCCGGCTGGAAAGTCACCGACGGCGCCACTCTTACCGAAAACCAGACTGTAGAAGCTGATGTCGTTATCGTCGGCACCGGCGCCGGTGGAGGCACCACGGCTGAAATTCTCTCCAAAAGCGGCCTTTCGGTTATCCTGGTGGAAGAAGGCAGGCTGTATTATCAGAAAGACTTCAAAATGGACGAGCTTACGTCCTACGCAAATCTGTATCAGGAAGGTATGAGCCGCACCACCAAAGATGGCTCCATTGCCATTCTGCAGGGCCGATGTGTGGGTGGCTCAACCACAGTCAACTGGACCAGTAGCTTCCGCACGCCAGACGCAACTCTCAATTACTGGAGCAAACGCTTTGGCCTCGATGCACTGAGCCCGGACGCCATGGCGCCCTGGTTCGATGGTCGGGAAGCGCGCCATTCCATGTCGCCCTGGGAGGTGGACCCGAACCTCAATAACGACATCTTGCGCCAAGGCTGCGAAAAGCTGGGCTACAGCTGGCAGATTATCCCGCGTAATGTAAAAGGTTGCTGGAACCTTGGATACTGCGGCGTAGGTTGCCCAACGAACGCCAAACAAGGCGCGTTGATGACCACGATTCCCGGCGCGCTGGACCATAACGCCCGTTTGTTCCATGGCTTGCGTGCCGAACGCCTCGTAATGAACCAGGATCGCATCGACTCTCTGAAGGCCAGCGCCATGGCCAGTGATGGCATTACTCCGTCGGGCATCACGGTAACGCTGAAAGCCCGGCACTTTGTGGTCGCAGCAAGCGCTATAGGTTCACCTGGCTTGCTGCTGCGCTCTGAGCTGCCCGACCCTTATGGGCGCGTTGGCAAGCGATCATTTATTCACCCGGTTAACGCCAGCGTTGCACAAATGCCCAAGTTGGTAGATCCGTTTTACGGCGCGCCACAGTCTGTCTATTCCGACGAATTCAATTTCAGCAACGGCGTGGATGGCGATGTAGGTTACAAACTTGAAGTGCCACCACTGCATCCGGCCATGTCTGCGGGCGTTGTCCCGGGCCACGGCGATACACAGGCTAAAAATCTGGCGCGCCTGCCCTGGATGCAGTCTGTTATCGCACTTTTGCGGGACGGCTTTCACGAGGACAGTCCTGGCGGCACTGTATCGCTTCGTGATGATGGCAGTCCGGTACTGGATTATCCGATCACCGATTACCTCTGGAAGGGCATCCGCAATGCCTTTTATACCATGGCCGAAATCCAGTTTGCGGCTGGCGCCGACCGGGTGCGTCTGATGCACCTGGACTCCGACTGGTATTCCAGCTGGGCCGACGCCAAAGCTGCTATTGACGGCTTATCCATGGAGCCTCACCGGGTTCGCCTGTTCACCGCGCACCAAATGGGTGGCTGCGGAATGGGAAGCAACCCGGAAGAATCGGTGGTCAACGGGTTTGGCGAGCATCACCACGTCAGCAACCTCAGTGTGCATGACGCTTCCGTGTTCCCGACCAGCATCGGCGCCAATCCACAGTTATCGGTGTACGCGTTGGCTGCAAGAAACAGCACCCGCTTGGCACAGCGTCTACAGAAATAGCCGAAATGCTGATAATGTGGATGCCTGTTAAAAAAGGAGCTGTGCATGCCTAAAGTCATTTACCCGGGCACCTTTGACCCCATCACTAACGGCCACACTGATCTTATTGAGCGTGCCGGGCGCATGTTTGATGAGGTTGTTGTTGCCGTCGCCTACAACTCGAAGAAAAAACCACTGTTTAACGTGGAAGAACGCTGCGAACTGGTTCGACAGGCCACGACCCACATTCCGAATGTCACCGTTACCGGCTTCAGTTATCTGCTCGCTGATTTCGTCCGCGATCAGGGCGCAACTGTGATTATCCGGGGCCTGCGGGCGGTTTCCGATTTCGAATACGAGTTCCAGCTTGCGGATATGAACCGCCGCCTGGCGCCGGAATTGGAAAGCGTGTTCCTGACACCGTCCAACCACCTTTCCTACATTTCCTCAAGCCTGATTCGGGAAATTGCGTCTCTGGGGGGCGATGTGTCCGAGTTTGTTGACCCGGCTGTGGAAACAGCCCTGAAAAAGAAGTTCAGCGAAACCTGAAACGCCCGCCGATAATAAAAAAGCCCCGGTCGGGGCTTTTTTATTGCGAGGACACTAAAACAGAGGCGGCAACGGAATTTCCTGACCGTTAACATCAACAACCATGTCGTTCAGCCTTGCGGCCAGCACCAGCCTGTCTCCCTCCGGCACCAGAAATCCCTGTTTGATCAGAGGCGCAAGCTGCATTCTGACTGCGGGGTAATTTTCTGCGAGTACCAAGGGCACGCTCAGATTCATTTCTCCGGTTAACTGCTGCATCACCATGAGCATTTCTGCTTTCTGATCTGCCGACAGCTCGGGATGGGTGATCATCAGGTTGCCCGTGATTTTGCCTTCAGGCGTATCCAGTACCAACTCCGGGAGTCCGACTGAAAACCCGGCAGCCGATAAATCGCGTGCGGCCGTATTCACCGCACCCATAGCCGCGATCTGCCGCTCAAAGGCTCCCTGGCTATCGGCATCAGGTGCCAGGGCCATGCCCTGAAGCTCTGCCATGCTGGTTGTCAGCGCACTCCAGCTTGCGACATCCAGGTTTTCAAGGGCGAATACCACTTTGTGCGGGCCATAGGCCTGGTCTTTATAGCGAACTTTTCCGGCCTCAATTGATAAACCGGAATTCAGACGCTGCCCGTCAGCATCTGCCTCGGCACTACTGTGCGCCCGCAAACCTTCTATCGTTAGCGGCTGCGCTTCGGGAGACTTCAATGCAACAGAAGCCATCGACGCTTCTGCAGTTCCCGTCCAGATATCTCCCTCCAGATGGGTCATCTTGTGCTCAACCCGGAAATCATCAATACGCATGCTCATATCGGGGCCAGAGAAACTCAGTTGTGGCCAGACGACCAGCGCTTCGGCTTGAGACCCGGCATCGCTGATTTCAATTCGCGCGACGCCACCGCTGGTTCTGAGTGATTCGCCACTTTCAGGATTATTGATCGCGATTGCCGGAGCTTCCAGCTCAAGCACGGCCGTACCCCAAAGTCGCGTTTCCAGAGTCAGCCTGGGGCGCTCCTGAAACCAGTTAGCGCCTTCAGGCGCCCAACCCTCAACCGGCTTGAAATCGATAAAGCTGCCAGTCACGCCATGCGTCACTTTGGCACGATACGCAATCGGGCGAGTCTCCCCGCTCTCAGGATTCAAAACCGTTACAACCCCTCCCAGCTCCGACCCAAAAAAGCCACGATCATAATGGTCTGTTTGCATCTGAACGAATGGCTGCGCCTGATTCAGTTCACGAGTAACCTCTTGCCATTGCTGCTCGGTAACGTAGCCCACTGCCCAAGGCATTGCGCCGGCGAAAACCAGTACACCAGCGCCGGCAATTATCCACTTTGCTTTCAAGAATACTCTCCGTCTGAAAATGTCAGGATTTGCCGGTCAGGCGTTCCAGCAATACCAATTGCGATGCCACACGTTCTTCGCCTTCAGTGGGCTGATTTTGAATGTAACCACCGTCCGGCTGCAACATCCAGGACTGGCAATTATCGGCAAGGTACGTATCCAGGTCTTCGCGCACGCGCTCTATAAGCTCCGGATCTTCAATTGGAAACGCCGTCTCAACCCGGCTTAGCAGGTTACGTTCCATGCAATCTGCGCTTGAGCAGTAAACTTCGGGGTTGCCATCATTGCCAAAATAGTACGCCCGGGTGTGCTCCAGGAAGCGCCCGACGATGGATCGCACCCTAATGTTGTCCGAAAGGCCGGGAACCCCGGGCCTGATGCTGCAGATGCCGCGAACAATCAGATCCACTTCGACGCCCGCTTGCGACGCCCGGTACAGGGCCTTGATTAGCTGAATTTCGGTTAACGCATTGATCTTGATAATAATGCGCCCTTTATCCCCCAGTTCGGCTTCACGGTCGATGAGGCTGAGCAGTCTCTTATGGAGCGTAAACGGTGCATGGAACAGCTTCTTGATCTTCAGCGCCTTGCCCATGCCGGTTAACTGCTGAAACAGCTTGTTAACGTCGTCGCCGATAGACTCGTCACAGGTCATATAGCTGTAATCGGTATAAAGCCGCGCATTGACCGCATGATAATTGCCGGTTCCCAGGTGAACATAACGGCGCAGGCGGCCTTCCTCGCGGCGCACAATCAGGATCATCTTGGCGTGGGTTTTATAGCCCACCACGCCATAAACCACGATGACGCCGGCTTCCTGCAGCCGGCTTGCCAGCTCCAGATTCTCCGCCTCGCTGAATCTTGCCCGCAGTTCAACAACAACTGTGACCTCTTTGCCGCGCCTTGCTGCGTCTGCCAGGGCCTCAACTACCTCCGAATTGGCGCCGGTACGATAAAGCGTCTGCCGGATCGCCAGAACTTGCGGATCCTTCGCGGCCTGGCGCAGCAAATCGACTACCGGGCTAAAATTCTGAAAAGGATGGTGCAGCAGGATTGGCCGCTTGCGAATGGCATCAAACAGGGTTTCCTTACTACGGATCTGCTTCGGTATGGTGGGCGAGAAGCTGGAATACGACAGATCCGAGCGGTCTACCAGCGTGTTAACCGCCATAAGCCGCGTCAGGTTAACCGGCCCGTTTACCTGATACAGGTCCCTCTGCCCAAGGCCAAACTCCGTCAGCAGAAACTGCACCAGTTCCTGCGGGCAGTTGTCCGCCACCTCCAGACGCACGCCGTCACCAAAGCGACGGCTGAGCAGCTCGCCGCGAAGTGCGGATGCCAGGTCTTCAAGGTCGTCTTCCAGCTCCAGATCGGCATTGCGTGTGAGGCGGAACTGATAACAACCCTTGACCTCCATGCCCGGAAACAGCTCGTCGGCGTGCGCGTGGATCATTGACGACAGGAACACCAGATTCTCCCCGCCATTGCAAACTTCATCCGGCAGGCGCACCAGCCGGGGCAACGAGCGCGGGGCTGGCACGATCGCCATGCCAGTCTCGCGACCAAAGGCATCCTTACCGTCCAGTTCAACAATAAAGTTAAGACTTTTGTTCACCAGGCGCGGAAACGGGTGTGACGGATCCAGCCCGATCGGGCTCACCACCGGCAGAATCTCTTCTTCGAAATAGTTGCGCACCCACGCCGCCTGCTCCTGCGTCCACTCCCGACGGCGCACGAAGTGGATATTTTCTTTTTCCATCTCCGGAATCAGGACATGGTTCAGAATGTCGTACTGCTCATCGATATACTCATGGGCAACACGGCTGATCTCACTCAACGCCTGTTCCGGCATTATGCCGTCAGCACCGAGGGTCTCACGGCCATACTTGATTTGCTGGCGCAGACCAGCCACTCGTATTTCAAAAAACTCATCCATGTTGCTGCTGAAGATACAGCAGAAAATCAACCGGTTAATCAGAGGATGGGTGGTATCAAGCGCCTGCTTCAATACCCGGTAATTGAACTGGAGCTGGCTTAGCTCACGGTTGAAGTAGTTTTCACTGGAGTCCAGATTGATCACTTCACCCACCGGCGGGAGATCCATGGGAGCCGGTATGCTCTGCTCCCCTTCCGCTGTCAGATTCCTGGCGATTTCCGTTGTCATGGCCTTCAGTTCCTGTCTGATTTACCGCCGGCCATTCCCCGGCGGCGACGAGTCCGTAAACGGTTTCAGCGCCGCTGATCCCGCATCAGGCGGGCAGCACGCACTGCAAAATACGTAAGAATGCCATCGGCTCCAGCGCGCCGCATAGCCATCAGGCTTTCCATCATGACCGCATCACCATCAAGCCAACCGTTCTGTTCTGCTGCCATGTGCATGGCATACTCGCCGCTGACCTGATACACAAACGTTGGCACCTGCAACTCGGTTTTCACCCGATGCACGATATCCAGATATGGCATGCCGGGCTTGATCATCACCATATCCGCGCCTTCGGCCAGATCCATCATCACTTCATGAATCGCCTCGTTGCTGTTAGCCGGATCCATCTGATAGGTCGCCTTGTTGCTCTTACCCAGGTTTGCTGCAGAGCCAACTGCATCCCGGAACGGCCCGTAATAGGCAGACGCGTACTTGGCAGAATAGGCCAGAATACGGGTATTTACATGCCCTGCCGACTCCAGCGCCTCGCGCATGGCAGCAACGCGACCGTCCATCATATCTGAAGGTGCAACAATATCGGCACCGGCGTCCGCATGGGACAACGCCTGGTTCACCAGCGCCTCCACGGTGATATCGTTCAGCACGTACCCATCGTTATCGATGATGCCATCCTGGCCATGTGTGGTGAACGGATCCAAAGCCACATCGGTGATTACACCCAGCTCCGGGCAGGCCTTTTTCAGGGCTCGAACGGCTCGCTGCGCCAGCCCGTCAGAATCCCAGGCCCCGGAGCCAGAAAGGTTTTTCTTCTCCGCCGGAACCACGGGGAACAGCGCCACTGCGGGAATGCCAAGTTCCACCAGCTCCGCCGCCTGCTCAACCAGCAAATCAATACTCAAACGATCAACGCCCGGCATGGATAGCACCTGCTCACGCTGATTTTCACCTTCAAGGACAAAAACCGGGTAGATCAGATTTTCCGGCGTCAGCTGGTTTTCTCTCACCAGTCGGCGAGAAAAATCGCTGGCACGGTTGCGACGCAAACGGGTAGCGGGGAAAACGCGGGGTGTTGAGAGCGACACAGAAAACCTCCTGAACGGAACTGCAAAGAGTTGGATCGAAAATCACGGCGCAGTGGCTGCGTCGCTTGCACCATCATACACCGCCGGGACCGCTGGTTGCAGGCTGCTTCTGGATACAGATAAAGATTCCGAGCAGTAGCAAGGCGCCAGAAGCCCACAGCAGGGATTGTTCCGATGCCCCTGTTACTGAATGGAATCCAGCGCTTTAGCGCGAATACGTTCAGTTTCACTGAAGTACTTCTCGCGTAGCCGGGCCAGACCTTCCTCGCGCTCGGGCGCGGCCAGACCGGAGGCCTTCAGCGCGTCACGCTCCTTTGCATAAGATTGCCAACGCTGCTTCCAGTCCTTCTGCTCTGCATCCAGCTCCTCCAGTCTTTGCGCGGCCTGGTCTCCAAACTCCTCCTGCCGCCATGCGCGCAACGCTTCCGGATCGTTTGCCAGTGTTTCACGTGCCTCTTCGTAGCGTGAGAACTTTCGGGTCTCCTGACGGGCCAGCCGCACAGGTTCTGGCAAAGCCATTTCCGCTTCGGCAAGAGCGTCTTCTCTCTCTTGCTCAGTCAGGCTCTCGTCCTCTTCAAGGTTACGTTTTTGGAGCTGATAATGATCTATCGCCTCCTCGTCAGCAAAGAAGGCCTCAGCGGTATCCGCGTCCATCCAGGTTCTTCGCAGGGCCTGAATTTCCGCCATGCGGCGTTGAATCTCATCGGAGCCGCCGGCTCCTGTATCTCCATAAGCTGCCTCCAGATCTGCGAGCGCCAGTTTGTAATCCAGATATCGGCCCAATGTATCGATTGCCTGGCCTCGTGCTGGCTCATCCAGAACAGAGAGCGCAAGCCGGATTCGAACTACCAGTTGCGGCAGTGCTTCCTCTCCCAACGCAGACAGATAGTATTCAAACAGCTGCCGCAACTCGCCCGTAGGGACAAGATTGCCAAAACGGTCTGTTTTTGCCCAACCACCCGGTTCTGACGTTCCAGCCAGAGACGCTGGCGGCTGGTCCGGTATGGTGAACTCTGCCGATTCAACTACCATTTTTGAAGGCAATTGCTCGCGCACTGATGAAAAGCCGACCGCATCCGCCTTTGCAGGGCGATCAGAGTTACGGGTGGAGACAGGTTGATCCCGGGCGCCGTCGGCAAGCAGCCAAAGTGCAATGGCAACTGCTATGATCACCGGTATGGCAAAAAAGAGTCTGGAAGTTGGTTTCATGGTAACAGGCAGGTCCGGTGAATCGATGATGGCTTGGCCGCACTCCCGAGCGCCGGGAGAGAGACGAAGAACGGGACTGTACACGGACCATGATAAGCAGAACCTGAGTGCTATACCGAGACAGACCGCAAAAACAGGCCGGGATTCACCAACCCCGGCCTGTAAAGACAACGCTCAAAGAGCGCGGTTGTTAAAATCTGCCTCTACCTTGCGCGGGTAATCAGCCCTGAAAGATGTCTCAACTTCCTGAATTCTGCCTCCTTGGCTCAGGAACGCTTCGATATCCTGCTGTAACTGCGCCCGAACCCGTGCCCGGCCTGCAATCGAATGGGTATCATCAGTCTCATTGCTTGAATTAACCCAGTTCCCGGATTGCTCCAGGTTGCTTTCGTCGAGCTCACTCATGATTTTCTCCTTCAACGAAAACAGCGTTACAAGTGCTACGCCTATTCCGGACGCCGCACTCCGTATCGACTAGCCACTACTGCGGCAACGTCTTGGCGTCTTTATAATCTGCTTTCGATTACAGCGCTATTTATAAACAACGGATTTTTTGTAAATTTTTGTAACGTGATATAACCTGATGAATTCCAATGGCAAAATACAAGCGTTCAATGGCACTTGCATTGACACAAAGAATGAATAATGATTCACTAATTGCAGGGAGCCGAAATGGCTTATCGTGAAACGGAAAAAATGCGTCAGCGAAAAGCTGCGGCGCGCCAGAGGATCGCAGAGTGCACCTATCAGTGCGTTGCTGAAGGCGGCTTTCGCAATGCGAGAATCACCCGTGTTGCACAGCTCGCAGGTGTGGCTACAGGAACGATCTACCGCCATTACGAGTCAAAAGAGGACTTGTTTGCCGAGATTTTCCGCAAGGCCACACAGCGCGAAGTGGACAAGGTGGCGGAAGCACTGGCAACACCGGGAATCGCTACGGCACGATTGGAAAAAGCATTACGGCAGTTTGCCGAGCGCGCATTGAAAGCCCCTGTTATGGCTTGGTCACTCATTGCTGAGCCGGTAGACCCGAAAGTTGAAGAGGAACGGCTGGCGTACCGGAAGGCATACGCCAGTCTGTTCGAACAAGCGATTCGCGAAGGCATCGAAGAAGAATGCATTCCGGATCAGGATGCCCGGCAGAGCAGCACCTGCCTGGTAGGCGCTATTGCGGAAAGCCTGGTTGGCCCGCTGTCACCGGCCCAGGCCGAACAGGCAACCGCAGACGATACTGACAACAACGACCCGCTGGTCAACACCATCATCCGCTTTTGCATACAGGGGTTGACCGGCGCCAGGAGATAGCCATGAACGCCTCGCAACCCCGGCCCGGAATACCTACAGATAGTGATCGCTATCTGGCGGCTACCCACGAAGTGGTCAACCAACCACCCGCGTTGGAAAACTACAACCTGTATGAACAGGATGTCGCTCTTCAGGAAGCCGTGAAGCGCGAAGGGGCGGGAAAGGCAGAAAGTGAGCTAAAATCCTTTGGTGCCTTTGCTGGCGACGCCGAAACCATTGATCTGGGTTTTCGCGCAAATAACAACAAGCCGGCGTTCAACACCCACGATCGCTTTGGCCATCGCATCGACGAAGTAGACTTCCACCCCTCGTACCACGAACTGATGCGCGTAGCCTTCGAAAACGGTCTGCACAGCAGCCCCTGGACGAACCCGTGCAAAGGTGCACATGTAACCCGCGCTGCAAAATACTACATGCACTCCCAAGTGGAAGCTGCACATTGCTGCCCGGTAACCATGACCTTTGCGGCCATTCCATCCATCCGTAAACAACCGGAACTCGCATCGCTCTGGGAATCCCGGGTCCTGGCCAACAGCTACGACCCCCGCAATATCCCCGACAGCCAGAAAAACTCCGTAACCATCGGTATGGCGATGACCGAAAAGCAGGGTGGTAGCGACGTTCGCGCCAACAGCACCCTGGCTTATCCCACGGGGGCCAATGGCCCGGGCCAGGCTTATGAGCTGGTCGGCCACAAATGGTTTGTCTCTGCGCCTATGTGCGACGCCTTTCTGGTACTGGCTCAGGCTCCCGGCGGCTTGTCGTGCTTCCTGATGCCACGCTGGCGCCCGGACGGCACGAAAAACCCCTGGCAGATACAACGCCTGAAAAACAAAATGGGCAACGTAGCCAACGCTTCCAGCGAAGTAGAATTGCGCGGTGCATTGGCCTGGATGATTGGTGAAGAAGGTCGCGGCGTACCCACGATTATAGAAATGGTCGCCATGACCCGCTTCGACTGCATGATTGGCAGCTCAGCCGGCATGCGCCAGGCCGTAGCTCAGGCCACACACCACTGCCGCCACCGCAGCGCCTTCGGCAACCGCCTCAGCGACCAGCCTTTGATGCAAAACGTGCTTGCCGACTTGGCCCTGGAAAATGAAGCCGCCCTAACCTACACCATGCGTATCGCTCGCGCTCTGGACAACCAGGATCAGGAACACGAACGCCTGCTAGCCCGCCTTGCGACACCTGTAGGCAAATACTGGATCTGCAAACGCACGCCCAACCACGCCTACGAATCCATGGAATGCATCGGTGGCAGCGGCGTAATGGAAGACTGCATCATGCCCCGCCTGTTCCGTGAATCCCCAGTGAATGCCATCTGGGAAGGCAGTGGCAACGTCCAGTGCCTGGACACCCTGCGCGCCATCCAGAAAGAGCCGGAAACCCTCGACGCCTTCTTCCGGGAAGCCGCCGAAGCTAAAGGCGCAGACCGCCGCTTTGACCAGTGCCTCGCGCAACTGCAAAACGACTTCGCCGACATCAGCGATTTCCAATACCGGGCCCGCAATCTGGTGGACCGGATGGCGTTGACCCTGCAAGCCTCCCTGCTGCTACGCAATGGCGACAAAGCAGTGGCAGACGCCTTCTGCGCCTCCCGGCTGCAATCCAATGGTGGTATGAACTACGGCAACCTGCCCTCCGGCACCGACGCCGCGGCTATTATCAAGCGAGCAACGCCTGTAGTAGGCTGAGCAAAACCTATCAGCAGCTTAGGGGAGCAGGTGGGGCGCAGCTTCTGAAACTGTGCGTAGCCAGGGATGGCGGAGCCAAGCGTACAGGGAAGTATTCACAGCGTGTTTCAGAAGCTGCGCCCCACCTGCTCTTGCACGGAGTCATATGTCTGAAGCATTAAGAAAACTACTCAAAGAAGGCAACGCGCCTCAACACAACACCGCGATTACACCGCATGTAGGTATACTCACCCTGCACTTCCAGCTCTACGGCTGCGAAGACCTCAAGGCCAAGCGTAAAGTGTTCACCCCACTACGCGCCGTATGGGGCAAAGAGCCCGACCTGGCAATCGCCGAAACCGCCGACGCGGAGGCCCTCGACTGCGCCACGTGGACCATCGCAGCCCTCGGCACCTCCTCGCAGCAGATTACCCAACGGCTCGACCAGGTAGAGAAAGCTATCCAGGAAAAGGTCGATGCGGCCATACTGGACATTCATCGGGAAATTCTCTGATAACGCTCTGTGGCACAACATCTCAGCAGGCCGTATACTACGCCACCTCAGGGATGCCAGTGTGCCTGTAAGCTACAGGTGACAAGTAACCAATGCCGGAATCAGACCCCGGCTGTATCCGTCGGGCATCCGGAACCGGCCCTGCGGATGACCACTGATTGTGTGGTATCTATGACCGGCAAGAAAAAAACGGCCCAGGCCTCAATTGAAGCCATGTATCGCGTGTTCACCGTGCCCGAGGCACCGGAGTCCACGCTCAGCCGTATTGACCAGAACATATCCCGCAACCTTGCAGGCTTCCTGCAGGAGCATATCGTTGCGGTTGAGCGGGATCTTGCAGACGTCGAGAAAAACTTCTCCGACTACGCCATCCCGGAGAAACCCGTGTTCGTTTCCGAGCAGGCGCAATTCCTGCTCGACAAACTGGTTGCCAACTCCGTTCATACTGCATCTCCGGCCTTTATCGGGCACATGACCTCAGCGCTGCCCTATTTTATGCTGCCGCTGTCGAAAATCATGATTGCCCTGAACCAGAACCTGGTGAAAACCGAAACCTCCAAGGCCTTTACGCCCATGGAGCGACAGGTTCTGGGCATGATTCACCGGCTGGTGTATGAAGAAGACGGCGCCTTCTACCGCAAGTGGATGCACGACCCCCGCTACGCCCTCGGGGCTATGTGCTCCGGTGGCACCGTCGCTAACCTGACCGCACTCTGGGTTGCCCGCAACCGTGCCTTCCCGGCCGAAGGCAGCTTCCGCGGCCTGCATCAGGAAGGCCTGTTTCGCGCCCTGAAATATTACGGTTACGAAGGCGCGGCCATCGTGGTGTCCCGCCGAGGTCATTATTCTCTGGCCAAAGCGGCCGATGTGTTAGGCCTGGGCCGTGAATCGCTGGTGGCTGTCGATACAGACGACAGCAACAAGATCCAGACCGACGCCCTGCGCGACAAGTGCCTGGAATTGCAGAAACAGAAAATCAAGGTTTTGGCGATTTGTGGCGTTGCCGGCACCACCGAGACCGGTAACGTAGACCCGCTCGACGCCATGGCAGACATTGCCCGGGAATTCGGCGCGCACTTCCACGTAGACGCCGCCTGGGGCGGGCCCACACTGTTCTCCAGAACCTACCGGCATCTGTTGCGAGGCATCGAGAAAGCTGACTCCGTCACCTTTGATGCCCACAAACAGCTGTATGTACCCATGGGTGTTGGCCTGGTGGTATTTAAAGATCCGAGCCTGGCCAGTGCAGTTGAACACCATGCCCAATACATTATCCGCAAGGGCTCCCGCGATCTTGGCACCACCACCCTGGAAGGCTCGCGCCCTGGCATGTCCATGCTGATTCATTCGGGCCTGAAAATCCTGGCCCGGGAAGGCTACGAGATACTGATTGACCAAGGCATTGAAAAAGCAGCCACCTTCGCCGATATGATCGAAGAGCAGCCAGACTTTGAGCTGGTTACGCGCCCGGAACTGAACATTCTCACCTATCGTTACTGCCCGGCCAATGTGCATCAGGCACTCGCATTGGCGGACCCGCTTCAGGCAGAAAAACTCAATGCCTGCCTGAACAGAGTCACCAAGTTTATCCAGAAAGCGCAACGGGAGCGCGGCAAGGCCTTTGTTTCAAGAACCCGATTGGAACCTGCCCGTTACTACAAATTCCCGTGCATTGTGTTCCGGGTTGTTCTGGCTAACCCCCTGACCACACCAAAGATTCTGGCGGATATTCTGGAAGAGCAGCGAGAGCTTTCAGGAGAAGAGGGAATTCAGGACGAAATAAGGATATTGCATCAGATGGCGAATGCGGTGCTGAAGCAGCATGAGCAGGGTCAAAGGCAGGCCTGAAATTTTTTTACGACCCGCCCTGACTCAAAACTAATCTCTAACTTCGGCGCTCGAGGGCGATTAACTCAGTAAAGCGCCTCTTCATCGTCCAGCACTTCATGGATGATATCCAGAAACATGCGATCCGCTTCGCTCCACTTTTCCGGAATACGGATGGTGGTGTTGGCACTGATCTCCCGGGCGATCAGTTCGTCAGAATCAGCCTCTGAACGATACTTTCGGGCAATATCTATCGACTTTACCGCGATCGTCGGATCACTTAGTACCTTCTTGATGAACACTCTCAGCTCATCAATCACCCTGGCCTGACGACGGCTTTCAACCGGTGTACTCATAACTCACCCTCCGGGCAAATGAATTCTCGGGAAGCCTGCAGCTCCCTCGGCATACGCCTAGTATGACCAAACCCGCGCATTACAACCAGCCAGTGCCTCAGACAAAGAGCCCGCGCAGGGTGAAAAACAAGATAGCCGCCATAATTGCTGAAGCGGGCACTGTGATAATCCAGGCTGCCGCTATACGCACCAAGTGCGAGCGTTTGACCATTTCTTCTTTGTAGATCTTCTTGAGCCGCTTTCGGTCCGACTTGGTCAGGGGCACCTGCTTCTTTTTCTTCGCCCGCTTCAGGAGCTTTTCCATTTCCTCAACGGAGGCATTGCGAAAATCATCCAGAAACGGCTTGAGGCGCTCCCGATCGTCTTCATCGCGTTCTTCCATGATTTTATGCAATTGAGTGGCGTAGTTGGACTTCAGATACTCACGCAGGAAGCCAACGCCGAAAACACCGCCAATGGCAATGTGTGTGGAGCTCACAGGCAAGCCAAGTTGTGACGCCAGAATAACTGTCAGTGCCGCCGACAAGGCAATACAGAAGGCACGGGTTTTATCCAGCTCGGTAATCTCGCTGCCCACGGTCTTGATCAGGCGAGGGCCAAACAACATAAGGCCGACTGTCAGCCCCAGAGCACCAATCATCATGACCCACAAGGGAATACTTGATGCAGTCACTACCGCACCGTTGGATAGCGCATCATTGATCGCCGCAAGCGGGCCAATGGCGTTGGCTACGTCATTCGCACCGTGGGCGAAGCTCAACAGCGCAGCTGCAAATATCAACGGCCAGGTGAACAGGGTATTCACGCCGCCAACGCTGTTTTCCATTGTCGCTGCCCGGCGCGCGGCCAGCGAGCGCACAACAAAAAATGCAATAACAGCGGCGACCAGGCCAACCAGGGAGGCCTGAAGAAAGTCTACCTTGATGATTTGCTTGACGCCCTTGATCATCAGGTAAGTGCCGAACGCCCATGCCATGATGGCAACAAGCCAGGGCACGAACGTACGGGCGGCGGGTATCACGTTTTTTCGGTACAGCACCGTCTTGTTGATGGTGAACAGCAACAGAGCCGCCAAGGCACCGCCAAGTACCGGAGAAATAACCCAGCTCGCGGCAATCTTGCCCATAACGCCCCAGTCCGCAATGCCCCAGCCTCCCGCAGCAATACCTGCGCCGAGCACACCACCCACGATGGAGTGCGTGGTGGATACCGGAGCACCCATCCAGGTCGCCAGGTTGAGCCAGAGCGCACCCGCCAGCAGCGCGGCGGTCATCAACCAGACAAAGGCGCGGCTGTCCTCCAGATTTGTTGGGTCAATAATGCCACCTTTGATGGTGGAGACCACATCACCGCCGGCAATCAGCGCACCGGCCGATTCAAAAATGCCCGCAAGAATAACGGCGGCGCCCAAAGAAAGGGCTCCTGAGCCAACGGCAGGGCCAACGTTGTTCGCAACATCATTAGCACCTATATTGATAGCCATATAGCCGCCGATGACAGCAGCGGCCATTAGCAGCGTACTGTTGGGCAACCCTTCACTGAAGGAGCCGACAACCAGCCAGACGCCCAGCAGAAACAACAGGCTGAATCCGACTCGGTATCGTTCGGTAGAGTTGCTGGTGAGAAGGGTATCCAGGAATCCGCTTGAACGGGCCATAACAGAAAGGGTCTCATTTGGTCTGAATGGAGAACGAACCGATGTGTAGCGCGCAACTATAAATTTTTTGCCCCTAAATTGAAACAAATGTGCGAGAACGCGAACCGGTCACACGATACACCGGTGATGGACGCATACATACCGTTACCTAACTCACAATAAGCAAAATGACAGAATACTGCACAATAAGTGCAGCGCATTCACACAGAGCCGTTATGACCATAGATTCATCCTCTGGCTATCAAGCCGCCCGGGAACGCGAAGATGCCCAGGTTTCACGGGTACTTACATGGCTATCGCTTGCCGCTATTCTGTTTCTTATCGGCATTGCTTCAAAAGCCTGGTATTCCGGCCACAATAGCCACGCCATCACTCTGTGGGCATTTGTCGTTCCGCTGCTGGCAAACATGGCCTGGTTTGCGCACAGGGGCAACCGTGTGGCGCAAAAAGGCGGATTGCTGATTATTGCGAGCATACTTTTCACCTACCTGATTGCCTCAGGCGGCGAGGGCAATACCGGCCCGCTCTGGTTTTACGTCTTCCCGCCCCTGCTATTTTTCCTGACAAACCTGAAGACCGGAACCATGATTCTGCTGTTGGTCTACCTGCTGGCCCTTATTGTGTTCCAGTTCCCAAACTTGCCGTTTGTGCTGGCAGAGTACGACAGTGACTTCAAAATCCGGTTTTTTGCCTCTCTGACCTTTGAATCATTTTTCTGTTTTATCCTGGAAGCAAGTCGACTGAAGGCCCGTAACGAACTTCTTGACCTGGCCTTGATTCAGGAACATGCCGCCAAAACAGATGAACTTACCGGGCTTTCAAACCGCCGGGACATACTGAACCGGTTGGCGGAAGAGTTTTCACGGTTCCAGCGTTCCGGACATCACTTTTCCGTTACCCTGATTGACCTGGACCTGTTCAAGAACATCAACGATCAATACGGCCACAACGCTGGCGATGCGGCCCTGAATCAGTTTGCCGAGCTTGTGCGGACAGTCATCCGCCAGACAGATGTTGCGGCTCGCTGGGGTGGCGAGGAATTTCTTTTGCTGCTACCGGACACCTCCTTGATTCCGGCACTCACCCTGGCTGAACGCTTGCGCAGCGAAGTCGCAAAACACAGTTTCCGCTTTCAAGGGCAGGAATTACCCGTCACCATGAGCGCGGGCGTCTGCTCTATTTCACAGACCGACTCCATCGACAGCATGCTCCGGCAGGCAGACTTGCAGCTTTACAGCGCAAAAGCAGCCGGTCGCAACCGGATTGCGCCTCGGGTTCGCAGCCAGGACACGCATTCAAAATGAGCCAAAGGCTTGAGGCCATTTACCTTCGTCGCTATGATCAGGCACCTCGATAAACTCGGCAATCCGCGCTTGCGATGAACAGGTAACCCCATGACAGACATTCAAATTCTGGTAGGCAGCGTCTACGGTGGTGCACTGATGACCGCCAGAGCGATCAAGCAGGCGCTCGACGCTGACGGCTACTCGGTGTCCGTTCTGGAGAACCCGGAGCTTGGCGATATAACATCGGATACAGCTCCTCTGCTGGTCTGCACATCGACGACAGGCCAGGGCGAGGTTCCAGGCAACTTGCTGCCTTTCTACGTAGCCCTGCGAGAGCAGTTGCCACAGCAGCCAGGCCGGCCATTCGGTATCATTGTGCTGGGAGACAGTTCTTACGGCGACACCTTCTGTGGGGCCGGCGAGCTGATGGAAGAGGCTCTATACGAAACATCGGCCCACAAGATTGGCGAAACTCTTTGCATTGACGCACTGGAGACCATGGAACCCGAAAGCGAAGCTTTGCCATGGGTGCGTGAATGGATATCGACCGTGTTGAAATGAGTACAGCTTGAGTCGCTATTGGCGACAGCTCATACTCTCTCTCACAGCAACAACGACGACAATCGGTGAATGGTGACAAGATCCCAATGGTCTCGCGTTCTGGCAGCACTAATGCTGCTTCTGTCCTTGGCGTTTAACTGCCAGGGAGCCGAGGCGTTACGCTCCCCCAGCATTGAGTTCTTGCGCATAGCGCCCGACGTTCAGATTTCCGCAAAAGAAGCACTGACCTCCAGCGACTGGCAGCCCCTTGAAACCAGCAGCCCGAATTTCGGCTACACCCGCGATGCGGTCTGGTTCCGTTTTAGCATACCCGCAAACCGCCAGGTTGACCTGCTTGAAGTTGCCTATTCTCAACTTGATCACATCGCGTTTTATCTTTTTGACGACGGCAAGCTGGCCCAGGTAGTGGTTACCGGTGACCGCTACCCCTTCACCCAACGCCCCATTCTCAATCGTCACTTTCTGTTTCCGTTCAGCCCGGACGCAAAAGGGGGCCGGCAAGTTCTTCTGGAGGTGCGTACCGAAGGCACGCTTCAGGTTCCGATGACCTTCTGGAACACTCAGGAATTTTTCGAACATGCGTCCGTTGAGGAGCAATTGCACGCCGTTTACTACGGCATACTGATCAGCGTTATTTTCTTCAACCTGTTTGTCTTTTTTGCATTGCGGGAACCCGTTTATCTACTTTACGTGTTATCCACGCTCGGTTACCTGCTACTCATTGGCAACATGAACGGCACAGCATTTCAGCTGATCTGGCCCGCAAGCCCGGAAACACAGAACCGCGCCATGCTGCTCACAATCCCCTTGGCTGTGATGTCCACACTACTGTTCTCACGCTCTTTTCTAAGGCTCAAACAAACCGGCCCTGCCCTCAACCGGGTTGTACTTGGTTTCGTTGCGCTGAACGCCACCATGGTGGTAATCACCGGCGTTATGGAATACAGCACAGCCATCCGGTTAACCGTTGCCATGGCCATCCCCAGCACCTTATTGCTCACCGTGATCGGTCCGCTACAGTGGTTTCGAGGCAAGCCTCAGGCAGGCTATTACACCATAGCCTGGGGCGCACTATCCCTTGGCAGTGCCATCACAGCAGCCAACAAGTACGGGCTTCTTCCCAACAATTTCATTACTACTTACGGCATGGAAATCGGTTCGGCCTTCGAGGCAATTTTGCTCGCCCTGGCCCTGGCAGCGCGACTGTATCAGGAACGACAGGGAAAGCTGGAGGCACGAGAGGCGGAATTGGCAGCCATGGCTGCGAGGCGTTCAGCCGAACTCAAACTGATCGAAAGTGCACTGCACAATCCTCTTACGGGGTTACCCAACCGTGCCAGCTTTGAGATGCAAGTAAGCGACCTGATTCGCCAGTCCCCGGATACACGGCTCGGCGTTGTGGTGATTCATCTGAACAACCTTCAGTCGGTCACCAAAACTCTGGGGCATCAGAACAGCGATCGCATACTGGAGCTGGCCTCGCGGAACATGAGTGCCATCATGCGTGAGCTCCCGGGTATTATCTCTTTAGGGCAGCATAATGGGCGCAACTTTTTTCTGGCGTCTCTCGACTCGGAGACCTTTGCCTGTGTACTGGATGCCGGTGTTGCTGAAGATGCACCTCGCACCGTTGTCGCTGCTTTGGATGCCGTTCGCAGCCCAATCGACTTCCTCGGCATGCAAGTGCCGTTAAATGCCCAGGTAGGCGTTGCTATTTCCCCGGTAAACGGCACAGATTCCACATCGTTGATCCGCCGAGCGATTATAGCCGAGGGTTCTGACCGGGCCCGTGAGCGCGGAATAGCCTATTACAAACCTTCTCGCGATTCCTACAGTGCGGGCAGGCTGACAATGGTCTCAGAGTTGCAGCAAGCACTTGCGAACGACGGGCTCAAGCTCCACGTGCAGCCAAAGCTGGATTTGAAAACCGGGCGAATTGCTGGCATGGAGGCCCTGATTCGCTGGCCAGGCCGGGATCAGCCCGTAGGTGCGGATGAAATCATCGTTCTGGCAGAGCAAACAGGGCTGATCAAACCGCTGACCCGCTGGGTGCTGGAGCAGTCTCTGAAGCTGCGAAGCAGTCTTCTTGAAACCGGACACGTCGTCGACCTCTCGGTCAATATCTCACCCAACAATCTCCGGGAGCCGGACTTCCCGCTGTTCGTGAAGCGACTAATGAGCGACCACCCACAGCACAGTGGCGCAATCATCTTCGAGGTGACCGAAACATCGATGATGCAGGATCCTGTCAACGCCCTTAAAGCACTTAACTCACTCGCGAATGCAGGTATTCCCGTTTCCATTGACGACTTCGGATCCGGTTACTCGTCACTTTCCTACATCAAGCAACTGCCGGCGAGTGAAATCAAGATCGATCGATCACTCATTACCGACCTGTCTACCCGGGAGGAAGACCGGGTTATTGTCCAGACCACCATCGACATGTGCCACAGCCTCGGCTACCTGGTGGTGGCGGAAGGCGTCGAACACCAAGTGACTGCGAACATGCTCAAGGAAATGGGATGCGACATGATTCAGGGCTATCTGTTGAGCCGACCTTTGCCGATTGAAGACATGCTGGTCTGGCTCACCGAAAGGCGCGAGGCGGTCTTGAATCACGCGCCCGACTGACAGCTTTCAACGCTGGCGAATGAGCGCCTCCTGAGTTGTCGATGCCACCAGAACGCCGGCCTGATTAAAAAAGTTGCCGCGATTAAAACCTCGCCCGGAAGAAGCACTTGGGCTGTCCTTGTCATAAAGCAGCCAATCCTCCATACGGAAATCCCGGTGAAACCAGATAGCATGATCGAGGCTCGCGATCTGCAGCCCCTTGTTCATGAATGACACTCCGTGGGGGTTGAGCGATGTCCCCAGGAACGAAAAATCCGATGCATAGGTAAGTAAGCAGCGGTGCAGGACAGGATCATCCGGCAATGTCCCAAGAGCACGAATCCAGCTCTGTTTAAGAGGCGGACGCTTTTCAGGCTGAAGCGGGTTCACGGGATTCACCGGGCGAATTTCGATGGGGCGGTCACGGGTCATGATTGCCTGCAGTTTCTCTGGTACCTGCGACGCCATCAATTTGCCCCACTCCTGCTCAGAGCGCAGGGTTTCAGGGTCTGGCGCATCGGGCATTCCTGCCTGATGCTCGAAACCTTCTTCAGCAACGTGAAACGACATGGAGCCGGTCAGGATCTCCTTTCCATCTTGGCGGGCGATGACCCTGCGAACAGAAAAGCTCCGCCCGTCGCGCACCCGCTGAACCTCGTAATCGATGGGCATATGCTGATTACCCGGGCGCAGAAAATAGGCATGCATGGAGTGGCAGAGGCGGTCTTCAACCGTGTGACTTGCAGCCATCAGCGCCTGCCCAAGAACCTGACCTCCAAACACGTGAGGGAACCCGAGATCCTGGCTGTCGCCCCGGTAGTGATCATCGCCATTGGGGGAAAGATACAGCAATTCCACCAGTTTTTTTGTAACGTCAAGCATGCCTGCTCCTGTTAATTCGTTAGCTCACGAAGGAGTTTCTACCCCAAGCGCAGACAGTTCGCAATGAAAAGCCGCCGCCACCCACTCTTTATTATCCAGGGTGGGGCGGGCTGAGCCAGCTCAAATGAAAAAACACCCAGAGATGTTGGGTGCTTACGAGTGAATGGGTGGCACAACCTTGGACAACGACTGCTTTTCCAGCGCAAAGCGGCCAGTAACCGCGAATCCCAGCACATCACCCTCCGCGTTTCTGAACAGGGCTTTTACATGGGTGCCATCCTGCTCGGTTTCCCAGCTACCCTCAGCATCTGACGGCGGGGGGCAGACGGCCGCAGGACAGCAAGGTGTTTTAATCATCACCGGCATGGCTCCATAGCTCACTTCGGTGCGTTCACCGGTCAGCGTTTTTGCCAGCGCTCGGGCACAGGCCATCAGAGGTAAAACATAGAGCAGCACATGGCCGTCAACCTCTGCGCAATCGCCCAAGGCAAAGACATCCTGAGCCGAGGTTTCCAGCGCACGGTTCACCCTGATTCCCCGGCCTGTATCAATTCCTGCTGCGCGAGCCAGTTGCGCCCGGGGCCGCAGGCCCACCGCCGAAATCACCAGATCCGCTTGTATCTTTTCACCATTTGCCAGGTGCAGAGTTACACCCGTTTCCGCCGGTTCAATCCGCTCAACTACCGTTTCCAGATGAAAACGCACACCCAGAGATTGCAGTTCTGTCTGCACCGCATTGGCGGCGACGGGCGGCAGCAGGCTCGGCATGACGGCATCGGAAGGGGCGATCACCTCTACCTCGTAGCCACCATTGCGCAAGTCGTTCGCGAACTCGCAGCCAATAAGCCCCGCACCCATAATGGCCACGCGATTTCCCGGCTTGAGCGCCTTACGGAATGCACGATAATCGCCAAGATCGTTGATCGGAAATACCCGTTCCAGACCATCACCTGGCAAGCTCAGGCGAATGACGTCCGCACCCCAGGCGAGGACCAGTTTGCTGTAAGGCTGGCTCTCGTCCCCCAGCAGTAGCCTGCGACCCTCCGTGTCTATACCGGTCACCGTGGTATAGGTGCGCAGCTCCAGATTCAGCTGCTCTGCCATGGCCTCAGTATCAGCCTGGGCCAGGCCGTCTGCACCTTTGCCTTTGGTAAATCCGGTGGACAGCATAGGCTTGGAGTAGCTTACGCCATCATCAGCGGTCACCATCACAATCCGGGCGTCCTTGTCCTGCTTGCGGATTTCGCGGGCCAGGGAGTACCCCGCCAAACCGGTTCCGACAATAACGATGGGGGCCTGTTCTGTCATAACCATACTCCGTCCGGATCAGCTGATCTCGATCATTTCAAAATCTTCCTTGCCCACGCCGCAATCGGGGCAAACCCAGTCCTCGGGTACATCGTCCCATGTAGTACCAGGCTCTATACCGTCCTCAGGCCAGCCTTCTGCTTCATCATAGACCAGGCCACACACCACGCACTGCCACTTCTTCATAAACAATCTCTCCACCACATTTTGTGGCCGCAATATTAATTGTCGAACAATACTTCAATCAAGTGCTTTTTTCCCACTGACAAACCCTTGCGTCCGCCGCGCCGATTCGCTTATGAGCACCGCAGCGCCATAATACCCGGCACACCCGGATTGACCAATGCCGGTGAAGACGCAGCCAATACGCTTTTCTGCCAATTGTCCACCTTACACCCCCTCCCCTCCGCCGACCCTCTCCGGTATAATCGCCGGTTTTATGACAGGACCGACCGTTATGACCGATACCGTCGCCGAAATGAATCAGGTTATGGCCGAAGCTGATTGCCTGGTTGATGAACAGCAGGTGCAGGCTGCCATCCGCAATCTGGCCGACGACATTACCGGCCGCCTTAAAGACAGCAACCCTCTGCTGCTTTGTGTAATGAACGGCGGACTGATCTTTACCGGCCAGCTACTGCCCCGGCTCAAGTTCCCGGTGCAGGCAGAATACCTTCATGCCACACGCTACCGGCAGGAAACCACCGGCGGTATTCTCGAATGGAAGCTTCAGCCAGAAGCCGACATGAAAGACCGCGTTGTACTGATCGTTGACGACATTCTCGATGAAGGTACAACCCTGTGCGCCATCGCCGACTATTGTCTGGCCCACGGTGCAAAACAGGTACTGACAGCCGTGCTGGTTGACAAACAACATGATCGCAAGGCCCGCCCGGACCTGAAAGCGGATTTCACCGGCATGAATGTTGAAGACCGCTTCCTGTTTGGCTACGGCATGGATTACAAAGGCTACTGGCGCAACGCGCCCGGGATATACGCCGTCAAGGGTCTCTGATATCAACACCTGTGAAAACAACACCAGCCTGATCATTCCGCCAACCGATTGGTACCGGTCTTTCGCAGCAGCCGGGCTCCGCAATCCGGACGTTCACGGCCCGGCGCGATACTGGCTGCAAGTGGAAGGGTCTTTTACCCGGGCGCTGCAGAACCGGTGCACAAGCTCATTTCACGTGGAAGTGCAGCGGGAAGGCTTTGCTGCACCCACTCTTGAAGAGGCCAGGCGCCTCAGGATTCCGTTGCGCCAACTTGCCTGGATCCGCGAAGTACACCTCTGCGGTGACGGCAAACCCTGGGTTCTCGCGCGCACAGTTATTCCTCTTGCCTGCCTGGCGGGCGAGGGCCGGCGCCTTCTTCATCTTGGCAGCAAACCCCTGGGCGCTTATCTGTTCAGCAGCCGAGGCTGGCATCGCGGGCCCCTTGAAACCGGGCTTTGCAATCATCAGGGCCTCGAATCTTCGAAAACCGGCATGCCTGAGATTGCACGCCGCTCGCTGTTCAACAACAAAAAGAGCGCTCTGCTCGTAGGTGAATACCTGCTACCGATTCTTTACCGCCAGAACTGACAAACCATCAGAGAAGCGCTCCGGCTTTCACCCTGGCCCAAGCACTGGCTATAATCCCTGCACTTTCATTATCCAGTCCTTCTTTTTCAAATACCCAAAACGGATAGATCCATGCTGACTGATGCCGTGCCAGAACACATACGGAGCCGTCTTGCCGATTACGCACAGCTGCTGCGAATCAACCGCCCTATTGGCACACTGCTCCTGCTCTGGCCTACTTATTGGGCGCTCTGGCTTGCCGGGGACGGCAGTCCCGGCATTGGCAACATCATCGTCTTCACGCTGGGTGTATTTTTCATGCGCGCCGCCGGTTGCGCCATTAACGATTTTGCCGACCGGGACTGGGACAAGCACGTCAAACGCACCAAAGACCGCCCGTTAACCACCGGCCGCGTAAACGCCTGGGAGGCCGTCGCGCTGTTTGGCGGCCTGTGTATCGTCTCGCTTCTCATGGTCGTGCTGTTCACCAATACGCTCACTCTTTACCTGTCCTTTGGTGGCGCACTTCTGGCTTTTATTTACCCCTTCACCAAACGCTATACCCACTTGCCACAGCTGTTTCTCGGCGCCGCCTTCTCCTGGGCCGTCCCCATGGCGTGGGCCGCCGAGGCCGGCGAACTCAGCCAGATCACATGGCTGCTGTTCACCGCCAACGTGCTCTGGACTGTCGCTTACGATACGTTTTATGCCATGGTTGACCGCGACGACGACCTCAAGGTCGGTATTAAATCCACGGCCATCCTCTTCGGTGATGCCGACCGCGTCATCATTGGCGCACTTCAGTCCATGGTGGTGCTCATTCTCATTATTGTGGGCCACCGTGTTGAACTGGGAACCTTCTACTATCTGGGGCTGGTTGCCATGGCCTGCCTGTTTATCTACCAACAGTTTCTGGCCAAGGACCGCGAACGCGATGGTTGCTTCAAAGCATTCCTGAACAACAACTGGGCAGGATTTGCCGTTTTCGTTGGTTTGGTCGTCGATTTGATTATTTCCTGATAACACCTGTCACATGGTTGTAACACTGGGGCGTTGTAATAAGTCCGCAACAAATCAAGGTCTGATACAGGTTATAGCTTATGTCTGGAAAAACCGTCCTGATTGTCGACGACGAACCCGCCATCCGGGAAATGATTGCAGTCGCCCTGGAGATGGCCGATTACGAGTGCCTGGAAGCTGCAGACGCCCGTGAGGCCCACGCCCTGATTATAGACAGGCAACCGGATATCATTTTGCTTGACTGGATGCTCCCCGGCACCAGCGGCATCGAGCTCGCCAGGCGCCTGAAAAAAGAAGAAACTACCGCAGACATCCCCATTATCATGCTCACCGCCAAAGTCGAGGAGGACAACAAGATCCGCGGTCTGGAAGTTGGCGCTGATGATTACATCACCAAGCCATTCAGCCCCCGGGAACTTGTCGCACGACTGAAAGCCGTGCTTCGCCGGGCAACGCCTCCCGGTATCGATGCACCCATAGAAGTCGACGGGCTGACACTGGACCCCTCAAGCCATCGTGTCGCCGCCAACGACAGCTTTCTGAACGTAGGGCCTACCGAGTATCGCTTGCTGCAATTCTTCATGACGCATCAGGAACGAGTGTATACCCGCTCACAGCTCCTGGATCAGGTGTGGGGCGGCAACGTTTACGTCGAAGAGCGAACCGTTGATGTACACATCCGGCGCCTGCGCAAAGCTCTCGGAGAACGCCACGACTATCTGATTCAGACCGTGAGAGGCGCCGGCTACCGGTTTTCCACCCAGCCAGCCTGACAGGCTGCTGCAACCCACGAAGATATTTCAAGGCAGGTTTTAATGCAGCAAAACTGGTCGCGACACCTGCGCTACACACTTGCCAGCCTCACAGGCACCACTCTTGCCGGCCTCTATTTGGGATATCCTGTTTACGGACTGACCGCCGGGCTAGGGTTCTATCTGCTGTGGACTCTCAACCAGACCCGTCGACTGGCGCAATGGCTGGCAGACCCGGATGCCAACGATGAAGCCCCCCAGAGTCTGGGCATTTGGGGCGATCTGTTCGACAAGCTGCACAAGCTCAACCAGAACTATCTTTTAACCCGTGACCAGCTACGGGCCAGGATCGACCGCATACAGGAATCCACCAACGCCATGCGTGATGCCGTCATCATGACCAACGCCCGTGGTGCCATGGAGTGGTGGAACGGTTCGGCAGAACACCTGCTGGGGTTCCGTCGTAACACGGATCAGGGCCAGTACATCTATAACCTCATCCGCACACCGGCCTTCAAATCCTACTTCGACGCCAAAGATTACCGTGAGCCGCTGGAGCTGCATTCACCCGCCAGACCCCATATTCATCTACAAATCCAGATCAGCCTGTTCGGAGAGGAAGACCGTCTCATCGTAGCCAAAGATGTCACGCGACTGCATCAACTGGAGCAGATGCGCCGGGATTTTGTGAGTAACGTTTCCCACGAAATGCGGACTCCGCTTACTGTGATCAGTGGCTACCTGGAAACCCTGGCGGACAACGCTGATGAATTGCCATCAAAATGGCGACGAGCCATCAATACGATGGCTACCCAGTCTTTTCGCATGGAGACGCTGGTTACCGATCTCATTCTGCTATCCCGGATCGAAACCGGCGAACAGACTGTGAGTGATACTCCAACGGATGTTGATCGATTGGTTCGACAGATCTGCCAGGACGCGCGAACACTCAGCGGTGATAAGCAGCACGAGATCATTTTCGAGGCAATTGACCCACATTTGCTTAAAGGCGATGAAAACCAGCTACGTAGTGCATTCTCCAACCTGATATTTAACGCGGTAAAATACACGCCTGCCGGCGGCCGGATTACCGTCGCCTGGTTCGCCAACACTGAGGGGGGACACCTCTCGGTAAAAGATACAGGCGCCGGTATCGATCAGGTTCATATCCCCCGGCTCACGGAACGCTTTTACCGTGCCGATCCCAGCCGGCATAAAGACACCGGGGGAACCGGTCTGGGGTTGGCCATCGTCAAGCACGTGCTGATCAATCATGATGGCAGTCTGGAAATACACAGCCGCCTTGGTGAAGGCAGCGAATTTGTCTGTCACTTCCCCCCGGAACGAGTGCTTGAGAATCCTCAAAGTCATACGATGGGTGTGGGTGATGCTTAACGCTTACCAGCTCTGAAACGCGCAACAAACCGGGACAGATCCTCAAGCTTTTTCGGATCCTCGTCCACAAAGCGGATGGTTACGCTGACGAAGTCTGTGTCCTGACGTTTGTCCACGGCCTGCAACTGGTGCACATAGCCGTTCAGCCTTGCCATCTGCCCATCGCCGATCTCTATATCAACCACCGCCTGATCCAGGATGCCCGGAAACGCCTGCTCCCGCTTCGCAATCACTCGTACTTCCGTCAGGTTGATATCCTTGACCGCTGATCTCAGCGTACTTTCAGCAAAACGAATCGAGGCCAGGCTCATACTGCCTTTTGAAACTGCCGGTTTTGAGCCTTCCGCAGATGGTTGGGCAGAGGCTCCAGGCGCAGGCTGAGTCGCAGCGGTCGGCAAGGGCTCACGTTTTTGCGTTAGCAAAGCCGCCGACTCTTTGAGAGCATCGGTCGGCCCAGCCATGGATTTGCCGTTTTGGTCCATGGCAGTTTTGAGGGTCCCCCCCATCACCTTGATGATTTTCTTGCTCAGGCCTTCCGGACTGAAAGGCTTGCCCAGATACTCAGACACACCCTCTTTCACAGCCTCGATCACATGATCTTTGTCGCCTCGACTGGTAATCATGATAAAAGGCACTTTCTCGTACTGGGGCTGCTGACGCATCCATTGCAACAGCTCGAGGCCAGACATCTCCGGCATCTCCCAGTCACACAGAATCAGATCAAAGCTCGCCCGGGACATAAGCGACTGCGCCCTCCGGCCATTCTGCGCATCGGTGGTTTCTATCACCGGAAAGCGCTGGCGTATCGTCCGCTTAACCAGATCTCTTACAAAACTGGCGTCATCAACCACCAGCGCTTTCAGCGTTGCCATGTTCCGAACTCTTGTAAAGGTTTCGCTCAACTATAGAACAAAGGCCCGCCGGGAAAACCTGCAAGCTACAAAAAACCACAAACTTCAAACGTAAACGCAGATAGCGACCCCCTTTCACAAGGCCCCGCATGCAGCAGGTTAAAGAACTGTCACTCCCGGTGGCCTCGTTAAGTATTTCCCTGACCCCAAAACACGCTACCATGGGATCAAGCATCATCCACACCGTTTACCCTGATCGAGGTTTCACGTGCTGACCAAGCTTGCAAGGATTCTGCCCAACCGGCATATGGCGTGCCGTCTTTCTGTATCCGTCATTCTGTCTATCGCCACCCTGCCTGCAATGGCTAAAGTGGCAGACAGCGAGGCCGTTCTGGAAGCATCCGATGGCTTCGCAGAGTGCAAGCTGCAATTGCAGGAAAAAGCCATTGCGGCCGGAGTCAGTGCGAAAACGGCTCAGGAGGTCATGACCAGGGTCGAGCACGTAGACCGGGTAATCGAGCTGGACCGCAGACAGCCCGAGTTCACCACCACGTTTGCAGACTACCTGAACCGTCGGGTTAACGATGACAGAGTGAACAAGGGCCGTGAGCTGATAAAAGAGCACAGCGCTCTGCTGGAACGGGTTACCGAGGCAACGGGCGTTCCCGCAGCCTATCTTGTTGCCTTCTGGGGGCTGGAAACCAACTTTGGCAGCTATTTCGGCAAAATGTCCGTGCCGGATTCGCTGACAACACTGGCCTGTGACGCCCGCCGCAGCAAGTTCTTTACCGAACAGCTGATTGCCGCACTGCGGATTATTGATGAAGGCGCCATACCGGCAGAACAGATGGAAGGATCCTGGGCTGGCGCCATGGGCCACGTACAGTTCATGCCCACCGTGTTTCTGAAACATGCCGTCGACGCCGATGGCGACGGGCGCCGTGATCTCTGGAACAGCCTGCCAGACGCCATGATGTCCGCCGGGCGTTTTCTCGAGTCCATGAACTGGGATGGAGATTATCGCTGGGGCCGAGAGGTGCTGCTGCCAGAGAGCTTTGACTACTCTCTTGCCGACGGTCGCCGCCTTGAGTTGAGCAAGTGGCGGGAACTGGGCATTACTGATGCATTCGGCAAACCCCTTGCTCGGGAAGATATTACCGCTGCGCTGATTGTTCCTGCCGGCCATCAAGGGCCTGCCTTTCTGGCGTACCACAACTTCAAGGTGATAATGGGTTGGAACCGTTCGGAGTTTTACGCCATTGCAGTGGGCCACCTCGCTGACCGCATTGCTGGCGCAGGATTGCTCCAGAACCCGCCTCCAGTGGATACGCCCGCACTCTCAAGAGACACGGTGCTTGAACTTCAGGCAGCTCTCAATGAACGCGGATACGATGCCGGAAAACCGGATGGAATTACCGGACCCGCAACCCGCTCGGCTATCCGCAAGTACCAACATGCCGAAGGGCTGATCGCGGATGGTTTTCCAGGGCAGGAATTGCTGGACCGGCTTGAGGTAAGCAACTAACTCAAGTCGTCAGTTTTCTTTACATCCCGGAAAATATACACATCCAAGCTGTTGTAATTAAAACGAATTTATAGTTGGCGCGAAACTGGCATATCAGAAGTTATTAGCGACATAAAATGAACTGTGTCATTTCATGATTAAAGCCAGGAGAAGTACATGAAGATGTTGGCAAAAGGATCCTTTGGTGCATTGCTGCTGACTGCAGCTATGAGCGTAGCGGCGTTTCCGGTTGATGTGACATCTATTGACGGAATATTCACGAACACCAAAGACGGAAACGGAAATAATGTTGGAGGCGAAAACTCAAGCCTCATCTACTGGGGCGGCACTAATAACTACAGCAGCTATCAATTCGTTAGCAACCCTGGGGTACCTATCCACAAAACTGACGATACGACTTTTAGTTTGGGCGAGCTAATTCACACGAACAACCAAATCCCAGGCAGCAGTTCAGCGTTAACGTCTACGGATCTTGCCATCACTCTTGGCCTGTCAGGCTTTGGTGATGCTGGCACGCAGGGCGGTACATTCCAGTTTGCTCACGATGAAACAGTCGACAACGGCACAAACGTTCAGTGTACTTCCTGGTTCATTATTTGCTGGAAAAAAGAGGACTTGGAAAATGGCCCAGTTGACGACACGATTACACAAACTGGTGCATCAGTCACAAGCTCAAGCCTCATACTCGGTGGCTTTGAATACTCCTTAGAGTTGGTTGGTTTCAAGGACACCAGCGTAGTGGGCACTTCGGAAGGAAGTATCAACAACTACGATCTGTTCGCCAAGCTGAATGCAACAGCCGTACCCGTCCCAGAGCCCGGCACCCTAGCCTTGCTTGGTCTGGGTCTGGCCGGTCTCGGCATGGCACGTCGCCGCAAAGCCGCTTGATTGGCTGACGCATTAACAGGAACTCCATAGTCCTGTAGTGCACATAGTACAAAGCTGACACCCCGCGCTTTCACCAAGCCCGGGGTGTCAGCTTTTTAAACACCTGCTTTATCGGCAATTCTTTCTAACCGTGATCTGAACCCCCATTCCGCGCATAATACTCTCCACCACTTTCTACTTGTACGGAATTCATGGACTCAATCACTCAGGCTGCCCTTGGCGCCTCAATCGCAGGCCTTGTGGCAGGCAAAGCTCTCGGGCGGCCAGTTCTCCTGACCGGCGCACTGCTGGCCACGCTTCCCGATCTTGATGTGCTGATTGACTACGGAACGGCGGTCGCGAATTTTACCGAGCACCGGGGCTTCAGCCACTCGTTGTTTGTGCTTGCGCCGCTGTCGCTGCTGATAGCCGGTCTACTCTGGCGATGGAAGCCGGAACCGGGTTTCCCGCGCTGGCTGTTGCTCACTGCGTTGATACTCATGACGCACCCGCTACTGGATACCTTTACCACCTACGGCACCCAGCTTTTCTGGCCTGTTGGCAGACCACTTGCCATCAGCAGCATCTTCATTATCGATCCGCTGTATACCCTTCCCCTGCTGGCCGGCTGCATAGCCTTTTTAATTCGCCCTCAGGCGTTGCGGGCCATAACGGCGGGTCTGATGCTGTCCACTGCGTATCTCGGCTGGTCGTTTGTGGCTCAGCAGGTCATTATCGAGCGTGTGCAGCCCGCACTTGCCAAAGCCGGCTTCGCTGACGCCGAACTGCTCGTTCAGCCTATGCCCTTCAACACAGTGCTCTGGCGTGCCACCGCGATCACTGACCAGCAGCGGGTTGAAATCGTTACCGGCTTTCTGGATAACGACGCCCCCTTAACGCTTGAGTACTTCCCCCGCCAGCCGGAGCTGGCGAACACCGTATCGCAGTTACCCGAAACCCGTCGCCTGGAATGGTTTACCCGGGGCTTTCTCGATTACAGGGAAGCCAAAGGCGAAATCACCGCAACCGATGTTCGCCTGGGCATCCCGGGGGCTCATCCTTTTTCTTTTGTACTGGCCTATGAACAGGATGGCAGCCTTACACCGGCTAATGGTGAACGAGCGCCAAGGCCAGCCATGAATACCGGGGCACTACCGTTACTCTGGGCCCGCACGACCGGAGCCATTCTGGTGCTGTGTCTTGCCAGCTTTGCGACGCCGGCCCCCGGCGAGGAGTGCTAAAACCATGCGTCTTGATCAGTTTATTGCCACAAGCTCAACACTTTCACGCAAAGAGGCCCGGCGCGCCATACACGCGGGTAACGTCGAGGTAGACGGCGAGGTCTGGAAGAGTACCGGTAAACACTTGCCGGCCGGAGCTCAGGTTATGCTGGAAGGCGTGCAGCTAACTCTGCCGGGCGAGCGTTATCTGATGCTGAACAAGCCTGCTGGCGTCATTAGTGCAACCCGCGACAGCGACCACCCCACGGCGCTGGACCTTCTGCCAGCAGAGCTGATAAGCAAGCTTCACATTGCCGGCCGACTGGACGCCGATACCACCGGTTTGCTGCTGCTGACTACCGACGGCCAGTGGTCCCACCGGATCACCTCGCCTAGAGTAGACTGCCCGAAAACCTACCAGGTGAGCCTGAGTACGCCCCTTTCAGAGTCGGCCATTAAGGATCTGGAAACAGGCGTTATGCTCCACAATGATCCGAAGCCGACAAAGCCCGCACAGGTCAGGATTCTGGAGCAGAAGCTGATTGAGTTAACCATTTCAGAAGGGCGCTATCATCAGGTCAAGCGCATGCTGGCCGCGGTGGGCAGTCATGTGGAGGCTCTGCACAGGCAAAGCATTGGCGGCATTTCTCTGGACCCGGCACTGGAGCCCGGAGATTTCCGGGAGCTGACAGAACAGGAAGTCGCCTCAGCCGGCTAAGTTCAGGTGCGCTCGAAGCGCTGGGCTCTCAGGTTTTTCCTTACGGTTCCTGCCTCGAACACTTCTCCGTTCATGGCAACATAGACTCCAGGCGGCAAAAGTTGCACGGCTGCCCAGGCAAAGCCAATATTGAAAACCGCATCACTGCGGCGCATACGGGCAGGCTGCATGGCCCCGGTGAGAACAATGGTTTTGTCATTCAGCGACGACAGTGCCTGGGCAGTTTCAGCCATGGTGTCAGTACCATGCGTAATCAGAATGCGGTCGCTGTCGCAGCCTGAGACAGCCTCAAGAACCTGCGTACGATCCTCATCGGTCATTTCCAGACTGTCCTTACGCAACAGCCCCTGAAGAATATAGCCCTCGTGGATATTGGATTCTGCCAACAGTTCCGGCACCAGAGACTCACCGATTTCAAACTCGCTATTGGCATCAAAGTACACCTTGTCGATGGTGCCGCCCGTCGTAAAAATCCGGATCATGGAGTCTCTACCCTGCTCAAGGTGTCGCGTGCTTCCGCACGGGGTTTATGACGACTTATTTCAGCGCGGCCGTAGTACTGTGGCCCGCGGAATTATAGGCAGCGTTCTTTTCCAGTGCGTATTTCTGCGCAGCGTTCGCCACTTTTCCACTTGCACCGGTATCCAGCCAGCGTTTTATACGCCCGGCGTCCCCCATGGGTGACCGGGTTCCCAAGGAGTCCAGCAGAACCGTAACCACCTGTTTGCCGTTCATATCGGAGACCATCACCAGGCAGCGACCAGCCTCCGACAGATAGCCGGTTTTGCTCAAGCCTACACCCCAGCTGTCACGGTGCACCAGAGCGTTGGTATTGCCAAACGACAAACTGTACCGGGGCTTACGGAACTGGCCACGGAAATAATTGGTTGTGGAGTACTCCCTGATCTCAGGATACTCCGCAGCCGCATTGACAAGCTTTACCAGATCCCCCGCGGTTGAGAGATTCGCTGCCGAAAGTCCCGTCGGATCCACAAACCGGGTGCCCGTCATGCCAAGCGCTTTGGCCTTGGCGTTCATGGCCGCCACAAACCCGTCAAAGCCATCCGGGTGACTTCGGGCAAGCGTGTAGGCCGCAAAGTTTTCTGATGACATGAGAGCAATGCGTAACACATCTGCACGACGCATCTGCGAGCCTATCCGGATACGGCTGTAGGCGTTGGCCGCCGCGGACGTATGGCGTTTCAGGAAAACCAGCCATTCATCCAGCGGCGCGCCAGACTCCAGGACCACCAGTGCTGTCATAACCTTGGTAATAGAGGCAATGGGGACAGGCCGGTCCGCGTTTTTACCAAACATCAGATCATTGCTACCTGCCAGGGCCACAGCCGCATTCACGGATGCCAGGTTCGGGCCTTGAATATCGACGTCAACTTTGCCGGACTCTTTGGAGTGGGCGCAGACCACCATCGGCAGACTGAAAAAAAGCCACAACAGAATCTTCGCCATCTTCGTTCTGAACATCTATTACACTCTTGGTGAACTGTTAATATTTGCGACTTCTAATGCTCTACGGCAGATCGGTAACGGCACCCGTGGATGCGGAACTTACGGTGCGGGCGTATTTCGCCAGCACTCCGCGGGTAAAGCGTGGCTCGGGCGCTGCCCAAGCGGCACGCCGGCGCTCCAGTTCTTCAGGGGATATATTCAGCTCAATGCTGTTGGCAACCGCATCAATGGTAATTGTATCGCCATCCTCAACCAGCGCAATGGGGCCACCGTTTGCGGCTTCCGGCGTAATGTGACCGACAACAAAACCGTGGCTGCCGCCGGAAAAACGACCGTCTGTAATCAGCGCCACATCGTTGCCAAGCCCTTTACCCATGATTGCCGACGTCGGCGTCAGCATCTCGCGCATACCCGGGCCTCCTTTGGGCCCTTCGTAGCGGATAACCAGCACATCACCGGCAACGACCGTCCCATCCATAATTCTGTCCTGGGCCTCTTCTTCAGAGTGGAATACCCGGGCGCGACCGGAAAAGTGAGTACCTTCCTTTCCGGTAATCTTCGCCACCGAGCCCTCCGGAGCGAGGTTGCCGTAGAGAATGCGCAAATGGCTGTCGGCCTTGACAGGATTGTCGAAGGCATGAATGATGTCCTGTGCCTCAGGGTAAGGCGCAACATGCTTCAGGTTTTCCGCCATCGTCTGCCCGGTTACGGTCAGACAGTCCCCGTGCAGCAAGCCCCGCTCCAGCAACATCTTCATCAGGGGCTGAATACCGCCAATCGCCACCAGTTCTGACATCATGTAATGCCCGCTCGGGCGCAGGTCTGCCAGCACAGGCACGCGCTTACCAAGCTCGACAAAATCTTCCAGACTCAGCTCAACATCAACGGTGCTGGCCATGGCCAGAAGATGGAGCACCGCGTTGGTTGAACCGCCCAGGGCAATCACAACGGTAATGGCATTTTCAAATGCCTGACGGGTCATGATATCCGAAGGCTTGATATCTTTGTCCAGAAGGTTCAGAACCGCCGCACCGGCGGCTCGGCAATCGTCCGTCTTGGTGTCGGATACCGCATTCTGAGCTGAGCTGCCGGGCAGGCTCATGCCCATGGCCTCAATCGCGGATGCCATGGTATTGGCGGTGTACATGCCGCCGCAGGAACCGGGGCCTGGAATGGCTGTTTCCTCGATTTGCTTTACCTCAATCAAGTCAAGGTCACCCCGGGCGTGAGCGCCCACCGCCTCGAAAACCGAAACAATATCCGTGTGGTTTTCACCGGGCATGATGGTGCCGCCGTACACAAACACCGATGGCCGGTTCAGGCGGGCAAGACCCATCATGCAGCCCGGCATATTCTTGTCACAGCCGCCGATGGCGACCAGCCCGTCAAATCCTTCGCAGCCAGCGACGGTTTCTATGGAGTCTGCGATGACTTCGCGGGAAACCAGAGAGTACTTCATCCCGAGAGTGCCGTTGGCAATGCCGTCGGAAACGGTGATGGTGTTAAAGATCAGTGACTTGCCACCCGCCGCATCGGCACCCGCCGAGGAGGCTTCTGCCAGCTCGTGGATGTGCATATTACAGGGCGTCAGGTTGCTCCAGGTTGAAGCAATACCGATCTGGGGTTTGCGAAAATCTTCATCGGTGAAGCCGACGGCCCGGAGCATCGCACGGCTGGCGGACTTGCCAATACCGTCCACCACAGGGGCGGAATAACGGCGGCGCTTGTCATCGGTCATCGGTCTCTCCTCATAAAAAGTGTTCACAAACTGCGTTTGGTGTCAGAAGCAGGTCTGACTGACCTGTATCAAACGATTTTCGGGCTGCGTGTCTTAAAATCGCATTCAAATAATCAAGCCGTGGAGGCACGCCATGTCATCACCCACTTCGCCATCAACGGCTTGCCCTGAGTATGAACTCTGGCGCCGCGGCTATGGCGTGATCCAGCACACCGCTACCACCTGCGATCACGTACAGGCGCTCGCTTCACGCCTTGTGGCTGCCGGGCTTCAACCCGATACTGCAACCGTCTATCGCAAACTGGCAGATCTCGACCGGCTGACCAGCGCGGGTCTGTGGCTGGTTGTGCACATGACTTATGCCACACGCGTTGACAGCTCTGGCGCCCCGCTGGCGGCACGGGATTTCAAAAGCAACCCTGAAGGCCATACCGGCGGAGCACTGAATATGGTGCCCGCTTACGCGGCATACATGGCTCTCAATAACCTGACCGGGCGAACCCGAAGCTGGCTGATGGGCCAGGGGCATTGCGTGGCAGCCATCGACGCGCTGAACGTACTGACCGGTAATCTGCTCCCGGAACAGCATGAACGTTATACAGGAACAGGCGGGCTGTCACGAATGGTAGCGGATTTTTACAGCTACCAGCAAAAACCGGACGGCAGTATGGCGGCGCCATTGGGTAGTCACGTGAACCCATACACGGCGGGCGGCATTATCGAGGGCGGTTATCTGGGCTTTGCAGAACTCCAGTACGCCCATATGCCATTGCCTGGTGAGTCACTGGTAGCGTTTCTTTCTGACGGCGCCGCTGAAGAGCAACGCGGTAGCGACTGGATCCCCCGCTGGTGGCGGGCGGCCGACTGTGGTCTGGTAACGCCGATCATGATTGCCAACGGTCGCCGCATTGAACAGCGCACCAAGCTGGGTACACGGGAAGGGCTCGAACGCTTCGAGGCGCATCTGGCAGCCCGGGGCTTTGATCCCTTCCGGTTTGATGGCCACGACCCGGCGGCGTTTGTGTGCGCCCTGACTGAAATGGAGATCTCTCTTCAATATCGGGGCGACCGTGCGCTGGAAGGCGAACAGGATTACCCGATTCGTATTCCCTATGGCATTGCGGAAACCGTCAAAGGCTTTGGTTTTTACGGCGCAGGCCTGAACTCTGCCCATAACCTGCCGCTGCCGGGGAACCCGCGGATGGATGTGCGCTCCCGGGAGCTGTTTCAGGAACATGCCGCTCGCCTATGGGTCGATCCGGAAGAACTTGCACACAGCGTGCTGAACCTGAAGGAACACGAACAGCAGGCTCGCCCTCTGGAGCGCGACCACCCACTGGCAAAACGCAATCCGCCAGACATCGTTATTCCAGCCATTCCCGCGCGCCACGATCCGGTTTCCCCGATGCTGGCAGTGGATAGCTTTTTCCGGGCTCTTGTTGCGCAAAACCCTGACCTCCGGGCCCGAGTGGGCAACCCTGACGAGCTCGCGAGCAATCGCCTGACCGGTGTTCTGGAAGATCTCAAGCATCGGGCGAACGACCCCGAAAACTCATCGGAATCGGTGCACGGAAAAATCATCACCGTGCTCAACGAAGAAGCCGTTGTATCCGCCTGTCTGGCGAACAAGGCAGGGCTCAACCTGGTTGCGAGCTACGAAGCCTTCTGCGTAAAAATGCTTGGCGCCATCCGGCAGGAACTCATTTTCTCACGCCACCAGAAAGCCGTTGGTCGCCCGGCGCGCTGGCTGGGCATGCCGGTTATTGCCACTTCCCATACCTGGGAAAACGGCAAAAACGAACAGTCCCACCAGGACACAACTTTCTGTGAAAGCCTGCTGGGAGAAATGGGCGATGTGTCGCGGGTCATCTTCCCTGCTGACTACAACAGTACCCTGGCAGTTCTCCCATCAGTTTTCACGGGGCGAGGAAAAATCAGTTGCATGGTCATTCCAAAAAGGGAACGGCCTTGCGTTTTTGATACTCACGAAGCGGAAGCGCTTGCCCGGCAGGGCGCATTGGTGGTTGACGAGGATACGTCCGGAGGAGAGCCAATATTGCTCATTGCAAACGGCGCCTACCAGCTATCCGAGGCGATTCGCGCCTGCGAGCGCCTGCGCGAAACCGGCACGTCGTTCCGCCTGGTCTACCTGCAGGAGCCGGGGCGTTTCCGCGAGCCAAGGGACACTCTGGAAGCGAAAAGTTGCATGTCCGTGTTTGAGCGCGAGCGCCTGTTACCGAATCGACTGCACCGCAGAGTCGCGCTCACACACATGCGACCTGAAGTATTCCGCGGACATCTTCACCCGCTATTCCCGGATCCGGGCCGAAGCAGAGTCCTCGGCTATGTCAACCGGGGCGGCACACTGAACGAGGCCGGTATGCTGTTTACCAACCGTTGTTCCTGGGCCCACGCTCTGGCGGCCTGCGCCAGTGTTCTGGACAAGCCTCCCGGAGAGTGGCTGTCCAGCGCCGAACTGGCCGCAGTGGAGGGCCGCGGTGACCCAACCCTGATCACCCGCGGCCTGCGCTGACAATCAGACGGGCGCCGGCTCCACACGCCGGTTGCCTGCACCAGGCCGGACGATGCGGCTCTCGCTGCGCGCCGTGTCGATGGCGTAGTCCCGGGATTTGATGGTATCAACGAAATACCAGTCGGCCCGGGCTTCCTGGGCTGTAAAAGTCACCACCATATAACCGCGCTGATTGATATTCAGATAGTCCAGATCATCCACCAGAAGGCCGATTCCCTGCTCGGCGCCAGCAATCTGGTTCTCTGGCAGCTCGAGATACTCTTCAAGGCCCGGCGAAGAAACCGACGATGCTGCGAACTCCACGCCAATCTGGTCGCCATTAATATCTTTCAGGTTGTTAGCCCAAGCGTTATGTGTGTCGCCGGCCAGTACCACAAGATTCTTGTTCAACTGCTTTGCGGTGCCCAAGACCACTTCGCGCTCATACTGGTAACCGTCCCACGCATCAAGGTTGTATGGGGCAACGGTGTTTATCCGAGCCAACTCTGTTGGTGTCAGGGAGGGGTCATTTTGCAGCTGCCTATACTTGAGTGCTGCAAGCTCCCCAAGTTGTTGGGGCAAACCGTTAAAGTCCTCTGTTGCAATTTTGACGAGCAACTCTGCCGGCAGGTTCATTCGCCCCATCAGTATTTGCTGCCCCAACACTTGCCAGGTAGCTGAGGAATACCCCATCGAGGCTTGCAGCCAGAGCAGCTGCTCTGCTCCGAGTAAAGTACGGTTCGTACTTCCGACATCGGCTATGAAACGGGCCTGATCCAGCCCGGTGGCCGTGAAATAGTCCAGATAGTCCAGTTGCTCATCCCGGCCCATATGGCGGGTGTCCAACATATGCAGGGCCACCAGGTCGCCAAACTGGAAAGTGCGGAAAATAGCTTCATCGTTGCCCTCGATCACCGGGCGAATAGGCATCCACTCAAAGTACGCCTGCAACGCCTCAAGCTTCCGCGTGCCATAATCGCCTTCACCATCATTATGGTTGCTGGCGCCATTTTCCCAGGCATCGTTGGCTATCTCATGGTCATCCCAGACCACGATGAACGGTACTTTGCCATGCAGGGTCTGTAGATCGCTATCGCCCCGATAGATGCCGTAGCGGCGCCGGTAATCATTAAGCCTGATCAGCTCAAGGTTGTTGTCCGCAGGGAATGTACGCCCCAGCGCAGCCGCGTCTGCTGCGCCATAGCTGCCAGCCTCACTGCTGTATTCGTAAATATAGTCACCCAGATGCACGACTGCATCCAGATCATCGCGCTTACTGATTTCACGATAGACGTTGAAATAGCCCGCCGGGTAATTGGCGCAAGAAACCACCGCCAACCGCACAGAGTCGACGCTACCTTCGGGCAAGGTCAGGGTTGTGCCGACGACCGACTGGCTGTCGGACGTATGGAACCGGTAGTAGTAGGTTTGACCTGCGGAAAGGCGCCGCACATCGACTTTGATCGTAAAATCGTGTGCCCTTCTAGCGTCTGCAGCGCCGGAATGAACAAGGTTCTCAAACTCCCTGTCTGTTGCGACCTCCCAAGCGACGCTCACGGCTTTATCAAGATCTTTATCTGGCACCACTCGAGTCCAGAGAACAACACCGTCCGCCAGAGGGTCACCACTGGCAACCCCATGGGTAAACGTAGTTGAGCGCTTGTCATCACTGTCCAGTACACAGCCAGCCAGGCCTGTAGAGATGACCACCGCACCCATACCCATGGCGGACGCTTTCAAGAAATCCCGTCTCGTCAGTCTTTTCATTATTATTTTCCCTGTAAATTCCCGGTATCAGGCAATCGTCGCCCGAAACATTGCAGCGTGCACCTTAAAGGCGCCTGCGTAGAAATTAGTCCGCTCAGGTCAAAAACGCACTGCCAAATTACGACAACACGATGTCCAATTGCGACAAACTATCCGTTGGGAGAAGGGTATTCAGACAGGAAAAGCTGGAAAGAGTAGGGATTAACGACAACTACCGCATGACAAGGTACCCGGAAAACCGGGCACCTTCGGGCATATCGCGCTTATGAATTACGCGGATCTGTTTCGGCAACCCAGGGGTTGGTTTTCCGGCTGTCCCGGAAGGCAAGCAGGCTCTCGATACCGGCGAAGTGAACCAGATCACGAAATTCCAGCCAGTCCACCAGGCAATAGAGGCACATTGCCGGGTAGTTCCAATCTTCAAACTGACCGTCTTCCACCTGCGCGGCGAGCGTGCGCATGGTGGTCATGATGCGCTCGCGCTGCAAATCAAAAAACAATACGCCCGGGGTGTCTACATCCAGCCCGGAGCGTTTGGCCAGAAGCAGAATGACGGCTGAGTCGTTGGCGCCATCAATCAGGGTGAGCTGGTTCTGCTGATCCCAGGTAAGTGGGTCTTTGCCTTGCTTGGCGCTGATATAACGGGAAATAATTCGGGAGTCGTAGATTTCCTGACCATCGTTTTCCAGAACCGGTATTTTAAGCGCCGGATTGGTCCGCCTGATTTCATCCCGGTCTGCGCCGTAAATATCGAGATTAACGAAGTCGTAACGCTCTTCGTCCAGCAAAATTCGGATGCGCCGAACATAGGGCGAGGTACTCGATCCAATCAGCTTCATAAGCTCTCCGGTTGTTTAACCCAGTAATACTCAGTGTCCGGCTGAAATGTATCACATCAAGGCCCCGGCGCATGAAATTAACAGGTCCATTCCAACAAAAAAAGGCAGCCGAAGCTGCCTTTTTGGCGGTTACTACTCTATCCGAACGGGATTAGAGAGGAGTAACGTTCTCCGCCTGAGGACCTTTCTGGCCCTGGGTAACGGTGAACTCAACTTGCTGGCCTTCGGCCAGAGTCTTGAAACCGCTGCCCTGAATAGCGCTGTAATGAACAAAAACGTCCGGGCCGCCTTCACGAGTGATAAAGCCAAAGCCTTTTGCTTCGTTGAAGAACTTAACAGTACCGGTAGTAGTAGACATACTTAAACTTCCTGAAATCAATCATATTATCTGCTGCCATTCACTGAATGTGGCTGGTCAGCGTTTTACGGAAATACAGAACTCGCGGAATCAAAAACAGGACGGTCACTACTAACTGCGGAGTACGTCTTATTCATGAAATGCTTTACTGAATCTTTCCTTCCAAAACACTCTACTACTGAATAACCGGCTTGCCAAGTAGATTTGAAACAAATCCTGTACGTAAAGTTACCAGTCAGCCCTTCACAAGACCAAAGAAGTAAATACCCAACGCCGTCATCAGAATTGAGCCAAGGACATGAACCAGAATACCGGTTACCGCCATGGCCCATTTACCCTCTTGAATCGCAGCAAACATCTCAAGGGAAAACGTGGAGAAGGTTGTCAGGGCACCGCACAGACCGGTGATGGCAAACAGGCGCCACTCAGGCGCCAGCGCACTGGAATGACTGAAATACCCGATCAGCAACCCAACCAGCCAACCTCCTCCGAGATTGGCTGCAAGCGTTCCCAGGGGAATGGCGTGATAGCTTGTATTCAGCCATAGCCCCAACAACCAGCGCAGATTGGCGCCGAGAACGGCGCCAGCGCTAACGGCAAGGATCGATAGCCACATGTTCGCCAATCACCATTTTATGCCGGGTTGTGATCAATCAACGTTTCCTTGTTCCGGGCAAACTCGTCAAACGGAAAGTCGTCTACACTCAGCATTTCCAGAACAACAACTTCATACTCGCGCATGAATTCAGCTTCTTCCCTGGTGTATATCCCCGCTTCCAGCGCCGCTTCGAAGCGCTCTTCCGGGTGCAGTGCGGTCATTGGCAATTCGCCTTTGGCGTAGGCTTTGGTTGCTTTGCGGTAGAGTTGCTCGGCTTTGTCATAGTCTTTCAGCAGATCATTATAACGAGCCACGGGGTTTTCTACATCGCCTTCACCTTCTGTGGTCCAGGTGCTAGCAAGCAGCTTGTGACGGATAGGCGTATCTGTCGAGATAAACCGCGCAAGCTTGCGCGCCTGATCGTCATGGGGATTACCCCAACTCCGGCCCAGAGGTAGGGTAACTGCGCGCAGAATCAAAGCAACCGCGCGATTCGGCAGATTTTGCAGGAAGCCATCCAGCGCTTCTTCTGTGCGATGCAACAACAAGCCAAGGCTGTACTGCATCACTTCTTTTTCACCTTCCACCGGCTGGGTTTCGTGCCAGTTCTTGAGAACCATGGAGGCCAGATACAGGTTGGACAGCATATCGCCGAGACGAGCAGATATCAGCTCACGCATTTTTAACTCGCTGCCAAGCGTGGTCATGGCCGCATCCGAGCAGAGACCGAAAGCAGCACTGAAGCGTGCAACTGCCTGGGCGTATTTGCGGCTGGCGCTGTCAAACGGTACGTCTGCGCGACCGAGACCAAGCCCCTGAGTGAACGCACGTGCAGCATTCCCGAAAATCAGGCCTGCATGGCCGAAGAAGGCATCGTCAAATGCATGAATGTCGTCGTTATCTTTCGCAGCCAGTTCTTTCAGCACGTAAGGATGACAACGGATAGCGCCCTGGCCGAATATCATCAGGCTGCGGGTCATGATATTTGCACCCTCTACCGTAATGGATACCGCAGCACCGCTGTAGCCAATACCTAGATAGTTACGTGGGCCTAGCGTCACTGTTTTACCACCGTGAACATCCATGGCGTCCGTCAGGATTTCACGCTGGAATTCGGTCAGGTGATACTTGAGGATGGCTGATGGGACAGCGGGTTTCTCGCCCTTGTCGATCATGTTTGCAGTGTGGTTAACCGCAGATTGTGCAATATAGGTTTTTGCGGCGATGCGGGCCAAAGGCTCCTGCACACCTTCCATATCCGCCACCGGGGTGTTGAACTGTCGACGGATGCGGGTGAAACCACCCGCAGTGCCAACGGCGTAAGCGGCAGAACCCGCCGCGCCGGAGGGCAAGGTGATACAGCGGCCGACAGAGAGACACTCAACCAGCATACGCCAGCCCTGGCCGGCCATTTCCATGCCGCCAATAATGTAATCCAGCGGGATAAAAACATCTTTCCCAATGATCGGACCGTTCAGGAATGGGCTACCGATGGGGCAATGACGGCGGCCAATTTCCATACCCTTGGTATCGCGGGGTATCAGTGCACAGGTAATGCCATAGTCTTCGGTATCGCCGAGCAGGCCGTCCGGGTCAAACATACGGAACGCCAAACCAACCACGGTTGCGATGGGCGCAAGCGTAATCCAGCGCTTTTCAAAATCGAGCTTGATACCAACCACTTCCTTGCCGTCGATCATACGCTTGCACACAATGCCGGCATCCGGCAATGAGGTGGCGTCTGAGCCCGCACGGGGGCCGGTCAAACCAAAGCAGGGAATTTCGCGACCATCGGCCAGGCGCGGCAAATAGTGATTCTTCTGTTCATCAGTACCGTACTTGAGCAGCAATTCACCGGGACCGAGAGAGTTGGGTACGCCTACTGAAACCATGAGCATTTCATTGGCTGCAATTTTCTGCAGTACCGCCGTCTGAGCCTTCGCGGAGAAACCCAACCCACCGTACTCTTTCGGGATAATCATCCCGAAAAACTTTTCTTTCTTGAGGAAATCCCAAAGTTCTTTCGGAAGATCGGCGCGCTCGACAGCAATATCCCAGGCATCGCACATGGATATGGCCTGAACGCATTGATTGTCCACAAACGCCTGCTCTTCTTCGCTCAAACCGGTATGGCGGTTGATCAGCAGGTTGTGCCAGTCGGGCCGGCCGGTAAACAGTTCGCCGTCCCAGCCTACCGTGCCCGCTTCAAGGGCTACCTTCTCGGTATCAGAGACTTTCGGGGCAACCTTTTTAAACATGGCGAAGACACGTGGCGTGAGCCAGTTCTGGCGCAACCCCGGCAATCCGGCCGCAGCCGTAATAGCGGCGCCGATAAAGAGAACCAGGGCCAGCCATCCGGATGCAAACATCATCGACAGCAAGCCAACCACAATCATCACACCAATAGCCGGCTTGGCACCGGATTCACGTCGCATGACCACCAGCAAGGCTGTCAGCGCCACCAGAAACAGGATAAAAGTCATCATAAGCTCTCTCTGTCATCCATGGTTTGAAACTACAAATACTTACGTTTACGGTATCTCATCGGATGAATGCTGGCTAGCGAGCGCAGCAGCTCCCAACGGTTAACCGTTTCACAGAATGCACATTCTCAGGCCGTGACAATAACCCGGATACCTTCCAGCGCCAGACTGGCGCGCCCGATTGCTTCACGGGCGGCGTCCAGCTGGTTTCGGAAGTAGTCAATTTCATCTTCGCGAATAGCCGGGTTTACTTTTTTCAGGGCTTCCAGTCTGCGAATTTCCGGCTCAAAGTTTGCCTCTAACTGCGCCAGTGCCTTTTGCTTCATAGGCTCCAGATGCGGTGCAGACAGTCGTTCAACATGGTCCACCATGGTTTCGACCTGAGGCCGGATCTGCGGCACAACTGCCTGCGCGGTGCGCCGGCGAATGTTCGAACAAAGATCGTTCAGGCGATCATGGGGCAATGCTGCGGAAAGCTCTTTGCCGTTCACATCGACCAACAGCCGCAGAGGCGAGACCGGTAGATAGCGGGTCAACTGCAGCGCTTCCGGGGCCGGACAATGCACGGTAAACAGGGCCTCCATCAGCAAAGTACCCGGTGGCAGGGCCTTGACCGACAGGCTGGCCAGCGCTGCCTTGCCCAACCCGGAGCTGGTCACCGAGTCCATCACACCGGTTACCATCGGGTGCTCCCAGCTCATGAACGCAATGTCTTCGCGCTCCAGCGCATGCTGTCGATCCCAGGTGACGGTTACCCCGTCTTCCGGCAGCTCCGCAACGTGGCCGGCCTGGTACTGCTCTCCGGGGCGCAGAATATCGGCGTATTCCGAGTGATCCTCCACTTCCACGCCAAGAATATCGAAGGCTTCCATCATGTAATCGCGTACCTGAACAGAGCTCTCTTCCTCCTCAATACCGGCAATCAGCGTATCGGCTATATCGCGGCGACAGGAGTTGAGCTCGATCAGTGCGTCCCGGCCGTTCTGTAGCAGCGTTTTCAACCTGCCGGCCTCGGTGGCAGACGCCTCAACGAGACCATCCAGCACGGAGGTATCGCCGGCCAGAGCACTTTCCCACTGCTCGCTGACCTTTTCCTGCACCGCCACGCCGACGGCACAGCTTTCGGAAAACGCATTCAGCCCTTCCTGGAACCAGCGGTACTGAACCTCCTGCGCGGTATTGCGAAGATAGGGGATATGGATATCAATGGTTTCAGTCTGCCCAATCCGGTCAAGCCGCCCAATACGCTGCTCAAGCAAGTCCGGGTTAGCCGGCAAATCAAACAGCACCAGGTGGTGCGCGAACTGGAAATTGCGGCCTTCGCTGCCAATCTCCGAGCAAATAAGCGCCTGGGCACCCTGTTCATCGTCGGCAAAGTAGGCGGCGGCGCGGTCACGCTCCACGAGGCTCAAGTGCTCATGGAATGCAGCGCTGCGAATGCCTGCCCGGAGTTGAAGATAGCTCTCCAATGCCATAGCGGTTTCAGCCATGGCACAGATGACCACGACTTTGGCGGGCCGCAGTCCTGCCAGATTTTTCTCCAGCCAGGCAACTCTCGGGTCATCCGCGAGCCATTGTTCCTCCGGTACGGACTGCTCTGGCGCCAACCCCGGGTAACCAAATTCCTGGCCCTGATACATGGCGGGACAGTCCAGGGGCGCGGCATTGGCACGTCGCTCGGGGAAGCCTTGAATCGCCGCCCGGGTATTACGGAACAGAACGCGCCCTGTGCCGTGACGGTCGAGTAATGCATCAATGATAGACTGTCTCGGCGAATCCCCCTTCAGCAACTGCGCCAACTCGCTGCCCAGCCAGGCTTCCAGCGCATTGCGATCTTCCTCAAGGATATCCGATCCTTCATCCTGCAGGCGCCGCACGACGCCGTTAATCGCTTCGTACTGCTGCTCTTCTTCCTGAAACGCCTGCAAGTCGTGAAAGCGCGCGGGGTCGAGTAGCCGGAGGCGAGCAAAGTGGCTGGCTACACCCACCTGCTCCGGCGTTGCCGTGAGCAATAACAGCCCTTCGCTGGTTGCCGAAAGCTCCTCCACTATCTGGTATTCGGGGCTGACACTTTCTGTACTCCAGGCCAGATGGTGCGCTTCATCTAAAATCATCAGGTCCCAGCCGGCACTCAAGACATCCTTCCGGGCTTTCTCACTGTTCACCAGAAAATCAAGGCTGCAAAGCACCAACTGGTCGCTTTCAAAGGGGTTAACAGAGGAGTCACCCCCAAAGATGTGGTCCATCAGAGCATCGACATCGTCTTCGCTGTCTTTCAGGGCGTCGTAACGGCTTTGGTCAACAATTGAAAATCGCAGATTGAAACGCCGGAGCATTTCAACAAGCCATTGATGTATAAGAGAATCTGGCACCACAATCAAGGCTCGCCGGGCTCGCCCTGTCTGCAGTTGATAGTGCAGAATAAGACCTGCTTCGATGGTTTTACCCAAACCAACTTCGTCTGCCAGGAGCACTCGTGGCGCATGACGTTTGGCCACTTCGTGAGCAATGTAGATCTGGTGCTGCAAGTGTTGAGTGCGGGCACCAATCAGGCCCCGGGCGGGAGAGGCCCGCAACCTGTCCATGTGTTGCACTGTCGCAAACCGAAGGCGGAAGGCACCGTTACGATCAAACTGGCCGGCGAAAAGGCGCTGATGGGGTGCAGAAAAATTAACGGAGCCGGCGAGTTTTACCTCGGATATCTGCTCAAGGTCCCCCTCAGGTTGCTCGCCATCTTCTCTGTCAGCATCGGCGTGATACAGCAGCACGCCACCAATGTCCTCGACAGCGCGCACACGATACTTTGCACCGTCGAAGGTCTCGATTTCCTCGCCAATCTGGTAAACGATGCGAGAAAGCGGTGCATTGTCAATGGCGTAGGTGCGTTCTTCGTCAGCTGCAGGGAACCCCAGGGTTACCCGGCGGCCGGAAATATCTGTGACTATGCCCAAGCCCAGCGACGTATCACTGTGACTTACCCAGCGCTGGCCAATAACAAATTCCGATGCGTCCAAAAAGCCTCCCGACTTATTAATTTCGTGTTGCGCCGTTCTCGCGCACCCAATAAGCGGTCGCGCCACAAACAGCGGCAGGGACCACAACAAGATTCAGAACCGGCACCATGGCAGCCAGTGCCACCGGCAGCCCGAAGCCCAACGCAGACAGTCTGGTATCGCCTAGCAGCTGACGCAGTGCCTTGAAGCTCACTTTGTGATTGTCTGCGGGGTAGTCAACATACTGCAGTGCCATCATCCAGCTGTTGAATAAAAACCACAGCACCGCAGCAACAAGGTTAACCACCGGGATCAAACCGATAATAAACAGGCCAATGGCCCGCGGCAGGTAATAAACAATTTTCTGCACTTCGCGCCAGAGTGACCGGGGGATGTCTTTTACGATAGTCGCCCAGCCGTCGTCCGGGCTGACTTCCTGGCCGGTAAGGTGCTTCTCGGTGAGCTCCGCAAGGTAACCGTAAAACGGGGAACCAATCAGATTTGCAACAATCACAAAACCGAAAGCCAGCATAAGCAGAATCACGGCGCCATAAAGGATCCAGAACAGCCAGTCCAGCGCCTGCAACCAGGCCCAATCGGGCAGCCAGGACATCGCAGTGGCAATCAGGATGCCAAACAGTTCACCCATGAAGTAGAACAGCAGTCCAAAGAGGAGAACATTGATCACAAGCGGAATGACAACAAACAACCTCAGGCCGGGTTGGCGTATCAGGCGGAAACCCTCCCCCAAGTAGCCCAGGCCACGAAAAAAATTTCCTCTGAGCATCGCCGTATAATCCTCCGCTTCAATGACAGTGACGGGGCGCAAAGCATATCATGTTGAAAACCTTCACACAGCCAGAGAACTCTGACGGATTTCACCAATGGCAACACTGAAACATCAACTGACAACCTTGCTGCACTTCCGGCCCTTGTGGCGCTTTGCGCTTCTGATATCGGTGGTCGCTATTGGTTTTCTGGCAACGACCAGCAGCAACTATCCCATACCGTCCGCCCCTAGCGACAAAGTGAACCACCTGATTGCGTTTATCGAGCTCACCATTCTTACCCGGTTGGCCTGGCCGGAGCTGCGCAGTATCTGGTATGCGCCGGCCCTTCTGGCATTTGGGCTGGGCATAGAGATTGTGCAGGCCAACCTGCCGTACCGGGATTTCTCTCTGGCAGACGTGGCCGCCGACGGCGCAGGAATACTGATTGGCCTCCTGCCGTGGCCGGGCTTACGTAAAGTCGCCAGAAAAGACTTGAGAGATTCGCCCGGATCCGTGTGAGACATATCGCACATTGCTGTGAGATCTTGTAGTGATTTAACGTACGCGGCAGCGATTAACGCCGCTCGTCAAACCCTAATACCCTGATACTATTAACCTTTATTAATCTCAGAAAAATGACGCGCCATGCAGACGTGCATGGTTCCCACGTTTCCGTATCACCGGTTGGTATAGTGATTTCGTCAAGGATGACAGGGAAAAGGACGACGCACCGGATGCACCCCGGCAAGGAATGCAGGGAGAAGCAGGAATACAGGGATATCTGGCTTAAGGGATAACTATTCGGATCGCTGGCTAGGAAGCCGGCACCACGGAGTGGGCCAAGGATTCGCGACAGGGCTGTAGCACTCAGCGCAAGGATGCGCCGACCTGTTCCGGTAAAGGGCAGCCTCAGGGTTGCCCTTTTTTATTCCGGATTTTCCTTGAATTTCTGCGCAGTCTCCCCTGAAATCAAGTCCACAAAGCAGGGAAACCTCGCATCCGTTATACTGCCGCCTTATTCTGGCAAGCGATTGAGCCCTGAAATGGCAAGCAGACCCGATACCGAAGACTACCTTTCCCTGTTCCTGAATGATGCACCCCTGCTGGATGTACGAGCACCAGTAGAATTCGCCAAAGGTAGCTTCCCGGCGGCAGAAAATGCTCCGCTGATGAACGACGAAGAGCGGCACCGGATAGGCATCTGTTACAAGGAAAAAGGTCAGGATGAAGCAATCCGGCTGGGCCATCAGCTGGTTTGCGGTGACATCAAGGCCCAACGTATTGAAGCCTGGAAGCGGTTTATAGCGCGCCATCCCGAAGGCTATCTGTTCTGTTTTCGCGGCGGCTTGCGATCCAGACTTACGCAGCAGTGGATCCGGGATGCGGGTATTGACTTCCCCCTCGTCAAAGGCGGCTACAAAGCTCTGCGCCGATTCCTGATCGACAGTCTCGACAACCTCGTTGAATCCGGCGATTTCCGCATCCTCAGCGGGCGTACAGGAACCGGCAAAACCCGTGTATTGCAGCAACTCCCGAACCCGGTTGATCTGGAAGGACTGGCAAACCACAGGGGCTCCAGCTTCGGGCGTCAGGTAACACCCCAGCCATCACAGATTGATTTCGAAAACCGTCTTGCTGTCGCCATGCTGAAGGCCCGTCATTTAAAGAATGGACCCGTTTATCTGGAAGATGAAAGCCGCCTGGTTGGTCGCTGTGCCATGCCGGATGCGATGAAAGAGCGAATGGCCCAGGCACCCCTGCTTATTCTTGAACAGTCACTGGAAGATCGCACGCGCATTATCCGCGAAGACTATGTAGAGGCGATGTCAGCAGATTACATCAACCGTGATGGTGAGGAAGCTGGCTGGCTGAACTTCCGTGACTACCTTCTCGAGGCTTTGGGACGCATAAGCAAGCGCCTGGGTGGTGAGCGCTACAGCCAGCTGCGCAGCGTCATGGAACAGGCGCTGAAGGAACAGGAGCGCAATGGCGATGTCCACGCCCACGACGCCTGGATTCAACCTCTGCTGCAGGACTATTACGACCCGATGTATGATTATCAGCTCAGCAAGAAGCAGGGGCAAATACTTGTCCGTGGCGGCACAGATGCGGTCATCGGGTGGGCCAGTGACAATGCCTTTGCGTAGACAGTACTTACCTTAATAGTGGCTCTGATGTACCCACATCATTTTGTCTGCTATACAGGCCTTGAACACACCCTGCCGCTCCAGAGTTATACTGACGGCTTGATAAATAAGAAACAGGAATTGACAAGGAAACCCTTATGGAAGATTTACTAAGCGCTGACGGGCGCGCCGCTGAATATATCGACCAGGCCATTGCGCTGGTCATGACCTATGCCCCGAAAGTTTTGTTGGCCATCATCACGCTGATTATCGGTCTGTGGCTGATCAATCGCTTTGTGGGAGTACTGGACGCAAAGCTTGGCAAGAAAGATCCGACGCTGAACAAATTCCTGTGTGGACTGATTGGCGCCATTCTCAAGATCCTTCTGCTGATCTCTGTCGCCTCTATGGTTGGCATTGCCACCACTTCCTTTATTGCCATTATCGGTGCTGCAGGTTTGGCTGTTGGTCTCGCACTTCAGGGCAGCCTTGGGAACTTCGCGGGCGGCGTACTGATTCTGATTTTCAAGCCGTTCAAGGTAGGTGATGTTATCGAGGCGCAGGGGTTCCTGGGTTCCGTAATCGAAATCTCCATTCTGTATACCATCGTTAACACCTTTGACAACCGTCGGATTGTGATACCAAACGGTGATCTCTCCAACTCCAGTCTGACCAACCTCAGCGCCTACGACACACGTCGTTGCGACATGAAATTCGGGATCGGGTACAGCGACGACATCGACAAGGCGAAGAGTATTTGCAAACGCCTTATCGAAGAAGATGAGCGCGCACTCACGGATCCGGAGCCACTGATTGTGGTGGGGGGTCTGGGTGAAAGTTCTGTTGACCTTACCGTTCGCGCATGGACAAAATCCGGAGACCTGTGGCCGTTTTACTGGGACATGCAGGAGCGCGTGAAAAAAGCGTTTGATGCCGAAGGTATCTCCATTCCCTTTCCTCAGCGCGATGTACACATGTACAAAACCGAGTGAGATAGCAATCGGTATCGAGTAGATACAACCCGTTACTCGCAAACTGCTAAACCTCAGCTAAGCTGACGATAATGGTGGGGCGTGACAGCCCCGCCAGAACGTCGCCGGAGCAGACCAGACACTGCGCCAACCGCTCCGGATTGCTGTCATTGCTGGTAGGAGGCCGTCACTGTGCCGATACAGCAGTTGAAAGAATTTCTTGATGAGGCAAATGTTGAATACATGAGCCTCACTCACCCTCCCGCGTTCACCGCTCAGCAGCTTGCTCACCACGTAAAAATTGCGGGTGACAAGGTCGTCAAAACCGTCATTATCGAACTCGATGGAAAAATGGCCATGCTGGTCATGCCCGCAACCTGGCGTGTTCGCTGGGAGAGCCTTTCGCGCATTCTGGATACCGACTTTGTCGACCTTGCCGACGAGCAGGAGTTTCAGGATCGCTTCCCGGATTGTGAAGTCGGCGCCATGCCGCCCTTCGGCAACCTGTTCGGAATGACCGTGTACTGCGCCGAGCCGCTGACAGAACAGCCGGAACTCGCCTTTGCCGCAGGCAGCCATACCGAAACCCTGCACATGAAAACCCGGGATTTCCTGAACCTGGTTCAGCCCATGGTGCTTCACCGGGGCTTCATCAAGCCCGGGGCACAGAAGCCTGCCTGGCTGACAAAAAACCGACGCCAGCCCGGAGAATCATCTGAACAACAGGTATCCGGCATGATAGGTTGATCATGATTTCATAACCGGCTTGACTCCGGTCGCTTGTCTGATCCTTGCCATCGCGTAAACTGTGGGCATCAGACAGGAATCCGATATGACTCAAGCTTTTGATATTGTGATTGTCGGCGCCGGCATGGTCGGCGCCGCACTTGCCACCGGCCTCGGACGGGAGGGCTTCAGTGTCGCGATGGTTGATCGCGCCCCTGCGCCCAAATTCGACCCGGGCTCAGCCCCCGATATTCGCGTATCAGCTCTGAGCGCAGGCAGCGAGCGTTACCTGCAGAGCCTGGGCGCCTGGGATCACATCCTCAACATGCGCGCAACGCCCTATCGCCGCCTCGCAGTGTGGGACGAAACCCGACACCCCCTGAGCAACCTGCTGCCGAAAACGTCAAACCAGGTGGTGTTCGATGCCGCCGGGCTGAACACCTCTCACCTTGGTCATATTGTTGAAAACTCAGTAACCCAGCAGGGCCTTTGGCATGCGGCGAAAGCAGAACCCTCGGTTACCATACTGGCCGGCAATGGCGTCACTGGCATTAACCAGACAGGTGAGCAGGCAAGAGTTGCGCTTGAGAACGGCGAGGAACTGACCGCCATGCTGGTTATTGGCGCCGACGGTGCGCAGTCGCGAGTGCGGGACATGGCCGGCATTGGCGTTACCCGCAACCAGTACGGCCAACAGGCCATGGTTATTTCCGTGCGTTACCAGGGGCCGGTGCAAGACATCACCTGGCAAGGATTTTACCCCTCTGGCCCCAGAGCCTTCCTGCCGTTATACAGCGCAGGCTCAGATCACCCCGGAGAAAGCCGCGCTTCGCTGGTATGGTACGACTCGCCAGAAGAAATCGCCCGCCTTAAAAGCCTGAGCAATGAAGCACTGATAACGGCAATACAGCAGAGCTTTCCAACCGAGCTGCCGCACCTTACCCATATTGAAGATCGCGCCAGCTTTCCCATCGCCCGCCAGCACGCCAAACACTACTCGGTGGGTCGCATTGTACTTGTGGGGGACGCCGCCCATACCATTAATCCGTTGGCGGGACAGGGCGTAAACCTTGGTTTTCAGGATGCCCAGTGCCTGCAAAGCTTTCTGAAAGAGGCAAGGCGGGCAGGCAAAGATCTGGCCGAAGCCTCAGTACTGGCCAGCTATGAACAACAGCGGCGCCCGGCGAACCGGCGCATGATGTACGCCATGGATGCCTTCTATCACCTGTTCAGCAACCGGATTCCGCCGCTTCATCTGCTTCGGAATCTCGGTCTGGGCACCGCCCGCGCTCTGCCCTTTGCCCGGAACCGGGTGGCACGCTATGCCATGGGCATCGACGATGAGCTGCCAGCTGTTGTCCGGCAGCTGGCAGCCCGGCTGCCGGGCCTGAACCAGCTTTAAGTGTCTGAACAATCAAACCACAACAAATAAGAGGAAATCAGGATGTCCGAAACCATTTTCACCAAAATCATCAACCGCGAAATCCCGGCGGATATCATTTATGAAGACGATATCAGTCTGGCTTTTCGCGATATCAATCCGCAGGCGCCGGTGCACTTGCTGATCATCCCGAAAAAAATGATCGCGACCGTTAATGACATCGAAGAGATGGATCGCGAGCTGGTTGGCCACCTTTACTGGGTAGCGGCCAAGCTCGCGAAAGAGATGGGCTTTGCCGACGACGGCTATCGCACCGTGATGAACTGCGGCGAAAACTCCGGTCAGACCGTGTTCCACATTCATCTTCATCTGCTGGCTGGCAAGCCGTTCGGTTGGCCGCCTTATACCGATAAAATGAAACAGGCCTGAGTGGTCGGGGGCAAAGATCAAGTGGGGCCTAGCGCCCCACAACCCGCTCCGCTTCTTCCATTGGTGTGTGGCGTACATCTTCACCCTTGACCATAAAGATCACGTTCTCGGCAATGTTGCAGGCGTGATCGCCTACCCTCTCCAGCGCCCGCAGAACCCACATCACCGACATACAGCGGGGGATATTTCGGGGGTCTTCCATCATGAAGGTAAGCAGAGTGCGGGCGGCAGCCTGATATTCCTCATCCACTCGTTTGTCTTCCTTCATGACTCGCAGAGCCTGTTCGGAATCCAGTCTCGCAAAGGCATCCAGCGAGTCGTGGAGCATGCCCATCACATGGGCACCGATATTGCGCACTTCCACATAGCCTTGGGGCGCCTGTCCTTCCTCGGTGAGCTTGATCGCAAACTTGGCAATCTTTTTGGCTTCGTCGCCCACCCGCTCCAGATCCGCCACCATCCGAATCACTGAAATCACCAGCCGCAGATCCCGGGCGGTGGGCTGGCGACGAGCGATGATGAGCATAGCTTCCTCGTCAATATCCATCTCCATCCGGTCCACCATCTTGTCTTTGGCCCGGATTTCTTCGGCCAGATACCCATCCCCGTCAATCAACGCCTTTACGGCGCTGTCGATCTGGGTTTCCACCAGGCCACCCATTTTCAGGAAACGGGTTTTCAGGGCCAAAAGCTCATCGTTGAATCGGTTGGAGATATGATCTCCGTATACGTCGTCTTTTTTCGCAACCATGGTGTTTCTCTCCCCTGTTCTTTGCACCCGGATCAGCCAAAACGACCGGTAATATAGGATTCCGTCAGTTCATGTTCCGGCATGGTAAATACCTTGCTCGTGTCGTTTACTTCCACAAGATGCCCCAGGTGGAAGTACGCAGTGCGGTTGGAAACCCGCGCGGCCTGCTGCATGGAATGAGTCACGATCACAATGGTGTAGCTCTCGGATAACTCGGCAATCAGCTCCTCAATTCGCGCTGTCGCAATGGGATCCAACGCCGAACAAGGCTCATCCATCAGCACCACTTCCGGGCTGACGGCGATGGCTCTGGCGATACACAGCCGCTGCTGCTGGCCACCGGACATTCCGGTGGCCATAGCATCAAGGCGATCCTTGGCCTCATTCCAAAGGCCGGCCTTGCGCAGGCTGTTTTCCACGATATCGTCCAGATCCGACTTGCGGTTGGCCAGGCCATGAATACGGGGGCCGTAGGCGACGTTATCGTAGATAGATTTCGGGAACGGATTCGGCTTCTGGAACACCATGCCCACACGGGCCCGTAGCTCCACCACGTCACGTTTGGAGTCATAAATATCCTGGCCGTCCAGCTGCAGCGAACCTTTTATCCGGCAGCTATCAATGCTGTCGTTCATCCGGTTCAGGCAGCGCAAAAAGGTTGATTTGCCACACCCCGAAGGCCCGATAAACGCAATAACCTCATTGCGGGCAATATCCAGGCTGATGTTTTTAATGGCCGGAGTTTCACCGTAAAACACTTCCACGTTCCGCAGCTGGAACTTGGGATCATCCGAAAGCGGAACACCGACGGTTTTGCCTTCTTCAATTACCGTATCTGCCGGGCGCTCAATCGGAGCTTTTTTCGGGTCTGCTTCAGGCATATCTGACTCTTTGATAGCTGTTGGATTCATAGTGCTCGAAATTGCGCTCATAAGTGTTGCCTCTTTACCAACGGCGCTCAAGGCGCTTACGCAGCCATATGGCGAACGCATTCATGGTGATCAGGAAGGCGAGCAGAACCATAATGCCGGCGGAGGCCAGCTCCACGAAGCCCTGCTCGGCACTGCCGGCCCAGATGAAAATCTGCACGGGCAATACGGTGGCGGAACTGAAGAACCCGTCAGGAATCTCGACAATGAAGGCCACCATACCAATCAGCAACAAAGGCGCAGTTTCGCCCAGCGCCTGCGCCATGCCGATAATGGAACCGGTCAGCATACCGGGCATGGCCAGGGGCAACACGTGATGCAGGACCACCTGCATTTTTGAAGCGCCTATACCCTCTGCCGCCTCGCGGATCGACGGCGGCACACTCTTGATCGCCGCACGGCTCGAGATAATGATGGTGGGCAGTGTCATCAGCGCCAGCACCAGGCCACCCACTACCGGCACCGACCGTGGCATACCGAACAGGCCGATAAACACCGCCAGCCCGAGCAACCCGAAGATGATGGAGGGCACTGCAGCAAGGTTGTTGATGTTAACCTCAATAAAGTCCGTAAGGCGGTTACTGGGTGCAAATTCCTCAAGATAAACCGCCGCAGCTACACCCACCGGGAAGGCGATAACCAGTGTGATGCCCATGGTCAGCAAAGAGCCGATCAAAGCGCCCAGAATGCCGGCGTTAGAGGGCTCCCGGGAGTCGCCACTGGTGAAAAACACATCGTTGAAACCCGTATCGACAACGCCTTTTCCAAGCAGTTCGTCCGTCCAGCGCTGCTGCTGCTCTGTCAGGCGTATGGAGTACCCAGGGTCGCCCGCATGCTTTACGTAAACCGACACCGTATCGTGGGCCGGAAACTCAATGGTGCGAGTGCTGCCCAGCCAATCCGGATTCTCCGTCAGCAGATCACGCACCTGATTGCTGGCGTAGCTGCCTGTCATCCGGCTGAGCTCACGCTTATCCGCCCGGCTCGTAGCCTGTGGGAAATACCCTTGCAAGGCCTTGATGATAGGCGCCTGAAAGTCCGCCATGGCGACCTGCTCCGGATCCGAGGCGTCGTTCAGGTACATCAGCTCCCCATCCAGGTGCACCTCAAGGGTAACCGTGGTTTTGATGAAGCCTGTGTACCCCTTGCTGACAATGTCGGTAAACAGGATCACCAGCGAGAACAACGCAATCAAAATAGCGGCTATGCCATAAAAGCGGAAGCGACGTTCCTTGCGATAGCGACGCTTGAGTGAGCGGCGGACAAGCTCCGCCTGTGAGCCTGGGTTAGTCATATTGTTCCCTGTATTTACGCACAACTTTCAGTGCGATCACGTTCAGCAGCAGCGTTACGATGAAGAGCATCATGCCCAGTGCGAATGCAGCCAGCGTCTTGGCGCTGTCGAATTCCTGGTCACCAGTGAGCAGGGTGACAATCTGTACCGTGACGGTGGTCACCGAATCCAGAGGATTGGCGGTCAGGTTTGCAGCCAGGCCGGCGGCCATAACCACAATCATGGTTTCGCCAATCGCGCGGGATGCGGCAAGCAGGATGCCGCCCATAATGCCGGGCAGCGCCGCCGGAAAAATCACGTTCTTCATGGTTTCAGACTGGGTGGCGCCCAGCGCCAGAGAACCGTCCCGAAGGGCGCGCGGAACCGCGTTGATCACGTCGTCCGACAGCGATGACACAAACGGGATAATCATGATGCCCATCACCAGTCCGGCCGCCAGTGCGCTCTGGGAGGAGGCCTCAAGGCCGAGCATAAGAGCCAGATCACGGATGAACGGCGCTACCGTGAGCGCTGCAAAAAAACCATAAACCACGGTGGGCACGCCTGCCAGCATTTCCAGCAGGGGCTTGACCACCGCGCGAACCGGCCTGCTGGCATATTCGGAAAGATACACCGCCGACAGCAGGCCCACCGGCACAGCAATCAACAGGGCAATCGCAGAAATCATCAAAGTGCCGGTAAACAGCGGGATAATGCCGAACGCGCCCTCAGACCCTATCTGATCCGCCCGAAGTGCGGTTTGCGGACTCCAACTGGTACCAAACAGAAACTCGCTCATCGGCACCTTGCCAAAGAAACGGACGGTTTCAAAAATAACCGAGAAAACAATACCGATGGTGGTGAGAATCGCAACGGCGGCGCACACAAAAAACAGGCGCTGCAGCGTACGCTCCACACTTTTGCGAGCGTTGATGTGCGGTGCTACTCGTGTCCAGGCGAAAGCGCCGCCAAGAACAGCAATAAGAATCACCAGTAACGCTTTGAAGCGGCTGCTTTGCTCACGCAGCTCCTGCAACAACGCCGCCGCGCCCGATATGCCATCCGGAACCATAGCCGGGTCCAGTTTGCCGGCGGCCAGATTACTGATCTGGGAAAGCGTCAGGCTGGCGTGCCCCGCCGATTGCGGTGCCAACTCTGCGGGCAAGGAGGCCATCACAACGTCCTGAATGACTTTGCCTTCAAAGGCTGCCCAGGTGCCCAATATAATCAGCGCCGGGATTGCGCACCAAAGTGCGGCTCTGGCGGCATAGTAAGCCGGCAGAGCCTTGAGGTTACGAATGCCGCCCAATGGCGCTGCCACAGCCCGGGAGCGCATATAAGCGAACCCGTAAGCCACTGCGGCAAGCACCAGAACCAGGGGCAATAAATCAGCTGTCTGCATTACTATCTCCTCGATTCATTGCCCCTTCTCCTTCCCCGCTCGGGGATTAAAGCTCATTACCCGTCATTGGCTTGAGTTCCCTGACCGCTTTCGCTGTCTCCATGCGTACACTGCGGGGGTTCGGGATCAGCCCAACATCTACCAGGTAGCCGTTGTCGCCCCAGGCACCTTCGCTGGTGAACTCCTTGGCATACTCCTGGACACCCGGAACAACCCCTGCGTGAGCATTTTTGATATAGAAAAACAGGGAGCGGGCCACCGGGTATTGCTCATCGGCAATCGTATCCGGGGTGGGCTCTACACCGTTAATGGTTGAGGCCTGAATTTCACCGCTGTTTTCCATCAGAAAGCTGTAACCGAAGATACCCAGCGTGTCTTTGTCCTGGGCAAGGCGCTGAACGATCAGATTATCGTTTTCGCCGGCTTCAACAAACGCGCCGTCTTCACGCATGTTGTGGCAAACACCGCGCATTTCTTTCTTTTCCATTGCCTTGATGAACCCAAAGGTCTTACAACCACCTTCCATCGCGATTTCAACAAAGGCGTCACGGGTACCGGATGTAGGAGGCGGCCCCATCACTTGAATGTCTTTGCCAGGCAAGCTGGAATCGATATCGCTCCATTTCTCGTAAGGGTTAGCAACGAGCTTGTCACCGCCTTTGGGATCCGGAACGTCCTTGGCCAGAGCCAGGAATACTTGACGCAGGCTCAGGTTCATCTGGTCAGCTTCCCTGGAGTTGGCGATTACAATGCCATCAGCGCCGATTTTTACTTCGGTAATGGCCTCGACACCGTTGTTCTGGCACATCGCGAACTCACTGGATTTCATCCGGCGGGAAGCGTTGGTGATGTCCGGATGCTGAGTACCAATGCCGGCACAAAACAGCTTGAAGCCACCGCCCGATCCGGTTGATTCAAGCTTGGGGGTCGGGAAGTCAGAGTTGCGACCGAAGCGTTCGGCTACAACTGTGGCGAAGGGGTACACCGTAGACGAACCCACAACGTTCACCGTGTCACGGGCAGCGGCGGGGGCAGAAACCATGGATAAGCTGCCGGTCAGGGCAATGATAGCAATAGCTGAATTCGTTTTAATCACGTTGAATCTCCATCAGTCACTTATGTTGTGTACAGCACCGGTTTACTGATGGGTGAAGGCTAAATGTTCTGTGTGACATCTTTGTTACACCGCCTGAAATATTCTATATAAGCTCCGAATAAACTTGCAGCCCCGAGCTGGGCCGTTAACATGCTAGGAAAATAATTCCAGAGATTAAAAATAAAGGCTGGCTTCATGACTGCGTACGATGACGACAAACCCAAGCCCCGTGGCGATCTGACCCTTCAGGTAGTGCCTCTGCCACAGGATACAAACGCCAACGGCGACGTGTTCGCTGGCTGGTTAGTCAAACAGATGGATATTGCCGCCGCCACCATGGCGGGCCGTATTTCTCTGGGCCGCAACGCTACGGTGGCGATGGACAGAATGGAGTTTCTCTCTCCACTACGAGTCGGCTCCCAGGTCAGCTGTTACTGCCAGCTGGTAGACATAGGCCGCAGCTCCATGAAGATCAATGTAGATGTCTGGACCCTGGATCGCACTGCCAAAAACCCCCGCAAGGTTACGGAAGGCCGGTTCGTATACGTTGCCATTGATGAGCACGGGCGTATTCGGGAAGTGCCGGAGCAACATCAATAATCAGGATTTTGTCAGCCGGTCCAGCCGCAACCGCTCGCGCTCGTCGAACAGGCGTCGTCCACCCCAGGATACCGCCATCAACGCACCAAACCCGGTGCCGGCGGTAATGATCAGCATCACCAGAATCTGATATTTCACCGCCACCGCCGGCGGGCTACCGGCCAGAATCTGACCGGTCATCATGCCCGGAAGGCTGACAATGCCCGCCGCCGCCATGGCGTTGATCGATGGCATCATGCCGCTGCGCATGGCCTCCCGGCGAATGTCTTCCAGGGCTTGCTGCCAGGTTTGCCCCAGCATCAACCGGCTTTCAATTACCGCACGCTGCCGCCAGACGGACTCATTCAACCGGTCCAGAGCCAGACTGACACCGGTCATGGTATTACCCAGCATCATGCCCAACAGGGGGATAGCGTATTGCGGGGCATACCAGGGCTCCGGGCCGATCACCACCATCAAGGCCAGCACCGTGACCGTAAAGGACGATACAAGCATGGCCCCGGTGCCAATGCCGAAGGCCCACCAGCCTCGAAGCCGCCTGCTCTGGCGAGCGACCACTTCCCGGCCTGCCACCAGCAGCATGATCACGGCCAGCAGGGCAATCCAATAAAACGCAGAAGATGCAAACAAGGCTTCCAGCACCAGCCCGATCAGGGCCAGCTGGATCACCGTCCTTATGGCGGCAATCAACAGGCTGCGGGTGATACCAAGCCGGCTCAAATGGCCGGTCGCCGCCAGAGCCAGCACCAGCAGAGCCGCCAGCCCGAGCTTCCACCAGGCCAGATCAATCACTTCCATGGACAGGCTCCAGTCGGGCTCGGTGAATACGGTAATGGGCGTTGGCCACACGTTGAATCTGGGCCGGGTCATGGGCCACCCATAGGGTAGCGAGCTGCCGCCGCCGGATTTCTTCGAGCAGCCAGGTTTCAATGGCCCCCGTGGCCTCGCCATCGAGGTTGGCAGTAGGCTCGTCCAATAACAACGCCAGAGGTTGCAACGCAAGAGCCCGCCATAGCGCCAGCCTCTGCCGCTCCCCGGAAGACAACCGGCTGACCGACCAAGCCATCACCTCCGATGGAAACCCCAGTGCCTCGGGCACGTTTTCACCGGCCTTATAGGGAAAGTGAGCACCCACGTCATCAAACCACCACTGGCTGTCCGCCGGCACCATAACAACCCGGCTTCGCCACTGGTGTGCCGGCATATCCAGTTGGTCGGCGCCATTATGGGAAATCGCGCCGTTGTGCGGCTCCAGGTCGGCTACCGCTCGCAGCAAACGGCTCTTGCCACTGCCGGAGGGGCCAGACAAGCAAACTACCTGCCCGTCGGGCACCGCCAGTGACACCTCACTTAGGGCGCCAACGCTGACATTTTCCAGCAAAAGGCCGGTCAAAAGCGGCTCACCACGGCAATTCCTCACCGTTGCTGTGCCAGAAGGAGCCGGTATTCTCCAGGCTCAGTTGGGCAATGCGTTCCGCCAGTCCCCGGGCGGACTCTTCCGGAGTAATCAGACCGCCAAAGTTCACCATGCGGGTCTTAACATAACCAGGGTGTAGCTGAGCCACGGCAATCCCCTCGGGTTTCAAGTCCATCGCCATGGATTTACCGAAAGCATTCAATGCCGCCTTGGAGGCGCGATAGCCGTATCGACCCCCGGAATCGTTATCCGCAATGGAGCCCATACGGCTGGTGATATTGGCGACCTTGCTGCCCTGCCTCATCAACGGGATGAGTGCCTGGGCCACTCGCAGCGGTGCGTAGGCGTTGATTTCCATCTGAGTGCGGATGGAATCGAAATCGATGCTGCCCAACTGCTCATCCTGCAACAGACCGGCATTATTAATCAGCAGACTGATATCTTTGCCCTCCAGCCCGGCCTTCAGTTTTGCAACGCCCTCATTGGTGGTGACATCTACCCCTTCGATTACTTGCGCGGCCACGCTTGCCAGTTCTTCGGACGATTGCCGACACACGCCAATCACTTCATGCCCTTTACCGGCATAATGGCGGGCAAGCTCCAGACCTATGCCGCGATTGGCACCGGTGATTACAACTACGTTGGTCTCCGACACAAGAAACGCCTCCGTTCTGCTCAGGCTCATGACTCAATTGGATCATCCCCGCCTGTTGGCAAGGTCGTCCTTATCCGTAATGGTGACACCATAACGTTCAACCTGACCAGAGCGCGACAACACAGACCCTGAATCCGGGAACTTCAGGCAGTTAATCGCATTGGCGCCAGACTTTGCTTTCGACGACGGCAAGCTCAGATATCGCAGCAGCGACTACCTCCAGGTTGAAGCGGGTGCCGGTCTGGTGCTGCGCTTCTGACGCATTTCCCGCTGTCAGGCCAGGGTTTCATGCCTTTGGGGAAGCATCAACGATAGCAACGAAGCCATGGCCACAAGTCCCGCAGAAATCCACAAGCAGGCTTCCAGGCCGTAAACCTGATAGACCCAGCCGGACAAGATCGTCCCCAGTAGCCGACCCGCAGCGTTGGACATGTAATAGAAGCCCACATCCAGCGACACACCATCGCCCCGGGCATAACTGACGATCAAGTAGCTGTGCAGAGAAGAGTTAATGGCAAACAAGACGCCAAACAGCAGCAGACCACCGATGACCACAACTTGCGGTGGCCAACCCGCCATCAGGCCAAGAGCAATGGCAGCGGGAATCAGTGCCAGAGCAGCGGCCCAGAACACCGCCGGCTGTTTGCTTTCCAGATTGCCGGTAATCCGGGGCGCAAAGGTCTGGACAAAACCATAACCAATGACCCAGGTGGCCATAAAGCCCCCGACTTTCCAGAAATCCCAGCCAAATACCGTGTGCAGATACACCGGCAGGGCCACCACGAACCAGACATCCCGGGCGCCGAACAGAAACATGCGGGCGGCGGACAGCACGTTGATGGCGCGGCTTTTCGAAAGGATTTCACGAAACTTCGGTTTGGCTTTGCTCTTGCCAAGCTCCTGCTTGAGCAGAAACAAACTGGCCAGCCAAACCAACCCGAGAGCCGTCGCCATGATGAGCACCGCGCCTGTAAAACCGACTGACATCAGCAACACGCCGCCCAGGAAAAAGCCCACGCCTTTCAGCGTGTTCTTGGAACCGGTCAGGATGGCCACCCACTTGTACAGGGTTCCCTGCTGTTCATCCGGCACCAGCAGTTTGATGCCGCTCTTGGCGGACATCTTGTTCAGATCCTTGGCAATGCCGGACAAAGCCTGCGCCGCCATCACCCAGGGTACGGTCAGCAGGACCGCTGGAACGGCCAGCATGGCCAGCGCCGCAATCTGCAGGAACAGCCCTATATTCATGGTGCGATTCAGGCCCATACGGGCACCCAGATAGCCACCCACCAGGTTGGTCACCACCCCGAAGAACTCGTAAAAAATGAACAACAGGGCGATTTCCAGGGGCGAATAACCCAACTGGTGGAAATGCAGCACCACCAGCATGCGCAGGGCGCCGTCCGTCAGGGTGAATGCCCAGTAATTGCCGGTGATCACCAAATACTGACGGATCGCAGCGTCCATATCAGGCAGAACCTACCTTGCGCACCAATTCTGCAGTCCGGTTGGCGTAACCCCATTCGTTGTCGTACCAGGCGTAGATCTTTACCTGTGTGCCGTTGACCACCAGCGTGGACAGGGCATCGACGATGGAGGAGCGCGGATCGGTCTTGTAGTCGATGGACACCAACGGGCGCTCTTCGTAACCCATAATACCCTTCAGTTCGCCCTCGGCGGCTTCTTTCAAAAGCCGGTTCACAGTGTCGCGATCTGTTGGCGTTTCCACTTCAAACACACAGTCGGTCAGCGAGGCGTTGGTGAGCGGTATCCGCACTGCATGCCCATCCAGTCGCCCTTTCAACTCCGGGAAAATCTCGATAATCGCCGTGGCAGAACCGGTGCTGGTGGGAATCAGCGAACTGCCGCAGGCACGCGCCCGGCGCAAGTCCTTGTGGGGTGCGTCGAGGATAGTCTGGGTGTTGGTCAGGCTGTGAATAGTGGTGAGAGAACCATGTTTGATACCGAGCTTCTCGTGAATGACCTTAACCACGGGCGCCAGACAGTTGGTTGTGCACGAAGCTGCGGTAAGGATGCGGTCATTGGCCGGATCGAAAATATGCTCGTTGACGCCCAATACGATGTTCTTGGCCCCAATTTCCTTCACCGGCGCGGTAGCCACGACGCGTTTCACGCCCTGATCCAGATATGCCTGCAGCACCGCCACCTTCTTGTTCACGCCACTGGCTTCAATCACCACGTCGCAGCCGGACCAGTCGGTGTCACCAATGGCCTTGTTGTGGGTAACCGTGATGCGCTTGCCTTCGATCACCATCTCACCACCACTGGCCGAAGCTTCATGGCTCCAGGGACCGTGAACACTGTCGAAGTTCAGCAGGTGTGCCAGGGTATGAGTGTCTGCCCCGGGATCATTGATGGCCACAAATTCCAGTTCCGGCCAGCCCCAGGAAGCCCTCAGTGCCAGGCGGCCAATGCGGCCAAATCCGTTAATGCCTACTTTGATCTTGTTCATGGCGGTCTCCTTGCGAGATTGGCAATCCGTGTTTCCGATTAATGATCAGGGGCACTGCACAGCCGGGCGTTCAGCCATGGCCCGCAACTGCACCAAGGGAGTTTCGATCAACGCCTCATTGTTCCGGGCAGTTTCATCCAGCACCCGCAACACCCACGCTGGCAGCCGGGGGTTAAGATAATAATAGACCCACTGGCCACGGCGCTCCGTTTCGACCAGACCCGCATCCCGAAGGATAGCCAGATGGCGACTGACTTTCGGCTGCGCCAGCTCAAAAGCTTCGGTCAGCTCACATACGCACAGCCTGGTCTGATTCCGGATCAACAACAGGGCGGCCAACCGCAACTCATCACCGAGGGCCTTGAAGATGGTCACAGGGGTATAATTTTCAGGCCTCAGGGCTGTCCCTTTCTGATGCACCAGAGTGAACAGCCCTATCCGCTCTTTAAGCTCTTTCAGAGTCAAAGCAAATGTTGCGTGGCGGTTGCTGGCGGCCGGGTCTGGAAAATCCCAGGCAATCTGCTGGGCTCCCTCGCTGAACGCCACACATTCACTGGCAGCTTTTTCACAGAGGGTGATTACGTAGTCCCAACGCTCATTCTTGAAATGCGCCAAAGGTTTACTACGCAATTCCTCAGTGGAAATTCCCGCATCCCCCAAAACCTGCAAAGCCAAGGGATTAGGCTCAGCAGGCTGAGTACCGGCGCTGGCCACCTCAAACTGGTCTCCCGCCATGTGCCGCAATAGCGCCTCGGCCATCAGTGAACGGGCGCTGTTTGCGGTGCAGATGAACAGAACTTTTCTCTTCATACGATTTTCCGCATATTTGGATTGCCATATATTCGCTTTTGACGATAATAGGACCTGAAAGTTACAAAGTAAAGACACCAACCCAATAACCGGAACCCATCATGACGGAAAGGCTTCTGACGATTTACCGGAGCAATCAGCGAGAAGGCAACCTTCTGTTCTTCATGATACTGGCGTTCCTGGCAATTTATTTCATACCCGCTGGCACAGAACGTTTTGACAACGCTGTCCTTGAGGCTGTCCGGCTGACCAACTGGTACGCTCGCGAACACGTTATCCTTTGCCTGCTGCCCGCATTCCTGATAGCTGGTGCCATGGCGGTGTACATCAGCCAAGGCTCGGTGATGCGTTACCTGGGGCCCGCCGCTCCTAAGCCCGTTGCTTTCACGGTAGCATCGGTATCCGGCACCTTGCTGGCAGTCTGTTCTTGCACCGTGTTGCCGCTGTTTGGCGGCATCTACCGCCGCGGTGCCGGCCTGGGGGCCGCAGTGGCTTTCCTCTATTCCGGCCCCGCCATCAACATCATGGCCATTGTGGTAACCGCCAAGGTACTGGGCGCTGAAATCGGCATTGCCCGAGCCGCAGGCGCCATCCTTTTTGCGGTAGTGATTGGTGCCATCATGCACCTGATCTATCGTAAGGAAGAGGCCCAGCGCTCCGTCAGTAATGCACGGGGCTTCGGTGATGACAGTGCGGAAAAACCTGTTGGTATCATTGCCCTTTTCTTTGCCCTGATGGTCGGCATTCTGGTGTTCGCCAACTGGGCGGCAGCCGACAGCGATACCTGGATGACCATTCACGCACTGAAATGGCCGATCACCGCAGCACTGGCAGCGGCCCTGGGTGGCTTGCTGGTCTGGCGCTGGAACTGGCCCCCAAAGCAACTACTGATCCTGGGCGCCGTCATTGCTGTTATCGCCATAAAGGCACCCGGCATACCCGAGTTACCGTTCGTGATCGGCATCGGCGGGCTGATGCTGATTGCCACGCTGCGGGAAGACGACCGGGAATGGCCAGTGCAGAGTTGGGATTTCGCCAAGCAGATCCTGCCCCTGCTGCTGGCCGGCGTATTCGTTGCGGGCTTTGCGCTGGGCAGACCAGGCCACGAGGGCATGATTCCATCCGAGTGGGTAGCCATGGCGGTTGGCGACAACTCACTGCTATCCACCGTCCTGGCCTCAGTTCTGGGTGCCTTGATGTATTTCTCTACCTTGACCGAGGTACCCATTGTAGAGGCCCTGATGGGCTCGGGAATGGGCAAAGGCCCGGCACTTGCCCTGCTGCTGGCGGGTCCGGCCCTGTCACTTCCCAATATGCTGGTTATCCGCACTATTCTCGGCACTCAGAAAACCTTGGTTTACTGCGCCTTGGTGGTGCTGATGGCTACCATCACAGGCTTTGCTTACGGCAACTGGTGGGGATCCACCTGATACACTCGCTGATATCCCGAAGGAGATCACTATGAAAATTACAATTTACGGAAGCGGTTGTTCCAAGTGCAAACAACTTACCGTCAATGCTGAAGAAGCCGCCAATGAGCTGGGCCTCAGCTACGAAGTGGAAAAAATCACTGACGTAAATGCCATCATCGATGCTGGCATCATGCGCACACCGGCCCTGGCTCTGAATGACGAGATTGTTGTGGAAGGGAAAGTGGCGAGCCCGGCCGACATCAAGAAACATCTGGGCTAAACATATCTTCAGGGATTCTGAAACGCCGTATGAAGCTGACCGAAATACCAAACATCAAGCCGGACCTTTTCCAGGCACCGAGCACAGAGCAGGCAGATGCCGCTGCGCCCTCGAATCACGCTCAACGCATCCTGCTACTATACGGCTCTCTCCGTGAGCGCTCGTTCAGCCGTCTGGCGGTTGAGGAAGCAGCCCGCTTACTGAATGCCATGGGCGCGGAAACCCGCATCTTCGATCCACGCGGCTTGCCTTTAGCTGATGCCGAGGACGATTCGCACCCCAAAGTTCAGGAGCTACGGGACCTGGCACAGTGGGCGGAAGGTATGGTGTGGTGCTCCCCTGAACGCCACGGCGCCATGACAGGTATCATGAAAACCCAGATCGACTGGATTCCACTGTCTATGGGGGCGGTTCGACCCACACAGGGGAAAACTCTGGCGGTAATGCAGGTGTGCGGAGGCTCTCAATCCTTCAACGTGGTCAATCAGCTGCGAGTACTGGGCCGATGGATGCGAATGGTGACCATCCCCAACCAGTCTTCTGTGCCCAGGGCGTTCATGGAATTCGACGACAGTGACCGAATGAAACCTTCACCCTATTACGACCGCATCGTGGATGTGATGGAGGAGCTGGTGAAGTTCACCCTGCTGATTCGCGATCGCAGCGATTATTTGACCGACCGCTACTCCGAACGCAAAGAAAGCGCAGAGACCCTGTCAAAGCGCGTAAACCAAAGTTCTATCTGAGGAACAGTTATGAGCAACAACACCGGGGCCGCAGAGCTTGAAAACAACTCCGAAGGTATGGACCTATTCGGGCGACTTTTATCGGTCTGGGTGGCTCTGGCTATTATCGCTGGCGTGGCCTTGGGCCAATTTGCACCAGTGGTACCAGAGACACTGTCCCGCTTCGAATACGCTCAGGTATCTATCCCTATCGCCATCCTGATCTGGGCAATGATTTTCCCGATGATGGCGCAGATTGATTTCAGCGCCATCGTGAACGTGAGAAAAGAGCCGAAAGGTCTGGCCATTACCACCGTCGTGAACTGGCTGATCAAGCCGTTTACCATGTTCGCCATCGCATGGTTCTTCCTGATGGTGCTGTTTGAACCGTTTATTGCACCGCAACTGGCCAGCGAATACCTGGCTGGCGCAATTCTGCTGGGCGCCGCTCCCTGCACCGCCATGGTGTTTGTCTGGAGCTACCTCACCAAAGGCGACGCTGCCTATACCCTGGTGCAGGTGTCCCTGAACGACATCATCATGCTGTTTGCTTTCGCACCTATTGTAGTTTTCCTGCTGGGCATCTCCGACATTCAGGTGCCCTGGGATACCGTGCTCTTGTCCGTGGTACTGTACATCGTGATACCGCTCACTGCAGGCTACCTGACCCGCCGGACCCTGATTGCCCGCAATGGCGTGCACTGGTACGACGAGGTATTTATGAAGCGCCTGAGCCCGGTAACCCCGGCGGCGTTGATTGTCACTCTGGTGCTATTGTTTGCTTTCCAGGGTGAGGTAATCCTGAACAATCCCCTGCACATTGTGCTGATTGCCGTTCCGCTGATCATCCAGACCTTCCTGATTTTCTTCCTCGCGTACGGATGGGCCAGGCTGTGGAAGGTTCGCCACTGCATTGCCGCCCCCGGCGCCATGATCGGCGCCAGCAATTTCTTTGAGTTGGCCGTCGCTGCCGCCATTGCGCTGTTCGGCCTGCAATCCGGGGCTGCCTTGGCCACTGTGGTGGGCGTACTGGTGGAAGTACCCTTAATGTTGATCCTAGTGCGCATTGCCAACAACACCAGAGGGAAATTCCCGGCCTGAGGCTTCTGTATAGCCTCAGGCCGGTGGCCCAAGGCTATGCATCTGTTCAGCCAACCACCACCCTGCTAACATCCTGCCCAACTTTGTGACGCACCGAACCCCAACGGAATTCTACGAATGGACTTTCTCCAGGCTCTTTTTCTTGGTCTCCTCCAGGGACTGACCGAATTTTTGCCTATCTCCAGCTCTGCACACCTTATTCTGGTTCCGGCCTTCTTTGACTGGGTAGATCAAGGCGTAGCCTTTGACCTTGCAGTGCATATGGGCACTCTGCTGGCGGTGGTCCTCTACTTCCGCAACGACGTGTTCAGTATCGCGCGGGACGGTCTGATTTCCATAGGCCAGCGACGTGTCATCGGACAGGGGGCGCTGGCGCTGTACCTTGTGATAGGGACAATTCCCGCAGGTCTTGCCGGACTGGCGTTGCTGGATCTCATCGACAATGAATTGCGCGCAGTGGAGATCATCTTTGCCACCACACTGATCTTCGGCCTGTTACTGGGCATTGCAGACTGGATGCCCAAGCGCCAGCGCACGATGGACACACTAAACTGGAAAGACGCGGTACTGGTGGGAGTTGCACAGGCACTGGCACTCGTGCCCGGCACATCCCGCTCGGGCGTGACCATAACGGCCGGTCTGTTCCTGGGCATGTCCCGGGAGACAGCCTCCCGGTTTTCGTTTCTGCTGGCCATACCGATCATCGTACTGGCGTCTGCCGTCAAGCTTCTGGAAGTGGCAACATCGGAGATTTCGGTCGATTGGAGTGCTTTTCTGGTTGGCGGCGTAACTTCATTTTTAATCGCCATTACCGCCATCCACTTCTTCCTGAAATGGCTGAATAAAGTAGGCATGTGGCCTTATGTGATTTACAGGATTGTTCTGGCGGGGGCTATTTACGCACTGCTAATGTAAAGCCTGTCCGCCTGGGCAATAAACTCTCTATTACCCGTTACACTGAGCTTTGTTGGCTAGCCCTGGTCCTGAATAATGGCGGCCCATTCCTGACTATCAGGCCCAACGACGCATTGGCCTCTCTCGCGCAGTTCCAGACGCAGGCGGCATTTTTTTATTTCGTTTTCGAATTCGTGCTCGGGGATACTCTTTACCGCCGCCAGCAGTTTGACATGAAAACGCGTTCCCTCGCTGTTGAGGGTATAAAAAACCCACTTTCCTTCCTTTTGTGCAGTCACCAAGCCGGCTTTCTGCAGAATTTTCAGGTTACGCGAAACGTTGTAGTGCGTTTCACCAAGAACATCCATCGCTTCGGCTACGCAAATCCGCTCATCGATTTGAACCAGCAGCCAGAACAGCCGCAAACGATTCGAGTCCGCGATAGCTTTCAACCCTTCTACATAGCGATCATCCATCATTATGCTTCCAAACCTCCATTGGTTCGGATCTTAGGCCATTAGCACCAGAGCGGCAATCCGGCGAGCCTAATCACTGCTTCATCCTGACCAGAGCCCGGTTGACCGCCCCAGCAGAAAGCCATTGAGCATCTGGCAGACAGCTTCACTATCATCAGCACCCAGCATTCCAAGGCGCGCCTGGGCAACAGTCTTCTCATCGAATCGGGATTCAGCGATCTTCAGAAACTCACCAAAAAAATCAGGGGTGAACTCCGGGTGCCCCTGTATTGTCAGGACCCTATCTGTGTGGCCCATCAGATAATAGGGACAGAATTCGCTACCCCCAAGATGCTCAAACCCTTCAGCAGGCGTTACAACCTGGTCGCGGTGCATTGCATATAGCGCAACAGGCTTTTTGTGCGACAGGCCAGCTATCTGGCGACGCAGGTGTATCGGATATATTCCCAACCCCCATCCAGCATCTGCCCGATCAACGCGCCCGCCTAAAGCCTGATGAATCATCTGATGACCAAAGCAGATCCCCAGCAGTCGCCGTCGCGCACTGTGAGCGTGACGGATAAAGGATCCCAGTCGGTCAATCCAGGGTTCCCGGTCGAACACACTGGCCGGGCTACCTCCGACCAGATATGCATCTGCCTCCATGACATTATCGGGCAACTCGCCTTTCCAGGCATGCCAGGTCCTGACCTCAAACTGCGCGCTTTGTAGTTGAAGCCGCTCAATCAAACATCCAGCATAGTTATCAAACACAGGTTGCAGGGCTGTGTGCACATCACCACACAACAACAGACCGATACGTACCGACCGTTGTTGTGACTGTGCCAAGCCGGTTCGCATTTCAAAAGACGACACTGAAAACGACCCCTCCGACTATGGCCAGAGCAATAACAGTAATCACAAAAGCCACAACCGCTTTTGGCTTAAGCACCGAAGAGATAATCGCGATTTCGGGCAAGCTGGCACCCGTTCCTCCAATCAGCAGAGCCATAGCGGCGCCCATACCCATACCTTTCGCGATTAGTACCTGCAGCAGAGGAATAGCCATCTCGATGCGCAGATACAAAGGCACGCCAATAGCCGCTGCTACAGGGATGGCATACCAGTTGTCATCGCCAATATATTCCTCAACAAGCTCCGCGGGGAGAAACGCTGCAGATAGTGCACTGATGACGGCGCCAATCAGAACATAAGGAATAATGCGCTTGAACAGTGCCCAGGCGAAACGCATAGCAAGCCGCATCCGCTCCTTGTGAGTCACAACGGCATCGCTGGTGTAGGGCGCACAAGCCGTGGCCATACACTGTTGCAGAGCCTCCGTACCGGAGCGGTCGTCTATTGCATTGTTTTCGCCCTGGCAGGATGACGCCGTGACAGCGACGGCTGCAGCCGGTGAACTGCTGCAACTGCTTACTGGCACTTCAGAAATGCGACGAAAAGAGTTTCTGAGTGGTGTCAGACCAATTACATAGCCAGCAAGGATGGCCCCGGCAAGCGTCAGAGCGAAATACAGGAGTGCAACTTCCCAACCGAACACGGCGAGGACCAGGCCAACAACTACGAAATTACATAAAGGTGCGGAGATGAGAAAGCCGAAGACCATTCCCATCGACGCTTTCATTTCAATCATACCCATGACGACTGGAACCATGGATGCACTGCAAAAGGGTGTAAGTGTACCCAGCAGAGCGCCCACCAAAGGCCCCCGTTTTTCATGCTTTGCCAGTTTTTTCTGCAGCTTTTCCTGCGGGATATATTCACGGATAATGCCCGTCAGAACCACAACTACAGCAATTATAAGAACGAGAGTACCACCCACATGGAGCAGCTCCTGTAGAGCTACCGCCCAATTATTCTTCTCCATAAACTTTCCTGAAATTAAATGACAACTTTATAAATGCACATACGCGCATTTATGCATATGTTGTAATTTAACCAATTCCCCCACCTCTGGCAAGAGATAGACAGATACCAGGCCAGAGACGTCATCATTATGCAAAGGTGTGTCGGCAAGGTGGCGCTCGTTTTGGCAACAGGGGCTGGCTAAACGAGCACTTTAGTTTTGCTAAAATGGATGGTGTTGGAACGAAAGCCCGCTATTATCTCTAGCAGGCTTCCAGGGGTGCATAAGCAAGCACCAGCCATTTTGCACCTTCATCGAAATTCACTTGTACCCGCGTGTGGTGCCCGCTGCCTTCGGCATTCAGAACAACACCTTCCCCAAACTTCGGGTGCCGAACTCTTTGCCCCAGGCTGAAACCGGACTGCTTTGCAGAGTCCTGACTGAACAACCCTTCGTTTGGCCGCTGGGCCATCGCCGGGCGGGTCACCGTGTTGCGCAACCGCACTTCCTGCAGACAATCGCTGGGGATCTCCCGCACGAAACGGGAGAGCGCATGAAACTTCTCCTGTCCATACAGCCGGCGGGACTCAGCGTAAGTGATCACCAGCTTTTTCATGGCCCGAGTGATGCCCACATAGGCCAACCGTCGTTCTTCCTCCATGCGCCCTGGCTCTTCCAGAGACATGCTGTGAGGGAATAACCCCTCCTCCACGCCGGCCAGAAACACCAGCGGGAACTCCAGGCCTTTGGCGGAGTGCAAGGTCATCAGCTGTACGCTGTCTTCGTGATCTCCGGCCTGGGATTCGCCGGCATCCAATGCTGCCTGTGCAATAAATTCCGAGAGCGGATCAACGCCTTCTTCCACTTGAAAGTCTGCAAGAGCGTTAACCAGCTCCTCCAGATTCTCAACCTTGGCCTGTGCTTTTTCGCCCTTTTCGCTGGCGTGGTAGTCCTTCAGGCCGCTGGCTTCGATCGTTTCCTTCATAAGGCCGTGGAGCGACGCGTCCTCTGCTATGGCGGACAATTCTTCAATGATATCAATAAATTTTTGCAGCCCGGTTTTCGCCCGGCCTTTCACCTGCCCTGCCTCCAGCAAACGCTCAGCTGACTCCCACAGGGACACGCTCTGGTTGCTTGCGTATTCACGCAGCTCCGCCAGGCTTTTGGCCCCGATACCCCGGGTCGGCACGTTCACCACCCGTTCGAAAGCGGCATCATCCCGGCGATAATGCACCAGCCGCAGATAAGCCAACGCATTGCGGATTTCCTGGCGATCATAAAAGCGCAGGCCGCCATAGACCCGATAAGGAATACCCTGGCGCATTAGCGACTCTTCCAGCACCCGGGACTGGGCGTTGGAGCGGTACAGGATGGCGGACTCGCTGCGCAGATTGCCCTCATCAACCCAGCTGGAGATGCTGTCAGCGATGTAGTTGGCTTCATCCTGCTCGTTGAATGCGGCATACAGGCTGATGGGCTCGCCTTCCACGCCATCCGTCCAGAGTTCCTTGCCGAGCCGGCCCTGGTTGTTGGCAATTACGGAGTTGGCGGCTTTCAGAATCAGCTGTGTAGAACGGTAATTCTGCTCCAGTCGCACCAGCCGGGCGTTGGGAAAGTCACGCTGGTACTGCTGGATGTTCTCGATTTTTGCGCCACGCCAGCCGTAGATGGACTGATCGTCGTCTCCCACCACCGTCAGCGGAACACGGTTACTGGCCAACACCTGCAGCCAGGCGTACTGGATGGTGTTGGTATCCTGAAACTCGTCCACCAGAATATGCTGAAACCGCTGTTGGTAATGGGCCAGCAACTCGGGCCGATGCAGCCACAATTCGTGGGAGCGCAGCAGCAACTCGCCAAAATCCACCAATCCGCTCTGTTGGCAAAGCTGCTCGTAGCGGCGGTACACCTTCAGCATGGTGGAAGTGAAGTGATCCCCCGGGTTTTCCTGAATGTGGTCGGCCCGCAAGCCTTCGTCTTTCTGGCTACTGATAAACCACTGGGCTTGCCTGGGCGGGAACTGGCTTTCATCAATCTTTGCTTCCCGCATAACCCGCTTTACCATGCGGAGCTGGTCGTCGCTGTCCAGCACCTGAAAATTCTCTGGTAACCCGGCATCTTTCCAGTGCGCTCTCAGCAATCGGTGAGCAATACCATGAAACGTGCCAAACCATAGGCCGCGCGAGGGAATGTTCATCATCTCTTCGATGCGGTAGCGCATCTCTTTAGCGGCTTTGTTGGTAAAGGTGACCGCCAGAATCCCAGTGGGCGGAACCCTATCCACCTGCATCAGCCAGGCAATCCGGTGTACCAGCACCCGGGTTTTACCACTGCCGGCACCGGCCAGCACCAGCAGATGATCGTTCTGTGCCGTAACCGCCTCACGCTGGGCATCATTCAGGGAATCAATAATGTGGGAGACATCCATAGGGAACACTTTCGCTACTGGTTAAATGAACAGGTCGGAAGTATATCAGCTGTGATGGGCGCCTGCTTTCCTGCCCTGAAAAACAAAGAAGGCGAGCCGTGGCTCGCCTTCTTTTCCAGCACATCGAAGAGATCAGAACCCGCGAGGCACCGTCTGCGCTTCAACAAACTCGAACAACCCCTCATGCCCGCCTTCGCGACCTGTGCCGGAAGCTTTCATTCCGCCAAACGGCGCTTCAGGCGTGGGCCCGGTGCCGGTATTCCAGCCAACATGCCCAAACCTCAAGCCGGCAGCAACCCGCTGTGCGCGCTCCACATCGGCGGTAAACACATAGGAAGCCAGGCCAAACTCGGTATCGTTGCCGGCGTCGATCACTTCGTCTTCGGTCTGGAAACTTGCCATCGGCACCAGCGGCCCGAAGGTTTCTTCCCGGAAGCAGCACATATCCCGCGTTACACCGGAGACGACCGTCGGCGGGAAGAACAGGTGGCCATCGCCCAGATCACCTGGCTGTTTACCGGCAACCAACGATGCGCCTTTGCCAAGAGCGTCCTCCAGGTGGCGCCTTACCTTGTCGAATCCCGCTTTGTTGATCAACGGGCCAATGTCGACATCACCTGCAATGCCGTCACCCACGGTCATTTTATTCACGCGCTCTGCGAGCTTTTTGCCAAAGGCATCCATCACTTTTTCGTGAACAAAAACCCGGTTTGCACAGACACAGGTTTGCCCGCCACCACGGAATTTGTTGGCAATGAGGTTGTCGGCGGCAGCGTCCAGATCGGCATCTTCAAACACAATAAACGGCGCATTACCGCCCAGTTCCAGGGCGAGTTTCTTGATCTGGTCAGCAGTATCCAAAATCAGCTTGCGGCCCACTTCAGTGGAGCCGGTAAAGCTCAGCATGGGCACGTCCGGGCTTTCACACAGCACCTTGCCGATCACGCTGGCTTTGCCCATGACCAGGTTCACCATGCCATCTGGCAGATCCACATGCTTATCCATGAGCGTGAACAACGCAATCATGGTGAGCGGCGTTTCGCTGGCCGGCTTGATCACAGAAGGGCAGCCCGCTGCCAGGGCGGCAGAGAGCTTTTTGGCGATCATGCCAATGGGAAAGTTCCAGGGCGTGATCAGCGCAGTAACACCGACTGGCCGATAGTGCACTGTCCAGCTGCAGTCCTTGGGGGTTTCCGGAAGCGTGTGAGCATCCAGCGCCTGAATGTGTTTGGAGCAGTAATCAAAAAAGCCGGCAGCGTAATCCACCTCACCCTGAGCTTCGTTCAACGGCTTACCGTGCTCCATGCATAGAATCCGACCGACTTCTTCCCTGTTTTCCTTAAGCGCATCGCGGATATCTTCCAGCCATTTTCTGCGGGTTTCGATGGAGTAGGGGTTTGTCAGGCGAAGCGCAGACTTACCCGCCTCGACCGCCGCTTTCACTTCGTCTTCAGGCATGGAGGCAACCTGTGCAATTACCTCACCCGTTGCCGGGTTGTAAACATCAAAGGTGCTGCCCTGTTCGTTGTCGGTCCAGCGACCGCCGATGTAGCCAGTCAGCTTTTCCAGCAGTGGTGACTCGATCATTTCGGCTCCTGTTATGTCAGTAATTGCACCTGAGACGGTGCACGGTTGCGTAGTTTGAATCTGTCTTCCATAGTGGATGCTGAATCTCTACCTGTAAAGTCGATAGCCCGGCTTTTGACCATCCTCTGTCTGAGCCTATACTCCCAGTCGCCACAGTTGAATACAGCGCCTATATCAATAGAACCGGAAATCCAGGAGTTCGGATAATGAAAGCATATTTCCATCCCGCGCAAGATAAGCACTCGCCCCGAACCTATTTCACCAGGGGCCAGATGCGTCAGCCTCAGGAAGTACCCGATCGCACCAACGAGATGCTGGAAGGCCTGAAAGAAATGGGCATATCGGTGCTGCAGCCTTCCGATCATGGTGCGGGCCCGATTTCCAAGGTGCACGACCTGGGGTATCTGCGCTTTCTCGAATCAGCCCACCGACGCTGGATGAAAATGGACGACTGGGGGGAAGAAGTAATTTCCAATATTTTTGTGCGTTCCCCGAATCACCTGACCGGCATTCTTGCCGAAGCGGCCCGATACCAGGCCGATGGCAGTTGCCCCATTGGTGAGCACACATGGAATGCGGCTTATTGGTCGGCCCAGACTGCGCTAGGTGCTGCCGACGCAGTGATGGCAGGCGATCGCACAGCCTACGCCGTCTGCCGGCCACCGGGTCACCATGCTCGCAAGGATGCCGCCGGTGGCTTCTGCTATCTCAACAATGCGGCTATTGCAGCCGAGCATATGAAATCCCGGTTCCCCCGGCTGGTCATTCTCGACACCGACATGCATCACGGCCAAGGCATTCAGGAAATTTTCTACGATCGCAGTGATGTGCTCTACATATCCATTCATGGCGATCCGACCAATTTCTATCCTGTGGTTACCGGCTTCGAAAATGAACGCGGCGAAGGCGAGGGTTACGGCTACAACATCAACATGCCCATGCCGCACGGCTCATCTGAAAGTGATTTTTTCGAGAAGGTGGACGAGGCCATGGCGGCCATCCGGCTGTTTCAGCCAGATGCGCTGATTCTGACTCTGGGTTTTGATATTTACAAAGACGATCCCCAGGCCAAAGTATCGGTAAGCTCGGAAGGATTTTGCCGGCTCAGCACCCACATGCGCCAGCTTGGCCTGCCCACGCTGGTCGTTCAGGAGGGCGGCTACGATCTGGACACCCTGAGCGAGAACGTTCAGCAGTTCTTCAAAGGGCTGGCCGGCTGAGGCACTACAAGGCGGGCGCGTAAACTCTGATGTTTTCGTGCCCGTCAGCCTTCAGGTGGACGGCATGCATACGGCTCATGGTGCCGTGCTCACAATACAGCAGATACTGACGATTGGCCGGAAGCTCTCCGATGTGTCGATTCAACTCGTAGAATGGAATCTTCAGAATCTCGTTACCGGTTAGCTGCAGAGGAGATTGCTCGCCTTCCGCCGGATGGCGCACGTCGATAATAATATCGCTGACAGCGGGCGTTTTTACCAGCTCGACCTCTTCGGGCGTCGTAAGGGTGCTCAGCAGCTCGCTGACCGGGGTATCTTCACGGGCCTCAATGGCGTGAGCAAGAATCTCGGGATCCATTGCCGCCTCATCAGCTTCCACCCGGCTCAGTTGTGCTCGAGTGGAGGGTTTTTGGGATATCACACCGCAGTATTCCGGCATAGTCCGGGCGAAGGGCTCTGTGCCGATGTCCCGGGCAATACCAATAATGGTTTCCTTGTCCATGGCAATCAGTGGCCGCAGAACCACCTCATCGCTGGCCCGATCCACGACATTCAGGTTGGTCAGGGTCTGGCTCGACACCTGACCTGCAGCATCTCCCGTTACCAGAGCAACCGCGTTGTTGTTCCGCGCAATCTCACTGGCCGCCTTCAGCATCTGCCGCTTGAGTACCACACCCCAGTGTCGGTGACCGACCGATCGCATGATTTCTTCTACCACACCGTCAAACGGCACGGAGATAAACTTGGCGCCGTGAGACGCACCGTAGCGCTCCCACAGATAGTGAACCACCTGCCGCACACCCACCTCGTGCGCCACGCCACCCAGGTTGAAAAACACGAAGTGACTGCGCAGGCCGCGGCGCAGCATCAGATAAGCTGCTACCGACGAATCATACCCACCGGACATCAGCGTTATTACGTTCTCGACACTGCCCAGTGGATAGCCGCCCAAGCCACGATGTCTACGCCGGGCAATGTGAAACTGATCACCTCGCACCTCTATGCGCACCTCCACCTCAGGTGACTTCAGATCAACACGGGCATTGGCAACAGCCTGCATCAACGCGCTTCCTGTCAGCCTTTCAAGATCGATGGAGCGAAAATCGTGTTCCCCATGACGTCTGACCCGAACCGCGAAGCTTTTCCCGCCGAGGCGATCAGCAAAGGCTGCAACGGCTTTCTGAACAATGTCATCAAGGCTGACAAACGGAAACGCCGCAATCTCCTGAATAGTCGAGATGCCGGGGATGTGCAGAAGCGCATCAACCACAGGGCCGGCCAGCCCTCTGCCGTCCGGCATCTCAACATCGACTCTGTCCCAGCTGCCCTCCACAACAATGTCGTGATCCAGGCGCGCCAGAAGTTTACGAATGTTCTGTCGTAAATGGCGCATCTGTCGACGACGAACAGGCTTGCTCTTGATTGCAACTTCCGGGGCGGGACGAATAAGCAGTTTCATAAATCGGCGTTTGGTCGGATGGTGTATGATTTGAAAGGCGCTTAGTGTAGCGTTTTGGCGCTATGCCTCAAAATCGGGTATTACCGCAACACTCAGGAGTTTTTCTGTTCATGACCGCACCCACCATCAATGCTCTTGTCTCACCAGAGGGCAGCCTGGAAATACTGTCCAATCACGAAGTCAGTTTGCTCAAAGACAGAAGCGAAGGCGGTTTGTACCGGCTGTTTCGGCAATGCGCCCTGGCCGTTCTGAACACAGGTGTCGTGACCGATGACTGCCAGGACTTGATGGAAGCCCATACGGATTTCGATATACGTCTGATACCACAGCCCAGAGGCCTGAAGCTCGAGCTGATCAATGCGCCAGCGCACGCGTTTGTGGATGACGAGATGTTGCGTGCTATTCGTGAGCATCTGTTCTCGGTTCTGCGGGATATAGTTTATACCCACTCCACGCCGCAATTTGCCCGGATTCTGAAAAGTAATGAGCCGGACGACCTTACCAACATGGTGTTTCACATTCTGCGCAATGCGCGGGTGTTGCAGCCCGGCCGCCAGCCTGACCTGATTGTGTGCTGGGGTGGACATTCCATAAGCCATGAAGAATACCAGTACAGCAAGGAAGTGGGCCACCAGCTTGGCCTGCGCGAATTGAGCATTTGCACTGGCTGTGGGCCGGGCGCCATGAAGGGCCCGATGAAAGGCGCTACGATCGCGCACGCCAAGCAGCGAATTAAAAATGGCCGCTACATTGGCATCACCGAACCGGGCATCATCGGTGCTGAAGCACCCAATCCGATCGTGAACGAGCTGGTGATCATGCCGGATATCGAAAAGCGCCTGGAAGCCTTTGTACGTTGCGGCCATGGCGTAGTTGTCTTTCCGGGCGGCGTAGGTACTGCAGAGGAAATCCTTTACCTGCTCGGCATACTTTTGCACCCTGATAACGCCGACCTGCCTTTCCCGGTGGTTTTCACCGGCAGGCCGGAAAACGCTGAATACTTCGAGATGATCGACAAGTTCATCCGTAACGCCCTGGGAGACGAAGCCGCCAGCAAATACCAGATCATCATTGATGATCCCGTGCGGGTGGCGCAGGCCATGAAAAAGGGTATGAGGGAGGTCGAAACCTTCCGCCGGGCCATGCAGGATGCTTACTACTTCAACTGGATGCTGAAAATCGATCCGGTATTCCAGCTGCCCTTTGAGCCGGATCACGAGAACATGCTTGCGCTGGAATTACACCGTGATCAACCGGTTCACCTCATTGCCGCTAACCTGAGAAAGGCATTCAGTGGCATCGTGGCAGGTAACGTAAAGGAAGGTGGGATCCGGCAAGTGCAGGAGAAGGGGCCTTTCGAGATCTCAGGAGATCCGACCCTGATCAAGCCTCTGGAGGCCATGCTGGAGCAGTTTGTCGCCCAGAACCGAATGAAACTGCCTGGCACCTCTGCATACCGCCCGAGCTACCGAATCATCAGTACAGCAGCCTGAGCTGCTGTACTGATGCGCCTGGCGTTTACTTGCCGCCAGCCGGCAGGCTGGCGTAGTACGCTGCGAGGTTGGCGATGTCTTCGTCGCTCAGCGCCGCTGCCTGGCCCTGCATGATGGCTGCCTGACCACCACTGCGCTGCTTGTTCTTGTACGCCTTGAGGGATGAGACCAGATACTGCTCGTGCTGGCCCGCCAGATTAGGGTACATCGGAATCTGGGCAACCCCGTTCTGGCCATGGCAAGCTGCACAAACGGCTGCTTTTGCCTTACCAGCTGCGGCATCGCCGGCAGCAGAAGATACCGCAGGAACCGCGGCGCTCAATGCAAAAAGCCCTGCAACAGCATAGTGTTTAAATTTCATTATGATTAACCTCTCATCATCGTTTTAAGTTATTCAAACCGGCGTTCGAAACCGGACAGCAACTGGCAGAAACTTATATCACAGACATGCCACAGAACAAATGCCATAGATCAATGCGCCTGCTTCGACGTTCGTACTCTTCATTTTATGTCCGGTTGACGACATAGTACGAACAAAGGTCACATCAGAGATTATTTTACCGTCCGGAGAAACAATAATGTCTGTAGAGGTTCAGGAACTCCCCTGCCGCGAAGGCCATATCGGCTTATTGACTCTGAATTCCCCCGCGACACTTAATGCACTCTCTGAGGGGATGATTATCACGATCAGGGACACCCTGGAGCGCTGGGCTGCCGATGATCGCATCTGTGTTGTTGTCCTCCGGGGAGCCGGAGAAAGGGGCTTTTGTGCGGGCGGCGACATTCGGGACCTGTACCTGGCCTTGACCAGCCCCGAAAAAAACCCGGAGAGCCCCGAAGAGGCATTCAGTGTTTTCAGCCACGAGTACGAGCTTGACTACACGCTGCACGTGTTTCCCAAACCCGTTGTTGGTATCGGGCACGGTATTATTATGGGTGGAGGCCTGGGCCTGTTTTCCGCGTGTCGCTTCCGGCTATTAACACCGGACGCCACTCTGGCTATGCCGGAGATCTCCATCGGCCTGTTTCCGGACGTTGGCTCAAGCTGGTTTCTGAACCGACTGCCGGGGCGTCTGGGGTTGTTTTTGGGCCTGACCGGTGCACGCCTGAACACAACCGACGCCTTGCGCGTGGGGCTGGCGGATATGGCCTTGCCAACCAGTGATCACCAGGGCCTATTGTCGCGGCTGCAGGAAGAACGCTGGAGTGGGCAAAGAGCATCTGACGACAGCCGCCTGTTCCGCTTGTTGAATCAGCTTGAGTCTCAGGATTATCGCACGTTGCCCGCCAGCCATCTGGAGGTGCACGAACGGGATATTGCACGGCTGTGCGCCGGAACCAGTTTGCCGGATATCGTCGATCAGCTGCTTACTGCTCGCGTCGACAGCGAGTGGTGGAACACCTGCATGAAAACGCTGAAGGGGGGCTGCCCGGTATCGGCATGGCTGATCTGGAATCAGCTCAAGAAGGCTCAGCAAATGTCATTGAAAGATGTGTTCCGGATGGAACTGGCTATGGTCTGGGAATGCGCCCGCAGGCCCGACCTGACCGAGGGCATCCGGGCCCGGCTGATCGATCGCGACCAGAACCCGAAGTGGTCTTTCTCCCGCCTTGAGGACGTGCCAGAAGCGGTTATCGACGCCCACTTCCTGCCCGTGTGGAACGATCAGACAGACCCCATGCAGCTGGAATAGCAACCAGTAGACATCCTTTTTACAGTTCAGCTCCAGCCTGTACCAGCAACATCTCCAGATCCTGATGGTTGTTGGCACGGGCGACGTCCAGAGCTGTGGTGCCGTCCTCAGAACGAAAACCTGCATCGGCCCCGGCAGCCAGTATCATTTCAGCCGTTAGCAGATCGCCTGTGGCGACAACTTTCATCAGCAGTGACTCGCCCCCCTGGCTGACATTAACGTTAGCCCCAGCAGCCAGCAGCACTTTCACCACCGACAACTGGCCTCGTTCAGCAGCCCGCATTACCGGTGTATAGCCCTGCATATCCGTAGCATTCACTCTGGCACCTGCTGACAGAAGCAAACGCACAAGCCGGCGGTCGCCCTGCTCTGACGCCTTCATCAACGGTGTTACCTGATCGCTTTCTGCAAGGTCAGGGTCCGCTCCCTTGGTTAACAGATACCACGCAATCCGGTCTTCCCGTGCATGGACAGCGGCCATCAGGGGTGTGCCGCTTCCTGTCAATGTGTTCAAGGGCGCACCCGATTTGGTCAGATCGCTTACGGCCTCAAAATTTCCTTGCGCCGCAGCTTGATAGAGCTCTGAGTCTGATGCGCTCTCAGCCTGCTGACCCAGGTTGGCCGAAGCCTCTGAAGAAGCACACCCGGGAAGGACAGCAAACGCTGGCACGAGCAGCAGGGCGGATAGCAGAATAGAGTGCGGGTAGAAGCCGGTTCCCTTGGCCATAACGAACAGTCTCTGTCAGATAAGTGGTGTCTATTCTGAGCAGATGGCCGTCACAATTAAATCGAGCGGGTCACATCTCCGGCCCGTTTTGCAGAAGATCCCGGACCACACCGCGCAAACAATCCTCACCATCGCGCTGGCCAACGCACAGCCCCTCTCTTTGCAGCTCGGGCCAATTCCAGCCCTGCAACACGGCACGGCACCAGACTACTGCCTCTCCATGCTCGCGAAGCCAGCTCATAACGCCGGGCACCTGGCTCAGATCCCGCAGTACCGGCAGCATCAGTCGAAAACCTCGGTGGCCGCCACCAAAGTTCTGCAGATCCCGGATATCCGCTGCATCTGGCGGGGCCCCTGATGACAGATCCGATGTCATACTCATTAACAGTTCGGGCTCCAGATCTCTCCAGTTCAGTGGCACAAGAGCCAGCCAGTGCCTCGCCAGCCGCGCCTGTATCTGCGAAACCAGAGACTTTCCTCCTGCACTGTGGGCAAGGACCATCTGTACCGGATATTCCCCGCTGGTGGCTTCCTGCTGCAGCCCGATACGCACAAACACCAACCTGCAAGATGCCCAGAAAGCGTAAAGATCAGAACTGCCGCCAAAACTGGTGCCCGTAAAGTCCAGCCCCTCCTGTTCCCCAAAGGCAGTCGCAGCAGCAACCAGGCTGCACCCAATGCCTGAGCGCCTGGCGTGCGCTGTAACCGCAATCCGGATAATCCTCAAACCGCGCTGACTGGCTGCTTCCGGAAAACCGCTGTGGCTGGCAAGAGACTGGGGCAAAAGGTGGCCACGAACCCGGCGCTTGCCGCTGGCCACCTGTTCTGCCAACTCACTGCTTAGCCCGCCCTCTACGGCGCCCCAGAGCACTCCAACGGTTTCGCCGTTTATGAGGGCGCGCCAACTTCTCGCTGAAGGATCATCCATCCATTGCCGAAGGTCGGCGGGTGTTGTCCGGTAATGCGCGTTTACCAACAGGCCGAATGCATCAGCAAGTTCCGCCTCCGAAGCCTGGGCAGGCCGCCAGGGTTCGATCACGACTTCGGACGCCCCGGTTTTCGGCAACTCAACCGGGTCATGATCGGCACCCAGCAGAAACAGATCCGATATCAAAGGTTCCAGTGGATCTCCTTCGGCCCAGCGTACCGGTTGGGAAAGCGTTTGTGCCTGCCACTGCGGCGTTGCCTGGTCGAGAATCTGGCGGAAGCGAATGGCAAACCCACGCCCGGCACCTTCATAACCATGCACCGTTGATACAAAAGTCACCCGTGGCCAGCCCAGAAGAACACGTTTCAGCAGGGAGACCGGAATAGCCGCCGCTTCGTCCACCAGGACCACCTCAGCCTCCGGTTTTTCCCGCAGCAGATCCCGGACCGGTAAAAAACGCAGTAGCGCACCAGAGGCTGTTTCTATCCGGTCGTTACCCGTTTTCAGCACCTCGTCACCAAGGCTTTCCAGAGCATGCGTGAACAAGGCGCTTACATTTTCTCTTGAGGGCGCAGTTACCAGAATCTGCCTGCGGCCCTGTTGCAGCAATCGGGCGGCAGCCATGCCCAGCGCAGCAGACTTACCCCGCCCCCGATCCGCCGTCACCACCAATGGCCGCCGCCGGCGCCCCAGCCCGAACGCCACAAGTTTACGAATCAAATTCTGCTGATCGGGCGTTGTGGCGACCCTGAACTCAGTGGTTGGCGAAGGTAATTCCGGAAGGGTCAGTGCCTCTGGCGAGCCAGGACGCACCCGGATTACCGAAGAATCTGCTGCCAGAATACCCGCCATGCGTTCAGCGAAAGGGTGGGCCTGACCATGATCCAGACCGGTTCTCGCGTAATCCGGATCAGCAAAATGCCCCCACTCCTCCAGTGAAGGCATCATCCAGAACAACAACCCACCCGCTGTCAGCGTGCCCGAAAGCGCCGCAAAAGCATCCGGCGGATTACCCCGCCAGCCATCCCATACAATCAGCGGTGTTTCACGACCCAGCCACTGCCGAGCCTTCGCCGGTTCAATGTTGATAAGGCGAGTGTCCGGAGCATCACCAGCCTCTCCAACCCAGAGTCCGCCTTCCAACTCCAGAAACGGCATCAGTGCCTGCAGCCACTGCATGGAGAGATCACGTGCGCCTTCCAGCAACACCAATCGCCGTTTTCCGACAGCCGCAAGGCCAGATTGCAGTGAGCGCCAGGCATCGACATCCAGCGCCTGCGTTACTGTTCCAGAGCTCATTAACTTAGATCTACACCCTGGGCTTTCAGATTTTCAAGGGCACAATGCTCCAGCGCCGCCTGATGCGTGGCACGCAGCCGCACTCTGGGCGCGCTGCCCGCTTCAAAAGCTTCATGCCAACGAGCAGCACACAGGCACCAGTTGTCTCCGGCTTTCAAGCCCGGGAATCCGAAAGCCGGTACGGGCGTGCTCAAATCATTACCGCGGGCTTTGGAGAACTCCAAAAACTCGTCGGTCATCACCACGCATACGGTATGCGACCCATGATCATCCGGCCCCGTATTGCAGCAGCCATCGCGATAGAACCCGGTTTCGGGGTCAGTGCCGCAAGTTTCCAGCTTTTCACCTAGCACATTTATTGATTTTTCAGTTTGCATATCTATTATCTCTGACTTTGAGAGTTAGCAACGAGGCAGAACCTTCTCCAAAATACGCTGTAAATACATCCATGTACGCTCGGCTCCGCCATCCATGGCTCCGCACGATTTTGGAGAAGGTTCTGCCTCGTCGCTCTCCAACTAATGAGGTGGATTCGCTAAATCAATCAATCATGTTAACGGCACAGGTACCCGCGCTACCAGTTGGCCAGTACAATAGCATCTATGCCAACCCATACCCCCGAATCCCCCGCCCTGGATCTGCCTGATTTTCTCACCGACGAGCAGCGGGCGATTGTTACCGCTGGCTACGAGCACTCGGTAATCACCGCTGTGGCGGGCAGCGGCAAAACCTCCACGCTGGCCTGGCGCATTCGCTACCTGCTGCAACAGGGCCATGACCCGAGTCGCATGCTGGTGCTTATGTTCAACCGCAGTGCCCGGGTAGATTTCGAGCGCAAGCTGCAAAAGGTTTGTCACCAGAGCGGAATGGCGCTGCCAGAGATACGCACCTATCACGCCATGGGATTGCGACTGTACAAACGGTTTGTGCGGGAAGGCTACCTGCCGGGGTTCTCCGAGAAAATCCTGACCGAGCAGGAAATCAGTTTTCAGGCCTGGCTGTTAACACGGCGGCTGGCGCCGGAAGATCTGGCTGATGAGATCCGGCGCAACAAGAAAGATTTTGTAGAGACAGCAACAGGGTTCATCGATCTCGTAAAAACCACCCTGTCGCCGGCCGAAATAGTGTTTGAGGAACTGGGCTACTCGGATAAACACCGCTACCTGATTGACCTGTTTCACAGCTTTGAGCAGTGGCGAAAAGGCCAAAGCCGGATCAGTTTCGCGGACATGCTGTACGAGCCGGTGATGGCAATCCATCAGAATCCTCCCCTGCAGCGACTGGTGGGCAACAAGATGGACCTAATTCTGGTTGATGAGTACCAGGACACCAACGAGATTCAGCACTTGCTGCTGCGTTATGTTGCTGGCGATCGGGCGCGGGTAACGGTCGTGGGGGATCCCGACCAGACCATTTACGAGTTTCGAGGCGCCAAACCGGAGTTTATTCTCAAACGCTTCAGCGACGAGTTTGAAAGCCCGCTGGAACAAACGCTGAGCTTCACCTTTCGTTATGGCCACCGCGTTGCTCTTTTGGCCAACCACCTGATTTGCCACAACACCGGCCGCAAGGATGTCCTTTGCCAATCCCATCCCTCCACCCCAGGCACGGAAATCACCCTGCACCGGGCTGAAAACGACGCCGATGCCGTGCTGCAGATTCTTGGCCAGAAAGCAGACGATGCACTTCCGATTACGCTGGCGGATACAGCCATTCTATTCCGGGTCTGGAGCCAGAGTGTGCCCATTGAACTCAGGTTGCTCGCACGGCAGATCCCCTATCGCATTGATGCGGGCAAAGGGGCACTGTTCAGTCGTGAGGTGCAGGCCATTACGGCTCTGCTAAAGGTCGTTTCCGGAACGCTGGAAAAGCTGCCAGAGGAGGATCGGCTCGAGCTGGCCCGACTGCTTCTGCGCTTCCCTCACGTGGGCCTCAAGGAACCGGAGCTGGAACAGCTGGCACGCTTTCTTGCAGCGTTTGCCACCGATTGGCACGAGCACCTGCTGGCACTGGATTTCGGGGCCCTGGCGCCCATGGCGGCGCGCAAACTGCGCAAATTGGGTGAAGTTCTGGAACAGTTGCGCGGCTATTCAGGCTCCGTTGCAGGGCTGATCACAGTCTATGCGGAGCACACAGATCTTTACGAAGGTGTTCGCAGTCTGGCGCTGACTCATGACAACGCGGAGGAACGCATTGATACCATTCACGGCTTCCGCGAGTACCTGAAAAGCCTGGATGTGAATGCCTCAGGCGCTCTTGCGCATCTCAAAGCACTTCGGCAACAGGCCAGTGAGAAAAAGGGGGGCGGGGGCGTTCTGCTCTCTACCATTCATCGAACCAAGGGGCTGGAGTGGCCACAGGTAATCATCCCGGGGCTGCAAGAGAAATACCTGCCCCACAGCCCGAGACCCCAGGACGACGCCCGAGCCTCCCTGGAAAGCGAGCGCAGGCTATTGTACGTCGCCATGACCCGCACCCGGAATAAGCTGCACCTGATCACCCGGCCAGTGAGCAGGCAGCCCCATCTGGACGGCGATCAGGGCCCCAGTCGGTTTGTGGAAGAATTCTGTTTTGAGCTGGCCAATGAGTTCGGGCGCTGGTTGGATAAACGGACATCGGATACCCGTCATTCACTGAAGCTGGAAGCACCAATAACGCCGGTGAGCGTGCGGTACGCAGCTCGCGAGGATGTCGCTCTGGAAGGCGAGGTTCAGACGAGTGACAGCAGTACTGCACTTTTGTGGCAACAGCCTCGCCTCAATCACGCCATTTTCGGAACAGGGACAGTGATTGCAGAAGACGAGAGCTCATTCGAAGTGCACTTCGGCAGCGGCGAAAAACTCAACTTCAGTAAAAAGAGCGCGCATCTATATTTCAGCATTCCACGTCAGTAAAGTGTTGCCACGGGTGGCAAATACTTCAGCAACACCTAAATTTCCCAATGTAACCGTTAATATATATTCTTTGTTTTTTGTAATCCTTTCGCTTAGATTGCGCGTAAGCATCTACTTGATCAAGTGAACACTCAGTAGCCATACAACGATAATCGAACAGGAGGTTCTGCATGAACATCATGCGTCCCATAGCGATGGCCGCCATCGCCAGTACTTTTGCGGCCCCAGCCCTGGCTGAGCGCCAGGAAACGGTTTACATCAACCCTTTCGCCGCCTACCAGCTTTTTGACGATGACCGTGACCTGAGTGAGACAGGAACGTTTGGCGTTGGCCTGGAATACCGGTTCAAGCCGAACTGGGCGATTGAGACAATGTATTCCCGGGCCGATGCAGATCGCAAGTACGTCTCCGGATCATCAGACTTTGAAGAAATCCGCGTAGACGGCATCTACTACTTTGCTGATCAGGACAAAGCCTGGAACCCATACGTTTCTCTGGGTGCCGGCCATGCTGACTTTGGCGTAAACGATGCCAGCGGCGTGCGTACCGCAGGCACCAACCACGATGAAACACGCGTTAACGTGGGTACCGGTTTCCGCTACAACGTAAGTGACGCGATCTCCGTGCGTGGTGACTTGCGCGAATTCCACGGCATCGACGAAAGCACCTTTGATACTCAGGTTGCTCTGGGAATCAGCTTTGCATTCAACCGCACGGTTGGAAGCGCAGCACCCATGGCCCCGGCGGATACCGACAATGACGGTGTACCCGATTCCCGTGATCAATGCCCGGGCACTCCCGCTGGCGCATCGGTGGACAGCACTGGCTGTGAGCCGGATGCAGATGGCGATGGCGTAGCCGACGTACGTGATGCATGCCCTGACACCCCGCGCGGTGCAGAAGTTAACAGTCGTGGCTGCGAACTCGACAGCGATAACGACGGTGTCGTCAACAGCCAGGATCTGTGCCCGGACACTGCCGCCGGTGCAAAAGTCGATGAAACCGGTTGTGAAGGTATCACCGAGACCGTCGATACTTTCACCATTGAGGTTCAGTTCCCGACGAACAGCTCGGTGATAGGCCACGCCTTCGATGATGAAATCCGTCGCGTTGCAGATGCACTTAAGGACAATCCGGGAACCGTTGTGGAAATTGCCGGCCACGCCGACAACACAGGCAAAGCCAGCTATAACCAACGCCTGTCACAGCGTCGTGCCGAAGCTGTAGCAGCACGTTTGACTGGCCCACTGGGTGTAGACCCTGCAAAAGTGAGCGCCAGAGGCTATGGTGAATCGGAGCCAGTTGCCTCCAACGACACTGCTGCAGGTCGTGCCGAGAACCGCCGGGTTGAAGCCCGCATTCAGGTTCTACGCTAATACAACCTGAGCGAACGCAGACGTAGGTGAAATCAGGAAAGGCGCCCTCGGGCGCCTTTCTTTTTGGCAGCTTTCGCAGCAGTAGGGAACAGACCATGCCGAGATTATTGATAAGCCTGGCGTTTCTACTCGCGTTCATCACGCCCACCCAAGCTCAGGTATTCCGATGTATCGGTGCAGACGGCAACACGGTTTTTTCCGATTCGCCTTGTGGCGAAGATGCCGAAGCCATTCAGCTCAGGGATAATCGCATTGGAGGCAGTTTCAATCAGAATCTACCAGCGCCGGAAGCGGCTGAACCAGAGCCAAAAGAGAATTCTGAAAACGCCTCTGACACCGCATCGGGAGCGGAAACCTGCCGTTTTATCAACTCAACGGATCTGCGCCGATATCTGATTCGGGAACAGGTTGTGGAGGGCATGACCCGGGAACATGTACGTCGGGCGTTCGGCAACCCACCGGAAACTTACGGCGGCCCTCAGGAAGTCTGGATTTATCAAACTCGATATTACGGCGCACTTTACGAGCTGACCTACGTTTACTTCAAAGATGGCTGTGTCGAACGCGTGGAGTACCGCAAACCCTGACCGCATCCAGCAACAAATTCCTGGGCGTCAGCGACCGGGCGCAAAAATGGCCAAGCCGCACCCTGTACCCCTGCTCTTCAAGATAAACGGCGTAGTCCAGAACCATCCACAGCTCTAACGGCCGGCGAAACACATGCCTGAGGAGCTCATAGCGACGCACTTCAGCGTGGCGCTGTATGCCGTGGGCAAGCCAGTAATCAAAATCGGTGTTTTCAGGCAGGCGAAGCTGCTTTTTCTCGGCTGCCCAATGGCAGAAGGCGGAAAACCCTTTTCGAATCAGCCGTGGAGAACACGAAGGCAGCTGCAGGTAATGGTCGTCGCCCCGAACGGCGCGCTGCAAGCCATCAAAGCCCAGGCGCCACTGGCTTAGCGTTTGCGTTTGCGCTCTGACCCCAGCCGGCGCCGTTACGGTTTCCCGCACCGCGAGGCGCAGATCATCGCTGTGTGGTTTCAATCTGTTGTCGTAGGCCGCTGCACGCTCGGAGAGAACCTTATAGATGCCATCCTTGGTCTTGTGGAAAGTCTTGTGATAACAACAGGGCGAAATGCTCAGTCGCGGCAATGCAGCAGCAGCGCCTCGTCTCAGCAACTGTCGGTGAAGATCGCCACACGCATGCAGGGCGACGCCATGAGTGGCGCCTGGAATGGACAGGTTCTGCGCCATCACATCCTGACAGTGGATCTGAACGGAGTCTCCAAAGCGCGCGGCGAGCCGGTTGCCGCTGAGCACCAGTTGCGGGTCCCATTCATAGCCTTCAGCACGCTTCTGGCTATGGGCAGCAAGCGTTCGCGACAAATGCCCCTTGCCGCTGCACCAGTCAAGAGTGGCGTGCTGTAGCGGTCCAAGCGCTGCCGCAAAGGCCCCCGCCTGCTCCCGCTTACGCCCGGGCATGTCTGTTGCGCGAACTTCCGGGAGCGTCGCTGCCACGACATCCGCGAGCCCGGGTGACAACTCGGGCAAACCAGTCAATCGCTCATACAGGGCCAGTTCGGGAAGGAATCGGGCCGCATGTTTTGCCATTACGCCGGGCGCATCCACCAGCTCATCACACTCAGCATCGGTGAGTTCTTTCACCATACGCGCCAGCCCGGGGTAGCTTTGAGCCCAAGCTGGTCTTGGTTCTGTAAACGGTGCTGCCTGCCAGATGGACCGGTGCAACAGCAGCCAGTCATTGAGCGTTTGCCAGCGCGAATAACAGGATTCCGCTGGCTGGAGAGCACTCACTCCTGATAGCGTCCCGGACGGAAGGCATCCAGGCAAACCGCCGGTTTTTCACCGTCAATCACCTGGGCGATCACATCCGCACTGCCCGCTGAGAAGGTCCAGCCAAAGGTGCCGTGTCCGGTATTGAGATAGAGATTGTTGCGCGGCCCGCGCCCGATAATGGCAGGGCCATCCGGCGTCATTGGGCGAAAGCCGGTCCAGGTTTCCGCGGCACTCAGGTCTGCACAACCCGGGTAGCGGGATTCCACGGATTTCCGGATGGTAGCAATACGCGCTTCGGGAATATCACGGTTGAAATCGGCCAGCTCCACAAAGCCGGTGGAGCGCAAACGGTCACCCAGGCGCGTCGATACGACTTTGTAGTTGTCGTCATGGATCGTGGAAACCGGCGCCCTTTCCGGGTTTTTCAGCGGCACAGTAATGCTGTAGCCTTTGACCGGGTATATAGGCAGTTTAAGGCCCAGAGGCCGAACCAGCTCCGGAGACCAGCAACCGGCACTGATCACAAACGCGTCCGCAGCCAGGGTTTCCTGTTGGCCATTTTCGTTGCGCAGTATCACCGCTTCGACAGCCTGACTGTTAGCCTTCAGCCGCTCAACCTGAACGCTGTAACGGAACTGAACGCCTTTGTCTTCGCAAGCCTTGGCAAGCCCCTGGGAAAACAGGTGGCAGTCGCCTGTGCCGTCGGTATCGTAACTCAGGGCGCCATACAACGGGCCGTTGCGGGCCATGCCTGGCTCTGCTTCGTATACCTGCTCAGGCGTCAGCAGTCGGGAGGCGATGCCCATTTCATTCAACAGCTGCTGCGTGCCCCGGTAGGCTTCCAGCTCGTCAGGCGTGCTGGCAAGGTGTAACAAACCGCGATGCCCGCCATCAAACGCGAGATCCAGCTCGTCTTCCAATTTTAGAAAGCGCTCACGGCTATGAATGCCAAGGCGAAGCATGGCGCGCTTGTTGAAACCGAACAGGCCAGGCGACCAGGCATAGCGCAGCGTCGAAAACATGAACTGCACGGCGTCCAGCGAAGGCGGCATACGCAGTTTCAGGGGGCCGTCCTGTTTGAACAGCCAAGGCAGTGCTTTGAATACCATGCTGGGGTCTGCCCAGGGGTAAACCACGCCGTAAGAACGCTGCGCCGCGTTGCCTTTGCTGGTCTCATTGCCGGCGATGCTATGGCGTTCAAGCACCATGACCTGGTGACCACGACGGCTCAATTCAAAGGCTGTGGTTACACCCACAACGCCACCACCAATAACGACAACGTGCATCTGCACCTCCATCCCGAATTAAATGTGAGCCGCGACATTCATCAAGGGAACCCTTTACCGATGAATGTAGGCCAATAAACAGACAGCTGGTAAGCTTGTCCTCTTGAGCCTAAGCGTAGCAGCCAAACTAAAGAGTAGCCGTCGAATTGTCCGCCTGAATCGGAGCCTAGCACCTGCCCATGAGTAAAAAACGTCGCGAGATTCCCGTATTCGATCACCCGATCATAGAAACTCACTGTCACTTGGACTACCTCAAGGAGCGTCCTCTCGAAGAAACCCTGGAGCAGACGCAAAAGGTGAACATTGAGCGCGTGATTACCATCGCTGTCGCACCAGGCAATCTGGCGCAGGTACGTGAACTAAGCACAAAGGCTCCGTGGCTTTACGGAACACAAGGCGTCCACCCGCACGAGGCGGAAAGTTACAGCGATGCCGTTGAAGCTGAAATCCGCGCTCACACCCGGGACGACAAGATCGTTGCGGTGGGCGAGATAGGGCTGGATTATTTTTATGACAACGCTGATCGCTCCATCCAACGCGAGGTATTCCGGCGCCAGCTTCAGATTGCCTGCGACAGCGACCGCCCGGTGGTTATCCACAGCCGTGATGCAGACGAGGATACCATCGCCATACTCAAAGAGTTCGAACGGTCCCTCGATCGCCGTGGCGTCATCCACAGCTTCACATCGGGGCCGGGTCTTGCAAGATATGCACTGGATCAAGGCTGGAATCTCGGCTTTAATGGGATTACGACCTTCAACAAAGCTGAAAACGTGCGGGATATTGTTCGTATGGCGCCCATCAGCCAGATTCTTCTGGAAACCGACGCTCCGTTTCTAACACCCGTGCCTTATCGTGGCCGCGAAAATGCGCCTTTCTATTTGCCATTTGTAGCGGAAAAGATCGCCGAGGTGAAAGAACTGCCGCTGGAAGACGTTATTGTCCAAACCTACAACAACAGCCTGAGAACGTTTTTCCCCATGCAATGATCAAACGCATCCCCATATCCGCCCTGAAAGTCGGAATGTACATCACTGACCTCAACAACGACTGGATTCCCCATAACACCCAGCGCAGGCTCGGTATTATCAAACGCGAGGAAACCCTCGAAAAAATCCGCAAGATGGGAGTGCAGTTTGTTTATGTTTTGGCGCCCTGCTGCACGACCTTGGCAAGATACTGACCCCCGACGGGGTATTGCACAAGCCAGGGCGCCTGTCACCGGAAGAGTATGAAGTCATGAAACTTCATGCCCGGCATTCCCACGATATTCTGTCTGCAACCGAGGGCATCGGTGAACTCACGGTGATCACCGCAGCCCAGCACCACGAACGCATGGATGGCACCGGCTATCCGGAAGGCCTCAAAGGCGAGGAGATTTCCGTTTACGGCCGCATGGTAGCCATTACCGATGTGTACGACGCAATTACCGCCGACCGTGTTTATCACCGGGCCATGACGCCCACCCAAGGCCTCAAGAAACTTCTGGAATGGAGCGGAAATCACTTGGACCCGGCACTGGTCAAGCAGTTCATCCGTTGTATCGGCTTATACCCGGTAGGATCACTGGTTTTGCTCGACAGCGGCCGGCTCGGCGTTGTGATTGAAATCAACGAGGTGGATCAGCGGCTGCCTGTTGTAAGGGTGATGTACCACACCAAATTCCGGATGCCGATTACTGTTGCAACCATTGACCTTTCGAAAGCAGGCAATCAGGACTGCATTTTGCGCGCCGTCGATCCCGATGAGTATAAAATTGACGTACGAAAGTTTCTTTCCTGAGCCTGGCTAGCCAAGAGACAGAAAAACACCCATCAGAACCGGCGACAGAAAGGACAGCAGAAACCCTGAGGCGATAGCAACCGGCACACAGCTCAAACCGCCGTTACTGCGTATAACCGGGAGGGTGAAGTCCATGGCGGTGGCCCCACCATAACCAATGGCCATGGCAGGCCGGCTGCCAATAAGCAGCGGAATAATGGCCAGCGCAATAATCTCACGCAGCACATCGTTAAGAAATGCCACACCGCCCCAGGCAGGACCAAGGGCTTCCCCAATCACGATTCCGGAGAGCGAGTACCAGCCAAACCCCGAGGCCAGGGCGAGTACATCATGCCAGGGCAGGCCCAGCACAGGAAACAGCAGCACGCCCGCCAGCAAAGAGCTGAGCACAAGCACCAGCGCAATGCCCAACCCCTGAGTGTTCATCAGCAGCTTACGCAGGGAAAGCCCGGCATTGCGCAATTGCAGGCCAATCAGAAACAGCAAGAGCATGAGGGACCAAGTGGCCAGTTGTTCCGCCTGTGGCAGTTTTGGCAGCAGGAAATAGCCCGATAGCACGCCTGCCAGCACTGCGAGCATAGGCTTCAGCGCGGCCATGAACAGACGCAGGTAGCCCGCGCCCGCCGAGCCCGTGTCTTTGGTTACAGGCGTCATCGGCTTCCAACGGTGAAGCAGCCACAGCCCAGTCATATTGGCCATGAACAGAACCACGACAAGAGCAGACATATGGCCAGCCATGGTTCCAAGCTGGCTCGTTAACCCTTCCATCTGACCCAGGCTAAAGCCCAGCAGCGCCAGAATGAAATACACCAACGCTTCAACGGAGTAATGAATAACCGTCATCAGGCGGCGGTTTTTCAGCGACAAGGCAAAGCCCAGAAACAATGGCGCAAGAATCAGCAAGGCACCTGTCAGCATCAATGCACCGAGGCGTCAGAACGATCCTGAACCAGTACCCAGGGCGCTATAACCACAGCCCAGAGTTCTGCATTGCGGTCGTACCAAACGCGGGCGAGGTCGGGTGATACATCCCCTACGTCGCCGGCGGCTAGCCATTGCTCAAAAAGCGTTCGATTATCTGCCACCAGTTCGCAAGCCACATCCAGCAGATCCAGGCCTGCGCCCACGCGCACCACCTGCCCCCGGGCGTAGTAGGTTTGCAGCTCGTGCCAGCGTATACGGGAGGTTTCCAGATTGAGTCTGGCTTTGGTTTCATCGTTATTGCGGGAGGACATGGCAACCTTTTCGGGTAGTGACAGTAAAAACCGGCAAGAGCTTAACTGATCGCACAGGCTTCGTTCCAGATTTCCCTTATCTGGTCGGCCAGTGTCAGCGGATCAAACGGCTTGGGAATAACACCTGAGGCACCTTGTGCAAGATAACCTTGAACTTCGTCACTCTGCACCTTCGCGGTCATGAACACCGCCGGTGTGGCGGCATAGTCCGGCAAACGCCGGATAGCTTTCAGGGTCGTCGGGCCATCCATGCCCGGCATCATGACATCCAGAACAATAAGCTGGGGTTTACACCGGTCAATCTGTTCCAACGCCTGCTGCCCTGATTCACAGGCCGTCAGTTCAAACCCGCCAATAGCCTCCAGAGCGAGCTCCGCTACTGCGCGGATATCCGGCTCATCTTCAATCATCAGAATCCGCTTAAGGCCTTTATCTGGCATCGTCCAGTCCCTTCTGTTCGTGCTCAATCCCAAGCCTTCGCAATAATGTGCGACACTCCGGGCCCTCGATCTGCTCCGCAGCCATCAAAGCAGCGGCACGCATAACCAGTTTCGATCGGCTGACATTGCTTCGGCTCAAAAAGTATACGGCACCAATCAATTCCCTGAGATCCAGCGGTAAACGCCATTGCACCTTGATGCGATTGCCCAACTTTTCTGCCCAGTAGGTAATGGCGGAGTCAATCTGTTCAAACTCCGGCGGCTCACCACTCTCGTCACACTGGTTCTGCAGCACTTTCAGGGCCGCCAACTCTCCGGCCTTACTTAGCAATCCTGCCGTGTAATACGGCGCAGGGTTTTCTCCCACCTTTTTCGCCAGCGTGCGGGCTGCCTCAGCAATTCGCAGCGCCTGCTCCTGCTCAAGGCGCGCGCGTTCAGCCAAGCGCGGGCAGGCCAGCTTACCGGCGATATCCAGAGATAAAGCAAGTGCCTGATTCAAAGCCATGGCAACGCCAATCGTGCTGATCGCCTCTCTGGGTGTTTTGACCGCCGTTCCGGAGCGTCTGAACGACGCGCTGTTGGCGACATCCAACATTTTGGCACTCAGGGCCGGCACCTGCTTCCATCGCTCTGCAAGCATGGTTGCATCCAGTTCGTCGCGTTTCTCCATTAGGGCAAGAACGTCGCCAGTGTCAATCTGACCCGGCAACTGGATCGCTGAATTACAGGCAGCCTCCATTTTCTCATACAAGCTGCTCCCCCCTCTTTTCTGTGCGGTCAAAGTCGGCATCAGCTCCGTGAGCCGCTTATGCAGCGCATCCACCTGGAATGGCTTGCTGATATAGCCACTAATCCCCAGATGAGCGGCAGCGAGGATAGAATTACGGTCAGCACGACCGCTGATCATGAGAACAGGCGTGTCAGCACTGGTCCTTCTGACCTCTCGAATCAAATCCAGCCCGGAGCCATCGGGCAGGTTCCAGTCGGTAATAATCAGATTTGCGGGTTGTTGCTGCCAGCTGCGGAGCGCCTGCTCCAACAGACCGAAAAGACCTATTTTGACGCCCGGGCAGGCGCTTGCCACGATAGTCCCCAGCAAATCGCCTATCATTTCATCGTCTTCAAGAATCAATACATGCATCGTGCCACTCTCAAATCGCGACAAGCACTCACGGTTAGTCTCCTGACGCCACAGTAACGCCGTTGCGCCCTGCGCGTTTGCGTTGATAGAGAGCCCGATCTGCGGCCTCGATAGCCTGTTCACCGGACTCATAGGCAGTCAGTAAGGCAACGCCAGCGCTAAAGGTCACTGAAAATTCTTCGTTGCCAGCATTGAACACCAGCCGCGCAAAATCCTGACTCAGTGCTTCAAGTACCTCAACGGTTTTCTCCAGTGAGCACTCGGGTAACACAATGACAAATTCCTCACCCCCGTAACGGCCGATAATGTCCGTCTTGCGCAACCGGTGGCGGAGTAGATTGGACAAGGCTTTGATGACCATGTCGCCGGTCCCGTGACCGTAGGAATCATTCACTTGCTTGAAATGATCCAGATCCAACATGGCAACCGCCGAATCATGCCCTGTGCGGGCAGAACGCGCGTATTCCCGGTTCAGCTCTGTTTTAGCAAGAGCGTGTTTCAGCAGGCCAGTGAGACTGTCCAGTGATACCAGTTTGCCAAGTTGCCTCGCGCGGTAGCACCGGATTCTAGCCGTGCGTAGTAAAAACTCATCGGATACCGGCTTGGTGACAAAATCATCACCACCGCGTGCAAGCACATCCAGTTGCAAATCGCGATCTTCTTCAGACGAAAAGAAAATAATAGGCAAGCTGAGCCACTCTGCCTGAAACCGCAACATCCGAGCGAGAACCGGTCCGTCGTATGGACCCATTTGAACGTCCATTAACAGAATATCCGGCCGGAACTCTGACAGCTCCGACAGCAAGCGTGAAGGGTCGCCCACGGCCCGCACCAGCAGCCCACCACTGGTGAGTACCAATCGGTAGTGCTCCAACAGCTCGCTGTCATCATCAACAATCATCACTCGACCGGTAAGCGTGGTCAGCCCCTCAGCAAGGAGCTGTTCTATACGGTCTGCAAGAGCGGGAATATCCTGGGGCTCATCAATGCAGGCATCGACGCCCAGATTTGCCAGACGGTAACGGGTGGTAAAGTCATGGGCCTCGCTGAAACAGATCACAGGGTGATCGTGCAGCCTGGGCAACCAGTGCCCCCCCTCATCCTGCAGCAGAACATCTCGGACAATCACCAGGTCAACATCGTCCATGCTGTCTGACCACGCCTGACCATTGCTCAGAATGCGCAACCGATAACCATAGAGTGCAAGGCCCCTCAATATCTGCTCGGCAAGTGCAGGGTCCGGTTCGAGAATCAACAGCACAGACGTGTTATCAGCATCTGCGGGCCGCGGCTGATGCCACTGGGTTGAGACGGGTTCGACTGTGCCCAAAAATTTGCCAAGACCGACAATATCACTCTCATAGCCTGCAGCCAGCAAATGCTTTAACTCAAGCTGGACAGGTTCGCTGTCAGCACCCGCAGCGACGCGATCGGCAAGGGGTTTTATGGCAATTTCGAGCTTGCGGGCCTGCTCGCCGAGCTGAGTGAAGCCCAAGGTACCAGCCGAGCCAGCCAGCCTGTGCAGGAGCTGATAAGCGGCGATCAGGTCTTCGGTAGCGCCTGGGTGCCGGGATGCATTAAAGATACTGGCGACCAATCCTTCAATTTCACGTATCGTTTTATCGCGAAAACGATTCCGAAGGGTTTCCAGTTTTCTTCGTACCTCGGAAGAGGGACTTTGAGGCATAAAGACTCTTGGCGATTGGAGCGTGCAAGCGCTGTGAATTCCGATTCAATTACTGTTCAATCAAAGCAAGTTTTCCGGAAAATATCCAGACAGGAGCATGTTTTGAACCATTTATCTCTGGGCACACGCCTTGCCGTGATTATCATCGTCGGCAGTGTGGCAATCGTTGGCTCTGTAATCTATGCCGCTTACGGCGCTTTGCTGGAGGACTTTGAAAAAAACCTTGCAGCTCAACAGGTAAACGAAACAGCCCATATTTCGAGCCTCGTTAGCCAGAAACTTGAGCTTCGCACCAGCGCCTTGGCTCAGTTTGCCACAATGCTGGGAAACGGGGGCCAGTTATTGGCTCCGGAAGAACTTACAAAACTCCTGCAAAAACAGCAAAAACTGAGAGAGTTGTTTCCCCATAGTCTGACTATTTTGTCTCCGAACGCCATATTGATTGCCGAAAATATTTATGTGCCCGGCAGAGTAGGAACCTATTATGCCGACCGGCCTCACTGGCAAAGGGCCATAAACACCCGCCGCCCGGTAATCAGTCGCCCCATTATAGGCCGGGCAACGGGCCTGCCGCTGATGGTTTTTATTGCGCCCATAGAGACAGATACCGGAGAACTCCTAGGTTTTCTCTCAGGTACCCTGCAAATCGATCAGTCGCTTCTGATACCGGCACACATTCGAAGTGATGCCAGTAAAGACGCTATTTTCCTGGTGGTAGATACAGCGAACTTCCTATTTGTAGAGGGCGCGGATGAAGGCAAAACGATAGAGTACCTTCCAGCGCCGGGAGAGAACTTACTGATTGATGCGGCCCTCTCAGGCATCCGTTTTGGCGAGGTCAAGGCTACCACCGGTGAAACACTGATCTATGCAACCAGCCATCTCCAACGCCTGGGATGGCTGTTTATCCGTGCTGTTCCCAAGTCCCTCGCTACCGCCCCCGCAGAGCAGGCTTTCAGCCGGTTTTGTCTGACCAGTATCGGATTAACCGTCGGCATATTATTGCTGACATACTTGGCATTGCGCTCAACAACCGCATCTCTCACACAGATGACCCGTCGAATACGGTCCATGATTCGGACACCGGAATCTTCCCGGCGCCTCAAAGAGCAGGGTGCTCCTGAGGTACGCGACCTGGCACAGGCATTTAACCAGCTGATGGATGAGCGTGATGCCACCAACCAACTCAAAGACAACTTTGTTTCCAACGTGAGCCATGAATTGCGGACACCGCTGACCTCCATAAATGGCGCCTTGCGTTTGCTCCAGGCCGGTACAACCGGCGAACTCCCTGGGCCCGCCAGGGAGATGACAACCCTGGCTTTACGCAACGGAGAACGCTTGCAACTGCTGATCAGCGACATGCTTGATTTCAACAAACTGTCCAGCGGCAAAATGCGCCTCAGCTTCCAGCCTGAAAACCTGCAAAAACTGTTTGCAGATACGATCAGCGGCAACGAAACAATGGCGCAGGAGTTCGGCGTCAGGCTCGCCGCTCTGAACACACCCGCCATAGCTCTGCAGACTGACGGTCACAGGTTGCGGCAAATCCTGGACAATTTCGTCAGCAATGCCATCAAGTTTTCACCGAAGCAGGGCCTGGTGACACTTCATGCTGAAAAAACCGATCAGAGCCGGCTCCGAATCACCGTCAGCGATCAGGGCAAAGGCGTACCTGAACGATTTCAGAGCCAGATTTTCGAACGTTTTGCCCAAGCAGAAACAGGTACGACCCGCGCAACTAATGGCACCGGCCTTGGCCTGGCGATCAGCCGCCAGCTTGCAGACCTGCTGAACGGGAGTACCGGCTTCTACAATAAGAATGGGGCACATTTTTGGGTTGAGCTGCCCATGAACAGCGTCAGTTCGCCAGAGGAGCGTTATCATGAGAGCACCTGAGCTTCCAGCCAATGAAAGCGCAAGGCAAGCAACACTGGATCAATTGCGGATTCTCGACACTCCTCCGGAAGCGCGCTTCGATCGGCTGACGCGAATGGCAGCACGACTGCTGAATGTGCCCATCGCCCTCATTTCATTGATAGACCGAGACCGACAATGGTTTAAATCCTGTGTCGGGCTGGATGTCAGCGAAACCCCGAGGAGCATTTCTTTCTGCGGCCACGCCATTCTCGACAGGCAACCGCTGGTGATCGAAGACACATGGGAAGATGAGCGTTTTTGCGATAACCCACTGGTGACCGGCACCCCAAACATCCGGTTTTATGCGGGCACACCTCTGCACAGCGCAGACGGCCAGGCGCTCGGCACTTTATGCGTTATTGACCGCAAACCACACACGCTGAGCGAGGAAGACAGACAGTCTCTGCGGGATCTGGCTGACTGTGCCGAAGAACAGATCAGCGCCCGTGAACTGGCCATTCACTACCGCGAGCAGGAACTGCAACAACAGAATGAATCCCTGGTCATGCTGAAACAGCTAGCGGATATGGTACCCGGAGGCCTTTATCAGTTCCGCCGCTATCCTGATGGGCATATGAGCTTTCCTTTCAGCAGCGTGGGGATTGAGCGAACGCTTGGCGTGACCCGCAAGCAAGCCCGGGACAATGCGGTAGAGTTGTTCAAGATTATCAACCCCGATGATCTGCCCGCCGTAGAAGCTTCGGTTAATGAGTCTGCACGTCAGCTGAGCACCTGGTCGATCCAGTTCCGGGTCCGAGGGAAAGAGGGCAGGTGGCGCTGGATTGAGGGCCATTCCACACCACAAAAACTCTCTGATGGCAGCATAATCTGGCACGGGTATCTTGAAGATATCGATGACAAAAAAAGCGTAATGCTCAGCCTGAAGGAAAGTGAGCTGCAGCTTCGTCGCCTGTTTGAATTGGCGCCCAATGGTATTCTTCTTTCGGACTATCTGACGTCAGAAATCATCGATGTGAATGCGGCCATGCTCGCATCGACCGGTTACAGCAAGGACGAATTCCTGAAGCTGGACTACCGCAAACTGCTTACTCCTGACCATGTAACACGGCGCGCCGACGCTCTGAACCAGCTAAGGACGACGGGATATTTTGGCCCCATAGAGCAGAACGTGATCAATCGCGAGGGAATCACCTACCCCGTTATTCTGCACAGTATGCTGATACGTGACTCATCAGAGCGCAAATTGCTCTGGGTGCTGATGGAGGATATTTCCGAACGCAAAAAGATCGAACGTATGAAAAACCAGTTCGTCTCGACCATCAGTCATGAGCTGCGTACACCACTAACATCCATTACGGGCGCCATCGGTCTGCTCGCCAGCGGCGCCGCCGGGAATCTTCCGGAAAAAGCTCGGGATATGATGGCAATCGCCAAACGCAATGCCCAACAATTGACCAGGTTGATCAATGATCTGCTGGACATGGAAAAGCTGGTAGAAGGCATGCTGGACATCAAGCTGGAACGACAGCCTCTGCAGCCGCTGCTTGAACAGGCGGTCGCAACAAATCAGTCTTACGGCGCGCAACGTAAAATCACCATCGATCCAGTGTCCGACATTCCCGGAAGCGATGTATTTGTTGACGGCCAACGGCTATTACAGGCGCTAAACAACCTGATCTCCAATGCTATAAAGTTCTCGCCGGACAACGGGCGTGTCTACTTGTCTGCCTGCCATGAGTTATCAGAAGGAAAACCGACGGTTCTTATTGGCGTGGAAGACAACGGACAAGGGGTTCCGACCGCCTTTCGGGATCAGATCTTCCAACGTTTTGCCCAGGCAGACAGTTCTGACACCCGCAGCCGGGGTGGAACCGGTCTTGGGCTCGCCATAACGCGAGAACTGATTACGGCGATGGGGGGCGAAGTGGGTTTCGAGTCTTTGCCCGGTCAGGGCGCCACTTTCTGGATACGCTTGCCGGTCGCACACAGCGATAGGCCATAAAAAACGGCAACCCTTCAGGGGCTGCCGTTTTTGGTGAATCAGAAAAGCAGTTGGCTTAAGCAGACTTGAGCATCTCGCGCACTACATAGTGCAGGATACCACCATGGACGAAATACACGGCCTCATTCGCCGTATCGATCCGCGACTTCAAATCACAGGTTGCAGTGGAACCGTCCTTGTAGGTTACCGTCATGGTCAGCGTCTGACCCGACGTAATCTCGTCAGACAATCCGCTGATGCTGATGGTTTCCTCACCCGTCAGCTTGAGACTCTTGCGATCCGTGCCTTCCGGGAATTGCAGCGGCATCACACCCATACCTATCAGATTGGAGCGGTGAATCCTCTCGTAAGACTCAGCCACTACCGCACGAACGCCCAGCAACCGAGTACCCTTGGCAGCCCAGTCGCGACTTGAGCCGGTCCCGTATTCTTTGCCGGCAATCACAACAAGGGGTGTTCCCTGCTCCTGGTACTTCATGGCAGCATCGTAAACCGGCATTTGCTCCCCGGTGGGTACAAACTTCGTGAAACCGCCTTCAACACCATCCAGCATTTCATTGCGGATGCGCACGTTGGCGAAGGTGCCGCGCATCATCACCTCGTGGTTACCCCGACGAGAGCCGTAGGAGTTGAAGTTTATCGGCTCAACCCCCCGTTCTTGCAAGTATTTACCAGCAGGGCTGTCAGCGCGGAAGGAACCTGCAGGGGAAATATGGTCGGTGGTGACCGAATCTCCCAAAAGCGCAAGAATATTAGCATCGCGGATATCTTCCACCGGCTCAGGTTCCGGGCCCATGCCTTCAAAGAAGGGTGGGTGTTGGATGTAGGTGGAGTCATCTGACCACTTGTATACCTTGGTTTCCGGGACTTCTATCGCTTGCCAGGTGGCATCGCCATCGAACACCGCAGCGTATTCGGTGCGGAACATGTCGGTTTTGACCTTTTCCACAGCCTCGGCCACTTCCTGTTGGCTGGGCCACAAGTCCTTCAGATACACCGGGTTGCCGTTCTGGTCTTTACCCAATGGATCTTTCTGCAGGTTCAATCGCACGTTTCCGGCCAGTGCATAGGCTACAACCAAGGGCGGTGATGCCAGCCAGTTGGTTTTTACCAAGGGGTGAATACGCCCTTCAAAGTTACGGTTGCCTGACAGAACCGAGGCCACCGTAATATCGCCATCGGCAATGGCTTTTTCAACCGCATCCGGCAGCGGACCTGAGTTGCCGATACAGGTTGTGCAGCCATAACCCACCAGATCGAAACCCAGCTTGTTCAGGTCTTCCTGGAAGCCACCTGCGTTAAGGTACTCCGTAACCACTTTCGAGCCGGGCGCCAGTGAGGTTTTTACCCAGGGCTTGGTTGTCAAACCCTTGGCCACCGCTTTCCGGGCGACCAAGCCGGCAGCCATCATCACGCTGGGGTTGGACGTGTTGGTGCACGACGTGATAGCGGCAATCACGACCGCGCCCGGGTCAAGACGTGTCTGCTCACCGTTCATTTCCAGCGGCTGGCTCGACGGGTGATGGTAGCTGTCATCCACACCCACCGCTGTCTGGCCACCTTCTGATTCCAGATTGCTTTCACGGCTGTCGGCCGCCTCCGGCACGCCTTCGGCCGTCGACATCAACAGCTCAAACGTTGATTTCATGTTCTTCAGCGCGACCCGATCCTGCGGCCGCTTCGGCCCGGCCATGCTGGCTTCCACTTCGCCCATGTCGAGCTCGAGGGTGGCCGTGTATACCGGCTCATGACCGGGCTCGCGCCAGAGTCCCTGGGCTTTGGCATAAGCCTCAACCAGTTCAATCTGCTCGTCGTCGCGGCCTGTCAAACGCAGGTATTTGAGGGTTTGCTCATCCACCGGGAAAAAGCCACACGTTGCGCCATATTCCGGAGACATATTGGCGATAGTGGCACGGTCTGCCACTGGCATGTCTTTAAGACCGTCGCCATAGAACTCAACAAACTTTCCAACCACACCTTTGTTGCGAAGCATTTCGGTAACGGTCAGCACCAGATCTGTGGCAGTGATGCCTTCACGCAATTTACCGCTAACCTTGAAGCCCACCACTTCCGGTATCAGCATGGATACCGGCTGTCCAAGCATGGCCGCTTCGGCTTCGATGCCGCCGACACCCCAGCCAAGGATGCCCAGGCCGTTAATCATGGTGGTATGGGAGTCTGTACCAACCAGCGTGTCCGGGTAGGCTATGGTTTTATCGCCCTGCTTCTTGTGCCACACGGTTTTACCAAGATACTCCAGGTTTACCTGGTGACAGATACCCGTTCCCGGCGGTACCACGCGGAAGTTATCAAAGGCTTGTTGGCCCCAACGCAGAAATTCATAGCGTTCCTGGTTGCGTTCCATCTCAATGGCTACGTTTTGCCCAAAAGCAGAAGCCGTGCCGAACTCGTCAACCATCACCGAGTGATCAATCACCAGATCCACAGGAGACAGCGGATTGATCAGCGCAGGATCGCCGCCCGCCTTTTTAACGGCCTCACGCATGGCGGCCAGATCAACCACACCGGGCACGCCGGTAAAGTCCTGCATCAGAACCCGCGCTGGGCGGAACTGAATTTCAGTGTCCGAGCGTTTGTCTTTCAGCCACTGCACCATGGCATCAACATGGCTTTGATCCACGGTTACGCCATCTTCGTTGCGCAACAGGTTTTCCAGAAGCACTTTCAGTGAAAAGGGTAGCCGGTTGATATCACCGAGAGATTCCGCCGCTTTGGGCAGGCTGTAGTAATGGAAGGTCTTGCCACCTGCACTCAGGCTGGTCAGGGTATTCAGGCTATCTTTGCCAAGGCTATCATTCGACATATTGTGCCTCCGTTATTCGTCATAATCCGAGCACTTTTACAACTTCTGCTTCGAACCCAAACAAGCAGGCTGGCGTAAAAGCCAGGGAATGTGAAGTCCTGTATAACTATTGCACCGTTTGGCCAGAGTTCAACCATGATCCTGTGAATGTCCGGAATTCGCGCGCTGAATACAAGGCCGCAGCTCCATTAAGACGGGCTGCAGACTGCTATGACAGAAGAGGCTGTGATCCACCCGGACATCTGGCATCATTATCACTCCCTTCTCTGATGGATCAGGACAAGCACCTAACGTGAAACACGATTGCCACTACCACCCAGGTGACCCTGCCAAATGGCACTGCGGCGAATGCCAGATTCATTTCTGCAGCAGCTGTATGCCTGATGCCGACATTCGTCAACGCAAGGCATTGTGTCCAAGCTGCAGCAAAGCCATGCGGTATCTGGGAGCTGCGACGGAAGTAACACCTTTCTGGAACCGGATCGGCTCTTTTTTTCGTTACCCGTTCCACTCTGATCCACTGATCGTCATCGCAATCTGTACGCTGGTGCCCCTGGTTGCGCCCGCCAACCTGATCGGGATCCTGATCTGGTTGGTGCTGGCTCTGGCGCTGTTCAAATACACCTATGCGGTCATCAACCACACAGCCGAAGGTCACCTGAAGCCGCCTTCAGTGTCTGTCGCCTTTACTGGCAGCGGGTTTAACATCGTTATTCTTCAACTGCTGGTGTTTATTTTGATGGGCGGGCTGGTCGGCGCCGCCGCGATGCTGGGCGGCCCGTTGCTCATGCTTCTGGCGCTGGCTTTTGTGGTGCTGGCACTGCCGGCCAGCATTATGGTGCTAGCCATGGAGCGATCCGTGGGGGCCGCGGTAAATCCGATGAATCTGGCGGTACTGATTTCCCGCATCGGCACCCCCTACTTTCTCCTTTACGGCTATCTGATTCTGCTCACCCTGGCCTCCGGCGTGGCCCAGGATTTTGCTCACAACCACTTTCCCTTCTGGTTTTCACAACCTTTATCCGGCTTTCTGAACAGTACCTTCACTCTGATTCTGTTCAACATGCTGGGCTACCTGTTATTTCAGTATCAGGAGGAGCTGGGATTCGCCTCGGATATTCAGGGGGAGACTGCGAATGTGGATATGGGCCAGAGGGATCGCAGTACCCGCTTTGATGCAGACCTTGATATGAACCTGAAAGACGGCAATTACGACCGGGTTCAGGGCATGCTGACGGAAGCACTGAAGCGCAACCGGGACGATGCACTGCGTATCGGGCAGCTCTACCAGCTCCTGATTGCCCGTAACGATACGACTGAACTTTACCAGTACCACCCACGAATTCTGGGCTGGTTGGCCGACCGGAACGACGGCGAAGGCATAGCTTCGTTGCTCGGCAGGCTTGAAACGGCGGAACCGGGTTTCAAACTGGATGATCCGGAGCTGGCCGTGCGCTGCGCCCGCTGCCTGTATCAGCGCGGGCAATACAAACCGGCCGTACGGCTGCTGCAGGACTTCCATAAACGCTTCCCGGACAGCGATGAACTGGCCCCAGCCTACCTGCTGATTGCGCAAAGCCTGGCTAACGGCCTGAACCAGTGGGAAAAGGCGACGGCTTTCCTGACGTTTATCCAGAAGCGCTGTGAAAAGCACCCACTGCACGAACAAATTCCGGTTTTTCTGGAGCAGGCTGAGAAGCGGGAGCTTCTCAAAGGCCCCCGGGCTTCGTTTGTGATTCAGGACTGAGGGAGAAAGGCCTGTGAGAGCGGAGCTCCCCAAAACACGCTGTGAATACGTCCACGTATGCTCGGCTCCGCCTCTCGCTGCTTCATGCTCCTGCGTCGCAGCGAGAGTCCTGGGCAGGCCATCCCTGGCCAGCCCGAGAAGAGCTTTGCGCTCTTCTCCCATGGCTCCGCACGGTTTTGGGGAGCTCCGCCCTCACAGGCCCCCGGCTGCGTCAATTCGCCTGAAGCAACTGCCGATAATGGCGAGCCTTGGGCTCCATCTGCAATTTCTCGAACTCTTCTGCGAGTAACCGGCAAGCCTCATTGGTCAGCAACAGATCATCAGCACTACGCAGGCGCTCAAACGCCTTTTCTGCAGCTTTCAGATCATGTTGCTTGAGGCTGGCGAACAACACCCGGTTGTGATCCTCTGCGGCAAGCGGGTGGTAACTTTCCCCTTTGCTCAGGTATTCCTGCCAGACCGCAATCATTTGTTCCGGCTGCCGGCGGCTCAGGTTGCCGTTCATCAGCTCGCGGGTAAGGGACAGGTACTCGGGTAAGTCCGGGCGCAATTTGGCGAGGTTATACAGGTGCTCTAGCAAAATCGGCCTGTCCGGATAGTGTTCACGCAACGCCTCGAACTGACGCCGGGCCAGATCAAAATCCATGCGCCCCAGACTTGCCATGGCTTGCGCGTAGCTTGTCGTAAAGCGATCGTCCTGCTCGTCTTCTTCCGGCTCAAAAAATTCCTCGCGCACCTGCAGCCAGCTTTTGCCCAGCAGCCATACCAGCCCAGCGCCCGCCAGCAGGCCACCAGCGTGGGCCATGTAGGCAACGCCGGTCGCACCGGCAAACCAGTAATCGTAGATTTCCTTGCCCAGCCACACTGGGAGTATGGCCAGCGCGGGCGCTCGGAAGTAGTTGAAATACACGCCAAGAAAATAGAAGAAGCGGATTCTCTGCAAACCATAGATGGCTACGTACATGCCCATGAGCCCGGATATTGAGCCAGACGCGCCCACAAGCGGAATATGACTGCCGAGCGAGAAAACGGTGAAAACCACGCCAGACAAGGCGCCGCACACCAGATAGGCAAGCAGGAAACGACCCGGGCCAAGCGCTTTTTCAACGGTAAAGCCAAGCAGGAACAGAAAGACCAGGTTACCAATAATGTGTCCCCAGCCGCCGTGAAGGAACTGGTAGGTAACCAGGGTGTACAAAGACAGTTGTGCGGGGATCAGGCCAAGCTGCTGGGCGCTCAAGCGCTGGATGTAGGTTTCTTCAATGAGGGTGCGTTGTTCCAGCCAACGCACCCGATCAGCCGGGGCCCAGATCACGTCGCGATTCTGCAGCAAGTACTGGTAGAACTCACGATCCATAAGCAGGCTGACCGCCAGCCAGAAGTCTTCGTCTTCAGCTCTCAGTTTCTGAAATCTCTGCAACTCGAAAACCAGCTCATCTTCGCCTTCGAACCGGATTTTCCGTTGCAGGTAGTCCTCATAGGCAGGACCTTCCAAAAGCGGCAAGCCGAAATCCACGTAAGTATCAACCGCCTGTTCAAGTTTTCGGCTGTCTCCACCCTGGTAAAACAGGAAAACCAGAAGGCAGGTGAACATCAACCCGAGGGTTACCCAGGGCGGGCGCTTCCAGTTAACAGCATTCTCGGCAGGAATAATCAGCATGGGCGGTCACAATTCATCATAATCTGTCCCTGAAAAACTGTTTTCTATCATACCAGTGTCTTATTTTCGCGCTTAAATGATTTTCAGCGTGGATGTCATGTCGACCATCCGCCAATTGCCGTTATTTCTGTCTCGGCCAATAGTGGGCAGGAATAACAAGAAAAACCAGAGACCTGGAACAAGGATATTGCAGATGACCGTACTCGTATTGGACAACCCGGAGTTGATCGCCAAAGCTGTTGTGGCATCCGGCTTTAATGCAGCCGCCCTGACGGCTGAAGCCCGCCCCCCACACCGGATGAGGTTTCATTACGGTTTCAACAAGCACGCACTGGACAGTTCAGACAAAGCAATCATTCTGCAACACGCTGTCTACCTCAGACAGCACCCGACCGTCAGCGTCCGGATTCAGGGCCACTCTGATAATTTTGGCGCCGAGGACTATAACCGCTTTTTGTCGAGGCTTCGGACCAACGCTGTCGCCAGATTTCTGATTAAAGAGGGGATCGCCGAATCGCGAATTCTGGTTGCCAGCTGGGGCTCTGCCCGCCCTTTCACAAATCCAGACGATCGAGCCGCCAACCGCAGGGTCGAGATAGAGTATCTGACCAGCGATATGGCAAAAGCACTTTAAAAAGGAAAAAAGCCCGGGGCCAGAGCAAATGGCCCCAGACGCTATGACTGGCGCAATCAGCCGTAGACTTGCCAGACATTCCACAACAGCAGAATCGCAGCGGCCAAAATCGCCAGCCAGGTCAGAACAATGCCAATCGCCCGGGCTTTATGCTCGCCACCGTGACCATTGATCATGCCCCAGGCATGCAGGAGACGACCGACCACCAGGGTCATGCCCGTCCAGTAAACCAGGCCGCTTGCTACACCGTTGAGTTCTGCAATGCCCAACATGATCAGGCATAGGGGTGCGTACTCGACAAGGTTGCCGTGAGCGCGGACGGCGGCTTCAAAGTCAGGATTGTCAGTAACCCCCATGCCTTTACTGTACTTGATGCGAAATCTCACTACGTGGGCTGAAAGTACCAACAGCAAAATACCGAGGACGGCCGCAAACACTCCGGTAACAGGTACAATCATGATCAGCGCTTCCTGATCTGGCTGACAATAGCCAACAGCAGCACTGCACCCACAGTTGCGGTTACCAGCTCACCAATGGCGCCTTGGGCGGCCAGGCCCAGCAAGCGAAAAACAAAACCGCCGATAAATGACCCGACGATACCAATACCAATATTCGCCAGCACGCCAAAACCACGGCCTTTCATGATCAGGCCAGCGAGCCAGCCCGCAACACCACCAATAATCAGAAACAGAATCAGGTTCATCGTTTTCCTCTCTCCGCGGGACGTCTTTCAGGAGGTTCTTTATACAGAGTAATCAGGCCGGGCGCACCTCAGAGACCCGAGATGGTCTCTGCCATCTCTTTATGACAGCGGGCGATCAGGGCAGGGACATCTTCAGTAGTAAGCCCGGTTGTTTCCACCAGGGGCAAAATCCGGATGGGCACCGGTTCACGCCGGCCAGACCAGCCAAGCGTTTTGTTCCGGTACTCGGCAGTACACACCATCACAATCGGTGCTCCAGCAGACACAGCCGCGTAGAAAGCGCCTTTTTTGAACTTCTGCAGCCCACGCCCCTTGCTCCTCGTGCCCTCCACAAACACCCACAGGCTCTTGTTATCACGGGTGATCGCGTCGCTGGTAGCCTGCATGGCGGCAATGGCTTTGCGCGAATGCGCACGGTTTAACATCACATTGCCACCCAACCAGAATACCCAGCCAAAGAACGGGAGCCAGATCAATGATGACTTCCCCACGGTTACGGTACGAGGCGCAACGAGATCACCCACCACAAAAAGATCATCGTTGTACTGATGGTTGGCGATCGCAACCACAGGCCGATCCTGGGGCATATGTTCCGCACCTTCCAAAGGCCGCTTCATGCCCAGTATCAAACGGCCAGTCCGCGCCAATGCTATGGCCAACAACCGGTTGTTATCAGGGTTGAATGGCCTGAGAATGTAGAGTGGCAAGGCGAGCATACAAAGCACGGGAACGCTCATCCAAGCCAGAAAATTTCTGATAAAGCCCATACGGCAAACTCTGCAACAGGATTTTGGCGCACAAGTGTACGCCAAGTTTATAGCCCTGCGACAGTATCAATTTGCCCTGAGGAACCCTGACTGAGCAGGCGCGTGTTGGCATCACCCTCTGCGCGGGCTTCCACCACATACCGGAGCGGACCGCCTGCGTCCATGCTCTCGAACGGATAGCAGGTAACCAGCAAAAGGGTACCTACAGGCAAATTTTGAGTGTCGATGAACTCCGAACGGCTGTCCACAATTCTCGTTTCTTGTACCCGATAACCTTGCCAGCGCCCGTCACGGTTTTGCAACCGCAGTTCATTGCCGGGTTCCAAATACTGCAGAGGCCGAAAATGAGTGTCTCTGTGGCCGGCAATGATGACCGTACCCCGTTGACTTTCCGCGCCCATCATCTGACCCGGCCCAAAGGCCAGACTCTCGCCATGGACACCCGCCAGCACAATCATTGAGTCTCCCAACTCTGGCATGGACAGCTTCGCAACAGGCCATGTGTCGGCCCAAGGCCAGGGCCGGGATTCAGTCTGCCGAGCCTGGCTCTCGGCCCAGGCCATTTCCAGCAGCTCCTGAGCCACGACCGCCTTCAGAGGGATCCACAATCCGAATACCAGCAGGGTGGCAGAACTTGTGATCAGCAACAGCAGCAAGCGGCTCATGGGTACGCCCGCCTTTGCAGGAGCACGATGGCGGCAGAAAACATCAAACCAAGCAGCCCCAGAGCAACAAGCAGAGGCGCAACGGTGGCCGTTTGCGGGTAACGCGTCATGCCAGGCTGGCTTCCAGCGGGCAGCAGCGTTGGCAGCTTGTCTTTTACCAAAATGCTTTCGGGCCCCCTGGCCGGCGTTGCATCCACCGCCACAAAGCTGGTGTAGGGGGACATCAACCTATGCTCAACCGCCAGACGGGTAATTCTCGTTTTATCCGGTTCCTGGCCCTCTACCCGTGCTTCATCGAGAAGACTATCGATTTTCTCCCGCGCCCAGTAACGGTTCAGGCCCGATCCAGAGGCGGACTGCTGCAAATCCAGACTGCGCTGCCATGTCGCACCACCCGGCAACCGGCCAGACACATTCAATTCACCGTTTGCTGGCACACCACGCACCACCTGCAATAGGGGTTCACCCTGAAAAAGATCACCTGGGCGACGCGGAAAGCTGTCTTCCTGCGCCGAAGCGGACTGGCCCGGCCAGCGCACTTCGATATCCGTCAGTACCGGCGCCTCCATAGCCGCGAACAACCGGGCCAAAGGGCCGCGGATATCCGCCGGATCCTGCACAGCGGTGTAACTGCCACGTCCCCAACGCGCAGCCTCACGCATAAAGTGCCTGTTAGGCGCAGAACCTATAGCAACCGTGAACAGCCTTTGATCACCCAACTGACGGCGGATCTGGCTGAACAGTGCTGACTCATTGCCAACCGCCCCATCGGTCATGAACACCACCTGGCGCACTCGTGATGAATCCTCCGGTGATGCATCTTCCGACAACTCACCCTGGCTCTGCAGAGCCATGGTCAATGCCGGCGCCATCTCCGTGCCCCCATCGGCCTTCAACCGACCAACATACTTGCGCGCACGAGCCAGATTGTTCGCTGTTGCCACCTCCGGCTGCATAAACAAAGCGTGTGGTTGAGAATTGAACTGAATCACATTGAACCGGTCACCGGGTGCCAGTGTCTCCAGCCCCAGTTGCAAAGCGTCCCTTGCCTGCTGAATAGACTCTCCCGCCATGGAACCGGAGGTATCAATCACAAATGTCAGCTCACGCGGCAAGCGGGTTTTACCGGCCCGCCCGGGCACCACCATCGCCAGCAGATAGTCTTCCCCTTCCCACTGTTGATGAAAAACAGCGGCGCCCGGTTCCTGGCCCGCAAGAGGCTGCCAGCGCAACACGAAATCCCGGTTCATCACAATCTCTCCGGCTTGAGGCTGAACCATCATCACCTGCCCGTCCTGCCGGGACGCCAGCTCATGGCTGGGACTGGACACTCGCGCCAGCGGAAGACCCGCATCAATACTGAACCGAACCGACGCCCGATGATTGTCCGCAGCTACATCTGCCACATCCACCGTAAACGGACTGATGGCATCAGCATCCGGCACTTCCGTGGTAGGCACAGCCCAGCCACCCTGCCACTTTTGCGGAGTCGCCGCCAAAGGTTCACCCGGCATGTATCTCGGTGTCAGAGTCGTCGGCACACTCAACTCAAAAACCCCATCCCGATAACTCACCAACTGCTGATAATTCAGCTCCACACTCACCGTCGCCCCTGGGGGAATATTCGCCACCCGGGTGGTGAACAGATTCGGCCGCTGCTGCTCAACCGTAGCCGCATGACGCCCGGAGTCACGAGCTTTCTCATAGGTCTTCTTTGCCTCCTCTCGCGGCTGAACCTCCCCCACAATCGTGCGCTCCCCCACCTTCATCGTCAGCCCGTAAACACTGGCCTTCTCTGGCAGCGGAAACACGAATACCCCTTCACGCCACTGATCACTGGTGTTCCGAAACGTTCGCACCAGCGTGCTGTCTGCTATCAGCCCACTGACCCGAACATCAAAATCACTCCCCAGCACCAACGCCGGTTCCTGCCATTGGCCTTTACCGCCCACAAAATGCAGCACACCTGCAGTGTCTTCGCTGCCGGTGCTGGCTTCTGCATAAAGAGGCTGAACAAACAGAACCAGTAACATGGCCATCCACAAACTGACCCCTTCCATAAAGCGCCGAACACGTATCGAGCGTCCTGCACTTAGCCCTCCCGGGCGGCTGGGGTCTCTCACGAAACCGTGCGGAGCCATGGATGGCGGAGCCGAGCGTACATGGACGTATTCACAGCGTGTTTCGGGAGAGACCCCAGCCGCTTGGGAGGGCGGGCTCAGACAAAGCAGGAAAGCACTGTGTTTAGACGATAAGGCAGAAAACATCATGGCAAGATCCTTTAGCTACACGATTCAATAAGACCTCGCCATTTCAGCAATCCGAAAAGGAACTCCCGTGGCAGAATCAAACATTCCGCGAACAAAAAATGATGAATTATGACAACACCGCAAGCTAACCTTGTTCTCAAGGCAGGCCGTGTTTAAATAGAGCCTCATAACCCACGGATAACAGCCAGAACCATGAAAAAACACCTTGTCCTGATAGAGGACGAACCCGCCATCCGCGACAACTACCGCGCCGCCTTCGAGCGCCGCGGCTATCGCGTGTCCACCTACGGCGATCGCGCATCTGCGTGGCAGGTGCTACGCCAGGCGCTGCCAGACCTCGCCATAATTGACGTTGGCCTGGGCGACGAACCCGAAGGTGGCTTCACCCTTTGTCAGGACCTGCGCTCGCTGTCCGGAACGCTGCCCATCATTTTCCTCACCGCCCGCGACAGCGATATTGATTCCGTACATGGCCTGCGCCTCGGTGCGGACGACTACGTCACCAAAGACATGAGTATGGAACACCTGCTGGCACGGGTAACCGCCCTGCTACGCCGGGCCGATGCCTGGGCAGAGGCTCTGCAAAAACCCGATGAAGTCGTAAGACGTGGCCGCCTCGACATCAACGTTGATCGAATGACCGTCGCTTGGGATCAGGCGGCAATAGACCTTACAGTCACCGAGTTCTGGATGCTGCACGCACTGGCACAGCACCCCGGCCACGTGCGCAGCCGCGACCAATTGATGGAAGCTGCCAGCACGTATCTGGATGACAACACTGTGACCTCCCACATCAAACGCATCCGAAGCAAATTCCTGCAGCTCGACAGCACCTTCGACGGCATCCAGACCGCCTACGGCATGGGCTATCGCTGGAATGCCCGTGAGTGCTGATTCGTGACGCTCAAGCGTCAGCTTTTTATTGCCAGCCTGTTGATGCTGCTGATCCCCTGGGCCGGCCTGCAGTTTGTGCTGGAGCTGGACCAGGCTCTGCGGCAACAGGCATTCCAGCAGCTGAAAGATCAGGCTGAGCGGCTGGCAAAAACCGCCGGAGATCTGAGCCTCGGCCTGCCCGCGATTTCACCTCAAACACCCGCCATCTATGTCGAACATCTGAGTAGCCCTCTCAATCTGGATGGCTACGGTGACGACTGGCCCGGTTACGATGAAGAGGATCAGTTCCAGCCCTGGCAATCTGATGAACATTCACATCAGTCAGAAGCAACGACAGGCCAACCCACTTTGCAATGGCAAGCAGCGACCGACCTGCGCCACCTGTACCTGTTGATACGCATCAGTAACCGCCACCCCGTGTTCTTCAACCCTGGCGCGCCTGATCAGACCCATGATCGGCTTCAGATCTGGCTGGAGCCCCCGAACAAAAATCTGGACGCGGATATCCAGCCTGCCTCCTGGCTCATCCGCACCCCCGCACCCGGCAAGGTCTACGCGACGATTGACACCACTAACGGAAACGAACAAAAACCCGATTACCGGGTCAGTGGCTATTGGCACAGTGTGGGGAGCGGCTGGCAGCTGGAACTGAAACTGCCCAAGCCGCCACAAGGCAGCCGCCTGGGTTTTGCCGCCCGGTGGCAGGACAGCCCGGATTCAGCGCAAACATCCACCTCTACAGACCCATTACCCATTCTGGTCGAACGCAAACCCGAGCTTGAGCGACAACTGGTCCAGGGAATGAGCAAAGGGCAAATTGCCCGGCTGATTGAGTCGGCCGGGTGGGTGGTCGCTCAACAGTCAACACCTTCCCGGCAAGAACAACCAGAGTTCGAAGCACTCAGCCCTTTGCAGATAGTTGAGCACATCAGCCTCAATGCGCTGAGGTCGCTGGTACAGTTCTACCAACCCAGGCCTGCAATCCTGGCCGCCAGTAGCACCCGACTCGATATGAGCATCCTGCCTCGCGAAGGTCTTGTCCGTCATGAAGATGACAGTGTCTGGCTCATGACCACCCAGCCGGTGTTCGGCAGCCGAACTCTGGTGCTGGAACAATCATTGGATCAGCTGCTGACGCTGTCAGGCTCAACTCTCGGCTCGGTTATTACCCGTAGCATTCTTATCATCGTAGGCCTGACCTTGGTACTGCTGGGCTACGCAAGCTGGCTGTCCTGGCGTATCGCCCGTTTACAGCGGGCCGTCAGCGTCAGCATCGATCAGGACGGTCGGATTATTGGCACGCTGCCTGTCTCAAAGGCCCGGGACGAACTGGGGCAACTACAAAACCACTTTGCCCAGATGGCCGACCGGCTGCACGGCTATAACCGGTATCTCGAGAGCTTTTCACAGCGTCTGTCCCACGAGCTCAAAACCCCGGTTGCAGTAGTGCGTTCATCCCTGGAAAATCTGTCACACAGCGACACCGAAGAAGAGCGCTCGCAATACATCGGGCGCGCGACTGCGGCTACCGGCCGTTTGCGGAAAATTCTCAATGGCATGAGCGAGGCGACCCGGCTGGAGCAAAGCTTTGATCATGCCGACAAGGAAGCATTCGATCTGGCGGACGTTATCAGCCAGGCGACCGCGGCCTACCGGACCCTCGATGCACATCACCAATTTGACTATACCGGGCCGGAGTCGGGCATCAACCTGACTGGCTCCCCGGAGTTGATCGTGCAACTGCTTGATAAACTCGTGGATAACGCACGGGATTTTACACCACAAGACGGTCAGATCCATATCGGTGTGGAACAGATCGGGAATCATGTCTGCCTGTCCGTTTTCAACCAGGGCTCGGCTCTGCCGGATAACCCGGACACCAGTATTTTCAGTCCCTTCGTATCGGTTCGAAAAGGCCACGAAGAAGGCCACCTCGGGCAAGGGTTGTTGATTGTCCAACTGATCGCCGATTTTCACGGCGGGCGCGTTGAAGCCTCAAATGAGACTCGCAACGATGTTGTCGGTGTCTGTTTCCGGGTTATTATTCCGACCGTCCATTTTTAACCACAGGATCCGTCCCATCGTGAACGCGTTAACAGACTCCCTGAAGATTCACCCTCTCAGGGACGATCTCTACAACGAGCTGCATTCCCGGCCTTTCCAGGTTCTCCCCTCTTCTGCCCGGGTCACCCACATTGCAGTGCTCACCACGCCAGAGCAGCGCCAACAACAGTTCGAGCACCTGCAGGCCCTTTCCTGCCAGTTGGGCTACCCGGTTCCGGAGCAGGAAGCAGGTTGTTTTGAGCAGACCTTCGGCACTCTGCGAGTACGCAGGGAAATGCATCTGGAGTTCGCCTCTTACACGTTCATCAATCTCGGCGCCAGTGACTCCGAACCCTTTGCCGAAACCGGTATCACCCCTCTGCCAAAAGGCTGGTTGGAACAGCTGCCCGGCACAGTAGTTGCCGCCTTCCACCTCGACATACTACCCGCGCAATCCGGCGGGGATGGCGATCCCGACGATGTGCGCAAACACTTCGAGGGGTTGCGACTGGTTGGCAGCAGCCCTAAGGAGGGCGCGGCAAAGGTATGGGGGACGTTCCGGCTGCACTCTGATGGTTTCGGGCGCTTTATGGTGGTGAACCACGAGATGTCAGACAGCCAGCTCGGCCGTCTTACCCAGCGCCTGATGGAGATTGAAACATACCGACTGATGTCACTTCTGGCACTGCCTGTTGCCCGGGAGATCACTCCATCGCTCAACGATATGGATCAGAAGCTGGCCATCATTACCCGGACACTGGCAGACCATCATGATGTGGACGAAAAAAATCTGCTGGCGCAGTTAACCAACATAGCCGCTCGTATTGAGGCTTTCCGGGCCAGCACCACCTTCCGGTTTTCAGCGACCCGTGCTTACCACCGCCTGGTGCTGACACGCCTGGAAGAACTCAGGGAAGATGAACTTTCGGGGCACCTGACTCTTACCGAATTCATGACCCGGCGCCTGACTCCGGCAGTAAAGACCTGCGAAGCGGTCAGCGAGCGAATGGAAGATCTTTCAAAACGGGTGGATCGTGCCTCGGACATGATGCGCACCCGGGTCGAGCTGGCGATTCAGAGCCAGAACCAGCAGTTGCTGAGCTCCATGGACCAGCGTTCGAAAATCCAGCTGATGATGCAGCACACCGTTGAAGGCTTCTCGGTTGTTGCCATCACCTATTACCTGATCGGCCTGCTTAAATTGATCATGGACTCGATTTATGAAGCCGGAATTATCTTCAATAAATCCCTGGCCCTGGGTGTTGCCATTCCAGCCACCCTGGCTCTGGTGTATCTGGGCATACGATTTGTCCATCACCACTTTATGCGCCTGGCAAAGCAGCAGTAAAAACGGCTTCAACAGATATTTTCATCTCCGGCAAACTGTCGATAAAACTGCTGCGCCGTGCGGCCATTACGCACGCCTTTTTGGGTTGCAAACCGGATGGCTTCACGGTGCAGGTTTTCCCGGTCAGTAACCTGCGGGAACAACGCATCCACCGCCTGCAAATAGACCTCCTGAGGAAACGCGTAGAAGGACAACTGCAAGCCAAAACGATCGGCCAGAGAAACCTGCTCTTCTATTGCCTCGGCAGGGTGAATTTCACCATCCTGAGTGTGGCCTTTCAGGTTGTCGGACATGAATTCAGGCATCAGATGGCGTCGGTTCGACGTAGCGTATACGCGAACATTCTCAGGCGGCAGCTCCAGCGAACCTTCAAGCACGCTTTTCAGCGCCTTGTAACCGGACTCTCCCGCATCAAAAGACAGGTCGTCACAGAAAATGATGAAGCGATAGGGCAGATCGCAGATATCATCCACAATTTCTGGCAGATTCACCAAGTCGTCTTTATCCACTTCGATAACTCTCAGGCCCTGCTCTTTATAACGATTCAGAAGTGCTTTTATCAGAGAAGACTTGCCGGTGCCCCTGGCCCCCCAGAGCAAAGCATTGTTTGACGGCTCCCCGACAAGAAAGCGCTCGGTGTTGCGTGCCAGCGCACTCTGCTGACGGTCAATTCCTGTAAGGGAGCTCCACTGAACCGGATCCAGCCTGCGCACAGCACGCAGGCCTGCGCGATGGCGGCGCCACACCGCAGCGGGTGTCGATGACCAATCAAACACTTCATTTCCAGACATGTGCTCTATTCCTGTACAGCTGTTTACAGACTCGTGCTAAGGCTCATTGCCGACCGACCGGACAGCAGTATATCTGTTAGGGCTACAGGTGGGCTATCGTGAAGGGTATAAGCAAAAAAAGTGCAGAGGCTTGGCCTCTGCACTTTTTTTGGGGGGGGTCACATCACAACTGATCAGAACTGGAACTTCAGACCAACTTGAGCAGTATCGAAGTCCGGACCGTCGTTATTCAGCTGACCATTGAAATCGTCCTCATCAACGTCAACGTTGTAACGGTTGTATTCCAGAAACGTGGTCAGATGCTCTGTGATACGGAAGTCCACACCGGCACCCACGACGGGGCTTACATCGTCATAGGTCTCGTCCTCGTCGAACGCATCTACATCCAGTGCAGCCGCGAACGCACCCGCTTTGGCGTAGACACCAAAGCTATCCGTGACCGGCAAGCGACCAATCGCCACGAGGGAACCACCTTTAAGTTTGCCGTCAACGTCGTCATCGCCAAAGTTGCCAAAATCTATATAGGCCGCTTCAAGCGCAAAGAACTGGTTAAACTGATAACCGAGGCCCGCACCATAGAGATCGTTTGAATCGTCGAAATCTCCACCGTGGGATTTATAGCCACCGTAACTACCTTTGATGTAAGGGCCGGAGGCATCACGATCAGAAGAGCCTTGGGCGAACACTACCGGAGCAGCAAATACACTGGCAGACAAAACTGTGGCAACGGCAATACGAGCTTTAGAGTTCATAATGCTTCATCCTCGCTAATAAAGAATTCCATTCGTCAAAGCGTTCTTCGGGTGACTGCGTCAAGTCATTCACCGCCCCCGAAACACGTGCTTCTACCTTAGTACCTCTAAATACAGATTTGGGTTACATCCAGACTAAAATCTCTTCATGTTATCTTAATTTTCCCAAAGGATAAATTCAATAAAACCCTTTAAAATCAGAAATTTATAAATTAATAATTTGAACGCCCGTCGGTACGGAAGCGCAGATTCACGCTCCCAGATGAGAAAATTCGCTTGTTGCCGGAGGGAACGAAATTGTTATTCGGAGGAAGTGTTGTCTGCGGAAGGCGCGGGCGCACCCTCTGAATCGCCGGTTACCGTGGAGCCTGAACCAGCAGACTGACGCATCAGAACCATGCCGCCCTGAAGCAGCAGGTTTTTCAACCTCGGATCGCCCTGCTCTGCAACGCCAACTGCGAAGGCCAGCGCTGCTGCCTCTAACGGATGGCTGGCAATCAGAGAACGTAATACATCGATAGGTGAGGAAGTACCCGAGCCGGACGAGTTGCCCTCAGTTTCCCGGAGTGCCCTGGCTGGGCGGGTCAAGCGGTAAAAGAACAGAGCCAGCAAGCACAGGCACGCAAGTCCGGTGATCGCCATGGCCCCTGGCTCGCCCACGAGGGGAGCCAGGGCCAGTGCCGCAGCGTTAACCAGCAGATAAAAACCGGTGATCAATAACGCCGTAAGCAGCACCAAAGCCAACACGATCCCGGTAATAGCCGCGACCGCTTTGCGAAGGCTGCTCTGGATAGTTGCAGAATCAGGTAGCATCAGCGATCAAGCATTTTGCCCACAATGATACCCGCCAGGAACATGAGAATAATACTGAGAAAGGGCCGCTCCTCGATTTTGTGCTCCACACTCTCTACAGTTTGCGAGCCAGCTTCTGTCGCACGGGCAATCGCTGCGTCGCCCCGTTTGCGAAGCTGATCAAGAACCGCCCGGGTCTCCCGGCTGATTTCATCTTTCAGATTATTGGCGCTGGATTTCTGACCTTCCGCAACCGCCTTTGTCAGTGATGCAAGATCGTCACGCAGCACCTGCAGATCATCTTTAACGCGATCATAATCATCTTTCGCTGTTTGCTTTTCCATGAGCTGTCTCCTGATTCGGTTCTGATGTTCAATCGACAACGGCCTGGAACAGACCTGTTTGACTCAAACCCAATGGGCTGTCCCGAAATACTCTAGCACACGTCCGGGAATCCGTAACTGTACACAGATCCCGCAGAAGACAAAGTCGGTATATGTGGAAGGCTGCTACGATTTGTCACTGACTTTCAGAAACGAACCGGCGATGATTAAACCTCTAACAACCTATAGCCCTCTTTCTGCGCGTCAGACTCACCTATAAGGACATTCGAATGCCCAAGACTTCGGCTGCAATTACTCTGAAGATTGTGAACGATGTAAGGACCTGTTTACTGTCGTTAATGCTGGCCGGGTTTGCGGCCTCAGCAACCGCTGCAGACCAGCTGTACATTTTTACCGAGAAGTACCCACCCTATAACGATTCGGTTTCCGGCGCGGGCTTCGCACACGACGAAGATGACATTGCAGGCATTTGCACTGACATGGTCAAAGCCGCCCTCGCGCGAGTTGACTACGATTACGTTATGAAAATGCGGGCATGGAGTTACGCCTACAACTGGGTTCAGGATCGCGAAAATCACGGCCTGTTCTGTACCGCCAGAACGGATGAACGTGAGGGTCAATTCCAGTGGGTGGGGCCTTTAGCATCCATTAAATGGACGCTTTTCGCCGCTCCGGACTCAAATATCCGCCTGGACTCCCTTGAAGAGGCAAAAAGTCTGAAAATTGCCGGCTATAAGGGCGATGTCATGTCTGACTACCTCATCGCCAACGGATTCAACGTCATCACAGCGGTCTCTGGTGACGTAAATACGCGGCGCCTGATGCTTGGACAGGCAGACTTGTGGGTTACGGACGGCCTGGTTGGCCCGCTGGTTGCCAAAGATGAGCATGGTATAACCGGCCTCAAGCCAGTGCTGGTATTCCGTGAAACGCCCATGTATCTGGCGTTCAGCACAAACACCGATCCCGCTATTATTGCCGACCTTCAAAAAGCCCTGGATGAGGCTCGTAAAGCCGGCGAGCTGGATAAAATCGAAGACAGTTACAAACAATAGCGAACGCATTTAAAAGCCATCAGGGCGAAGGCTCTGGTGGTTCGTCGTCGCGCACTCGCAGAAAGCTTGCAAAGCGCGGCAGGCCCGTTGCCGTGAGGCCATAGTACTTGAAGGTTATGCGCGTTCCACGAGCGGGTGGCCGGGCACGCAGTTGGTCACTGAAACCGGTTCCGATACGGAAGCGGCGACCGTTTGGAAGCTCTACTTTCAAGGCCCCCATCATGCCTTTCAATCGACCCTTGCCGCCTAGGTGTGCGACCACCACGGCCTCCGCGTCTTCATAGGTTTTTACCTTCAGAAGATCCTCAGAGCGCCCCGCCGTATACCGACTGTCGCGTCGTTTCAGCATCAAGCCTTCACCACCTTTAGCGACGACCCTGTCCAGATCAGCCATCAGCGCAGGATGAGTAGAGGCTGGTTTTTGCCCCACCAGTTTCAGGTACCGGGAATCCGCTTTTTCTACCAGTGCCTGGAGCTGCTTGTATCGCTCATAAAACGGCCCCGGGCCTGGCATATCAAAAACATGAAACCGGATGTCCCGCCATTCGCCGTGTACCGGAACGCGTTTACGTACAGCCCCGGAAAGTTCTGCAAAACGTTGTCGCCCCATCCACAGCTCGCCATCCAGAGGCACATCGGGAAAACCTGCAGTAAACCAGTTTGGCGCCTGGTAGAGGTTGCCATTGCGAGACAGAAACACCTGTCCATTCCAGTATGCTCTTACTCCATCCAGCTTCTCACTGATCCAGTATGGCTCCAGCGCAACCCCTTGCTGATAGGTGCTGGCGAGGGGCACAGGTGGCGGGCTGGCTTCGCCGGCCCGCGCAGAAAACGCCATAATCAGCAACAAGGCAGGCAGTAACCCGGTGAAAGCAACTCGCATTTGGCAGCTCAGCATGCTCTGCGCCCCGTCTTTTTCTGCAACTTCATCAGAGCTTTCTCCGTGTCTCTTTATAAAGCGTGAGTTGCTTAGTACAGGCTGCGCGGAATCCGGTACCCAGATAGCAGCTGCTGAGTGAACGGGTTGATATTGCTCGCCGCGTGCAGACGGTAACGCATCTCGCCGTCGTCAACCTGAAAACGGACATCCACTGCGCTGCTGCTAACGCCCGTTATATCGGCTTTGTCGAGAAGCCGGAACAGCGCCCAGGGGCCGCTCTCCGAGATGCTGCGCGGAGACCGATTAACACGCACTGGCACCAACGTAACCCGGCTCTCCACAGAGTCTCTGAGGGTGTTGGGCCAAACCAGAGGAATACTCTGCCGCGGGCCATGGCTGAACTCCACTAACTGGCCATCAAGGTTCACAACACTGCGTCGCTTGTTGGAAGACAGGTTCAGGGGTTCCAGGGAAAATTCCACATCCAGCGTGCCGCCGCGAGTGAAGTAGGCGCTGCGAATCTTATCCGCGTTGCCCAAAGACGCCAGCACGTCTCGTCGCACCAGCCCGGCACGGCGGGCATCTCCTACTTGCTCCGGATGATCCTCCAGAAACAGCTTCAGGTTGTCCTTGTAGAAGGTATCCAGCACGCCGCCCGGGGCAAAAAACCGTTCAAAATCCTGCAAGGCAACGTCGCGACCGGCGCCGGCATTAAACGGGTAATGCCTGGCGAGATTTTGCTGAAAAGGCTGGTAGACCTCCCGATACCATTCCCGCTCCAGCTGCGCCACAGCCTGGTCCAGCAGCACACGCCAGCTTTCCGTCGCCAACCGGTTCAATATCCTGTTCAGCGGTTCAGGCTGATGCCCCGCCATTCGCTGCAACGTGAAAATCGGATCCGCACCCTGCAGTCCCATTCTGGCCCGGGCTGCATTGAGGGCGGCTTTGCCCTTGTCTGGAGCCTCCTGGACATTGCGCATGTATTCGTGCAGATCGCTGACCACCAGCATGATCTGCTCAAGCCCACTGGGCTGATCCCCGTTCTTGTGGGTGAGCTGGTTCAGGTCGCTAAACTGGCGCTCGATGTTCTGTAACATCCGGAAGTGGGTCGACTGCTCCAGCAGCTCCCGCGCCATGGCAGCATCCCCCTCGGAGGAAGGGATAAGCTGGGTATTCCGGCGCACCTGTCCGAGGAACTGTGCCAGGGGTTGATGGCCACTGGTAAGACTTTCCAGTACCCGAACGCCGTGGTTCAAGTCGTCGAACTGCTGAACATCCACCCGGCTCAGGGCGGTTCGCCATGCGTTGGCATAGTGTTCGGCGTAGAGGTTTTGCAAACTGGCCTGCAGCTCAGCTTCATCGGCTTTGCTGAAGTCTACGTTGTCCCGGCGGCCCAGCACCCAGGCGTCGATCAGAGCCAACTCAGTGACTGTGGCGGATTTGCGCAAGAACCACTTTTCGAGGCCGTCACGGGTCAACAAGGCAGGAATACTCAAGGGATCCTGAGCCGATTCCAGCGGTTGTCCTGAGTGTTCACCCACAGGCTCGTCTGACCAGTCTCCGACCGGCTCACCATACTGATCGACACGCACAAACACGTTGCTGAACGCAGGGCCAGAGGTACGGGCCAGATCGTTTGGCTGACTGAACTCGCGCCCCGCCTCAATTTCCAGATCCCTATACACACGATCCGGCGTCGACATGCGCCCCAGTTCGTGTTGCGACCACTGCACACTGCTTTTGAAAGGCGCCAGCGCCATATCGGCAGTTACATCGCCGTTTTGGGCCTGCTGTGCCAGGTCGGTATAGGCCATGGCGTAGTCAAGATGTGCCACAAGCTTTTGCTGGACATCGCGTCGGCCCGGGAAAGCACGCTGCCAGTATTCGCTCATGTAGTTGGCGACAATATCGCTCCGGCGGCCACTGGCATCGTAGAGCATTCGCAACACTCGCAGATGTTCAAGACGCTCCGGGCTGCCGTCCGGCGCCCGGCTCATCTCACCCATCACCCCGAACATCAGTGCGGGCAGGTACTGGTAGGCCAGCATGTCGAGGTAGGAGGCTTCTACCTCCGGCCCTACCTTGTGGCCTTGGTAGAGCCCCATATCACTGATCAGCAGCCATTGTTTGCGATGGTCTCCGAACGCCAGAGTTGCCTGACGCAACTGGTCCAGTGGATCGAGTAGATTGCGGCCCGTGGTGTCCGGCTCGTAACCCACCGGTTGCCAGTTATCGATGAAACTCTGCACCCGCGTCTCAACCGAGGCCGCCGCCTCGGCGTTCTTGATGAAATAGTGCTGCCAGCCCCCTGTTATCCCCGCTCCAGTACACAAAGCGATAACAGCTGCAATGGCCACCCTGCGCTGCCGACTGCGCACAACCCGGCGGTTATCCCCGGCAAGCCCTGCTTCGGGATAGATAACGCCCGGAAAAAGCGACTGAGTAAACAGGCTTGCAGACTGGCCCGTGCGTTGGGCCGGCTGAATCGGCCCGGCTACCTGATAATGGCTGGCGGCTGCCGAGACAAAAGCATCTTCCGGCACACCTTCCTGCACAACAGAAGTGAAGTAGGTGCCGCGCACCAGTGCGGGTGTCGAGAAGGCGTCCGCAGACAGAAGGCTGGTAAGGAAGGTTTCAAGCGCGGGCTTCATGCCGGCCAGCTGGCGGGTGAATGAGTAGGCTGCTGCCCGATCTTCAGAGTCCCGCGTGCTGGCCAATACGTCCGGCAGGCGCGCATTCAAACGCGCGACCATTTCGCTGTAGCGCTCGGAAAACTCATTCAGCCAGTCATCGTTATCCAGCTGACCTTCCAGCAGGAAGGTAAACCCGAGAGCCTGCTCTTTCTCCTGTTTGCTGAACGTGCGAACAATGGGCCCAAAGCCATAAAGCAGATCCATTTTGGTAAAGGAAACATACACCGGCAGGCGCGAGCCTATCTGCTCCATCAACTCTCTCAGGCGCGTGCGCAGCAAAATTGCGTGGGCCTCTCGCTGTTCCTCGTTGGCCGCGCTCAGCTGCGCCAGATCAATCGCCAGTATCACTCCGTTCAGCGGGCGTTGCGGGCGATTACTCTCAAGCCACTGGATAAAGTGTCCCCAAAGTCGTTGCAGCATCTCCCCGGCCGCGTTCTGGCTTTGGTTCTGGCTTAGCAGTTCGCCATCCGGATCGATCAGAACGCCGTTATCGCCAACCCACCAATCGAACCCGAACGTATTGCGATCCGCGCGATTATTGCGGGTTACGTTGGTCAGGGTATAAGTCTGTCCGGAACGTTGGATAAGGCTGGATTTACCCGCGCCTTCCAGGCCCATAAGCAAATACCACGGCAAGCGATAGACTCCCCGGCGACCAGGCAGGTTTTTCTTCAGGGATGCGAGCTGACGGTCCAGCAAGCGCTGCTGCCGGCGCTCCATGGGCAGGATCGGGTCTTCCTGCTCCTGCTGCTCCTCGGCCTTCGCTGCATTAACCTTACCCAAACGGCGGGCCAGCACCGTGCCCCATATCATGACGACCAGTAACACCACACCCAGAGTGACCAATGCCCGCATCTGCCATGCCGCCAGCGGGAACTCTCCGCGCACCTCCCATTTTGGCCCGAGCCACCAGGTGGCGATCAACAACGCAATCAGGCCGAGCGCCAGAGTAAACGGTGCTGCGTTTCGAATGTATGGCAGAAGCCAGCGACCTATGAGTAAAGCTTTTCTCCACATGGTGTCCATTCCTGCTGTTCGTCCATAAAAAGGTAGCTATTTTCCCGACTCAACCCTTAGGCAAATCGTTCAAGTTGTTTCAGGAGCGCTGGTTCCCAGTCTTCAATCGCCAGGCCACCTAACTGCTGCTGCAGATCATGAATATGCCGGGCGGCCAGGCTGACCAGACCGCTGTCTTTCATCAGTCGTGCCGATGCCAGGCGCCAGTAAAACTGCTCCCGCGGTTCCCGGGCTCCTGCCAGGCCGTCTTCGAGAATTTGCATCGCTGGCGCCAGGCCTTTCTGGTCCATAAGCTCCCGCGCCGTATCGTAAGCCTGTTCCCAGGGGCTGGCACTGGTGCAGAACTGCCCCGAGGTATGTACAGGCGCCGACCAAAGCCACTCCTGAGCTTCCGCCGGCAAGAACGGGGTGCCATCGTTAAACGTCAGCTCCGCAAGCTGCGGCAGCCTTTCGACAAATTCGTCAACGTCAGAGCGAATGGCATCAGCACAGGCGTTACACCCCAAAGCGGCGGCCACACTGGCACTGAGCCGATGCCCCTCAAGCCAGAACGGGCTAACCGAAAGGCTCTGTTCTATACGCTGCCAAAGCGCCTGGTCTGGCGACTTTTCCAGGGCTTCACGGTATTGCGCAACGCGATCCGGACTCACAGCCGCCAGGTCAGAACGCTTACCATCCCGAGTGGGCGGGACAGACGTAATACTCTGCCAGATGGCGTACCGGCGAATCTGGTAGCCCAACGGCCGCTCCGGCTCGGTTCCGGTTAACATATCCGCCACTTTCAACAAGCTCTGGCGTGTGGCCCGCTCGTTACTCGGGTCCAGTGTCAGGTTACCAAGCGCCGGGCTTATAGACGTCGCCGAAGGCGCTGGACCCGCCTTGGCGCTATCGCCTGCGGCAGCGGAGCTTGCAGAGGGCGTCTCTGTGTTTTTTTCAACGTGGGTGCCGATATCCCGGGTTTGGGGCAACTGTTCAATGGCGCGCCTGAGATCAACCAAGGCATCGTCGGGCAGCTCTCGTTGTTGCGCTTGCGCCTGCAGTTTAGTGAGCACCTCAAGGCAAAAGCTGCGACCATCCCCCACACTGGCATCAAAGGAATTTCCGGCCACGCCTTTGCAGGCGCGTTGCAGCATCTGGGTAAACATCATTTTCCGGGCTCGCTTTCCCCTATCGCCAGGATAAGGCCAGCCTTCATCCCACCAGCTTTCAAGCACGCGCTGGAGCAAATACAGCGAAAGCGCAAAACGCTCTCCGTCGCCGCCCCGCTGCAGCGCAATCAGGAGAAAGCCGAGAACTTTCAGATCCTTGCTGCGGGCTGACAGTATTTTCAGGGATTCGCTCTCAACCTTGCCCCAGTCAATGTCAGTATGGGCAAGAGAACCGATTTTCATGATCTCGTCTTCAAGGAAACTGAGGGCGGAGTCCTCTCCCAGCCCGTGACCGGCGGTCGACTCGCCTTCCAAAGGTGTGACCACCAGTTCAATGTAGGGATGCTGCTCTATGACCTGCATATCTTTCTATCCTCGCGTCCTTGCGTTTGCGCTTTCACGACTCGGCTACCAGCTACAGCTCTCGCGAAGCGGGCGGATGGCGCTCTCAAAACCCGTCAGATCGAACAACAGGCCATCGATACGACTGTTTTCCGAGTAAACGCGAATATCGGTTTCCGACCCTATCGTCTTGACGGCCCGGATAGCCGGCAAGCCGCGCCCGACACTGAGCACGTAGCCGTTATCCCGCACTCTCCAGGCGCTTTGACTTGCCGTTTCCGGGACTCCAAGGCCCAGGCTTACCCGCTCTGCGTCAAGCTGCTCCGGCAGCATCAAAGTCAGTTCTGTGATGTTGTTGTGGCACTGCAGGACAAGCAAAGGCCGCGGAGGCTGCGCACCCAGCGCCGGCACTGTGACCAGAAGTCCAGCGGCCTGCCCGGTGTTGCGGTAACCGATACCACCGGCTGCAGGGTCTGTTTCCACCTGTGCATAAGCCTCACGCCAGCGCCTGGAGCGTTTTATATTGTGAAGGCCGTCATCCGGCTCTTTACCCATTTCGGGCTCTGCCAGAGGAGTACCAAATACCTCGTCAAAACACGCCAGCCTTTCCAGACGCTGGGTTTCGCCGGTGCACTTGCTGGCCTCTTCCAACTTTCCAGCCTGCGCCTGCGCGCTTATGGCTCCAAGGATCAGAGCACCCAAACAAAAAATACCGAGACTGGGCGCCCTCACGTAGGTAAGCATTAGGATTTTCATACTTCGACTACCTGATACTTCAAACACTTGTGGGCGAGCGTGCGCTTCGGCAGACCAAGGCTTTGCGCCGCCTGAGCGCGGTTGCCGCCGTATTGACGCAGGCGGTCGCGAATAATTTCAGCTTCAAACGCCTGGGCGGCGGCTTTGAGGTCGCGAATACCCTCTACGCCAAGTGCTGCGGCAACCTCTGACCTGTGTGGCTCACCGCCACAACGTTCCGTACCGTAGGGCTCTGCGAACAGATCTGTGAGGTTGAGCACTTCCGGCTGAATGTCGTCCCCGGCTGGGGTTTGCAAACACGCCAGCTCGATGATGTTGCGCAGCTCCCGGGCGTTGCCCGGAAAATCGTACGTTTCGAGGGCGCGCAGTGCATGGCTGCTGATGCCCAGAGGGCCGGTGCCTTCACGCTCGGTGTACAGGCGAATAAAGTGACGGCTGAGGGATTCAAGATCGTCCAGGCGTTCGCGCAGGGGTGTTATCTGCAGCGGAAACTGGCTCAGGCGATAGAACAGATCCCGTCGGAAGCTGCCGCCTTCAATGCTCTGGCGCAGTGGCTGGTGGGTAGCCGCTACCAGCCGGAAGTCGGAGTGCTGTTCCTTTTGTGCGCCAAGAGGCCTGAACTGACGGCTTTCCAGGACACGCAGGAGTTTGGATTGCAGCGCCATGGGCATGTCGCCGATTTCGTCCAGAAAGAGCGTGCCGCCATTGGCCTGGGCCAAAAGCCCCTCTTTGGCCTGGTCAGCGCCTGAAAACGCACCTTTGGTATGACCGAAGAGTTCGCTTTCCAGCAGGCTGTCGGGTATGGCGGCACAGTTGACCACGACCATGTTGCCGTCAGCGCGATCTGATAATTCATGAATACCTCGGGCCACCAAGTCTTTGCCGCAGCCGGTTTCGCCCTGAACCAGCACCGACAATTGGCTGCCAGCGGCGCGGACAACCTGAGCCCGCAGGCTGGTCATGGCTTTTGAGGTACCCACGAGTGTTTGGGCCAGGCTTTCACAGCGCTTACGGAGGGTTTCTGCGTCGTGCAAGTTGTCCAGTGAGCGTTTGAGCAGGCGGCGCTGCCACACCTGATCCCGGCTTTGCAGTTGCGCTATCCATTGGTGGGTGAGCAACTGCAGGAGGCCGCGATACAGAGGTTGGGCGGTTATGCTGCTCCAGTCGGGTTCGTCGCGGCAGAGTACGAGTATGCCGAGAGTTCTGCCGTCATCGCCTTTAAGAGGCTCGAGCCTTAGGGATTTCGGGCGATGACTGGCTTCGAGGAGGCACTGGAAGCCTGGGTGATCGAGGCGGTGGCTGGCAGCCCGGGCAAGTTCGCGAGCCTTGCCGGTTTGCAGCAGGTGGGCGAAGGGGTGGCTGAAGTCGCCACAGTCGAATTCGCAGGTTTCAGCCAGGTCGCTGCAGTGCAGTGTGCGGCCGCTGAGGTCGAGTTCGAGTGCCCAGCAGCGGGTTAAGCCGAAGGCGTTTTCCAGCTGTGTTGTGGCGGTTTTCAGCAAATCCGGCAGTGTGGTCTGGTGTGTCAGTGCGACTGCCAGTTCAATGCCGGTGTGCAGTTCCATCTGCATCCGTCCCATTTTTTTGTTCCCAGTATTGTTAAAACGGAGATTGCCGTCCGCGTAGCCTGCGAGACGGCTTTCCAAAACACGCTGTGAATACATCCTTGTACGCTCCGCTCCGCCATCCATGGCTCCGCAGGGTTTTGGAAAGCCGCCTCGCAGGCTACGCTAGGTTTCAGTTACTCTCAGACAACAATGCCTGTGAATCTATTTTCTTCAACGCTCAACGTAACTTTTGTTACCGGTTCTTTCGCAGCCAGCTTCTCCAACAACGCCAGCGATACCGGCGGCAGCAACTCACCCTCGATAATAGACTCCAGCATCCTCGCACCGTTTTCACTTCTTGTCGCACGGCTGCGGATGGCGTCTACCAGGGCGCCTTCCATCACCACTTCGGTGTGATAACGGTCGCGGATTTGCTGGGCCAGGCGTTCCAGTTTGTCGCCGACGATGCGGTTGAGGGTGTCTTCACCGAGCGGCAGGTAAGGTACGACTTCCATTCTTGCCAGCAACGCGGGTTTGAAGAAGTCGGCCAGCTCCGGGTACAGGGCTTCTTCGATCTTTTCCGGGTGTTCGGCGTGGTTGACGATGGTCTGATAGCCGAGGTTGGAGGTCAGGAAGAAGACGATGTTTTTGCAGTCGATCAACCGGCCTTCGCCGTCTGCCAGTTCGCCTTTGTCGAAGGCCTGGTAGAAGAGGTTGAGGACTTCCGGATGGGCTTTTTCGACTTCGTCTAGCAGCACCACGGAATAGGGTTTCTGGCGGATGGCTTCAGTGAGGATGCCGCCTTCGCCGTATCCTACGTAGCCTGGTGGCGAGCCAATCAGGCGGGAGACTGCGTGCTTCTCCTGGTACTCGGACATGTTGATGGTGGTGAGAAACTGGCGACCGCCGTAGAGGAGTTCGGCTAGTTGAACCACTGTCTCGGTTTTACCCACGCCGCTGGGGCCCACCAGCAGGAAGGCGCCCATGGGGCGGCCGGGGCGACGGAGGTCGGCGCGGGCGGTTAGCAGGTGCTGGTGCAGGCAGTCGATGGCGGTGTCCTGGCCTTTGATGTGGGCTTGCAGGTACGCCGGCAAGTGGGTGATTTTTTCCAGCTCGTCGGTGGTCATGCTGTTGACGGGGATGCCGGTCCAATCAGCGATGACTTCGGCAATCTGGCGGGCGTCTACCCGGGCGTGCACAAGAGGCTCATCAGCTTGCAGTTCAGCAAGTTCCTGTTCGAGGGCAGCAGCTTCGTTTTGCAGGCTGGGGTGTTCTTGCAGGCCAGTCTGTTCGGGCACTGCTTCAATATCGGCTTCGTCTTTTGCAATGGTTTCCTGAACGCCCGCCGGGTTGAGCAGTTGTTCGCGGATGTCCACCAGGCGGGCGACCATGTCGCGCTGGGTGTTCCAGCTTTCTTCCAGTTCGGCGGCCTGTTCATTAAGTTCGGCAATGCGTTGCTCCAGTTCCGCTTCCCGGTCTGTGTCGACGCTCTGTCCGAGAGTGTGTTCACGGTTCAGCAGTTCCTGTTCCATGGAGAGCTGGTGCAGTTCGCTGCGCACGTGGCTGAGTTTGCGCGGTGGCGTGCTCAGGTTGAGACTGACGCGGGCGCAGGCAGTGTCCAGCACATCAATGGCTTTGTCCGGGAGCTGTCGGCCTGCCAGATAGCGGGCGGACATTTCGGAGGCGGCTTGCAGGGCGCTGTCAGCGATGAGCACCTGATGGGCTTTTTCGTACACGGTGCGCAGGCCACGGAGAATGTGTACGGCTTGTGCCGGGCTGGGCTCATCCAGTGCCACTGGCTGGAAGCGACGGCTGAGGGCCGGGTCTTTTTCAAAGTACTTTTTATATTCACGCCAAGTGGTCGCTGCAATGGTCCGCAGCTCGCCACGGGCCAACGCTGGCTTGAGCAGGTTGGCGGCGTCAGAGCCGCCTTCGCTGTTGCCGGCGCCAATCAGGGTGTGGGCTTCGTCAATGAACAGAATGATGGGGATGGTTGAGGCTTTCACCGCTTCGATCACGCCTTTCAGGCGCTTTTCGAACTCGCCTTTTACCGAGGCGCCGGCCTGCAGTGCGCCCATGTCGAGAGTCCAGAGCTCTACCTTTTGCAAGCGCTCAGGCACTTCGGCGTTCACGATGCGCAGAGCCAGGCCTTCTACGATTGCGCTTTTGCCTACACCCGCGTCCCCTATCACGATGGGATTGTTCTTGCGTCGACGGCAGAGGATATCAATCATCTGGTCGATTTCGGCATCGCGGCACACCACCGGGTCGAGCTTTCCTGAGCGGGCCAACGCGGTAAAATCGGTTGCGTAACGCGTGAGCGGGTCCATATCAGCCTCGACCCCGGGGGCACCTGCTTCGCCCTGTACCATGCCTGGCCGCTCGGCGGAACCTGCGGTCATGGTGTCGAACTGGCGGCGCAGCTGTTCGCGGTTTATGTCCTGGAGTTGCTGACTTACCTGGGGTGCAAGGTAGCGGTCGGCGTTCATCAGCAATGCCAGGAAGATCGCGCCGGAGCGCAAATCCCGGTGGTCCAGCTCCGTTGACGCCAGCAGCCAGGCATCCTGCAGAAGATCAATGAGCAGCGGCGAAAAAGATGGATAAGGCTCCGCGGTCTGCAGTTCACCGCTCAGACTTTCACCAACAACAGGCTGAAACTCCTGATAGTTAATGCCCGCCTGTTCCAGAATCTGGCGCACGTCGGAAAACGGCGTTTCCAGCAACTTGAACAACAGGTGTGCCGGGGTAATTTCTGCTCCCTGGCGGCTGATGCAAAGCGCAGCAGAGGCTTCCAGCCCGTTGCGGCATATGTCGTTGAGGCGCCCGATAAGCGCCGGCAGTTCTACCCGAATCACAGTGATATCCTTATTTCGGTAGTTGTTCCAGTACGCTGAGCACATCCTTTATGCGTTCTTCCAGCGCTATGTTGTAAAGGCTGTATATCCCCACCATGGCCGCCGCAAACAACCCTGCAATGCCCCAGAGCGGCAGCCCGCTGCGTAGCCGGTTGCGCGCCGGTGTTACGTTGATCTGTGCGTCTGCCAGAGGCTCAGGGGCAGAGTCTTCCTTGAGCGACTGAAGCTGCTCATGAAGCCCACGCAAAATCTGCTCGTACTCATCATGGCCGTTTTCCATTACCTTGTAACGGCCCTCAAAACCCAGGCACAGACACAGGTAGATAAACGCCAGCATGTCTTTGTAGCGTGCCGGCTCCTGTTCCATGCGCGCAAGGATGGCGAATACTTTCTCGCCGCCCCAGGTTTCATTGTGGAAACGAGACAGCAACGAATGCTGCGACCACACACTGTGGGCGCCCCAGCCCGTGCCCAGCACCGCCTCATCAATGAAGGCGCAAAGCACGTAACGATAAGCCACCACAGTGGGGCGTTCGTAGCCCTGCTCAATCAGCTCACGATCTATAGCGGTCACCTCATCCACCACCTGCTGGTAGAGACTCTCTACCGCGCCAAAATCCGCCAGCCGACGAATCCGGATGACCAGCCCGAGCAAAGGCGTGGCTGCATCAGTCAGACGATTATCTTCCAGCCCCCTGAGCTGGAACTGGTCATTGCCAAAATCGCCGCCGGAGACGCCGTTTTGCTGCTCTTCGGCAAACAACAGGTCACTGAATGCACTGCCGCCGGAATGCCTGCTGCCATTGGGTAAATCCATTACCTGTGCATTTGTCATGATCTAACTCCTGATTGCCCAGAACTGCATTTCCAGACCCGGGAAGCTGCCCGCCACGTGGAAGGCAAAACCGCTGGCGTTGTCGAGCATTTGCCAGGCCTGGCTTTGATCGTCCAGCCGAAAGTACACAAACCCGGCGTGATACGGCAATTGACGCGGTGCCACCGGCAAAGCAGATAGCGGAATACCCGGAAGTTGCAAGCTGATGAGATCGCGAATTTTCTCCACCGAGGCCACCTTGCACTGCTGGGTAAACTGCTTGCGCAGATCGTCCAGTGGCATGTCGGCTTTCACCGCCAGAATGAACTCGGCACCGCTTATCAGCTGGCCGTCCTGAACCGGAGCGACCGTCAGTCCGTACTGGCGCTGCTGCAACTGAATAGCCAGTGCACGCGGCTCCAATACCGTGCTGAGAGATTGCCGCAGGACCTGCATCAGTGGGGTAAAACAGTCTTCCGGCAGGTCGTGATCGTAGGCCGCGTATTCCCGCGGAAGGCGGCCCTCGTCGGTAAAGGTCACCAGCTCGCCGCAAAGCTCCAACAAGGCTTCGAACAAACGCTCCGGGTGCAGCTGGCGTAAACGGGCCAGGTGCATGAACCTCGGGTGTGCGCGGTTGAGCAGCTGCAGCAGCATGAAATCCGCCACGTCAGCAACACCACCCTGCCCTGGCGCACCAACACGTTCTGCAATATTGCGTGCACGTTCGCGCATTAAACCGGCCATTTCGCCGACAAACCGCTGCAATCTCGGCGCCGACCGAACGCTGAGCATGGTCGGAATAAAGCTCGGATCCATCACCAGGCTGCCGTCCGGACGTTTCTCCAGGATCCGGCCGATGGCCAGCGCGGCGTAGGCGCTTCGGTCATCTCGCTCCAACATGAGGCGCGGGGCTACACGGGCAACGTCGATGGTGTGGGCATCACCATCAATGGAGTGCAGATCCCGGATTTCTGTACTCTGGGCCCGGAATCGTCCTGCCACCGGCGCATCCGGCCATTCCACCTCCGCCAGACTGTCGCTACCCAGCGGTAAAGCCAGATACACAACCTGGTTGGCCACTGAGGCATCGGCGATTTCCAAGGGCTCTGGCATCACATCGTCCTGGGGCAGGTTGAAGCGGGTGCCATCGGGGAACAAACCAGTGGCCCGCACCAGGCCGACGCGCCCGAAGCTCAGATATTCCGCGTTCAGCTCCAGATCGCTGAATCCATACAGGTAGTCCGAAACTGCCAGAGATCGTTCATTGATCTGATGTTCCAGATACCGCTGCTGTTGCTGGAAGTGCTGGGGTTTGATAAACAGACCATCACTCCAGATCACTCGATTTGTCACGGCCATCAGGTTTCTTCCGACCGCTTGAGTTGCACTTCCCTGTCCCGCAGATTCACCAGAAGATGATAACGACCACCGACAGGGTCCACCCTGACCACCTTTTTCCACTGGGACAGATTCGGGTAGGCGTAGAAAGCAATCACACCGATAAACCGGGTGTCCTTACTGATCTCAAACGGTTCCACAAACTTGAACTGACCGGGTACCAGTGTGTAATCGCTGTGATCAATGTAGTTCCGACCAAGGGAGTCCTTCAGGTTATTCAGCAGCTGGTCAAAATCACCCGCCATCAACAACGAGCTGTCACGCATTTCAATAATCTGAAAGGCGACCGGTGTCGGTGCCAGGGACTCGTTCGGGTTCACACCCGGCTCGGCCACCATGGTCAAATCTACGCGACTGGGGAGATCTTCCGGGTAGCCCACTGGGATATCGGGATCCCAAAGTACTTTCGCGGTTTTAGTGACGGCGTTATAGGGCGTGCTGCATCCCGCAAGCACAAATACCATCGTCATTATCAGCAAGTTCCATTTGCGGGTTTTCACAGCAAGTTCTCCCTTTGTAGTTGACGCAAGTGCTTGTCGTAAGCCTGATCGAACACTTCCTGAAACAGGCGTTCAAAACCCTGCTGACGACTCGATTTCAGTTCCCGGTAATAGTGCTGGTACATATCCCAGGCCCAGCGACCTTCGTCTTCATTCTGTTGCAAGCCCCGGCGATAACCATGGAAACGGCGCAACAGAGCTTCCGGTGAAAACGCATGGAGAATGGCGTCCAGCGCTTCACTGATCGCCTCGCGGGTAGCCCGCTGATGGTGGTTCAGGCTTTGCAGGCTTTCCTGAACGGCAGCAGGCGCCGACAAATGCACTGGACTGCGTTCGCTGGCAAACAGGGTTTGTACGGTTTCCTCATAATCCCCGCCAAGACGCAATGGGTTATCTTCGATGGGCTGCAAGCGTGTACGCAGCGCCTGATGCCGGCTGTCTTCACCCAGGTGCAGGGCCAGCAAGCCTTCTATGGTTGCTTTCAGGGTCTGCCCAACCTCTTCCAGGAAAAGCTGCATGCCATCGCTGTCGGCAAAGTTGAGCCCTGTTCCCATCCCCTGCATCAGCGGAGTAGCACTGATATGTTTGCGGCTTTGATCGCTCTGGTGAAGGTTCGTTTCACCACGCCTCTGCTCCCGTGCGTCGGTATTGGTTTGTGACATCCTGTCCCTCTCTCCTTTTCTTGCCGGAAGCCCCATCGCCACATCGCGATTTTCCCGGTACTCATCCGTTACGTCGGTTTCAGCCGCAAACCAGGCGCGCTCGCTTGCCATCAGCGTGCACTCCTCCTGATCAGCGCGGGTTGGCTCATCCTGCCAGTGCAGCATGGGGTCCGAACTTGCGGTTTGTGCAGCCACCGGCACCAGCCCTTCCAGAGGTTCTGCTACCTGCATGTCGCTTTCACGCCCGCCCCCGCGGGCCAGCTCGCCTTCGGCTATATCCACAAGCTTTCTGTCTTCTACGGCCTCCCGGGGCTCGAGCTCCTGACCGGCCGGCGCATCTGTCAGCCCTCCTGCCAATAATTCTGCCCGTAGGCGATAACGACCAATACTAACCGTGTCGCCCTGGTTCAACCGCGCCCGGCGGCCACGCCCCACGGGCTGAGTGGCGCTGTTGATGTAGGTTCGGCCGCTGCGATCAATCAGGCAGTAACCGCCATCAAGAAGCCGGATTTCCGCATGGCCCGGAACGGCGCCGGTGCGGTGTGCCGAAAGCTGCCAGGTATCACTCTCGGCAGTGCCTATAGAGCCACCCTGGGGGCCAAAACTGTGTTCAATGCCTGCCCCACTGCGCGTGCTGCCGGGGTTGGTGACCGTCAGCTTCAGTCCGGTTAACTGCCGCTCTTCCATGATCGGGTTCCTTTTCATATTAACGGCGTATCTGAATCCGCACGGCGGGCCGGCGCCGAGACTTTTCCGGGGTTACGAAAGAGCTCCAGCCCAGGCGCACGTCCTCACCCAGCTGCATCGGGCGGATATCCTGTGCCCGCATTTGCAGTTCCAGGTCGTAGGCCAGTTGCTCTCGAGTGGCGAATTCCACCAACTTCACCAGGCGCTGGTGATCCTGTCCATTGGGCAGAAAATCCGCAAAACGTTGGCGGCTGAGATTGCGGACCCGCAAAATAAATTTACCGCTGCGGTCACGAACCCGGGAGCCCACCAGCGTGTCATTCCCGAGTGAGGCGTTACTTTGACCAAGGCGGGTTTGCTGATCCTCATCGATGGTCACCTTGCGCAAAACCCATTGTTCAATGCTGACGTCGTCCAGATCGAAACAGTGGCCCACAATGCCACTGACAACCTCTGGAGAGCGGCTCCGGCCTGCCATCAATCCGGAATAGGCCAGCATCTTTGACCAGTTAACCGGGGTAGCCTCCCGCAAGCGGCTATCGCCAAGACCTATGAGGGCATAGATCAGATTGGAAAATCCATCCGACGCGCCGGGGCGAAAACGCACGTAGTAACGGTATTTGCGCCATGATCGGTGAAATAGAGTGACCAGCCGGTGATTGAAAAAGTCCAGAAAATGCCGGCGCACCCCCAGATCCTGACCGGCTTCCCAGGCCAGATCCTCTAGGTAGTAACCGGGCAGCGGCGACTGGGAACCGTGCAGGCCCAGAAAGCTCACTTCCATCTGATAGGGGCCGTGCTCATGCTCCGGCGACAAGGCCGAAATCACATCGCTGCCAGGAAACCCCAGCCCCGCAGATGACGAAAAGCGGATGCGCTCCTGTCGCGGCTGATCGTCCCGGACGCCCTCCAGATCATCACCATGGTGCCGATGTATCAGATCCACCAGCTGAAAAAAGCTGTACCGTCGCGCATTGCCCAGAACGGGTTGCAGGCCGGCTACATCAGCGGCTGCTGACCTTGCTGTAACGTCCATGTATACCGTTCCTGGTTGTCTGTGTTCACCACTTCCAGTTGGTGAAACGCGTTGATGCTGGCATAAAGTGCAAAGAACTGACTAAGTACGGTGCCAAACAGGTACAAATCGCCTTCCGAGGCAAAGGCCTGCTGGTCCAACTTCATTACCGAACGAATCCCCCGCACCGGCAACCCCCGGATCATCTTGTCCACCGGGTTGGTTTCGATGGCGCTGATGCCTGCAAGTCGCTTCTGGGATACCCGCTCCGCCTGGCGATCCACCAGCGCGCGGAAGTCATACACTCGCAATACGGTGCGCAGAGCATCCACGTCCAGCATCGAGAGATAGTTCAGCGACAGATTCGAAATCAGCGTCCACAGCAGGCTGCCATCAAGCGTTGGCCTCAGCGTCGCAGTGGGACGAGTGATGTTGCTGAATGACGCGAACGCTGGCGTGGTTTCCGTTGCCATGCACACCTCCCCGACCGCCAGCTGCTGAGGCAGTTGCCGGTTGGTGCAGGTCAGAGTCAGGGAAATCGCTTCCTGGCGATCCATGCATTCAGACTCATCGCCCCGAACGAACGAGATATAGTGATCAAACCCATCACCGCGCACACTGTCCCTGGCCCGAACCCGGTAGTACAACGCTGTGCGGCCACGATCCCGCTCAACCTCATGCTGAAAACTCTCGAAAGCCGTGTAAAGCCGACGCTCGCCACGCCCCGAACGACCTTCCAGCCAGCCTTCAACCTGTTCAATGCTGAACACTTCAAAATGATCCGGCGACCGGCTGGAGGCCAGAATCCGGTACTCGGTCTGGCGCCCGTTAAGATCAACCGGCTCACCCTCATGGGTAAACAGATTCACCGCCGGCGTGCAGTAAAGCTGCATATCCTCAGCCCGAACCCGCGCGTCCGGCGGTAGAATCCGGCTGAAATGAAAACGCAAACTGATCTCATCTGCCTGAACCGCCGGCAAACGATTCCCAAGGCCGGTGATATCCACAAACCGGAACGCCTCCGGAAAACTCAGGTATTCCTGCAGAATCCGGTAACCTGGATAAGCATTCTTGGGATAAGGCAACAAAGCCTCATCACTGGCAAAACCAACCGGCTTCAATAAAGACGTCGGCAGGCTGTAAACCGAATCGCCAACGACCAGCTCCATGCGACTCAGATAGTGGTTCAACCACAGATAGAGCGTTTCAGCCGTGTGATTATCCCCACCCAAATAAAATCGCAGGCTATCAAGGTCCAAGGCGCTTAAGGGTTGGTCCGTGTGAAGTGCCAAATCCACTGTCATCGACGACACTTCCCGCGAATGTTCTGCGTGAGCATCGGCGACACTTATAGGAAACACATCTACCGCTCGACAGGTGCGAAACCGGCACTGTGTCTGCCGCGTGGCATCACCTAAAGGGCGACTTTTGATCTCGGTATGCCGCTCAACCCGTTGCCGCTCACTGATCGCGTGCAATTGAGGATCAAACCGCATGATGGTGCAGCTGGGAACCGGGCGTAGGTAGTTCGGCCACAACATATTCAGCAGAGAATGCGTCAGCTCCGGAAACTCATCCTCCACTTTTTCACGAAGTTTCCCGGTCAGAAACGCAAAGCCTTCCAACAAGCGCTCAACGTCCGGGTCGGTACTTTGCTCCGACAAAAACCGAGTCAACTGCGGATGCGCCTCAGCAAACTCACGCCCCTGCAAGCGCAAAAAGCTCAACTCATCCCTGTAAAACCGATTCAACTTCATCTCAACTACACCAATGTTCGACAAGAGGGGGTGGGGATGCTTTTCTGGCGGGAAAAAGATGTCTGAGCGAAGCGAGTTGTTTTTTCCCAGAAGAAAAGCATCCCCACCCCCTCGCTCCACCATGGTCCCAGTCAGTTACATCACTCGGTAGTAACGTTTGTCATCCAGTAATAAATCTATCGTTGTTTTGTCGTCTTTTGCGCCGACGTTCAGGTAGACCGTTACCTGAAAACGCAGTTGCAAGGGATCCTGCCCTTGGGGCAAGGCAACCACATCCACCCGTTTTACTCTGGGTTCATACTTCTCGATGCATTGCCGGATCGCACTTCGAATCTGGATACTCAGATCGTGGGTGCCCAGAGTCGCATCGTTGAAGTCCAACAACCCAAGTTCTGGCGCGCAAGCGCTATTGCCGGGGTGGGCATTGAGCAGTCTTACCAGATGGCGCTTGATGGAGCTCACCACATGGGTAACTTCGCCCATGCCTTGCCCTTCCGGAGCGGCGGCCTGCTCCAATCGTTCGAACAGGCTCCCCCCCATGGTTTGCGCGTCACTGCTGAACACGGATTAATCCTTGTCCAGACGGCCTACCAGCGAGAGCTCAAAGTTAGCCCCCATGTATTTGAAGTGCGGACGCACAGCCAGGGACACCTGATACCAGCCCGGATCGCCTTCCACATCGGAGACCGTTATCTGAGCCGCGCGCAACGGCCGGCGGCTACGTACTTCAGCTGGCGGGTTTTCCTGATCGGCCACGTACTGGCGAATCCAGGTGTTCAGTTCGCGTTCCAGATCCTGACGCTCTTTCCAGGAGCCAATCTGCTCGCGCTGCAGCACCTTGATGTAGTGGGCCAGGCGGTTAACGATCATCATGTATGGCAGCTGGGTGCCCAACTTGTAGTTGGTTTCCGCTTCTTTGCCTTCTTTGGTGTTCGGAAACTGCTTGGGCTTCTGCACGGAGTTGGCGGAGAAGAAAGCCGCGTTATCGCTGCCCTTGCGCATGGTGAGGGAGATAAAGCCTTCATCGGCCATTTCGTATTCACGACGATCAGTGATCAGCACTTCGGTCGGAATCTTGGCTTCAAGCTGGCCGAAAGATTCGAACAGATGAACCGGGAGGTCTTCTACTGCACCACCGCTTTGTGGGCCGATAATATTCGGGCACCAGCGGTATTTGGCAAAGCTTTCAGTCAATCGGGTCGCAAGCAGGTAGGCGGTATTGCCCCACAGGTAATGCTCATGATCGCCGGACACGTCTTCCTTGTAGTTGAAGCTGCGCACCGGATTCTCGCTGGGGTCGTATGGCACCCGCAGCAGAAAACGCGGAGACGTCAGGCCCAGGTAACGGGCATCTTCGGATTCACGCAGTGAACGCCATTTGGCGTATTTCGGGCCTTCAAAAACAGCTTTCAGCTCCTTGATGGCAGGCAGTTCCTGGTAGCTATCCACGCCAAAGAACGATGGAGCAACCGAAGACAGGAAAGGCGCGTGGGCCATGGCACCAACAGACGATACATACTGCAACAGCTTCATGTCCGGGGTGGAGGGTGTGAACGAGTAATTACCCACCACGGCACCCACGGGCTCGCCGCCAAACTGGCCATATTCCGTGGAGTAGATGTGCTGGTAAAAACCGGTCTGGGTAACGTCGGGGGCAAACTCGAAGTCTTCAAGCAGTTCGGTTTTAGTGGCGTGCAGGATATCCACTTTGATATTTTCGCGGAAATCGGTGCGATCAACCATCAGCTTGAGGCCGCGCCAGGAGGATTCCAGTTCCTGCAGTTTTGGTGCATGCAGGATTGCATCCATCTGGGCGCTGATCTTGCGATCCAGTTCGACCACCATCTGGTCAACCAGCGCCTTGTTGACGGGCTGACCTTTCTCTTCGCTTTTCAGCAGGTTGGCAATAAATGTTGCGACGCCTTTGCGAGCGACATCATAGCCCTCGTCGGCCGGGGCCATACGGCTGTTGGCCATGACCTGGTCGAGTAACGAGCCTTCCATTACGGATTCGGAGGCAGCAGATTGCTGCACAGTAGTATCAGACATACCACATCCCTTTAGTACGTGATTGATATTCAGTGGTGTGCACCGCGCTCGGGCGGCAGCTCTGTTTACTCGCTGTCGGTAGCCAGTTCCAGCTCAGACAACAGGGTTTCCCTGGCTTCGTCGTTATCCAGTAATTCCTGAAGCTTGGCCCGGAACGACGGAACATTACCCAACGGGCCTTTCAAGGCGACAAGTGCTTCCCGCAGTTCAATGAGTTTCTTCATCTCGGGAACCTGACGGGCGATGCTGTCGGGGGAGAAATCATCCAGGGTCTGGAATTCGAGATTGACCGGCAGTTCGTCAGCTTGCTCTTCCAGCTGGTTGGATACGATGGTGGATAGCGTGAGGCCCGCCTCTTTCATGACAGAACGAAAGTTGTTCTTGTCGACAGAAATGGCCTTACGTTCTTCGATGGGGGTTTCTTCAGCGTGTCCCTTGAAATCACCAACAACGAACATTTTCAGCGGCAGTTCAGTTTCAGCCTGCTGATCTCCGGTGGCGGGGACATACTTGATATTGATGCGCTCTTTCGGCGCGACAGAACCGTCTTTGGACGACATGGCTTGCTCCCTGTGCAAATCATTTGCAGTTGTTCAATCCCTTGTGCGAACCATCCTGGTACGCGACGTCAAAACTGTACACATGTGGCCAGGGTTTCTCAAGCAAAAACTGGCCAGCAATCCGTCAACTTGTGAGCACGGGCAAACTTTTGCCACATCGCCACGGCTGTGCCCTGTGAGCCACGGCAACCGGAGAATGGGTCAATGACTGCAGGCAGCGCCGTGGCTATACTCTTGCAAACAATTGCGGAATATCACTGCAAGATCCCAAAAACCAAGGAGGAAATTGATATGAGCGACCTGAGAGCCAGGTTCGATGAGGCGGTAAACTACATCCAGAATGCAGAAGGTGATTTCAAACCTTCCAACGAGATGAAGCTGGAGTTTTACGCTCTGTACAAGCAGGCAACTGCAGGCGATGTGTCGGGCAAGCGCCCGGGCATGATGGATTTTGTGGGCCGCGCCAAATACGACGCCTGGGAGCAGTGCAAAGGCATGTCCAAAGACGACGCCATGCAGAAGTACATCGACAAGCTCGAGGCCCTCAAGTAATAAGCTACCCTGCATTCCGATCCCGGCAAAAACCTCGCCGGGATCGCACTCCTGATTCGGAGCCCTGTTGATACAGAGCCACTGTCAGCGGTCGGTCATATTCACATTGAGTGCGTCGTAAGTGCGGTTTTCCGGCGGGCGGATCACATAATTGTTACTGTGCGTCTGTCCGGGAATGGACTTGGGTGTGCTGAAGCGAAACTCTACCGGTATTTCCGAACGCCCGAGATCTGTCCGGCCGTCGCCCGGCTGCAGCGCCAGGGGGTCCAGATAGAAGTCATCGTTGCCCGCCGGCTGCACTGGAACACCCTCAGCTGGAGCCGCCAAGCCACCTTCAATTACCGTATCAGACAAGACGTCTTCGGCAATGGAGCGGAAGCGGATGGTTTCCAGCGTTGAACGTTGCTCCACCTCAAATACCAGACTGTCGCCAGGGCTGGTCTGCGCGCTTGCCGATCCTGCTACCATGATCAGGAAAGCCGCCGGGGTAATCCGGAGGCGTATCAATTCAGATGATCTGGCAATACGATGCAAGATATTCATGGACTCAATCCTGATCTGCGACACGCCTTCTCCGAAAGCTGTCAATTTTTGATCAGTTTATCCCCAAGCCAGTCGTATTTCTCAGCTGATTGACCGTTTTGTGACAACTTTCACCAGTGCGAGCCATCGAACACTGGAATTCGCATACCATGCAATACAGGAGCAGCCTTGAAAACACCGCTTATCACCCGACAGGGCTACGACGACCTGCAGAAAGAACTCGATGAACTCTGGCGATTCGAGCGCCCGGAGATCACGAAGAAGGTCACCTGGGCTGCCAGCCTGGGTGACCGCAGTGAGAACGCAGACTACCAGTACAACAAAAAGCGGCTCCGGGAAATCGACCGACGGGTTCGGTATCTGAGGCGTTGTCTGGAAAACCTGAAGGTGGTTGATCAACGCCCGGAGCAAGAGGGGAAGATTTTTTTCGGTGCCTGGGTAGAAATCGAAAACGATGACGGCAAAATCCTGAAGTTCAGAATCGTTGGCTACGACGAGATTTTCAACCGAACCGATTATATTTCCATCGATTCTCCGATGGCGCGCGCACTGCTGAAAAAAGAAGTGGGCGACGAAGCCGAGGTGAGAACCGAAGCCGGGACAACCACCTGGTATATCAATGCCATCGAATACCCGGCATAAAAAAACCCCGTAAGAACGGGGTAAGGCTAGCGCTGTGCTGGAGGAAGAAACAAGCGGCTATTGGTGCTTGCCTCTATCTACAATATCCATTCTCCACACCCGGTATTACCGCGCCCTTACCGATGAATTACCTTTTGGTCAGGGTAAGTCGGGCGGCCCTGGCTGGAAATTAGGTTGTACACTCTAGGGAACGCCGATAGTTTTCATGAATCGAATCTTATATACGCTTTCAGCTACGGAGATAGCAGCATGAACACACAGAAGCTCTTGAATATGGCACTTGAAGGCGTCGATGCCTTGGGCTTTCGCCTCGATCAGATGGGTATTACCGGAAAGGTTAATCGCCACAATATTGCGGCTTTCCTGATGTCAGAGCAGAAGCATCTCGAAGGGGAGTGGGACAGCATTCAGGTTCGTCTCAACCTTCGCCGTTCACAGTTTGAGCGCATGACTCAGCAGCTTGAAACCCGCACAGATGCATTGATCGCTCCGGTGATGTCACAAGTCAACCGGTTCCGCCCGAGTCACTAAAGCTTCAGGCTCGACCGGTTTGGGCTGAGGCAGAAATGTCGCTATCGGCAGAACCTGCAGCCTGCTCAGCCTGAGTCGCTCTGATGCGCTTGCGTATGCCGGTAAATGCGGGCATGCGCACGGCTACCGTCAGGCCGGGTGGCACCTCTTCGGGATAGGTATCACTAAGCACAATACGGCTCTGGTGAATCTCTGCAACGGCACTCACCAAGCTCAGGCCCAAGCCGTTGCCTGGCAATGAGCGGCTCTTGCCAACGCGGTAGAAACGCTGGAACACCTGATCTTTTTCATCGTCAGGTATGCCAATACCGCTGTCCCTGACTTCAAAAACGGCCTCCTCACCCTCTTTCCGCACCGCCACACCAATCGTGCCGTGCTCGGGCGTGTATTTGATAGCGTTATCAATCAGGTTGCTGATCATCTGGAAGAGCAAATCCCGGTCACCTTCAATGATGACTCCCGCTTCCAGCGACTGCTCAAACATCTGATCTTTGTCTTCAGACAATGCCTCATAGAGCTCACAGGCATCGGATACCAGCTCATCGAGGGCGACCTGCTTCATATCGGAAGAATTGCCTTTGGTTTCCAGGCGCGCGATACGCAACAGAGCATTAAACGTCGCCAGCAGCTGATCCGCCTCTGCAACAGCACGCCCGGCCTGCTCTCGAGCCTCATCGTTATCGACGGACATCAGGGTGTTTTCAAGCTGGTTGCGCAACCGCGTGAGAGGTGTTCGAAGGTCATGGGCGATACTGTCAGACACGTGCCGGATACCTTCCATCAGGTAAACAATCCGGTCCAGCATCTGGTTCAGGTTTTCCGCGAGCTGGTCAAAATCATCCTCTGTCCCACGAGTCGGAATGCGCAAGGAGAGGTGTCCGTTCATGATTCGCCGGGAGGTATTGTTGATGATTTCGATCCGGCGCGTTGTGCTCCGGCTCATCAGAAAGCCGCCAAGCAGCGCCAGTGCAAGGGTGATTCCCATGCCCCAATTAATAGCGGTTTCAATAACCCTTTTAAGGTTGGTCAGCTCGTCAACATCCCGGCCAACCAATAATCTCAGGCCGCCCTGAACCTCAAAAATACGGGCACGCGCCAAACGTTCCGATCCTGTCCACCCAACAGCCGAGCTAAGTGTAAAATTGATCCAGCCGCTTTCCGAACGGGAACCTTCCGGCCAAGTCTCTATGTTGCCAGCGAGCTTGAGGAAATCTTCGGTAGTCAGCAGGTAGATGGTTTTTGCATTGGGATCGCGGGCGACCCGCTCACGGATGATCGTGATCAGGCCATTAACACCCCGCCCCCGGTATTGTTCCGCCAACCCGGCAATTTCCGCTTCAATGGTCTCGTCGGTCTGAGCGGTCATAAAGCCCGCTGTACGCCAGTAGATGAAGGCCAGCAACAGAAACACCGAGGTGGCAAACACCACCATGTACAGCAGGGCAAGCTGGAAGGACGACGTCCTGAGCTGGCTAAGCAGTTTCACGTAGCATGTACCCTGCACCACGAATGGTTTGCAGTAGGGGCGTCTCGAATTCCTTATCGATCTTTGCCCGGAGACGGCTGATGTGCACGTCGATCACGTTGGTCTGGGGATCAAAATGATAGTCCCAGACCTTCTCCAGCAGCATGGTCCGGGTGACCACTTGGCCGGCATTGCGCATCAGATATTCCAGCAACCGGAACTCCCGGGGCTGAACATCAATATTCTGACCCGAGCGCTTTACCGTCCGGGCAAGCAGATCCATTTCCAGATCGGCCACCCGCAGCACGGTTTCGGTTTCCGCAGACTGACGGTTCCGACGTACCAGCGACTCAATCCTCGCAAGAAGCTCGGTGAAAGAGAAGGGCTTGGTCAGATAATCGTCGCCGCCGCCCCGCAGGCCTTCAACGCGATCGTCGACATCACCCAGGGCGCTCAGGATCAGCACCGGTACCTGGTTTCCCGTGGCACGAACCGTCTTGATGATCGAGAGACCATCCATGCCTGGAAGCATGCGGTCAACAATCATGATGTCGTATTCTTCACTGGCGGCCATCATCATGCCGTCTTTGCCGTCGGCAGCGTGATCTACCACGAAGTCTGATTCCTTCAGCCCTTTAACAAGATAATTTGCTACGTCCTGATCGTCTTCGATTACCAGCGCTTTCACCGGATCCCCTCCTGATAGCGGATTACATTAACAACAGAGTACGAATAACTCGGGACACCGGCCAGTTACGATCTTGTAAGAGGGTGTCGCCAATGGCGACGGTCAGTTTTATGCAGGCAGCCAATGAAGGCTTTCTGCAGTGGTACCCGAGGGCCGGTATTCCGCGCTTACCCAGCCGTCATAATCCATTTTATCTATCGCTGAGAAAATATTCGAAAAGTTAATCTCCCCTGTTCCCGGCTCATGCCGCCCCGGGTTATCCGCAAACTGAATGTGACCAATCCACGGCAACAGACACTCCATGGAACGTACGAGATCACCATGCATGATCTGCATGTGATAGATGTCGTACTGCAAGCGAAGATTATCGGCATCAATTTCCTCGATCAGCGCAATGACCTTACCGGATGTGTCGAGGAAGAATCTGGGCATATCGACTCGCGAATTGATGGCTTCCAGGCACAAGGTAATCCCCTCATCCGCCAGCTTTTCAGCCGCCCACGCAATATTGGCCACCAGCGTCTTCCAGGCCGTGTCTTCATCCAGCTCCGTCGGCTTCAACCCGGCCAGGCAATTCAGCTGCGTGCAACCCAGCTCCCGGGCGTACTCGATGGCCTGATCCACTCCGGCGCGGAACTCATCAACCCGGTCCGGCAGGCAGGCAATACCACGCTCACCGGCATTCCAGTCACCCGGGGGCAGATTGAACAGAACCTGAATAAGGCCATTGTCTTTCAGCGCACTACTGAGCACTTCCTTGGGCCAATCGTAGGGGAAAAGATACTCCACCCCGGTAAACCCTGCTTCAGCAGCTTTGCCAAAACGCTCGGTAAACGGCACTTCGGTAAACAGCATCGACAGATTGGCAGCAAAACGCGGCATGGCCAATTACTCCTTGGGGCCCGGGCCAGTGGCACCGAGGCGGGTTCCGTTAATATGCTCCAACTCCAGCAACAAACCGCTGTGATCAGCATCACTGTGGCCATTAGCGACCAAAGACAGATATTCATTATGCACCTGTTGCGACAGTGGCAACGTTAGCCCCTCTGCCCGAGCCTCATCCAGAATCATACGCAGATCCTTCAGCTGAATTCGGGCAGGCGCGCCAGGTGCAAAATCCCGGTCAATCATTCGCTGACCGTGCAACTCCAGAATCCGGCTGCCGGCAAAGCCACCCATCAGCGCCTCGCGCACTGCAGCCGGATCAGCTCCGCCCTTAGCGGCCAGCAACAGGGCCTCAGACACCGCCCCAATGGTAATCCCCACGATTGCCTGATTCGCCAGCTTGGCAAGCTGCCCGGCCCCCACAGGGCCAATCCACGTGCACTTGCCGAGCACCTCAAACACCGGCCGAGCCCGGAGAAGATCTTCTTCCGAGCCACCAGCCATAATACTCAAGCGTGCTTCCTGCGCACCCAGGGTGCCACCAGAAACCGGTGCATCCATATAACCTACGCCTTTTTCAACCGCAAGAGCAGCATGACGTCGAGCTACCGACGGCTGAATGGAGCTCATATCAATCACCAGGGCGCCCGGTTTTACAGCTTCCATCGCCCCGTTCGCAACCAGCACCTGTTCAACCACATCGCTGTTTTCAAGCATGGTGATCACAACATCTGCGCTTCGCACGGCGTTTGCAGGGGTGTCGGCAACCGTTGCTTCACTGGCAAACGGCTCGCACTTGCTGGCGGTGCGGTTCCACAAGGTCATGGGAAAGCCTGCATCCAGCAGATTGCGGGCCATGGGGGCGCCCATCAGGCCGATGCCGAGGAAAGCGATATGGGGGAGTTTTCTTGTCATGTTAGCGGTCTCGACTTCAAGTATCGGGAAGAAACGATTGGGCAGGCCTTTCCAAAACCGTGCGGAGCCAGGGATGGCGGAGCCGAGCGTACACGGACGTATTCACAGCGTGTTTTGGAAAGGCCTGCCCAATCGTTTCGTGCACCAAACTATAAGCCACAGACGAGACAAACAAAAACGCCACCAACCTGAACGGTGGTGGCGTTTTCAGAACACTTACGCGTGAACGACCAGATCAGGCAGCTTCAACCATCTGCAACCGGATCTTCTTCATCGCATTCTTCTCAAGCTGGCGAATGCGCTCAGCAGAGATGCCGTACTTGTCGGCCAACTGATGAAGCGTTGCCTTGCTTTCAGATAACCAGCGCTCACGCAGGATATCCTGACTGCGCTCATCAAGCATTTCCAACGCTTCCATCAGGCGCCCGTTGGAATCCTCCGTCCAGTCCGAATTTTCAAGCTGGACAGCCGGATCGCTGCGACGATCTTCGAGATAATACGCCGGTGCCTTATAAGCGCTGTCTTCGTCATCATCCATGGGACCATCAAATGCGGTGTCATGGGAAGACAACCGACCTTCCATTTCACGCACGACTCTTGGTTCAACACCCAGATCTTCAGCTACTGCGTGCAGCTCATCGTGGCTCAACCAGGCCAGCTTTTTCTTCTGGCTGCGCAGATTGAAAAACAGTTTGCGCTGGGACTTGGTGGTGGCCACTTTCACGATGCGCCAGTTGCGCAGAATAAACTCGTGAATTTCCGCCTTGATCCAGTGCACGGCAAAGGAAACCAGTCGGACACCGTATTCGGGATTGAAACGTTTAACGGCCTTCATCAGGCCCACGTTGCCTTCCTGGATCAGGTCTGCCTGCGCCAAGCCGTAGCCTGAATAGCTGCGAGCAATGTGAATAACAAAACGCAGGTGCGACAGTACCATCTGACGGGCCGCGTCTACGTCTTCATCGTAGTGAAGACGCTCAGCCAGTTCCCGCTCTTCATCCACGGTAAGTACCGGGATGCGGCTCGCGGCCTGGATGTAAGCCTCGAGATTGGCGCCCGGAACCAGTCTTTCAATGAGCTGTAAGCTCGTACCCATGCTTTATCCTCCGAACCTGACGACCGCATAATATATACGAATAAAACTTAGACCGCCACGAACCTTAAAAGTTCCAGAATTATCCAATATTACGTTTTAAATCAACAAAATGGATAATTCTCCCTGACTTTTTCTGCAAATAAAGCTAACTCGCAATGCACCCCGGTGACAATACGGTTTTACCGCAATCCGGACCACTAGCCACCGGCAATTTCGCCCGGCTCAATATCACTCAGATGGCGCTTTACCGCAACCCAGGCGCCGAGCCAGCCTAGCAGCATCGCCGCAATAATCAATGCGAGCGCACCGTCAATACTCAGGCCGCTGAGTGAAAAATCACTGCGATACAGCCCGGCAAGACGCTCAACAGGCCCGCTCAGCCACCACAGCGAAAGTTGCAGCAATATCCAGGCGACAACGCCACCACCCAGCCCAAACCAGGCGCCGGTGTACAAAAACGGCCGACGCACGAACCCGTCGGTGCCACCAACCAGCTTGGCCACCAGAATCTCATCCCGACGACTCTCGATAGACAACCTTACGGTATTGCCGATTACCAGCACCACGGCCACAGCCAGCAAGATGGCAAGTGCCCATACGGCTCGTGCAAGCAACTCTGTCATGGCATTGAGGCGCTGCAGCCAACCAAGATCCACTTGAACCCGCTCGACCGAATCCATACCTTCAATAAAGGTGACCAGCGCTGCGACACCATCTGCAGACCGGGCATTCTCCTCAGGCGTAATCAACAGCGTGTGGGGCAAAGGATTTTCTTCCAGATAATCCAGCGCGTCATCAAGCCCCGACGATGCCCGGAACTCTGCCAGCGCCCGGTCCCGGTCTACCAGCTCCAGCTCTGCCACGCGGCCGTCTGACTCGATTTCGCTGGCCAGCTTTCGGGTCGTCTCAAGACTGGCATCCAGATCCATATAAGCGGTCACACGGGCACTGCTTTCCCACCCGGCGCTCACGCCTTGAAGACTGGTTAATAACAGCAGGAGCGCGACCGGCAAAGCCAGTGCAACGCCCATAACAGCCCAGGTCATCAGGCTTGCCACCGGCGTTCGCCACAGTCGGCCTGCGCTGTCGCGGGCTACTTTCCGGTGGTGCATGAAATAAGATTCTGCCTGTTCTCGCCACGGCGAGCGGGATACTTTGGCACCCCGAGCAGGATCAGGCTTGCGGGATCTGGATGAAGGGTCAGCGGCCACTTGAACCTCCCTGTAACGGCGAACCGCCGGCAATCAGATTGCCATGATCCAGAGTCAGCGTGCGCCTGCCCATTTCGTTGATCAGCGCGAGGTCGTGACTGGCAATCAGCACGGTCACACCTACTTGGCTGAACTGGGCAAACAGATTCATGATATCGGCAGACAGTTTCGGGTCGAGGTTACCCGTAGGCTCATCCGCCAGCAGCAGGGGCGGTTTGTTTACCACCGCACGGGCGATACCCACGCGCTGCTGCTCACCACCGGAAAGCTGCAAAGGATTCATTTTTTCCTTGCTGAGCAAGCCGACTTTGTCCAACGCCGCTCGCACCCGCCGGCCCATGTCACGTGGAGAGGCGCCCATCACTTCCAGCGGCATGGCAACGTTATCAAACACGGTGCGATCGAAAAGCAGCTGGTGATTCTGGAACACCACACCAATATGCCTGCGAATATAAGGGATTTGTCGCCTCGGCAGACGATTGAGCACCTGGCCACCCACGACAACTTCGCCAGCACTGGGTCGCTCCATAACCATAAGGAGCTTCAGCAAGGTACTTTTGCCGGCCCCAGAGTGCCCTGTCAGAAACGCCAGTTCTCCGCGATCCAGATGAAAATTCACCTGGCGCAGTGCGGTATGGTCACTGTCATACCGCTTGGTAACCTGACGAAATTCGATCATGGCGGGCTACTGCTCCAAAAAACCGGATTATTCAGCAAACAGGGCGTCTACAAACGTTTCCGCATCGAAACTGCGCAGGTCGTCAACCTGCTCGCCAACACCGATAAAACGAATGGGAAGCTGCAACTGGCGGGCGATGGCGAACACGATACCGCCTTTCGCAGTGCCGTCCAGTTTCGTTAAGGTAATACCGCTCACGCCAACAGCTTTCTGGAATACCTGAGCCTGGCTCAGGGCGTTTTGCCCGGTGCCGGCGTCCAGCACCAACATCACTTCATGGGGCGCAGAGTCGTCCAACTTTTTCATAACCCGGACGACCTTTTCCAGCTCACCCATCAGGTTATCCTTGTTTTGCAGTCGGCCTGCCGTATCGGCAATCACCACGTCCACGCCACGGGACTTACCCGACTGGATCGCATCAAAGATCACCGATGCGCTGTCTGCACCTGTGTGCTGAGCAACCACTGGAACGTTGTTGCGCTCCCCCCATACCTGCAACTGTTCGACGGCAGCCGCACGGAACGTGTCACCGGCCGCCAACATGACGGACTTGCCTTCGCCCTGAAACTTCTTGGTGAGTTTACCGATGGTGGTGGTCTTGCCAACACCATTTACGCCGACCATGAGGATTACATAGGGCTTTTTCGTTGAATCAATCGTTAGCGGTTTGGTGACGTCCCTGAGCAGGCCATGCAGTTCGTCACGCAAGGCTTTGCGCAACGCCTCGCCATCCTTGAGCTGATTGCGCTGGAGCTTGTCTGTAAGAGACTCAATGATTTCCGAGGTTGCGGTTACGCCCACATCTGCCATCAACAACGTGGTTTCAATTTCTTCCAGCAGCTCTTCGTCAATTTTTTTACCGGCGGAGAACATGTCCGTCAAACCGCCGGTCAGGCTTGCACGGGTTTTACCCAAGCCTTGTTTGATACGCTCAAACACACTGACCGAAGGCGCAGATTCCGGAACCTTTTCAGGCTCTGGCACAGCATCCAGCTCAGCGACTGCCGGTACTTCCGCGGCTGCCTCAGGTACGGACTCGGGAACCGCTTCTGTGGCTTTCTTCTCAACCGGTGCCTCAGGCGCAGGGCCTTTTACAGCTTCCGGCTTGCGCTGAGGAACAGGTTTGGGGCGCGGCACGCGGCGGCGGTTGCTGGCAATATCCAGCACGAACACGAGCACAAGAAGGGCCAGAAGGCCGACGGAAATCCACTCTGCCATCATAAAGTCATACCATCAGTCTGAATGGGCGGGACGAATAAAGCGCACATTCTAGCAGACTGTCCCAGGGAAGTGAGGATCGCGTGGATTATCACGGGGGGCCGGGTTTCCGCTAACATATACCCCACACAAGTGACCGCGACCCACATCCAGAGCCAACGACATGACGCGCAGAAAGTCCACAGGCCCTCGCCTGTCAAACAAGCCTTCCAAGGGAGCGACCAAAGGTCAAAGCCAAAATCAGGGTTCTGCAGGGGAGTTGCGCATTATCGGTGGTGACTGGCGTAGTCGAAAACTTCGCTTTCCTGACGCTGGGGGTGTGCGCCCAACGCCTGCCCGCACACGGGAAACGCTTTTTAACTGGCTTTCATTTCATATCGCGGGGAGTAACTGTCTGGACCTGTTTGCCGGCTCCGGCGCGCTGGGTCTGGAGGCACTTTCCAGGGGTGCTGCCCGGGCAACTCTGGTTGATAGCAGTGCGCCGCTGGCAACAGCACTGCGGGATAATCTGCGGATGCTGGGCTCAGAGTCGGGCACCGTGTCATGCACCAGTGTCGACACCTATCTCAGCCAACCAGCGCAGCAACCGTTCGATATTGTCTTCATGGACCCACCGTTCAGGAAGGGTTGGCTGACCACCCTGCTCCCACTGATTGATGTTCATGGCTGGATAAAACCCGGTGGCTGGGTCTATGTGGAGCACGAAAGTGACCTCCCGGCACCGACGGCACCCGCCAGTTGGCAACTGCACCGTCAGAAAACCGCCGGCCAGGTCACTTACTGTTTATTCCGGGTAGCTCAAGCAGCCGGGCGCAGCGAGTAAGCTCGCAAATGGCCTGCAAAGTCTTCCAGATACCGTATGCCACTGGCCTCAGCTTCTTTGCACCACTCCATCAATGCCTGCAATTTATCCTGGGGCTTGAGCCCACGCTGGCGCCAGAGAGCCTGTAACTCGTTGCTCTTCTCGTAAATCTGGCGCAAAACAGCGTTGCTCTCCAGAACGGACTCCAACGTCTCTTTTTCCCGGGGCTTTATCAGCGTTACTTCCCGTGACAAAAGCTGCTTGAGTTTGCGATACCGGGGGCGAATCTCCTCATCCATAAGACTCTTTTGCTGACGCAAAACTGGCTCCGTCACCCGCTTGCGGTACTGGCGCATAATATCGAAGCGGTTATTGGCAATGGCCTGCACGGTCTCCACATCCATGTCCTGCTTGCCAGGCACATAGTGGGCGATCGGGCGATACCCTTTGGGTTTGGCGAGACCGAACAACTGAAACAGGCGGATGTACCCCCAGCCGATGTCCACTTCGTACCAGCGACGCGAGAGCTTGGATGAATTCGGATAGGTATGGTGGTTGTTGTGGAGCTCTTCACCGCCAATAAGAAGCCCCAGCGGAGAAATATTGCGGGCGTTATCTGCGCACTCAAAATTGCGGTAGCCCACCCAGTGACCAACCCCGTTCACAACGCCGGCAGCCCAGAAGGGAATCCACGCCATCTGAACAGCCCATATCCAGATACCATGAACACCAAAGAGCGCCAGATTGATCACTGCCATCAGCATAATGCCCAGCATTCTGTAGCGGCTGTACAGATTGCGCTCAACCCAGTCTTCCGGAGTGCGCTGACCGTAACGCTCAAGATTCTCCGGCGTTGCTGCGGAAGCATAGAGTTCGGCGCCTTCAAACAGCACTTTCTTTATTCCCAGTACCATCGGGCTGTGGGGATCCTCTGCGGTTTCGCACTTGGCGTGATGCTTGCGGTGGATCGCTGTCCATTCTTTGGTATTCTGCGCTGTGGTCAGCCACAACCAAAAGCGGAAGAAGTGCTTCAGTACAGGATGCAGATCCAGTGAGTTGTGAGCCGAATGACGATGCAGATAAAGCGTTACACTGATAATAGTGATGTGGGTCATACCCAGTACAACCAGAATGAGCTGCATCACCGACAGGTCAAGAAGACCGTTTAACCACATAGTTATTCCTCAAATCAAAATCCAAGGCGACCGAAAAAGCGCCACTCGTTGTACTTTAGCGTACAGGTGTTAGCCAGAACAACAGCCTTTCAAGGCAAATTTGTTACGCTTGAGACTTGTTGAACACAAAGCCTCTATTTAACTGACCGGAGACCGGCTGCGTGCCCGAATTACCCGAAGTTGAAACAACCCGGCGCGGCATTGCGCCCCACTGCGAAGGACAAACCATCGCCCGGATCGAAGTTCGCAACGGCAGCCTGCGCTGGCCGGTGCCCAGCGATCTTGCCGCACAAATGGAAGGCCAGATTATCCGCACGGTGGACCGGCGAGCAAAATACCTGTTTCTGAATCTGGACCATGGAACAGCCATCATTCATCTGGGCATGTCCGGTAGCCTTCGCATAATCACCGACAATAAGCCTGCGCTGACACACGATCACATCGATCTTGTGCTGCACTCCGGTGTTATTTTGCGCTTTAACGATCCGCGGCGGTTTGGCTGCTGGTTATGGTCTGATTCTGCAGCGGCACACCCGCTGATTGCCAACCTCGGGCCGGAGCCATTGTCACCAGAGTTCAGCGGGCGGATGCTGTTCCACTTGTCCCGAAGCAAAAACACGCCGGTAAAAGCCTTCATTATGGACAGCCATGTGGTTGTCGGCGTAGGGAACATCTATGCCAACGAAGCGCTGTTCAAAGCCGGCATTCACCCGCGGCGCAAGGCCGGCCGCATAAGCCTGGACCGTTACCAGCGCCTGGCAGAGGCTATCCGGGAAACCCTGAGCGCTGCGATTCTGATGGGCGGCACTACCCTGAGAGACTTCGTCAACAGCGACGGCAAGCCAGGCTATTTTGCCCAGTCCCTTCTGGTGTATGGGCAGGCCGGAAATCCGTGTTCCGAGTGCAAAACGCCACTGAAAGAAATCCGTATGAGTGGCCGATCCTCAGTTTACTGCACCCGCTGTCAACGTTAGGCCGCAGTAACCCTCTGTCTGAACCGGTCATGACTGCACAATTTGCAACGAAAATTCGTTTGAAAATGCGCAAATATGATTCATAGTTAACAGAGGATTAATGCCCAATTGTTACAATAAGGGCCGATATGCCCGATACAAATCCGGTACTGGAACATACCGCCCAGTACCAACGGGGCCCAAAAGTTCAGGAGACAGACTAATGACCCGCAAGATTTCACGCACCCTTATGGCCACTGTGGCAGCCTGCCTGCTGGCTTTTTCATCCTTAGGCCACGCCCGCGCCGTTGACGAAAGCCCGTCTGCACTGGCTATGACAGGTGACGCCGTATTCGTACGCCCGGTGCTGCTGGCCACCACCATTGTGGGGAGCGTTGTCTACCTGGTGTCTCTGCCGTTCTCGCTGCTCGGTGGCAACGCTGAAGAGGCAGGAGAAGTTCTGGTCGTAGGCCCTGCGAAAGCAACCTTTGTGCGCTGCCTGGGCTGCACCAACTCCGGCCGGAAAACAGCGACGGTCGAGCAGACTGGCAACTGATCCCGGCCTGCAAGCTGGTCTTTGCATGACATCAGTATCATCCCGGCTTGTCTCACGCCGGGATCTGCGGCAGCCTGAGGAAAATTCTTCAGGCTGTTTTTGTTTATGATTAACTGGGCTTCCCTGGAAACCGTGTTCCTTGATATGGATGGAACACTGCTCGACCTGCACTTCGATAACCACTTCTGGCTGGAACACCTGCCCCGGCGCTATGCCGAGCAATACGACCTGCACCCGGTGGAAGCCAGAGACCAGTTGATCACCATGATCATGGCCGAAAAAGGCACGCTCAACTGGTATTGCACCGATTACTGGAGTGATCGCCTCGCCATGGACATCACAAGCCTTAAGTCCGAGGTCGGCGACCGGATTGGCTATCGCCCTCATGTTGCAAATTTCCTTCAGGCGCTCAAGAGTACCGGGCTGCAATCCGTCATCGTAACCAACTGCCACCCCGATCCTCTGGAACTTAAACTCCAGCGCACGGGCCTGGATAGCTTCGTAGATGGCATTGTCTCCAGCCACCAACTGGGCAGACCCAAAGAAGACATCACCTTCTGGAAGGATCTACAGCAACTGGCACCCTACCGAGCCGACGCCACCTTGATGGTGGATGACAGTTTCCCGGTACTGGAAAGCGCCCGCTCTGCCGGTATCGCCCAGTGTCTGGGCATTCTGGCGCCTGATAGCAAGCAAACCGCCCGGGAAACTCACCCGGAAATACCTTGCGTACATCACTTCGATGAAATTCTGGCGGAGATTCACCAGCAACGGCCCCTGCCATCTATAGGCTGAGAGCGCTATAATCCGGGCATACGCCCATCAGGTGAGGAGACATGGCGGCATCCACTTCGGACGATCAACGGGTAAGGCTCGACAAATGGCTCTGGGCTGCGCGCTTTTACAAGACACGTGCCCTGGCCAAAGAAGCGGTTGAAGGCGGCAAGGTTCATTATAATAGCCAGCGCTGCAAACCCGGTCGCCTGGTAGAGCCCGGCGCTACGCTCACCTTACGCCTCGGCATGCTGGAAAAGATCGTAGTCGTAGACGATGTAAGCGAGCGCCGACGCGGTGCGCCCGAGGCTCAAAAGCTTTACCACGAAACCGAAGACAGCGTGAAAAAACGGGAGGATCTCTCGTGGCAGCGCAAGACCATGCAAGCCGCTCAACTGCCACCAGCCCGGCGACCTTCCAAGAAAGACCGCCGCAACATTCAACGATTCCGTGATCAGAATGGCATCTGAGCCAAACCGCTCTGCCACTTGTTTCTGTCACCCATCGTTTCACGTACCGATTCAGACACCCAGTTTTCAGGAGAATCACCATGGCATCCCGCGACCAGTTTCAGCGTTTTATATTTGAGCACAGCCAGGTGCGCGGAGCCTGGGTAAAGCTTGACGAGAGCTACCGGGAAATTACCAGCCAGGCGCCCTACCCCGAATCCATTCGCGGCCTGCTAGGCGAAGCGCTTGTAGCCAGCATTGTGATGAGCAGCAGCCTTAAGTTTGAAGGCACCCTGTCCATTCAGGCCCAGGGTGAGGGGCCATTGCGAACGCTGATGGCGGAGTGCAGCCATGACCGGAAAATCCGAGGGCTGGCGCGATTTGACGAGCACGCAGTCAGCGAAGAAAGCTTCCACGACTTGTTGGGCGACGGGCGCATGGCTATTACCATTACGCCACAGCAAGGCAGCCGCTATCAGGGCGTTGTTCCCCGTGAGCGTGACAGCCTCGCAGGGTGTATTGAGGAGTACTTTGAACGCTCAGAGCAGATTCCGACCAGTCTGTTCCTGTTTTCCAGTGAGCACGGGGCCGCCGGACTCATGCTTCAGCGCCTGCCCGGAGCCACAGAAAAAGACGACGAGCTTTGGGAGCGGGTCAACCATCTTGCCCGAACCGTGAAAGCGGATGAGCTCTTGGAACTGGACAGCGAAACCCTGCTGCATCGGCTGTTCCATGAGGAAACCGTACGGCTTTTTGATGCCGAAGCCGTCGCTTTTCATTGTAGTTGTTCCGAAGAGAGAACGCTCAGTGCGCTTGAGGCCATTGGCAAAGAAGAGTGCTACAGCATATTGGAGGAACAGGGCGCCATCGACATGGACTGCCAGTTCTGCCACGCGCACTATCGCTTCGACAGGAATGATATTGATCATCTTTTCACTGGCCATACGTTACACTAGAAATGGTTTCGAATTCGCCCGGACGCCAGCAATCACGCGGCTTCTGGAGCAGTCGTTTTTTACCGGCGCCTCTGGCATAATAGCGCGCCTGAACTGATTCGATTGTTCAGTTTTCCGCCAATTTCCGGGGGGCGGCCTGAGCAATCACCAAGACATCCCGAGGGCGAGGTCGAAGTGAGCAACACTTATAATGATCTGAGTACAGCACAGCTGGTTGAGCAGGCACTGGCACGTAGCGAAGGCGAGCTGGCTTCCAATGGCTCACTGGTCGTGAAAACCGGTCATCGTACCGGCCGATCCCCTATGGATCGCTACATTGTGGAAGAGCCGAGCACGTCTGACGACATCCACTGGGGGCCGATTAACCGCCCGTTTGAGGCCGATAAATTCGATGCCTTGTGGGATCGTGTAGAAGCCTACATTGCTGAAAAAGACAGCTTTGTTTCCCTGGTTCACGTCGGTTCCGACCCCGAACACTACCTGCCGGTCAAAATGACTACCGAGACCGCCTGGCAAAACCTGTTTGGCCGCAACCTGTTCATTCGCCCGGAAAACTACAATCAGGCTGACAAACAGGAATGGCAGATTCTGAACGCTGCCAATTTTGAATGTGTGCCAGAGCGCGACGGCACCAACAGCAACGGATGTGTGATCATTAACTTTGCCCGTCGCAAAGTACTTCTGGCCGGCATGCATTACGCAGGTGAGATGAAAAAAGCCATGTTCTCCGTGCAGAACTTCCTGCTGCCGGAAAAAGACGTACTTCCGATGCACTGCTCAGCTAACGTGGGCGAAGATGGCGAGACCTGCCTGTTCTTTGGCCTCTCCGGCACAGGCAAAACCACACTCTCCGCTGATCCGCACCGCTTCCTGATTGGTGATGACGAGCACGGTTGGGGCCCAGGCACTGTCTTCAACATCGAAGGTGGCTGTTACGCCAAGTGCATCGACCTGAGCAAGAAGAACGAACCGATTATCTGGGACGCTATACGTTTCGGCGCTATCGTTGAAAACGTAACCATTGATCCGCAGACCCGCGAGCCGGATTACAACGACGTATCCCTGACCGAAAACTCCCGCTGCGCCTATCCGCTTGAGCACGTGGAAAAACGTGTGCTTGAAAACCGTGCCGGCGAGCCATCCCACATCGTTTTCCTGACATGCGATATGACCGGCGTACTGCCGCCCGTGTCGATCCTGAGCCGTGAAGGCGCGGCCTACCACTTCCTTAGCGGCTACACCGCGTTGGTTGGCTCCACTGAGATGGGCTCATCTTCCAAACTGAAGTCCACGTTCTCTACCTGCTTTGGCGCCCCCTTCTTCCCGCGTCCAGCGGGCGTTTACGCTGAACTGCTTATGAAGCGTATCGACGAGTACGGCAGCAAGGTCTTCCTGGTCAACACCGGCTGGACCGGTGGTCCACACGGCGAAGGTACTCGTTTCAGTATCCCGACGACTCGCGCGATTATCAGCGCGATTCAGAACGGCGATCTGGACGATGTGGAAACCGAGCACCTGGCAGCTCTGAACGTAGATGTTCCCAAGCACATTCCTGGTGTAGACGCCGGGCTGCTGAACCCGCGTAAAACATGGGCCAGCGCTGACCACTACGATGAGAAAGCCAAAGAGCTGATCAGTCAGTTCGTCGAGAACTTCAAGAAATTTGATGTCTCCGACGCAATAGTAGAGGCCGGCCCGAAACTCTGAGCCTGCCTTCTACAAAAAAGCGCCCTGCGAAAGCACGGCGCTTTTTTTGTACCCGAATCAACACTTTCCTCATTCCACCGGGAGCACAGCCCACCGAGCCTTGTCATCTGATTGATCGCCCGTTGTTGGTTTTGCGGCTATGCTTGTTCACAAACCGCCCGCACATTGCACCCGGCGGCGTATTTCAGTGAGCAAGCTTGGTGGAGGTAGAACTTGGCTGACAATAAAACTGTGACCGTCCTGTACGACGAGAGGGTGCTTGCCCATTTTCCCGATACCAACTCAGAGTTCCTGCCAGGCAGGCTGGATAAACGAGTTCGTGCAATTCTGTCGGGATTGAATGTGCAATGGAAATATCCCGAGCACCCCGGTCGCCTGACCGCCATCATGGACCTGCTGGCAAGGGAGCCGATTCCCGGCGTACAGGTTGTCGGCGGGCAGAAAGCAACCCGGGACCAGCTGGCACGGGTTCATACCACCGGTTTTCTGGATCAGATTTTTGAACTGCGCAATCAAAGCGCTTGGCTGGACGTAGACACCACGGCTGTCTCACCGGGCAGCGTTGAAGCGGCGGAAGTAGCCGCTGGCACCGCCATTGCCGCTGTTGAAACGGTCATGAAAGGTGAAAGCCACAGCGCGTTTGCGCTTGTACGCCCGCCGGGGCATCACGCCGAGCCCACCCGTGCGCGGGGCTTTTGCCTTTTTAACAATGTTGCTGTGGCCGCGGCCCACGCCCAGGCCGAGCTCGGATGCCAGCGAGTCCTGATTATTGATTGGGATGCCCATCACGGCAATGGTACTCAGGATATTTTCTGGGCCGACCCGGATGTCCTGTTTTTCGATCTGCACCGGGCCTCACCCTTCTACCCCGGTAGTGGCGCGCTCACAGATACCGGGGCGGGCCTGGGTGAAGGTACCATCGTCAACGTTCCCATGGCTGGTGGTGCGGGCGATGCAGCGTACCTGAAAGCGCTGAGGGAAATCCTGGTGCCTGCTGCAGACCATTTCAAACCCGACTTGATCTTGGTCTCCGCAGGCTTCGACGCACACTCTTTTGATCTCGCCCTCAACGTCACCTATGAAGGTTTTGCCTCAATGACCGGCGTTGTGCAGCAGATTGCGGATAAACACTGTAATGGCCGCTTGGCCATGATTCTTGAAGGTGGCTACAACACCGAATCCTTGTCCAAAAGCGTGCATTCAGTCCTGCGCGTACTGGCCGGCGCTGAGCCGCCAGAACCCAGAGTCTCCGGTATGGAGGAAGTCGATATCGCCATCGACTTTCACAAAGGCGCTTTCGAGCCGGACTGAACCCTCTCAGGCGTAAAACAGCAAAGGCACAAACGCGACCAGAATCAGTGAAATTCCCATAGCAATCAGTGGCATGATGATACGCTCATGGCGCTGGTAAAAGGTACCGGTTTCCTGCTGTGCGGCCAGCACCTCGGCCTCCCCCACCACCTGGCGCGCCAGCAGGTGGTTCAGAGCAACCGGCGGACTCAGGTAGCCGAGCTCGAAAGCCACGAGCGTTACCATCCAAAAATGGATGGGATGAATACCGCTGGAATAAGCAATTGTTGCCACCGTTGCAGTAACCAGAATTACGGCACCGAAGGCGTCCATGATCATCCCCAGAATAACCAGAATAACCACCATCAGCACCATCGCAGACCAGGCGCTGTCAAAGGCCTGCGGAAAGCTCTGCATGATCTGGGACCGCTCAATTACGCCACCGATGCTCACCGACAGGCCCAGTAGCAATAACAATGCACCAATTTCTGCCGTGGTGTCGTTGGTGGCTCCGCGCAGGCTGTGTTCCAGGCCCTGGTGGTTCAGCTCGCCGGAGGCTCTGCCCTTTCGGTTTTTCAGGCTAATGTGCTCATAAAGCAGAATGGCCAACATGATGACTGGCAATAGCCTGGGTGCCGAAAACTCGTCCATGTGCACATCCAGCGCATAGCGATAAAACAATACAACAGCAGCCATCACCAGTACGTAAGGAATCAGCGGGCGGAATGCCTGAAGCATAGCCGGCAAAGCCTGGGATGCCGGCGCCATATTAAACTTGCTCTGGCGGTTTACGGTGAGCGTGACCAGAGTAAACATGGCAGCGGTCAGCACAAACACCCAGATACCCCACCCGAACAGATCGTCGGTGGTGACTTCCCGGTTGAGGTACGCGATAACGACAACCAAAAGGCACGGTCGCAACACCACACCGAGCGAGCCGGACATGGCAGTGGCCGCAAGTGCCAGTTGCCTGCGGGCGCCAGCAGCCCGCAGCTCACTGTAGATAACCGCACCGGCAGCAATCACGAAAATCCCCGAGGCACCGGTATAAGCAGTCGGAATAGCAGCTACCAGCACGGCAACCACAGCCAGCAGTTCCGGCGGCATGCGCCAAGGCCGGAACAGATTGAACACCAGCGTCGCCAGCCGCGTCTGCTTAAGCATCATGCCAACCCAAACGTACAAACCCACGTTCAGGAACATGTCCGCCAGCTCCATCATTTTGCCCAGATAGATTCCGATACCCGAGGCATGCCCAATCAGAGCGAAATAACTTCCCGAAATCAGACACATAACGGTGTACAGGGGCACTGACAAAAATGCCTTGTTCGGATTTCCGCCGGGAACCAGGTCCGGCGGTACACGCAGCAGCCGGTAGATGCTGGCCAGGGTCAGGCAGGCAAACCCGGTAATCCAGAAGTTGTGGAGCAGGAGCTCATCGGAGGAAATCGTTGTTTCAGCGCCCATACTGGATTGCCGGAAGATCAGGCTCGAACCCAGCAACATCGCGTTAGCAACGGTTTGCAAGGTGTGGGAGACGGTGTAATCCAGACGCGTCTCCATGGGTCGCATGGCGATATGGTGACGGGTAAGGGTTGCGGTGCCTGCGCACAGCATGACCAACAGCACCAGAATGTAACGCTGGGACTCAAGGCCAAACGCGATCAGGTCAGCCACGAACAGCTCCACCACACGGTAGACTTTTACACCCGGCGTAAGTTGCCCCTGAAGGGCATCATAACTTTGGTGTGCGGTTTTGCAGTCGGATACCGAGCGCTCAATGGCCAGCCGTACATCAGCGGGATCTTTTTCCTGAGCTCCCAGCAAGGCCGCCATAGGGTCGTCTTCAGCGGGCGCCTGGGCGAGCTCCCGAGCAACAGCTGCTTCAATATCCCGCTCGGGATTACATGTTGGAGCAACAGGATCCATGCGAAGCTTGTAATAGCCGCTCCAGAGCTGCTCGCCGCCCCGCAGCATCTGGTTGTGGATATCGCTGCTTGTCGAGAAAAGAACCACAGACAGCAACAGCAGACACGCGGGCAGCGATGAAAACCACTCCAGACCGCTACGACGAAAACCACCCTTGAACATAACCGGATACTCTATTTAGATGCTCTGAAACGTTGGCGGATTAAAGCAGATCATCCAGGTCCATGGTCTCGACTTCTTTGCGCTGGTCGTCCCAGAAGGCGCCCAGTTGTCCTAGCGGTGTGCGATGGCCGGTATTCTCTACCCACAAACGATCGGATATTGCGACGATCATATTGGTAGCCATGGCGTCCACAAAAGCCCAGTCTTCATTGGCAAGGCGCGCTTCAAGCGAGTCTGCGTGCTGACGAACCACCGCCTTCACCATTGCCTCATCACCCTTGTTGGTGGCGGCAATTGCGTGGAAAACATGGCTTAGACGCACACCTGCCTCTTCGCCCTGACGGTCGGTCATAGATAGTCGTTCAAAGGCATCCTCACCTTCCGGCAGCGCGCCGGGCATCATGGCCCATACCGTCGCTTTCAGTGCCATGGGCGCACCCCACCACTTGTCATTTTCAAGGCAACTTGAGGCTCGCGCGACCACCGAACCCACGTTCTTGGGAACACCTGCGGATGAAGTAGACTGGATCTCCGCGTTAAGCGCCTGCAAACCTGAAAGCAGGCCGGCAAGGTAGATAAACTCGTCCAAATCGTCGTCAAAATCCGGGCATACACCTGTGCCAGGTTCTCCGTAATAGGTGTTGTGATACTCCCAGGATTTCAGATAACGCCTGGACGCCAGGGCGTAAGCCCTCTTTTGGCGGATCATGGCGTCTTCAGCGGCATTACCTTTTCGTTCGTACATGGCTGCCAACGCTGCCAGCTCATGCTCACGACCCTTCTCTTCGGCACATCCTCCGGCAGAGAGGTAAAGCACTACGGCCAGCTGATCCGGCTCGCTGGTCACACGACCAAAAGACATGAGCAGCGGCGCGGTGGCCTCACTCATGGCGCAACCCATGGCCAGATCACCGCTGGCCATCAGGTAAGGTATGGTGTGCTCACGGGAAAACCCCTGCATTACATCACCCGTGGTTTTGTACATCATGTTGTTGACTGCGCTACAACCTGACAGAACCGCTCCAAAAGCCAGAGCAACAGCAAAGCCCCTGAACCGGGCTGCCGAACACATAGTTGCTTTCCCGAGAGACTGGAGGCGGGCGCTACCCCGGACGGAAGACTTTGCGAATCGCATTCCGGAATACATCATGGTTTCTGCACCTTCTAAACGTTTTGCATTATTGTTCTGAACGCGCGCTCATCGCGCTTGGTTGTGCTGTAAATTGTTACAAACTGTAACCAGTGCGGCATTATGGCTTAGAGCGACCGTAGTTTTTGAGACAGGCACCGCAAATGACGCCTGTGTACACAGTTTTAACCGCACCGGGATTTGCACAAAGCGCAGCAAAGCACTATAGATTGAGGCAGCCGCACGCCAGCCTGGCTGCGACTCCCCTGGACAAAAACAAAAAGGAATACTCAATGCGCAAACCTGAACTCGCTGCCACTATCGCCGAACGTACTGGCCTAACCCGCGAAAAAGCCAGCGAGGTGATCACCGCCTTTACAGATCAGATTTCAGCGGCCGCTGCGCGGGGTGAGGACACGACCCTGATTGGCTTCGGCACCTTTAACATCCGTGCCCGCGAAGCACGGGATGGCAGAAACCCTCAAACCGGAGCGTCTATCCGCATTCCCGCCAGCAAAACCGTGGGCTTTAAAGCCGGCAAGGCATTCAAAGACGCGTTCCGCTGAGCAAAATCCCGCCCGATCTCACGGGTGGGTTTTTTGAACTGCATCGCTGAGGATCAGTTGCCAGCCACTGAAGCGCACTCGGAACGAGTTGCGTCCACACGACAGCGAATAGCTTTCATAAGCTTGATTGCTCGCTCGTCGTAAATCCCGTCTTCGAGCAATGACAAGCGCACCTTACGTAGCATCTTGTCGTACTCGGCCGTGTCTTCCTGTGGCAAATTCATCCAAACGGCTTCCGGTATCCCGGCTTCTGCCTGGGCGATAATTTCGTAGGCTTCGTCGAGGCGTTTGATGGATTCATCACGCACCATCTGGCCCGCAGATTCCGGGAAACGGTCGCGGTGAATAATGACCTGGAAATTCATATACCCAAGCGCATACTTCACAACGGCACCATCAGGCTCAACGCCCTTGTAAAGCTCCAGAGGGGTATAGGCAACGGCCGGTGCGTAAGCGAGATCGACACTGCCGTTGTTGAACTTACCGGCAAAGTTGGCGGAATTGGAACCCACTACCGATGCGCCCACATGTCGCACCATTCGCACAGAGGCCTGGTCGTAATCGAGCGTTGCGATGCGCTTGCCCTGAAGTTTCTCGACGGAATCGATGCTGCGATCACGGGTATGTAGGTATATTGCGCCTCCCGGGAATACACCGGCCACTTCGTATTGGCCATCAATCAGCAGTGGGCGGGCCTTAGGCTGGCTAAGGGTGTTATAAAGCAAACGCATTTCTTCTTCGCCGGGTACAGCGCCCATGGCCTCCAGACTACCGGTAAACTTGTTGAATTCGCGGGCGCGAGTGCCGGTGAGCAGCACGGCGTCGCACTGGCCGGCCTTGAAGTCTTCGGCGGCAACCTTTTCATCGGTGTAGGCGCTCAGATTGAGCTTGATACCACTTTTAAGCGCAACTGGCTGAAACGTTTTCGTGATCGCAAACAGTGGCCCGCTGGCTCCTACCGGATCAAACACACAAAAGCTTCTCTCCAGAATGTCGGCGCCGGCTTCAGCATTTGTCTGTGCGTGCCCGAGCGAGGGCAAAGAAAGGCTGACGCAAAAAGTAGCCGCCAAGGCCACCCGATGCGGGAAGGTTACTGGTTTCACGGGATGACTCCTGAATTATTATTGTCTGGCCGCAGCACTTGTCATTTCGTCGGCCGTGTCACATTTCGTTGTGCCAACGGTATGCTGGCAGGCATAAGAATACGTTGGCACAGGCACCCTGTTTCAAGAGTTTTTAGGCAACATGCGGGATTATGTGATGGCGTCGACAGAGGTTGAACCACCTCTGCCGCATTTTCGAGAGGATTTACGGCGTCAGGCGCTGACCCAGGCTTCTTGCCCCTCCACCAGCGTTAATCGAACAACGCCTGCCAAGGCTTGGCCAATCACCGGCGCATGCCTACCGGCGGAGATCAGAGACTGGTCATCAGGCGTCCAGTGCGCTTTGGGGTCGAACACGCAGAGGTCAGCGATGTCGTCATGACCAATCGAGGCCACCCGGCCAATCACCGATGCCGGGCCCGAGGTAAGCCCACGAACCAGATCTGAAAGTGCTAATTCACCGCGCTTTACCAGACTGAGACCCAGTGAAAGCACGCTCTCTATACTCGAAAGGCCGGGCTCGGTCGCAGGCAATGGCGCCTGTTTCGCAGCGCTGTCATGGGGCAGGTGTTGACTCACGATCGCATCGATTACCCCCTCGCGAACGCCGGCAACCAGAGCCTTGCGATCCGCTTCCGAGCGCAGTGGCGGACGCAAATGAAAGCGGCTGTCGAAGCCCGCCAGTGCGTCTTCTGTGAAGACAAGCTGGTGCATGGCTACGTCGGCCGTCACAGCAATTCCACGGCGGCGCGCATCGGCGACCATTTCGACACTGCGACCGCACGAAAGTTGGCTAAGGTGCAGGCGCACGCCGGTTTCTTCCGCCAGCAGCAGCATTTCCATGACCGACGCCGTTTCTGCCACTTCCGGAATACCCAGCAGACCGAGCCGGGACGTCACCAAGCCATCATGTGCATAACCGTCTGCAGCCAGAGACTGGTTTTCCGGGCGGAACATGATGGTAAGACCAAAGGTTTGTGCGTACGCCATGCAGCGGCGCAATATTCGCGCATTGCGCACTCCACGGGATCCGTTGCCTACGGCAATACAACCGGCGGCGGTAAGGCCCGCCATATCGCTGAGCATTTCCCCTTCCAGGCCCCGGGTCAGCGCTCCTACCGGCAATACCCGGATGGGAGAATCGGTAACTGCTGCGTCGCGGATAAGATGGGTGACCGCCCTCGAATCATTAACCGGTGAGGTTTCGGGCGAGGCACATACCGTCGTGAAGCCGCCCTTGGCCGCAGCGCGGGTTTCCGAGGCAATGTTCCCCTTCTGGCCATTGCCTGGCTCCCGCAGATTGCAGTAAAGATCCACAAACCCAGGAGTGATGAAACAGCCGTCTGCATTAAACGTCTGGTCCGCTTCAGCATGCCTGGCCGCCTCACCGGTAGCAGCAATGCGCCCACCACGTATCAGCAGGGCAATGTTTGATGTTTCAACGCCGTGGCCATCCAGTAGTTGCCCTCCGGTAATTTTCAGGCTGACACCGGAGGATCGCTCGTTACCACTCATGCCTGGCCCCGCTCAGTCAATTCAGTCAGTTTTTGCTGGCGCTCAGCCACCTGCCCACCCATCGCCATGGACATCACCGCCATACGAATGGCAATACCATTGGTCACCTGATTCAGAATGACCGATTGTGGGCCATCCGCGACAGAGGACTCGATTTCGACACCGCGATTGATCGGCCCCGGATGCATCACTATGCATTCCGGATGCGCCAGGGCAAGCTTCTCCTGACTCAACCCGTAAAGCCTGTAGAACTCACGCTCGCTCGGCAGTAGCGCACCTTCCATGCGCTCCTTTTGCAGACGTAGCATAATCACTACATCCAGATCCTTCATGCCTCTGGCCATGTCATATTCCACAGTGCAACCGAGGCTCTCAACATCGCGCGGTAACAGCGTTCCGGGCGCAATAATCCGGATCTGTTCAGCGCCCAGTTCATTCAACGCACGGATCTGGGAGCGAGCAACCCGCGAGTGCAGGACATCCCCCACTATGGCAACTTTGAGGCCTTCGAAAGCGCCCTTGTGCTGGCGGATGGTAAGCATATCGAGCATGGCTTGGGTGGGGTGTGCGTGGCGGCCGTCACCGGCGTTGATAATAGCGACCCCGGGGGTAACACTCTCAGCGATAAAATGTGGCGCCCCGCTTTGGGCATGGCGCACCACAAACATATCGCTGGCCATAGCTTCGAGGTTCAAAAGGGTATCTGAGAGCGATTCGCCCTTGGACGTAGCAGAGGTATTGATATCGAGATTGAGCACATCCGCAGAAAGCCGTTTGGCGGCAAGCTCAAACGTGCTGCGAGTGCGGGTACTGGACTCAAAGAAAAGGTTAACCACCGTTCGCCCCCTCAGCAGAGGCACTTTCTTTATGCGTCGCTCACCCACTTCAATAAATGAGTCGGCGGTATCAAGAATGTCAGTCAGTAGATCCCGGCCCAAGCCATCAAGCGTCAGAAAATGCCGCAACTGGCCGTCCCGGGTGAGCTGCAAATGATTGGGGGAAGCTGCGTTTGCGATCATGGCGTGCCTGCTGTCGGGTTCGGGAGTTTACTGTCCAGCTGCCTGGATTTCGATCCGGAGCGGGTCCGGGCCGCGAAGTTTAACGCGCTGCTGTGCCCCAAGCGTCAGAGCCTGTCCGGCCACATCGGGCTGAATGGGTAATTCACGGGCGCCAAGATCGATCAGTGTGGCGAGTATGATACTGGCGGGTCGGCCATAATCGAACAGTTCATTCATCGCCGCACGTATGGTGCGGCCACTCATGATGACATCATCAACCAGTATGATGTCCCGATCTTCGGTATCAAACGGCAGGCTTGAAGGCGTTACTTTGGGGTTCAGGCCAATACGGCTGAAATCATCACGGTAGAAGGAGATATCCAGCTCTCCGAACGGCTCATCAATACCGAGGCGCTTACCCAGAATATCCGCCACCCAGACGCCACCCGTGCGTATACCGATCAACACCGGCGATTTAATACCACGTTCTGTAAGCAGGTGGCGTAGCCCAGCTTCCAGCTTGTCCATCAACTGGTCTACATCAAGCAGTGCGCTCATTAAATCCTCGCTTTTTGTTCTGTTTGCAGCCGACACCAGGTTTCCAGAATCAGCACCGCTGCACGATCATCCACTCCGTGGCGGCCAAAATCCCGACTGCCTCCGGCGGCTATAATGTCACCCTTGGCTTCGTAGCTGGTCAGGCGCTCATCTACCATTTCCACAAGAACATGAAAGCGACCATGCAGGCGCTTGCCAAATTTGCGGGCACGGCCACACATGTCGTTTTCACTGTCGTCCATATTGAGAGGCAAACCTACCAACACGATATCCGGCTGCCATTCCTCCAACAGCTTTTCGATGTGAGCCCAGTCCGGCGCTCCGTTGTCGGCGGGAATCATAGCCAGGGGCTGCCCTGTACCAAGCATTTCCTGGCCGGTCGCTACGCCAATGCGGCGCAGCCCGAAATCAAAAGCCATAACACTGCGACGACCCGCTTCAGGCATGCCCAACCGTCTCACTGAGCTGGTTCAGATCAATCCCGATTAGCTTGAGGGCGGCGTTATAGCGGTCAGACCAGGGTGTTCGGAACAGAATGTCTGTGTTCGCCGGACAGGTCAGCCACGCATTGCCCCCCAGCTCTTCTTCCAATTGCCCCTCCCCCCAGCCGGAATAGCCCAGCGCCATCAGAAACTCTTGCGGGCCGTCATTGCGGCCAATACCCGCGAGTATATCGCGGGATGTGGTCAGCATGACATCGTCAGTGACTCTCGCCGTGTTCTGCCAGCTCGCGCCCGGCGAATGCAGAACAAAGCCCCGTTCGGTCTCAACCGGGCCACCGCTGAACACAGGCAAGTCGAGCTCGCCACCCTGGAGATCAAGCTGCTCCAGAATTTCCCCGAGATGAATATCCAGAGGCTGGTTGATCATCAACCCGAGGGCGCCATCTTCAGAATGTTCGCAAAGATAGATAACAGCACCGTGGAAACGTGGGTCCGCCAGATACGGCGAAGCCACCAGAAAGTGGTGCCTCAGGCTATGAGGAGAATGTTTCGATGCCGTCATCCGGATGTCAGCCCCCTTTGCTGGAAGGACCAGGTGCGTATGATTTCCAGTTCATCCACGTCTTTCCGCATTTCATCCGGAAAGGGCGCGAAAGGTGCGGCCATCCTGACAATACGAATCGCCGCGTCATCCAGCAGGGTACTTCCGGACGATTGCAAAATAGCCACTTCCTTGATTGTGCCATCTTTCTGCATGGATACCAGCATGCGCAGGGTGCCATAAACTCCGGCACGGCGGGCTTCTGTGGGGTAGTTGATATTGCCAACCCGCGTCACCTTGCTGACCCAGTTCTGAACATACCAGGCGTTGGTAGACTTCAGGGTGGAAGCAGCCGTTACCCGCATCACTCTGGGTTTACGGGCATAGGCTTGCTGCTGGGCATCAAAGCGCGCTTCGAGACTGGCGATTTCCAGACTACGCTCCATCAGGCTCTTCTTTTTTTTCACCGGTAGCGGCTCGTCTTCCGGCCTGGTGCGTTGCTCCGGCTGCCGAACCTGTCGGGTCGACTGGCTCTGAGTCTGCACCACCGCCTGTTCCTGACGGCGAACCGGCGCAGTTTGTGCCTGCGGTTCAGGCTGTACCTGAGCAACCTCTGACTGGCTGATTTCAGAGGGTTGCGGCGTGGTCATCTCCCGGGGCTCGTCCTCGGTGCCGCTGCCCTGTTGACTGGTCTGGGCCAAAAAGTCTGCCTTCTCAGGCGCCTGCTCGTCATCAAACTGCGACAGGGTGATCTCCATGGTCTGGGCAGAAGAACGTGGCAACTCCGGAGCAAAAGTGATCCCCAGCACCACAACCGCATGCACCACCAACGCCATGAACAGCGTGAAGGAAAACCTGTCGAAATCGCTGACCTGCACTGCCATTACTGCGCCCGTTTCTGTCGTTGACCCTGATCCATGTTTTCCCCGTCAGCTCCGGTTCTGGTTGAGACGTTTCTCGACGGCATCCATCAACATACCCCCGATGTCGGTTCCAAAAGTGTCGTCCAGCTCACGGATACAGGTCGGGCTGGTCACGTTGATTTCCGTGAGGTAATCACCGATCACATCCAGCCCAACAAACATCAACCCCTTTTCCTTTATAACCGGGGCCACCCGTGCACAGATCTCGCGGTCGCGGGCGGTTAGCTCGCGACCCTCGCCTCTGCCACCGGCCGCCAGATTGCCGCGATTCTCGCCCTGCGAAGGAATTCGTGCAAGAGAGTAAGGCACGGCCTCACCCTCGATCATCAGAATGCGTTTGTCGCCGTCGCTTATTTCAGGAATGAACTTCTGGGCCATGGCCTGGTGCGTGCCATAGTTGGTCAGGGTTTCAATAATCACACCCAGATTGAAGTCGTTTTCCTTGACGCGAAAAATGGAGTGGCCGCCCATTCCGTCTACCGGCTTCATGATGATGTCGCCATGCTGAGCGTAGAACTCCCGGAAGCGCTTTGTTGACCGGCTCACCAGTACAGGCGGCGTCAGATCCTCAAACTGGGTTGCAAACAGTTTCTCGTTGCAGTCCCGCAAAGTGGCTGCCGGGTTAACCACCAAGGCGCCCTGCAGCTCTGCAGATTCAAGAATATAGGTAGCAATCAGGAACTCACGATCCACCGGCGGATCCTTGCGCATCAGGATCACATCAAGATCGCCCAGGGCGCGGTCTCTGGCAGGCCCGAAGCTATACCAGTTCTCTGGATCCCTGTGCACTGTCAGGCTGCGCGTGTGGGCCATGGCCTTGCCGCCATCCAGATACAGGTCTGGCAGCTCCATGTACTCGATTTCCCAGCCACGGTTTTGAGCCGCCAGCAACATCGCCAATGAGCTGTCTTTTTTGAAATGGATGTCCTCAATTGGATCCATCACTATCCCGAGTCGAACTGTCATAGAGCCTCTTGCGTTCCTGTGGAGTTAAAAACACGAACCGGTCTGCAGAGTGAGCCGGACAATAAGTGCTATGCTGAGACGTCAGATGGTATTGTACCCGAGCCTTGAATGCATCCGCAGAAATCCTTGGTCAATTACGTGATGTTTCGGGCAGAAGTACATTTAGTCACAAAGTAATACTTTTTATCAGGCCATCGATAATCTATAAATGAGCGGGGTTTATAGAAGAACCTTAAGGTTTATGCTAAAAACCACCGTTTGAAAACAATGACAGTCGCTGAGCGCAAGGCACCTGGACAATGGATGACAACTTCGAGAACTTGAAGATCATGGTGATCGACGATAGTAAAACCATCCGTCGCACCGCAGAAACCCTCCTGAAAAAGGTTGGCTGTGAGGTTATCACGGCGACAGATGGTTTTGATGCTCTGGCTAAAATCGCCGACTCACAACCGGACATCATTTTTGTGGATATCATGATGCCCCGCCTGGACGGCTATCAGACCTGCGCGCTCATCAAGAACAACTCCTCATTCAAAAAGACGCCGGTCATCATGCTGTCAAGCAAGGACGGGCTTTTCGATAAAGCCAAGGGCCGTATCGTCGGCTCTGACCAGTACCTGACGAAACCGTTCAGCAAGGATGAACTGCTCAATACGATCCGTCACTACATACCCGTGACGTCACAGTAAACCTGCTGACGCAAAGAACCATCGAGGAACCCATGGCCCGCATTCTGATTGTTGACGACTCTCCTACCGAGGTTAAGAAAATCTCCACCATTCTGGAAAAGCACAAGCACGACGTGCTTACCGCCGACAACGGCGCTGATGGTGTTGCCAAGGCTCGCGCCGAAACCCCGGATCTGGTGCTCATGGATGTGGTCATGCCTGGCCTCAACGGCTTTCAGGCAACACGTCAACTGACCCGTGCTCCGGAGACGGCGTCCATTCCTGTGATTATTGTCACCACAAAAGATCAGGAAACCGACCGCGTGTGGGGCACCCGCCAAGGCGCCAAAGGGTACCTGGTAAAACCGGTTAAAGAAGACGACCTGATCAAGACAATCAACAGTCTGATTTCCTGATCCCCAACCGTGGAGTAAGCATGTCCGCCCAGGCCGCCCCTTTTGCCGTTCTGACGGATATCGCCCAGCGCAGCCGATCCATGGCCGCTGGTCTGCCGGAACAACAGGAAGCCGTAGAACTCTGGAACGGCATCGGTTTTGTTCTCGCAGGTGAGCGCTATGTGGCTCCCATGGGTGAGGTCACTGAAATTTTGCACGTGCCCCGGTTTACGCACATTCCGGGCGTTCGGCCGTTTCTGATGGGTGCCGCCAATGTTCGAGGGCGCCTCCTTCCCCTTATAGATCTCGCCGGATTCTTTGACATTCCCCGCTCATCCCGCAGCCAGCGGGAACGGCGGGTTCTTGTTATTGAGCAGGGTGATATTTTCAGTGGCCTGGTTGTCGATACCGTGCTGGGCATGCAGTACTTTGCAACCGACAGTTTCAAGGCGTCGCCAGCTGGCGTGCCTGAAAGCGTTCAACCGTTTGTCGCAGGCGGATACGAACGAAACGAAGAAATCTGGAAAGTGTTTTCCGCCGTCGACCTGCTCGAAGACGAACGCTTTCTTGATGTCGCACAGTGGTAAGGGTGATGACCGTGGCAGGACAAACGCCCTGACTGCCTGAAGCCTGATTAAAACAACTTGCCAAATTATTGAAGAGGCCGGGAGCCAGAAAATGAAAAACAGAGCCGGAAGAATCGGTATGGGCCAGGGAGGCAACAAACTCGTTGCCGGCCTGATCGCCTCGCTGATCGCACTCACCGTCCTGCTCGTTGTGGTCCTGTTTATCGTTAACAGGGACAGCCAGAACGACCAGGAATACATCGCAAACGCAGCTGAACTCAGGGTGCTTTCTCAGGAAATCGCAAAGAACGCGACTGAGGCCGCCGGTGGTACCGCCGAGGCATTCAACCAGTTACGCCGCTCCCGCGATGAATTTCAGCAGCTCTGGGCCAACGTCACTGAAGGCAACCCCGAAACCGGCCTGCCTCCCAGTGAACTGGCCAGCGAAAGCGGCGTTCAGCAGCAGTGGAATTCAGTGCGAGAGAACGCAGACAGCATTCTGACCACACAGGACGCCGTGCTCGGCCTGCACGATGTAGCGCGCACCCTGAACGAAACCATCCCCCAGCTTCAGGTCGAGTACGACGACATCGTACAGATCCTTCTGGATAACGATGCACCGGCGGAACAGATTGCCCTGGCACAGCGTCAGTCGCTGCTGGCAGAGCGGATTGTTCGATCGGTAAACAACGTACTTTCCGGTGACGAAGACGCGGTTATCGCCGCTGACCGTTTCGGCCGTGACGCCAGTCTGTTTGGCCGGGTACTCGAAGGCCAGCTCAACGGCAACCAGGCGATGGGTATTTCCAAGGTAAACGACGAAGACGCCATTTACGGCCTTGAGGCCGTTGATGAGCTGTTCGAGTTCGTTTCCCAGAACGTAGACGCGATCCTTGAAGCCTCTCCCGACCTCTTCAAGGTGCGCACCGCCGCCAGCGACATCTTCCAGAATTCCGAAATCCTGCTTTCTGAACTCTCCGTTCTGGCCGAAAGCTTCCGCGCCCAGAGTGGCTCACGGCTTGTAAGCCCGACGCTGGCCTTTATCATCCTGGCTGCAATGGCTGCCATGGTTGTGTTTATCGGTCTGGCTCTTTACCGGGAAGCTCAGGCGCGTCTGGCAACAACCCAGGAGCAGAATGAGCAGAACCAGAATGCGATCCTGCGCCTGCTGGACGAACTGGCCGATCTGGCCGACGGTGACCTTACCGCAGAAGCCACGGTAACCGAAGACTTTACCGGTGCCATCGCCGACTCCATCAACTACGCGATTGACCAGATGCGCGGTCTGGTACAGGCAATTCGTGGCACAGCGGTACGTGTAGCCTCCGCAGCCCAGGAAACCCAGTCTACCGCCATGCATCTGGCAGATGCGTCCGAGCACCAGGCTCAGGAAATTGCCGGCGCCTCTGCAGCGGTTAACGAAATGGCCGTATCCATCGACCAGGTATCGTCCAACGCTGCAGAATCCTCTGCGGTAGCGGAGCGCTCGGTTGCGATCGCCAAGAAAGGCGCTGAAGTGGTACAGAATACCATTCGCGGCATGGACAACATCCGTGAGCAAATCCAGGAAACCTCCAAACGGATCAAGCGTCTGGGTGAGTCCTCCCAGGAAATTGGTGACATCGTATCCCTGATCAACGACATTGCCGACCAAACCAACATCCTGTCCCTGAACGCGGCAATCCAGGCCTCCATGGCTGGTGACGCGGGTCGAGGCTTTGCGGTGGTTGCGGACGAAGTTCAGCGCCTTGCGGAACGTTCCTCAGCGGCAACCAAGCAGATTGAAGCGCTGGTTAAGACGATCCAGTCTGACACCAACGAAGCCGTTATCTCCATGGAACACACCACCGCCGAGGTGGTACGTGGTGCTCGCCTGGCACAGGACGCGGGTATTGCGCTCGAGGAAATCGAGAACGTATCCATGAGTCTTGCGGAGCTGATTCAGAACATCTCCAACGCCGCGCGCCAACAGTCATCTTCTGCAGCACACATTTCCAACACGATGAACGTTATCCAGGAAATCACTTCCCAGACATCGTCCGGTACCAACGCAACCGCGAAATCTATCGGGAATCTGGCAGAAATGGCCTCCGAGCTGCGGTCCTCCGTTGCCGGCTTCACATTGCCTGAAGAAGACATGGCGGATCACGAGGAAGAGGAAGACAGCAACGTTCCGGTGGTGGGCTGATACACAGCCCGGGGTTAATGGCGGTTTATGTCTGAGCTTCATAACCATCCGTCACCTGCTGAGAGCACTTGGTTTCTGCGCCGTCTTCCTCACATGGACGAGGCGCAGCTAAGCCAGTGGCAGGAACTTCTAGAGCACCGCACGGGCATGACGCTGCCTGCAGAGCGCCGCTCGTTTCTGGAAACCAATCTGGCCATCCGGATGCGGGAAATAGGCTGCGGCAGTTATCAGGCCTACTACGAGACGATTATCTCGGGGCCAGACGCCATACGGGAATGGTCGACGCTGGTGGACCGGCTTACGGTGCAGGAAACCCGTTTTTTCCGGGACCCTGACGCCTTTCGTCTGGTCGCCGACTACGTTCTCACACGGTCCAGAGAGCAGTTCCGGAAGCATGCGCTTGAAGCCTGGAGCGTCGGGTGCTCCACCGGCGAAGAGCCCTACACTCTTGCCATGATATTGAATGAGTGTATGAACCAACTGGATCTGCACTCGCTCTATGGCGTGACCGGCTCGGATATCAGCCTGCCGGTGATCGAGAAAGCCCGGACAGGTCAGTTTAATGCCCGCAAATTGCTGGGTATGGAAGAACACATGAAGACCCGGTATTTCCGCCCGGCCGAGCGAAATACCGTTGAAATTGTCGATAGCATCCGGGAACGGGTCTGCTTCACCAGACTGAATGTATTGGATCTGGATAAAGCACCCATGCACGGGATGAACATTATTTTCTGCCAGAATCTGCTGATCTACTTCCGTCGCTGGCGCCGGCGGGACATTGTCAGGCGACTTGCAGAGCGGCTGGCGCCCGGGGGACTACTGGTTCTGGGCCAGGGAGAGCTGACCGAATGGCAGCCCCCCGGCCTGCAAAGAGTTCCCTCGGAACATGTACTGGCGTGGATAAAGCGCCAGGCTGACGAAGAATAACCGGAGAGGTTATGGGCAACCACCATGACAGCATCGCCCTCGACTGGGTTCGGGGCGAGATACAGGACACGCTGACGCAGGGTCAGCATGCATTGGAAGCGTATGTCGAGAATCGTGACGACACCGCTCGCCTGCGCTTCTGCCTGAATTATCTCCATCAGGTGCATGGCACTCTCAAGATGGTTGAGCTTTACGGTGCAGCCTTGCTGACCGAGGAAATGGAAAAGCTCACCCAGGCGGTGCTGAACAACAGCGTCACCAGCGTAGATGAAGCCGTTAACGTGCTGATGCAGGCAATTCTGCAACTTCCGCAGTATCTGGAACATCTGGCCAGCAGCCAGGATGACTTCCCCATGGTACTGCTGCCCTTGCTGAACGATCTCCGCGCTGCCCGGGGCGAATCCCTGCTCTCGGATACCTCCCTGTTCAAACCCGATCTGAGCCCCTCGCGCATGCAGGTTGCAGGCAACATTTCGCAACGCCTGCAGGATCCAACGGTACTCGGCCATATCCGCAAGCTCCGCCAGATGTACCAGTACGCTCTTGCCGGCGTCATTCGTGAAGAAGACCTCAACGCCCAATTTGTTTACCTGCAGAAAGTCATTAACCGGCTGATTCGCCTGTGTCAGAAAACGCCACGTGGAGAGCTCTGGAAAGCCGCAGCGGCCTTCGTAGAAACACTCCAGGCGCGGGCCAATCCGGTCAACGCAGCGGTTAAATCCCTGCTCCGGAATCTGGACAGCGAGATCCGTCGGCTCATAGACGAACATACCGATATCCTCGCTCAGCCAGCACCCGACGCGCTGTTAAAGCACCTGCTCTACTACGTTGCCCGCGCACGGGACCTGGATTCCGAGAAGGTCCAGGAACTGCGCAGCCGCTATCAACTCGAGCAGGCCCTGCCCTCCGAGGATGACGTCGATGCGGCCAGGAATCGGGTTTCCGGCCCTGGACGTGAAGCCATCCACTCGGTTGTCAGCGCGCTGAATGAAGAGCTTGCCAAGCTGAAAGATCAGCTCGATCTGTTTGTCCGCTCAGAAGTGCGGCAGAACAGCGAACTTGAAGACCTTCTGCCCGGCCTGACGCAGGTGGGTAATACACTCGCAGTATTGGGTCTGGGAATTCCGCGAAAAGTCATTACAGAGCAGACCGAACTGGCTGAGCAGCTCAGCGCACAATCAGAACCGGTCGATGACGGCACCTTGATGGACATCGCCGGAGCTTTGCTTTACGTAGAAGCCAGCCTCGCGGGTCTGGACAGTGATCGTCAGCCCGAGCGCTCGGGAGACGGCAGCGATAACCTGCCGGTCAACCACGGCTCGCGGGAACTTGGCGAGGCCAGCAGCGCGCTCCTCCGGGAGTCGCGTAACACCCTGGAGCAGGTGAAATCTGCTGTCATCAACTTTATTGCCTCCCAGTGGGACACCCGGGAAATCGAACATGTCCCGGGCCTGTTGCACAGCATCCGCGGTGGGCTAAGCCTGGTCCCACTGGACCGTGTGGCCAGCATGCTAGCCTCCGCCGAGCGCTACATTTCGGACGTTTTGCTCAGCGACCGACACGTGCCCGACTGGAAACAACTGGACACCCTGGCTGACGCAGTCACCAGTATTGAGTACTACCTGGAGCGGCTGGCTGAGGGTATCAGCGATAACGAAGACATCCTGAAAATTGCTGAAGAAAGCCTGGCCAAGCTCGGCTTCCCGGTCGGTGAGGAGCCCACCTGGGGCTACGAGCCTGCCCAGGAAGACGTACCGGTTGTGGAGCAAACCGAAACCAAAACGTCGGATGAAGACCTTCTGGACGATGAGATTCTCGGTATTTTTGTGGAGGAAGCCGAGGAGGTTCTGCAAACCATCCACGAGTATTACCCACGCCTGCGCCAGAACCACGATGATCGTCCTGCACTGACCGAAGTCCGTCGGGCCTTCCATACGCTTAAAGGCAGCGGTCGCCTGGTAGGCGCAAACAGCCTTGGAGAACTTGCCTGGTCTGTGGAAGACCTGCTGAACCGGGTCATCGACCAGAGCATCAAACCGAACGATGACCTGTTCACTTTGCTGGACGAGGTCAACGCCCGCATTCCTTCACTGATTCAGGAATTCCGTGATGGTCAGGTAGCAGGTGACATTGCCGAGCTGACCGAGCGTGCAGAATCCATGACGACAACTCGCCGCAGCGACAGCGAGCCAACGGATACGCCTGTGGCGGGCCTGGATGAGCCGGCCCACGAGCAAACCCCAGAGCTGGAAGCGACCGCCAGCAATGACACGCAAGACGATCTGATTGACGATGAAATCCTGGAAATCTTCATCGAGGAAGCCGGCGAAGTTCTGGATACTGTACGCGAATACCTGCCCATGCTCCTGCGCCAGCATGATGATCGCAGTGCCCTTTCGGAAGTGCGTCGAGCATTTCATACCCTGAAAGGCAGCGGTCGCATGGTTGGTGCGATGGTGGTAGGTGAACTGGCCTGGTCTGTAGAAAATATGCTGAACCGCGTGATCGACGGCAGCATTTTCATGAACGACGACATAGCCAGCCTGTTGGATGAAGCCACCGCCATTCTCCCGGCACTGGTAAGCGATTTTGAAAACCATCAGCCGCCGTCAATTGATTCGGCTGGCCTTGAAGCGCGAGCCACCGCCCTGGCCAACGGCGAAATCCCTGACACCATGCCAGCGGCGGAAACCGAGAGTGCTACCGGGGCAATTGAGCTAACCGAAACTGACCACGACGAAGATGAAGGTGTTGATCCGGTACTGCTGGACATCTTCGAGAGCGAAACAGAAACCCACCTGAAGACTCTCAACGAGTTCCTGGCGTCTGCAGGCGACAAGGTCAATGTCTCCTATACCGACAACCTTTCCCGTGCTCTACATACTCTCAAGGGCAGCGCCCATACAGCAGGAATTGCCCCGATTGCAGCGGTCATTACGCCGCTTGAGCGCTTTATCAAGGAATCCCGCGCCCAGAACTTGCGCGCCGACCGGGATGTGCTAGCACTGATCGAAACAGCCTGCGGCTTCCTGACCCAGGGGCTGGCACAAATTCGTAGAGAGCCCCAGGCCACCCTGCCCGGCACTGAAGCCTTCATTGAAAAACTGGAGCTCATTTCCAACGACACGCTCCGCACCTACACCGAAGACGCAAACTACGACCAACAGCAGCTCGCACCCTCACAGCTTTTGCAGCTGTTCCTTAATGAAGGCCTGGACGTTGTTCTGGATGCCGATCTGATACTTGATCAGTGGGCAGATAAGCCACAGGATACCGATCTGCTCCAACGTCTCAATGCCGAACTGGTAAAGCTTACCAATGCGGCGACAGATGCAGGCGTGCCAGATATTGCTGTCTTATCGGAAGCGTTGCAGGAGGTCTACGGGGCGGCCATCACCTGGAATGCAGAACCGGATGGGCGGTTTTTCCCGACTGTTCGCAACGCCCACGAACACCTGATCAACATGATGGATCAGGTTGCAGCGGGGCTGGCAATCGAGTCTGGCGACGAGCTGGTTTCCGGGCTCGAAACTCTCACCCTGTCCCTAGCCGGGCAGGAAGCCCATGCCGCCAGCGCTTTCGACCAGGAGTTCACCGAGAACCTGGAAGAAATTGATCTCAGCTTTGACATGGATGAGTTTGAAACGTCTGCGGTCGAGGAGGCCGGCACGGATCAACTGCCAGCTTCCGATCTGCCCCTGCCCGAAACTGACTGGACTGAAGATGCAGGCGCCACGGCCTCCGACAGCGAGTTGGATGAAGAGCTTGCGGAAATATTTCTCGATGAAGCCCGTGACCTGATCGACAGCACAGCCGATGCCCTGCAGAGCTGGAGCGACTCAACAGACAACCTGGATATCCTGCGCTTGCTTCAACGGGATTTGCATACCCTCAAGGGTGGCGCGCGCCTTGCCGATATTCCGGCAGTGGGCGACCTTTCTCACGAGCTTGAAAACCTGTTTGAAGGGCTGACAGAACAACGGTTGTCGGTTAATGACGAACTGTCAGACCTGTTGTTCCGCTGTCATGACCGGCTGGCCGGCATGGTAGAAAACATGGAAGCGAAGACGCTTCCGCGCCCGGCGCCGGACCTGATCAGCGAAATCCGCGCCTACGTCGACAACACGAGCGGCTCGCGGCCGGTCACAGATGTAGCGGTATCCGACGAGTCTATCGAAGCAGCATCTGATGAGATTGGGCTCCCGGTACCAGAACTTGAGGAAGCTGACGAAGCCGAAAATAGCGAGCACGGGACCTACCTCGCGCATCTGGACCCGGAACTGATCGGTATCTTCCTCGAAGAAGCCTACGATCTGATTAACTCCACAGGCAGTGCGCTGCACACCTGGAGCGAGGATCCGTCCAACCGCCTGGTAGCAGCAGAACTGCAACGGGACGTGCACACCCTCAAGGGTGGCGCCCGGATGGCCGGCGTGGAATCTATTGGCGACCTGACCCACGTACTTGAAGATCTGTTCGAGAAAGTGGCAGAGGGCCGACTGGAAGCCAGCAATGCCATGAATGACCTGCTGTTTGCCTGCCACGACCGGCTGGCACAGATGGTTGAACAGGTCGCAACCCGGAAGCCCTGCCCCCCCGCTGCTGACCTGGTGGATCGGATTGAAGCCATCCTCCGCGGCGAACCAATACCTGCGAGCAACGCCGTTACTGCACCGATTCCGGAAGCCGATACCTTCGAGACGAAGTCCGGTGATCAGGAGCTCACCGGCATATTCCTGGATGAAGGCCACGAGATCCACGATGCCATTAGTGAGTGCCTCGATCAGTGGCGCGAAGATCCCCAAGCAATGGACGGCGTTGCGCAGCTGCAGCAAGAATTGCATACGCTCAAGGGTGGCGCACGGCTATCCGATGTCGACCCCATCGCGGAACTGGCAGACGCCTGGTCGGGCGCACTTGATGCGCTGATTTCCAGCCCCGGCAACCAGAAGCTTCTTTTGACGCTCAGTGACCGCGGTCTCGCCGACCTGACATCCATGCTCAACGCTTTGGCGCAGGGTAACGAACTCGCTGCGGAGCCCGAACTTCTTGCAGCATTCAACAGCGCACAAAACCCTGATGCTGGCAGCCAGGAACTATCAAAGGAACAGGCTGCAGCAGCAGATCAGGAAGCGGCTGACCCGGAGATTCTGGAAATCTTCCTGGAAGAGGCCAGCGAAATCATGGATCAGCTGGAGCAGCTCCTTGATGACTGGCGTAAAGATCCGTCCAGTAACCATTTCAATCAGGAAGCGCAGCGCGCTCTGCACACGCTCAAAGGCGGTGCCCGTTTGTCCCAGCTCCCTATGCTGGGCGACAAGGCCCATGGTTTAGAAACCCGCCTGACTGAACTTGGCGGCAAAGCACCAGACGACAACCAGTGGCAGGCCATCACCGAGGACCACGACGGCATCATTGCCCTGGTGGCTGAGGTACGTAAGCGCTTCGCATCAGGCACGGTTGCACAAGAACCCCAGGGCGAAGTTGCGTTAGAGCCCACGCCCAAACCTGCACCCGCAAAAGCGCCGGCAAAGCTCCGAAACAAAGGCGCAGACGCACAACGCACTGCCGCACAGGAGACCATTCGGGTATCCGCTCCTCTGCTGGACGAACTGGTCAATCTGGCGGGCGAAACCAGTATCACCCGTGGCCGACTCGAACAGCAAAGCAGTGATTTTGGCAACACCCTGGATGAAATGGCAGCAACCATCGAGCGCTTGCGCGAACAGCTGCGCAGGATGGAAATCGAAACCGAGACACAAATCCTTTTCAGTGCCGAGAAAGAGCACGGCCCGGACTACGGCGACGACTTCGATCCACTGGAAATGGATCGCTACTCATCCATCCAGCAGTTGTCCCGAGCCCTGACCGAGTCATCTTCGGACTTGGCAGATCTGCGCGAAACATTGTCTGACCGGGTTCGCGATACGGAAACCTTGCTGGTTCAGCAATCCCGCATCAACACGGAACTCCAGGAAGGTCTGATGAAGACCCGAATGATTCCGTTTTCCTCCATGGTGCCGCGCTTGCGCCGGATTGTTCGCCAGATCAGCGGCGAGCTGGGCAAGAAAGTAGACTTTGATGTGCGCAATGCCGAAGGCGAAATGGATCGCAACATTCTGGAGCGTATGATCGCGCCGCTGGAACACATGCTGCGTAACGCCATCGACCACGGCATCGAAAAACCGGCCGACCGCCTGAAAAATGGCAAGGAAGAAGCGGGCCAGATTACCCTGTCGCTTGTCCGGGAAGGCGGTGATGTGGTGCTTCGCATGATAGATGACGGCGCGGGCATCCCTTCTGCAGTCGTCCGGGACAAGGCTATACGCCAGGGCCTCTTGCGGGAGGATGAAGATCTCTCGGAACGGGAGATTCTGCAGTTTATTCTGCAACCCGGGTTCTCGACCGCACAGCAGGTTACCCAGATTTCCGGTCGAGGCGTTGGTATGGACGTGGTCGCCAGCGAAATCAAACAGCTTGGCGGTAGCCTGGACATCGAGTCACAGCTGGGCCGGGGCGCTGTATTCACCGTTCGACTGCCGTTTACCGTTTCGGTAAACCGCGCCCTGATGGTGTCCACGGGTGAAGATTTTTACGCTATCCCGCTGAACACTATCGAAGGTATTGTCCGGGTCAGCACCTATGAGCTTGAGGAATACTACAAGCCGGATGCGCCCATGTACGAATATGCCGGCCAGGAGTATCGCCTGCAGTATCTCGGCAGCCTGCTGAACAGTGACCATCATCCCAAGCTCCAGGGGCAGGCACTGCCGCTACCGGTTATTCTGGTTCGCGGCGCAGAGCAGCCAATGGCCCTGCAGGTAGACAACCTGATGGGTAGCCGGGAAATCGTTGTTAAGTCTCTGGGCCCGCAGTTCGGCACCGTTCGCGGTGTATCCGGTGCAACCATTCTTGGTGATGGCAACGTGGTGGTCATTCTCGACTTGCCGGCCATGATCCGCTCCGACATCCTGTCTGAACGCCAGCGCCTGGCCGATTTGGAAAAGGCACGGGAGTCAGCCCGCTACGAAGAGCGCGCTACGGTCGTTATGGTGGTGGACGATTCGGTTACGGTGCGGAAGGTTACTTCTCGCCTGCTTGAGCGCAATGGTATGGAAGTTATCACCGCGAAAGATGGCCTCGATGCGGTAGCGCAGCTGCAGGATCACAAACCGGACATCATGTTGCTGGATATCGAAATGCCACGTATGGATGGTTTTGAGGTAGCGAGCTTCGTGCGGCACGATGACAACCTCCGCGATATGCCGATCTGCATGATCACGTCGCGAACCGGCGAGAAGCACCGTGAGCGGGCATTGGCCATCGGCGTGAACGAATACCTCGGCAAACCGTTCCAGGAGACTGATTTGCTGAAGACCATTGAACGGCTGACCGGTAAGCAGTGATGACCGGCCAGAACGGTCGGGGTTCGGTCGGAATTGTGTCGGATGTTGTCTTGCAACGGCACCGTCTGCAGGCTGCAGCCGCCAAATTTGGCCTTGAAGTTTGCTTCTCCGGTGACCCTGAAAGGCTTCTGGCACAGCCCGGTTTTCCAGAGGCCGGTTTGTGGCTGATCACCCTGGCAGATGAGGCGGACCACCCGGCTCTGTTCGACTGTTTGTTGGAGAATACCGAAGCCCCCGTTCTGTTCGGGCTGGACCAGGCACCTGCGTCAGGAAGCCCGGAGTATTTTCGCTGGGAGCGCAGGCTACTGGGCAAACTGGAACAACAGTTGGGAGAGTTGGGAGTGCCTGTTGTGCCGGCACAGCTGGATTCCAAAGCCAGCCTGGAAGAGCTTGCAGAGCAGGGTCCGGAGACCGATGTAACGTCGGAACTCCCGCAATGGTTAAGGCCTGCTACGCCGGGCTCTGTCGCTGAAGAAGTCTGGGTACTATGCGCCTCTCTCGGTGGTCCGGCCGCCGTGAAGGCATTTCTGGATAGCCTGCCCCCAGGCTTGCCGGTAGGTTTTATATACGCCCAACATATTGATGGGAATTTTGCCGAGGTACTCACCCGGGTGCTCGGTCGTCATGCGCACTACAAGCTGAAGCCTGCAGAGGAAAACTACCGGGTAAAAAATGGCGATGTCGTGCTAATGCCGGTTGAGCACGAATGGACATTTGAAAGCACTGGTGTGCTGACCGAGCTGGATACCGCCTGGCCCGGGCCTTACGGCCCTTCAATTGACCAGGTGCTGCTGAATACCGCAGACCATTACGGCGCGCATTGTCATGCAATTCTGTTTTCCGGCATGGGCAGCGACGGCGTAATTGCAGCGCCATTGCTCAAGGCCTATGGTAGTCGGATCTGGGTTCAGGAAAGCGCCAGCTGTGGCAACAGCTCGATGCCGGATTCCGTAGCCGCGACCGGCTGCTCCGGCTTTACCGGCACGCCCGAACAACTGGCCCGTGAACTGGTTAAAACCATCGAAAAATCCTGCTTGCTTAAAGGCCGGCAGAAACGGGACACCGCCTGAGGACACAAGCAATGAAAGACAGCAGCCAGACCCTCTCCTGCGTTATGATCCCCGTAAGCAGGCGGCAGCTTATACTGCCCAACGTATCCATTGCCGAAGTGGTGGACTACGCCAGCAGCGACGCCGGCACAGGCGCGCCTGACTGGCTGGCCGGCCGACTGGAGTGGCGCGGGTTGAATCTGCCCGTTATATCCTACGATGCAGCGAACGGCGGTACGCTTGCAGTGCCCGGTGAAAATCGTGGCAGGATCGTTGTACTCAACAGCGTCAGCGACAACAACAAGAAACTCCGCTTCATGGCCCTGATAACTCAGGGTATTCCCAGTCAGGTTCGTATTGCCGAAGATCAGGTCAAGCAGTTAGAGGGCGAAAACGGCCCTGCCGACCTTATGCTGGTCGAAGTCGATGGCGAAGCCGCGTGGATTCCCAACCTGGACTACCTGGAATCTCTTGCCAGCGAATCGCTGGTCTAAACCCGGGTTATTCGCACGTCCCGTGGCAGGAAGATCCGTGCAACTGTTATAATGTTGCACTTTTTTGCAAATGCAGGATCCCGACCATGTCCGCCCGCGCGCTTCCGTACCGCCCTCACAACCACGATGCCTGTGTCAGCCAGGCTCTGGCCGACGCCAGGATCATCTGTCAGCAGCAGAGTGCCCGCCTGACGCCCACTCGAGAGCGGGTGCTGGAACTGGTATGGCAATCGCACAAGCCTCTTGGGGCCTACGATGTACTCGCAAAACTTACCGCTGAAGGCCATAACGCAGCCCCCCCAACGGTGTACAGAGCGCTGGATTTTCTGCAACAACACGGGCTGGTCCATCGAATAGCCTCGCTCAACGCATTTATCGGTTGCGCCCATGTGGGCGAACATCACACGGGTATGTTTCTTATCTGCCGTGCTTGCGGCAATGTTCTCGAGCTGACCGATACGTCGGTATCCGCAGCCATACGCAACGCGGCCGGTGCCGAAGCATTCCGGGCGGAAGCGGTTACGCTGGAAGTAGCGGGCCTCTGCCCCGCCTGCCAAACGGAACCAAGCCATGAGTGACACGCTGGTTGCCATCGAAAACCTTACCGTCCGGTTTGGTGACCGGCCGGTCGTCGACCGGGTAAACCTGTCACTGTATCGCGGCGATATCATCACCATTATCGGGCCCAACGGCGCCGGTAAAACCACGTTGATCAAAGCCATTCTGGGCATTCAAACCGTAACCAGTGGCCGCATCATCCGTACAAAAGGTCTGGTTGTCGGGTACGTGCCCCAACATTTGAGCCTGGAATCAACGCTGCCCCTGAGCGTCAGGCGTTTCATGCTGCTCAGTGGCCAGCCGCTGGCAGAGTGTGAATCTGCATTGGCGAGAACCGGTGTCAGCCATCTGCTCGACGCCTCAGTGCATCACCTTTCAGGGGGCGAGCAGCAACGACTGCTGCTGGCCAGGGCCCTGGCCCGAAAACCTGATCTTCTGGTACTCGATGAGCCGGCCCAAGGCGTTGATATTAATGGCCAGGCCGCGCTTTACGATTTGATTCGCCAGTTACGGGACGAGCTGAATTGTGGCGTCATCATGATTTCCCATGATCTGCATCTGGTCATGGCCGCAACTGACAAGGTTATCTGCCTGAACCAGCACGTATGCTGCAGCGGGTATCCCGCAGATATTTCCCATGACCCGGCTTTTGTCGAAACCTTCGGCCGGCCGGTGGCGGAGGCTCTCGCGGTATACCACCATCATCACAACCACAGCCATGACCTGCATGGCAACGTGGTCGACAGCGACCACTCCAGCCCGGCCATAAGCTTTGGCGACAGTCAAGAAGGTAGCCACAAAGGGTGTCAACATGACCATCATTGATGCCCTGCTGAACGATTTTTTCTGGCGCGCGCTTATTGGTGGCCTTGGAGTGGCGCTGATCGCCGGCCCTCTGGGCTGTTTCGTGGTGTGGCGGAGAATGGCCTATTTTGGCGATACCCTGGCTCACTCGGCGCTGTTGGGCATTGCTCTGAGCTTTTTGATCAGTGTTCCGCTGAATCTCGGGGTTATTATTACCAGTGTTATTCTGGCCATCGCCTTGATGCTGTTTTCCCGCAACAAAACGCTCGCCAGCGATACCCTGTTGGGCATTCTCGCGCACAGCGCTCTGGCCATCGGCCTGGTAACACTCAGCTTCATGCCGGGTGTTCGAATCGACCTGACTGGTTTGCTGTTCGGCGACTTGCTGGCCATGAATCGCAATGACCTGCTGTGGATCTACGGCGGTGCCGCTTTGATTCTGACGCTGTTAACCGCGCTTTGGCGCGGTTTGTTGATGAGCACCATTCACGAAGAACTGGCGCGAGTGGAAGGCGTACCGGTTGAGCGCTTGCGCCTGTTGCTTATGTTGATGTTCGCATTGGTGATCGCGGTCGCTATGAAAATGGTCGGCGTTCTGCTGATTACCGCACTGTTGATCATCCCTGCCGCCACGGCGCGCAGGCTGGCCAGCACTCCGGAACAGATGGCTGTCATGGCGGTTGTATTCGGGTTTATTGCCGTGGCAGGCGGCCTGAGCATGTCGTGGCATCTGGATACACCCGCCGGTCCCTCCGTCGTGGTAACGGCCTTTGTCACGTTTCTCGTTGTCTATGGCGGCGCTGGCCGGCTTTCAACAAGGCGTTCTGCTTAAGCGGGCGTCTCCCCAGCCGTCATAAAGGCTGGAGAACGTCCACCAGGCGGCCGGTTTCCAGCAGTTCGAGAAACTCGTCGCCCATACGCTCACTCTCGGCAATGGCTTTTCGCCATGAGCGCTCCCGGCCGCTATCGTTTCCTGCGTAAGCTTCAAAATCCTTGCGATCCGGCAGCTTGCCATCTGGCAGGTGCTCCAGATAGTCCCGGGAGGGCGCCACCAGCAACACATCCTGCAGGCGAGTTGCATCGCCGCGACGCCAGGGCAGAGTCTTGTCAAACCAGCCCGGCACGATGCGATCCGTGAAATGCGGGTAAAGAACGACGCCCGGTTGCTCGTAAGGCAGGTCAAGATGGTAATCCAGAAGCCCGCCATCGCGGTATATACCATCTGGAGCGCCGGGAATATTCCGGACCCCGGACATCACCATGGGAATAGAGGCTGATGCCAGTAAGGCAGGTAGCAGGTTGTCTCGGCTCAACGGCACCTCATGGCTGTGGAAATCAGCCAGTGGCGACAAGGGCGCCTTCAGCCTGGCGTCGTGGAGAATGCCCCGCTCCATAAAACGTCCCAGGTGCCGTCGGCCAATCATATTGGCACTGATAGCCGTCATCAGACCGAAGCTCAGGCGGGCTCTGGTATCCGGCTCCAGCATGCCAAGGCTGCGGACAACAACCACGTTCAGGCGGTACCACGGATGCTCAAGAATGTGATCCTCCCGCCCACCGAGCAGTTCTTCAAGGAACAGAATGCTTTGCCGAGTAACCTCTGCAGCGCTGACACCTTTGGAGAAACGCTGGGAGGTGTAAAGTTCGGCCAACTTGGCCAGTTGAGCCCGGGGGTTATCCGAGGACGCAATGGCGGCAAATCGCCAGCTGCCAATGGACGAGCCAATAAGGGAGCGCTCCTGTCCAACACGGGGTAACCAGTCACCAAAAATGGCCTTGTCCAGGCCGCTAAGGCCAAGCGCTTTGGGACCACCGGCTGCACCGGGTATAACGTGCACATCATCCGGGGTCAGAGGTTTTTCCTGCAGCCGCTGCAGGGTTCTGCGGCCTGCACGGATGGTAAGCGCAGGGGCGCGAGTATGAATGGCGGTCATATCAGTTTTCCCGTCAGCATGTCTGCAAGAATGGAAATCAGCAAAGCGAAGATCCGAATTTTAACCAACCAGGTACCAGGGGCCAACTGAACAAAACTAATGGCGCCAATAAACAAATACTCGTGCATCGCCGGGCAAATACCCGTGCTAAACTTACATTCAGGATTGGCAGTGGCTCTAACCAGACAGCGGGAGTATGCAGTGAATACGTTCCCCTTAACCGATTCCAGGTCTACCAATCCGACGATTGCCGTGCTTGGCTTCAAGCGTCAGCTGGTCTATCACCTGCATTTCTGGGCCTTCATCGCTGTGGCGCCGCTGGTAGTCGTGCAATGGCAAAACCATCATTTCTTACTCTCCAGCCTGCTGATTCTTTTCTGCGTGAATGCCATTCTGGTGATTGGTCTGTTGCGGTTCCGCAGCACCTACTTCCTCAAGGGCCGCCTGTTCCCTCTGCTGGCGGTGGTCAGCGCCGCCTACTCAACGGCCATCAACGGACACGCGGGTTTATATTGGGCTTACCCTGCCGCCTCAGCCCTGTTTTTCCTGTTACCTCTGCGTGAGGCTATTGCCAGTAATGTCGTGTTTGTCAGCGTTATGGCTGTGGTTTCTTTCATAAAGTTTCCCGAGGCTGATTTCTGGCGCATTACCTTTTCGCTCGGCCTTACTTGCCTGTTCTCGATGATTTTTTCCTGGCTGGTCGGCAAACTCCAGACTGAACTTACCCGGCTTGCAACTACCGATCCGCTCACCGGCTGCCTGAACCGGTCACAGCTGGCCGATGTTCTGAACAGCCAGATTCAGATGCGGGAACGCTATGATCGGGTATCCAGTCTGATCCTGCTGGACCTGGATTACTTCAAAATGATCAATGATCAGTGGGGGCATCTCGCGGGCGACAAGGTTCTTAAAGAGATGGCTCTGCGGCTGCGCAATCGGCTCAGAGAAAACGACCAGCTTTTCCGTATCGGCGGAGAGGAGTTCATGATCGTGCTGCCCGAGACCACTCAGCAAGAAGGCAACCTTCTGGCTCACCAGCTCCTGACCAGCATTAGTGCCCGGCCGTTTCTCGAAGATATCAGGATAACTGCCAGCGCCAGTATTGCCGAGGTAAGCAAAGGCGAAACCTGGTCCGTTTGGCTGAACCGCGCTGATCAGGCGTTGTACGACGCAAAATCCCGGGGGCGTAATCAGGTGGTCGGTGCGGCGCGCCAACTTGCGACAGACAGCAGCAATCCGGACGAATTTCCCACGCCCATTGTCAGCTAGATTTCGGGTTGGTGTCGCACCGGCGTTTGCGAAAATCCCTGTAAGCGCAGAACACCTCCCAGGGGCTTTCAAAGTGCGGGTAGTGCCCGACATTCCGCAGTTGCACCACATCGGCCTCAGGTATCATTTCCTGATAACGCAGTGCCATGGCAGTTCCCGACACGGGGTCTGCCATGCCGGAAATAAGTCGCATTGGCTGCCTGGCATTTTGCAACGCGGACACCCAGCGATGACGATGGCACCGGCGATCTTCCATAAACTGGATCAGGTAGTGCAGGATTCCGCGGCCGTTGTTGTAGGTGAGCAAGTGCCAGAAATCGTCCATATCCCGTGGGCCAGGGAGGCTCTTGCTGCCAAACAGTTTCAGAAAGTTGCGCTCGAAGCTGCGCCGCGTCAGGGCCCGGCCGAGCAAACCGCCAAATGGGCTGCGCAACAATCTCTGGATCAGCAGCGGATTGTGCACTTCCGGAAACAACGCGCCGTTCAGGAAACAGACGCTGGCAACCTGAAAGGGCAACACCCCTTCCTGTTCCCGTGCCAGAAGCTCCTGGGCGACACTGCATCCATAGTCGTGAGCAAATAAATGCACCGACGCCAAGCCGAGGCCTTCCAGTAGTCCCTGCACCAGATCTGCCTGGTCTTCAATGCTGTACGCATGCTCCCGGGGCTTGTCAGAAAAGCCGAAGCCCAGAAAATCCAGAGCCAGCACGTTGTTGTTCTGAATCAGCATGGGCCAGATCCGGTTCCAGTCCCAGCTTGCAGTTGGGAATCCGTGCATCAATACCAGCGGTTCTCCTCCGCCCGCCATGCGGCTGAATATCGCGTGACCCTCGTAGGTGAACCATTTGCCGCCCTGTTGCCACTCTTCCAGCCCAAGCGCTCCAGCGCCCGCTGCCGTTCCGTCCCTGATACCCGGTATCTGCTGTTCCACGCACTGTCCCCGATAGATCCTTCATAGCCTGCGACTTTAGAATAAACCCGACCCTCCCGCCAGAGGCAGGCAATTGTGTTTGATAAACTGCGAACGAGTGCTGGTCTTTTCTGAGCGCGTCATCGTAAACCGTAGAGATGCCAAACAAATTCGCTTAAGCTTTGGCGCTCGTACCATAAAGAGAATCGGAAACCACTATGACCAAACTCCTTGACGACCTCGCGGGCAACTACCGCGCCATCATCAACGGGCTGGGTGAAGACACCAACCGCGAAGGTCTGCAAGACACTCCGATGCGTGCCGCCAAAGCCATGCAGTTCCTGACCCGAGGCTACCAGCAGGATCTTGGCGATCTCGTGAACAATGCCGTATTCGAATCGGCAATGGACGAAATGGTTGTGGTTCAGGATATCGAGCTCTACAGCATGTGCGAGCATCACATGCTGCCGTTTATTGGCAAGTGCCACATTGCCTACCTGCCTCAGGGCCGCGTTCTCGGCCTGTCCAAGTTTGCACGCATTGTGGACATGTATGCCCGCCGCCTGCAGATCCAGGAAAACCTGACGCGTCAGATTGCCGAAGCCGTAGAGAGTGTGACCGATGCCAAGGGCGTTGCGGTGGTTATCGAAGCACAGCATATGTGCATGATGATGCGCGGAGTGGAGAAGCAGAACTCGAAAATGAAAACCTCCATGATGCTCGGGCAGTTCCGCAAATCCCAGGCCACGCGTTCAGAATTTCTTAACCTGATCAGCAATCATCGTTGATCACAGCGGTTCGGATGGAGGCGATATGACAGAGGTTTCCTGCAGCCACAAGGCAAAAGTCCAGATCAAGAATTTGCTGTTGCGAGCGTACATAGGCATCAAGGAAGAGGAGATTAACAATTTACAGGACGTTATCATCAATGTCCGCCTGACCTACGATGCCACAGAAGCGATCGACCGGAACGAGATTGCGGCAGCGCTCAACTATCGCACCATTACCAAGCAGATTATCGGCCACGTCGATAGCAATCGCTTTGCGCTTCTTGAGCGCCTGACCCACGAGGTGCTCAATATCGTTATGGAGCACGGAGCCGTGCAGTGGGCGCAAGTGGAAATCGACAAGCCACACGCGCTACGCTATGCGGAGTCAGTGTCTGTCTGCCTTGAGGCGCACCGATAGTTCAATACCGATAGTTCAATAGCGTAAATTCAATACAGGTGGTTCGTTACGATGCCAAGCAATCAACCCGACCAGATGCGCTCTATTCTTGAAAGCGTCCGCACCATTGCTCTTGTTGGCGCTAGCGAGAAAACACACCGCCCCTCTCATGAAGTCATGGAGTTCATGCAGGGGCACGGGTACCGGGTTATTCCGGTCAACCCTCGCCTTGCCGGCCAGAAGGTTCTGGGGGAGACCGTTTACGCCGATATTGCTTCTCTGCCGGAGCCTGTCGATATGGTTGAACTGTTCCTGGCTCCGGAACGCACGGACGCGGTGATTGATCAGGCTATCGAGCTGAAGGTTCCCGTGATCTGGATGCAAATCGGCGTTATCAATGAGGCGGGCGCGGCCCGGGCAGAGGCCGCAGGGTTGACGGTTGTGATGAATAAATGCCCTAAGCGGGAGATTCCGCGCCAGGGTATTCCGACAGTCGGCTCCAGAGCCTGATCCATCGGGCATCAAGATAGGCGTTCCCGAAAGAATGATTTATTATCGGACTGCAGCCGCTAAATCGATGAATTGGTCTTCTGGTAAACGGAGTGCTTCTTGGAACACCCCCCCTATAAAATTGGGCTCTTGGTCAAGCGACTGCTGCATCCCGCCGTTCCTGTCGTAATCTTCCTTGTTTTTCTTGCCATGGCAGCGGGGCTCCGGTACGGCCTGATCCACCAGTACACAGGCCAAATACAGGCCAACCTTGAAAACGAAGCCCGAAGTATGGCCAGCACCCTGGAATGGGAGTTTATGGTTCATACCAATGCTATTGAGCGGATAGCTAGCCGTCTGGCAATAGATCCGAAAACGCCGGAGAGCGAATGGCGCGAGGATGCGCTCAATCACCTGGAAGACTTCCGCATCTATCAGGCCATCGAGTGGATAGACCGTGATTTTATCATTCGCTGGCTGGTACCGGCTGCCGGCAATGAGAACGTGCTTGGCTTCAACGCTGCGTTTGATCAAAAGCGTCTCATGGCTCTGGAGGCGGCCAGGCAATCCGGAAATTATGATGTTTCAGGAGTGATAGAGCTGCGCCAGGGCGGCAAAGGCGTTGTCATTTATGCGCCGGTCGACACCGGGCCAGATAATAATGGCTTCGTGGCGGGAGTGGTAAGGGTGGAAACTCTGGTACGCCAACTGTTGGCAAGCCGCGAGTCGGCCATGTTCCGGATAAAGATTCACAGCCAAGGGGCCCCGGTTTATACGCTGGGTGATTTTGAAAGCACCGGAGACCCCATCTCTTACACCGTACCGGTGAAGCTTCCTACCCAGGAGTGGCAACTGACTCTTGAGCCATCACCGGCATGGGTAGACAAACAGCGTAGCCCCTGGCCTCGCTGGACCTTCGTTACCCTACTCGTTATGGGCCTGCTAACCAGCCTCACGACCCTATTGCTCCAGCTCATGCTGAAGCGCAATCAGGATCTACTGACAACCCGGCGTGAACTGGACGAGGAAATTGCACAGCGCAAAACCATTCAGAAAGACCTGGTGCGACTGGAGTCCACCGATGTGCTCACCGGGCTGGCTAACCGGCGTTTCTTCATGGAGGATCTGGCCCATACGCTGAATATTGCGGATCGCCAAATGCGGCAGGTGGCGCTGGTGATGCTGGACCTCGACCGTTTCCAAATGCTGAATGACTCGCTTGGACACCAGTTTGGTGATGAACTTCTGGTTAAGGTGGCCGATCGACTGAATCAGTTAAGTAATGAATGTATCACGGTGGCCTACTCTGGTGGCGATGAATTCATGATCTGCCAACAGCATGTTGAAGATATTGATGATGTCATTCACCTGCTAGGGCTGATCAAGCAGTGTTTCGAGTCGCCTTTTGTTGTCCAGGATGAAGCCCATAGCATTACCTCGACTCTCGGCGTTGCCGTATACCCGCATAGCGGCCTCGACGCCGATATCCTCTTGCGCAACGCTGACATCGCACTGTATCGCGCCAAAGAACAGGGTCGCAATACCTACCAGTTCTATACCGAAGGAATGCAGGAGCGGGAAGTGATGCGCCTGGAGCTGGAAAAAGACCTCAGCCAGGCCCTTGCCAATAACGAATTTGTGCTCTATTACCAGCCACAGTTGAACCTGAAGAGTGGCGAAATCAACAGTGTCGAAGCGCTTATCCGGTGGCAGCATCCTCGCCGGGGCCTTCTGCCACCGGCTGCGTTTATTCCGCTGGCAGAAGAAAGCGGGCGGATTGCGGATATCGGGCGCTGGGTAGTGATGGCTGCCTGCCGGCAGTTAGCGGCCTGGAAGGGAACCCGCTTCGAGAGCTTCACCGTAGCGGTAAACCTATGTGGACGCGAGCTGGACGACGAAAATCTGGTCGAACGTATACGCGATGCTCTGGAAGCCAAGGATATTCCGGCGAATCGGCTTGAAGTTGAGCTGACTGAGGAAATCTTTATTCAAAACATTGAGCACAACCTGGATCAGCTAACGCGACTGCACGAGCTTGGCGTACACCTGGCGATTGACGATTTCGGCGTCGGTTATTCTTCCCTGGCCTACCTGAGAGATTTCCCGGTAGACATCCTGAAGATCGACCGCTCATTCATCACCGAAATCACGGAACGCCATGATGATGCCGTGATCACCCGGGCAGTGATTAATCTCGCTCACAACCTTGGTTTGCGAGTGGTTGCCGAGGGCGTAGAAACTCAACCCCAACTGGATTTGCTCAAGAGCCAAGGTTGTGATGTGGTTCAAGGCTATCTGATCAGCCGCCCTGTTCCTGTAGCAAAGCTGGAAAAAGCGTTGGACAGCGGCGCTCTCGAAAAGCTTGCAACGGCCGGTACAGATTTGTAATCGCCGTCCGCCACCCCCAACATAACGATGGTAGCAATTAAATTTTCAGGTGAGATTTTATGGCCACGGGTTATCTGACGCCGGAACAGGACAGCAAGCTTCGCCGCTGGGAGCGCTGGAACCGGAACTATTTTATATTTGCGTTTGTGGCTCTCGTTGTTGTTCTGGTGTTCAGCAGCCAGCTCGGGCTTTCCAGCGGTGACGGCTGGGGCCCTCTCGGCTTTTTGATTATTGCGCTGATTACGCCAATCATTATTCTGCAGCTGCGTCTGGCCTGCCCGGCTTGCGGTCAAAAGATTGGCTGGCAGGCCAAGTTGATGGCACCTGACCAGTGCAAAAGTTGCGGCACCTTCCTCCGGGCGAAAAGCCCTTCTTCCTGAAAACCTTTGACCTGTGAGTAGGTCATAGGTTTTATTGTAATGTCAGCTTAAAACCCTGGGCGATCCAACTTGGGCTGTACCCGCTTTGGTATGGGTGGCCCTTCCGAAAACCGCTGCGAATACGTCCATGTACGCTTGCTCTCCGCCTTCCCTGGCTCCGAGCATTTTCGGAAGGGCCACCCATACCAAAGCTCGTTTAAATTTGGCGGGCACTGCTGATTATGAAAGTTAAAGAACTTGCTACCTCTGCGGGTGTGAACCCGGACACTGTGCGTTTTTACACACGTGAGGGGTTGCTTAAACCGTCTCGGAACCCCGATAACAACTACCAGCATTACGACGCTGAGGATCTTCGGCGGCTGCGTTTTGCCCGCAAGGCCCGTCAGTTGGGGTTTTCATTGATCGAGGTTCGTCAAATTCTGGATCAGGCAGATGACCATCACTCGCCCTGTCCTTTGGTTCGGGATGTATTCCAGCAACGGCTGGCAGAGGTGGAGCGAGAGATTAACGAGTTACAGCAGTTGCATAAGCGGATGAAGACGGCACTGGCTGCCTGGCAGGATATGCCCGACGGTACGCCGGATGGTCATACTATTTGCCGTTTGATTGAACATTGGGATGACAACACTCCCGTAAAGCAGGTTGAGGAGTAGATCTTTATGAGTGAAGCCCCTGTGCTACACGCCACTCTCAGTATTTCCGGCGCCACCTGTCAGGGATGCGCGAAAAAAATCCGTAACGCTCTGGAACCATTGACCGGTGATGCTGACCTGATAGAGGTTAATCTGGAAGATCAGACAGTAGCCTTGCCGGAGGATGTTGATGCCGCGGAAGCAGCCCGGATCGTGACGGAAACGGGTTACCCGGCGGAACCGATGGCTGAAACTGGGAAGTCCGGCAGTTGCTGCTCTTCCAAATCCGCAAAGGCAGACGCCAACGCTGCCGTAAAGCGTGATAAAGAGACGGATGAGAGGGTTGCTGAAGATACGAGTGAGCAGCGTCATTCTTCAGAAAATACACCTGGAGAATCAGCAACCCCATCTCACGAAGACGATCAGGTTCATCTTGCGGTAACCGGCGCTACCTGCGCTTCCTGCGTGAATACCATTGAGAAGGCACTGCAGTCGGTGCCGGGCGTGACTCACGCCCATATGAATCTTGCGGACAATACGGCTACGGCCACCGGAGTGTCCGACCCGCAAGCTCTGATCAAGGCGATAGAAAGCTCCGGTTACGGAGCCAGTGTAATTGAAGATGCAGACGCCGCAGACGATCAGAAGCAGGAAGAGGACAAAAAGCGGTACAAGACCCTGCTGGTAAAGATGGCTATCAGTCTCGGCTTGGGCGTTGGCCTGATGGTTTGGGGCATGGGTTTTGGCTCCATGACAATAACCGAGTCGAACCAGAGTATCTGGTTTGGTTTGGGCCTGCTGACACTGGCGGTTATGGCCGGCACGGGTGGCCATTTTTTCACCGGCGCCTGGAAGGCGCTCCGGCACCATAACGCCAATATGGATACCCTGATTGCCCTGGGTACAGGTACTGCCTGGCTGTATTCCATCACGGTAGTAAGCATTCCCGAAGCTTTGCCGGAGATGGCGCGGCATGTGTATTTTGAAGCTTCGGCCATGATCATCGGCTTGATAAATCTGGGGCAGGCGCTGGAACTCAGGGCCAAGGGCAAGACCTCCGAAGCGGTTCGCCGATTGCTGGATTTACGGGCAAAAACCGCACGGGTTATCCGTGACGGGCAGGAGCAGGATATTCCGGTAGAAGATGTGCGCAAGGGCGATCACATTCGGGTTCGCCCCGGTGAGAATCTGCCCGTGGACGGGCGAGTTGTTGAAGGCAGCACCCGTATCGACGAAAGCATGCTCACCGGCGAACCCATGCCTGTGAGCAAGGGTGTGGATGACGAAGTTTCCGCCGGTACGCTAAACACCCACGGTGCCATTGTGTACGAAGCAACCCGGGTGGGCAGTGAAACCGCCTTGGCCCAGATTATCCATCTGGTGAAGAAGGCCCAGGGCTCAAAACCCGCCATCGGGCGGCTGGCAGACAAAATATCGTCGGTGTTTGTGCCCAGCGTGATGCTAATTGCCGTGGCCGCAGCACTGGTCTGGTACAACGTGGGTCCTGAGCCAGCCGTTGTGCATATGATCATCGCAGCCACCACGGTTCTTATCATCGCCTGCCCTTGCGCCCTGGGCCTGGCCACACCCATGTCAGTTATGGTGGGTGTCGGCAAGGCGGCGGAATACGGCGCACTGATTCGCCAGGGGGATGCCCTGCAAACCGCAGGCAAACTGGACTTGGTGATTCTCGACAAAACAGGCACCATCACCGAAGGGCACCCGGCGGTGACCAGCGTGCATGCGATAAATGGCGATGAGCAACAGTTGCTCGCACTGGCCGCAGGTTTGGAGCAGCATTCCGAGCATCCGCTTGCGGAAGCTATCGTTAATAAAGCCAAAGAACAAAGCGCACAGCCCCTGAGCGTTACGAACTTCGAAGCGTTGAATGGCAAAGGCGTGACAGGTCAGTTTGAGGGCGAACCGGTTCGCCTCGGCAACCGCCGTTGGCTGGAAGCCGAGGGCATTTCGCTTGGAGGCATGATCGATGCTGAAAAAACCATCACCGAGCAGGCTGGCACGCCACTGTTTCTTGCCCGCGGCACCGAGTTGCTGGGGGTTATGGGCGTTGCCGATGCCATCAAAGCGGATTCGGAGGCCGCCATCCGGCGCATGCACGATGCCGGCATCCGGGTAATGATGGTCACCGGAGATATCGACGCCACCGCCAAAGCCATTGCCGCGAAGACCGGCATCGACGATTACCGCGCGGAAGTATTGCCGGAAGACAAAGCCGACGTGGTGAACGAGATGCGCGGTAAAGGCTACACCGTCGCCATGGTGGGTGATGGTATTAACGACGCACCCGCACTGGCGGCAGCCGACGTTGGCTTCGCCATAGGCACAGGTACAGACGTGGCCATTGAAAGCGCTGCCATTACCTTGATGCGAGGTTCTCTGCACGGGGTACCGGATGCCATCGAAATCTCCCGGGCCACCGTGAAAAACATTCACCAGAACCTCTTCGGTGCCTTCGCGTACAACAGCCTGGGTATCCCCATAGCGGCAGGGCTTCTGTATCCAATTTGGGGCATATTGATGAGCCCGATTCTTGCTGGTGCTGCCATGTCGCTGTCCTCGGTTACCGTTGTTACCAACGCCAACCGGTTGCGGCTGTTTAAAACCAGTCACAAGCCGGTGCAAGCGCAAAACCAAAGCCAACAATCGAAGGAGGAGCGGAACTGATGGAAACAATACTGGTCAATGCCGGTGGAATTGCGCTGATGGCCGCCATCGTCTGGTGGTTCTGGCTTTCGTCAGCGGATAGCGACGCCCCTGCACAAGATCACAGCCATCACTGAACACGACATTTAAAGAGAGAAAAACCATGAAAAAACAGATTCTCGGAATGGCCCTGGTCGGCGCCCTCGGTTTCAGCACTCCACTTTTGGCAGCGGGCGCCGCTCAAAGCATTCACGTTTATAAATCACCCACGTGCGGGTGCTGCACAGACTGGGTCGACCACCTGGAAAGCAACGGCTTTGAAGTGGAAGTCACCGAGACCCACGACATGAACCGCGTCAAAATGGAGGCCGGGCTCAGTCCCAACCTGGCGAGCTGCCATACCGCCTTTGTGGGTGACTACGTGATCGAAGGCCACGTACCTGCTGACGACATTCACCGGCTGATCGCCAACGCCCCCAAAGCCAGAGGCCTTGCCGTGCCTGGCATGCCCGCCGGCTCACCCGGTATGGAAATGGGCGACCGCAAAGACCACTACCAGGTACTGATGTTTAACGACAACGGCCAGACCAAAGTGTTTGCCGAGCACAACTAGCCAACGAGAATGGCCAGGCCAAAGTGATCCCAGCCTGAAGCGCAGATCCGTACCGGAGCGATAGAAGCACCGGTACGGATCTGTAACAGATTCTCATGCTTTTCTGACATTCTTCTCTACACACCCGCCAGCCTGTGTTCTATGATTGCCTCCGACCCCCGGAAAACGGAGACGGAAATTTTTGAGCCTTAAAACCCGGTTTCTCAGCATTGCCGCCGCCCTGATCGTCATCGCTGCAAGTGCTTCATGGTTAGCTTACCAAAAGCTGTCTGAAGACCTCATCGAACGCTGGGGACGCCAGGTTGCCGAGATACAGGTGCGTTATGACAGCGCCCGCCTCCTGCAATCTCTGGAGCGCGAGATCGGCCTTGCTCGCCAGATGGCGGACTCCAGCGCTTTGCTCAGCTGGGCTGCCGATCCTAGCGATCAGGTCCTCGAAAACACTGCCATTCGCGAGATGGAAAGCTTTCGCGCCAACTTTCGCGACAATAGCTATTTTGTAGCCCTGAAAGAAAATGGTCGCTACTACTTCAATAACGAAAAAGATGAGTTTGGCGGTCAGCAATTCCGTTACGTTCTGAACCCGGAAGAACCCAATGATGCCTGGTTCTACCAACTGATAGACGAAGGCCGTGATTTTCATCTGAACGTGAATCCCGATGCGGAACTGGGCGTTACCAAGCTCTGGATCGATGTGCTTATGCGCGACTCTGAAGAACAGATCGTGGGCATGGTCGGCACGGGTATGAATCTCGATGCTTTTCTGCAGGATATCGTTGATATTAACCAGGAAGGCATCACCACACTGTTTGTCGATTACAACGGTGCGATTCAGCTATATCGGGACCGTAACTACATTGATTTTGCAAGCGTTATCAAACCCGAAGGCCAGAAGAATACCGTCGACCTGCTGTTTGACGACACTGAAGACAAACAGAAAATTCTCGGCATGCTGCAATTGCTGAAAAAAAACGCGGGCAATACAGGCTATGTTGAAAGCAGCTTTGTCACCGTAGAAGGCCGAAAGCAGCTGGCCGGAGTCGCTTTTTTGCCGGCAATCGGCTGGTTTGAAATTACCCTTCTTGATCTGAACACGTTGCTACCCCAAAGCTATCTCTGGCCTCTGGTGGCTGTTTTTATCACCAGCCTTCTGGTCACGCTGATCGTCTTTCATCTCATTATCCAGTCGCGCATTGTTAAACCCATTGTTGGTCTGGAGGAAGCTGTCGAAAAGGTTCGCAACGGCAACTTTACCCTGCCCCGACTGGACAAACCGGATAACGAGATTGGCAGGCTCGTCGACCACTTTGAGAAAATGACGGCCAGCTTGCGTGACACTACCCGGGACCTCGAAAACAAGGTTATTCAACGTACCGACGACCTGCACCGACTGGCACGCATTGATCCGCTCACGAATCTGAAAAACCGCAGGGGGCTGGACGAGGCTCTGGATGAGGAAATTCAGCGGGCAGAACGATCGGGCAACGGTTTTGGCGTGATCTGGCTGGACATTGATCACTTCAAATCAATCAATGATCAACTTGGCCATCAGGCCGGCGACGAAATCCTCTGCCGTGTCGCTCTTTGGCTGAAAGCCGGCGTTCGCCCCTATGATCAACCAGGGCGCTGGGGCGGTGATGAATTTGTAATTCTGCTTGCCCCCTGCGACCCGATAACGCTGGAGCATGTCGCCCGGCGTATTCGCGAGACCGTTGAGCAGGAAAGCCGAAAAACCGGCACGCCTGTCACCGTAAGCGTTGGTGGCTATTTCTCGAAGCCTGGTGACAACATCGATACGGTGCTGCGAAATGCAGACAACGCGCTTTACCGTGCCAAGAACGAAGGCCGCAACCGTATTTGCATCAATCCCCCGGAAAATACGGAAATTAACCCCGCGTAACGGGTCTGACTCGTCTCGTCATAAACGTTATACTCCGCCCCATCATTCATTTTTTCAGCCAGGTTAACCCATGCTCAACGCCGACGCTCTCAACCAGTTGCGCCAGCTAAAGTCTGATATTGAGGAAAGCAAAATCGTTTCTCCGGGGACGGTTAAAGCCACCAATGGCCGCTTCGGATTCGTCGCTCTGGATGAAGGGCGGGATGTGTTCCTGCCTCCCGAGGAAATGCAAAAAGTGCTTCCCGGTGATCGGGTTAATGTCACCGAGCAGGAGGTGGACAAGGGCAAAACCCAAGGTGTGGTGGACGAGCTCATTGAGAGCCGGCTGACCACCTTTGTCGGGCGCTATCTGGTGAAGGGCAAAGGGCATTTTGTGGTGCCGGAGACGCCCGGCATCAACCGCTGGATATTTATTCCCCCGAAAGAGCGCATGAACGCGCAGCCAGATGACTACCTTTATTGCTGCATACACAAGCACCCGATCCACGACGGCAAAGGCCAGGCGAAAGTACTCCGGGTCATTGGCAAGGCCGGCGAGGCGGGTATTGAGCGCGCTCTTACCCTGGCCACCTTCGATCTGGCAGACGCCTGGCCCGATACCGTCGTACAGCAGTCGGAAAGCCTCGACGAGGCTGCCATAGAAGCCCTTGCAGCCGATCGGGAAGATCGTACCGACCGCGCCTATGTCACTATCGATAGCCCTGCCACTCAGGACATGGACGATGCTTTGCTGGCTGAGCCCAATGCCACGGGCTGGGCACTGTCCATTGCCATTGCTGACCCCTCCGCGGTCATTGGCCCGGAAAGTGCGGCCGAGCTGGAAGCTTTCAACCGGGCAACCGCCATCTATTTCCCTGGCGACCCTCTACCCATGTTACCGGACACCATCAGCACCCGGCTGTGCTCACTGATGCCCGATGTGAAGCGTCTGGCTCTGGTCTGTGACTTGCAGGTCAACAACGATGGGACTCTGGGCGATTACAGCTTCCATCAGGCGGTTATCAGCTCCCGCGCCAAGCTCAGCTATGACCTGGTATCAAATCTGATTGAAGGGCGGGAAGACGAAGACATCAAAGCCCTGCCTGACGCCGTTGCCAACAGCCTGGATCAGCTTCATCAGGCTGCAACCGCGCTGCGTAAATGGCGCAATGAACACGCTCTGCTGAGCGGCGATCGGCCCGAATTCCGGCTTCGGCTCGACGAAAACCGGCGTATTCGCAGCATTGAACCTTCGGTACAGAACGAAGCGCATCGCCTGGTGGAAGAATGCATGGTAGCTGCCAACCGTTGTGCTGCGGACTTCCTGGCCAAACAGCCATCAGGTCTGTTTATCCAGCACACAGGGCTTCGGGACGACCGCGCAGACAACATACGCGCCCTGATCGAAGGCTATGCGCCGCATCTTGCGGACATTGATGCCACCAAGCCGGAAGGCTTCAAGGCGCTGATGAAGCAAACGACAGACCTGGACGCGGAATTACCGGTGAAAGCTATACTCTCACGCCAGCTGGCCCGGGCTGAACTGGCGTTTACCGCAGCCCCGCACCAGGGCATGGGGCTGAACGGCTACACGACATTTACATCACCCTTGCGCAAATATTCTGACCTGTATGTTCATCGCGTGATCAAAGCTGCGCTCTGGGACACTCCGATGAAGGCGTTAAGCAGCGACCAGCTGTCGGCACTTCAGAGCACTCAGTTCAAAGCGCGCCAAGCGGCCAATAGTCTGGAAACCTGGCTCAAGAGCGACTTTGCAAAAACTCTGGGCGAGGAGCCGATGGACGGCGTGATCAGCCGGACGATTCCTGCCGGCTTTTTTGTACGCCTGGAGGCGAACGGGCTGGAAGGGTTTGTCAGTTGTAAGGATCTGAACGGCAAATACAGCTTTGATCCGGTCACTCTGCGCCTGATTCACAACAAGAATGGGCGCATCTTCCAGGTGGAACAGGCGGTGAAAGTCCGTTTCTCCGGGGTTGAAGAAGAGCGCCGGCAGATTAACTTCAAGCTGGTGGATGCCGAGGAAATTCCTGTAGCTACCAGGTCCTGAGCCGGTTGAAAAACCATAGGAGCAGGCGCATCGTACCAGTAGAAGTAATCTGATCCTTCAAGGAGGTGCGCCATGCCCATCAGCCCGGACGAGTTTTTGAAAAAACACGGTTTTGACAAGGAAGAAGAAAGCCCTGATCACAGCCTTCGCCACAACGCGAGAGAGCACGCAAAACACCTGCGCCGGCCACATGCCGGCACACCTCACGATTGGGAAGACTGGGAAAGATACAAACAAGAACACCCCGATGAAGTCGAGCCAGACGAAAAGGAGAACGACGACAGGGAAGGCTGACGTCGCTCCAGACTGGCAGGGTGTTAGCGAGATCTAAGAGCGGAGCATTTCTTCCAGGCGGGCATCCTTGGCCTGCCACTGCTCTGCCAGCCAGTTCTTCACGTTGCGCCGGTGTTCGCCATCGGTTGAGTAGTCCCGCCCTTTCAGGTGCTCCGGGATAGTAACCGTCTGAATCTCCATTTTCACTTCCGGCACCCGCCCACAAATAAAGTCCCAGAACGAAGGCGCGCCGCCGGGATAGGCAATGGTTACGTCAACAAGCGTCTGTATCGAATCACCCATGGTGTCCAGAACAAAGGCCGCGCCACCGGCTTTTGGTGTCAGCAGATGGGTATAGCGTGATTTCTGCTTGTCGTGTTTGGCCTGGGTAAAACGCGTGCCTTCCACAAAGTTCATCACGCTCACCGGGGTGTAGCGAAACTTTTCGCAGGCGCGGCGGGTGGCTTTCAGGTCTTCTCCGCGTTTTTCCGGATGCTTGATCAGATACTCCCGGGTGTAGCGCTTCATAAACGGGAAATCCAGCCCCCACCAGGCAAGCCCGATGACCGGCACCCAGATAAGCTGTTGCTTCAAAAAGAACTTCAGGAAAGGCGCACGGCGGTTGAACACTCGCTGCATTGCAAAAATGTCCACCCAGCTCTGGTGATTGCTGAGTACCAGATACCAGCTTTCACGACGCAGGTTTTCTGCGCCGGTAACCTGCCATTGCGTACCGTGGGTCAGTTTCATCCAGCCGGTATTGCAGGCTACCCAGGATTCCGAAATCCAGATAATGACGCGTGTGCAGAGAACCCGGAAACCTTTGTGGGGGATAATAAGTTTTAGCAGCGCTGGTATATAGAGCAACAGGCACCAGAACAGCGTGTTGATCGCCAGCAAAATGGAGTTGAGTACGCCGATAACGGAAGCAGGTAGAAAGCTGAGCATGCAATTCCTGTTGTGATTGTTTGGCCAGTGATGGGCAATCATACCAATCACCAAGGGCTATTGGCAGTGGTCGATTGTGACCGCATCGCCAACCCGGGCGCAACGCCATCGTTCTGGGATCACCGGTCGATAGCGATGGGTCTGGCCTCCGGGGTAATTGAATCAGCGGCTGGCTGAGCGTTCGGATTGATGTAACGCCCGGTTCCGGGAACGGCGGTTCTGGATTACACTGCCATCCATGAACCTTATTGATACATTCAATCTTGATATCCGCGCGCTCCTCACCTTCGTCGCCGTGCTCGACGAAGGCAGCGTCTCCCGTGCGGCAGTCAAGCTTGGAGTCAGCCAGTCGGCCGTGAGCCATACGCTGGATCGCCTGCGCAGCGCTCTGGGTGACCCCCTGTTCGTCAAATCCGGACGTGGCATTACGCCCACGCGATATGCAGTGCAGGCGGGCCCCCACGTTCGGCAGATTCTCGACGACCTGCACTCGCTGGCATCCGGCCCGCCCTTCACGCCGGAAACCACAGAATTCACCTTCACCGTTGCGGCAAATGACTACGAGCGGGACCTGCTCCTGCCTCCGCTGATGCAGCGCCTGCGACAACAGGCTCCAGGCATCGTGCTGCAGGTGATTGCCTCCGGGATTCCCAGCGCGGACATGCTGCGCAAGGATATTTGTGACCTGATCATTTCACCCCACGCGCCGGAAGCCACCGACATCATGCAGAGAGGCCTGATGGCCGATCGCATGGTAGTTTTCTACGACCCAAGCCAGCGCGAAGCGCCAGAGACCGTGACCGATTACCTGCAGGCCGATCATATCGCCCTGGTCTTCGGCAGCGGCGAAAAGCCAGCCATCGAAGCCGGGCTGACTGCCCGCGGTCTGACCCGTCGCAACGTGATTACCGTTTCCAACTTCTCCGGCCTGCCAGAGTTTCTTCGGGGCAGCGACATGCTGGCTACCGCCCCTGAGCTCATGAGCAAACACTTACTCCGGGACTTCGCCTGGGTGCCTTTACCCTTCAGCTACAAACCCTTTACCTTGCTGATGGTCTGGCACCGTCGCAACCAGAACGACCCAGCTCACCGCTGGTTACGAAACCAGGTGAACGCCGTCGCCGCTACCATGAATGGCCTTAACGACTAACCTATCAATTTTGTTCATATATCCTATGAGCAGCGCCCCTGTTATTTTTTATTGAGGTACCCCCTAGAATCCAAGCCAAAGTTGAACGCGAGCGACGGGGTGAGGTTTCCAAAACTGTGCGGAGCCATGGATGGCGGAGCCCAAGCGTCACATGAACGTGCCGCAAGGAGCGTGTTTTGGAAACCTCACCCCGTCGTTCGCCTCCCCCAAGGTATGGATGATAGATGCTAGCACTAACCAGTATATGGACAACCATACTGCTCGCCGCCGCCGTCGCACTGGGGCCGCTGGCCACCGATATGTATTTGCCTGCACTGCCGCAAATCGGCAGTGCTTTTGGCGCGGGCACCAGCCAGGTTCAGCTAACCCTGAGCCTGTACATGGTTGGTTTTGCCATAGCGCAACTGGTGTGCGGCCCCTTGGCCGACCGGTTTGGCCGCAAACCGATCATGATTGGCGGTTTTGTGCTGTTTGCCATCGCCAGCATTGGCTGTGCACTTGCCAGTAATATTGAGACCCTCATCCTTTCCCGCTTTTTACAGGCGCTGGGCGGGTCAGCCGGGCCAGTTCTGGGGCGTGCCGCCATCCGGGACATCTACACACCTCGCGAAGCTGCAAAAATCATGGCGCTTCTTGCCAGTATCATGGCGCTTGCGCCTGCAGTTGCACCCACACTCGGCGGCTTGATGGTAGCCGGGCTGGGCTGGCACTCTATTTTTCTCGCACTGGGCGGCTACGCTCTGATCATGGCCGTAGTGGTCGCCTTCGGCATCCCGGAACCCATGCGCCCGGAATACCGTCAGCCGTTGAAGCTCTGCAGCCTGCTGCGAAACTATCGCGCCATAGGCACCGACATCAGCTTTCTCGGCTATACCCTGACCAATGCTCTGATTTTTTCCGGGCTGTTTGCGTTTCTTTCCGGTTCCTCGTTCGTACTGATTGATTTCCTTGAAATACCACCGCAACAGTTCGGCCTTTATTTCGCCGGCATCGTGGTGGGCTATGTAACCGGAAACCTTTTAGCGATCCGCCTTGGCAGCCGCATGGTACCGGATCAGATCCTCGTTCGCGGACTGGTCATTGCCGTTGCCGCTGGCGGCCTGATGGTTGCACTCGCGCTCGCTGAAGTCTTCAGTGTGTGGGCCGTTATCCTGCCCCAGGCCCTGTTTATGGCGGGTACCGGAATGGTTATGCCTCAAACCATGGCTGGCGCCATGGCCAACTTCCCGCGCATGGCTGGCTCCGCTTCGGCGCTGTTCGGCTTCGCACAAATGTCCGTCGCAGCCCTCGCCGGCATGCTTGTGGGTTATATGCACGACGGCACTTCGCTGGTGATGGCGGCCATCATTGCCATCTGCGCCGTTGCGTCTCTGGGCAGCTACCTCCTGCTGGTTCAGCGCCACCCTGCTCCAGGATTCGAGCCACAGACAGGATGAAAACTCATCCAAAATGGTCTAAACAGAGTAAGCTGGTTCTGAACATTTATGGAAAACAAGGAGCAACCCATGAGCACAGTAACTCTCGACGGCAACCCCATTGAACTGAGCGGCAAGTTTCCACAGATCGGCGACAACGTGCCGCCCTTCACGCTGACCAACAGCGGCCTGGAAGACGTAAAACTGGATAACTGGGCGGGAAAGCGCAAAATCCTGAACATCATCCCCAGCATCGACACCGGCGTGTGCGCCGCCTCCACTCGCAAATTCAACGAGAAAGCCGGCGCTCTGGATAACACCGTTGTGCTGGTTGTCTCCGCCGACCTGCCGTTTGCAGCAGCCCGCTTTTGTGGCGCTGAAGGCCTGGAAAACGTCATAACGCTTTCATCCTTCCGGAACTACAGCTTCCAGCAGGACTACGGCGTCAGCATTCAGACCGGCCCACTGGCTGGCCTTTGCGCCCGCGCAGTGGTGGTTCTCGATGAGGATAACAAGGTTATCCACAGCCAGCTCGTCAACGAAATCAAAGACGAGCCCGACTACGATGCAGCGCTGAAAGTTCTCTGATCAGGCTTTCAAAGCCGCATTAGGAAATCCGGAGGAGAACTACCCGGGCCCGGAGCCTTTCGGGCGGATCGGCCTTCGCAGACTGTGCATTGCCAGGGATGGCAATGCCAAGCCCCCACAGATGGGTTTACGGCGTGTCTGCGGAGGCCGATCCGCCCGAAAGGCCAACTGCAAAGTAAACCTGTTAGACTTCAGCACCCCATTCCAGACCAAGGCACCACCTCCAACCCGTGAGCAATACCACCCACAACGCCAGCCTCCCCCGCCAGCTCTACACCATGACCTGGCCCATGCTGTTTGGCGTGCTCTCGCTGATGACGTTCCAGCTGGCTGACAGCGCCTTTATCGGCCAGCTCGGCCGCGACCCTCTGGCCGCTCTCGGCTTCACGCTCCCAATGCATCAGCTCATCATCGGACTACAGGTGGGCTTGGGCATTGCCACCACGGCGATCATTTCGCGAACCCTCGGCACCGGCGACGAACTCCGGGCGTTTCGCCTGGGCGGTTTGGTTGTTACCGTCGGCAGTGCACTGGTGTTTATACTTTGTATCGGCCTGTGGCTCCTGCAAAGCCCGATCATGACCGCCCTCGGGGCCGAAGACGCCCTGCTTCCTCTCGTGCGCAGCTACTGGATACCCTGGCTGTTCTCTGCCTGGATCGGCGCATTTCTCTACTTCGGCTACAGCATTTGCCGCTCCCACGGCAACACCAAATTGCCAGGCTACATGATGGTGGCCACCAGCCTTTCCAACATCGCCCTGGATCCGCTGTATATCTTTGTTTTCGACTGGGGGTTACCCGGCGCCGCCTGGGCCACGGCTACCTCTTTTGGGGTCGGCTGCCTGTTTATATACCCCAAGCTACTGAAACGCGGCTGGGCCCGCTTCGACCTTCGCGAACTCGCTCTTGGCCGCGCCCTGAAACAGCTCAACAACATTATGGCCCCCGCCATGGTCAGCCAGCTCATGCCGCCAGCGTCAGCCATGCTGGCAACCGCTATGGTCGCGGGCTTCGGTTCTGCCGCTGTTGCCGCCTGGGGGCTGGGCACACGCCTCGAGTTTTTCTCCATTGTGGTGGTACTCGCGCTCACCATGTCCATGCCACCTATGATCGGCCGCATGCTGGGTGCCGGAGACATAGAACAGATTCGCACGCTGGTAAGGCTGGCGGTGCGTTTTGTGGTGATCTGGCAACTGGCCATTGGCCTGCTCTGGCTGATCGCCTCCGGCCTTGTCTCCGAACTGTTCAGCAGCGACCAACAAGTTCAGGACTTGCTCGGAGCCTACCTTGTGCGAGTGCCGCTCAGCTACAGCGGCCTTGGGGTGTGTATGCTGATGGTGTCGGTGTGCAATGCGCTTGGCCTGGCCATGAGGGCACTACTGGTTTCGACATTGCGGTTGTTTCTGTGCTTCCTGCCACTGCTGTGGCTAGGCAGTCAGCTCGACGGCATCTATGGCCTGATGAGCGGTGCTCTGGTGGGTAACCTGCTCGCCGGAATCATGGCGTACAGCTTTTATCGCACCGGCATGAAGCAACTTCGAAAAAACGGAGGAAACTCAGGCAAAGCGTGACCGGAAACTTTCCGGCATGGGCACCACTTTCTTTTGAAGATAATCAAAAAACACGAATCCGTACTTCGCCAGAGCAACGGCCTGACCGCTCCCGACTTTGGTCACCCGGAACACAAAATCGCCACCGTATTTGTTGAAGTCCATTACACCGACCTCAAAGCGCAGCATTTCCGGAAAGAATGATTCCGACTGATACATGGTGGCCAGATCGGTCACGATAATACCCTCACCGCCGCTGTCGCTCTCTGGAATGTCGTAACTTATCAGGAACTGGGCTCGCGCTTCAGACAGCATGGATACCAATGCATCGTTGCCCAGGTGGTTAGCGCCGTTAATGTCGGTTGTTCGAACTTGCATGAGCGTTTCAAAACAGAATGCATCGTCAGGGAAAGAAAGTTCGATTCGGGCCACTGGAAAGATACCTGCCTGGCAAAGTGTCGAGGAATATCGGAAAGTGTCGAGGTGCGGAGCTGGATGATACTCTGTTTAGTGGCGGTGTTCACCTCAAGATCTGGTTGCGAAATCGCTTATCTTCATTTTCGATCTTTTAGCGCTGGGGTTACAGTTTTGAATAACGGAAACTCTATGGATATTCGACCTGCTGCCACGCTGGCACTGGTGAGAGATACCCGGAATGGTATTGAGATACTGCTGCTACAGCGCACTTGGGACGCGGTGTTTTTACCCGGCTATTACGTTTTTCCTGGCGGCGCGGTAGATCAGAAGGAATCCCACGGGCGTATGCATGCAGCTGGCCTGGAAGACACTGAAATCAGCCACACCATGAGTCTGAGCGACGGCGGCACGGATTACATGCTTGCCGCCGTCCGCGAATGCTTCGAAGAGGCCGGCGTGCTGCTGGCCGTCGATACCGAGCGGCGCACAATCAGCGGAGATCATGCCGCTCATGATGATCGCAAGGCCGTGTTCAGGGGCGAGCTGTCTCTGGCTGAACTTTGCCAAAAACACAACCTGACGATTCCGCTGGACAGGATGGCCTACCTCAGCCACTGGATCACCCCGCCCGGGCCTCCCCGGCGCTTCGATACCCGTTTTTTTGTGACTACAGCACCAGAGAACCAGCCTGTAAGCCATGATGGCGAAGAAACCATCAGCCACGTTTGGCTCAGCCCCGCGCAAGCACTGGAAGAGCATCGTGCCGGCCATCGATTAATGACACTGCCGACCATAAGAACCCTACGGGTTCTGCGGGACTTTGAGACCGTCGAAACTCTGATGCGCTACGCCTGGGCGAATCCGCCGGAATCCTACCCCAGCCAGCCATGGCCGGCCATCCGGCGCGGTAAACCGGTGATTCTGGAGCCTGGTGCGCCCGCTTACGATGAAGCAGCAAAGCTGGATCCGGAAGCTGAAGGCACTACAAAATCGGAGATTGTCCCCGGTGAAGCGGTTGAGGTTGCCGCAGGCGTGATTCGCCTTACAGCACCCAACCCCGGCGTGATGACTGGCCCGGGCACAAACACTTACATTCTGGGTCACGAGCGCTTTACCGTTCTGGACCCCGGCCCGAACCATGCGAGTCATATTGAGCGGATTCTCGAGGTTACCGGCGGGCAGATTGACGCTGTCATCGTCACCCATACCCATCTTGACCATTCCCCTGGCACCCGTGCACTGAAGGAAAAAACCGGCTGCAAAGTTTATGGCCAATCAGCCCCGGAAGGTGCCTCACAGGATCAGAAGTTTGCGCCCGACCATCAGCCTGAGCACGGCGATCTGATCAAAACCGATGCCGGCACCTTGAAAGTGCTGCACACGCCGGGACACGCCTCTAACCACCTTTGTTTTCTGCTGAGAGACCAGGAGCTGCTGTTTTCGGGAGATCACATCATGCAAGGCTCAACGGTGGTCATAAACCCGCCAGACGGAGACATGAAAGCCTATCTGGAGTCACTCTACGATCTGCTGGCTGAGCCCGTTCGTTATATAGCACCAGCGCACGGCTTTTTGATGGGCAACCCGGAGGCCATCATCGATTACCTGATCACCCACCGCCTGTCGCGGGAGCACAAGGTTGCCAGGGCTCTCGACACGCTGTCCCCCGTAAGCCTGAAAGACCTGACCAGCAAGGCCTATGGTGATGTGCCAACGGCCATTCACGGTGTCGCTGCCCGCTCCGCACTGGCCCACCTGTTGAAACTGGAGACCGATGGCCGGGCCTTGCAGGAAGACGGGCTCTGGCGTGCAACACCCACCACCTGAGCCACGCCCCCGGCAGATACAAACTGAATCTGCCGGCTTCTATTTTTTGGCGATAATGTACACAGCGTGCACTATGCCGGGGATATAGCCTAAAAGGGTCAGTAGTATGTTGATCCAGAAGTGCTTCCCGATACCTACCTGCAGGAACACGCCCAGCGGCGGTAACAAAATAGCAATAAGAATTCGCAAAAGGTCCATATTGTTTACTCTCTCCGTCGGTTATAACTGACCTTGCCTGTAAAGATTATCCCAGCAGGCTGGCCAGACCCATAATGTTACGCAAGTTCGTCTGAAGTTCATGGCAACACTATGAAAATGGCATTAAATCTTTGTTATTGCCATATTCATGAACACCACTCGACCTTTATCCTTGGGCCCTTGAAAATGACCCGCGAGGAATCATGCTGTTTTCCAGGCTGCAAAAGCTGACCGAGTTCAAATCCTTTCTATGTCTGCTGATGCTGGCTGTACCTGCCGTAACATTGGCAGACCCGCCCGCCGACAAAAAACAGGTGAAGGCCGCCCGTGAGATTCTGCTGGCAGAGCTGGCAGAAGACGAAAGCGTTGAAGATGTGGAGCAGTCGGAGCCACTGCGGAAAGCCCGCAAGGCGCCTGCGCCCGCCATAGATGCTGCGCCGGAAAGCCCGAAACCAAAGCCTGCGCCCACGCCGAAGCCAAAAAAAGTAGCGCCCAATATAGACCTTAAAGACGTAGCACCGGCACCAACTCCGGAGCCACCGGCGGATCCGGGCAGTCAAAAAAGCCCAGACAACGAAGACCAGGAAACTCGAGACGCCGCGGAAGAAGCCACCCCCAACGCTGCAACGGAACCCCAAGAGCAACCGATACCCGAACCGGAGGCAAAAGAGCCACCGCGCGCCAAAAATCTTGCGTTGCTTGGCAGTGAAGTTCTGCCTGGTACATCCACACGCCTTGGCTGGTCATCCGGTATTCAGATTGCAGGCCTATCGCAGCCCACGCCGGTACTGGTAGTTAATGGCGCCAATGCAGGCCCGGCCCTGTGCCTGACAAGTACAATTCATGGCGACGAACTCAATGGCATCGAGATTATCCGCCAGACCATGTACGACCTTGATCCGGAAAAGCTGAGTGGCAGCGTCGTGGGCATCCCCATTGTAAACCTGCCCGGCTTCGAACAGGGCAGCCGTTACCTGCCTGATCGCCGTGATTTGAACCGGCACTTTCCCGGCAGTAGAGATGGCAGCCTGGCTGATCGGATTGCCTACTCGCTTTTCGAAAACATTATCCGACACTGCGACATGCTGGTGGATATTCACACGGGCTCTTTGAAGCGCACCAACCTGCCGCAACTGCGTGCAGACATGAACAACCCGACGGTTGCAGAGTTCACCAGAGGCTTTGATCGCATGGCGGTGGTACACAGCAGTGGATCACCCGGGATGCTTCGCACCGCAGCCGTCAATGCAGGTATTCGTGCAGTCACGCTGGAAGCCGGCGAATCCCACCGCATTCAGGAGCACCAGATTGATGCCGGCGTAAACAGCCTGACCAGCCTGATGGAAAAACAGGGGATGATCTCCCGTATGTTTGTATGGGGGGATCCGGAGCCGGTGTATTACGATTCAGCCTGGGTGCGTGCAAACTATGGCGGCATTCTGTTCAGCAAGGTTGAGCTGGGCGCAAAGGTTTCCAAGGGTCAGATTCTTGGGCATATTGCGGATCCGATCACCAACGCCCAATACCCTATTAACGCCAGTAGCGATGGCCGCATAATCGGCATGGCGGTGGATCAGGTGGTTATGGCGGGTTTTGCCGCCTACCACATTGGTACCAAGGCAAAAGTTCCAGGAGAATAGTACCCTATCGTTTTTGCGCTTTCGCAAATGACCGACAGGAGCTGATGTGTCTTCAGGAAACAGTCCGGCCAGATCTGCCACTCTCACCTACGCAGGCCTGGTTCTGACTCCACTGTTCTGGGCCGGCAATGCCGTTGTTGCACGGGGCACGGTTGACAGCATACCGCCCCTTTCCATGGCGTTCTGGCGCTGGGTGATTGCGCTCGCGATTTTACTGCCTTTCGCCCTACCCGGTATCTGGCGACACCGTAGTGTGATCCGTCAGCATCTGGGCTCGATGTTGGTACTCGCCACGTTCAGCGTTGGCGCCTTTAACTCACTGTTGTATGTTGCTGCGGTTACCACTACCGCCACCAACATCGCCCTGATCAATGCCACCATTCCGATTTTCGTATCACTGCTGGCGTGGATTGTTCTGGGCGATCGCACCCGGCCAATTCAGGCTCTGGGAATCGCGCTGGCAATCTTTGGCATTCTCACCGTGGTGGCACGGGGGGATCTATCGGTACTCACGGGCCTGCAAGCCCAACCGGGGGACCTGATTATGGTGGCCGCCGTGTTCAGCTGGGGCCTGTTTTCCGTACTGCTCAGACGCCAGGCCGTGCCTCTGCCGGGGTTTACCTTCCTCAGCACGCAGATTCTACTTGGCACTCTGGTTATCCTGCCGTTTTACCTGGGCGACCTGCTGTTCTTCTCAGGGGGCTTTGAGCTGACCCGGCAAACGGCCATGCCGCTTGCCTACTTCGCGATCTTCCCGGGGATTCTCGCCTACGGTTTCTGGAATTACGCGGTGCACAGCATAGGACCGTCACGGGCGGCCATATTCATTTACCTGACACCGGTGTTTGCCTCAATTCTCGCCAGCATTTTCCTTGGAGAATCGCTGGGGCTGTTCCATGTTATTGGCGGGGCGTTTATCCTCGCCGGGTTACTACTGGCAACCCGAGCCGGCCGACATACACCGGATTACAGCAAATTGCGTTGATACACGTAAAGGAGCCCATCATGCTTATGAAATCCACGTTCAGATCCTTTCATCACACGCTGGCGTCGTTACTGCTGATGTTATGTATTACAGCACTCGGTTCTGCCGCCAACGCCCAGAGCAGTGAGACCTCCCAGGTTAAAACACCGGACCCAGCCACAAACTCAACCAGCACATCTGGCGAAAGCGCGTCTGGCCTATGCGAGCGCCCGGAACAGTGGCTTTGGGCCGAGACCTACCAAGAGGGTGAAATGGCCTTCCACGGCAGCAAAGTGTGGAAAGCCGTCGAAGAAACCAGCGGAGATATGCCGGGGATGAGTGAGCCATCGCGCTGGGAACTTGTCGACGACCACTGTTCTATAGTTGACCAGTAGTCCGCCGAATGGCTGGCAGTGCCGCTTCAATACGCTGTAGCACATCGGCCAGTACCGCCGTGGGGCAGCCAATGTTGAGCCGCATGAAACCACTGCCTTGCTCACCAAATGAGACGCCGGGATTCATACCCACGCCGGCGTCTTCCACAAAAAACCGTTTCAAAGCGGCATCATTCATGCCCAGGTTTCGGCAATCGAGCCACATGAGGTAGGTGCCTTCGGGCGTGCTGGTACGAATGCCAGGCAGGCGGGCGTTAACCGTTTCCACCACAAAATCCCGGTTCTTTCGTAAATACACCATCAGGTCATCCAGCCAGGGCGCACCATAGCGATAACCCGCTTCAAATCCTGCAATGCTGAACGGATTACACTGCGGCACATGCATGGAATCAAACACCGCTTTCATGGCATTGCGCTGTTCGCGATCCGGTATGACCAGAGCAGACAGACCTAGCCCCGGCAAGTTAAAGCTTTTGCTCGGCGCCACCGCTGTTATCAGGGCATCGTCCCGCCCGGCAAGCGTTGCCAGCATTTTGTGTCGGGGTTTGTCGGTAAAGGTGAGATCGCAGTGGATTTCATCGGAAATCACCGTCAGCTCATGGCGACGGGCAATATCCAGCACGGCCTTGAGCTCCGGTTCCGACCAGATACGTCCGACCGGGTTGTGAGGCGAACACAGCATCAGAAGCCTGGCATCCGGGCGCGCAGCGCAGGTTTCCAGATGCTCCAGGTCCATCCGGTATTCCCCGGTTTCATCGTCACAGACCAGCGGGTTTTCAATCACTACCCGGCCACTGAGCTGCACGGAGCTGAAGAACGGTGGATATACCGGTGGTTGCACAATCACCCCCTCACCCGGGGCCGCATAGGCCATACAGGCCGCATGCAAGGACGGCACCACACCCGGCGCCATCAATATCCACTCGCGCTGGATTTTCCAGCCGTGTCGCTCACGAAACCAGTCCATTATTGACTCGAACAGGCTGTCTGGGAACAGGGTATAGCCATAAACCGGGTGCGCGGCACGCTTCGAAAGCGCCCGGGTGACGGCCTCTGGAGCGGCAAAATCCATGTCCGCTACCCAGACCGGAATCACATCCTCACGGCCAAACACCGCCCGGCGGGCATCAAACTTGACCGAGCAGGTATTTTCTCGGGAAAGAGGCTGATCAAAAGAGTCTGTCACTGGCGCACTCCACAATCGGTAAACAGTTGGATAACTCTTGTTTTTATTGTGGGGGGGTATTGTCCTCCCGGCAACCGCGCCCTCGAACACAAGCATTCTTCTTTGGTCGAACAGGATGCAATAATACTTGCCGAATTACCCACATACTTGCGAACCTAACGGTTTATCTGCGCAAAACCTCCCCGCGCCTTTGGAGTTGTTAATGATTGGTCAGATCCTGTCGACCCTGCTGCCTGTCTTCCTCATTGCCGGCTGCGGAGCCCTGTACGGACGATTTCGCACGCCGGATATTCGCGGGCTGAACGTTCTGAACATGGAACTGTTTGTTCCCATGCTGATCTTCGCCGTATTGGCAGACCAGAAGGCGCCATTGCAGGACTATGCCGGGCTTGCGCTGGCGGCAACGGTTGTGGTTCTGGGCTCGGGAGTCATTCTGTATCCGCTGACCCGGCTTCTTAACCTGAATCCGAAAACCTTTCTGCCGCCCATGATGTTCAACAACTCAGGCAACATGGGGCTCCCACTGCTGGTTCTCGCCTTTGGCGAGGCGGCGCTGCCCGCAGCCGTTGTGCTGTTTATCGTGGAAATGCTACTGCACTTTTCCGTGGGCCTGCACATGCTTGATCCACACACCTCCATTATTCAGCGCCTCAGACTACCAGTTGTGTTTGCCAGCATCGCCGGGCTGACCGTGAACCTTGGGGGCGTAATGCTGCCAGACTGGCTACTGCAAACCCTGAACATGCTTGGTGAAGTCTGCATACCGCTTATGCTGTTTACCTTGGGCGTACGCATGCTGGATGTCGACTTCAGCGACTGGAAGCTGGGCATGCTCGGCGCCATCGCCTGCCCGCTAAGTGGTTTGCTGCTCGCCTGGCCCATGATTTATCTGCTGGACTTGCCTGGCCTCCAGGTTGCGGCACTCTGGGTATTCGCCGCTCTGCCACCGGCAGTGCTTAACTATATGGTCGCGGAGCAATACCAGCAGGAACCCCATAAAGTCGCATCATTGGTACTATTGAGTAATTTGGGAAGCCTCATTGTCATGCCGATCGTGCTAGGGCTGGTTTTTGCCGCAGATTATTTTTGAGGAAACCATGCATGTCTGAAGCCATCGCAGTTGTACGCGCTTCCCGACCCAACTTTCTGGTTCTTGCACCTCTGTGTGTCGGGCAGGGGGTTGCAGTGGCGTGGCAACAGGGCGAACCACCAGCGTTGCTGGACACGCTGTTAGTCTTCGTGGGTGCCTTGCTGGCACATGCGGCGGTGAATCTGCTCAATGAATACGAGGATTTCGAGTCCGGGCTGGATCTGATCACCACCCGAACACCGTTTTCCGGCGGCAGCGGCGCACTTCCGGAGGTTCCCCGGGCCGCAAAACGTGTGTTGGCGGCAGCCATTTGCACTCTGGCCCTGGTGATCCTTATTGGCCTGTATTTTCTCTGGCAACGCGGTCTGCCGATGCTGGTTCTGGGCACCGCCGGAGTGGCGCTTGTGCTTACTTATACCCGCTGGATTACCCGCTCCCCCTTGCTGTGCCTGCTTGCACCAGGCATCGGGTTTGGGCCGGTGATGATTCTGGGCACGCTGGTAGCACTTGGAGCAAAACTTGATGCCACCGCCATTACCGTATCCCTGATCAGCCTGCTGCTGGTGAGCGAGCTGCTACTGATCAACCAGATACCGGATGCGGAGGCAGATCGTAAAATAGGTCGCCGTCATCTTGTCATCACCTTCGGCACGCTTTTCGCCGCGCGGCTGGTGTCCGCCCTGTTTGTTGCGGGCTACGCCGTTCTGATAACGGGCATATTCGCCGGCTGGTTGCCATTGCCGTCGATACTGTCACTGGTAACCGCTCCCTTCGCACTCTGGCTTACCCGCAAACTACCCCGGGCTATTGATCAGCCAGACGCCCTCAACGTGTTGCTAGGCACCAACGTCGCGATTCTTTTGGCCACACTGGCGCTGCTGATTGTTGGCTTGAGCCTGTAAACCTGGGGTCAGGCAATAATCAGGTTCGAGTAATAAATACAGCGACAAGTCTGTACTCACGCGCTGCTCTTGCATGTGCGAGTACTTTGGCCGAAGGTTAAAACTGGTATTCTCTGATTTCATCCACGATACGGAGGTCTGCCCATGAGTGTACTTTTACTGCTCATCAGTGCCCTGATTTTGATCTATCTGGGAGTTGGCGGCACCACCGCTGCTCTGGTGATGTCCATCGCCACTCTGGTGGGCGTGTTCCAGGATGAGTGGCATCTTGCCAGTGTCCTGTTTGGTGGCCTTTTTCTCGCCTTAGCTCTGATTCTGGTTATTCCCAGCGAGCTGCGTCTCGACAAGTTCAGCCGACCGCTACTGGGCTGGGTTCGCAGCCGCCTTCCCAAACTATCGTCCACCGAAGAAGAAGCCCTGAAATCCGGCTCTGTGGACTGGGATGGCGAGCTGTTCTCCGGCAAGCCGCAATGGTCAAAGCTGCTCGACGCCAAGCCTGCGCACCTGACCAGCGAAGAGCAGGCGTTCCTCGACGGCCCGGTGGAGAAACTCTGTGCCATGCTGGATGACTGGAAGATAACCCACGAGCACTACGATCTGCCGGACAAAGCCTGGAAGTTTATCCGTGAAAACGGCTTTTTCGGCCTGGTGATTCCGAAAGAAGACGGCGGTATGGGGTTTTCCAACACAGCTCATTCAGAAATCGTGATGAAGATTTCTACCCGCAGCGTGTCTGCGGCGGTCACCGTTATGGTACCCAACTCCCTCGGCCCGGGTGAGTTGCTGATGCATTACGGTACTGACGAACAGAAAAAACACTACCTGCCGCGGCTGGCCGGTGGCGAGGAAATTCCCTGCTTTGCCCTTACCTCCCCGATCGCGGGCTCCGATGCCGGCGCCATTCCGGACAAAGGCATTGTGTGCAAGGGCGAGTGGAACGGCAAAGAAGTGCTGGGCCTGAAAGTCACCTGGAACAAGCGTTACATCACCCTGGCTCCGGTCGCCACACTGATTGGCCTGGCCATCAAGGTTTATGATCCGGAAAATCTGCTGGGCGATAATGCCGACATCGGCGTGACCTGCGTTCTGGTTCCCCGCGAAACCGAAGGTGTGCACGCAGGTGCAAGGCACCTGCCCATGAACACGGTATTCATGAACGGGCCGACCTGGGGCAACGAGGTGTTCATCCCCATGGATCAGGTTATTGGTGGCCAGGACATGCTCGGCAAAGGCTGGACCATGCTGCTGGAATGCCTCTCCATTGGCCGTTCCATTTCCCTGCCCGCGCTCGGTACCGGTGCCGGCAAGGTTGCCAGCCTCGCGACTGGCTCCTACGCCTACACCCGGGAGCAGTTTGGCCGTTCCATAAGCCAGTTCGAAGGTGTACAGGAAGCCCTGGAGCCTATCGCCGGCTACACCTACATGATGGACGCAGCGCGCCTGTTGACCTCCGGCATGCTGGATAGAGGCGTGCGGCCGGCGGTGCCCTCAGCACTCCTGAAATACCGCAATACCGACCTGATGCGAATCGTGATCAACCACGCCATGGACGTGGTAGCAGGCCGTGGCGTGATTACCGGCCCCCGCAACTTCATGGCCCGCGCCTACAACGCTGTGCCCATTGGCATTACGGTAGAAGGTGCAAACATCCTGACCCGCAGCCTGATGGTGTTTGGCCAGGGCGCCATTCGCTGCCATCCGTTTATTGTTGAAGAAATCGCAGCCGCCGGTATGGAAGATGAGGACAACGCCGCGAAAAAGTTCGACGGCATCTTCTATCGGCATCTGGCCCATACCACTCGAAACGCTCTGCGGGCGCTGGTTCTGGGCCTTACCGGAGGGCTGCTGGAATCGGTACCCAGGCAGGGCGGCATCAAATCATCGTATCGTCAGCTTGCCCGCTTCTCGGCGGGGTTTGCACTAATGACCGATGTAACTCTGCTGTCCGTAGGCGGTGGTCTCAAAGCCCGGCAGAGGCTGTCCGGGCGTATGGCGGACTGCCTGGTGCAGCTGTATTACGCGTCGGCGGTGATCAAGCAATGGCATGAAGAGGGCTACCCGGACGATCAGCGGCCGCTGGTAGAGTGGTGTCTGCAAACCTGCCTGCGGGATCTGCAGCACTCCATGCGTGAGGCAATTATCAACTTCCCGGTACCTGCCTTGCGCTGGCCTTTGCGTCTGCTGGTGTTCCCACTGGGTGCCACCGGTCTTAACGGGCCCGATGACAAGCTGGGCACCCGCGTGGCCGCCAGCATTGTTGAAGACACCCCGCTACGCCAGCGCATCAGCCGCGGCGCCTACACCACCATGGATCCCGACGATTCTCTTGGCCGTGTTCTGAATGCCTATAAACTGGCAAACGAAACCGCCGACATGCGCGGCCGTTTACATGATGCGGTTCGCAATCGCGACGAGGACGACCTGGACGGTATCGCACTGCTGATGGGCCATCAGCGCAAAGAGCTTGTAGATTGGGCCTGCGCTGAAGGCGTCGTAAAGGCAGATGAATGCGATAAACTTGAGGAAGCACTGACTGCTCTGTACGACGTTATACGTGTGGACGCCTTTGATGAGGAGGGTCTGAAGGCGCTATCCCGGTGCGCCAAGGGCAAACGCAAGGTGGTTGAAAGGCCTGCCAGGGATTAGACCACTTGATTAAAGGGCGACGTAAGCAAGCCCTTAACTGATAACTGCCGGGCCTTGCCCGGCGGTTATTCAATGCACTTTTATTCAATACGCTTTCAATACACTCTCCTCGCAAAACCCAGTGCTGCCTTTTCAGCCCACAGCTCACCGCCTGAAATTTATCCCGTGAAAAGTAGGGAAAACACTTTTCCGTATTTCAATTTGGCAATAAAATAGATAATTGTTATTCGATTAAAGAATATATCAATATACCGGCGGGCTATATGGAACTGACATTCAGCGAGGTGACAAAGTCGTTTGGCCACCTCAACGTCATTGATCACTTCAATACAACCATCAAAACCGGAGAAATTGTGGCTCTTCTCGGGCCCTCTGGCTGCGGGAAATCGACGTTACTGCATATGCTCGCAGGCCTTCAAACACCCTCCACCGGCACCTTGACCGCTGGTGGCAAGCGTATCGAAAAACCCTCACCACGGCGCACTCTGGTATTCCAGGAACATGCCCTGTACCCCTGGCTGACACTGGCCGGAAACGTAGCCCTCGCACTGGAATTTCAGAACACCCCAAAGCAAACAGCGTTCGCAGAGGCGCAAAAATGGCTTGCAAAGGTAGAGCTGTCCGGCTTTGAACACTACTACCCGCATCAGGTATCGGGTGGTATGCGGCAGCGCTGTGCTCTTGCTCGAGCTTTCATCGCACGGCCTGAAGTCCTGTTGCTGGATGAACCTTTTGGCGCACTGGATGCACTGACAAGAATGACCCTGCAAAGCGTTCTGAAAGATCTGATTGAAGAAGAGCGCCCTACCGTGGTGCTGGTTACCCACGATGTAGACGAAGCGCTGTACCTTGCCGACCGTGTGCTGGTATTCAGCAACCGACCTGCCACCGTGCTACGGGAAATCGAGCTTGGCCACATGCCTAAAACCCACGATTTATCAGCCTTCGCCGGTATCCGGCGTGATGTGCTGAACAAGTTGGGGATCGACACTGACACAACCCAGGCTCACGCCGAAGACACAGGAGAAGCTGTATGATTCGCTGGTTTATGACAACGGTTCTGGCACTGGCACTTGCCGCGCCGGTGTCCGCAAAAGAAGAGTTTCGCGTGGGATATGTTCGCGTAATGGACGATGCCCAGGCCATGCTCGCGCACGAAGCTGGCCTTTATGAGAAGTATGGCCTGGATGCCAAGCTGATTGAATTCAGCTCCGGTACCGATCTCATCAAGGGCATCGTTGGCGGCCAACTTGATATTGGCGTGCTGGGCTTTTCAAATGCCTTCACCTGGTCATCTCGCGGAGCCGATCTGAAGATTGTTGGTGGCGCCCAGCGTGGTTACCACTCACTGGTCGTGCGCAACGACTCGGGCATTGAAACGGTTGAAGACCTTAAGGGCAGCAACCTCGCCTCCCAGAAACAAGGCAGCACAGCCGACATCGTCCTTAAAGGCGTAATGTTGGCCAATGCAGGCCTGCAGCCAGACGACCTGAATATTATGGGTGTGGCACCGGCAGTGGCGGTTCAGTCTCTGGTGGGTGGTCGGGTGGATGCCGCCTTCCTGTTTGAACCTTATGATCGAATTGCCCAGCTGGTTGCACCGGTAAAGCAGATTTATGAAATCGGTGAAGTATGGCCTTTCCCATGCATGGTAGTGATCACCTCCGGCGATACCCTGAAAAACCGCAAAGACGTGATCTGGGCTGCGCTCGACGCCCAGCGTGACGCCATCGAAATGCTGGAAAATCAGCCTGAGAAAGCCGCTACCTACATCACCGAATACTTCATTAAGGAAGATGTTGTTAAATCCCTCAACGACGGCGACATTCCTTCAGAGAAGGTAATCGCCCAGGCCATTCAGACCAACGATTTCAGCTCCAAACTGACCGAAGCCGATATTAACCGCATGAAAGAGCTGGCAGGCATTATGCAAAAACAAGGCATTCTTCCTGAAGAAGCTTTCGATGTTGACGCATTGCTGGACCTGACCTGGCAAGAGACTCGTGAGCTTTAATCATGAGCAATAGCCAGGCAATGGGCGTCGCGACCAAGCGGGCTTATGTTGTCGCCATCGCCGTTATCCTGTTTTTCTGGCAGGTAGCGGCGTGGTTTCTGCCCGACTTTTTGATGCCGGATGTACACACAGCCGTTCTCAGGTTGTGGGAGGAACTGAACAGCGCCGAGTTCTATGAAGGGCTTGGCAACAGCATGACACGGCTCGGAGCCGGCTACGGAGCGGCACTGTTCTTCGGAATCCTGTTGGGACTGGTAGGCGGCACGATCAATGTGGTGCGAAGCCCTCTGAAGGCGGCCATCATTATTCTGCAATCCATTCCGTCGATTGCCTGGGTGCCACTGTTCCTCATTCTGATGGGCTTCGGCAACCTGCCTATCATTGTTGTTGTGGCTATTGGTGCGTTCTTCCCCACGGCGTTGAGCGTGATGAACGCCACGGAAAGTGTTGAGAAAGTGCATATCTCTGCGGCACGGGTAATGGGCGCATCAAAAGCACAGATGCTGAAGCGTGTGTACTTCCCCGCCGTTACGCCAGAGCTCATTACCGGGGCCCAGCTGGCGTTTGGTAATGCCTGGCGCGCACTGATATCCGCGGAAATGATTGTTGGATTCAGCGCCGGACTTGGCAAATCCCTGGCCTATTCCGGCGAAATTGCGGACATGACCGGTGTGATGACAAACATTCTGGTGATTGCAATTCTGGCAGCGGTGATCGACCAGGTTATTCTGGAGCGCATCAAGCACCGGTTGCTTCGCTATCAATACCTTTGATACTGAAACTCACGGGCTTGCGCAATCAGATTACTCGGATCTCAACCCACCTCTGATCGCCTCATCCACCAGCCATCGTCTTAACAGTTGTATGCTTCGCTCCCTGCGCCTGCTGGTTTTCCAGGCGAAATAGAATCGGTCGCCGGTCATCACCGGGTGGCAGGGCAAGCGTACAAAGTCTTCAGAATCCTTGCGAGTGCTAAGCATGTAATCGTTCGTCAGGGCGATGCCCTGATGAAAGCGCGCAGCTTCCAGTGCCAGTAGCATATGGCTGAAGTGTTGTACGCGAGCTCCGGAAGGAATCGTTTCGCTCACCGTTTGATACCAGGCTTCCCAATCACCCGCTGCCTTGTCATAAATACTGTGGGTAGACAACAAAGGGAATCGCGCTATCTCAGCTGTGGTCATGGCGAGTTCGTCGAGCCCGGTTTCCCCAGTCTCTCGTCCCAGCTCCCGACGGATGCGCTGCCAGTAATCCTGACTGCACACGGGGAAAAGCCGTTCCACGTACAAGAGCTCGTAACTGTAGGCCGGTGAGTCTCTGTGAATGGTGATAAAACAATCCGCAACCCGGTCTGACAACACCGGGTTTTCACTGCTCATTTCCAAGGCCAGCTCTACCTGGGGGTGCAGCCGCTGCAAATCGGGTAATCGGGGCACCAGCCAGCGCACGGCGAAAGAACTGAACAGCGACAACCGTAGCCGGGACTCTTCATGCCCCAGCACTTGCTCACTGGCCCGCTCGATCTGAAGCAAGGCGGTACTGATGGCGTCCAGATACTGGCGGCCTTCATCCGTCAGCGCGAGCGTGCGGCCACTGCGCCAGAACAGTTTTTCACCCAGATAGGTTTCCAGCTGTTTGATCTGATGGCTCACCGCACTCTGGCTTACAGCCAGCTCCTGGGCGGCCATTGAAAAGCTGTTGAGGCGGGCAACCGCTTCGAATACGGGCAGGGCTTTGAGAGGTGGCAGCTTCATTATCTACTTATCTAATAGGTGAAGAATAAACATCATTTTATCGGATATTAAAACTCAAATAGACTCAATCTGTCACTTGTGTCAGTCCAATTTGAGATTGAGATTCGATCTCACGAAGTGTGGTATTGCTCCAGGCCAGAGCTACCAAGGCTTGGGCGGCTTTTTTTGTCATATCAGGATAAGTGCCTCACAATTTTAACGTGAGATTCAGGCTGTTTTTGTCTCGTTTTGGCTTGTGTCAGTCCGCTGTTGTGAACCGGATTATCTGACAGTAAGCGGCACTAAATTACATTCACCCAGGCTCGATACAGCTCACACCTGTCGAAGTTGGAACATCAGAGGTCATCATGTCAGGGAAAACCGTCAACAGCGCCATACTGCTTCTAGTGATCGGCAATGCCATGGCACTGGTCTCCGACGTGTTCATCAAGCTTCTGGAGCCGGGCGCGCCGATTTTTCAGTTTGCGTTTGTACGCTGCATGCTCACTCTTGTGCTCCTGCTGCCACTGGCGCGCAAGATCGACCGAACCAACCTGTTTGCCGGCATAAAGGTACATGCCATAAGGGCTCACGTGCACCTGGTGGGACTGTTGTGCATGATAGTAGCCCTGAGCAACCTGCCACTCGCCACCGCCAACGCCGTATTTTATGCAGCCCCGATTCTGGTGATGGTGTTCTCGGTGTTTATCTTCCGGGAAGTCCTGTCACCCCTGAATGTGTTTGCGGTGTTCAGTGGTTTTGCCGGCATTATCGTTATCCTTCGCCCGGTGGAGTTCAACTGGGCGGCTGTTGCTGCGCTTGGGTCGGCGATCACACTGGCCATAAATGCGGTCATGGTCCGCAAACTGCCAAAAACCCAGACCACGGTACACAAGCTGTTTCTCAACTACTTGCTGGTGATTCCGGCATCGGGACTGCTTGCCTTGTGGGAGTGGCAGCAGGGCGCGTCCTGGGATCCGGCAATCCTGTTTACCGCAGCTGCGTCTGCATTTTTCATTTTGGGTTACAACATCGCTGTGCTGCTGGCCTACCATCAAGTAGACGCCAATCAGGTCACCAGCGCCGAATACACTGGCCTGATCTGGGCGGTGCTGATTGGCTGGATAGGTTTCAATGAGGTGCCAGACCTTTGGTTCGCTGTAGGCAGCGTCATGATTATAGTGCCGCTGATTATGGTGGGGATGCGTTCCCGTCAGCGGAGCCACCGAGTATTACGAGCTCAACCGCTGAATGGTTGATACCCTCGGCACATAGAGATGCCAAGGAATAACCTGCTACTAACTGGCAGGACCTGATACGGGGTCCGGATCACTTCTCAGCGTAGCAGGTGACACCAAAGCTGAATGCAACGTGCCAAAGGTTGATTTGCGGAGGCACACAACTGAAGCTACGGTCGCTAAAGCGAACGTTCAGATTTGGGAATAACGCCGTGGCTTTGCGGCGTGCCGGAGCGCTAGCTAAGGCGCGTCCGACAGCAGCCGTTGGTTAAATACTTGAATGCGCATTGGCGTGCGCATACAATAAGTCGTGCATTAAACAGTTACCTGGAGGCTCTGATGGCCGAACTCTACAATGCAACCGCACCCAAAAAGGCAGCTAACCTCTCCATCAATAGCGATCTCCTGCGCAAAACTCGGGAACTCAACATCAACCTGTCTGCTACTCTGGAGCGAGCCCTGAAAGAAGAGCTTTCCAAACGCGAAGCAGCACAATGGGTTGAAGAAAATCGCGCTGCAATAAAAAATTACAACGATTTTGTCGAACAACATGGATGCTTCGGCGACGAATTCAGGGAGTTCTAATGTCACAGTTCGATGTGTACCCCAACCCAAGCAAAGTCAGCAAAGCTCATTATCCTTACCTTGTCGATATTCAAAGCAGCCTCCTGAGCGAATTGGCAACTCGAATCGTTATCCCTTTGGGCAAACGCTCCGCCTTTGGTGGCGAATCCATGCAAGGACTCACGCCGGGAATCAGCTTTGCCAATCAAGAACTTTTACTGCTAACCCCACAAATTTCCTCTGTGCCAAAAAAGCATCTCAAAAACCCGGTTGGTTCCCTCTCGCATTTCAGAGACCAGGTTGTCGGAGCTCTGGACCTTGCTGTCACTGGCATTTAACATTTTTGTTTAGCTGAGGTCAGTCAATCGTCTTGGTCGCAAAGCGAACATTCAGCTTGGAAGATAGCGCCAGCCTAACGGGCCGATTCGTGGAATTGCACTGGAACACTCTGGTCCAGTTGACGGACTTTTTGAACTCGGAGCATCCCTTTCGCACCATCAAGCGGCAGTTAAGTTATGCCAAAGTCCGCGATCGCAGCCTGTCGAAGAACACCAACCTGTTCTACCTGTTCGCGGCGCTCAGCAACATGCGGAGTGACAGGTTCGCCGTTTTTAAGCCATTTTATGCGTCCTTCACCGCAGTAGTTCTTGTACTCTTCCGCCACGTCGGGGCGGCGGCTGCTTCGAATGCTTCTTTGGTCTTCGTGACACGCGCATGGCCCTGTTCTTCATGGAGCATCCATTGGTCGTCGCCGTAGATAATAGGCAGGTCCATGAAGGTCTTAACCCTCCATTAACCACCTCCTAGATAGTCTGTATCCCGTCGTTTACCGCAGATTTGACCGCGCCCGAATGGACTTTACCTATGTATCGCTTGCCCTGCTCGAAAGTAGTGCTGACTGCTTTATGCTGCCTGGTTATTGCAGGCTGCAGTTCGTTGTCCACGAGAACGGACTATCTCGCTCAGGCCGATTCCGAGCGTCAGAACGTCGTCTCCAAGTTTGAGATGGAGGTTGGTCTCGAAACAGCCTACCTGAATGAGCTGGTCAACAGCCATGACCTGGACGCGCTTATTGTCGAAGCGCGCGCGGCCAATCCTGATTTCCAGCAAACACGGCTTTCACTCCAAATTCTCCGTGCTCAATACCGAGCGACTCAGGCGGATCAACTCCCCGACGTCGAGGCTGGATTCGTCGCGAATAACACTGACGGTCTAGATACTGCCTACACCGGCACCGTCAGCATCAGCTGGGAGCTGGATTTGTGGTCGAAGATTTCTGATGAGGCGTCGGCTGCCGCCAGTGACGTTGCTGAACAGCTGGCTCTCTACCAAGCTGCGCGGGATACGCTCGCAGCCGAGGTCATGCAGGGCTGGTTGAAACTGGTGAATCTGAATCGCTCCGTTGCCATCGAAAAGCAACGCGCGGAGCTATTGGAAAAAAACGAACAGTGGATTCTTCAGCGTTACCGCTCGGGACTGGGTGACCTTGAAGATCTGGACAGCGCCCAAAGCTCTGCGGCCAGTGCCAGGGCGACATTGATTGCAGTTCAGGAATCCCTGCAGCAACAGCAAAGGGCGTTGAACCTGTTGCTCGGGCGAAGCCAGGCTAGCACGGTCATTTCCGCCGACTATCCGCAGGTTCTTTTACCCCTGTCCGACCTTGCAGAGCAAACATTGCAGCGTCGCCCGGACCTTAAAGCGGCCTATATGGCTATCAGGGCAAATGATTTTCGAACGTCCGTTGCCTACAAGGACATGCTGCCATCCATCAACCTGGAAACAGCGCTTAGCGAAACAGGCACATCGCCCAGTGACGCCCTATTGCGCAACCCGGTGTGGTCATTGCTCGGTCAGCTACCGCGTTGTGCCCTGGATCGACGAATTGATGGCAACGCATCCAGGTTTGAATCTCAGAGTTCAGATTACTGACACCAACGTGGACTTTTACCGGGATTCGGTCGACATGGCGCTTCGCTACGGCGCGCCCAGTGACACCAACCTGTATGGCTTCAAAATTTGCGATGTGCCGCGCCTGCTTTGCGCATCTCCTGATTACCTTTCGCGTCATGGTCGCCCCATTCATCCTGATGACCTTGAGAACCACAACGGACTGTTCTATCAGTTGCAGGACATCCCATTTGACCTCTGGACGTTCAAACGGGGAGACGAGGAATATCGAGTCAAAATGACGGGCGATCGCGCCTCAAACGATGGCGATCTGGTTCGCCGGTGGTGCGTCGCTGGTCGCGGTCTTGCGATAAAATCGTGTCTTGATATGTCGGATGATCTGCTTGCAGGCCGTGTCACCACAATCATGCCGGACTATGCGCCGCCGGTATCCGAGCTGTGGCTGATTTGTCCTACCCGACAGTCAATAACGCCGGCAATGAGGTTGTTGAGGGATGACCTGCGTGCAAAAGTAGGCGAACTGATGAATGCAATGATTGCCGGAGGCTTTTTTCCTCCGGATCGCTTGTCCGGAGGAAAAAAAGACGCCTGAAAAACAGCGGGTGCGTTATTGATGATAAGAAATTCTCATTAACGTGCAGTACACCACTGGCAGCACCACTAACGTCAATACCGTTGCAACACCCAAACCGAACACGATAACCAGCGCCATGCTCGCGAAGAAGGCATCGCTGAACAGAGGAATCATTCCCAACATGGTGGTTACGGCCGCCATAAGCACAGGTCGTACCCGGCTTACCGCGGCCTCAACCACCGCAGTGAATGCATCATCCTGCTGTTCTAACTGAATATTGATCTCCTCAACCAGCACAATGGCATTCTTCAGTACCATACCGATCAGACTCAGAGTCCCGAGCAGCGCCATGAATGTAAAAGGCGCGCCGAGCAATACCAGTCCACCAATGATTCCAATCATCATGAGAGGAACAATCATCCAGATAGACAGAGCCTGTCGGAAGCTACCGAACAACAGCATCGAAATAATGAACATCCCCAGCAGTCCAAGAGGCAGCGAGGAGAAAAGCGAAGTCTGAGCTTCGGATGAGGTCTCGTACTCTCCACCCCACTCAATCGAATAGCCGTGGGGAAGCTCCAGCGCGTCGACCTGCGGGCGGATCCTCTCCAGCACACTCGCCGCCGTCTCCCCCGACAAAGGCATGGGTTCGGCATAAACCGCCAACATCCGCTCCCTGTTTCTGCGTTTTATCAACGGATCCCGCAGTTCCGTATTGATGGCATTGATGACGTTGCCCGCGCTGACATAGCGGCCCTGCTCTTCACTCCAGACATTGATCGAGGTAAGGTTTTCGATGTCAAAACGCTGCTCCTCTCTTGACCGCATAATGATCGGAATGAGGTCGCTCCCCTCACGGTACACTCCAACCTGCTGCCCCTGATTATTCAGCAACAACGCCTGGTGCAGTGATTCGCGAGATACGCCAAGGCGCCGGGCCTGTTCTTCGAGGAACTCCGGTACGATCACGGCTTCCCGATTACCCCAGGACAAGCGCACGCTGTCGGCCAGAGGTTCATTTTCAAAAATTGCCTGCACGCGCACACCGATTTTCCGGAGTTCTTCGGGATCTTCTCCAAAGATACGAGCTTCAAGACTGGCTTTGGCTGAGGGCCCCACCTGCAAAGCCTGCACTTTGTAATGCACGTTCGGGAAGTCTGTACGCAGTTGCTCAATGACTTCCTCCATACGGGCCTCTCTCGACGCCTTATCCCGGGTCTCTACGATCAATTGGCCAAAACTGGCGTATCGCTGCTCCGGTGAATACGTCAACGTAAAACGCTGGGCTCCGCCACCGGTGACACTGGTCACCTGAACGACCTGGTCCATGTCATTCACGCGCGATTCCAGCCGCTTTACGGTCTCTTCGGTTTGCAAGATGTCGGCGCCCTCGGGCAACCAAAGGTCAACAAAGAAGAGTGGCGTTGTGGCATTCGGGAAGAAAGCATTCTTAACCTGTCCCGAGAACGATAGAACCCCAGCCAGAAGCGCGATCGCAAGTGTTAATGTCACGAAGCGATAATGAATCGCGTAGGTCAGCAGGCGGCGGAAGACGACGAAAACAATTCCCTTATAGGGGTCGTTATCGGATGACTGCCCGACACTCTCGAGCTTGTCGGGATAGAACATATCAAAGAAAAACGGGGTCAGAGTGAGTGCCGTCAGCCAGCTCAGGAAAAGCGAGTAGCACAGAACCCAGAACAGGGAGCCAATGAATTCTCCGGTGGTGTCTGGTGAAAGGCCGATAGGAGCAAAGGCCGTAATGGCAATCACGGTAGCGCCGAGCAGCGGGTACCGGTTCTGCGAGACCACTTCTTTGGCTGCCTGCCTTTTGGACTTGCCCTTGGAAAGGCCAATCATCATGCCCTCGGTGACGACGATGGCATTATCGACCAGCATCCCCAGCGCAATGATCAGCGCACCCAATGAAATCTTCTGGAGCTGAATACCGTGTATTGCCATAAGCACGAATGTACCCATGATGGTAATCAGCAGGATCAGCCCCATGAGCAGGCCACTTCGCAGCCCCATGAACAGCAAAAGCACAATAATGACAATGCCCACCGCCTGAGCAAGGTTCATGAGAAAAGCAGATACTGCCTCCTCGACTACTTCAGGCTGGTTATACACTGTGTTCAGTGTCATGCCGATGGGTTGCTGTTTTTCCAGGCGTTTCAAAGCCTCATTGAGACTCTCACCTACATCAACAACGTTGGTGCCCTCTGCAAATGACACGCCGATGGTCAAAGCAGGCAATCCGTCAGAGTGGTAAAGCAAGGCGGGTGAGTCATTGGTCACCCTGCGAACTTCGGCCAGATCGCTGAGCCGGATAATACCCGAATCAGCGCTTCCAACTGCCAGTTGCTCAAGTGCCTGAACGGAATCAAGCTGACCGGTTGGCTGAACGGATAACGACAGCCCTTCACTGCGCAGGTGGCCAGCGTTGCCCACCGTATTCTGCGCATTCAGAAGGCTTGCCAGGTATTCTGGCGAGATGCCAAGAGCACGCATACGGTCACGGTCCAGTGACACGATCATCTGCTCGTCGACACGACCACCGATACTGACTTTTGCGACGCCCTCCAACAATCGCAGTTCTCGCTGAATGAGATCCGCATGGTCACCAAGATCTTTCAGCGAGTAGCCGTCACCACGCAACGTGAGCAGCAGGCCGAAGACATCGCCAAAGTCATCGTTCACGATGGACGTGTTCACGCCTGGTGGCAGACCAGGCTGGGCATCATTAATCTTTCGCCGAAGGATATCCCAATACTGGTCTAACTCCCCTTCTCTGACCGTCTTCTTGAGTTGGACAGTAATCTGCGACAAGCCGTCCGAGTTCACCGAAGTAATGTCATCGATGCCCGGCATCTGCTGGATCGCTTTTTCCAGAGGCAGCGTAACCTCCTCCTCGACTTCAAGAGGCGTTGCTCCGGGATATTGGGTGGTCACCAAGGCGGAACGTAACGTGAACTCCGGGAATTCAAGCTGGCCAAGACCCAGAAACGCGAACATGCCCCCAACCCCAAGCAACAGCGTGACCATCCAGCTGATGGACTTCCGATCAAGAAAATAATCGACCATCTCAGAGCCCGCCCTCTTTTTCCCAGGGACGGACCGAACGATCCCTGTTCATCCGGTGAGCGCCGGCAACCACGATTCTGTCGCCCGGGCTGAGCTCTCCCCGAACAAGCACGCCATCGTTCATTTTCTTACCCGGCTCGACATCCACCGGCTCGACGCTGCCCGTGTTATCGCCATTCTCACCATCGGCAGCAGCCACGTATCGCCAAACCACGCTAGTGCCGGGTTCTGCGTCAGGTGTTACAAGCGCCGCGGTTGGTATCAGCCACGACGGGGCGCTCTCTCCAGCCAATGTGCCGTAATCAAGCAGAACGGTCGCGCTCATCCCCGAAAGCACTGTGATGTCCTCGGGTTCAGGGAGCGTTACGGTAACCTCATAACTGAGCGACCCCTGAGAGGCATTGCTGTCATGCTCTTTGTAGCTCGCGGCGTAGCGTTTATCGGGAAGCTCGGGAAACTGTACCCACGCGATAGTGTTGCCATTGGCGCGAACGTTCCTGGATCTCTGTGGTTGAAGGCGGCGGACCTGTTGTTCAGGCATCTGGAACGAGACGTCGATAGAGCCGGGCCGTTGCAGTTCGGCAATGGCCTGCTGCGCTGATACAACCTGAAAGACATCCACCGGCACCCGTGAAATGACGCCATCAAATGGCGCTTTGAGAACGGTATAGGAAAGTTGGTCCTCCGCGCTGGCCAGTTGCGCTCTGGCAGAGAGGTACTCGGCCTCGGCCTCATCGAAACGGGCCTGACTGATGGCCTGGCGCTCCAACGATATTCGCATTCGCTCGAAGGTGGCCTGTGCCAGATTGAAATTTGACCGGGCGTTTTCCAGGCGGGTTCTTGCGTCCCGATCGTCCAGGCGGGCAACGACCTCCCCTTTTTCCACAGTGTCGCCTGCTTTAACGGCCAGCTCCGTCAGCTCTCCTCCCACTCTGAAAGAGAGTTCTGAATGGTCAGACGCCGAGACTCTGCCCGGATACTGATTGAGCGTGCCTGACTGCGCCTGCTCCAGCGTCATGAGCTTTACCGGGTAGACAGTTTGCTGTGTCAGAGGGGGCGCCTCCGCCGAACATCCCATCACCAGGAGGCTCGAAAGCATTGCAAGCGCTTGTAGGCCTCTCAAGGGCATGGCGGTACTGACCATCTTGAATTTCATAACGCGTCACTCTCCAGAAAAAATTAGGTATTCCGACGATCGGCAACCGCATCCCAAGCCATATTAAACGCTAATTCGATATGCTCATCGGTACCTTCGAACGACCCTTGCAGGCATCGTTGAACGAGGTGGTAAATCGGGCGGAACATAAACGTTTCGAGAAGTGGAAAAGGTACCGGTTTGATCAGCCCGGATTGCTTTCCCTGATCAACTGCATTCAAAAGATTTGCGGCTCGGCTTTCGTTTCGTGCCTGGATCTCGGGAGTCATCCAAGCAGAATGCGTGAACGTCTCGTGGTAGCGGAATAGTTCCGGACGCTCAAGGCCGATCCGGAACAGTGTGTGCCACTGGCGTCGCAGTCCTTCACGCAGATCTTTCCCGCGAGAAAAACTGTCCAGCGCCGCATCAATGACCTGATCGCTGACGTAATAAAATGTCGCCAATAAAAGCTGTTCTTTATCTTCGTAATAGATGTACAGCGTGGCTGGTGACAAACCCGCAGCCTTGGCTATCTTGCCAACCGAGGTTGCTGAAAAACCGTGATCTGCTACTTCCCTCACGGTAGCTTCCAGGAAGGCTATTCGTTTCGAGTCGTCTCTTTGCCGCATTTGTCTGCTCAACGCTTCAAATTGGTCGGCCTAAAATAAATGAACGTTCACTTATTTTCAAACCGAAAATATAGGCGTATACCGAAGTAGGTGCCCTACTGAATTCCTGGACAGAATGGCCATTGGGGGCTCCATCAGGCATCTGTCTCCAAACCTGGACTGTAGTTTTCATGTCGTCACGAAGTCTCTTGAGCTCCTTTAACTCCTGATCCAGTCTGCAAAGGCGGTCTGTGAATAGCTCCTTCAGGTCGCTGCCAGCCAAGCCACCCTCCGTCCCATGACTTAGAATGACTTTGACTTCACGCAGGTTGAATCCCAGCTTGTTTGCCACGCGAACAAACCGTAAGCGCCACAGGTCTTCCGAATTATACAAGTTGTAGCCATTTCGGGGATCTTTTCGTGGCCGAAGTAACCCTTCACGGTTATAGAAACGAACGGTGTCCGGAGAGACATCCGCCAAGTTTGCAATTTCATTGACTTTCATCGTGCCCACATCGCTCGCATGAAACAGATCCCGATATATCAGAGGAGAAAACGCCAGCATGACCACTCTGAAACTCTCTCAATTTGTTATTGCATAAATGAAGTCGACCTTTATCCGCCCGTCGCCACCTTTACGTTATTGATCGGTTGGCTTTTCGACCAAGCGACTAACCCAAGGCCTCCAAGGATCATCGGCAAGGTCAACAACTGCCCCATGGTCACCCAGTCAAGGGCAATGAACCCCAGTTGCGGGTCGGGGAGGCGAACAAACTCGACCGCAAAACGGAAAATTCCGTAGAGCAACAGGAACAGGCCGGACGTTGCGCCCATCCGACGAGGGTGGCGTGAGAACCACCACAGCACCACAAACAGCACAACACCTTCCAGGGCAAACTCGTACAATGACGACGGGTGACGTGGCGCCGACCCCATATTCGGGAACACCATGGCCCAGGGCACGTCGCTGACCCGCCCCGGGAGCTCGTGGTTGATAAAGTTGCCAAGGCGCCCCGCCCCCAGGCCAATTGGCACCAGTGGCGCTATAAAATCCGTGAGTTGGAAAAAACGCAGGTTCTGCTTGCGGGCGACGACCAAGGCTGCAATCAGGACGCCGGTCAAGCCGCCGTGAAAACTCATGCCCCCTTCCCAGACCTTGAACAGCCAAAGCGGATTGTCTGCCAGCTTGTCAAAACCGTAGAAGAGCGCATAACCGACGCGGCCACCGAGAATGACGCCCATCGCGCAGTAGAAAATCAATGTTTCAACAGCGTCTGCGTTCAACCCGAGTCGATGAGCCCGACGACGCCCCAGCCACCAGGCCGCGAGAAAACCGACAAGGTACATCAGGCCGTACCAATGGATTTTCAGTGGGCCCAGTGCAATGGCTACCGGGTCGATTTGAGGATACTGAAGCATAAGCTTCCCTGATTTCGTGTGTGAACGTGCGTTAGGGTTTCAATCAGTAACACGTTCCGCTCCATTGGCTGTCTCCTCCAATCGTTGCCTGGCAACAGCGATACCTTTACGAATGACCTCTGCGGAGGCGGAATCCTCGAAGCCAGCCAACGCTCGGCGCCAGTAACCGATCGCCTGTTCATAGCGGCCATCGTCGAAAGCCTCAACCCCCAGCATGCCCAACACTGTCGGCTGACGCGGATCCTTATCGAGTGTTTCATCTACCAGCGCCTGAACTTCATAGGTCAGGCTGCCTCCGGCCACATAGAATTTCAACTGAGCCAGTTGGGCCAGAAGATCGGCTCGGCGGCCTTCCAGTTCGATCAATCGCTCCAGGGCGCGAATCGACCGATCTGGCTGACCGACCTTCTGGTACAGCGGAAACAACAAAGCCCAGACCTTGGGATTATCCGGCTGACTCTCGGCCTGCTCTTCGAGCCGGACAATCAGGTTCTCCGGTGAGGCACCGGGAGAGTTAAGAACCTCCTGCACCACGGCATACAGAGCCAGATCGCCATTGGCGCCCACCCATCGATAGCCGATTACGGTGGCGGCAATCAATGCCGTTATCACCAGAGGGATTACAAAACGTCCTGCCAGCGGGTTCCTGAGAGGCACGCGACGACGGGCCTCGGTGTCCTCCAGAAGATTGCGTTCAAGCTCGTGACGGCTTTCTTCAAAGCGTGCGACGTCAACCTCGCCGCGCTCGCAGGCGCTTTCCAGTGCCGCAAGCCGACGCTCATACACGGCCAGATTCTGCTCCTCCGCGCGGTCATCCGTTTCAAACCCTTGCTGCCAGTCATGGATCGCCCTTGCTCTTCGCAACGGTAGACTCAGGAACCACAGCGCTATAAGCAACAGTGTGCCGATACTTAACCAGAGCATAGTCATTCCGACCTCTCACGATGACGATGAATCAAAGAGGACAGGCGGGTACGCTCCTCCTCGGAGAGCGGCCGCACTCGCCGGTGCCTGCGTGCCCGGACAAAGGCAATCACAACCAGGGCGCCTCCTGCTACCAGCGCTGCCGGCAATGCCCAAAGCAGCCACGTGCGCCCGTCAAGGCGCGGATTGTAAAGAACGAACTCGCCAAAACGATTAGCCATGAAATCAAGAATTTCCTTATCCGCACGCCCCTCATGAAGCATCAGCGCTACCCGCTCCCGCATGTCCGCCGCCACCGGCGAATCGGAGCTGTCGATGGCTTGAGCATCACATTTAGGGCACCGCAAAGACGCCGTAAGGTCGCGATAACGCTCCGCCATCACCGGATCCTCGAAATGACGCGCATCGATTGCCGTGTCCGCCATCGACTGGAACGAAGCCAGCAAAAGCACGATGACCACACAGCAACGGCTCTTCAGGGTTAGTGCCATTTTTCTACCTCCGCCATGACTTCATCCACCTGGGCGGGCGTGATATACCCAACGTGCTTGTATCGAACGATACCGTTTGCGTCGACCAAGAAGGTTTCGGGCACGCCATACACGCCAAGCTCGAAACCCAGGTCACCGGCAGGATCGAAGATGTTGACCTCGAAAGGTTTTCCAAACTCTTCAAGAAACTGTCGTCCCAGGTCGCGGGCGTCTTTATAGTTGATGCCCACCATCTGAACGCCGCGCTCAGAGAGCGCCAGCAACTGGGGCATCTCCTCCTTGCAAGTCGGGCACCAGGAGGCCCAGACATTGACCAGAGACATCCGGCCACGAAGCAGGGATTCATCCACCTCGGCGCCGGGTTCCTCCAGCGTTGAGAGCGTGAACGACGGAAACTCCTGACCCCACAAGGCCGACTCGCGAGCACTGGGATCCAGCGAAAGCCCCCGGTATAAAAAGAAGGCCAGGCCAACGAATACCAGAAAAGGAAGCAGCAGCAACAGCCGGCGTATCATGCGCGGACCTCGCGCGTCGGCCCCGTCGATTCCCCGTTAGCGGCGACTGCACGGCGACGACGGTAGCGGCGGTCTGCCACGGCGAGGACGCCCCCGAAAGCCATCAACAGCGCACCCAGCCATAGCCAGCGTATGAAGGGCTTGACCTGTATGCGCATTGCCCAGCTACCGTCGTCCAGCTCCTCACCCATGGCCACATAAAGGTCCCGAAGCAGGCCAGGATGCAGCGCGACATCGGTCATCGGCTGCCCTCGGGCAATGTACAGGCGCTTCTCCGGGTACAGGGTGGTGACAATCCGGCCTTCACGGGCAACCTCGATGGTCGCCGTATCGGCGAGGAAGTTGGGCCCCCGACGCTCGCCCAGTTCGGTCAGCGTAAAATCGTACCCGCCCAGATTCACCTGCTCACCGATATCAAGCCGCACATTACGCTCCATGGCGTAGTTCGACACCATCACCACGCCCACGATGGTGACGGCCAGGCCCACGTGGCCGACCACCATGCCCCAGTATGAAGGGGTCAACTTACGCAATCCGGACAGCGCAGAGGACGCATTGCGGACTTTATCAAACAGGTCGCGCACCAACGCCAGTACTACCCACAGGGCCGCCACCATCCCCAGCGCCACGGCGACATTCCACTGGCCGTTGTAAAGAAACGGTATCGATATCGCAATCGCCAGTGCGGCCAAGCCCGCCCCCAGTAGTCGCCGGAACAGCTCCCGACCGGGCATCTGCTTCCAGCGTGAGACCGGCCCCAGCCCCATAAAGGCACACAGCATGACGGTCAGTGGCACGAACAGGCTATTAAAGTAAGGCGCGCCGATACTGACCTTGCCCAGCCCGAGTGCATCCAGGATCAAGGGGTACAGGGTGCCCATCAGGACCGTGATCGTCATGATGACCAGCAAAATATTGTTGATCAGCAACAGAGCATCCCGGGAAAGCCAGCTAAAGCCCGCATTGGCGCTCATTCGCGGCGCCCGTAGCGCAAAGATCAAAAGCGAGACGCCGACCGTTATTCCCAGCAACGCCAGAATGAAGAGCCCCCGAGATGGATCATTGGCAAAGGCATGAACCGAGGTCAGTACCCCTGAGCGCACCAGGAAGGTGCCCAGTAACGAGAGTGAGAACGTGAAAATCGCCAGCAGTGCCGTCCAGCTCTTGAACGTGCCGCGTTTTTCCGTGACCGCCAGTGAATGTATCAGCGCTGTCCCGCTCAGCCAGGGCAGGAGCGATGCATTTTCCACCGGATCCCAGAACCACCAGCCGCCCCAACCCAGCTCATAGTAGGCCCACCAGCTACCCAGAGCGATGCCGAGGGTCAGAAAGGCCCAGGCAATGTTGGTCCACGGCCGAACCCAGCGCGTCCAGGCCGCATCGAGACGCCCTTCGATCAGCGCAGCGATGGCAAAAGCAAAGACCACTGAAAAACCCACATAGCCCATGTAAAGCATCGGCGGATGGATGATCAGGCCAACATCCTGCAACAACGGATTCAGATCGGCACCGTCGGCTGGCATGCCCGGCAACAGGCGATCAAAGGGACTGGACGTAACGACGATGAAAAGCAGGAACCCTGCGCTGACGACACCCAGAACTCCCAGAACCCGTGCCAGCATATCCCGTGGCAACTGGCGGGAAAACAGACTGACGGCAAAGCCCCAGCCACTGAGAATCAGACTCCATAACAGCACCGAGCCTTCATGAGAGCCCCAGACGGCGGTGAACTTGTAGTACCAGGGCAGCATCGAGTTGGAATTACGGGCCACATAATCCACGCTGAAATCATCCAGAAGAAAACTGGCGGTCAGGCTGGCATAAGAAACCAGTAGAAAAACAAATTGCCCCCATGCCATGGGCTCTGCAAATGCCATCCACAACGGGCGCCGGGTGGCGGCTCCCAGCAAGGGCACGGTCGCCTGAAGCAGCGACAGGCAAAGTGCAATCAATAACGCGAAGAGACCAACTTCAGGGATTGTCAGGGTAAGCATTTCGGGGCCGTGTTCGGTTGCGGGTTCGGCGATGACCGAACCTATCGGTGAAGGTTTCTCAGGTATTGCTTCGTCAGCCAGCCACAAGGCCAGCTGACGAATTCTCTATTACTTCCGACCAGGTTGGCGGGTAACGCGCAGATACGGTGTCTGCTCATCCCATCCGTCGGGGAAGCGCTCTTTGGCCTCTTCGTTGGAGAGCGACGGAACGATGATCACATCCTCGCCATTCTTCCAGTCCACCGGCGTGGCCACTTTGTGGTTGTCGGTCAGTTGGAGCGAATCAATGACGCGCAGGATCTCGTCCAGATTGCGCCCGGTGCTGGGCGGATACGTCAGCATCAGACGGATTTTTTTCGCGGAATCGATAATGAATACCGTTCGAACAGTCACCTTGGGATCGGCTTTTGGATGGATCATTCCGTACTGGTCGGCAACCACCTGATCCTTGTCTGCCAACAGGGGAAAATTGAGCCCCTTGCCCTGGGTTTTCTCGATATCCTTCGCCCAGTCTTTATGGGAGTCGAGCGGGTCGACGGAGACCCCGATCAGCTTCACACCGCGACTGGCGAACTCGTCCTTACGCTTGGCGAAGGCGCCGAGCTCTGTGGTACAGACAGGGGTGTAGTCGGCGGGGTGTGAAAACAGCACGGCCCAGTCGTCTCCCAGCCACTCATGAAACTGAATGTTTCCCTCGGTGGATGCGACGGTGAAATCGGGAGCGGTTTCTCCAAGTTGCAATGTCATCGTTTCATTCTCCTTTGCTTTGGCTGTCGTTCTCGGTTCGTCAGTACAGACGATATCTTTAAAGTCAACTTTAAGGTCAAGGCGTTTGTCAGATGTTTTTTAGCCTGATCCATCGAGCTCGACGTTCGTGCCCGATTTTTCGGGTATGAAACTGACATAGAGGAAAAGCACGGTGCCCAGCACAATGGCGATATCGGAAAGGTTAAAGGCTGGCCAGTGCCAGGATTGCCAATAGACATCAAAGGAATCCACAACATAGCCACGAAATATCCGGTCAATCAGGTTGCCCACGGCACCGCCAAGAATAAGGCTGTACGCGATGGCTTCTCCCCTGCGGCGGCACTGAAGAATCAGCCCGATCAGTACAATCGAGACAACTACCGCGACTGTGATAAGAAAGTATCGCTGCCAACCTCCGCCATCGGCAAACAGGCTGAATGCGGCGCCGGTGTTCCAGACATGAACCCAGTTAAAGAACGGGGTCACCGGAATCGATTCGCCATACGCCATTGACTGCTGGACCAGCCATTTTACAACCTGATCAGACGCCGCAATCAGGCCCGAAATCGCCAGCAGGCTATACGGCAAGAGTTTTTTGGTAACGATGGACATTGTTTAACCCTTAAGCGCCAGGATGCGCCTGGCACCGTTGAGTACGATAATCCCCGCGATGCTGCCGATGATCAGGTCCGGATAATTGGAGCCAGTCCATGCGACCAGGGCGCCAGCGGTAATGACCCCCAGATTGATGACCACATCGTTGGCTGAGAATATCCAGCTCGCCTTCATGTGGGCACCGCCCTCCCGATGTTTGGATATCAGCAGCAGACAGGTGGTGTTAGCGATCAATGCGATGAACGCAATCCCCATCATTGCCAGCGACTCCGGCTCACTGCCGAAGACAAAGCGCCTCACCACCTCTGCAAGTACGCCTACAGCCAGTATCAGTTGGAGTACGCCCGCGAGATGCGCCGCACGCACCTGCATTTTCACGCTGTGCCCAACCGCATACAGGGCGAGCCCATACACGGCCGCGTCGGCAAAATTGTCCAGGGATTCTGCAATCAAACCGGTGGAGTGCGCGATCAGGCCGACCGTCATTTCCACCACAAACAGGACAGCATTGATACCGAGCAACCAACGCAGGGTGCCCGACTCCTGCTCGGCCGAGATAGCCGTACCCCCGAGCGCCTTGATTGATTCAGGGTCGGCAGCGGCCGTTTCCTGAAGCGAAGCTCCCAGCCCGAGGGTCGCCAGCTTCGCGGTGATAGGCTCAGCCTCGCCATCGTGCACAACCTTCAACCGCCGATCAGACAGGTCGAAGGACAGCCCGCGAATGTCTTCAAAACCATTCAGGGCCAGTCGAATCATCCGTTCCTCCGAAGGACAATCCATCTTCGGTACGGTATACACACTGATCCAGTTGCCGGACGCTTCAGAGGCCTCCGACCCGGCGTTACCCTCGGCGGGTGTTGCGTCGCAGCCACAGGCGCCTTCACAGGATTTACTCATGATACGGCTCCACTTGAGTATTGTCGGATTATGATTTAAAACCATATAGCCACTATAAGGTCAATAGAGCAGATACCATTTGTTGAGGAGACACCCGATGCGCATTGGTCAGTTGGCGCGGTCCGTAGGGGTTGACACCCAGACCATCCGTTTCTATGAGCGAGAGGGCTTGTTACCACCGCCGGATCGTCAGGACAACGGCTACCGTATTTACACTGAACGGCATGTTGAGCGACTGGCCTTCATCCGGCGCTGCAGAATACTTGAGCTGTCACTCGCTGAAATTCACGAGTTACAGCGTTATCAGGGCGCGCCCCATCAGCCTTGCAGGGCCATCAACACCTTGCTTGATGATCACATCGCTCAGGTACGGTCTCAGATAACCGATCTGCAGGTACTGGAGAAACAACTTGTGTCGCTGCGAGCAAGTTGTAACGATGATCGGGAAATTGAGGCCTGTGGGGTTCTCGAAGGGCTCAGCGAAGGAAGCATGCAGTAGTAGCTTGAAGCATTACGCACCTGCCTTTTCAATTGCGTAAATCCAGTCAGTCCGGAACCCCTTCAATGGTGCGGGTCATCAAATCCACCATGGCCGGGCTGTCCCATTCCGCGGCACCGACCAGGCGGCCAATTTCGCGACCGTCATGATCAAGCAGCAGCGTTGTAGGAACACCTTCTATGCCCAGTGTTGAGGTCGCCAGTGTGGACGGATCAATATACTGGCGAAGATGCTGAATGCTTGTTTCCCGGTAGAATTTTTCAACAACGCTGATGCCTACGTGGTCAACGGACAGCGCGACCACTTCAAATTGCTCGCCGCCCAGTTGAGCCTGGAGTGAGTCAAGCGTCGGCATTTCCTCACGGCAGGGTGCGCACCAGGTCGCCCAGATATTGAGCAAAATCGCCTTACCCTTAAAGTCAGCCAGTGTCAGCGGCCTGCCGTCTTCGTCTTCAAAAGCCAGCTCGGGCAGAGTGCGAGGGGACTCCCAGATCAGGAAACCCTGGGGCCCCACCGACTTCGGAACCTTCCCTGCAGCCATAACTTGAGCGGCTATGGAAATAGCAAGCGCGAAAAGGACTACGGCGATTCCCCGGGCGGCAGATATGCGCTGGTGACTCATTGGACATTACTCCTGATTACAGTGGTCGGTTTGTTGCCGGCATGGTGCCCCACGCGTTACTCACTCTGTAACAGCTCTTCAATTCGCCCGTGCAGTCGGCCCCAGAACCCATCATCGGCTGCCGCGTTGGGGCCTTTGGCAATGGCCGTCAGGTAGGTCACCAGGTGTTCAGGCTTGAATTTCAATCCATGGAACCGGGCCCGCATCTGCCCTTCCGGGTCAATCACGTGGGTTACCACACCATGGACCTGTACACCCTCACCCGTATCCCTGAACTGAACGCCGTAGGCTTTAGCAAGTTCTGGTGTCAGTTCAGGTGGTTCCATCCTGGCTCGGTAGAGGAATTGCCAGTTGCGGGGATTCAGATCGAAATTCTCGCCGTAGGCACGCATGTTTCTCCGGGTGCCTGCAACATCTTCCCGGTCCGTGGCAATGGTGATGAACACCACCTCTTCACTCAGCCCTTCTTCTTCAACCCCGGTTTGCAACTGCCGGATCAGGTTCATATGCAAAGGGCAGGCCTCGGTACAGCGCGTGTAGAGAAAGTTAAGCACAACGGTTTTGCCGTTTAAGTCGGCAAGGGCAAGGGTATTGCCATCAACGCCTGTAAGATCAAATTCAGGGGCCGGCTGATCCACAAACTGGGCATACCGCTCTTTCTCGTTCAACGAGGCCTCCACATCTTCCATGGAATGGGCCATGGCATTGGTGCTGACCTGGGCAACCATGGCAATCAGCAATTCTGAATACACTGTTCACAGTCATTCTCCATTTGAGTTGTTTTCCGAAGGGAGTCCCGGTTTATTGTGGCTTGATATCGTCCAGATTCAGCGCAACGGGCAGGTCAGCTGGTGCCAGGCAAACGCCCTCGTCACTGCAGGCCTGTACCCGTACCGTCATGTCTAGCTTGCCTGCCTCTTTCAGCGCGGCGGTCTGTTTTTCGTCTGGCAGCAGCCGGATACTCGCACCGTCGTCGTACACCTCCAGGGCGGTGTCACCCAGTGTGATGTCACTGACCCTGCCGCGGGGGTACTGGGTCGGGATGTCAAGCGACTGACCGTTGACCGAAGAACTGGCGACGGTGGGAATCAGGAACTCCAAGGAGGCCGGGTTGGCGTTCACGTGCCAGCCCGATTCAATGTCCAGTGTCAGAATAATTTCACCGGTCTCCCCTATCAGGGCTTTGCCGCCTTCCGCAAGATTGAGGCGGACCTTATCGGAAGAATCTGCCAACCCCGTGCGGGCAACTGGTGCCTGGGGGTCGGAATTGGCTCGTTCGGTCTGGGCCGAGCCAGGAGCGTTTCCGGAATTGGTACCGATCAACGTGAACGCCGCGATCGCGATCAGAAAAACCGCTACGCCGGTCAGCAATACTTTGGTTCGGGTTGTCATGGTTCATCTCCAGTAGCTAGCGTTGTGAGTTCTCGGTGCGGTTGATCGCCTCGACCAGGCTGTCGGTATCAAATAGCCCAGTGAAACGGGCGACAACGGTGCCGTCAGCGTCAAAAATCGCCGCAAAAGGTAAAGCCTGCCCTCCCGTTGCGGTTAACAATGCGTCTTTTTCGGGATCGCTTGCTGTCACATCAACCTGAATCGGCACCATGCCGGCCCGCGCTACGGCTTCAGCCACAGCGGGCTCTTTATACACGGTGCGCTCCAGGACCTTGCAGTTGATGCACCAATCGGCAGTGAACTCCAGCAAATACGGTGTGTCCCGGGCTTTTGTGTCCGCCAGGAGTTCTGCGGAGTAGGGCTGCCAGACAAGTTCGTCTTCGCCGCTGCCCAACGGAGATGCGAATACCACTGTCACCGCAAGGGCAAGGCCTGTCGCCGTTGCAGTGATCACGCGAACGGCACCGCTCCCCTGAACGAAACGACGGAGACCCCAGACCAGCACCAGCGCCAGCCAGGCCCACCACAGCCAGGGGTATACCGCTTTGGGCACCAGGCTCGCGCTGAAAAAGACGGCGGCGGCCAGCAATATCAGCGCGAGCACTTCACGAATGGCCAGGGTCCAGGGGCCCGCCTTGGGCAACCGGCTCAGCCACTCGGGCCTGAGCATCAGTACCGCGTAGGGCAACGACAGCCCCAGCCCGATACTGCCGAATATCCCCATGATGACCGGTGTCGGCTGGGTAACGGCAAAGGCCAGAACGCCACCGAGGAATGGTCCTGCGCAGGGCGCGGCCAGAATCGCACTCAACAGCCCGGATACATAGGCTTCAAAGTAACGCCGGCCATGCGCCGAGGCGGCGAATGTCGGGACGGGGATGGGCAGATCGAGCCAGGTAATCACCGCAAACCCGACCATTAACGCAACCAGGACGGCCACGAATAGCGTTGACTGGAACAACGTGCCCCAGTTCCACTGCAGCAGTGCGGTCAGGCCGCCCAGCGTCAGGAAAAAGGTGAGTGTTCCGGCCGTGAATGCCAACGCGGCCAGCACCCGATGGGACCTCTGGCCGCCCGCCTCCCGCAGGATGGTCCGGACCTTGATGGGAATCGCGGGCAGAACACAGGGCGTCAGGTTGAGCAGTAGACCTGCCATAACCGCCATCATGATCTGGCCGGCAATGAGTAATGAGGGCAGCTGATCCATTACTCAGTGACTCCCAGCATCCTGCCGAGCGCTTCCTGGCTGGGCACACCAGTCTGGCCCCGCCATTGTCCGCTCGTGTCCTTGAACAGCAGCCCTGGCGTCCCGCTGAAACCCGCCTCGGCCATCCACTGACCGTGTTGTTCGAGGGCCTGTTGAAGGTCGGCCGGGATCGGAGTGAGTTCAGAAATGCCGCGGCCGTCACCGCTTTTTCCGAAGTTTTCCTCAAACACCTGGAGCGCCGCGGCTCGATCCTCTGCGTTCATGATTGCTGCAGAAAGCCCCAGGCTGGACGGTTTGAGAAACCCGACCATGACCCAGTGCAACCTGACATTCCCCTCCGCAACCCAATCCCTGGTTTGCTGCCAGAATTTGTGGCAAAAAATGCAGTTGGGATCCGCGAAGATATAGACCTCAGGGGCATCTTTACCGCCCTCGCTCACCAGATGGGGGTCCCGGGAGAGCTGCTCGGCAACCGACGCATACGTCGGCTTCGGTATATAACGAGCGGAATATTCGCTGGTCAGATCGTTGCCATCACTCTCCAGAAGTGCGCCGGAAAAAGTGAGGTCACCGAGACCATAGAGGATTCCGGTTTTCCCGTCGCCGGTCTTTACAACATAGCCGGTCACGCCCTCGGCTGGCGTGGAGAAGCGTTCAGTCACCGTAAAACCGATTCTCTCCTGCAGTGCCTTGATTCCCGGGTCCATTGGTGGTGACGCCGAGGCCAAGGCAGCGAATAAACTCAAAAAAAGTGCCATCGAAAGCTTATGGCAGAGCACGGTCATGCCGCGCACCGGGTATTCCAGATAGAATGACATCACAGATACGTTCCCGTTTTCATGTATTCATCAGTCGATAAAATCACCAGCAAAGCTGCCTACGTGATGGTCTACCGCGCAAGGCCAAACGACAGGCACTCGAAGCGAAAGCCTCTGGTAATCAAAGGTTCAGGAGACTGTTGATTACTTGGGAGGAAAGGGGTCTGGGCCAGAAAGTACACGGCCGGAATGAGAAGAATAGCCTTTCGGGCAGGGGGAAGATAACAGCACTACCGAGTCTCTAATTGCAGATTTCCCGACATGGGACGTTGAACACGGGCTACTGCAGCTGCCCTCGGCATTGAGCCCGGCGCAGTCATGCATCACCTGGGTGTCTGGCAACATGACACAAGCCTCGGCCATGGGTTCCGCTTCAAAAGAGGTCGCGGCAACTCCCTGCGCAACGGGGAGAAGAGCCACGAGCAGTAGTACTGCCAGTCCCATAAGCCGTGTGGTCATCGCACTGATATCCTGATTACAGAACAGCTAAAACATCTTCCGCGTGGGAAGATAGTCGCCCACTTTAACCTACATTGGCGGAAGTGCAAACAGACACGCTCCATCACCGTATCCGCCAATTCGGCTACCAGAGTAAGATGTTGGCGGCGCACATAAGTTCCTCAGAAGCTTGGGTGTGGGGACTATCCGGGGATAAAACATCCGCTCTCCCTCGAGCCCTCAGTCGAGTGAAAATCATGTTCTTTCACGTTGATCGTTCCCCCCCACTGCCCCCTCATGCAATGATGCAATCAATGGGCAGGTAATATTGTACGGATGGGCATGGCACTGCTCAACCATCTCGCCCAGTACCTTCTCGATTCTCCCCAGTTGGTCGATTTTCTCACGCACGTCCCGCAACTTGTGCTCGGCCAGAGCGCTGGCCTCCTGGCAGTGAGCGCCATCTTCAAGTTGTAGCAGGTCACTGATTTCGACAAGACTGAAGCCCAGCTGCTGAGCCGTTTTCACGAACATTAACCGCTCGATATCAGCTGGACCATAGCGCCTAATACCACCTGGAGGACGTTCCGGCTCCGGTACTAGACGTCGCCGCTGGTAATAGCGGATTGTCTCGACATGGACGTTGGCAGCCTTAGCCAGGCCACCGATGGTCAATGAATTCGCTTTATCCGGCATACCCCTTGACTCCGTAGCTGACTACGGAAGTAATCTTATCTCATCGAATGAAACCATGAAAGGTGTCAGCGTTATGCCGAATTCCAAATCGGGGCGTGTCCCCTTGGCTGCGGGAGGTATTGCGGGCCTTTTGGCTTCGGCCTGCTGTCTCGGACCGCTGGTACTTGTCGCGCTGGGTGTCTCCGGTGCCTGGATGGGCAACCTCACGGCTCTTGAACCTTACCGCCCGATTTTCATCGGCGTTGCATTGGTGGCCATGTTCTTCGCCTGGCGTCGAATCTTCCGGCCAGTGGAACAGTGTCAACCCGGTGAAGTGTGTGCCGTACCACGGGTGCGAACGACTTATAAGGTGATCTTTTGGGCAGTAACGGCACTGATACTGGTCGCCCTGTTGTTTCCCTATGCTCTTCCTCTGTTTTATTGAAAGGAGATTGTCCCATGAAAATGCGCTTTGCCATGACGTTGCTTTTCGCCCTGCTCAGCATGCCCTCGTGGGCCGTCATGCAGACAGTGACGCTTTCAGTTCCGGGGATGACCTGTTCCGCATGCCCCATTACCATCAAGCTGGCCTTGAACAAGGTGGACGGTGTTTCACAAGTCGACGTGAGCTATCCGGATCGAGAAGCCGTGATTACCTTTGACGACACACGAACATCGGTGGAAGCCTTAACCCAGGCAACGGGCGATGTCGGCTATCCCTCCACCCTGAAATCCCTGGAAACGGACAGTAAGTGAGTTGTGATAAAGGACTCCAAGCGCCCTCTGTTACACGCGACTCGGCGCCTGCCGTGACAATGCCCCAGTAATTCAAGGAACTCGGAATGAATAGTGACAAAAACCTGCATATCGCTGTGATTGGTAGCGGCGGCGCAGCCATGGCGGCTGCCCTGAAGGCCGCGGAGCGCGGCGCCCGCATCACCCTGATCGAGCGCGGCATTATTGGTGGTACCTGCGTGAATACTGGCTGCGTGCCGTCGAAAATCATGAGTCGTGCCGCGCATATCGCGCATCTGCGCACGGAGAGCCCATTTGACGGGGGCGTCAGCGCCCAGATACCGAAGGTGGACCGGGCGAACCTGCTTCAGCAACAGCAGACGCGTGTCGAGGAACTGCGCGACGCCAAGTACGAAGGGATTCTGCGCGACCAGACGGCAATCACGGTCCTGAACGGTGAAGCCCGGTTTGTCGATGCCAATAACCTGGTGGTCCAGTTGAACGAGGGCGGCGAGCAGAACGTCCATTTCGATCGCGCCTTTATTGGCACTGGCGCCCGTCCCGCAGAGCCGTCGATACCGGGGCTGGCTGAGACGCCTTATCTCACCTCCACCAGTGCGCTGGCATTAATTACTGTGCCTGAACGGCTGATCGTTATCGGCGCCGGTTTTGTTGCCCTGGAATTGGCCCAGGCGTTCGCCCGGCTGGATAGCAAGGTCACCGTGTTGGCCCGCAGCCACCTGCTATCCGGTGAAGAACCCGCCGTCGGTGAGGCCATAGAGGCGGCGTTCAGGCGCGAGGGCATCGAGGTGCTCAAGCAGACCCAGGCCAGCCGTGTGGACTATACCGACAATGAATTCGTTATCGAGACCAATGCCGGTACCTTACGAACTGATCAACTGCTGGTGGCGACCGGCCGGATACCCAATACCGAAAACCTGAACCTGGCGGGCATCGGTGTGGAAACCTCCCGTGGCGCGATTCAGGTAGATGGGCAACTGCAAACCACGGTCCCCGGTGTCTATGCCGCCGGTGACTGCACCGATCAGCCGCAGTTTGTCTACGTCGCCGCTGCCGGGGGCAGCCGGGCTGCGGTCAACATGACGGGAGGCGAGGCCACCCTGGATCTCAGCGCCATGCCGGGGGTGATGTTTACCGATCCTCAGGTCGCCACAGTTGGCCTGACAGAGGCCGAAGCGCTCAAGCAGGGCTACAATGTGGACACCCGTCTGCTGGATCTGGAAAACGTGCCGCGAGCGCTGGTGAATTTCAACACCCATGGCTTTATTAAGATGGTGGCCGAGCGCGATTCGGGACGCTTGCTGGGGGTGCAGGCGGTAGCCGGGGAAGCCGGTGAACTGATCCAGACGGCAGTCATTGCACTTCGGTCACGGATGACCGTGCAGGACATCGGCGATGAACTGTTTCCTTATCTGACCATGGTGGAAGGCCTCAAGCTCTGCGCGCAAACCTTCACCAAAGACGTGAAACAGCTGTCCTGCTGTGCGGGATGAGTATTTGCCAAGGCGCCTTCAACCCAACCTCTATCATGCAAGTTCGGACGCTTTCTGGTGCCTTAGGCGAGCCATGAGCAGCTTGGCAACAATCGGTAACAGGGTAATGCCACTGACCAGAATCAGAAGCACCGTCACCACCCCGGACTCAGAGGCCATGAGCAAGCCACCAAACGCAGTGATCAGATAGGCTGTCGGAATAACACCGGCCAGCGTTGCGACCACGAAGCGCCAGAACGCGAGTGGTGTCAGGCCCGCTGCATAGCTGACCCCATCGAAGGAGATAAAAGGCACCAACCTTGATGTAAAAATGACAAGCATCAATGCGCCCTGAGAGCGTTCCTTGCCAAGCCAATTCAATACCGGACGTAGTCGCTTCCAGCGATGGATAACGTCGTACCCCAAGGATCGAGCAATGGCGAAAGCGATCAGTGCGCCGGCTTCAGCACCGATAACCACGATGACTGTTCCCCATAGCGATCCATAGACTGCACCGGCAACCATGGCGATCGGGGCGCTGGGGATCGGGCTCAGGACAATGGCCGTGATCATCAGGCCAATGATACCCACCGGCCCCCAATACCCCAGTTGGTCAATCCATTCCGACAAGGCCGCCTTGTTGGTCACGGTGGTCAATGCTCCGGTCTCCAGCATGACCCAATAGATCGCAGCCAGTGCAGCCAGCAAGAGCATAACCCCGACTATTTTTGCTTTTGCGTTCGGTCTAACTCCCATACTTGCCATGGGTACCCGATGAAATTCATGCTTCAGGGTGGTAGTCATAATCTCCTCTGGCGTTCTTACTCGCGCGTCCAGAATCGTCCCTGTTTTTCGAAAGCAGGTACTTGCCGAGGGCTGCGACGCCAAGTACCAGGGCGACGATGAGCAAAAGGGATATCAACCCCATTCCCGCCATTCCAAACATGCATGCCTCATTTGTCATCATGTCAATCTCCTGATTCTGTGTGCCAGGCCTCTTACGAGACGCTGGCCTGTGCGGCTCCGCTTTCGCTGATATTGCTAGCCGCAGAGTCTCCGCTATTGGATTTGAACCGGCCCAGCCGGAGGGAATTGGTCACCACAAATACACTGGAAAGGCTCATAGCACCCGCAGCCAGCATGGGATTGAGCAGGTAACCGGTAAACGGGAATAGAACACCTGCGGCCACGGGGATCAGTGCCAGATTGTATCCGTAGGCCCAGACAAAATTGCCGAGGATCGTTTTGCGGGTGCGCTGGGAGAGCGCTGCGGCATCCACGATGCCTCGGAGGTCGCCGCGCATCAGAACCACGTCGCCGGCCTCAATGGCAATGTCGGTACCGGTGCCGATGGCGATACCCACATCGGCTTGCGCCAGGGCCGGTGCGTCATTGATACCGTCACCCACAAAAGCAACCCGGGCACCTTCTTCCTGCAGGCGCTTCACTTCGGCCGCTTTCTGGTCCGGCAATACCTCCGCAAGCACCCGTTCGATGCCGGCTTGCAGCGCAATAGCTTCGGCCGTGGCGCGATTATCACCGGTGAGCATGGCTACACTCAGCCCTGAAGCCTTGAGCGCGGCAATCGCTTCCATCGAGCCGTCCTTGAGAGGATCGGCCACGGCAATCAGTGCGGCGAGGCGGCCATCGACGGCAACATACAGCGGGGATTTGGCTTTTTCAGCGAGAGACACGGCACTGTCGGCGACGCTGGCCAGGTCGATACCGAGGCGGCGCATATAACGGTCCGCGCCCACATTGACCCGGCGTCCGGCCACCTGTGCCTGAATGCCATAGCCCGGCTCCGCCTGGAATTCACTGGTCGCGGGCAACGTGAGCCCGCGATCCCTTGCACCTTTGACGATGGCTTCCCCGATCGGATGTTCACTTTCGGTCTCCACAGCCGCAACCCAGGCCAGGACTTCATCCTCGCGGCCTTCCACCAGAATGAAATCCGTCAGCTCAGGCTGGCCCCGGGTCAGGGTGCCGGTCTTGTCGAGGACGATGGTGTCCATCCGAGACAATGTCTCCAGAGCCGCTCCCTTGCGGAACAGCACCCCCATTTCGGCGCCCTTACCGGTTCCGACCATAATGGCTGTTGGCGTAGCCAGTCCCATCGCGCAGGGACAAGCAATCAGCAGTACGCTGACCGTCGTGACGAAGGCAAAGGACAGGGCCGGCTCGGGCCCGAAGCTGAACCAGGTGATGAACGTCAGAATCGCGAGCACAATCACAATGGGAACGAAAATTCCCGCTATCTTGTCGGCCAGCGCCTGAATCGGGGGTTTATCAGCCTGGGCCGATTCCACCATTCTGATGATCTGTGCCAGAACGGTGTCCGCACCGACCCTCGTAGCCCGGAACGTCAGGGAACCGTTCTTATTAATGGTTCCACCCACCAGCTCGGCGTCTTTCTGTTTGGCCACGGGAACGGGCTCGCCGCTGATCATGGACTCGTCCACGTAGGATTGGCCTTCCTCCACCACGCCATCAACAGGAACCCGCTCTCCCGGGCGCACCTGGATACGGTCACCAGGTACCACGGCTTCGATGGGCACTTCGACGGCTTCCCCATCCCGAATGACACGGGCGGTCTTGGCCTGCAATTGCAGAAGTTTTTTGATTGCCTCCGACGTCCGGCCTTTGGCGACGTGCTCAAAGTAGCGTCCCAGCAGAATGAGCGTCACGATTACTGCCGCTGCCTCGAAATAGCTTTCGGCGGTACCGGCGGGAAAGAATCCTGGAACCAGCAGTGCTGCTACCGAGTAGAAATAGGCAGCGCTGGTGCCAATCATGACCAAACTGTTCATGCCGGGGTTGGCATGGCGTAATTCGGTGTACCCGGACCGGAAAAACCTCAATCCGGCATAAAACTGTGGGATCGTAAAAAAATTGGTAACTAAAAGTCGCTGTAGGACACGTATTTTCGCCTTAACATCGACGTGACGAAAAATAAAGTTGGTAACTTTGAAGTTGATTCGAGTAGCAGGGCTGGCATTTCATGATAATAAAGTCGGCAACTACTAAAACCTGGCTGGCACCACGATTTCCCATGGTTTTAGTACTCCAGTAACATGTAACATTTTCTCAAGTGCCTGTTTTTACGAGAAATCAATAAAGTGACACTTTTTGGTGTTTTCCGAGTAATTTTGAGCTCATTGTAACCTTTCAAGATTCAGGAATCGCGTTGAATGTTGCGGGAACGGCAGGAGGTTGCCAGACAACTTATAGGTGGCTGTTCATACTCGGCAGGGGGAAAATTCTACGAGAGCTTAAACGCGTTCGTAAGGGTCGCAAAGCGAACATTCAGTCGGGGCGCAAAACCATAATTGGTCTTAACGATCCTTTGCCACTAATCTCTAGGTGGTTACTTCCGCCGTTGAGATCCCTTCATTTTTGAAAACGCGCTTTACAGCAGCTTGCACGGGCCCATGTCACAATATGAAATTATTGGACGTGTATGGACCCCTCCTCTATTGTGGTGGTATCGACCTCTGTGGAAACTCTGTTTACCTCACTTGTGTGCTTCCGATAGCGCCTTCACATGCTAGCCGCAGCCATGTTGTGGTCATAGCCCGTCTCATTATGTACCAGTGCCCTGGCAGAGGCCGGATAACCGTGCCAGCCAAAGCACTGCCACCGGCAGCAGGCGCGCTGGTGGCAGTGCCAGCGGCCAGATCAGCCGCCATATCAGGGCGGATCAGCTATCGCTGGTGTCCGGCAGGTAAGCGCCGTCCTCGTCATGGACTTCCTGGCCGGTCACCGGCGGGTTGAAGGCGCAGATCAGGCGCATGTCCTCGCTGCCACCGTACAGGATGTGCTTGTCGTGGTTGTCCAGGGCGTAGAGGGTACCGTCGGTAATCTCGTGAACTTCACCCGTGGCGAGGTCCTTGATGCGCCCGTTACCCGCAACGCAGTAAACGGCTTCTAGGTGGTGCTTGTACCAGAAAGTGTGCTCGGAGCCTGCCTTGATGATGGTTTCGTGGAAGGAGAATCCCATTCCGTCCTTCTTGAGCAGCAGACGGCGGCTGGTCCACTGCTTGTCGCTGACTTCACGCTCGGTACCAATGATGTCCTGAACTCTAACGATTTTCATGGGCGAATCTCATGGTTGGTTGGCCAGAATCGGGTGAACTAGGCTTACAGTCTTAACATTAGACATCTATATATTTCAAGCGGCCCCTTCCTCCCGCCACTGGTTATACCCGCTCTAGCAGCCTGTCGGACTTAATCAAGCCGCATCGAAATGAGATAATCCTTACACCATGGGCCGCAACCGGACTTCAATGATGGGACATTTTGTACTCGCTGATCGGGACACTGACTTTCTGCTTCCTCCTTCCATTCAGGATTGGTTGCCTGAGGATCACCTGGCCCGGTTTGTCGTTGAAGTGGTTGATCAACTCGATCTGTCTAAGCTCACCCAGCAATATACGGGGCGCGGTTCGCGGGCTCATCATCCTGCCGTATTGCTCAGCTTGTTGATTTATGGATACACCGCCCCCTCTGGCAGGATAGTTGGCACTACTTAATTTTTAACCAGTTGGGCGGTTCAGGTGTTGATAGTGCCTCGTTATTCCGATGAACGTAAAGCCGCAGTGCTGGCGAAGTTGTCGCCGCCCCACAGTATGACCGTAGCCGCTCTGGCGCGGGAAGAAGGCATTTCGAATCAAACCCTTTACAATTGGCGGACACAAGCCAGAGATGAAGGACGCCCGGTGCCCGGTTCCAAAGCCAAGTCAGACCAGTGGTCAGCAGAAGCAAAGCTGGCAACCGTGATTGAGACAGCCGCGCTGTCCGAAGAAGAACTCAGCCAGTATTGCCGGGAGAAAGGGCTTTACCCTGAGCAAGTCCGGCGCTGGAAAGAAGAGTCCCTGCAAGGCTTCCAGCGCAGTGCCGAGCGGGACAAGCAACTGCGCAAGAAGAGTCAGGCAGACCAGAAGCAGATCAAGAAACTGGAGCGCGAATTACGCCACAAGGAAAAGGCTCTGGCCGAAACTGCTGCACTGCTGGTGCTGCGAAAAAAGCTGGATGCGCTCTGGGAGAACGACAACGGGGACGACTGACCCCGGTCCCTGAGCGCAGGATAACGATTGACTTGATCCAGGAAGCCAAGGACGCTGGAGCCCGATTATTCCGGGCCTGTGGTGAAGCCGGCATTGGCTTGCGCACCTATCGGCGCTGGTTCCGTGAAGGCGCGGTGCAGTCGGATAAGCGCCCGGAAGCGGTACGCCCCAGTCCTGTAAACAGACTCAGTGAAGAGGAGCGACAGAGGATCCTATCGACCTGCAACTCGGCCCGTTACGAGAGTCTTCCGCCGTCTCAAATCGTACCATCGCTGATGGACGAGGGGCTGTACCTTGCCTCTGAGTCGTCGTTTTACCGGATACTGAAAGCTCACAACCAGTTGAACCATCGGGGGCAAAGCCTCGCGCCGCAGCGCTCCCGGGAAGCGACCACACACCATGCCTCCGGGCCTTGTGAGCTTTGGAGTTGGGATATTACCTACCTGGCTTCGACGGTGCGTGGGCAGTTCTACTACCTGTACATGTTTGAAGACGTCTACAGCCGGAAGATCGTGGGTTACGAGGTCTATGAGGCTGAGAGCGGCGACTACGCCGCCGGACTGTTACAACGTTGCCTGCTGCGGGAGAAGTGTCTCCACCGGCCTCTGGTGCTGCACTCGGATAACGGAGCCCCAATGAAGGCCCAGACCATGAAGGCAAAGCTGGAAGAGCTGGGCGTACTGCCTTCGTATAGCCGACCTCGGGTCAGCAATGACAATGCGTTCTCGGAATCCTTGTTCCGGACTCTGAAGTATCGCCCTGACTGGCCCTCGGCTGGCTTTAAGAGTCTGGACGACGCGCGACGCTGGGTAGACGGCTTCGTGAACTGGTACAACACGGAACACAAGCACAGTAAGTTGAGGTTCGTAACCCCGCAGGAGCGGCACAGTGGCGAGGATGTCGCCATCCTGGCCCAACGCCAGCGGGTACTGGAACAGGCCAAACAACGGACACCGAACCGCTGGGGAAGCCGTCCGATCAGGAACTGCGAGCCCGTTGGACCAACGACCCTGAATCCGGAAAAAAGGGCAGCGGAGAAAGACGCGGCTTAAACAAAAAACAGTGCCAACTAACTTGAAAAACGCGACCGGCCGGCTCGTACCGGTGAGCCTTGGTAACGCCCGATTTCAAATTGTCGGGGACCACTAATTCCGGCACTCCATTCAGGTACTGGAAGGCCCGGGTGTGAGAGCCGATCCAGTCCGGCAATGTCTGGCTCCAGGTGGCTTCGGCATAGGTGTAATTGGATGCGCCCATCACCGCCACAAAGACCTGTGCCTCGTGGATCTCTCCGGTGGTGCGGTCAATGACGGGCACGGTCTGGCCGGCATAGTCCACGAACAGCTTCTCACCGGCCCGATGGTCCTGGCGCATCACCAGGTCCAGCTTGCCCCGCCAGGCCCGGTAGTGCTCGCAGAACCAGCTGTACTGATAACCGTCCGGGTTGGCTTGCCGGTACTCCTGCCAGAGCAGGAACAGGGTGACATTCTTGCCCGTGAGTTCGTCGCGAATGTGTTGCCAGTCGGGTATACCTCTGGCCTGTGCCGGGAGATCCGGTGGTGGCGGGAACAGCAGCTGCTCCAGATGGGCCTCGTCCAGATCCGCTGGCAACGGCCAGCTCAGACCGGCCTCAACCGTGCGGCGCAGGTATTCGCTCACGGTGGGGCGGCTGACGCCACAGGCCGCCGCAATCTGGCGGTTGCTCAGCCCTCGCTCCCACTTCAGGCGAAGAACTTCTTTGATCTTACGCATGGATAACCTCTTCGCTGGCATCTGGCCCATCTCCGGATGAAAAAGGTCAGAGTACCGTTAAGTTATCCCGCGCCGGACGATTTTGATGGCGGTTCAGGCAGCCTGCCGGGGTGGCAGCTTTGCCGTGGAATCAGTGGCAGCTTTCGCGTGGACTGGGTGGCAGGCTTCGTCTGGAATCAGTGGCAACCTTGGTCTGGAATACGCACGCTCTGGATGGCACCAAGGTGAAAGCGAATTATTCGGTGGCAGTAACTTGCGCAGAATAGCTTCGCGGCGCTCCGGTGAATACTTCATGAAAACCTCTGTCTCGCCCCACTTCATTTAGAAAGTCTAACATCGGGTGGGGTTCCAACTACCTTGACAGAGGGGGATCCCATCTTTCTTACACTTACCCGGAGAGAGCTTTAGATAGCTTGGCTTGCCGGGTGGGAAGATTGACTGTTTCAGTTGCGATCATCCGGTCTCCGGAAAAGAGCCAGAATTCACAGGCATTGTCACTCTCTGTGGGACGCCGCTGAATTCGGTCGTATCCAGTGGCGATTCCAATACACTGGACTTTCATGCCGTTGAGATCTGACCAAAAACGGGGAGGAGAGGCAGGCGGAGACGGTTTGCCACAAATATGAGCCGCCGCAATTTGTGCTTGAAGCATGGCATTGTGAATAGTTTCTATTCGGATGGGTGTATTGGTGGAAACGTTGACGGCTTTAGCGCAATCTCCGATCGCAAATATGTCAGGGTCGGAGCTACGCATGCCGCTGTCTACTATAATACCACCGTCGCAATCCAGGTTTGCGTCTTGCGCAAGTTCAGCATTGGGGATGGCTCCTATACCGATAACAACGACGTCTGCGGGTTTGGTAGTGCCGTCGGACAAACGGATACCGGAAACTCGGTCTCCCTCAGTGAGAATTTGGTTGACGCTAGCATTGAAGTAGAACATTACGCCGGCGGAGGCCATGCGGTTTCTGACAAAATTACTTGTTAATGGTGACGCTACTCGACACATCGCTCGGCTGTTGGCCTCAAACACAGAGACTTGTTTTCCCTGTAGATTGGCAGCGGAGGCGACTTCAAGCCCGATAACACCCGCGCCGAGAATGGCCACCTTCTCGCATTCCGGGGCTAACAGGGCATTACGTAATGCGGTGGAGTGGTCAAGATTCCTGAGATAGAAAACATTTTTTGCGCTCTCACCAGGTAAATCAATAGGACGTGGCCTCGCTCCTGTTGCCAAAATCAGCGTGTCGTATTTAATTTTCCTGCCGCCTTGAATCACTACTTGCTTTGCCGATCGTTCAAGCGCTATTACTTTACCGCCTTGTTCAAATTCAACTTTGTTGTCCCGAAAGAAATTAGGAGAACGGATCGGAGTTGGCGAGGGCAACTCATCTGAGGTCAAATAGGCTTTGGACAACGGGGGACGCTGGTAAGGCAGCGTGTTTTCCTCGCCCAAAATGGTAATCGTTCCGTCGAATCCATTCTGGCGGAGAGCCTCTGCGGCGGTCAGGCTGGCTATTCCAGCGCCAATGATAACTATTTTTTGCATCTTCGCTCGATTCCTCTTTTGTTTTTGTAGCACTATAAAAGTCCGCGCAGTCGAGCTTCAGTGACTGCCTGAACCCGGTTGGTTACTTTAAGTTCGCTGAAAATCTTCTTCATATGCCATTTGACGGTATCCTCCGTCACGAGAAGCCGTTCAGCGATCTCTCTGTTGGTCATTCCGTTGCTTACGCATTTCAACAGAGAAATCTGCTTTATCGTGATAGTTGAGTGGGCATTGCCGGGCACAGGTGGCACGCTGGAGTCTTCTATTCTGACATCGGGATCTTTCGTAGCTTTAGCTTCAGAGTCGTCTGGCAGATCGTTAAAAAGATCCTGAGCAAGGGGGCTAAGAGAAAGTAGCGCTTCTTTGATCCAGTGCCGTGTGAAGTGACAGTTCAAATGTTCCGAAAGTAGGTTTGCATCAAGAATCATGCGCTTCGCCGATTTTGATGAACCGAGGGCAAACGCTGCCAGGGCCTGACAATAGTGGGCGGCGATCCTGGTTCTAGCGTCTGAAATTGCGCTGGCGCTTTGTAGTGCTTGTTTGGCATATTTTTCGGCGACACCAAACTGTTTCCCAAGCCGTAGTCTATACATTGAGTTTACCAGGGCCATACGGGCTTGAATGGCCTGGTTTTGATTTGGCAGGAACGTCAGCTCACATTCATCGGGGAGTATAGGTGGACCCAATTCCTCGTTGTTCAGGAGAGTAAACTCAGCTAACTGAACTTTAGTCAGGATATTTAGACGAGACAGCTCTCGCTCGCAGGCGGCTAAGCGGGATTGTTCCAACAAGGCCATGGCTCTATCTCGGAACCCTTGGTGGTACAGAAAACGGCTGTAGGCCTGTGTACACCCCCACAGAATATCTGTAACGCCATAGTTCAAAGCGAAATCGAACGAAGCCTGTGCAGATTCCTGGGTAACCAGGTGATGGTTCTGTTCGTGCAGGATTTGTAACTCAAGGGTGCCAAACATTTTATTTAAAAAAGTTTTTGGCACCTGAATCTTTTCTGCTGTTTTATTCGCTTGAAGCAACACACTCCTTGCTCGGGCGATGTCCCCCTTGAACAGTTCACCCTGAATTTCTGCAGTTTTAAGCCAAATAAAAGCGTAATGTTGATTGGATGACTGGATGGCCACAGCCGCTCGATGGGACAATCGCTCCAACTCTTCAAAATGGCGTCCACTGGAGGCAATGAATGCCTGGCAAGTAAGTGCTGCGCCTTTGCCAACCATGTTACGGTCGCCAAAGGAGTCTATCCATTTTTGACAGAGAACCTGACTCTCCAGTAATTTATCCTGTGTAGCTTTGCCTATCGCATTAACCAATTCCCGCCATCCTTCCTCATCAAGATTGCCCACCCCCCTGGAGCTCGGATGAAGCGAACTAACCAGTATTTCCTCTGCTTGACGAGCTTGTTGGCTGAAATACAAAATCCACGCGTAACCTATGCTCAAGGCAGCGATTTTTTTTATCGTACGAGCCGGTACTTTTCCAAACCAGGTGCGAAGTCCTTCGATTTCACCCTGCCTCAGAGCCACGTCCAGAATAATGCTGTCACTTACGACGCGAGCCCAACGATGGTCACTGGCTTCCAGAGCTGCATTGATTGAATGGAGGTACTCTCCCCTACGCCAATGCCAGAACGCGACCCGTTTCAGTACATACGAGCGACGTTCTCGTTGGGTGGTGTTAAATAAACTACGCAAATACTCTCGCAGCACAGGGTGCATATCCATACGATCAGCAGAAGTCCCGGTGGGAGCTAAAAGAGCATAATGTTCGTTAAGAAACGTAATTTCCCGGTCGGCCTCTTCTGTCTTATAGACATAGCCATAGCATTCAGCGCTGATTACTTCGAGCATCGCTGCATTGCAAAGAAAGGTCCTCGTACTATCGGGTAGTGCAGTTAAGAGGTTGTCCCTGAAATACGAGCGAGTTTCCGGCCAAGTCGCTGCGGGGAGATTTGGGTTTAGGGTTCGGCACATAAGCCTGACAAGTGCTGGCCATCCACCGGTGGCTTTTATGATGTTGCTGGCTTCGGGGCCACCCGTACCCGATAATTCACAAACCTCCTCTTCTGTAAATACAAGTTCATCAGCACCATACGTTACAACACCCGTCATCATAGACAAACGCGCCAACGCCCCGACGCGACTCGGTGCAATGAAAAATTTCACATTGCTCGGTGTTTCACAGATTAAATCCTCAATCAAATCCGCGGTATGTTTAGCCTCGCCAACCCCATCAAGACAAATTCTTATCGTCTTTTTTGCATTACACAGTGCGTTTCGAAGAACTCCGATGGTGTCGATGTCACTTTTTATCGTGCGCCAAGATTCAACTCCTTCGAGTTGATATAAAACTAACGCTGCAAACAAACTGCCATTAACGTCACATGAGTCAGGGCACGATCGGGTATTGATATAAACGGCGTTCTCAAGCTCCAGTTCGCGAGTGTTTGCTGCCAAGGCCACTTGTACAGATTTTCCATAGCCTGGCGGGGCCCGATACAGAACTACCTTTGATTCAGGCGTAGCAGAAGCGCTCAGGCAATAGCGGTCTAAACACCCTTGAGTAATGAAATACTGACGAGCCCACATCCTTTCAGACATCCTCCGACACCAGTCTTCCAAGCTATGGCGGGTCATGACAATCCGATCTCCTGCTTCGTCTCCCCGAAACGCGAGGGCGCTATGGGGTGAAAGCATATTGATAGATGTCTAGTGCGAAAACTACCCCTTAGAGTAGTTGTTTGATCTCCGGTTCTGGCCAAACCTGTTCATGCCTACAACTTGTCCGTTCACCTGAGGGACTCGGTGTTCGCACAATGTAGAAAAATGATCAAGCTGAAAAACAATAAGGTGATCCTAATGTCAATGTCAGAAAATGTCTTAACAACAGAGTCTCTTCAGAGAGACCCTGATGCCGAAGGTTATGTGGACAGAAAACGCCACCTGTGGGTCCTTTCTGTGCTGTGGCCAGCGACGCCTCTTATTGGCCTTTATTTGGTATCCCAGACTGGATGGAGCATTTGGTACGGATTGGTGTTGATCCTTTGGTATGGCGCAGTTCCCTTGATTGATGCCATGTTTGGAGAGGATTTTTCCAACCCCCCCGAGTCGGCTGTGCCTCGGCTTGAACAGGATCGTTACTATCGGGTACTGACCTACTTTACGGTTCCTATTCACTATGCCGCCTTGATTGTCAGTGCCTGGTGGGTATCCACGCAACCAATGAGTGTTTTCGAGTTTCTGGCATTGGCCCTTTCCCTGGGAATCGTGAATGGCCTGGCTCTGAACACAGGCCACGAACTTGGCCATAAAAAAGAAACGTTTGACCGTTGGATGGCGAAGCTTGTCCTCGCCGTGGTCGGATATGGTCATTTCTTCATTGAGCACAATAAGGGGCATCACCGTGATGTGGCTACGCCGATGGACCCGGCGACATCCCGCATGGGTGAGTCCATTTACTCATTCTCACTGCGTGAAATTCCCGGTGCTTTCAAGCGGGCATGGGATTTAGAGGAACAGCGCCTCAGTCGTTGTGGAAAAAGTGTCTGGAGCCTGGAGAACGAAGTTCTTCAGCCTATGATTTTGACCGCTTTGCTTTATGCGGGATTGCTGGCGTTTTTTGGTCCCTTAATGCTGATCTTTTTGCCCATTCAAATGGCCTTTGGCTGGTGGCAGCTGACCAGCGCCAACTACATTGAGCATTACGGATTGCTGCGCGAGAAGATGTCGGATGGACGTTATGAGCGTCAACAACCGCACCACTCATGGAACTCAAACCATATTATGTCGAACCTGATTCTGTTTCATTTGCAACGACATTCCGACCATCACGCCCATCCTACAAGGTCCTATCAATCGCTTCGCGATTTCAAAGACCTGCCTTCCTTACCTTCGGGATATCCCGGAATGTTCCTGGCCGCAATGTTTCCCTCATGGTTTCGTTCGATAATGGACCACCGGGTGCTGGATTGGGCAAAAGGAGATCTCGATAAGATTCAGATTCAACCCGGCAAGCGTGAATTCTATGAGCGTAAATTTGGTGGGACTGATTCTGAATCAGTCGATACCGCAGCGTCTAAATGATCGGCTAATCGGAAGTTATATACCTCGTTTACTTTATTTACGTTGCAGAAAAAGAGCCTCTGACGTGCACCTGAAAGAGGGTGCGCGTCGGGCGCTACCAAAACAAAGACAATAATATCGTTTGAAAGGTGCTTTAAATGGCTAAACATCAATGCCCGGATTGTGGTTATGTATACGACGAAGTGGTTGGTGATCCGCACGAAGGCTTTCCTGCAGGAACGACCTGGGAAAAAATTCCTGAAGACTGGTCCTGTCCAGACTGTGCGGTGAGGGATAAGGTTGACTTCGTAGCGCTTCAAGAATCGAACCCGGAACCTTCGGTGTCCGCAACCAATACGTCAGCGGCCCGCCCTGCCAGCCAGGCTACGACCGAGAGGGCATCCCAGAAAGCAACGAATGCATCCACTCCTTCAACTAAAAATAAAGCAAAGCCTAAAGCGAAACCCAAGCCTACCTCTTCAAAATCTGCGAAAGACTCGACGCATAAAGATACCTATCGGAAGTGGGTCTGCATCACTTGCGGCCATATCTACGATGAAGCTCTTGGAGATGAAGCCGAAGGCTTCCCTCCGGGCACTCGCTTTGAAGATATTCCAGACGATTGGTGCTGTCCGGACTGTGGTGCCACAAAACAGGACTATGTCCTCTATGAGGATTGACAACCAGATTAAAAATAACCATAGGCTCGTTCGGTAAGAGGTAATTTCATAATGCAGATTGCTAGTCTGGCTGAGGTTGGGGTGACCAATGTGTCAACCACCGATAAGATTGATGCGACCTTTGCGGCCCTTCAGCGGGCTCAACTTGCGCGTCGAGATAGTTTCACCTTCCACGCCCGAATAGCGCAGCTTGATCAGCTACGGGACTCGATTAAACGCCATGAATCGGAGATCATTGCGGCTTGCGCGGCAGACTTTAAAAAACCCGCTCCCGAAGTCAAGTTAACTGAGCTACTACCGGTGCTTCAGGAACTTCGACATGCTAAAAGCCACTTACGTAAATGGATGCGTCCGAAACGGGTGGCTGCATCCATTGGTGTTTGGGGTACGAGGTCTTATGTTCGGCCAGAGCCAAAGGGTGTGTGTTTAATTATCGCGCCATGGAATTATCCTCTCAATCTTGCGCTCGGACCTCTCGTCTCAGCGTTGGCTGCGGGGAACGGAGCTATCATCAAACCCTCGGAAATGACACCCCACACCTCAAAGGTGATTGCCAATATTGTCGCCGAAACCTTCCCTCCAGATCTGGTTTCCGTGATTGAGGGTGATGCCGGGGTAGCGCAGAAACTGTTGGCCTTACCCTTCGACCATATATTCTTCACGGGCAGTCCTGTGGTAGGCAAGGTGGTCATGGAGGCTGCCGCCAAGAACCTTTCCTCAGTGACACTGGAATTGGGGGGTAAGTCCCCAACCATTGTTGGCCCAGATGCCAACATAAAGAGGGCTGCAAGAAACATTGTCTGGGGTAAGTTTGCCAATAACGGCCAGACCTGCATCGCTCCAGATCATGTTTTTGTGCATGTGAATGTAATGGATCAATTCAATGAAGCACTTAAAAGGGAAATAGAGCGCGTCTATGGAAAAACACCGGAAGCCCAGAAATCGACGGCGGACTATTGTCGGATTGTAAATAGGCGTCATTTCCAGCGGTTGTCAAACCTAATAGATGACGCCAAAGCTAAAGGCGCGAAAATCTTTGAAGGCGGTGTTACAGATGCTGAAGAGAATTTTATTGCTCCGACGTTGATTTCAAATGTATCCAACGACATGGAGATCGCACAAGAGGAGTTATTCGGCCCGATCTTACCCGTTATTGAATACGATGATATTGATTTGGTTATTAAGAAAATCAACGATAAACCTAAACCGCTGGCGCTTTACGTATTCGACAAAAACAAGTCTTTTGCCAAGGATATTATTGATCGAACCAGTTCTGGTGCTGTAGGGGTCAATCTTACCGTAGTGCATTTTCTGCATCCGGGCCTGCCGTTTGGCGGAGTGAATAATTCCGGGATAGGGGCTGCACACGGTGAATACGGATTCAGATCCTTTTCACATTATAAGGCTTTGATGGAGGATAGACATTCTCTTATACACCTCCTTTTCCCTCCCTACACAGCGTGGGTCCGACGGCTTATAGATGTGGCCGTTCGTAATTTGGGCTGAGCATAATCAAATAATAAGAGAGTTATTATGTACGATTACATTATTGTCGGTGCGGGATCGGCGGGCTGTGTATTGGCCAATCGGCTTACGGCGGACTCTTCAAAGCGAGTAGCATTGCTTGAAGCGGGCCCAAGGGATAAGAATCCACTCATACACATGCCTATAGGTATTGCACTCCTTTCCAATAGTAAAAAGCTGAATTGGGCTCTTGAAACCGAACCTCAAGAACATCTGAAGGAGCGCCGCCTGTTTTGGCCTCGTGGGAAAACACTTGGCGGGTCCTCTTCTATCAACGCCATGGTCTATATCAGAGGTCACAAAGCCGATTATGACCACTGGGGTCAAGTTGCCGGGACAGACCTCTGGGGATGGGATCGCGCTTTAAAATTGTTTCGTCGACTGGAAGATAATAAACGTTTTGGCGCAGATTCTTACCATGGGGAGGGCGGTGAGCTCACCGTAAGTGAACTCAAATCAGTCAATCCGTTGAGTCGAGATTTTGTTCGAGCGGCACCTCATGTAGAGCTCCCGATAAACACGGACTTTAATGGAGAGACGCAAGAGGGATTGGGACCCTACCAGGTGACACAAAAAAATGGTCGGCGGTGGAGTTCAGCGCAGGCATTTCTGCGTGTCGCGGAGAACCGGCCTAATCTTGATGTGCTAACGGACGCGCGGGTAACCCGGGTGGTAATGGACGGTAAGCGGGCAGTCGGCGTGACACTGAACCAGGGGGGCGAATATCGCCAGCTTAGACTCAATAACGGCGGTGAAGTCATATTGTCTGGTGGTGCGGTTAATTCACCACAACTACTTATGCTTTCGGGAATCGGTGATAGCGAAGAGCTTGGAAAACACGGGATCCCCCTTGTGCATCATCTTCCTGAGGTCGGCCAGAATCTGGTTGATCATTTGGATATTACGATCATGCACGCGGCGAACTCACGTTTGCCCATTGGCGTTGCTCCCAGTTTCCTGTTTCGGGGCGTGAGCGCATTATTCTCATATTTCTTTGCGCGACGTGGATTTCTTACCAGTAATGTTGCCGAGTCCGGAGGCTTTGTTAAATCCGAGCGCTCGTGCGAACGGCCAAATGTGCAATTCCACTTTTTGCCAACTTACCTGAAGGATCATGGGCGAAAAGTGATGGCCGGGTATGGGTACACCTTGCATATTTGCGATCTAATGCCCAGAAGCCGCGGTTTTATTGGCCTCAAAAGCCCTGACCCATTGGCCGACCCGTTGATTCAACCCAATTATCTCAGTAGCCCCGAAGACATTAAAACAATGATCTCGGCCGTTAAATTTGGACGACGGATACTCGGGGCACCAACAATGGCTTTACATAGTAAACGAGAAATTAAGCCCGGAAACTCGGTGTCTTCGGACGGTCAGATTGCGGACTTTATCCGGGAAAATGCAGAGACTATTTACCACCCCGTTGGCACTTGTCGTATGGGCGCGGATCCGGATTCAGTCGTTGATCCGGAATTGAAAGTCAGAGGAATTGAAGGGCTAAGAGTTGTCGATGCCTCGATAATGCCCAGTTTGGTTGCCGGTAACACCAACGCACCCACCATGATGATAGCCGAAAATGCAGCCGACATCCTCTTGGGAAATGTTTAGGTTCAAACCCGGATTATGCCTTCTACATTGGACCTTAATGACGCCAGATACTCGCGTCAACCAACTACAAAAACGACAGGAGATAAACGTGCTTGGCCAAATGATGAACATGGAGCTCACCGTGAATTCCTTGATCGACCATGCTGCTCGCTACCATGGAGACGCTGAGATTGTGTCGATAGGAACGGATGGAAATCCCAGTCGATCTGACTGGGCAACTGTTTCGGAGCGGTCGCGACAACTTGCGTCAGCGCTTCGAACGGCAGGCTATGTCCAGGGGGACCGGTGCGCGACCATTTGTTGGAATAACGTGGGGCACCTGGAATGTTATCTTGGCATCTCTGGTGGCGGGATGGTGTGTCACACCATTAACCCGCGACTGTTTCCAGAACAACTCGTTTACGTTATCAACAATGCTCAAGACAAAGTCATATTCTTTGACAAAACGTTCCTTCCCATTGTTTCAAATATCCGAGACCGACTGGAGACGGTTGAGGAATTTGTATTGATGTCCGAACCGGACGAAGAAATTGCAGCGCAATTTCCAGGATTGTTGTTTTATGAAGAGTTTCTCCAGCGAGGAACGCCTAACGCGAATTGGCCTGAAATCGCCGAAAACCAGGCTTCAAGCCTCTGCTATACATCGGGCACCACTGGAAATCCCAAAGGGGTGCTCTATTCACACCGCTCCACCGTTCTGCACGCGCTGGTAGCTGCTCAACCCGACGCACTGAATTTATCGGCACGGGATGTGGTGATGCCGGTTGTTCCTATGTTTCACGTAAATGCGTGGGGGGTACCCTACATTACGGCGATGGTTGGAGCCAAACTGGTGTTGCCTGGTCCTGGCCTGGATGGGCAAAGTTTGGTCAAGCTGATCGATTCAGAAAGCGTAACGATTGCGCTGGGTGTGCCTACGATTTGGCAGGGACTTCTCTCGGCTTTGGACGAGCTTGGCTCCTCGGCACAGTCGCTTAAACGGACGGTGATAGGGGGTAGCGCTTGTCCGCCCTCAATGATGTCGGAGTTTCGTGGTAAGTATGGCGTAGAAGTTGTCCATGCATGGGGAATGACAGAAACATCACCGATCGGAACCGTCAACGCACTGCTGTCGAAACACAATACTCTTTCGGAGGAAGGAAGAAACAAAATCCGTGAAAGCCAGGGACGGCCTCCCTACGGGGTGCAGCTCAAAATTGTGGGTGAAGACGGCCATCAACTGCCCGAAGATGGCATTGCTCAGGGAAATCTCCGCATCCGTGGTCATTGGGTGGTAGCCGATTACTTCGGTGTTGAACCAAATCAGACTCTTGAGGAAGACGGTTGGTTCGAGACAGGTGATGTTGCTTCGGTCAATGATGATGGATTTATGACAATACGTGACCGCTCAAAAGATATTATTAAATCTGGTGGTGAATGGATATCTACAGTCGAATTGGAGGGAATCGCAATGGGCCATTCTGCCATCAATGAAGCTGCCGTGGTGGCGGCCTCCCATGATAAATGGGACGAACGACCGATCCTGTTGGCAGTAAAAATACCCGACGCAAATATTACTGAGGAGGAACTTCTTGCTCATTATCAGGGGAAAGTCGCCAAGTGGCAGATCCCGGATCGCGCGATCTTTGTGGAAGGATTGCCACGCAATGCCACTGGGAAAGTATTAAAAAACAAGCTGCGTTCTGAGTATGGGGAAGTATTAGTCAATAAACCGGCAAGCTAGCATCAATGCCTAGCATTTGTGTTACGAAAAATTGCAGTTTTACCTAAAGCCAATTTGTTTTAATACCAAAAAGGATAATAAAAAAATGAAACCTAAAATAATTAGTAAAGTCTCGTTAGTGGCGTTCCTTTTACTTTCACTTGCTGCGAGCCTGGCCAACGCTCAATCTGAGCCGGTTTACAGTAGAGGCGACTGGGTGGTTGGGCTGAATGCCACTAGAGTTCTAACCGATGAAGATTTGCGATCAGCCTCTGCGGGGAGTGCCCCCGTTCCAAATTCCAACCTGTCTATTAACAACGATACGACCGTTTCATTCGACGTGTCGTATTTTCTGAGTAATCAGCTGGCATTTAACATTTTTGGCGGCATTCCCGCTAGTGCGGACCTCCAGGGCGAAGAGTCTCTCTCCGGTCTTTTTCTTGGTCAAACAGATTATGGTCCGGTAATTCTTTCGCTTCAGTATCATGTTTTGACGGGTAGCAACTTCTCTCCGTACTTTGGAGCGGGTGTAGGACGGATTCTCTTTTTAGATGAGAAGGATCGCGCACTAACCGACTTCGACGTCGAAGATACATGGGCCCCTGCGGTTCAGGCTGGTTTTCGCTGGAGGATACACAATAACTGGTCGGCAAATTTTGACGTTAGATATGCACCCTTCGAGGCGGATATCACCGGTAACCTGGGCCCGGCCCCTGTTCAGGCAAAAGTGGAAGTGGACCCCACTATCGTGAGCATCGGTGTTGCATATCGCTTTTAAATGCCAAGTATACCAACCGTCTGCATTTGCTGGTCGCTTTCAGCAACCTGCTGATTGATAAAAAACCTGCAGCGTAAGACCAATGCGCCCCTTTTCCGCCAAGATTGCGGAAAAGGGGCAAAAACCAGCGGTTATTCAGATCTTCCTTAGGTATATAGCCCCAGCCTTATACATCATTTAAAGGTCTCGTATCGTTTAGTCGAGTAGTATATAGCCATCAGGACCGGCACGTCCTTACTATAGAAAACCTTTTCAGTAGTCCCGCAAGTTTCATTTAATCGAGCAAGTGTCTTAACATTAATACCGCTCGTAACTATCGGTTCTTGATGTCCACCATCAATAAGCCGGAATCTTACTGTGTTTGATTTACACACCGCTTGAAGCTTGCAGTCTGAAAAGCCCTGTCTTGGCTGCCACCACCCATCCGCATGAAAAAGCATATGCTCAGATGAACCAAAACAAGAGGTCGACACCGAATGGGCGATGTTGCTTATGAAGGATTGAGTGATCGGAACCTCTACCCATAATGGCCGATAGAGACTTCGCTTTATCTTTGTGGATAAAATCAAGTTCATATTTTCGTCGGTAATTGCAAGGTGAGGTTATTAGTGGGACATATAGAGAATTATTTCACCGCTATGGTGCTCTCGGTTTACCAGAGCAACAGTAATGTGTCTGGCTACGGGAAATTCCGCCGGTTGTGGCTCACGCATCCTTTGCGCTCACTGAAAGCTGTCGGTCGTAGGATATGATATCCATAGGCCGTATGAGTTGTGCATTGCTTTCGCAATTTTGGGCAAACTAAGGGCACAGCTCTACTCGGTCGTCAATTTCAATTTATGGACTGACCGCTCACCAAGGATTTCAGTTCAATATCCGGATCCTTCAACATTTCAGGATTGACCTGCCTGCGTTGTTGAACGAGGGTCTTGCCGACCATAAAAGCGATGGGCAGGTTGACCGCATCAACAGCAATGACACAGCCGTCGCGGAGATAGAACACCGCAAATCCCTTGTCTTCCGGGCTTCCGCGCAGCACACGCTGATCATGATATTGCGACAACCCCACCATCTGCAGACGCACGTCATACTGGTTCGACCAGAACCATGGAGCGCTATTATAGGGTTTCTTCTCGCCCATCAGGGTTGCCGCCACTGTCCGGGCCTGATCAACCGCGTTGGCGACAGATTCAAGGCGCTGCATCTTCTCGAAGAAAAGATTCCGGTGGCGGGTACAGTCGCCGATCGCCAGGATGGCTGGATCTTCTGTGCGGGTAAACTCGTCAACAATAATGCCGTCATCACAGGGCAGGCCGGCGGCCTCAGCCAGGGCGGTTTCTGGCGCCACACCCACTGAAACGAGCACTATGTCGGCCGGTACAGTGCCGCCGCTCGCCAATGTCACGCCAGCCACATGCCCCTGATCGCTAGCTTCGAAACCGGTTACCGCCGTGTTCAGGCGTAGATCCACGCCAGCGTTACTGTGTTTGGTGTAAAAAAACTCCGACATTTCCGGGCCTGTTACACGCTGCATAAGACGCTCGGCCGCTTCCAGTACCGTGACATCAACGCTTTTTTTGGTAGCGCTGGCTGCCACTTCAAGGCCAATGTAACCACCACCCACGATGACCAAGCGTTTCCCCGGAACCAGTTGTTCACGCAGGGCATCCGAGTCAGCTATGTCATGTAGGTAATGAATGCCCTTCAAGTCAGCCCCGGGTGCGTTCAGGCGTCGAACGTGTGACCCCGTGGCCAGGACCAGTCGATCGTATTTCAATGTGCTCTGGTCCGACAAACTGATGGTCTTGTTGTCCCGATCAATTTGTTCGGCACGTACACCGAGCCGCAACTGATGGCCGGCGTTCTCGTACACCGAGCGCGGCTTGAGGTACAGCGACTCCTGATCCACCTCGCCTGCCAGGTAGTTCTTGGACAGGGGCGGCCGCTGATAGGGTGGATGTGGCTCTTCGCCCACCAGGACCACCTCATGTTGATATTTCTTTTGCAGCAAGGTTGTCAGGAGCGCACCTGCTGCGTGCCCGCCGCCAACGATGACTGTCGTCTCTTTCTGTTGGTTTGCCATAGCCTGTCTCTTTCTACTGTTCTTTGGAATCAGATTGATCAGAAGTCCAGATGCCAACTGAGCCCTGTGACGCCCGCGCGCGCGGAGCTCAGCCGACCATCTCCCCGGCATCCTCAAGTATCATCGCGGCACCTTTCTCGCCGATCATGGTTGCCGGCTGATTGGTGTTTCCGCCGACCAGCGTCGGCATGATGGAGGCATCGACCACCCGCAGGCATTGCAGGCCATGCACGCGCAGGCGCGGATCGACCACCGCCATCGGATCAACACCCATCTTGCAGGTGCCAACCGGGTGGTACGCTGATTCACCGCTGCGCCGTACCCATGCGGCGAGATCGTCGTCATTCTGCAGCGCCGGCCCGGGCAAGACCTCAACCTCGTGGTGCGGGGCAAACGCCGCCTGCGCCAGGATCTTGCGCACCAGGTGGACACCGCGCACCAGTCGCTCGACATCGGCGGACTCGGCCATGTAGTTGGGGTCGATCAGCGGCGCGGCAAACGGGTCGGCACTGTGCAGACCGACGCGCCCGCGCGACGACGGCCTGAGCCCGTAGATCATCACCGCGTAGCCATAACCGCTCATCGCGGTCTTCAGGTCTCGCCCGTGATCGTCGTACAGCATTGGCGCGAAGTGCAGCTGCAGGTCGGGTACTGGCTCCTCGGGCCGGGAGCGGATGAACCCGCCGGCCTCGGCGCCGTTGCTCGACAGCACGCCCCGCCGACCGCTCAGATACGTCAAAGCGCCCCACAGCCCCTTGAGCCAGTAGCTCGGATGCATCGAGATGCTTTGGCGGCTGCGGGCGCTGACGCGCACGAACACGTCGATATGATCCTGGAGATTCTGCCCGACGCCCTCCAACGCATGGCGCAGTTCTATGCCATGCCGGGACAGCTCCTCCCGCGGACCGATCCCGGACAGCATCAGCAGTTGCGGCGAGTTGAACGCGCCGCCGCAGAGCACAACTTCGCGCCCGGCACGAACCTGCGTCAGCCCCTTTGTATCGCGGTATTCGACACCGGTGGCGCGGGTGTCTTCGAGTAGCACCCGGGTGACATACGCGCCGCTGCAAACCGTCAGGTTGGAACGCGCCGTGGCGGGTTCGAGATAGGCCCGCGCGTTGCTACAGCGTGTGCCGTCTTTCTGGTAGGCGTAGTAGAAGCCCACGCCCTCCTGCTCACTGCCGTTGAAATCTGTATTGAGCCGGTACTTTGCCTGGGTCGCCGCCTCGACAAACGCCGTGCTCAGCGGATTGGTATAGCGGCGCTCGGCAACGTTCAGCGGACCACCCTGACCATGAAATTCTGCCTCATTCGACGTAAGTTTGGGCTCGAAATGTTCCGATCGGCGGAAGTAGGGCAACACCTCGGCGTATGACCACCCTTTGCACCCCAGCCGTGCCCACTCGTCGTAGTCCCGGGCATGCCCGCGAATATAGACCTGCGCGTTCATGCCGCTGGAACCGCCAAGCATCTTGCCCCGCGGCTGAAAAAGCGCCCGGTCGTGCATGTGACGCTGCGGTTCGGTATTGAACTGCCAGTTGTAGCGGCGGCTGAACATTAGCTGCAGGAAACCCAGCGGCATGTTCACGAAAGGGTTGCGGCGGCTCTCCGGACCGGCTTCAAGCAGCAGCACAGAATGGCGACCGCTCTCCGACAGGCGGCTGGCGACAGCACATCCGGCCGAGCCCGCGCCAACCACGACATAGTCAAATTGTTCGGTCGTCATCCTGGTTAGCCTGTTCATTAACTTTTTGGTGTCAGCTGGACCATCAGCTCCGAATAGCCCCGCACGAAGTTGGACTGCACGCGCTCCGGCTCGCCGACGACTTCGATCTTGTCAAAGCGTTTGAGAATCTCTTCCCATAGGATACGCAGTTGCAATTCGGCCAGGCGGTTGCCCATGCAACGGTGAACACCGTAGCCAAATGACATATGGTTTCGTGCGTCCTTGCGATCGATAATGAAGTGATCGGGGTCCTCGAACTTGCGCTCGTCACGGTTGCCCGAGGCGTACCACATCACAACGCGATCGCCCTTTTTGATGGTCTGGCCGCCCAGCTCAACATCTTGCTTGGCGACTCGGCGCATATAGGCCAGCGGCGTTTGCCAGCGGATGATTTCCGACACCATGTTCGGAATCAGTTCCGGTTTTGCCTTCAGTTTTTCGAACTCCTTTGGGAATTCGTTCATGGCCACCAGGCCACCACTCATTGAGTTGCGAGTGGTATCATTGCCGCCAACGATAAGCAGCGTCAGATTGCCGATAAACTCCATCGGGCGATTGATCAGATCTTTGGTGTCGTCGTTGCTCTGTAGCAGGCTGATCAAATCGAAACCGGGCTCTTCGCCCGCCGCGCGGCGCGCTTCCTTATCCCTCCAGAGCCTGGAGAAGGACCAGGCCATGTCAGCCGCGTCGTCAAACATGATCTCTTCATCGGCAAACTCGCCGCCGGTCGCCGAGGCTGCACCGGCCATTCGATCCGACCACTCCACCAGCTTGTGACGTTTCTCGTAAGGAAAATCCAGAAGGGTTGCGAGCATGCGACCGGTGAGTTCCTTCGATACAGTGGGCACCCAGTTGAAGGGCTGGCCCAGAGGCAGGCTGTCAAGCACATCGCCGGTACGGGATCGGATCAGCCCCTCCATTTCCTTCAGGTTCTTCGGTGCCACCACTCCTTGTACCGAGCTGCGCTGCACATCGTGTTTTGGCGGATCCATCGCTATGAACATTTCCACCGACAGCCCCTCTGGAGGGTCACCCAGAATGATTTGCGGCTCGGCGGAAAACAAGTCGTGACTCTTATCCACAAACATGATGTCTTCAAAGCGAGTCACCGACCAGAAGGGGCCGAAGGGGCTGTTCTTCTGGTAATGGACCGGAGCCTCATCACGCAACCGTTTGAAATAGGCGCGCCACTGATCCTGCCGATATAAAAACGGATTGCTGACATCGATGTCCTCAAGGGCCAGCGTGTTAACGTCCGGGATGGCTGATTCAACAAATTCGGGCACGGGCCGGCGTGGGCCGAAGGCCTTCTTCTTGGCGCCCATTAACAGTTTCAGCCCCTGAATTTGCCTGTGCATCGGCACCACCCTGGAGGTAGCATTAATCACTCGGGACTGAATGTCGTCAAATGTTTTCGACAGTGTTGGCATGCGTCCTCCTATGTTCACATCTGGAACTCGGGTAAATGCACGGTCATGCCGTCCATTTCATCAGTAATGACCACCTGGCAGCCTAGGCGCGAAGAGCTCGCCCGCTCCGGTGTCATTGACAGCATTTGCTCTTCCTCACCACCAGGTGTACCTGTCTTTCTGAACCAATCGTCCGAGACGATGACGTGGCAGGTACCACAGGCACACTCTCCCCCACAGTCCCCGTCAATACCGGGGATTGCGTTGTCGACGGCGACTTGCATTACCGAGGAGCCAGCTTGGAATTCAACAACATGTTCAGTGTGATCATGTTCTATAAAAATAATCTTGCCCAATATTGTTCTCCTGCCAGTAGTGTTCAGTGGTAGATATTGGCTGTCTGCCGGCACTCCTTCCAGGTCATTTCTTGACAAGCCGGGGTCATTTAAAGACAAACTGACGGTAATTCATGACGGGGAAGATCAATGATGACGACGCAGAAGACGGGTGATTTGCAAAAGCCCGGACCCGGTATTCCATCGAATTACTCACGGCTCATTGCACGTGAGCTCGATTTAACAGCCAAACAACTGCCACGTCTGCTGCTGGGCACCGGGCTTGACGTGACGCAATTCCTGAGCGAGGAAAGCCTGCTTACCGCAGCGCAGCAGGTGCGGATTCTGCGCAACGCACTGGATTTGTCCGGCCAACCGGAATTAGGGTTATGGCTAGGCAAGCGACTGACCCCGGCAACCCATGGTGCGATGGGATTCGTGGCATACAGCAGCCCCGACTTTCTCACTGCGCTGCAGGCGATTCATACTTTTCTGCCCACGCGCGCGAGCTTCATCCAAATGCATTTGCGGCAAGTCGACGAGCGCCTGGAATGTATTCTGGACTACCAGGAGTCGCTGGACGATGACATACAGCGGTGCCTGTCGGATGCGATGGTTAAGGCCCTTTTTGAATTTGGCGAGTTTATAATTGGTCGCCCTTTGCATGAGGCTGAAATATGCTTCACTCATCCTGAGCCCCAGTATCAGGCAATGTATTCTGATTTTTTGTCCGGGCAGATTCGCTTTGATTGCGACCAGTTAAAACTTTCGTTGCCGATGTCGTTGTGTCGGGAACCAAATGCCTCCGCCAATCACGAAAACTATCGTCTGGCCTTGCAACAGTGTGAATCGATGCTTGCGCAACTTTCGTCGGATAAACCGAGCTATCAGACCCAGCTGAAGATGATGATGTTGTCCCGACCGCCCGGAACGCTCAGTGAAGACGAAGCAGCGGCCTCGTTGTTCATGAGCAAACGCACTCTGGCACGCAAACTCAAACAGGAACGCAGCGGTTTTCGGAAAGTTCGCGACGAGATTCTGTCCCAGCAGGCAGCGACTTACTTGCGTGACAGCCAACTGTCAATCGAGGCCATTGCCGCGTTGATGAACTATCACGACAGTGCCAACTTCAGACGCGCCTTCAAGCGCTGGTTTGACCAGTCCCCTGAGCAATTCAGGCAAAATGTCAGAGCACAAACCGTGCATCCGTATGATTAGTGATCATAAGCAGAGGCTATTTGCGTTTGTGAAGCCAGAACCTACGCCTGAACCCCTTTATTGATCACACCGTCCATAGCGATCTGCCAGATCAAATCACCAATGGCGTCGAGGGAATGAACCCCGCTCGGGTCGAACCAGGTTGCAACCCAGTTGAGCGCCCCAAGGCCGATCAGGCGGAGCAAACGGCCGTCAACATTCTTCCGGATCACGCCCTGTTCAATCATTGTTTCGAGGATCTCAGCCCACAGGGACTCGTATTGGTCACGCAGTTCGATGATTTCCTCGCGAGCCTCCGGGCCCAGCGCTCGCCATTCAAACAGCAGCACGTAAACCGCGTCCGAATCTACCAACAGGGCTCGCAGATGCGCGTTGATACAAAGACGCAACCGCTCAACCGGGTCATCCGAGCTGGCGTAAGCCGACTCGACCTCTGCGGTAACAAGGTCCACTCCCCGGCGCATCAGCTCGACGAGAAGCGCTTCCTTGGTGCTGTAACGGTAATACAGACTCCCGGGTAGCATATTGCAGGCCTCGGCAATCTCCTTGAGCGAGGTCCTTTCGAACCCTTTCTCACGAAAAAGCCGGGCTGCGTTAGACAATACATCGCCCTGATCGCCCAGTTTGCTTGCAGGAGTCATCTGTCTGTCAACCATGGCTTAAACATCTCCTCAGAAAGCCAGTTCGTTATTCATCAGAGCGGCCACCACCTGACTCGTTACACTGATCGTACGCCATTGCACGGGTGGCGTGCCATTTGCCTCAACAGATTCTTGACTTTTGGTTGGTTAACCAACCAAAATCCAGCAACAATGTTATTCGGAAGAAACTGACATGGCAATGACCTATGACAATCAGCTGTTTCCCGCCACTTCCGCCCCTGTGCGAAATGCAAACCGGGGTGGGCAGATCTGATGACGGAGTCGAACAGAGCTCAGCACAGTGACGCTGTGACGACGGCGTGGCAGTTCACCGAACAGGTTCCCCACGGCAGGGATCTGGGTATGCAGGTTGTCTCTGTGAACGGAAACCAGGTCTGCATGCGCCTGACCCCTCAGCCATGGATGTTCGCCGAAGAGGATACAAAAGAAATCTGCACCAGCGTGCTCTACTCGCTGGCCGACTCCGCCGGAGGCTTGGCGGTCTTCGCGGGGGCCCTGGAGTTGATGCCCATTGCCACGCTGGATCTGCGCATGGATTATCTGCGGCCCGCCATCGGCGACCGTGCCCTCTTGGCGGTGGCCACCTGTCGTCATTTAACGGACGAGGTCGCGTTCATCCATTGCGACATCCTCAGCGAGAGCGATAGTGCACTGTTAGCGACGGCAAACGCCACCTTCATGCGCAACACCCAGGGCCAGCGATTCCAGGCCGGTGGACGAAAAAAGGAGGGCGCATGAGCACGACCGGCGATTCGGCACAACCCATCTCAGGCCCTACCGAAAGCGGGAAAGAATGTTCCGACTGGCAGGCTCTGCTGGAGCGCATTCCCTACGCACGGCACCTTGGGCTTGAGGTTCAACGCGACGATGTAGGTCTAGTGGTTCATATGCCGTGTCGTGAAGCGCTCATTGGCAACTTTATGCTACCCGCCCTCCATGGCGGCGTGCTTGGCGCCCTGATCGAACTCACCGCGCGGGTCGCTGCGCAAAGCCAGGATACAGACAAACGTTGCCCACGCATTCTCGACAGCCACATTAACTACCTCCGCTCCGCGCAGGCCCGATCGACGTTCGCCAGCGCCGAAATTGTTCGACAAGGCAGGCGGAGCAGCCTGGTCCGGGTGACCTGCTGGCAGGGCGATAAGCGCAAACCGATCGCCAGCGGTCAGGTTCAGTTGTTGCTCCCGACAATGGCCGCCAAACAGGCAGATCTTCATGAACAATAAGCACAACAACCCTGAACGTGACCAATTCCAGGCGCCGGATGGCGCGGAGATCGCCCTGTGGCGCTGGCCGCAATCCGAAGCGCGCCCCACGCTGCACTGGGCCCATGCCACGGGTTTCCATGGTCGCCTGTACCAACCCCTCCTTGATGAGCTTGCCACGGATGTCAATGTCCTGGCATGGGACATGCGGGGGCACGGGGCCAGCGCCGGTGCGGCGAACGTGTCGACATTCCGGGGCTGGGAAACCTATTATCGCGACATGACCGCTCTGCTGGAAAGCCTGGACGAGCCGGTCTGGCTCACCGGCCATTCAATCGGTGCCACCACCAGCATAATGGCCGCTGCCCGACGGCCAGACAAAGTGCTGGGCCTGATTCTGGCGGAGCCGGTGATCATGGATCCGGGGCAGGGCCGGAGATTGTGGCTGGCCAAGCTGCTGCGCCAGGGACACCGGTTGTCACTGGCCGCCGGAGCCGCACGTCGGCGCCCGGTATTCGACTCGCACGCCGCTGCGGTGGACAACTATCGTGGCCGCGGTGGCTTTAAGACCTGGCCCGAGGCATGGCTGGAAGCCTACGTTCAGCACGCCTTCCTACCGCAGGACGATCAAGTTCAATTGGCGTGTGCGCCGGAGTGGGAGAGCACCACCTTTGCCCATACCGAACACAACCCCTGGCCCGGTATTCGTCAGTTGCGGTGCCCGGTTATCGCGCTGGCGGCGGAACGCGGGTCAACCTTCTCGCCGGCGGCGCGAAAACGCTTGCAGACCCTGCTGCCCAGGGCTGACATAAGGGTCCTTGCAGGCACGACCCACTTCCTGCCCATGGAGCAGAACGAAACCGTTCGCGATGCCATCTTGCAACTTGCTTTGTCCGGACACCGCGAGAACTGATACCCACACCTGGACTTTGCCAATCGGGACACCTGCCATGCGCTGTATGCTGACACTGTTTATCTCGCTGCTCATTCTGTCTGGTTGTCAGCAGTCTTCGGAACCGCCCCCAGAGGCCCGCGCCCCTATCCCCTGGGTAAAAACAGTTGAACTAAAGGACGCCGGCCCAACAGCGCAGAGATTTTCAGGAACCCTGCGAGGCCGCCACGAAGTTCCTCAGGCCTTTCAGATCGCCGGTCGGATTCAACATCGTTACATTGATGCCGGTCAGCGCGTGGAAAAAGGCGACTTACTGTTCAAACTCGATACACGAGACCTTGTCGCAACGGCGGGGGGAGCCGCTGCGGATCTGAAGCGTGCAGAAGCGGCCCTGGCAATTACCACCAATGAGCTCCAGCGCCAGCAGCAACTTGTGGGGCGTCAGTTTGTCAGCGAACAAACCCTGCAACGCCTTGAATTGGCAGAGCGTGAGGCGCGCAGCCAGGTGCAAACGGCTTCTGCACGCAATCAGCAGGCTCAGAATGCCCTGGGGTATGCGGAACTGAAAGCCGCTAATGCGGGCGTGGTCACTGAGGTCATCGTTGAATCCGGCCAGGTTGTGAGTGTCGGTCAAACCCTTGCCGTTCTGGCCGAAGATCAATCGCTGGAAGTCGAGGTTTTTTTGCCAGAGGGCAGTAACCCGCCCATACGCGGTTATGTTCCTTTACCCAATGGCGAACAGCTTGCTGTGAGCCTGAGAGAGATTGCCGGGGCTGCCGACCCCGCAAGCCGGAGCTGGCGTGCCCGATACAGCCTGGAGGGGCCCTACCCCTCATCTTTAACCCTGGGTTCGGTGGTGAGTGTCCGGTTAGCACAGAAGCAAACCGCGCCCAGCCATCGCGTACCGCTGGGTGCCCTCGATGAGAGAGGGCAAACGCCGCAGGTCTGGTTGGTCTCCGATGGCACGGTGAAGCCCCTTGCGGTCGAGGTGATCGATCTGGGTGAAGAGTATGCGCAGATCAAGGCCGATATCAACGCGGGAACGCCCATCGTCGCGTTGGGGACACACCTGCTCACGCCTGGCATGGCGGTGCGGGAGCTGGCTCAATGAGCTTACCGAATCTTTCCGCGCTGGCAGTGCGCGAGCGTTCGGTCACCCTCTTTTTTCTTTTGCTGTCCGTTGTTGCCGGTTTCTACGCGTTCTCCTCCCTTGGTAGGGCGGAAGACCCTGCGTTCACCGTCCGGGCGATGGTGGTTTCTGTCGTCTGGCCAGGAGCAGCCCCCGAGGTGCTGCAGAATCAGGTCGTGGATCGTCTGGAAAAGCGAATTCAGGAGGTGGCGTATACCGATACCATTGAAACAACCATCCGGCCCGGGCAGGCCGCCATGCTTATCCGATTCCAGGATTCTACGCCCAGCGAAAAAGTGCCGGACCTCTTCTATCAAGTCCGCAAACGCATGTCCGATGAGAGGCCCAACCTGCCCCAGGGTGTGATCGGCCCTATCGTTAACGATGATTTCTCAGATGTGTATTTCTCCCTGCTGGCCCTGACGGCACCCGGAATGCCAATGCGTGACCTGACCCGCGAGGCAGAATCGATACGGGATCGCTTGCAACGGCTGCCCGGCTTGCAAAAAGCACAGCTCCTGGCGGAGCATCCTGAGCGGGTGTATCTCGAGTTTGATCAGGACCGGCTCAACAACCTCGGTTTGTCGGCAGAAGAGGTGTTGCAGGCGATAGAGGCCAACAACCGTCTTCAGCCTCTTGGCTTTGTTGATCTTGACGGCCCGCGGGTTTATGTCCGCAGCAACATCGACCTGTCTAACATTGAACGCCTCACCTCAGTACCTCTGCGTATCGGAGACCAGCTTATCACCGTGTCTGATCTGGCCGAGGTGCGTTTAGGTTATGAAGATCCTTTGAGCTACATCGTCCGCTCCAACGGTGAGGATGCGATCCTGTTGGGTGTGGTCATGCGCGCGGGGGAAAATGGCCTGGAGTTTGGTGAGCGGCTGCGCGAGTTTGTCAGTGCCGAACAGGGCAGGCTGCCGCTGGGAATGTCAATACAGACCCTGACCGATCAGGCGGAAGCCATCACTCAGGCGGTTGACCTTTTTCAGGTCAAGTTTCTGGTTGCGTTGGTCGTCGTGATGGGGGTCAGCATACTGGCGATCGGTCTGCGCGCGGGTTTGGTGGTGGGCATTGCGATTCCTGTGACCCTCGGCCTGACTTTCTTGTTGATGAAAATGGCGGGCATAAACCTGGACCGCATCACCCTGGGAGCCTTGATTATCGCACTGGGCCTGTTAGTGGACGATGCGATCATCGCCATTGAAATGATGATTGTGAAGATGGAGAGCGGCTGGGACCGGGTACGGGCAGCCAGTCATGCCTGGAGCGTAACAGCCGCGCCCATGCTGTTTGGAACGCTGGTGACGGTGGCCGGATTTGTCCCCATCGGATTTGCTCAGTCCGGGGTGGGGGAATACACCGGCAACATCTTCTGGGTGCTGGCTTTTTCGTTGTTGATTTCCTGGGTGGTGGCGGTAACCTTTACGCCTTATCTGGGCGTCAAGCTCTTGCCCGATTACACCGGGCATACGGGCCAGGACCTCTACCAAAGCGCTTTTTATCAGCGGTTGCGTGGGGTGATCACAGCGTGTGTACAGTACCGGAAAACCATCGTTTTTATCACAGTGGGTTTGCTGGCGATCAGTGCTTTCGGTATGGCAACCCAGGTGCAGAAGCAATTTTTTCCCAGTTCTGATCGCCCCGAAGTTCTGATCAGTGTCTATGCTCCGCAGGGGAGCGCTATTGCCACCACGGATCAAAGTGTCAGACGCCTGGAAGCGATTCTGATGGACATGCCGGAGGTCAAAAGCCTTTCCGCATACATCGGTGCCGGTGCACCCCGATTTTTCGTATCGGCAAACCCCGAGCAGCCGGACCCGGCATTTGCCAAGTTGATTGCCATTGGGCAGGACGTTGAAGGGCGCGATCGCATCATCTCGGCGCTGGAAACCAGAATCGCGGCGGGTGAATTTCCGGAAGCACGAGTACGTGTAACGCGTTTGCTGTATGGCCCTCCGGTGGTCTGGCCGGTCAGTTTTCGTGTGCTGGGTCCGGAATCCGATCAACTCAGAGAGATCGCGCACCAGATCCGGACTCTCATGACCGGGCATGCGAATATCGTCATGCCGCATCTCGAATGGGATGAGCGCGTGCCCACTCTCTATCTTGATATGGATCCGGAAAACCTGGGTTGGATGGGCCTGACCCCGGCAGAGGTTGCCCGGCAACTGCAGTTCCAACTTCGCGGAGTGGCCGTCACCGAGCTACGCCAGGACATAAGGAGTGTTCAACTGGTGGCGCGTAATGCCCGTGGCGAAGTGATCATGCCGGAAAATCTTGAAATCAAAACCCGCGACGGCCGCAAACTTTCCGTACAGCAACTGGGCAAGTGGCAGGTTCGTTACGAGGACCCCGTCATAAAGCGTTACAACCGTGACCCCTTCCTGGCCGTTCAGGCCGATGTAGAAGGTGCCCAGCCACCGGATGTCACCAAGGAAATCTGGAGTGCGATGACAGCCCTGCGAGAACAGTTGCCGGAGGGTTACCGTATTGAAATCGGCGGTACGGTAGAACAATCAGCCAAAGCCAACGCCTCCATCCAGACATTACAACCGGTGATGTTGGCGTTGATGCTGATCTTTATCATGCTTCAGATGCGTTCCTTTATCGGCACATTGACTGTTCTTGCCACCGCGCCACTGGGGCTGATTGGGGCTGTGCTGGCTCTGCTGCTGTTTAATCAACCCTTTGGCTTTACCGCGCTGCTGGGGCTGATTGGCCTGGGCGGCATCCTGATGCGAAACACCATGATTCTGACGCAGCAGGTGCAGGACAACTTCAAAGCAGGGATGGCTGCCCGGGAAGCCGTTGTCGAGGCGGCAGTCCAGCGTGCCCGACCCGTGGTGCTCACCGCCCTGGCGGCCGTTCTGGCGTTTGTGCCTCTGACCTTTGACCTGTTCTGGGGGCCGCTGGCTTATGTCCTTATAGGGGGCGTAACAGTGGGTACTCTGATCACGCTATTGTTTGTCCCGGCGCTTTATGCCCTCTGGTTTCGGTTAAAGAGCGAATGCTTAGATTAGATCGGCCCCACAGTTTAGACTGGAACATGTTATTAGAGTGACTGACGAAATCACCCGGGAGGGCAACGCTTATAGCCCGCTCATCCGTGAAGTTCAGTCCGGGACATCATGCTGGCCCAGGCGATCCTTTATCGTGGCGCGGGCTTCGCCACCGTCTGGCCGCAGTTCCTGGCCATCGCCTTTGTCGGGGCTGCCCTTTTCGGGTTTGCTCTGGCACATTTCCGACGGACCCTGAACACCAGCCGCCTGGAAAAGCGCCAAGACGCGTTCAGATGCGCTGGTTTGGCAGGGTCCGCATGGCCCCTTTAACTATGAAAACACTCACTGAATCAGATACGCGCTTTATTGAACGCATGGGCCAGTTAGCCCAATCAGACGGGCTTTCCCGTATAGCAGGAGAAATCTGGGCGGCCCTCATCGTGTCTGATGACCCGGTCAGTTCGTCAGAGTTGGTGGGACTATTGCGCGTCAGTAAGACCAGCGTGAGTACGAATACCTGCTTTCTTGAACGGTTGGGCAATGTCGAACGTCGTTCAGCGTTAGGTGAACGGCAGGATTTTTTCAATTCGTCCCAACCCTTATGCTGCTTTCCTGGAAGGCCAGATAAAAAGATATCAGACCGAAAAATCGGTCGTCGCGGAAGCCAGGTCGACGATCACGAATGACCGCAATCGGGCCAAACTGGCTGAGCTGGAGAAGTTCTACGGCATGTATCATCACAGCTTGAATGATCTGTTGGAATATTTAAATGCTCAAGCCTCTGAGGTAGGAAAATAGGGCATCGCAGTGGCTTTGTGAGTGCAATCCACCCCTCCTGGTCAAAACGGCCTCCCTGACTGCAATCTTCCCTTCGATTTTCTCAGGCTGAAGCAAAAAGCCCTAGCTGTTGAACCAGGGCTTCTTGGGGTTACTGCTGTGTGGTTGGTGAGAGATAGGTGAGAGAAAGCTTACCTTGAGGGATTTCAAGATGGATAACGGTGTCTGCATTCAGCCCCAAAAGATTGATGATCGGGTTACAAAGGTTAGGAACCAGACTGCATATACCACTTACATTGTTCGAGTTGAGCGTAATATCTCCTCGCACTTCAACGTCAATCGGGACCCTCTCGACATTAAGCAGTTGGATCTGTATGCGGCCATCCTGGAGAAAGGTCACAGGTCCTCTCAGCGTCAAGCGGTCACCACCCAGGTCCTGAATGGGATAGCTGCGCAGGTTATGGTCAAGCTCGGCCGGGCCAATGCTTGGGTTGAGGTAAGGTGCATCCAGATATACGTCCAGACTGAGCTCGAAGGTAAACTGGCCCTGCTCATTGGTGTATAGAAAGCCCGTCAGCGGTTTGACATTCCCCTTTTCATCCCTTGGGTATCTTATGCGCATCATGAGCGGACCGGTCGAGATACGTTCGTTAGCCTCAATGCCGGTGTCTGCAAGCCCAATGCTTGCAAATGCATCCAGTAACGCAGTATCTATTTTGACCCACACATCGCTGGATGTGGTGGCTAACACAGATGGCGAAATTTCCACCGGTACCCTGCCCTGGTCGTCCGGTGTTCCTGCCACGAAGGTATCGAGCATGGCTGTCAGATAAATGAATTTGTCTTCCCGGCAGCTTTGCCCGACTTCACATCCAATTTCAGCGTCAACCACAAGAGAATCTTGCTGAGGAGGATTCAGTGACTCGACTCCATTGGATGCCAGGCCTACCGCGTTGGCAACGCTTTCTCCTGTTTGAGAGCCGGCCTCAAGACCTTTTGTATAGTCCAGATCCGCATTGGCATCGGCCGCCGGCAGGTTTCTCAGCGGCAGGTAGGTGGCAGTCTTCTTCTCGATACCGGTGAAGTAGTTCACCAGCGCCGTGCCGCCCTCGGTTCTGTGGGTTGCATCCCATTTACCCTGGGTGAGCAGGACGGTTTGCAGGGGCAGCCCCGCAGTTGACTTTATCACTGAGTTGTCATCATTGGCGGCATTCAGCGTATAGCGGTAGAGGCTGCCTGTCTCCCACGGAACCAGGGGCGTAATGGTCAGGGACCGTGGCTCGGTCGTGAGGGTGTATTCGGAGGTCGCAATTTCCTCCCATTGGCCAGTATCCGTTTGCCTTTCAACCGTCAGAGTGATGCCGGGGACGATGGTTTGTGGGTCCATGTTTTGGGAAAAACGGACGATAATGGGCTTGTCGGTTTCGAGTTGACCAAGGGGGAGCAAGTCGTCATCGGCTTTGCCCCCGGCACAACGTCCCTGGTTGCCGGCGTTGATATCAATGCCGGCTTTGGCGCAGGGATAACCGGGCCGGGTTATCAGCGCAAGCGGCGACTGGTCCGTTGGCGTGCCCGGCTCGGTCGGGCTGAGTTGGAACGGCAGGGCAATCTGGCTGGCAAAGGTGTTTCCGGCCAGGTCCCGCAAACCGGACCCGTTTTGCGACGAAGCCCCATTGGGATTGAGCCTGAGAACGTAGCTTGCGCCATGCACCAATGGTTCCGCCGGATGAATCACCACACTGCCGCCATCGGCCTTCAGGTTCGCATCAACCAGCACCCCATCCTTTTCCAGCTGAATGTTGTCGGAATTGATAGATGATGGGAGCAGCGGTTCGTTAAAGTAGATCACCAGATTGTCGCCCGGGCGAAGCCTGGCCTGATTGTCAGTGCCGGGCACCCAGCTCGTGATGAAGGGCGCTTCGGTGTCTGCAAAGTCGGTCTGCAGCGGGGCATCTTCGACATTGCGGAAGCCGTTCAGCTTGAAGGAGATCAGGCCTGAGGCCGTGTCAATGCCCATCACGTCCGGTTCGATCACACCAACGGCTTCAATGCTCAGCTTTCCGTCCTCGACGATGGCGGTGCCCACCAGCTGCACGTGCATGAGCTGTTGGCCAAGGGCGCCGTTGGCAATATCGTTGCCTGTATTCAGGGCCATATCGATGTAGAGCTCGAGCACCCGGGGCGCATCCACTGCGTCGGTATAGGGATTGGGCATCAGGAAACCATTGGCGTCCGAGAGAAAGCGAACTTCGACGGCTTCGGATTCGAACCCGGCCGGCACGGCGCCGGCGACCTTGACGACCACGGAGCTTCCGGTGAGCAGGGTGCCCCGGTCGATCCTCAGGGGAATGCTCTGGCCGGCCGCTTCAAACTTGGGAATAAAACCCAGCTCCGCAAACACGGTGCCGGTGACACGGGTCAGGTTGTTCGGGCCCAGAAGAAGGGAGCTCAGGTTTACCGAGTTGTAATCGGCACCGGTCAGTGGCAATTGGCCCGGTATGCTTTCAGCTACCTGGGCCATGATCTGGCGTTTGCCAGTCGGAGAGCGGGAGTCGACAGGGTTGAAGGTCAGTGTGCGGTCTTCGGACAGGGCATCATCAAGCAGAGCGCTTTTGATGCCGCCAGTCACGGTCAGGTTATAGGTTCGGGCCGGATCCAGGTAGCCTTCCGGATCCACCGTGACCCGGCTGCCCTTGACGTATACTTCGGCATTCACCGGTTCACCGTCCTGGTCCGTCAGGCGGATGGTCTGGCCGTAAACCACCGATTGCGGGTCGAGGGGCTCGGTAAACTGAAGCCGGAATGTCGTAAAGTCCGTGACGGGGTAGTCGTTCCCTCCGTCCGGAATGGTTCGCGCCAGTTCAAATCCGGTGCCTTCGGTCTGGCTCAGGATAGGGCCGGATGTTGCCGGTTCTGTCCTGAATCTGATGCCATCCGCGGTCAGTGACACCGGTGTGCCGCCAGCCTGAAGGCCCTCTGAGGTCAGGGTGTAGCTGGTTCCCGGCGCAAGCGCCTTGTCGGGCTTTGCAGTCAGCCCCATCTTGCCTTCATCAGTGAACATCACGTCGGTGAGGGTAACCTCGTTCCCGGTGGCATCCTTCAGGATCAGAGCATCGGGAATGTCAGTCAACGGTGTGTCGATGGACTTGTTGAAACGCAGGAAAACAGGTGCCGTTGTGGGAACGGTGGACGTGACATCGGGCTGATCACTGCCTGACGACACTGAGTCAGCCGGATAGGCAAACATTAGCGAGCCGGGTGTTGAGCTTTGGGTCATTGTTTGCTCGTCACCGCCACAGCCTGCGAGTAACGTGGTGACACTCAATGCAATAATTGTTCTTTTCATGCCGCACCTCTTCAGAATTTCAGCGTAACTGAGCCGCTGAACACGTGAATATCGCCATCCGCAGTAACGTCTTCTTCGTTTCCGTTGAAATCAACAATGGTGAAGTCGCGCTTTTGCAGCATCTGATACTGGTAACCGAGGTCCACGCGAACGGGGTAGGCCAGAAAACGGGTACGGTTGTACGTTGCACTGAGGCCAAGTCCAATAGAGATCTTGTCGGTATCCAGGTAGTTAACTTCCCGGTTTCGAGTGGTTTTCAGGGGGGATTCTCTGTAGGCGACACCAGTAAGGAACACGAAGTTATCATTTAACCTGTACTCGCCACCGATACGAGGGATCAGGATGTCGTCAAACTGCATCCGGGCAGCGGGGGAAAGGCTGGCCTGATCCTTAATGGTGTCGCCGGCAAATTCGTCCTCCAGTTCTGACCAGTTCTGTTGTTCGATACTGCCGCCAATGCGCCAGCCGTCACCTTGATACTGAGTGCCGATGACCCAGGTTTCCGGCTGAAAGGAGTCGATCGTCGTGACCGCAAGGGCAAGTCCCGGGTCGGGAATCGTCTGGCTGACAATGATGTTTGCATCGACGCTAGTGGAAGATGCTGATTTTGCCCGGTAGGCCAGGGCCGTTTCCCAGCCGCTCAACCAACAGCCATTTTCAGGGCAGAAGGTTTTGCCCCAGTTGATGGAGGTACTGACAATTGACTTTACAGAGGGCTCGGCATTAACAGACAGGCGCTCACGCTGTGTCTCACCGGCGAGGTTCGATATCGCATCGAGGTCGGCTTTGGCTTCAAGCGTGATCCTTGCCGAAATGCCGGCATCAATACCACGCCAGATAGTGGTGGCAGCACCGATATTGAGGAACAGGGGCTCCTTGCCGTACTCCAGGAACTGGCCGCTTTCCGATGTATTTGAAGAAAAAGCCAGCAGTTCCTTGCCGTATTTCTCCACTCCCGCGATGAAGCCAAGATAGATCGGATGGTCAGAACGAGTCATTGAGGTGAGATTGGTTTTCATGCCGATCAGCACATGCTGGCTCGGAGAATCGGCGAGTATATCGCTATTGCGCTGAGGGCTTTCCGCCCTTAGTTCCTGTTCAGCATGAAGCAGGCCAACGGTCAGCTCACCCTTGGGATCTTTTGTCAGATATGCAGGGTTATAGTAGGTGGCAGACACCTGATCATTGAACATTGAGAGAGACTGAGCTGTGGCCACGTCGACCGCCATTACCCCGTAGGTGGTGCCGATGTTGCCCATGCTGGCCTGGGCAGAAAGAGAGAATCCTGCGGAAAGTATTGCAACTGTAAGGGATATCGCCCTTACCGAAAACTGGGGGAAGATCGCCATTAATACACTCCATAGCTCGTTGTTTTTGTCTATACGCCGGTGCTTCTGTCTGGGGAAAGGCACACGTTGGTTTCGGGTAGGAGTGTATGTTGCTTGTCCTTTCGGTACTCTGGCTTTCTTGACGCAACTTAACGGCAGTAGAACCAGGCATTGCCATTGCCGGAAGTTGAAATACATGATTGAAATTTCGCACTTTGCGACTTTTTAGAGTGAATCTCGGGCTTATCGGTACTGGGGATCTCCAGGGTTGTCAAAACCTATAACTTGTAAAGAGACCTGTATAAGCAGGGGTGGCATTCCAGACAGGTCCAGCGCGAACATTAAAATAGAATCGATCAGCCTAACTCAGCCTCAGCAACAGCCGGCAAATCCAATAAAGCGATCAGTGAGTATGCGCTTCTGCGTTTTACAATATATTCATGCTCTCCTCCCCCGGTAGCCGCACCAGAGCGGCGCGGCTACCCATGATATCAATTGGCGACATCATTCTCCCGGCTTTACCGGATCCCGGTACCCCGCCATCATCTTCATCATCCAGCCAGGGTACTCCTCGGGCAGGCGGCTGACTTCATCCAGGGCTGCCAGTTCATCGTCGGAAAAGCGGATTTGGGCCGCGCGGATATTGTCCCTGAGCTGCTCGGGCCGCTTGGCGCCAACGATGATGCTGGTCACAGGCTTCTGGTGTAGCAGCCATGACAGGGCAATCTGTGCCACATTGACCGGTTCGCCGTCGATCTGCTTGCCATCGGCAATCTCCCGCATAACCTTGATGACTTCGCTGCCCCGCTCGCGGTTGACGGGCGGAAAGTCAAACTTGGCGCGCCGGTTTTCTTCGGAAACGTCCGGCCCCTCGTATTTACCGGACAGGTAACCCCCGGCCAGTGGGCTCCACACCATCAGACCGACGTTCTCAGATTCCAGCATCGGAATAATATCCCGCTCCAGATCGCGACCTACTAGGGTGTAGTAGGCTTGCATGGATATGATCGGGCACAGGTTGCGGGCCCGGGTGATGCCGATGGCTTTCATCACTTGCCAGGCGGCCCAGTTGGACAGGCCCACGTAACGCACATGGCCTTGCTGCACCAGGGTGTTCAGTGCCTCCAGGGTTTCCTCGATCGGCGTGGCCGGGTCAAAACCGTGGATCTGGTACAGGTCAATATAATCCGTTTGCAGGCGCGCCAGGCTCGCCTTGCATTCGCTCATTATATGGCCGCGGGAAGCACCACGGGCATTGGGGCCTGCCCCCATGGAGCCAAGCACCTTGGTCGCCAGTACCACATCGTCGCGGCGAACGCCGAGATTCTTCAGGGACTGGCCGACGATGCGCTCACTAGCGCCGAAACCATAGATGTTGGCGGTATCGATAAAGTTGATCCCCGCCTCCAGGGCGATCTTCACGAGTTCGTCGGCCTGTTCCTGCTGCAACTGGCCGATCAGGCCCCAGATGTCCTCATCGCCGCCGAAGGTCATGGTGCCCAGGCACAGTTCGGATACGAACAGCCCCGAGTTGCCCAGCGACTTATAGTCTGGACGATTGTCTCCATCGAACAGTGGTAAACTCTCAGTTGCCATGTTGCACCTCATCATGCTTTTCGGTTGGTGTTCCAGAATTCACTGTAAATACTGCCGGTTTCGGTTTGTTTGCACTCGCTTGTGTTACTGGGTGAAGATGGCCTTGTAGAAACGCATGGTGCCATCCCAGGAACGGCTGGCAGCCTCTTCGTCATAACCAACCGGCATACCAAACTTTTCGGCGATCTTGTCGGCGCCCGGGTTGGTGAATGAGTGCAGCACTCCAGGGAAGCTCACCAGTGTCAGGTCGACTTCGGCCTCCTGCATCTCTTTGACCAGGCCCGCCACCTGATCCGAGGGGACCAGCTTGTCGGCACCGCCGGTGTACACTTGGATCCTGGCTTTCACGGATCCGGGTTCAGCCGTGAGGGGGCTGCCGAGCGCGCCGTGGAAGCTGACAACGCCGTCCAGATCGACGCCCATGCGCGCCATGTTGAGAACCACGGCGCCGCCAAAACAGTAACCCTGTGCCGCAATGCGGGACGCATCAACACTTTCGTGGTTCTTCAGGATATCCATCGCCTTCATGAAGCGCGCCTTAACCTGGTCCATGTCCCGGGTGGCTTCCTGCATGAACTTCTGGGCGGTATCGGGATGGTCGGCTTGTTTACCGGAGCCATACATATCCAGCGCAAACGCTGTATAGCCGGCTGAAGCAAGCTGTTCCGCCTGATTCCTGGCGAATTCATTGTGCCCCCACCATTCATGGACCACCAGAATGCCCGGCCGCTTTTGCCCGAATTCATCATCCCAGGCCATGTAGCCGGTGAAGGTCTCGTCGCCGACTTGATACTCGATGGTTCTGGTTTGCGTTTCTGCCAGTACCTGCGTACTTGCAACAGTGAGTGACAGCGTGGCTGCTGCCAGTGCTGTTTTCAGGGTGCTCATCATCTGTTTGCTCCTTTTCGCTCGTTATGAGTCAATTTGCGTAGCGATTCTGTACATCAAAGCGCGATTCCTGTCCCGTCGTTACTGGCAGCGGGCGCGCAGCAGTCGCGTTGCGGCATCAAACACGGCGAGGTCTTCTTCGGTGCGCGCGGCAAGGTGGGCCCCTTCCAGCATCGCCAGGGTCGCCTGCGCTTCATCGGCGGGGCCCAGGATGGCCGAGACGGATCCATCCCTTTGTCCCAGTTCAAACGTTGCCGTAATCCACTGCAGAACCATTGCGCGAACGGCGCCGACTCTGGCAATCACGGTGTCGGACAGGCTTTCGCGGCAGGTCGAAAAGGCAACGCACAGACACACGGTCTGGCCATCATGCAACGCCCCGCGGTACAGGGTAATAAGTGCCTTGAGGCGCGCGCCAGCGCTAACATGGGCTGCTTCTATCTCGGCCAGACCCTGTTGCAGACTGGTCTGATAACGCTCGATCAAGGCTTCGGAGAGGCTCGCCTTGGTGGGGAAATGATAATGGATCGAGGCCTTTCGAATGCCGATGGCCTCGGCCAGATCCCCGTAGCTGAACCCGTCAAAGCCCCGTGACCGGACGGTGTGCTCGGCAAGATCCATCAGGGCTGTTCTGGTATCACGGTTCATGGTTATTCACCTGTCTGCCTTTTCAATCCCGCTATTGCCGGGCTTATACCCTCGGCGCCCCGGCAAATCGCAGGTGCCCCGTTTTCATCCAGATCTTGGCGCCGTCGTCCCCGGCCGTCACGGACAACCTGTGTCCTTCAGGGAGGCGCAGCCAGTCATACCTGGCCAGCACCTCGCCATCCCCGGTAACCGAACCTTCGATCACCAGCAGCTCGATTCCGCCGGGCGCCTCAGAGGTCAGTGTCGCCCCCGCATCGAGCTGGCTGTAGGTCACGATCTCACGATCGTCCTCATGCAGCTTTGCGGTGGCAACGTCGCCCACCGGGGCGCCCAGCTCGGCCTCCATATTCTTGCTGAACTGGGTGCGGTCGGCCAGGTCGAACTGCCACAGTTTTACAAATATCGTGCAGCCCGTTTCAGAGCCCGGAATATGTGACGTGGTTGGGGGGTTGCGCACATAACTGCCGGCAGGGAAATCACCGTGCTCATCCTGGAACACACCGTCGAGTACAATGAATTCTTCTCCACCGGTATGGGTATGCGCCGAGAAATGGCTGCCCGGCGCATAACGCACGATGGTCGTGGCGCGGGCAACTTCGTCCCCGATCCGGTCCAGCATGCGCCGCTCCACCCCTTTCATGGGCGAGGGCTGCCATTCAATCTGGTCGGAATGCATAACCACCGGTTTGGAGAAATCTGCATTAATCTCCATGATATTCCTCCCTTTTGTGCCCTTCATGTTTTCAGCGCTTGCATTAAATCCGAAGGTTTCGGATTACCCGGAAATTGAAGGACGGGCTGCGACTTTTGCGCGCCAGGCCTGGAGATTGGTCAGAGACTCGGGAATGTCAACCTTCGCGAAATCCGCAAACCCCAGGCCGGCAAAGGCGGTGATGTCTGCGACCGAGAAGCTGTCGCCTGCGAGAAACTCGTTGTCCGCCAGAACGCTGTCAAGGTAGGCCATGGTTGCGCTGGCAATTTCTTTCTGTTTATTACCCCACTCAGCGCATTGCCAGGTTTCCAGATCCGGACCAAGCCCCGGGGTCGCGTGGTGGAAATAGGCACCCACGGCGTTCATCAGACCGTTTTCTGCCCGCAGATTCATCATTGCGATACGGGCACGCTCCGCTGGGGTTGTACCCATAAGGGACGGACCATCAAAGACGCCGTCGATATATTCGGTGATGGCGTTGCACTGGGCGATGCAGGTGCCGTCGTCAAGTTCCAGCATGGGCACGGTGGCATCCGGGTTTTTCGTCTTGAACGCCTCGGAACGGTGCTCGCCGCCCATGACATCGACCGGGACGAATTCCACCTGGTTTGTTGCGCCTTTTTCTGCCAGAGCGATCCGAACGCGGAGCGGGTTCGGGAAGCCTTCGATATCGTAGATTTTCATTGATTGCCTCTGTTGGTCATTAAACATGCGCCAATTAATCTACCTATTAGTAGGTAGGTGTGCAAGAGGCAATTTGATTGTTCTGCTTTTCTTTGATCTGTTGACAAGACATTCCAAACGCCAAGAACAGCCCGGGCCTTCTTGCAGTACATAGCCAAACCAAAAAGCCAGCTTCTCAGTTAGACGATTTGATAAATATCGAAGTGTTTTTGTTGAAAGAAGCGTGGGCGAACGAGCAGCCGTGAATGTTCGCTTATGTTTAAAGGCGGATGTAATTGTAGTGGTCAACTAATCCCGGACAGTATTTTAAGGTTTTCCTCAGCTGCAACGGGCGGAATGCCATCATTGAATGTGTGAGGTCGCTGCCGGTTGTAATAGTCCATTAGATAGCCACCAACATCTTTTTTGGCCTCAGGTAGATTCCAATATCCCAGGGCCGGTATCCATTCAGATTTCAGGCTCCGGAACAGCCTCTCTATCGGTGCGTTGACGCTCCTATGTCACCACACCACGCCTGATTCGGCCGGTTTACCGTAAACTCACGAGCCAGATGGTTCGGGACATCCGGTCGCTCAACGGTCGCCTGCTTGTAGGCGTGAGGGCCCGGCTGCTTACAGATCAGCCCCAGCTCACTCATCAATCGTCGAACCTTGAAGCGGCCGACGACAACGCCTTCCTCGCTGAGCAGACCTTTGATTGTCCGGCTGCCGGCGGAATTGCGGCTCTTGGTAAACAGGCGGTTTACATGAGCTTTCAGGGCCAAACGCTCTACATCCACATGGTTCCGCCGTTGGCGGTACTCGTAATAGCTGAAACGACTGATATCAAACGCATTGCAGACCATTTCAACAGGCATTCGCTCACTCAACTGGTCTATCAGCGCGTACGATTCATGTCGTCCGACATCAAGAGAGCGGTGCCTTTTTTAGTATGTCTTTCTCCTGTTCAAGACGCTTGCAGCGGGCTTCCAGCTCCTGAATACGGCGCTGCTCCGGGGTTAACGCCTTGCCCTTCGGAGTGACACCGTCACGCTCCTCGGTCAGTTGGTTAACCCAGCGCCGGATAGCGCTTTCACCAATTCCCAGGGACACGCTCGCCTGGGGAATCGTGTAACCTTGATCCAGCACCAAGCTGGCTGCTTCCTGTTTGAACTCAGGAGAAAAAGAACGTCGCTTTCTGGTCATCAGACACCTCGTTTATGGTGGCGATCTTACCACCTACGTTGGTGTCCGGAATCATTGAACCACTACACCTGCCCGGGGGTTCAATCCCGCCCCTCGCCCACGATGGCTGGCTCAAGAGTCTGCCTTTAAGAATGCCTCTATAGAAAATGTGTGCGAACACTCATCACCCAGTGCACGCAAAGATTCTGCAAGTCTCAACAAATATTCAGAATTAGGGCCGCTAGGGCCAACGGCTGAAGCAATCTGACGGGCTATATCCGCTTCCGGAGCATGGCCAAGGAACGCTTCATTGTCCTCTGTGGCAATGTAAACCAACCCCTCGCCATGACTGCCGTTATTGAACGTCAGGGTTGTGGTGAATCGCAGGTAGCCATTCTTCTCCCGCACATCCAAATACTCAAACACTATCGGTGACACCCGGAAAGCCATGCCTTTGCATATGGCTCCGGGCTGTTCAATAAGCGTAACCACACGGCCCGGAGCTTCCGGCGTACCGCGGTGATCGTGAGATCCCTGCCAGAACCGGCGTGCCCAGCCGTGGATTGAAGCGGGGCGTTGTTCCAGAAACGGGAAATCCACTTTGTAAATCAGCGAGCCATAACCGAACAGCCAGATCGATTCTATGCCGGAGAAGTCCTGCCGGTTTCGGTTGCGCTCTATGGTGTCGTTGGACATCGCGCCTCCTTAGGCTCCTATCAGACCCGTGCTGGAGATAAAGCCGGTAATGCCTGTCAGAACAATTTCTGCGGCCATGGCCGAGAGTACCAGGCCGCTGATTTTAGAGAGAATGTTGAGGCCGGTTTTACCCAGGGCCTTTTCCAGATACCCGGACAGATGCAGCAAGATACCCAGGATCAGCAGACCGGAAAGTAGCCCAAACAGGCCCCCGGCGACTTCCGGTACATTCTTGAGCTCAGCGCCGTATACCAGAATGGCACCGATGGTGGCGGGACCAATCATCACCGGAACCGCCAGTGGCACCACAGCGATGTCATCGCGTTCTTCCTCCGGCAGACCGGTGGCGTGGTTGCGGGTGCCGCTGGTGACGAGGCTGATGGCGGTCAGAAACAGCAGCGTGCCCGCACCAATGCGGAAGGAATCCAGAGTAATACCTATGGCACTGAACAGCACAGGGCCGCCAAAGAACAGTATTACACCCATAACGGAGGCAGCGATGCATGCCCGGCGAATAATCGAGACTTTTTCGGCTGCGGGCAGCCCACGGGTCAAGGCGATAAACATGGATACCGCAAAGAAGGGGGCCAGCAAAAACAGGAAACGGATCGTACTGCTGATATAGGTACTGAAAAACATCTCGAACATCGAAAAAAATCCTGGCGGGTGCAAAAACGCGAAGCATAGCGCCTTATCCGGATGCCTGCCGTACGCAACAGAACGTATGGCAGGCAAAGTCTTGAACTTGCACTAGGATGTAGGTAGCTCACATTTGTTTCAGGGGTCCAAACAGAGGGCGTTTGCATCATGAAGATTGGTATTCCGAAAGAGATATTTACAGACGAGCGACGGGTTGCAGCAACACCGCCATCGGTACACAAGCTGATTGCTTTGGGCTACGAAGTCGCGGTTGAGTCCGGTGCGGGCGAAGCGGCGCATTACCGCGATGAAGCCTATGAAGCCGTTGGTGCGACCATTGCCGCCGATGCCCACTCGTTGTGGAGCGGCGCGGATTTCATTCTGAAGGTTCGCGCTCCCATGGAGAACCCGGCGCTGGGCAAGCATGAAGCCGATCTGATGAAAGTGGGTGGCTTTCTCATCAGTTATATCTGGCCTGCTCAGAACTCTGAACTTCTGAGTAAACTTGCGGCCCGAAAAATCACCACATTCGCCATCGACAGCCTGCCCCGGATCAGCCGCGCCCAGAAAATGGATGCACTGAGCGCCATGGCCAACATCGCCGGATACCGCGCTGTAGTGGAGGCGGCCAATCACTTCGGGCGCTTTTTCACCGGCCAGATAACGGCAGCAGGCAAGGTGCCGCCAGCCAAGGTAATGGTTATCGGGGCTGGTGTAGCAGGGCTTGCGGCGGTGGGCGCAGCTAACAGCCTGGGAGCTATCGTGCGGGCGTTTGATACCCGGCTGGAAGTGAAGGAACAGATTGAAAGCATGGGTGCCGAATTTTTGCAGCTGGATTTTGGTGAGGAAGAAGGCAGCGGCACAGGCGGTTACGCCAAGCAGATGAGCGATGAGTTCATCAAGGCAGAAATGGCGCTGTTTGCCGAGCAGGCCAAAGAAGTCGACATCATCATCACCACCGCTCTGATTCCCGGCAAGCCGGCGCCCAAGCTGATCACTGCCGAGATGGTGAAATCCATGAAGCCCGGCAGTGTGATAGTCGATCTGGCATCAGAACGCGGCGGTAACTGCGAACTCACCGAGCCGGGCAAAATTGTCGAGCAGCACGACGTCACGTTGATTGGCTACACGGATCTGCCCAGTCGCATGGCCAAAGTGGCCAGTGATCTCTACGCCACCAACCTTTTCCACCTGATGACTGAACTGACGCCAGAGAAAGACGGCCAGCCCCAGGTGAATATGGACGACGACGTGATTCGGGGTCTTACCGTTGTGCTGGATCAGGATGTGACCTGGCCACCGCCACAACCGCAGACACCAACGAGCCCCAAACCCGCGCCGGGCACTGAGGAGCCCTCAGCAGAACAGAAAGCGGCCGCGCACAAGGAGTCTCAGCGCCGCAGCCTGATTGGCAAGGGTGCTGTATTGATTGTCACCCTTGCTGCGCTGTATGGCGTTGGCGCTCACGCACCGGAGAGCTTTCTCAGGCACTTTACGGTGTTTGTGCTGGCCTGCTTCATTGGCTGGCAGGTTGTGTGGAACGTAACCGCCTCCCTGCACACACCCCTGATGAGTGTAACCAACGCCATCAGCGGCATTATCGTGATTGGTGCCATGTTGCACCTGGCCCAGGCAGAAAACGTCGCGGTCGGAATCATGGCGTTTGTGGCGGTGCTGATTGCCAGCATCAACGTAGGGGGTGGCTTCCGGGTTACCCATCGCATGCTCAAAATGTTCCGCAGATAGGAGGCGACCACCATGAGTACAGGACTCGTCAGTGTGGCCTACGTGGTCGCCAGTGTATTGTTTATTCTCAGCCTCGGGGGCTTGAGCCATCAGGAATCGGCGCGCCGGGGCAACCTTTACGGGGTAGCCGGCATTCTCATTGCGCTGGTGGCGACCATGGCCAGTGTCAGTGACAGCGGGCTCATCGCCATCGTGATCTCGGTGTTGGCTGGCGCCAGCATCGGCATTGTCATCGCCAACAAGGTGGAAATGACCCAGATGCCGCAACTGGTTGCGCTGCTGCACAGCTTTGTGGGTCTGGCGGCTGTGTTGGTGGGCTTTTCCGGCTACATAGACCCGTTGATTCACACCACAGGTGCCGAGCACACCATCAAGTTGGTGGAAGTGTTTGTGGGCATCTTTATCGGCGCCGTGACCTTCACTGGCTCATTGGTGGCCTGCGGCAAGCTGGATGGCCGTATCGACAGCAAAGCCCTCACCTTGCCAGGCCGACACCTGATGAACCTCGCTGCAATCGCGGTATCGGTGCTACTTGGTGCCTGGTTCCTGGGTACCGACAGTATGGCGTTGGGCATACTTGCCCTGGTGCTGATGACTGTAATAGCCGCCGTTCTCGGGGTTCACCTGATCATGGCCATTGGCGGTGCCGACATGCCGGTGGTGGTGTCCATGCTCAACAGCTATTCCGGATGGGCCGCAGCGTCCATAGGCTTCATGCTGGGCAATGACCTGCTGATCGTAACCGGCGCGCTGGTGGGCAGCAGCGGTGCCATTCTAAGCTACATCATGTGCAAGGCCATGAACCGGTCATTTATCAGCGTTATCCTTGGCGGTTTTGGCCAGACCAGCAGCAACTCTGCCGCAGCGGGCTCTGACGATCAGATGGCCGTGGAGATCAGTGCAGACGAGGTGTGCGAGGAACTGCGCAATGCCGATTCAGTGATTATCGTGCCGGGTTACGGCATGGCCGTGGCTCAGGCCCAGAGCGGGGTCAGTGATATGACCAAACTGCTGAGAGAGCGCGGCGTGAATGTGCGTTTTGGCATTCACCCGGTTGCCGGCCGCCTACCCGGCCACATGAACGTGTTGTTGGCAGAGGCCCATGTGCCCTACGACATAGTGCTGGAAATGGACGAAATCAACGCGGACTTCCCGGCGACAGACGTGGTGCTGGTTATCGGCGCCAACGACACGGTGAACCCCGCCGCAGCAGAAGACCCGGGCAGCCCGATCGCCGGCATGCCAGTGCTTGAAGTCTGGAAGGCACGGCAGGTGGTCATTCTCAAACGGGGTATGGCCACAGGCTATTCCGGGGTGGAAAACCCTCTGTTCTTCAAGGACAACGCCCGCATGCTGTTCGGAGATGCCAAAGACAGCATCGACAAGCTGGTGAGCGGGCTGAGAAACTAAGCCAAATAAACCCTGATATATGCGGTACCCGGATCTTCCGGATACCGCATCAACAGAATCGTTACTCGGTGGTGTTGTAAACGTAGGACGACACCGTGCCGTCGGGATTGAAGCGTACAACCAGATCCGTGGTTTCCGCATCGCCGAAGGCTGACCAACGGTATTTGCCGTAGGTCCAGGTGCGTTTCCCGTCTTCAACACCGGTGCGCCAGGGCTCACCAAACATTTCCTGAATGTCCGCCCGAGTGGTTTCATTCACCGTAATCTGATCGATATTGTGCGTGGAAAAGTCTTTGCCTACGGTGGCACAACCGGCAAACGCCAGCAGGCTCGCAAGCATCAAAACTGAAAGACTGTTCTTCAAAGACATTGCCTTCCCTCCTGTAAACTTCTACCCATAAAAAAACACCCCCATCATACGCTCAGGCAATGGGGGTGTGCTGTTACAGAGAGGAAATATTCTGTCCGGGTTCAGTACAGTTTGGCTAGGGATTTGCGGGCAAAGTCGTCCACTTCACCAAGCCGTCCTTCCTTCACCTTTGTGAGCCACTCCGGATCCTGCAGCAGCGCCCGACCGACAGCAATCAATTCGAACTCATGATTGTTCATGCGCTCTGCCAGTTCGTCGATACCCGACTGCTCAACCGACTCTTGCTTACTGGCCATGGTGCCGCTGATGAAATCTTCGGTCAGTCCAACGCTGCCAACAGACATGGCGGGCTTGCCGGACAGCTTCTGCGTCCAGCCTGCCAGATTAAGGTTGGAACCTTCAAACTCCGGCTCCCAGAAACGGCGGGTTGAGGCATGGAAAATATCCACGCCTGCTTCAACCAGCGGCTTGAGGAACTGTTCGAGTTCTTCCGGGCTATTTACCAACCTGGCATCGTAATCCTGCTGCTTCCATTGGGAAAAGCGCAGCATGATCGGGAAATCAGGCCCCACCTGGTGACGAACCGCTGACACAATCTCTACGACAAAGCGCAGGCGGTTTTCCATGCTACCGCCATACTCGTCATCCCGCTGGTTCGTGCCTTCCCAGAGAAACTGGTCCAACAGATAACCGTGGGCGCCATGAATCTCTACGCCGTCAAACCCGAGCGCTTTGGCATCCTGCGCGGCATCGGCAAACGCAGTGACTACGTCCTCGATGTCCCCTTTGCTCATTGCCTTGCCATTAGGCTTGCCAGGCGCAAACAGGCCAGACGGGCTATAGCCGGGAACAGACGGATCGGGGTCAGTGCCTTCCTTGCGCACGGAACCGACATGCCAAAGCTGCGGGAAGATTGCACCACCGGCTTCGTGCACTGCATCTACCACCTTTTTCCAGCCTGAGAGCGCCTCGTCACCGTGAAAGGCGGGCACATTCGGGTAGCCGTTGGCACCGGGATGATTCACTGTCGTGCCCTCGGTAATGACAAGGCCCACACCGGCCTCTGCGCGCCGCCGATAGTAGGCGACTACGTTCTCACCGGGAACACCCTTAGGTGAGAAGTTACGGGTCATGGGCGCCATAGCAACCCGGTTGCGAAGCGTGAGGTTGTGAATTTCGAATGGCTCAAACATGGGGCCAAGATTCATGGTCATCAGTAACTACTCCCTGAAAAGAATCGATGTTAGCGATTGATGTTGATTACAGCGACTCGGTAGCCTTGATAGCTACCTCACTAATCTGGTCTCTTAACGCAACTCTATTTAATCTGGTTTTAAGATGCAACCTTATTCTGTACACTTCATCTCATGGCCAGAAAACGTTTTGATGACTCCAATTGCTCCGTCGCCCGCGCCCTGAATCAGGTGGGGGACTGGTGGTCGCTGCTTATTGTGCTGCACGCCATGTACGGCACCAGGCGTTTTGTGGATTTTCAGCAGGAGCTGGGTATCGCCAAGAACATCCTGTGCGACCGTCTTGCCCGCCTCGTGGACAACGGGGTGCTGAAAAAAGTGGAAGTTGGCGAGCACGGGTCCCGCTTCGAGTACCGGCTTACCGAAAAAGGCCGGGATCTGTTCCCGGTGGTTATTGCCCTGCGCCAGTGGGGAGACAAGTGGAACCCTGCACCGGATGAGTCACCACTGGATTTGCGCGATCGGGCAACCGGGCAACCTGTCCAGACCGTTCAGGTACTAAACGCGAAAGGTGAAACCATCACGGTACGAGACGTGTTTGTGCCTGGCGTCGACTTGCCCGGCAGCAAAAAAAGCCCCGCGTGACAATCCGAAAAAATACACTGCTCACCAATTTCTTGAGTTGCGTCAATCCGTCGCGCTAACTCAAATCATCCATTCGCGATTATTGCGCTATATCAAGTTCCCTATCTCTGAGGCCTTTAATCTGGGCGCAACAACGATTCAGGTTAAGGAGATAGATATGTCCCGTACGTTCAAACTCAGTGTTATCGCAGCCGCCGTTATGGCCGTTGCACCCGCCGCTCAGGCTTTCGAAGCCGGTGATTTCATTCTGCGCGCAGGTGCTGTGCACGTGGCGCCGGATGATTCAAGCGATGCAATCACTGTTGGCGGCTTACCCGCACTCGGAACCGATGCTCGTGTCGCAGTGGATTCCAATACTCAGCTCGGTATTCGCGCAACTTATATGTTTACAAGCAATATCGGTCTGGGCCTGTTGGGGGCGACTCCGTTCAAACACAACATCAGCGGCGCCGGGGATCTTGAAGCAGCGGGCAAGCTTGCTGAAACCAAGCACCTGCCACCAACCCTGACACTGCAATATTTCCCGATGCACAGTTCGTCCGCACTACAGCCTTTCGTAGGCGTGGGTGTGAACTACACTAACTTCTTTGAAGAAAAGACTACTGGCGCTCTATCCGGCCTGGATATCGAACTGGATGACAGCGTAGGCGTTGCTGCTGAAATCGGGCTGGACTATATGCTTAGTGAAAACTTCGGTTTGAACGCAGCTGTGTGGTGGGCAGACATTGATACCACGGCAAAAGTTGAAACTCTGGACGAATTCGACGTCGAGATCGACCCCATGGTCTACATGGTAGGTTTCACCTACAAGTTCTGATTCCCGAAAACGACAATGCGGAGCCAAAGCTCCGCATTGTCTAATCAGTTGCCTGTTGCCTGAAAGGCTTCAAACACTCTTTATGAAGTCTGGCTCTGGGCAGAACGTCCCCGCTGACCATTGCCACTCTGGCTACGACCCCCGCTACGCCCGCCGGGCTTATCGCCAAAGCTGCGGGGTTTACCTGCCGGCCGACCGTTACCACCGCTGCGATTGCGAGCCTTGCTCGGATCCGCCTTGGCTTTCGGTTTGAGTGCCACATTGTTCTTGGGCTCAAAACCTTCCATTTCCTTGCGCGGCAGCTGCTTCTTGATCAGCTTCTCGATACCTACCAGCATCTTGAGTTCATCGGCGCTTACCAATGACAACGCGTGGCCACTCTCACCAGCGCGGCCGGTCCGGCCGATGCGGTGCACATAGTCTTCCGGCACGTTAGGCAACTCAAAGTTAACCACTTGCGGTAGCTGTTTGATATCCAGACCACGGGCTGCGATATCAGTGGCAACCAGTACGCGCACCTGGCCCTGCTTGAAGTCTGCCAGAGCGCGTGTGCGGGCGCCCTGGGATTTATTGCCGTGTATGGCCGCTGCCGTGATGCCGTCTTTTTCCAACTTCTGGGTCAGGCGGTTGGCGCCGTGCTTGGTGCGGGTAAATACCAGCACCTGTTCCCAGCTGTTATCACGAACCAGCTTACTCAACAGCGCAGTTTTCTGGCTCTGATCAACGGCATACACAGACTGTTTTACCGTCTCAGCGGTGGTGTTTCTGACCGCCACATCGATTTGTACCGGGTTATTCAACAGTCCTTGAGCTAGCGCACGAATCTCACCGGAGAAAGTCGCCGAGAACAGCAGGTTCTGACGCTTGGCTGGCAAGAGCGCAAGAATCTTCTTGATGTCACGGATAAAGCCCATATCCAGCATGCGGTCGGCTTCGTCCAGCACCAGGATTTCCACTTCATTGAACTTCACAGCGTTCTGCTGATACAGATCCATCAAGCGGCCAGGTGTGGCAACCAGCACATCCAGGCCTTTGCGCAGCTTCATCATCTGCGGGTTGATTTTTACACCACCAAAAACCACAGCGGCCTTGGTGGGAACATATTTGCTGTAAAGATTTACGCTGTCGTGAACCTGCGCGGCCAGTTCCCGCGTGGGCGCCAGGATAAGTACGCGGGGGCCCTTACCTGTGCGAGGCTTATCCGCCAGGCGCTGCAGCAATGGCAGTGTAAAGCCCGCAGTCTTGCCTGTGCCCGTCTGGGCTGCAGCCATAACATCCTTACCGGAAAGTACGGCAGGAATGGCCTGGAGCTGAATGGGAGACGGGGTATCGTAACCCTGGTCGGCGGTGGCACGGACCAGCTGCTCGGAAAGACCGAGTGAAGAAAAACTCATATAGGATTAACTCTTGATTGTTCTGCCTCCACGAACACCGTTCTCGGCGAATGTGGGCAGATGCCATGAAGATTCATGGAATAAAAGACGACTACAGTCACGCGCCGGTAATCGGGGTGACGTCCTCTGACAGGTCGTATGGATGGTTCGCAAAAAGGCTCAAAGCCTGGAACTGCGGAATCCCTAGAGGCAGGATGCGGCAAACCTTAACAGAGGCTTGCGGAATTAGCCATAGGGGATTGTAGCCTTATACCCTCACCGCCGTTACAGCCGCGGCAAGCACGCTGGCAGCAATCAGCCCGACAAGGGACAGCCGGAGATTCCAGCGGAATGAGGCATCCATGGCTGCATAGCCCGTCAAACGCTCCATAATAAGCGCATTGGCGGCAAACGGCGTACCGAAAGCGGTAAGCCCCCACCCCGTTACCATGCCAATACCCAAGCCAAGCAGCGCCCTTTCCGGCCAGATGGCTCCGAGAATGCCCCCTGCAAGGGTACCAACTACAATGGGGTTAATGCCGGCCAGGCCGGCCGCAAAGAAAACCCAGGGTGCACAGGCTGCGATCACAGGCCAAAGCCAGTTGGGCAACGTCGGATCCCCACTGATCTGCCCCAACACTGCCCCGCTGATAACCGAGCCAAGAAACGCAGACCCGCCCACAATCGCCAACTCATTGCTGACGCTGGACATATTAACCAGGGGTGGGTTTGTTTTACGTATCCAGGCCAATAACCTCGCGCCAATCACCGCAACCATACAACTGAGCGTAACCGCATGGGCATAACTGAGCTGATACCGCTGACTGAACAGGAACACGCCAGCGCAGATAGCCAGGATGAGAGTGCCAAATCGTAACCAGGGCGCCACGCCAGCTTTGTTCACGGGGGCATCCATTTGCTGAACGCTTTCTGACTCACGCCAGATCAGCCCGCAAAGAACGAGCGCGGCCGAGAACGGAACGGTAAATAACAACAAATCAAGGCTGCCGAGGCCAGGCAAAAGCGTAAGTGTCAGCACCACAGAAATCGATAGCGGAGAAAACGTAGGCGATACACCAAAGCCTCTTAAAACCGCACGGGCCGCGTTACGAGTAGCTGGCGAGTCTCCGTTGCTGCGAACTCGCTCACCCACCAGGCTGCCGACGATGGCCACAGAACCGAAATTCAGAGGTATGGAAACAACCGAGGTACCGAATGCAAGACTCAGGTATCGAACGACTGGGTTGCCTCCGAACAGGCTGATGGAAATTTGTTGTAAGTCACTGGTGCGACCAAGCACGGAGGACAAGATCATCACTGCCAGTACCAGCCCCGCAAGACGGCTCATATTCCCCGCCGCCGCGCCGATCAGGCCAGGATCACGCCCCAAAGCGAACACCAGCGCCAGTCCCGCCACGAGAAAAACGGCCTTGGGTACACGACGCATGTCCTGCCACCCCAAAACGACAGCCAGGCTGACCGCCCCGGCGCCAAGACCTGCCATACCGGGAAGCAACGCAAGAATGGCGGCTATGAGGGCGATATAGGCTAAAGCGGAACGTATCGGCTGCAAGGATGCACTTCCTAAACGGCAAAACCAGGGGAGCTAAGGGCTCAGTGCACTACCGGGTATCCGCAACCATGGCGATACCCGTAGCTTGCTTGTGGCTTTATTTGTCTGAAGGTTGCGCTGTCAACGGGTTGCGGCGCTGGAGAATTTCGCAAGGGCACCGCTCACTTTTTCCAACACAGCGTCACAGCCTTCAATGGAATGCCTGGTTTTCAGATATTCTGGGTCGTTGTAACCCAGCCAGACCTGACCACCTTCATCCTCCCATATCAGAGCTTTCTGGGGCAGATCCACTGCGACACTCTGCGCGCACTGCATCAAGGGTGTTCCCACTTTCGGGTTACCAAAAATCACCACCTCGGTCGGTCGCAGTTCCAAACCTGCTGACTCGGCGCCGGCGGCATGATTGATCCTGTTCATGATTTTCATGCCATTTTCACTCAAAACCGCTTCAAGCTTGTCGGCGGTAGCCGCTACGCTGTGGTTACTTTTCACCACAACCAAGCCATCTGCGGCTTGGGTCACGCCCCAGCACAGCAATAAAATGAGAGGTAAAATAATAATCCTGAAGACGTTCATTGGGGGGGGTCCTTTTGGCGACGTACAAACTTCATACTAGACCAATCAGACCCTATCAAGCGATCCGGATAATCAATCGGGGAGTATAATTTCATCTAACTACGTGTTAATACGTAGGCATCCCGCGTTTCGCCTTTAAAAAGGGTCGCTAACAGACAACAAGGAGCTCAGCCCCACCGTGGGGCTGAACACAGCTATGTTTATACGAATTCTGTCGTGTCTTTTCTTACTCGCGTTGGGTATCTCCAGCCAGATTCACGCCCAGGAGCAGCCTCTGAAAATAGGCATCACCAAGGTTCCACCGTTTGTCATGCAAACAGACGATGGTCGCTGGGAGGGAATCAGCATCGACCTCTGGGAAGATATTGCTGCAGGCATGGAGCGGGAGTTTGAATGGGTCCCCCTGAGCTTCAATGAGCTGCTCGGGGCCGTAGAGAGCGGTGATATCGACGTGGCGGTCGGTGCTTTGACCATGACGGCCGACCGCGAAGCCCGTTTCGATTTCAGCCACCCTTTCTATCAGACAGGCCTGTCTATTGCTGTTCCTCCCGTGCCGGAAACGAGTCTAATAAGCAGCCTTAAGGCGCTAATAAGCTGGAGGTTTCTCAGCGTGGTACTCGCCCTGGGCGCCCTGTTGTTGGGCGTCGGTTTTCTACTTTGGCTGGTTGAGCGACGCCGTAACCCGGAGCAATTCGGGGGGTCAACTGCAGAGGGTATTGGCTCAAGCTTCTGGTGGGCGGCGGTCACCATGACAACGGTGGGCTACGGTGACAAGGCACCGGTATCACTTGCAGGCCGGCTGATCGGCCTGGTCTGGATGTTCGCAGGTTTGATCATGGTGGCAAGCTTTACCGCAGCCATTACCTCTTCATTGACCGTAAGCAACCTGCGTTCGGGCATTCAGGGCGCGGATGATCTGCCCGGCAAAGTGGTGGCCACCATTGCCAATACCGCCAGCCAGCGTTATCTGGAGGAACAACGGGTTCGCTACCAGACTTACCCGGATCTCACGTCCGCCATGGTGTCAGTAGCCAAAGGCGAAACCGATGCCATCGTGTATGACCGCGCACTGATGCAGTATCGAAACCTGCAGCTGGGCCAACAAAAGCTGACGGTCCTCCCGGGGGTGTTTGCAGAGCAGCTTTACGCACTGGCGCTGCCGGATGACAGCCCGCTTCGGGGGCCAATATCCCAGCAGGTTCTCCGGGTAACAGAAGGCGAAAGCTGGGAAGACATCCGGGCGGCTTATCTCGGCAAGAAATAACTCGTTGCAAGACACAGAAAAGACTGCTTCCTGCAATTACTCAGCCACCAAACAGTGCCGAGCGCAGGGGCCGGAAAAACCCACGGGATTGGCCCTTCCGGTTTGCGGTCAGCCTGCCATCAAACTCGATGTAGCCGTCTTCAATTGAGTCAAACCGCAGAGTTTTTACATCCTCCAGGTAATTTTGAGAAGATTTCCACGGGCCGTGTGTGCCTTGGCGCGGAAGACGATCAGCAGCGCGCTTGATGTAACCGGCGTCCAGTGAGCCCATTACGGTATCCTCACCCAGACTGTTCCCGGTATCTCTGGCCACGGCCACGCGAATCCCGCGCCGATCCATGTGGTTAATCAGGCGGCACAGGTACTCACTGGCGATATCCACTTTCAGGGTCCAGGAAATATTGGTGTAACCAAAGATCATCCCCGCATTTGGCACGCCTTCAACCATCAGACTCTTGTAGACAACCTTGTCTTTCAGAACGACGTCCTCGCCGTCTACCTTCGGCTTGATTCCACCGAGCATCTGAATATCCAGGCCGGTGGCCGGAATGATGATGTCAGCATCCAGGTGCTCACCAGACTTCAGTTGAATACCGGTCTCGGTGAAACGCTCAATATGATCGGTCGCAATCGACGCCCGGCCCGCTTTCATTGCTTTGAACAGGTCGCCATCTTTTACCACACACAGACGCTGATCCCAGGGATTATAGTCTGGCGTGAAATGACGCATGTTGGTCTGGTCATCCACCTGACGTTTGATAATGCTCAGGAACAAGCGGCGCATAGCTTTCGGGCTTTTGCGGGAGCGCTGATACAGAAACCGGGAAATCGAGATGTTGCGAGCCCGGGTCAGCCGATAAGCAGCTCTGGCGGGCAATGCCTTCTGCAGGGTGAGTGCCATTTTGTCCGTTGAGGGCAGCGGCATCAGGTAGGTCGGTGAGCGCTGCAACATGGTCACATGGCCCGCTTTCTCGGCCATGGTTGGCACCAGTGTAATCGCCGTTGCACCGCTGCCGATAACCACCACCTTCTTGCTGGCGTAATCCAGGGATTCGGGCCAATGCTGCGGATGAACGATCTGGCCTTTGAAATCCGCCTCACCGGGAAAATCCGGTTTATAGCCCTGGTCATAGTTGTAGTAGCCGGTACACCCGATCAGAAAGCTCGCGGTATAGGCTTCCGTCTCGCCAGTCGCCTCATTCACCGCAGTCAGTTTCCAGCATTTATCCAGGCTGGACCAGTCAGCGGTTTGCACCGAAAGACCATAGCGAATATGCCGCTCAACATCATGTTCTTTTGCAGTTTCACTGACGTAATTTTTAATGGAAGCGCCGTCCGCCAGCACCTTGCCACCTGTCCAGGGGCGGAAATTGTAGCCGAAGGTAAACATGTCGGAATCCGAGCGAATGCCAGGATAGCGGAACAAGTCCCAGGTGCCTCCGAGTGACTGGCGCCGCTCCAGAATGGTGAAAGATTTGCCCGGGCACTTTTGCTTCAGATGGCAGGCCATGCCGATGCCGGACACCCCGGCTCCAATGATCAAAACGTCAAAATGCTGTTCGCTCATAACCAATCTCTCAATTTCACTGTCGTTATTCTGGTAACGCGTTGGAAATCAAGATAGCGCAGCCGGGTATCCGGCGAAATTGGCCTGCACGTTCTCAGGTCGCGGTTGTTTGGGCCAGTCTGCGGACAGCATTGGCCAGTTCCCTGACCAGCTGCCCTGCCAGCGCAAGCATCGACAAAGAGGCACAGTGTAGAAACCATGCCCGCCCGATCAGTCGTGGTGGCCGATGGGACCTTCAGTAAACAGGAACTCGCGCAAGTGCTTGTCCATCACAGGATCCTTGCGGCGAATCCATTCCAGCACCATGGCTGCGTGTTCCTTTTCTTCATCGCGGTTGTGTTCAAGAATCGCTTTCAATTCAGGATCCTTGCAGGCATCCACTCGCTGGTTGTACCAGTCCACCGCTTCAAATTCTTCCATCAGAGAACTGACCGCGCGATGCATTTCGCGGGTTTCATCCGTCAGTTCGCCTACCGGTTCGTGGTAACTGTCGTTCGCCATAACGGGTTCCTTATTTTCAGGTCAGTGAGGTATCGTTTTATCACAATGATACGCTTTGACAATAACCGAAAAACAGCCGCTGAAACACCCGGCGTCCATTTGAGCAACTTCGCTTCCTGTGGCAAAGTCAGATGCCAAAACAGCCCGGGTAGCCACTCCATGAAAACCGTTTTTTCACCTCTGCACAGTCGTCGCTCCGTCAAAACCGAACTGGATGGCGGTGTTCTGATTGAGCCCCATGAGAAGCCCTCCCGTGCAGAGACCATTCTGGCGCGAGTAAAATCCCAGGTTCTTGGTGAAGTGCTCGAGCCGGAAGAGTTTGGCCTTGATCCGGTCAGAAGGGTGCACAACGCAGATTATGTAGTGTTTCTGCAACACTGTTGGGCTGACTGGGTGGCTGAAGGCAAGCCCGGCGAAGCTATCCCCGCTGTGTGGTGTGGCCGTGGCATGCGGCCCCGTGTACCCAAAGACATTGACGGCCGGCTTGGTTATTACAGTTTTGCGGCCGAAACCTCGATCTCTGATGGCACATGGGAAGCCGTGTGTGCCTCTGCCAACGTTGCACTGTCCGCTCAGAAGCTCGTCGCCAATGGCGAGCGCGCCGCCTTTGCCCTGTGCCGGCCGCCTGGCCACCACGCCCACGCCGACCTGTTTGGCGGTTACTGTTTTTTCAACAACGCCGCTATCACCGCGCAGGCGTTTCGAGATCAGGGCTACCAACGGGTTGCAATTCTGGATGTGGATTTCCACCACGGTAACGGCACCCAGGCCATCTTCTATGATCGCAGCGATGTACTGACCATCAGCCTGCACGGCGATCCCGACCTGGTTTTCCCACACTTCCTCGGGTTTGAAGATGAAACCGGAGAAGGCGAAGGTGACGACTATAACCTCAACATTGTTTATCCTCCGGGAACACCCTACAGCGTTTGGTGCCGGGGGCTCGAAACCGCCTGCGAGCGCATTGCGGCCTTTCAGCCGGACGCGTTAGTCATCGCTCTGGGTGTGGATACCTTTGAAGAAGATCCGATCTCGTTCTTTAAACTGAAATCGGCAGACTACGTGTCTCTGGGTAAACGAATTGAACAGCTGGGGCTGCCCACAGTATTCACTATGGAAGGCGGGTACGATGTGGACGCCATTGGCGTGAATGTTGTAAACGTGCTCAAGGGCTTCGAAGGCCAATGATTAACCGGGGCTGGCCGGGATGCGGTTCAGCCCTTGAAACCCTTGCCAACGATATAGACTTCCCGGGAGCGAGAGCGGGAAGAGTCCGGCTTTCGCGTCACAACTTTATCGAACACGGCTCTGACGGCTTTCAGATACTCATCGTAACCTTCACCCTGAAACACCTTGGCCACAAAGCTGCCTTTGGGTTTGAGCACCTGGCTGGCCATATCCAGCGCCAACTCTACCAGATACATCGAAGATGCCTGGTCGGAAACCGTCACCCCGCTGATATTCGGAGCCATATCGGAAATCACCACATCCACCTGGCCATCGCCCAGAGTTGTCATGATTTCTTCAAACACCGAATTTTCAGTAAAGTCACCCTGAATGAACTCCACACCGGCAATGGCATCCATGGGCAGTATGTCAGAAGCCAGCACCCTGCCCTTATGGCCCACCAGATTAACCGCCACTTGCGACCAGCCACCCGGAGCAGAGCCGAGATCCATTACCACCATGTTGGGGTGAATCAGCCGGTCCTTCTTGTTGATTTCAAGAAGTTTGTAGCTGGCCCGTGAGCGATAGCCGTCGACCTGCGCCTGTTTCACGAAGGGGTCGTTCACGTGCTCTTCAAGCCAACGGTTACTGCTTTTGGATCGGGCCATAGGGGCTCTTAAAAAGGGTCGTCAAAAAGGGGCAATCAAGGCTTCATTGTACGTGTCGCGCGCCCTTCCGGCAAAACCCTGACATCCGGGCCGGGCGCACGTACAATTGCCGCAACATTTTCCGATTTCTTTATACCCGGCAACCAGCCCGCCATCGGCGGCCAGAGCCGCGCAGGACTGATTATGATCCGCCTTACCGAACTGGCGCTGCCGCTGGAGCATCCCGAAAGTGCCTTGAGAGCCGCTATTATCGAGCGTCTGGGCATTGCCGACGCCGATCTGGCGGAGTTCACCGTGTTCAAGCGCAGCTACGATGCCCGCAAGAAAAACACCGAGATCAAGTTCGTTTACATTGTTGATCTGAAGGCGCGCAACGAAGACGCCATTCTGGCCCGCTTTGAAAAAGATCAGCACGTGCGGCCGGCACCGGATACCGCTTATTACCCGGTCGCACAGGCACCCGCTGGCCTCACCGAACGCCCGGTGGTGATCGGGTTCGGCCCGTGTGGCCTGTTTGCCGCCCTGATTCTGGCCCAAATGGGGTTCCGGCCCATTGTGCTGGAGCGCGGCACTGACGTACGCCGTCGCACCAAGGACACCTGGGCCTTGTGGCGGAAAAAGCAGCTGTCACCGGAATCCAACGTGCAGTTTGGTGAAGGCGGTGCGGGCCTGTTCTCGGACGGCAAGCTTTACAGCCAGATCAAAGATCCGAAGTTCTACGGCCGCCAAGTGATGCGTGAATTTATCCGTGCCGGTGCCCCCGAAGAAATTCTGTATGTCAGCAAACCCCACATCGGCACCTTCAGGCTGACCGGCGTGGTAGCCACCATGCGTGAGGAAATTATCCGCCTCGGTGGCGAGATCCGCTTTGAAAGCAAGGTCACTAACCTGCGCACCCGCAATGGCCGCGTTGAAGGCGTAGAGTTGGCCAGCGGCGAGCGCCTGGATAGCCGGTATGTGATTCTGGCGCTCGGTCACAGCGCGCGCGATACCTTTCGCATGCTCCAGCGCAACGATGTGTTTATTGAAGCCAAACCCTTTGCCATCGGCTTTCGTATCGAGCACCCGCAATCGCTTATCGACAACGCTCGCCTGGGCAAATACGCCGGACACCCCGCCTTGGGCGCAGCGGACTACAAACTGGTGTACCACGCGAGCAACGGGCGCGCAGTCTACAGTTTCTGCATGTGCCCGGGAGGCACGGTGGTGGCTGCGACCTCCGAACCCGAGCGGGTTGTCACCAACGGCATGAGCCAGTATTCCCGCAATGAGCGCAACGCCAATGCCGGCATTGTAGTGGCCGTGCATCCCGAAGAAGACTTTCCAGGCGGCCCGCTGGCCGGAGTGGAATTTCAGGAGGCCCTGGAGTCCCTGGCCTATACGCTCGGCGGCAGTGATTACTGCGCGCCTGCCCAGCTGGTGGGAGATTTCATCAAACGCAAACCCTCCACCGAGTTGGGCGACGTCGAGCCGTCCTACAAGCCCGGCATCAAACTGGGGGACCTGGCGCCTTCCCTGCCGGCGTATGCCATCGAAGCCATTCGCGAGGCATTGCCGGCTTTCGGCAAGCAGATCCGGGGCTTTGACCGGAAGGACGCCATCCTGACCGGCATCGAAACCCGCACGTCCTCACCGGTGCGCATCACCCGCGATCGCACCAGTCTGCAAAGCCTGAATACTCGCGGCCTTTATCCGGCAGGCGAAGGCGCAGGCTATGCCGGTGGCATTCTTTCGGCCGGCGTAGACGGCATCAAGGTGGCCGAAGCACTGGCCCTGGCCATGCTGGAAGATCTGGACACGAACAGCGGAGCCCCATCGTGAAGCTGGAGGACATCAAAAAACTGCACCAGAAAAAATACCGTCAGGCGTTGGGCCACTATCTGGTTGAAGGCGAACACCTGGTGCTGGAACTGCAGAAAGCTGCGATGCGCCAGCCCGAGCTGAACGCGGCCGAGCTGTATGTAACCGGTGCGTATGAGCATTGGCCAAGCTCGTTCAGAACCCATCATGTCAACGAGCGCCAGATGGCTCTGCTCGCCGATACCCAAACGCCCCAGGGGATTCTCGCCGTAGTGCCCATGCCGGACAAAGACATTGAGCCTGCATCGAAACCCGGCGAAAAAGCGGTTTACCTGCATGAGGTTCAGGACCCTGGCAACCTCGGAACAATTTTACGCACTCTGGCCTGGTTTGGCGGTTTTCGCTGCCTGCTAAGCCCCGGCAGTGTAGACCCATACAACCCGAAAGTGGTGCGCGCCAGCATGGGCGCTATCTTCCACGTACCGCTGGAAACAGAGGTGCCCCTGGGCAGCTTGAGCAGCCGCTACCACTCGGTTGCCTGTCTGGACCTGAACGGGGACAAACTCACAGCAGAATCATTCCACCAGCACGACTGCTACCTGTTTGGTAACGAAGCCCGCGGCGTTCCGCCGGAAGCACTGGCCCAGCTGGGCGCAACGCCTTACACCATCCCGGGCAAAGGCGAAATCGAGTCACTTAATTTGGCTTCCGCAGTCAACATGTGTGCTTATGAGCTGTTTCGGGGCGGCTGACCGGCAAGCATGATGCATTTCGGCAATCACCGTGGTCGTTATCGCCATTGCCTGTAGCTTGCTAATCAGCGATGATCCGGGGTCTGTTCCCTAACTGGATCGACAACAACAATGGAACACTACCTCCAGCCAACTGAATTTTTTGACTACAACCAGCCCGAACTGAAAGCCTGGATTGCGGCCCGGCTGGAGGGCGTACCCGAAAATAAGGTAGAGCAGGCGAAGGCCCTGTATCTGGCAGCCCGGGACAACGTGAGCTACAACCCCTACGTTTTCCGCCCCGAACCCGAAACCTTCAGCGCCAGCTATGCGCTCAAAACCGGCGAAAGCTACTGCATTCCAAAAGCTGTATTGCTTGGCGCAGCGGCAAGATCAATTGGTATACCCAGCCGCTTGGGTCTCGCCGATGTGCGCAATCACCTCTCAAGCCCAAAGCTGATCGAATGGCTGCGCTCAGACATTTTCCGCATGCATGGGTTTATCGAGCTTTATCTCAACGGCCGCTGGGTGAAGGCCACCCCTGCTTTCAACAAGCAGCTGTGCGAACTAATGAACGTAGAGCCACTGGAGTTCGACGGTGTGAACGACTCCATTTTTCAGGAATACACCGAGGCAGGGGAAGCACACATGGAATACGTGAACGATCATGGGGTTTTCCACGACGTCCCCCACGATTTTATTTTATCTGGAATACGGAACGCTTATTCTCATTTGTTCCCCGAATCGGGCGATGAGCCCGCACGGGCACCGACCGATAGCTTGGAAGCTGATCTAGAGTAAGCCGCAACGAGAGCATTGGTGAACCCGTCCATCAGGTCATCGGCGCTTTGCCGGGCGCCAGGTTCCCCAACATCAACCACGCGGCTGAAACGACGAAAATCCACGTTTCGCCAGTGTTCCGGCTCCATAATCTTCTCTACGATGTCGACGTTATCGATGGTGGCAGGTTTAAGCTGGTAGCTGAGTACCGGAGGGGATGTATCGTCCGAAAAGTCGAACCCATGGTGATAATCGTGCAGCAACAGGAGGGCCAGCCCGCCACCCATAAAATGGCGACCAAGACTGACAGCCAACTCACCGCTCCGGATCGCCTCAAGAGCCTCGGGCTCCCAATCCACACCACCTACCAGAACATCTTCACCGGGACGTTTTCCCGCCTGCTTCGCCGCGTCAATAGCACCCAGCGCCATGCCGTCACTGGCACTCCAGATTGCCGCAACCTGCGGATAGCGCTTTAGCAATACACGGGTTTTTGTCTTTGCCAATTTACGGCTCCATTCTGCATCCACCAGCTGCAAAATATAGCTTCGATTGGCACTAGCAGCGTCTACAAGCCCCTGCTGCCGGTCCTTGGCGGCAGAAGAATCCAGTGTTCCCGAGAGCGCGACGAGCGGCAGCGACTGCCCTCGCCCGGCCAAGCCCAAACGTTGTGCCTGCTGCTCAAGAATGGTTGTTAGCGTGCGGCCGGCCCCAACGTTGTCAGGTGCCAAATGCCCAATCCAGTTCGGAAGCGTTTCTCTTGGCCCCCCGACGGCGGCCTTGGTAGCTGCCGGAACTCCCGTATCGATCGTGAACACCTTGACGCCCATCTCATTCGCGTATGTGAGCATCCGGGTAGATACCTGCTCCTTGAACATGAACACAAGGTAATCCGGTTTGTTTTCACGTCCGAGCACGTCTTCGGCGATACGAAGATAGCTGTACCGGTGGCTGTCATGGTCGAACAGGACCTCAAGATTCAGATCCAGGTCGGCTGCCACTTCCACCATGAACTCCGAAACCAGGTACCAGAAACGGGAGTCATCCGGCGACAAAAACACAACACTGGGGCCCGGGTTGGCCTGGGCCACCCGTACCATAGGGAAAAAGCCCATTAAGAGAAACAGAAAAAAAATCAGCAGCAGGGCTAGGCGATGCACCATATAAACACTCACCCTCCATGCAGTCCTGCAACGATATCAAATAGATGCGCCTAAATTACCGAGCAGCGCAAGCCCACGCAAGCAGCAAATCCGAATGAATGCCTCATTTCACAAACTCTGTTGAGGAAAGAAGGAAGCGCCTATACCAGAAAAGGGCGCAGGATCTCTCCAGCACCCTTTCAGCTTTGCTCTGTAGCGCTCTCGCTTTAATCCACAGAATTGCGAATCAGGAAGTCAAACGCACTCAGTGCGGCTTTCGAGCCTTCGCCCATGGAAATCACAATCTGCTTGTAAGGCACCGTGGTGGCGTCGCCGGCCGCAAAAACTCCCGGAATTGAGGTTTCGTTACGGTCGTTAATGATGATTTCACCGTGCTGGCTCAGCTCGATATCGCCTTTCAACCATTCAGTGTTGGGCACCAGACCGATCTGAATAAACACGCCTTCCAGAGCCACATGGTGGTTTTCACCGGTGTTGCGGTCTGTGTAGTTCAGGCCATTCACCCTTCCGTTTTCACCAACCACTTCAGTGGTTTGGCCAGACGTAATAATGTCCACATTGTTGAGGCTGCGCAGCTTTTTCTGCAGCACATCGTCTGCGCGCAATTCAGCTCCAAACTCGATTAACGTCACATGGCCCACAATGCCTGCCAGGTCGATCGCCGCTTCTACACCGGAGTTACCGCCGCCAATCACCGCAACATGCTTGCCCTTGAACAACGGGCCGTCACAGTGCGGGCAGTAAGCCACGCCTTTGTTGCGGTATTCATCTTCGCCTGGAACACCCAGAGGGCGCCAGCGAGCGCCAGTGGAAAGCACAACCGTACGGGCCTTGAGCGACGCACCGTTCGCCAGGCGAATCTCATGGGGCATTCCGCGCTTGGTAGCCGGAATCAGCTTTTCTGCGTGTTGCATGTTCATGATGTCCACGTCGTATTCTTTAACGTGTTGTTCCATGGCTGCAACCAGCTTCGGGCCCTCGGTGTAGGGCACAGAAATCAGGTTTTCGATACTCATGGTATCCGCTACCTGCCCGCCGAAACGATCAGCTGCCAAGCCAGTGGAAATGCCTTTACGAGCTGCGTAAATAGCCGCTGCGGAGCCAGCCGGACCGCCACCGATCACCAAAACCTCAAAGGTATCTTTCTGGTTGATCCTCTCGGCCTCTTTCTCGTCGGATTTGGTATCCAGCCTGGCCACAATTTCTTCCAGGGTCATACGGCCCTGCCCCCAAGGCTCACCATTCAGGTAAACGCTGGGTACAGACATGATTTCGCGCTTTTCCACTTCGTCCTGGAACAGGGCTCCGTCTATCGCCGTGTGACGCACGCCCGGGTTCAGAACGCTCATCAGGTTCAGAGCCTGGACCACGTCAGGACAGTTCTGGCATGAAAGCGAGAAGTAGGTCTCAAACTCGAAGTTGCCGTCCAACTGCTGAATTTGCTCGATTACGTCCTGCGACGCCTTGGATGGATGGCCACCCACTTGAAGCAAGGCCAGAACCAGAGACGTAAACTCATGGCCCATGGGAATGCCCGCGAAGCGAACACCCATGTCAGTGCCCACGCGGTTTATAGCAAAAGACGGGCGACGCACGTCCGTCGATTCTTCCGTGCGCAGACTGATCTTCTCGGACATCGGCTCGATTTCTTCCAGAAGCTGTCTCAGCTCCTGGGACTTATCACCGTCATCATAGGCAGCAACTATCTCAATTGGCTGCTGCAATTTTTCCATGTAGGCTTTCAGTTGCTGCTTGATATTGGCATCCAACATGTAACGATTCCCCTGTAAGACTCTTTAAACCGACAGTCTGAATTTCTGGATTCAAAATGATCTTTGATTCGGATATGTTCAAAAGATACGGGTTGGCAAAAAAATGCTCAAATTAATTGATTCAAACCAATTGATAGCAAACCGCTATAGACCGATCACTTACCTCGCCTGTAAATGAACAAATAGCGCATATCCATAAACGCCCGACCCCGGTACCATATCAAGAGGCACTGCTACGCCACCCCTTGCACCCAGGACAAGCAACACATGTTTCCAGACCGCTTTCACTCAATCCAGGACGGACGCGTACATATTTCTGCATCTCAGGCCAGCCTGTTCGCCAAGGAGGTGGCCGGAGATTTCAATCCGATTCACGACCCCGATGCGCGCCGGTTCTGTGTCCCCGGAGACCTGCTTTTCGCCGTAGTGGTTTCACGTTTCGGGCTCTCCCGACACATGACCTTCCAGTTCCGCGCCCTGCTGGGGGACGGAATACCTCTGGAATTCCGGGAAAGCGGTGAAGAAACCATTGAAGTGTGCGATCAAGGTGGCAAGGTCTATCTCGAAGTAACCCGCAGTGGCGACGTAACCCGGGATAAGCAAGTTATCGAAGAATTTATTCGCTGCTACGTGGCAGCCTCTGGCAAAAACTTCCCCCACACCATGAAACCGTTGATGGAATCGAAGGGTGTAATGTTCAACCCGGACCGCCCCATGGTGATGTATGCGAGCATGAGCCTGACCATGGACAGCCTGGATGCTGCATCCCCGGAGCTGGAACTACACAATGCCGACCTTGAGGCGAACGGCAAGCGTGGCAATGTCATGCTTGAATACCGACTGATTTCTGACGGCAAGCCGGTGGGTGAAGTGTCGAAGCATCTGGTTCTGGGCGGGCTGAGACCTTACTGCCCGGATGCCATGGCCGGTATCGTTGAAGAATTTTATCGCCTTAAAGCACGTGGCTCCCACTACGGTATCGACACCGTAGATTCGTAAACCGCAGACGCTAAAAACCCCGGAGGCCCGGGGTTTTCTATCAGTAGCAGGCCCGTTACACGGGCCTGCACTGCGTGCTTTCGGCTGAATGAAAACTTAGATCTTGCCAACCAGATCCAGTGAAGGAGACAGTGTCGCTTCGCCTTCCTTCCACTTGGCCGGGCAAACTTCGCCGGGGTGCTTGCGCACGTACTGGGCAGCCTTCACTTTACGCATCAGTTCGCTAGCATCACGTCCAATACCTTCTGCAGTGATTTCCATCGCCTGAATCACGCCGTCCGGATCAATCAGGAAAGTAGCGCGGTCTGCAAGGCCTTGGCCTTCACGCATTACGCCAAAGTTGTTGGTAATGCTACCGTTCTGGTCGCCAACCATGAAGTAGTTGATCTTACCAATGGTCTCAGAGCTGTCGTGCCATGCTTTGTGGGTAAAGTGCGTGTCGGTGGACACGGAGAATACTTCAACACCCATTTTCTGCAGTTCTTCGTAATGGTCTGCTACGTCGCCCAGCTCGGTGGGGCAAACGAAGGTGAAATCTGCAGGATAGAAGAAAAAGATCGCCCACTTGCCTTTCACATCCGCTTCGGAAATTTCTACAAACTCGCCCCGTTTGAAGGCGGTTGCGTTAAACGGTTTGATTTCGCTATTGATCACGCCCATTAGAAACACTCCTGTTGGTTAGTTTGCGTGTTAATGAATCTACGGCGCCCATAGTAGCCAATGAGCCAAATTCAGTAAAATTGATTATCTTCAATCTAGCTATAGGGGGTATCTATCGACTGTTGCTGCTGTGCTTCACCAGCTTCTACCAAGGCCCCACTACATAGCCAAGCTTCTCGGGAAGCCAGAGCGCAATTCCGGGGATCAGCATCACCAGCAGCAAGCTCACGCTCATCGCGGCAATAAACACCAAAGCCCAGCCCACTGTATGCTCCAGGCGAATATTTGCAATACGTGTTGTAACCATCAGGTTGACCGCTACCGGCGGGGTAAATTGGCCAATGGCGATGTTCATGGCCAGCAAAATACCAAACCACACCGGGTTCCAGCCAAAATGGTTCATCAATGGCAAGACGATGGGGATGAGGATCAGGTAGATCGACACCGCATCCAGCAGCATACCGGCGATCAACACAAGCACCATCACCAGGCCCAGCAACACCCAGCCGTTGTCCGAAAGAGACAGCAGCGCATCTGCGAGGTGCTGGAAGGTACCCAGCGTAGTGCCCGCCCAGGCAAAAATGCCTGCCAGCGCAATAATGAGCATGACGACACCAGACGTCACCGCCGCGTCGGTCATCAGATCAAACAGGCTGCGCAAACTCAGATTTCGGTATACCAGGCAGCCTACAATCACGCCGTAAGCCACTGCAACCACAGCGGCTTCTGTGGGTGTAAACAAGCCTGAGCGCAGGCCACCCAGAATAATTACCGGGGCAAACAGGGCCGGCAGGGCCGCCTTGAAGCTGGGCCAGAATGGCGGGCGCTCAGAAGTTTCGGGGTTCTCCCAGCCAAATTTTCGAGCGAGGTACAGCGCCGGCACCAGCAACGACAACCCGGCCAGAATGCCCGGAAACAATCCGGCGGCAAACAACGCTCGCAAATCCACGCCAGGCACCACAATGGAATAGAGAATCAGCGCAATGGAGGGCGGAATCAGGATGGCGGTAGAAGACGACGCCGCGATCAACGCGGCAGAAAAAGGCTGCGGGTAACCGGCTTTGCGCATACTGGGTAGCATCACCATGGCCACCGCTGCCGCATCTGCCGGCCCCGAACCACTCATTCCGCCCATGATCAGGCATACCAGCACCGCAACAACCGTCAGGCTGCCGTGGCGAGGGCCGATGATCGCCTGGGCAAAGCGCACCAGGCTGGCCGCTACACCAGCACGCTCAAAAATAAGACCGGTGAGGATAAACAGGGGTATCGCGATCAGCGGATACTTCGACACACTGTTGTAGGTATTGGTGCCAAAGGTGGCAAGCATGTCGGGCGACAAGCCAGCGACGATCCCCACCAACCCACCAAACCCCAACGCAATGGCGACGGGAACGCCCAACAACAAGGCCACCAGAAAACTGCCGACCATCAGCAGGTCAGGACTCATGGATGACCTCCGGGTCTTTCTTGCCGCGCATGCGGTCAATGAAGTTCTGAGTCATCCGGAAAATAATCGCCGCCGACATCAGCGGCAGCCAGATCACATAAATCCAGTTTGGTAAGCCCAACCCCGGAGATAAAGACTCCCAGTCGTATTCCTGCATCGCAAAAATAGCGCCATACCAGGTGGTTACCCCCATAACCGACACACCCACCAGCCACTGCACAACAAACAGGCCCTTCAGCGCAGCGGGCGGCAGATAATGCTCAATCAGCTCGATCCGGATGTGTTGATTACTGCGGGCGGCCACGGCTGCGCCGGCGAACGTAAGCAACACCAGAAGAAAGACAGAGAACTCTTCGGTGAACGCAAAGGAGGCATCGGTGGTATAGCGGACAATCACATTACCCAGGCTGATGACACAGATTGCGATCAAGGCCAGGGATGCCAGCCAGGCTTCCGGCCGGAACTTCGGGGGACGGGAGGGCATGATTACTCCGTTTCAGAAAAAGCACCCACCGGAGCCGGCGGGTGCCTATACAGCAGCGAGTTACTGCTTGCGGTTGGCGACAGCAGACTGAGCCTGCTTAACCAGGTCTTCACCGATGCGCGGTGTCCACTTTTCATAGACTGAACGAGTCGCCCCAACAAACGCATCGTGCTGCGCCTGGGTCAGTTCAGTTACGGTTACACCACGCTCCTTGATGGCCTGCAGCGTTTCCTCAAGCTCGGCGCGGGATTTTTCAATCTCCCACTTGCCGGCATCGACAGCCGCCTGCTTCAGAAGTGCCTGGTCTTCTGCATTGAACTGGCCCCAAACACGGTTGCTGACCGCAAACACCAGCGGATCGGCCATGTAGTGCCACAATGTGAGATGCTCCTGCCCTACCTGGTCAATACGCGCCACGTCAAAAACCGACAGCGGGTTTTCCTGGCCATCGACCGCACCGGTGGTCAGTGCTGGCTTGGCATCCGCCCAGCTCATCTGTGTCGGGTTAGCGCCCAGCTCGGAGAAGGTGTCCTGGAACAGTGGCGAGCCCACAACACGGATTTTCAGGCCTTCCAGATCCGCCGGCTCGCTGATAGCGCGCTTGGAATTGGACAGTTCACGAAAGCCGTTCTCGCCCCATGCCAACGGTGTTACGCCGCGCTTTTCAATGGCTTCGAATACGGCTTTACCTGCATCGCCCTGGGTGATGGCATCGATGGCCGCGTTATCCGGCATCAGGAATGGCAGGGAAAACAGGTTCAGTTCCGGAACCTGAGGCGACCAGTTGATGGTAGAGCCCACGGCCATATCGATCAGCCCTGAACGCATGGCGGAAAACTCTTTGGTCTGATCCCCGGAGACCAGCTGGGAATTGCTGTAAATCTTCATGTTAATGCGCCCTTCCGAGCGCTCTTTCACCAGCTCGACCCATTTATCGGCAGCCTGACCCCAGGGAAACGCCGACGGCAGTACGGTAGAAACCGTGTATTCATCTTTGTATTGTGCGTTCGCCGCTGAGCTGAGCAGCAAAGTGGCCGCAGCAACGGCGATCAAAGAACGGGATTTCAGCATCTTGTTTTCCTTTTTATTAGCAAGGGAGAGTCTGCGGCGGAGCAATGGACACGTCGCAGCAATAGAGGATTATAGGAGTGGGTGTTGTTGCGACGCAAAACAAAAACCACGGAGAAAGGCCAAACACACAGAAATAGAAATTGCCGCCCCATTACAGATCTGTTGTTTTTGTTCACGCACCTCCATAGCCGTCTACAATTGAAGGGATGTATCGCCGACACCAACCAACAGTGGCAGCCATGGAAAGCGAAGATCAATACGAACGCAGCCCGAGCAACCCAGACAATAAAATTTCATCCGAGAAGGCGCTGATTGAAGCGGTTAATGTCCGCAGCATGTCACTGGTGATCCTCTCCAGCATAGCCACGATTTATTTCATTAACTGGGCACAATCGGTACTGCTTCCACTGGTGGTTGCCGTATTAATCAGCTACGCGCTGGATCCCCTGGTATCGATGCTTGATCGCTTGAGAATGCCCCGGCCACTGAGTGCGGCAATCGTATTGATTACCTTGCTCGGCGCTATTGGGGCGACAAGCATTCCCCTGCAGCGTGAAGCCATGGCGATGCTGGATAAAATCCCGGTCGCCATCAACAAATTTCAACGCAACGAAGCCAACACTCCGGATAGAGAAGAAGGCCTGGTGGAAAAGGCTCAGGCTGCTGCGAGAAAAATTGAAGAATCTACCGCTAAGAACCAGGATGAAAAGCACCCTGTGAAACCGGGTGTTACGCGGGTTCGCGTGATAGAAAAGCCAATGGATATTGAGGAATACGTTCTGAAAAGCTCACCTGCTGCACTTGTGCTTATCTCTCAATGCTTCTCGGTTTTGCTACTGGTGTACTTCATATTGGCGATCGGTTCGCTGTACAAGCGCAAAATCGTGAAAATCTCTGGCCCTTCCTTTGGGCGAATGCGCAAGGCCGCCCGGATCATGAACGACTTTCACCATCAGGTGCGGCGATTCCTTTTCGTAATGCTGCTCGGCGCTCTTTTTGTGGGCATATTGACCTGGGTGGCGTTTCTCGCCATGGGCGTGGAACAGGCTATGTTATGGGGCGTGGTTGCCGGTGTAGCCAGCGGCATCCCCTATCTCGGGCCATTTCTGGTGCTGGTTGCTACCGGCGTAGCAGCATTTATCCAGTTTGGTGAGGCCGACATGGCGATCATCGTCGCTGGAACGTCACTGGGGATCACAAGCATTCAGGGATACCTGCTGACCCCCTGGCTAACCAGCCAGGTTTCGAGCCTCAATGCCGTGGTTATTTTTATCGGGCTGCTTTTCTGGGGCTGGCTCTGGGGGCCCGTGGGGCTGATCATCGCGACGCCAATTCTGATGATTATTAAATCCCTGTGCGACCACGTTGTAAATCTTCGCCCGGTAGGGGAATTGCTGGGCAAATAGAACCAAAACAAACGGCTGAATAAAAATCGGGAGACTCAACATGCTCGATACTCAAATCCCTGTACTGGACATGTTTATCCGGCTTCTTGCGGCGGCTGGCCTGGCGCTGATACTGGGGCTGGAGAGAGAGCTAAGAGGCAAGGCCGCGGGCTTGCGCTCCCACATGCTTGTTTCGTTGGGCGCTTCGGCTTTTATTATTATGGGCATGCACATTCTGTTCGCCACGGCAGAAGGCGACCCCTCAGCCCGTGTCGATCCAACCCGCATAGTGGAAGGTGTCATAGGTGGCATAGGGTTTCTCGGGGCCGGCAGCATTATCCAGAGCCGTGGCAGCGTTCAGGGCATCACCACCGGAGCTTCAATCTGGATGGCCGGCGCCGTTGGCGTGGCCTGCGGCCTGGGCATCTTTGCCCTGGCTGGCATGGTGACCTTGATGGCACTGATTATCATGGCGGTACTCGGCCGGTTCGAGCATGAAGTTATCAAGGGTAACTGAAACGCATTCGGCTGGCCCGGTTATCACCCGAGTTTTCTGTAATCCATTTCGCTCAGAGGTATTGGCCGGTAAAAGTGCGATTCTCCTTTGTCGGCTTTGAGCCAGCCTGTCATCGCAGAGAGCACGTCAATCTGGCTGGGATAATCATCATAGCGTTGCGCGCTCCATTGCCCTTGGTTGTGAACAAAACTGTCGAAGAGCGTCATCTGAATATCGTATTTGGGAGTGCTTTCCCCGTCCGCTAACTCCTCATGAACCTGAATCGTTACTTCTGCCAGCGATCCTGCCTGGGGGCAGCTGATTGAACACTGTCGGGCATCCAGGTCCACCCGGATAACGCCGTTTTTGTACCGCACCAACATCGAACGCTCTTTCACCGCCATAAACTTACCTGTGCGCACATTGATTGCAGTGGCAGCACCGGGCCTTGAGCGCAATGAGACGTAGCTGGCGCCATAGTCATTCAGGGCAAGCGATTTGCTGCCCAACCGCTCAGGCAAGTTTGCAAGTACGTGCCACTCAGCCAGCAAACCTTCCAGTTGCAATGGCTCGTCCAGCACATGACTCAGTAGCGTTATGGGGTGTATCAGGGTCTCAAAGAACAGGCCACCGGTCTCCTTTGCCAGACTCCACTCGCGGGGGTCCTCACCTTCAAAAAAGGTGATATCAACGCCAACAAGCTTCCCGAGCTGCAGGCGCAAATAAGCAAGCGCATCGGCCCCTGCAGTACGATCTTCCGGGCTGCTTTTCACGTTTATATCGAGGAACCGGTGATACTGCGGATTCAACGTAAGGAAATAGTTGAGGGGCAGTGCTTTTTCCAGCCAGTAATAACTGAACAAAAACCCTCGTTCCATCAACTGATCCTGACACTGGCGGAGAACCGCCAGCTCTGCTGCTGTGCCGACCAAAGGCTTTTCAACGCCAAAAACTATACCTTCCTTTGCCATAGCTGAAACGTATCCGAGATGGCTCGCAGTAGGCGTTGCAACAATCGCGTAAGACGATCGTTTTTTGATGAACTTGACCACCTCCTGTATCTTTTTTTCACTGCTCGAACCACTCGTCAATAACTGAAAAGCCACGCCATCTTTCCTGAGCTGCTCTCGAAAGCTCTCATCAATGCAATCGCTGATGATGGCCACCTGGCCGGGTGAGTATAGATTCTTCCCGATCAGCGCGGGGAGCATGCGATGCTGAACCACATCACCCGCGCCGATAATCGTGATGTTCGGTCGCCGGCCAACGGGAATTGCAGGAATCAGATTAATAATGTTGGCAATAATGAGTGCCGTGTAGATGTATCCGAACGTGCCTATCGTCAGCTGTGCCGCCTGAGTTGCCTGATACCCCTCGAAATCCAGGTTCAGCGCGAGGGCCAGCACTTCAGACACACTGACTCCGAGAAGCCCCGCCAAAAGGAAAAACTGGGTCGCCAGTACAAATGGCAATGCAATGAAATACTCGGCCTCGTTGAATATGGTCAGGTGTTTTTCGATAAGAATCCGAAGCAGCATGTAGTAAAAAACCCACATCACCGATTCAAACAACAGCAATGCGGCAATGAAATCCGACACCAGGCTCAGATTTGCGTTTACCGAGTCTGGAATGCCGGGCAGGGCCGGCGTGGCAGACAGTACAAAATAAAAGACCAGCGACAGGCCCAGCACAACCAGCAAATAGCGCTCTGAGTGCATTGCATGGAAATCAACCCGCTCTTTCTCATCGTTAAGAGCCGCCTGTCGTTTCCGGAAGATGAGTTTTATCCACTGCAGCGGCGACAAGATTCTGAGAACAAAAATCAGCCAGTAAATAATCGATGCAAAGATGCTGCGGTGCTTACCCCAGGTATAGGATTCGTAGTGTGGCTTGGTGCTGACTTTCGAGAACAAATCCATCGGATTGAATTTTTCACCTGGCTGGTATGGCGGTTAATTATGGCGCGAAAGTGCCCTGGCGCTCGCGCTCTTTCAACTTCGGTTGCAACATTCCACCGCTTACGCCGCTTGAAATCAATGTGATATGTTGTCCTTTAAGGCACGTAAAACTACTTATACATTGAGAAATCAAACGCCGAGGTCTTTCATGGCTCATAAGCTGCGCATGTTGGGGGGAGTGCTTCTTCCGCTGGCTTTCATTATTACGACTGGCTGCAACCAGAGCAACTCTGGTTCTGACACCGGTGCCAAGCCAACAGACCAGCTGGCACCTCCCGAGCAAACAGGCATATTGGAAGTTGCCACGCGCAATGGCGCCACTACTTACTACCTCGACCGCAATGAAAACCCGATAGGCCCGGAATACAGCCTGGTATCACAGTTCGCCGCCAGCAAGGGATGGACGGTTAACTGGACCCAGTACGATTCAACCGCCGCCGTTCTGAAAGCACTGGAATCCGGCAACACTCACATGGCCGCGGCCGGGCTGACTCACCTGCCATCGCGCACAAAAAAGTTCACGCGTGGCCCGGCCCATACCGAAATTATCGAACAACTGGTGTGTCACCGGGAACGGCGCCCAATGCCCCGCAAACCTGACAGCATAGCCAACGTTGGCATTTCCGTAACAGCTGACTCCAGCTATGTGGAAACACTGAACAAGCTTGCCAGCGAACACGAAGGCATCACGTTTTCCGAAGATAGCAGTAAGACAACAGAGGTGCTGCTGTCCGACGTAGCAAGACAAGACATCGATTGCACCGTAGCCGACTCCAACATTGTTCAGGTGATGCGCCGCCACTTCCCACACCTGGAAGTCGCCATGAATCTGACTCAGGGCAGCAACATTGGCCGCGGCCATCTTCTGGACGCCCGTCAACTGGCGCGGGAGCTAGGCAAAAACCCGGATTCCTGGGACGACATGAAAAAAGTACTGCCGCTGAAGGCCGACAAACGCTACTACCCGAGTACGCGCTACGGCTACGCTCGGGGCTATGAACCCGTGCATTATGTGCAGCGCATACGGAACTACCGTGACGTTATCCGCACGGCATTCGAGTAGCCCTCAATACACTTTACCCGCCCCTTCGGGGCGGGTTTTGAAGCGCTTGTGCAGCCATAAATACTGATCAGGCTGTTCTCGAATGGCGTCCTCGATATACCCGTTCCAGGCTTCGGTATCTTTTTGCTTATCGGCCCCGAAATCAGCCTGTACCGGCGAGAAGACCACGCGATAGCCTCCACCTGGCATCCGCAGGTGGCTGACGCAGACGACCGAGGCACCGGATACTTTGGCGATATAGCTTGGGGACGTAATACACCCTGTTTCCACGCCAAAAAAAGGCACGAACAACTCGGTTTTCCCGCCGAAATCCTGATCGCAGGCGAACCAGATTTCGCCACCCTTTTTAAGGAAAGAAACCATCGGCCTCAGCTCACGTTTGGCAAATGCCCGGATCCCGAAATGGCGACGACGGCCGTTTTCGATCATCCGATCAATAACGGGATTTTTGTTAGGCCGGTATACGTACCCCGGGTTTTCCAGGTGGCAGGCAACCAGCGGCAAAGCGAAGTCAAAAATACTGTAGTGCCCGCCAATCAACAGCACACCCTTGCCTTTGCTACGGGCTTCTATGAGGTTTTCCAGCCCCTGCACTTCGGCCGCCTTGCAATAGGGCAACGTATCTTGCCACCAGGCGTGGGTACTCTCGAGAAAACCCCGGCTACAGGCGACAAAATTGTCCTGCGCCAGCTGGCTCCGGGCTTCCTGATCAAGCTCGGGAAAGCAGATGGCGAGGTTGCTGTCAGCAACCCGAGCGCGGGATTTCAGTTTGGTGCTCAAAAAAAGGCCCAGCCGCTTCCCCAGTGTCTGCTTGGCAGCCATCGGTAAAAAGGACAGCAGATACAACGTAAAAACCAACCCCCAGGACGGCCATAACCGAAAGCGCCAAAGCGACGTTTTTTTATTTTTGGGTGATCCTGACATACATCACTGCCTGCTAAAAGATAGCCAACGAGCGTGACATACTTCTGCTCAACACTGTAGTTGCATTTGTTAACGAGCGTGTTCGATCAGGCAACTGGCCTCGACAGCCCGAGATGGTCGCGCAAGGTACGGCCTCTATACTCGGTGCGAAAAAGGCCACGCCGCTGCAGTTCCGGCACCACCTGCTCAATAAAATCCTCAATACCCTCAGGCAAAGACGGCGGCATCAAATTGAAACCGTCGGCGCCCTCGTTGTTGAACCAGTGTTCCATTTTATCGGCAATCTGCTCCGGCGTGCCTACCATGGTGCAGTGGCCGCCACCCGCGGCAAGCCGGCCCAGCAACTGGCGCAACGTGGGCTGCTCAGTCTCGATAATGCGCAATATGGTGCTGTAACGCCCCTGCGGCCCGCTAAACTCCTCCAACGAAGGCAAGGCCGGCACCGGCGCGTCCAGATCCCAGCCTGAACAGTCCTGATCAATGAACATGGACAGCTGGCGTAAAGACGCATCGGCGGGCAACAGCTCATCCAGCTCACGCTGCTTCGCCAGCGCCTCTGCCTCAGTAGCGGCTACGTAGGTAACCAAACCAGGCATAACCGGCACCGTAACATCACGCCCGACCGCCTTGACCCGCCGCTTTATATCGCGGTAATAGCTTTGCGCCGCCGGCAAATCGTAGGCTACCGCGTAGATGGCTTCGGCACATCTGGCCGCCAGCTCCCGGCCCTGCTCCGAGGCTCCGGCCTGAAACAGTACGGGGTGCCCTTGCACCGGCCTGGGTACATTCAACGGGCCATCCACCCGAAAAAACTCACCTCGGTGATTAATCGGCTGCACTTTATCCGGGTCAGCATAATGACCTTTTCGATCAAACATCAGGGCATCGTCGGCCCAGGAATCCCACAACCCGAGCACCGCCTGCACAAACTCGTCAGCCCGGCGATAGCGCTCGGCGTGGCCGGGCATGGCTTCATAGCCGTGGTTGCGTGCTTCCACATCAAACATCGAGGTCACCACGTTCCAGCCAATTCGCCCGCCGGATATGTGATCCAGCGAGGCCACAAGACGGGCCGCGTGAAACGGGGTGTAAAAGGTGCTGGAAACGGTGCTGATGAAGCCAATATTGTCGGTGGCGCGGCTCATGGCCGAGATGGCAGTAAGGGGCTCCAGATACCACCAGCTACCATCGGAGACATTACCCACCGTGTTGCTGTCGGCGAAAAACACGGCATCCAGTTTGCCGCGTTCGGCGGTTTGCGCCAGGCGCTCGTAATAGCGGATGTCGCCCAGCTGCTCCACCGCCGATTGCGGATGGCGCCAGGCAGCCCGATGGTGGCCGCAGCCCATCAGGAACAGGTTGATGTGCATCATGGGATGCTCGGACTGTGAAGCGCCCATCAATTTTTCACCAAGCCGCCATCGACCACCAGGTTCTGCCCGGTAACCGACCGGGCCCAGGGCGAGGCAAAAAACAGCGTGGCGTCAGCAAACTCCGCAGGAGTGGTCACCCGGCGCAGAGGGGTGCTGGCAGCAATGAAATCAAACACTGCCTCAGGCGTGGCAGCCGATGCGTCCGTGGTGCGCAGCAGACCACCGGATACCATATTCACGGTAATGTTATCTGGCCCCAGATCTTGCGACAGGGTGCGGGTGAGCGACAGCAACGCCGCTTTGCCCGCCGTGTAGTCGTGGTAAGGCACTACCGGGTTCTGGAAAAGGTTCGTACCCACGTTCACAATGCGCCCAAAGCCCGCCTCACGCATGCCATCCAACGCAGCCTGAGTGGTGTTCAAAGCGCCACCGACTACACCTGAAAACTGCTGATTCAGGTTCTCCCAGGTTAACTGCGCCACATTCGGACGCGCATCGCCATTGAATGAAAAATCCGGCAAGGCGTTGTTGATTACCGTGGTCACCGGCATACCAAAATGCTGCCGGGCTTGCGCAAACATCGCTTGTACCGCGACGCTGTCGGTAACATCCGCCTGCACCGCCAGCGACCGATCCGGCGTTTCGCTGGCCAGCTTTTTCGCCGCTTCGGCACTGTTGCGATAATTGACGACGACCCTGGCTCCTTCCCGCAGGAACGAGCGTACCAGGTGCTCGCCTAAACCACGGGCAGCGCCGGTGACCAGCACCAGCTGTTGATCAAAACGCAAAGAATGTTGCATAGACACCTCAAAAGTGAGGCGAAGGTATGAATAGGCAGATGCGGCACAGTATCTTGTTGTTGCCGGCGGCTGACATCCCTTCGCCAGTGTGAACTGGATCAGGTTCAACGGGTGTTATCTCAGCCCTGCAAGCAGGACACCCCGTGTCGAGCCAAAACCATACCACACCGGATGCGCGGATATGTAGGCCAGGATACCTGCAATTGACAAGTACTCTCAGACTTCCTACTCTGTCGGCACTCCTGGGGGGGCCGGCGTACCGGCTGAGACTCCGCATGCTGTGCGGTAACCCTTCGAACCTGATCCGGGTAATGCCGGCGAAGGGAAGGAACGCGCCCGCTGCACCCATGCCTGTGTGTCTTTTTCTTCCTTCGCGACTGTCCCGGTGGCAAACCACTTCTGGTGATTGCGTTATCCGCCTGCAGAGCAAGGAAGACAACCAATGTTAAGCTCCTCTACCGCACTTGTCTGGCTGGTTTTATTTGCGGCCCTGTTTGCCATACCCGGCCTGATATACGCCCGCCGCAAGCAGGATAAGCTGGACGACTTTCTGGTTGCCCGTAACAGCCAGAGCAGCTCTGCCACTCTGCTGACGCTGCTGGCCACCACTCTGGGAACCTGGATTCTGTTTGGCCCGGCGCAGGCTGCAACCTGGGGCGGGATTGGCGCTGTTACCGGTTACGCCTTGGGTGCACTGGCGCCGCGCCTGATTATGATCCCCTTGGGCAATCGCATTCGCACACTCATGCCCGAGGGCCACACCCTCACCGAATTTGTACTCGGCCGCTACGGCCGGGTGATGTACGGTTTTGTACTGGTCATCATGATTTTCTACCTGTTTATCAGCCTGACGGCAGGCCTGACCGCCATCGCAAAAATGGTCTCCCTGCTGGCGCCAGTTCCATTGTGGCTTACCGCCACAATTGTGATGGCCGCAACCCTGCTCTACACCCTGTACGGCGGGCTGCGTGTCACCATCTTTACTGACCGTGTACAAATGCTGGTTATTCTGCCTTTTCTGGTTCTGCTGATCGCCTTCGGCTGGCAAGCTACCGGTGGTCTGGCCCCGGCACTGCAGGGCCTGCAGACAAAAGCGCCGCACCTGCTGGATCCATTCGACATCAACGGCCTGAAATCCGGCCTGACGTTTTTTATTGCGGTGGTGCTTACCGGGCTGTTTTACCAGGGAACCTGGCAACGCATCTTCGCCGCCCGTGATAACAAAGTCATTCGTAACGGGTTTATTATCAGCGGCCTGCTGAGCTTCCCCATTATCTTCATTATGGGCTTGTTCGGGCTGGCGTTTGTGGGGCAAGGCTTGCCTGGGGACGGCTCGGTTGCGCTGTTCAGCGTGCTACTGGCAGATGTGCCATTGTGGTTTGCCATAGGCCTGTTGCCCTTCGGGCTGGCCCTGATCATGAGCAGCGCCGACTCCACCATCAGCGGGCTGACCAGCATTATGGTTATAGACTTGCGTCGGTTGCTGCCCGAACTGAGTAACCATAACCTGCTGTCACTGTCGCGCTGGCTGATTGTGCTGCTGTCGGTGCCGGTGCTGTTCGTCGCGGCCCAAGGCTACAGCGTGCTTTACCTGTTTCTGCTGGCAGACTTGCTGTGCTGCGCCGCAGCCTTCCCGGTATTTTTTGGCTTTTACAACGCCCGCTACCAAAACTACAACGCCGCCCTAAGCACTTTGGCCGGCCTGGTTGCCGGGCTTTCAGTGTTCCCTGCACCGGGTGCTCCCACCACTTACCTGCTGGAGTCGTTCCTGCTTGCAGCCTTAGTGCCTGTCGCTGTGTCGTTGCTGCTCTTGCTTCTACCCAAAGGAAAACTCTTCGATTTTTCCATACTGGCGCAGCGCGTTCGGAATCTGGAGGGGTAAAAAGCTGCGGTGCTTGCGTACGGAACAACAAGTCCTTCCCGTTGTTTGTGATTGGGGCCATACTGATTGTTCTGCGTGGTCGGCTTCGTAATCTCCTTTGATGCCAACGCACGCATTAAACAGGGGTACGTGTAATGAGCAAAGGACAAGACAAAAAAAAGGACACGAAAAAACAACCGCTTTTAACCGCAAAGGAAAAGAAAGCGGCCAAGAAATCAAAGAAAAATGAAACAAACGTACTAGGGAATTAAAAGAAGCATCAGGAGCGAAAACCGCCCCTCATGCAATTGCCTGGTGTTATTCAGGCTTGATTGGCTGCAATGTTCGCTTGGGGTGCATGCCGTTTACCATGCCCATGAACGGTGGATGGATCGAATAACCCACCATGCTCAGCAGCTGCTCAGGAATTTGAGAAAGTGTGCTCTGGCTAAGCTCAAGAAAGAAGTTCTCTTGCGGCCTTAACCAGGGCTCGCAATACTGGCAAGTTACCGCCAGACGATCCGCATTCGAACGGTTGGCTCCTCCACCGTGCCAGAGCGTTCCCAAAAAGAACACAACTGAGCCCGCAGGCATCACTGCCGGTATCGCCTTAGCCCGGTCAGTGACAATTTCCTTCCCCAGGTTATGCCTTTCAGGAATAACCACGGTAGCGCCATTTTCTTCCGTAAACTCGTCAATCGCCCAAACGGTGGCAGCACCGAAGGGTGGCCGTGGGCGTGGAACCGGATAAAACCCATCATCGTAGTGCAGCGGCTGGGCCGATTCGCCAGGCAGTATATTGATAACCTGGGCCTGACTGAGCAGATAATTTGGCTGAAATAACCGGTCCAGAAGCCCCGTAATGCGGGGATGCGTTGCAAGCAAGTCAATTACCCGCGTTTTCTCCAGAACATTGTAGAGCCTCTGTGTCTTTACGCCTTCAAAGGTGTTGCGCCCGGACTTTCCAAGCAGCGGCAAAGCAGAATCACGAATCAGTTCAAGCTGCGAGGCGGTCAGCAGATCCTCAATGATGACATAGCCGTTTTTCATAACGGCCTCAAAGTCCCGGGCAACCATGTCTTTAAGTGCTTCCGGCGTATTGGCAGCGTCAGACCGAAACGATTTGTGCGTAGTAGCAAGATCTTCCGTAAGCTCCAGGACTGATTCGATCGTCTTTTTGTTGGTCATCTGCATCGCTCTCAAAAAAAGGGGTCATTCAGGGCATTTTATTAGCGCGCATTATTAACCGGCTGAGCCCATACACGTTGCCGATCTCAGGGGTTATCGGCATTACAGTATGAATTAACCGCAACACAGGAAGCATTGTCAAACAAAGATCCCTATGACACGGTAGTTTGCGAGTTAACGGATTGCTGCAGGAATGGCAAGCCGGATGTTCCTTTCATTTAGGCGGCATTTTTACTATGTGCCGCCGTGTCAAAGCGAGGAAATTGCGATGAATAACGACATCATCGAAGGCAACTGGAAGCAACTTAAAGGTAAAGTACGCGAGAATTGGGGCAAGTTAACAGACGACGATTTGGACGAAATCGCCGGCCGCCGCGACCACTTTATTGGTAAAGTCCAAGAGAAGTACGGCATGAAGAAAGACGAAGCTGAGAAAGAATGGGAAAAACTTTCCAACTTCTAGATTTTCACAGCCGTCAAAGTAAAAAACCGGCGCCCGCAGCAATTCGGGCGCCGGTTTTTTTTCAGCTGCCCTTCAGCTGACTGAAGGAAGATTGCCACCCAACATGTTTTCAACCACGGCAGCGTTGTAGAAAGCCTCAACCGTCTGAATTTTGTCGTCTCGAACACGAAACCAGAGTGCAAGCCGCACATCACCGATCGGTTCAAAGTTGGTCCGGTAATCCAGGATGGCGAACACGTGCTCTCCGTCCACACCGAGTTGACGGACAATCAAATCCTTTTGGATAGCCGCCATACCGAACTGGTAAGACATCATGTCGTCCCGGCTGAGGAACCGCATATTCGGCCCCACGTATTCAAACCCCTCTGCAACCAGCAAGGTCTTTGCCTCATCAAAACGCTGAGCATGAATATCTGCAATGAACTGCGCCACAAGGTTTTTCGGCTGCATGAATAAACTCCACTTCTAATACAGGGATAATTTGAACGACCGCAGTGAGCCAAAGCAGCGGCTCACTCGCACTAAAGGCTACTTCGAACAACCTGCTGCAGTTGTTGCCGCCTGCGTGTACGCTGATAATAGTCGTTTACGACCACTTCGGCACACGTTACTGGTGCTCACTGATACGACGGTGGCTCCGGCAAAAACACCAGTATGAACTTCAAACCTCGGGCACATTCCTGTGAGCACACACAATCGAAGTGAAAAACATCAAACCAGACCGGATCGCAAAGGCCTGCACCCGAGAAATCTGCACAAGCAGGGCTATGATCTCCCCTCCCTCGTGGAAAGTTACGCGCCACTTGCCCCACATGTGACAACAAATGCTCACGGCAATCTCTCCATAGCATTCGCAGATCCACTGGCAGTAAAAGCCCTGAACGCCGCACTATTAAAGCAATACTACAACATTAATGATTGGGATATTCCAGAAGGTGCGCTTTGCCCACCCATCCCGGGCAGAGCCGACTATATCCATTGGATAGCCGAACTGCCTGGGCTTGGTGAGCCCAAAATCACCCTGCTCGATATAGGAACCGGAGCAAACGGAATATATCCGCTACTGGCCTGCCAAATCTATGGTTGGCAATGTGTGGGTAGCGACATCAATACTCAATCGCTCGAGAACGTAGCTTCGATTATCGCCAACAACCCCTCTGTGAAAGGCCGTTTTACGCTGCGCACCCAACACGACAAAAATCGAATTTTTGACGGGATCATCCAGGCCGGAGAATTCTATGACGTCAGCGTGTGCAACCCACCCTTCCATGCCTCACAAGACGAAGCAGTGAGAGCCAGCCAGCTTAAACTCACCAAGCTTGCCCGTAATCGCGGTGAACAAAAAGCAGCGTCCAGATCCCCCACTCTAAATTTCGGCGGCCTTGAAGCCGAGCTTTGGTGCAAGGGAGGTGAACGACTGTTCCTTAAAAAACTGATAAAAGAAAGCCAGATGTTTTCAACTCAGTGCCGCTGGTTTACGAGTCTGGTTTCGAAAGTGGAGAACGTGAAGCCTGCGAAAAAAATGATTCGCAAGCTTGGCGCGATTGATATTCGAGAAATAGAAATGAAGCACGGAAACAAGATAACGAGAATATTGGCGTGGACTTTTATCTGAAGTTCACTCTGACGCGGATTGTTATATCTTTGAATTAACGTAAGAACAGCCGTGCCCGGTTCAAAGACTTAAAGTTCGGTACCAAGCATGACGCTGAAAGGCTGACTCGCCAATATTGTCTTACCAAATTCGGACAGGTCGCTCATAATTCGCAAATCCTGCTGATATAACGCCTCGCATCAGCGCAGCGGAGGTAACCAGAACCGGCCACGCTTTTAGCGTCCAGTTGACTGCCTGGCTATTCACTGTTCGGACCCTGCTCAAAATATTGAGGTAGTGACGCCCATGACTGCACCCTCAACGCTAGTGACTACAATGTATTACAGCATAGTCGACAAAGGTGCGGCGAAAGGATTTAACGCTGGCAGCATGCGCGCCCTTGGCGTGGAGCCAAAGGCGCAAAGTAAAGTGCATGGCCGGTTAGGCATTTCTGGCGACGCCCATGAGTACATCCAGCGCGTTACCGTCACTTTGCAGAGAAAAGGGAACCGATGTGGAACACTCAGAAAATCCAGCCTCTGTCAGTGCCGATTTAATCTTTTGCTCTGTAAATCCATATCCTTCATCTCGCTCTCCTTTGAGCCAATCCCACTGCACCAAGCAACCACCTTTGTTAAGTAGTTGTTTCAAAAGCTTTAGCGCTTTTGCGTAATCGGGCACAAAGGCCAGTGCTGAGGAAGCTACGACAAGATCAAATTTTGGTGACAAGAGACTATTATCGTTGATCAGGTTTTGGTCTAGTTCTGATGCGATTGTTGCCACATTCTTCAGGCGCTTATTTTCGAGTACTGAAATCATCTTTTGCGAAGGGTCGAGAGCTACCACTGAGCTTGCTGTGTTAGACAACCTTTCGGTAAGCAAACCTGTGCCACAACCAAAATCAAGAATGCGACACCCCTCTAGCTCCACAGTATTTTTCAAGGCAAGGTAAGCATTATCGGCATAAGCAATGACGGCTTCATTGCTATCCCAACCAGCTGCGTATTCATCCCAACTTTCACTCATTCCAGAATATCCTCTCGCCTATCTAATTTTTGCCTAACGCTCCGCTACTGTGCGCCGCCTGCTGCGTCACCATTGAGCGGCTTATTAGCAGATTCTGCTTGAAGGCGCTCAACGAGCCACACCTTGATGATTGATTGGCGGGTAACACCAACACGCGCGGCCTCACGATCCAACGACTCTACGACCCAGGCAGGAAAGTCCACATTGATTCGCTTTTGTTCCAGGTTGGAGCGACGGGCCGTGGACAGGTCAAGGTCTTCAATAATATCTTCCTGGCCTTCGTCGAATTTTTTATCGAAGTCTTTAGCCTTCATAGAGCTCAACCTCCTTCTTACGGGAACGCCTGACTGAAATCAGACGAATACGACCTTCCCTGTATGTGACGATAGCCGACCAATACCTTTCATCAATCTTACCTATCAGCGCGAACCTTGGACCATCTTCTGATTTCGCGCGAATTTCCAGCAGATACGGGTCTTTCCATAGCTCTTGGGCGGCGACGAAATCGATACCATGTTTGTTCAGATTGGCCTGACTTTTGGCTTCGTCGAATTCAAACTCTTCCATGAGTACAAATTATTCCTTTTTTACTCAGCCTTCAAGATTTGGAAGGCCTAGAGCAACTGCTAACGCCTGCATAAACGGCGGCTGAAAGCCATCCGGTGGAGGTCCATCGGGCCGGAACGAGCGTAATTGACTTGTTACGTGTCATCGCTGGTTGAAACCAAGTGAATGATATTCGATGGGCTAGATACCCAGAATGCTCTAAACCCATTCGGAAGCGACTCGATCTCATCCCTACGGTGACAGCCTTGCTCTTTAAGGTAATCAGAGGCTTTACCGATATCACTAGTAACGACTTCTAGCCATATTTCAGACTGACTCAAACCAGGCATGCAGTCTAGCCAAAGCACTTTGTCGCCAAATTCAAATCTGGGGGTGTCGTCCGCATTGCTTCCCGTAATTTCTTTGAATCGCAAGACTTCTCGGTAGAAACGGACGGTATTTTGGTACTCGTGCGCTGGGATTTTCATCGCAATGTTTTTGCCTGGCTCAAACTCTAAGTTCATGATCAGATCCTTAACTTGGGGAACACATTACGCCCGCCATCACCGGTGACAAAACTGGAGCGAAGCGGAGGGTTTGGCATCCGGTGCATGGCTTGGTTATGTGATGCCTGACTCCCAAGCTATCAGGACATGCATCTACCAGCCATCCAGTTTGATCCCATTTTCCCGGAGATATTCGCCTTCTTTTTCCAGATATTCATCTACCCATTGAGAATAGTCTGACTTCTCGTTGTTAAACGGCTTAGCTATGTAACGCCCAACCTCAATCGCATTCTCGCTCCGATTCATAATCCACACTACAACGGTCCCGCCCGGCGCCAGTCCAAAAACCAGGGCGTCCCGAGGGTATTCCGCTATCTCTCCAAAGCTCTCAAAAGGTGCAATTTCCTTCATCTTTTCTTCGATTTCGTCAGCGTTTTTCAGGTGAATCAGAGCTTCATAGGATTGCTGTTCGGCAAAGGAAAACCACTTGATCAACACCAGCTCTGGCATAGCTTGCCACTCAGCATGCTTCCCCGACGACTCTCTCCAGCAACAAGTGATTACTCCAATTGGAGCTCTCCAGCCAATGTCTTCGGAACGAGATTCAAAAATCAACGTATTGACCCACGCATCGTAATGCTGGGGTACCACAACAGCGATACTTCTATACGTGGACTCAGGACCATTCTGAGGCCCTTCGGAACCTACTTGTTCCGAACACCCCAGAAGCACCAAAACATAGAGGCTGACCGCTAGATGTTTAATACTCATGATATTGGCCCTCAATCCACTGTCCTTTATTTGGATGCACGGCGCGTTTGCCGTCTTTGGCTGGTTTAAAGGGATAAAGCGGCCCAAGCTTCAAGTAATGATCCGAATGGTGAATGTATCGTTGCTTAAGCAACGCCCGGGATTCTGGGGTCATCAGTAGGTCGCTGCCATGCCAGACATGGGCCGCCAGATTTCTGGCAACGGTCATTAATTCTTGCGGTATTGAGAGGCCTTCTACTTCTGGGTTTATGGACTGGAAGGGCACACCCGCGTCCACCGCCAGCTTGTGCATCAGGTACAGCGGAATCCGGGAGTATTCGCCCCGAACCTCCCGGTCCAGCCAAAGACGTAGCGTAATGTCACCGCCGGGCAAACCGGGTGGACGCTCCTGCTCAATCTCCAGTGTGGCCAGCGGATTCAGTGACCCAATCCAGCACTCACTTTTAATCAGTGCCCGCTCCTGCAACATACGCGAAAATTCGAAGCTCGCTTGCGGATTGCGGCGGTCTTTCCCTTTGACCACCAACGGTGGATGGACTTCGACCCGTTCATGAAAACGATCCGAGTAACCCCCACCGATATCGGAATGAGCCCCCGGCAACACCCACTCGCTGAAATGGTCCGGCAGGTTGCCGGACTCATCCCGCAGGCTGTTCAGTGAAAAATTGTGGCGACGCTCATCCTGCGCCGCAAACTGGACAACCCTTTCAGCATTTTCCGGTCTCAGGTTGACGTTAATGCGTCCGGTTTCTGAATCATGTGCAGAGAAGTCCAGATTGCCAAGATCGGCAATTCCCGCAACGGTATCGAACAGGCCCAGAAAGCGAACGGTGATCTTCTTCGGCCATGGAAAACCCGCTTGCTTGAAGGCTTTGGCCAAAGCCCTGTTTTCATCGTTTACCTCCCGGCTAATAAAGTGTCGGGCGGTAGCAGCTCCACGACTAAAGCCAAACACATCGAGAACCAATTCATCGATTCGATCAGTAACGTTACGTTTTAGTTGAAAGAGAAAGTAACTGCAGCCTTCGTCAATTTTTTTGAGTATCCCTTGCTCACCAAGGCCAAGCCCCATGCTAGGGCTGTCGTCTGATTCGCCGGACTTTGTACCTACACCTGAAACGTAGGTTGAAATGCGGTGAACTTGTTCCCATTCGTCACCCTGGAGTTGGCCCTGCTGATACATACGCTCCAGATTGGAAACATTGGTTTCAGCGTTGAGGTAACTACCCTCCATAATCTGCGACACTTCACTACTGCAATCTTCTTCTGACATGGCCCCGGCAGCATTTGCCGTCAGGCATTCATCTACCTGCTTTTGATAGGCTTGAGTGTTGTTTCGGTTGTTACCTGTGCCATCAAAAAAGAATCCTGCCTCTACCCGGACTTTGGAACGCGCCTCTTCTTCGGGCGAGTCATTCTGGGATTCGTCAGGCAAGCCTTCGTCAATTAGCGCTCCTTTCTGCGCCGCTTTGCGCACAAACTCCTGTGGATCTTTGTCCAGCAACTCTTTGGCGGCCGGAGTAAGCTGGCCTCTATCATCCAGTGCGCCAGCCATGGCAAAATCGACTACAGGTGCTGTGGTTGTGGCAACACCCAGTATTACTCGTTGATTGCCGCTAACAATAGAACCGCCATGACTCGTGGGGCCGCCAAGGTAGGCCACCGGCATACCATCGGCCAGCGCCAGCGGGTAACCTTGAGTAATAACCGCACCACAGCCGGTGACATCACCAACGCGAGCAATAGGTTAACCTTCAACAAGGATGTTGGAGCCGTTGGGCATGATGGGGGAGGAGCCGTGCCCTTTGATCGGGCAAACGTGCATATCGCCGACGCAGGCGGCAATGAGATTGCTCATGGTCAGAGTTCCTTTCTGTGATGAGTAGCGTCCTGGCTACCCGTGGTTAAGCGTTGTCCAAAGCCCGCAAGCGTAACATGGTTGGCACCACATAACGCTCGGCTTTGCGGCGTGCCGGAGTGGAGCGCAGCGTAGGCACGTCCGACAACAGCCGCTTGTTAACCCCGTAACTCAAGGCCCTCCCGAATAACCTCGGGATGGCGGGAAGCAATCTCGATGAGTGCTTTTGCTGGGCCAGAGGGTTCACGTCGACCTTGCTCCCATTCCTGCAACGTACGCGCAGAGATATGCAATACCTCAGCAAACTCTATCTGGGTGAGGCCCGTTTTACCTCGTGCTTGCGCTACCTCATTAGGTTCTACACGACTGGTTCGTGCAGCTTTACCCGCTTTCATTTCTTGGACGGATTGGAGCAGCTTGTTACCAAGCTCCTCAGCACTAAGTGTCTCGTTACTCATTTTCCAATACCTCACGAATCGACTTCAGGATATGAGCGGGTATGTTGCCCCTGACGGCTTTTTTGTAGATCACCAATAACCAGATCTCACCATTTGCCAGTTTGGTGAAGTAAATGACTCGCACCCCACCACGCTTCCCTGAACCCGCTACCGACCAACGAACCTTTCTACATCCGCCGCTACCCGGAATGGGGTCGCCAATTTCCGGACTTGCCGCAAGCCAGGCAAAGAAAGCACTTCGCTCTTCCTCAGTCCAGATTTTTCTGGCATCCGCTTCAAATGTAGGGGTTTCGATGATAGTAAACATGACAATCAATATACGTCATTGACGGAGTATTGCAAAGTGATGGCCACAAGGGTTAACGCTTGGCTTTGCGGCCTGCCGAAGCGCAGCGTAGGTGCGTCCGCCAACAGCCTCTGGTTATGTGATAGGAGCTCAATCTGGCAGTTCCTCGAACTCCGGCACTTTCCCTAACTCCCCATCCCAAGCAGCTTTGCTGGATAAAAATATATGCGCTGTTGGCACCATAGAGACTTCAGTGTCCAAGCACCCTGCGGGAACGATGAGCAAGCCGGGGACCTGAGTGTTTGGCAATGCTGAGCCACACAACTTACAAAAGCTTTTATTATGACGAGTGCCTGGAAGCGTAAAGGAAGTCACAGCATCTGCACCCGACCGCCACACCAATTTAGCTGACTGGGAGAATAGATTTGCCGCATGAGCCGAACCCGTATCTTTTTGGCAATGCTGACAATGACACAGGTAAAAGCTATCGAACTCACCTTTTACCTCAAAGCTCACGGTGCCACACAGACAAGAACCGAAATGATCAGTCATCATAACCTCTCCCATGGCCTTTGGATGAAGTACACATAACGCCTGCCATCACCGGTGACAAAATCGCAGCGAAGCGGAGGGTTTGGCATCCGGTGCATGGCATGGTTATGTGGTGACTTACTCCTACGGTTTCGGGCCTACAACCTTACCAGCCATCTAGCTTCACACCGTTCTCTTTGAGGTAGTCGCCTTCCCTCTCGAGATACTCATTTACCCACTGAGTATAATCTGATTCTTGGTTATCATATGGTTTGGCTTTAAAGCGACCAACTTCGATAGCATTCTCATGCCGGTTCATAATCCATACTACAACCGTTCCCCCTGGGGCCAAGCCAAGAACCAAAACGTCTCGCGGACGCTCTACTATCTTGCCATAGGCTTCAAAGGAGGCAGTCTCCTTCATTTTCTCCTCGATTTCATCCGGGTTTTCCAGCCGGATCAAAGCCTCATAGGATTGCTGCTCCGCGAACGAGAACCAACGAATTAAAAAAACCTCTGGCATGGTTTGCCAATCCGCCATTGCCCCAAAGGGTTTGTCCCAGCAACAGGACACGATACCAATAGGTGCCCGCCACCCAATGTCCTCAGACAAGGATTCAACGAAAAACTTATCTACCCAGACATCGTAGTGTTTCGGTGCCACCACGCCGATACTTCGGTGGGTTCCATTGGGACCATATTTTTGTCCTTCTGATTCCGTTGGTTCGGAACACCCGACTAGTATCAGAATACAGAGACTGACCACCCAACCCTTGATACTCATAGAAGTCTCCATTTATTCACTCGCTTTTATTCGGGTGAACAGCCCGACGGCCATTTTTCGCAGGCCTGAACGGGTAAAGCGGCCCCATTTCCAGATAATGATCGGAATGATGAATGTATCGTTGTTTGAGTAGAGCTTTTGACTCGGGTGAAAGCAGCAACTCTTGACCGTGCCAGACGTGAGCAGCAATGTTCCTGGCAACGGTTACAAGTTCTTGTGGTATTGAAAAGCCTTTTACATCAGGGTTAATGGACTGGAAAGGCACACCGGCATCAACAGCCAACTTGTGAATCAGGTACAGGGGAATTCTGGAGTATTCGCCCCAAACCTTCCGATCAAGTCAAAGGTGCAAAGCGACCTTATTTCCGCTCAGGCTCGGCTGGGTGGGAAGCATGGGAAGGCGTTTCTGTTCGATTTCCAGGCTGGCCAATGGATTGTGCGATCCGATCCAGCCCTCAGCCTTGATCAGGGCTCGTTGTTGCAGCATACGGGAAAACTCAAAGCTGGCCTCTGGATTCCGACGGTCTTTACCCGTGATGACTTCCGGAGGGCGAACTTCAATTCGCTCCTGAAAGCTGTCTGGATATCCCCCTCCAATATCCGAGTGAACGCCCGGCAGAACCCACTCACTGAAATTTTCTGGCAAAGTGCCTGACTCACTTCTCAGGCTGTTTAACGAAAAGTTGTGCCGGCGCTCATCCCGCGCAACAAACTGGACGGCCCGCTGAACATGCTCCGGTTTTACGTTGACGTTGATGCGCCCCGTTTTTCCGTCGTGAGCGGAAAAATCCAGATTGCCGACATCGGCAACGCCGGCAACGGTGTCGAATAACCCCAGGAACCGAACTGTCACTTTCTTAGGCCATGGGATATCCTCTCGCTCGAACGCTCTGACCAGCGCACCTTTGTACTCACCGTATAAAGAGCCCGTGGTGTCGTATACTTCTCGGCTGACAAAATGCCGTGCTGTTGCCGCGCCCCGACTAAAACCAAAGACATCCAGAACCAGCTCATCTAGTGGCTCGTAAACAGAGCGACTAAGTTGTAATACGAAGTCTGCGGCCCCCTCCTCAACTTTTCTGAGGATGCCCTGTTCCCCAAGACCTAACCCCATACTCAAACCATCGTCGGGCTCACCGAACTTGGTACCCACTCCCGAAACATAAACAGACAGCCGGTGAGTTGGGGTACCGTCTTGTTCTATGGTGTCCTTGAAATAAAGCGTTTCCAGCTTGGAGACATTGGTTTCCGCATTGAGATAACTGCCTTCCATCACCTGCGACAGTTCGGCACTGCACTCGTCTTCGGAGATGGCCCCGGCTGCATTAGCTGTGAGGCATTCATCCATCTGCCGCTGATAGCTTTGGGTATTATCGCGATTATTGCCAGTGCCATCGAAAAAGATGCCAGCCTCCACCCGGACCTTGGGGAGGTTCTCTTCTTCGGGCGAATCCTCTGGCGATTCGTCAGAAACACCTTCGTCGATCAATGCGCCTTTCTGAGCAGCTTTGCGTACAAACTCTTGTGGATCTGTGTCCAGCAATTCTTTAGCGGCAGGAGTAAGCTGGCCTTTGTCATCCAGTGCGCCAGCCATGGCGAAGTCCACAACCGGTGCGGTGGTGGTGGCAACGCCAAGTATTACTCGCTGATTACCACTGACAATGGAACCACCATGACTGGTAGGGCTGCCAAGGTACGCCACAGGCATACCATCGGCCAACGCCAATGGATAGCCCTGGGTAATGACAGCGCCGCAACCGGTGACATCACCCACTCGGGCAATCGGTTTGCCTTCAACGAGGATGCTGGAGCCGTTCGGCATGATGGGGGAAGAGCCGTGCCCTTTGATCGGGCAAACGTGCATGTCGCCAACGCAGGCGGCAATCAGATTGCTCATGGTAAGAGTTCCTTTCAGTAAAAAGTAGCTTCCTGGCTACCTGTGGTTAAACCTTGTTCAAAACCCGCGATATTAACATGGTTGGCACCACATAACGCTTAGGTAACCGGCACCGGAGCGCCAGCGAAGGGAACCAAAAGCAGAAAGCTTTTGGTGTCCGGTTGACCGTCTGGTTACACCTTGCGACTTACTCAGTGCAGTTGGCTAAAAACTTCCGGATGTTGTTCTGCGATGCGCAACAGTGCAACTGCTGAGCCTTGTGGTTCTCTACGCCCTTGCTCCCAATCCTGTAGAGTGCGCACACTGACCCCCATGAGACCCGCAAAGGCAGACTGAGACATTTTTAGTTTCAGCCGAATAACCTGCGGCGCTGAGGGCTCAGACAACTCTTGAGTTCGCAGCGCCAGATTGCCCTTTTTGAACTGTTTGATTTCATCAAGCCCAGCAAGGATTTCCGCACCAAGATTTCTATCACTCATTTTTGATGGCCTCCGCTATCTGCTTGAGCATGTGCCCAGGAATCGAGGCACGCTCAGATTTACTGTACAACGTCAGCATTCATACTTCGTGGTCAGACTTCTTCCAATAATAAATTGCTCGAATGCCGCCACTCTTGCCCGATCCGACTGGCGCCCAGCGAACCTTCCGAACACCACCAGACCCTTTGATGAGATCGCCTGCATCAGGCTTCTGCAAAAGGTATGTTTGGAGCCCACGATATTCTTCGTCCGTGAGGTAGCTCGGCAACAACTTGGTGAATGTTGAGGTTTCAATGAATAGCATAGCCAAAATATACGGCAATGCCGTACAAATCTCAAGATTAGGTTAGCGAGGTGTAACGCTGAGCTTTGCGGCAATTTTGGAGCCGCGAAGCGGTGGAAAAACTGTCCGGCAACAGCGTTTGGTTATGCATTAGTTGTCGCCCCAAAAGTGACCGTAGAAGAAGCGCTTTCCTCTGACCAACATAAACGACCAAGCTAATATCGCTACTCCGGTAACCTGGGTATAAGGAATCCCCAGCCCCTCAAACTGAGAGGGAAATAAGCCAGCGAACCCAAGAGGCATTATTACCACACCGATGTGGGGACCAATGTGATTGCCATTAAAGAGTATTATACTGACCTCCATGATAAGGAACAGAATTAATGGCGCTAACATCGCGCCGATAGCGAGCGCTACCAAATACGTAACGAATAGGTTCAGACCCAAGCGCTCCTGTAGTACCGGGCCAAGCTCTACAAAAATTGCACAGATCAACGCGGGAATGAAAATGTTCCCAGCTAAGTCATCAACTGCCTTTGCAAACGTGGTGCTTAGAGGTTCCATGGTTAACTAGAGCTATTCCTTTGCATAACGCCCAGCTCAGCGGGCAATTTTTGCGCAGCGAAAATTGGTCCGCTGCAGCTGTTTGTTAGGGCTTTTCAAATACAATATCTGAGGCAGCATCTACTTTTATTTCCAATGAATGGTGATCACGAAGCTTATTGTTTGACTCCACAAAGGCATGGAAGCTTAATGATGTATTTTCTTCGTTAAGCTCTAAATCCTGAATCCCTCTCACAGAGGGTTTCATATCCGGATCACCAAATACCGATGATATAAGTTCTACCTTTAATGAGCCTTTTAATTCCGTAATCGTTCTAATATAAAAATGATGCTCATTAAACATGCCGCTTGAAGTACATTCAATTTGCATCAAGATATTTAATTTCGGTGATTTTATAAATGGCAAAAACTCATTTAACTCTAGTATGTCGAATATTGCTGAATCCAACACATCAATAGTGGTTTCGCAGCTAATATTAAGTTTGGTGATTGAATCCTGATGCCAGTTATCTCCTCTACTTAATGCTTGAGGCTGACTAATATCTAAGCTCGAATTATATGTAGCAGTTATCTGTTCACCAGGTCTATAAAATCTCGTGGACAATGAATTTCTATGCGGTTCAAATTTTTCACGCAACCATCCCTCAAGGGTGATTTCCGGCAAATACGGTGGGGCACCAACATGTCCGTGATCGCGTAGTTTGAAAACAAGCTGGAGATTTTTTGAGATTGTCCCCTGTAACTTGCTTATGGCTTCATTAAGAAGATGATCATATTTAGCTTCAATCTGGCTAATTACGTTAGTCGCATCTGAGTAAATATGATTCAAGTCGCGGTCGACATCATGCGCTTGCACAAATAGCTGCTCCATTCCTGGCAATGGTTGATGTGGAATTAGATCAACTTTCGTCTGATAGGGGTTTCGCCCTTCACTTGAATAGTATGCTTTGAGGATGCCAACAGCACGAGGAATAAGGTTTCCAAGCACTCGAATGATTTCGTCAGGGTTGGCCTTTATAGCAAAATGCTGCAGTTGGTTCCTGACAGCATTTAGTGTCTTAAAGGAGGCAGTTAACTGTTGGTAATCCTTGTTGCTGATACCAGAGATTATTTTTAAATCCTTGATTCGACTAATTGCTTCTTCAGGAGTTATAGTTTTTGCATCATCGAATAGATAATTATTTTTCCCTTCGTAGAACCCTTTGTAAAATTCTAATATCTGAGAAACATTCGTTTTTTCTACGAGCAAGAAAATTGGATTTCTTTGAAAAAGAAGATCTTTTAGTAAGGTTTCTAGCCCATGATGAACTTTAATCACCACTTCTTTCATGAGATAGGGATCTTTCTCATTTTTAAGAAACTGATGCAGGCACTTCAGTCCCTCCGCGAGGGAGTGCACTCCATTATTATATGGGGTTAAATCCATCTATCTCTCCAATCTGGGGTAGCCCTAACGCTGCCAGCATGCGCGCCTTTGTAGTGGAGGCGAAGCCGCAACGAAAAAGGCGTCGCGTGCCCTATGTGTCAGCGTAGTTGTCGCCTGAATATTTCAGAGGACAACCATGCCCCATTATTCACCGGAACGTAAAGAAGCCATTCTCCAGAAGATGGCCCCACCTCACAGTCTGACTGTTGCCGAGTT